>BNJT01001549.1_pt1:1577500-2810033 | contig 2810033 bp, 3664 predicted proteins | sample 8540491 | NCBI WGS metagenome assembly BNJT01 (sample SAMD00202455, study PRJDB9452) | human saliva metagenome | host: Homo sapiens | reverse complement strand
ATGGGGTGAATGTAATCGACTGATTACTAATAAAAAAAGCAGAATATATAATCTGATAAGGTGAACGACTAAGAAACGAGCGAGTTTCTTTCCCTTTCTTTATTCTGCAAAGTCTCAAAGAACTCTCTGTTTGATGTTGCAAAGATAGCGATATAATTCATATAAGCAAAGTATTTACGTTGTTTTTTTCAATGAAAAATCAACCTTAGACATTTCTAATTCTATAAAATCGCCATTTTTAAGGTATTGCATATATCTATGAACAATGGTAATTTTGCAAAAATGATAATCAAAAGAATTCTTTTAATCTTCATCATTCTACTTCTGCTGTTTCCCACTGCTAATGCTACTATTTTGAATTTAGTTGTGGGTGATACTATATACCCTACTCGAAAACATGTTTCTTCATTACATAAAACGATAGAACTCGATGAAGTTCAAGTTATTGGACAGCGGAAATTGTTTTCCATAAGAAAAGACACCACGTTTATCAATACTGATTGCCTTCGAGTAAGGAAAGGTGCTAACTTGGAAGACTTAATCAGGAATATTCCGGGCATGGAATACGACAAGGCGAACAGGCAACTATCATTCAAAGGAAAGCCATTGAACGGCGTAAACATCAATGGCGAGACCTTTATGGGCAACGACATTATCGCAGCGTTGGAGAATATGCCAACCGATGCAGTGGAACTACTGAAACTGTATGACATGCTCAGCGCATTGGAGAAAATGACGGGAGTAGATGATGGTGCCGACAATTATGTGCTGGACATCAAGACCAAATCTACCTACAATGGCAGCCTGACAGGAACACTAACGGCTGAACACGGCAATCGCGACAGACGCAGGGATGAGGTACAGGGCAATCTATTCAATGCCGATGGCGAAAACACCTCGCTGACTTTGCGCTCTGACAATCTTAGTAATATGAACATTGGGGGAAACAATTTCCAAAAACATATTGTCGGGCAATATCGTGAAGAAATTTGGTAAGAAAATTACGCTCAATGCAAGCCTCTCACTCAATGCCTTCCACAATGGAAGCGAGAATCATGACTATGATGAGCAATATCTTTCATCGGGAACAAAATATCGGGAATCAATGCTGCTTTCCTTGAGCAAGAATCACAGTAATGCCGCAAACATAAATCTGCAGTATAACATAGACAAAAAAGACTTTTGCTGAATATAAGTGCAAATGGAAACTTCGGACGGTCAGACAACCTGACTGACAACACAACATACCTATATGAGCGCAATACGGCTGCGGACACGCTGACCTCGGGAACGCTGCGAAATAACACAAAAAGCAATGGAAAGAATTACCATGTATCTGCCGACCTCACACGGCGGATTGGCAAGGCTGGGGCATCATTTACCGTGAAGGCGACACTTGGCGGTAACTCGAATGAAACTAATAATACCAGCCTTTCACTGACGAAATTCCACCACCTGCGCAACGCTGTGGGCGGAGATTCACTACTGTTGCGCAATCTTTGCCAACAACTGCCCACCCTGCGCAACGAAAGCAGAATATCATTGCAATATACCCATCCTTTTGGCAAACAGTTGAAATTGCAGACAGGGTACGGACTGCATCACGAAGAGGATAGAAACACAAGCAACACTTACGACTATACTATACCGAATAGACCATACATAGATAGCCTAAGTTATGAGAACACACTATCTATATGTGGGCAGGAACTCACCCTGAGAATGGATTATAAGGGTAAGCAATGGAAGATAAACAGTGGCATTGATGTAGACCACCCTGACTTTGAACTACGAAGGATGAAATTTTTTTCAGGGACAACTTCCAGCATTTCCAAAAAAACAGTTTAACCATTGACTTGGAGACAAACAAACAATTTGAGCATTAAGGTTTAAACCGAATTTTTTTCCGAAATTGACCTGACCTGACTTTTTCCTGAAAAATCGACTTTAAAGCTGTTTTTTTACAGATAAATCAGGTTTCTCTAACAGACAGGAAATAAATGCTAAGTATTTGGCTTTTAAACTTAAAAATCAAAAAAATAAGTGTTTTCTTTTAATGTTTAACAGGGCTGATTTGACAGTTGGCGGTGGCAAGAAACTTTCAGGACCTACCTCATAGACAAGTTTCAAATCAAAAAAAGTATGATAGAAAAACGGTATATGGATTGTAAAAGCTTCCTCGAAAATAACTTTTGTGTAGGTTCTAATTGAAGGATAATGGAACCTCCCAGAAAAATTTCCAAGACTCTCAAACATCAGGATTTTGAAAAATATCGGAAGTAATGCCATAAGGAATATTTGACACCACTTTGAAAGGAAATTTCGGAACTGCAAAATTCCTAAAATCATCAACCGACAACTTGAACATTTCGGGCATCAGAAAAATAATTTTTCGTAAATGTTCAACCAAAAGCTGTGTCGTTTTCAATAGCAACAACATTGTTGGCGATTTTTTTAATAAATGAACAGTAAGAAACCCCTTGCCTGCCCCAATATCTAAAAACCGTATCCTGATTACTTATATTTGCTTGTCTTATTGCATCTTTTATTAGCACTTTATCAATAGTAAAGTGCTGACCCGTAAAACGAACGGGCAATTTCTTTTTTGTCATTAGTAACTTCTTACAGGTGAATACTTCTTGAGTTCAACTTATAAATGCAACTTTTTGGGTGCGGATAATAAGCAATAAAAACATTTATTTTTCAGAGAGGAAAGAGAGACAATGTCCCCCTTTCTCTCACTCTGAATGGATAAAGTTTGCTATCTTTGCTTTAATTGTCCGTCCAAAGAAAAAAAAGTTGCAGATGAGCAAACATATAACCGAGGAACAAAGGTATGCAATTTTCTATGATGTTGCAAATACCGATGAGCAAAAAAAGCAATAGCGGAAGCTATCGGAGTAGATAAAAGCACTGTTTACAGGGAGATAAAGCGCAATTGCGACGCCCGAAGTGGTAGCTATAGCATGGAGCTTGCCCAGCGAAAAGCAGACAGGCGCAAGCAGCAAAAACATCGCAAGGAAGTGCTTACACCGGCAATGAGAAAAACGGATAATAAAGCTGTTGAAGAAAAGGATTCAGCCCTGGAGCAGATTGTCGGCAGGAGCCGCTTGAGGGAATTGCGATGGTATCTCACGAAACGATATATCGCTGGATTTGGGAGGATAAGCGGCGGGGTGGCAAACTGCACAAATATCTTCGCAGACAAGGTCGCAGGTATGCCAAACGTGGTTCTAAAAATGCAGGGCGAGGATTTATCCCAGGCAGGGTGGATATTGATGAGCGTCCCTGAGATAGTGGAACTGAAGGAGAGATTTGGTGATTTAGAGATAGATACAATTATTGGTAAGAACCACAAAGGTGCCATTCTTACCATTAACGACAGAGCAACAAGCAGGGTCTGGATACGCAAGTTGTCGGGAAAAGAAGCCATCCCGGTAGCTAAGATTGCAGTATGGGCACTGCGGAAAGTGAAAAACTTAATACACACAATTACGGCTGACAATGGAAAGGAGTTTGCAAAGCACGAGGAAATTGCGCAAAAAATTGGAAATAAAATTCTATTTTTGCAAAACCATACCACTCATGGGAACGTGGTGCCAATGAAAACACCAACGGGCTTATCAGGGCAGTATATCCCAAAGGGTAAGGACTTTAGTGAAGTAACCAACAAACAGATTAAGTGGATTGAAAAATAAACTCAATAATCGACCTCGTAAAAGACTTGGATACCTCACGCCAAACGAAAAAAATTTAAACAAATTATTAATCAGAATTCTGTTGCATTTGCAAGTTGAATTCAGCTTATAATAAGAAAGGAGATGAAGAATTTACTTCCCAACAGGACATTTTATTCCCTAAAGTGTTTGATGTTGATGGCATGCGAGTTTTTTTATTTATTGGAAACTTCCACATCCTGTGGAAAAGCTCTATCCATATGTTGATTACAAAAATACGGAAAATTTCAAAAGATACGTTAGTTATAGGGGATTATACAGACTTTGTGTTTGTTAATGGTCATGGTAATGCCCCAAATCGGGAATTGTCAAAAATAAAAATAATAAATGTGGGGTAATACTCCAAATCGGGAGTTATTGAAATAATTATCTGATTATCAATGTACTTTCCAAAAGATAAAGTATTAGGGCAGAGTGGAAAAAAATCGTTGAAACTGGTCCCTATGTAATCGTTCAAAGTGACCCTTTTGTATCATCCAAAGAGGGATTGGACATTCGCGGTACGATACGAGTATGGGTGTTATGATTTATCAGCATTCATTCTTCTCTACTCCCAAAGGATTTTTGTCAGTTGTACTGCTTGCTGTTGTAGTCTGATGAGAATTTGGGAATAGGTTTTCGAGTTTGCTGAGCAGTTGTTGAGCAGTGGCAACAGAATGATAAGTATTGAGGACTTTCACGACTTCGTTGTACAGAACTCCTATCTTATGAGCCAAGGCAACGATTTCTGAGAGTTTCTCCAAGTAAGGTTCTTTTGCAGGGTCTTGGGTGATGACCTTAAAAGATTCACCAAGAAGCCTTGCTCGGACAAAGTCGCTCTTTGTCTTTGCTCCCGACTTGCGATAGAGTCTGATAAGTTTCTGCTGGTCTTCGAATTAGTATTCTGATGTGCCATCTGTCCCATCGTGGGCAGGTGGCACATCTGCCGTCTGGCTTCTTTTTGTTTTTTTGCTTCTTCATTGCTTTCTAATCACGACTTTGGAGTGATTTAATCCCTTTCGGGGCAAGGGTCTTTGTGGTACAAATGGCAATTTGTGGTACAAAGACACACCTTGCTGATGTAGAAAATGGGATTATAAGCCCCTGCTGTGTTACTGCATTCATTGAATACAGTAACTCGGCGTAGGCTTGCATTCGAGGAATGCAGTAATTCAGAGTTTCCTCCATCTTTCCACATCTTCCTTGTATTGGTCGAGGTGTTCCCGCAGTACCTGTTCGACATATCCCGAAACGCTCGCTCCATGCTCACCGATTCTCCGCACCACGAAGTCTAACTTTCGTTGGGTTTCCTCTGATACATACACGGCTTTGCGGTGGCTGTTGCGAAAGGGCTGGAGATATTTCCCGAAACTCGGATAATTGCTTTCTGTCCTTTGTTTTTTTCCCATTCTTTGATGAAATTCTTCGGTAGAAGTAGCCCTTTCTGTTGGCGACAACGCTGTTTCTTGATAGGACGGTTGAGAAAAATCCTTGTTACTCTCCTTGTCATTTTGTTCCTCAACTTTATCAACAGGCTCAAACCTTCTCTTTTCCTCTTCATAATCGAAGGGCTGGTCAAAAATCGGGTAACTCTTCGGGCTTTGCGGAGCTTAACGCCATAATTTCCCATATCTCTAATGGCTTGTTCCAAGCGTTGTTTCCTTTTTTCATCTATTCTTGCCATAATTTCTTGGGTATCGGGTTATAGTGTTTTTCAAGCATGGCTTGTATGTCGCTCTGCTTGTAGAGTATCTTCCCTCCGATTTTGTAGAAAGGAAGCGTTCCTGAGTTTCTGTACTCTTGGAGCGTGCGTGTGCTGAGCCGTAATTGGCTGCAAACCTCCTCACCCGAAAGGTAAACCTCACCATTCAGCATCGGACGGGCGGTAGAGCAATACCGCTCCAACTTCTTCAAAGTGCCTTCCATCAGTTGTGAAAACAACTGCATCTGAGGGTCTTCCCGCGTAATGATTTCATTCTCTGCCATAATTCATTCATTCTTTGATTTCAATCCTTGACTGCATTCAGCATTTCACAGATGTCGGTCTGTTTGTAATAACACTTATGTCCAATCATGGAGAAAGGGATTTTGCCCGTATCTCGGTATGATTGTAGGGTACGCTTGCTGATGCCTAAACGCTTGCACACGGCTTCGTTGTCGAGCCATTGCTCGGTCTTGGGAGGATTACCGATGAGTTTTTCCACACGATGGATAAAGTCTGCAAATTCGAGCGATGTCGCTCCCCACGCTTTGCGGTCGATGATAATGAGTTTCATTGCCTTAATTTTTGTTTTTGATTACTTTATTGTTACTCAGCAAACAAACTGTTATGCAGTCCATTGCCGTACTTCTCGGGTGCAAAAAGTAACCCCTCGGAAGCACCACTGCAAGAAATGAGGATAAGCAGGGAAATAGAGAAAAGCAATAGAAAAAACAAAGGAAATCCGTCTGTGTTATTGCGGTAATGAGATGAGGTGCCGGCTCGTTCCTTTTATTATCTTTGTTGTTTTATCGATAATTCGATAGTTCGACAAATCGAGATGTCGAAGTGTCGATAGATAGTTTTATCGATAGATTATTTTTGACGATATATAGTTTTTGACAACAGATAGTCATGACAACAAATTGTACAAACAATAGATTGTCCGTATTATCGTCAGTCCTATCTGTTGTTAGTTGTTACGCCTTGCGTCCAAAGAGCCTGAGTATGCCGTATTCTTGTCGTGCCTATACTCTCTACGGCAGCCCAGCCCTGCAAGGTTGGGAGAGATGAATACGACCGCATGGATATAGAAAATGGCAATACCACCTTGAAACAGAAAAATCCTGCGGTGGAGATTCTTCTCCATCCGCAGGACTCGACCTTGTCAGGGCAGACAGGCTGCCGTTGTACCTTTGCACGATAAGAAACGGCATCAGGAACTTTGCGTGCGCCGCCTTTGCCTACAACGCCTTCAGGGCTTGCTTCCTCCGTCTGTCTGACCGTTGGCAGATTGTTGCCTCGATGAGCAGCACTATCGTGCCTGTCAGTTCGGTGTAAAGACGGCCGTATTGCTCGTCAGAAGCCAATGTGTCCGTCAAACCGAACTTGTCGAATGTGGCTTGAACAGCCTTGTTCGACAACAGTATAGGTACGAGTTTCTCTGGGAGCGGTGCAGGAAGTTCCCTTTCAAACTCGTTTTCCAACACGGATATAAGCGTATCGTACTTGGAAAAGTGCAAGCCTTGATACAATGCCTCGCTTGCCATGCTCTCCGCTTCAATGTGTGTAAAGCCTTGTGCTACAGCATCGCAGTAAACTGTGAGAGCCATATCTGCCCGTGCAGTGATAAACTCCGTATCTTGCAACTTTTCGGGGTGATGCTCACTCATGTAACTTCTTAACTTCAATCGGAAGTAGGAAAGTTCCTGTTTTGTTCTTCTGTTTCATTGTTTTTTTCTTGTTAAAAAGTTGGACTTCTTTTTTTTGAATCATTCATTACGGCTGTTACATCCCAATTATGGGACTTGACTTTTTCGGTGTTCTTGACGGACACAGCCGTAAGGCTTTACGCAGTACCCTTGTATGCTCACTACCCATCAGGGGTTGCATTTCCTTGGCAATCTTGCTCTTGGTCACCCGTGCATAAATCTCGGTCGTGGAGATGAAAGCGATGCCCCAGCATCTTGCTCACCGTCTCTATCGGAAGTCCGTTCTCCAGACAGATGGTCGTGGCAAAGGTGTGCCGTGCGGTGTGCGAGGTCGCTTGAGTATGCGGTGGCAGTCCTGCCTTAATACATATCTCCTGAATAGTTCTATTGAAATTACTGTTGCTGGGAAACTCGAAAGAAAAAGCCCCTCCCTTCGTCCGTGGCTCACAATGGCGAGTATTTTCTCGGCAACGGGCAGCAACGGGACAATACTTCTGTTCTGTGTCTTTGTTCGACAGAGCGATATGTACCTACGCCCATCCCCGAATGTATAAACATCGTCCATTCGGAGTTTCTTTAAGTCTGAGAATGCCAGCCCCGTGAAAACATCCCAAGAGGAAAAATAAGTCTGCAATGGTTATCTGTCGAGCGGTGCGGACGGTAAGCCAAGAGTTTTTTTGCAGGTCGTCCGCCGTAAGTGCATTGCGCTCGTAGGTAGGCGTTTCTATGTCTATGAGTTCAAAAGGGTCTTCACGAACGTATCGCTCCTGCAATGCCTTGCGAATGACCTGATGCAAGTGGCGTAGGCGGTTGCCGACACTGCTTTCCTTGTTTCCCAAGTCCCGAAGCATAAAAAGGCGATAGTCCTCAAGCAAAGTCTTGTCCACCTCTGTGGGCATACAGTCTGCCCTGTCCCTTACTTGCAGGAAATGAACAAAACTCTTGTAGCTGTCCTTAAAAAGCCCTGACAGTTGCCTTGCTTAATGTTCTGCCCTGCAATTCCTCCTTGTATTCACAAACGGATTGATATAGCTCCGTAAGTGTTGGCATGGGGCGACTTTGCTGCATATAACGCTCCTTGAGGTATTCCGCCGTGATATAGTTTTCTTCCCTTAATGTACGTTCATAGAGTGAATGCAAGCACTCTTCTATTGAGTTCAGTTGCAGATTGATGCCGCTTGAATTACCTGTTGTCGCCTTTGATGCACCCTTTTTCGGGCAAGCCACTCGTCGGGGGAAGTTTGCAACTGCGTGGAAAAACGATGAGGACGTTCCATTACAGGTGATACGGCAACGGATTACGCATAGTCCGTCTTCATTGGTCTTGCTTCTATCTATGTAGAATAGTATGGCAAATGTACTTTTCATTGTTCTGCGGTTTTAGTTGGTCAGTTGATAATGTGCGAGTTGTGGAAGTATTTTCTCTATGTCCAGAAAGACACGCTCGGGAGATGTCTCCGCATACACTTGCGTGGTTTTTGATTTGACTGTGTCCGAGCATTTTTGAAACGCTCTCAATGGACACGCCCTCCGACAGTGTCATCTGAGATGCGAAGGTATGCCGTGCCATGTGATAGGTCAGCGTTTTCTGAATACCGCAAAGCCGTGCTATCTTTTTGAGGTGTATGTTTACCGTGTCGCATCCGGGTATGGGCAGCAGATACCCCTTTGGGCGGTTCGTGTCGGAAAGCCCTCGTGTGAATGCCCCTGATAACGCCTCGATAATGGCAGTGGCTTCGGGAAGTAGGGGGATGTGGGCACACGTTGCCCGTCTTTATTCTCGGCTTGCGTATCCAAGTCATTCCCGCTTCGTGAAAAGACGTGCTGCTCCGTCAAGTGATACACGTCGGTATAGGAAAGTCCCCGTCAGGCAGGAGAAAAAGGAACATATCCCTCGACACTTTTTTTCATAGCCTTGCAGTTCATCTTCTCCCAAGGCTGCGATAAGACCTACCTCCTCCCTTGTGATGTAACGTGGAGTACCCACTTCCCAACGAATGGAATGGTTGATGAAGGGATAGGTGTCAATGATGTGCCGTTTATGCAGGTCTTTGAGCAAGGAAGCCAGCATGGAGAGATAGCCAGCCGAAGTGTTGAGCTTGAATCCCTTTTCTTTGGCGAAGTAGTCCTCCAAGTCTTTGATAAAGGGCGATGTCGGCTTTCTGCACGGGAATATCCTCCACACGGTAGCGATACCTGACGAAGTTTGCCAGATGCTTGTGAAAGAGCAACAGGCATTTTAGTCTGCGTTCGCTGCGGTCTATGCCCACACGCTCACGGAAGCGGTCGATATACTCGTCTGTATGATGCAGCAGTCCTTGTGACTCACTGTTCAGTCCGAATACAAGCTCCCGTACTCGCTCTGCCGTGATGGGGAGCATCGGATTTTACCCTGAAAGAGACTCATAAACCTTGTGTATGCTCACCTGAAGGCGGTCAAGTTCCTTGTTTACCGATACGGCTTCGGCACTCTTGCCCAGCAGTCGGTTCTTGCGACTGTCCCACAAACGAGGAGTACACGAGCATTTGCAACTGAACTGTACCATAGAGCGTCCTGCGCTGATGCGTCCCATGATGGGACTTTTTTTCCGTTTTTTTGTCCTGCGTACCTCTCTTGAGGTAGAAAAGCAGCTTGAATTTTTTTCTTTTTCCATTGTTTTTTTACTTGCAAAATTACACTTCTTTGAGGAACTTTGAACGATGCAAAACATTGATAATGAAAGAGAAAACTCCGTTTTAGTTACCACTTTCAGCCGTCCTTTTCCTTTCATCGTTTTTTTCGAACGATTTGGTAACTGAACTCCCTCCTTTTTCGCTCCCCTTTTCTGCCTGTTTTCCTATGATGCAACCCTAAGAAGAAACAAGCAATATCCGCTGTATTTCAGTCAGATATGAGTTTTTATGCCATTTTCTGCTTTCTACTCCCATACTTCAAATATAAACTAAATGAACTCAACGACAATTTCTTTAACCTAAAACAAGAAATTCATATTAGAAACTTGCTAGTAGAGCTTTTCAACCAAAAAAACACAAAGAGGAAGGTGAAAGAGCTATTGCAGAATATAGAGTTCCTAATAAAAAGATTCCTAATAAGAATATCCGCATAGACTTAGCTTTGGTAAACAACAATAAAAAGTTCTTATAGAGTTTAAATATCTTTTTCCCAAATGATCCTCAAATAGAAAAAGAATCTCTTAAAAACTATTTCATAGAAAGAACTGAATGTGATTATCTTATTGCAATTATTTTGCAATGGGAATAAACATATAAGAGACGCCTACGAACATCACTGGGGAATTGAAACCATTTTTAGTGGGAGATATTCTGAAGATTCTCAATGGAAAGAAGTTCTTGAAAAACAGTTTAAATCTTTAGAAAGTAAATATCTTGAGCCTATCACCGTAAAAAGCCTTTTTGAAACCACTTACCACTTCTTTTATCTTAGAAAGGAAAAATAAAAACAGTAAACAGCATAAAACGCCCAAAAAGCATTTATACTTTTTGGGCGTTTTATACTTATTCTCTAATACAAAGAAAAAACTGTAAATAAGTATATTAGCTATTTTTTTCTAATTACAACCTTGTTCCACTAAGAGACAACTATTTGCCTAAGAACAAAAAAATAGCTGCAATTTTGCAGCCTAAAAAAACGTGTTCTTTGACATTTTTGTTTAATGTGGTATCGCTCAGTTTTTTTAAAATAAAAAGAGCTATCTAATTATTTAGATTGCTCTTTTTATAAGAAAAGCGACGACATACTCTCCCACTTGCGTAGTACCATCTGCGCTAAAAGGTTTAACTGCTCTGTTCGGAATGGTAAGAGGTGAGACCTTTGACTATAACCACCTTAAATTTTTTTAGTCGTTAGTACCATAGTCTTTAGTCGTTAGATTATTACTTATAACTCATAACCAATAACTAAACTCTCTTTACTAACTCTATTATATTTTAACATATGAGGATAAAAAGCAAATTTTTAACTAACTCTCTCTTAAAAAGAATGCTGCGCGAAAAGTCTACGGGTTATTAGTATTACTCGGCTATGATGTTACCACCGTTACACCTGTAACCTATCAACGTGGTCATCTCCCACGACCCTTAAAAAGAAATCTCATCTTGTGGCGGGTTTCGTACTTATATGCTTTCAGCACTTATCCCATCCGCACTTAGCTACTCTGCTATGCCCTTGGCAAGACAACAGATACACCAGCGGTGCGTCCAACTCGGTCCTCTCGTACTAGAGTCAGATCCACGCAAATTTCTAACGCCCACAGTAGATAGAGACCGAACTGTCTCACGACGTTCTGAACCCAGCTCGCGTGCCACTTTAATGGGCGAACAGCCCAACCCTTGGGACCTTCTCCAGCCCCAGGATGTGACGAGCCGACATCGAGGTGCCAAACCCCCCCGTCGATGTGAGCTCTTGGGGAGATCAGCCTGTTATCCCCGGCGTACCTTTTTATCCTTTGAGCGATAGGCCCTTCCATACGGAACCACCGGATCACTATGCTCTACTTTCGTACCTGATCGACTTGTAAGTCTCTCAGTCAAGCTCCCTTATGCCATTGCACTCTACGCACGGTTACCAAGCGTGCTGAGGGAACCTTTAGAAGCCTCCGTTACACTTTTGAGGCGACCACCCCAGTCAAACTACCCTCCACGAGTGTCCCCTACTTCAAGCAGGGTTAGACCTCAGATAAGCAAAGGGTGGTATTTCAACAATGACTCCACAACTACCGGAATAGCCGCTTCGAAGTCTCCCACCTATCCTACGCATCACTTATCCAAGACCAATACGAAGATATAGTAAAAGGTGCACAGGGTCTTTTTCGTCCCACTGCGGGTAATCGGCATCTTCACCGATACTACAATTTCACCGAGCTCATGGCCGAGACAGTGTCCAAATCGTTACACCATTCGTGCAGGTCGGAACTTACCCGACAAGGAATTTCGCTACCTTTAGGACCGTTATAGTTACGGCCGCCGTTTACTGGGGCTTCAATTCAAACCTTCGCATTGCTGCTAAGCTCTCCTCTTAACCTTCCAGCACCGGGCAGGGTGTCAGACCCTATACTTCATCTTTCGATTTTGCAGAGTCCTGTGTTTTTTTGATAAACAGTCGCTTGGACCTTTTCACTGCGGCCTATCTATAGATAGGCGACCTTTCTCCCCTAAGTTACAGGTCTATTTTGCCTAGTTCCTTAGCCATGAATCTCTCGAGCGCCTTAGAATTCTCATCCCAATCACCTGTGTCGGTTTACGGTACGGGCATTAGTCTTCGCTTTTCTTGGAAACGTTGTCACCACACTCACCTCGGCCGAAGCCTCAGCGTACTTTCGAAGTCATAACAACTCCTTAAACGTACTATTCCGTCAGTACGCGGTAGTTATCTCATTCCGTCACTTTTAACAGACTAATGGTATAGGAATATTAACCTATTGTACATCCACTACCCCTACTCGGGTTCGCGTTAGTCCCCGACTAACCCTCAGCTGATTAGCATAGCTGAGGAAACCTTGATCTTTCGGCGGGCAGGTTTCTCGCCTGCCTTATCGTTACTTATGCCTACATTTTCTTTTCTATTAGGCTCCACTATGGCTCACGCCTTTAGCTTCAACGCCAATAGAATGCTCCCCTACCGGTATATACAAATGTATAACCCCATAGCTTCGGTAATATGCTTATGCCCGTTTATTATCCATGCCCAACCGCTCGACTAGTGAGCTGTTACGCACTCTTTAAATGTATGGCTGCTTCCAAGCCAACATCCTAGCTGTCAGTGCAGTCAGACCGCGTTTGGTCAACTTAGCATATATTTGGGGACCTTAGCTGATGGTCCGGGTTCTTTCCCTTTAGGATATGGACCTTAGCACCCATACCCTCACTGCTGATGAGCATTTAATAGCATTCGAGTTTGTCAGGAATTGGTAGGCGATGAAACCCCCGCATCCAATCAGTAGCTCTACCTCTATTAAACTCGCATCAACGCTGCACCTAAATGCATTTCGGGGAGTACGAGCTATTTCCCAGTTTGATTGGCCTTTCACCCCTACCCTCAGGTCATCCGAAGTCTTTTCAACGACAACCAGTTCGGTCCTCCACGCTGTGTTACCAGCGCTTCAACCTGCCCAAGGGTAGATCACCAGGTTTCGCGTCTACTACTACCAACTATTGCCGCCCTATTCAGACTCGCTTTCGCTACGGATTCGTATCTGAAATACTTATCCTCGCTGGTAACAGTAACTCGTAGGCTCATTATGCAAAAGGCACGCCGTCACAGCTAATGCTGCTCCGACCGCTTGTAAGCGTATGGTTTCAGGGTCTATTTCACTCCGTTATTCACGGTTCTTTTCACCTTTCCCTCACGGTACTGGTTCACTATCGGTCTCTCAGGAGTATTTAGCCTTACCGGATGGTCCCGGCAGATTCAGTCAAGGTTCCACGTGCCCCTGACCTACTCAGGATACCCATAAGATTTATAAAACTGTACCTATACGAGACTTTCACTCTCTATGGTGTGTCTTTCCAAACACTTCTAATCCAGCTTTACAACCTATATCTGGGTCCTACTACCCCCATATTGCCGTAACAATATGGGTTTGGGCTGCTCCCATTTCGCTCGCCACTACTCTGGGAATCACTTTTGTTTTCTTCTCCTCTGCCTACTAAGATGTTTCAGTTCAGCAGGTTTGCCCACCAATCGGTGTAGTACATCTTCAATGTACTGGGTTGCCCCATTCGGATATTTGCGGATCTATTCGTATGTGCCAATCCCCGCAACTTTTCGCAGCTTATCACGTCCTTCTTCGCCTCTGAGAGCCTAGGCATCCCCCATACGCCCTTACATAACTTTTTCGCGCTTGTAGTTCCTATTGATTCCTCAATAGAATACCTCGTTCTCTTTGATTCTTTTTAATATTTTTTTCGTTAGATTATCAATAATCTATTATTGATCTCTTATGCTTTTTATCCCAATATGTCAATGTACTGTTTCCTCACTAACCCTCTCCCAAGGAGAGGGAACTTGTGGGTGCGTGTTGTGGAGAATAAGGGATTCGAACCCTTGACCCCCTGCGTGCAAGGCAGGTGCTCTAGCCAGCTGAGCTAATTCCCCGCATCAGCTTCCAGAATTTCCTCTATAGCTATCTCTTTTTGTAGTCCCAGGCAGACTCGAACTGCCGACCTCTACATTATCAGTGTAGCGCTCTAACCAGCTGAGCTATGAGACTGCGTTTTAATTTTGCCAATTTGCCAATGTGTTAATTCGTCAATTATCTAATTAACAAATCTGCTAATCGGCTAATTTTTATTGTTATACAGCAAGATTTAAAGAAAAGGTGTCCTAATTAATTCTGAATTCAGAATTCAAAAATTATCAATTAAATCAGTTTTTCTCTAAAAAGGAGGTGTTCCAGCCGCACCTTCCGGTACGGCTACCTTGTTACGACTTAGCCCCCAGTCACTAGTTTTACCCTAAACAGCTCCTCGCGGTGACCGTCTTCAGGTACCCCCAGCTTCCATGGCTTGACGGGCGGTGTGTACAAGGCCCGGGAACGTATTCACCGGATCATGGCTGATATCCGATTACTAGCGATTCCAGCTTCACGGAGTCGAGTTGCAGACTCCGATCCGAACTGTGATCGTCTTTATAGATTCGCGCTCTGCTCACGCAGTGGCTGCTCTCTGTAACGACCATTGTAGCACGTGTGTAGCCCAAGATGTAAGGGCCGTGATGATTTGACGTCATCCCCACCTTCCTCACGGTTTGCACCGGCAGTCCCACTAGAGTGCTCGACTCGACTCGCTAGCAACTAATGGCAGGGGGTTGCGCTCGTTATAGGACTTAACCTGACACCTCACGGCACGAGCTGACGACAACCATGCAGCACCTTGAAAACTGTCCGAAGAAATACCTATCTCTAAGTACGTCAGTCTTCATTTAAACCTTGGTAAGGTTCCTCGCGTATCATCGAATTAAACCACATGCTCCACCGCTTGTGCGGGCCCCCGTCAATTCCTTTGAGTTTCACACTTGCGTGCGTACTCCCCAGGTGGGATACTTATCACTTTCGCTTAGCCACTCAGTCTTGCAACCAAACAGCTAGTATCCATCGTTTACAGCGTGGACTACCAGGGTATCTAATCCTGTTCGCTCCCCACGCTTTCGTCCATCAGCGTCAATTAATTGTTAGTAATATGCCTTCGCTATCGGTGTTCTGTGTAATATCTAAGCATTTCACCGCTACACTACACATTCCAACTACTTCACAACCATTCAAGACTAACAGTTTCAAAGGCAGTTGCTCAGTTGAGCTGAGCGCTTTCACCTCTGACTTATTAGCCCGCCTACGGACCCTTTAAACCCAATGATTCCGGATAACGCTCGCATCCTCCGTATTACCGCGGCTGCTGGCACGGAGTTAGCCGATGCTTATTCGCAGAGTACCGTCATCAAAGTACACGTACCCCTTATTCTTCCCCTGCAAAAGCAGTTTACAACCCATAAGGCCGTCTTCCTGCACGCGGCATGGCTGGATCAGTCTTCCGACCATTGTCCAATATTCCTCACTGCTGCCTCCCGTAGGAGTCTGGTCCGTATCTCAGTACCAGTGTGGGGGATATCCCTCTCAGAACCCCTATCTATCGTAGCCTTGGGGAGCCGTTACCTCTCCAACTAGCTAATAGAACGCATACTCATCTTTCACCGCCTCAGCTTTAATATAAATGTGATGCCACATCTATATACCATTAGGTATTAATCCAAATTTCTTCGGGCTATCCCTATGTGAAAGGCAGATTGTATACGCGTTACGCACCCGTACGCCGGTCGAAGCCAGCTCCTCCTCGACTTGCATGTGTTAGGGCCTGCCGCTAGCGTTCATCCTGAGCCAGGATCAAACTCTTCATCGTTAAAAATCTTTAATTTCTTCTAACCGATTTTTTTAAGTTATTGACTTCAGGTTTCACTCGATTCTTTAAATCTTTTTGTGCTGTACAACATTATGTCAATGTACGTGTTGTTTATTCTTGCAAGAGCACTTATCGTCTCATTTGCGGGTGCAAAGGTACGGCGTTTTTTTAATTCTGCAAATTTTTTGACAACTTTTTTTGAAGTTTTTTTGAAGGAAATAGTTAAGTGGTTGAAAAATCAAGGGTTAGGGAGATAAAAGTTTTTGGGAGATTGGTAGGAAACATCCCCTGCCCCCTTCAAAGGGGGAGATGCGACAGGCAAGCAGACACGAACAATACGATGTAGGGACAGGTGAGAGTGCAGCCGCACAGGCGATTATGGGACAGGTGGGGCAAATGGGAGGCTTGGGAAGGCTGAGAGGACTGGGACGGGTGAGACAAGTGAGACAAGTGGGACAAGTGAGACAAGTGGGACAAGTGGAACAAGTGCGACAGGTGGAACAAGTGCGACAGGTGGGACGGGTGGGACAGGTGGGACAGGGTGAGACAAGTGAGACAGAGTGGGACAGGTGGGACTGTTGAGACGGTGGGACTGTTGAGACGGTGGGACTGTTGAGACGGTGGGACTGTTGAGACAGTGGGACTGTTGAGACAGTGGGACTGTTGAGACGGTGGGACTGTTGAGACAGGGTGGGACAAGTGGGAGGCTTGGGAAGGCTAGGATGGCTGTGAGGACTGGGACGAGTGGGACAGGTGAGACAGGTGAGACAAGTGGGAGTGCGAGCCGCACCGGCGATTGTGGGACAGGGTGAGGCAAATGGGAGGCTTGGGAAGGCTAGGATGGCTGAGAGGACTGGGACAGGTAAGACAAGTGGGACAAGCGAGACAAGTAGGACTGGTGGGACAGAGTGGGACAGGGTGAGACAAGTGGGACAGGTGGGATATTGTGCAAAAACTTTGCTAAAAAAAGTTATAGTGGGTATTCTATAGTTTTTAGCAAAGTTTTTTTCCGAAGTTCTTTATCAAAAAAATATTTCTATATCTCTTTATTTCTTTAGTTATCTCTTTAAAATTTGTTCAACGTGTAATAAATTAGAATGGGATTATCGCCTTTTTGAAGGATTCGCTTTTCTTCTTGTTGGCTTCAGAGAAATGGCATCTCTTTTAGCACTTCGTAATCACTTTCCCTTGGATAATAATACTTGATAAGCTGATCATCATAAAAAGTATCAGGGAAAGCTAAGAAAGGAAGTCCCTGTTTGCTTTGGGCTATACCCCTCCTACCATATTGCCACTGTGCTTGTCGCGGTAAACTACAACATTGCCTGTTTTATTAGAAATAAAAACACATTGTGATGAGTGGTTTCGATATAATCGCCTATACAATAGTTATAATTATGGTTGCGTATAGCATCTTCAAAAAACACTAAATTCTTTGCCATAAATATACGAACGCGGCAGTTTGTGGTCGTAATCTAAAAATAAACTCTGCTGCCAATTTGTTATCCTTAGGGTTATATTGATAAATAGTATCGGATATTTCGGCTGTTATCTTTACCAAATCGGCTACTCTATAAAGGTAACTTTTTAGCCGAAAAAGGCTTTGCTCTCTTTATCGGGTAGCGCTACCGCATTGAGCTTGAGGTCTTTATTTATAAACTGCAAACGGTAGTTGCTTTTTATCACCTAAGTTTATATTTTTGCCCTACAAGCGATTTTTAGCACATAGCCATCGGGGGTAGCTGCCATATTGAGAAAAGCCTATAGGCAGGTATTTGAAACGAAGAAAATTGCCTTCTTTTATCAAAAATAAGAAGAAACGAATGTTTGTAAGCAATCAGTTCATTGGTTTGGGTATTAAAATCAATGTCATAAAAGGCGATAGAGTTGTTCTGGCTTTTTGCCATTAGGAATACGCTTTACGAATTTCCCTTGCCGAGTGAAGATGAGCAATGCCCCACTCATCAAGGTCGTCCATAATATAGATGTGTTCGGCAGTGGTAACGACTTTGCGAATCTGCCCTAAACGGCTTTTGTGCAGTGGTCTCTAAAGGTACGAAATTGATTTCGTTGAGTAGCGCTCAAAAATCGAATTCTTTGTCCTTTACTAAAAAAAGGATTTAGGTTTTAAGTGCTGGGCTTGGGAAGTTTCTGCTGTTAGCACTTTGGTGTCGGCTAATTGTAGCACAGTAGTGTCGCGAAAAAGGCTGTGCAAAGCTGGTTGTAATAGAGGCGGTAAGAAGCCCTAAAATGATTGGTAATTTCATACGTTTTTAAAAAGTTTATAATTGAGCCGCAAATATAGTACTTTTTTTCTAACTATCCTAACTATTCAACCATTTATTTTTTTGATAGTCTTTCCTTTTCTGATAAGGTAGGCGTGGTAGGCGCTGGGGATGTCGTTTTGCCAACGAGGGAGCAATAATATAATAAGAATGACATCGGTTTGGGATAATAGTCCCCAATAGATAGCTAACTGCAATGGGAAGCCGCCATACCCAAAGCCAATAAGAGACACAAAGGCTACGAGAAGGGTAAGTCCCCATATTTTTAGAAAGGAATGCGTGGGTGCAGGTCTCTTTGCCAAAGCGCAAAAAACTCAAGCCATAGCAGAGGGCTTCCATAACAAATAGGGGTTATAATCTGATAGCGGTAGGCTGTAATAAGGGCGAGGGTTGAGCCAATAGCAGGCTACCCCCACTGAAAAGCCAGAAGACTAAATCGGTTTTGGCTATCGAGGCGACGCATCTTTACGGTGCTAATGCCCCTATGGCGGGCTATGATGCCATCGAAGATGTCGGATAGAGTCCTACTATTATAGCAATGACAATAGCGGGGCGGGCTACGCTTTCGGGGGTGGCGTAGGCTATCCACAATATAGCGGGGGCTAATAAAAAAAGCGAAACAGTATTAATATATAAGGTAAGGGCATCTTGTAGGTGTTAGGGTTTTAGAATGTGATGCAAAAAAATCGTGCTAAAAAAAGTGGGAGGGGTATTAACATCCCCCTGCCCCCTTCAAAGGGGGAGATGTGACGGGCAAGCATACACGAAAAAAATATGATTTTTATTGAATAAAAGAGGATACTTAATATAATGTAGGAGTGCGAGCCGCACCGGCGATTGTGGGACAGGTGAGACGGGTGGGACAGGTGGGACTGGTGGGACAAGTGGGACTGGTGGGGCTGGTGAGACAGAGTGAGACAAGTGGGACAGGTGGGACAAGTGGGGCGAGTGGGACTGGTGGGACGAGTGGGACTGGTGGGAGGCTTGGGAAGGCTGGGAGGGCTGTGAAGGCTGGGGCTGGTGAGACAGGGTGGGAGGCTTGGGAGGCTGAGAGGACTGGGACGAGATAGGCAGTTTGCAAAAGAGGAGGCTATGTAAAAAGTTTATGTAACTCTGGATTTATCAATGCTATTTCATTTTTCTTATACTCTCTGTACTGACTACCTTCAGTATAAAGTAATGATATTCATATCTTTAAAAACTTTTTAAACAGCCTCCTACTCTATTTACAAATCAACCTTAATAAACTATAATATTTATAACGAAGTATTTTACCAAATTCCCGTTAATTACTTTTTAATTAGATTGTTCATTGAATTTTTACCTTTCCCATAGTTCATTAAATTTTTTTACGATCTTCTCCATCATCATAATTACATTTGCTTAATGGTACATAAAAAAACAAGAACTGAGAAATTGTTGATGATTATAATTACTATACTTTTGATAAGTTCTAAAAAAACTTTGCTATTTTTTTATGTATAAGATCTATATATTTTACATCATCTACTAAAAAGTACATAGTATGAAGCTGTTTCTGATCTCTATCATCTATATATGTTTCCTTAATTTCTACCTTATAAAAATATAGAGCCTTAGGAAAGAACCATCTAGTGTGACAAGTTCTTTTCATAGTCATAGATATACGAAGGTACTCTTTTACTTACACCTTCATAATATTTTTTTATTGAGTTTAAATGTTGGTCGTGCAATGGTAAATACTCTCCACTTTTTAAATAGAAATCTGGGAAAAATTTCTGGAGAAGAACTAACACTAAAAATCTATTGCTACATCTGGATCTGAAAGAGAATTGAAAAATGACGTAATGTTTAAAACTGTTTATATTGTAATTCTTATTGCGTCTTTTTATTCAGTTTAAAAATTTTTTTGTTCCTCCTTCTACTTTTTTTAGCTAATTCTTGCATTTTCTCTGTTGGCATATCTGTTAGCACCTCATAAATAGAACCTCCATTCCACCATTTTCTACCATAATCAGGTAGTGCTCCTTCAAAAGGAAGTATCTTGCGTATATCATTACTTTTTTTATATTATTTTTCTTTATTACCACTTCCTTTTTTTGATCCTTATCTACTATTTTTATAAACATTTGTTACAGTTTTCTTACTTAAAACATTGTCAAAGTAAGTTAAATGCAATTCGTTGCCAATAACTTCTATCTTCTGAGAGAAATGAGAGAAAGCATTACCTTTGGTGTATTTTTAAAAATAATCTTATCTCCAGAAAAGCCGATAGGACATTTTTCCATACCTCTTGTTTACATTTGGTTTCTTTTTCATCAAACCAATAATAATATTCTACCATTTCGTTTTCTGAAAATATCAATCTTTTGTTTTTAAGACAATCTTCATAAAGGTAATTTCTTGCATCAAAAGCCCAAGTGCCTATCAAATCTTGTTTATTGATAGTTGAGGGCTCGTCTTCAGGTTCATTGTCATTATTTTTGACAAGACAAGAACAAAAGCTGATACAAATAATAGTATTGTAGCTATTCTTGTGATTATAGAAATAGTATTTTTTTATTTTATGTGTCATTTTTATTATGTTTTTTTAATAAAAACTATTGCAAGTTTATATAAGGTGTTACGATAAAAATTATTAGTTTGGCACTTGCAATAGTTTTTAGTGTTAAATATTAGAATTTATATCCTACTCCTATTTGGATAACTCGGTTTTTAATGTCGGCTTTTAGACTGTTTGGCTGCTAAGTTGGTAAGCCCAAGAGTAAAATTAGCATCAAAGAATAAGCCCATTGGCAAATTATACTCTGCCCCAATACCTAAGCCAAAATCGAAACGTTTTTTTCAGGATCTTGAGACTTTGTTTTTTTCCATTTTTCTTTAGCTTTTACATCGGCTAAATAACCTAAATTTAAACCTGCTTTTGGGGCGAAATCCTGCAATATCGTATTTCACCCAAATAGGTATATTCACTTGATTAAGTATAATAGAAGCATCTTTACCTTCAAACTTAGAGGATTCTACAATATTTCCCCAACGATTTACCGTTTTAGTTTCAAATGAATTAAGTTTAGCACCTTGCGATGAATAGGCAATTCCTGCTTCTACAAAAAGTTGATCGGTGAAGCCATATTCTACAAAAAGCACCAAAAATGGAATCCTGTTCTAAATCCTAAATCTGTTTTATAGGTTGTAGTGTATTCATTTTCTGTTTGCTTTACTTCAAGAGAAGAAAGGGTTGAAAAATTAAGACCTGCTTTAGCCCCAAATTTTAGTTCTTGAGCATTAACAGCACAAATTGTTGCGATAGCAACTGCAATGGTTGTAACAATTCTTTTTCATTTTTAGATGAGAGTTAAATTAGTTTTAAACACCTTATATTCCCTACTCGTAAGCTTTTCGGGTTTCGCTATTAGTTTATTGAGATAAAAATGAAAAGCGAAGAAGTCTTTATTCTTTTGGAAGAGATGCACACGGCAAAGGAAAGTACTTTTTAGCACTTCCTTTGCTCTTTAGCTAACCTATTCTGTGTTATGCTATTGTAGAAATTTACCAGATTCCTGATAGCAGAATAAAGCTAACGCTTCTGTAATAAAATAAAAAAGTGTGAGTTTTCACTTTCTGCTATCAGAGGCTCTGGTATGCCTTACAACACAGATAAGTTTGCTCACACCTATACAGGCTGAACATTCACTTTTTCTGTGTTGTAATAGAAATTTACCAGATTTCTGATAACAGAAGAAAAAGCTAACGCTTTAATATGTCTTTATTTTTTTGGGGCATAGTTACGACAATTATCTTTAACTTGCAAATATTTTAACATTTATTTTTAATGGGTATAGTATAAGTTATTTATTATCAATAAAATAACAAAAAAGGCACCAATTACTGCTTGTGCCTTTGAAAAAGGTAAAAAATAGTGCTTCTTTTCTGTTTTGAGGTCGATTGTTAGACGTTTGTACTTCGCTGATTGTTCGCTTATCCTTCGCTGATTGTTCGCTTATCCTTCGCTTATCCTTCGCTGATTGTTCAGTGTTCCTGTATCCTTCCTATATCGATTGTATAGGGTAGGTGTATTTAGTTTTTTTCTAATGATGACCTATAACTTCACTTAAAATAATCGCTCCTGCCATCGCTACATTGAGGGCTCTCAGTGCGTTGGTGTTTGCTAAAACGAGGTATGTAAAGAGATTGATTGGCTAAGGCAGCAACTTCAGGAGTTACGCCATTAGCTTCATTGCCTAATATAATGATAACATCATCAGGAAAAGGTGTTGAGTAAAGTCCACTACCTTTATTGATGTCGGTAGTATAAACAGTCATATTAGTTGTGGTTAGAAAAGCAGCTAAATCGAGGTAATGCACTGCTACACGGGTAAGCGATCCCATAGAGGCTTGCACTACCTTGGGATTGTAGCAGTCGACCGTTTGGGTGTTGCAGAGTAGGGTTTCAACTCCGAACCAATCGCATAGGCGGATGATAGTCCCCAGATTGCCAGGGTCTTGTACATTATCGAGGCGCTACAATAACGCCCTCTTGCAAGATACCTTTGTGCTTAGGCTGCTCAAAAACGGCTAAGCCCTCATCGGGGTTTTTGGAGGGCGCTGACCTTGCGCAATTCGTCTTTGCTAACAGGTGTAATAAGATGCTGTGGCACGCTGGTAGTAAAGGCTTCAGTAGCGATAAGCAGCTGAGGGGTGTAGCCCGCTTGTAGAAATTCGTTAATACTTTTCTTGCCCTCTACTATGAAGAGATTCAGCTCGTTACGATATTTTTTGTGGTGTAACTTCTGAATTAATTTTACTTGATTTTTGCTAAGCATAAATATATTATGTAATTTTGAGCCCTAAAAACAATTATTTGTGAAAAAGGCGTTTTTCGATATTCGTTTGTCAGTGGGCTATGTGTTTTGCTCTGCTATTTGTCGGCTTGTGAGGCTACTAAACGGGTGGCTGCCGATGATTATTTGCTGCGCGAAAACAAGGTTTACGTGAATGGTACCCCTACTGATGATGCAAAGATAAACAATTTTATTTTTCAAAAGCCTAATTCGTATATTTTAGGGCTGCCGGTGAGTTTGTATATTTACAACTGGGCGAACCCTCATTCTGAAGAGGAATTTGTACAATGGCTTGATAATCACCCTCGTTGGCATCGATTTTTGAATGGCTTCCTCTCTAAAAAAGCAGGTGGGGAGGTTGCAAGAATCTTTTTGGTGTCGGGTATTGACCACCAGCTACAAAAAGATTGGGAAGCCCCTGTGATACTTGATACGGCACAAGTACGGCGGTCGACTAAGCAGCTGGCGGCTTACTACAGGAGTATTGGCTATTTTAACGCTAAGGTAGGTGATAGCGTCCGCAAGCTAACGAAAATAGAAAAGCGCACGGCTATTGTAGATTACTACATACAGACGGGTGACCGCTATTATATAGACAGTCTGAAGACGGCTATCACATCGCCAGAGATAGATTCGGTGTATCGATTGCACCTTGATAAGACGCTGCTAAAAACAGGGGCTCCGTATCAGTTGGCGGACTTTGCTGGGGAGCGGACGCGCCTCTATACGCTTTTTTCGCAACAAGGGTTTTTATACTTTTCAGCAGAGTTCTATCAATTTTTGAGATAGTGCGCGACACGGTGCATAAGCAGAAAGACCGCAACCTACAGGTAACCACTAACATAGGTGACCTGATAGAGCGCGATGGTGATGTAGTGACTACTAAGAAGTATAAAGTGCATCATATCAATAAGATACGTATGTATACTGATTACGACAGTCAGACGGATAAATCGGTGCTTGATTCGATAACTTACCGCGACCTTATTATCTATTACAAGGATAAGCTGCACTACCGTCCGCGGGTGCTTTGGCGTGCTTCGGGCTTGCGCCAAGGGCAGCTGTACAGCGATACTGATAGGGGGAATACTTACAAGCAGCTGAACAATTTGCGCGTATTTCGCTACCCGAATATGGAGTTTAAATATCCGGCTAAAGATACGCTAATGAACAAGTTAGACGCGAATATCTATTTAAGTCCGTTAGATAAGTTTTCGCTTAGGGCTGACCAATGAGATTAAGCGTTCGGAGATTGAGGCGATAGGCTTTTGGGGTAGGTACTGCTTTCTCGGCGCGCAATGTATTTAGAGGGGCTGAGATGTTAGAACTGAACCTACAGGGACTTTTTGCGTCGCAGCCTTCGCTGAACGACTCGCATTTTTTTAACACTTCTGAGATAAGCGGCGATGTGCGGTTTATCTTCCCTACTATTCTCTTTCCGCTGAATACACGCAAGCTGATTCCGTACTATATGACCCCGCAGACGATACTACAGGCGGGTATGAGTTATCAGACGAATATAGGTATTGACAAGCGCACCACATCAGGGGTTATTGCGCTATGTATGGAACCCTCGTGAGCAGAAGAATAAGGTGATTTTTGACCTTATCAACGTGCAGTACGTTAATAATATCAATCCGCGAAACTTCTTTAGTATCTACCAAAGCACGTATGAACGACTGAATGATATATCGAGAAAGTATCATTTAGGAAACGGCTTATGTGGATAATAGGGGAATCTGACCCCCAGAGAGGGTACTTTTTAGGTTTTTAGGAGATATTTTCAACCGAAATATAACTGTACAAGCAGAAGATGCTATACCTCTGTTGGGTATTTTTAGAGCGATACAACCGAATTACCAACAATGACTTTATCGTTTCGAGCAGTTATACATATATTTTTCAACAGTAAATCGCAGTTTTTGAGCGTGACTTCTCGCAATTTCGTATAAAAGTAGAAGCTGCAGGCGGTTTGCTCAATACTTTGGCTTCTACTTATAACGTAGTGAAGACGGATAATAACAAGAATAAGATTTTTTTGGGGTTGAATACGCTCAATTTGCTAAAGGAGAGCTGGATTTTATTAGCATTTCCCGATAGGAAAGCAGAATTCGCTGGCTTTTTCGTTCGTTTTTTTGGTATAGCGGTACCTTATGGCAACTCTGATAATATACCTTTTTCGCAGAGTTACTTTTGCAGGAGGAACCACTGACAATAGGGGTTTCAAGGCCTATCGTTTAGGGCCAGGGGCAAGTCAGTCGGTATTTGATTATAACGAGGCGAATATGAAGCTAACGCTGAATTTGGAGTATCGTTTTCAGATGTTGGGGGCTTTTAAAGGGGCTCTTTTTACGGATGTGGGGAATATCTGGAATGTAGCTGATAATACGCCTATAGCTGATAATAAATTCGTAAATTTCTCTTCGCTGAAAGATGTGGGAGTGAGTACAGGCTTTGGGCTACGCTATGATTTTTAACTTTTTTTGTAATTCGCCTTGATATGGGCGTGCCAACTTACGACCCTGCCTACGAGGTTGGAGACCGATGGATTAAGAAGTTTAAAATGAAAGATGTAGTGTTTAACTTTGGGATAAACTATCCGTTCTAAAGACGAAAGACGCAAAAAAAGAGGCTGTACAAAAGTTTTGTACAGCCTCTTTTTGTTTGTAGTTTATGTATTAAGAGAGTCCTGAGATGATGCCCTCGTCATCTATATCCATACCTTCGGCAGCGGGAACGCTAGGTAAGCCCGGCATACGAACGGTATCGCCCAAAAATAGGGATTACAAAGCCTGCCCCTGATGCGAACTCAAATTCGCGTACCGTTACCTCGAAATCAGTAGGGCGTGCGAGCTTTTTCTCGTCATCGCTAAGTGATTTGGGCGTCTTGACGATACAAACCGGTAATTTATCAAAGCCTAACTTGTTTATCTGCTTAAGCTGACTAAGGGCTTTGCTGCTGTAATTCACCTTGTTTGCCCCATATATCTTAGTGGCTACAGTAGTTATCTTATCCTCTATGCTTGCCTCGTTAGAGTACAATGGCGCGAAATGACTTTCGCCGCTTTCAGCTATGGCTACTACAGCACGAGCGAGTTCCTCAGTGCCTTTGCCTCCTTCACTAAAAGCCTTTGCTGACCACTGCTTGTGCTCCTTTTTTTGGCACACACCTCTTTTACATAAACAATCTCCTCCTCGCTATCGTATGGGAAAATAGTTAATGGCTACAATTGCTTTGAGTCCGAAGTGTTGCACATTTTCGATATGTTTTTCTAAATTAGCAATACCAAGTTTCACTTTTTGCAAGTCGGGAGTGTTGTATTCCTCTTTTTTAGCTCCCCCGTGATGACGCAACGCGCGGATAGTAGCTACTACTACCACTGCATCAGGGGCTAAGCCTGCGGATACACACTTGATATTGAGGAATTTCTCTGCCCCAAGGTCTGCACCAAAGCCTGCTTCGGTAACAACATAATCGCCTAATGAAAGTCCCATTTTGGTAGCTAATACTGTATTTGTGCCTTGCGCTATGCTAGCAAAGGGTCCTCCGTGAAGGATAGCGGGATTATTCTCAAGCGTTTGTACTAGGTTAGGTTTGATAGCTTCTTTAAGCAAGAGTGCCATAGCCCCCACTACGTTAAGGTCGCGTGCAAAGACAGGAGTGCCATCGAACTTCTTGCCTACATAGATATTGCCTATACGCCTTTTTGAGGTCAGAAAAGTTCTCTGAGAGGCATAATATCGCCATAATTTCGGAAGCTGGAGTGATATTAAAACCGTCTTCACGAGGTATACCGTGAGTGCTGCCCCCTAAACCAACCACTATATGACGGAGAGCGCGGTCGTTCATATCCATTACGCGCTTCCAAACTACAGTACGCGGGTCGATACCGATGCTGTGGGTTTTGCTTTGTATATTATTGTCAATAACAGCAGAAAGAAGATTATTAGCCTTCTCAATAGCTGAGAAGTCGCCAGTGAAATGTAGATTGATATCTTCCATAGGCACTACTTGCGAATAGCCACCGCCAGCCGCTCCGCCTTTGATACCAAATACAGGCCCTAAAGAAGGTTCGCGCAGTACAGCTATAGCTTTTTGCCTATCTTATTGAGCCCCTCAGTAAGCCCGATGCTCACTGTAGTTTTGCCCTCGCCTGCAGGGGTAGGAGTAATAGCTGTAACGAGTACTAACTTGCTGTTTTTCAACTTCTCAGCATTGATAAGATGCAGGGGTAGCTTCGCCTTATACTTGCCATAAGGGTCGAGGTCGTCCTCACTAATATTTAGCTTTTTGGCTACCTCTCTAATAGAAAGCATTTGTGCCTTTTGGGCGATTTCTAAGTCAGTCATAAACATTAAATTTTATTTATTTTCTTAATCTTCTACTTTTTTTCTCTATACTGATTAAAAAAATTGTAGTGTGTGTTCTATTTGTTTTTTTGAGGGTAGTTAAGCTACCTTCTTCTGCTATAAAAATCAAGATAATCTTTAAATATAGAAGAATGATAACGAAGAGGTTTCTTTTTTTCCAAAGTGAAGTAGCTAAAAATAAGTTCAATAGCAATGATTTGCATCACATTTTTTTAACTATTTGAGAGCATTTTATAGCCGAACTGCCGCCCATTCCCTTTATATCTATCGTTTTTTTCAAAGAGTATAGGACTTTCTATGCTAGAAGGAGTAGAAAGACGGCGGTTTTCATTGAGTATTCCTCTATAATACGCTGAAATATAGGGTAATCAATCTCTGTTTCTATATCTTTCCCAACATTAGATAGCAAGTAAAACACACGGCGTTCGGAGATGTTGCCTAAGCTGGTGAGAGTGATACTGAGAAAAATCCATACTTAAGGAAAGGGTAGCGTATGCGAGTTGCCCCCTAAAAGATAATTTCGCCTTGCTCAGGAAAGAGAATAGGGTTATCGGTTACGGAATTTATTTCGGTTTTTACTACCTTGCGAATTGCAGCAATAGCCTCGCGTACGGCTCCGTGTATCTGAGGAATAGAGCAAAAAGCTTCTGGCATACTCTGAAAATCTTCAGGACTATCTACTAATGTACTGTCTTTTTAGTAGCGTGCGTAGGTGTTGTGCCGTCTCTACTAACCCCTTGTGAGGGCGTACTACCTGCATCAGTTCTGAGAAAGCCGATAGATTGCCGCCAAACACTTGAGTAGAAACTGAAGCTACAAAGTCCGCCCACTCTATAAGCTTAAGCGACTCAATAAGGTTATGCGCACTATAGGCTGTGGTAAGCTGGGTGCCGTTGAGCAAGGCATCTACCCTCACGCTGACTAAGAGGTAAGGGTTCCCAACCATATTTTGAAGCCAACTCTTGCGCAGAATAGATTTTGTTTTTGTATGCATACCTCGCCTTCGCCTATAAGAGGTAGCGAGAGATGCGCTAATGCGATGCGTTCATCAGGAATATCCTTAGAATAAACCACAGGGTATACCCCACTGTTAAAAAAAGTCAATAAGACGCTGTACTAAAGCGAGACGTACCCCACTGAATCCGTACGAAAAAGATTGAATTTTCAGAAACAGCATTATCCTCACTAACTTGCAAGGCAGGCGCTCGCTCTATTCCACAGGGCATAATGCCTCAATTGGGTGTAGTGCTGCTCCGTCGCCTCGGTCAATGAGCTATCTTTCACCTTTTTCAGTGAAGAAAGTATGACACTTTTCGATGTTTAGCACCGCCTCTTCAGAGAGTTTGAGCTTCACATCAGTATTGATAATTGTATCTAACTGCTCCAAAAAGGAGTACTTCATTAGAAATATAATGTATCATCTCTATAATAGCTTCTTTAGTTCTTTGATAGTAACCCTCTACGCTTTACTACAGCACTTAGAAAAATAAAAATGCTAAGAAATACGCAATGCGCGCAAGGTAATCCCCCATACGCACGTAAAAAGTAACTTCTTCATTAAGGGCAATAGTGCCTTTCAGACTGCCTTGCACGCCATAGGGGCAGAGTTTGCAGTATTTCGCCACGCCCATTGATAAATGCCGAAATACCCGTATTGGCACTGCGCACTACACTACGGCGCGTTTCAATAGCACGCAGACGAGTATAGCTGAGCAACTGCTTGTGTCCCTGCGTATTGCGCCACCACGCATCATTGGTAAGAATAGCCAAAAAGTTAGCGCCTTTCTTGATATAATCGGTTACGAACTCTCCATAAATGGTCTCGTAGCAAATAATAGGAGCCGCCTTACCCTCAGTCCCTACCCCCTGCAAAAAGCAGTGCGCTCCGGCTGAGTAGTCTTAAGCGCCACGGTGCCACCCAAATTGATAAGCGTCTCGCCTAATATAGGCTTTAGCACTTGCTGATAAGGGAAATTCTCTACAGCTACCACCAACTTACTCTTGTGATACAAAGGCACTTCAGGACGACTATTAAGCAGAAAAAGCCGAATTGTAATCATTGTACCATATATTATATTGGGGTAAGTAGTTGCTTTGCGAGGTAGTATGCGCCTTATCAGTAATGAACTCAATCATAGCTGTACCCCCTACCCAATTGAGCTGAGGATAGCGATATACCAAAGTACGCAATATAGCCACCTCTTGGGTATAAGGCAGTTCTTGCAGCTTCACATTATCAGCAAACACAGTCTCTGGGGTAACGATAAAAACTCACTTCTTTATCCATCTTCACCTCAGCTAATTGTACTAATAATTGCGCTACTTTAGCATTACTAAAGTCATATTTCTCTTGATAAGGGTCAATATTAGGCTGCAAAGCAATAGCTTTAATAGTCTTTTTGCCCTCTTCGGAGTAGTTTTGGTATTGAAAATACGAAATAAGCACTGGCACAGCAAATAGTAGCATCGCCCCCCCTACCCTTTTAGCAAGTAGCGGACGGTTTTTATCCGATAAATAATCCTTTACCCCTATAAAAAGCACTATATTCACCAACCAAACCCATAGCGTACCCCCAAAAGCACCTGTATATTCGTACCATTGTATCCACGTTATTTGTTCAGAAAAGACATTTCCTAAGTTAAGCCAAGGCCAAGAGACGTCCCACCACAGGTGAAACTTCTCAAAAGAGAGCCAAATGCAGACCAAAAAAACAAGCGATACTTTTGTTGAAAGCCTTTTAGCCACAAGGTGATACAACAAAAAGGTAATGGTCATCAGCAAGGTATTAGCCAAAATAGCAAAGACAGCCCCCATTGGGGTAGAATACCATATCCACCAAGTAGTAGGCACATTCCACACCAAAAAAAGCCAAATAGCTAAGAGCAAAGACCTTCCGCTTAGTGTGCTGATAGCGTGTTCTAACGCGCAATTCCATCAACAACAAAGGCACTAAAGCAATGAATATCAAAGCCGTAAAACCATAAGTAACCCACGCTCCAGCAAGCAAGTTCCCAGACAATAAAGCTAATAAAAATATTCTTTTTTTCATACGATTTAAAAAATACGTGCCAAAAGTAAGCAATTATTAGTTAATGCGCAAATTTGTGTATTCTGTTTTAATTTATTATTTTTTTGTCGCATTAAAAACCAATTAGAGTTATGAACGATGAATTAGAAGAAATTGACATTGAAATTCAACGTCTAAAAAAAGAAACTGTCCGACTATTTAAAGTTTATCAAAATTTTTTTGAGGAACACCCAGAAAAAAACGGAAATACAAATTAATATAATGCTGGATGACCTACATAAATTATTAGAGAAACGGAAAAACAATAGAAGGTGATGAGTACTAATCTAAAAACTGTTATTAAAAAATGGATACACTGAAAAAAAGATTTACAAAAACCTAATGCTTCTTTTCTGGAAGTAAAAGACTTTGAAGACCGATTGTTACAACTAAAAAAATACTTACACCACTGAGAAAGAACAGTCTTTTTATTTTACGAGTTTTTTCTTAATGATATGAAAGAAACACATCAGTCTATAAAAAAAGTATCAGAACGATTGAATGCTATAAAAAAATAGCAGAAGCTGTTTAAAAATCAAAGCACCGCTTAACAATGTTAAGCGGTGCTTTGGTTATAAGGTTATTATAGGCTATTTAGCAGTTATATAACTCTGATAAGCTTTTTCAAAATATTACTCTAAGAAGATTTCCTACACTATTTCTTACCTGTATATGACCGTTTTTTTAAGGTAACAAAAATATCATCTCCTTGAAAAAAACAGCTCTAACAGCATTTTCATACACTATACATCTTTCTACAGTCCCAGCGGTAGAGTTGAGAATCTTCACTTTCCCATTTTTTTGTAGGTAGCCAAAAACACGTTTCCCATCACTGCTTAAAAAAAGCATCTACTACATCTGTTTCATACATTCTTTCTATGGTACCGTTATCATAGCAGTATGCTATTTTACCATTTTTTTACTCTTACAAGCATCTTGTTACTAACTTTTTTTAAAGTTTTTCAAATTCTTCTTCACTAAGCCCTTGTTTATACAATTCATTTACCAACCAAAGACCACTTTCAGGTATACATTCTTTAGGAGAACTATTCCCCAGCCAATTTTCAGAAGGCACAATCTCTTGCTTTGCCTGCGTTAGAAAGAGTAGAAATTATCCTACTTTCCCAAAAAAAGTCTTTCTTCTTTAGTTTTAACTTCAAATACTACAAACGATAAGTTTTGGTGGATATAGTCACTTATTCGTTTCTCTAAAAGCCTTTTCAAAAATCTATATCTAATAGCTTGCTGTATTTTTTTCTTTTCCTTCTCTCGAAGTGGTGTCGTATTCCCATTTTTTTCAGCGTAAGGATGCTGTTCTTTATGCAAGAAAGCACGACCTATATTTTTTTCCTAAAAAAATACTTCTATTCTTATTTTCTTTTACAAAATGCTGATTTAGGCGCGAATACAACTGATTGTCACCTGTATGAGTGCCGACCCTTACTATTCTATCAAGTCCTTGATAGGTTTCTCCCTTCTCAAACATTATGTAGATACCATTGGCAGGGATAGTGTTTTTCTTTCCTTCAAAAGGAAAAAGTAATTCGCTCCTGCTCATTAAATAAGGTATGTAGTTTTAAAGCTAATGATTCTTTCATCTGATTTGTTATTTTAGTTTATTACTCAAGAATTGCAGACGCTCACCTATTTTTACCTTCTAAAGGAGTTTCAATGTGCTTCAATGCACCTTGTAAGGGGAGTTAAATAGTTTTGTCCTGCCAAAAATAATAAATTTATCTTTTTTTCACATCAGCTACTTGCTGCAATTGTGCTATTACTTCTTTGCCCCAAGCAGTTCTTTCTTGCTTGCTCATTGTGTTTAGTGTGGTGTTATAAGGCTCTATCACCTTATCCAAAGGTAACAAATGGTGCTTAGCCGAAAGTATATAAATACTATCAGGGGTAAGGCTTTTTTGGCATATGCTAAACTTTTTAACAAATAACGGACTTTCGTACAGTTCTTCAGCCTTTGCTTTCTGTGTTTTTCTTAGCGACACACGATATTAATACGATTGTTTTCATTATCTTCTCTTTTTCTTTTCTTTTTACTACTACCAAAAAGCAAATCTAAAAAAACTTGCTCTATTTTTTTCTTTCAACACCATAGCGAGTAGTGGGCACTCCTATTTTCCGAGACACTTTAGTACGGGCTGCTGTAACCCCTAACAATCGTTTCCACGAAAACGAAAATCCTGTACCTTTTAACAAACCACCTAATAAACCCATAGTTTTCAATAGTTAGGAAGGGCGTACTCAATACAAGCACGCCCTTTTAATATTTATTTAAGCATTTTAAGTAGTTTAGATACTACTCCTCCTTTTTTTCTTTTCTCTGGCTTTGCGTGCCTTTTTCCATTCTTTTCAGCTATAGCTTTCCCTTCTTTAGTGCGAAGGTCTACTTTACCATTTGCTTTTTTTCTTTACCCCACTGGTAGTAGTTGTAGCTGCTTTTTTTGCTCGCTTTTTTTCTTTTTTTCTTTTTAGCTGCTTCACGTGCTTTTTTTAGCTCTTTCTACCATTTCTTTGTACTCAGTAGTTCTTTTATCTATCTTTCCAGTTGCTGTTTTTAGTGCCATTTTTCTTCTTTTTAAAAGGTTAGACCATCGTTTTATGCTTCTATTTCTAAGTCTTCAGTATTTTTCTACATACTCGTCAAATATTTCGCTTGCTTTGTCGTCTGCTACACCTAGCACTTCAGCAAAAAGCAAAATAGTTTTCTATTTCGTCCGATGTTATCACACCATCAGCTGCAAGAACATCTAAGGTAACGAGTAGTACTGCTTCTTTTTCTGAAGCCTTTACGCCTTTAGCTGCATCTGCTAAATAGTTATCAAAAATCTTCATCTTCTAAAGATTCTATTTTCTTAAAAAGCAGCTGCTACTTCTTTTTCAAGGTCTTTTAGTTCAAGGTCTTCTGCCAACCCTGCTACTACTTCTTTTTTTCAAATTCGCTATACTCTCCTTCAACCGAAAAACGCAGCGGCTACAAACGGAGCAATTGTTTTTGATGTAATTCCCATATTACTGTTATTTTTAAAAAGTTATTAATTACTAATTTATTTAATTACGATAAATTCTACTCTTCTGTTTTCATCAGCTTCAGGATTAGCAGTATTCTTTTAGTTGCGAACTACCCAACCCACTGTACGACAAGCGACTACTGTCAATACCATTAGCTACTAAAAAGTCCACTGCGGCTTTTCGCCCTGCTGGTTGATAATTTTTATTGAAATTATCATCGCCCTCTGCACTAGTATGCCCTTCTAGCTGTAGTTTCACTGACGGATTTTCGTTGAGTAGTTTTACCAAATCCATTAACACTGCTTTTTAGAAGCCTCACTCAGCTCAGCCTTTTTCAAACTCAGCCGCGTTGAAGTGCTCTTTTTATCTCATTTACTTTAGTTTCTACTACGGTTTGTACTTCCTCTACTTTAGGTTGTACTACAGCAGCTGGTTTTTCTTCTTCCTTATTACTTAAGAAAAAGCAGCCGCACCCAAAATTAACAAGGCTAAAAGCAACCATACCCAGAAAGGAATACCTTTTTACCTCCTTCGTAAGTAATGGTATAGCCTACTTTATAGTTGTTATCACTTTTAGCGATGTCGCCCACTTGCGCACTGATACCATAGTTTTCTGCTTTTTCTGTAGCTTAGCAAGGCTAGGGGCTGTCCACATTTTGCAAAAAGCCACTTTTAGTACCTTTCACATTTAGCCATTCACCATCTTGGGTAAAGCAGGCTTGGTCTCTTTTGAAACCATTCAATACCTGTTTTACTTTCTACCTCAATTTCTTTTTCAGTGTAGAAAAGCTCACTAATACCCGCATCGGGACATACTTCAGCCTTAGCAAAAGTTCGTTTTAGCTCACTTAAAGTAGTATTAGGATACATTTTAAGGTAAGCAGCAATAATACCGAGTGCTGTTCTATTTTTGGGTTCTACCCTGTTACAAATGCTTTTTGTGCCATTTTCTTTTTATGTTTATTTTTCAATAAATTTAGGGGAGGATGGTATTTAATTGCTCCCCTTCAGTCTTTAATTAGTGGTAGCTTAATAGCCCTTTTCTTTTAATGCATCAAGTACTTTTTGCCGAATTGCTGGGTGTTCCAGCTATCTTCGTAAGCAATTTTTGTACTTTTTAGCTACAGTGCGCAAGCCTTCTTTGGTACTACCATCAAATTTGCTTCCACAAACTACAGACCCCTTAGCATCAGTATATACACAGTACGTTTCGTCAGCTATAGCAGGATTCCCTCCACCAAGAGCATCTATTAGTTTTTTTACCAAACTGACGTGTATTCCAATTATCGTCATACTCAAATCCGTTTTCATCAGCTATTTGGCGCAAAGCTCCTTTAGCATTTTTCGTATCTGTCATACACATCAATTGATTTGTTGTCATAAAAGAGCTACGATATACACATCAGTAGCTACCACATCTTTGTATTGCTTTTTACCATACTATAAAAAAATTTAAAAAAATTATATTACTAAAATGTTATTTCTTTCTTGCTTTTTGCCAAGTTAGCTTTTGGCGTTTTCTATTTGTCTCTTTAGGCTTTCTATAGCTCTATCGTGCGAGGCAGCTCTATCCACCTTACTTTTTCCGATAAGTAGCTTTAGAAGAGGCAGACGATGTATTTTTAATCAAATTAGCATAGCGCTCATTATCCTTCTTTTTAGCCTCTTTTTTTCTTTATCTAACCTTGCTCTTAGGTCGATAATCTGTTTTTTTGTAGTATTCTACCGACATAATTTATTTTTTTTCATTTTTTTAGTTAATCCTACGGCTGTTGGGTTACGCTAAAAAAACCATTGCTAAGCAAAGGCTGAAGCGTTATCTTTCGGGGGCAAAAATTAAAGTAGCTTCCAAAAATATAAAAAGTCCAATATTTTCCAATTGAAGTGTAAAAGTTTTGTCCAAATTTGTACAAATAAAGTTTTTATTATATTTTTGCTGCCCAGAAATTTTTCTTTTTACCCCTTCCCTTTACATTAGATATAAGAACACTATAGGATGAGCGAAGGTTGAGCGAAGGATAAGCAAAAGATGAACATCTAATCATCATATAAGAATTAGAAAAAAATATCCTATCAAAAATGAATTATCAAGAGCATATTATACGACTACAAACAGAAGTAAATCGCACTTTTGGGCGCACCGTTACCTCAATGTTCGATTTTGAACTATTAGCCGAAAAAATACACCTTTCTACCCAAACGCTACGCCGTTTTTATGGCAAAATCGATAAGGACAAACAGCTGAGCGCCGCAAGCCTCAACCTAATTTGCCAATACATAGGTTTTTGCCGACTGGGAGAGTTTTTGTGCCCAACCCGATACCCCTAAAGTAAATGTTCACCAGCTTATCAACGCTTTCTACGATACCGTTGCCTACTCTGGCGCTGCTTTCTTCGACCCCAAGCTGCGCGACACTCACGAGGCATATGCCGAACTTATCATCAAAGACCTACCTTATGCCCACACTTTTTTAGAGCGTTATAAAGACTATCCCGTTATCACCCAATCGCTCTACCCGTGGTTCCCCTATTACGACCAAATGGCACAGCGCAGCTATGTCCAGCTTATCGAAGCCTACTTAGCTACGGAGCCTTTAGAGCACTTACGCGTTTGTCAGAACTCTTTCCTTGCATATGGGGCGTTTTGCGCCGCGAACGGGGGAGAAACCCTCACTGCAGTAGAGAAGTACGTCAAAAAAACGCCGATAAATACATAGATTCGATATATCGAGACTACCCCGACAGTTTCTTTCATTACCCCGAAACGCGCTATACTATTGCTAAGGTAGCGCAAGCATATCTGCAAGGCAATGAGCAAGAGGCTATTAGGGGTAGCTGAAGCCGCGCTAAACCGCAACTTACGTGCTAAGCCGTTATACGTATTTGGCGAGTATTTCCAGACGCCCGACATATTAGTATCTAAGCTCTGCAATGCCCTTATATGGATGGGAAAAAAATAGATTTTGCTATAGAGATTTACAGTACTTTTTAGCGAGGAACTTTTCCTAACGAAAGACCCCGTAGAGCATCAGTCGAAGAACTTTGTATACGAACGCGATACTAATTTTTGCCGCACAGACGGTAGAGATGATGCACCTTTTTGATGAGAGTATTCCACTTTTAGAATCGAAACGACAACCGCATTGGAAGACGCAACATTATGAAGAAATACAGCAATGGCTTATAGCGCTAAAAACGAACCGAGAAGCAGAAATTCTCCGAGCGAATAGCTATCAAAGAACATCTTTATAGTTTAGGGAAGAAGCTAAATTATGGAATAGTAGAAAGCTTAATTAAAAGATTCAGTTAATAAAAAGCACCGTTTAGCTAGCTAAGCGGTGCTTTTTATCTATTAACGCAAGTTTATATAAGGTTTGTGATACCTTAAACCTTATAACTAAACACTAAAAGTCGTAGTACCTATTCCCCCTTTGGAGGGGGCAAGGGGAGGTTTTTATTACTCAAGGGCTACCTCCTACGAAGCGCTTTCTATTGCTTCAGCAATTCATTTAGTCGGGCGATTTCATCGCGGTATTGGGCTGCTTTAAGGAAGTCGAGGGTCTTTAGCGGCGGTCTCCATAAGTTTACGGGTCTCCTTTATTTTTCTTCTCTATCTCTTTGGCTGTCATATATACTGCCTGAGCTTCAGCCGCTTGTCTATGAGCAAACGAAGGGTCGTAATGAAACTCAGCAATCGGACTCTTACTAAGGCTATTCTCTATCTTCTTGTGTAGCGGTTGTGGTGTGATGTTGTGTGCCTTGTTGTAATTCATTTGCTTTTCACGGCGATAGTTAGTGTCGTCAATAGTGCGCTGCATACTGTCGGTTATCTTGTCGGCATACATTATAGCCTTGCCATTTACGTTACGCGCTGCCCGTCCCTACCGTTTGGGTAAGCGAACGCGTAGAGCGTAAAAACCCTCTTTATCGGCATCGAGAATAGCCACAAGCGACACTTCAGGCAAGTCTAACCCCTCGCGGAGGAGGTTTACCCCTATGAGCACATCAAAAAGCCCTTTGCGGAGGTCTTGCATAATCTCTACGCGCTCCAAAGTATCGACATCGCTGTGTATATAACGGCAGCGCACCCCTATACGAGTAAGGTATTTGGTGAGTTCCTCTGCCATACGCTTGGTAAGGGTCGTTACGAGTATACGCTCGTCTTTCTCTACACGCACTTGTATTTCTTCCACAAGGTCGTCTATCTGATTTTTGGCTTGGGCGGACTTCTATCTCGGGGTCGAGCAGCCCTGTAGGGGCGTATCACCTGCTCTACATACACCCCTTTGCGCTTTCTGTAGCTCATAGTCGGCAGGGGTAGCACTCACGTATATCACTTGGTTTTGGAGGGCTTCAAACTCTTCAAACTTCAGCGGACGGTTGTCCATCGCTGCGGGCAACCTAAAGCCGTATTCTACCAAGTTTTCCTTCCTACTGCGGTCGCCTCCATACATAGCGTGCACTTGGGGCATCGTAACGTGACTTTCGTCTATTACCATCAAAAAAATCATCAGGAAAATAATCGATAAGACAGAACGGACGCGTACCAGCTTCACGACCGTCTAAGTAGCGCGAGTAGTTCTCAATACCAGAGCAATAGCCTAATTCGCGTATCATCTCGAGGTCAAACTCTGTGCGTTCTTTTCAGCCGTTTCGCTTCCAAAGCTTTTACCCGATGCTTCAAAAAACTCTACTTGCTTCATCAGGTCTTGCTGAATGTTCCATATCGCCTTCTGAAGTATATCGGGCGAGGTAACGAACATATTAGCAGGGTAGATATTGAGGCTCTCGTAGTGGTCTAATATATGATTGGTAGTGGGGTCAAATTGTTCTATTTCTTCAATTTCATCACCAAAGAAGTGAATGCGGAAGGCGTTATCATCATACCCTGGGAAGACGTCTAACACATCGCCTTTGATGCGGAAATTACCGTGTCTAAAGTCAGCCGTAGTGCGGGCATAAAGGCTCTGCACAAGGCGGTGCATCAGCTTAGTGCGCGGCAATATATCGCCCCGCTTGATAGTGATAACGTTCTTCTGAAATTCCACAGGGTTACCGATACCATACAAACACGATACAGAGGCTACCACCAATACATCGCGCCTGCCCGATAGTAAGGCAGAGGTAGTACTAAGGCGCAGCTTTTCTATTTCATCATTGATAGAAAGGTCTTTTTTTCGATATAAGTACCCGTGGTAGGAATATAGGCTTCGGGCTGGTAGTAATCGTAGTATGACACGAAGTATTCCACCGCATTATTAGGGAAGAAAGCCTTAAATTCAGAATAAAGTTGGGCAGCAAGAGTTTTATTATGGGCTAATACAAGGGTAGGGCGTTGTATCTTTTCTACCACATTAGCGATAGTAAAAGTCTTGCCCGAGCCTGTAACGCCCTAATAGCACTTGGTATTTATCGTTTTTCAATCCCTCTACAAGCTGTTGTATCGCTTGGGGCTGGTCGCCCATAGGGGCAAAAATCGGAAACTATAGAGAATTTCATTTTTTTAGTAGTTAGGTATTAAATTTAATAGCCGTATCTGTTGCCCTCAATGTTTTTCAGATACTCTCTTAGGGCATTTTTCGCGAGGGTTATCAGAAGGCTCGTAAAAAAAGTCTCTCCTTGCAATTCGTCAGGTAGGTAATCCTGAAAAGCGAAATTGCCCTCGTAGTCGTGGGCGTATTGATAGTCTTTGCCATACCCCCAGCTCTTTCATCAGCTTAGTGGGGGCATTGCGTAGGTGTATAGGCACTGATAGGTCGCCTGTTTGTTTTACCACCTGCTGTGCCTTGTTGATAGCCTTGTACGAAGCGTTGCTCTTAGGCGATGATGCCAAATAAATAGCACACTGACTCAATATAATACGTGCTTCAGGATAGCCAATGGTCGTAACGGCTTGAAAAGTATTGTTAGCCAAAATCATAGCTGTAGGATTGGCATTACCTATATCTTCGGAAGCCAAAATGAGCATACGGCGCGCTATGAACTTCACATCTTCGCCCCCTTCTATCATTCGCGCTAACCAATAGACCGCCCCATTGGGGTCACTACCTCGTATCGACTTGATAAACGCCGAAATAATATCATAATGCTGCTCGCCCGTTTTTGTCGTATAGCACCGTATTCTTCTGCACGAGGTGTAGCACACTATCGTTAGTTATTACTACGGGCTGTCCTTCGGGGGTAGCATTCACAATAAGCTCAAAGGTATTGAGCAACTTGCGCCCGTCACCCCCCGATAGCTTTAGCAGCGCTTCAGTTTCTTTTTAGCTGTATATCTTTGGTCTTTAGCACGCTATCTTTAGTGATAGCATTTTGTAGTAATTGCTCTAAATCCTTGCGCTCAAAAAGCGTTGAGTATATACACTTGGCAACGCGATAGCAAAGCAGGAATCACCTCAAAACTGGGGTTTTTCGGTAGTAGCCCCGATAAGGGTTATCCAGCCTTTTTCCACCGCCTGTAGTAGTGAGTCTTGCTGGGTTTTATTAAAACGGTGTATTTCGTCTATAAAAAACAATAGGATTTTGAGTGGTGAAGAGTCCCCCTGCTTTGTTTGCTTTGCTCAATGACCTCTCGCACCTCTTTAATACCCGAACTGATAGCACTGAGGGTATAGAAAGCGCGATTACTCTGATGAGCAATGATGTTTGCCAAAGTAGTTTTGCCAGTACCAGGAGGCCCCCAGAAAATAAGCGACGGCAGAAGCCACGCGCTATCTGTTGGCGCAAAGCACCTTGTGTGCCTACCAAATGTTCTTGTCCCACATAGTCTTCAAGGGTAGTGGGACGCATACGTTCTGCAAGTGGCGTCATCTGATTAACAATTATTTAGTAGCCCCGACCCCTACTACTTCGTCATAGAGAGCACCAGTAGCGCGATAATATACTAATATGATATACGTATTTTTCGGTTTTGATAGAAGTTCCCCTATCTCATTGAAGTCGATAGTGCGCCCCTCTTTGGTAGCGAACTTATAGTTGTAAAAACCTTGTTTTTAGCAGTACTTGTCCTTTGAAAAAGACCGTCCTTTTCATCATAGGTAAGTTTGTATTCGTCTCGAAGCTCATAGTTGCTAAACTTGCCATATACATACACCTCTTTGCCCCAAAAAGTCGATTTGCCTTCTAAGGCGAAGTGCACTTGGGTATAGTCAGCTTCGTTGGCAGGGTTAGCCCCATTGACAGTAGTGATAAGGAAGTCGCCATTGATGTCGGGGTAATAAGTATAGACACTATTAGCACGACTGACATTAGTAAAAAGATAACTACCCACAAGTCGATCGCGGGTAAAAACGCGCAATACCCGAAGCCGCTACGCGTATATCTTTTGCTGTCGAAATAGAAATACTCATTACCTGCCCAGAAAGCCGTCTCGCGGTCGTAGCGATATACTAGCTCATTGCCGATGATATACTGCGGTTTTAAGCCCCGTGATAGCGGTATCCCAACGGTAATTTTGTAGCACAGCCACCTTTACGGCTACTTGCGGATTATCAAGTCTAAAATCTTTCTGATTGATAGTGAATTGTACCACCTGCTGCGTATCGTAGTATTTTAGGTCGCGAGCGCGCTTTACCTCAGCCGGCACGCTTACCTGAGGAGTATAGACCACAAACCGACGCGAAAAAGAGTTCGGTGCCATAGCTGTCGGTTATAGAGAGTATGTAGTTGCCACTGAGGGTCAGTTGGGTAAGTTCATTAGGAAAAGTAAGTCGGTAGTGCGAATAACTCTGTAGGGTGCCATAAGAGTTGCTTTCAGGCTGTATCGGCTGATTGTCAATCCCTTTTAGGTATTCGCTTTTCATCAGAGAAGAAGCCGACCAATCGGCATTGCAATGGGTAATTTTATAGTAGTAAGTCTCCTCATTCCCTCCGAGGTCGTCAAACTGCAAGCTAAACGACTCATTACGGCGCACAATAGGAAATTGATTCTTATCATTGCCGTCTGCTTTAAAGATAATTGTCTTAATATAATCGGGGGTGTTTTCTCTACCAATACCTCCTGCGAGAGCATCGCCCAAGGAAATAAGAGTATTAAAAGGAGTTTTTTCATAATGGATAGTGTTTATTTTCTGTCTTTTAAGATTAATTCAAGGAAAGGCAATTCGCCACCCCATTCTTCATATCGCAAGAACCAATCTTTCTGGTCACGGTATTCTTCGGGGACTTTTTTGAGAAGTTCCCCCTCTTTTCGTTCGGGATATTCACTTGGAGTTTTTAGTCCGTATAAAGGTTTTGCCTTTTGTAGTGTAATCAGGATAGATGTATTCTATATCTTCTGTTTTATCGCTTTTTATCGCCTCACCCATTTCATCTTGTACAAACCTGATATTCCTCCAAAACCAGCCTGTACTCCTCGTATGATTTTTCTTTGGGGTAAAAGTAGCGTTTGAAAAATTATAAGCAGTAGAAAAATTTTTTTCGGTTTTAGGGTCGAATAGATAAATATAGATAATGCTGGAACCAAAAAGCACCTGTTGTCCACCAATCTATATTAAAAATCATTGATACCATCGCCGTTGGCATCGAAGATAGAATCGTGTACGGCATAAAATGAAGTCTTGTGTATAGGAGAGTTTCTTTCTAAAAGTGCGTTTTTCTATTTTGTACACTTCTACTAACGATTCTATTATCCCATCATCAATATGAAGCACTACATAGGGTTGGTTGTTAAAGAACTTACCTGCTTTGATAGTAGTTTTGGCTATGCTGTCTTTAGAAAAAGTAAGTATACTGCCAATTTTTCTTCTCCTTTGTAAAGAGAATCGACCTTTTTGCAGGGCATCTTTCACAATAGCAACAAGCTTAGGGGTTAGGATCATCAGTTACCTCGTTTTCAAAAATCGGAAGAGGTGAGCATTTTAATGCTATCTTGCAGAATGGTAATGCCTTCTTTTTCTTGTTTATCGCTTGTGGAGGTATTTTTACAACCGGATAAAGCTAAGAGAGTGAATGTTATGTAAAGGAGTTTTTTTCATAATGTTTAATTTATTTTTTTGAAAAAGCACCAAAAAGAGATTTACTTCATTTCATCGCAATAATAGACAGATATAAAAATTACTTATAGTATCTTTTTATCTTTACTACCCAAAAATTTTTGTCTTTTTCTTTTTGATGATAAATATATCCAACCTCCTGCATTTACCTCATATTTATAAATATGATTTTTTTATATCGCAAATATCCTTTTACATTCGATTGAAAAGTGCCATAACACATATTCCATTCTTGTGTAGATATTTTCAGGAAGTCTTTTTAAAAAAATGCTATTATAGCCTTTTTAGTCGGTACTTTCCAACCAAAAATCTACTTCTTCCTTATCTTCATTAGGAATATAAGAAACGATTTCATCTTTTCCCTTTTTGAATGTTGCGCGTACCCTTTGTACCCAAATATAAATACTACTATAAATAGAAAAACAATTCTCTTTATATGATAGTGATTTTTTTCTTCATTTTTATCAGAAAGCTGCTAAATCTGTTTTTTTCTATTTACTAATTTATGAATTTGCTAATTGACAAATTGGCAAATCAGGTGTGTAGGCAGTCCCATTACGTTGTTATAAGAGCCCTCAATAGAGGTTACCCCTATATGTCCAATCCATTCTTGTATGCCGTAAGCGCCTGCTTTTGTCAAAAAGGCTTATATTTTTCAATATAGTGCGTTATCTCCTTATCGGTAAGCTCTCTAAAAGTTACTTTTGTAACGCAGTGATGCGTACCTTGGGCGTCATTGGTAGTAAAACACACCGAGGTAATCACCTCGTGGGTCTTACCTGAGAGCGAACGCAACATCGCAAAGGCATCGGCAGCATCTTTGGGTTTGCCAAGAGCTTTGCCCTCGTGCCATACAAGGGTATCAGAGGTCAGCAACACACAGTTAGGAGGTATTTCGCCTTCAAAAGGCGTGGCCTTTAGCTCTGCCAAATAATCAGTGATTTGCTCGCGCTGCAAATGAGCAGGATAGGTCTCTTCTACCGGTTTGAGCACTACCTCATAGGGTATATCTAATTCTTTTAGGAATTGCTGACGCCGCGGTGAGCCTGAGGCTAGGATTATTTTTCATTATTACTCTTTTTACTGGTTGATATAAAACTTTTTGTCCCAGATAAGGCTTTTAGGTATTCGTGTTCGAGACTCTTTTCGAGCATTTGTCGCTCAAAAATCGCAGCGATATACCTCTCCTTTTAGGTATTTCTCTATCATTAGCGAGGCAATAGGCCCCTGCCACACGCGCTCCATAATACCCATTTTCAACAAAAAACCGCTATGGCTATCTTAGGGTCTTCTACAGGCGCCAAAGCTACAAATATAGAGTGGTCAGTTAGCTGCATACGCTTGCCATTTACCCTGATAAAGTTCTCCGCTGTCCCTGTTTTTAGCGGCAATATTTATGCCATCTCATCTGGGTACGCCGTGCGGTACCGGCTAAGTACGCCATATTCATTCCTCTGATGATAGGGTCAAAAATGTTTAGGGTCGATGGTAGTATGTTTAGGCTCAGTATATTCCTTAAAAAGGAGTTACCTTATTGTCTCATCTTCTTCACGATGTGAGGGGTGTAGTAATAGCCCTTATTAGCTATGGCTGCCATTACATTGGCAAGCTGTATAGGGGTGGTGAGTATCTCGCCCCTGCCCAATAGCATTAGAAATGTTAGAAGTGCCATTCCACCGCCCTTTGCCGTATTGCTTGTTGTAGAGGTTGATGTCAGGCACCTTCCCAGGGGTACCTGTAGGCAAATCGGAACCTAAGAAGTTACCAAGCCCAAAGCTCTTCACGTGGGCAGTCCATTTTTTTCCATTCCCACTTCCGAAGAAGTTTTCATATCGATAGCCCGCTTATAAGTATTGGCAAAAATAGGCGTTGCACGATAGGGCAATACCATATAGCAGGTCATTCGAACCGCGCCCGCAGTGGCAACGCATTATATGCCCCCGTAGCGATAGCCCCCACCGCAACTGAAAACGCTCTGAGGAGTAATCACCCCCTCTTGCAACCCTATAAGAGCATTGACCACCTTAAAAAGGCGACCCTGGGGGTACTGCGCCAATAGCGTGCGGTCGTATAAAGGTTTCCCTATAGAATCATTGTAGAGAGCTGTGTAGTTCTTAGAGCGGTCGCGCCCTACCAACAGACTGGGGTCAAAAGAAGGCGCCGATACCAAAGCGAGTATCTCGCCCGTCTTAGGCTCGATAGCTACTATACCGCCGTGCTTGTGCTGCATCAACAGTTCGCCATAAGCCTGTAGCCCAATGTCTATGGTCAGTTGTAGCGGTTGCCCCATAATAGGCAAGGTGTCGAGCGTTCCATTTTTATAACGCTCTATCGCCGCATTGTGTTTGTCTTTTTGGAAGTATTGCACCCCTTTTTTGCCGCGCAAAAACTCTTCGTACTGCTTCTCTACCCCACTGCGTCCAATGAGTTCTCCCGCCAGATAATAAGGGTTTTTCTTCAGTTCCCACTCGTTTACCTCGCTGATGTAGCCCAACACATTACCGGCATTATGGGTCAGGTAGCTGCGTAGCATTCGCTTTTTGTATAAAAAAACCCTCAAATTTGCGCATCTTCTCTTGTAGCACCGCATAGTCGGTATTAGAGAGCTGATGCACTATTACTGATGGTTTTTTTGCGCGAATAGTCTTTGGCTTTCTGTAGTTTTTTTCGGTGAAATCAGCTTTAGAGAGTTCTAATAAGCTGCAGAGTTCAAGGGTATCTAAGTTCTTCACCCTCACTGGGTATCACCATCACGTCATAAGCAGGCTGATTAGAGACCAGCAATTCGCCATTGCGGTCGTATATATAGCCGCGTTCGGGATAGTCGTATACCGTTTCGATAGCGATATTGTCGATACCAGAAGTATTCTCATCGTGATAGACCACTTGCAAGAAGAATAAGCGCAAGATTATCACAATGGTTGTAAATAATATGATGAATGGCAACAGAAATTTTCTCATTTTTTACTTTTACTAAACAGATAAATGTATAGCAAACAAACAATGATGGTGAATACTGAGGCACAAATGATTTTTACAAGGGTAATCAGTACGTGATTAAAGTTGAAAATCTCTAAAAAATAGAATAATATGTGGTGTAACACCACCATCAGAGTGGTATAACTAAACACTTTGGTAAACGGATAGGCCAAAAGGTCTAACTCTTGGTACTCAAAAATTCTTGCCAAACACAAGGTGCAAGATAGGCGAGCGCCAATAAGCTATAAACACACTACTGGCAGCGTGCAAGCCGCCTGTATTAGAAAACATATCTATACAGAGCCCCAACAAAAATGCCGTCAGCAGATAGGGTACCCTATTCTCTCTATAAGGGGCTGCCAATAGGTAAACGATGTAAATCATCGGGTTTACATACCCCCAATAAGCTACATTGTTAAAAAAATAAGCACCTGCAACAATACCAATACTACAAAGAGAAATGTATTTTTTTACTATAGGGTGATTCATTTGCTGTCTTGTTTTTCAATTGCCTTTACGGCAGTGCGGTCGGTATCTTCTATGATATATACGTAGTCGAGGTTAGACATATCGGTAAAAAGCTGTACATCGATAATGTAAGTATTATCGTGCTGACTTTTCTCATAATGTACTATTTTTGCCAATAGGTATCCCTTTAGGGAAGATGTTAGACATTCCCCCAGTTACTATAGTATCGCCGTATTGTATAGGCGCAATATTAGGCACTTCCAATAGCTGCACTTTATTGAGCGCTTGGGCATCCCAATGTAGCGAACCGAAATGGCGGGTGCGTTTTATCATCGCATTAAGGGCTGATTTAGTGTTTAGCACACTCTGCACGGTAGCAAATCGCCCTGAGGTATTCTCTACTATCCCCACTATACCCTGTGGCGACACTACCCCATATCTTGCTTCACTCCGTCATTGCTACCTTTATCTATCGTTAAATAGTTTTTGTGCAATCTGAAGCTATTCTTTATCACATTGGCAGTAAGCACCTTGAAGCGCAAAGTATCAGCGTGAGCAAAGGTAAGCGAATCGGTATGAGATAAACTGCTGACCCTGCTGCTGTAGCTGTAATAACTCTTTGCGAAGGGTGCGGTTTTCCTCGCTGAGCAACTTGTTTTTGGCTTCTGAGGTTGAAATACTGCGCCCAGTAGTTAGAAAAAGCCGTACAGTTTGCCACTAATAGCATTAGCCGAATGCAAATAAGCACTCTGCGAATAGTAATTACTTTTGAATACTAAGCTAATAGACAGCCCAAAAGAGTAGCAAAAAACAGTAAGAAGTCCCTCGAACGAATAAAGAACTGTATGATTTGATTCACTATTTAAGCAATATACTCTTAAATTTATTAATATTCTTTAGGGTGATACCCGTACCGCGTACTACTGCGCGCAATGGGTCTTCGGCAACATATACAGGCAAATCGGTTTTAAGCGAAATACGCTTGTCTAAACCGCGTAGCATCGCCCCACCGCCTGCCATATAGATACCGGTGTTATAGATGTCGGCAGCAAGCTCGGGCGGCGTTTGCGAAAGCGTTTCCATAATAGCATCTTCTATACGCAAAATAGACTTGTCTAACGCTTTTACCATTTCGCGGTACGACACTTGTACCTGCTTAGGCTTACCGGTTAGCAGGTCGCGCCCTTGCACCATAATATCTTCCGGTGGTGAATCGAGGTCTTCGATGGCTGCCCCTACTGTTATTTTGATATTTTCAGCCGTACTTTCGCCTACGTATAGGTTGTGCTGAGTACGCATATAATGCACTATATCAGAGCTGAATATATCTCCTGCAATCTTCACGGACTTATCGCAAACGATACCGCCAAGTGCAATGACAGCAATCTCGGTAGTACCCCCTATGTCTATAATCATATTACCTTTAGGCTGCATAATGTCGAGCCCAATACCCTATAGCCGCTGCCATAGGTTCGTGTACTAAGTAAATATCTTTTTCCGTTTACGCGTTCGCACGACTCGCGTACCGCACGTGTTTCTACCTCGGTAATGCCTGAAGGAATACACACCACCATACGCAATGAAGGTGAAAAAGAAACGCTTTTTAAGCGCAGGAATACTCTTGATGAGCATACTAATCATTTGCTCAGAAGCGTCGAAATCGGCGATAACCCCGTCTTTTTAGCGGACGAATAGTGCTGATGCTAGGGTGTGTTTTTCCCCTGCATAAGGCGCGCTTCTTGTCCCTACAGCTATAATTTTTTTAGTGCTTCTATCCAAAAGCTACAATAGAAGGACTATCCACTACTACCCTATCATTATGGATAATTAGGGTGTTAGCAGTACCCAAGTCAATGGCTATTTCTTCAGTTAAGAAATCAAAAAAACCCATATTATGTTCTTTCTGTTAATGTATATATCTTGATAATCAGTTGTTTAAGTGTTTTTAGGACACTATTCTTAGCGGGTGCAATTTTACGAATTTTTGAGATGAGCAAAAAGACATAAAATAATTTGCCAATTAGCAAATTTGTCAATTAGCAAATTTACTAATTCAGAAATTTTTTTTCTTTTGTACTTACCCTTTATAAAGGATATACCTACCCTTTTAGGATGAGCGAAGGATGAGCGAGGAAAGTCGGCGAGCTAACGCAGCCGAGTATGTGACGAAAGATTACCGAAAAATAACTATCTAATAAATTGTCAAACGCCAGAAAAAAATATTCTTTGAGGTATCAAAATAATTTCATATATTTGCACTCTGAGAATTAATGCATTATGGAATTATTTAAGGGACAAAAGCCTCTTAGAGTTTACTGATCGCTTTAAAAACAGACTTAGATTGCGAAGAATATTTAGCTTCTTTAAAAATGGGAAGATGGATATTGCTGTCGCAAATGTGGTCATAAAAAAATACCAAGTCAGAAAAGATTTTTTTCACGTACTTGTAATATCTGTGGAGATTAGGAGAGAAAAATTATGCAGGTAAAATTAGATAAAAATTTCAGAGTGGACGACTACGGATTCAAGCTAAGCAACGGTGCCTATCAATATGTCTCCCATAAATGCAAAAAATCATTTTGCACGAGGAAAAGACGAATTTGTTATCTGGAGCAGCGGCAATGACGGCAATAGCTACGGTATCATTTGGATAAAGGCGGGGCAATGGTCATTCATTCCATCTCCCGCACAAAAAGAAAAAGCTGGAATAAGCCTGTTTTGTTGGATACAGGTTCCGATATTTTTAATTATTAGCGGAGAAGACAAAAAAAGTCTGGTGGGTGTCGTCTCCTGAGCAGAAACCGTGCGAAGTAGTAAGTGAAAACTTGTGTGCCACAAAGAATATCACGGAGATTTCCACACTTGGCGAAAACGGGGTTTATCCGATTATTTGTCGTGTAGACGGAGAGGTGTTTGCCGCAAATAGTTTTACCTCTCTACACTATGACAATGAGACACATACGCTGCATTGGGACAAGCAACTCACCCCTGTGTTTTACAAATGAAAAAGTCCGAAGCAATTTTATGTTATCCTTAGGACGGGCAGAGGGTATGTATCACAAAAATGGATTTTAGTTACTCTTATCCCCAGATAGGCAGCCTTATGATAAAAAGATAATTCTATTTATGCCTTCGTGGAAGCGGATACGATAAATCCTTGCAGCTTATCACAATTCAAGTATTATTGGTACCTCGAACTCACCCAAGATGGTATCTACAAGAGGAAAAATATGGGGAAAGGAAAAATTAGAAAAAGCTTGCACAAAAAAACAAGGCTTGAGGGGAAAAATTCAGCGCCCAAAAAGAATACCTAATCCTATCCTCGATTTTTTTAAGACAGATGAATGGAAAGGAAACCAAAAACTGTTGAGATTGTCTGACCTAGAGCTTCTGGATATTACATTTCCAAGAGGATATTCCAAATTCAGAATTATGGATATTTGGGATAATCACGTATTTATCAGCGACGAGTCAGAGCGTATCACCCTCTGCAAAATGGTGGTGTAGATGATTTCAGAAAAAGAAAAAGAGTTATTTCTTAAAAATTCTGATAATGAGAGCATTATGAAAATCATAAAAGATAAATCTAAAATTTCTTTGGTAGAATAAAAAAATGTTGTAATTTTTGCACCATAGAAATGCGAACAACTACAAGCCTCTTCCAAGCGGAGAGGCTTTTTGTATTTTAAATAATAACAAAAGCTACTAATTTGTTGATTAACATATTTGCTAATTGGCAAATTATTCGTACCTTTGCCGTGTAGAATATGAGCGGTTTATTCAACCACCCTGATTTACAGTCACTAATTTATTAATTCAAATTTTTAAAATTGATGAAAAATCATTATCGCCATTGATGGCTATTCCTCTACAGGGAAAAAGTACTACCGCCAAAAGCAGTAGCCAAAGCATTAGGCTATGTGTATATTGATACAGGTGCGATGTACCGCGCCGTTACCTACCTCGCCCTCGAGAAAGGCTATGCCTCTACCTCAGGCATCGAGGTGAAACCGCTGATGAAAGCCCTCAGACAGTCAGAAATAAAAATTCGTATACAACCCCGAAGTAGGCTTCGCAGAGCTATACCTCAACGGTAAAAAAATATAGAAAACGACATCCGCAGCATAGATGTAGCTAATTGGGTGAGCGAGATAGCCAAACAACCCGAAATACGCACTTATTTAGTAAACCTACAACGCAAGATGGGCGAACAAAAAGGCGTAGTAATGGACGGTCGGGATATTGGGACGGTAGTATTCCCCGATGCTGAACTAAAAATATTTATGACCGCCAGCGAACAAGTGCGTGCTGAGCGCCGTTATAACGAGCTGAAAAGCAAAGGCGACAACACCTCTTTTGCCGAAGTGCTCGCCAACATACAACACCGCGACCACATCGATACCACGCGCAAAGAGTCGCCCTTAAAGAAAGCCGATGATGCTATCGTTATCGACAACACCCACCTCAACCATCGACCAACAAGTAGAAAAAAATACTATCTTTGGTTAATAAATAATTAAACCTTATGCCGCATACTATCACCACAGACGACAGCACTAAGCAAGCATCGATATTCGTAGAATATACGAAAGGGCTTGGTTTTGCCCTATACCACCAAAACTAAATTCGATAGTTCTTTTAGAGAAGAACTTTCTACTAAAGAAAAAGAATTTAAAGAGATGTTCATCGAGAGGGTAAAAAGAAGTAAAAAGCCGTCAGACAAGGAAAGTTACAAACGCGTGATTTAGACGAAGTACTCAATGAATTATAGCTTTAGAACTATGGCTTCTTTTTGATAAAGACCTTAAGAAGCTATCGAAAAATACAAAAAGTCTGAAAGAAGACTTTAAAGCGCTCAAAGAAGAACTTAAGGAAAAATCCTCTTTTAGGTACTGATTTGGGTGACGGTTTTAAGAAAAATACGTCTCAACATTACCTCCAAAGGTCAAGGAAAAAGAGGAGGAGGGCGTGTGATTACCCACGAAGTAATCGTAAATGTAGAAACCGAAGACACTGAAGAAAGCCAAACTAAAAAATATACTTTTTGTAGCTCTATACGACAAAAAGTGAATATACCACCGTAGATATGAAAAATTATAAAAAGAAGTAGTAGAAGAGTATTATAACGATTAAAGAAAAAGACAAAATAAAAAAATATGTGTGAACACAATTGCTCTTGTGGCGGAGCGCGCCACAACTGGACGAAAGAAGAAATTATCGCTATCTATAACAAACCCCTAATGGACTTGCTCTCACGAAGCAGCAACCGTACACCGCAAGTACCACGACCCTAATTCGGTGCAAGTCTCTACCCTACTCTCTATCAAGACGGGGGCTGTTCTGAAGACTGTGCTTACTGTCCGCAGTCGGCACGCTACGAAACAGAGGTAAAAATAGAAAACGCCGATATGATGAGCGTTACCCACGTGAAAGCACAAGCCCCTACGCGCTAAATCGGCAGGGGCTTCGCGCGTGTGTATGGGGGCAGCGTGGCGCAATGTAAAAGATGGTCCAGAATTTGAGCAAGTACTCGAAATGGTGCGCACTATCAACAAACTTGATATGGAAGTGTGCTGCACCCTTGGTATGCTAACCGAAAACCAAGCTAAACGCCTTGCCGAAGCTGGTTTGTACGCTTACAATCACAACCTCGACACCTCTGAAGAATACTACAAAGAGATTATCTCTACTCGTAGCTATGAAGATCGTTTGAAGACGATTGACAACGTGCGCAAAACCAATATCACCGTATGTAGTGGGGGTATTATAGGTATGGGCGAGTCGTTAGAAGACCGAGCAGGTATGTTGGTAGCCTTATCAACGCTCAATCCGCAGCCTGAGTCAGTGCCTATCAATGCTTTAGTACCCGTAGAGGGCACCCCTTTAGAAGATTGTAAGCCGGTAGATATTTTTCGAGATGGTGCGTATGGTAGCCACAGCGCGTATCGTGATGCCAGAATCGCAAGTACGCCTATCAGCCGGACGTACCCAAATGAGCCAAGAGGGACAAGCCTTGTGTTTCTTTGCGGGGGCTAACTCTATCTTTGCAGGCGACAAGTTACTGACAACCCCTAACCCTGACATCAATGAGGATATGCAGATGCTTGGCGTACTGGGTATGCGCATACAAAAGCCTTTCGAAACGCACCCACAACCGCAGACCGTAGAAGCAGCTGACTCGCAGTACCATTCGTTAGGAGAAAACCCTAAATGGACGCGTCCTAACCATAAAAATAGAGCGGAACGAAGAGAAGAGAAAAATGGTAAAATTAGCGTAAGAAGGTTGATTTTCTAATTAAATGAACCCTGATATTCTAAAAAGAAATCATTACTACCCCAATGCCTTATGGTAAATATAAGGGTGTTATGATAGCCGATTTGCCCTCTCATTATCTCGAGTGGTTTAGCACTCAAGGCTTCCCGAAAGGCAAATTGGGTATGCTTTTAGCTACTACTTTCGAGATAAAAACTAACGGACTACAAGAGATTATTGATAATCTGAAGTCGTTAGTGGTTAGTGATTAGTCGCTAGCCGTTAGTGGTTAGATAATTCAAAATTAAAAAAATGTTACTAAAGAAAGTAAATGGGAAGCAACCTACCTTTGGGGAAGGTTGCTTTTTGCTGAAAAACGCCACCCTTACAGGCGATGTACAGTTAGGCGACCATTGCACTGTATGGTACAATGCCGTAGTACGCGGCGATGTGAACAGCATTCGCATAGGCAACAATACTAATATTCAAGATGGAGTCGTTATCCACGCTACCTACCAAACTCACCCTACTACTATAGGTGACAATGTATCTATAGGGCATAATGCTATAGTACACGGCTGCACCATAGAAGACAATGTACTGATAGGAATGGGCAGCATAGTGATGGACGGCTGTGTGGTAGAAAGCGACAGTATTATAGCAGCGGGCGCTGTAGTGCCCCCAATACTCATATAGAGCGAGGAAGTCTGTATGCTGGGATACCCGCCAAAAAGCTAAAAGATACGACCGAGGCGCAGAAAGCCCTCATACGCCGTACCGCCACTAACTACCCTAAATACGCTAGTTGGATAGACAAAGAAGAAAACACTAAAGACTGACAATGAAGTAATTAGCTATATTGTTTAAAATTATTCTATATATTATTTTGAATATATCAAAATAATATATATCTTTGCCCCGTATTTAAACAGAAACATTATAGCAGTGTTTTTTTATATTTCGTTTGCAGTTCATCGTTTGGGGGTATTTCTTTTTTTAGTGTTTTTATAGTTGTTACCTACTCCTTCAAATTGTGAATTAGTTAGTTTTTAAATAAAAAAAGTCCGGCGCGATGCTGGACTTTTTGTTATTTAGTCACCACAAATTTGCTAATTAACAAATTAGTTGTATCTTTGCCATTATTTTTTTAATTTAAGAAAGAACAAATGAAAAAATTATTCTAGCAGCAGTGCTATTGTTTTTTTCACTGGTAAAACATTCGCACAAGACGATTTTCCTAAACACGAAGTAAATCTTAACATATTGAATGTTATATGGTTATCTTCTGTAGAGTTAGGATATGAACATTATATCGCCTTTTAACCAATCGATAGAAGGTGAGATTTTTTTATCAATGACCGTTTCTCTTTCTTTACTCGTAAAGATGGTGAAAAGTTTAATGCTACAAGTATCAAAAGTAGGATATAACTACTACTTCGATTTAGACGGCAACTCTGGTCCGTACATTAATCCTTTTTATCAAAACAACGTTTTGGTCATTTCAAATACGAAGATGGCACCAAAACAAGCCTTAACAGCTTTATTTTTAGGTATAGGGGCTGGTTATCAGTGGAATTACAACGATACTTTTTATCATCGCTCCGTATGCTAATATAGCACGCAACTTTGGTAAAGAAGTAAATAACAGTGGCAAATTCTGGGCTATTGAACCCTAACTTAGGTATCAAAATAGGGTATAAGTTTTAATAATCATTTCTCTAATAATCATACAGGCAGTGAAGCTTTTGACTCGCTGCCTGTTTTGTTTAGACGTGTATAGGAAACAATAGCTACACAAAGGTTTGTATAGCTACTATACAAAACAAAAAAAGAGGTAAGCACAACAAGACGGACATAGAACTCTTTTATTTAGCACTGATAATGAGTATTTTGCAAAATATTCTAGCAAAAGACTACGAGTTTGGCACAGTATTTTCTATATAAATAACGTAAATCTGACAGACGGGATGTTAGTTAGGTTATAATAGTGCATTTTAAATATAATAAATGATAAACTAAAATTGCTTGAAAAAAACTGAATTAAACAGAATTACTGAAATTGCTATAAGAAACATTGTTAGATAAAAATTAAATCACACATCATTAAAAACATTTTTACTTAATACAACCCTATCATCATTATATTCATTTTGTTGAAACAAAGTATTGAGAAAAAAATTAAATTACTAAACGTCATTTATTAAACTATTGTTAAAAAAAGACAATTATTTTTTTCTGTTAAGACAAATTTTTATGAGAAAAAGTAGATACTTTTAAGATCTTAAAAATTTTTATAATCTTAGAAGTATTAAATTTGGAGTTAGTAGTAGTATTTATATGCATTGTGAAAAAGGCTCTCCTTAACAAAGGAGGGTCTTTTTTTATTAATTACTAATTGTCAATTAATAATTATTTTGTACCTTTGCCGCATAATAAACTTAATAATATTTTCACTTATGAAAAAAATCGTACTTAGTATGGCTATGATAGCAAGTATCGCTTTGGTAGGCTGTGAGAATACTAACTCTCAGCAAGGAGCTGATACCGCTTCGGCTACTACTGAACAAGCTGTAGTAGAAACTCCTGAAGCTCAAGTTGCTTATGCTTATACAGTTGCTCCCTACCTCGGTAGTAGAGTGGGTAGGCTCTAAGCCTGCAGGCAAACATCACGGTACTGTGAATGTAACTTCTGGTGGTGTAAACGTTGAAAACGGCGCTATCACTAAAGCTGAATTTGTACTTGATATGGGTACTATCACCGTACTTGACCTGAAAGCTGGCGATGGCAAAGAAGCTCTTGAAGCGCACCTAAAAAGGCACTGACCCTGAGAAAGTAGACCACTTTTTCAACATAAAAGAGTATCCTACCGCTTCTTTTGTTTTCAAAAGTTTTGACGGCAAAAACCTTACTGGCGACCTTACTATCAAAGGTAAAACCAAAGAGATTTCTTTCCCTGCAACTGTAGCTGTTAGCGATAACGCAGTGGAAATTAGCTCTGAGCCTTTTAAAAATTAACCGTGTAGATTTCGGAGTAAACTACGGTTCTTAAATCGGTTTTTGATGACCTTAAAGATAAGTTTATCAATGACGATATAGAGTTAGTAGTAAAAGCTAAAAGCTACTAAATACTGCAAACCTATAAAAGGCAGTGGTAGCTACTGCTGCCTTTTTATTTAAATATATGATTGAACCAATATCCATAGTTATAATACTGACTACCCTTGTGCTGTCGGCTCAGGGTTTGAGATTGCGTACGTATCTTCTAACAAAGTACACATCGAAAATTCTAAAGAAGCAAGAGGGGCTGATAGCGAATATACTTACGCGACTGACTTATCGCCCTATCTAAACTGCTGGCTACGATGCTTGTAGGCAATAATGTAGCCTTAGTAGTGTACGGTTTTGAAATGGGTAAGGTGATGACGCTACTTCTTCCTCCTTTTTTTCAGAATGTACTGTGGCATACCATTATTTCTACTCTGATTATCCTTATCACGGCAGAGTTTATGCCTAAAGTTTTCTTTCAAATCTACGCTAACCAATTGCTAAAAACTCTTTTGCGATACCTGCTTACTTTTTTTATCTACTCTTCTATCCTTTTTCGAGTTTTATTATATGGATTTCAGACTTCGTACTGCGGGTGTTTTTTTAAAAACCAAAGGCGATTATGTGCCGCTTTCATTTACCAAAAGTAGAGTTAGTTGATTACATCTCAGAGCAAATGGGTAATGCCCCAAAAAAGAAGAAGTTGATGCTGAAGTACAGATGTTTCAGAATGCGCTGGAGTTTTCTGGAGTAAAAAGCACGCGAGATTATGATACCGCGCACGGAGATAGTAGCGGTAGACCTAAATGAAACTATTGAGAACCTAATAGCTACTTTTGTTTCATCTGGATTCTCTAAAAATATTGATTTACAATGAGAATATAGACGATATAGTAGGGTATGTACATTCTTTTGATATGTTTAAAAAGCCTAAAAACTATCAAAGAAGTGCTTATACCTATAGTAACGATTCCGGAGACGATACAGATAAATGAAGTCCTCAACCTGCTAATGCGCAAGCGCAAGAGTATGGCGGTGGTATTGGACGAGTATGGCGGTACTTCAGGCATCGTTACCTTAGAAGATATAGTTGAAGAGCTATTTGGCGAAATAGAAGACGAACACGACAAAGATAAATTTATAGAAGAAAAAAATATCAGATGATGAATACCTATTTTTCAGCACGATTGAGGTAGATTACATCAACGAAACTTATCATTTGAACTTGCCTGAGAGCGAAGAGTACGAAACGCTATCGGGACTTATTCTTTTGCATACTGAAGAGATACCTACACTAAGGGGAAACGATAAGTCTGCCGCCTTTTGTGTTTTTCGATAGAGGCTTGTTCGCAAACCAGAATAGAAACAGTAAGAATATTTATCAAGGAGAATGATGAATAAATGAAATAGCTAAATTAAACTTTTTATATGGAACAAGTATATTTTTTTATGCTTTTTTTGTCTTTTGCAGTACTCGCTATCATCGATTTGACGGTAGGGGTAAGCAATGACGCAGGAAATTTCTTAAACTCGGCTGTGGGTTCGAAAGTAGCAACCCCTACGCACTATTATGATAGTAGCCAGTGTAGGGGGTAGCCATAGGGGCTATTTTCTCGAGTGGAATGATGGAAATCGCTCGGAAAGGGATATTCAACCCTTCTCAATTCTACTTTGATGAGGTAATGGTTATCTTTATGTCGGTTATTTTGGCGGATATACTGCTGCTCGACCTTTTTCAACACCATTGGGCTGCCCACTTCTACCACTGTTTCTATCGTATTTGAGCTTTTTAGGAGCGGCTATGTGCGTGGCTTTTATCAAAACCCCTACAGGCAGATCAGCCTTTTAAGCAATATTTATAACTATATCAATACTACTGAAGCAAGAAAAAAATTATTTTAGGTATCTTCGTTTCGGTAGCAATTGCCTTTGTGGTGGGGGGCTATCGTGCAGTATTTTGCACGCTTGGTATTTTCGTTCCGTTATGAGAAAGAGTATCAAATATATAGGAGGTGTATTCGGAGGTTTTTCGCTTACTGCCCTTTCTTATTTTATTATCTTCAAAGGACTTAAAGACGTTACTTTTATCCCTAAAACAACCATAGAGTGGATGAATGACAATATAGGAATGTTGCTAATAGGTTGCTTAGTGTTCTACAGCATACTCTCGCACATTCTTATACGTATGGGCGTAAATATATTTAGAATTATCATCCTCAGCGGTACGTTTGCCCTTTCGATGGCTTTTGCAGGCAACGACTTGGTGAACTTTATAGGGGTGCCTGTAGCTGCTTATCAGTCGTATGATATATGGCACAATAGCGGGGTAGCCCATAATGCTTTGGAGATGACAGCATTAGACAGCGGACAGATGAGTACCCCTACAGCTATTTTGCTTTTTAACAGGCTCTATAATGATTCTGACGCTTTGGTTCTCAAAGAAAGCCCACCACGTAATACAAACAGGGGTAAACTCTCGCGTCAGAGCGAAGGAGCAGAGCAGTTTTCGGCTAATTTCTTATCTCGTTTTTTTGGTGCGCATCACAGTAGGGACTGCTAACTTTATAGAGTTTATAACCCCTAAGAGCATCAGCAGGAAGATAGATAAGCGTTTTGAAAAGCCTGCCCCTAATCCCGATATAAAAGAAGAAGACCTTCCGGCATTCGACTTGGTAAGGGCTGCGATTAACTTGGTGGTATCGAGTAGCTTAATAGCGATTGGTACTTCGCTAAAAGCAACCTCTTTCTACTACCCTACGTTACCTTTATGGTGGCAATGGGGTCTTCATTAGCCGATAGAGCTTGGGGTCGCGATAGTGCCGTATATAGGGTTGCTGGGGTACTAAACGTAGTAGGCGGCTGGTTTTTAACAGCTATAGTGGCTTGCATAGGAGCGTTTATCGTAGCAGGTATATTGTACTACGGCAGCGTTATAGGACTTATCGTGATGATTTTCGTAGTGGGCTTCTTGTTGATACGCAACGCAATAGCCTACCGAAACAAACAGCGTGCCCAGTCGCAAGGGCGACACTTCCATCGCGCTGACTTGGCTACCATAGGTGGGGTTATTAAAGAAAGTTCTACTTATGTATCAGACACTATTTTCCGCATAGACCAACTATATAGTAAAGTAGTGAAAAAAATCTTGCACACAAGACCTCAGCAAGCTGACAAAAGAACAAGAAGAACGCTAAGAAATTAGAGAAAGAGTTAGATGAGATGAAAGGGAATGTATACTACTTTATCAAGTCGCTGACAGAGAGTTCAGTAGCTTCGAGCAAGTTTTACATTCTTATCTTAGATTACTTGCAAGATATGGCGCAATGTATGACGGCTATCACGCTAAATTGTTATGAACACGTAAACAACAATCATAAGAACCTGAAGTTTAATCAGCTCCGCGACCTGAAGAGTATATCAGACAAGATGGAAGAGGTATTCAAGGCTGAGGCTGAAAATATTTAAAGGGGAAGACTATTCTAAGTTGCACACTATCTTAGCTGATTGTCGTACTCTGGAAAAGATGAGGTGTCTAAAATGGTGCAAAAGCAGATAGACCGTATTCGTACTACTGAAACAAGCCAGAAGACTACTAAGCTTTACTTCAGTATCTTATTAGAGACCAATGCCCTTATCAGAGCGAATAACAACCTAATGATGCAGTTTGACGAGTACCAAAAACAGCAAGCACGCAAGAAGCGACCTCTAAAACCTCAAAAGAAGTACAATCAAACTACAATAAATAATATAAAAAATAGGCTGCCTCATTAGGCAGCCTATTTTTATGGCGTTATAAATCTTATTTTTTTCTTGTTTTTAAGCAAGCGACGAGCTGCTTCAGAAGCTGCTATAAGGCCTCCTGCCGACATAATAACGTCTTTTAATACCAAACGCCCAGCCCCTGATAAGTAAGGGAAACCATAAGCTGGCGTAGGCATATCTCCTCCTAAATTAGGCACGTACACTTCAGGTGTAGTGATAAGGAATGAAAGAGTAACAATGCTCATACCAAAGGTAAGCAAGCCTCCCATCACACCAATCTTAGGGTGACCAAATACCTAATAGAGTAAGCAAACCCAATAAGACAAATAAAAAGTTCCTAAACCGTAAGAAAAAACATAAGTGCCGTTTTTCTTTGTGCCACTCTATATTGGCTTTCACCATCTTACCTTCAGGGTTTTTTGTGCAGCTTGTATTGAGCTACTTCTTTACCTTTTGTTAGCTTCGCCTGTTACGCCGTTTTTCGTCTATAGCAGTTTTGCCAGAATTAGCATAGAAAAACTCATAAAAGAGGCTGTTAGTTACAAATGGTACGATACCATCAGCTTCGTATTGGCATACTTTCAATCCGCCAATCCACGCCATTACAATAAAGATAGCGACTCTAATATAGTTTTACAAAGCAACGTTCGCTACCTGCTAAAAAAATGATAATAACTTTTTGCATAATAATTACTGTTTTTTTAAATTACTTATTTCGGGGGCAAAGGTACAACAATTTAAGTAGATAAGAATGGATAAAAAGTCCATTACATAGACTTTTCTGCCACGATTGAAATACCTACGTGTTCGCGGAAGCTTTTAGGCGATACTCCTACGTGTTTTTGAAGAATCTGCTGAAGTAAAAGGATCGTCAAAATTAAGGTAGAAAGCTACCTCTTTAATAGATTTATAAGTGAGGTGCAACTGTTTTTTTGGCTTCAAGCACCAAACGTTCTTGTAGCAACTGGGTAGGCGTCTTGCCGAGTTGCTTTTTATTTTCTTGCTAAAACTATCTGGAGTGAGGTGCAACGCTTCTGCATAAAAAGGTAGTTCGCGCTGGTCTATAAAATGCGTTTCTAGCAATTGTTGAAAGTCTGTTGCTAAACGGTGGTCTGCCTCAGTAGGGAACATCTTCTATCTGTTCGCCTTTGGCTTTGCTCGAGAGTGCTAAGATAAGCTGTAGATAAGAGCGCAATACCGCTTCAGAATAAGGAGAGAGACTAGCCACTTCAGTCTCTATACGTGCAAAAAGCGCCTGTATTTCAGTATAAACACCCTCGCTAACAGTTATATGGGGCTGCAAGAATAGCGCATTGAAGAGCAGCCCATTGCAGGCTACTTCTTTTTGTGGTATTCTATACAGTAAAAATCGCCGTGAAACTGCAATAGCACCGCCTCTTTATGGCTAGCGGCTACCCACTGAAAATACTGAAAAGGCGTAAGAAAAAGCAGCGTATTACCTTTGTAAGAATAAGGAGTGCCATCTACCACAAAATCGCCTTCTCCTTGCAACATATAAATACATTAATTCTCCACACGCACTGGTGCGGTGGAGAATTGTTGTTCTGTTATATGTTTGATAGCTACTTTCAAAAAGTAGTATCGTTTTTATTCGTTAATAGCTTGAATACCTGGTAATACTAAACCTTCAAGGCTTTTTCGAGCATTGCTCCACCACCGGTAGACACATAGCTTACCTTGTTTTCAAAGCCAAATTGTTTCACTGCTGCTACTGAGTCACCTCCTCCTACAAGCGAGAAAGCTCCGTTTTTAGTAGCTTCAGCTACAAAATTACCTACTTCTATAGTCCCTTTAGCAAAAGTAGGCAACTCAAATACTCCTACAGGACCATTCCAAAAGAATAGTTTTAGATTTTAGAAGTACTTGTTTGATATTTTCAAAGGGTTTTTAGGCTCTGCATCAAGACCTTCCCATCCGTCAGGTACAGCATTTACGGGTACTACTTGGGTTTTTAGCATTGTTGTCAAAAGCATCAGCTGCTACTACATCTATAGGTAGATGCACTTCTACCCCTTTAGCTTTTTGCTTTAGCCAAAATGTCAAGAGCGAGTTCTTGTTTATCGTCTTCGCAGATAGAATTACCTATCTTACCGCCTTGCGCTTTAATGAAAGTATACGCCATACCTCCACCGATAATAAGGTGGTTCACTTTTATCTAAAATATTTTCAATAATAGTGATTTTTAGAAGATACTTTAGAGCCTCCGAGTATAGCAGTCACAGGTTTTTCACCTGTTTTTCATCACTTTGTCGATACTTTCAATCTCTTTAGCAAGAAGATAACCAAAGCATTTTGCGTTCTGGGAAGAATTTTGCTACAATAGTTGTAGAAGCGTGAGCGCGGTGAGCCGTACCAAAAGCATCGTTCACATAAATATCGCCGAGCTTAGCCAACTCTTTAGAGAAACCTTCATCACCTTTTTTTCTTCTTCTTTGTGATAACGTAGGTTTTCTAATAATATTACGCTACCTGCAGGAGCTGCAGCTACGGCTTTCTCAGCTACTTCGCCTACGCAATCTTCTACGAAAATCACTTTCTTGCCCAATACTTTCTCTACTTCACCTACGATGTGACGCAAAGAATACTTATCGTTGCGCTCTCCTTTAGGACGACCTAAGTGGCTCATTAGCACTACTGTTCCGCCATCATTTAAGATTTTTGCTGATAGTAGGTTTAGCAGCCTCAATACGGGTATTGTCGGTTACTTTGAAGTTTTCATCTAAAGGCACGTTGAAGTCCACACGAATAAGGGCTTTTTTTGCCTGCAGAAATTAAAATTGTCTATGGTTCTCATATATCTTATATATTTAAAATATTATTATATTTTTTTCAAGCTACAAAGGTACAAAAAAATAATCTTAATGAGCAAATTACTTTTATGGTTCTGCAAATACTCCAACACTCTCTAGCTTGTTGCTCAGTTAAATGCTGGTTTAGCATTATGCTGCCGTACTCTTCTAACTGTGCTTTGGCGATAGGGTCTTCTTTTATCATCTGCTCCGGATTCAGTATCATATTCATCAACCATTCAGGAGTGCGATAATCGGTTAGCCCTGCCATTGCTGGCCCTATAAGTCGTTTGCAGGGCGGTGGCAAGCCATACAATATTGGTTAAACGTAGCTCTCCTTTGGCTGCCATAGCGGCATCAGGAGTGTCAGCTAAAGGGGAGTGATAGTCTTCACTTTCCCTATCCCTTTGTTTGTCTGCCAGTTAGGATATTCAGTAGGTTTTGCTGAAGCCTCTTTAGGTACTTCTGTAGTATTGGCTGTATTTACAGTTTCATTCGCATTATCATTAGCAGAGTTATTATTGTTAGTGCCTCTGCCACAGCCTACTGCCAAAAAAGCTATAGCTGAGAGTGTGTATAGTGTTTTTTTCATAGTATAGTGTTATCTGTTAATAATTTTAGCTACTTTTTAGCAAAAATAGCTCGCAATAATGTCAGCACCAGCGCGTTTTATGCTCACTACCTGCTCTAACATTACCGCATCGTGGTCAAGCCAACCATTAGCTGCAGCTGCTTTCAGCATAGCATACTCGCCTGATACTTGGTAAACTGCTACCGGCACCTCACCATATTCTTCACTTCGCGCACAATATCTAAATAGCAAAGCCCTGGTTTCACCATCACGATGTCAGCTCCTTCTTCTATGTCCATACGAGTTTCGCGTAGGGCTTCCAAACGGTTGTGATAATCCATTTGATAGGTTTTCTTATCCTTAGGAATATCGTTTAGGTCTACAGGAGCACCATCAGGTGCATCGCGGAAAGGACTCATAAAAGCTGAAGCGTACTTAGCACTGTACGACATTATCCCTACATTCTGAAAGTTATTGTCTTCTAAGGTCTCGCGTATTGCCTCTATGCGCCCGTCCATCATATCGCTGGGGGCTACAAAGTCAGCACCTGCTTCAGCGTGCGAAAGTGCCATACCACAGAGGGCTTCTACCGTAGGGTCATTTATTATCTGTCCTTTTTCTACGATACCATCGTGTCCATAAACAGAATAAGGGTCAAGAGCCACGTCAGTCATCACCAACATTTCAGGCACAGCGTTCTTAACGGCTTGTATAGCGCGCTGCATCAGCCCTTTAGGGTTAGAGGCTTCTGTCCCTCTATTGTCTTTTTAAGTCATCTGGTACTTTTTACAAATAGAAGTACTGCTTTCAACCCTAAGTTCCTAAAGTTCTTTTCACTTCTACTGCCAATAGGTCAAGACTATAGCGGTAATAACCTGGCATCGAAGCTATTTCTTCTTTACTCCTTTACCTTCTACTACAAATAGGGGCACCATAAAAATCATCTGGAGTAATTATAGTTTCTCTTACAAGACTGCGCACAGCTTCATTCTGGCGCAAACGGCGGTTTCTTCTTAATGGATACATCTTTATTAATTATAAATTATTAATCATCAATCTTTTTGCATAAAGTAAGCTACTTCTTTTTTTCAAAAATCCCTATCGGATAGCTATGCGCCATAGTGTTGATAAGGTGTATTTCGGCTGGCTGACGGGTTTTTAAGCTGTCCTTTTAGTTCTGCTAACGACTGCCAAGGGTCTATTACAGTGTCTTGCAACCCTATAACTATCTGAGTATAAGCGGCGTAATAGGATTGGACCGCACCGTAGCCGGCAGTTCGTTTTTATAAGTGAAAGCTGGATTGAAGAGCAAACACGGTTTTAACAATGCCTGCGCCAGATAGTAAGCCACTAATCCACCAGCACTCGACCCTATAATAGCCGTTACATCAGCGTAGTCCCCTAACCAATGTTGAAAAAAAGGTCGGGAGTATTGCGATAATCGAGCACAGGGCAACAATCTCTCCGTACGGAACCAGCACCGCTCGGCGGTCGTCTTGCAGGGTACTATCAAGCCCGTGTAGGTAAAGAATCTTGATTGTTGAAGTTATCATTTGTTATTGTTTTTACAATTTCTATATCTACTTGCAATACGCCTTTGTTTTTTTATTATCAGTGATACCCATAAAGGCGCGTTTGGTAGGTCGAGCTCACGCCCTTTAGTAAAAGGGCCTCTATCATCAGTTACGGTTATTACCGATTTGCCGTTAGCTCTATTCGTCACTTTTAGCTGAGTGCCAAAGGGCAAAGAGGGTGAGCTGTGGTGAGCTTATTGTGCTAAATATCGCTCCGCTGGCAGTCTTTCGCCCGTTGAACTTATCGTGGTAATAACTCGCACTCACATCAGTTTTATACACTCTGTTGGCTTTTTGCTGTTCCGCAAGCACTCATCATCAAAGCACAACACAAGCATAATATTATCCTTACAAGCTTTATTTTCATTTTTAATTCTCTTTTATTATTAATTCATCTCTCCTTCTGCTACTTAGCTAATTTACTGCCTCACTTTTCAGCACCCATAGCTTTGCTTCTGAAAACCTGGTAGCCTAAGCAATTTTAGTAGCATCTCTCCTGCCCTACCGCGTGTGTCAAACGCTTTTTCTATGTAGGTATAACTCATCTGGTTTTCAGGGTGTGTAAAAACGGCTGCCTTAATTCCCAGCTGCTGAATGCGTTTCATTTTGGTGCAAGCCCCTTTATAGTGACTGTACACGCCTCACAATTATGTAATAGCCCCTCAGCTATCTGCTCGCTCGAAATCTTGTCTTCTATCAGGCGCATCCGTTGGTCTAAAGCACTTTGCACTTCTGCACTTTTCTGTGCTTGGGCAATACCATACACCAGCCCCATAACAAGGCATAAGATAGTTTTCGCAATCATCCTCTTCATATCCTCCTAATTTAGTGGTTAATATTTTTAGCAAAAAGTACAAAAACGATGCCTTAGTAGCCTAAAGCATCGTTTTTATATATGGTTATCGTCCCTACTTTTTAGTACCCATACCCTTAGAGTTCCTAAACTCAGGTCGGCGCAATAAGTTTATCATTGCTTCTCCGGCTTCACCTCTAGATGCAAATGGTTTTTCTACGTATAGATAAGTCATCTGATTTTCTAGGGTGTTTTAAATGAGAATACTGATAATCCTAACTGACGTACTTTCTTCAGCATATCATAGGCTCCTGATGCATTCCGATATACCCCTATTACTACATAGTGTCCTTCTGGTATACCCTGCTCCCTGCAATCTTATCTTCTACCAAAGTCATACGGTCTTTTAGTTGCTCTGAAATTGGTTTTAGGTTTCTTTTGGTGCTGGTGGTGGTGTAGTAGGCGTTTTAGTTTCGCTTACTGTCGGAGTAGCAACAGCTGGTTTTAGGTTTTCTACCGCTGGTGCTGGCGGTGTAGGGTGGTGTAGGCGTTACCTTCGGCGGTTTGATGTGATGTTTACCACCAAACTGATACGAAAGTACTATATCATCAACTACCTCCTAATTCCGATACATAGCCGCTATGCTCTGTTCATAGCCAAACCCTATACTCACGTGGTTGGCTATATTAAAGCCCAGCCCTCCAAAAAGCACCATACTTTTTTGGTCGTAACCGGCATAAGCCCAACCCATTTTTAGCATCAAGCATCACGTGACCGCCCTAACTGAAAGTTATCACTGCTCTTCTTCCCTTTAGCTAAAACGGTCAAAAACAGCATCTTTCTAAAAATCGCTATTGCTATCTAATGCGTGGCGATACATCGCGTGGACAGTAAGCGATTTTTCGTTGAAAAGGCACTGCCATTTCTCCAGCCGAAAAAGCGTAGTCTAACAGGTTTTTCGGCAGTAATACCAAAGTGCATTTCGTTAAAATTAATATCAAAAACCTGGTTGTATATTGATAATATTTACCGCCTTAGCATTCTCTATAAGAGGGTCATTCACATTCACACGCACTTTGCTCTTATCTATGCTACTGCGGGCAAAACACCGCATTAATACCCAATCTCAAAAAGTTGTCATCTGATATTTCCACTTGCTGCACATAGTTGCCTAATACACCTGTGTTAGCAAAGATAGAAGCGGTACGCTGAAAGATAAGCCCGTGCGCCATATTATTCCCGTCATCTACCACAGTTTTTCTTGCCGGCATCCCCCATTTCTTTTCCGTACGATAGCCCAAAGGTATTAAATTTATCCTCTTTAAAGCCCATCCATTGGTTTCGGTGGAAAAAGGTAATCTCGCGATTCATTCTTGCCAAAAATCGGGAAAGCAGGGTTCATCAGATAGGTGTTATACTTTACGGCTGTATGTCCTGGCAATTCGTATGGCAAGTAATTACCGTCACTCTGCCCCAAAAGGTATTGGGTGCAAAGCACAAATACAAAAACTATTATTTTTAGATATAATCTTCATCTGTTTCTCTTATTTTTAATAGGGTAATTACTCCTTTCTGTTTTTTTCTACATCGCCCCCTTCTATCACATAGATAAATAATAGCGAGCGCTTGCCTAATTCTTTATAAGTAGCACCATCCGGCCAATTATTCTGATAATTAGTAGTCGAAAGCACCTCTTTCCTTCCTGAGTATAGATACTTACTCGCACGCTTGGTTTACAATACATATCAGGTATTACCCAGTAGTCATTTACATCATCGCCATTAGGCGTTACTATATTCGAAATTATTTTTACTTCAAAGACATTAATCTCAAAATTAAGGGTGTTAGCTCCTACTGCCGTACACGATTCTTCTTTTTTAGTGTATAGCTGCTCGCCATATCTTTCGAAGTGATATTAAGAGTACTGCCATAGTGTACCGTACCATCTGACTTCGTCCAAACAAAGTTATTACCTCCATCAGCTACCAATTGTTGCCCTACATTCACATCTAACTTACGCTCTCTAGCCGAACTGTGTTGAGTGATTTCTCTACCTGAAACTCCTGTAGCTGTAATGTGTCTTATCTTTAGATTACCTGTGCGGTAGTTTTCTACCTTTATGTGGGGCGCGCTTAGGGCAGCCTCGTTGTTTATCTCTAAGTAGTACTCTCCTGTCTCGCTCACCGTAGCTGTAGGTTGTTCGCTACCCAAAGCGGTATCATTGCGATAGTTAGCACTGGTTACTTTATACCATTTGTACGAAAAACTATCAGCTACTGATGAGCTTGGGTCAAAAACTATCCGAGGCTACTGTCAAAGTTAGCGCTCCTCCAGGACATAAGTAAGCGGTAGTCTTTTCCTCCTTCTGATGAAGAAATTTTCAAAATCAGGAATAGGGGTAAAGGCTATCTTCTTAGGGTCTGAAACCTTTATGATACTAGTATTGTAGATCACTCGTATAGTGTATTGAGCCGCATCAGAATTGCCCGCGCTTGATACTACATAAGTAGGGTTCGTTTCACCATATACATCATTACCATCTTTAGCCCATTGGAAGCTGAAATAACGATAATCCGATTTCTTTTACAATCACTTTTCTCCCGAACTGCTCAATTTTACTTTTTATCTGTTGCAATTCAAGGGTAGTTTGTGTACGTGTTTCGCAGTTTACTGAGGCTACCGTACCTACACGCAACTGCTGAATATCTGAGATAGTTTCAAAATAAACAGGCCCTAAAGTTACCGTATTGCCACAAGTACCATTATCGGTTAGTTTTACCTGATAAATATCTACTGAAGTAGGCGCAGTGCTTATAGTAAGCGAAGTTCCTGTCTCTCCTGTCAATACCGCACCATTCTTTGTCCACTCTATAGTAGGAGAGTCCATATTATGCGATACTTTCAGCTCATTAGTTTTTTTCCTACGTAGAAAATTTTCACGAGTAGTCATATCTTCTGCCCAACGTGCTGTTACATTGTTTTTCTCACTACTATAGCTGATGAGGTAGCAGGACAACCTCCATAGTTAGCACTTACTGACACGTGAAATACCCCAGAAACATTGGTAGTATACTCTGTAAGCCCTACTCCTTGTGCTACTTGTACATTATCTTTATACCAAGTATAAGTAGACGAAGCATTAGCCCCTGTAGTAACTGTCAATGTTACTGTATCTTGACAATAAGTCAAACTTTGGGCTCCTCCGTTTATCTTCAGCGCATTAGCATCTTTCAATAAAAATGCTTATTTCGTTCGATTCGGGTATGCTACTATAGTTAGGCCCTGTTATATTCAGTTTATATTTACCATTTTCTAAGGCACTACTCAAGGTTATCTCTTTGGCATTAGTGCCTACATTAGCATAAGTACCTGTGATGTTCGCTTGCCATTGAAAGGTAAAAAAACGAATAATCAGCAGGGTCTACAGTTACCTCATTGCTGCCTATTTGCGCTATAATCTTATCTACCGTTAGGGTTACACGGTCGTACGTACAATCCTGATAAGCCGATTTTGTTTTGATATTTATTTTGAAGTTATCTGGCTGAGTAAGCTCATATTCAGCCGTTTGCACTGTCACGGGGCAACTACCTGTCTGGCTTACTTCAACTTTGTATTTACCTGCCGAAGTAGTTACTAAGGTTGCACCTGTTTCACCGCTAATCTCCGTACCATCTTTAAACCATTTTGTAGGTAGGCGCTTGCGCTGTAGTACTCACCGTGAAAGTCTTATTCTTACCTGGCATTAGCACACTACCTCCTGTAGTATTCAGGGTAGCTGTAATATTATCTTTACGAGTAATCGCCATTTCGTTAGAGCGCACATCACAACTGCCTCCACTTCCTACTTCTACATAATATTTCCCTGCCTTATTATTAGGTGCATTTACTGTATAAGTATTATTGGTAGTCTCATCTAGCTTTACTTTCGACTGCGAGTCTGAAGCGTAGTAATACTAAAAATACTTACTCCCCGTAATAGGAGGAGTAGCTGTAAGCGTAAAAGGCTTCTGTAGTACAAACAGCTGTAGCCGAACTACTAAGGGGTAACGGTCTGATTGCCTGACACCCCTACTGTGATGTTAGCTGAGCGCGCATTAGTCGCCCCCTGAACAAGCGCCGTAATCTATTTCGGCATAATACTTGCCTGCCTCGCTCACCGTATGGGTAGGCGGTGCATCACTTGCCAAAAAGTATATTGTTGCCCGAAGAGCCTGCTTCTTTCAGCTTATACCATTTATATTTGTAGTTAGACGGATTTTTACCCCCTGGCAAAGCCGTAACTTTTTAGCTCTGCGTATGCCCTGGGCAAAGTATCACATTAATAGGCGACACGGTTATCTGAGTGGTTACATCCTGATAATGAACCTCTATCTCTTCTCCTCTATTGCTCCCAGCTTCCCAAAAAGCTATTACTTCATTCGACGGACTTGTACTTCTTACCCTTATCTTGTATTTCTTACCTTGGGTAGTCGATGGAAACTGAAATATTACAGGTATCTCACTTCGATTGTTTTTTTATCCGTAATTGTAGAAAGAGTTGTTGGGTTGTCAAAATTACCATCAGCATCCGAAAGTTCTACGTAATATTTGTTATCAGCGTTAGGGAAAGGAGGTTTCCACGAAACATTTACCCTAAAGCTGTTAAAATCACTCTTAGGGCAAGCATACACAGCAAACCCTAACTTAGCCTGCTTAAGCTCCCCCTGTGTCTGAGCATATAGCTGTACATTGCTAAAGTACAGCAGAAAAAGCTACTATTGTGCATGCTAAAAAACCTTGTTACTTTCATCTTTTTTTCATTCAAAAATATTATAAAAACATTGCTAAACTGAAGTGCCTACTAAGCACTATAAATCGCTACAAAAGTACAAAAAGAATCATATAAAAATTCTAATTAAGGTTACTTTTTATGACTTACATATCAGTTTAGTACGGCAAAAATAATGCCATGATGCATCGCTACCTTCTACAAACCTTTTAAGTAGCTCATTTCTAAAGCATTTACCTTCCGTTCCCTCTCTTTCGCAGTACTGTCACCCCCTGCAAAGCCCCCAATTTTTAGCTATTATTTATGAAGATATTAAGAATAATTTAACGCTACTACCACACCGCTAATGCGAGCTTACTGCTCGTACCTTCCCCATTCTTCCCAGCCCTCCCATATTTCTTACCTGTGCGGCTTTTAGTACTAAAAAGAAAGTCCGATAAAAATTACCGGACTTCTTCATTAACCAACCAAAAACTTTAAATTATGAAAACTATTATTTGAAGTTTACAATGAGCTACCACCCTCATTGCACTGCAAAGGTACGAATAAAACCGTACTTGTCAAGTGTATTTTTTTAAGTTTAACAAAAGTTTAATACAAAAGGGGCTTATACAGCCCCTTTTTAGCGTAATTTTAATATTGAAAATCTTATGCTTTTTAAGATTTTTATTTACCATTTTTATTTCGCATTACGCGCCTCTATCCACTCTCTGGCATTGATAAATGCCTCTAACCAAGGGACTTACGGCCGCCTTTTTCATTCGGATAATAAGCCCACTGCCAAGGGAATACCGAGCGCTCTATATGGGGCATCGTTACCAAATGCCTTCCCTGATTTATCGCACAGCATAGCCGTGTTGTAATCCGAACCATTAGGATTGGCAGGATACTCTTCATAAGCGTATTTACCTACTATGTTATAAGCGCTTTCTTCTAACGGCAAATGGAATTTACCCCTCCGTGCGAAATCCATACCCCTAAAGTACTGCCTGCAAGGCTCGATAACATCACCGAGTTGTTCTCCGGAATCGCTACCGACACAAAAGCCGCTTTCGTGCTTGCCACTGTCGTTATGCCACATCTTGCCGTGCTCTGAATGTTCCGGATTGATGACCTCCAACTCCATAAAAAGCTGACATCCATTGCATATCCCTACTGAAAGAGTATCAGGGCGAGCAAAGAAATTATCCAATGCCTTTTTAGCCTGCTCATTGTAGAGCAATGCTCCTGCCCAACCTTTGGCACTACCCAATACATCAGAGTTAGAGAAGCCGCCAACAGCTCCTATAAACTGTACATCTTCTAAAGTTTCTCGTCCGCTGATAAGGTCAGTGGTATGCACATCTTTCACATCAAAACCTGCCAAATAAAGCGCATTTGCCATTTCGCGCTCAGAGTTGCTACCCTTCTCGCGTATCACTGCCGCTACTGGGCGTTTGCCTGCAGGACGGGTTGGTTTTTCACCGGTGAAGTGCGCAGGGAAAGTGTATTGCAGAGGCTGCTCAGAGTAGTTCTGATAACGTTCTGTAGCCTTGTCATTCTTGGTTTGCTGTTTGTCTAATAGATAAGAGGTCAAATACCACACATCGCGCAATTCAGGTATACTGAAGTGGTATTCCTTGCCAAAAATGGTTAATGGTAAGGGTTTCAGCAGTAGCTACGGTACCTATTTTAGTGTAATGTACGCCTTGTGCCTCCAAAAAGTGCTCTACAGAGGCATCAGCTTGCAATACAAGTCCTACATTCTCTGCAAAAAGCACTTTTAGCAAGTCTTCTTCGCCCTAAAGCAGTAAGGTCTATGGTAGCCCCCAATTCGTTATCAGCAAAGCACATTTCTAAGAGAGTAGTGATAAGACCACCACTACCTATGTCGTGCCCTGCTTGTATTTTTGCCTTCATTTATAAGAGTTTGTACCGCATCAAAGGCTTTCTTAAAGTAGTTGCTATCTCTCACCGTGGGAGCTTCAGTTCCTATCTTATTAAGGACTTGGGCAAAAGCCGAACCGCCCTAATCGATAGCTATCATCTGATAAATTCAGATAGTAAATAGCCCCTCCATCTCTCTTCAGTACTGGCTCTACTACCTTTTTGCACGTCGGTACAATGAGCCGCTGCCGAGATGATAACAGTACCGGGGGCAATTACATCGCCTCCTTCAGGGTATTTCTGTTTCATCGATAGCGAATCTTTCCCCGTAGGGATATTGATTCCCAATTGTATAGCAAAGTCCGATGCCGCTTCTACCGCTTCGTACAAACGCGCATCTTCGCCTTTGTTGCGACAAGCCCACATCCAGTTGGCAGATAGCGATACGCCTTTTTAGTCCGCCTTCTAAAGGAGCAAATACTATATTAGTAAGGGCTTCTGCTATGGCATTGCGACTACCCGCTGTAGGACTGATAAGTGCCGTAAGAGGCGAGTGACCTATGCTGGTAGCGATTCCTCCTTGCCGTTGTAGTCAAGAGCCATTACCCCTACGTTGTTCAAGGGAGTTGCAGAGCGCCTGCACATTGCTGTTTGGCTACCTTACCCCCTACACAGCGGTCTACCTTGTTGGTAAGCCAATCTTTACAAGCTACCGACTCTAATTGTAGCACTTTGCGATAAATAGGTGTACAACTGACTTGGATAGTAAGTAAAGCCCTTCGTAGGTAGTAACTACCGTTTCATCGGTCATTACCGTTTTTAGGCGAACTGCCAAATAGAGCGCTAAGGTCTAAGTCCATTGGGTGAGTACCTTTCTTTGCAGAGGCTATACTGAAATGTTTATCATCAGTTACCACACCCACCTCATACATAGGCGCACGCTCGCGCTCAGCGATAGTTTTTAGTTGGGCTATAGCCTTTTCCGGCAATACCAAGCCCATACGCTCTTGCGATTCGTTGCCTATAATCTCTTTTATCCGATAAAGTAGGGTCGCCTACAGGCAGTTTATCCAAATCTATCTTTACCACCAGTTTCTTCAATAAGTTCAGAGAGGCAGTTTAGGTGTCCGCCTGCCCCGTGGTCGTCTATAGATACGATAGGATTCTCGTCCGATTCTACCATCGCGCGGATAGCATTAGCGGCACGTTTTTGCATTTCAGGGTTAGAACGCTGCACCGCATTAAGCTCAATACCTGCGCCAAAAGCCCCTGTATTAGCTGGACGATACGGCAGCTCCCCCATACCGATGCGGTAGTTTTCACCGCCCAAAATAACTATTTTTATCACCTTCTTTAGGTGTGTGTTTTATAGCTTGCGAGGCTTTGGCATAGCCTACCCCACCGGCTTGCATTATCACCTTGTCGAACCCTAATTTGCGCCCGCCTTCTTCGTGTTCAAAAGTGAAAAAGCGAACCAGTAATCAGCGGCTGACCAAACTTATTGCCAAAATCGCTCGCCCCATTCGAGGCTTTGATAAGGATATCCATAGGCGTTTGATACAACCATTTGCGTTCAGCCATTCCTTGCTCCCAAGGGCGGTCTTCTTCTAATCGGGGTAAGCCGTCATATACACCGCTGTTCCTGCCAAAGGCAACGAACCTTGTCCGCCTGCCAAGCGGTCGCGTATTTCACCTCCCGAACCGGTAGCTGCCCCGTTAAAAGGCTCTACGGTTTGTAGGGAAGTTATGAGTTTCAGCTTTTAGCGAAAGTACTGCCTCAAAAAGGTTTAACCTCATGAAATCAGGTTTATCAGCACTTTTTGGGGCAAACTGGTCTACGGTAGCCCCTTTAATGAAAGCCACATTGTCTTTATAAGCCGATACTATGCTATTGGGGTTTTGCCTGCGAAGTCTTTTTGATAAGTTTAAAGAGAGTAGAAGGTTTTTCCTCGCCGTCAATTACGAAAGTACCATTGAAGATTTTATGACGGCAGTGCTCCGAGTTAATTTGCGAGAAGCCAAACACTTCCGAGTCAGTAAGTTTGCGGTTCAGTTGCTTAGAGAGGTTCTCCAAATAAGCCACTTCTTCACGGCTTAGCGCAAGTCCCTCTTGTTGGTTATACGCCTCAATATCATCTATTTCAAGGGTAGTTTGCGGAGCTATATCGATGGTAAAACTATCCTGAGTAAGACCGTCGTATCGCTCAAAAAGCATCAGGTCAAAAGATGTATCAGGGTCAGTCAGTTCGTGGAACTCCTCAATGCGAGTAATGCCCTGAATATCCATATTCTGGGTAATTTCCACCGCGTTAGTACTCCAAGGAGTAATCATTGCCGCGCGAGGCCCAACGAAAAGAAGCACTAAGCGTAGGCTGGTCAAGTAGCTCGGCATTGCCAAAGAGCCATTTCAATTTATTGAGGTGAGGTTCAGCAAGGGCAGCCTCGACAGCCACCACATAAAGCGTTTTTAGGATTTTTAAAGAAAAAGAAGCATCTTTTTTTCAATTAATAATTTATAATTAACAGTTTTAAGAGATTGTATTTAACATCAAAAATAACCTTCTGTATTTCTGACAGGCGTTCGCTTATAACTTTCATTAAACTTGGGGCAAATGTACAAAACTTTTTTTGAATTACGAATGATAATTCTAATTTTATCATCACCACCTCTCCCTCACCGAACGTTAAGCGAAGGATGAGCGAACAATAAGCGAACAATAAGCATTTAATAATTGTTCCACCTATCCCATAATCGCCTGTGCGGCTCGCTCCCCTCTCCTCCCAGCTCTCTCAAACCTCCCAGCTCTCTCAAACCTCCCAGCTCTCTCAAACCTCCCACTCGTCCCAACCCTCCCAGCCTTCTCAGCCCTCCCATCAACAATTGCCTAATTCACAAATTATCCCTATCTTTGTCCCTCAAGAAATTCAACTTATGAAAAAGTAAATGGACTTTTAGAAAATGATGTAAACGATTGGGTAAAAAGAAAAACTCAATAGCCTAAACCTAAAAACATACCGATTGGAATGAAGAAACCTCTATGAGCGACTACCTAAAAAGAAGCTCTAAAAAGGTTCTGCTAAGACCAAGAATAAAACCAATTTCGGAATCCCCGATTTCCATATCGAAAAAAATATAACCTCCCCATCATCATCGAAGATAAATTGAACCACTCCAAACTCATTGCCCAAAACAAAGATGGAGTAAAGTTCGATAATAAATCCATTAGCCAATACGCCGTAAATGGCGCCCTGCACTACGCTTTCAATATGATTGCAAGTGCCAAATATACCGAAGTAATCGCCATAGGTATTGCCGGAGATAGCCAGCAAAAATGTAGAAAATAAAAAGTCTACTACGTATTCGGATCCGCCAAAAACGCCTACAAAGAGCTTGAAACCGTCAAAGAACTCGACTTCTTAGAAAATAAAGCCTCTTTCCAAGCATTCTACAAAGAAGCTGTCCTCAGCGAAGAAGAAAAACACCAAATCCTCATCGAAAGCCAAGCCACCCTACAATGGTATGCCAAAAAGTTAAACAAACTAATGCATAGCCATAACATAACCGCACCCCAACGCGTACTTTATGTATCAGGAATGCTCCTTTCTATGCAGGATATTGAAGACCTCAATGGCAATAAAGAATACGGCTTAACCCCCCGACGACCCTACAAGGCTCTGCAAACTGCCACTAAAAAGAGACGGCAAAAATCGTAGACCAAATAAAAAGCCTTCCTCGATGTACGCCAAATACCCGAAGAAAAAGAAAAAACCTAATGCTCGCCTCCTTTGGCGAAATATCCAAAAGACGCTCAACGCGATGAGTTGACTAACTGCCACAAAGAAGTAGCCGAATTTATAAACGGTAAAGCCTCCGTTAGCAAACAAGTCTTCACATTCATCTACGAATACATCTTCAAATCCATCGACGGATTAGGAGGACATATCGATATTATGGGCGAAATGTATTCCGAATTCCTAAAATACGCATTAGGCGATGGCAAAGAATTAGGCATCGTCCTAACACCCCCCTACATCACCAAAATGATGGCACAAATACTCAATATCACTAGCGAGAACAAAGTGATGGACTTAGCCACAGGCTCCGCTGGATTCCTCGTATCCGCAATGGAGCTAATGATCGAAAACGTAAATACTCAATTCGGAAAAAAATACCACCAAAAGCACAGGAAAAAAATAAACCACCTCAAAAAAACAACCTACTCGGTATCGAGCTTAATGCCGAAATGTATACACTCGCCACTACCAATATGATACTGCGTGGCGACGGATCGAAACCGAATAGAAAAAAAGGCTCCGCCTTCAACCGCCCCTGAATACCTCTTTACCGACTTCAATGCCGATAGAGTACTGCTCAACCCCCTTTCTCTTTTGAAGAAAAAGGACTCCCCTTTATTGCCTACGGATTAGATAAAATGCAAAAAGACGGCTTAGGCGCTATCATCATTCAAGACAGTGCAGGGAAGCGGAGAAGTCATCAAAACAGCCCGAGAAATCCTCAAAAAAACACCCTCCTGGCCTCTATCAAAATGCCCGCCGACCTCTTTTATGCCAATGGCAGGGAGTACAAACCTCCATCTACATCTTCAAAGCACACACCCCTCACGACTACGAAAAACCGTTAAGTTTATCGATTTTAGAGAAGATAGGGCACAAGCGCACCAAACGAGGTATTTTAGAAAAAGACAACCCCACCCAGCGCTATCAAGACATCATCAAAATATACAAAGCAGGGACACCGCGCCCAAGTCGATAATACCCTTTGGAACCTCAAAAAGCCTATATAGAAGACTTCATCACACCCGAAGGAAAACGATTGGAACTTTGAAAACACGCAAACCCCTGACACCATCCCCACTCGCCGACTTCAAAAAAACCGTCGCCGACTACCTCGCTTGGGAAGTAACCAACCCTACTGAAAACCCAAAACACCCCTGATGAACACTTGGGAAAATAAATGCCCACTTAACACAAAAAAACTCCAAACAGTTAAGTGGGCAGAATTTCTAATTGAGATCTGTTCGAAAAGTTGAATCTTAGGTTTCTTAAAAAAATAAATTTGACAAGGAAAAAAGATGTTTCAAAAAGAACAAACAGCAGAATTTGATTTACCTCTTATAAATGCAAAAGATGGTAATAATGGTATAATGTACTATGGAAGAAGCTCTGATTTTTGAAAGCACAGAAATGACTATCGATATAGTCAATGATGGTGCCGTTTCTACAGGAACGTATATCCTCAACCTCAAAAAGACAGGTGTTCTATATAACGCTTATCTAGTTAAACCTTTATTTTTGTTACCCAAAGATTACTATACTTTTTTTAGTACAACTATTCAAAAATCTATAAAAATTAAAGTTTGGATACGAAAACAAAGCAGGTTGGGAAAAAGTGAAAAAGAAAAAAATCTCCCTCCCCACTAAAGACGGCAACATTGATTTCGCCTTTATGGAAAACCTTTATAGCTGAGCTGGAGCTCAGCGTCAAAGCTGGAGCTCAGCGTATGAGCTGGAAGCTTACTTAACCGTAACAGGGGCTTAAAGACTACACCCTTACTGAGGAAGAAGAAGAAACCCTAAACAGCTTAGATAAAGTACAGTGGAAAGAGTTTAGCATTGGAGAATTATTTGATATTAATCCTACAAAAATATTATAAACTACCCAATGAAGTAATTATTTCTAAAAATGGTAGTATACCCTTAATATCTAATTCATCAACTGATAATGGAGTTATGGGATACTCAATATGAAAGCCAATAACAAAGGAAATACTCTAACTTGTTCAGATACTACTATGGGAGCTGAAACAATGTTTTTATCAAGAAAAAGATTTTATTGGGTATTCTCATATACAGCATTTAGTGCCTAAATTCAAAGTATTTAATAAAGCTATTGCTTATATGATTATTACCGCATCGCGAATTGCTACTGCTAATAAATATGACTATGGCACAAAAATTTAATCGAGAGGCTATGAACGCTACTAAAATCACCCTCCCTACCCATAACGGAGAGATTGATTACAACTTTATGCAAAACTTAGTTCGCACTATCAAGAAACTAGTCATCAAAGAAGTTGTCCCTATATGCCGAAAAAGAAAATACAAGCCACCCAAGAAGCCATAAAATAACAACCCCTCCCCACACAACAACCACAAAGCCAGCTCCCCAGCTGGCTTTCTTTTGCTAATTAGCGCACCAATCCGTACTCTTCAGCTATAGCAATCATTCTTAAAGCAGTTAGCCTTTTTTTCACTTTACAACTCTGTTCCACCCTGAAACAACTATTTGCCAGAGAAACATATTTGCCGCAACTTTGCACCGTCAAACAAAAAAACAATAAAAATGGCACAAAGTTTCAACATTCTTACCCAAGACCTCCGCGGCGAGGTAGGTAAAACCATCGTATTCCGCCATCGTGGCGAAAAACATTCGTAGCTCGTTATCCGCGTCCACGAAACCCAGAGCTCAAAGCTACCGAAAAAGCAGCTAAAAACGCCGTAGCAAATTCCAAGAAGCGGTTTTTATATGCCAAAAAGTGTGCTTGCCGATCCTACTCAAAAAGGCATTGTATCAGGCAGACCACAAGGTAAAAAGAAAACTAATGACTGCTTTCAACGTAGCCATAGCAGACTATCTGAAGCCTCCAGTAGTACGTCGTATAGATGTCAGCAACTATCGCGGAAAAAAATAGGCGATAAAATCTACTTCATCATCTTAGACGCCATTTCAGTCCAATCAGTAAAAAGTAGCCCTTCATCAAAGCGGAGGTACTCTTATTGAGCAAGGTGAAGCAGTAAAAGAAGGTATGCTATATGTCTATACTGCTACAGCCAATCAGAGCAGCTTTACAGGCAGCATTCTCAGCGTTACAGTTACAGATCTTCCTAAGAATGTAACCGAGAAAAAAACAAACCTTATAGCAAAAGAGCAATCTAATTATTTAGATTGCTCTTTTTATAAGAAGGCGGCGACATACTCTCCCACTTGCGTAGTACCATCTGCGCTAAAAGGTTTAACTGCTCTGTTCGGAATGGTAAGAGGTGAGACCTTTGACTATAACCACCTTAAAATTTTTAGTCGTTAGTACACTAGTCTTTAGTCGTTAGATTATTACTTATAACTCATAACCAATAACTAATCTTACTAATTACTAACTCTATCATATTGTAACATATGAGGATAAAAAGCAAATTTTTTTAACTAACTCTTCCTTAAAAAAAGAATGCTGCGCGAAAAGTCTACGGGTTATTAGTATTACTCGGCTATGATGTTACCACCGTTACACCTGTAACCTATCAACGTGGTCATCTCCCACGACCCTTAAAAAGAAATCTCATCTTGTGGCGGGTTTCGTACTTATATGCTTTCAGCACTTATCCCATCCGCACTTAGCTACTCTGCTATGCCCTTGGCAAGACAACAGATACACCAGCGGTGCGTCCAACTCGGTCCTCTCGTACTAGAGTCAGATCCACGCAAATTTCTAACGCCCACAGTAGATAGAGACCGAACTGTCTCACGACGTTCTGAACCCAGCTCGCGTGCCACTTTAATGGGCGAACAGCCCAACCCTTTGGGACCTTCTCCAGCCCCAGGATGTGACGAGCCGACATCGAGGTGCCAAACCCCCGTCGATGTGAGCTCTTGGGGAGATCAGCCTGTTATCCCCGGCGTACCTTTTTATCCTTTGAGCGATGGCCCTTCCATACGGAAACCACCGGATCACTATGCTCTACTTTTTCGTACCTGATCGACTTGTAAGTCTCTCAGTCAAGCTCCCTTATGCCATTGCACTCTACGCACGGTTACCAAGCGTGCTGAGGGAACCTTTAGAAGCCTCCGTTACACTTTTGGAGGCGACCACCCCAGTCAAACTACCCTCCACGAATTGTCCCCTACTTCAAGCAGGGTTAGACCTCAGATAAGCAAAGGGTGGTATTTCAACAATGACTCCACAACTACCGGAATAGCCGCTTCGAAGTCTCCCACCTATCCTACGCATCACTTATCCAAGACCAATACGAAGATATAGTAAAGGTGCACAGGGTCTTTTCGTCCCACTGCGGGTAATCGGCATCTTCACCGATACTACAATTTCACCGAGCTCATGGCCGAGACAGTGTCCAAATCGTTACACCATTCGTGCAGGTCGGAACTTACCCGACAAGGAATTTCGCTACCTTAGGACCGTTATAGTTACGGCCGCCGTTTACTGGGGCTTCAATTCAAACCTTCGCATTGCTGCTAAGCTCTCCTCTTAACCTTCCAGCACCGGGCAGGGTGTCAGACCCTATACTTCATCTTTCGATTTTGCAGAGTCCTGTGTTTTTTTGATAAACAGTCGCTTGGACCTTTTTCACTGCGGCCTATCTATAGATAGGCGACCTTTCTCCCTAAGTTACAGGTCTATTTTGCCTAGTTCCTTAGCCATGAATCTCTCGAGCGCCTTAGAATTCTCATCCCAATCACCTGTGTCGGTTTACGGTACGGGCATTAGTCTTCGCTTTTCTTGGAAACGTTGTCACCACACTCACCTCGGCCGAAGCCTCAGCGTACTTTCGAAGTCATAACAACTCCTTAAACGTACTATTCCGTCAGTACGCGGTAGTTATCTCATTCCGTCACTTTTTAACAGACTAATGGTATAGGAATATTAACCTATTGTACATCCACTACCCCTACTCGGGTTCGCGTTAGTCCCTCGACTAACCCTCAGCTGATTAGCATAGCTGAGGAAACCTTGATCTTTCGGCGGGCAGGGTTTCTCGCCCTGCCTTATCGTTACTTATGCCTACATTTTCTTTTCTATCAGGCTCCACTATGGGCTCACGCCTTTAGCTTCAACGCCAATAGAATGCTCCCCTACCGGTATATACAAATGTATAACCCCATAGCTTCGGTAATATGCTTATGCCCGTTTATTATCCATGCCCAACCGCTCGACTAGTGAGCTGTTACGCACTCTTTAAATGTATGGCTGCTTCCAAGCCAACATCCTAGCTGTCAGTGCAGTCAGACCGCGTTTGGTCAACTTAGCATATATTTGGGGACCTTAGCTGATGGTCCGGGTTCTTTCCCTTTAGGGATATGGACCTTAGCACCCATACCCTCACTGCTGATGAGCATTTAATAGCATTCGAGTTTGTCAGGGAATTGGTAGGCGATGAAACCCCCGCATCCAATCAGTAGCTCTACCTCTATTAAACTCGCATCAACGCTGCACCTAAATGCATTTCGGGGAGTACGAGCTATTTCCCAGTTTGATTGGCCTTTCACCCCTACCCTCAGGTCATCCGAAGTCTTTTCAACGACAACCAGTTCGGTCCTCCACGCTGTGTTACCAGCGCTTCAACCTGCCCAAGGGTAGATCACCAGGTTTCGCGTCTACTACTACCAACTATTGCCGCCCTATTCAGACTCGCTTTCGCTACGGATTCGTATCTGAAATACTTATCCTCGCTGGTAACAGTAACTCGTAGGCTCATTATGCAAAAGGCACGCCGTCACAGCTAATGCTGCTCCGACCGCTTGTAAGCGTATGGTTTCAGGGTCTATTTCACTCCGTTATTCACGGTTCTTTTTCACCTTTCCCTCACGGTACTGGTTCACTATCGGTCTCTCAGGAGTATTTAGCCTTACCGGATGGTCCCGGCAGATTCAGTCAAGGTTCCACGTGCCCCTGACCTACTCAGGATACCCATAAGATTTATAAAACTGTACCCTATACGAGACTTTTCACTCTCATGGTGTGTCTTTCCAAACACTTCTAATCCAGCTTTACAACCTATATCTGTCCTACTACCCCCCATATTGCCGTAACAATATGGGTTTGGGCTGCTCCCATTTCGCTCTGCCACTCACTCTGGGAATCACTTTTGTTTTCTTCTCCTCTGCCTACTAAGATGTTTCAGTTCAGCAGGTTTGCCCACCAATCGGTGTAGTACATCTTCAATGTACTGGGCTGCCCCATTCGGATATTTGCGGATCTATTCGTATGTGCCAATCCCTCGCAACTTTTCGCAGCTTATCACGTCCTTCTTCGCCTCTGAGAGCCTAGGCATCCCCCATACGCCCTTACATAACTTTTTCGCGCTTGTAGTTCCTATTGATTCCTCAATAGAATACCTCGTTCTCTTTGATTCTTTTTAATATTTTTCGTTAGATTATCAATAATCTATTATTGATCTCTTATGCTTTTTATCCCAATATGTCAATGTACTGTTTCTCACTCCTAACCCTCTCCCAAGGAGAGGGAACTTGTGAGTGCGTGTTGTGGAGAATAAAGGGATTCGAACCCCTTGACCCCTGCGTGCAAGGCAGGTGCTCTAGCCAGCTGAGCTAATTCCCCGCATCAGCTTCCAGAATTTCCTCATAGCTATCTCTTTTGTAGTCCCAGGCAGACTCGAGACTGCCGACCTCTACATTATCAGTGTAGCGCTCTAACCAGCTGAGCTATGAGACTGCTTGTTTTTGTTGTCCAGCAAGATTTAAAGAAAAGGTGTTATCCTTATATTTCGTCTATAACATCGGTCGTCTCTAAAAAGGAGGTGTTCCAGCCGCACCTTCCGGTACGGCTACCTTGTTACGACTTAGCCCCCAGTCACTAGTTTTACCCTAAACAGCTCCTTGCGGTGACCGTCTTCAGGTACCCCCAGCTTCCATGGCTTGACGGGCGGTGTGTACAAGGCCCGGGAACGTATTCACCGGATCATGGCTGATATCCGATTACTAGCGATTCCAGCTTCACGGAGTCGAGTTGCAGACCTCGATCCGAACTGTGATCGTCTTTATAGATTCGCGCCTGCTCACGCAGTGGCTGCTCTCTGTAACGACCATTGTAGCACGTGTGAGCCCAAGATGTAGGGGCCGTGATGATTTGACGTCATCCCCACCTTCCTCACGGTTTGCACCCGGCAGTCCCACTAGAGTGCTCGACTTGACTCGCTAGCAACTAATGGCAGGGGTTGCGCTCGTTATAGGACTTAACCTGACACCTCACGGCACGAGCTGACGACAACCATGCAGCACCTTGAAAAACTGTCCGAAGAAATACCTATCTCTAAGTACGTCAGTCTCCATTTAAACCTTGGTAAGGTTCCTCGCGTATCATCGAATTAAACCACATGCTCCACCGCTTGTGCGGGCCCCCGTCAATTCCTTTGAGTTTCACACTTGCGTGCGTACTCCCCAGGTGGGATACTTATCACTTTCGCTTAGCCACTCAAACTTGCGTCCAAACAGCTAGTATCCATCGTTTTACAGCGTGGACTACCAGGGTATCTAATCCTGTTCGCTCCCCACGCTTTCGTCCATCAGCGTCAATTAATTGTTAGTAATATGCCTTCGCTATCGGTGTTCTGTGTAATATCTAAGCATTTCACCGCTACACTACACATTCCAACTACTTCACAACCATTCAAGACTAACAGTTTCAAAGGCAGTTGCTCAGTTGAGCTGAGCGCTTTCACCTCTGACTTATTAGCCCGCCTACGGACCCTTTAAACCCAATGATTCCGGATAACGCTCGCATCCTCCGTATTACCGCGGCTGCTGGCACGGAGTTAGCCGATGCTTATTCGCAGAGTACCGTCATCAAACTACTCGTAGTCCTTATTCTTCCCCTGCAAAAGCAGTTTACAACCCATAAGGCCGTCTTCCTGCACGCGGCATGGCTGGATCAGTCTTCCGACCATTGTCCAATATTCCTCACTGCTGCCTCCCGTAGGAGTCTGGTCCGTATCTCAGTACCAGTGTGGGGGATATCCTCTCAGAACCCCCTATCTATCGTAGCCTTGGGGAGCCGTTACCTCTCCAACTAGCTAATAGAACGCATACTCATCTTTCACCGCCTCAGCTTTAATATAAATGTGATGCCACATCTATATACCATTAGGTATTAATCCAAATTTCTTCGGGCTATCCCTATGTGAAAGGCAGATTGTATACGCGTTACGCACCTGTACGCCGGTCGAAGCCCGAAAAGCTCCTCCCTCGACTTGCATGTGTTAGGGCCTGCCGCTAGCGTTCATCCTGAGCCAGGATCAAACTCTTCATCGTTAAAATCTTTAATTTCTTCTAACCGATTTTTAAGTTATTGACTTCAGGTTTCACTCGATTCTTTAAATCTTTTTGTGCTGTACAACATTATGTCAATGTACGTGTTGTTTCTTCTTGCAAGAGCACTTATCGTCTCATTTGCGGGTGCAAAGGTACGGCGTTTTTAATTCTGCAAATTTTTTTAGCAACTTTTTCAAGTTTTTAAAAGGGAATGGTTAAGTGATTGGAAATCAGGGATTAGAGAGAGGGAGTTTTAGTAGATAGTGCGGTTTATGCCCATTATAGCTTATTATCGCTGTATGAGGGCATACTAAAAAAAGTGTATTTTTGTAGGCTATAGCACATTACTTTTCTAGTTCTTTAATAGTTTCAGTATTAAAAAGCGCGTGCTCTCTTTCTTCTAAGGTCGCAAACAATACTGCGTATTTTTCCTTTTTAACGCTAAGGGAGTTTGTAATAAGAGCGGTCTATTTGGGTATGTCGCCCATCGTCTAAGCTAGAATTTTGATGACGAATGGCTGTTTTCTTTCCCTAAGTAGTAAATAATGAATTTGAGTCAGTTTTTCTTCGTACAGTTCTCCGTACTGAGATTCTGTACCATATAGTACAATAGGGTCTATATAACCATCGTTATTCAGGTCGGTGAGGCTTATATAGCGCGTGTAGAACCACATTGCTTTTTCAGTATCATTAATAGCATCTGTAATTGTCCAAAAGCACTTGGGGCGGTGTTTCTTCTTTTTAAAAAGCACGTTGAAAGCTTTTTATAGAGGTTGCCTCATCAGGGTTGGTATTATTTTTCAGAAATGATAAGATACTGTTTCCCAATTTATCTTTAAAAGCATACACTTTTCTGATAGGGAATGTTACCCTATTTCTTTAAGCGTTTCAGGGGGAAAAAGCATTTGTACTTGTTTGTCTGTAAGGAGTGTTGCTCCTGAAGGGTCTGTTTGTGCTTGTAGTGATAAGAAACCAAAAAGCAAGAATAGATAAAGATTTTTCATAAAAAGTAAATGAATTAAAAAGCTGCTCCATTTTGCAGAAGCAGCTTTTTTATTTATTGTTTTTTGTCATTAAACCACACCTTGGTCAAGCATAGCGTGCGCTACTTTCATAAAAGCCAGCTATGTTAGCCCCTTTCACGTAGTTAATATAACCATCTTCTTGTCCGTATTTTTAGACAAGCGTTGTGAATAGACTCCATAATATGGTGCAATTTAGCATCTACTTCTTCAGCTCTCCACGCAAGGTGTGCCGCATTCTGGAGTCATTTCAAGACCCGAAGTAGCTACCCCTCCTGCATTCACCGCTTTACCTGGGGCAAATGGCAATTTAGCATCTTGGAAAGCTTTAATAGCCTCTGGTGTACAAACCCATATTCGATACTTCAGCTACCACTTTCACACCGTTAGCGATAAGCGTTTTTAGCATCTTCTTCGTTCAATTCGTTTTGGAAAAGCACAAGGCAACGCAATATCACAAGGTATTACCCACGCTTTCTTACCAGTGGTAAATTTACTTTCTTTTGCAAATTTCTCAGCAAAAGGAGCTACAATATTGCGGTTAGAAGCACGAAGCTCTAATAAGTAATCTATCATTTCGTGAGTCATACCATTAGGCACTTCCACACAAACCATCTGGTCCTGACAGACCAATCACTTTAGCCCCTAACTGAGTAGCTTTTTGCGATGCTCCCCAAGCTACGTTACCAAAGCCTGATACTACCACGCGTTGTCCTTTAAGCTCTTTACCAAGTTTTTAAGCATATGGTCTACGAAGTAAAGCGCTCCATAACCAGTAGCTTCCGGACGAATAAGAGAGCCTCCCCAGTTAATACCTTTTCCAGTAAGTACTCCTGTGTTGTATTCGCGAGCCAATTTTTTTGTACATTCCATACATATAGCCTATTTCGCGACCACCTACACCCACGTCACCAGCAGGTACATCGGTATCAGGACCTATATGTTGCCATAGCTCAAGCATAAAGGCTTGGCAGAAACGCATACTCAGCGTCCGATTTACCGGTAGGGTCAAAAGTCTGAACCTCCTTTAGCACCCCCATAGGTAGCGTAGTAAGAGCATTTTTTTGAAAGTTTGCTCAAAGCCGAGGAATTTAAGCATCGATAGGTTTACAGCTTTATGGAAGCGGATACCTCCTTTGTAAGGACCTATCGCAGCGTTAAATTGCACGCGGTAACCAAGGTTGCTTTGTACTTCGCCTTTGTCATCTACCCAATCTACGCGGAAAGTAAAGATGCGGTCAGGCTCTACGATGCGTTCGACAATTTTAGCTTTTAGCAAATTCAGGGTGCTGATTATACACCTCTTCTACCGACTCAAGCACTTCGTGCACTGCCTGTAAGTACTCTTTTTCTCCTGGGTGTTTAGCCTCCAAAGAGGTCATAATTTTTTTACATCCATAATATATTAATTCGTTATGTAATTATTTAGTTATTTATACTAATGAGCGACAAAGGTAATTAATATTATTGAACCGTGCAAAGAAAAACGAAAGAAATTTTTTTATAAAAATATTTTTATTTCAAAAAGAAAAATGAAGTTTTTACCTCACATACAAAAAAACCATTTTGCCTTTCTATCTTGCCATTTTTTTGCTATAACTAACTATATAGAAATAAGTGCCGTGCAACGCTTTTATTACTATTTATAAAGTTTTTTTAATATTAGCATATCCTCTAAAACCAATCACCGTTTTTTTGCCATAATCCTTGTTCTCATATACTTTCAAGCCCATTTCATCAAAGATAAGAAGATGAATAGGCGTAGTAACATCTACCCCTCTACTGCAAAAATAGTTATGAGGGTTAGCTGACGAAACTCCGTTATAGATAACGACCCTCTTTTTCTAGCTCTTGCGGAAGTGGATTAGGCTGGGGCTCTGGTTTAGGCTCTGGCTTGGGCTCTGGCTTGGGTTCAGGCAATTTTGCTTTCTTTTTTTAATTTTAAAACTGCCATTAGGCACTAACTTCCCGTTAGAGGTTTTATAAGGAGCCACATTGGTAGTAGCAAAAGCTATATGGTCTATCACTTCTACCTTGATAACTCCTGCGGGAAGTTGTATCTTCTTTGTTTGCCCCATTCTACAGTACCGACCTCTATATTAGGGAGGGTAATCTCGCAACTACCATCGTTTTCGGTGCTTTCCACCAAAGTATATTTAAAGGTTTTCCCAAAAATCATCAGAAAGAAGAATGCGCACTTTTGCTATTCGCATCAAAGAAATTAGGGTCTACTTGCCAGTTGAGCGTGAGGGAAGCGCCCCTTCATACTCATCATTCATTCCATTAGTGATAGCGAAAGTCTTACCCTCTGCAATAATCACTTTTACAGCCACCATATCGTAATTCACAAAGTGCTGAGGCGCAGGATTCGAAGCCGCTAACCAAAAAAAGATGTTCGCCTTTTTACATTCGTGCGTGTGTAGTTTATAAATCCGCCCAAATCGCTGTATTGGGTCTGAAAAAGTAATAGGTTCTTTACCCGTTTTCCCTTTACGAGTGAGGAACTTAGGGTCATTTACGCCTGCCTTGCTGGTCAGTTGCGCTGTGTAATAAATCGGAATACTATTAGTATTAGTCGCATTGATATAAAATTGGAAGTAAGTATCCTTAGGGATTGTATAAGTTTCTTGCAGCTTAGTGCGGTTTATCGTAGGGAAAGAACTTTCAGTTTTGATGCCGTAGGCGTAATTGAAGTTACTCACATCATTCCCATTACGGTTTACTAACTGAGTGTGTTCAGGGTCTTTAAAAATAAGAGCGATTGACAATCCCTCCGCGTATTTGATAAGCTGTAGGCAGCGAGAAGAAAGCCCCATCAGGAAAAATTATTGCTATAGCCCATTAGCGATTGACCATAAGCGGGCTCTGTATAGAGAGAGTTACCCGAATAAGCATTCTTAAAAAGTGTGATCAGCGCCAAATAAGTGTCCTATTTCGTGAGCTATGGTAGCATTGTCAGCTATTGCCGAAGCCCCTCCTTTTCGTATATAGGCGGAACCCTCCAGAAAAAGAAAGCAAGCCCCGATAAGGTGGAATCAGTTCCTGGCGCAATCACTATTCCCAAATCATATTGTCTATCGCCTATAAGTTCATTTATTTTTTTCAGTAGAATTTTCAATAATATCTCTTCGCGAAGTTTGGTCGTATAGCTGCTTCGTAGCCTCCTGAATAATAAGCCGGTCATCAGCCACTATACTAAATTTTACCCCAATATCACGTACATACACCTCATTGAGAAAGACTTCAAGGTTAAGTAAAAAAATCTTTTACCTGTTTTATATCACTGCTGAAAGTATTAGCGAAGTCGTAATAATCAATAAGTACTGCCAACCGGTAGAGATACAAGATGCCCTCAGGGTCGTTAGGCATTATAGAAGTAAGAGAGGTAATAGGACGAGCTGTCTGGCTGCTTTGAAGAGAGGTGCCACATTTATTATTAGGATTGTGGTGAAAGCGTACCTTTGCCGATAACTCACCTTGTGGAGTGCCTGTCAGTTGGTAAGTTGTACCTTCCCATTGCAGACTGCCAGAAGCCTCCTTATTAGGGTGTATTACCAAAGTAGCTACAAACTGATTTTTGGTAATAACCTACAAAGGTATGAATCCCTTTATTCTGCTGCGAGTTCTCCCTGTTCTTGCCATAGCAAAGTAAGAGTTTCATCAGTAGGGAGAGCTATATTCCGCTTAGGGTCGATTGTGCGTAAGTTGTCTGTAAGCTAAAAAAATAGCCATAAAAAAACAAGAGGTGGATAATGTGTTTCATTAGTAAAAAAGCCTCCACACTTTCACGCGGAGGCTTAGTATTAACTTTAAAAAATCTAATATTATGACCTTATTACGATTACAAAGCTACACGTTTGAAGCCAGTAATTTCTACGTTTTTAGATTTTTACAAAAATCTGAAACTTTTTTTGCTTTCGTCATAGATATACACTTGGTCAAGAAGTGCTTTCTCTGGTCAAGGGTAGTGTTATCAGAGATAAAGCGTTGTATTTTTACCAGGAAGGATTTTATCCCATATTTGTTCAGGTTTACCTTCTGCTTTTAGTTCAGCTTTTAGCATCAGCTTCAGCTTTTGCTAATACTTCAGCAGTAAGCTGAGCGTATGATACGTACTGAGGTACGTGTTTTAGCGGTTTACCCAAACGGTGTAGTTCTTCGTTTTCTTTTTCAATGATAGCGATACGAGCTTCAGTTTCTTTAGCTATGTACTCAGCGCTAAAGTCTTTGTAAGAAAGAGTTTCAGCACCCATAGCAGCAATTTGCATCGCTAAGTTTTTACTTACTTCTGCAGCATCAGCGATAGCGCTTGATAGACCTACGATAGCAGCAATCTTGTTACCGTTGTGAATGTAAGAACCCTACAAAAGGAGCTTCAACTTTTTCAAAAAGCACCAAGTTCTATTTTCTCACCCTATCACACCAGTTTGCTCGATAAGTTTTTTTCAGCTACGCTGATACCTTTATAGTTAAGAGCAAGAAGTTCTTCTTTGTTGTTTACGCCAAGAGCAAGTTCAGCCAAATCTTTAGCAAGAGCTACGAAATCAGCATTTTTAGCTACGAAGTCAGTTTCGCAGTTAAGCGAGATGATAGCACCCTACTGTATGGTTTGCGTTTACTTGAGCGATAACAGCACCTTCTTTAGAATCGCGGTCAGCGCGCTTAGCAGCTACTTTCTGACCTTTTTGCGCAATACTTCTATTGCTTTTATCAAAATCGCCTTCGGCTTCTATAAGGGCTGCTTTACAGTCCATCATACCAGCACCAGTGGCTTGTCTTAGTTTATTTACGTCTGCGGCGGTAATATTTGCCATTTTATTAATTTTTTTAATTTAAATGAAGCTGTCCAAAAAGTTTTTCCGTGTATGCTGACCGTCTCCTCTCCCCTTTGAAGGAAGTTCGCGAGCTGGCGCAGCGGAGTATGTGTATGGGGGATGTTAATAATAACAAGAACTTTTTGGACAGCCCCACTAAGTAATTAATTATTCATTAGTTTCTTTTTTTCTGCTGTAGCGGTTCTATTGGCAAGACCTTCATTCACAGCTTCAGTGATGTATGAAAGTACTTTGTCGATAGATTTTGAAGCATCGTCATTAGCAGGGATAGCAAAATCTACCTCACGTGGGTCAGAGTTTGTATCCACCATTGCAAAAAAATAGGAATGTTTAATCTTTGAGCTTCTTTTTACAGCAATGTGTTCGCGTAGGGTATCAACCACAAAGAGGGCACCTGGTAAGCGCGACATATCGGCTATCGAACCCTAAAGTTCTTTTCTAGTTTTTTTCTCAAAACGTTCTACGTGTAGTTTTTTTCACGTTTTGAAAGGGTATCAAAGGTACCGTCTTTTTCATTTTGTCGATTGACGACATTTTTCACAGCCTTGCGGATAGTCACAAAGTTGGTAAGCATACCACCTGGCCAACGTTCTGTGATGTAAGGCATTTTCACTGATGTAGCTTTTTTTCTGCTACTACATCTTTAGCTTGTTTTTGTGGCTACGAAAAGTACTTTTCTTGCCAGAAGCTACTATCTTCTTAAGCGCTTCAGCAGCTTCTTCTATTTTAGCAGCGGTTTTGTAAAGGTTTATTACGTGTATACCGTTGCGTTCCATATAGATGTAGGGGAGCCATATTAGGGTTCCATTTACGCGTAAGGTGACCAAAATGTACGCCTGCATCTAATAATTCTTTAATTTCTATGTTATTTGCCATTTTTTTGTTTTTAAATAGTTTACGTTCCTACAGCGTCAGCAATGGCTTGGAGAGGTTTTTTTCTTATCTGATAAACAACCGCCTGAGCCATTTGGATGCTAAACTAAGGAGCAAATTTAATTTTTGAATTTTTAAATTTTGAATTAAGAACTCAAAAATTCATAATTATCCTAACGTTTAGAGAATTGGAATCTCTTACGTGCTTTCTTCTGACCGAATTTTTACGTTCTACCATACGAGGGTCACGAGTTAACAGACCTTCTGGTTTTAGGGGTAGCGCGGTTTTCAGCGTCTAATTGGCAAAGCGCACGTGCTATAGCCAAGCGAGTTGCTTTCTGCTTGTCCGGTGATACCTCCTCCGTATACATTTACCTTCACATCATAGGCGTCTTCAGCTCCAACTAAAGCAAGAGCTTGTTTCACTTTTATACCGAAGGGTAGGAGTAGTAAAATAATTGTTAAGTTCGCGTTTGTTTACGGTTATGGTACCGTTGCCAGCTTTTAGGTAGATACGCGCTACGGCGGTTTTTCTTCTACCGATAGTGTGAATTACATCCATTATTTAAGATCGTTTAAGTTAATGGCAGTAGGTTGTTGAGCTTCGTGTTTGTGCTCAGTGCCTACATACACTTTTTAGGTTACGTAATACAGCTGCACCCAATTTTGTTTTAGGCAACATACCTTTTACAGCTTTTTCAATGATACGTTCTGGGTGTTTAGCTAGTAGGTCTTTTCACGCCTACAGTGCGTTGTCCGCCTGGATAGCCAGTGTGGCGAAGATATGTTTTATCTTCCCATTTGTTACCCGTAAGGTTGATTTTCTCAGCGTTTACAACTATTACGTTGTCGCCGCAATCAACGTGAGGGGTGTATTCAGGTTTGTACTTACCGCGAAGTAGCTTAGCCACTTTTTGAGGCAAGTCGACCCAAAAGTCTGTCCGTCAGCATCTACCAAAACCCACTGTTTGTTTACAGTAGCTTTATTGGCAGAGATGGTTTTGTAGCTTAATGTGTCCACTCTTTGTGATTTTTATTATAAATTAAACATTCCTTTTGGTGCCAACAAAGGGCACTCCTATTTTTAGGGCGCAAAAGTACAACTTTTTGAAACAGCAAAAAAATTAATTAACACTTTTTCAAAAATCGCCAAATTGGCAAATCGACAAATCGCCAAATTGGCAAATTAGCTAATCGCCAAATCAAAACTTATTTTGCTCTATAATTTCTTATTAGCGCATAAGTAAGTCAGCCAAATATAATCAAAAAGATGTTTTTACCATTGTGCTTACCTCTATTTTTCTTCTGCTTAGCAAGGTTCACTATATATTTATTAGGCATTTCTGGCTGAAAGGTCAAAACGCCTTCTTTGTCAGTAATACTGGTAATACTTTTATCTACTGAAAAATCAAAGGTAACTTTCTTTCTTTAGTCCTCTTTTTGTAGTAGGCTATATACTCCTGTGCGTCCCTTTAGCGGGAGCCACCCCCAATCTAAAAAACGATTTATCACCCAAGACAACCGTTTCAGTCAGCGGTTTTGTACTCACAAAAAGCAACGGACTGATACCCTCAAGCGCATCCGTTTGTATACTTTAGCCACCAAATGATTAATATTCAATTTGTAAACGCCCTCCTCTTCTACCTTAAAGTGGGCGTAATAACACCATTCTGACTGCTTCTTTTCCAAAATAGTCTCTTTCCCCGAAGGTGAGATGAGTGAAAGAGAAAAGCGTATTCAAGTCAGAATACCACTTAGCGGTAGGTGTAGGCTTATTGGTTTCATTCGGTTCACTGAAGAAAATGCGCACCTCGTGCCAATCGCCTATCTTTGCCTCTGTGTTGGTTTCAATCCAAATAGCGTGCTCCCATAGCTTGTTGAGCTAATAAAGCCAACAATATCCATAAATACCTCATTTTCATATTAAAAATTTTCATTATCACTTAATTTATATCTAAAAACTAGGATAGCCTCCTTTTTAGTCTTTTCATTCACATAGTCATAAAACTGTATTTTCACAAACTTACCTTTAGCTGTTTTCAGCAAGTAAATCTCATTCCTATTTTTTTGTATTTTCCTCCACTGATGTAGGTTACATAAAGCGAAGCCTCTTGAGAGAAAAGTACCTTCTTTTTAGTTTCAACGTTTTTACTACGTCCCAACCGTTTAGCGTTCCTATCGCATCTACTTTATAGCCTGTGGGAGGAGCTATAACTACCTTTATCCCAATCTGTTTTTAGTGTTAATAGCACCCCCTTTCCTTTGCCGGAGGTACCGCTATTGGTTTTCACATACCAGCGTTGGAAAGCTATATCCCATGTAAGGTCAGTTTCAGGCGAACTCACCTCTACAATAGCCCCTTTTTCAAGCGAGTAGTACACCCATTTTTTTCATACGATGTAGCATTTAGCATCTTTACATCATTAGTAACTGACAAGGGTTCTGCCTCATCTTTTTCTTTTTTTACAAGCAATCAAACTCAGACTGCCCACTACTGATAAAAATAAATACTTTGTAATTCATAGTTTTGTTATTTGAGCGGGCAAAGGTATAAAATATTTTTTTAGATAAACCTAAAAAATAAAGTTTTAATTTATATTAAATTATTTTTTTAACGATATTTAAATTATAGAGAATTCAATATAAGATACATAGTCCATTATGATGTTCGTGTATAAGCTCCCCTTTGAAGGAAGTCCGCGAGCTGGCGCAGCGGAGTATGTGTAAGGAGGGGGTACATATACACTTAATAATCAATATATTATAACAAAATCTTATATACAGAAGGTTTCATCATTATTAATACAAAAAAACACTGTTTTTATCAGCGTGCAACAGCCTCTTAAAAACAATGTTTTTTTCTACTCTTTTTCAAATCTTCTCATCGCCAAATCGGCAAATCGCCTTTTTTTCTCCAACTGATGGAGCTTTTTGATATATTTTTCTACTATTTCAGTCATATTCTTAATTGTATTTCATTTTTGTTTTATCTTTGCTAAGTTAAATAAAAAAATATCATTATGGCATCTATTACACACCCTTATTTTGGTACTCTTGATACCAGTGTTATACAAGAAGATTTTTGACCCAGATGTGTTATGGGGAACAAAAAGTGACTTTCCAAGAATTAAACGACCCTGTTGAGTTTAATCTTTGGTTAGCTAAAAAGAAGAAATCAGCAAGGAAAGATTGGATTTGTTTGAGCAATTTATCAAGCATTTTCCTGAAAGAGACTCAACAAGCGCGCAAAGCGCTCAAAAAGCTATTTAGAACAAGATAGCGAGTATATAGATTTTCATATAGACGAATTAGAGTTAGAGGTGCCTACCTCTATTGATGATTTTGTGACAGCTATGAAAATTCATCACGTAGCGCTTTGGTACTGTCTTTCAAAGGCAGAAATTACTATCGATTATATGATAGACCCTGACCAAAGTGACGAGATTCTTGCTGTTCGTTTTAACTTAGACAGTAGCTTTAGTTCTATTGCTTGGGAAAGCTAACTTGAGTCCTTAGTTGTTAGGTAGTCACTAATGGCTAAGGACTAATAATTATTTTTAATATTTCAGCAAATAAAAATCCCCATATCATATTGCTAAACTCTCCTGCTACAAAGCTGTGTGTCTCGCCGTTTATCACTACTTCATAAAGGGTAAAAAGATTTTTTTCGGCGTGGTAGAGAGGGTCTGTTACTTTTACATATTCTCCCGTTTCTTGCCATTTGTAGTCAAATATATTTACGCCAAAGAGTTTTACCTCGCCTTCTACTCCCGAGGTTTCAAATTGCCACGTTTTTTTGCTTGAATAATTTCATTCTTTTAATAGTTTTTTTCTACCAATAAAATTCATTTGAAAAACTATCTTTTTCTTTAGTGAGTATAAGCTGTTGTTGCTCAAAGAACATTAAGAGTCTTTCGTTTTCTGGTAATGTGAATTTGCTTGCTATCTCATTGTTCTCTAATGAAAACTTACAAAAAGTATTTGTTTTTTTCGTAACAATCCATTAAAAAGAGATATTTTTTTCATCTTTAGAAAGTTTGAAATTGTCAAATTTTTATATTGAAAGGGCTTAAATCATAATCTTTATAAGTGCCTTCGGAAGCCATTTTACGGATAATGGATAGAAGTTTTCTGTTGTTATCACATAAATTCATATAAATATTGCCTTTACTGTCTTTTTACTACAGACCTATAAGGGGCAGTATTGAAAAGTATCTCTATTTTATCTTTTACTAAATCGTAACGCTGTATTGCTGTAGGCGCATAGATAAGGAGGTGGTTATCATCTTCAAAATCAAGAGATAAACACCCCTCCACCTTGGTTACTTTTCTTTTTAGTGCCTTCAATACAATTGAAAGCAAAGAGATTTTTATCAGCTGAATTCATCAAGAAAAATAGGCTGATGATTAAAAGCCATACAGCTGGCTGTTTTAGGGAAATTCTTATCATACATATCGGTGATAAGTAGGTTTTCACGTTGTATTCTTAACAAATAGTCGTCAGATAGAACTAATATGAATTGTGTATCGGGAGTAAAGTATATTTCCTTAATATTGTTTTTTTAAAAGATACAGAAGCTTCTTCCTCACCTGTAGCAAACGACAACCGGCGTAGACGTGTATATCTTCCATAATCATCTTCGGCTCCACCCCCTACATAAAAGTAATTGGGGTTAAAAGGGTCAGCTATAGGGGTAATATTAAAAAGCAGACGATTGTTTAAACTGTTTCTTCCAAATAATTTCTGTTTGCATAGTAAAAACTCTGATGAATATTCCTTCTTTTCTTTTATTTCTCCAATCTTCAAAAACATTTTTTTCTCATCTTCAAATCGCCAAATTGACAAATTGGCAAATCGACTAATCGGCAAATCGACTAATTACTTCCGGAAAATGCTGATACTCTAATTGGTGTATCTTTTTCAGCCAAAGTATCTGCAGTATCGGTGGGGAGTACCTCCGTTTTTGCTTGGAAGATAATATTCCCTTCATCGTAATGCTCATTTACGTAGTGAATAGTGATGCCACTTTCCTTTTCGCCGTGGTCAATCACCGCTTGGTGCACATAGGCGCCATACATACCCCTTACCGCCGTATTTAGGCAACAGCGAAGGGTGTATATTGATAATCTTATCAGGGTAAGCTTCCGTGAGGTAGGCAGGGACTTTCCAGAGGAAGCCCGCCAATACTATAAGGTCGGGCTGCAAACTTTTAATGATGTTAAGCACTATATCCGAATGGTAAAAACGCTTGTCTCATCGAATACTATCGAGGGATAGCCAGCCGTTTGGCACGCGCCAGCACACCTGCTTGCGGATTGTTAGATAGGATAGCTTGCACTTGTGCAGTACCTTTTTCAGCGAAATAAGTAGCGATACGTTCGGCATTAGAGCCCGAACCAGACGCAAAAACAACTATTTTTTTAGCATTTTTTTATAGGGGTTAGGTTAATATCATTTATACAAAAAGTGCCTTTTTCGTATAAATGATAGAGTCCTCATTTATACAAAAGTGCCTTTTCGTATAAAATGACAACACTATTTAAGAAATAAATTTAACAACGGTTCATTAATATAGTAACTGGTTTTCCACTTCTGAACTTTTTGTCAGATAACCTTCCTTTGTCAGTATTTCTAAGTATTTACGCGCTGTTTGATAACTTACATTCAAATCAGCCTCTAAAAACTCAATTTTAGTGTAAGGGTTTTTAAAAAGGTTATTAAGCAAATCCTGACTGTATACTTTAGGCAAGTTAGTACGGAGGCGTTGTTTAGTTTGCTGCATCAGTACTTTGATGTTTTCTACCAAACTTATAGTTTCAATAGCCGTTACTTCTACTCCTTTTAACAAGTACAATATAAGTGTTTGCCAGTCACCGTCAGTTCTTACCCCTTGCAAAGCCTTGTAATAATCGTCTTTGTGCTGAATAATGTATCTACTGAGGTATAGTACGGGTAAGTCTAAAAGACCCTCTAATACTCAAGTACAAAATATTGATGATACGCCCTGTACGCCCATTACCATCATAAAAAGGATGAATACTCTCAAACTGGTAGTGAATAATAGCTATCTTAGTAAGTGAGTCAAGGTCTGAGAAATCTGGGTCGTTAATAAATTTCTTAAGTTTGCCATAAAAATTTTTGTATCTCATCTTTGTCTTGAGGCGGAATATAGACTACCTCATTCTTGCTATTGATGAGTTTTGTACCAGCTTGTGTTCTAAAAACCAGCTTTTATTTTCTTCTAACTGTTCCTGAATAAGCAATATATGTTTATTGAGTAGTAATTTCTGATTGCGCACAATCTCAAAGCCCATTTTCAAACCTTTGGCATAGTTTACTACCTCTTTGCTGGCAGGGTTTGTTTCTATCATAATATGCTCTTTATAGAGGTCATCGTGGGTAGTAACGATATTTTCTATCTCGCTACTACTCTTTGCCTCTTGCAGCGAAAGCGTATTAATAAGTATTTGTTCATTCGGAATAGTTTTAACAATCCCTTTGAGTTCTGCCAGATGTCGGTGCGAAAGCGATAGCTGCTTAAGTACTTCGCGTGTTTCTATTTCAGAGGGTGGTGGCAGTAGTGCTAAAGTAAAGTTATTTATCATATATCGGCTAATTTTCAAATTGACAAATCGGCAAATCACCCAATCGTCTCATTAGTTCTCCTACTCTCTCATAGATAGCCTGATAGGGCAGTTCTTCTTTACCTATATATATAAGAGCCAAAGCGCAAGGCTGCTTAGGGGGTGGCAGCAAATGCTTTTGCAAGCGGTAGCACTCCCGAATAAGGCGTTTAAGCCTATTCCTGTGTACTGCTCGCTTAAACTGACGCTTAGGCACACTTATCAGCAGCTGATAGGGAGCCTCAAGGCAGGTATAGGCGCATAAAGCAACCGCAGCGGATAGCTACTTAAGCTATCCGCTTCGGCAAAAAGCTGCTGTATATGAGTGCGTTTGCAGAGTTTTTCTCTTTTAGGAAATGTATACAAAATAGAAACCTATTAATAATCGGCAAAAGTACTACATAATTAGCAATTTAGCAAATTAGAAAAATTTCTACCACCACCTACCCTATACAAAATGATATAGGAACAATACAGGAAGAGCGAAGGATAAGCGAAGGATAAGCGAGAGATAAACGAAAAACCACCGAAGTACAAACATCTACTAACCGACTAAAAATAGAAAAATATACTTCTACCGCCTTTTTTTAATTTTTTTGCTTACTAAATAGCTGCCTTTTTAGCCCCTGCTGAAATATATTTGTAACAAAAATATTTAATACTGATAATCAGTGTTTTACAAATACAACTTTATATATAAAAGCGTCAAAAAAATCATTTATATTTTTTTGAAACATTCGCAACAGTTTGCAGTATTATAACAGAAATATCATATCATTTTAACAATCTCACTACATTATAAGCAAAACCTCTTGTATAGGTTACTTTTGCTATAATATCATATTTAGTATGAAAAAATTCTTTTTATATTTGCATTGTAGATATTTTTTTATTTAGTTTTGCCCCCGTTAATAAAAATAATAGTAATAGCGATGAGACAAAAACTGACGTATGTACTGCTATGGGTGCTATCGGCGGTAGGACTTTCCTATGCCCAAGAGCTCACCATCACAGGGGTAGTAAAAGACAGCGATGGCACTCCACCACCCAGTGCCTCTGTAGTTGTTAAAGGCACCTCTCACGGGGTAGCTACCGACTTAGATGGTAAATATTCCATCAAAGTCCCTAATAACAAAACGGTGCTCGTTTTCTCTTCTTTAGGAGCTAAAACCGTTGAACGCACTGTCGGTGCCAACAAAGTAATCAATGTTACCCTTCAAGACGAAGCGCAACAGCTCGAAGGGGTAGTGGTTACCGGCTACCAAGAGTTCGACCGTTCTAAATTTACCGGTAATGCCCAAACCCTCAAGGCCGACAATATCAAAAATGGACGGCGTTGTAGATGTTGGACGTATGATTGAAGGTCGTGCAGCCGGTGTAAACGTACAGAACATTTCAGGTACTTTTGGTACTTCACCTAAAATCACCATTCGTGGGGGTTCATCTATCTTTGGCGATACCAAACCGCTATGGGTAGTCGATGGGGCTGTACAAGAAGAGGTAGTACCGCTAACCTTCGAACAGCTCGCCTCTGGTGATGCTTCTACCTTAGTAAGCTCTGCTATCTCAGGTATCAATGCCAACGACATCGAGAGCATCGAAATCCTTAAAGACGCTTCAGCGCTTTCACTCTATGGGGCACGTGCGCTCAACGGTGCAGTGATTATCACCACCAAAGGGGGCAAACGCAATATGAAAACCCAAGTGAATTATCAGTTAGAGGAATCAGTGCGTATGGTGCCTACCTATAGCCAGTACGACATTATGAACTCTCAAGAAACAATGGACGTATACCAAGAGTTAGAGCGCAAAGGCTACTTCTCACTCTCTTCACACACCCAAGGTCGTTACGGAGGGTATACAACATTATGTACCGCGCTATCGATACTTACGACCCTGCTACAGGCAAGTTTTTTTACTCGAAAAACTCCGATGCAGCGCGTGCGGCTTTCTTTGCGCAAATACGAATATGCCAATACCGATTGGTTTAAAACCCTATTCCGTCCTTCACTTACTCAAAAACCATACCGTGAGCCTTTCAGGTGGAGGCGAAAACGCTTCTATCTATGGTTCAATAGGTTTCTTTGCCGACCCAGGTTGGACAATAGCCGACCGCGTACACCGCGTTACAGGTAACTTAAAGACAAGTTATACCCTTTTCTCCCTAATGTGAAGATAGGAATCCTTTACTCAAGGCTCTATCCGTACTCAGAAAGCACCGGGTACTTTTGCTCGTTCAGAAAACACCGTTAGTGGGGGTTACGACCGCGATTTCGACATCAACCCTTTCAGTTATGCACTCAACACCAGCCGCACTTTGCGTCCGTATGACGATAATGGCAACCTCGAGTACTACCGCTATAACTACGCTAAGATGAATATCCTTAACGAGTTGGCTAATAACTACATCGACCTGAATGTTATCGAGTTAAAACTACAAGGTGATTTAGAGATAAAATTGGCTAAAGGATTAAAATATAACTTCTTAGGGTCTGTGCGTCACGTAAAGAGCAGCAGCGAACACTCTATCACCGAAGATTCTAACGTGTCAAATGCTTACCGTGCTGCCGAAACTACTATAGTAAGACAACAAAACCCTTTCTTATTCACCGATCCTAACGACCCCGAGGCTATCGCCAAAGTAGTAATGCCTGAAGGAGGTATCTTTAAGCTAAGCGAAAATAACTTGCAAAGCTACTATTTCCGTAATGCATTAGAGTTCAAAAGACTACTCAAAGATGTACACGACATAAAAGATATTCTTAGGGCAAGAGTATCGTCATACCGACCGCGATAATAATAACTTCACAGGTTATGGTTATCAGTTCAACCGCGGAGGCACCGTTTTCACCGATTACCGTGCCGTACAAAAGGCTATTGACGAAAGCAACCCTTATTATGGCAAATCATACACCAAAGAGCGTGGTATAGCTTTCTTCTCTCAAGGTACTTATACTTACGACAACCGCTACGTATTGGCAGGTACACTCAATTACGAAGGTACTAACCAATTAGGGTCGCAGTCGTTCAGCGCGTTGGTTACCTACGTGGAATATCAGTGGCCGTTGGAATGCTAGCAACGAGAAGTTCTTAGAAAACAATAGCACCATCTCTAACCTTGCTTTCAGAGCCAGCTACGGACTTATCGCCGGCTTAAGCCCCTGCAAGTAATGCCTTGCCTATCTTCCAGAAATGCCGTAATGGAGCGTTACAGAAGTGGCGATAAAGAAAGTGCTATCCGAATCTCTTCTTTGCAAAACAGCGAGCTTACTTGGGAAAAAAGTATATGAAAGCAACCTAGGGCTTGAATTAGGATTATTCAAAAACCGCCTCAACCTTTCTGCCGACATATACCAAAAGAACTCTAAAGACCTGATTGACTATGTAAATACCTCTGGTATCGGGGGCAACGTATCAAGTTAGCCAACAATGCCTCAATGGTAACCAAAGGTATAGAGTTGGCATTAGATACTAAAAACATCAAAACAGACAACTTTAGCTGGAGTACCGGTATCAACTTTGCCTATTTCAATCAAGAAATTACCAAGCTTTCCGATGAGCCTAACGTTTACAACTTAGTACGCGATTTAGGGAGGAAATGTGTTAGGAGGCGCGCGCAATACCCTTTACTCATACGATTTTATCGGTCTTAGCGATAAGGGGATGCCGCTCTTCAACCTGCTAAACGGCAGTACAGCTTACCAAGATATTAACTTCCAATCGATTACTAATATCTTAAGCTATCTGAAGAAAGAAGGAGCGGTAGAGCCTAACATCACCGGAGGTCTTTCTAACACTTTCCGTTATAAAAACTGGGAACTCAGCGCCCTTATCACCGTACAAGCGGGTAACAAGATACGCAAAGCACCTCAGTACAGTGTTGATTATAATGACCCAAGCGTTTTCCCTAAAGAAATGCGCAATCGTTGGGTAGCTGCTGGCGACGAGAAGACCACTAACATACCAGCTATCCCAAGCAAGAGAACCATTACCGAGTTAGGGCGAAAACACTCTCCGAAGAGTGTACAACGCTTACAACTATTCTTCTGCAAGAGTAGTCGATGGTTCATTTGCTCGTATGAAGAGTATAAGCCTTTCTTATACTTTTTGGAAAAAGAGGTACTCGATGCTTTACGCGTTAGCAACTTTAGCTTACGTTTGCAAGCTACCAATCCTTTCTTAATCTATGCTGATAAAGACCTCAACGGACAAGACCCTGAGTTTTTCCGCTCTGGTGGGGTTGCTTACCCTGTTACTTCTCAGTATACATTCACTATCAATCTCGGAATTTAAAAAAATGCTAACAATGAAAAAGATATATATACCTTTAGTAAGTTTAAGCTTATTTGGCTTAAGTTCTTGCGATAAATTTTTAGACGAATTGCCTGATAACCGTACTGAAATAGACACGGTCGAAGAGGTTCAAGAGCTGTTAGTAAGTGCTTACCCTAACGGACTATATATGGATATAGCCGAAACTATGAGCGATAACGCTAGCGATAAGGTTACCCTACCCGAATCAAGCCCCCTCAATACCGACTTGTATACTTGGAGAGGAAGCAACGAAACCACTCGCGATACCCCAGTATTCTATTGGACAGCCGCTTATAATGCTATCGCTTCTGCTAACCAAGCCTTAGCGTCACTCGAGCAGATGAAAGGAGGCAACGCTCAAAAAATTCCTAAAAAGGCGAAGCTTTAGTAGCGCGTGCTTATGCTCACTTTATGTTAGCATATTTGTGGTGCAAACCTTTCAATCCAGCTACAGCGGCTACCGATTTAGGCTTGCCTTATGTTGATAAGCCCGAAACTGTAGTGTTTGGCAAGTACAAACGCATATCGCTCGAGGCTTTTTATAATGCTATCGAAAAAGACCTTAATGAGGGCTTACCTTTGATTGACAATACTAAGTACAGCAAACCCAAATTCCACTTTACTAAAGAAGCGGCTCACGCTTTTGCCACTCGTTTTTACCTATACAAAGGCGATTGGGATAAAGTTATCGAGCACGCCGACGCGATTTTGGGCAGCAATCCTCAAAGCAAATTGCGCAATGAAAAAGGTGCAACAAAAAGTCCCTTACAGCTTTGCAAAAACGCGAACAAAAACAGCAGCAGTGCCGAAGTGTCTAACCTGTTGATAGCGGGCGTACTCTCTCAGTATCAATTCAGACAGACTTCTAACAAATATGGTATGACTTACGACTTGATGAACAACCAAATTATCAATGAGCGTACCCACCCATTAAATTTAAGTTGGGCTTATACCGTATATGGTGCTACTGTCAATAACCAAAACCTACTAAAAATTCCAGCCTTATTACACCGAAATGAATGTGTCAGCGGGCACTGGTATCCCTCACACTATGGTCACCCTACTATCGTATGACGAAGTTATCCTAAACCGTATGGAAGCCTACTTGATGAAAAAAACGAATACACTAAGTTCTTAGATGATCTAAAAAGTATTCTTGCCTGTCAAAAACAGAAGCTGACTTCAATACTAGCGATCTTACCGAGAGTGTGATAGAAACCAAATACAACGGCAAAGGCACTGATCTCGACCCTGCCTATACTCTTAACTCTCGCCAACGTGTATGGTTAGCTTGCTTGTTAGATTTGCGTCGTGTACAGTTCGCTTTCGAGGGGCTTCGTTGGTTCGATAACAAACGCTTGGGTATGAAGATTACCCACCTCAAAGACGGGGCTACTATCGAGTTACCTAAAAACGACCCAAGACGCGAATTACAATTGCCTGACTACGCTATAAAGCAAGGGCTTACCGCTAACCCAAGATAACAAACCTATAAAAATAGCAACTATATGAAAAAGATATATATATTAGCAATGACTGTAGCACTAACTACAGCTTGCCAAAAAGAAAAAGCACTCGATACCGAAAAGAGTGTAATCGAAGAGCCTTCTGCTCAAACCCGAAATAATATTGAGCAGTATATCTATGATAGTATTCAAAAAAACCTTATAATGTAGGTGTCCTTTATAAGTTTGTCGATAATGATTTCAGCGATGAAAAATCAAAAATACCTTTATCCTGCTACCGAAAGCAATGTTGTCCCCATACTCAAAAAAAGCTAAAACGTATTTGGATAGACCCTTACACCCGTATAGCAGGCGAAGACTTTATCAAAGGGGCTGCTCCTCGTCAAATATCACTTATTGGCAGTTGGTTAGTGAATGAGGAAAAATGGTACTATCACCTTAGGTTTTGCTGATAGTGGTATGAAGATAGCCCTATTTGGGGTCGATAAAATAGACCTAAGCGACCGCGATAGAGTGCGCGAGTACTTCCATACCGTACACCACGAGTATTGCCACATCGTCAATCAGAAAAAAACCTTACAGCGACGAGTTTGCTAAGATTACCCCTTCAGGCTACACTGCTGTATGGAGTAACCATACTGATGCCGAAGCCTTAGAATTAGGTTTTTATCAGTGCTTACGCTCGTGCTAATAACATCGAAGACTTTGCCGAGATGACTGCTCATATGCTTATAATGGGCAAAACCGCTTGGGATACTAAGATTAATGCTATCACCAGTGCAACAGCGAAAGAGGCTTTACGAAAAAAAGAGGCTTTCGTAGTAAACTATTTCAAAAGCGAATGGAATATCGATTTCTATGAACTACAAGCTGAAGTACAACGTAAAATACAACAGTAATGACTATGAAAAAAATTATTATTCCTTTTCTATACTTGTTCTTTTAGCTAGTTGCCAAAAGAACGAACCTAACGATGTCTTTGGCAAAACGCCCTCAGAGCGTTTTGAGCAAAAGCCAAAAGCGAATTGCGCGCTGCCCTTACGGCACCTCAGCAAGGGTGGAAGTTAGCCTATGCTACCAATAAAGAGAAGTTCGGTACTTTCAATGTCCTAATGAAGTTCTCTGCCGAAGGCACCGTCACTATGACCTCTGATATAGGGGGTAGCTACACCCCTACCAATAGTCAGTACACCATACAAGAGGCACAAGGTACTCTATTGGTATTCTCAACCTATAACCATATTCATAAGCTGGGCGACCCTCAAAAACCCAAGCGATTTGAATGGTAAAAGGTTTAGAAGGCGAATTCAATTCATCTACTACGGCAAAGAGGGCGACAAACTCAAGTTCCGTACCCAACGAAAAAGAAACCGAACAGTTTGTGTATTTCGAACCTGCCACTGCCAATGATTGGGCTAATGTAGAAACGTGGGGCGAAAATATCAACCTCATCGAAGACAATGCCGATAATTATTTCTTTTACCGTTAGCAATACCGCTACCAGTACAGGCTATGAAATGAGCTTTGCTCACCGCTTCCTAACGTTAAAAATCAATTACAGGGAATGAAACAGTAAAAAGCCAATGTGGTGCCTACCGATAACGGAATTGCTTTTTGAGCCGGCTCTTAGCCTTCTCGGCAAAAAACTTCACCGGTTTAGTCAGAGATAACAGCACTAACCCTCCTACCTATAAGGCTACTGTCGAGGGTACTACTGCCAAGCTAAGCTATTCATTAGTACCACCTCAAGAGCTTATAAACGATGATTATAAGCATATTAACACCAGCATATCAGGTTTAGTGATTGTGCCAAACCCTATGGTAAACCATCCTTTGATGTCTGATGCGTTCAAAGAACTTCTCGAGCTCGGAGGGGTAAAACCTTCGCCATCTTTAGATTAGATTTCGAAGATGACGGCACTTGCTCTATACAAGTAGGATACAAGTTCGACGGCGATAGCAGAAACTCTTGGATTTACCTCGATTGCAACTATGAGCTTAACAACAAACGCTTGTATTTAAACAATCCTACCCCTCTAAACGTACAAAGCAGTTGGAGACGAACTCAAAAATGCAGCTATTCTTGCCAAAGGTAGAGCTCTAATACAAAAAAATATTAGACCTCGGGGCTGGAGGCTTCTATGTCAAGAGCAGTGGTAGCTACTCAGGCTATAAACTCTACAGATTGCAAAGTTTTAGCGCCCCTGAGTACATCGCACCATTCCTCGGTATAGATAAATAATAGCTTTTATAACCTTAAAAAAATTATTGCTATGAAAAAAATACTATTCTTAGCTGCACTTGCCCTGCTGGCAAGTTGCCAAAAACGATGACGACACCTCTCAAGATGAGGACAGAAAAGAGCAAAAATAAAGCCTTACAAAACGAGCTTACTAGCAATAAAGACGGCTGGAAACTCACCTATATAGCCGAAGATGGTTCTACAGGGGGCTATCAGTTTTTGATGAAGTTTGGCGATGACGGTACCGTTACTATGACCTCCGACATCTCATCAACTACTACCCCTACAGCTACTAGCTACAGCACCCAAGAAAAATGGGACTCTTGTATTAAGCTTTATAGGGCAAAACTACTCTCCACCAATTAGCCGATGCCATCAAAGGCAACGCCGCTAATGGTTTATCGGGCAAGGTATACCAATTTTCAATACGCAGGCAAAGAGGGCAACAACCTCAAGTTTCTAAACCTATTGAAGAGCAGCAAACCTACCCTTGTTTTCGAGCCCGCTACCGCTAATGATTGGTCAAATATTGATACTTTCGTTGCTAACCTCAACCCTATAACAAAACTTACTGACTATTACTATCTAAAGGTAACAACGGCCACACAGTCAGTTACCTATTACAATGTAAGTTTTGATAGCAGAGTCTTAGCCCTAAAAGGATACTAACATCAAAGCCCCTGTAGCAGCTACTCAAGAAGGTATCGCTTTCTTAAGCCCTCTTACTATCGAAGGCAAGAGCTTCACCTCGCTTACCCGCAGTGGGGGTACCGTTACTCCTACCTATAGTGCTACAGTTGATGGGGTTACCGCCAGTTTATTCTTTTTCTTCAGTAAGCCCAGAGTTTTTAAATTCTAATGATTACAGAGATATCAATACAAGCATCGAAGGATTCTCTATAATGACACAACACTTCAAAAAACAATAAGTTTATGTCTAAGACCTTCTATGAAGATGTTTTAAAGGTAAATAACAGCACCGACTTGTTTATGCTTAAAATCAACTTCGTAGACGCAGGAGAATGCGAAATACAAATAGGTCATATTTTCGCCGGTAGCGGTTTCTCTATCATTCAAGTAAATTGCGAGTACGAGTTGAAAAAAACAACCGCCTTTACCTCAAAAACTTAGATAGCCGATTAAGATCAAGCAATGCCACTGCTTGGAATGACGCAAAGAATGCTGCCGTTTTAGAGAAAGCAAAACGCGCGTTAGGGGCTATATACAGCTTGGGCGTACAAGGTTACTATATCAAGAAAAAAAGATATAGTTATCGAACCGCTTACTGACAACCCTGTATATTACCTACAAAGCCACGAGTATCCTTTGTATACCTTCCCTGTTTGGGGGAGTACCTCTATAGCATATTTACACTATGAAGAAGATTTTTATTTGTATTTTTAGCAACCTTTGTTAGCTGCCAGAAGAACGAACCCGAAGACCTCTTTTGGCAAAAACACCTGCTGAACGTTTTGAGCAAAAATAAAAACGAACTGCTTACAGCCCTTACAGCTTCTGAGCAAGGGTGGAAGCTCTCCTATTTTACTAATAGCGAAACATTCGGGGGCTATACCTTACTGATGAAGTTCGACCGAAACGGAAGGGTCGAAATGACCTCCGATATAGGCGAAGAGTTCACCTCTACCCAAAGCCAATATACTATACAAGAGGCGCAAGGCACCCTATTGGTATTCTCTACCTATAACCATATCCATAAGCTGGGCGACCCTCAAAAACCCAAGCGATTTGAATGGTAAAGGCTTAGAAGGCGAATTCCAATTCATCTACTACGGCAAAGAGGGCATAAGCTCAAGTTCCGTACCCAGCGGAAAGATACCGAACAGTTCGTGTATTTCGAACCTGCTACGGCACAAGAGTGGAGTACTATGCAAAAACCTTTGGGGAAGCATCGAGGCTTTTAGAGAGCGAACCTATTAGGCACTATTTCAAAGTAACCGCTAATGGCAATGTCGAGAATTACAGCCTATCGCTATCGCATAGGTATCTAACCCTTACCTCTACAAGCAATAGCGGAAAAGTGCTAAAAACAGGCGTTCTCCCTACTACCGAAGGACTCAAATTCAATCCTCCTTTAGAGATTGAAGGCAAGACTTTCACCGAATTGCCTTGGGACAATAATGCCTCACCTGCGCGCTATATTGCTACCGTCGAGAGCGTTACTGCCGAGATAAGGTTCACCCGTAACCCTACCCCCGATCAGCTCAGCAACGACTATGCCGAGCTCAACAATATCAGCCAGTTAGTGCTGCTCAACAGCTATGTAAAAGAGGCGCCACAAACCTCTGACCTATTCTATAACACCGTGTTCAAAAATCGATGATACTAAGTCTTTTAGCCGCATCGACATCATTTTCCAAAGGGGAATTTGCGGTATCTTTGTAGAATACAATTTTAATGGTACAGCAGCAAGTCTTTTATTCGGTATCTACCTTTTCGTTAAGAGACAAACGCCTCTTTATCGACACCCCGCTAAGAGACCTAAGCTCAAGCAATATGGCTATTTGGCAAGCTGCCGAAAAACAGCGCTATTTACGCCAAAGCTCAGCAAGCCATCTATGCTATCCTAGCCCTTAGCCGCAACGGACTGTATGTGAAGAACCTACAAACCAAATATGGTAACAGATTCGACACCTACCTATTCCAAAGCTATAGCCTACCTATCAAGTTCCCTGCTATAGCAGTCCCTAACAGATAATCTTTTAAACCTTATTCAAAATGAAGAAAATACTTACCTTTTTATGCGCTGCAGCCCTTGTAGCTTGCGGCAAAGACGATAAAGGAGGAGAGAACCCCACTCCTACCCCTCACTACGATAACCTAAGTGTGGCTACCAATACGGTTAGTTTCACTACCCTTAGCAGCACCCAGTCGGTAGGCATTACCGCAGGTTCAGGCAGCTATACCGCCACCACGGCACTACCTATCGTTAGTTTAGAGGTGGTAAGCAATACGCTACAACTCACCAGCGTAGCCACCGGTACTACTACCGTAACCGTAATCGATACCAAGAGCCAGCAAAAAGCTGAAATAACAGTAAGCGTAAAAGCACTCTATAGTGTTGAGAGTGAAACCATCACCCACTCCGACCGCCACAATTTCGCTGACGACACCCATTTAGTGCTTACTGGTGTAAAAGCCGTAGGCGACAACGTGTTCAAAGGTTTTGGCGAGTTTATCTCTATCACTACCAAAGGCGTAGAGACTTTTTGGCAATAATGCTTTTTCATAGCTGCCAGCAGGTAGAGTACATCAACTTAGAGGGAGTAAAGAGTATCGGTACAGGAGCTTTTCAGTCAAATGCTTCAGTCAAAACGGTTACTATCACAGGGGTAGAGGGCAGTCCGCTAAAGATAGGCGAAGAAGCCTTTGCTAACTGCCCAAAAACTAAAGAGCGTTAGCCTCCCTGCTCAAACTACTGAGATAGGAGCTAGTGCCTTTAACTTTTGCCGTCAGTTAGTAAGCCTACGTATCGCCGCTACAGAGCCTCCAAGAGTATTCAAAAGGGCCTTCCCTAATAAAGTACCCGGCACCAACCGAGTATTATATGTTCCTAAAGGAAGCAAAGCCAAATACGAAGCAGTAGCCGGTTGGAAAGACAAATTCAGCAGCATCGAAGAAACTGATTTTTAAATACAAAATCAATAGACCAAAGACGAAGCTAAAAAGTATAGCTTCGTCTGCCTCTTGCATTTCGTCTTTTTGTCTTTTTGTCTCTCGTCTTTAGAATATTTTTTTCTTTTTCACCCCTCCCCTATACAAACGATATAAGAAGGATATAGGAACGATACAGGAAGACCGAATAACAATTCAAGTACAAACGTCTACTAATCCGCCTCAAAGCAGAAAAAAATATACTACGCACAGCAGTTCACTTTCTCCCTTTGATAATTTTTTTATTGAATTATTATTTGCCAATTCATTTTTTTATTTTGTATCTTTGTAGGGGCAAAAAAACAATTGCACCATTCTAATAACTAACAACCAATTATGAACGAAGTTTCTTTAATAGGCTATCACGGAACAGATTTTGCTAATACTCATACAATACTTAGTGACAATTACCAAATATCAGAAGGAGATACACACTGGTTGGGGAGATAGCGTTTACTTTTTCGTAGAAAGTGTGCTTACCAATGCCGAAAAAGCCATTGAGCTCGCTGAAAAAAATGGGCTATTGCCCAGTCTTGGGACAACGATACTAAAAAGTATAAGTATAACCAATATACCGTTATGGCCTCTAAAATAGAGGTAAAAAGAAGAAAACTTTTTAGACTTAACCACTGCCGATGGATTAGAAGTACTATCCTATTTAGTAGATAGATTCTTAAAAAGACATAAAAAGAACAGATAAAAAGGAAAGAAAGGACTAAGATTTTATGACGGGTTTTTATTAAATCTAGCAAGAAAAGGTAACTTTCTCCCTGTTGATGCTGTAAAAGGTAACTTTTTATATTAAATTTAAAAAAATGAAAGGGTTAATAAAAATCGAACTTAGAACGTGCAACTGCACTATTTGTTCTGTTTACAACCCTCAAAAACATTAAGTTCAACAAAAATAATTAAAAAAAGGAATAATAAGATGAAACTCGCAGATGTAAAAAGAAAGAATAGATGATTTTTCGACAATATAACTCCCGAAGAGCTTTATAATTTAGCTCTTTCTTGCGGGTTTGAAGAAGTCGATATAGAAGAGGGTGATATGGAGGAAGACGATGTTAATAGAAGAATTGACGAAGTTGGCGACCTCCCTTATTACCGCAAAATAAGCGAAGACCATAGCAAACTCTTAGCAAGCTAATAACTAACGACTAAAAACTAAAAACTAATATGAAACAAAGAGTCCCCGTATCACAGATTATGAGCAAGGGAGCTTATCACCCTTACTCCTACCCAATCGCTTTACGATGCCGAACGCCTTTTCAAGAAGCACAACATTCGCCACATTCCAGTAGTCGAAGGCAACAAAATAATAGGCATTGTTAGCTATTCCGACCTTTTGCGCATCAGTTTTGCTGATATGACTGACGGCGAAGACGAAGTAACCTCAGTTGTGTACGATATGTACACCATACCACAGATAATGGCCAAAAACCCTCTAACGGTAGCGGCCGATACTTCTATCAAAGAAGTAGCCGAAATCCTTGCCAAACAGAGCTTCCACTCTATACCCGTAGTCGAGAATGGAAAACTTGTTGGCTTAGTTACCACCACCGACCTTATTAAATATTTATTAGAACAATACTAAAAAACCCGTTAGCAATTGATGAACGAGCTTACCCTACACTTAGACGTTGATCCGCAGCTTTTTACGGCGAAGACGATACCAATATCAATCATATACGTACCCTCTTCCCTAAACTCAAAATCGTAGCACGCGGCACCAAACTCATTGCTTTTTGGCGAAGAACACCTTTTGGCTGACTTTCAACAGCAACTCGAAAAACTTATAGCCTACGCCACTAAGTACAACCGCCTCGACCAGCGCGCTATCGATAGTATCCTTTCAGCCTCTGAGAGTGAAAGTGCCGAAAAAGAAAGCGAAACCGACATTATCGTGCACGGAGTTAATGGCAAAGTAATACGTCCGCAAACCAAAAAAACCAAGTCAAATTGGTCAGTCTAATGCACAAAAAAACGATATGGTTTTTGCCATAGGTCCCTGCCGGTACGGGCAAGACCTACGTAGGGGTAGCTTTGGCAGTAAAAGCCTTAAAGGAAAAAACAAGTAAAACGGATTATCCTAACCCGTCCTGCAGTAGAGGCGGGCGAGAATTTAGGCTTCCTCCCTGGCGACCTAAAAAGAAAACTCGACCCCTATATGCAGCCCCTTTACGATGCTTTGCGCGATATGATACCTCACGAAAAAGCTCAACGCTTTCATCGAAGCTGGCATTATCGAAATTGCGCCTCTTGCCTTTATGCGCGGGCGTACCCTCGACAACGCCTTCGTAATACTCGATGAGGCGCAAAACACCACCCACGCCCAGATGAAAATGTTTCTAACCCGTATGGGGCGCAATGCCAAGTTTATGATTACTGGCGACCCTGGGCAGGTAGACCTACCGCGCAAAGTATCATCAGGCCTCAAAAGAAGCTATGCTCATATTGCAAAAACGTAAAAGGAATTACCTTCCTACATTTAGACGATAAAGATGTGGTGCGTCACCCATTAGTGCGTAGTATCATTGATGCTTATAAAACAGCAGAAAACAATCAATAATATTGATATAATAATTTTTCTTTCGTTATGCTTACTTTTTTTTACAAAAAGTACTATCTTTGCGCTCGGAAAGAAAAATTAAAGAAAAATCAATATTATGGATTTAATTCTAAGTGTACTACCTATTGTACTGCTTATTTACCTAATGGTGAAGCGCAATGCTTTGCCTTCATACGTAGCTTTACCACTAATTGCGGGCTTAGTATACATTATTCACCTTACTTATTTTGACGGCTCGTTTTTAGAGTTAAACGCTAACTTTATATCAGCTATTATTTCGGTAATGACCCCTATTACCGTTATTTTTTTGGGGCGGTGCTCTTCAATAGAATGATGGAAATGACAGGAGCGATGGACGTATTGCGCCGTTGGTTGGGCAATATCAGCCCAAATCCTGTAGCCCAACTGATGATTATAGGCTGGGCATTTGCCTTTATGATTGAAGGGGCAAGTGGTTTTGGTACACCTGCGGCTATTGCAGCCCCTCTATTAGTAGGCTTTAGGCTTCAAACCACTACAAGTAGCTATTTTAGCGCTTATTATGAACTCTGTGCCAGTATCATTCGGGGCAGTAGGTACCCCTACGTGGTTTGGCTTTGGCGAGCTTATTAACAAAGGGTATATAAACGACGGACAGCTGTCAGAAATCGGACAGATTACCTCAGTAGTGCATTTATTCGCTTCGCTAATAATACCTATATTAGCTTTGCGCGTTATCGTATCGTGGCAACAAATACGCCAGAACTTATTGTTCATCATCATCAGCATACTGGCTTGTACACTGCCTTATGTAGCCATCGCGTGGTTTAACTACGAGTTTCCTTCTTTAGTAGGAGGTGCTATAGGGTTATTCATCTCAGTAGGCGTAGCCAGCAAAGGCATTGGGCTATCAAAAGTAAAAAAGAAGAGAGCGAGATACATCACGAAAAAGTGAGTACTCCTCAATTGCTAAAAAGCCCTCTTTCCCTACAGCCTCACTTATTATTATTTTGGCTATCACGCGCATTCAGCAATTGCCATTCAAAGCGATGCTCAATGATAGTTCAGAGCTTTTCAGCCTCCATTTAGGTTACCTTGGTAACTTCCACCTCAGCAAAGGACTTATCTTCTCACTCACCGATATTTTCACCACCACACAAGCGGCAAGCTATAAGATGTTGTACGTACCAGCGCTTATTCCTTTTGTCATCACGGTGCTTATTTCTATCCCTATTTTCTCTCTGAAGTGGAAGAACACTCAGAGTCTATTCACAGCCAGCTTTAAGCAAGTGCAAAAGCCATTTTTAGCCTTAGTAGGGGCACTTATTATGGTGAATGTGATGCTAATGGGGGTGAGAACTCAATGGTGCAAAATCATAGGTAGAGGGTTAGCCAGTGCTACAGGCGAGTATTGGACGATGTTTGCCTCTTACCTCGGAGCCATAGGGGCATTTTTCTCAGGTTCTAATACCGTATCCAACCTTACTTTCGGGGCAGTGCAGTACTCTGTGGCGAATGCTACAGGCTTATCAGTACCGCTTATTTTTAGCCCCTACAGTCAGTAGGAGGAGCGATGGGTAATATGGTGTGTATCAATAATATCATAGCTGTTTGCTCAGTATTAGGCATAGACAAGGCCGAAGGACGCATCATTAAAAACCACGGCAGTACCGATGTTCATCTACGGGGTGATAGCCGCCCTAGTAGCTTACTTAGTCATTCCGCTATTATTCTAAATATTTTATTAATCAGAAAGCGTTGCTCTGTGATAGAAGCAACGCTTTTATTTTTATTTGGCTATTTACTAAAAAAAGTAGTACCTTTTGTCCTTTGTAAAAAGCAACATAATTTTGAAAGTTTTTGGACAGAGTTATGTGAAATAGTCATATTATCTCAGGAAATACAACGAGAGATATACTTCGGAAAAATAGGATATATCAAGAGTCCTTATTTTGAAGAGATAAAGAAAAAGTTATTAACGCTATTTTTAATGAATATGGCAAAAAACAAGATATTTTATCGTGATACTATGGGTAGCATTTTTCTTTTTGCAATGCGAGCCCAAACCAAAGTTATCGACCTGAAAAGCGATGAAGTAAAAACAATTCCCTTTATGCGAAAAATCCTAATCTTACTTACGAAAAAGGAGAAGATAAACGCCTGTTTTGCCAATTGTATTGATAGAAAAAGTAATGCTTTGCTTTCTCATACCCAAAAAGAGGCTATAGAGAAAAACATTCAAGGTAAGATATTAGTCCATTACATCATTGACAAGAATGGCAAGATTATTGTAGAAAAAGTAGAAGGAGAGGCTATCTTGGCAGCTGAAGGCAGACGCATCTTTGAGTCCTTTCCAACATTTAGCCCTGCTAAAAAAATCATAACAACGAACCCATAGCCGTAAAGGGCATATACCCTATCAATTTTAAATTGCAACAATAGCAATCAGATATGGTTTTCTAACGAGTAACATCTAATATGAGTAAAGAACATTTAAAACAATTAGAAGCTGAAAGTATTTATATAATGCGTGAAGTAGCAGCGCAGTTCGAGCGTCCTGCCCTACTGTTTAGTGGCGGAAAAGACTCTATTACCCTTGTACACTTGGCTATCAAAGCCTTTTGCCCCAATGAAAATACCTTTCCCTTTGGTGCATATCGATACAGGGCATAACTTCCTGAAGCACTACAATACCGCGATGCTTTGGCCAAACGTATAGGAGCCGAGCTTATTGTACGCCAAGTAGAAGACACTATTAAAGCTAAAGGACTGACAGAGCCCAAAAGGCAAGTTTGCTTCGCGCAACTGGCTCCAAACCCATACTTTGTTAGATACCATCGAAGAATTTCACTTCGATGCCTGCATAGGGGGTGCCCGCCGCGATGAAGAAAAAAAGCACGTGCCAAAGAACGTTTCTTTTCCGTAAGAGACGAGTTCGGTCAGTGGGATCCTAGTTACAACGCCCTGAGCTGTGGAACATCTACAACGGACGCATACAGAAAGGCGAAAACGTACGTGTATTCCCTATCTCTAACTGGACAGAGTTGGACGTATGGAGCTATATCGAGCAGGAAAAATATCGAACTTCCTTCTATCTATTTTGCCCACAACCGCGAGGTTATTGAGCACGAAGGCAGACTAATAGCAGTATCCCTTTTATACAAATAGATGAGAGTGATACTATCCTTACCAAGCGCGTACGCTACCGTACTGTAGGCGATATGACTTGTACAGCGGCTGTAGAGAGCAATGCCGCTACCCTACAAGAGGTAGTTTCCGAAATCACAGCCCTCGCATTTCAGAGCGTGGCGAAACCCGTATAGACGACAAAGTAACAGAAGCCGCTATGGAAGACCGCAAAAAGGCGGATATTTTTAAAGAGTATAGAAAAACAAATAAAACGTTATACCAATGAAAAAGATTAAACTATTATTGTGGAGCACCGTAGTAGTTACACTTAGCGCTTGCAGCAGTTCCTCTCCAGAAGCCTTAGAAGGCAGTTGGCAGCTAACCCATATCGATGGCAAACCCGCTGCTACGGGTACCGTATTACAACTAAACCTAAAGGACAAAAAGGTAAATGGCAATGACGGCTGCAATACCTTTATGGGTATGATTGAAAAAGCTACGGACAAGGAGCTTATTTTAAGTGACTTGGCAACCTCTCTAATGTTATGCGAAAATATGGAGCAACCTGACTTATTTCACGCTGAAATACAAAAGGTAAAAGCTTACCATATAACACAAAAACAATTAGTGCTCTTAGATGCACAAGGACAAGAGCTTTTAACATTTGAAAAAGTACCCAAAAGATAAAGATAATAATCTTAATCTTTGATAATGTTGAATTAGTAGTATGTACTTAACTTAACGAAATACGGGTAATACCCGTATTTCGTTTACTATAAATATGGTTGATAAGTAAATCTAACTGGAACTTATCTACTACTATCATCAGTTCGGGTTCTTCACAGTCGAGTTTGCACTCTTTCATTAAATAGTCACGGTAGTCTATAGCAGTGGTTTTGCTTGGGGGTACTAGTATGGCTTTGAAACCTTCGTTTTGTATCTGTAGCAGCTTTCTCAATAGGTAGATTACACTTGTAGCAGTAGTGGCATAACTCGCACTATTTACCGCTAAAAGCCAATAGCAGTTGCGAATATTGACAGCTCGCGTATGCCATCGTTGCCTGCAAGGTGAGAGGGGTTAAGACCTAAATTGAGGAAACTTTATTGTTCACTCATCCTTCGCTTGAGCTATATAATTCTACACAGATATTTTCTTGTTTTGTTTGGTTTAATTGACAAGATATCCTTATATTTGCTGCCGAAAAACACATACTTATGAAGTATTTATATTTGTTTTTAGCTTTTTTTATGCATATCACAAGGGCAAGCGCAGCTCAAAAAGTTACCATTATCGTCAGGAGCTACAAGGGGTGCAGCCCCACCATTGGCATCAGCTTTCCTACCTAGTACCGTCTTTCAGCACTTAGAGAGCGGCTATGACGACCTGCGTATTTATGGCGTATCGGCTACCGATACTATTGAGGGTGCCCTATGGTATCGATAAAACTAACTATATCGATACTGAGTCGCGCACCTCATATACCGATAGCGTAGCCCAAAAGCTATCAGTGCCTTTCGATGTACAACAACTCAAAAAGAGAAGCAAACCCTTATCAACCTTGCGCTGCCCCATACGTTGCGGCTCTCTAAAATAGCTTTTACTATCAACGCCAACTACGATTATTTCAGAAAGGTAAAAGTGCTCAAACGCTATACTGCTTCGCAAGAAAGTGACCCCTATAATGAGGATAGCACTTTGCTTTTCTCTGATGTGCTCAGCTCTAAAACGCCCAATGCGTTCTACTTCCGCACCCGACTCATTAAATATATACAGATAATTATTGACAATGCCGATAATCAGCCGCTACCTATAGGCGAGATAGTAGTCAGTGCAGTGCCTTATACCCCTCAAGGCGCGCTTTGGTAGTGCCGACTACACCTATTATCTGGCTTATGGCAAAAGGGGCGACTACGCTCCTGTGTACGACATCACCTATTTCCCTAAAGATATTCCTACCCACCCTACTAGTGTCACTTTTGGCAAAAATCACCGACCAGCAATCTCTAGCTACAGTCCCCTCATACGGCTACCCCTACTACTCAAAAGACAGACAACAAACAGTTGCTTTGGTGGGTAATGGGCGGCATAGTAGTCCTTATTTTTATTTTTTTGCTACGAAAATGATAAAAAATCGCGTTAATTATCAATTCTTAATTGTTTTATTGTCAAATTTTTGTATTTTTGCCGGACGTTTTTACCAAGAACATTCATAAGAACAGATGACTCCTATATATAATCAACTATTAATTCCTTTTTATCACAGCGATGGCATTGGCTATCACTATGGGGGAGTGGTACAGCACCTGCATTCTCGGCTACTTACGGGGCTAATGTTATCCGCAAGTCGATTATCCCAGGGTTATTTTGGTATAGTAGTGTTTGTAGGGGCGTTTTTGGCAGGCAAAAAGACAGCAGGCACTATGGGTAGTGGCATTTTTGCCATCGGAGTATATGACCTTTGATGGTCGTATCGATTGCCTTGTTTTCTATAGCTGTTACAATGCTGATTTCTAATATATCAGGCATACCACAGTCTACCAGCCAAGCTGCCGTATTAGCTTTGGCAGCCCCTGCGGTATATTTCGGTAAGCTCGATACGCAAGTGCTTTTGCTGAGATTATCCCTGCGTGGTTCATACTGCCTATTATATCCTATTTTTGAGTTATTTCTGCGGGAAATACATCTACCAGCCTATGCGGCGACGCGGACTTACCATACAGCGCGCTCAGAATGAGAACAGAAAGCATATTTGGGATATAGTGTTAGTGGTGATGGCTGTCTACGTATCGTTTGCGATAGGGGCTAATAACGTAGCCAATGCTGCAGGCCCTCTCTACACGATGACTATCAACGAGCTCAACATACGCGAGAGCGACCATATAGTTATACTGATGCTTGCCACCCTTATAGTAGCACCTTGTTTTGGTATAGGGGCATCGCTTTTCGGACATAAAAATATTAAAGAACACTGGTAAAGAGATTATTCTTTTGGTAAGTTCGAAGCGGTAATTATCGCTTTTATATCGGGTAGCTTACTGCTTCTGGCATCACTCATCAAAGGGATACCAACCTCTTTAGTACAGGTGAATGTAGCAGCTATATTGGGGATAGGTGTTGCCAAAATGGGGGCATAAAAATATATTCAGAAAAACGCAAGTGAAGCGCTTTTTCACTATGTGGATGATAGCCCCTATTATCTCTTTTTCTTGTCGCTATTGCTCATTTTTGGCTGATATGCTCAAAAATGCTCCAATAGAAGACTTAAAGAATTGTTAAAATGTAGCGTATTTTTGCTTTTTGTTACTCAAGAAAAAAATGCAAGGTAAAAATATAATTGTATATAGCTGATTTACAGCCGTATAAAAACAAAGTTTGTAAAAAAATAATATTAAATATAGCGTTAAAAATAGTGAAAAGGAAGATACTATATTAAAAAGTAGTATCTTGCGCCCGAATTTTTATGCTAACAAGTGTTTTTACTATGAAAAGAAGTTTATTAAAAGTTCCTGTTTGCTTGGCTCTTACTGGCTTGCTATTAGTAGGCTGTGGAGGCAAGAGTAAAGGTGATAAGAACATCTCTAGTGCGACTGGTTGGAAAAATCAACGCCAAAGAGGGAGGGTTCCAGTATAATACTGACTTTAAAGACCAAGAAACAGGACCAGGACTTGTGTTGATAGAGGGAGGTACCTTTTACAATGGGGCAAGTGCAAGACAACGTAATGCACGATTGGAACAACGTTCCTACCCAACAACACGTACAGTCTTTCTATATGGACGAAACCGAAGTAACCAATAAGATGTATATGGAGTACCTCGATTGGTTAAAACGCGTTTTCCCTCCAGAAGAAGAGCAATATAAGAACATCTATAAAGGTGCTCTTCCTGATACATTGGTATGGAGAAGCCCTCTAAGTGCTAACGAAGCGATGGTGGCTAACTATTTGCGTCACCCTGCGTTTGCTGAATATCCTGTAGTAGGGGTAAACTGGGTACAAGCGGTACAATTTAGTGCTTGGCGTACTGACCGTGTGAATGAGGCTATCCTTTCACGCGATGGTTACCTTGCTAAAGATGCACGCTACCAAGTAGATGCTACTAGTACTTTTAGCACCGATACTTACCTAAACACTCCTTCACAAACCTATGGTGGTAAAATACAAGGAGAAATGGGAGGTAAAAAAGCTAGTGGTAAAGACGGACAAATGACTTATGCTAAGCAAACAAGTGGTATCTTACTACCTGAGTACCGACTCCTACTGAAGCTGAGTGGGAATATGCTGCTAAAGCCTTAAATGGTATCCGCGAATACAACTCACTACAAGGGCGTAAAAAAATATCCTTGGAATAGCCAATACACTCGCTCTACTCAGCGTAGAACCCGTGGTGAGCAAATGGCTAACTTCAAACAAGGTAAAGGTGACTACGGTGGACTAGCTGGTTGGTCTGATGATAAAGGTGATATAACAGTAGCTGTTAAAACTTATCCGCCCAATGACTTCGGTTTGTATGATATGGCTGGTAACGTAGCAGAATGGGTAGCTGACGTATATCGTCCTATCATAGATGATGAAATATCAGACTTCAACATCTATCGTGGTAACGTATATATGAAACACGCTATAGGCGAAGATGGTAAGCAAGTAGTAGTTACCCCTGAGACTATTAAATACGATACTCTTAGCAACGGAAAGATAATAGCTCGTAACCTTCCTGGTAACTTAGCTACTGTACCAGTAGATTCAAACGAAACTTACCTACGTTATAACTTTACGCACTCTGATAACCGTAGCTATAACGATGGTGATAAGGCTTCTACTCGTAAGTTCCGCAACCAAAATGATTTAGGCTCTCCAGGTTCAGAGTACACTAACTCTATGTACAACGCTCCCTAAACCTAAAAAACCAGGAACAGAACTTAATGGTAAGGATTACGATACCTCTAATGATCGTACCTCACTTATCGATGACGAAGTACGTGTATACAAAGGAGGTTCTTGAGAGACCGCGCTTTCTGGATAGACCCATCACAGCGCCGTTACTTACCTCAATATATTGCAACAGACTATATTGGGTTCCGTAATGCAATGAGTCGTGTAGGTTCAAAAATCTAAAAACAAACCACCGTACTCCTCGTGGATAACGAATAAAAAAATTGATACATAGAATTTGAAAACGCTGCAAAATGATTTATATTTGCAGCGTTTTTTATAAATACAAAACAAAAAGAAATGAAAGAACTTTATCAGAAATTTATAGCATCAGCAGGCGTTTGTACCGATACCCGCAAGATTGTTCCTAATAGTATTTATTTTGCGCTGAAAGGGGCTTCTTTTGATGGCAATACCTTTGCGGCAGAAGCATTAAATAAGGGGGCTGCATTAGCTGTGATTGATGACCCTGCCTATCAGATAGATGAGAGAACTCTATTAGTACCCGATGTGCTTTTGGCACTTCAAGAGTTGGCTAACTATCATCGCCGAACACTCAAAACCCTGATCATAGGTATAACGGGTAGTAATGGCAAAACTACCACTAAAGAGCTTATTAAGTCAGTGTTAAGCGAGGCAATGCAGGTAGTGGCTACTGAAGGTAACCTCAATAATGCTATAGGGGTACCGCTAACCTTGCTCTCTATCAAACCTGAAACTGATATAGCTATTGTAGAAATGGGCGCTAACCACCCACACGAGATAGCAGACCTTTGCTGTATTGCTGAACCTGACTATGGGTATATCACTAGCATAGGCAAGGCACATTTAGAGGGCTTTGGCTCTTTTGAAGGAGTCATCAAAACAAAAGCAGAATTATACGACTACCTAAAAGCACACCAAAAAACTATCATTTATAACGCAGACGACACCCTGCAGCAGCAATTAGTAGAAGGCTATGCCAATGTTTATAGTTTTGGCACAACCGATGAGGTGAATGTACCGGTAGCGTGTGTAGGAGTGCAGCCTGTGAGTATCCGTTTTAGTGAGGGGGCAGTATTGCAAACGGAAGAACCAGCCACTAGAGACCTCCCTTATATAGATACAACTATCAAAGGTTTTTCGGGGCAACAACGGCTGTTTCGCACCTTATGGGCAGTTATACTTCAACAATATAGCAGCGGCTGTAGCTTTTGGGCATTATTTCAGACTGCCTGCAGCAGCAATCAAAAGGGGTATAGAGAAGTATGTCCCTCATAATAATAGAAGCAGTTAATGGCGTGGGGCACTAATACACTGCTGCTCGATGCTTATAATGCTAACCCTAGCAGTATGGCAGCGGCTATACATAATGTGCTGACGATGCCTAATTTTACTAAGAAAGTGCTTATTTTAGGGTGATATGTTTGAGTTAGGCGATTATGCTGCTGCTGAACACCAACAAATAGTAGATAGTCTCACCCCTCACCAATGGGAGGGCGTTTATTTAGTAGGTCAGCATTTTGCACAAAACTAAGAGTCCCTATGCGCAGTATGAAACTTTCGAGGGCATTTTCAAGAAGCATTTAAGCAACTCACTTTTTCACCGATAGTCTCATCCTCATCAAAGGCTCAAGAGGAATGGCTCTCGAACGATTAATAACAAATGGTTAATTACAGATAATGAAAAAGGCTGCCCGAAGTTTTGGACAGCCTTTTTATTGGCAAATTTACTGATTGTGTTTCTTGATATAGTCGATGATTCTTTCTGTTAGGTTGATATGGTCGAGACCACTTACTCCGTGAGCGTGCATAGGGTAGAAAAACATCTCGATAAAGTCATTCTTGCTAATCGATTCTTTAGTAAGGCTCATTAGGGTGTTGAGGCACTACTATATCATCTACACTACCGTGAATAAAAAAAGCAAAGGACGTTTAAGACCATCAAGGTATTTGCCTACACGGCTGTTTTCATACCCTTCTGGGTTCGTTTGAGGGTGTCCATATAGCGTTCGCCATACATTACTTCATAATATTTCCAGTCAGTAACGGCTCCCCGCCACAGCAGTGCGAAATACTTCAGGGTGACGAGTGAGTAGGCTCGAAAGCCATAAACCCTCCAAAGCTCCAACCGTGTACTGCTATACGATTTGCATCTACATAAGGCAAGCTCTTCAGATAAGCTACTCCTGCCAACTGGTCTTTTTATCTCGTAATCTCCTAAATGGCGGTGTATAACGCTTTCAAAAAGCAAAACCGCGATTTTCACTTCCTCTGTTGTCGAGAGTAAAGACAATATACTGGTCGTTTTGAGCAAAAAGCTGATAACCATAGGTACGAACCTACTCCCCAAGAGTTTTTTAACTTCTTGTGCGTGGGGTCCTCCATACACATATATAAGTACAGGGTATTTCTTCTGAGGGTCGAAGTTCTGAGGTTTGTGCATTTTGGCGTAGAGAGTAGTGCTCATCGTCTGCTTTTTAGGGTGAGTAGTTCAGGAGTGCCTATAGCAAAAACCTTCTAACGGATTAGCCGCCGTTAGCAATCGTTTGGCGCTACCTTTTTCGGTATTAATAAGGTCGATATTCTTAGGGATACTATGCTAGAATAAGTGTCTAATAAGTATTTCCCATCAGAGCTTAATTGCACTTTGTGGGTGCCAGGGTAGTGGTGAGGGTTGTTATTTTCTTAGGATTTTTGAGGTTTATTTTTAGGCAGTGTTTCTCGCGAGGGTCTGCCCTCTGTTCCTAATAAAGAAGTTTTCGCCTTTGCTGTCGAAGCCTAAAATCTCTTGTACTACCCAACGGAATTGGAGTGAGCTGTTTTATCAGTTTTCCATTGGTATTATAATGATATACATTCATAAATCCGTCGCGCTCGCTAAGCTCATAAAAACTCATCATTAGAGGTAGGCAAGAAGACAGCTGGATTTTTCTGGTTCTACCCATTTAGGGTTGCTTTCTTCAAAAAAATAGTGTTCACTTTTTTGCCTGTAATGGCATCATAGCGGTTTAGGGCAAAGTGGTTTTGCTCGCGGTTTATTTCAGCCAAGAGGAGGTATTTTTCATCAGGGCTCCACGCGAGGTTCGTTAAGAAATGTTCATCTTTAGTATCGATATCTAAATAGATAAGTTTCTTAGTTTGCAGGTTGTACACCCTCACAGCTGCCTGCTCGCTACCTTGTCCTGCCATAGGATATTTGATAGCCTTGGGGCAGCAGGGTAGTGGTAATATCTACCAAAAGGATAGTCGGCAACGCGGCTTTCATCTTTCTGATAAAAAGCTAACAAAGAGCCTTTAGGGCGAGAAGAAAAGTACCTTTCTGGATACCAAATTCATTCCTATGGATGACTCCTCCTGCAACGATATTGGGGTCAGTAAAGGCAGTAATAGCTATTTTTAGGGTTTGTTTCGTTAGCTATATACAGATTGTTCTTCAGAGTATAGGCTATAGATTTGCTTTTAGGGTCGTAGTCATTGTTTGCAGCCCCTTCAGGCAGACTGATTTCAGCTATGGTCTGTTGGGTGTGATAGTTATATCGCTGATATTTATTATCAACCGCAAACACAACTTCATCTTTATCAATATACTCAATAGAAGAGTAAGGTGCTGCCCCGAAAGAGGTTATTTTTACCCTGCACATCGAAGACTTCGTAAGCAGTATCGCTGGCATAGAGATAGTGCTGAGTGCCATTCACCCATTGTAGATATCTAAGGGTTTCGGGTAAAAGACTACGGTAACCCATTGGTTGGCTATCATCTCTGACAGCGTAATAGATAGCTTCAGCTACCGAAAGCGGGCGGTTTTGAGCCCAAAAGGGGAAAAATAAGCAGCGAAAATAAGGCTGCCGACAGTAATTTTTTTCATAATGATAAACTGTTAATTAACAGAGGCAAAGGTACGTAAAAAGATATTATTATGCATATAAATAAAAATTTTGCACATATCAAATATTAGTATTACTTTTTGCGCCGTCTTAAAAAGATAAAGACAGGGTCTCATAGCTCAGCTGGTTAGAGCATCTGACTCATAATCAGAGGGTCGTTGGTTCGAGCCCAACTGGGACCACCATAGGGGTAAAGAAAAGGCTATCGCAAATATGCGATAGCCTTTTTAATTAGTGTTTTGCCTACTTTTCTTCGTTCATTGTTCGCTTATTGTTCGCTTTATTGTTCGCTCATCCTTCGCTTATCCTTCGGTGAGGTAGTCAATTTACTGATTTGCTTATTTGCTAACTTCTAACTACATTTGCGGCACTTTTAAGAAAACTTAAAAATGAACTTAACACCTGATTTAGAAAAACGATATACCACCGAACAGCAGTCAGCCCTTGAGGCACAACGTTTGGCTCAGCAGATTGCGTTTGCTCCTATTGCGTTTCAAGTGTCGCGGTTAATGGTAAAACTCGGCGTTTTTAGTGTCTTATCAGAAACTTCTGAAGGGCTCACTCTCACCCAAATAGCTGAAGCTACTAAGTTGAGTGCTTATGCGGTGCAAATACTCTTAGAAGCCTCTTTATCAATAGGCACAGTGATAGTGCACAATGACCGCTTTTTGCTAACCAAAGCAGGTTGGTTTTTACTGCGCGACAAGACTACGCAGGTGAATATGGACTTTGTGCAAGAGGTGTGCTACTTAGGGTTGAACCATTTAGAGGAGGCTCTTATAGAAGGCAAACCAGCAGGTCTAAAAAGTCTTTGGTTCTTGGCCTACTATCTACGAAGGACTTTTCAAAGTTGCCCGCTGAGGCACAACAGAAATGGTTTGCTTTTTGACCATTATTATTCCGATTACTCTTTTGCCGATGCCCTAAAATCTCATTTTCAAAGAGGAAGTGCATACCCTCTTAGATGTAGGTGGCAATACGGGACGCTTTTGCGCTGTGCTGTGTTGATTTCAATCCTAAAGTGCAAGTGACCATTATGGATTTGCCCCAACAACTCAGCCTTATGCAAGAACATATAAAGGGCAAAAAAGGAGCAGACCGTATTTATGCTTACCCTGCTAATCTACTAGACCCTGCAGTGCCTTTCCCTACAGGTTTTGATGTGATATGGATGAGTCAGTTTTTAGACTGTTTTTCGCCTGAAGAGGTAACAAGCATACTAAAGCGTGCGGCGGCGGCGATGACTGCTGATAGTAGCTTGTATATACTCGAAGCCTATTGGGATAGGCAGCAGCACGAAACAGGAGCTTATTGTCTAACTCAGATAAGTGTGTACTTTACAGTTATGGCAAACGGCAATAGCAAGATGTACTACTCTCAAGATATGATAGATTGTGTAGAGAAAGCAGGATTAAAAGTAGAGGCTATTTATGACCACCTTGGTAGTGGTAATAGTCATACACTTTTTAAAGTGAAACGATAAGAAGATATATACATCTATTATTCTGATTATTAGTTAGTTATACATATTGAATTGTTATTTTTTTACAAAAGTATTATTATAATTATGAAATATGCACCAAAGTATGTATCTTTGTCGCAAATTTTTTTATAATACCGATAAATGAATATAGCAGTTATTGGTACAGGCTACGTAGGTTTAGTGTCAGGTACTTGTTTTTGCTGAAATGGGTAATAAAGTAACTTGTGTGGATGTAAATACTCAGAAGATAGAGAAACTTAAACAAGGTGTTATTCCTATTTATGAACCTGGATTAGAAGAAATGGTACTGAGCAATATAGCTCGTAAAACGCTTTTTCTTTACCACTGATATTGCTGAAGCTATTAAAAGAGGCTGAAGTAGCTTTTTATAGCGGTAGGTACCCCTATGGGTGATGACGGTTCAGCCGACCTGCAATACGTGCTTTCGGTAGCCCAATCTATAGGCGAAACGATGCAAGGTGAACTTATAATAGTTGATAAATCAACCGTGCCAGTAGGAACTGCAGATAAAAGTACGTGCTACTGTGCAAGCCGCTTTAGACAAACGCGGAGTGAATTATAAATTTCACGTGGTGTCAAATCCTGAGTTCTTGAAAGAAGGTAAGGCTATTGAAGATTTTTATGAAGCCTGACCGCGTGGTTATAGGAGCGGATAGTGAATACGCTTTCAAGAAGATGAAAGAGCTTTTACAATCCGTTTTTATATGCAAAACGACCGAATGATTACAATGGATATTCGTTCGGCTGAGATGACTAAATACGCTGCCAATACAATGTTGGCTACCAAAATATCGTTTATGAATGAGATAGCTAATATTTGTGAACGAGTGGGCGCAGATGTGAATAAGGTACGCATTGGTATAGGTTCTGATAGTCGTATAGGCTATAGTTTTATCTACCCAGGGTGTGGTTATGGGGGTCTTGCTTCCCTAAAGATGTATTAGCTCTTAAGAAATTAGCAGAAGAAGTTGGCTATAAAGCAGAACTTATAGAGTCGGTAGACAATGTAAACAATCGTCAGAAGTACATTATAGCTCAAAAGGTGATAAAGCGATATGGTGAAGACCTCACAGGCAAGACTTTTGCCGTTTGGGGTTTGTCATTCAAACCTGAGACTGATGATATGCGCGAAGCTCCTGCTATCTATATTATTAAGGAATTGGTAAAACGAGGAGCTACGATACGAGCCTATGACCCTAAAGCGGTACACGAGGCGAAGGTATGCTACCTAAAAGACGTACCTGTAACCTATGTAGATAGTAAATACGAAGCCCTAAAAGATGCCGATGCTTTACTACTATTGACTGAGTGGAAAGAGTTTCGTATGCCTGATTTTGGAGAGATAGCTAAGCTATTAAAAGAGAAGGTAATCTTTGATGGTCGCAACCAATACAATGCTTTTGACCTGCCGAGTAAGGGATTTGAATATATACAAATAGGTGTCTAAAAAGGAGTGAGATGAAAATATTAGTAACAGGAGGAGCAGGCTTTGTAGGTTCGAACCTTTGTGAAGCTTTTAGCTAAAGACCCTAATAATGAAGTCTATTCATTAGACAACTATTTTTACAGGTAGTCGGGATAATCACGTAGAGGGCGTTACCTATATAGAAGGTAGTACCGAACATATTTTTGAATTGATTGACTTTGTACCTAACCTTGTATACCATTTAGGAGAATATTCGCGTGTAGAACAAAGTTTTGGTGATATAGATAAGGTGTTGCTATTCAATAAGATAGGCACCTTAAAAAGTATTGGAGTTCTGTCGCAAAACGCCATTGTAAGTTAGTATATGCTGGGAGCAGTACTAAGTTTGGTGATGGGGGATTAGGAAAAGACCAGAGTCCGTATGCGTGGAGCAAATCGTCTAATACTGAGCTTATAAAAACTATGGTAATTGGTATGGATTAGAATATGCTATTGTATATTTTTACAATGTATATGGTAAGCGGGAGATACGTACAGGCAAATATGCCACTCTTATTGCGCTCTTCACTGAAAAGATGAAGAAAGGAGACCCCTTGACAGTAGTAAGTCCCGGTACACAACAGCGCAATTTTACCCATATAGACGATATAGTTGATGGATTGCTATTAGTAGGACAAAAAGGCAAAGGTGATGGCTATGGCATTGGTAGTCCTGAGACTTATACAGTATTAGAAATTGCACAGTTATTTGGTGGAGAGATACAGATGCTACCAGAGCGAAAAAGGCAATCGTATGACTGCAGAAGTAGTTACCCAAAAACAGAAGCGCTTGGCTGGAAAGCTAAGAGACATATAAAAGAATTTATTGAAGAATTGAGAAAAGAGAATTAGTAAATTACTATGTTAAACATCGGAAATTTTATAGCTAAATATGTTACCAAACGACCTGAGAGTATGTTTCAGGGAGATTTACACACTCATCAATCAGCATTAACTGAGGCTATTGAAGGTAAAAGTGTATTGGTAATAGGAGGAGCAGGCTCTATTAGGGAGTTCCTACATCAAAGCCTTGTTACCTTTTAAACCTAAAAACTTTGGTAGTAGTAGATATTAGTGAAAACGGACTTACTGAACTCACTCGAGAGTTACGCAGTACTTCAGCTTTTACAGTGCCTGATGACTATGTAACCTACCCTATGAATTACGCCGATGATACTTTTTGTAAAGATGTTTAAAAGCTCGTGGTGGTTTTGATATAGTGGCTAACTTTTTCAGCACATAAGCACGTGCGCTCGGAAAAAGATAAATATTCGGTAGAAGCCTTATTGAAAAACAATGTAGTAAACGCTAAAAAGTTTTTAGACTTACTATGTGATTATCGCCCACAACACTTTTTCTGTGTATCGACAGATAAGGCAGCAAACCCCGTAAATATAATGGGAGGTAGCAAAAAGATAATGGAAGATATGATAATGGCTTATGCTGACCTTTTTCCCAGTTACGACTGCTCGTTTTGCCAATGTTGCTTTTTTTCTAATGGCTCTCTGCCAGCAGGCTTTTTAGAACGTATTGCTAAAAACCAACCTCTGTCAGCTCCTTCTGATGTAACTCGCTACTTTGTGTCGCCTGAAGAGAGCGGACAGATTTGTTTGATGGCTTGTATATTAGGAACAACCGGACAAATATACTTCCCTAAACTAAAGAAAGAACAAGTACTCACTTTTTCGGAAATAGCTACCCAACTACTTAAAGATTTAGGGCTATGAGCCCCTTGAATGTAAAAGTGAGGCAGAAGCTATAGCTAAGGCTGAAAGTAGGAAGGAAACAGATAAATGGTATCCTGTTTATTTCTCAAAAAGCGACACTACTGGTGAAAAAAACCTTACGAGGAATTTTTATACTGAAGGAGAACAAGTTGCACTAGATAGATACGCCTCATTAGGAGTTATCAGTTTGCAATCATTTAAAAAAATAACTGAAATAGAAAGTTTTATAGATAAACTAACCCAACTATTTAATAATCCTGCTACTGAGAAAAAAAGACATTACTTCGCTGATGAAGACATTCTTAGTGAATTTTGACCACCAAGAAACAGGGCGGTATTTAGATAGTAAGATGTAATTAGCAGATTAACTAAAAAAATTATTGCAATGAATATTGCTGAAACCATATCATTTATACGAGATCTTTACGGCGAAAAAGAGGCTTTTATTCCACTACACGCCCCTACTTTTTGCAGGTAATGAAAAATATTTAGAAGAGTGCATTGATACTACTTTCGTATCTAGTGTAGGGAAATTTGTAGACCTCTTTGAACAAAAAAATTGCTGCCTATACAGGGGCTAAATATGCTGTAGTATGCGTAAATGGTACTAATGCCCTCCATATAGCACTAAAAACTCAGTGGGGTAGAAGCTGGTGATGAGGTAATTACTCAACCACTGACCTTTATAGCCACTACCAATGCTATAGTGTATGCAGGAGCAGTACCTGTTTTTTTGTAGATGTCGATAAAAGATACTATGGGGCTTTCGCCTACTTCTTTTAGAGCAGTTTTTTTGCAAGCAAATACAGAACTAAGAGGTAACGAATGCTACCATAAGCAAACAGGTAGACGCATCAAAGCGTGTATGCCAATGCATACTTTTTGGACACGCTTGTCGTATAGAAGAAATTATAGCTATTTGCGAACGTTATCATATAGAAGTAGTAGAAGACGCTGCTGAGGCTATAGGTAGTTATTACAAAGGTAAGCATTTGGGTACTTATGCTAAAAATAGGAGGTATCTCTTTCAACGGTAATAAAACTATTACTACAGGTGGAGGCGGTATGATACTCACCAATGATGAGGCTATAGGTAAACACGCTAAACACCTCACTACTCAAGCTAAAGTGCCACACGCTTGGGAGTTTGTACACGATGAAATAGGTTATAACTATCGTATGCCTAATATTAATGCTGCCTTAGGGGTAGCCCAGTTGAGAGCAGTTAGATAGGCTTTTTAGCTAACAAAAGAGCTACAGCTGAAGCCTATAAAGCTTATTTTTGATAAGCAAGGTATTACCTTTTTACTGAGCGTGAATATGAAAAAGTGCAACTATTGGCTTAATGCTATTGTTTTAAAAAGATGAAAAAGAGCGTGATGCATTCCTTACAGGAAGTAATGCTAGGGGAGTAATGACTCGCCCTATATGGCAGTTAATGAACCGCCTACCGATGTTTAAAGATTGTCCTAAAGCAGACCTCAGCAACGCCGAATGGTTAGAGGCAAGAGTAGTGAATATACCTAGTGGAGTGAGAAAAAATAAATAATGATTAAAAATATTAGATATATCAAATAAAGAAGAATGGAATGAATTTCTTCGTATGATCCCTAATCATAATAAAGACATTTATTTCACCCCTGAATATTATAAAGCTTATCAAGAAAAATGGTGATGGTAAGGCGATATGTTTTGCATTTGAAGAAAATAGTAATATTGCAATATATCCTTTCCTAATTAACGAAGTACCTGCTAGCTATGGTTTTAAAGGATGCAAAGATATCCAAAGTGTCTATGGATATAGTGGCATTATCCATAATGATATTAATGATATAGAGATTTTTTTAAAGAACATTTTTTTCAGGTCTTTCTATGAGTATTGTCAGAATGAAAAATTATAGCTGAATTTTGTAGGTTTCACCCTTTAATAAGAACTGAAGAGTTTAGCAAAGGCTTTATTGATATTTTGGAAGATAGGAATACAGTAGTACTTGACCTTTCTCAAGATATGCAAGACATATGGGATAAGTCATACTCATCAATTAATAGAAATATGATTAGAAAAGCTATAAAAAAATAACATTCATATTTCGGTTTCTGAAAAAGAAGAGGATTTTCAATCATTCTTTGATATATATAATGAAACTATGAAAAAATGTAAATGCTGACAATTATTATTTTTTTTAGTGATAAATATTTCTCTGTTTTTTTCTTAATGAGCTTAAGAATAAGAGTAAATTACTTTTTAGCTAAAATTGATGATGAGATAATCAGCGGAATGCTATTGATATATAGTGATAATTATGCACATTATCATCTTTCTGGGCGGAAAAAAAGAGTATTCAAATTTAGCCTCTAATAATTTATTGTTAGATACAGCGATAAAAATAGCTAAGGATATGAAGTGTAAGTACTTTCATTTTGGAGGAGGAACATCTTCTGATATGAAGGATCCTCTTTTTCAAATTTAAGTCAGGATTTTCTAAAGAAAATGCCTTATTTTATATAGGAAAGAAGATACATAATCAAGAAATATACGATCAGATCATATCAATATGGGAGAAAAAACAACCCTAATAAAATAGATAAACGATTACTTAAATATAGAAACTAATGAAAAGAGTGGTTATTATAGCCGAAGCAGGTGTAAATCATAATGGAGATATAGATAAAGCTAAAAGTCTTATAGATAAAGGCAGTAGAAGCAGGTGTTGATTATATCAAGTTTCAAAACATTCAAGACAGAATTGTGTATTTCTAAAAAAATGCAATAAAAGCTGATTATCAGATAGAAAATACTCAGAATAGTTCTGAGAGCCAATTAGAAATGGTTAAAAAGCTTGAATTGAGTTTTTGAACAATTTGTAGAATTAGAAAAAAATATTGTCAGCAAAAAAAGGCATAAAAATTTCTTTCTACGGGCTTTGATACGGATTCATTAGATTTTTTTAGCTGGATTAGGAGTAAAAATAGCTAAGATTCCTTCGGGAGAAATCACTAATTTGCCATATTTAAGACAAGTGGCTAGTCTTTTTCCAGAAGTGATTCTCTCTACAGGAATGGCAACTATAGCTGAAATAAAAGAAGCTGTAAAAAGTACTGACTGATAATGGAATAAATAAAGATAAAATCACAATATTGCATTGTAATACGGAATACCCCACTCCTATGGAAGATGTAAACCTGCGTGCTATGCTACATATCCAACAAGAATTAGGAGTGCCTATAGGTTATTCAGATCATACTTTAGGAATAGAAGTACCTATAGCAGCAGTGGCTTTAGGAGCAACAGTAATTGAAAAACATTTTTACCTTGGATAAAACTTTACCAGGGCCTGACCATAAGGCCTCGCTTGAACCTGAGGAATTAAAAGCTATGGTAAAGGCTATTCGCAATATAGAAAAAGCGGTAGGAGGTTCAGGCTTAAAAAGAAGTATCGGTATCAGAAGCTAAAAATAAGCCTATAGCAAGGAAGAGTATAGTAGCAAGTAAATCTATAAAAAGAGGAGATTTTTACAGAAGAAAAATATTACAGTAAAACGACCTGGCATTGGAATTTCTCCTATGCAATGGGATGATGTAATAGGTAAAACAGCTAAAAAAAGACTTTGAAGAAGATGATTTAATTGAGCTATGAGGAAGATTTGTGTTATAACAGGTACAAGAGCCGAATTTGGCTTGTTACGCCCTTTGATAGAACTCATCAATAAAGATATTGAGTTACAGTTGCAACTCATTGCTACTGGTATGCACCTCTCTCCTGAATTTGGTTATACAATAAATGAAAATAATCGAATCAGGTTTTTGCCGTAGACAAAAAGGTGGAATGTTTGCTGTCCTCAGATACTTCAGTAGGAGTTTCAAAAAACTATTGCTTTAGCAATATCAGGATTTTGCAGATGCTCTTGAGGCACTACAGCCTGATTTAGTGGTTGTATTGGGTGATAGAACTGAAATATTAGGAGCAGTGATAGCTACTGCTATGGCAAATATCCCAATAGCACACTTATATGGAGGTGAAACTACTGAAGGTGCTTATGATGAGGGCTATCAGACATAGTATCACCAAGTTTAGTCATTTGCATTTAACCTCTACGGAGGTCTATCGCAAGCGAGTAATACAGTTGGGGAACAGCCTGAAATGGTTTTTTTAATGTGGGGGCTATAGGGTCTAGATGCGGTAAAAACTAAAATTACTGAATAAGGAGGAATTCGAAAAATCTATTGGGTTTAAGCTCAAAAAAAGGAATGTACTCATCACTTATCACCCAGTAACCCTTGAAAAAGAAGCTCCTATACAAACTTTTGAAAACATACTGCAAGCCTTAGATGAGTTGTCTGAAACGGGGCTTATCTTTACCCACGCCAACTCAGATAAGAACGGGCGAGTGATTAATAAGATGATTACTGAATATGTAGAGATTCATAGAGATAAAAGCAGTAGCATTTAAGTCGTTAGGGGCAGTTGCGTTACCTTTCAGCCCTACAGTTTGTAGATTTTGTAATAGGTAACTCTTCTTCCAGGAATGACAGAAGTACCCGCTTTTTGTATTCCTACTATCAATATAGGCGATAGACAGAAAGGACGTATCAATTGTGAAAGTGTAATTAATAGTACTAACTCTTTGGAGAATATCAAAAAAAGTATTACTTTTTGCCCTTGATAAGCAGTTTAGAGAAACAATACAACAGCAAGAAATGTTATATGGCAATGGTACAGCCGCTGAAAAAGATTTTAAAAGTAATAAAAGAGCATACTATTATTCCTTTAAAAAAATCATTTTATGATATAAGTTATTAATGAGAACTGATATTTTTAATACATAAGGATAAAAACTTGGTAGAAAGGTCTTCGTCAGCTAAATCAACTAAGAGATATGAGCCGACTGATTCTCTTTGTAGTAGAAGATAATGGTAGAGTTGTGGGGTCAGTGACCGATGGTGATATACGCCGTTCTATTGCTAATGAACAAAAATTTGCAGAAAACATTAGGCGACATTTGTAATCAAGGTTTTTAAACATTTATTGCAAAAAAGATACTTATCAGAGTTTTTGAAAAAAATATAGGAAAAAGTGATATAAAAAAATTCTACCAATCCTTAATCAAGAGGGTAAAATGGTAGACTTGATAGATTTGGAATACAGCAAAGCCCAACTCCCTTTAGAAGCGGTGATAATGGCAGGAGGACGGGGCAAGCGCTTGAGCCCACTGACAGATACAGTGCCTAAAACCAATGCTTCGCTTAGGGTGATAAGCCTATCATAGAGCGCAATATAGATAGGCTCATTAGTTTTGGAATCAAAAAAATTTATATATCAGTAAAAATACCTTGGTGAGCAAATAGTAAACTACTTGGGTGATGGTAGCCAAAAAGGCATTAGTATAGAATATGTATGGGAAGACGAACCCTTAGGTACGGCAGGTGCTTTAGCACTGATAAACAACCTAAGTACGGAACATATTTTTGTTGATGAATAGCGACTTGTTTACCAATGTAAACTTCGAGTCCCTTTATTTAAAACTTATCAATGAAAGGGCAGATATGGCAGTGGCTTCTACTGAGTATAAAGTAGATATTCCTTATGCCGTATTTGAAACTAGAGAAGGACAAGTAACAAATTTTAGAGAAAAACCGAGTTTTATATATCATTCTAATGCAGGTATTTATATACTGAAACGCGCCTTAATTTCTAAAAATAGAAAAAGGTAAGTATTGTGATATTACTGATGTAATGGAACAATTAGTGGCTGAAGGAGGTAAATTAGTATATGACCCTATTATAGGCTATTGGATAGATATTGGGAAGACTATAGACTATGAGCGAGCAAAAAGATTTTTATTAAGCATTTAGAAAAATGATAGCACTAATACCAGCAAGAGGAGGTAGTAAAGGGTTACCAAATAAGAATATTAAATTACTTGATGGAAAACCTCTGATAGCTTATACTATTGAAGCAGCCTTACAAGCCAAAAGAAATTAGTAGAGTAATAGTCAGTACTGATTATGAAAATATAAAGGAAGTTGCACTACAATATGGTGCTGAAATACCTTTCCTAAGACCCTAATTTTTTTAGCAACAGATAATTCATCTTCCTTAGATGTATTCAAATATACCATAAATCGCTTGGAAAAAGAAGAAAAATATAGTCATAGATAATTTTGTAGTATTACAACCTACTAGTCCCTTACGAACAAGTAAACATATAGATGAGGCTATTACTCTTTTTAAAAGAAAAAGAAGCAAAAAGCCGTGGTGAGTTATTGTAAAGAATATCATTCTATTTTTGGCATAAAAAAATAGATAAACAAGGAAAAAAATAGTAGACCTCTTTGAAGGAGATTATGAAAAGAATAGACAAGAAATAGAAGAAACTTATTTTCCTAATGGAGCCATTTATGTGTTCAATAAAGATTTTCTTTTTACAACAAAGGATTATAATAAAAGATTGTTATGCTTATATTATGGATAGAAAACACTCTATAGATATTGATACTATAGATGATTTTCAATATACTGAGTTTTTAATGAATGGTAGATTTAAGTCATAAGGTTACTTTAGAAGGAAATATTACAAAATTCCAATTAAAAATTACAATGGGCTCTCTATTAAAAATACTATGATTTATTCCTTAGGGAGGATCTTACCTCAGGCTGTTAATTTTATATTATTACCCATTTATTCCGAATACCTCTCCCCCACTCAATATGGAATAATAGAATCTATGGTAGTTTTTAGTACCATACTAACAGTAATTTTTTCCTTTGCTACGGAAAGATCAATGTTTAGAATTTATTATGATTATAAGAAAGAAGATGATAAGAAGAAGTTTATAGGGAATACTACAATTCTAATAACAATAAGTGCTACTTTTTAGGATTAATCTTTTGCATTACATAGGCCTATTTCAAAAATTTATTCTGATATACCTTTTGATCCTTATTTTTGTATATGCTATATTTATAGCTTATGCTACCACTTTTACTTATATTCCCAAACTCTTTTTCAAGTAAAAGAAAAAGCTTTTGCCTTTTTATTACATCAATTACTGCCTTTTATTAGAGATATTATTAACTATATACTTTCTAATTATTACAAAACAAGAAGCTATAGGGCTTCTAAAAGCAAAAATTGATAGCAAATGTCTTGATGTCTCCTTTATATTTATACATCATAAAGCGAGAGTCCTCTTTTCAATTAGATAAAACCATTATTAAAAAAATATTTTTTTCTTTTTCATTACCTATGATGCCAATTCTTTTGACTTCGTGGGTGACGAATATGTCTAATAAATTTTTATAGAGAATTATTTTACTTTGCAAGAAGTGGGGATTTTTCAATGGCATCAAAACTTAGTAGTATAGCTACTATTTTTGTTAGGTGCTTTGTTTACGGCTTACAACCCAATGTTCTATCGTTTAGCAAGTAATGAAGACCAGCTTATGGCTAAAAATAAGATACAGGAATTAAATCAACTTTTGGTAGGAGCTATTTTTTTATGGTAAGTTTTTGTGGTAGTGTTATTTTTCAAAAAGAAGTAGTTTTTATATTAAATAGTCGCTATCAAGAAGCTGTATTGTATATTCCCATTTTGGTACTCGCTAATGCTATAAATTATTTGGCAGGTATTTATTCTTTAATGATTTATCAAAATAAAAATCAGCAATAATAATGTATGTATACATTATAGGGCTATTTTAGTGTTATTTTTCAATTATGTATTAGTGCCTCAATTTGGAGCTTTTTGGAGCTTCTTGGGTAAATGTAATTGCTTCCTTGGTTATTTTGTTATTATCAATATATTATGCAAAGAAAAATTATTATATACCGTTACAATATACATATATCTTATTAGGACTTGTTATATCAGTTATTATTTTGTATATAAACAACTATGTAAATATATCAATTTTATTTTTTTATAACTAAAGTAATATTAGTGATACTTGCAGTTTGTTTTGTTCTATACAAAAAGAAAGTTAATAAATATAAGCGTATGAGAAGTGTTTTTGTTCTTTTTGGCAAAAGTAATAAATAAAGGTATTTTTCATATTTACAGAATACCTACCCTTTATTATAAGAAAAAGACGATATGAGCTCCAAAGTGGACAAAAATAAACTTTGTGCCTCAGGAGGATATACTCTGAGTATAATAGGGGATTTGACTAAATTTAAAATTGGCTCAACAAGTCATCTAAAATCAGATACATTGATTGAATGTTCGGGAGGAGTAGATTGGAGAGTATTTTCATACAGGAAAGGGCTTACTATTTTTTTCTACTAACCATAATTATGATTTTGGAGAAAAAAATACCCTATGATGAAATAAATATAGAGAAGAAAGTTACTATAAAAGATTTTGTATGGTTAGGGAGCAAATGTAACCATTGTTCCTGGCATAACCATAGGAGAAGGAGCTGTTATAGGAGTAGGTTCAGTAGTGACAAAAGATGTTCCTGATTGTGCTGTAGTAGGAGGTAACCCTGCTAAAATATTAAAAATATCGCAATAAAGAAAAAATTTTTATGACCTCAAAAACAAGGAAAATATTATTAAGAAAGATAGATATGATATCATTGTATTTATCCAAGCCCCAGCAGATTTAAGATATGCACTTAACATATACAAAAACGAAGGAAAGATTTTTTTATTCTGCATAGTAAATGTAGAAGGGGTCTACAAATTTGTAAAAGATCTTCCTTTACAAAAAAACAGAAATAATATTTATAGAATATATTAGATACTCTTTAAAAACCTCTAAGTATTTTTAAAAGCAAAAGCTAAGTTTGATCTCCTTCGTGAGGGTCTTTAACTCTATTTCAATGAGGAGGTTTATTTCTTTTCTCGTATTGATGATTGTTTAACAGGTGGAATTATAGGGCAAATATTAAAAAAATAAAAAAACATTAATGTTTTTACTATAACCATTATGATGACAAAGGATTACAAAAAAATAAATAGATTTTCTTTCTACTATTTAAAAAGCTGGTTACATTCAAAGATTTTTGTTTTATATAACAGGCTCTTTATTCATTAGTAGATACTATGGAAAAAAACTTTAGAATTTGCTTTTTGGAAATATAAAATCAAAGAAATAAGACCTCATAATAAGATTGGTATTGAGCAGAATTTTTATATATACTTAATGATGTAGATATAAACCATAAAAAAATATTATTTTTTTCTAACCCCTGAAGATTTAGATTTTATAACTAAAGAGTCTAAAAATAAAGCTAATTAGTCTTATTGATAGAATTAGTAAAAATAGAAAATGTAGATTTATATTTAAAAGGACATCCTGAGATCAGGAACACCTAATGAGGTAAAAACTTTATTTTAATCATATTATTCCTGATTATATTCCTGCTGAATTTATAGATTATAAAAACATTTTTTTCTTATTATTGGGTTAGGAACAACAGCCCTTACATACCCTATTAATTTGAATATAAACAAAAATGTAGTTTCTATTGTTAAAAATGTAGGTTTTAAAGATGAAAATAATCAATATTTATATATAAAAATTTCTTAACGAATTAACAAATGACCAGATTAAATATGCTTCATTAGAAGATATAGAAAAAAATTACTAAGCAATGAATAACCCTCTCCTCATTACCATCGTCACTGTTGCCTATAATGCAGTGAAGGATATTGAAAATACGATTTTATCGGTACTCAACCAAACCTATCCTAATATAGAGTATATTATCATGAGATGGGGGAGTACAGATAAGCACCCTTGATATTATCAAAAAAATATCAAGATAAAAATTGCTATTGGGTAAGTGAGCCTGATAAAGGTATTTATGATGCAATGAATAAGGGAGTTCTAAAAAGCTACAGGGGTGTGGCTTAACTTTTATGAATGCAGGCGATACTTTCTATAATGAGCAAGTATTAGAAAAAGTATTTAAGGATAAAGATTGGAGTGATACCGATGTAATCTATGGAGATGTATATGTAAAAATATAAGGGAGGATTAAAAATTAAAGAAAACATTACCTATAAAACATTTAGAAAAAAAGGAATACCTTTTTGTCACCAAAGTTCTTTTGTAAGAACTACATTACAACAACAATATCTTTTTAACATAAATTACAAAAATATGTGCTGATTATGATTTATTTCATTTATTATATAGACAAGACTATATTTTCAAAAATAGATTTAGTAATCGCTATTTTTATATGGAGGTACTTCAACAGAAGCTTTTATATCTCTATTAGTTGAAGAATGGCATATTTCAGGTAAAAAAATATAATAAATATTTTATATATAGAGTTCTAAGAGAACTATTGATAGGAAATCTACGTAGAATTTATAAGAAAAATATTATGACATTCTATATTATTTTGTATTTATCTTTTTATTATTTTTGTATACTCCAATTAGTATATAAATTACGTTTTTCTAAGATAAGTTTACTTTTTATGGGGGCACTTATTTTCTTTTCTGGGGTTAGGGTAGATACAGGAATAGATTATAAAGCCTATTTAGATATATGGAACTATATGGATCCCATAGATAAAATAGAAAGTTTTTATTTTAATTGCTGTCGAACCTGGTTTTGTGTTTTTTTAACTTCTTTGATTAAGTATTTTACAGACAAACCTGTTTATTTCTATTTAATCACAAGTCTATTAGCTATTTTACCGATATACCCGACCCTACTAAAAATTAAATATTAAGGATAAAATTATTTCGTTTTTTTCATTTATTTTTGGTATTTTACATTACTTATCCATTTAATGGAATAAGACAAAGGAATAGCAATGGGAATATTCATTTTTCTTTACCTCTCATATTAAATAAGAAGTTTTTTTGTGATATTGTTATTGACAATTGTAGCAACATTAATACACACAACTGGTATTTTGATAATTGTGTCTTATTTTGCTGTTTGTTTTAATATAAAAGTGAAGTATATATAATAGGACTGATTTTTCTCTTATTTGTTGGAAATTAGATATTTTAAATTACATTTTGTTTAATTATTTAGGAGTAAGTGAGGGTTTACACAGAATTATTTACAGAATCAACTTCTTTTTCAGATAATAACAAGGACTTTATTAATAGGACTTCTTTTTACTTTGGAATTAAATTAAACAGTCCTATATACAATAAACTCTTGATGCTTTATATGCTTGGCTTTTTATCTATATAGCACTATTTGACCATAATTTATTAGCTACACGTTTTAATATGTTCTTTAGATTATTAGAGGTTATCATGGTTCCTATGCTGTTAGAAAAAAACAAAAAAATGTTCCTACTCGGCTAATTTTGTTTTTATATTTCTGATACCTTTTACATACTCTTTCTCTCAAAGTTTACAAATAAAAGAAAAATGAATATCATTTAGAGTTTAATTTTTTTGATAATATGAATAATTATAAAGTAACTATTATTACTCCTATATATAAAGCAGAAAAAGTTCATAGAGCGATGTGTGAAATCATTATTGAATCAAGATTTTGAATCAATAGAGTACATCTTTATCAATGATGCTACCCCTGATGATAGTTTTAAAAATTCTTAAAAAAACTTGTAGATCAGTATAATAATAGAAAAGGAGATATAAAAATTATTAGAGAATAAGTATAATTTAGGAGTAGCAAAAAAACCCGCAAAAAGGAATGTTAGAGGCATCAGGAGAGTATGTAATTCAAATAGACTCTGATGATTGGATAGAATCTAATATGATTAGTGTCCTATATAACAAAGGTAAAAATGAGAATGCTGATATTGTTGTATGTGATTATTATATAAGTTTTATCACTGGGGAGAAAAATATAGGAAAGAAGAGTATAGTTCTAATATTGATTTCAATATAAAAAAATATAATGTTGGGGCGAGTGCATCCTTCTTTCTGCAATACACTTATAAGAAAAGATTTTTACTTAAATAATAATATTTTTACCTCAAGGTAAAAGTAAATATGGGAGAGGATTACGAAATGATGCTAAAAACTTTTTCTGAGCACAGAAAAAGTATCATATATTCAAAAAGCTTTTCTATACTACACACAATATAATGAAAACTCTATTACCAAAACAATGAATAAAGAATATATTAATGATACGATTCATTGTATTAAGGTTTTTGAGGAAATACTAAAACCAACAAAAAAATAAGTATATTGAGGAATTTAGAACTATGTTGGTTTTTGAGAAAAATGTTTGTATTAGATAAACAATACACAAAAATATTTTTATACCATTCACCCTGAAGTTAATAGATTTAAGTATATTTTTAGTAATAATGGGTATGGCTTCTTTCAAAAAAATAACATTGAGTTTTATGCTAATACAAATGCCTCTTATTACAAAGAGGTATTTATAAAAAGCTATGAATGGTTAAAAAGAAATATAAAGTATAATAAAAATGAAACAAGGTTTAGTATCTATCATCACTCCTATGTATAATGCTGAAAAAATATGTAGGTCAAACTATAAATTCAGTTCTTTCTCAAACGTATGAGAACTGGGAAATGCTAATTGTAAATGATGGGTCTAAGGATAGTTCTGCAGAAATAGTTGCTGATTATTCTAAAAAAAGATTCAAGAGTTAAACTAATAAACCAGCCTAATGCAGGATCAGCTGCCGCAAGAAATAATGCTCTTAGAAATGCTATAGGGCAATTCATTTGCTTTTCTTGATGCTGATGATTTATGGGATAATAATTTTTTTAGAAAAAAACAAATTAATTTTTAAAAAGAGAAAAATGCTGCTTTAGTATTCTCTTCTTATAGACGAATAGATGAAAAAGGGTGAAAAGAAACTAGACCCTTTTTATTGTACCAAAAAACAGTAACTTATACTGATTTGTTAAAAACATAGTTCTATCTCCTGTCTTACAGCTTTGTATGATAAAACACAGATAGGAGAGCAATATTTTAAAGAAGAACTTAAAAAGTCTTAGAGATGATTTTGTTTTCTGGTTACAAGCACTTAAAAAAAGTAAAAAAATGAGCTTATGGAAATGCAGAAATTCTAGCTTCTTATCGTGTTTTTGCAAGCAGTACTACAGGGAATAAAAAGAAAGTAATAAAACCTCAGTTTATGGTTTATTACAAAGTAGAAAAAAATTAGGTTTAATAAAAAAAGTTTATACTATTTGGGCTGTTGGGCAGTAAATGGATTCTTAAAAATATAGAAAGTAATATGGATTTAATTATAGGTGCCGGTGTATCTGGTATTTCGTATGCTACATTTACCGACAATGATTATTGTATGGTAGAAGCTACCAATGAGATTGGTGGATATTGTAAGACTGTAAAAAAAGGAGAATTTGTTTGGGATTACTCAGGTCATTTTTCATTTTTAGAAATGAGGGATTAAAGGAATTAATATGCAAAACATATAGATCCTCAAACACTTAAAAAGGTTAAAAAGGAAACTAAAATCTTATATAAAGGTAAATATATTGATTTTCCTTTTCAAAAAAACATACATCAACTTGAGAAAGAAGAGTTTATAGATTGCTTATATGATTTGTTTAAAAGCAGATGAATATGCTGAAATAAAGTCATTTAAGGATATGGTATATACTAAATTAGGTAAAAAGTATTGCTGAAAAAAATTTCTTATTCCATACAATGAGAAACTTTATGCTTGTGATCTAAATAGTTTAGATGCCGATGCCATGGGAAGATTTTTTTCCAAAGGCTAATAAGGAAGAAATTATTTTAAATTTCAAAGAGCAAGCAAATACATCTTATAATGAGTATTTTTGTTTACCCAACAGGAGGGGCAATCGAATATATTAATTCTCTATATAAGAATGTAGATGATACCAAGGTTTCACTAAATGAAAAAGTGATAAAGATAGATATTCATAACAAAATTGCCTATACAAACCAACGAGAAATAAAGTATGATAACCCTAATTTCCACTATACCTTTTCCTATGTTATTAGAACTTTGTGATATTCCTTATACTAAAGAATATTTTTACATGGAACAAAGTATTAGTTTTTAATTTAGGGTTTCAATAAAAAGGAACTGATACAAAAAGTAGTTGGGTATATATTCCTGATAAAGAAGTTTGTTTCTATCGTATGGGATATTATGATAATATCTTAGGAACTTCTAAGATGTCTCTATATATAGAAATGGGGTTCCCTAACGACTTTATTATAGAAAATGAAGAGAAATACCTACATAAGGTACTCAATGATTTGAAAATAGGTGTGGTAAAAGATGAAGAGCTTGTAGATTATCACTCTGTAATAATGGATCCTGCTTATGTCCATATTAACCAAAAAGGAATTCAAAGTGTAGAAAAAAATATAAAAAAACAGTTGGCTCAAGATAATATCTATTCTATAGGGCGTTATGGAAGTTGGACATATTGTTCTATAGAAGATAATATAATAGAAGCTAAAAAGTTTAGCAGAGGGAATAAGAACTTCACGCTTTGACATAAACTAAAAAATAACATTTTTTTAAAAAGTAAGGACATTGTGTTATTGTTTTATGAATTTCCACCTGCTAATAATTTAGAAATAGAAGAGATGAACATGTACAGTCTATAAATTTATATCAGAGAGAGGTTACTAGAACTCATAAAAATACACCTAATAGAGTTACTAAAAATAGTTTCAGAGTCTGATAAAGGTATCTATGATGCGATGAATAAAGGATAGCTATCACTACAGGAGATTTAGAATATATAGATAAGAAAGATACTATTATTTTTGTTATTGGAAATCTAAATTGATTGTTTAAGAAAAGGGTGGCACCCTGCACATCCTACTTTTTGTAAAAAGAAGTATATAATAAATATGGTAACTTTAATCTGAAATATAAAATAGGGGCAGATTACGAAATAATGCTACGTTTTATAGAAAAGAATAAAAATAAAAAGTAGGGTATATACCTAAAAACTTTAGTAAGGATGCGCGTAGGAGGCGCTAGTAATCAAAAGTATTAAAAACATTATTAAAGCTAATAAGGAGTGCTATAAAAGCTTGGAAAGACAACGGTTTATCTGTTTCTCCTTTTCATATTTTTGAGAAAAACCTTTTTCTAAACTATTACAATATATTAAATAGAGCTTAAGAAAAAAACAATCATTATAACTTTTCAAAAATAATCACTACCTTTTGCCCCATCAAACCTAATTATAAATATTCAAAAAGAAGTTGACTAATGTCTAAAAACATTTAAAAAAACAGAAGATTCTATCAGAAAAAAATGTACTAAAAAGGAGAAGAATACTTACAAAAAGAGAAAAAGAGGTATTGATAATGTATTGTTGCTTCCTATCACAGTGGTCTCTTCTGTATTCTATTATGTGGCTCATACTACTGTTAGTATACCTTTATTTGCAACAGCAGTAGCCCTATTTTGTACATTCTATTATATAATTGTAAGATTGGGGATGAATCTGCGTATGCAAAAGGTGTTTAGCAAAAAACCGTAGAAGGCTATCATTTTCGTTGGTATGAGTTATGGCATATACGCTGGAATGACAAAGCTCTTGTTTCAGCTTGGCATAAGAAACTTATAGAGATAGCTAAAGAAGAATCTCTTACGGATACTCAGATAGTACAAATAATAGAAAATCAACGACTTACAAACCATAAATGGTTTTCATACGCTTGGTTTATAATAGTCATAGGTTTTTCAATACTGCTCTCTATACTCTTTATCTCAATAAGAACAAATTATAAAAATAGCAGAACTCCAACAATATAGAAGGAGGTATAATTTAGAAAGGACTCATTTGGTTACCGCTAAAAAAACAAATTATACTCCGATCATTTTTCTAAAAATAAGCAAGCAATGACAAAAAAGCACTTATCACAGGAATTACAGGTCAGGATAGCGCATATCTCGCTGAATACCTGCTAAAAAAAGGTTATGAAGTACACGGTATGAAGCGCCGTTCTTCATTGTTTAACACCGATCGTATTGATCATCTTTACCAAGATCCTCATTTAGAGAATAGAAATCTCATTTTGCATTATGGCGACCTTACTGATAGTATGAACATCACCCGCCTTATTCAAGAGGTTCAGCCTGATGAGATTTATAATCTTGCTGCAATGAGTCACGTACACGTGAGTTTTTCAAACACCTGAATACGTAGGTAATGCTGATGGATTGGGCACACTTCGTATTCTTGAGGCGGTACGTTTATTGGGGCTTACTGATAAAAACTCGTATTTATCAGGCCTCTACTTCAGAACTTTACGGTTTAGTACAGCAAGTGCCTCAGAGTGAAAAGACTCCTTTCTATCCGCGTTCGCCTTATGCCGTAGCTAAACTTTATGCTTATTGGATTACGGTGAATTATCGCGAGGCTTATAAAATGCACGCTTCTAATGGGATCTTATTCAACCACGAATCACCTATCCGCGGCGAGACTTTTGTAACCCGAAAAGTAACCCGTGCTCTTAGCAGAGTAGCTTTGGGTATGCAAGAAAGATTCTATATGGGTAACTTAAGTTCGCAACGCGATTGGGGGCATGCTAAAAGATTATATCAAGGCGATGTACCTCATTTTGCAGCAAGACACCCCTAGCGACTATGTTATAGCTACAGGTATCACTACTGCTATCCGCGATTTTATCAAAAATGGCGGGACAAGAAATCGGGCTGACTATTGACTTTAAAGGTCAAGGGGTAGATGAAAAAGGGTATATAGTTGCAGTAGACAAGGCTATTTTTGCTGAAAAAGTAGGCGAAAAGTACTTAGCAGCTATAGAAGCTAAGATTGCTAACAAAGCTGAAGTAGTATTAGTAGACCCTCAGTACTTCCGTCCTACAGAAGTAGATTTGCTTATTGGTGACCCAACCAAGTCGCAAACAGTTTTTAGGTTGGAAACCTGAATATGACCTAAAAGGACTTATAGAAGATATGATGCGTTCAGACCTTAAACTCTTCAAACGCGATGCTTACCTTAAAGAAGGTGGTTTTAAAGTAATGAATTATTTTTGAGTAAGGATGGAAAAACACGCTAAAATATATGTAGCTGGGCACAATGGGTTGGTAGGCTCAGCTATATGGAAAAAAACCTTTCACAAAAGGGCTATACAAACCTTATTGGCAGAACCAGTTCCGAACTCGACTTGCGCAATACACAAGCGGTAGCTGAGTTTTTTTGCTAAAGAACAACCTGAATATGTGTTCTTAGCAGCGGCTAAGGTTGGAGGGATTATGGCAAATAACACCTATCGTGCTGATTTCATTTATGAGAACTTGATGATTCAGAATAATGTAATTCACGAAGCCTATAAAAAAATAAGGTAAAGAAGCTGCTTTTCTTAGGTAGCACTTGTATTTATCCAAAAAGAAGCACCTCAGCCAATGCCTGAAGATTGCTTACTAACTTCGCCCTATAGAGTATACTAATGAGCCTTATGCTATTGCTAAAAATTGCAGGTATAAAGATGTGTGAAAGCTATAATCTACAGTATGGTACTAATTTTTATAGCCGTGATGCCTACTAACCTATATGGGCCTAATGATAATTTTTCATTTAGAAAACTCACACGTGCTTCCAGCAATGGTTAGAAAAAAATACATTTGGCAAATGCTTTACTTCAGAACGATTGGGAGGCTATAAAGACAGATCTTAATAGACGTCCGGTAGAAGGGGTAAGTGGAGAAAAATAGTCAAGAGGAAATAAAAGGCAGTCTTATCAAAATATGGTATTACGGCTGAAGCAGTAACCCTCTGGGGTACAGGTACTCCCTTGCGTGAATTTTTTTGTGGAGTGAAGATATGGCTGATGCCTGTGTGTTTTGTGATGGAGCGTATCGACTTCAAAGATACTTATCCCTGTAGGAGCTAAAGAGGTTCGCAATACGCATATCAATATAGGTACAGGTAAAGACCTTTCTATAAAAGCCCTTTCAGAGCTTATTAAGCAAACCGTAGGCTATAAAGGTATGATTGTATTTGATAGTACTAAGCCTGATGGTACTATGAAAAAACTTACTAACCCTAATAAATTGCATCAGTTAGGATGGCAACATACTATTGAGTTAGAGCAAGGTGCAAAGCTGATGTACGACAATTATTTAAGATAAAAATTCTCCATAACAAAATTATAAACTGATGAGGCTCACGGCTTCATCAGTTTTTTTCTTTTTTATTTTGGTGGTTTATTATTATTTATATACCTTTGCTACATAAATTAAGAAATTAACCTCATAGTGTTATGTTAAAGAAATTGTTTTTTTATGTGCTTTTATTGTGCTCTATTACTGCTTTTTCTCAGGTGAAAGTTGAAGGAACAGTAATTGATGAGATAACTAAAAAGCCTTTACAGGGTGTGAAAGTACGTGAACTCCCTCGCCGTTATGCTGAAACTGATAGCAAAAGGTAGGTATGTGTTGCAACTTCCACAGGGCGACTTTCTGCTTTTCTTCTCGCTTAATGGCTATACTACCCGCGAAGAGGTAGTAATGATTGAAAAAAAGAACGCCGTCAGCTTCTCGACCCCTACGCCCTTTCGCCTGATTATGCCCAAGAAGCAGAGCAGTTAGCGGTTATTTCAGAAAAATGAACTTGAAGATGACGAGAGCCAAGCTGATGCTATGTCAGGACTTTTGCAGAGTTCGCAAGATGTCTTTATGCGCCGTGCTGCTTTTTGATTTTTAGTTCGGTTTTCTTCAAACCACGTGGCTATGATTCTAAAGATGTGAGTGTGCTTATCAATGGTATTCCGATGAACCGGTTAGAAAACGGACGAGCTCAGTGGGCTAACTGGGGCGGACTTAATGATATTACTCGCAACCAAGAACTCTCTAATGGCATTGCTAAATCTGACTATACCTTTGGCGGACTTGCAGGCGCTACCTACATTCATATACGTCCCTCTCTCAACCGACCTGGGTTGCGCTTTTCTTCTTCACTAAGCAACCGTAGCTATGTAGGGTAGGCTGATGACTACTTATAGTTCTGGGCTACAGCGCAATGGCTTAGCTTACACCCTTTCAGCTTCTCGCCGTTGGGCAGCCAATGGTAGCTGGGTCGATGGTACTCTTTATAATGCTTATGCTTTCTCCGGAGCAATTGAATACCAACTCAATAACTATCACAACTTCAACTTAGTAGGGCTGTTTTCTCCTATAAAAAGAGGCAAAACCTCCCCTCTTACACGCGAGGCAATCGACCTAATGGGCTATCGCTACAATCCTTATTGGGGCGACCAGCAAGGCGATAAAAGAAACTCTCGCAACCGTATTATCTCCGAACCTATTTTTTTGTGCTTTCGTATAACTATCAGAAGGACGATACGCGCCTAAATGTAGACTTAGGGTATCAGTTTGGTGAGATAGGTAATACCCGTATCAGCTATGGTAATGCACAGAACCCAGAGCCTAATTACTACAAGAAGATGCCTAGCTATTATCTCAATCAACAACCTTCTGACGAGGCAATGGCAGAGCTCCAAAAGAATTACTTCTTGAATAATCCTCAGCTGAATTGGGCTGACCTATACGCTGCCAACCGCAATGCTACCGATGGGCGTAGTGCTTTCATCGTAAGCAATGATGTAAACCGCGAGCGTACCTTTACTACTAATGTAAACTTTTCTACCCCTGTGTATGAGAATATTAAGAGTACCTCAGGGCTTGGTGTACCGCAGAATAACTTCTGACAACTACGCTTTAGTAGACGATTTATTAGGAGGTAACTACTTTATGAACTACGATTATTTCGAAAGTCAGCCGTATAACAGTCTCGAGGCTGATAGAAAAGAAGCAACAAGGCGATAAATGGAACTACTCTTATGCGCTTAATAGCAACGTAGTAGAAGCCTTTAGTCAGCTTGAGTTTACCTTCAAAAAAAGCAGAAGTTTTCGTGGCGGCTCGTTATCATTATACTGATGTACAACGCGAAGGCAATTTCTACTACTCTGTGTACCCCGATTCGTATGGCAAAGGTGCCCTACAGGTGCAAAAAGGTATGAGCACTAAGGCAGGATTTACGTATGCTCTCACCGGCAGACACTTATTGCAGTTTAATACCGCTTACTTCAATACGCCTCAATCAGTACGCAATATTTTCGTAAACGTACGCAATTCTAACAGGTTATTACCTAATATAAAGAATGAGGTAGCTTATACTGCCGATGCCAACTATATTTTGCGTTTGCCTTACCTCAAATCCCGCCTTACAGGATATATTACCGAGATAGAGATACCTCAGAAACTAACTTCTTCTACACCGAAACAGCGCTTACTGATGAAAATAAGCAACGGTTTTGTAGCCCAAACGATTGATGGCATAAAAGAAACGTCATTTTGGTTTTAGAATGGGGGGCTGAAGCGCAATTACTTCCTACGCTTAAACTTTCAGCAGCTGTTGCTTTAGGGCAATACACTTATGTTAATAATCCAAAATTATATATTTCGTCTGATGATATTCCTCAGGGAATTGCTTATGATGAGGTGAAATTAAAGAATTACCACGTACCGAGTGGTCCTCAGCAGGCATATTCAGTAGGGTTAGAGTACCGCAGCAATAACTATTGGTGGGTAAGTGCCACTGCCAATCTATTGGCTAAAAACTACGTGTCGCTTTCGGCGCTCAATCGCACCTCACAGTTCTTCATCGACCCTAATACCCGTCAGTCATTTACCAATATCGACTACGATAAGGCTAGCCAACTCCTCAAACAAGAGCGTTTAGACGATGTTTTCTTAGTGAATTTAGTAGGAGGAAAGTCTTGGCGTGTTAAGAAGGTGTATATTAGTGCGATGCTAAGCATTAACAACCTATTCGATACCCAATTCGTGTCTGGAGGCTTTGAGCAATCGCGTACTGCTAACTATGGCAAAATGTTGCAAGACAACGCTCATGGAGTGCCTTCATTCGGCAACCGCTATTTTGTAGGATACGGCCGTACCTATATGGCAAACTTAGCTATCAGTCTCTAAATAATTAATGTATTAAAAATCGAACAATATGAAACTAAATGTATTAAAAAACACAGCTATAGCGTTTATTTCGCTATGTACTGTAATGTCGTGCGTAAAAGACGATGATTACGGGATTGCCCGACAACAAGAAAGTGCTACCAGCCTTTGCTGGCAAGGTAGTGAGCTTTTTCTGATGTTGCCAGTAGAACTACCACTTCTATAAAACCTTACAGTGCCGATGAAGCTATCGAAGGGTATGTAATTTCAAGTGATGAAGGAGGTAATTTCTACAAGAAAAATCTACATCCAAAACGAAAAATAAAACCCAAGCCCTTTCTGTAGCACTCGATAAGAGCGGTATCTACACCGAATTTCCTATTGGGGCTAAGGTGCAACTCCGCCTCAAAGGACTTACTACTCAGCTTAATAATGCCATTACTGAAGTAGGCTATGAGATTTATAAAAACCCCCAAATCAGGTCGCGAGAGTGTAGGTTCTATGGCCGAAGCTATTTACAAAACCCATCTATACGATATGGGTGGAGAGCGTAAAACCCTTGCTTCGCTTGCTAAAGAAGTTACCTCTATAGAAACGGTTAAAAAAACGATGCCCACGTAGGGACTGCTTATCACCCTCAAAGGCGTACATTTCCCTAATGAAGTAGTTGGCAAAAACGATGTACGACAAAAAAACAAAGATTTAGGGCGGAGCTACTAACTACAAACTTACCGATGCCAATGGCAAGACTATGAACTTCAGAACCAGCAGCTTTTGCTAAGTTCAAAGACGAAAAAGTCCCTGCAGGAACTCTTGATATTACAGGGGTACTTTCTAAATTCAATACCTCTTGGCAGTTTATGGTAAGCAATTATGCTGATATCAAAGTAGTAAGTAGTGCTACCACCACCTCTACCCAAACAAGTACTCAAACAGCTACTACTGTAGTATCTTTAGAGGCAAGTACAGCTACTGTAGCCGACTATGTAGTAGGTAAGAACGTTAAGCTACACGGAACGATAATCACTAAAAGCAGGACGTGCTTACTTTAAGCTTAGCGATAATACACTTATACAAATAGCAGCAGAAAGTGATTTGCAGCTAACAGACGCTACAATAGAGAAATTAGGCACTCAAGGCTATGAGCTTACCGCAACAGGTAAATTTGAAAAACTTTACTCCTAAAAAGGAGAGCCTATTAAAGAAATAAAAAAATTAGTAAAGAAGCGGATTTGGTATTTGGTACGGCACCTGCTAAGACATACGCTAATCTCGAAGAGATAAATGCTTCTACAGAAAGTTTGGCAAGCGTTTACCAAGAAGGCAAGTTAGTAAAACTACACGGAAAGATATCAGTAAAGAACAAAAAAATCTTACATTACATTCTCTGATGGAGGTGAAGTACAATTATTCTCGCCTATATATAGTACACTTAGCAAAGAGGTACAAAAACAAACTTGGCACTGAAGGACAACAAGTTACTATTTTAGGTAAGTTTGAAGACTATGTAGGAAAAGATAATACTATCACTCACGAGCTAATTTACGTAAGTGCTAAACATATATCTTTTGAAGGAACAACATCACAGCCTACTATTAAAGAAATAAATGCCGCTACAGCAACCGTAGCCGACTTTGATGCTAACAAAGACAAAAGAGTACTCCTAAAAGGTACGCTTACTCCAGAAGGGAAAAACACCTATGTACACCTTTCAGATAACACAAAAATACAAGTGTTTATAGTGACTAGTGTATTTAAAAAAACTTTCAGCTGAAGCAAAAAATAAACTTAAAACAGCAGGACAAAAAATAGAAGTAAAGGGTACTTTTTAGCGTTTATAATAACAGTAAACAGATAAAATGCGAAGATGCTAATGATTTAGTATTCAAGAATTAGAACTTTTACTTTTTACCTTATAGTTTTTTTATTAAAAAGAGGCTATCCGAAAAAGAATAGCCTCTTTTTGTCTCTTTACTTCAGATATACGAAGGATACAGGAAGACCGAAGGATCACTAGACGATTACCGAACAATCACCAAAAAAATAAACATCTAAAAATCCTTCTCAAACCTCCCAATCCTCCCAGCCTTCCCAATCCTCTCAAACTTCCCAGCCCTTCCAGAAAAAACAACAATAATTCCAACCTTTTTAAAAAAATATTTCGTTTATATAAACGAAAATCAAGATTAACAAAACCAATGAAAAAAATTATCCTATCACTGCTATTAGCAGCAACCGCCAGTGTCTTTGCACAATCTTCTTTCAAAGGCACTCTCGTAAGCACTGACCAAAAAAACCAATAAGTGCTGCCAATATCATTCTTATTACCCTCCCCGATTCTATTCTTGTCAAAGGGGCTATCTCCGATGCTAAAGGCGTTTTTGAATTGCCTAACACGGCAGAGAATAAGAAAAATCATTATTAAAAATCACCCATTTGGAGTACGAGCCAAAGATACTTACCCCTCACAATCGCAGTTGGGAATTATAGAGCTCACTCCGGCTACCAATCAGTTAGGCGAAGTAGTGCTAACCGCCCGCCGACCAATCATCGAGCAGAAAGGCACGCGCATCAGCACCAATGTAGCACAATCGTCCTTACAAAAGATGCCCCGTGCCGAGATGCTCATCAACTTCCTACCTGGGGTAAGCACCTCGTATACCGGCGGAGGCTTTGAGGGTCTTTGGCAAGGGCAACCCAATCTTCTATATCAACAACCGCCGTGTGCGCAACCTCGATGAGGTCTACCACCTTGCCCCTAAAGACATCGAAAGCATAGAACTCGAAACCCAACCGGGTGCCGAGCACGACAATACCGTAGGAGCCGTGATATATATTAAATTGAAGAAAAAAACAAGGCGATGGACTTAGTGGTTCTGTCGAAAATGAAGAATATTTCTTAAAAAGGAGCTATGATAACCAATTGGCTCAACTTCAACTATCGAAAAAGGCAAGACAGACTGCTTCGCAACTATAGGCAATTTCAACAACTTCAATAAGAAAAAAATGCTGACACCTATCAGGATTTGCAAGTGCATACTCAAAGTAATGAGTGGCGCGTGATGAGTGATGAAACCAACGAAAGCAATGCCAAAGGGATAAACGTTAAAATAGGAATAGCACACGAGATTTCAGACAAACACTCAATAGGTATGAGTGTGAGGAAGGATATAGAACCTTGGGTAGGGGCATAGGTTTAGCACCCAAGAGACTGCCACTTTCAAAAAAATAACTTGCTTACAGCTAAAGGGGCTCAATAAATATGACCGTTTTAACAAAAAAATAAAGACTTGGGTGTGAATGCTTATTACGAAGGCAAACTTACCTCTAAGCTAAAACTCCAAACCGATGTAGATTATATAGGGCAACGCTCAGATAATACTTCTAATATCGATGAGCACAACCTCCTTACTTCATCAGTGCGCCACGTGCGTACTCACCAAGATGCTGCTTCTGACTGGTGGGGACTCAAGGCAACTTTCTTACAACAGTTAGGCAAAGGAACTCTCAACTACGGAGCTGAACTCGGCAATTTGCACCGTACTGAATACTACCAAGACAATGTGCTTACCACTACCGACATCAAGAATACTGAGAGCCGTTCAGCAGGGATTTGTTAGTTTCTCATATCCTTTCGGGAAAGTAAGCCTAAAAGCTCGGCACACGCTACGAGTACGCCGATTTTTGGGTATTACGAAAACGGACAGAAAAAGCAATGTAAAGAGCCAAACCTACCGCGATTGGTTGCCTAATGTATCAGTAGCTTTCCCTTGGGATAAAAACCCAACTCACCTTTGGCTATACCCGCAAGATACGTCGTCCTGCATTCTATGAACTCCAGCGATTACAGTGCCTATAGTGCCCCTTTCTTATACAATAAAGGGAACCCTCTTGTGGTTCCTCAGCTTACTGATGAGTGGAATGCGCTGGCTACCTACGGGCCTCTTTCGGCTGCGGTAACATATAGTCATTTTCACAAGGCTATTCACGATGATTATGGGCTTTCGGCTACAGACCCCAATGTGATAGAGAAAACCCTTCGCAACTACGCTGATTATAACACTCTTAGATGTGTGCTCAACGCTCAAACTCAGATAGGCAAGTGGATGCCTAAACTTACGCTTACGTATCTCAAACCTTTTGTAAGCGGGGTACTACCTACTAATGAGCCTTCTTTTTCAGTAGAAATGATGAACCAAATAGCATTAAACGACAACTGGATGGTATTAGCCTTATTCAACTACGCCAGCAAGGGTACTGTAAGAGAGTATTATATGAACGAACCGCGCAGTGGGGTGCACTTAGTTGTAGCGCGTATGTTTTTCAATCAATCGCTTACCGTATATGGAGGTGTAATGGATGCTTTCAACCAGTTAAACAACCACACCGAGTTTCGCAACCCTTATGTAGTGAGCCGCGCTACTAACAACTACAGCAACTACAGTATCAAAATAGGGATAAGCTATAATTTCAATGCTACCCAAAAGCAAGTATAAAGGGCAAAACGCTTCGGAAGAAGAAAGAAGCCGTATGTAGCAGCTACTATTAAATAACAAAAAGGCTTTGACAGTATTATCTGCCAAAAGCCTCTTTTTGTTGTCAAAAAAATCTACAAATCTTACGTGTTATTTCTTCAGGAAAAAGCAACTTAAAAAGCAATGCTAATAAGCAAAATACGCAGATTAGCTGTAATGCTTTTAGTTTGCATAGGGTATGACCTTTATTTGTCCACTCTCATATTCGGCTAGAAATACCTCAGCAGGAGTATTATAGCCTGCCTTTTGTAGTTCTTCGAGGGGCAAAAAAATAAGAATAATTAGGAAATTAGCAAGCTAATTAAAAATCTATTTTTTTCTTGCGAAAAAAGTGCCTTAAAAGCAGTAATTATAAGAGAACCTATCATTAGGAAAGCACCAAAAACCTCGTCCTCTGTATTCGTATCGCTTGCGTATCTGTGCTGAAACTGAGGTCTCATCGGGGTTGGAGGCGCAAAGGTATCTTAAAAAGTACCTCTTTTTCGCCCAAAGTGACCTCTGAAGATACTTTTTGAGGGTACGCGTTCTGGCAAATCGTAGGTTTTAGGGTCTTCGCCAAAGCCTCCGTAAGCAAGATAATAGGTGTATTGGGCACCTGCAAAGCGTATATACACCGCATAAGTATAACTCTTCACGCTTACTTTGCTGATGATAAGGGGCGATTTGCCACTGTCGTCAATGAGGAGTTCTGCTTTGTGCAAATAAACAGGCTCGAAAAGCTAACGTATTGACCAACTGCGGCATCAGTTTGCCTTGATAGAGTTTTTTGGGGTGCTCGCAGTGGGGGTTGAGGAGGGTAAGCCCCTCGCACATAGTGAGCTGTACCTGTCGCTCGCCTTTGAAGACAGGCGATACCTCTATCTGCAATTCGTTTACTTTTTAGGCTATTAGGCAATAAAAAACTGAGGTGGGAGGTCTGCCGTTTGGCATCGGAGCGGTAGTTGAAATTGATGGACTGCCAAGTGAGGGTGCTATCGCCCCATACAAAAGGCACCTCGATAGTATCGCGCTCGGAAATGCCGAAAATACGAATGTCCTTGCCTCTTGGGGTGGAGAAATCGCCGTGGATATCGGGTAAATAGCGGTCGAAAGCGGCATTAGGCAAGACCAGTCGCTGCCAAGAGTTGGGCTGCACACCTTTGAGCTCTTGCCTAAGCGCATAGCCCGAAAACTGCCCCCAAAGCGGTGCGACTGCTAAAAGCATTATGGTCTGTAATAAAGCTTTCATTTGCAAAAAAATAATTATTGGCAGACTGATAAAAAGGCTTGGGTGGCACCTTGTTTTTCTGTTATGTAGCGGCTGTTGATGGCTCCGATAGCAGCGCGTTTGTCCGGTGAATTTATCAGGCTATCCATAGCTGAGGCAAACTGCTCGGGGCTGCTAATGAAAGCACTCCGCCCTAAAAGCGACTAACTCTTTGGCTTCATTGAACTTGCTGTAATTCTTGCCAATGAGAACCGGAATACCAAACACAGCAGGCTCTAAAACATTGTGCAAGCCTGTATTGCCCATACCGCCACCTACATAGGCTATATCGGCATAACTGTATACCTTAGTGAGAATGCCAATGGTGTCGATGATAAGCACCTCGTAATCGGCTAAGTTAAGCGTGTCTTTCTCGGAGAAAAGCGCTACTTTGCGGTCTAACTTCTGTTTGTTGTGCTTTAAAACGGCTATCTCATCAGGATGGATATTATGGGGCGCTATAATGAACTTCACCTTGCCCTTACAGCTATTGAGGTACAACAAATACACCTCTTCATCGGCAGGCCACGAACTGCCAAACACCACACAGAGGGCATCGCCTTTGAACTGCTCTACGAAATCGAGGTGGTTATCGCGGGCTACAATCTCGGCTACACGATCGAAGCGGGTATCGCCCCCTACCGTAACATTGGTAAAGCCTAAGCCGTTTAGCAGTTGCTTAGACAAATCGTTTTTGGACAAAAAAAGTGAGTGAAGCAGTGCAAACAACGGCGCATAAAAGCCTCCATAAGGCTTAAAAAGGCTTGAGTAGGTCGGAATATGCCCGAAAGGAGGTAAGTGGGTACATTTGCCTTATGAAGTTGGGATAAATAGTGCCACCAAAAATTCGTATTTGACAAAAACAGCCATAGCAGGTTGCACCATTTGCACAAAAACGGCGAGCATTGGCGGGTGTATCTAAAGGTAAATAGACTACGATATCGGCATCAGGGGGTGTTTTTGCGCACCTCATAGCCCGAAGGCGAAAAGAAGGTAACCAGCACCTTATAGCCCTGTTTTCGGAGGGCTTTGATAATAGGGAGTCCCTGCTCGAACTCGCCCAAAGAGGCGGTATGTACCCATACGTAGCGGGCTTGGGGGTCGAGCTCAGTGCTGAGGGTCGCCCATACGGATTTGCGTCCGCTGACGAACAGACGTATTTTCTTGCTGAAAAAGCGCCACAATAGGGAGGATTGCCCTAACGAGGTATATGGATAATGTGTACATTAATTTTAGTGAATTGCTGATGGTGGCAAAGGTAATAAGTTTTTCGGTGCAAAAGTAGTAATAATTATATATTAATGCAAATTACGCATTAGAGGGGGAGAATTGCATTATTCGCAATGATTTGCTCATCTTGTTATCGATTTGATAACGATGATTCTTCGCTCTTCCTATACTCAATCTGTATTCAGTGTATATCCAATCTATACTGAAGATATTATTGAAAGATATTTAATAAAAAAGTGTTAATGTTAGTGGTGGGAGGGCGAGCCGCACGGGCAGAGATGTGAGACAAGTGGGAGTGCAGAGCCGCACGGGCAGAGATGTGAGACAAGTGGGAGTGCGAGCCGCACGGGCAGAGATGTGAGACAGGTGGGAGTGCAGGCCGCACGGGCAGAGATGTGAGACAGGTGGGAGTGCAGAGCCGCACGGGCAGAGATGTGAGACAGGTGGGACGGGTGAGACAGGTGGGACGGGTGGGAAGGCTGAGGAGGACTGGGAAGGCTGAGAGGACTGGGAAGGCTGGGAGGATTGGGACAGGGTGGGACAGGGTGGGACGGGTGTAATGGGCGTGTCTTAATTAAAAATTTGGCGATTGAGAAAAAAATACTACCTTTGCTGAAAGTGAAAAATATAGTACTGATTCGTGATGCCATAATAGAATATGGAGATTGCAGAGTGAGAATGTCGCCTTAAGGAAAAAAAGTTATCGTATAAAATATGAAGAAATTACTATCCCCCGCACTAAACAGATGGTTTTGTTATGCATTAGTGCTGTTATGTAGCACAATGTATGCACAACCTTGTACTTTTGAGGATGTTGTAAGGGAAACAACTTATGATGTCCCTTATAAAAAAATATAATGCTCCTCTTGATATGTTGCAAGTTTTAAATGGTAAAAAGATAACTTTTTTTAGGATTTATAGGGGTAAATCGCAAACGGTTGCGCATCACTTTTACCTCTATAAAAAAAGAGTGAGGAGAATAAAGATATATATGAGGTTGAGGGCTTTTAGCACTGTGATGAACAAAAAAACAAACGGACTTTCAAAGGAACATTTTCTTTACTTTCCCATTACAAATTTGCAGAACAAACTGTTGATGTTCCTCTTCCTAAAAAGGGAGAAATAGTAGGATATTCAACTTTTTCTTATGAGTTAGCTGAAGACGACAATCTTACAGCTACTGGCGTTTTTAAAGGAAAGATGATTGTAATGTGGCTCAAAAAGGTAAATGCAGCACCCGTTTATTTTCTCCCTTTCAATAGGGATAGTGAAAGAAACTACCAATTTTTTTGGCACTTGGACGAGTTACAAAACTAAAAAAAGCCTCTATAGCCTCTTGGGGAGAATATCGTATTCCCTGCTCTGGAGATTTTTGATTTAGGAGATGGAGATTTTGGTCCTAATCCCAAATATTGGCAATATGGTTGGGAGGAGTTTAGGTATTAAAAAGGAATTGAAAATTAAATGAAAAATACTATTGATACTATTTATTGTCTGTACGCTTCAATGTAGGGCACAGCATCATAGAGATTTTGACACTGAAAAGGAATTTTTTTAGAGTTTTTTTGCCAAAAAAAGGAGAATTACATATTTATATGAAAAAAATCAGATATAACACCTCAATTAAAAATCAGAGTAGTTAGAAAAAAATTAAATAAGGATTATCCTCAAATAAAAATTTGAAAATAAATTCTCTTGATGATTTTATTAACTAAAGAATATTAGAAATGAAAAAGATAAAAAGACCTTTATATTGCTAAAGAAAAAAATTTAGTAATATAAATAAAATCGATAGACTATGAAAAAAATGGAAAAAAATTCATTGACACACATAAGGATTATTTTTATTTGGAATGAGGACACAGAAGATAGTATTTTTAGAAAAAGACAATATAGATAAAATTCCTGATTGGGCAAAGGAGGGAATCTTAAGAAGTTTAAATAAAACAGAGTCTTATGCCGAGTTCAATAGTGAAAAAATACTATGAAATTCGCATCTGTTTTATCGAAGAATTAAATGTTATATCAATAACTTCCCAGAAAAGAATAACTTTAAAAACATCTTAAAAATGCTTTTTAAATATGGCAAATTACTTAGATGCACTATTATTAATAGATGAAAAAAACAATAATTGACCAGCAATTTATTGAAGAATTAGAGAAAAACAATAAAAAGCTATTTATATGTCTAAGGAAATATAACGAATGATTTGTTAACATTTTGGCAAAAAGAGCTCTCTAAAAACAAGAAAGACAGGAATTAGATTTGAAAATTAAATCATTAGAAGATTTTATAAAAGTAGAAAAATATAAAAAGAAGTAGAAAAAAATTAAAGAGAGTTATACATAGCAAAAAGAAAAATGATTTTTTTCTATAAAAAAATACAAATAGAGTAGACTATCAAAAATGGGTTGAATTTGTTGAAAAAAATAAAGAAACCTATACGTGGCTTGAAGATACACAAAAAGGGAAAAAAATCTCTTAAAGAATATAGATTCTATTCCAAATGATTTTTAGAGATAGTTTCGTTAGCCTATTGAAAAAAAGTTCGTTGTTTCTATAATTATAGAAATACAGAATATGACTATTCTATAGGGTTTTTCTGAGCAAAAGTGATAAAGTTATGATATCTTTTGAAAAAAAGAAATTACTCATAAAGAACTAAAAGTCTTTTTGGATATGGCAAATTACTTAGATGCGCTATTATTAATAGATGAAAAAACAGTAATTGACCAGCAATTTATTGAAGAATTGGAGAAAAACAATAAAAAGCTATTTGTATGTCTGGGGAAAAATATAACGAATCTGTTAACATTTTGGCAAAAAGAACTCTCTAAAAACAAGAGAAACAGGAATCAAATTTGAAATTAAATCATTAGAAGATTTTTATAAAGTAGAAAAATATGAAAGAAGTAGAAAAATTAAGAGAGTTATACATAGCAAAAAGAAAAAAATGATTTTCTTAAAAATACAAATAGAGTAGACTATCAAAAAAATGGGTTGAATTTGTTGAAAAAAATAAAAGAAACCTATACGTGGTTTGAAGATACACAAAAAGGGAAAAATCTCTTAAAGAATATAGATTCTATTCCAAATGATTTTTAGAGATAGTTTCGTTAGCCTATTGAAAAAAAGTTCGTTGTTTCTATAATTATAGAAATACAGAATATGACTATTCTATAGGGTTTTCTGAGCAAAGTGATAAAGTTATGATATCTTTTGAAAAAGAAATTACTCATAAAGAACTAAAGTCTTTTTGGATATGGCAAATTACTTAGATGCGCTATTATTAATAGATGAAAAAACAGTAATTGACCAGCAATTTATTGAAGAATTGGAGAAAAACAATAAAAAGCTATTTGTATGTCTATAGTAAAAAGAAAAAAATGATTTTCCCTGAAAAATAAAAAAATTGTTTTAGTATATATATGGATGTGTGGAAAACGACTTTTTGATTTTTGTTCTGAAGAAACAAAATGGGAAATATAAAATAGTAGCTGTTGAAATTCCTACTGCATAGTTAGATAACAAATAAATATGATAAATTAAAAAAATAAAATAGATTCTATACCTTTTTGAAGCTAGGATGGAAATCACTGAAAAAGTACCATTTATCAAGAGTAGGTAGATATGCGTATAGGAAAAGTAAAAAAGGAAATGCTTTATTTGAAGTTAGAAGTCGTTGCTCATTTGCTAATTATATAGTATCTTTGCTACGAAAATGGAGAGGTATGTATCGCTGAAAATCGCTACTCAATAAAGGCAATAAGCGTATATTGCTGAATGGATAACGGCACTTGAGCAGAGATATCTCTGTTTCAAGTGCCGTTCGTTTATTGGTAAGTTTTTGCGTTTAACCATTTTTTTCTATTCTTCGGTAAACTGTTGTCCTTTATATTCTTCTTTAAACTCCGTAACCGTCTGTCCTGTTTGTTTTTGAAGAAACGCATTAAATGTCCTGGCTCTGAGAAATTAAATTCGTATGCCAATTCACTGGTGGTTTTTGTCAGTGAAGAGTATTTCATTCTTGATTTCTGCAAGCAGACGTTGTTTGAGCAGATGTATGGCCGTTTGCCCATATTGTGCTTGTACAGAAGCATTCAATGTAATGCGGCTGATGTTCAGCATGGCTGCATAGTCGGCCACTTGCTGGTATTGGCGAATATGTTTCTCTAAGAGTTGCTTGAACATAAAGGCATGGTGGTTCTTGGGAGCATCAAAAGGCAGATGGTATTGAGCAGAATACCTACGATTAAGGGTCATAAGCAGATAATGAAGCAAGGATACGATGATGTGATAGCTATCGGCAAGAGGATGGTTGAGTTCTTCTTTTTATCCGCACAAGCAAACGCTCGTATTCTTGTTGTTCTATAGCAGTAGCCAACAGATAGGGTGGGAAATCTGTTTGGTAGCAATAAAAGCAAACGATAAGTAAAGAAAGGATCGGCAAGATAGGGTTGAAAGAAAGTCATCACGAAAAAAACAAGGAAACGATAATCGGTTTGGCTTTCATTAATATGCCACTCTTGATGGATGTGCGGCGAAAGTATCAGCACCGTATTGTCTTTCAACGCGATATGTTGAAAAGCCATAACGCAGCCACCCAGATGCTTTCCTGAAGAAAAACAACTCGAAAAAAAGTTGGTTTTGAAACACGGATACTCCATCAATACACCACGCAACCGCTGGTGTGTATCAGTATTGAGGTTGAAGTCTACACCACATTCCGTTTTTGCTGAAGGGAACATATGTAAGTTCTTTGGGACTAATCACTAATTTCATGGGACAAATGTATGAAAAAAATAAACGAGTTATCAAAAATGGTAGAACATATATTGTTAATGGTAGAATGCGTCTTTGTTTTATGCCCTACCTTTGCACCCGTAATCAAAAACAAATATTATCATGAAAAGAAATTCAAATTGTAGAAAAAGGTGAGAACTTCACCACGGTGAACGTAGGTAAGTTGAGATGAAATTAAAGGGAATATGAGTTGGCTATGGGCAATTTCTCTATCCCAGGAAAGATGTTTGCTGGTCATGCATTGCAAGCGACAGGCGCAGAATTGTCTTTCCAAAAGTCTTGCCGCTGGGCAGGATTATGGCACACGCCATGCCCATAAAAACCCACGAAGAGCTTTATTTCATTCTTAAAGGTGAAGGCATTTTTCGATGTGAATGGCAAACAATTTCCCATTTCGGAGGGAAGCATCGTGAGAATTGCGCCCAATAGCAAACGCGCTTTCAAGAACACAGGTAGCAGCGAAATGCTCGTGCTTTGTGTACAATATAAAGGCAAATTCGTTCTCTGATGATGATGAACCACTGAAAGATGCTATTATGCTGGAAGCCAATGTTAAACTTTAATTTTAATAAACAATGAATATCCAGCAAATAAGAAAATGCAACGATAATCGTTGAATATGGGGGAAAAGAAAATTCTGATAGACCCTATGTTGGGAAAGAAAGGCTGCATGCAGCCTTTTCCCCTTTAGTAGAAATCAACACCTGCGCAACCCACTTCATGAACTACCTTTTCCTGTAGAAGAGATATTAAAAGGTGTAGATGCGGTGTTGCTTACCCATCTACACGATGACCATATTGATGAGGCGGCCTATGAAATGATGCCTAAAGATATACGATTTTTTTGTGCAAGACAAAAAACGATCGGCAGGTGGTGATGTCGCATGGATTTAATCATGTGGAAGTTGTGGGCGACAATACAAGGGTCGGGGAAGTGAGCATACAAAAAGCCGAAAGCCAGCATGGTAATTTCATTATGAAGTATCCTGCGGGACATACAACGGGTTATGTATTCACTCATCCACAAGAAAAAAACGCTCTATCACGCTGGAGATACCATCTGGTATGCTGGTGTGAAACGCAATTTGAAAGCGTTTTTCGCCCCGAGGTTATCACTCTTAATGCAGGTGGCAATAGCTTTTCGCTTAGGGTGGACGCGTTATTATGAACGATGAAGATGTGGTAAAAGTTGCTGCAGCTGCACCTAATGCAAAAGCTATTTGTGACGCATCTTGAAGGCGTAAACCATAATAGTGTGACGCGTGAAAATGGTGAGAAAAGCGTGCTGAAGTGGCTGGAATATTAAATCGTGTCTTTTATTCCTGAAGATGGAGAAAAGGTAGAAAAATTTATAAAGAATAAATATGACAGAAACACTCATTGGAACGAAAGAGGTGCGCAGCATCATAACCAAGTCGAACCTCCCTGTTGGTGGTTATTCGGTGAATCCATACGTGGGTTGCACCCATGCTTGCAAGTATTGTTACGCCTCATTTATGAAGCGCTTCACAGGACATAAAGAAGAATGGGGCAGTTTTCTTAGACGTGAAGTATTGGCCTGCAATCAAGAATCCGAAGGAATATGCCGGACAACGAGTGGTTATTGGATCGGTGACCGATGGGTATAATCCCGAAGAAGCAACTTTCGGCAGGACACGTAAACTGCTTGAAGAGTTCAAAGACAGCGATGCAGAAATACTCATTTTGTACAAAAGAGCGACCTCGTGTTGCGTGATCTTGACCTGTTGAAACAAATGAAGAAAGTTACCGTATCGTGGTCAATCAACACGCTTGATGAGACATTTCGTGCCGACATGGACAAGGCCGTGAGCATAGAGCGACGCATCGCAGCCATGCGAAAGGTCTACGAGGCGGGCATCCGAACAGTTTGTTTTGTGTCGCCTATCTTTCCCGGTATCACCAATTTCAAAGCTATTTTTCAGGAAGTGAAAGATATTTTGCGACCTCTTTTGGCTTGAGAACCTCAATCTGCGGGGTAGTTTTAAGGCTAACATTATGGATTATATCAAATCACACTATCCCCATTTGTTCCCACTTTATGAAGAAATCTATCTGCATAAAGACCGAACATATTGGAAGCAATTGGAGCAAGAAGCCGCGAAAATGGCGCAGGAGGCTCAATGTAAGTATGTGGATAATGAATTGCCTTACGAACGAAGTCCGAAAGGACATCCCTCGATAGTGAATTATCTTTATCACGAAGAAATCAGAGGGTCAGAAAAATACGGGTAAAAAGGAATGTTATACAATAAAAACAGATGTGTATCTCTACTGTTGTTTGAAAAAGCCTGTCCAAATCATCTAAGAGTCTATCTTCTCTTATCTTCCTGTCAAAAAATTAATCTCCTTTGTATGAGCTAATTACATTATTTTTTGTAGTTTTGCTTTTTATTCATAATTTTGCGCCAAAATAAACTTTCTTATGGACGCTAATACCCATACGCTCGGCGAAATGGTACGCCTGTATATTCAGCAAAAATAACCTCAGCTACGGGCTCTATCGCGCGCAGCTGCCCACCCTTTGGGCTGAACTAATGGGGGCTCCGGTAGCTAAGTACACCTCGTCGGTAGTGCTGAAAGGAACTACCCTTTTCGTACGGCTGACCTCGCCTGCCCTAGCCCAAGAGCTCAGCTATGGGAAAAGCAAAATAATAAGTACCCTCAACGAAGCCCTCGGCAGTGAGGTTATACAAAAACTGGTTTTCTTACACTAATACTATGATACGTAACGCTACTCCGTGCGATGCCCTTGCCGTTGCCCCACTGATGTTTCAGGCAATGGAGGAAATCGTTTATAAAATGATTGGCAAACCCCATAAAGAAGAGGCTATCGCTCTACTAGCACAGCTATTCGCCCAAAAAAATAACCAATATTCGTACGAAAACGCTTGGGTATATGAGGAAGCGGGTAACGTAGTAGGGTCGGTTATAGCTTACGATGGGGCGCAATTGCACGCCTTGCGCACTCCGGTGTTGGCACTCATTCGCAGTAGCTATGGTATAGATATTGTACTTGAAGATGAGACCGCCGCTGGTGAACTGTACATCGATACGCTAAGCGTATTGCCCAGAGCCCAAGGGCGCGGGATAGGCTCGAAGCTTGTACGCCACCTATGCGAGGTGAGCTCGCAGCCCTTAGGACTATTAGTAGATGTGAATAACCCTGAAGCTGAACGCCTCTACAGTAGGTTGGGATTTGAATACGCTAATCATCAGGAACTTGCTGGAGGGAGGTATAAACATTTGATACTAAAAAATATAACGCCTTATGAAAAACCCTAATAAAAAAACGCAACGCTCGTGAATGAAAAACGAGCTACAAGTGGCTGACCTCTTGATAGAGGATGAGCGCATCAGTAGGATAGGTGCTAACCTTCATCCGAAGGGAGATTATCAGGTAATTGACGCTACTGGTAGTATCTGCTGCCTGGGGTGATTGACGACCAAGTACACTTTCGCGAACCTGGTCTTACCCACAAGGCTACTATCGCTACCGAAAGTAGAGCCGCTGTAGCTGGAGGCGTTACTACTTTCTTTGAGCAACCTAACACCGTACCCCAAACGGTAACCCTTGAGCGCCTCGAAGAAAAAAATTCGCTATCGCTCAGAAGAGTTCGTTTGCTAACTATTCGTTTTTCCTTGGGGGTACTAACGATAACCTTGAAGAACTTAAACGCTTAGACCCTAAGGCTTGCGCAGGAGTGAAACTCTTCTTGGGTTCGTCTACCGGCAATATGTTGGTAGATGACGAGAAGACCATAGAGGCAATTTTTTAGCAATGTAGATTTGGTAATTGCGGCTCATTGCGAAGATGAGGGCGACTATTAGAAAAAAATCTAGCGCACTATCAGGAGCTATACGGCAATGATATTCCGATAGACCTACACCCACATATACGCAGTGCTGAGGGCTTGCTATCTGTCGTCGTCGCGGGCTATCGCTTTGGCTAAAAAGACAAGCGCTCGCTTGCACGTGTTCCACCTTTCAACAGCTGCCGAAACAGAGCTTTTTCCGCAATGATATTCCGCTAAAAGACAAGAAGATAACCGCTGAGGTGTGCGTGCATCACCTTTGGTTTTCAGAAGACGATTATACTACTCGCGGGGCGTTCATCAAATGGAACCCTGCGGTGAAGACCGCCGAAGACCGCGCCGCCCTATGGCAAGCGCTCTTGAGATGACCGCCTTGATGTCATCGCTACTGACCACGCCCCTCATACGCTGGAAGAAAAGCAGCAAAAAGGCTATACGAATATCCCTTCTGGCGCTCCGCTAGTGCAGCACTCGCTGGTAGCGATGCTCGAAAAAGGCACACAAGGGGGTTATTTCGCTAAAAAAATAGTAGAAAAAAATGTGTCATAACCCTGCTATCCTGTTTGATATAGAAGACAGAGGCTACCTACGCGAGGGCTATTACGCTGACTTGGTGCTGGTGGATATGAACGCTCTGTGGACGGTACAAAAAGCAAAACTTGCTGTACAAGTGCGGCTGGAGTCCGCTAGAAGGACAGCAGTTTCACGCAAAAGTAGTGAGCACTTTCGTAAACGGACAATTAGCTTATAACAACGGGCAGGTATGCCCTACCCCTTACGGACAACGCATAACCTTTAACCGATAATATGAAGAAAATCATTTATATAATAGGGCTGCTAAAGCTTTAGTAGCCTGCAAAAAGAATATAGTGCCTAAACCTGACCATTTTTTTAGATGAGCGCCAGATGGAGTCGTTATTGTACGATTTGGCGCTATTAGAATCGATGAAAGTATCGGAGTCGCACACCTTAGACTCGCTGCAGTTTGACGCTAAAGCGTTTATCTATCGGAAATACCAATGTGACAGTACGGCTCTGGCGCAGAATATGGTGTATTACGCTTCTTTTCCGAAGCAATACGACGAGATAGTTCACAGAGTAGACGAGCGTCTGAAGGCACAACGCGACAGCCTGAATAAAATGATGCACGAAACACCAATAGAGCCTAACATGCCAAAAAGACCACCCCTACCGCCTTTGGATAGTATTCACCCCTAAAAAAACAAAAACGATTGGAACCTATTACGCTACATCATTCGTACCTGACGTGGGTATTCCCCGCCTTCCTGCTTATCTTTGGGTTGGTGGCTTTCTTGCGTGCGTTTTACCCGAAGCATTTTGCTGACTATGAGCGACTATTAGTAAACAATAAGTACATAGCTATTTACGGCAAAAAGGAGCGCAAGTTGCATCTTTTTACGGTGGTACTCTACCTAATGCAGTGTGTGGGTTTGGCGCTGCTCATCTACGTAGGGATGAAAATACTTTGGTATCAAGAGGCTCTTTAGTGAGCGTTTTATGTTTTTGGAGCTAACCCTATCGGTAATAGGAGTGCTGCTACTGAAGCTAATGATACAGCGTTGGATCAGTAGTCTTTTTGATCTTTCGGAGTTTTATAAAGACTATGTATTTGTGCGCATAGCCTACTCGTCGTATGCAGTTATAGGGGCGAGTCTGGTGCTTTTTGTAGGAATTTACAGTTCATTAGTAGGAGTAACACTATTGACAGTGTTATTTATTATACTACTGATTATTAATGCTTTAGGATGGATAAAAATTATTAAAAAAACAATCTAAAAGAAATAAAACCCTATATTTTGTATTTTATTTTGTATCTTTGCGCCCTTGAAATAGCCCCCTACGTCTATCTGATTTACGGAATAAATCTATTGATAGGCAATCAGCAGTAGGAGTTTTTCAGTTATAAAAAGACATTATCTAGGAAGTGTAAAGAAAGAAATTTATGAAGGTAAAATCAATTTTAGTATCGCAGCCTGAGCCCAAAGCGGAGAACTCTCCATACTCTCAGATTATCGAAAATCATAATGTAAAAAGTAGACTTTTGTACCCTTTATAAAAAGTAGAAGGAATGACAGCGAAAGACATTCGTATGCAGAAAAATAGACCTTACTAAGTTTTCAGCAGTTATTCTAACGAGCCGGAAGTCAGTAGACCACTATTTTCGAATAGCAGAAGAGATGCGATTTAAAGTGCCCGATACGATGAAAATACTTTTTGTCAGTCAGAAGCTATCGCATTTTATCTGCAGAAATATATTACTTACCGCAAACGCAAAAATATATGTAGGCAAAAAGAGTTCTCGGAATTATTGCCTATACTAAAAAATACAAAGATGAGAACTTTCTTTTCCCTGGTTCTGACTCGCCTAAGCCTGAGGCTACCGCAGCGCTGAACGACCTGAAAAATAAAATGGGAACGCGTGGTATTCTACCGCACCGTGTATTGCGATATTTCGGCTATCAAAAACAATAAATACGATATACTTACATTCTTCTCGCCTGCGGGTATTGAGGCTCTTTTTAAGAGTTTCCCTGACTTCTCGCAGAAGAAAACCAAAAATAGCTGTATATGGTGACGCTACCCTAAAAGCGGCTGAAGAGGCTGGGCTGGTTATTGACATCAAAGCGCCCTCGCCTGAAAGTCCCTCGATGACGGTAGCCCTTGACCACTACATAGGTAAGATGAATGGGAAGAAGTAATTGGGTGATTTGCCGATGAGACGATGAGACGATGAGACGATGAGATGATTTTTAAAAATTAATAACATTGCTGGCGTTTAGATGCTGGCAATGTTTTTTTATTACTTTTGCAGCTGATTTAACGTTCGATATAAGGTATTTTGTTAAAACATCCCCCCTTGCACATACTCCGCTGCGCCAGCTCGCGGACTTCCTTCAAAGGGGAATAGGTAGTTACAACTTTTTAATGCTTAGTTATAAAATCTGATGTATAACTAACCTTACATTGAACTGACCTTAATTTACAAAAAAATAATGAAACTAAAAAGCGTATTTGTTTTGAAATCTTACTACTTCTGTTTTTCGGTAGCTATTCCGTTTGCCCTTGATATGAATCTGGCGGTCTATGGTATGCTGGCTACCTTTCTGCTGTTTTTAGCATTAAGACGTACTTACTACGGGTTGTTTTTAGTGGCTTTTTGGCTTTATTGCGATTACTTGTGTGCTGTTTTTGCCTCAGATTATATGGTTTGGTCACCCCCTGCTACTATGATAGGGGCTTTCTTTGAAACAGATTTTCGCGAAAGCAAAGAGTTTATGCAATCGCTGCCCCTATACGCTTATGGGGTATCGGTGCTGACGCTACTCTTCAGCATTTATATACTATACTTAGGAAAGAAAAAACGCTATGTGCGCTCGCGTAGGCATTGGCTCATCACAGGGGCTATGGCTCTGGTAGGGATAGGGCTAACGGTATATCGCCCCTTAAAAAAAATAGAAGAAATAGGCAGTTTTAGCTGGGAGACCTCGCGCACTGCCCCTATCGCTTTTACGCTTCGATTTACAACAATATAGAGCGCTATCAGCAGTTGCGCCGAGAGCTAAACGAACAGCTAGCAGGCGAGCCAACGTGGCAGATAGAAAGTAGTGCGCCTGCCTATCGCAACTACGTATTGGTAATAGGCGAGAGTGTGCGCCGCGACTATATGTCGGTGTATGGGTTTCCGATAGAAAACTCTCCTTTTCTGGAGGGAGTGAAAGGCACCATATTAGAGGGCTATACCGCAGCAGCTCCTAACACTACTACGGCACTGCTGCGTATGTTTTTGCAGCGCAAAGGCGAAGAGGAGTTCGCGTATGAAAAATAACCTTATCAGCTTGGCTAAAGAGGCAGGGATTTGAGACCTATTGGCTTTCTAATCAGGGTTCGGTAGGTACGTGGGATACGCCTATCAGCAAGATAGCTTCGCTCTCGGACTATCGCACTTTTACTAAAATGGGCGAGTACGACTCGATGAACATTTACGACACTGCCCTGCTGCCGGTGCTGAAGCGCTACTTGCAGCAAAAAAGCCATAAGCCACGACTGCTGGTAGTACATATTATGGGGTCGCATCTGTACTTCCCTGAGCGTTTAGAAAACCCCCATACACTACGATTATTACAACCGCAATTTTTTTCGGCTTATCTGCAGACCATAGAGCAGACTGATAGTTTGCTATCGGCTATATACGCAGCGCTGCAAGCCCAGCAAAGACCTTTTTCGCTGCTCTACTTTTGCTGACCACGGGCTGATGACCAAAGATAGAGGCTCTTATTCCGCTACCCTCACTCACGGCGATACTCACCCCAACAAGGCGTGCTACCGCGTGCCTTTTGCCCTTATAAACAGCGATGACACTGAGCACAAACAAGTGAAGGTAAATAAGTCGGCTTTTTTTACTTTCTGAGTGGGTATGCACATTGGTTGGGCATTAAAGAGCGCAGTTTAGACAGCCATTACGATTTCTTATCGCCTACCCCCGACTCTCTACAGGTATTCGACCAATACAAGAATGTACCTTTTTGCCGATTTGGCAGAAGATGAGGTAATAAAGTAATGGGCATTTGGTTATTTAGACGGAAATATATATCTTTGTAGCCGCAAATCATCGATACTCGGATAAAAGATAATTAACTAACACATTATCAGCAATAATAAGATGCCATTAGCACTATTTAATTCTATCACATCGTGGTTCCTCAAACGCCGCATAGACCAAATTCAGGAGTTTGTACAACACCCCCATAGGGTGCAAGAGCGCGTATTGCTCGAGCTGACTAATGCCGCTAAAAAAACACTGAATTAGGCAAGGCTTATAACTTCGGCGAGGTAACCAACTATCAGCAGTTTATACGCAATACCCCCCTTACTACTTACGAATCATTTGAGCCTTTCGTAGAACGGGCAAGGCGTGGCGAACGCAATATCTTTTGGCATACCCCTATCAAATGGTTTGCTAAGAGCAGCGGTACTACCAACGCTAAGAGCAAGTTTATACCCGTAAGCGAAGAGGCACTACAGCAGTGCCATTACAAATCAGGCAAAGATATGCTGTGTTTGTACCTGAACAACAACGAAGATTCTAATCTTTTTAAAGGGAAAAAGTTTGCGTTTGGGTGGTAGCAAAAGAGCTATATGAGCAAAATGGCACTTACTTCGGTGACCTATCGGCTATACTAATTGAAAAATCTGCCTTTTTGGGCTGAATTTAGTTGCACCCCCAGCAATAAGGTGTCGCTGATGAGCGAGTGGGAAAGCAAGCTAAAAGCTATCATCAGAGAAGCTAAAAACGAAAACGTTACCAGCATAGCAGGGGTACCTTCGTGGATGCTCGTACTGCTCAATCGGATATTAGAAGAGACAAAAAAAGAGCATTTATTAGAACTGTGGAAGCACTTAGAGGGTGTATTTTTCACGGAGGCGTGAGTTTTACGCCTTATCGGGAACAGTACAAGCATATTATCCCCTCTGATACTTTCCGTTACTACGAAATATACAATGCCTCTGAAGGCTTTTTTGCTATACAAGACCGCAATAATTCTGACGAGATGCTGCTGATGTTAGATTATGGTATTTTCTACGAGTTTATCCCGATGGATACCTTTGGCACTGCTCAGCAAACTATAATCCCTCTTAGCGAGGTGGAAATAGGCAAAAAACTACGCAATGGTGATTACTACTAATGCCGGTTTATGGCGCTATCTGATAGGCGACACGGTGCGCTTTACCTCTGTGAGCCCATATAGGATAAAGATTACAGGACGCACCAAGCACTTTATCAATGTATTTGGGGAAGAGCTTATCATAGAGAACGCCGAGCGCGCCCTTGAGAAAGCCTGTGAACAGACAGGTAGCCACCTAATAGAATACACCGTAGCCCCTATCTTTATGCAAGATAAGCTAAAAAGGCGGGCACGAGTGGGTGATAGAGTTTGATGCCCCTCCAGCAAGTCTGGAGCATTTTACTGAGATATTGGACACTGAACTTAAGAAACTCAACTCGGATTATGAAGCCAAACGCTATAACAATATGACCCTAAATATGCCTAAAAGTGCACCAAGCACGCACGGGGCTCTTCCACGATTGGCTAAAAAGACAAAGACAAATTAGGCGGGCAGAACAAAGTGCCCCGTTTATCTAACAGCAGAGAATATGTAGAGGAACTGCTGAAGCTATTATAAATTTATTTAGTTTTTCAAAAAGGGATTGCCAGCACTTGCAAGCGCTGGCAATCCTTTTGTTGTTTTGTGAACTATTATTAATTACTACATCTTCACCTTTAAGCCTACGAATACTGTACGAGGCAAAAGCAGGTCCGTAGATATAATCGGCATCGCGTTTAGCTCCTTTATCGAAGTCGTTTTGGTACTGATTAAAGAGGTTTTTCACTCCGCAACTCACTTCTAAAGGGAAGAAGTTGCTAGCGTTGATTTGATATGAGGTGTTTAGCCCTATATCGACCAATCCTTTAGTAGTTTCTAAGCGGTTTTCGGCAATATAACCTGCTAAGTGTACTACTTTCATACTGCCAGTGTACACGGTTACAAGGTTGATGTCCCAGTTAGGGCGTGGCTTGTAGGGTAGCTAGCAAGTTACCATATACATTAGGGGTTTTGAGTAGCTGGTCGCTGAAAATATTGTCTTCAGGATTTTTGGGTGCTGTTGTACTTAGCACTTTGTATAGTAGTAGCTAACTGAAAGATAAATTGCTTATTAGGGCTATACTTCAACTCAATATTAAGTCCTTTTACGATTGCCCCATCGGTATTAAACTTCTCTTTTACTTTCAAGCCATTTTCTTCACCTATATCGCGATAGTCGAAACGGTCGTGTAGAGCCGTATAAAAAACCTTCTATCATCGCTACAAACTGATGCGCCTCGTGCGTATGATTGTACTCGAATGAAGCGGTAAAAGCTATCAGAGGTTTCTTTTTAAGGTCGTCAGAGAGTTTTACACGGCGTACCTCGCCACTAGGCAATTCGCTGTGTACATCTTCAGAATAGAAGAAAGGAGCACGGAAACCTCGCCCATAAGAAGCACGTGCTATGAAGTTCTCATCAATATTATACAAGACACTAGCACGTGGGTTTAGCACTGTAATGCTGCTCTTGAGGGATATCAGAGTTACATTGTCTAAACGAAGACCTCCTAATACCTTTTACTTTAGGGGAGATACGCCAGTCGGCTTGGGTGAAAGCCCCAAAAAAATATTAGCTTTTTGGTTTACTGCCAAAATAAGAGGATTTACGCGTTTTTTTCAGATATTTTTATCGTGTTGATACTCTAACCCTGAAGTCCATTGTAGGTTGCCTTTGGCTATAGGCACATAGGCTGTATGTTGCCCTCCGAACGCCCAGATGTGCTCTTTGGTAAGTCCGTAGTTGCCGGTTGAAGCCTCGATATCATTTCCTTCTAAACCACCGTAATAGTTATCGGCACGAGTGCGTTCGCCACTGGCATAAGCCGTAAACTTATGATTATAAGCAGGCGAGAAATACTCATAGTTAGCAGTACCTCCTACCATTTGGGTACGGATGCTCTCGGCTATATCAGCAAGGTGTTCAGGTTCGTCTAACTTGTTACCCCCGCGTCTGTTTTTCATTGCTCATATTTACTTCACCGGTAAGTTTATGGCGGTCAGTAAAAATCGTTGAAGAGTTTAGCCCCTACGTTTTAGGGTTGCGCAAGCGCGTTATCTCGGTAAAATCATCGCCGTTAGCATCATAGCTCTGACGAGCGCGGTGTAGTGCGTGGAATGAAAATCCCTCTGGTGTAATTGTCGCTTATTAGTGACCCATTTAGCGAACTTACTACATCGGCAGCTTTGCCCGCGATAAGGCTGCTTACTACCCCTGCTTGGGCTTCGTTTTTGATAGGGTTTTTAGTGATAACATTTATAGTACCTGCAATGGCATTAGAGCCGAAGAGCGCTGAGCCCCCTCCGCGTATTACCTCGATACGCTCAATCATATTAGCTGGAATCTGGTCTAAACCATACACCCCATTAAGCGACCCAAATATGGGGCGACCATCGATGAGTATTTGCGAGTAAGGCCCATCTAAGCCGTTGATACGCACTTGGGTGGTACCACAGTTCTGACAGTTTACCTCAGTGCGCAACCCTGGCTGAAATACCAAGCCTTCTACTAAGGTATGCGCCTTGGCAGTAGCGAGTTCTTTAGTGCCTGTTACGCTTACCAATACGGGAGCCTCTTTGCGATTCTCTTTGGTTTTGGTAGCGGTTATCACCACCTCGTCAATACCTAAGACGTCTTCTTTTAGATTAATAGGGAGTTGAACTGTTTGGTCGGCAACGATAGTTATTTTATCGTTATGAGGGTATATAGCCCAATGATTGTACTTTTTAGGCGATACTCACCAGCAGGCAAGCTAAGTGTATATTGCCCGTTGCGGTCGGTAGTCGTCCATTTTTTTGATGGTTTTGTTTTTCAAGCTGAATAGAAACAGCCTCTAAAGGTAGGTCTGAAGAAGTAACCTTACCGGTAATAGTGCCATTCTGCGCAAAAGCCAATAGCACCAATAAACATAGCAATTGCTACTAAATACGTTTTCATATATTATCTAAATTGAATTATTCGGGGCAAAAGATATAACGTTTTTTTAGATACCACGAAAATTTTTAACATATTATTTTTAGACAAATTGAATTTCTATATTTTAGGCATACAAAAAGGGCTGCCTATAGGCAGTCCTTTTTATCTTTAAATTTCCTTTTTTTAATTGCTAATTTTAACTATCTGATGTGTAGGCAATAGCCTAATACAAAGTCGTTTATAAAAATGAAAGAACACTTCATACACTGTTTTTCTACCTTTATCTCAGTACGTGTATCTGTAGGGAAAAAAATCGCGTACTTTGATATCGTTGAGCGTGAGGGCTGGATTGCCGTGTACTTTGAAGCCCACCTCTTTAGCACACCAAATCATAGTGAGTTTCTGTACTATATTTTCGAATGAGAAGGCAGCTGTACGATAGTCCCATTGAGTGTATTTAGGGGGCTATGCGGACGATTTTTATCTCTTTTTCTCTATATCTACTCCTACCCCTCTGTTGCTGATAATCACAGCTACTTTATCAAACGAATGACTAATAGAAATCTGTTTGCCATCGACTAGGAAGGGTTTCCCATTAGGGTCATAAAACAGCGCATTTGGAGCGTAACCTAAATTCTTAAGTAAGACCCTTGTTGCTAAAAAAATTCTTCTTACCTTTTTCGTTGTGTATTGCCTGAAACATCTCATTTTGCTGAGGTGTAAGGCTCACTCCCTCTTGCAAAGTAGCAAGAGGTTCTTGAACATCCCAGACGTATAATCAGGTTTCTGATCAATGTCTATTGTTTTAATTAAAAGCCATATTATTATTTCTTTCATCTGAATTTCACTACAAAAGTAGAGATTTTTTTGATTTCTACACAAATGTACAAGAGGTAGGGTTCTTTATTTAACATAAAAATTTTTACTAACAAATGTATTAATTATATTAAAAATTTGGCTGTTTATTAATATTTTATATACGTTTATTTATTAAATCAATGCAAAAATAGTTCGTTGTAAATTTAACATTGAAAAAGTTACAAGTTTAACATCGCATTAACAGTCATACTGACAAAAAAGTCCTTGTGGAAGAGAGACCACAAGGACTAAAAATAAAATATAACTTTAAAAAAATAAAAAAATGATATGCTAATTCTTATTTGTAAAGTACTTTTTCACTGCTTTTACTACATCGTCAGCGTTAGGCAACCATTCTTTTAGCAATTCTGAAGAGAAAGGCGCTGGGGTATCAGCTGTAGTAATACGTTGTACAGGTGCGTCTAAGTAATCAAAAAAATGTTCTCTTGTACTTGGTAAGTGATTTCAGAAGAAACACTGCTGAAAGGCCAAGCCTCTTCGAGGATTACTAAACGATTTGTTTTCTTCACTGAGTTGAAGATAGTTTCAAAGTCCATTGGGCGGATGGTACGTAGGTCGATAACTTCGCACTCTATACCTTCTTGAGCTAAAAATATCAGCTGCTTTGTAGGCTTCTTTGATGATTTTACCAAATGACACTACGGTTACATCTTTACCTTCGCGTTTGATATCAGCTACTCCTAATGGAATAGTGTACTCTTCTTCAGGTACTTCACCTTTATCGCCATACATTTGCTCTGACTCCATAAAGATAACAGGGTCGTTATCGCGTATAGCTGATTTTAGTAGCCCCTTAGCATCATAAGGGTTAGAAGGAACTACTACTTTTTAGCCCTGGGCAGTTAGCATACCAATTCTCAAAAAGCTTGAGAGTGGGTAGCACCCAGCTGACCTGCAGAAGCGGTAGGGCCTCTAAATACTATCGGAATATTAAACTGACCGCCAGACATTTGGCGCATTTTTGCTGCGTTATTGATAATTTGGTCAATAGCTACAAGCGAAAAGTTGAAGGTCATAAACTCTACTATAGGGACGGCAGCCATTCATAGCAGCTCCTACTGAAAATCCCTGCGAAACCGCCTTCAGCTATAGGGGTATCGATGATGCGTTTAGGTCCGAACTCATCTAGCATTCCTTTAGAGGCTTTGTAGGCACCGTTGTATTCGGCTACCTCTTCACCCATTAAATAAATAGACTCATCGCGACGCATCTCTTCACTCATCGCTTCGCAAACAGCTTCTCTAAATTGTATCGTTCTCATTTATATGAAAAATTATAAAATTAAAGTATATAACTAAAATTGTCTGTTATTTTTCTTTTGAAAGCACAAAAAGTAATAATAAATATTGAATATCCTACATTTTTTTGCGATTTTTATTTCGCATTTTTTTCTTAATGTATTGTTTTTATAGCTATTTATAAAAATTTAGTTATTTTTATTTGTCATTACCAAATAATACGCCTCTACTGAAAATAGAAGAAGCCCTAAAAGTTATCACCTCTACCCGTTTCACCGTATAAGCAGCTGTTTCATAAAGCGTAACCTTTTCGCTCTTTCCGTCTTCTAAAAGGCAAAGAGGTAGTTTCGGGCTGCTTTAGCACAGGGGTTCTTTGTATAAAATCGTAGGTATAGCCACTCTCATAAAGGGCAATGCCGTGCGATGAGATTAGCAAAGACTCTTGTAGCTGATCATTCTTAAATAGATGCCCCTCTATCACCAAAGGGCGGTCGGGAAGCTCATCCTCAGCAGCAACCTCCCACGTGGGACTGATACGTTTCAGCGCCTCCAACACTTCAGCAGGAGAGGTAGCAAAGAGTGTATTGAGGTCTTGCAGCTGTAGCTTTCGGTTCTGCCGCTCTTGGTATCGCTCTATGTTTTCCCCTGCCATAAGTCTGAAGACAGTAGGCTGCTTAGGCAGGTATAGCACCTTTCTAGGCGCTGCCCTTTGTAAATCATACTAAAGAGCTCTTTGGGGACGGCTGTGCTAAAAGTATACTGCTTAGCGGTTTTGGCATCAGCAAACGACACTTGCACCTTGTAGTTTTCTGACGTGCTACCTATACGCTTTTATGGTTTCTCGCTGTCCTTGCTCGATAGTAGCCTCAGCATATAGCCCTTCGGTCTTCAGCAGGTAGTCTATGCGGTAGTTTATCAGCTGATAGATAACAAAGCCCGCAACGATAAGCACCATCACCGGTATAAAGGCATTCATTGGGGTATTAGTAGGCGCTTCTTTGTCGAGCATAGCCGTGCGCAACGCGCTAAAAGTTGTAATTTCGGCTATGGCTAAGAAAGAGAGCAAGCCTATCAGCACCCCCATCAGCAAAGCGTAGTATATACCCCCTTTTTCAAAAAGCCTCTATGGGGAAAAAGACCACTGCAGCAGCAACTGTCAGCAGCGAGGCTATTATCCAGAAAAGACGGGTACGGCTCATCTATTTGCTAATTTGCAAATTATCTAATTGTATTTTTAGCGGTTTGATATACTCTAAGTAAGGAGCTTTTAGCTTGTCGTCTATAGGCACAGCATCGGGTAGTTTTTCTTTCAGTGGGTCTACTTGCACACCATTCTTCCAAAAACGATAGCACACGTGAGGCCCTGTAGCCAAGCCGGTACTACCCACTAACCCAATTACCTCGCCTTGCGCTACGTGCTGCCCTTGCGAGCTATAATTCTCGACATATGTAGGTACTGGGTAGTATAGGTGTTGTTATGGCGTACCTTTACGTAATTACCATTGCCTGAGGTATGTCCTGCCTCTATCACTGTGCCGGCTGCCGTTACGCGTATAGGGGTACCGGTAGGAGCGGCGTAGTCCGTGCCAAAATGCCCTTTCATACGGTGTAGCACGGGGTGAAAAACGCATCCCGAATTTAGAGGTAATACGAAAGATATCTAATGGCGATTTGAGGAACATACGCTTCATCATATTTCCGTTTTTCGTCGTAAAAAGCCATTTTGTACCTTTAATAGTGTCAGTAGTGTAGTTAAAAGCGTAATACTTTTTGCCTTCCCACTCGAAGTAAGCTGCTTTTACCTTTTCGACCCCTGCAAAAAAATAGTATCTTCTACATAGCGCTCGTCATAAATAATCTTGAAAAACATCGCCTTTTTGTAGGCGGAAGAAGTCGATAGTATAGTCGAAAATCTGTCCTAACTGATAGGTTGCGTTTTGGCTGATACCTGCTGCTTGTGCATCGACGGTTGGGTTGTTTTCTATGCTGCCTGCAAAAGGCTTTTTTTCTACCACCGACACTTTGCGCTGAGCGGTATAAGCATAGATAGAGTCGGTTAGGGTGTACCACTATATAATCTACCACATTGGGCTGATATACAAAAACTATGGGGCGTGTCGGGTTTCTTCTTGTCATACAGAAAGGCGTACATTTTGCCTACGTGAAAGTTCTTAGGGCTAATGAGGCTCTTTAGTTTGGGTGGTTATGTTATAGATGTCGCCCACAGCTACGCCCTTCTCTTCCAAAAAGCTTGCCAAAAGTATCGCCCTGCCTTAGGGTATCTTTGTTAATATTGTAATCATTGAGGTTAAAACCGAATTCATATACAGGTGCTGGGGTAGCTACTTGGGTGGTAGCACTAGTGGTGCCTGTGCTAATAGTATACTGCTCGCACGAGGTCAATACAAAGGGCACTAAGAGCCATATAAAACGCTTTCTTTATCATTTTTCTCTCTATGTTAATATTCGGGCAAAGATACTATTTATTATTGACAATTTGGTCATTATCAAAAAATATTAATTTTGCTCGTCTAAAAAAATATTTTTTTAATGCTAATAGAACTTATATGATAACGCTTACTTTAGCCTCTCTTGAGAAAGGACAATCAGCAGTGATTACGGGTTTTGCTCCCGAGTGTAGGCAAGAGGTGCGCCAACGCTTGTTAGACTTGGGGTTCGTGCGCGGCACTACCATTAGGGTAGAGAATGTAAGTCCGCTATCCGACCCTGTGGCGTACAATATCCACAACACCCAGATAGCCTTGCGAAAAAAAGCGATGCTTTATGTGTACTGATAAACTTAGAAGAAAAATGAAAAATGTATGTGATACTTGCGAGACTAAACCCTGCTGCCTCGCTCAAACGATTGGGCGAAGAGCAAGGCGATTATAGCTATACTATCGCCTTAGCAGGCAACCCTAATACGGGCAAAAGTACCGTGTTCAACGCTCTTACAGGGCTACACCAACACACGGGCAACTGGACGGGCAAGACCGTAACGCGTGCCGAGGGGAGTTTTTCTTTCGGCGGTACGCGCTATAAGATGATAGACCTCCCGGTACCTACTCGCTGCTTTCTACCTCTGAAGACGAAGAGGTAGCCCGCGATTTTATCCTCTTTGGAAAGCCCGATGTTACAGTAGTGGTGGTAGATGCCAGCCGATTAGAGCGCAACCTCAGCCTTGCACTACAGATATTAGAAATAACTGACAAGGTAGTGCTATGCCTGAACCTGATGGACGAGGCGCGCCGCCACCACATCAGCATCGATACTCGCACCCTTTCGCGCGATTTGGGCATACCGGTAGTAGCCACCAGCGCGCGCACTAAAGAGGGAATAACCGACCTACTACAGGCTATAGAAGCCGTAGTAAGTGGAGCTTTTCAGACTAAGAAACAAACTTTTTATCGATTTGCCTAAGCAGAATGCTGAAGCTGTTGCTCAGCTTAGCCAGCTGCTCAGCGAACTGAACCCTGCGCTACCCAATACGCGCTGGTTAGCGATGCGCCTTATCGAGGGCGATGAAAGCGTAAAGAAAGGCGTTGCTGAAGGGGTATTTTCTGAAGTTAATACTCCAGAGAAGCAAACACGAGTGCTACGGATAGCCGATGAGTATCACCGCTTATTGGGCGACAGCTATCGCAACGATTTAGTAGAGGCTATTTATGCCAAAGCAAATGCTTTGTGTGAGGGCTTCAGTAAGCACTGACTTTTCAGCGCGTTCTTTTCCGCATCGACCGCGCTATTGACCGCATCGTTACCCACCGACTATGGGGCTTCCCTATTATGTTGCTATTGCTTTCGGCTGTACTGTGGATTACCATTATTGGGGCTAACTACCCTTCGCAATGGCTCTCCGATTTCTTTATCGGTTGGCTATACCCTCTGCTGAAAGAAGGGGCTACGGCTTTGCACTTCCCTTGGTGGCTGAGCGGTTTCCTTATCGATAGGGGTGTATCTGGCTACGGTATGGGTAGTATCGGTAATGCTCCCTCCTATGAGTATCTTCTTTCCGCTCTTCACCCCTACTCGAAGACTTTGGCTACCTACCGCGTGTGGCCTTCAACCTCGACCGTATGTTTCGCACCGCTGGCGCACACGGCAAGCAAGCCCTAACGATGAGTATGGGCTTTGGCTGCAATGCCGCTGGCGTGGTAGCTACCCGCATTATCAACAGTCCGCGCGAAAAGCTCATCGCTATCATCACCAATAACTTTTCGCTATGCAATGGGCGCTGGCCTACCCAAATACTTATCGCTACGCTCTTCATAGGGCATTAGTACCCAAAGAGTGGTCGGGCACCGTATCGATGTTGGCAGTGATAAGCATAGCCGTATTGGGGATTGCCTTTTCGCTTTTCACCTCGTGGCTGCTGTCTAAAACACTGCTGAAAGGGGAATCATCTTTCTTTGTGCTTGAGCTACCCCCTTACCGCCCGCCGCGTTTCTTTCAGACGCTCTACACTTCGCTTATCGACCGCACCCTTATCGTGCTATGGCGGGCTATCGTATTTGCCGCTCCCGCAGCGCTGTTTATCTGGCTTATTTGCAATATTCCTATTGGCAGTCAGCCGTTAGCTCTTTGGCTCATACAAGGTCTCGACCCTATAGGGTATGTTCATCGGTCTTAACGGAGTGATACTGCTCGCCTACGTGGTGGCCATACCAGCTAATGAGATTGTTATCCCTACGATACTGATGCTTACCACTATGGTATTAGGGCAAGCCTCTGCCGCCGAAGCAGGCGTACTGATGGAGGCTACCAATAGCGAAGTTGGCAACCTACTACACGCTGGTGGCTGGACGCTCCTAACGGCTGTGAATCTGATGCTTTTTAGTCTTTTGCACAACCCTTGTAGCACTACCATCTACACCATCTACAAAGAGACTAACAGCAAAGAAATGGACGCTCATCGCTACTTTTTCTGCCTATACTATACGGCGTGATAGTTTGCTTTTTAGTAAAAAAACGATTTTTTTAAAGACAAGAAACAAAATACAAAAAGACGAAATGCGAGTAACACCCGTATTTCGTCTTTTTGTATTTTGTATTCATCTCTATTTTTAGAACTGATAGCCTACACCACCCTAATACACTGATAGTAGCTGCTGGCATAATACCTCCCCAAGCATTGTGGCGTGTAGTGAGTATTTGCGATTGAGCAAGTTAAGGGCATTGAGGTTGAAGTTCCACTGCTTGTAGCTATAGCTAGCCGTTGCATTGAGCAAGAAGAACTTAGGTATTAAACCCTACATTGCCATTAGCAGAGCCTTCAAAAAAGTATTGGCAAGGTCTGAAAATTGTGAGCTCACAAAGTTGCCATATACGTTGGTAGTAAGGGTGCCCTTGCCTACCCCACATTGGTATTTAGCCCCTGCAGTTGCAGTATAGCGCGGTGCATAAGGTACGCGGTTGCCTTTGTTCATTCCGTACTCTATAGTAGCTCTTTGTATAGCACCACTACCGTAGAGTTTTAATCCTTCTACCGGATAAATAGCACCACTTACTTCTATCCCTCTGTGTAGGGCTTTTCCTCCGTTGTTTAGCAAGCCACTTTCGCGGAATATTTTATGATTGAAGTCTAATATATAGGCGGCTAATTCTACTTCTAACCATTGGGTAGGGCGTGTGCGTAGTCCTATTTCGTAGTTGTCAGAGTTTCGGCATCGAGGTCGCCATTGGTTTCGAATGCTGAACGTATCTGAGGCATCTTATAGCCTTTAGAATAAGTAGCATAAGCACGATACTGCTCAGAGAATTTGTAGAACAACCCTAATGAGTAAACAAAAAGCATCTTCGTTGCGGTTATCCCAACTATTCTTGTAATAATCTTCTTTGTCGTAATTCACAAAAGTATAGCGTACCCCTGGGTTGATGTTTAGCTTATCGGTGATGTGGAACTCATCGAACACATACCCCTCTACCACCGCTACGGTATTAGCCGAGTTGGCAGTAGTCTTGCCTGCTTTCTTGCCCATTTCATCGCCAGCTACTGATACCTCGTGGGTAACGTCAGTATGTAGGCGGATACCTGCTAACAGTTTGTTTTCTTTGTCGAATAGGGTATTAGTACGCTCGTAGTCTGAGAATAAGCCCACTGTAGGGGATATCGCGCAAAGCAGCGATAAATTTGCGCTTGCTAGCGGTAGCGTTGCGGTTGTCTAACCACCAGTCCCTTTTTAGGTAACTACCATATACCGAAGTGGTCAGGCTATTGGTTTCATCAAAACTGCGTTTGTATGAAATAGCGGTACTGAAGCGTCTTGCCTCGAAGAAGTCGTGCGGATTTACAGACTGCTCAGGGTCTTGCTCCCATTGTGCTTGACTGAGTCCGCCTGGGGTTTCAGAGTATTCGGTAAAGCCGTTTAAGAAGAAACGCCATTCGTTTTTGTCGCCTACCTTAGCTGTTATGTTAGCGGTAAGGTCGTTTACGTTATAGCGGCTGCGCGACTTTTCTAAAAGCCATCGCCTTGGCGACGGTGAAAACCTGCATAGTAATTCATAGCTCCTTCATTAGTATTACCTACTGTTTCCACCCCTATATTTAGGGGCATTGTGGTTGCCGTATTGTAGGTTGATGCCTGTATAAGGGCGAGCGGCTCCTTTTTTTAGTGATGATATTTACCACCCCACCTATACTACCACTTCCGTAGAGGGCAGGCGAAGCACCTTTTATCACTTCTACACTTTCTATAGCTCCTACGGGCATCATATAGTAACCGCCCATATCAGAATAACTCTGTCCGATAGGTATTTTACCGTCTATTACCACTAAAGTATTGCTATTGCGGTTGGGCTCTATACCGCGCAAGCCTATACCTGGGCGCAAGCCACGACCGTCTTCATCTATGTAGTTCACCCCTGGCATAAAGCGTACCGCATCGCCCACTGCTGGGATAGCTAATTCTTTTTATTTGCGAAGCTGAAATAACATTTACAGTGCCTGCAAAGTCTTTTTATCTGGCGTTTGATACCGGTAGAAGTAACGGTTACCTCGCCTAACTCTTGTGTAGAGGCTTTCATCTGTACGCTGATAGACGAACGGCCATTTAGGGCAATCTCTTGGGTTTGGTAACCCAAAAATCGGAAAAACGAGTACCGCATTAGCATCAGCCTTGAGGGTAAAACGCCCCTCTTCATCGGTGATAACGCCTCGTTGAGTGCCTTTTTACTACCACACTAACCCCCAACATAGGGAGAGCCATCGGTATCGAACACTTGTCCTTCTACCTCTATTTCTTCTTGTTGAAAGCGCGTTACGCTTGTGTTTTCGAGGGCTGAAGACTTCGCTTCGGCTACCTCAGAGGCTATCATAGCTAACAGCAGACTGCCCAAAAAAATAGTGATTTGTTTTTCATAAAAAAACATTTATTTATTACTTTTCGGGCGCAAAAATAAAAAACTTTCTAAATAATTGCAAGCATTTATGTAGAAATTTTTTTAAAATAATATGTGTTTAAATACAAAAGACGAAATACGGGTGTTACTCGCATTTCGTCTTTTTCGTATTTTCTATTTCGCCTTTATTTCAGTAAGTTATAGAGCTTGCGAAACTTAAATTAAATCATTATTTTTTTCTTTTTGAGAAGGGGAGTATTATGTTTTTCCTTAGCCAGACGACGGGCTACATTTCTATTGGCTTCTTTAGAAAGTGCCATAATAAATTCATAATCTTCAGGGCTTTCTTCTTCAAAAAGCAGCCTCTACAAGGGCTGCTTTTTTTCCTTTGTAGCAGTCTTTTTGTCTTCGTTTTGGTCTCCTTAAAAGGAAACAAAACTGAATGTTTTAAGAAGTTCCACAAGGGCAGAGGCTTGTGGGTGACTCTCATTAATGGTAAAGGTCATAGACATAAGATTCTTATTCTGTAAGGCAAAGATACAAAAATTATTCCAATGTAGGGATTAGTAATCGTTTTTGCTTTTTGCCGAAAAGCAGAAACATCCAGTAGCTTTAAAGTGAAGTAATAAAAGTTAAGAATCCTAAAACTACCCCTACCAAATTGGGGATAATGAGAATATAATCTGGCTTAGGCTCTTTTGTCCAGCCATACACCACCCAGATAAGACAAGACCCAGCTGCAAACAAAGGTTGCCAAGGTTGTGCTTTGTGCCCTCTAAGTTGGCCATAATTTGAGGAATATAGGCTACAAATACCGCCACTCCTATAAAGGCTCCTATGGAACCTATAAACAAATTAATTTTTTTGCTTGATATTTCTTTTTCGTTCACAATAATATGGTTTTCTGCAAAGATAGTAATTCGTATTTTTCTATTTCGTCTTTATTTTAGTATTCGATTTCTTCTATATATTCAAGAGTTTTTACGTTACTACCTCTTTGTCCAAAGAATTTTTTTCATTGTAGGATATCCCTTACTGTTATAAGTAAGCTCAATAGAGGTAATATTCTTAACCAAATTTCCTTGATAATCAGGATAGCTATCCACTTGTTCTATCAGGTTATTTTTTTACTATAACTTTTTTTGTAAGAAATAATCAGGAACTGTTGTTTTTCATCAACGCATTCAGTGGTGTAGGGTTTTGTATTGCTATCGTATTTATACTCGGTAGTGTGCCCTCTTTCTACTTTTTATTAGGTTTGCCCCTGCTACGGTATAAGTAGTAGTGTTGGTTTGAGTACTTGTACCTGTTACTACCGCTCCATTCCCATCGCGATAAGTAACGGTTTCGTTTACGATAATATCACTACCGCTATAGGCTAACACACTCTCAGAGTATCTATTTACCTTTTTGCGCTCTCCGTTAATCCAAGTACTTGAAGGGCTCTGTCTGATAATCTTTGTTAGCTGTTCACCCTCATAGCGGTATTCTTGGGTATAAGAATCTCCTCCACTATCTGTTCTATGAGGCTCTACGCGTGTTTCTTTTTATCACTCGTCCTTGCCCGTCATAGGTATAATCTTCAATTGCATAATCTTCTGTAGAAGGTTCGCCATGTTTTAGTTGTTTTATACGGTTACCCTCGTATTCTACTCTCATAATACTAGCAGTACCTGTTTGGACGCCATTCTCATACTCAGTAATAGTAACCGACAACAGCTTACCGTTTTTGAATGTTGTAGGTTGCTACATTGCTCCTATTCCTATTAGGAAAAGTAGTAGTTATTTTTCTTAGGGAAAGCACCCTCTTGTATGCCTGTATCGTTGTTGTCATCTTTACCACAACCTACTAAGGCTACGCTTGCCATTAAGGGCGATAAAAAAACTTTTTCATATAGATATTATTTTTAAATTTGGGGCAAAAGTACAAATAAATTAGCTAATCAGCAAATTTTTCTGGGTTTTGAGCGGTAATTAAATGTTTATACTTTGCTCATCTTTCGCTTATCCTTCGCTTATCCTTCGTTCTTCCTATATGGTTCCTATATCGCTTGTATAGGGAAGGTGGCTGTAGCGCTTTTTCTGCCGAATTAGCAAACAAGAGAATAAAAGTGTATTTGACCTAAATAATTAGTTGTTAAACACTGATAATTGATATTTATTTTATATCTTTTGCATTTTGAAAAGTTATAGAGCCTCTATGAGTAGATATATCAAAAATATACATATCAATAAAGTACGACATCTGAAGGACATAAATATCCCTTTGGAAAAGGAAGATTATCCTCATTTGATGATTACTGGTAAGAATGGTAGTGGGGAAAAACTTCTCTGCTCAATGCCATTGCTAATCATATTGAAAGAATAGCAAAATGATCGCTGTAAGCTTTTTGAAAAATGTTGGTGAGGGTAACCGTTGCTTTTTGAAGATGTTGATAGCCTTATTAGAAAAATATCAAGACGGCAACTTTATTATTGCTTTTTATGAAGCGCATAGAACTATAAAAAAACTCCAAGAACCCATAAACCCTACTAAACCTGAACTTCAAGATAAATGGGGAATAAAAGCAAACCTCTACTCAAGAGTTTCTTAACTTCCTATCCGACCTTAAAAATACAAGAGGCTTTAGCACTGAAATGAAAAAAATTAGAGAAAGATGCTAACCAAATCAGAGAATGGTTTGTGAATTTTGAAGAGTTATTGGGTGAGATTTTTCAAGATGAAGACTTACAATTACATTTTAATTATAAAGATTATTCTTTTAAGATATTAACCAAAGGAAAAGAATTTAAGTTTACAGAGTTATCAGACGGTTTTTGCGGCAGTTTTGGATATAGTAGTAGACCTTATTCTGAAAAATGCAGCATAAAAACCAACTTACAAGAGCTTATGAGTGTGAAGGTATCGTGTTAGTAGATGAGATTGAAACCCACTTGCACTTGGAATTGCAAAAAGGTCATTATGCCACTACTAACAAAGATTTTTCCCTAATATACAATTTATCGTTACTACCCACTCGCCTTTTTGTGTTGAGTTCGCTCAGCAATGCCGTAGCGTTCGACTTAGAACACCAAGAAATAATAGAAGATTTAACCGAGTATTCATACAGAATCATTAGCTGAAGGGTATTTTTGGGGTAAAAACTGCTTCCAGCTATATGGGAATGCAATTGGGTAGATTAGAGGAACTTTTGAAAAAAGAAGTGCTTTCTCTCTCTGAAAAGACTGAACTAAAAGACCTTATCTGTGATTTTGATAAAATACCAGAGGTAGTCTCACCCAAAATTATAGGGAGGTACTCACAACTGAAGAACCAACATTTTTGCAAAAATCAATGCGCTATGATACAATTGCAAAAAAACTACCACCGCTCCCTGCTTCTTTGGCTACTAAAAACAAATATGACGGCGAGGATGTGAAAGCCTTATTAGCCAAAGACCATTATGATAAATGCTATATCTGTGAGCGCCAACTGACTACTGATTTTCAAGTAGAACATTTGCACAGCCAAGAGCATTACCCTGATGAAAAGTATAATTGGGATAATCTTTTCTTTGTGTGTAGCTATTGTAATGGAAAAAAGTCGGCTAATTTTGACGGTATTGTAAACCCTACTAAAGAAGCTATTGAAGAGAAAAATCGTGCAAACCCTTAATTATGACAAAGCAGATTTTGCTACTAATGATACTTCGGCGGCTATACAACAAACGATTGTGCTACTGAATCGTATTTTCAATGGGAAAAAAATGCCATAAGAACGCTTAAAGAAGAACGCTTTTTTTGAGGAGTTTCTCTCAAAAAATGAATAATTTTGAAAAAGCTGTTAATAATTATCTCTGCACCCACCCCAGAAACCAAGGAGGTAGTAAGAGAGTTACTCTCTATAAAACAAGATTTTTTTAGGGTTTTAAGTATTGGATAATCAAGAATAATCCCGCTCTTTTTCGAGAGTTTTCGAATAATATTATATGGAACAAGTGAAATATTCAACATATATGAAAAATACAAATGGTAGACCTACAAGGTCAGTATGAAAAGAATTAGAAATCAGGTGCAGGCTTCTTTTGAAGAAGTGCTTAGTACTACCGCCTTTATCAATGGGCCTCAGGTACAGCAGTTTCAGAAAGAATTAGAAGCCTATATGGGCGTGAAACACGTAATCCCTTGTGCTAACGGTACCGATGCACTGCAAATAGCAATGATGGGACTCGGTCTGAAAGAAGGCGATGAGGTGATAACCGCCGACTTTACCTTTGCCGCTACCGTAGAGGTGATTGCCCTACTGAAACTAACCCCCGTACTGGTAGATGTGTATGACGATACTTTTAATATCAATATTGAAGCCATAGAAAAAGCTATTACTAAGCGCACTAAAGCTATCGTGCCTGTACACCTTTTTGGTCAGCCAGCCAATATGGAGGCGGTTATGGCACTGGCTAAAAAGCATAACCTCTTCGTAATTGAAGATAACGCCCAAGCGATAGGGGCTGACTACACCTTTGCCGATGGTCGCCAACAAAAAGTGGGCACTATCGGACACGTAGGGGCTACCTCTTTCTTCCCTTCTAAAAACTTAGGTTGCTATGGCGACGGAGGGGCTATCTTCACTAATGACGATGAGCTGGCTTACACCCTTAGAGGTATCGTAAATCACGGTATGTATGTGCGCTATCACCACGATGTGGTAGGGGTAAACTCGCGTTTAGACTCGCTACAAGCGGCTGTACTACGCGCTAAACTGCCCTCACTTAGACGAGTATAACAACTGCCGTCGCGAGGCTGCCCGCAAATATACCGAAGCCCTACAAGGCAACGCTAACGTTATCACCCCTGTAATCGCTAAAGGCTACGACCACGTATTCCACCAATACACCTTTGCGCATCACCAACGGCAAACGCGATGCCTTGGCTAAAAGTTTTTGCTGACAATGGGGTACCTTTTTGGCATCTACTACCCTATACCGCTACACGCTCAGAAAGCTTATACTCGTAGCTCTTATAACGAGGCTGACTTCAGCGTAACCAATCAGTTAGTGCAAGAGGTCATTTCGCTACCGATGCACACCGAGCTGGAAGACGAGCAAATAGCTTTTTATAACAGACCTTATCAATAAAAACCGTATAATCAGAGATTAAAAATGGATCAAAGAAAAAGAAGAAGCATTACACTATCACGAGTTTCCGCAACCCGGTAAGATAGCTATTGTACCTACCAAAAAAACACGCTACCCAACACGACCTGTCATTGGCTTACTCGCCTGGTGTGGCTGAGCCTTGTTTGGCTATCGCTGAAGACAAAAAAGCAACGCTTATAAATATACCGCTAAAAAGTAACCTTGTAGCCGTTATCTCGAACGGTACAGCTGTACTAGGTTTGGGCGATATAGGCGCTGACGCTTCGAAGCCTGTAATGGAAGGGAAAAGGATTGCTCTTCAAAAATATTCGCAGGTATAGATGTATTTGATATTGAGGTTGATGCTACCGATGTAGATAAGTTTGTAGAAACCGTAAAGGCGATTGCTCCTACTTTTGGAGGGATTAACCTCGAGGACATCAAAGCGCCTGAGGCTTTCGAAATAGAACGCCGCCTGAAAGAAGAATTAGATATACCGGTGATGCACGACGACCAACACGGTACGGCTATCATCTCGGCAGCTGCCCTTATCAACGCGTTAGAAATCGTAGGTAAAGACATCAGCAAAGCACAGATAGTGGTAAACGGAGCTGGTGCGGCTGCTATCTCTTGTACTCGCTTATACGTAGCCCTCGGTGCTGACCCTAAGAACATAGTAATGTGCGATAGCAAAGGGGTTATTCGCAAAGATGCGCCCTAACCTAACAGAACAAAAAGCTGAATTTGCTACCGACCGCGACCTTCGCACTCTGGAAGAAGCAGTGAAAGGCTCTGATGTATTTATCGGGCTTTCTAAAGGTAATGTGCTTACCCTGAAATGCTGCTTTCGATGAACAAAGACGCTATCGTATTTGCGATGGCGAACCCTACCCCTGAGATTGACTACGACTTGGCAGTGAAAACTCGTCAGGATATTATAATGGCTACCGGTCGCTCAGATTATCCCTAACCAAGTGAACAACGTGCTTGGGTTCCCTTATATCTTCCGCGGGGCGTTAGACGTTCGTGCTACTAAGATTAACGAGGAAATGAAGTTGGCTGCGGTACGCGCTATAGCTGAATTGGCTAAAAACCTGTCCCTCAGCAAGTGAGTTTGGTATACGGAGGTGAGAACTTAACCTTTGGCAAAAACTACATCATACCTAAACCTTTTTGACCCTCGACTTATATACGAAGTACCCCTGCTATCGCCAAAGCGGCTATCGCTACAGGAGTAGCACAGCACCCTATCAGCGATTGGGAAGCCTACAAAGGCGAACTAATGGACAGAATAGGGGTAGGGTAGCAAAGAAATACGCCTATTGCAAGACCGCGCTAAACGCGCTCCCTAAGCGAGTAGTATTCGCAGAAGGTGACCAGAAAGAAGTGCTAAAAAGCGGCACAACGCATTTACGAAGACGGTATCGGTATACCAGTGCTTTTTGGGTAACAAAGATGTTATTAAAGCCTTGAAGCACGAAATAGGTTTTACTGCCCGTGTAGATGTAATAGACCCTAAGAGCGATGCCGAACGCGCACGCCGCGAACGCTTCATAGAGCTATACTGGAAACAACGCGAACGCCGTGGGGTAACCTACGAGGCGGCTGACCGACTTATGCGCGAGCGCAACTACTTCGGTACTATGCTGGTAGAAACCGGTCAGGCAGATGCTATGATTACTGGTTACTCGCACGCTTATCCTAACGCTATACGTCCGGTACTAGAAATCATCAAAAAAGAAGAAGGTGTAACGCGCATAGCGGCTGCAAGTATAATGCTTAGCAAGCAAGGGCCTATTTTCTTATCGGATGCCACTATCAACATAGACCCATCGGCGGCTGACCTTGCTAATATAGCGCTGCTAACGGCTAAAGCGGTAAAATTCTTCGGCTTAGAACCTTCAGTAGCGATGCTATCGTATTCTAACTTTGGGTCGGCTACCTCTGAAAGTACGCTAAAGGTACGCGAGGCTGTGGCTTACCTACACAAGCATTACCCTGACTTAGTGGTGAGATGGCGAGATACAAGCGGACTTTGCCCTTAACCCCTGACAAGATAGCCAAGACCTATCCGTTCTCTAAACTGAACAATGGCAAGGGGGCTAATGCGCTGATATTCCCTAACTTAGAGGCTGCTAACATCAGCTATAAGCTACTAAAGGAAACTCAGCACTTAGACACCATAGGGCCTGTGATTATGGGTCTTACTAAGCCTATACACATTACCACTATCGGGTCGACCGTAGATGAGATGGTAAACTTAGCTACTCTGGCTGTGATAGAAGCACAGGGTAAATAATTAACCTAAAAAATTAAAATAATAAAAATATAATGAGTCATAAAATTCCTTGGCAAGAACGCCCTGCAAGTTGTACCGATGTGATGTGGCGTTACTCTGAAAACCCTATTATCGGTAGATATGATATTCCTACCTCTAACAGTATTTTTCAACTCGGCTGTAGTGCCTTTTGGCGATGGTTTTGCAGGGGTATTCCGCTGCGATAACAAAGCCGTGCAAATGAATATTTTTGCGGGTTTTAGTAAAGATGCTATCAACTGGGAAATCAACCACGAACCTATCGTAATGAAGGGGGGTAATACTGATTTCTTACACTCTGAGTACAAATATGACCCTCGTGTAACCTTTATAGAAGACCGCTATTGGGTAACTTGGTGTAACGGCTATTGTGGCCCTACCATCGGTATCGCTTACACGTTCGACTTTAAAGAGTTCTTCCAATGCGAGAATGCCTTTTTGCCATTCAACCGCAATGGAGTGCTTTTCCCTGAGAAAATCAATGGTAAATACGCGATGTTAAGTCGCCCAAGTGATAACGGACATACTCCTTTTGGTGATATTTTCATCAGCTACAGTCCGGATATGAAGTACTGGGGCGAGCACCGCTGTGTGATGAAAGTAACGCCTTTTGTTGATAGCGCTTGGCAATGTACTAAGATAGGAGCTGGTGCCGTGCCTATCAAAAAACTAAAGACGGTTGGTTGTTATTCTATCACGGGGTGATTAATACTTGCAACGGTTTCCGTTACTCTATGGGGGCTGCCCTATTAGACCTAAACGACCCAAGCAAGGTAATCGCTCGTACACAGCCTTACCTTTTGGCGCCAGCCACCCTCTACGAAACTACTGGCGATGTGCCCTAATGTAGTATTCCCTTGCGCTGCCCTACATTCTATTGAAGAGGACAAAGTAGCGGTATACTACGGTGCTGCTGATACGGTAGTAGGAGTAGCTTTCGGACGCATCTCTGAAATCGTGAAGTTCACCAAAAGAAAATTCGCTTTAATTTTTAAGAGAATACCAGCATAATAAAAATTGCGTGATTTGTGGAAAAATCACGCAATTTTTATTATTTTTGCATTTTAAAACTATTAACATCCCCCTTGCCCCTTCGAAGGGGAGAAGCGATGTAAATACAATAATTAAGACTTTTGGATAGACTCTGTACAATAGAATAATGCTTAACTTTTGAAAGATGAAAATCGCTATTTATATACGACAATATACTGCTGAAAAACGAAAGCATTTTTACAGCAGCTTTTTCTCGCTCTTTACCCCTGATGACCAAGTGTATATAGAGCAGGAAATACTATCGGAATTGCAGCTGAGGTCTGATACATTCAACAGTGCTAAATCTTTTTGCTTCATTCGAAGACCTAAACCCCTCTTACGACGTGATGCTGACTATAGGGGGCGATGGCACGCTGCTAAAGGGCATTACCTATGTACGCAGTTTGCAGATACCTATTTTTGGGCATCAATGCAGGACGATTAGGCTTCTTGGCAACCGCCCACAAAGACGACCTGCCCAATGTATTAGGAACAACTGCGCAAAGGCGATTATCAGGTGGTAGAACGCTCGGTTATAGAGGCTGTGTTTGCCGATACAGGCGAGCCTGTCGATACGGTGAACTTCGCCCTTAACGAGATAACCGTTACTCGCAAAAAATACCGCCTCGATGATAACTGTCGATACGGAACTAAACGGAGACTACCTATGCTCTTATTGGGCTGATGGACTTATCATTGCTACCCCTACAGGCTCTACGGGCTACTCGTTAAGCTGTGCGGGGCCGGTAATATTGCCTACCGCCAAGAACTTTGTGCTTACCCCTATCGCTCCTCATAATCTGAGCGCTCGCCCTGTTATCATTCCGGAAGACGCAGAGGTGAAACTGAGCATTTCAGGGCGCGAAAAAGAAGTTCCTGATGTCGCTTGACTCGAATATCAAATCGATACCCAACAAACAGAGTATCATAGTTAGGAAAGCCCTTTCGTAGTGAAAATGATTCGTTTAGAGGGCGATAGCTTTATCAAAACCCTTCGCACCAAGCTACTTTGGGGTGAAGATAAACGAAAATAAATAAGATGTTGCACGTATCACTAACTGAAAATAAGAAAATATACTTTTGCCTCAGACAATCACTTGGGCGCTCCTACCCCCGAGGTGAGCAAGGAGCGCGAAGCAAAATTCGTGCGCTGGCTCGACACTATAAAAAGCCGATGCTGGGGCTATCTTCCTCTTAGGGCGACCTATTCGACTTCTGGTTTGAGTACCGCACAGTAGTGCCTCAAAGGCTTCGTACGCACCTTAGGCAAGCTGGCCGAACTGCGCGATAGCGGCATCGCTATTTACTTTTTCGTAGGCAACCACGACCTATGGATGGACGATTATTTTGAAAAAGAACTCAATATACCTGTCTTTCACCGTCCGCAAGAGGGTGGAGAGCTGCGGCAAACGCTTCCTGATAGGGCACGGCGATGGTTTAGGGCCTGGTGATAAGGGCTACAAGCGAATGAAGAAAGTATTTACCAATCCTTTTTGCAAGTGGCTTTTTCCGCTGGTTGCACCCCGATATAGGCGTGCGTTTTGAGCGCAATATTTATCGGTGAAAAAAACAAGATGATTTTCGGGCGATGAAGACGTGCATTTCTTAGGCGAAGACAAAGAGTGGTTAGTGCAGTACTGCAAGCGCAAATTAGAGACTACCCATTATGATTACTTCCTTTTTGGGCATCGGCACCTACCAATGACCATCGATTTGGGCGGCAAAGCTACCTATATAAATACCGGCGACTGGATACACTACTACACTTATGCTGTATTCGATGGCAAAGAAACAAAGCTGATGAATTTTGAATTATAAATTATGAATTTTTGAATTAACAATTAAAAAAATGATTCGTATTACAAAAGAAATTTGATTTTGAGGCAGGGTCACGCCCTCTATGGTTATGACGGTAAGTGCAAAAAAACCTGCACGGACATAGCTATAAACTTTTTAGTGACCGTTATTGGTACGCCAATCAATGACCCACACAACGTTAAAAAAACGGTATGGTTATCGATTTTGGCGACCTAAAACGCATCGTACAAGAACAGATTATCACCCTTTTGACCACGCTATGGTGTTCAACTCTAACTCACCTCATCAGGAGTTGGCAGAAAGCCTGCGCGCCAAAGGACACAATATCATCAGTGTACCCTATCAGCCTACGAGCGAAAAATCTGGTAATTGACTTTGCACAGCGTATTCAGCAGCAATTGCCCCCTAATGTACAGCTTTACTCTATACGTCTATGCGAAACCGAAAGTTCGTATGCCGAATGGTTTGCCTCTGACAATTCGCAGCCTGTATGCGCTCTGCCTGATGCTGATGGCTATATTTTTCGACCTCGATAGGGGTGTTAGTAGATACGGCTAAGTATCATTATTTAGCTTGGAAAGAAATCGCTAAAGAGTTTGGTTTTTGAGCTTACTCCCGAACACAATGAGCAGCTGAAAGGCATAGGGAGAGAGGTATCGCTGCACAAAAATATTATCGTGGGCAGGCAAGAGCCTAAGCGAAGAGGTTTTTGCGCAGACCGCCCTTAGAAAAAGAATGAAAGTTATCTGCAAAAAAATAAGTCATATAGACCATAAGGAACTATTGCCAGGGTACTGCCACTGCTTCAGCAACTAAAAAGCAAAGGCAAGAAGATAGCCCTTGGTTCTGCTAGTAGAAATGCACGCTTAGTATTAGAACGCACTGGTATACTGCCTTATTTTGATGCCATAGTTGATGGAACAATGGTCAGCAAAAGCCAAACCCTGACCCAGAAGTTTTCTTGAAAGCGGCTGAAGCCTTACACCCTCAGTGCCGACCGCTGCTGTGTATTAGAAGATGCTCCTGCGGGTATACAAGCTGCTAAAGCCGCTGGAATGACCGCTATAGGAGTAGGAAGTCCGGAAATTCTGAAAGGAGCTGATAAAGTAATCAGTTCTTTAGCTAATGGTTAAAAATATTGATAATGAGCTACCTAAAAAAAGTGATATACGTTAATTTTTTTGTTAAAAGTCTGATTTTATTTTTGGTATTTCAAAAACGCCGTACCTTTGCCAGCGCAATGAGGGTGGTAGCTCATTGTAAAACTTCAAATAATAGTTTTCATAATTTAAAGTTTTGGTTGGTTAATGGAAAAAGTCCGATAAATAATTATCGGACTTTTTATTTTATATCTTAAAAAGACTTGCATTTATCAAATATAAATGCTACCTTTGTAGCATCTTTTTGATAACCACTCAAAAGGAACTACAACTATTATGCAAACTGAACTAATTATTACCCTTGTAGTGCTACAGGTGGCTTTTTTGCTATATGGGCACTTACTGACCTCTTTAAAAGGTACAAGAACGAAAAAGAAACAAGACGTTACCTTATGGGCGTTGATGATTGTAGGGTACCCCTATATTAGGGGTATTGCTCTATTTTAATACAATTTATAGACGAAAGAGACAGTTTAATCTGCGTCGCCTAAACAGCTTAGAGCAAGATTTCAGCTTTACTAAAGTCTACCCTGCTCTTTTATTATTAGGTATCTGTCTGATGACTGTTAGCGCAGAAGTAAATACACTGCACCTGCAAGACTTAGGCATTTTCGCCATCGGATTAGGCATCGGACTATTTGTAGTGAGAGTAGAACAAAGCAAACGGCAGACGCTTTAGTACGTCGCCCTATCAGTAAATATTTGTAGCTTACTGATTTTATTACTATTTTTGCACCTTATTAAAGTAAACACTAATGGCAAAGAACAAAGAACTCAGTGTAGAAGAACAAAAAAGAGAAGCCCTCAAGCTAACCTTAGCCAAGCTAGATAAGGCTTACGGCAAGGGAACCGTACGCGCTTTAGGCGATAGCCCTGTAGAAGATGTAGAAGTATACTCTACAGGTTCTATAGGGCTTAGATGCTGCCCTCGGTGTAGGTGGCTACCCTAAAGGGCGCGTAATTGAGATATATGGTCCCGAATCATCTGGTAAGACTACCCTTACCCTACACGCTATAGCCGAGGTACAAAAAGCTAAAGGTACAGCAGCTTTTATAGATGCTGAGCACGCTTTTGACCCTGTATACGCACAGCGTTTAGGAGTAGACGTTAAAAAATCTATTGGTTACACAGCCCGATAGTGGTGAGCAGGCTCTTGAAATAGCAGATGCCCTTATACGCTCTGGTGCAGTAGACCTTATCGTTATCGACTCGGTAGCAGCGCTAACCCCTAAAGGAGAGATAGAAGGTGAAATGGGGGACTCTAAAATGGGGCTCCACGCTCGCCTAATGTCGCAAGCTCTACGCAAGATAACAGCTAGCATAAGCAAAGCTAACTGTATAGTGATATTCATCAACCAGTTACGCGATAAGATAGGCGTATCATTTGGCTCTCCTGAAACTACTACAGGAGGTAATGCACTAAAAATTCTATTCGTCAGTGCGTTTAGATATCCGCAAAGCTGGAGGCCCTCAAGGAAGTGCTGCCATCAAAGATGGAAATGGTGAAATTATTGGTAACCGCACTAAAGTAAAAAGTAGTGAAAAAAATAAAGTAGCCTCTCCATTTAAGGCTACCGAATTTGATATTATCTTCGGGTTAGGAATCTCTAAGATTGGTGAAATATTAGATATAGGTGTAGATGCCGATATCATAACCAAAAAGCGGTTCGTGGTTTAGCTATAAAGAAAGTAAGCTTGGACAAGGTCGCGATGCTGTAATAAAGGTATTAAAAGACAATCCTGAGCTAACTGAAGAATTAGAAGCTGCTATAAGAGAATGGCTTAAGAGTAACGAGTTGCCAAGCAAAGGCAAGAAAAAAAGGTAAGAAAGCAGTTAGCAAAAAGCTAAAGAAGAAGACCTTGATGATGAAGTAGAAGACGAGGAGTTTGATGACGATGAAGAACTATTTGAAGATGAAGAATAGATAATTTTTTTCGCATAAAAAAATAGGGGATACTTAATTAAGTATCCCTATTTTTATTTCAACTTCTCGTTATTATGATGGCGATTGTGGTCTCGCTCAGTTTTTTTAAGCATCTTCTTATCAAAGGCTTGTTGCAAATCGATGCCTGTTTGGTTAGCTAAGCAGAGTACTACAAATACTACATCTGCAAGCTCTTCTCCCAAATCCTTGTTCTTATCGCTCTCTTTTTCTGACTGCTCCCCCATAGCGACGTGCTATGATACGAGCCACCTCACCTACCTCTTCAGTAAGTTGTGCCATATTGGTAAGTTCATTGAAGTATCTCACTCCATGCTCCTTAATCCAATTATCTACTTCTAATTGTGCGTTCTTAATGTCCATCTTGATTTATATCTAAAAACAAAAGCATTGTCATTACAACAATGCTTTTTGTTAACAGTTAAAAAAATATTTCTGTGAATTTAAATTCTAATTAGCCCACATATCTTGCTCTCTGTCACGAATCTTCTCTTTTTATCTTATCAGACTCTAAGAGTTGGAAGAGTGCATTGTTTTTGAATGTAGTCCTTTATCTTTCTATCGCCATATACGTTAGCTTCTTGATAGATAACAGAACTAAACATTCGGGCATTGAGCAAGTGGTCGAATGACATTGGGCGGGCGTCGTTCTTTCTATTGAACGTTTTTAGCCTCGTGCAAAAATTTCTCGCACCTGCGGATAGAACACCCAGAATAAAAGGTACTAATGCCGACATCGTAGAGTCGTCTGAGTCTATAAAGTTTACATCAGGTGCTACAGGGAGCCAATGCCAATAAACGATATTTAAGCTCTCCTTGGCGTTTGTCGAAGTACCATATACCACGTATGTGATACTGAGCAATATCCGATGACTCTAAGTTACGACGAGTAACGTACTCAGGCGAAAGTTTCTCTCCAGCATTTAGTTGCTCATAGCCTATATCAAGCGTATCAATCTTAGACATAGAAGCTTGGATAGCCTCAGCTGTCTTTGTTTGTGTAAAATATGAATCTACATATGATCTTTTATCTTACCATTTTTGATATTCTTGATAAGCACATCGTATAGAGAGCGGCGATAAGCGTCTACCCTCAAGTGTATCAGTAGGGAAAAAGAAGCGGAAAGTTTACCCTTTCGTTTAGGGTCGATTACTTCCCATACTTCTACAGACCATAGGATATCTCGGTCATCTACATAGCCGTAAGGTAGGGGCTTATCATTGTCAGCCTCTATCTGCGCAGCTGTTTTCACACCGATATCCGATGCTACCTTAGCATTGAGAATGTTCACCTGTGCTGATGAAAGCTGAAAAGTAAACACTAAAAATTAATAGTACTATTATATTTTTTTAGTTGTAACATAAAAATTCTTCTTAGTTTATTTCGATAACGATAGGTGAAACAGGAGGTAATTTCAATGTGCTATTGCCTACTATATTCGCTTTTTACATCGAATATCTGTACTTTATCACCACGTTTAGCTCGTGATAAAGCTGAGCGTGCTTGCTCATTAAATTTATTTCCTTTCACTACCACACTAGGTTGTCCTGGTATAAATACTTTAAACTCATTTACTTGTAGTTTCAAGTCAAAGTCAAAGTCTTCAAGTACAGCGTTGATTGGTAATACACCGATATTATCTTTTGGCAATTTGCCATCACCTATAATTCCTGCTATACTAGTTACTGCACGCGGAATACTCTTAATTCGGAAAAGTTTAGAAGAACTAAAGCGTTGTCCGTCTAACTCACCTGTTACAGTGATGGTTACATCTTTACCTTGTCCTGGTCTCATCACCCAAGCTCCTGTTCCAGAGGCTTTAGAGAGTCCTTGTCCCGAAGCCATAATTTTGTTATCAGGTACACCAGGCATCGAGATGGTGATAGGGTTATCTACCCCACGATATACTACGTTCATCTTATCAGCTGAGATAACAGCTGAGTTTGGTTTAGGAATAGTAGAGAAACTTTGTGATACAGGCACTGCTATACGCTCACCTTCTTGGTCGAAGTAAAGGTTACCTGTAATTTTGTGTTCACCAGTATTACCTGCTGAAATGTTAAGTTTCACACGTCCATCTTCAATAGTAAATTCACTTTGTGAAAGCTTTCTTCCGTCTAATGAAATATCTACTGCATTAGGACGTGTAGAAGCATCTTTACGACCCTAATACTATCGAACCATCAAATTTCTCACCTTGATAGTAAGCTCCTTTACCTTGTTCAAGCAAAGTAGTATAGTTAGTCATCGATACTTGCGATTTCAAACTACCTTCAAGTGCTTTAGCAAAGAAATCTTGTTGTACTGATAAGATGTCTGACTGCATCATAGAGAACTTAGCCAAAGAAGCGATATAAGGGAATCCTTCAAAGTTAAAGTGCAACCATTTTACGGTATTACCGTCTTTATCTTTGCGGTCATTAGTACTAAAGTTTTCTTTTACTTTAGTAGCTAACTCAGCGTAAGACTTGTCTTCACCCAATATTTTTAGAATTCCTTCGCGATACGCATTAATCTTCTCTACAAATTCTGTGCCTTTTGTAGCACCTTCAGCAAAAAAATAAGTGGTCTGTATAGTCAGATTTATCCATTGCTTGGTAATCTTTCTCCTCTACCTTCTTATCTTTTTGTCCAATAGCATCTTCCAATCCGGTTTTAATCTCTTGGATATAGCTATACAAATCTGAAGAGAGTGATTTTATTTGCTTCGATTGTTCTAAAAATCGCAGCATACTGTGCTGGGTTTTCACTCGCTTTTGAGTTTCCAGATCAGCAAAAAGCAGCCGCGATGGTACCGTTGGCCCTTGTATTTGCTGATTCAAATTTTGCATTAACTAACCCTAAATGCATCCAATACTTGTTTCCCCATATTAAGCGCAATCATCGCAAGGAAAACCAGATACATCAGGTTAATCATTTTTCTGTCTAGGACTTGCCTTTCCACCTGCCATAAGCTAAATTTTTAAATTAGTTAAGTTAATAAATTCTTCTTATCGTGCACCTCCCATTGCTGACAACATACCTCCATAAATTGTGTTCAAAGATTTTTAGATTGTCTTTAAATGAAAGCATTTGTTTGTTCAATGAGTCTAGATTATCGGCAATACCTGCTTGAGCAGAAACCTGACGTTCAGTTCTTTCTAATTGTAATTTGTAAAGGCTATTTAGTGATTCTAAGTTAGAGGCTGCCTCTGATAGCTCTTCACCATATTTGTGGGTTGCTACCATAGTACCTGCTACAGGAGCGATTTCTTTGCTTGCTTCTGCAAAGTTCTCTATCGATTTACCTAATGAACGCATTAAGTTAGCGTCAATATTAGCTTCTGCTAAAATAGCATCTAATTTTTTTCAGAAAGAGATTCTTTTAGCGCTTTCTCTTCTACTGGATTTACTTGTTGGGCTACAGCTTGCACTTGGCGTGATACTGGCTCTCCACCTTTTAGCTCTGGGTATACTAATGACCAATCTAGTTCTTCTTCTACTGGCTCAAATGCCGACATAAAGAAGATAACGGCCTCAGTACCCATACCTATTGCCAATAGCACACTACCACTAATACCCATAATATCTGCGTGCAAAAATCTTAGCTAAGGCACCGACAATTACCACAGAGGCACCTATACCGTAAGCATAATTAAAAATTCTCTTTGTTACTTTACTTCCTGCCATAATACTCTGAAATTAAAAAAATGTTGTTAGTTTATTTGTTTTTGGTTTTTGATTATTTGTTTACTATTCTATCTATAGCCTCGTGCTGATTTAGCTTGTTGTTTTTCGCTGATACCCATAAAGTCTTGTACTGTGCGGAAGCCAATGTAGCTACGCGCAGAGTCTTGATACTCATAATCACGGGTATTTACTTGCAGCATAAAGGCTACGTCTTTCCAAGAACCACCGCGTATTACCTTACGTCTGTTGTTGTCGTCCAATACGTTAGGGTTCATTGTCGACATATATTCATAAGAGTTAGGGTCGTATGAAGTATTCGTCCATTCCGATACGTTACCTGCCATATTATATAGGTTGTATCCGTTAGGCTCGTACGATTTTGCTTCTACAGTATAAAGGGCGTTGTCTGAGGCGTAGTCACCACGTAATGGTTTAAAGTTCGCCAAAAAGCACGCTTTATCATCATAGGTATAAGGACCTCCCCAAGGATAAGTACCTCCTGGTAGCCCACCACGTGCTGCATATTCCCATTCCGATTCAATCGGTAGGCGGAAAGCATTCACCGTATAATCACCTTTTGATTTCTGATAAGCATTCTTATTAAGAGTACGCCACTCGCAGAAAAGCCTTCGCTTGTATCCAGCTTACACCTACTACAGGGTAGTCGCCGTAAGCTTCGTGCCAGAAAATAGTCATTGTGCATAGGGCTCATTATATGAGTAGTTAAAGTCTCTAATCCATACAGTAGTATCAGGATAAACTTTCACTATTTCTTCTTTAATGAAGTCTTTACGTTTACCTCTTGCACGAGCAGCTTTTTCCATATCAAGCCATTGATATTTAAACTCAAACTTTTGTACGTCCATAATGCGCTTGCCGTTATAAGCTTCCTCTTCGGGCAAGTACATTTTTGTCCATTACTTCAGAATAGTACTCATCAGGATATTTATTTGTATCCCAAATAAGTGCTTTTTTTCTTGTTGAGTTTACGCGCTTTTTTTGGTCACCGTAAGTATTTTGAAGATACTGTTGGTAAGCGTTCATCTTCTCTGTATTAGTGTCTAAGTATGCAAAGTCACCAATACCACCGCTACCTGAAGTTTGGCCTGTTTGTTCAGCCATATCGGCTAACTGAGTACGGATAATAGAGTCGCGTACCCAATTCACAAATTGGCGGTATTCACTATTTGTAATTTCAGTTTCGTCCATATAAAACGAACCAACACTCACAGTTTTGACTGGAGCGTTTAAACTCGCGGTTTTATCATCATCAGAACTACCCATAATGAAAGAACCACTCGGGATAAGCGTCATACCATACGGAGTAGGGCTGCTTCCAGCTCTTACCCCCTACACCTACAAGCTCTCCTTTGTTATCACCACCTCCACGTCTACACGCTGTCATTACAAAGAATGATAGTAGCACTACAAATATTCTTCTTGCCATAAACATTGTTTAAATTCACATTTAATTAGGGGCGCAAACGTACGCATTTTATTTCACACCAGCAAAAATTTATCTACTTTTTATTTTTTTGATGGAGAGTAAAATTTAACAATTTATTCACAATTCACCGCGTTTCGTCACACCTATTTGTAAAAAAAGATTAAAAATAAAAAAACGTTTTTATATACTTATTTGTTACTTTTTAATACCCATATTCCACAAGGTAAACGCTTGCAAATCGGCATTTTGCTCTATGGTTTTGCTCACCGGTGTTCCCGCTCCGTGCCCTGCATTGGTTTCTATCCTAATAAGTATAGGCAAATTACCCTCTTGCTTGCTCTGTAGCTCTGCCGCAAATTTAAAAACTGTGGGCAGGGACTACCCTATCATCGTGGTCGCCAGTGGTGATGAGGGTTGCTGGGTAGCTGACACCTTTTTTTCACATTATGCAAGGGCGAATAACCTTTTAGGTATTCAAACATCTCGGCACTGTCGTCAGCAGTACCATAGTCATACGCCCAGCCAGCACCTGCTGTAAAGGTGTGGTAACGTAGCATATCAAGCACACCCACTGCCGGAAGCGCCACCCTAAAGAGGTCAGGGCGTTGTAGCATAGTAGCACCTACTAATAGCCCTCCGTTAGAACCTCCTTTGATTGCCAAATAAGCAGGCGAGGTGTATTTCTCTTTTAATTAGGGTATTCAGCTGCCGCTATAAAATCGTCAAATACATTCTGCTTTTTGCATCTTAGTACCCGCATCGTGCCATTTTTTTACCATACTCGCCTCCACCGCGTAAGTTAGGGTACAGCATATACTCCGCCTTGCTCCATCCACACAGCATTTACCACGCTGAAGGCAGGAGTCAAACTTACGTTAAAAACCTCCATAACCATATAATAAGGTAGGGATTTTTTTACCATCTAACTTCAATCCTTTTTTTATAGGTAATCATCATTGGCACTTTAGTTCCGTCTTTAGAAGTGTAAAAATACTTGCTTCGACTCATATTGAGTAGCATCAAAAAGCAATCGCAGGTTTCCAATATTGCTCAATAGCCCTGAAGCTAAGTCCATTTTATAGATACTGCTGGGGGTAGCATAGTTAGTAAAAGTGAAATAAGTATGCGCTTCTTTCTTCTTAGCGTGAAAGCCACTCGCAGTACCTATATTAGGCAACTGCACCTCGCGCACGAGCTTGCCTGTATAGTCGTACTGTTTTACTTTTGAAAGCGCATCTACCATATAGTGAGCGAAAAGATACTCGCCAGCGGTACTGATACTCAATACATTATCCGTTTCTGCAATCACATCTTGCCAGTGAGCAGGTTGCGGATTTTTAGCCTCTACCTTCACCAATCTACCGTTAGGAGCATTCAGATTTGTCTCTAAGAAGAAGGTCGTACCTTGGTTGCTCACAAAGCTTGTGTCGCCGTCAAAGCTATCAGTAATGGTTACAAGAGGAGCGTTAGCTTTGGTCAAATCTTTCACAAATAACTTGTTGCCTGAAGTCGCATTGGCAGCCGAAATGAAGAGGTAAGCACCATCGTCCGACACGCTGCCCGATACATAGCGGTATTTTTTTCGGCAGGAGTACCACCAAATACCAATACATCTTGACTTTGTGGGGTGCCGAGTTTATGGTAGTATAGCTTATGTTGGTCGGTCTTAGCCGATAGCTCACTACCTTTGGGTTTGTCATAGCTTGAGTAGTAAAAAAACCTTCATTGCCTTTCCACGCTATGCCACTAAATTTTATATCTACTAAGGTCTCGCCTATTTGTTTTTTTAGTTTTAGCATCTAATACAATGCCTTTGCGCCAGTCGCTACCGCCCTCCGAGATGAGGTACGCCACAAGCGAGCCGTCTTCGGTGAAAGCCACTGTAGCCAATGAGGTGGTACCATCAGCCGAAAAAGTATTAGGATTCAAAAAAATACTTCTTCTTTACCATCTTTATCTTTGCGGTACAACACCGACTGGTTTTTGCAGTCCATCGTTCTTATAATAATAGGTGTAATCGCCTTCTACAAAAGGTGAACCTATTTTTTTCGTAGTTCCACAGCTTTTTCTAATTTCTCTTTGATAGTTTGCCTATAAAGGAATTTTAGAGAGATAGTCAAAAGTGAAAGCATTCTGAGCCTTCACCCACGCAGCAGTTTCAGCCGAGCGGTCATCTTCTAACCATCTATAAGGGTCAGCCACTTGAGTACCGAAGTAAGTATCTACCGTACTGTCTTTGCGTGTTTGTGGATAATTCATTTTCTCTTCATTAGTAGAGGAAGGAGTTTGATTTTGCTGGCAAGCTACTAATAGCAGCAGCCCTACCGGTAATACAAAGTGTTTCATATTTTTCAATTATTATGATAAGTGGTTGATAGTTAGCAAATAAACCTTGCCAAAGGATTTTACATTAATTCCTTTGGCAAAGTTATTATTGTTTTTTTCGTATTTCTCTTTATATTAGAAGAATAAAGCAACCCCTACGCCTACACCTAAGGTTCCTTTTTGGGTTTCAGATTTGCTATCTGCTTTTATTTTTAAGAGAATAGCTATCATAGCCTACATAACCAGTGATAGCCGCTCCTTGGTTTACAAAATAAGCAATCCCTGCTTTACCACCAAATACTAATCCGTTATACTTATTAGCATCAGAACTTCCTGCTGACGCCATAGCATAACCTACTTTAGCCCCTACAAATGGTGCCAAATTAGCACTTAGCGGGAAGAAATAAGTAGCATTAGGTGCTATAGTAAAAAAATATTTTCACTATCTGATGCACCTTTTTGTTTTAGAGTTAGTATACTCTAAACCTAAACCTACCGCCAAATTATCTATCACAAAAATAGTTAACATTAGGTGTGAATTTGAAAGTAGATGTTGTTGAGTTGCTCAATTCTCTACCGTCGTATTTTTTTCTTTAACAGTTTCAGAAGAGAATGAAAGTCCTAAGTCAGAACCTGCAAACCAATTTCCTTTTTCAGTTTGTGCGTAAGAAGCACTGGCAAAAAGCAACTGCTGCCAATAAAAAACAATTTTTTTCATAGTTTTTTTAATTTTTTTACGTTTATTATCGCAAAGGTAATTCTTTTTTTGAATAGACAAGTTTTTTTCTGATATTAATTCTTATATTTTTTTCGTGGCATTGTTTTTTTGTAGCAAGTGCCAATGTATTAATAAACAATTTATTATATTATGAAAAAGAAAGTATGCATAGCTACTATAGCCCTTCTTTTTTTAGGAGTGCTACCCAGCTTAGCACAATCGCTACAGCGCCATAGTCCTGTACCTGCTATAGAATTGGTACAGCCTAGTGGCGAAAAAGTTCAACCTTTCCTCTCTGAAAGGCAAATATGTACTGATAGACTTTTTGGGCATCGTGGTGTGGCCCCTTGCCGACAAGAGAGTCGCCACCTACGCAAGGCCTATAATACCTACAAAAAAATCAGAACTTCACTATTGTATCAGTATCAGTAGACAAAACCCCGCGACCGCGAAAAATGGTTAGACGCCATCAAAGCCGATGGTTTAGTTTGGACGCAACTCTTAGACGACAAAAAGACTTCTGACAGTTATGGAGTAGAGAGCCCTACCCTCAGCATTCCTCATCGACCCTGAGGGCAATCTATTAAGTCAAGGCGAAACCCTACGCGGACAAGATTTAATGAAAACATTAGCAAAATACACAAAGAATTAACCCCTAAGTTAATTTGCCCTTTACTTTCACCGAACAATGAGCGAACGATGAGCGAACGATGAGCGAACAATAAGCGAAGGAAAGTCGGCAAGTTAGTATAAAAAAAGCTGTCACAAAATAAGATTTTGCGACAGCTTTTTTTACTTTTCATTTTTGTTAATGACAAAAAAGCCACTCATATCTAATTCGTTTTCAAGACAAAAAGCGATGTTCTCTTTTAGTCCCATAATATGTTCATAGCTATAGCCTTTGTCTTCTTCTTCATCAGTTTCACCTTCAATTAAGTCTTCTATTTCCTCAGGGGTTTTTATGCACTTTTGATAATAAATCCGAAAGGGCTTGCAGGTGCTTTTTATCAAGTAGACTTATCATAGGGAAATCATCTATCTCTGGGATAGAAAATGGGTGAAAATGGTCAGCAGGGAAGAGTTCGGTATCTATTTCAGTCTTTATATCCCATTCTTCTGAAAGCACTTGATTGATAAGTTCTGTTTCGTACCAAAACTTAATCTCCTGTGTATAAGGTAATTCTACACCCAAAGTAGCGCAAATACCGATAAAGGCATAGCCATAGATATACCCATCTTGTTCATTATACTGATTACCCATAATGATGTCGGTAAGAGCCTTAATAGTCTGATTGTCATCATCTTCATCGGCATAGTTCTGAAAAAGTATCATTAGCTTTTACCTTTTGCAAAAGGGCTTCATCTTTAGAGCCAAAAACAGCTTTTAATTTCTGGAGTTTTCACTCCGTAAGCAAACATATAGTATCCCATAAGTAAAATATTTTTTATTGAAAGGACAAAGATAGCATTTTTTTATGGAGAAGGGCAAAAGTATAGTTAGTAAATTCAAGAATAAGTTGTATTTTTGCCCAATAAATAGATATCAAAAAAATATGCAACACTGGATATTGACCTCTGCACAAGAGTTTTTACGCAAATGCTAAAGATATATTGTACAAATGCCAAGCTTCATTCTATATAGAGGTAGGAGATGGTAAGGGAGGGTATCGGCAAATTCTTATCACTCGAGAGAATGAAAGTGCTATCCCCTCAATAATGCTTGAAGGGATAGAAGGTTTTACCTATCGTAGGTTTATCATTGTCTCTAGCCCTGATGTCACCATAGATACTGAAAAAATGTATTTATGACCAAGATATACTGGCTTATATTATAGAAGGAATGGGAGGAAGAGAAACGGAAGACATCATAGAGTGTATTTACCTGCGGTTGATTCTCATTACCAAACAAATGGAAGCTTCGGCTAAGTCTCTTTATAAGAAGTTGTATAAGAATTTAGAAGCTAACCCTAACTTTCGTAAGGGCTTTCATCAAGGTTCTTCTATGCACAAAAAAACGCATTGTATGATCTAAGAACTATCCATAAGACCAAGCGATTTGGTCTTAACAATCCTTTATCTATCCTAACGATAAAGGAAAGAGAGGAGTAAAGATATTTTCAAGTTAAAAAAACAATAAAGGCTGTCGCAAAATAAGATTTGCGACAGCCTTTATTTACTAATTGACAAATTTCCTAATTTGCTAATTGAATGCTTAGTTCTTTCAGTTGTGCCTCATCAATAGGCGAAGGGGCATCAATCATCACATCACGACCGCTATTGTTTTTAGGGAAAGCGATAAAGTCGCGTATGGTTTCTTGTCCACCAAGCAGTGCTACCAATCGGTCGAAACCAAAAGCCAAACCACCGTGAGGAGGAGCGCCGTATTTAAAGGCGTTCATCAAGAAGCCAAATTGTGCTTGTGCCTGCTCTGGGGTAAAGCCGAGGAGCTCAAACATTTTGGCTTGCAGCTCTTGGTTGAAGATACGTATAGACCCCCCTCCTACTTCATTACCGTTGAGCACAAGGTCGTAAGCATTGGCACGTACTGCTCCCGGGTTGCTGTCAAGCAGAGGAATATCCTCAGGTTTAGGCGAGGTGAAAGGGTGGTGCATAGCAAAGAAACGTTCTTCCTCTTCGCTCCACTCCAAAAGTGGGAAATCTACCACCCATAGAGGGGCATACTCATCAGGGTTGCGCAAACCGAGACGCTCAGCGAGTTCCATACGGAGGGCGCTGAGTTGCCCGCGTACTTTATTTGCCTTGCCTGAAAGGATACAGATAAGGTCACCTGCTTTAGCACCAGTGCGCTCTGCCCACGCCTTAAGGTCGTCCTCGTTATAGAATTTATCTACTGACGATTTGAAACTGCCATCTTCATTGCATTTTACATATACCATTCCTGAAGCGCCTACTTGCGGACGTTTCACCCATTCTACCAAAGCATCAATCTCTTTGCGGGTGTAGCTGTTGGCACCAGGTACGGCAATCCCTACTACCAACTCAGCTTCGTTGAAAAACCTTAAAAATCGCGGTGTTGCACGAGGTCGTTAAGTTCGCCAAACTTCATACCAAAACGGATATCGGGTTTGTCGTTGCCATAAGTTTTCATAGCCTCGGCATACGTCATACGAGGGAAATCCCCGAACTCTAAGCCTTTAAGCTCTTTAAGAAGGTGTTTTGCCAATCCTTCAAAGGTCTGGATAATATCCTCTTGTTCTACAAACGACATTTCGCAGTCTATTTGGGTAAACTCTGGCTGACGGTCAGCGCGGAGGTCTTCATCGCGGAAGCACTTTTACAATTTGGAAATACTTGTCTAATCCACCTACCATAAGCAACTGCTTAAAAGTCTGTGGCGATTGTGGAAGTGCGTAGAACTCACCTGGGTTCATACGGCTAGGCACCACGAAGTCGCGTGCCCCTTCAGGTGTTGATTTGATAAGTACAGGGGTTTCTACCTCTATAAAAACCTTGTTCAGAAAGGTAGTTGCGCACCATTATCCCCACTTTGTGACGGAAGATAAGGTTATCGCGCACAGGAGTACGGCGTATATCGAGGTAGCGGTACTTCATACGGAGGTCTTCACCGCCATCGGTATTATCTTCAATAGTGAAAGGGGGAAGTTCAGAGTGGTTGAGCAGGGTAAGTGCTGTAACGAGTATTTCTACTTCTCCGGTAGGGATATTTGTGTTGGCAGCCTCGCGCTTGATAACGGTACCTTGTATCTGAATCACGTCTTCGCGCGAAAGGGTTTTCGCCTGCTCGAAGACTGTTTTATCAGTGCGTTCTTCATCAAAAAAATAAGCTGAGTAATGCCATAGCGGTCGCGTAGGTCTACCCAAATCATAAATCCTTTATTGCGGACGCGTTGCACCCATCCGCTAAGGGTTACTTGTTGGTTTTCGTGCGAGAGACGTAGCTCTCCACAAGTATGCGTTCTGTACATTTCTTTTAATTATGAATTTTTGAATTACTTTTGATATTCTTCCAGTTCCTCAGTAAGAATATCTATATAGGGGTTGATGTTTTTTTGTTTATAGATAAAAGAGATATAATGGTTGCCTACTAAAGGATTAGAAATAACAGAGTTTTCTAATAAATAGCGTTTTCGAATTTACTCTTAGAAATAAAAGCCTGAAACAACTCACTTCTAAAAATGTTGGGGCGATTGGGAATCTACGTTTATTGTTATTTCTGTAATATATACCCGCACTATCACAATAATAGTATAGGATAACGTCTCTTTCTGCTATATTTTTTTCTATCTTTGAGATTATATAAGAGAAAAACTTTTTAGAGGATTAGGTGATAGAGGATGTTTTTTTCTAATTCTAAAAACTATTTCAACTACAGTTATTGGAATATCAGTATTAGGTTGATATTCTGATAAGGCTAAAAGTATATAGTCCTTCCTCTATTTCGAAAGATATTCTAAGATCAAAGTCCAAAATTAAATTTTTTTATATTCTTTTGTGTTTTCATTTCCCTTATTTCTTTTTTTAAGTCTCTTCTTTCGTTCCTCAAGTTCTTCCATAAAAAGCTAATAGCTTTTCACTAGGGTTTCTAATCTCTATAGTCTCTGCATTATGGGTTTTTGTGCAGCACTACTTTCTCGTTTACTTTTTTTCTTTTTCCATTATGCTCTTTTTTTAATGCTATTTAAATTTTTGCTAATTGAGCAAAAACTCGTCCTCTTCATTGCTTTCAATGCCTAAGGCTTCATATATGTATTTGAAGGTGGAAAGCAATCGGGGTTTTCGCCATCGATGAGGGCTACATCGTGCTCAAAAGTGGGCTGAAGGCTTGCCGTCGGCAGTGAGGATTGTCCAGCCGTCTTTGAGTTGGCGTATACTCTTAGTACCCATATTTATCATCGGCTCTATGGCCACTACCATTCCGTCTTTGAACTTCTTACCATTACCGCGCTTTCCGTAGTTAGGCATCTCGGGGTCTTCGTGCATCTTGCGTCCTACGCCGTGCCCTACGAGTTCGCGCACTACTCCGTAGCCGTGAGCCTCGCAATGCTGTTGTATAGCGTGCCCCACATCGCCTACACGATTGCCCGCACGAAACTGACGGATACCTATATACAACGATTCTTTGGTTACACGTAATAGTTCTTTTTACTTCGGGGAGCTACTTCGCCTACCTCGAAAGTATAAGCGTGGTCGCCGTAATAACCGTTTTTTTAGTGCTCCACAATCTATTGAGATGATGTCGCCTTCTTGCAATGGACGGTCGTTAGGGATGCCGTGCACCACTTGTGCATTAGGGGCTCATACACAATGTGTTAGGGAAGCCATACAATCCCAAAAAAATCCTGGGATTGCCCCTTGACTGCGAATGTATTCTTCTGCTATCTTATCTAAGTAGAGGGTGGTTACCCCTGGTTTTACTTCTTTTGCCATTAACCCCAAAGTGCGTGATACCACTTGGGCTGCTTGATGTAGTAGTTCTATTTCTTCGGTTGTTCTAATATGAATCATTTTTTTAGCGATTAGCTGTTGGTCGTTAGTCGTTAGTCGTTAGAATACTACGATTTCTAACCACTAACGACTGATAACTCAACGCCTTTATTTATTTTTTTTAAAATTGTTTCAGTAAATTGGTGGTTGAGCTGTCGTGAGCTGAAATTTCAGTAGCTGCAATGTCTTTAAGGATTTTTGCTTGCTAACTGTTTGCCAAGCTCTACACCCCATTGGTCGTAGCTGTAGATGTTCCAAATAACGCCCTCTACGAATATCTTATGCTCGTACATAGCAATAAGGCTACCTAAGCTCTCTGGGGTAAGCTTATCGATAAGGAAAGAAGTGGTAGGACGATTGCCTGTAAATACTTTTGAAAGGCACCAACGCTTCGTTTACCTTATCGCCCATTTCTTTGCGCACCTCAGCTTCAGTCTTACCTTTTAGAAGCGCTTCGGTTTGAGCAAAGAAGTTGGCCATTAGCTTGTTGTGGTGGTCAGTGTTGCCGTGCAAAGAGTGCTTAAAGCCTATAAAAATCAGTTGGTATCAATTTAGTACCTTGGTGAATAAGCTGGAAGAACGCGTGTTGAGAGTTGGTACCTGGTTCGCCCCAGATGATTACCCCTGTTTGGTAAGGGATAGCGTTGCCATCGCGATCGGTTTTGCTTGCCGTTACTTTCCATAATACCCTGTTGTAGGTACGCCGCTAAGCGGTGCAAATACTGAGTGTAAGGAATGATAGCTTGACTTTCTGCTCCGTAGAAGTTGTTATACCATACGCTAAGCAATGCCAAGACTACCGGAATGTTTTCACTAAAAAGCAGCGGTACGGAAATGCTCGTCCATAGCGTGCGCTCCTTTGAGCAACTTATCAAAATTGTCATAACCTACTGATAAAGCAATGCTCAAGCCTACGGCACTCCACAATGAGAAGCGTCCGCCTCACCCAATCCCACATAGGGAATACGTTATCAGGGTCGATGCCAAATTTGTCAATCTCTTGGAGGTTAGTAGATACCGCTACGAAATGCTTAGCAATGTCTTTCTCGCTACCTGATTTGAGGAACCATTCTTTTACAGTAAGTGCGTTAGAAAAGGGTTTCTAATGTAGTGAAAGTTTTAGATACAATCACTATCAGGGTAGTTTCTGGATTGAGGTGCTTAATGGTTTCGAGCACGTGGTCTCCATCTACATTGCTGATGAAATGCACATTGAGGTGATTTTTGTAGAACTTAAGTGCCTCAGTTACCATTGCTGGACCTAAATCAGAGCCACCAATACCAATATTTACTACATCGGTAAAGGCTTTACCGGTATAACCTTTGCGCTTACCACTGATGACTTCCTCGCTGAACTGTTTGATTTTATGCTTTTACAGCGGCTACTTCGGGCATAACGTTCTTGCCATCTACATTCACTACGCTGTTTTCGGGCGCACGAAGGGCTGTGTGCAATACGGCACGTTTTTCAGTGTTGTTGATAAGGTCGCCACCGAAGTACTTTTTCGATAGCCTCTTTAAGGTGACACTCGTCCGCTAATTGTACGAGGAGCTTCATTGTTTCCTCATCAATGCGGTTTTTAGAATAATCTACATAGAAATCGTGCCACTGAATGCTGAATTTTATCAGCGCGAGCAGCATCTTTCTCGAAAAAGAGAAAGAGTATGGCGGTCTTTTACTTCCACGAAATGTTTTTGCAATGCTTTCCAAGCATTGGTTTGTGTTAGGGTTACTATTTTTTTAACATTTTTTTAGTATAATTATTTTTTTAGTTGTTAGTTATTAGTCGTTAGAAGGGGGTAATTTTTATTTTCTAAATAAAAGCTTGTTAAATCAAGGAACATTAGTCGGGTGGTATCGTCTTTATCTCCTTCTATTAAAAAAACTTAAATCCCTATCTTTTGATAAAAAGGTACTGCCTGCTTATAAGCATCAACCGTGATAAGTCTGCAGGCTTGTTCCTCATTCATCTTGATACATTTACTAATGATGTTCGCCATAATCACAGAACCTAATCCTTTACCTTTGAAAGTTTTATCAATAGCTAAACGCCCTATCTTAAGAGCTGGTATTGTTTTTTTAAAATGTCGTTTAGGATAAGGCACTAACTCTCTTAAGAATTTTTCTGAACTGACTCTTGCTGGTAAACATTTCTTCCTTTAATTGTAAGCTATCATTCAGCAAACTGTAATAGCCTAAGGTCTGTTTATCATTCTCCATTACAAAAAGTGGTAGCCAGCAATTCTTTTTTTGATAAGGAACTGCTTCATTAAATAGAAAATCGTTCAAATCTTCGTCTTCACAATCAAAAGGTTTTATTGGATAGTCTTCTGTGAGCAATAAAATAGATATTTCATCTGCATTATTTTTTTCATCGCCTACAACTTTTACTTTAAACATCGTTCTAAATTTAGCAGCATCTCTCTCTATACTCTCGCGAGTAATACCTAATTTTTTTAAATCGTCTTTGAAAAGAGGCCATTTTTTTATAGAACTCTATTACGTCTTGCCCTCTAATACAGGGGTTGGTTTTATCTCTTGCCATAGTTTTTCAGATTTTAATTGTTTTCTAAATAAAAGCTTGTTAAATCAAGGAACATTAGTCGGGTTTCTTCTTTTTTTCATCTAATTTTTGTTAAGAACTCAAACCCTATTTTATGATAAAAAAATTTTACAGCTTGAGCATAGGCATCTACTGTAATAACACGGCAGGCTTGATCTTCATTCAAATCTATACAATGATTTATAATTGTATCAATGATAACTCTTCCTAATCCCTTGCCTTTAAAGGTCTTATCAATAGCTAAACGCCCTATTTTTTTACTGACGGGATATTGCTTAAATGCCGTTTTTGGATAAGGTAATAAATCTCTGCGAAATTTATTATATTGACTTTTACTGCTAAACATTTCTTCTTTTTAGCTGTAAGCTATCATTTAACAAGCTGTAATACCCTAAAGTGCGTTCCTTATTTTCTATTATAAAAGTGGTAGCAAGCATTTCTTTTTCGGTAAGGTATGGCTTCCTGAAAAAGAAACTCATTCAAATCATCATCCTCACAATCAAAAGGTTTGATAATATGTCCCTCTCTGAGCCTGAAAAAAAGACATATCTTGCAATATGTTGGTTAAATTACTTGTTTGCATTCTTCTCTATCGTCTTTAAATATCGATTTTTAAAAATCATAGCATTCTTACGAACACTCTCACGTGTAATTCCTTTTTCAGCTAAACTTTGCTTGAAGTTTGCCATTTTTTTATAGAACTCTATTACGTCTTGTCCCTCTAATACAGGGGTTGGTTTTTATCTCTCTTGCCATAGTTTTTCAGATTTTAATTGTTTTCAAAAATGCAAATGTACAAAAATAATCGCAAAAACACGAAAAATTGTTACCTCTTCTCTATCAAATAACTTATCAAAATACCACAAACTCATCTTTCAACTTTTTAGTTATTTGTAACGTGTGATGTTATCCTCTGTCATCAATCGGAAAATGGAGGGGTGTTTAGGTAAATAAAAGCACTTCTATTTCTTGCCCTTGATAGAGATTTTCATAGACATCTTTAGCTATTTTACCATTGACCTTATAAGATTGTCCGCTTTGTTTATCATTATATGCTATCTTTATAGTGTAAGTAGTATAAGTGCTGCCTCTTCTGCGACTGGTGTCTTTTTGCCGCTCTTCAATGGTCGCTTGGGTATAAACTCCTTCTGTTTTAAGTAAATTCTCAATACGATGACTTATCAATTGGTAAAACAAAATACTCGCCCCCACCATTATGGCATACGTAATGGCTACATTGATAAAGTTATTTGACTTAGCCTCTTTATCGTACATAGCAGTGTAGAGTTCGATAAAATTTTTAACCTTGCCCATAGCCAAATAAGAAAGAACCCCTACCGATATGCCTAAGGCTATTGCGCAGGGAATGCCATAAGTTTCAAAGCTATCTATAGGGAAAAACACAAGAGCAAGAGCCATTACTGAAACCGCTGTGATTGTCCAAAAGATTCGAATTGAAGGCATATTGTTATTTATATTCTAAAAAAATGCAAATGTACAAAAATTATTGCCTATTTAGCAAACTTAAGTTATCGCTTTAGTAGATAGTTTATTACGGTGGCAGCGGCGTGGAGTCCGAAGGCGGCTGGGAGAAAACTGATGGTACCGTAATACGACTTCTTATAATCCAACCCATCGGTGCGCTGCATACTGTCCTTAGAAACTATCTCTGCCGAAAAGACCGCCTTTACTCCGGAATCGATGTGTTCGTTTTTGAGTCGTTTGCGGATGAACTTCGCCAATGGGCAATTATAGGTCTTCATCAAATCGACGACCTTTATTTGCGAAACATCGGTTGCCCCTCCTGCCCCCATACAACTGACTATCTTTACGCGTTTGCGCTTTGAGGACAAAAATAAGATTGAGCTTCGGGGTGATGCTATCGATGCAGTCTATGACATAATCATAGTCGGGGGTGACAATATCCCACGCGCGCTCAGGCGATAAAAACTCGTTTATGACTGTGAGATTAAGAGCGGGGTTGATGTCTAAAAGGCGCTCTGCTACCACCTCCGTTTTGGGTTTGCCTATGGTGCTATGCAAAGCGGGCAGCTGTCGGTTGATATTAGTGATTGATACTACATCGCCATCTCACTATAGTGAGGTTGCCTATGCCTGCACGAGTGATAAACTCTGCCGCAGACCCCCTACTCCGCCCAATCCTACTATTAGCACACGGGCATTTTTGCAATTTTTGTATCCCTTCTTCTTTGATGAGGAGTTCTGTTCGTTCTAACCAGTTCACTTTTTTTCTCTTTTAAGGGGCTTAAATTTTGCATACTCTTTTTTGGTGTCGCCCTCCTTCAAAAGGGGTCGCGAGGAAAGTCTCGACAATGGCTACTGCCTGCTCTATAGCGGTGAAACGCGCTGGGATACTCACTACATTGGCATCGTTATGGGCACGAGCGAGGGCTGCGATTTCCTTTGTCCAGCAGAGGGCGCAGCGCATTTGGGGGTGCTTATTGACGGTCATAGCAATACCATTGCCGCTGCCGCAAATAACGATGCCCACTTGTGCTTTGCCCTCTTCGATAGCGCGAGCAACCGCGTGCCCAAAGTCGGGGTAATCTACACTCTCGGGAGTGTCGGTTCCGCAATTAAGTACTTGATGCCCCTGTGCTTGGAGGGCTGTTATGATGGCCTGTTTGTAGGCTACTCCGGCGTGGTCATTACCTATAGCAATATTCATTTTTTTGTATGGTGTTTTAAATATTTTTTTGCAAAACTAATAAATAATTGGTAATTAATAAAAATTATTTGATTAATGGGAGGGCTGGGAAGGCTGGGAGGATTGGGAAGAATGGGAGGGCTGGAAGGATTGAGAGGGCTGAGAAGGCTGAGAGAGGTGAGACAAGTGGGAGTGCGAGCCAAAGCCAGCGAATGCATGGAGCTGGGTATGTGGGGGCGATTGTGGGACAGGTGGGAGTGCAGAGCCAAAGCCAGCGAATGCATGGAGCTGGGTATGTGGGGGGCGATTGTGGGACAGGTGAGGCGGGCTGAGAAGAATGGGAAGGCTGGGAGGGCTGGGAGGATTGGGAGGGTTGGGGTAGGGATATTTTTTTCTGGGGTTTAGTGGGGAATTAGATGTTTATACTTTGGCGGTCTTTCGAAATTTGTTCGGTGATCCTAAAGGGAAGCTATATCCAAAGTAAAGGGTAAGTATAGGGGAAAAATTTTTTTCTTATATTTAACCTATAGGCAAAAAAATATTATTAAAAAAACAAACGTGTTTAAACTTTTTGAGGAACTTGAACGCAAGACATATATAGTTTTCTTTTTTTACTTTCCTACACTTAAAAAGGGAATAATCCAATTATTTATTGTATCTTTGCCCAAAGTTCCTGAATTTTTGGTGTTCTTTTTTTCAAACACAAAATTACTAATTTTTCGGGAACTTTTACTTTATTATAGAAATAAGTTTAAACAGCTTCATTCTCAAGAGATTAAAAAAACAGGGGTACAATGGAGAGAACTTCCAATTGAAAGCTATTTTTGAAAAAGGTGAAATCTCTTGGCAAAATGTCTATTACTACTTCAATAAATGGAGTAAAGATGGTAGTTTTTCAGCGAAATATTAAACCTAATCCCCGAAATGGAAAGCAGCCAGATGTTTATTTTGATGAAGAATTGTACAAAAAAATAGGTTTAAGATTGAACAAGCAAATGGTTGGCTTGACGGATATAAAGGTTTGATAATGAGATATGAGTATCTTGATGTAACTTGGATTGGAATGCTCTTATTAGGGTTTATATCCAAGTTCCTCAAAAAAAGTTTAAACACGTTTATTGTTAAAAAAACAATACAAAAGCCCACAATTAAAAGTTAAAAATAATCTTAAACTTTATTAACTTACTTGACAGAGAAGAGAATATCTTATAACTTTGTCGCAAATTCTAAAAATATTTAATCAAGAGAACACTTTTTTTCAATTTTAATGGCGTCCTTATTAGTAGTTATAGGGTGCCACAAAGGCAAAGAAAATGAGAGTATTGTTGAAAAACAAGGAGAACAAGAGTTTTATCAACAGAGTGTTGATCAGCCAAATACTGATCAGCAGCAAGATTTACGAAAGGCTTTTTAGCTAATAAAAAAATACCGAAGAGATTAGAACCTCTTTCGTAAATCTTCCTACATCTGAAAAACAAAAAGCTATGGATAAGTAAGATGGAGCAATTAGAGAAGCAGAATTTTTTTCTCCAAAAAAATCAAAAAGGATATAATTGCAATAAAAGACTTTCTAAAAAAACATGGAAGACCGTATTCTCTTTGACAAATTTAAAGAAGCAAGTATTGAGCTAAGCAAGTTAATACCAAAAGAGGACCTTGCTAAAATGTTTTGCCACGCTAGAAGACTATAACTATAAGGGAGCATTTAAAGGTAAAGAATACTTACCAGAATTCACAGTTCAACTGAAAGAAAAAGTTAGAATTTAAGAATAACTCGATAACAGCAAGGCAACCTTGTTCTTGTAGGTGGTGTCTCTTTACAGATAGAAGTCTATTAAAAAAGTGACTGTACAGAAACCAGAGATGGATGTGGATTCCTAGGGATGCAATCTTGTGACAAATGTTTATTCTGCCAAATAGCTCCATCTCCACTTGAACCTGTTCCATCTATACCATTAGACAGTCTTCAAATAGTAGAGTAGAGAAGAAGGAGAAGAACTAATACTCCCATAATTAATCATTTTTATTATGAAAAAAATCAGTACAAATCTTTTTAGAACTTATCTCAGCTATTGCACTTTACTTGTTTATAAATTCAATAGCCTATGGAGATCATTTGGTAACCCTACCCCTATACTTAACAGGGGTAGTGATTATGAGTTATCTCTTTGTAAGAGAGAGACCCCAAGAATGCCTACAAAGTGCCTTACGCATTGTTCTTCCGTTTACGGGGTTAATGCTTATTGCAGGGAGTCTGCCTGATGCACATTTCAGTTTAGCTCTGATTTATATTGTGAGCACAGGGGCAGCTTTTTTTATTAGGAATGCTCATTGCCACCGTGAGCAAGACGTACCAGAAGATAGGCTTATCGGTATTGACTTTTCTGCTAGTAGTTGCCGTACGGTTGTCGTTTTCAGCGGAGTTTCAATATTTGATAGGCGTACATTGGTATACCTTAGGAAGTTAATCATCTAATAGAATATAGAAAGAGGTTGCTCAGAAGTCTGGGCAACCTTTTTATGCTTTGTTACTTATAAAAATATTTTTTTGTGCTTTATTGTTGAACTATGAAGCTGTTTAAACTTTTTCTTATAATAAAATAAAAGTTCCCGAAAATTAGTAATTTTGTGTTTGAAAAGAACACCAAAAATTCAGGAACTTTGAGGCAAAGATACAATAAATAATTGGATTATTCCCTTTTACTCCAAGTTCATTACTAAAAAGCAATAAGTTTTTGTTATAAATCAGCAAAAACTTATTGCTTTATAAATTCTTTCAATTAGAAAACTATTTCTTCAATAAAAAAATGATAGTAATTTTTGCCGCCAGAAGAATAAACCATAAAACATCATAAATATGTCATTCGTAGGAAAAAAATTCCCTAACATTGAGGTTAACGCTATGAGCGACCTTGGGGACACATTCAAAATAAACGTGCTTAACGAAGCCGTAAACAACAAAAAGAAAGTACTCCTTTTCTGGTATCCTAAAGACTTTACTTTCGTATGCCCTACTGAGTTACACGCTTTCCAAGAGGCTTTGGCTGAATTTGAAAAACGCAACGTGAAGGTTATCGGCGCTTCTTGCGATACTGCTGAAGTACACTTCGCTTGGCTAAATACTCCTAAAAAAATAACGGTGGTATTGAGGGTGTTACTTACCCTATCTTGGCTGATAGCAACCGCAACCTTGCTCGTACACTTGGTATCCTTGACTCTAACGAGGGTATATGACGAAGTAGCTGACGCTTACCTTTTAGAAGGTGATGATGTTACTTTCCGCGCTACTTACCTTATAGACGAAACTGGTAAAGTTTTTTTCACGAAAGCATCAACGATATGCCTCTAGGACGTAACGTAAAAGAATACCTTAGATTAGTAGATGCTTACACCCACGTACAACAACACGGTGAAGTATGCCCTGCTAACTGGGAAGAAGGTAAAGATGCGATGAATGCTGACCGCAAAGGAGTTGCTAGCTATTTAGCATCGCACTAATTTATCTTTCATAATAACTTAATCATTGTAAACCTATCTATTTTTGCACTGACTAAAAAGACTCACTCACTTAAAATTTATCACTATGACAGAACTAACCCAAGATAACTTGCAAGAAGTAGTAGCTGCTAATCCGCTTGTATTCGTACAATTTGGCGCTGGATGGTGCGGCAACTGCAAAATAATGAAACCGAAATTTAAGAAGTACGCTAGCGAAACTCCTAATGCTACTTTCGTATATGTAGATGCTGAAGCGTTTACAGAATCGCGCAAACTGGCTAAAGTGGATAACCTACCTACTTTTGCGGCTTTCAAAAAAACGGTGCTTTGGTAAACCAAGTACAAACTAATAAAGCCGAAAATTTTTAAAAGCAATTTATAGATGAGATTACCGGTAATTAAACATATCGTTCAGTTTATTGAAACCAACGATCAGGATTATGTGAATGAGACGGTAGAGACTCTCGAAAATCTCATTGAATGTGAGCAACTCAAAGACGAGGAGCTTGACGTAATAGGGTGAATTGCTCTCTAATTTCTACGGAGCTATTGAGGTGGATAATATGATAAAAGCCGGCACTCCGCAAAAGAAGCCCTAAACAGCTTTATGAAGCGCGTAGTAGGGTCTATTGACAAGTAAAAATTATTATTATTTCTTTCACTAACTAAGAACGAAAAAAAGCCATAGCTGTTAGCTATGGCTTTTTTTAATTAGAATTTAAACTCTTTTTACTACCTCTTCTAAAGGTAAGCGAGATTTAGGGACGCAAATGCAACTGATTGCTATCCTCAGGGTCGCGATAACCTATAGCCACTGCAAAAAGAGTGGTATAATTAGCATCGCCAAGGAGATTGTCGTATTCAGCACCAAGAATGCCTTCCATAGGGAGTACTATCGATACCCATAGAAGCACAAGCACTGAGGAAAAAAACCCTAACGATATATACACCTGATTGTTTATCCACGTATAAAGGGCTACATCACCTTTAGGTTTTTGTACTTTCTGATAAAAGCCAACACGTGCCATTTCGGTAGTGGCTTTCACCAGCTTTTTCTTCAAAAGAAGTCAGCGACCCTATTGGCCATAAACACTACTAAATGACTGGCATTGCGCACTCGGTCTTCGTTATTAAGCGACACTTTGGCAAATGCCTCTTTGGTAGCGGCATCGTCTATAAAAAAACGAATTGCCAAGGCTGCGAATTGATAGATGAGGGGGTAAGGCGCAAAAATCTCTTTGAGTTGTGCAATATCCTCATCGCTAATGCGTTTGGTACTGTAATACTTAGTAGTATAGCGGTTTTTGCTAATTCTAAAAAAATTCATAGTAATTGATTTTTTTGTTTTTCGGCAAAGGTAAGAAATTTTTTTCTTTTTTTATAGCTAATTAAAGTTACAAATATAACAAAAACACCCCTAATTTAGCAGGTATGAACTGCTTTGCCGTCGTTTTTGGCATACTTTTTAGATTGCTAATTCGGCATAAATTATTATCTTTGCACCCTAAAAAAATAAAAATTATCTTATTAATTTTAATCTATTATGAAAAATTGTATTTGCATTATTTCTCGCTAGTACCGTAGCTTTCGGTCAGCAAAAACAAAAAAACTGACTTGCAAAAAGCAGGCTTACAAGGGAAAGTGAAAAGCTATCGTATGATAGGTTATGAGTTCGATGAAAATGGTAAAGAACAGTTGATGAACTCTGAATTTTACGCCGAATTTGACAAAAAAAGGTATGAATACCAAAATGCAGGCTAAAAAAACGGCGGTACCGTTATCAACTACGTAGATAAACGCGATGAAAAAGGAAACCTTATAGAGTCAGATTCAAGAGATGCTAGCAACACCTCTATGTCTAAAAAAACACATACGAATACGATGAGCGCGGCAACCGCGTACGCCAAGATGTTATTACCCCTGATGGTAGCGTGTTTATGAGTCGCGTAAGTGCTTACGACGCTCACGACCGTCTAATAGAGGTAAGCGAGTGTTTAGCAGGATTATGCGACAACAAAACCGTATACGTATATGACAATAACGATAAGGTTTCAGAAGAAAGAAAACTTGGCAAAGGCGATGTACTAAAGAGTAAAACCGTATTCACCTACGATGCTCAAGGCAATGCTGTAGAGAAAAAAAGTATATGATGGCGAAGGAAACCTCAAACAAAAAAATAGTAAGCGAGTTTGACGCTCATAACAACGCTGTAGAAGTAAGTTATTACGATGCCGATGGCACTATAGCTAAGAAAGAAAAACTACACTTTAGTATACGACAAGAAAAAAAGAACTGGACAAAGAAAACTACTATCATAGACGGCAAACCTACTATGATAATGGTACAAAAAAATAAAAATACTTTTTAAGAAAAAGCAAATAAAACAATAGCGCGATTTAGAAATTAAATCGCGCTATTATTTTTATAATCAACTAATATTTATTACTTTTGCCCTACAAAAACCATTGTTTTATGAAAACATTCAATTTCTATTGCGATGAAAGTTGCCATTTTAGAGAATGACCACTTGCCATTTATGCTCATTGGCTATGTAAGTAGTGCTTACAACCAAGTAAAAACTACACACTGAAAAAATTAAGCAACTAAAAAAAGGAATATCATATACCATACAAATTGAAATGGAATCACCTTTCAAAATCGGCAATGGAGCTCTACAAAGACCTTATAGACTATTTTTTTGCTACTGACCTACAGTACAGAGCCATTGTGATAGACAAAAGTAAGCTAAAGCACACACAATTTAGGCAAACACACGATGATTTTTACTACAAAATGTACTACCAGCTTATTCAGAAGAAACTTTCGCCTGAATATAATTACAATATCTACTTAGATATTAAAGATACACGCAGTGCCCAAAAAGGTAAACGGACTAAAAGAATACCTAAATAGTCATTTTATTTCAGTACGCCATTTGCAAAATATTCGTTCGTACGAAAGCGAGCTAATGCAACTTACCGACATTATTACTGGTGCTTTGTCTTATTATTTGCGAAAAGAAAATAAAGTAATTGCTAAAAACAAAATAGTAGACAGGATAGCACAACACGCAGGACAAGTACTCAACCAATCTACAGCAAGAAGCGAACAGAAGTTTAACCTATTTTTTTATAGACCTAAAAATAATGCCACTCAACCAAACTAAAAAAATACCCAGAATTATTAGATATTCTCTCATTATCAGAAAAAGAGAGAACACTATCACTACAGATGATTTTCAAAAGAGATATAGAAGAAAACACTGATTTGAACTTCAGAAGTAAAAATACGTCCTATAAAAGGTGAAGAGCCCGAAATGCAACTGCTCTTTAGGGCACTTAACAACAGAAGAAATTGAAGTAAACGAACAAGGCAGTACTTATTGCAAAAGAGTTTTTGAAAAAGAACGGTCGCAACGGCTGCATTGGATACGATATCATTTAGAAGAACACAAAAAGGATAACATAGAAATATTTAGTGTAAAAACACGCGACCAGAAGAAACGACAAGACATCATTAGGACGTATATCTATGATAAAGAACAGAAATATGTAATAGTGCTCGACCCTCATAGAAGTAGACGTGATTATTACCTACTAACGGCCTACCACCTAAACAAAGGGTATGGAGAAAAGCAACTTCTTAAAAAACTTAAAAACAAACTACCTGACATTCAATAAAAACCGCAGGGCTCAATAAACTTCTTGGTTTACCGAGCCCCGAAACTCCTTCGTCCTTCTTGGTACGATGAGCGGTGCAAAAGTAATCATAAATTCTTAGATATAAAAGAAATTTCTACTATTATTTTTACTCATTAGCTAATCTACTAATTTACAATTCGTTCTGCTAGCTGTTGAAAACTGTGTTGATAAGTATTTTTAAAAGAACGGAGAAGCTATCTTTTTTTATTGCCTAACTTTTGCAGCAGAAATAAGAAATAATAATAAAACAAAAAAACTATGTCTAAGTTTACAAAACTCACTGAGGAACAGTTGCTTACCAAACGCAACTTTATAGAAAAATTACCTCACTTCGCACAACGCCGCTACAGGGTTCTCTCTTTGATGCCAACGCCAACGTAGCTCATAAAAAAATATCGCTACTATGAGGCTGAACTTAATAAAGACATCAATATTCAGGTGAACCGCTCTTTAGTCTCTCATAAGATTGAGCAACTCTTTGGCAAAGATTTGGCCGAGGAATACATACGCCAAATTGAGAGTCACGAAAATCTATGTACACGATGAAACAAGCCTCAAACCTTACTGCGTGAGCGTATCGATGTACCCACTGCTATTAGACGGGCTGTTAAAGCTCGGAGGCGAAAGCAAAAGCCCCTAAACATTTGGCAAGCTATTGCGGTTCATTTGTCAATTTCCTATTCTCGGTATCTTCGCAATTTGCAGGAGCAGTCGCTACGGTAGAGTTTTTTTGATGTATTTCGACTATTTTTGCCCGCAAAGACTTTGGCGATAATTACCTCAGCACTCACCGCGATATAATAGAGAACGAACTCCAACACGTGGTATATGCTATCAATCAGCCAGCTGCTGCAGTGGCTATCAGTCAGTGTTCTGGAATATATCACTCTACGACCGCCCTTATTTCGATTCGATGTTCGGCACCTTTGTCTTTCCTGATGGCGGCAAACCTCTATACGAGAGCCTTGACAGACTACAACAGTTCTTTATGCACTGGTTTAACATCAGAGCGCACTAAGGCGATACTCACTTTCCTGTGGTAACCGCTGCTATGCTCACCAAAGACAAGCGCGTGTATGACGAGCATTTTTGCCCAATTTTTGTGCTAAAAGAACTCAGCGAGGGTAATGCGTTCTTCGTATACCAGTCTGATAACGCCGACTCTTTGGCCAGCTGTTGCCGTCTGCGCAATGAGATTTCTGATAACACTTTTAGCTACTCGCTTGGGGCAGGGAGGGGTTTCGACCGGTAGCATTAATGTGATAACTATCAATATGAACCGCCTTTACCAAAAAGGACTATCGTTAGAAGAAACAGTAGATAAGATACAGAAGTACCAAGTAGCCTACCGCGCCATTGTGCAAGAGTACAAAGATGCGGGTATGCTACCGGTGTATGATGCGGGCTTTATATCGCTTGATAAACAATTCCTAACTATTGGCATCAACGGAATGGTAGAAGCTGCCGAGTATATAGGCATCAAAAATATCTGACAACCCCGACTATAAGGCGTTTATCAACAAAAAAATCTAAAAGGTAATTTACGACAAGAACAAAAGAAGCTAAAGCTAAATATGGCTTTATGTTCAACACTGAGTTCGTGCCAGCTGAGAATTTAGGGGTGAAGAATGCTGCGTGGGACAAAGCCGATGGCTTGCAAGTACCTCGCGACTGCTACAACTCGTATTTCTACATAGTAGAAGACGACTCGCAGAACCTTATTGATAAGTTCTACCTACACGGCAACGACTATATACAATACTTAGACGGTGGGTCGGCCTACCATTGCAACCTCGAGGGTATCCTACCAAAGAAGGATTCTACAAACTGCTGAATGTAGCGGCTAAGACGGGTTGTAACTATTTCTGTTTCAATATCCGCGTAACCGTTTGCAACGATTGTGGGTATATCAACAAACACACCACCGACCACTGTACGCACTGCAGTTCGCACGATGTAGATTACGCTACCCGTGTGATAGGCTATCTGAAGCGCATCAGCAATTTCTCTAAAGACCGACAAAAAAAGAAGCCAAAAATACGTTACTATGGGCATACTACGGTATAGCAGTTACGATATTGTCTTGCAAGAAGTACCCAACGAGATATCCCTGTGCTTTACTATCACAGGGTGTCCGTTGGCTTGTGAGGGTTGCCATTCCGAATATATTTGGGACGGCAGCAAAGGTTGTGTGCTCAGCAATGACCTATTAGAAAAAAACTCTTAGACCGTTATGAAGATACTATCAGCTGTGTGCTCTTTATGGGCGGCGAGTGGCAAGCGGAGACCTTGCTATCGTTTATCCTTACTGCCAAGTGCAAACAGCTAAAAGACCGCCCTCTACACAGGGGCTGAATATGAAGCAAGTACAGCGTCAGTGCCCCGAACTACTCGCCTGCTTAGACTACATTAAGACTGGCAAGTGGCTCCCTAAGCTCGGAGGCTTGGACAGCCCGACTACCAACCAAGAGTTTTTGAATTTGCAAACAGGAGAGGTGATGAATAAAGTATTTTTGGAAATTAGCTAATTAAAATTGGTACAAGTTTTGCGGGTTATTTGTTTTTAACTTTTTAATACTCAAAAAAACTAAAACAATGAATAACGTATGGATTTTTACCGTTCTCGGTTATATATTCTTCAGAATACCTGGCGCTATTATAGGCTTCTTACTGGGTTTAGCTTCTCGAATGTTCAGTTCAAAAAAATGAAAAACGGAGGCTTCTCGTCTTTCTCTAACTCTCATCAGGAAGATATTTCACCCGCCAGCTTCGAACTTAATCTATTATCTCTCTGTACTTTAGTAATCAGAGCCAACGGACAAGTAACGCAAGCCGAACTCGATTTCGTGCGCCACCAGTTCGTCTCTCTCTACGGAAAAGAGCGCGCTAATGCTGTATTTCGCACTTTCAACGACCTGAAAGGACGCCAAATATCTGCCGAGCGCGTAGCCACTACGTGCGTATGCGCACCACCTACGAAACCCGCCTACAGATATTATACTTCCTCTTTGGCATTGCCCAAGCCGATGGTTATGTAAGCAGCGATGAAGTCAATCAGATAGAGCAAATAGCCTATTATCTTCGTTTAGAAAGAAGCGATTACGAAAGCATCAAAGCTATGTTTACCACTGCCAGTGGCAGCCGCTACCAGCAGCAAAAACACTCAGCGCAATACCCCCGATGCCTATAACATATTAGGGTATCAGCAGAAATGCTACCGATACCGAAGTAAAACAAGCCTATAGAAATATGGCAAAAAAATATCACCCTGATAAGGTGATTACTGATGATGAAGCGATAAAGAAAGGCGCTGAAGAAAAGTTTAAACAAGTGCAACAGGCATACGAACAAATAGCCAATGAGCGCGGTATGAACTGATAGCCCTGAGTTAAGGACAGTGGCAAAGCTACCTACATCGCACCGCTACAACCGAATACCTTTGCTGTGTTCCCACCCTGGAGGATTTTTTTCAGGAGCTGGTCGTGTAGGGACTTGCCGCTGCAAATGTACAACTTTTTATTACATACCAAATTTTTTTGAGAGAAATGTTTAAAAATAGCGATACCCCCTCTCCTACCTCCCTGTATTTAGACCTGCATTCGCATACCCAATACGCCTCTGCCGATACCTTGGTTATCCGCAACCAATACCCCCTAACGGCAGACCCTACCCTACCCTTTTCGGTAGGTATACACCCTTGGTTCTTAGATAATTGGCAAGCGCAATTAGAGGCTGTAGCCACCTTAGCTTCACACCCCAACTGCTGGGCTATAGGCGAATGCGGCATCGACAAAAAAACACCTCCACTCCCCTACCCTTGCAGCAACAGATTTTTACCGAGCAAATAGCCATAGCCGAAGCAGTACAAAAACCCCTTATCATTCACTGCGTGAAAGCCTATAGCGAGGTCATAGCCCTGCGCCAACGCACGCACGCACGCCAGTTATGGGTACTACACGGTTTTCGCAAAAACCTTCCTACCGCGCAAGCTCTTCTCTCTCACGGTATTGCCCTATCTTTCGGAGCCGCCCTGCTGCACGACCCAAAACTGCAACAAGTCTTTCAAACCCTCTACCCCCATTACCGCAATTATTTCTTCTTTGAAACTGATGATGCCGAATTAAATGTAAAGACCATTTACCAATTTGCTGAGCATCTTAAAAGCTACCCAAAAATAGAAAAAAATACACTAATTCACTAAAAATTTCTATTCTAATACTTTTGCCAATTAATAATTATTTCCTACTTTTTGCACCCTGAAAAAAATAAAAGGAGGTGTATCAGCTATGTTAATAATACCTATTAAAGACGGAGAAAGCATTGATAAGGCTTTAAAAGCGCTACAAACGCAAATTCGACCGTACAGGAGTAGTACGCGAGCTACGTGATAGACAACATTTCACTAAAGCCTCTGTGCGCCGCCGTGCACAAATTCAGAAAAGCTCAATATATTCAACACTTGAGAGATCAAGAAGAAATATAAGGAGTATTCTTTAGTAAAAAAACAAAAAAAGGGATTTTTTTAGGAATCCCTTTTTTTGTTATCTGACTACCAACTACTTACAAACTCTTGTTATAAAAACAATTTATTCTACACTTATTTACTCCCATTTTGTATATCTCAAAAATTTGTATTACCTTTGTAGCGAATTGGAAATAATATATAATGTAAAAAATTAGTAACAATGAAAACTGCAACCCTTATCCTAACAACTGCTGTGGTAGCTGCTACTCTCTTTAGCTGTGGCAAAAAGACGACGGCGGTGGCCAAGCCCCTATAACACTTTCTAAAAAGTGCTATGACTATAACGGAAGGACAAACTGAAATTACTACAGTGGCTGCTCCTGCAGGTCTAAAAAAACCTATTTCTTCTAATGAAAGTATTGTTTTTTTCTGACCTTGCTGGCGGTAATGTGAATGTAAAAAAATAATAGGTAAAAAAAGAAGGTAGTGCCAACGTAACTATACTTGATAAAGCAGGAAATACTGCTACTATAAGAGTAACCGTAAACAAAAAAAGCTTTCTACAGTTACTCCAAAAAAAGGCTTTTGAAGTGAAGAGTGACATTATCTTCCTTAAGAAAAAAATGTAGAGACTGATGTAACTGACTGGGTAAAGAAAGGCTCTGGCAACTATACCGTTTCTACCCCAAATACTTCAGTAGTAAGAGAGGCCGGTAAGAAAAAAATGGTAGATTATACGCTATAGGATTATCAGAAGGCTCTAATAGCGAAATCGTTTTTCAAAGATATTGATAAAAAAACGAAGAAGTAAGAGTACCTGTATACGTCATAGCTCCTTTTACCGCTGTAGGTGTACCTGCTTCTATGACCGCTAATGATGTGCAAACCCTTAACCTTACAGGTGTTTATAATACAGGTAGTATAGATAATGAAGTTAATAAACATTACGACAGAGTAACTATTACTACTAACAATGGTAAAGCAGAAGCTACTCTTGTAACTGACGATGTAAGAAATAATGTCGGACAAGTAGTAGGTAAAAATTACTACAGGTATCAAAATTACTGCTAAACAAGCAGGCGAAGCAGTAATACAACTTACTAATGGCGACGGACAGTCACTACAAATTAAATTTACAGTAACAGCTTACGTAGCTAATAACTTCTTCAACGTTGATGCTGATGGTGTGCTAACCGTAAAATCAGGAGTTACATTACCTGCCGAAGTAGTATTACCAAGCAATGCTAAAAAGTAGCCGAAAAAAAGCATTCAAAAAAATCAACCTAATGTTACTACTATTGATTTCAATAATGTAACCGAAAATAGAAGGTAGCCTTTTTCGATAATATGGCTAACCCTACAGGTATCAATATCACAAAAGTGATTATGCGTAAAGTAGAAAAAGTAGGGTATGACACCTTTAGAAATGCCGTTAAGTTAGAAGTTATTGACTTCCCAGCTACCCTCAAATTCTTAGGTAAAGAAGCTTTCAAAGGCTGCAACAAACTAAGAGCCGTAGCTTTCAGAAGTGCTACCCTCCAAAAAGGTATCACTTATACTGGTAGCGAAATACCAGGCGGTAAAAGCCGATTCTGCTTTTGATGCTGATGGTGGTAACAAAGTAAGATTATTTATCCCTATAGGAAGTGCAGCTGCTTACAAAGCATCTTTAAATACCGATAGCAAATTTAAATATAGAAAAGATATCCAAAAAAAGGAGATTGGTATACAGGAGATGACCATCAATCAATCGTAGATATAGCTAACTTTGATAAAAAGTAACCTCGATTTTAGTATGATTAGAAGATAATTAATCACTAATATTTAATGAAAATACGCTGCTTATTAGGGTAGCGTATTTTTTATTTAAAAACTTAATTTTTAGTTGATAGACTGTGAATAACTCTCTGATTTATTTTAATTAAAAAAATTTGCTATTCTCAAGCACGCGTATATACAAGAACTAAAAGCAGATATACAAATTTATTTCTTATTAAATATCCACCATTATTACACAGTTATCAACTATCAACCTTCTAAAAATATCAACAAAAAGTAGGAGAAAAACTAAAAAGTTATTAACAACAACCTATAGTAAGCCTTAAAATCAGCCACTTAACAAATACCCCATTGTTAATAAACTACCATAAGTCAAAAAGCAAATTTTTCAGATCAAAAGTTATCCTACTTATTCACACACTAATAATAATAACCCTCTTTTTTTAAAAAAAGTTTTTTTCAATTTATAATTAAAAAGATTGTTGATAACTCAAAAAAAGCGTAATTTTGCAACTATGAAAAAAGACAACTAAAAATCAGAAACAAGGAAAAAAACCGGAAAAACCCAAGAAAAAAATAAAAAGTTTAGCCAAACGCAACCGACAAGAGCAGTATAAAGGGAAACACCAAGAAACATCTGCTGCACATTACTATATAGGTACGCTCGATGTCAATTCGCGTGGCAATGGGTATGTAGTAGTCGAAGACTTAGACCAAGACATCTTTGTAGCTTCTAATTTCTTAAACAAAGCCTTACACGGCGATAGGGTAGAGGTATATGTATTTCCGCGCTTCCGCAATCGCAATAAGATGGAGGGCGAGGTAACGAAAATAATAGAGCGTAAGAAACAGCGCTTTGTAGGGTACAGTGCAGCTACATAAGAATTTTGCTTTTGTAGTCCCTACCGACCCTCGTATGTACACCGATTTCTTTGTTCAAAAGACAAACTTGGCGGAGCGCAAGACGGCGACCGCGTAATAGTCCGTATCGATGATTGGAAAGATCACCACGATTCACCTATAGGGGTGGTAGAGCAAGTGCTGGGCATACCAGGGCACCAAACTACCGAAATGCACTCTATCTTAGCAGAATACGGTTTGCCTTATACCTATCCTGAAGAGGTTGAGGCTTTTTGCTAAAAGCCTTAGATCTCAGCATTAAAGAAGAAGAGATAAGCCACCGCCGCGATATGCGCGATACACTCACCTTCACTATCGACCCTCGTGATGCTAAAGACTTTGATGATGCCCTGTCTTTCAAAAATGTTAGATAATGGCAATTACGAAATAGGAGTACATATAGCTGATGTGTCGCACTACGTGAAAGAGGGTACTATTTTTAGATGAAGAGGCTTATAATCGTGCTACCTCTGTCTATTTAGTAGATAGGGTAGTGCCTATGTTGCCTGAAGTATTGTGCAATTTTGCCTGCTCATTACGTCCTGATGAAGACAAATACACCTTTTCAGCAGTGTTTGAGATGAATCAGAGAGCAGAAGTACTAAATGTATGGTTAGGCAGAACTGCTACACATTCGTCTTTTTAGGTTTTGCTTACGAAGAGGCACAATCAGTGATTGAAGAAGCCAAAGTAGGGGAGGGGTATATCATTCCATCTGATGTTTCTATCACCGATGCTGAGCGTTCTATTCCTGCAAATGTAGTAGAGGCTATACTGACGCTCAATACTTTAGCACAACGTTTGCGAAGCAAGCGTATGCGTTTAGGGGCTATTACTTTTGATAAAGTAGAAGTGAAGTTCGACCTTGATGAGAATGGCAATCCTACAGGCGTTTATTTCAAAGAAAGCAAGGAAGCTAATAAACTAATAGAAGAATTTATGCTATTGGCTAACCGCAAGGTAGCTGAATATGTAGCCAAGATGAAGAAAAACTTTCGTATACCGCATCCACGATGAACCCGATGCTGACAAACTCCAGCAGTTCAACGGTGTAATAGCGCGTTTTGGCTATAGTTTGAATTTAAACAACAAGAAAACGATTACCGATTCACTCAATAACCTGTTGGAAGAAGTAAAAAGGCAAGAAAGAACAGAATTTAGTCGATACTTTAGCCATACGTTCTATGGCAAAAAGCCTCTTATTCTACTAAAAAAACATAGGGCATTACGGTTTAGCGTTTGATTATTACACCCATTTCACATCACCCATACGCCGTTATCCTGACGTGATGGTGCACCGTTTGTTGCAATTGTATTTAGATAATGCTCCTTCTCAGAGTGAAGCTGAGTACGAAACCAAGTGCAAACATTCATCACAAATGGAGAGTTTAGCAGCTTCAGCAGAACGCGATTCTATCAAATATATGCAGGTGAAATATATGGAAGGGCATAAGAATCGAGATATTTGCGGGAGTTATATCAGGGGGTAACCGAGTGGGGTATTTATGTAGAGTTGAATGTAAATAAGTGTGAGGGCTTAGTGCGTGCACGCGACATTGAGGACGATTATTACACTTTTTGATGAACAGCAATACGCCTTGGTAGGGCAGGGCTACCGGTAGGACTTACCAGCTCGGCGATGAAGTGATGGTACGCGTTAAGAATACTGACCTGTTAAAGAAGCAGTTAGATTTTTGAGCTCGTAGAGTCTAATTAATTACTAACAACTGAAAAATCAATAGAGTAGGGGAGAGGTTTAAAAAAACTTCTCCCTTTATTTTTTTAGTGAAATTATTAGTTTTTCATTACTTTTTGTAAAAATATTATAACTATTAGAGTACAACGATGTTTGCAGATGTATTATTAGCATTACCTTTGGGCACTTTACTGGCTTTTACTATAGGTCCAGTATTTTTGTATTGCTCGAAACAGCTATTACCAAGGGGTTTAGGGCAGCACTAGCTTTTGATGCAGGGGTGCTATTAGCCGATGCTACTTTTATTCTAATAGTTTATTTCACTACCAGCAGTTTGCTGCGCGAAATTAAGGACGACCCTAAACTATTCTTTGTAGGCGGACTAATAATGATGGCGTATGGTATTATTTCTTTTATAAAAGTTGAAGAAAGATTTCAAGAAAAACAATTGATAATAAGGAGAACGCCCATTTAGTAGTACCTGAGAAAGTAAATTATATAGCCCTGTTTATCAAGGGATTTCTACTGAATTTCATCAATATAGGCGTATTAGGTTTCTGGTTAGGTATTATCATTGTTTTCGGACCTAAGCTCGATATGAATGCCAATAGAATACTAATATTTTTCACTTCTATTATTCTGGTTTATTTTGCTATTGACGTTATTAAGATACTGATAGCAAAGAAGTTAAAAAAACCGACTTACAGCTTTCCACATTTATAAGATTAAGCGCAGTATTAGTATTATCTTGCTTGTTTTTCGGGGTATTCCTCATATTGCAAGCCTTCTTTCCTAATATGCTAAAGTCAATTAGTTAATAAAAAAATTAAGGCTGCTCAGTTATGCTGGGCAGCCTTTTTATTTATTATTTTGTAGTTCCTTTGTATTGTTGGTTTAGATATTCGGTTACTTCTTTAGTAATATCTTTTTCTCAGCACCGTATAGTACGCTACCGCCATCGTTGGCTCCAAGTATAAAAAGTATATCCTTTTTTTGTTTTCCGTATTCTCTTATATTTTTTTCTTCACTTTATTGATAAGCGAATCGAGTTCTTTTTGGCTTTCGGCTTGTAGAGTTTGCTCCTGTTGCATAAGGTGTTGCTGTAGTATTTGGCTTTTTCTGCATCAGTTCGTTATATTTTTTGTGCGACATTAGCAGGCAATTCTTTAGCCTGTTTATCAAAAAGCCATAGCTTCAGCTTGGAAAGCTTGCGATATACTATCGCGTGGTAAGCCTCTACTTGCTTATCTAGTTTAGCTTTGATGTCTTTTTTCCTGATAGTTGTCTAAAAGTTTAGCGTTGTCTACGAAGGCAATTTTGTCTTGACAAGCGGTAAGGCTTAGGAGGGCAACTCCTGCTATTAATATTTTTCATCTCTATAGATTTTTATTTTTGATTAGACTGCAAAAGTAATAAAATAATTACGAATGACAAACAACAAATGATGATTAATATTTGTTCCACGTGAAACTTTTTATTTTTCTCTTCTTCATTACTATTTTATAACTATAAAAATATTTCTATAATTATTATTGTCACTATAAAAAAATATCTTATTAAAAACGACTTCAATAAAAGGCTTTTTTTAAAGCATTATTTTTTTAAAAGTGATATAAATATACCACTCACTTATTGAAACGCTTTTAAATGAGCCTTATTTTTAATTTTTTTCACTATTTTAAGGCTAAAAATAATCAAAAAAGTTCCACGTGGAACAATCTATACTTCTCCCTTGATAATTTATAATTAATTGCTATCTTTGCAGCTGAAAAATAAAACCTTATTATGTATACTGATATTACCACCAGAGACTATAGTGTGTCGCAAGAAACTTTTTAAACTGTGCTACGACCCGCAGCTGCAACTCTATCGCACTACACCCGTACCTTCTCAACTTAGCAAGTACTACGAAAGCGAAAAATTATATATCTCATACTGACGGACGTAAAACGTTATTCGAGAAACTATATCAATGGGTAAAAACACTATAATCTAAAGCATAAAAATAAAACTCATTAGCCAATATAAGAAAGAGAATATCAATCTCTTAGATGTCGGAGCAGGTACAGGCGATTTTATAAAAGCTTGCGAGCAGTATGCTCATTGGCAAGCAGTAGGGGTAGAGCCTAACGATAAAGCACGCATTAAAGCTAGCGATAAGCAACTTACACTCTATCCTAACTACGAGGCACTTACCCCACATTCCTTTGATGTGATAACCCTATGGCACGTCTTAGAGCATATACCCGACACAGTTCAAGAGATTAAAATTCTTAAGAACCTACTGAAAGACAATGGATTATTAGTAATAGCTGTCCCTAATTATCGCTCTTTTGATGCTAAGCATTACCAGCAATATTGGGCTGCTTTCGATGTACCGCGACACCTTTGGCACTTTTCTAAGGATAGTATTAAGCAACTATTTGCTGCCGAAGGCTTTGAACTTATAGCTACCTATCCTATGCTTTTTGATGCTTTTTATGTAAGTATGCTTTCAGAACAGTACAAAACCGGTAAGAAAAGCTTTCTAAAAGGTATCTATAACGGTCTCCGTTCCAACTATTATGGCTACCGAAAGGGCGAATATTCATCGCATATTTACCTACTCCGACTAGCCAATTAGTATCAATTTATTAATATAAAAATAAAAATGTTTATAGTCAATAAACACATTGTACCTAAAGGTTTTTCAGGTATTACTTTATATCCTTTTGTATTTACAAATGATGCTAAGTATCTGAAAGATAGTAGGTTTAAGAATCACGAACGCATTCATTTAGCACAGCAGCGCGAACTGTTAATAGTGTTTTTCTACCTTTGGTATATAGCCGATTTTTCTGCTCAAATACCTAAAAATACAAAGATAAATACCGCGCTTATCGCAATATTATTTTTGAAAAAGAAGCCTACGATAACGACCATAATCTCGATTATCTGAAGCATAGAAAATGCTTCGCCTTTATAAGATAAATGTTCCACGTGGAACATTTTTTTAATAACTACTATACGATGAAAAAGAATATTTTTATACCTCTTGCTCCCTCTTATGGGGTCAGCTCAGATTATGAATCTGCCCGCTACACGCGCAGAAAAAGAAGTAACCGATAATGTTAGTACCCTTACCGAGCGCACTTACGATGTTTATCGCGGCAATCTTACCCAGAAACGCCTCGCTACCGAGAATACCTACGTGTTCAACTCCGCAGGCAACGCTGTTTCGTTAGAACAAAAAATACGGCAATATTCGTCTGTATTACCAATATACATACGATGCTAATAGAGCTTCAGCAGGGTCATACTTACCAAAGAAACCCATCACTATGTAGAGGTTACCATAGGCACTTATAAGTATGACGATAATGGACGTATGCTTAGCTACACCTCTATACCTCAGCAAAAATAACACCGCTACGGTCACTCCTACACAGGTCTATACTTTCACTAAGTGGGACGCTAATGGCAATGCCATAGAGGGTACGCTCACTACGCCTCATTCCGAAGCCCTAGTATATCAAGAGTTTGATAAGCAAAACCGCCGCACGTTGCTAAAAATGCTCACTAAAGCCGACCCACCCTATAGAAGTGCGTGTAGCTTTGCGTTACGACCGTGAGGGAAGGGTAGTGGAGCGCAGTATTCGCGAGGGTTACACTCCTCCACAAACCTTGCGCTATACCTATGATAAAAAAGGCAATAATACAGGTATCAACGACCAAAAATTCGAACATACCTTCGATAAACAAGGCAACTGGCTTACCCGCACTATCTTTCTAAAGGACAATATAGTAGGCTACGTAGAGCGAGAAATTAATTACTAAAACTTATGAATAATTTAAAACTACCATCAACTATTATAGCATCTTTTATCTCTTAAAGATATAGATGCTTTCACTATAACTTTTAAACAATATCACCTTACAGAAGCAGATGAGGCAACAACTCTTAGCCTATATTCTTTTTAAACTTATATCATAAGAAATATTTTAGCTTCTTTATTAAGATATTTGATATTATTCTTTATCAGAAAACTAACTTAAATTTTTTTACTTGATATAGATATCTATTTTGCTCCATCATTACTTTCGTTAGTAGCTTCAAAAGCTGATATACAGCTATTTGACTATTTTGTAAAGGCAAGGAGCTATTATTAATTATGTAATAAAAAGAACTGATAGAGTAGGAGAGGAGTACTGTACCTGTTTAGATTTCTAAATCAGAATATTATATTCTGAAATAGGTACTCATATTGTCTTTATAAGATTATCTACTTAGATAGGTTAATTACTCATATCAAAAAAGCAATAGGAGGTAAAAACCTATTTACAAACAAGCTATTTACACTAAACGATGAGCGAAGGATAAGCGAACGATGACCGAACAATAAACAAAAAAATTAGAATTCAAAAATTCAAAAATTCAAAAATTATTTATTACCTTTTGCCCCATAATTGACAAATCGACAAATTAAGAATTATGCTTTATAATCACAAAAGAAATAGAAGCCTTTTTGGCAAGAATATTGGGCAAAACACCAAACCTTTAAAGCCCAGAATAACAGCACCAAACCTAAGTACTATGTCCTCGATATGTTCCCTTATCCCTCAGGAGCGGGCTTACACGTAGGGCATCCGCTGGGCTATATTGCCAGCGACATCGTGGCGCGCTACAAGCGTCACAAAGGCTTTAACGTATTGCACCCTCAGGGATACGACAGTTTCGGTTTGCCTGCCGAGCAATACGCTATCCAAACAGGTCAGCACCCAGCAGTTACTACCGCACAAAATATCGCCCGTTACCGCGAGCAACTCGATAAAATAGGCTTTTCATTCGATTGGAGTCGCGAGGTGAAAACCTCTGACCCCGACTATTATCGCCATACCCAGTGGATATTCATACAGTTGTTTAACTCGTGGTATAACAACGAAACCGACAAGGCAGAGCCTATCGAAACGCTTATCGCCCTCTTTGAAAAAAACAAGGCAATAGCAAGGTAAATGCTCCTTGCGATGATGATACCCCCACCTTCACTGCGGAAGAGTGGCACGCTTTTTCATCAGAGCGACAGCAACAAATCCTCCTCAAATACCGACTTACCTATTTGGCAGAGACCGAAGTAAACTGGTGTCCTGCTTTAGGTACTGTACTTGCCAATGATGAAATCGTCAATGGCGTATCCGAGCGTGGGGGTCACCCTGTTATCAGAAAGAAAAATGACCCAATGGAGTATGCGCATTACCGCTTATGCTGAACGCCTTTTGCAAAGGCTTAGACACCATCGATTGGAGTGAGAGTATCAAAGAAAGCCAACGCAACTGGATAGGAAAATCAGTAGGAGCCGAAGTTGTTTTTCCTCTAGCCCAAGGAGAGAAAACTGTAGTAACTAAAAACAATAGTATTAATATCAATCAAAAAAGAAACTAATAATCATAAGGAAGATAACACAGAAGTCTCTTTCACGACTTCTCCCCTCTCCCAAGGAGAGGGGCAGGGGGTGAGGACACCTTTCTTTATGACAGGAGGAAATAATGCATACAGACTTATAGAAGAAGCCAAACGTATGCGGAAAGAACCTACTGATGCAGAAGCAGCGTTGTGGGAACTTTTGCGTGATAAAAAATTAGGAGATAAGTTTAGAAGACAACATTTGATTGATGATTTTATTGTTGATTTTGTTTGCCTTTCTAAGAATTTAGTTGTTGAAGTAGATGGAGGTTATCATAGTGACCCTACTCAAAAAGAATACGATCAGCAGCGTACGTTGTATCTCAATGAAAAAGGATTTAAAGTAATCCGCTTTACTAATGAAGAAGTTCTTGGTAATACAGAAGCTGTTTTAACAAAAATAAAAGATATACTTGTTAATACCCCTAATTTCTCAAAACAAAATAAGGCTTTTGAGAATAATGAACTCTCTTTCACGGATTCTCCCTCTCCTTGGGAGAGGGGCAGAGGGTGAGGATATTCACTACTCGCCCCGATACCCTTTTCGGCGTTACTTACCTTACTTTGGCTCCTGAGCACGCCTTAGTGCCTCTTATCACTACTGAGGAACAACGCGCTGAGGTAGAGGCTTATATCGCAGCTACTGCTAAACGTTCAGAGCGCGACCGTATGGCGGATACTAAAAACCGTATCGGGGGCTTTCACAGGGGCATATGCCGTGCACCCACTTACCGGCAAGCAGCTTCCTATCTGGATAGGCGATTATGTATTGGCAAGCTATGGTACGGGGGGCTGTTATGGCAGTGCCTGCTGGCGACGACCGCGATTATGCCTTTGCCAAACACTTCAAGGGCTCCAAAGGAATGCCTGAACCCATCAACATTTTTGATAAAGATATTTCAGAAGCAGCCTTTACTGATAAAGAGGGAATGACTTACCAAAAACTCTGATATTCTCAATGGTTGCACTAACTTTGGCGAGGCGGTTGCTAAAGTGTTGGCAGCCTTAGAAAGCCAAGGGTGCAGGCAAAGCTAAGGTGAATTACCGTCTCCGCGATGCTGTCTTCTCACGTCAGCGTTATTGGGGCGAACCTTTCCCTGTATATTATAAAAACGGCTTGCCACAGATGATAGGCGAGGAGCACCTACCTATTCACCTGCCTGAAGTAGAGAAATACCTCCCTACTGAAGAGGGTAACCCACCGTTGGGCAATGCAACCACTTGGGCGTGGGATACCACAAATCACAAGGTGGTGAGCAACGAACTTATTGATAATCAAACGATATTCCCGTTAGAATTGAATACTATGCCAGGTTGGGCGGGCTCTTCGTGGTATTGGTTAGAGTATATGATGGAAAAAAAGACGCACGTGGAACCTTTTCCTACCAAGCCCGTAGTAGACTACTGGCAAAACGTAGACCTTTACGTAGGGGTAGCGAACACGCCACAGGACACCTCTTATACTCTCGTTTCTGGAACAAATTCCTCAAAGACCGCGGTTTTGCTCCTACCGAAGAACCTTTCAAAAACTGATTAATCAGGGTATGATACTGGGAATGAGTGCTTTTGCTTATCGCTTAGAAGGTACGAACACTTTTGTATCTAAGAACCAAATAAAAGGGCAATCAGTACAACCTATTCACGTAGATGTTTCTCTCTTAAAAGATACTTCCGATGAGTTAGACATTGAAAAATTTAAAGCGTGGCGTAAAGAGTTTGCTAATGCTGAATTTATTTTTGAAGGTCACGATTCCCCTTTGAAGGGGGCAAGGGGATGTTTTCCCTACAGGTCGCGAAGTCGAAAAAATGTCGAAATCTAAATACAATGTGGTGAATCCCGATGATATTTGCGAACAGTACGGAGCTGATACTTTGCGCCTCTACGAAATGTTCTTAGGTCCTTTGGAACAAGCCAAACCTTGGAACACAGCAGGTATTTCAGGGGGTGTATAACTTCTTGCGCAAGCTATGGCGTTTTGTATTTCAATGACAATGGTTGGAAGTAACCGACGAAGCCCTCTACACCCGAGATGCTCAAAGCACTCCATAAAACTATCAAAAAGGTAAATGAAGATATCCAGAATTTCTCATTCAACACTTCAGTGAGTCAGTTTATGATATGCGTGAATGAGTTATCATCGCTAAAAATGCCACCATAGAGACGTTTTAGCGCCTCTTTCGGTACTGGTAGCACCATTTGCTCCACATATCGCTGAAGAGCTCTGGAAAAAGACTCGGAAATACCGAAAGCGTAACTTATGCACCTTATCCTGTACACGAAGACAAGTATTTGCAAGAGGACAGCAAGGAGTATCCCGTATCGTTCAATGGTAAAGTACGCTTCAAACGCGCTTTTTGCAACCACTATGACCCCTGCCGAGATAGAGCAAGTCATCCTTGCCGATCCTCAAACAGCAGAGCAGCTACAAGGCAACGCCCCTAAAAAGGTCATTGTTGTGCCTAATAGGATAATCAATATAGTGAGTTAGTAATGTCACAATCAACCATATTTTGGTTTATATTCTTTTCTATTGGGGAGTTACCTTTTATATAGTGAAAGGCTATTTAGAAGGTAGTAAAAACACTTTTGAAAAGCGTTTGGATTCTTATCAGCCAAAGTCAACTCTTCCTTTAGAGAAAAACTTACTTGGAGAGGCGCAAAGCGTTTTTGTACGTTGCATCTTTTGGAGTAATAATAGGAGGTTTTATAGCTGTACCCTTCCTATTTGTGGTCTTGTGCATAGATTTTAAATACCTTTCAACAAGAAAAATGTAGAGAGATACCATATACTCTCTGTTTTGCTTTTGTATGCTGTTATTTCATTTTTGCCTTTACTTGGGTATACTTTTCTATTGGTTATACTTTTATGACTAATAGAACTACTCGTGCTCAGCAAATGCTTTTGGGAGAAATGAGTGAGGAGGATTTTCAGTATTTCAATGAGATAAGAAGGATCTATATATTTCAAAGTTATGCTCCTCCTTTTCTAGTGTGCAAAGGGAATCTGTATCTTTTAAGTTTTCACATATTATTGAAAATCCCTATCACTACAATTAGAAATACCAGCATCAGCCCTTTGGTTATTGAAAAAAATTAATACCAAGAAAAATACAATGGTGGGGATAGGGTTGTTATCACTCATACCGAGAAAAACCTCTATTTATATGCATAGAAATTTGTATTCGTATCTAGCAACTCTTATATACAAATACCAGCTTAAAAAAATAATACAAAAACCTTTCTTTTAGAATTACTAACAAAAGCAAATTATAAATTGTTATAAGAAAAATGAACCCAGAAACTGCACAAAAAAATTCTCTAATGAGTTTCTTCCTGAAGAAAAAGAACTTATTGTACTTATCCAAAATACTACCAATGGGGCTGCCCTCTATGGCGATATGTGGCGACCTTCAAACCACCCTTTGGCGTATATAGAGGTAGCTACTGATGAACTCTACAAAGGTAATATCCGTTTGGAATGGCTGGTAGAAACCGACCGTAATTGGAAATATTACTTTCAACCATTAAAGGCTTTCCGCATCAAAGCACGTCCTAAAAACCTGAACTATCACACCCTCAACAACACTGCTTTATGTTGGTCGAAGTACTTGAGGAAGATGTGAAAGAACCACGTTTTCAACCTATTATTGACGAGTACAACACCGAAGTTACTTATCAAGACGAAGACTTTAGCTTAGAACTCAACAGAGATTTCGATTGGTTCGAAGGCGATATTCTCTATGCTGATGAAGAGGTAGAACTTACCATAGAAACTACTGAATTGAGCAAATTGGAACCCATCTTAAAACCATTTTCAGAGATATTACAAAAGATAATTTTCAGGCGTGGATAGAACATCTCAAAAACCTTTGCAGCCGAAAAAACTTACTGATTTAGCCAACAAATGGCAAAAAGAAGAAGATGACAATGCCCCCTGATATTACCCCTGAACGCTTTGCTGAGCGTATGAGTATAACAAATATCAATCTCTCTGATGATGAGAGTTTCTACATCTATTTTGACGATGACGATATGTTCTGGGGGCACACCATTACCGTATATGGAAATCTCAATGGCAAACTCAAAGATGCTACTATTGAAGGATAAAAACAAACTCTAATTTTTTTATATTCAACTATGAATACCTCAATGATTTTACTTATAATACTTATATTTATAGGTATTTTTGTATTATACACCTTTATAAATCGAAAAAAAGTGATTTAGAAAAACGCTTAGCCTATCACACTCCTCAATACCTTCCTCACCAACGACAAGAATATATTAATGGGGCAGAAAGATATACCAAAAAAAGCAAGCATAATTATAGGTTTATTTGTGAGTTTCCCATTGATGATTATGTTTGTCTCTCTATTATCTCAAGATGTGAGCAATAGTCTTATTATCTTTCTTTTATAATTTTCATAATACTAATAGAATGCTTGTGCACCTATCTAATGTATCGTTTTTAATGAAAAAAATATAAAAAACAGCGACTGCTCTTAGAACAGATGAGTGATAGTGACTTTGAGCTATTGTTAGATATACAAAAAAATACATATCTCTTTAAATATTTTCCTCCTTTTATACTTTGTAAAGATAGATTGTATTTTTAGTTTTCTTATTAAAGAAATTGATCCTGCAAGTATAAAAAGTAAGCTTTAGTTATGCTAGAGGAGGAAATATACTTGTACATATCAAATCTGCAACATCTACAACAATTTCCTTGTATAAGAATGTATATCCTATTTTGGTGGAGATTATCAAGAGATACAGTCCTGATGCTCAAATAGAAAGATAGAACAATATTGTTAATAAACTATGGATTCACTTCCCTTTACATATTTTCTAACTTTATTGATTTTCGAACTATTCTTTCTCTATTTAGCAATAGTACGCAAAAATGCCTTTGAAAAGCAATTGACCCCTCCAAAGTAACCGAAGTAAACTGGAGCTATGGTAAATATAGTATCTTTGTGCTACTGAAAACTCCTAAAAAGAATATCCATTATCCTACCTCAAGGAGGATTTCGTTATTTCTTGCAAATCATTGAACAGTACACAGAACTCAAATTTTATTATAAATAGAAAACGAAGAAATTATCTTTTTCTTAACTATTTAAGAAAAACAATACCTCAATTTTTAGTAACTATGGACATAATTTACATAATCTGGTTTTGCACCCTCATTCCTTTTTTTCTCTTTGCACTTTTCTACTTTGTAATAATGCGCAAAAATGAGTTTTGAAAACCGCCTCACTAATTTTTACTCTTACCGCCAGCTACCGCAAAAAAACGTGAAAGCCTATATGCAGAAGGTTAGTAAATATAATCATATAATGTTCGCCCTGTTTTTACTGCCTTTCTTCATTTTTAGTCTATGTATTGTTCAAAGAAAACTATCAAGAAATAAGCGAAGCTAATACCCCATTTTTCTGATAAGGACTTGATGTTAATGTTAGCTATTTTTCTACCCTTTTCGTGTGCTATTATATCATTTTTTATATACAGCAGCGAAGTAAAAAAGCCAAACGTATGCTTTTGGAACAAATGAGCGATACCGATTTTTGAACTGCTCCTCAAATTAAGAGACAATTTATTTTTCCCTATAAATATGACCCACCTTTTTGTGTTGTGTAACAATCGCTTATATTTTTTTCTTTTTTTCATACAATTAAAAGAAATTGACCCTACCCAAAATCATCTCAGTAAAATGGTATAGTAATAGACATAGGTTTATAGTACGTATTAAAGACCCTAAACTTACCGTCATTAGTATATCTAGGAGTGTATTGCCTATCTTTTTGCAAATCGTTGAACAGTATACAAAACTCAATTTATTAACTGATCATAATAACTATGGACTCATTTTATATTATTTGTTTTGTGCTTTTTCTTCCTACCCTTGTCTTTTTGTACTTTTTACAGTAGTGCGCAAAAAAATGCTTTTTGAAGAGCGAGTTAGCACTCTTCCGCCCTACTCACAAGCTCTCCCAAAAACGAGAAGCCTATAGGCAGCAAGTACGCAAATACAGTAAGTACGCAAAAAATCATACTCTTAGTGATTTTATACCTCCCTCTATGTGTTCTTATAGCAATATTGATCAAAAGAAGGATATGAGGGGAATAGGAATACTCAATATATTATCAATCTATGATGATGATATATTTGTCTATGTGCCTATTTTGTTACTGAATTATCTTCTTTTCTACGTAATAAAAGCGCAATGAAAAAAGCCCAGCATATGCTTTTTAGAACAAATGAGCGATGCCGACTTTGAGCTCCTCCTTAAAGTAAAAAGATAGTTTGTTGTTCACAACCAAATATAATCCGCCGTTTGTGCTTTGCAACGATAAGTTGTACATTTTTATTTTTCTTTGTTATTAAAGAAATTGACCCTACCCAAATAACCAATCTAGATTGGAGCTATCGTAGAAATGGTATTTATGTAGAATTTAAAGCTCCTAAAAATAATATTTACCCTACCTAAAAAGTTCTCCCTCATTTCTTGCAAGTCATTGAAAAAAATATACAAATCAAAAATTTTTATTATTAACTAAATACACAAAAATGAATCACACAATTATCCCATTTAGCAAAAAGAAAAATGCTTAAACTCACGAGGCTTATATATCCTTATAATGCTTGGTATTACTGCCATTATTGTCTTTTATTCTATCAGCTGATAGAATAAAAATATTCTATCTCGTGCTATTTATAGTCCTTTTTATAGCAGGAGCGTATCTTTTTTTATAAGCATATACAAGAATTATGGGGCTCGAAGAAGAACGAAGGCGTAATACTCACTTCTGAGTACCTCAAAAAGCAATGTGACTCCTCTGGGTAAAAAGGGTAGGAGAAATCGCTTGGAGTGAAAATAGCTTCTATAGGGAGAGCAAATTATTATGGACAACATATCTATATTAAACTCAAAACATCCTGAAAAAAATATCTAAATCGGCTCAAGGGTATGTGCATAGACTTCACGGGTATTTATCTAAACGATAGTGAACTGGAAATCAGTTTTTGAGGAATTAGAAAAACTAATTATTGATTATTTCCTCAAATATGGTAAAAAAGGCATAACAAAATAGGAATAACCCTATGATGAACATAGATATTTTTTTCTTTTGATAAGTTTTCTTCTTCCTTTTTGTTATGATGGGAGGTCTCTTCTACTTTATAGTAGGGAGAAAAAAATAATTTTGAAGAACGTGTAGCGCACTACATACCCTACCATTCTTTAGATAGCGAACGAAGGCAATATATAGAGAAAGTAGAAAAAGTACAAACGATATATTTGCATAGGACTGAAGGTATTCTTCTCATTTTCACTCATTCTCTCTGTTAGCCTTCTTCTCTTTTGCCATAAATTCTAAACAAGGAGTGCACCTGAGATAATGCCACAAAGGTTGTTGGCACTCATATCAATACCTGTTGTTTTTCACTTTTTGTTGTATTACATATTTAGCTATGTAGTGCGGAAAAATGCTAAAGCCCAACGCCTGCTTTTGGAAGAGATGGAAAAAGAGTGATTTTCAGCATTTACTGGAAGTACAGAAGGATTTGCCCTTACTAAGGAAATACTTTCCTATAGTAAGCAAAGAAAAACTGTATTTCTTCACTTTCTTTACTATTCGAGAACTTGACCCTAAGAGAATAGTCAAAGTGCGTTGGTGGCGCTCTAAAGGCGGTAATAGAACTGTTTTTATAAAACATTCTGGGTGGTCAGTTATTGGACTTCCACAAATGGTATATGGTCATTTACAAACCTCTATTAGAAAATATAACCCAAAAGCTGATATAGAACCTTAAGGTAAGATACACATATAGAAATGCTCAATGGCAAGTTATATCATTTAATTCAACTACCCCAAATATAAAAGTAAGTTAGCTAATGTATCAAAAGAACATTGTTTTTTTGCTATTAATTCTTAATGATGTAAGTTCTACCTCTATCATTAAACAGTTTATAGTGCAAATTTTTGTTACTATAGAGTTTCAGGTGAGCAAAAACCTCCATAGTTTCTGTAGGGAGTACTGAAATAAGTAGTAGGCAAATGTAGGTTCGTTTCCTTTCTCTATAATCACTTATTTTCTGGTTCTTTCCGGTATATATAGCCTTCATTATCAATAAAAAGCATCTGTTGTTTGTTTCATTTCTTCAAAAAAAGCTTCACTTTCACTGTCACTCCACTCTGCTGATTCTTTTAAAAAGTTATAGGTTTTGGTACAGTATCACCATCAATAGCTCAAGTAAGGTATTTGTTATTACGCGAGTCAAAGTAACAACTCTTCATCACATCATTCAAAAAAATAAACATTAGGGAGGCAATTAGCATTATAGCAAATATAACAAAAAAATACTACTATACCTAGTTTTTCAGGATTTGGTTTTGCGTTCATATGATTGATAAAGTGTTTTGCACCACAAAAAGTAGCTATTAATTTGTTAATAAGCAATTCTTCAAAAAAACAATCGTCTCTCCTTCACTAATATATACCCCATTAGTATTGCAAATAGCCCACTCTGTATCACCTTGGTATCTGGGAGGGTGGCGAGACCTCATTTTATAAATTTGCTAATATAAAAATATTATTTGTAGTTTTTGCAATGCAAAAATAAGAATAAATAATGAAATCTGCCTTAGAAATTAGTATCAATCAATTACTTAATAAAAAATTAGCCTTATTAGAAGATTGTTTAAAAAGCTGATGTACTAGCTTATTATGGAAATATTTTTAGATAATATAGAAAGTGATTTTCGCAGGATAGTAGAAGATATTGCGGGGAAAAATAAAACTATTTACATAGTACTAAACACTACAGGAGGAAGTGCTACTGCTGTAGAGCGTTTCGTGAAAAATATTGCGACACAATTACAAAGAAGTAAATTTTTATAGTGCCTAATTATGCTTATAGTGCAGGAACTATTTTCTGTATGAGTGGCGATAAAAATCTTTTATGGATTATTTCTCCGTATTAGGGACCTATTGACCCACAAGTGCGTAACAAAGATGGTGATTGGGTTGCAGCTTTAGGATACTTGGATAAAGTAAATGAGTTTATAGAAAAAAATCAAGAGGAGGAAAACTCACACAAGCTGAATTTTTTTAATGCTTAAAGATTTAGATTTAGCAGAGTTAAGAGGCTATGAGCAAGCTAAAAACTTAACTATTGATTTGTTAAAAAAATGGTTAGTAAAAATACAAATTTAAAAGATTGGAAGCAACATAAAAAGTACTGGAGAGCCCGTCTCTGATAGCGATAAAGAAGAACGTGCTACTGAAATTGCGGATAAATTAAGCGATAGCAATAAATGGAAATCTTACGGTCGTCCTATAGATATAGAAACTCTTACTAACGAATTACGCTTAAAGATTGATGATTACAGTAAAAATAAAAAAACTATGCCCACTTATAAGAGAATATGACGAGTTAATGTCAAACTATGCTAATTCACCAGTATTTATTCACACTCGTAATTTTATTTAACGCTATGGAAACACTCATTGATAAAAAAAGTAGATAACCTTATAACTACTTTCACCGAAAAACTATAAAGAAGATAACAATTTCAAAAATTGTTAGAAGCCAATGAGCTCTACAACGAACTCATAAAAAGAAGGTAAAATGAAAAAAAGCGCGGTTATACCTTAGCTTCTACTATGGAAATATACGCGCAAATAACTGCTTTAAATCAATTTAGCTTATAAATTATTCAATATAAAATAACCTGCAAAAACTTGTAGGTTATTTTTTTCTATTCATACTCTAGCACAAAAAATCTTCTCTCTTTAGTAAAAACAGTTTTCTCTTTTTATGAGTATATAGCCCATTAGTAGGGCGAATAAGCCTGTTTGTATTACCTTGCTATCGGGGTGGGTGGCAAAGATTTCGTTGGAAACATTGGCTACCAAATGAAATAATATAGCTATTAGTACATTGCGCCCTGATTTGTAATACAACCAGTTGATGATAAATACAAAAAGCAAACAAACTTACAAAAAAGTTTATAGTATAGAGCAGCCCTTCGGCGTGTATAGTTTGCTTTGGTAATAGTCCTTTACAAAGAAAAAGAGGTAAATGCCACAACCCCCAATAGACCGTGAAAAATAACTGATGAGGTGAATAAACTCCACTTACTGCGCAAGGCATCAGTGCCATAGGTGTGCCAAGCTAACTCTTCCACTACAGGTGCTAAACAAAGTACAAACCAAGTATTGAAAGGTGCTGAACTAGAAACTCAGTTGCCCTGAAATGTAAAAACTGGTCGAGACTGTGTCCTAAATCGAGGGAAATGAGTTGTGCCACAATAATCGAAATAGGCGGAAATAATACGGTAATCCAGAAATAGCGGTTGCTAAGTAGGTTCCTTCCTATAAAACGCGCTTTTAGGGTCGGATAAAAGGGCTTTATCGCGGGCAAATAAGTAGGCTGCTACCCCACAGGTGCTAATAGACCTGCTAACTCAAAAAAACCTGCCCAAAAAGCATTAGGGTGCTTTTTGGCTGGTGACTCAATAAGCCACTACAAACCACAATACCCAAGGAATGACAAGGGAAAGGGTAAAAAACAATACGGGGTGTTGATATTTCTTCATAATTAACTTTGCCTATGTGGCTGCATTAAAATTCGATTTTGTAACTAATATTTGGAATGACCAAAGTGGCTTTGCTAAGCTCTATTTGACCGGTTTGGTAATTGTAATTATGGTCGATGTAGATAGGGGCACCCAGCACATTCTTCATTTGAAAAGAGAATACACTTGAGCTCTTGCGGTGATTGATGCGATAATTTACCGTTAGGTCGGCGTAAGTTAGGGGGCGCAATTGCTCGCTAAAAGCACGGCTTTCATCAAATATCACTCGTTTAGCAGCCAGCGACTGACTCTGTAAAATAGGACTATAACGCTCGCCCCCTGTAACAGTTACTCGTACATTGACATCTAAGACTTTGCGGTTATTAGCAAAAAATAGAATTCCTTGCCAAAGAGGGCATTTAGCACAAAACCTTTGTTATAACGGGTGTTGTGCCATACATTGTCGCCTGCTTTGTATTTTGAGGTGAATACTGAACCGGTAATCAGATAGTAATAATTATCGCCTAAAAAGCGCTCTAAAGTAAGGTCGATGCCATAATTGAGCCCCTCGGTATTATTCACAAGCTTTTTGTTGAGGTACAACGCACGGCGTAGGGTTGATAAGCGAATAGCTGGTACCTTCTTCGCCAGCAATATTCCACAGATACTGAAAAATACCCCTCTGCCTTGAAGCGCAATTTATCGGTAAGCTGCCAATCGTAGCCCAATACAAAATGATGTGACTCGCTGATTTTCAAATCTTTATTTACAGCCACGCCTCCTACTTCTATCATATACACATTGAGGTCTTCGAGTTGAGAGTGTTTGCCATAGCCGAAACTCAAACTATGTTGATTGTTGAGCGTCCAGAGTAAGCCTGCTCTGCTTTCTAACGTTATCTCTTTTCTCAGACCAAAGTGGTGAGCGCGCAAGCCTACATTAGCCAAAAGCGAAGGCGATAGCTGGTATTTGACCTGTCCGTAGGCTTCGGTAAAATTGGTATTGCCTGCTGAATTGACAATACGCGCATAGGTGCTTGGCACATAGTCTTGTGCTGCGCTGAGGTTGTAGTTATAGAAAAAGCTGTTTGTGGGTAATCCCTGCCTTGAAAGTAGCTGAGGAGGAAAGTTTATGGGTAAGCGAGGTAGCCAGTGTAAGGGTTCCGTTTTTGCTTTTTTTCAGGCGGCTGTCGGGGGTGAATACTGAAGCGTCATCTGAAAGGTAATCGGTAGTAATGCGGTCGTCAGTGCTTGAAAAGGCAGCTTGCGACTCTACAAAACTCTTTTCGCCCGCAGTGATTTGGTGGCGTAAGCCTATCGTACCTACGTAGGTATCCCAGCTGTTAGTCACGCGGTCGATGTCGGTCTTCCAATCGCTGGGGATTTTTGATGGCTTCTTTATGGGTATCGTCAGTGCCGCCAATACCCCAAAGAGAGAAAGTACCTGCTTTCTCGGTAGGAAAATTCAGCTTAAAAGAAAGGTCTTGATACTTGATGCGTTGCCCTGTGTTGTTCAGCTTCAAATCATTAAGCAAGCCCAAAGTAGAATAGCGATAATTGAAGAGATAAGAAGCCCCTTGGGCGCGTGAAAGAGGTCCTTCGGAAGCAAAAAATCGAGTCCTAAGATGCCTACTTGAGCGGTGTGCTCGTAGCGAGAAGTATTGCCGGTGCGCATTTTTACATCGAAAACAGCAGCAAGGGCATTGCCATACTCGGCAGGAAAAAGCACCTGTTAGGAAATCGGAATTGCTAATCACCTGATTGCTAAAGAGCGTTACCAGTCCGCCGCCAATGACATTGCCGCCAGAGAAGTGCTGAGGTGAGGGATTTCTACCCTTCTAAGCGCCATTGTACGCCTTGTGGTGCATTGCCACGCACGATAATAGAGTTGTCTTGTAAGTTGCCTGTAGAGACTCCTGCAAAGGCTGATGCCAAGCGGGCAGGGGTCGCTAAGTCCGCCGGCGTAACGCTGTGTTTCTTCTACCGAAAAGGTACGCGCACTAACGGTTGCCATTGTGTTGAGGGCTTTTTTTCTTTGTGTATGCCTGCTACTAACTCGACTCCCTCGAGCTCGGTAAAGGCTTCTCTGAGGGCTATGCTTAGCACGACTTCTTTGGCTGAGGTAAGGAGTATTTCGGGGAATTGTCTGGCTATCGTAGCCTATATAAGAAACCTCTAAAGTGACTCTTCCTAAGTGGAGATTTGGGAGGGTGAAATGACCGTTTTTCATCCGTAGTTGTTCCTATAACAGGGTCGGAGTTTTTGCACCACTACGGTAGCCCCTATTAGGGGTTCGTGTGTGTTTTGGTCGTAAATAGTACCTCTGAGGGTTTGGTTAATATCTTGTGCTTGTGCGGTAAGAGGCAGCACTAAAAGCAAGAGGATATGAAAAAGGTTTTTCATTGCGTAATACTTTTAAAATTCTGGGGCAAAAAGTATGGCGCAAAAAGGGGATGTATCGCCCAAGCGTGAGGGTTTGGACGCCTTTTTATTAAATATATACCTTATTCCTCACTTACGAATTGGCTTGGGGTCTGCCCTTTTTATCTTCTTGAAAAACTTGGTTGAATGATGATTTGGAGTTGAAGCCTGCTTCGAAAGCAAGTCCTAACAGATTGAAGTTTTTTTATCAGTATCTTTCTTAGCTAAAGCTATAAATTCGTCTACACGATAGTTATTGACAAAATCATAGAAATTCTTACCCTCATACTGGTTGATAATTTGTGACAAATGGTTGGGTAGAACACCTAAACTATCCGCTAATTGGGCTAAAGAAAGTTTGGGTTCGAGGTGAGGTTTTTCAGTAGCCATTAGCGTAAGTAACTGCTGATGTAGGGTTTTTCGCCTCTTCTGGCTTGAGTCCGGATTTGCGGTACTCTGGCATTTTAAGCGGCTCTTCAGTTTCTTCAGCCTCCTCTGACTCTTCAGACAAGTATAATACTTTGGGTTTTTCAGCAGTAAAAATACCTTGATAGCGTATGCCCCAAAAACCAATAAGTGCTATAAGCAATACAAAAAGACCTAAGAAAAATGAGTTCTATATTGACTGCCAACTCTATTTCTAACAGAAACTGGAGTACATATCCGACTATCATCACTGAGAAGATGATTCCGAACCCGATGAGTAAGAGTCGTAGCCATTGTAGGCTAATACCCTCATTATAGGCAAACTGCTCGCCTATAATTTGTTCGTGATTGGTTGATTTTATGATAGGTTGCTACTGAATAGGCTACGCATACGATTACAAAAAGCTATAAATGAAATAGTAAATAGCCATTGGTAGAGGCTGTGGTAATCGGCTTGGTCTATCATTGCCTTTTTCGGCAGCAGAATAACCAAAACAAAAAGGGAAACATCAGCACATAGATAACCACAAAAGGGAGGAAGTGAAGGCCGTCTCGCCAATAGAGTCGCTGTGGCTGGCGTGAGGTTAGTAACGACATACAGATAGACAAAAGGCGCAAACAGCAAAGGGAATGGATGAGTAGCTCCTACTAAATGCGGGTATTTTTCCCAATACCCCAAATAGTGCAGGTAGTAGTTGAGCAAGTAGGTTGCAATACATAACAACCAGACCCCCAGTATATTGTCGGGCAGCCTTTTAGCAGCTTTGCTAAAGAGCAATACCGAGAGAAAGCAACACAGAAAAAAATACCGATAACAAAAAAATACTACTCATAACCCTCTATATAAATTTACAATTTTCAAGGCAAAAATAAGTATATTTTTTTGATTATAAAAAATATTATATAAGATATAAACGTATTTTTTTATTATCTTTGTCCCGATATTCACTTTAAAAATAAAAAAACAAATATGAAAAACGTATCTTATCGGCACTTGTTGCCACGGCTTTATGTCTTTTCTCTTGCGGAAAAGATGATGACAATGGTAGTAGTACTTCGATTACACCGCTTCTAACAGTGCTTTTCATTTTGACTATAACGGCTGATTCTCCTAAAAGGCTACAAAGGACAAACAGCTACTATCAATTATGAAATGAAAAAAACAAAAGAGCTCATACTGCGTTTCCTAAATGATAAGGGTAATGATGAAACATTGATTCTTCATAAGCGGGGCGTAGATTATAGTCGCTTAGACCCCTTTGTAGGTTATTGGAGACTTACCAAAGTACAATTGAAGAGCGGTAAGACTATAAAAGAATTTAAGGCGGGTATTCCTGCTTGCTTTAGAGGTGATATTGTAGCAAGTACAATTGGTTTTACCATATACTACAGGCTATCAGATGACGGTGTGAAATGTGGTGATGAAGAAAGAAAAACCTTTGCTTGGGCAAGAGAAGGCAATACGTATTACAACGTTTCTAACGGACAAAAAGTACCTATTCCGTTTAGCTTTAGCGATGATAAACAAACTCTTTTTCTTTGGCAATACAAATACTATTTTGGTATTTTCAAAAACAATGGTAATAAAAACGTGGGATATCCCACGTATACTATTAACTAGCAACTAGTAGGTTCCTTTATTCTCTTTCAGACATATTATCGCTGTCGAGACCAAATGCGGGTACCCCCCTACTGGCATCAGTTTATTAAGAGGGTCATTCTTTTCTAATAAACAAAAAGGCATATCTGAAGTTCTTAATACCCTGTGCAGTGATTTCCCTGAAATGACAGCTACCTCTTTATAGCTGGCACCTATAGACTTATTTTTCCCCTTCAAAAGCCATATAAGCAGTAAATTTATTGTCACTGCCCGAAATGATAGTGCCTTTTGCCTATCGCTTTATCATTACTTAATAAATTGAGGTTTTTGGTAGTCTGTTTTTTTATTTTTACACCTTGTTGGTCGTAGAAATGATAGGTATAACCTGTTATCTGATAGCCTACAACATACTGATAATCTTCAACATCGGTAAAAAGCTAACTCGAACGGAGTTATATTGAAAGTACCTTCGATATTAGGGAGGGTAGTGCCGGTATGTATGACCATACCGCTCGCTTCTAATTTTTCTTAGAATGTTATCAGGAACGATGCTTTTTGACCTCCTTGGGTAGGGTTCTGATATTTTTGTGCTTTCTTCACTCTCTGATTTAGAGCAAGATACTGTACCCAATAGGGCAAAAACGCCCATAACAAAGTAATAAATGTTCTTTTTCATAGTTTTTTTGTTTTTTTAATCTTCGGGGCAAAAGTACAAAAACAAAAGGTAAATGGCAAGGAAAAAAATCTTTGATGTAGTATATTTTTTTCTGGCGTTGGGTAGGTTATTAGACGTTTGTACTTCGCTAATTGTACGCTTAACCTTCGCTCTTTGTGTATCGTTCGTATATCCTTCGTATAGGGTAACTGGCTTTAGAAAAAAATTTCTGCTTATTGCTTATTTGCTAATTATGTAGTATTTTTGCCGTTAGTAATGGGTGATAATTAAATTTTTGAAAAATATGATTCCGACACAAGTACAAATTGAAGAGTTCGTTTTAAATCTTGAAGCGCTTACCCAACGGGAGGTGATTCGCATTAAACTATCGTTAGCTGATGAGTTGGCTGTTACTGATAGTAAGGTTGGGGGAGTGCCTTATATCCCTAAAAGGGGTGCGCTGCCCAGAAGTGCCGAGGGCAAACCGCTGTTTATGTTGGCGCAAATCAACTGCGAGCAATTGCCTGAAAACAATCTGTACCCTAAAAAGGGTCTTTTTGCAGTTTTGGATTGCTGATACTGAAGACCCTCTATATGGGTTGGATTATGATGACCCTTGTAGCAATGATTTTAAACGAGTACTTTATTTTTTTCTACTATTGGCGAAACCTTGCCTATAGATGATTTTTATCAGTGATTACACTTTTGATGACAATCATCTTCCTTTCAATTCTAAAAAAACAATTTGCTTTGCATTTCAAAAAGATACTGAGAGTATTTCTTTAGAAGAAAGGGCTGCTACCCAACTCTTCTTTGAGAAATGGAATGAAGCCTTTTCAACCCAAAATAACCACTATTGATGAATTTTTTTCGAGGAAGTACCTAATGATATTTGTGAGGAAATTAATGCTTCTCTACTGAAAGAACCTACAGGACACAAAAATAGGGGGTTATCCCTACTTTATCCAAGTAGACCCTCGTGAAGAAAAACGACCCTCATACGCTCCTTCTCCTGCAAATAGATATTGATAACGTTGGAGGAGAAGAGATTTGTTGAGGGAAATGAAGGTGGTGTAGCTAACTTCTTTATCAGTCCTGAAGATATGGCTAATTGTAGATTTGACGATGTGCTTTTTCACTGGGAAGATAATTATTAAAACCAACATATTATGGATAAAAACAGTATTTTGCAGTATAAAAACCAGTTTGATGGTATTACTCGTTATATAGAGAGTGAAGATGCCAAAAGAGCAAATAGAGGTTTGGTTTGCTCGTGAATTGCAAACCATATTAGGCTATGCCCGATGGGAGAACTTTTTGGTAGCGATACATAGGGCAGTGGCTTCATGTAAGTCGCAGCAAATCAATGTAGATGACCATTTTCGTGAGGTCACGAAAATGGTCGAATAAATAGTGGTTCGAAGCGTGAAATTATGGATTTTATGCTTACTCGTTATGCCTGCTATCTCATTGCTCAGAATGGCGACCCTAAGAAAGAAGAAGTTGCTTTTTGCTCAGAGTTATTTTGCTGTGCAAACCCGCAAAGGCAGAACTTATAGAAGAACGTCTTAACTTTGCTTTCTCGTTTTAGAAACGCGCGATAAACTCAGAAGTGCTGAAAAGCAACTTTCGCAAAACATTTATGAGCGTGGCGTTGATGATAAAAGGCTTTGCGCGTATCCGCTCTAAAGGTGATACCGCTCTTTTTGGCGGACATACTACTGAGGATATGAAGCTGCGGTTGGGGAGTAAAAGCTAACAGACCTTTGGCTGATTTCTTGCCAACGCTTACGATTGCTGCTAAAAACCTCGCTACTGAAAATGACTAATTACAATGTGGAAAGTAATGATTTGCACGGTGAATCTGCTATTACGCAGGGAACACGTACAGAATAATCAAAGTGTGCGACAAATGTTAGGTCAGCGTGGTATCAAGCCAGAAGAGTTGCCTCCCGCTGAAGATATTAAGAAATTAGAACGCAAAGTCGCACGCGATGAGAAAACAATTGCAGAAAAACTCTCAAAAAAATTACCTAAAATATGATTCCGACACAAACACAAATTGAAGAATTGGTTTTTAAACCTCAAAGCGCTTACGCAACGCGAGGTGATTGGCATTGAGCTATCACTGGCTGATGCGTTGGCTGTTACTGATAGTAAAGTTGGAGGAGTGCCTTATATCCCTAAAGGGGGTGCGCTGCCCAGAAGTGCTGACGGCAAACCGCTGTTTATGTTGGCGCAAATCAACTGTGAGCAATTGCCTGAAAACAATCTGTACCCTAAAAAGGGTCTTTTTGCAGTTTTGGATAGCGGCAACCGATGACTATCTGTATGGGATAGACTTTTGATAACCCTTGTAGCAATGATAATAAACGGGTGCTTTACTACCCAACTATAGGAGAAGCTTTGCCAGCAGAAGCCTTTTGCAGAGCATTACACTTTTTGAAGATTGTTACTTGCCTTTTTGATGCCGATTTGCAGTTTGCTTTACGCTTTTACCAAGGGTACTGAAAGTTTTACACTTTATGATGAAGTTTCTCAAAGGTTTTTATAGAGAAATGGAATAGTACTTTTTGATGATGAAGTGGCGGAAATATGGGATTTACCAAAAAGATGTTTTTAAATTATTAGACAAAGCTATCGGGCATAAAATAGGAGGCTATCCTTACTTTACTCAATATGACCCTCGCAAGGAAGGATTCTCATACCTTTTTGTTGCTGCAAATAGATAGCGATGAGGTAGAAGGGAAACTAATTTTGTGGGGGATTGTGGTGTGGCTAATTTCTTTATCAGTACTGAAGATATGGCTAATTGTAAATTTGACGATGTGCTATACAACTGGGATTGTAGCTAAAAACATTATGGATAAGAATAGAGTGCAAAAAAAGTTTTAATATGTTAATAGAAAATTTGGGATTATTTTCTACTTTTGCCGTGCGTTAGTATTAACCTTTTAAAACTTAACCTTTATGTTACGATTTAACGCCCTTAATAGTGTACAAAACAAAAAGCCCTTACAAGTGGCTGAAAATGGCAAACGCTCTGAATTGTTTTGCTATCAATGTGTTTAACGAGGTGGCAATGCGTCAGTTGATGACGCGTGATGCTTTTGATGCGGTAATGAACGCTATTCAATACGGCACCAAAATAGACCGCCGTGTAGCTGACCAAGTGGCGGCTTCTATGCGCGACTGGGCTATCTCGAAAGGGGCTACCCATTATACACATTGGTTCCAGCCCCTGACAGGCGGTACTGCCGAAAAAAACACGATGCTTTCTTTGAGCCCGTAACGCGCGATAGTGCTATAGAACGCTTTTTCGGGTAACCAATTGGTGCAACAGGAGTCCGATGCGTCTAGTTTTCCTAACGGGGGTATCCGCAATACTTTTTGAAGCACGAGGCTATACAGCTTGGGACCCTTCTTCGCCGCCTTTCGTATATGGTACGGTGCTTTGTATTCCTACTATTTTCATCGCTTATACGGGTGAGGCCTTGGATAACAAAACGCCCCTACTTAAAGCGTTGAGTGCCATAGACCAAGCTGCTACTGAGGTAGCTCGTTATTTCGATAAGAACGTTAGCAAGGTGACTTGTACGTTAGGGGTGTGAGCAAGAGTATTTTCTGATTGACAGAACGCTTGCTAATACACGTCCGGATTTGATGATTACCGGTAGAACGCTCTTAGGACACGAAGCGGCTAAAGGGCAACAGCTTGATGACCATTACTTGGGGGCTATCCCCAGCAGGGTGCTTGCCTATATGCGCGATTTGGAACAAGAGTGTTTGTTACTAGGTATTCCGGTAAAAACGCGCCATAATGAGGTAGCGCCTAATCAGTTTGAGTTGGCTCCTATCTTTGGGGAGGCTAACTTGGCAGTAGACCAAAACTCGCTGCTGATGGACGTGATGCGCAAGGTAGCTGAACGTCACGACTTCGTGGTGCTATTTCACGAAAAACCTTTTGCAGGCGTAAACGGTTCGGGTAAACACAACAACTGGTCGCTGGTGACCGATACGAGGGTGAATCTCTTTTGCCCCTGAGCAAGACTCCTCAGAAAAAACTTACAATTCCTCACTTTCTTCATCTGTACTATCAAGGCGGTACACGAGTATGAGCCTTTGTTGCGCGCTTCGGTAGCCTCGGCTACTAATGACTATCGTCTGGGAGCAAATGAGGCTCCGCCCGCTATAGTGTCGGTGTTTATAGGCGAACAGCTGAATAAGGTACTCGATGCACTGGAGAATATGTCGGGTGAAGAGGTTTCGGGTAAAAGATAAGACCGAACTGAAGCTGAATGTAGTAGGGAAGATACCAGACCTTTTCCTTGATACTACTGACCGCAACCGCACGTCGCCGTTTGCTTTCACCGGTAATAAATTTGAGTTTCGCGCGGTAGGTTCTAAAAGCCAATTGTGGCAAGCCTATGATGGTGCTTAACACCATAGTAGCTAAACAGCTTATCGATTTCAAAAAAGAAGTAGATAGCCTAATAGAGGGCGGAATGAAGAAAGAAGATGCTATCTTTAGGGTATTGCGCGCTTATGTGAAGAGCTCTAAGGCTATCCGTTTTGAAGGCGATGGTTATAGCAAGGCGTGGGAAGAAGAGGCTGCCCATAGAGGTCTTTCTAATCATAAGACTACTCCTGAAGCGCTCAGAGAAAACATCACTGATAAAGCGATTGCCCTCTTTGAGGAAATGGGGGTATTGAGCAAAGTGGAGCTTATTGCCCGTTATGAAATTGCCCTTGAGGAATACGTAAAGACAGTGCAGATAGAATCGCGTGTATTGGGCGATATTGCGCGTAACCACGTGGTACCTACTGCCGTGCGCTACCAAAAATACGCTGATAGAAAACGTACGTGGGCTTAAGGAGATTTTTGGTGATGCTTATCAGGGAAGTGGCTTCGAGCAAATAGAGCTTATTAGGCATATTTCTGAGCACATTAAGGTGATACACAGCACTGTGGGAGGCAATGATTGAAGCGAGAAAAACGCGCTAACCATCTGGCTACCTTCGTAGAAAGAGCCGATGCTTATTGCAATGAGGTAAAACCATTCTTTGATGAGATACGTTACCACTGTGATAAACTAGAACTGATGATTGACGATGAGCTGTGGACTCTGACTAAATATCGCGAACTTTTATTTAACTAATAGCTAACTTAAGTATGACAGAAATTACTACTTCAGACCTTCAAATACTTTTGAAGACTTGGACTACAGACCTTATTAAATACGTGCCTACCTTGCTCGGTACTATTGCGCTTTATTACGCAGGAAAGTATATAATTCGCTTTATAACTAAGTTGATAAAGCGCATAATGGAGCGCCGCCAAGTAGACCTTGCCCTACAGAACTTCTTATTGCAGGTAGTGCGATGGGTGCTCTACATTGCGCTCTTCCTGACCATAGTACAGGTGATAGGACTGCCCGCTACCCAGTTTATCGCTATTATTACCAGTGGATTTGTAGCAGTAGGTTTGGCGTTGCAGGGCTCGCTTTCTAACTTTGCTAGCGGTATAATGATATTGATATTCAAGCCTTTCCGTGTAGGCGATACCATAGAAGGCAATGGCGAAAAAGGGACTGTTAAAAACTATCGGGCTCTTTGCTACTGTCCTCAATAAACCTAATAACGAAGAGGCCATCATACCTAATACACAGCTGTTTAGCAATAGCATTATCAACTACAGCCGAGAAGAGAAAAGACGGGTATATGTGTTAGTAGGCATAGGCTATAGCTCTAGCATACAGAAAGCACGCGAGATACTGCTCGAGATAGCCAGTCAGAGCCTTTAGCCCTTAAAGACCCTGAGCCTGTAGTGTATGTAGAAGCCCTTGCTGATAGCTCGGTAAACCTATCATTGCGCTATTGGTGTATGAACGCTGACTATTTTTACCTGCTATTTTCGCACGTTAGAGACTATTAAAGCGCGTTTTGACGCTGCTGGAGTAGAAATACCTTTCCCACAAGTACAAGTGCATCAATAAGCCGATATATTAATAAATTGACACATTAACTTTATAATAATATGAAAATTGCAAGATTTTACTACCGCACGAGAGCATTTGCAAAAAGTGCTCTTACCTACGCATCTTATTTACAGTCCGATTTTTTTAGTGAAGAATCAGGAAATCAGGTTTATATAAAGCCTGAAAACCTACAGAAGACAGGCGCCTTTAAGATACGTGGGGCTTATAACAAGATTAATAAACTTACAGAAGAAGAGAAGAAGCGCGGAGTGATAGCTTCGTCAGCAGGCAATCATGCGCAAGGAGTAGCCTATGCAGCTCGCGAGCTCGGCATCAAAGCGGTGATAGTAATGCCCAAAACTACACCCTTGATAAAAAGTACAATCGACTAAGAAATACGGGGCTGAGGTGAGTGCTTTACGGCGATGTGTATGACGATGCTTACCAGAAAGCTAAAGAACTTGAAGCGCAAGAAGGATATGTATTTGTCCACCCTTTTGACGATATTGATGTATTAGAAGGACAAGGTACTATCGCCCTCGAAATACTTGAAGAAATGCCCGATACTGAGGTGATAGTAGTGCCTATAGGCGGCGGCGGACTTATATCGGGTATTGCTGCTGCGACTAAGATGATTAAACCTGATATTAAGATAATAGGGGTAGAGCCTAGCGGAGCGGCATCAGCTACTGAAGCCCTTAAGAAGAACAAGGTGGTTACCCTGCCCGAAGCTAATACCATAGCCGATGGTACTGCCGTGAAACGCATTGGCGACCTTACTTTTTAACTGTATCAAGCAGTACGTAGATGAGGTGGTAACCGTAGATGATTACGAACTGACTGAAGCCTTCCTACTCTTAGCTGAAAAGCACAAGATTATAGCCGAGAACTCAGGTATATTGCCTTTAGCAGCCCTTAAGAAGCTCAGCGAACGCGGCAAGAAAGTAGTACCTGTAGTCAGTGGCGGTAATATAGATGTACTGATGATATCATCGATGATAGGCAAGGGCTTAATAAGTCGTGATCGTATCTTTAACTTTGCAGTAAGCATACCCGACCGCCCTGGTGAATTGGCTAAGATTACCCATATCATTGCCGATGTAGGAGCTAATATAGTGAAGTTGGCACACAACCAGTTTAAGAACCTATCGCGCTTCCGCGACAAAGAGGTACTCATAACCGTAGAGACTAACGGCACTGACCACGTACAGGCACTTGTTGATGCCTTTGCAGCTAAAGGCTATGAAGTAACAGCCAAGTAGAAATAAGATAAAATAAAGCATAACGGCAAATAGCCGTTATTTTTGCTTTATAGGTGCTTATAATTCCATCGTTACTCTTGTGAGTGCTTTAATGGTCTTATCTAAATCTTCATAAGTGATAGCATCATTAAGGAAATAGCTCTCGAAAGCACTTGGCGGTAGGTAGATGCCCTCGCGTAGCATTCCGTGGAAATACTTCCTAAAAACGTGCTGTATCGCTCTTAGCCGATGATGCAAAATCTGTTACAGGCTCTTCAGTAAAGAAAAGGGTAAACATAGAGCCAAAACTGTTGATTTGGTGCGGTATGCCCGACTTCTCAAGCACCGTATGGAAGCCTTCGTGCAGGTAGGCAGTCTTTTAGCAAAGGCTCTCAAATACCTCAGGCTGCTCATTAAGAGCGGTGAGCATTGCCAGTCCGGCGCTCATTGCCAGAGGGTTACCGCTAGAGTACCCGCCTGATATACAGGTCCTTCAGGAGCTAAATAGCTCATCACCTCTTTGCTACCTGCAAAAGCCCCTACTGGTAGTCCGCCGCCAATTACCTTTCCAAAGGTAACAATATCAGCCTTAATACCAAACACTTCTTGCGCTCCCCTTTAGCTAAGCGGAAGCCCGTCATCACTTCATCGAATATCAAAAAGCGCCCCATTGTCGGTACATAGCTGTCTTAATCCCTCTAGAAAAACCTTCAGCAGGAGGTACGCAACCCATATTGCCCGCTACAGGCTCGATAATCACGCAGGCTATCTGCTGCGGATTGGCTTCAAAAAGGGCTTTTACTGAACTCAAATCGTTATAATTTGCCAAAAGTGTATCTTTGGCAGTCCCTTGCGTTACCCCAGGACTGTTAGGCGTACCAAAAGTAGCACCACCACTACCGGCTTCTATCAGAAAAAGCATCAGAATGCCCGTGATAGCAACCTACGAACTTGATAATCTTCTCTCTGCCGGTATAACCACGCGCCAAGCGTATAGCACTCATACAAGCCTCAGTACCGCTATTCACAAAGCGAATTTTGTCGATATTAGGCACCATAGAGACAGCCAGCTCGGCTATTTGTACTTCTACTTCGGTAGGAATACCAAATGAAGTACCTTTTTAGCGCGCTCAGTTACTGCTTGAATCACAGGCGGATAAGCGTGTCCTAAGATAAGAGGCCCCCAAGAGGCGATATAATCAATATACTTGCGGTTGTCTTCATCGGTCAAATAAGCCCCGCTGGCTTCTTTGATAAAGATAGGATTGCCCCCTACAGCGTTAAAAAGCGCGTACAGGCGAATTAACCTCCCCAGGGAGTACTTGTTGTGCAGCTGCGAATAACTCGCTACTTCTTTTTGTAAATCATATTGTTTAGTCTTTAGTTGTTAGTATGTTTTAGTCGCTAGTCCTTAGTCGTTAGTCGTTAGTATGTATTAGTCGTTAGTCCTTAGTCTTTAGTCTTTAGTCTTTAGTATGTTTTTAGTCGCTAGTCCTTAGTCGTTAGCATCAAAACAGCGTCTCTTTCTAGCGACTAACGACTAATCACTAACGACTAGCATCTAGCGACTAACAACTATATCAAACTGTGTTAAGTCTTTAAAAATCTTGTAATCGTTCGTACATTTCCTCTTCTGTAAGACTTAACATACGCTCGGTGCCGAACTTTTCAATGCAAAACGAGGCTAAATTCGACCCGTGTATAAGGGCATTCTTAAGATTCTCGAAACTATAATCGGCTGTTTTCGCCAAATAACCAGCTATACCACCGGCAAACACATCGCCAGCCCCTGTAGGGTCGAACACTTCAGCCAAAAGGTAGGGCAGGGGGCAAAGAACACCTTATCGGCGTGGAAAAAGCAACGCCCCGTGTTCGCCTTTCTTAATGATAACGTACTTCACACCCATTGCCATAATGCGTTCGGCAGCCTTTACTAAAAGCGTACTCACCCGTTAGTTGGCGAGCTTCCTCATCGTTGATAGTCAGCACATCTATACGGGCAATAACCTCTAAAAAGTTCTTTGTGGGTATGAGTCATCCAGTAGTTCATCGTGTCCATTATCACCAATTTCGGAGGGGTACTCATCTGGTCGAGTACCTTCATTTGCACGCAAGGGTGTAGATTGCCGAGCATCACTACTTCGGCATCAGCAAATTGGGTAGGCACAACGGGACAGAAGTCCGCCAAAAACATTAAGCTGGGTATCGAGCGTATCGCGTAAGTTCATATCGTTGTGATACTTACCGCTCCAGAAGAAAGTTTTACCGCCCTTTACCACGTCTATCCCTCGAGGTATCGATATGCCTCTGAGAGAGCGCATCGATAAAAAGCGGAAGGATAATCATCGCCTACCACCGATACTACGGCAGAGGGAGCGTGAAACATAGCGGCTGATAAACTGATATAGTTAGCCGAGCCGCCCATAGTTTTATGGCTTTTTTTCCGAAAGGAGTTTCAATCTGGTCAAAAGCCATACTCCCTACGATTAGTAATTTACTCATTGGTGTTATAATTTCGGGGCAAAGGTAGGGTATAATTTTGCAAATTAGCAAATGGGAAAATTAGCAAATTAGCAAATTTTGGGTGGCAGTAGAATATTTTTTTCTGGTTTTAGGAAGGTTGGTAGATGGTTGTTCTTTTGGTGATGCTATAGTGTTCCTCCAGTGTTCTTATATTCTTCCTATATCTGAAGCAAAGGGGAGGTGTGGGGAAAAAATTTTTCTGATTTGATGATTTGAAGGTTTGCTAATTTTCTAATTATTCTGTAGCTTTTGCGGTATCAAAAATCTTACCCCTATGAAACGCATTATTATAATAGTAGCTTTTAGCTTTTTGGGCGTGCGAGCAGAAGCCTCTTAGCGACCTTTCGCTTGAAGGGGAAACTTATAACTATACCTATGGAGGGGTTAAAATATCTTATCATACTACAGTAAGTATCACTTTGGCAAGTTTAGGTTGCAACCCGTAGCCAATGCCATAAGGATAGATGTGCGCGAGGGCAAGATAATATCGATAAAAAAATACGGATAGCCATAGACCAGATATTCGAGTTAAGAGAGTGGCTTATAGCCACTTATGGAGATAACTACGATGACGATTTTTGAACATGCCAGACGTTATTACACAGCTAAAGAATTAGAGATATTCGAAAAAGCTATTCCCTGGTTATGCGGTCGAGGAAGATCCTACTGACCCTAATTATGCGAAATGCATTATAGTGCTTTCCGATTATTTTTTTGTGGCGCACCCCAGAGGCTTCTTACACTTGGGATATAAAACCATCAAGAAACGCTACTAAACACACTAACAATAACGGCGAAATGATTAGTATAAAAAGCAAAACTATTTATGGATAATATAGTAGATTGGTTCGAAGATGAAAGAAATAGAATTGTTTAAACATATAAAGGACTGCATCGGTATGTTTGTACCCGATAGTACTTATAGTAACTATGTATCTTTTATTATTGGTTATGATTTAGCTAAAGATAATATATTGTTAGAGGGGTTTAGCAGAGTGGTTAGCTTTTAAATACAAATTACCGACTAACTTTTGCCTTTTCCCCAACAAATCAAATATTACCTTTTTTTAAAAAGATTTCACAAAAGGCTTTTAACTAAGGAAGATGAGATGCTTTTAATCCATTGTTTGTATGAAAAAGCTAGTAGAGTTTTTGGGGAAGAAAAACAACAAAAATCTAAAAAAATACTCTTTTATTCATTATGAAAATAGATGATAAACTACTAAAAAGACTCCCTAATTACCCAGTAGTTTAGATATTTATATAACAGATGTAAATTTAGATGCTATGATTTGTTTAACAAGTGAAGATAATGTAATTATCAGTGGTAAAAATCCTTTTACTCGTTAAAATCCCAAAAGTAGAGAGGAATGTTAATTTATGGAATATAAAGAATATAAGGAATATATACAACGTGAATTTCAGTATATTACTAAGGATAATATACTGTTTTTGGAATTTGTGGAATATATCCTATCCATTTGATGTGTTAGCCACTTATAAAGAGGCGTATCCAGAGGAATACACTCTATTTAATGAAATGTATTTTTCTTGTTGGGAAATGTTATATCAGGTAGATGAAAAAAAGAGAAGTGTTAGTGTCTGTTTTTGAACAAACCTATCCTTTTGTAATAGATGAGCAAGGGGAAATTATAAATCCTAAGAATATTCTACAGCAAAAATATGAAAGTTACGATGATGAAATATTACCTGAACTGTGTATTCTTCTCCTGATAGGTCGCTTTGATGCAATTTACAAAGGGATAAAACAAAAAGGCAGAAAGGTATGGAGAGCGTGCTATCAATGCGCCTATGGAAGTTATTTCGTATATCATCGCCTCATATAAATGGGGGTATCTTTTTGATAATATGGATAAGAGTATTGTCAGTGATGAAGTCAATGCGCAAATGAAATTAGTAAAAACACTACAAACACCCCGCCTTTTTCTTTAGAAGATAGGAATATTTTTAGAAATAAGTAGAACGGAAAGGAACAATCAACAAACACCAATTTATCTCAATACATAGTTGATAGTTCAAAACGATTGATTGACATATCTTTAGAAAGAACTTATACCCTTAAAGGGAAGAAAAATAAAATTAGGAAAGTAGTTGGTGTTCAGTTTATCTTATGCGAAAAAAATCAATGAAATAATTGTAGAAATAGAGAGAGACAAAGAGTGTATGGTTCAAAAAAATTGTCTATACCCCATAAAAAATGTGCCTTCAGGACTTCCTGAAGATCTGACGTTTTATTTGGAGAACTATCATTCTATTGTTTTTCTTTCCAGAGGCTCCCTATTCGATAAAAAAATAGTGGGGCTAACAGAATTTGAAAAGAGCCAATAAAGTACTTATAGGAGAGGAACATAAGGAGGATATGAGTCATAATTGGTTTCTTATAGCTGATGATAGCAACTCTCAATATATCACCATTGATTTGTCAAAAAGACAGATGGGGATATTGTTACGATAGCTTTTGGGATCGCTATGGGGTGGTAGGCGAGCAGGCTATTATTGCTAAGAGTTTTTACAGAATTGTTGGAGCGAATCTATGCCTGCAAAGGACAACAATGGTACTGGCTACAAGAAGATTTTTATCTCATACGGAGATGCTTATGATGCTATATAATGTTGCTATGCAATAATGAAAGTCAAGAATTATCTACCCTATTATACTAAAAATAGTATTACAGAGGCTGCCCCAAAAGTTTTTCGTGTATACTGACCGTCATATCTCCCTTTGAAGAGGGCAGGAGGGATATTAATAATCAATGAATTACAAGAAACTTTTTTTGTATTAATAAATTTTCAAATTTGCTCATTTACTAATTATTTTTGTACTTTTGCACTTTCAAATTACAACTACACTAAAAAAATCAAATAGCAAAAATGATTAAAAATTACTCTACCTGATGGCTCTGTCAAAGAGTTTAACAGTGGGATTACCCCTGCTGAAGTAGCGCTAAGCATTAGTGAAAGGTTTGGCGCGCAATGTGTTATCTGCTGCTTTCAACGGCAAAACTATAGAAACGGTAACCCCTCTGACCACTGACGGTAGCTTGGTATTATATACGTGGGAGAACCCAGAAGGTAAAAAAAGCTTTCTGGCATTCATCAGCCCACATTCTCGCACAGGCCTTAGAAGAACTATACCCAGGTATTAAGCTCACCATAGGCCCTGCTATTGCCAATGGATTCTATTACGATGTAGATTTCAACGGCAAACCCATTTTCAGAAAAAAAGATTTCCCCTGCTATCGAAGCAAAATTCTTAGAGATAGCCCGCGGTAAGCACCTCTTCAAGATGCGCCCCGTGAGCAAAAGCCGAAGCGCTATCGTACTACGCAGGAAAAAAACGAATATAAAACCGAACTTATTGAGGCGCTCGAAGACGGTACTATCACTTTCTGCGACCATAGCACCTTTACCGACCTTTGTCGCGGGGGCATATCCCTAACACAGGCTTTGTAAAGGCGGTGAAAGTACTCAGTGCAGCAGGCGCTTACTGGCGTGGTGATGAGCACAACCCACAGCTAACACGTGTGTATGGTATTTCTTTCCCGAAACAGAAAGACCTTACCGAATATCTAACCCTTTTAGAAGAGGCTAAAAAACGCGACCACCGCAAGCTGGGCAAAGAACTCGAACTCTTTACTTTCTCTAACAAAGTAGGCCAAGGGTTGCCATTGTGGTTGCCCAAAGGAGCTGCCCTACGTGAGCGTTTAGAGGCTTTCCTCAGAAAAAGCACAAAAAGAAGCAGGCTATGAACAAGTAGTTACCCCCATATAGGGGCATAAAAACCTATACGTTACCTCAGGTCACTGGGATAAATACGGCAAAGATAGCTTTCAGCCGATAGCTACCCCTAATGAGGGCGAAGAGTACCTACTAAAACCGATGAACTGTCCGCACCACTGCGAGATATACAACTCACACCCTTGGAGTTATAAAGATTTGCCTAAGCGTTTTGCTGAGTTTGGTACGGTGTACCGCTACGAGCAGAGTGGCGAGCTACACGGACTTACCCGCGTGCGTTGCTTTACTCAAGACGATGCCCACATCTTCTGTACTCCAGAGCAGTTAGATGCTGAGTTTAAGCACGTTATCGACTTGGTATTGTACGTATTCGGTTCGCTTGGGTTCGACAACTTTACCGCTCAGGTATCATTGCGCGACCCTGATAACCCAACTAAATACATCGGTACTGACGAGAATTGGGCAAAAGCGGAAAACGCAATTATCAATGCTGCTAAAGAAAAAGGCTTGAATTATGTGATTGAAACAGGCGAAGCGGCGTTCTACGGCCCTAAACTCGACTTTATGGTAAAAAGACGCTTTGGGCAGAAGCTGGCAGCTGGGTACCATTCAGGTAGATTACAACCTGCCAGAGCGCTTCGACCTATGGTATAAAGGAGCTGATAATGAGATGCATAGACCGGTGATGATACACCGTGCGCCTTTCGGAAGTATGGAGCGTTTTGTAGCAATTTTGCTTGAGCATACCGCTGGAAACTTCCCATTGTGGCTTAATCCAACACAAGCGATTGTACTATCATTGAGCGAAAAAAATATGAAAAATTATGCTCAAAAAGTTTTGAGATTGCTAGAAAATTCCGATATTCGCACCCTGATAGACAATCGTGCCGAAACGATGGGCATACGCGAAGCAGAGACCCAAAAAGTGCCTTATATGCTAATTGTAGGCGAGAACGAAGAGAAAGAAGGTACCGTATCGGTGCGCAAACGCGGAGGTGAAGATTTGGGCACTATGAGCGTAGAGGCTTTTTGCTAAGCTCATCAATGATGAAGTAGCCAAATCAATTAGCAAATTTGCCAATTAGTCAATACAGAATTGGCAAATCGTCAAATTAGCAAATTGATAAATCATCAAATCAGAATACTGAAAGTAATTTAAAATTTAGATAGCCATTATTAAGAAAACTAACACACCGGGCAGAGACGACAAAAACCCACATCGCATCAATCGCGAGATTAGAGTGCCAGAGGTTCGTCTGGTAGGAGAAAAACATCGAAGGAGGCGTTTATCCTACGAAAAGCATTAGAAATCGCTGAAGAGCTAGAACTCGACTTAGTAGAGATTTCGCCTAACGCGACCCCTCCAGTTTGTAAAGTAATTGATTACAAGAAATTTCTTTACGAACAGAAGAAAGCGTGACAAAAGAAATGAAGGCTAAGGCTACCAAAGTAGTCATCAAAGAGATACGCTTTGGCCCTCAGACCGATGACCACGACTATGAGTTTAAAAAGAAACACGGCGAAAAGTTCCTCAAAGAAGGCTCGAAAGTGAAGGCATACGTGTTCTTCAAAGGGGCGTTCTATCATCTATAAAGACCAAGGCGAAATACTATTATTGCGCTTGGCTACCGACCTTGAGGACTATGGTAAGGTGGAGCAAATGCCTAAGTTAGAGGGCAAACGTATGACGATGTTCTTAGCACCGCTGCCAAAAAAAGAAATAGTTCTGAATTCTAAATTCTGAATTGAAAAGAAACGTACTAATATCGACATAAAAATTCAAGAAGCAAATGCCAAAAATTAAAACCAAATCTGGAGCTAAAAAAAGCGTTTCAAGCTTACCGGCTCTGGAAAAAAATCAAGAGAAAAACACGCGTTTAAGAGCCACATCTTAACTAAGAAAGCTAAAAAAACGCAAGTTAGCACTCACCCACGCTACCCTTTGTACATACTAATGACGAGGCAAGCGTGAAGAAACAATTAGGGCTTAAAATAATTGTTTATTAGTAGGACATTTAATAACCGTGGAGCAGGTACCCCTAAGTGTTTAATTTAAGCTAAACCACCTGCTACAAAAAATTAAAAAAAAGAATTTATGCCAAGATCAGTAAATGCTGTAGCTCGTAGAGCTCGTAGAAAAAGATAATGAAGCAAGCCAAAGGTTTCTTTGGCCGCAGAAAAACGTTTGGACAGTAGCCAAGAACGCTGTTGAAAAAAAGCGATGCAGTACGCTTACCGCGACCGCCGTAATAAGAAGAGAACTTTCCGTGCGCTTTGGATCGTGCGTATTAACGCAGGTGCCCGCCTACACGGACTTTCATACTCTCAATTTATGGGGAAACTAAAAGCGGCTAACATAGAGCTTAACCGTAAAGTTCTTGCCGATTTAGCAATGAACCACGCTGAAGCGTTCAAAGCTATAGTAGAAAAAAAGTAAAAATAAACGTTTAACAAAAAGATATTAGTACGAATTAAAAAGGCTCTCTTACCACAAAAAGAGAGCCTTTTTAATTGATTAAATAAAAAAATATACTATGGATGCAACAGATATAAAAAGTGTTGTTAGAGGTAGGAGAGCGTATCTCTTTTTGAATGTAAAAAAAGCTGAAAAACAGCATTCCAAAGTCAGTATGGGAAACCTATTCTTCCTTTGCCAATACTATTGGAGGTATTATTGTTTTAGGCATTACTGAGAATGTCAAATTTGTAGGTGAGGCTAATCATTTTTGAAAATCACAGGAATTACTAACCCTCAAAAAAGCTAAGAAAAGAGTTTTTTTGATACGCTCAACAGTAATAAAGTAAACCGCAATATCCTTACCGATAGTGATGTTGAAATAATAGATTATGAAGGAGTCCCCTTGATGTGTATCACAGTTCCTCAAGCTGATTATAGGCAACGTCCTATCTATATTAATGGCAATATGATGAATGGTGCATTTAAACGAAATTATGAAGGAGATTATCACTGTACTGAAGAAGATGTAAAGGCAATGATTCGCGATGCTAATGATAGTGGAAACGATGGAATATTGATAGAGCATTATAATATAGATGATATTGATAGTGCTACCCTTAATGCCTATCGCAACAGATTTAGAACTGCCAATCCCGACCATATTTGGAACGACTATGATGATAAGGATTTTTTTACTCAATATAGGCGCTTATATCAGAGATAGAAATACTAGAAGAGAGGGACTTACGTTGGCAGGGGCTACTCGTTTTTGGCAAAGGACTTTCTATAAGAGAACGTTTTGACAACATTCGTATGGATTACCTCGATTTTACCAATTTAGAAGAAGAAAGCCGTTGGAGTGACCGTCTAACATATGATGGGCGTTGGGAGAATAACCTTTATAATTTCTTTATGCGAGTGCAGTCAAAGCTCATTAGTGATATTAAGCGTCCATTCAGTCTTAAAGGTATGGAACGCAATGATGATAGCCTACTACACAAAAGCTATTCGCGAGGCACTTACAAAACTTAATTATTCACGCTGATTATATGCTAACAGGAGTTTTAAAAGTAGAAAAATACGATAATCGCTTTGTGTTTTCTAACCCTGGTTCACTTAAAATACCTGTGGTAGATATTTATGAAGGAGGACATTCCAAAGCACGAAATCCTCATATACAAGCAATACTGAGAATGATTGGGTTTGGTGAGAATATAGGTTCTGGTTTTTCCCACTATTTTTAGAGGCTTGTAAAAAGAAAAATTGGCGCAGACCTCTATTAGAAGAACGCCCTGACCTACACTTGAGTAGAACTTACCCTCTCTATGGTTTCTTTAATATCAGCTGAATGTGAAACACAACTTTTAGAACTCTATGGCAATGACTATAAAGAAGCAGAAAAAGAAGAGCAACTTATTTTGGCTACAGCTCTTAATGAGAGTGTTATAGCTAATAATACCATACAATTACTCCTTGACAAAAACCCGTTAGAAGCAGGAAAAATTGCTCTATGCTTTAGTGGCAAAAAATATGTTATTATCCACTAACAAAGGGCGTTGGACTACTTATTCTATTAATGAAAAGTATAGTCAAGGAGTAGAAAACTCAAGGAGTAAAACTCAAGGAGTAGAAAACTCAAGGAGTAAAACTCAAGGAGTAGAAAAGGCAAGGAGTAATAAAAAGAAAAAAATTATTGAGCATATTATAGTCTTTTTGCCAAGAGCCTCATACATTGCAAGAGATAGCCCAAGAATTAGGCTTTTCTGACCGTTATTGGATGAAGAAGAACTATATAGACTCCTTGTTAGGTGATATGCTACAAATGACTTCTGTAGAGAGTAAAAACGCTCCTACCCAGAAATATGTAGCTATTTAGCAAATTTTGCTATCCTATAGGCTTGCTAATTATTAAATTATCCGTACCTTTGCGTCTTGATATTAATTTTTGTTATGATGACGGATAAACTCTTTAAGAAATACAACCTTATCGTAGGGTGGGCAGTCTTTGCTGTGGCTCTGCTTACCTATAGCCTTACCGTAGAACCTACAGTAAGTTTTTGGGATTGTGGCGAATATATTGCTACTTCAGCTAAATTAGAGGTAGGGTCACCCACCCGGAGCGCCTTTCTTTCAGATGATGGGGGCTTTTATTGCTGCTTTTGCGCCTAATACCGACAAAATCGCCTTGCTGGTGAACTATATGTCGGTGCTATCAGAGTGCATTTACAGTCTTTTTCCTCTACTTTATCATCGTCAATCTTGCAAAAAAGATAGCCTTGCGCAGTGCCAATACCCTATCAGTAGCTCATACAGTAGCCGTAATGGGTAGTGGGGTAGTGGGGGCGTTGGCTTATACGTTCTCTGATAGCTTCTGGTTCAATGCTGTAGAGGCTGAGGTATATGCTATGGCTATGCTCTTTATGTCGGTGATGTTTTGGTTGGGCATTAAGTGGACGGATAGTCTGCACGAGCCCCGCGGCGACCGCTGGTTATTGCTTATTTCGTTGGTAGTGGGCTTGTCGTTTGGGGTGCACTTTATGGCGCTGCTTACTATTCCCGCTATCGGTATGCTGTATTTCTTCAACAGTCATTATAAGAAAAATGTATGGAACTTCCTTCTGGCTAATGTAGTTTCAATAGCAGTCTTATTGCTTATCTTCAAACTGATATTGCCATATACCTTAGCTTACTTTTGGTTATTTGGAAGTGTATTTTGTCAATTCGTTTGGTATGCCGTTTAACTCAGGGAACTATTATCGCAGGGCTTACCTTAGTAGCGTTTTTCTTTTTCGCACTCAGATATGCTTCTCAGAAGAAGAAAAGTGCGCCTACAGACAGCTACCTTGTGTCTGCTTTTTGTATTTATAGGCTTTTTCGTCTTGGCTGATGATACCTATTCGCTCTAATGCCGATACCGTTATCAACGAAAAACAGTCCAACCGATGCTCGTCTGCTCTTGGCGTACTACAACTTAGAGCAATACCCCGAAACGCACTTGTTTTATGGCCCTATGTACTCTGATAAATACGCTGGTATAGACGAGGGATTACCCTTTATCAGGATGCAAAAACCTAAGTACGAACGCGATTATACTACAGGGCGTTATATTATCGTAAACCAATATAAGAATGCACAAGTAGCTTCTAACAGAAAGCAAATGGGCTTTTTGCCACGTATGTGGAGTCCGCAGCACGCCGCTAACTATATGAAGCTAACAGGGCAGTTAGATTTTAAGATTAGCGAAGAAGCCTACCAAGAGCCTAAGCTATATCAGTTTTTACAACAAATACAGCGTCAGCAGTCGATAACTCCGATGCCAGCAGAGCGTTATGACCAGTTCCTTTCTGACTACCGCGACTATATAGAGGTAGAAAAAAACCGAGTTTTTGGAAGAATATGAGCTTATCTATTCGACTATCAGTTTGGGTATATGTATTTCCGCTACTTTGCGTGGAACTTCATTGGTAGACAAGATGACGTACAAGGTAAACTCGAAAACGACCACGGCAACTGGCTTTCGGGTATCAACTTTATTGACAGTGCTCACTTAGACTCGCAAAAGCATCTCCCTTCCGATGTGCTCAATAACAAGGCGCGCAATACTTATTATTTTCTTCCTTTCCTCTTAGGGCTTTTAGGGTTTGTATTCCTATCGATGAAGAGCGAACGACAAACGTGGGTGATATTAGTGCTTTTCCTCTTTACAGGCTTGGCGCTTAAGATATACCTAAACGAACGTCCGTTTGAGCCACGCGAGCGCGATTACGCTCTTGTAGGGTCGTTTTATGCCTTTACTATTTGGATAGGGTTGGGTGTCTATACCCTCTTTTAGTGCTGCGCGCAAGTATATCACCCCAATATAGCAGCTACAGCAGCCACAGTGCTTAGTCTTATAGCGGTACCTGCTGTAATGGCATACCAAAACTGGGATGACCACGACCGCTCTCAGAAATACTCAGCCGAGTTTATAGCCGATGCTTACCTCGAATCGGTAGCCGAAAACAAAGACGCTATGATTTTCACTATAGGTGATAATGATACCTTCTTACTCTGGTACGCACAAGAGATAGAGGGCTATCGTACCGATGTACGTGTGATAAATACCAGCTTACTACAAACTGACTGGTACATCGACCAAATGAAGCGACAAGCCTACCAAAGTACCCCTATACCGGGGCAGTTGGTGCACAAACAGTACGCTCACGGAGTGAGAGAAGCTATTTACTACCAAAAAGCGCACTGATAATCGTTGGAATATTAAAGACTTTGTAAACTGGATTACTAGTGACGACCCTTCTACACGTACTTCGCGTGGAGCAGGCGAATATAAAGCAAGATTTCTATTACTATCCTACCAATAAGCTGCGTATACCGGTGAATAAGGAAAAACGTGCTGAAGAGTGGTATCGTAAAACCAGAAGATGCTGATAAGATAGTAGATTATATCGATATTACCTTGCCAGGAGCGATAGATAAAAGCTCGTATAGTGATGCTCGACATTTTTGGCAAATAACGATTGGAAGCGCCCTATCTACTTCACCGGAGGTAGTATGGATTCTGCTGAATATCTGTGGATGAAAGACTACCTACAGTTAGACGGACTTGTATACAAGTTAGTGCCTATCAAAACGCCTATTGATAAGAATAATCCTTATGATATGGGTCGCATAGACTCTGAGCTGATGTACAATATCGTAAAAACGATGGACGTGGGGCAATATGGGCAAAGAGGGTATTTATTTAGATCCTGAAACGCGTAAAAACAGCATTATTTTCCGCGGTAACCTCGCCCGACTAACCGAGCAGCTTATAGCAGAAGGAAAGACCGCTAAAGCGTCTGAAATTATCGATATAGCTATGAAGAATATGCCGGTAGATGCTTATGGGTATTACTTCACCCTCGATCCTTTTATCGAAGGGTCTTATAAGGTAGGCAAGAAAGAGCAAGCACGCGCTATCGCTCTACAGGTAATAAAGAAATATCAAGAGGAGCTAAATTATTACACTCACCTGCCTGCTGGCGAGCTAAACAGCAATGCCAAACGCATACAGTATTGCATAGACCGCTATGGCGAGGTAGTGATGCTAAGCGAAACTTTGGATAAAGAGTTTTACACTGCCCAATGGGCGATATTCAAAGATAAAGCAGGTTTATTTATGGGTGAAAAAGAGCTTGAAGAATACTTCAAAGGGGCTGCGAGCCAAGCAGCTTTAGACTCTTTGCGCAACACTCTGATTGATACCACAGCTACTTCTGATAGTACTGAAGAATAATATGCGCTTTAGTTACGTTATATCTTTTTTCTCGCACCCTATTTGGTTGCCTATTTACGGCGCGATGATAGTGCTGTTTAACATCCCGTTTTTCTTGCCTTTTTGAAATGGTGAGATTTACGTGGTTGTTACTGCTATTGGTTACCATAGCATTGCCTTCGCTTATATACCTTATTTTGTTTGTGAGAGGCTGGCTACAACACCCTTTCATCGTCCCTGCTGAAAAGCAGAAATGGTTACTCTGCGGCTATATAGTTATGCTATTGGTAGTAGCTTTTAGCATCACCACCATCGACCATTATCCCACGCTATGGGTATATCTGATGAACTTAGCAGTGTCGTGTTTGATACTGCTTCTTCTGCTTTTCTTTAAGTTCACCCCTAATGTATTTGTAATGGGAATGGGAGCTCTGATGGTATTCACCCTACTGCTGAGTCTTTCGTTTGAGAAAGATATGACATACCTTATAGCAGGTTTTACCTTTATGAGTGGCGCGACTATCACAGCCCAGTACTATCTTACCGCCCAACCGCTACGCTGGCTACTGCTCAGCTGGGTTATTGGGGCACTACCTCAACTCTCGCTAATGCTACTGCTGAAGAATCTGCTCTTTGGGTTTCACTAAAGTTTATCATTGATGATTCTATCCATAAAATCTTGCATAAAGGCACGCATATCAGCGATGCCTTTTTTTCATTTCCCTCATTATTAGCAATTTGCTCTTTCAGGTTATGGCTTAAATTTAAGTCATCTTTGCTGTATACCCCTACTACTTCACCTTGTAAGTCTAATACATAGATATAGTTACCTTGAATAAGTTGATAGAACTGAGTGTTCGTTACAAAAGCACAGGGGTGTTTCATCTGCCTTATTTGCTAAAAGACTGCGTCCCCAAGAGCGGAAAGGCTTTTGATACCCCATAAGGTCTACTAACGTAGGAAAGATGTCTATCTGTTGTCCCAGTTCCTCAGAGCTACCTTGCGCCATAAGAGTTTTGTTAGGGGCTAAAAAGAATAATAGGTAAGCGGTGATGGGCTATCTTCTGTTTATAATAATCATAGTAATCTTCCGTAGTATGGTCTGATATAATAGCAAAAATCGTATTGTTGTACCAGTCTTCTTTCTTGACCGTATCAAAGAATTTCTTAATAGCATAATCAGAGTATTCTACTACATTATGCATTAGTATATCTCCATTGTTAAAACGTTTGTTGTGCGGCTCTGGTACTTTGTAAGGACCGTGAGAAGAAAGCGTAAATACCGTTGCTAAAAACGGACGTTTCATTTTATTAATATTTTTAGCAAAGTACTGCAAGAAAGGTTCATCGTCTATGCCCCAACTGCCATTATAATAACGTTCGTCATTAAATTCAGTACGTCCTAAATAAGTCTGGTAGCCTATTTGGTGAGTATATCCATCGAAAATTCATCGAACCATTAGTAGCTCCGTGTGCAAAAAGGGTTTCATATCCCAAAGAGCGCGCTATCTCTGGCAATGAAGCTACCTTACGTTGTGCATAACCCGAGCGTACCCAAGCAGTTTGAAAGGTAGGCATACCTGCTGTTACGGCTGAAATCCTTCAATAGAGTGAATACTATTAGCATAGATATTCGTAAAAATAATACCCCTGTTGAGCCAGCGAGTCTAAAAAAAGGCGTATGGGTGCGATAATTAGCAATATTAGTATGTTGGTTCATCACTCCCAAGTACTCATCGCCCATTCCTTCCAAAAATAATCAATACAATATTGGGTTTTAGTAGGCACTTCACGTGAGTATTGCTTAATAGGCTAATATGTTCAGCTATATAAGCATCAGTAGTAAACTTAAACTCTTTAAACCCTTTATTTTTTTGCCCATAGTACGCAAGATAGTAAAAGGCGTATTCAGTAGCACATTCACTTGCGAAAATATCACGTGCGTATTTGCTAGCATCCATCACAGTAAGAGGTATTACACCAGCTTTGAAAGAGAACCCTCTTATACCAAAAAAATAAGAGAGGGCACTAAAAGTACTAGTACAACTGCTGAAGTAATGAAATAAGTTTTTCTTGTTATTACCTTCTCTTTTACTTGTATCTTCTTATAAAGAAATATCCACAATAGTACTGACACCAAAAAAGAGTAAAAAAACCGCCCAATATTGCACTAAAAAAACCAGAGAGTAGAGTGATAGGATTGTGCTCATTTTCAACTAAAAGCCCAGTCGTTAGTAGTTAGACGTGTTTTTGTTATATGAAAAAAATAAGCAATATCTATATAATTAAGCAGATATGCAGGAATGTTACAAAGGAAATATACCCAAAAGAGAACCTTTTGGAAAGATTTTTTTAGCATTGATAAGTAACGGAAGAACACTCAGGAAGATAAAGAGCAAATTCACATAAATAATAGCAGTAGTATCAAACAGCAGTCCGTAGAAAGCCAAGCGTAAAAAAATCACTGATACCCTCTACGCTCAAATGAGCGTGGTTAAAAACTGTAAAAAAGCAAGTCTTGCCAGAAGTAAAATATATAGACTAAGGCTAAACGATAAGCTAACGCTTTGTATTCATTAATTCTAATTGATTCCATAGATTATAATACACTTTTAAATAATTCATCCCATTGTTTTACAATTACATCTACACTGTATTCTTCTGCTTTTATAAGTATGTTTTTTTCTGTATATGAGCCCTTGTTGAGGCATCGCTCATTAGTTTTTCCAAGTTCATTAGTATATGCTTGCATATCAAAAGGAGGAATTAATATGCCATTTTTCACCGTTAGGCGAAAGAATTCCTCTTACTCCTGCAGAACAATCAAAAGCAATAGGTATAACTCCCGCTTGTTGGGCTTCCATTAGCACAGTACCTTGCCCCTCCATTTGAGATGATAAACAGAAGATAGCTGCCTTGTTGTAATAAGGGAAAGTATCTTCTACTTTTACCTAAAAAAAGTGATACGTTCTAATTTTTCTTTTTACCATTGCCTGTAAGGCAGGCAATTCTTACCACTTCCTATCAAAAATAAATTGCCAATCAGGATATTTTTATAAATACTCTCCCAAATAGTTACTAAGCGGTCAACTCGTTTATCAGCATAACTCATTCGCCCAACATAAATAACAAGGCGTTCCTTTTCTAATGAATAAGTATGAGTTGCAGGTGCTACAGGGGTAGAAATAGCCCTAATCTTATGATTATCTGTAAGCTGAAGAGCCTTAGAAAGTTCATCTTTATAAAGCTTCACATAGCACTGTAAAAAGCATCGTATTTATTATAAATAACACGGTACTTTTCAATCTTTATTTTCTTGTAGATATGAAAAGCTGGTATTTTCAACCCTTTGTAAAATAAATAGTGTAATGGGCTGCTTTTTTGTAGTGTTTCTAAATGATTCTCAGCTTGCCAGAAAGTAGCTCCATAGTGAGCAAAAAAATACATTTACAGTTTGTTTTTTTCAAATATTCTTTCACGTGTAGCACTAAAACTTTTTCCTATAAACACAAGAATATCAATCTTTTAGTTCGTTAGCTTTCTCAGCTAACGATACTTTAGGAGATGAAAACAATCGAGTTTTACCTATGTCTATGAAAGTAATATTCTTTTTATCCTCTTCGCTGAGTTGTTGATGATGAATGTGTGAGGAAAAATACAAAAATATTGTAACCCATAGCTCGTAGCAAAGGAGCAATAGTAGAAGTAACCATTTCACCTCCTCCAAAAGGAAACTGACCGTGTATAAAAACCTATATTTACCATAGACCATTAAGTAAAAACATTTTTAAAATGCAAATATACAAAAAGTTTTATTTTTTTGCCGAAAAATAAGAATGACTCATATAACTCCAAAAATAAGCGGACTCATCATTACTTACAATGAAGAGAAAAATATAAAGGAGGTATTAGAGTGCTTTGACTTCTGTGATGAAGTTATTGTAGTTGATTCGTTTAGCACTGATAATACCGTGTCTATTGCCCAGTCTTTTAGCAAGGTAAAAAGTAGTACAGAATAAGTTTGAAGACTTTGCCAAGCAGCGCAACCTCGCTTTGCAATATGCAGCTAATGATTGGGTGCTCTTTCTCGATGCTGATGAGCGTATTACCCCTACTCTAAAAGCTGAGATTATCAACACGCTTAATGCGCCTAACCCAAAAAGATGCTTACTATTTCAAACGTTTGTTCTTTTTTTGCTGGCAAACCCATTCGCTTTTCCGGCACTCAGGGCGATAAGAACTTTAGGCTATTTCGCAAGAGCAAATGCTACTATGTGCCCTGAGCGCAAAGTACACGAAACGCTATCAGTCAAAGGGAGTATCGGAGTGCTTAAACATAAACTTTTGCATTATTCAGTATCCGATTATAACACCTACCGCCAAAAAGCAGTTCTCTATGGCAAACTTAGGGGCGAAGAAATGTTCTTGAAAGGCAAACGCTACAGTGCCCTAAAAATGTATGCTAAAATGGCTTTTCACTTTTTTTCAAAACATATATTTTGAAAGGAGGTATTTTAGACGGAAAAGAAGGCTTTTTGCTCAGTAAAGTAAGTGCTATATCAGTCTATGAAAATTTCACATCATTAAAACATCAGCAGAGGAAGAATGGCAGATAAGAAGAGGATTATATTATGTACCCCACAAACTTTTGGGATTGATTATCAAATATAAAAAACCTACTAGCGTTAGGGTTTCGAGGCGGTATGCATAACATTTAACCCTAATTTTAGATACACTACAAAATAGTCAACTTTATACATAAACTCCTGCTAAATGATTACGACTACAAGAAAAAAACTTAGCACATAAAAATAAACATCTCTTAAACAGTATAAATGCCATACAAAGGTAAAGTCGACTATGTATTAATACTTCGTGTAGATTTATTCCCTAAACATATTATCGAGGCTATCAGACAAAAACTAACCTGCTCATTGCTTATCAGTGGGATAATTTCCACATCTTCCCCGAAGGGAAACGCTATTTGTCTCTTTTTGATAGATATTACTCATTCGATCCTCAAGATATACAAAAAGGCTAAACATGTATACCCGCTACTAACTTCTATTTTGATTATGAAGAAGATATACCTGTTGAAACCACTCAACAAGTCTATTTTTTTAGGCAGTCTATACCCTAAGAAAAAGAATAGAATAGAGATGATTATGCGCATTCTTAGAGTGACTAACTCTCTGCAATATGAGCCCAATATTATATTCTTTACTACCCTTTCGCAAGGACTTGATAGCTATAAACAGCAAGGCATAACCTTTATTGATAGACAAATGAGCTATGAAGAAAAACTTGCGTAACACTCAAAAAAGCAGCTGTACTAATAGACATCTTAGGAGGCAAAAAAACAAAGGGCTTTCTTTCCGCTTCTACGAAGCCCTCAAATACCGTAAAAAGCTTATCACCAATAATGTAGAAGTAAAAAAATATGACTTCTACAACCCTCATAATATCTTTGTCTTAGAGAATAATAACGAAAGCCGATTTGCCAGCTTTCCTCAACACTCCTTATCAAGAGATACCAGAAAACATAAGACAGAAATATAGTTTTTACTAATTGGATACACTATGTGTTGTCTATCGACCCATATACTCCTATAACAGTCCCTAATAAATAATAAAGCTATGAAAAAAACACCATATTCATACTTAATATTTTAGTTTTATGTGTTGTAAGTATTCTCTATTCTACGCCACTAACAGTAAATATATATCAGCTAACTGATGTCAATCTTTTCTTCTGTATAGCTATGGGGCTTATAGGAGGGCTTGCTCTTCTTGATGTTTTTTTATCAAGCGAAAAGAATTACTCACAGGCATAACTTCTTTTTCGAATATTTACAGCAATCTTTGCTTCGGCTATTATAGCGGTCTATTTCTACAATCACAAAAACCCCTTTAGGTCTTAGTATTGTCTTAATACTCCTTTGCCTTATATACGGCATTTATAAGCGTACCTTCTACAAACCACACCCTATTATGATAGCCCTCTTCGCTTTTTGCGTGCTAAAACTGCTTAGCTGCCTATGGGCTACAGATCCTAAACAAGGCTTTGCTCACATTGATTACTATAGCCTATTCATCTTCGTGCCTATTGCGAGTTGCTTCTTCCGAATAGAAAAAGAACTAAAAACCTTTTTATTTATACCGTTTTTCATTTTTTTCTTAGGCATAATGACCCTCTTAGTAGTAGCTTATGTTTTTCTTAGTGAAACAATACGACAAACCTCTTTTTAGCTTTCCTTTCTTTTTAACAAAAAGCTATATGGGCGATATATCGTATTATGAACTTATCAATTGGACGAAAACAAATCACCCTAGCAAGATGAGCTTGGATATGTATGGCAGTATTTGCAATGGGCTTATGGCTATGGAAAAACCGAGAAAGGCAAGATTATCAATACGCTACAAATAGTTCTTTATGGCATACTCCTGATAGCAATATCGTTTATGCTACAAGCTCGTATTGCTATATTAGGTAGCTTTTATACTCATAGGCTTATCGCTATGGATTGCCCTGATGAAGTATATAGCCAATACTAAGTATATTGTACTATGCACCCTATTAGCAGCCGTTATGGGGCTATGGCTTACTAAAGTAGTAATCACTAATAGTTCTTATTTCAACGATCCCATCCGAAACACTATGAATGCAGCAGCTATTAATAGCTTTAACCAATACCCTATTTTTTTGGTGGTGGAGCAGGACACGAAAGCCTCATTATTAAAGAAGCAGGCTACGATTTTCACGGCTTGCATAATGATTTTCTTACTACACTCGTTGATAATGGGCTTATAGGAGTAGCTTTATTCCTATTTTTTCATATATTGGTAGTCTATTATGCCATTAAACAGCGTTATATGCTCAGTATATACCTGCTTACTGCTTTTTGTTATTTTTAATACTACCGAAGGCGTAATAGGCATAAAGTATTTGTATCCCATTTTTTTCTTTTACACTTTGATACCTCCCTTGTACAGAAAATAAAAAAATTCCCTCTGCCCATTCCTCCCAGCCTTCCCAATCTTCCCATACCTTAGATACACTTACACCGAAGGATGATCGAAGGATAACCGAACGATAACCCCACATTTGCTAATCTGCCAATTATGTACTACCTTTGCAGCTAATATCACAAATCACCTAAAATAAGCGATGAAAAAAACTGGAGTATTATAGCAGAGGGCTTCCACAAAGAAGACGTTACCAAGCACGAAAGCATCTACAGCCTCGGCAATGGGGCTATGGGTATGCGCGCCAACTTCGAAGAAGATTATACGGGCAACACCCTACAGGGCAGTTACATAGGCGGAGTTTATTACCCCGATAAAAACCAAAGTAGGCTGGTGGAAAAAAACGGCTATCCTGAGTATTTCGCCAAAGTCCTCAATGCCCCTAGTTGGATAGGACTTCACATCAAAATCAATGGTGAGGTGTTGGACTTAAACACTTGCACAGAAGTCAAAAAAACTTCCGCCGCGAACTCAATATGAAAGAAGGCTGGTACGAGCGCCAGTTCACCGCTACGCTCCCCAATGGAGCACAGATAGCCGTCAAAGCCCTGCGCTTGCTCTCTTTGCGTTATGACGAGCTCGGCGCCTTGCGCTACGAAAATCACCTCCCTGTCAAGCGAGGTAACGGTTGAAATAGAAAGCTATTTAGACAGCGGCGTAAAAAAATAACGATGCTAATTGGGACGAGCTTTTCTGGAATACTTTACAAGTAGAAGCCGCTACCAATAACGCCCACATACTCGCCGCTACCAAAAAAACGGACTTTAAAGTGCTTACCTTTATGCAGAATAAACTTTTTGTAGAGGGCAAAGCCTTAGAAGTCTCTTCAAAACAAAACAAAAAGGATAGCTACATAGGCTTGCAATACCAAGTTGCTCTTAAGAAAAAAACCAAACCTTCAAGATAGAAAAAAATACGGAGGATATAAAACCTTATCTTCTCCCGATGCCCCACAACCCTCTTATGCTGCTTTGTTAAGCACTACAGACGCCTTCGAGTCGCTATTAAAAAAATGCAAAAAGAAGACTGGGCAGCTATTTGGGAGCTTTCAGATATCGAGATTGAGGGCGATGACAAAGCCCAACAAGCCATTCGCTTCAATATCTTCCAGCTCAACCAGACCTACTCGGGCAAACACGCTCACCTCAACATAGGCCCCAAGGGCTTCACGGGCGAGAAGTACGGGGGTAGCACCTATTGGGATACTGAAGCCTACTGCCTGCCGTTCTATATGGCTACCAAAGGGGCTGAGGTAGCCCGCAATTTTGCTCTTGTACCGCTACAACCAGTTAGATAAAGCGATTGAAAACGCCAAAAAAACTCGGTTTTTACAGGGTGGGGCAGCGCTCTATCCTATGGTAACGATGAATGGCGAGGAGTGCCATAACGAGTGGGAAATCACTTTTGAAGAGATACACCGCAACGGGGCAATTGCCTTTGCTATCTATAATTACGTCCGCTACACCGGCGACGAAGCCTATATCCGCGATTACGGCTTAGAGGTGCTGGTGGCAATAGCGCGTTTTTGGGCGCAAAGAGCCTCTTTTCTGCGGAAAAAGAAAAAAATATGTAATATTAGGCGTAACAGGGCCTAATGAGTACGAAAAATAACGTTAATAACAATTTCTACACTAACTACATCGCCCAATGGTGCTTGCGTTATGCGGCTGATATGGTAGAGAAGTATGAAATTGAAAAACAATGGATACATCCTCAAGAGATAATGTTGTGGCGCAAGATTGCCCAAAATATGTATTTCCCTTACAGCGAAAAAAATACGGAGTATATCTGCAGCAAGACGGTTTCCTTGATAAAGACCTCAAAGCCTGTGAGTGCTATTCCTGCTGAAGAGCGCCCGCTCAACCAGCATTGGTCGTGGGATAGAATATTGCGTTCCCCTTATATCAAGCAGGCGGATACGCTACAGGGCTTTTATTTCTTCCGAAATCACTTTACCCAAGAGGAGTTGCGCAAGCATTATGAGTTTTACGAACCCTTTACAGTGCATGAGTCTTCATTGTCGCCTTGTGTGCATAGTGTTTTTGGCTGCGGCATTGAGACAAGAAAGAAGAGGCCTATGCGCTCTACTTGCGCACCTCTCGCCTCGACTTAGACGATTATAACAAAGAGGTACACGAGGGACTCCACATCACCTCTATGGCGGGCACTTGGCTGAGTATCGTCGAGGGCTTTGGCGGAATGCATGTAGTCGATAACCAGCTGCATTTCAAGCCTTGCTTACCGGCGCACTGGCGCTCGCTTAGCTTTAAGGTCATCTTCAGAGGCCAGCTCCACGTATGCAAATTTGTCAATTAGCTTAAAAAGCCTAAAACAGCTTAACATTTTATTCACAAATTATTTGGTTTTTATTTTTTTTCTTTTTACCTTTGACACCTCATTCAGAAGAAAGAAAAAGAATAAAAACCAACATATTATGAGTGAATTAACAGAAAAAGACCGACAACTACTCATCAAAAAAGGCATCACCGAAGCAATGCTCGATGCCCAAGTAGCTCAATTCAAGCAAGGTGTACCCCCTATTCAGCTATACAAAGCCGCTGTCATAGACGATGGTATCCTGCCACTACCCAAAGAAGAAGCCGCCAAATATGCCGCTATCTACCAACACCGCAAGAAGGGCAATACCATACTCAAGTTCGTACCTGCCTCGGGTGCGGCTACGCGTATGTTCAAATCGTTGTTTGCTTTTCGCGATGCTTTCGAACCCGACCGCGAGTCGTTTACCGCCTATGTCAATCGTACCGGCAATAAAGAAATACGCGCTTTCTTCGATAGCCTCGAGCGCTTTGCTTTCTATCCTCTTCTCAAAGCCGATATCGATAAGCACCACCCCGACTTTGCCTCATTAAACGAAGATATTCAGAAACACATCATCGTCAATAGCCTCCTAAACGAAGAGGGACTTAATTATGGCAATATGCCTAAAGGATTGCTACCTTTCCACCGTCATTCAGAAAAAGATAGCAACGCCTTTTTGAAGAGCACTTCCGCGAGGCAGTACTCTATGCTTCAGACGATGAGGAAGCCGATTTGCATTTCACTATCACCGAGCAGCATACCGAGGGCTTTCTACAAAGAGCTAAACCTTATCAAACCCGTCCTCGAGGAGCGTTACGGCATCCGCTTCAATGTTAGTTTCTCTTACCAAAAACCAAGCACCGATACCGTTTCAGTAACCGAGGGATAATGAGTACTTCCGCGACGAAGACGGCAATCTGCTTTTTCCGCCCTGCCGGACACGGAGCCCTGCTAAGCAACCTAAACGATATAGATGCTGATATTATCTTCATCAAAAAAATATCGATAACGTAGTAGTGAAAAAGTACACCGATGAAACGGTTTTCTACAAAGAAGCCTTAGCCGGTAAGTTGTGCGAGGTGCAAGACGAAGTGTTCAAAATATTGCATCGTATTGATAATAACAAAGTGAAGAAAAAAGAGGTAAAACGTATATTGAATTTCCTCAAAGAGATAAATATCAACGTCCCTGATTACTTGTATAAGTTCCGCCGCCAATATGCCCTCGAGTTCATCAAAGAGCAACTACACCGCCCTATACGCGTCTGCGGTATGGTCAAGAATGAAGGCGAACCTGGGGGAGGTCCTTTCTGGATAAAAAGAAGCCGATGGCAGCTACAGCCTACAGATTATCGAATCAGCGCAAGTAGATATGAGCAATGCTAAGCAAAAGGAAATCTTCCAACAGTCTACCCACTTCAATCCGGTAGATTTAGTGTGCGGCATTAAGGACTACAAAGGCCAAAAGTTTGACCTACAGCAGTACGTAGACCCTCAACAGGCATTTATCACCAGCAAAACCTATATGGGGAGACCGCTCAAAGCCCTCGAGCTCCCTGGTTTGTGGAATGGCTCTATGGCAAAATGGATAACCCTATTTGTTGAAGTACCTATCATCACCTTCAACCCAGTAAAAAGTAGTAAACGACCTATTGAAGAAAAACACACCAAGGATAATTTAATAATCTTACCAATTTGCTAATTTGTCGATTTGCCAATGAATTCACCTCATTGATAAATCGACAAATCGGCAAATTGACAAATCGGCAAATCAAAAATGAAGTATCTATTCTTTTTCCTACTAACGTGTCCTATTTGGGCGCAGCAATACACCACCGAATACCTAAAGATGACAGGCTGGCAACAACTTCACCTCAAAGGGAAGGTAAAGAGCCTCAAAATAACCTCTTACGAGGCAGAAACTACCGATAACAAACAACTAAAAAGCCTTGCGCCTTGCCGAAGAAGAACCCATCGTGCAATACCTTTTTCGATAGCGAAGGCAAGCTAATGCAGCGCGAGGTATACACAGCCGAAAAATACCCTTAGCTATACCAGTCACTATAGCTATAACGATGCCGGCAGACTTGCCCTAATACGCACCCCTAATATTTTTTTGGAGCTACCGACACTACCCGCGAAGAGACGTTCGAGTACGGTGCGCATAACGAACTATTGTGCTATAAAGACACTTATAACGGACAGGGTATTAGAAAAAGCGCAATTATGAGTACCCTGCGCAAGGGCAACAGCTTACGGTGTTTTTACACAGGCGGCGATTTCCCTTTCGACCGTATCACTTACACCTATTCATCCCACCGACTTACCAAAGAACAGCGATGCGAGGGCAGCAACTGTTATCGCCACGACACTTATAGCTATTCAGCCAATGGCAATATGATAGGCAAGGAGATTAAAAATGAGAGTGTTGACTACAATTATTGGTGCCGCTACACTTACCAATACAATGCCCAAGGCGACTGCACAAGCGAGAGAGTAGCCGATGCCCTTGGCGAGGGCAGTTATATACGCTACACTTACACCTACGATTCACAAAAGAATGTACGCGAAAAGCAAGTACATAACACCAACGCCCCTAAAATCATCAAGTACGACATTGTGTATTACTAATAATTAGTTTTCAATTATCAATTGTTAATTGTCAATTAATTATTACCTTTGCCAAAAAAATAAAGATATTATGAATGCAACAATTATACAAGCAACTATCAATAATGCCGACTTTCCTATAATTCAACATTTGTTTGAAAGGCTCAAGATAAAGACTACTATTTTTAGATACTATTGATGATAAGAAAAAAATCTATTCCAGTAGAAAAAAATCTATCCCTAATGAGGAAACACATAAGGCTTTTTATGGAGATGAGAGAAAACAGATACTCTATGAAAGGATATACTGATGTAAACCTAATGATTAAAAGATATTTTAGAAGAAGATGAGTAATAACGAGACTGAAAAAAAGAAAAGAAGTCTTTTTCATTGAAATATTCAACTTCTTTTAAAAAGAGACTTAAAGGTTATTTCTAATAATGCCCAAAAAGCTCCAAAAAACTGCTGAAGTTTTAGGTATGCTACAAGAATGTGGAGTAGAGGGTATTCCACGAAAAAATGAAACCTCATAAATTAATAGGTCAATACAAAGGAGCTTTAGAGTGTCATATAGAACCAGACTTGCTTATTATATGGGAAGAATACCTTGACGAAAAGGGAAATATCTTTTATTACGTTTAGGTAGTCATTCTGAGTTATTTAAAAAAATAACTATACAAGTTGTATTTAAGTATTATATAATAAGGTTTTTTTGGCTGAACCCTAATTTGGAGACCCAAGAGATACAACAAAAACTTTGACAAAGTTGTCACATTATGAAACAACTATTTTTTTGCTTCACCCTAATGTCTGAACTTTGCGCCGTAAAAGTTTTAAAACTTTCAGCGCGTTCTTTGACATATTGTAATTATAAACTTAGCACTCTCTCCGTCCAATCTGTGTGAGGTTTTTAAGGCAGTAAGCTACCTATTTTGGCAAATAAAAAAATCTTCAGTAAGAGCTTTATAAGCAGGGGTATAGACGCCTCTGCTTTCTTCTATAATAAGCTCGGTAGGGGTGTAAGGCTGTTCTGTCCGGCAAAAGCTGATAAGGCTGCGTTTTTAGCGGGGTTGTGGCAGTCCCCTTTAGTGCGCAACAATGCGTGAGGGTAAAGCCCTTGAGCGGCTGCCAAACCGATAAAAGAAGCCTCTTCCTGATAAGGAATGATAACCGCAAAACGCCCTCTATCCGATAACAATTGTGCTACCCTTCTATAAGAATTTTCAAAAGGGAGCGCAGCTGCCGAACAGGGCAGTACTGCGTGCTGTCTCAGGAGCTTGAGTGTCGGCTGTGTAGAAAGGAGGGTTGGAGATAATAAAGTCGTAAAGAGTATCTATTTCAGCCACTAACTCTTCAAATGAAGCGTGGTAACAGAAAAGGCGGTCGCCCCACGGACTGTTTTCGAAGTTGTCGGTGCATTCTATAAGCCGCTTCATCTATTTCTACGGCATCTATTAGGGGGCATCAGAGCGTTGAGCTATCATAAGGCTCAATAACCCTGTACCAGCTCCTATATCTAATACCGATGCAGCATCTTCTACCGGAGCCCACGCCCCGAGCAATACCCCATCGGTGCTGATTTTCATCGCACTATGCTCTTGCTTTACGCTGAATTGTTTAAATTTAAATGTCATATATAATTGGCAAATTAGCAAATCGTCTAATTGAGTAGCTTCTTCATTTCGTTGAGTTTCATTAGCGCTTCTACTGGCGTCAGACTGTTGATGTCTAAGCTCAGTAGGGTCGTTTTTGAGTTCGTCAAGACGAGGGTCGCTCATATCAAAGAAAGAGAGTTGCATTTCCTTCTGAGCAGCTTTTACCGCTTCGGTAGTATTTACATTGTGCATCTGCTCGAGCTTTTGTAGCATCTTATTTGCTTTCTGAACTACATATTGCGGCATTCCAGCCATTTTAGCCACGTGTATCCCAAAACTGTGTGCCGAACCACCTGCTGCCAATTTGCGCAAGAAAAAGCACGCTATCTTGTGTTTCTTTTACGGTTACGTTGTAGTTTTTGATGCGCTCAAACTGCTCTGTCATTTCGTTGAGTTCGTGGTAATGGGTTGCAAAGAGTGTTTTTGGCGCGCGAGGGGTGCTCGTGTAGGTACTCGGCTAGTGCCCACGCTATCGAGATGCCGTCATAGGTGCTGGTGCCGCGCCCTATCTCGTCTAATAGTATAAGGCTGCGGTCAGAGAGGTTGTTGAGTATCAGGGCAGCTTCGTTCATTTCTACCATAAAAGTCGATTCGCCTACTGATATATTGTCGCTTGCCCCTACGCGGGTGAAAAATCTTATCTACGATACCTATATGGGCTGAGGTAGCAGGCACAAAGCTACCTATCTGGGCGAGTAGTACGATAAGAGCCGTTTGGCGCAGTATAGCCGATTTACCCGACATATTGGGTCCGGTAATCATCATCAGCTGCTGGTTATCACGGTCTAAATACACATCGTTGGCTATGTAGGGGGTGCCGACAGGGCAGTTGTTTTTCTATCACAGGGTGTCGCCCTTCTTTGATGTCTATCACATAGCTTTCGCTCATTTCAGGGCGGTTATAGTGGTTCTCAAGGGCAAGGGTAGCAAAGCCGCAGAGAGTGTCTAACTGCCCTATTAGGGGTAGCGTTAGTCTGCACTTGTGCTATGTATTCGCTTATATAGCATATCAGCTCAGCATACAGTGATTGCTCTAACTGACTGATGCGCTCTTCAGCTCCTACTATTTTAGCCTCGTATTCTTTCAGCTCATCGGTGATGTAGCGTTCAGCATTCTACAAGGGTTTGCTTGCGCACCCAGTCGGCAGGCACTTTATCTTTATGAGTATTGCGTACCTCTATGTAGTAGCCGAAAACGTTGTTAGTGTCTCATTTTTGAGTGAAGGGATACCCGTGCGCTGGGTTTCGCGTAGCAATAAGTCGTCTAAGTACGATTTGCCTGTATGTGAAAGGTTGCGCAGTTCGTCTAATTCTGCCGAGAAGCCTGCTGCTATAGCGTTGCCTTTGGCTATATTTACGGGGGCTTCGTCAGTAAGGGTTTGGCGTATGCGTGTGCAGAGTTGCTGACAGTCGTGCAGCTTATCGCCTAATAAGCTCAGCGACTCTTTGCCCGATTGCAAGCATTGTTGTTTTTATAGGGGCTATATGTTCTAACGAAGCGCACAACTGCACTACCTCCCTCGGATTGATTTTCAGTGTTGCCACTTTAGAGATAAGCCGCTCTATGTCGCCCATACGGCTGATATTCTCTTTTATTAGGCTAAGAGTATCTGTATGGTCGAGCAGGTAAGCTACCACCTCGTGTCGCTGTTCTATTTTTTTCTATTTTTCTTTAGCGGAAGGGCTAGCCATCGCTTTAGGGGTACGACTACCCATAGGCGATAGAGTCTTGTCAATCACATCTATAAGCGTAACCGATTGAGCCGAGCTGCCCGCATAGAGCTCCAGATTCCGAATGGTGAATCTATCAAGCCATACGTATGCATCTTCAGCTATCCGCTGTAGGGTAGTGATATGTTGTAATTGGTGGTGCTGGGTTTCTGAAAGGTAGTAGAGTATCGCCCCTGCAGTTAGTATTGCTTCGGTCAGTTCGTCTACGCCAAAAACCTTTTAGCGAGTTAGTTTGGAAGTGCTTGGTCAGTGCTTGACGGGCATAATCGTCTTTAAAGACCCAATCTTCTAAGAAGAAGCAGTGAAAAATCCTCGCCAAAGCTTTCGGCAAAGGCTTTTTTTCTGTTGTTTAGCTATTAGTATTTCGCTGGGTTTGAAGTTCTGTAGTAGTTTATCTATATAAGGTTTGTCGCCTTGTGCTACTAAAAACTCGCCTGTCGAGATGTCGAGGAAAGCGATACCACACAGTTGTTTGCCGAGCCATACTGAGGCAAGGAAGTTATTGTTTTTGCTTTGTAGAATATCGTCATTAAGGGCAACACCGGGGTTACGAGTTCCGTCACGCCGCGTTTTACAATGCCTTTTTACTAGTTTAGGGTCTTCTAATTGGTCGCAGATAGCCACGCGGTATCCTGCCTTTACCAGTTTAGGCAGGTAAGTATTGATAGAGTGATAAGGAAAGCCCGCTAATTCCGAGCGTTCGCTACCGTTATTGCGGTTAGTAAGTACTATATCGAGGGTGTGAGCAGCTTTTACGGCATCTTCGCCAAAGGTTTCGTAGAAATCGCCAACGCGAAAAAGGAGGAGAGCATCGGGGTATTTACTCTTTATCTGATTGTATTGCTTCATCAGAGGGGTTTCTTTTGCCATAGCTGTATTTAGTTAAGAATAAAGGGCAAAGGTACATATTATTTGATAATTAGCAAATTGAAGGCATAAAAAAACAAGGTGCCAATGACACCTTGTTTCTTATAAAATTCAATTGATTTTTTTTTTTTGGTTTCAATCACTTTCCAAATACCTGCAGCACCACAAGCACCGATAAATGGCCCTACAATGAAAAATCCAAAGATGTTCTAAAAGCAGACCCTCCTGCAAAAGAGTGCCGGAGCTATACTACGCGCAGGATTTACTGAAGTTCCTGTATAACGAATACAAGCCAAGTGAACAAGTACCAAACCTAAAACCAATAGCCAAGCCAGCAAATTTGTTAGTTTCCCCATTTTTCTTTTGACGTTGCTCCTAAAACGATGAGCACAAATACGCAAGTGAAAATGATTTCTGCCAACAGACCGCCTAAAAACAGTCACATTTGCATCTTGCAAATCATTAGCGCCAGTGCCTGTCAAACCTGCATTAGAGGTTAAAAACAAACAAAAAGCGTTGAACCAATTAGCGCTCCAATAACCTGTGAGATCATATACCCCACAGCGTCCTTGCCATTCATTCTTCCTGAAAGGAATACCCCCAACGTAATCGCTGGATTGATATGGCAGCCTGAAACGCCACCTATGGTATAAGCTCATCGCTACAACCGATAAGCCAAATGCTAAGGCTGTACCAATTACTGTTGAAGGAATGTCATTTGTGCAGCCTAAGCTCACAGCTACACCACATCCCATTAAAACTAGCACCATAGTGCCAAACATTTCTGCTAAATACTTTTTCATATTCTTTTTAATTAAACGTATTTATTATCAGAGGCAAAGGTATAAAAAAATATGGAAAAAAACAATTTTTGCTACAAAAAAATAGTCGCCAGTATTCACTACTGACGACTAAATTATTAATTTCTAAAATTAAGGTAGATACAGCGAGCTGTCTATGAGGCTTTCATCAGCCTCATATTTGGCACTCTTCTGCCTGTCCTTAGGGAGGATTTGCGTAGAAAAAAACTCTTCCGAGTCTAACGCTTTCACCTTACGTTCCGCATCAACGGTTTTTCTTGCAAATTCATTAGATACAGACATTTCCGCGGCGTCATTGCTGACAATCTCTTCGTAGAGATGATTGATTTTGGGTTTAGCATTTTCTAATTTCATTTTGTCTGTTTTTAAAATTATTATTAAACTTTCTATAAACTCCTAACTAATTTAGCCCTTCACCCGCTCTATGAAGTCGCTTAGCACGTTCATATAGTTGATAAACGCTTCATACGGCGATTCGTAAGGCAGAATGTACTTGTGGTAGTCGGCTCCTGAGAATAGCTTAGTGCGCATAAAAATAGAAATGCTCACTGGCTTGTAGCCTACTATAGTCTTCGTTTAGCTCTGCATTCTTTTTCTTCTTCACCAAAGGTTGTATTTTGAATAGCTCGGTAAAGGCTTCTTTTTGTAGCTCGTTTCCTAACCACGAAGTGATATCGCGCTCTTCGTCTGTCCACGAAATAGGGTAAGGCACTGGTAGTATATCTTTAGCCGTATGCTTTTTAGTGACTTCCTTAGGCAATAAGAACTGATAATTAGGGTTTTCGGCTATTTGCTGGATGAAATATCTCAGAAAGTCGAAAAATACCACTTTCAGCACGGTTGTAATGCCCTATTACTTCGTAGTTCATAAAAGAGGTTGAGCACTTCAGTATCTTGTAGGCTATGCGATACCCAATCAACGTATTTTTCTGAAGTAAGTGGGTATTCACTCCAGTTTCTGTCAGAAAAAGCGTATTGCTATATCATCACTAAAGCTTACTGTTCTTTAGCAAGAGGTTGAGGTTTTTCGTCTAAAGCATTTTTATAGACAAAAGTTAGGGCTCTTCCAACCTAATACGTGCTTAGCTCCATCGGTAAGCATCGTCTTGAAGCCCAAGTCAGCTACTCTTTTGCCTATCTTATCAGAATAGATGAGAGATGTATTGCGGAAGGTTACCGGTTTTTTTGCCAAAAAGCTCTTTGATAGCTGCGCTATGGCGTTTTACCTGCAATTCAAACTCATCAGTGTCTTCAGATAGCGATGCCAATGAGTGTGAATAGGTTTCGGCTAAGAACTCTACCTGTCCTGTTTGGGCGAGCTCCTGAAAAGAGCGTATTACCTCTGGGGTGTGCATTTCGAGCTGGTCAATAGCTGAGCCCGAAATAGAAAGCAACTTTGAATTTGCCTTCGTATTTCTTGATAAGGTCTAACAATAAAAGCATTAGCAGGCAAGTAGCAGTTTTCAGCTAAATCTTCTAATTCTGAGCGGTTAGCGTAGTTGTCAAAAATAGTTGTGTTTCTTTCCTATGTCGAAGAATTGATATTTTTCTAAGACGTTCGGGGTGATGGATTTGAAAATAAATACAAATTGACTTTTTTTCATAATGGTGGTTTTTACATTAAAGATTCGTAGATTTTTTTGAGTTTCAGCGAGGCGGTTTCCCATTTTAGTTGGTTTACCTCTTCATAACCTTCGCGTTGCATAAAAGTTAGATAGGGTGGGGTAAGCCAGTACGCCGTATATCGCATCGGCGAGGGCATTGATATCCCAATAATCTACTTTTATAGCGTGATGGAGCACTTCGGCTACTCCCGATTGTTTAGAGATGATGGTGGGCACCCCAGAGCGCATTGCCTCTAAGGGCGAAATACCAAAGGGTTCAGATACAGAGGGCATCACATACACATCGCTGTAGCGGAACATACGTTGTACATCGTTGCCGCGCAAGAAGCCCGTGAAGTGGAAGCGTGTACCTAAGCCTAATTGAGCAACACGGCGTACTAAAGTTCATCTTCTCGCCACTACCTGCCATCACCAAAGCGTACATTAGGCAAGCGTTTCATCACTTTGGCAGCTGCTTCTACAAAGTATTCGGGTCCTTTTTGTAGGGGTGATGCGCCCTAAGAAAGTTACGATTTTGTCTTTGATGCCGCGTTCCTCCAGGTCTTCAGTATCGGTTTTAAAGTCTACCGCATTATGCACTGTGATAACTTTTTTTCAGCAGGGATACCATATTTTTCTATAACGATATTGCGCGTCCAGTTACTTACCGTTACTACTCTGTCGGCAGCCTCCATACCTCGTTTTTCGATGTCGTACACTAAGGTGTTGCGGTTAAACTCGCCTCCGCGGTCGTATTCGGTAGCGTGTACGTGTACTATTAGGGGTTTTCCTGATATTTTTAGCGATGATACCTGCACTATGGGTTAGCCAATCGTGGGCGTGAATTACATCAAAATCGTGGTTTTTGGCTACTGTACCAGCTACTAAGGCATAACGATATACCTCTTCCATTAGGTTAGCCCCATATTTGCCCGAAAAACTGAAATTTATTATGGTAGCTGATGCGCTCACGGTTTTCGCCTTCTTTTAGGTAGCGGTCGCGCTCGCGAGCAAAGGTTTCGGGGTCGAGATAAGGCACAAGGTTAGAGCCCTATCTCCATAAAAATTGATATGTTTCCAGAACTCTTCTATCTTCTCGGTGTTCTGAAGCATTTCTACATCGCTGGCATTGATAATCTTTGCACACTACTATCCTCATCACCTGAGGCTTTAGGCATTACAAATAGTACTTGTACGCCATTTTTGGCTAACCCCTGGGCTATACCTAGGGCAAGCCGTTCCTAACCCTCCACTGATGTGTGGGGAATTCCCAACCAAACATTAATACTCTTGCATTCTTCATACGCTTTTATTGATTTTTTTCTAAACCCCTCGATTTCGAAGGGTTTAAATTCTGAGTTATTTATTACCTTTTAGCAGCCATTGTGCCCTTAAAATCTCTGATACATTCTTAGCTTTAGAGATACATCCTCTTGATTGGAATGGTGGATTGCCGTCATAGATAGCCGAAATACAGCCTACTCCGTGGTCGTTGAGTTCTTCTTCGAAGTCAGCGAGGATGCTTTCAGCATCAGGTATGTAGGCATCGCCGTAGAGCTTTAAGTTAGCTTCTATGTAGAAACCTATCAACCAAGGGTGTGCTGACCCGTTGAAAGTTGCCTTATCGCGTACGTATACGGGGCCTACACCTTCGCCTTCATAACGTGGACTCTCAGGTGATAGCGTGCGCAAACCACGTGGGGTAAGGAGCTCTTGGGTGATAATCTTTAACACCTTGCGTTGTCTTTTTTCAGTAAGAGGCGAGTAGTTAAGTGCACAAGCCAATAGCTGGTTAGGACGTACTTCAGTGTTTTGATGAGTGTGGTTAGCATAGTCAGCTAAGTAAGATTCGGCTTCATACCAGAAAGTCTGATTGAAACTTTCGGCTATAGTAGCAGGTAGAGTAGCCCATTCACTCAAAAATGCTTTGTCTTTAGCCTCGTCGGCCATTGCAATAGCATAGCATACAGCATTATACCAAAGGGCGTTTACTTCTACCACATATCCATTTCTAGGCACAATAGCTCCGTAATTGCCCTCAGCGTCAAACCACGTAAGGGGCGACTTTAGGTTATCACTCCATATCAGTCCGTTGTCGTCCATACACTTTGTTTTTGTGCTTACGGCTGCGGTAGGTTTGTAGGATAGCTTTCAGCAGCTCGCCATATTCTTTCCACAGTTGCTTTTTGGTCTTATTGGTTTCTTTTTCGTATTGCTGAAGCGTCCAGAAGAACCATAATGAGGTATCGGCATCAAACACAGGATTGGTGATGTGGGTACTAATGTCGCGGGCAAAAAGTCCCTCATAAAAATACTTGCAAGCAGAGGTAAGCACCTCATCGAATATCTTGGCTGTATTGCCAGAAAGAGCAATACCCGGTAGAGAAAATAAAGGTATCGCGGGTGTTGCTGTCAAACCAGTGATATCCTGCTTTTGATGCGTGTTTCGCCTGCCTTGTGTATCAAGAATTGAGCTGCACTATACTGTAGGCATTCTTGAGCTGAGTTGCGCTCAGTGCGTTCTTTTAGATATTTGTTGAAATTCTTTTCGAGGGTTTTGCTTTCAGCCTCTTCAATGCTGGCAGAAAAAGACGATACTTTCGCCCTTCTTTAGGCTCACTTCAAAATAACCAATGCTTAGCAAATCTTCCTGATAGTCATAGCCGCGTTCTTTCTCTTTAGTGTAATAGATATTGTTATTCCAATACGCGTTGTTTATAAAAATCAACTTTTTGCTAAACTGCATATATAGGTATGGGAACTCAGGGTATAGGCGGGCACGTATGCCGTTATCAGCAGCTTCGGGTTGGGTACTCGCTACAGGGGTTTTGTTTGCTGAGCGAATGTATATCGCGGAAAGCCAATAGAGGGTTTAAGCGCAATTTAGTAGCTGAGTGAGCCTCGAGTAGTGTATAGCGCACCAATACTTGTGGGGCGTTGTGCATCATTAGTATTTCTTTCTTTAGCAATACCCCGCCTACTTGGTAGGTAACGGTAAAAAGCTTTTTCGTACGAAATATCTACGATATACTTATGTCCGCGTGGCTCATAAGTACCCTCGTACTTATGTACCCCAAAGTTGAAATCACGTCCGTGCTGTATGATAGTCTCATCGAGTGATGAAAGCATTACATAGTTTTTGCCTCTAAATTTTTCAATAGGCACTACTAATAACCCGTGGTATTTACGGGTGTTGCAAAAATACAAGGGTAGAGGAGCAGTAGCCTCCACCGCGGTTGGTACCTAAGAACTCTCTGCTAAGAGAGTACTCTAGATTGATAAGTTGGTCTTTTTTGAATGATAAATACATAACAATTGATAATTAATAATAATTAGGGTTGTAGTATAATACGCGTTATTATGTTTTAGAGATAGTTAAAGTTTTAAACTTTTGACTAAGTTTATAACTTATTATTTCTTTCATACTCCCATCGACCTAATTCTTTTCGTTTCTCAAGCTGGTGTAAGGCTAATATTTCTACATCGTTAGTCTGAGAAACTAATTGCTCTAAAGCTAAAAAAACTTTCAGGTTGTGGTTGGGCACCTATAGCATAAATGATTTTTTTCTTACATAAAGAGTATTTAAAAATCTTCAGGCTCTAAATATTTGGGAACGTTGTCTATTGCTTTTTAGTAAGATAGGAATGTTTTCTATATTATTGTTAAAAAGTCGACTGAAAAGCACTTTGCCATATCCTCGTGTTCAGAGTGAAAATTACATAACAAAAAAACTCTTGAAATAAAGCTTCATCTTCTTCTTTACTCATACTATTAGGTAATTCCCAAAGAATGGTATCAAAATACTGATTATAATCATTTTCGTCTAGATAATCCTTAACACTAACACTCAACAATAAATATCTTAACTGCTCATAATTAGCTTTAAAAGCAGTTTTTTTCTATAAACTTTTCTCTATTGATTTTCCAATCACATAAATCTTTGATGAGTTGTTGGTTTTTGAACTTATGACTTCCATTTTCTTATTTTTTTGCTTACTTAAAGTTGTAAAAAATATATAAGATATTAGAGCTCTTGCCTTAAAAAGCTGTTACTCACTTTAATTGATTGAGATGGTAAATCAATGATTTCAAATCTTTCATCTGTTATCATTTTTGATAATGCCTTTTTTGTTCAAGAGTTGGTAGAAATTTTTTTCATTACTTCTTTTCGAACTTCATTTTGAGAAAAATCACAAATAGACCATTCACTTCCAAAATTTCTATAGTATACCTCTATTTTTGTGTGTGAAATCATCAATAATTTCTTCTTTTTTTACAAGAACACTCTCTGATCGTAAATCTTCTTTTTAAAGGTAGTTTTTCAGGGTGAAAAAAATAAAAAATAGTATCACTATCATTTACTAAAGAGATATACCCTTTTTCCTGCCATTTTTAATAAGGTGGGTAATACTTTGTTGTAATTATCTCTAAAGTGCCTATTTACCCCATCGATTAATGTCCAATTAATTACAGGGGCTTATCAAGTAAATATGATCACGATAAATAGTATCTAACAATATACCGATGAGTCTTTTAAGTTTCATAATGTTTTTTTCTCAAAATGTGAGGTACTATTTATATAACCTTTGTCAATTGTCAAATTTTAAAACCATTGCAATTCTCGCTGGTATATACAGCGATAATAGGTTCTTCTTCTCTAAGTACTGAGTAAAGTGCTCGATACTCTCATCTATGCGGTTAGCTCCTGCAAAGGCGGGGTTGTCAGTACTTAGTACGGTTAGGTACTTGCCGGCACGCACCTCAAACGGATAGTCGCTATATGAGGTGGTGGGGTTAAAAACTGAATACGAAAAAGATAGTTGCCACGCTCGAATACAGTATTTGCCGCTCGATATCGCGTACTAATACACGAGGCTCGTAGGGTCAATAATCGGCTGCGTGCTATTAGGGTGTATCATTTCGCGGTCGAAAGCGTTCAGATACTTAAATTTTAAGTTGGGGTCATCAACCAAACTCCAGAGGCGGCGTGCGTGAGCGTAACTCCAGCCGTTGCCCTCGCGAGGGAAGTCAATCCACTCGGGGTGCCCCCATTCATTCCCCATAAAGTTTAAATAGCCTCCGCCGGCTGTGCCTAACGTTACGAGGCGTATCATTTTTATGTAGAGCCATTGCGCGGTCGATGATGAGATTGTGGTCGAACACGCTCATACCGGTGTGAGACCTCTTTATCGGTCATACGGAAAAAAATATGGTCTTATCGCCTACGAGAGCTTGATCGTGACTTTCGGCATAGCTTATAGTGCGTTCTTCGGCGCGTTTGTTGGTCAGTTCATAATAAATATCGCCTACATGCCACTGTTCATCGGGTACTTCTTTTTAGCAACTTAATCCAATAGTCAGGTATGCCCATACTCATCTTGAAATCGAAGCCCATACCCCCTTCGGTTGATAGGCGAAGCTAAGCCCGGCATACCGCTCATCTCTTCGGCTATGGTAATAGCCTGAGGATAGAGCTGATGTGTGACTAAGTTGGCAAGCGTTAGGTAGGTTATTGCCTCTACATCTTCATTGCCGTCATAATAAAAAAACTATAGTTAGTAAACGCTTTGCCAAGTCCGTGGTCGTAATAGAGCATACTGGTTACTCCATCGAAACGGAAGCCGTCAAACTGGTATTCTTCAAGCCAATACTTGCAGTTAGAGAGCAAAAAGTTAAGCACTTGAGGCTTGCCGTAGTTGAAACAGCGAGAGTCCCACGCAGGGGTGCTTGCCGCGCTCACCACTATGAAAGTACAAATAATCAGTGCCGTCAAAATAACTGAGCCCTTCTGCCTCATTGCTTACCGAATGTAGAATGCACAAGGTCTAAAATTACGCGTATGCCTAAGCCGTGTGCCGTGTCGATAAGCTCTTTGAGCTCTTCAGGGGTGCCAAAGCGTGAACTCACCGCAAAGAAATTAGCTACCTGATAGCCAAAAGACCCATAGTAAGGGTGCTCTTGTATAGCCATTAGCTGTATGGTATTATAGCCCAAGTCAGCGATGCGAGGCAATACGTATAGACGAAACTCTACAAAGGTGCTCACGCGCTGATGCTCGGTGCTCATACCTATATGCGCCTCATAGATAAGAGGCGGTTCGGTAGTATTGGGGCGGGAATGCTTCCATTGGTAAGGTACAGGGGGTTGCCATACTTGCGCAGTAAATACTTTAGTATAATCGTCTTGTACTGCGCGTAGGGTATGCGAAGGCAACCGCTCACCGCTACCGCCTTCCCACTCTACTAACAGTTTGTAGAGCATTTGGTGGTGCAGAAGATGTGCAGGGGAGCCGTAGTTCCCAATTTTCATTGTTGAGTTTTTTTAAATGAGAAGTGATTGTTTTTTTGCCAGTCATTACCTTCAAAAAGAAGGTAGATAGCCGTTGCGTTAGGAGCCCACTCGCGCAACACCCATTCGTTAGCTTCAAAATGTAAGCCGTAGTACAGGTGAGAGTTGTAGTTATCTGCCAATCGGGCGGCATCGCCTTGCATAGTGCGTGCGGTGGCAGTAAAGTGTTTTTCTATCCTCTATAATACTGAGGTAGGGTAATAAAAGTGGGTCGATCATAGTGGTGGTATTTTTTGGCTTATGGAAAAGTCATTGAGTAAGGCTTTTGAGTAAGTCAAAACTTAAATTGACCCGTAAAATTAATATAATTTTTTTGATATTCGCAAAAGATTTTTGATGAAAAAATAATATATTATTAAGGATTAGCCACTTATTTATCAGTATATTAACAAATTAGCCCATTAACAGACGTAACTGTCTGTTAATGGGCTAATTTGTTAATATTAAATTTGCTAAATTCTTAGAATTTGCAAGTAACACCTAAAGCCTAATACTTCGCGTATTTGGAAGGCTTTAGCAGCATTATCATCATAGATAGCTTGGAAAGTGAAGTTTGCTGATAGATACTTGTTGATAGTCATCACCAAGTTGGCAGTGTAGTCAATATCTATGTTTTGAGGGTTTTATCAAGGTAGTTGCTATACAATGATAGTATGTTTTCAAATGAAACATTGTCCATTACATTGAATTTAGCATATCCAGTAACAGATAAACCGAGCTCATAACGTACCGTTTTACCTTGCTCTACTCCGTAGAAGCTACCTGCTTGTGTCCATCTACTTCTGGCAGTAGTGATTTTAGAAGTTGCAGGGAGCCATATTCACTTTTAGGGTTATCGTTTTTCTTCCACAAGATACCAGGACCAAATTGTACGTACCCTGGCGAAAGCAGATTGGTTTTATAAGGTCGCGCTGAGTGCCAGAAGTGTACTTATAACCATCAGTCATCTGGGTTTTGAAGTTGAAGAAGAGTGAGTAGAACCACTCTGGATTGGTCATCTGATAACCAAGTACAGAGTTCACTTCAAAACGGTCTGTTGTTTTGCAGGTGAAAATCATCACCATCTAACTTAGTAAGGCCGTAATCGATGTATAGGTTGTTATCCCAAAGCCAAACGGTCTTTTTTTATAGTTGAAAGCATAGCTAACAGCAAGACTTGCCGCTACATTGTTAGTACCCCCTCCTGTCCAATCGTTATTGAAGGCAGCTTGTGAAAACATTAATGAGGCATTCCCTCCTTTTTGTCCAACGAGGTGCAGCAGGTGCTTCTTGTTCAGGTGCTACAGTAGGGTCTTGAGCTACTCCGTCAGTGCTCTCTTCTTGGGCATAACCCATTGATACAGCAGAAAGTAATAATGCTGAGAATAAAAAGTTTTTTTCATAAGTGATTTATTAATTAGTTTACAAAAATCCGAGTTCGAGTTTCGCTACCTCGCTCATCATATCCTGATGCCAAGGCGGGTCAAAGTGAGTTCAACAATGGTTTTCGTATACTTCATCAATGCTCTGTACCTTTTCTTTTACTTCCATAGGGAGTGCATCGGCTACAGGGCAGTTAGGCGAGGTGAGAGTCATAAGTATCTTCACATCGTAGTCTTCGTTTACGAATACATCATAGATAAGCCCCAACTCATAGATATCTACGGGTATTTCGGGGTCGTATATTGTTTTAAGTACTTCTACGATTTTCTCGCCAAGTACTTCAGTGTCTATTATTTTTGAGTATTTGTGGTCTCTTCAGCCATTTGTTTGCAAATTTATGTTTTTATTTTTTTGGCTTGTAGCAGGGGCATATCGCTTCATCTGTTCGAGCATACTCACCAATCCGTTAGCGCGGGTAGGCGACAAGTGTTCTTTGAGCCCTATTTGGTCGATAAAGTCGGTTTTAGCAGATAAAATCTCTTCGGGGGTGTGACCTGAATATACGCGCACTAATAAAGCTACAATACCTTTGGTGATAATGGCATCGCTGTCGGCAGTAAAGAATACTTTTTCCGCCTTGGTAATCAGCGTGTAGCCATACTTGACTTTGGCACCCTTTGATGAGGTAATCATCAGTTTTTGTATTGTTCTGCTATTAGGGGCAGCGACTTGCCCAACTCAATCATATATTCATATCGCTGCATCCAGTCTTCAAACAGCGAAAAACTCTTCTATTATCTCGCTTTGTATTGCTTCTATAGTCATAGATTGTGTGTTTTTGGGCGGCAAAGATACAAATAATTAGCTAATTAGCAAATCGGCAAATTTTACGGATTAAAAATTGAGGTATGTGTCTGTGCGGTAAATTCCTCTAAAAAAATAGCATTCCGCGGTATGAGTTGCCCTTGCTGTTTAGCTTAGGGGCTCCACACGGCAATGCTGTAGTGGTTGAGGCAATAGGGCTACGATGCCTCCGCCCACACCGCTCTTGCCCGGTAAACCTACCTTGAAAGCAAACTCACCCGACTCATCATAAAAAAACCACAGGTTTGCATTATTGCATTTACCCGTTTAGTACAAGTATCGGTGAGTATCTGTACGCGGTCGTGCATACGAATACCATCATTGGCTAAAAATGAAAATATATAGGGCTAAAGACTTGCAGCTGAGCTCTAATGAACAGAGTTTGAAGTAGAAATTAAGCACCTCTATAGGGTCGTTTTCTATATTTCCTAACGATTTGATGTAATAGCACAGCGCAAAAATTTCTATACCCTACTGATTTTTTTCAGACTCGGCTACTCTGATAGAATAGTTTACTGACTCATCATTTGCCAAATCGCGTACGAAAGTAAAGGAAATCGGCTTCGGCATCTTCTAAAAATAGATAGCAAAATGTCGCATACAACTATAGCTCCTGCATTGATAAGCGGATTGCGCGGAATACCATTATCAGCCTCTAATTGCACAAGCGAGTTAAAGGAAGTGCCTGAAGGTTCTACATCTACACGTTTCCAGAGTTTGTCGCCTATGATGCTATAAAGCTAAGCACAACGCTAGCACTTTTGAGATACTTTGGCAAGAAAACTTCTCGTCGCAGTCGCCTATGCCAAATGATTGTTTGTTGAGGCTATAGAAATATGCCCCGAACTTATTAGGGGTCTACTTGTGCCAATTCAGGGGATATAAGTAGGTACCGTGCCTAAATTTTCAGCTTCCATTACTGTTTTATAGGCTGCTTCTATAATTTTTGAATACTTCACGTCAATTAACTATTAATTTTTTTACTTTGATTTCTTTTATTCGGTGTTTGTCGAACGCTTCTACAGTGAGAACAGTAGTTGTGAAACGTTATGGGTTTGCCTTTCTGAGGGAAATTGCCTGATATTTCGAGCAAAAAAGCCTGCTAGGGTTTCTGCTTCACCTCTTTTCTCATCAAAAAGCAAGGTATTTTCATCATTCATTTTTACGATGCGGTAAAAGTCTTTTTAGCACGGTCTTGCCCTCAAAAAGGTAGGTATGGTCGTTAATTTTTAGTATAAGTGACATCATCATCGTCAAACTCATCGTTGATGCTACCTACTATTTCCTCCATAATATCTTCTAAAGTGATGATACCGCAAGTGCCGCCATACTCATCTACCACTACGGCTAAGTGTATTTTTCTTTTCTTGGAACTCGCTGAGCAAATCGTCTAACTTTTTGTTTTCTGGCACGAAGAAAGCTTTTTCTCATCACCTTAGTCCATTGAAAATCAGGTTTTTTTCGATATAAGGCAGTAGGTCTTTGATATAGATGACCCCTGTAATGTTGTCTAAATTTTCGCGGTATACTGGTATGCGTGAGTAGCCTATTTTAACTATCTCGCTCAGCACCTCGCTAAAAGGAGTTTCCTCGCTGAGAGCAAAAAATATCTACACGGGGCACCATCACCTCGCGGGTTTCGGTATTGCCAAACGATACAATACTCTCTAATAGCTTCTTTTTCTTCATTGGTAGTATCCTCTTCTGATGCCAATTCTAAGGCTTGCGAAAGTTGTCCTACTGATATATTGCTCTTGGTTTTGCCTAATCGCTTTTTGAATCCATACGGTGAAAGACTTCATCGGTAGACTGATAGGGGTGAAAATGGTATCGAGTATATAGATGAAGTAGGCTACTCTCTTAGCGAAAGCTAAATTGTTTCTGTTAGCATAAATTTTTGGCAATATCTCGCCGCAGAGCAACAATACAAAGGTTACTAAACCAATATTCATCACATCGCGTACTAAAGTGCTCTCAATGCTTCCGAAGGCAAAGTCAATCAGTTCTGGCGAGATAAGGACTATAGAGATATTGACCAAGTTATTAGCGATGAGTACGGTAGCCAACAGCTTTTTAGGGTTTTCTACCATTTTGGCTATCAGGTTATTGGCGGAATTATGGTCTTCTTTCAGCTCGTCTATTTCAGTAGGCGAGAGCGAAAAATAAGGCCACTTCAGAGCCAGAGATGATAGCAGAGCAGAGCAGCAGTAAGCAAAAATAGCAAATTGTACTATCAGCGCAATATCTACGGTTAAAAAGGGCATCAGCAACGATGCCGAGAGGGTTCTGTTTCCAAAAATAAAAGAATTTCGTTATACATTAAAACGGCACTCCATTAGCATCTAACTCAGGCGACGATTGAGTAGTAGGGGTGCCAGCTACCGGTGGGGGTAGCAGTTTTAGGGAGCGCGCATATTAGGCAGTAGATTCATATCGCTTACTACTACCTCGGTAATGTAGCGAGGACTGCCGTCTTCAGCCTGCCAAGAGCGTGTGCGCAACTGTCCTTCTAAATAAATAAGGTCGCCTTTTTGGGTGTACTTTTTCTATAGCTTCAGCCAGCTTATTGCGTACCACTATATTGTGCCACTCGGTGTGCTCTACGCGCTCATTAGTATTGCGGTTAGTATACTCTTCGTGGGTAGCAAGTCTGAACTGCCCTACGCAATTGCCTTCGCTAAAATACGTTAGCTTTATTGCCTCGCCTATGCGTCCGACAAGGATAACTTTATTTACATATCCGTTCATTGGTAAATTGGGTTATGGGGTTAAAAGATGTTACAAAAAGTACGATTTTTTATAACTTCCAAAAAGTTTTTAATAAAGTTTGCGGTAAGAGCTGACACAGGATAGCGCTCTAACTGGCTGATAGATATGCCTTTTTCGAGTGGAGAGTGGGTGGTAAGTACCCAAAACGAGGTGTGTATGTGCTGGTGCGTGAGCTTATGCACAATAGGGCTTTCGTTATACAAATAAGGAGTGATGAGGGGTGCTGCTCTCTTAGCTGCTCAGTAAGGGCAGCAGCAGAGAGGGCGTGGAGGTTTCGATAAGCGGGAATTCGTAGAGTCCGTGCCATATATCTTTGCCTTCTCTCTTCTGAAGGAGGGTTTGCTGATCGGCACTCAGCCATACGAGGTAGTTGAAGTAACGCTGTTTTATCTTGATTTTCTTGAGTTTGGCAGGCAGAACGCCTACTTGATTATGCGCCCAAGCCCAACAGCTCTCGCGCAATACGCAGTTAGCACAGTCCGGTGACTGGGGAGTGCAGACGATTGCGCCAAACTCCATAATAGCTTGGTTGTATTCGCCTGCCCGAGGCTTGTCTAACAACTCATTAGCTAAGGCTTTGAACTCTTTGGCTGCTGCAGGGGTATTGATAGGCGTCTGCACCCCAAAGAGGCGTGATAATACGCGATATACATTGCCATCGACTACTGCACAGGGTTCGTTATAGCAGAAAGAAGCAATGGCACTGGCAGTGTAATCGCCTATGCCTTTGAGTTTTACGAGTTCTTGATAACTTTTAGGGAAAACACCCCCCAACACTGTGGCTATGTGCTGAGCGGTATGATGTAGATTCTTAGCGCGTGAGTAGTAGCCCAAGCCCTGCCATAACTTTAGCACCTCTTCTTCTGAAGCCTTTGCTAAATCGGATACGGTAGGGAAATGAGTGATAAATCGCTCGTAATAAGGGAGCCCTTGTACTACGCGCGTTTGCTGGAGGATAACCTCGGAGAGCCAGACTTTATAGGGGTCGGCTGTGCCACGCCACGGCAAGTCGCGTTTAGCCGTAGCGTACCAAGAGAGCAATTTGCTGGTTAGCCAATTTGCCAATTTGCCGATTTGTTGATTTGCCAATTCGCAGATGAGCTAATTATACTTGTACGGCTGTGCCACTAGCGGTTACCATTAGCATACCCCCATTAGCCCCTACGGTTTTCGTAATCGAGGTCGATGCCAACCACTGCATTAGCACCGAGGGCTGCAGCGCGCTGTTGTAATTCTTTTTAAAAGCAGTTTCTTTGCCTTCGATAAGTACTTTTTTCGTAGGTAGTAGAGCGCCCGCCGAAAAAGTCGGTAAGCTCCCGCCATAAAAATCCTTAATAGCATTCGCCCCGATGATGGTCTCACCAGTAACAATGCCTAAATATTGCTTAATAGGATGTCCTTCGATTGTAGGTGTTGTTGTTAAAAGCATAATGTTAATTTGTCGATTTGCCAATTTGCCAATTTGCAGATTTGTTAATTTGCAGATTTGTTGATTTGTTCGTTTTCTGATTTGCTAATTTGCTCGTTGTCTTTAGCGGGGTCTTTAGTGGCGTCTTTGAACTCGCGGATGCCTGTGCCTAAACCACGCATTAATTCAGGGATTTTTCTTGCCCCCAAAAAAGCAATAATATAAAGGGCTACAATAATTACTACCTGCCAAGGCCCTACCATTCCTAAAAAAATATTCATATATTTTATGTTGTTAATTGTTATACTTTTTGATTTTTTTATAACTGAGTAAAGGTGTTAGCTACCTGTTCTTCAGAAAAGGTTATCTTTTTAGTTCGTCTATTTTACTTTCTAAAGAGAGTACTACACTGAACATATTTGTTTTAATATCTTCATTTGAGAAACGAATAAAAGTTATTCCCCATTGCTCTATTTGCTCTTGTCAGAACTTTTATCTTCTACATACCTAAAAATCGTGTATATGACCATCTACTTCAACAGCTAACTTCAATTCTTGGCAATAAAAATCAACTATATACTCTAATATAGGTACTTGTCGCTTAAACTCTACTCCTAAAGCTTTATTTTTGATCTCTTTCCATAAAAAGTACTTCAGATAAAGTACTGTTATTGCGTAAATATCGAGCAAACTCTCTGAGTTTAGGGTTATAAGGTATAATGTTTGGCATTGGTGGTTTCTCTTTTGACCTCCCCTGCCCCCTCCAAAGGGGAATGGGTAGCTATAATTTTTGTTGGTTTCTCTTTTGACCTCCCCTGCCCCCTCCAAAGGGGAATGGGTAACTATAATTTTTGTTGGCTTCTCTTTTGACCTCCCCTGCCCCCTCCAAAGGGGAATAGGGGTAGCTATAATTTTTGTTGGTTGTATGTCAAATTCATTTTCGTAGTGCAAAAAGTACATTATAATTACCAAATAGCTGTTAATCATTAAAGCTGATTGATTTGATAATGGCTTCGAGCTCAAATAGTACATCGCGTTTTGATACGCCTGGCGCATACAGAAAGCCTTCGGCTACTAATAGGCGGTTCTTGGCTTTGTCCTCAATAATATAGTTGATATAAGGACCGCCTAAAAGCAAAACCTTTTACTTCCCACAAGCCTTTGCTCTCTAAAGCAAAAATGGTTCTTTATCTTTACTTCGCTTACGCTAGGTGCTAAATAAGTTTCAGTAACCATATACATTCCTTTTTCAGGTCCGGGAATGTACTTTTTCGCCTATTGAGTCGCGCATTTTTACAATCGCTTTTAGCACGCCCTCTTCGTCAGTGGGAATGCTCTTAAGCGGCATTTCGTAAAGGATAACACTTGCGACCCCCTTTGATAGGGGCGCTCTATCCAGAAGAAATTGTTTTCGTGTTTTACTATTTTTGTAGAAAGAAGGCATCTGTAGCTTTACCCCCCAGTGCCTGTGTGTATTCGGTTTCGGTATTGAGCGATTTCTGAAAGCGATGACGCGTTTCGGCTAATTCGTTTTCTTTGAAAGCGTTAATAAATAGGCGGTGGTACTCCTCTATCTTGCAGGCGATGTCGCGTACTTTCTTAGCCTCGATAATAGCTACTACCTGAGGTTTGGCATACACATTTTTCTTTAATAGCGCCTTGTGGCTGATTGCCACGGCTGACTATCAGCACATTGCGGCTGTTGCGCGTATTGCCCTCGAATACTTGGGGAGGCACTTGGTGAAGGGAGAAGGTGGGTTCTTCATTAGGAAGTCCGTCGATAGGGGCAGCGAAGTAGCGGCGTATAGTATCGCCAACTGACCCTTCCCACAGGTCGTTATCAATAACTACAGCTAAGCTGTTAATAGAGCCTACCGAGGCAGGCAGATAGGGTTTCGCCCCCCTGCTATCAGAACAAGCGGTAACGAAAACCGAAATTAGCAAACTTACTAATAATAAGCGTTTCATAAAAAAGATACATTAAGATTCTTATGCGTAAAAATACACAGCCAAAATCGTTCCAAATTTCACAAAAGCAAGAAGTTTTTTTAATTTGTCAATTTAATTGGCTCATTTTTGATAGTTCTTCTTCTACTTCTTCTATAGTTGGTAATACTGATTTTAGATTTTCGGGTATTGCTTTAGTAAGTTGATAGTCACTTACTCCTATAGGTTGGTCATAACCAGAGAGTGCGTATTGTGCTACGACTTTATCTCCACCGTTGCAAAAGTAATAATCCTATTGTTTTTATTGTCATGTTCTCCTCTTAAGGTATTGTCTACTACATTGATATAGAAGTTTAGTTGTCCCATATATTCGGGTTTGAAAAGGTGTTGCCTTTAACTCTATCACTACATAGGCGTGCAAAGGGATATTGTAGAGAATAAGGTCGGTGTAAAAATCAGAGTCGCCAACCTCGAAGTGCTTTTGCTGTGCAACAAAAGCAAAACCATTTCCCATTTCTAAAAGATATTTTGTGATATGTGCTACTAATTGTCGCTCGATATCTTTTTCTGTCATTTGTTCTGTTTGCCCCATTAGGTCAAAAATATAAGGGTCTTTCATTAAGTAATTAGCTAAATCACTCTGAGGCTGAGGCAAACGTGCAGAGAAATTACTTACTTTTGTTGGCTGTAATCTGACGAGCAAAAAGGTTTGTTTCTATTTGCATTTGCAGGATATTTCTACTCCAGCCATTGGCTATCGCTTGTGTGATATACCAATAACGCTCGCCTAGAGGCAAATTGCTATTAAGTAAGATGATATGGCTTGCCCAATTGGAACGAGTAATAGCAGATTTTTGAAGGTTTCTTCTATGTCCGAAATATCTCGATTATAAATAACAGAAAGAGTTTCCGCTACTTCTGCAAAAGGTGCAACAGCTTGTTGCATAATTATATTATTTTGGTTTTCAGACTCTTGTATTAGTGCAACCGCCTGTTGCACTATTTGGTTTAGTGCGTTTGTTTGTGCTAAAACATTTTTCAACAGAAGGGGTAGTAAGTATTTCATCTGTTTTTGTTCAATTGTTCTAAAACAGCCAAAGGATAACTATTAGCGAACTGACACATATAAAAATATTTCGACGAGAATACCCTTTTTATCAGGGTATTGAGAGCGTATTGCCTCTGAAAGTTTATCAATTACTTTACTTCCCCAACCTTTTTTTCTTTTGAAGGTAAAGGATATAATGCCCTACTTTCCAATAATGGAAAAAGCATATCGGCATTGGCTGAAGTAATTAGCCGAATTTGTGTGTGTTCGAGGCAGAACCAATAGCTTGTGCTACAAAATGACAAATCTTTGTGGTCTGTGTTTTGGGTGTAGTTATTCATAAATTGAAAAATTTTCAATTTTTAATCAGAATTTGCCAATTTGCTAATGAGAAAAATTAGCAAATTGGCAAATTAGCAAATCGTTTTATTAACTCATTAAATCATATTTTTGGGTCTAAGATTTGGTCGAGTTCTTCTTTAGATAGCAGTTTGTGCTCAAGGACTAAGTTGTATACTGACTTGCCGCTCTCTAACGCTTCTTTGGCTATCTTGCTGCTGTTCTTATACCCAATATGTGGGTTGAGCGCTGTAACGATACCTATACTGTGTTTTACCATATTGAGGCACACTTCGCGGTTGGCTGTTATGCCCTCTATACACTTAGTACGCAAGGGTGTCGATAGCACGCTCTAAGAATACTATTGATTCAATAATACATTGGCAAAGCACGGGCTCCATTACGTTTAGCTGTAACTGTCCGGCTTCGGCTGCAAAAAGTAACGGTTAGGTCGTTGCCTATCACCTGAAGCACACTTGGTTTACTACCCTCGGGAATCACTGGATTTACCTTGCCTGGCATAATAGATGAGCCTGGCTGCATCTTAGGTAGGTTGATTTCGTTTAAACCTGCACGAGGGCCTGAAGAGAGCAAACGCAAGTCGTTGCATATTTTTGATAGTTTTACCGCCATACGTTTTAGGGCAGAAGAGTAGATTACATACGAACCTGTGTCGGGGTTGCCTCTACAAGGTTGGCTGCTGTAACGAAGGCTTCGCCTGTGAGAGCCACTAACTTCTGAGCGCATGGCTGTGCATAGCCTTTAGGAGCATTGAGCCCTGTACCAATAGCTGTACCGCCCATATTGATTTCTAAGAAAAGTTTGGCGTTGCTTTGTAGGCGTGCGATTTCCTCTTCGAGGTTGGCGGCAAAGGCTTCAAACTCTTGTCCTAAAGTCATAGGTACGGCATCTTGTAGCTGGGTGCGCCCTATCTTTATTACATCGGCAAACTCTTTTCCTTTTTGACGGAATGCCTCGATGAGCAATGATAGGCGTTCGATGAGTTTTTCGTTCATCTTGATAACAGCCAACTTCACGGTAGTAGGGGTAGGCATCGTTAGTAGATTGCGACTGGTTTACGTGGTCGTTAGGCGAGCAGTGTTGGTATTCGCCACGTCCGTAGCCCATAATCTCTAACGCGCGGTTGGCAATGACTTCATTAGCATTCATATTTACTGAGGTACCTGCGCCCCTTGAATCATATCGACCAAAAAACTGGTGGTCGAACTTGCCGCTTATCACCTCTTCGCAGGCTTGGCTGATAGGGTTTTAGGAGGTTGTCGGGTAGAAGCCCGAGTTCGTGATTGGTTTGTGCCGCTGCTAACTTCACGTAGCCGATGGCTTTTACGAACTCAGGATAGTCGCCCATTTTAGTTCCCAGTAATGCGGAAGTTTTCGATAGCACGTTGGGTTTGCACTCCGTAGTATGCCTCTGCAGGCACTTGTAAGTCGCCAATAAGGTCGGACTCAGTTCTAAATTTTGTCATAATTCTTACTATTTTTTAATTTAATTTTGTCGGTTTGTAACATCCCCCTTTACTAACATCCCCCTAACACATACTCCGCTGCGCTAGCTCGCGGACTTCCTTCGAAGGGGAGATGGATGGTCAGCTACACGAAAAACTTTTTTTAGCAATCTTATTTTAAAGTCTTTCATAAATTAGACCGATAGGGTTAAATGTGAGTTGTACTAAAATTTCGGTAAAGGTACGAACTTTTTAAAATACAAAAATAATTTGCTGATTTGGCGATTTGGCAATTTGTCAATTTGTCGATTTTGCCAATTTGGCGATTTCTAAATTTCGCGGTTGAGTATTCTGTATAAAGTCTGTCGGGAGATGAAAAAAATTTGGGGTGAATGAATTCGCGCCATATCACGGTGATGGGGATGTAGCGGGCATCGTGACGATTAAATTCTTCTATCACCGCTCTGTCCCGCAGCGCTAAGTTCTGCTGACGCGAATGGTGACTCTCTATCAACATCCTCTCGACTTGATAGCTCTTGCTTGTTTTCTTTGTTGATTTCATTGTTGTTTATCTTATTTAGTTGTTAATTATCAATTGTTTTGTATTTTTGTCGCAACTTTTTGTCCCCTCTTTTTACAAGGCAAAAGTATAGAGATATTCTCTATTATGCAAATTTTTATAAAAGAAATTCTCTAAAAATTTTGCTTTTGGCATTTAAGTGTTTGTATATGAATGTAAAAGAAAGAATAAAACAATTTATAGAAGCTCAAAATCTTACTGTTTCGGCTTTTTGAGAAGGAAATAAACGCCTCGAATGGCTACATCAATAGCATCTCGAAGAATATTGGCATTGACAAACTCAATACGATTTTTAGAGAAATACCCTAAGCTGAATGTGGAGTGGCTTATCACCGGAAAAGGCGAAATGCTAAAAGTCGGGGGAGCTTTGCCGTCGTTGCCCCCCAGTGGAGATTATTAAACCTATAAAGGTGGAGGGGCGCAGTTTGGTGCCTAAGGTGATAGTGGTAGATGACCGCGATAATGACCGCATTCCGTTAGTGCCTGTGCGTGCGCAAGCAGGGTACCTGAATGGGTATGACGATGAGCGCTTCATAGAGCAGCTACCTACCTATAGTCTGCCTACTATGCAAAAACGGTACTTACCGTATGTTTCAGGTGAGCGGTCTATCAATGTATCCCTACCTTGCAAGACAGTAGTTATGTGGTGGGGAAGTTTGTTGAAGATTGGGATACGCTCTCTAACAACCGCGTGTGTGTGGTGGTGACGGCTAATGATGGGGTGATAGTGAAGCGCGTGGTGAATAGCATCAGTAAGTATGGTACACTGTATTGCAAGTCGGACAACCGCGACTATCCGCACCTATCTATACATATAGAAGATGTGAAGGAGATATGGGAGTGTAAGATGCATCTTTCGTTTGAGTTCCTCGACCCTGTGACAAATTACCAAAAATAGCTGAGCTGGAAGCTGATGTAGCGCATCTGAAAGAAGAGCTTGCAGAAATTAGGGAATTAGCAAATTAGAGAATTAGTGAATTGAAAAAGGTTGCTTGCAGACGCAAGCAACCTTAATTTTTGATGTTAAAAATTTTTGCTAAAGCCATTAGCGTATCCTACCTTTTGTAGCACCTTTGAAAGCCAAAGGTGCCAATGCAAGACGGGCAGGTGTTTTGCGATATAAAATGAGAAAAATGAAGGTAAACCTCAACTTTAGCTTCAAGCTCATTAAGATTTTTGATAAGAATTTCTAAAAAGAAATTCCTCATTAAAATTACTTATTAATGGGCAGGCAGTGGGAGCGGCAACTCCTGCTGCCTTTCTCTTTTATATCGATGCAAAGGTACTACTATTTTTTTGAATTAGCAAAAATTTAATTTGGAGTGCGAGCCGCACGGGTGAGACGAGTGGGAGGGCTGGGAGGGCTAGGAGGATTGGGAGACGAGTGGGAGAATTATTCGGTTATCGTTCGGTTATCCTTCGCTCATTGTTCGCTCTTCTTATATTGTTCTCTTCGTTTTTAATTTTTACATCTTCTAAATTTTTTTATTTTACTTTCGGATTTTGATTGTATTTCAGTTTGTTAAGAATTTATTTTTGTTAAATGAAATAAAAATAATTAACAAAAATATTTGGTTATATGAAAAAAGGGCTGTACTTTTTACCGCCGTAATTTCATTTTAATAAAAACCAAACTATGAAAGTAAAATTTTTGACATTCATTTGGTTTGTGTTAGGATGTTGTTTTAGTACAGCCTTAGCGCAAACCATATCAGTAAAAGGAACAGTTACTGATGAAAGTAAACTACCGATGCCAGGGGTTTCAGTAATAGTGAAAGGCACTACTCACGGTACCTCGACAGACATTGATGGTAAGTATGAATTGCAGGCTAAAGCCGGCGATGTATTAGAATTTAGTTCAGTAGGCTATACTACCCAAACTAAAAAAGTAGCCGGTAGTGGTAAAAGTCTTTCGCTTAGCGTAGTGCTAAAAGAAAGCACCCAAGAGCTAAGTGAGGTAGTAGTAGTGGGTTTTGCTACACAGAAGAAAGAGAATTTAACCGAGCGGTTACTTCTGTAGATGCGAAAAGCCTTAGAAAGCAGACCGGTAAATAACGTTACACAAGCCTTGCAAGGTAACGCATCGGGGTTGAACTTTTCAGTAGGTAACGGAGGGGGTCAGTTAGACAATTCCCTTTCGTTTAACATACGTGGAGCAGGTACTATTGGAGCAGGCTCTAATGCAAGTCCGTTAGTACTTATAAATGGTATGGAGGGTGATATCAATACTCTTAACCCTCAGGATGTAGAAAGTATTTCAGTGCTAAAAAGATGCTGCGTCAGCTTCTATTTATGGTTCTCGCGCTGCTTTTGGGGTAGTATTGGTTACTACTAAATCAGGTAGAGAAGGTAAGGTAGAGTTGAACTACAACACGAACTATCGTCTTAGTTCACCTATAGGTCTTCCAGAAATGTTGGATTCAGAAGAATTTGCAAACTACTTTAATGAAGCACAAAGGAATAATGGTGGAGCGCCAGTATTTGAGCCACGTATCCTTGAGAATATAAAAGGCTTATAAAAGCAGGACAACTAAAAAGATGCTACTGACTGGAATCCAAGAAAAGACGGTACAGGGGCTTGGAATGACTACAAACAAAGCTGGGCGAATGTAGACTGGTTTAAAGAATTCTACAGAACATCAGCGCCTTCGCAAGAGCATAACTTTAGTGCACGAGGAGGTACCGAAAAGCTAAAAATACTATGTATCATTAGGCTGGCTTTGATGTTGAAGGTCTTACACGTTATAATACTGATAAGTTAGCTCGTTACTCAGCTAACGCAAAAAAATCTCATCACAAATACTTCCTTACTTGAAGTTAGAGTATAGCACCCGTTTTTCTCGTAAAGATTTCTCTCGTTCATCTTATTTGGGAGGATTATTCTTCCACAACATAGCGCGTCGTTGGCCAACTTTGCCTCTAAAAAGATCCTAATGGATTCTATATGAATGGTAATGAGATAGCACAGCTTAACGAAGGGCGTGATAAGACACAAACTGATGAGCTTACACAACAATTGGCTTTAGTATTCAATCCTATAAAAGGATGGGTTACCAATGTAGAGCTTAACTATCGTACTACGGATGTATTTAACACTTGGTATTTCTTGCCCTATTTACAAACATGGTTTGCACGGAGAGCCTATTGCTATTTCGCGTGATGGTTCTACTCCCTGCAGGTATGTCTAAAAATAGGAGAATCAGCAGGTCGCTACAACTTCTTCAACACCAATATTTATAGCTCATATACTAAACAGATAAAGAAACATACTGCTACTATATTGGGAGGTTTTTCAATCAGAGTTAGAAAAAGACTCACGCTTTTTCAGCATCACGTGATGGACTTTATAGTCCAGAAGCCCTTTCTATTAATACAACAGGAGGTAAAGAAGATGATGTAAGTGGCAGCAATCAGCACTGGGCTACAGCAGGTTTCTTTGCAAGGTTAAACTACAACTACGATGGTAAATATTTATTAGAAGTAAACACTCGTTATGATGGTACCAGCCGTTTCTTGCGTGACCAACGTTGGAACTTGTTTACATCAGGATCTTTGGGATGGAACTATAGCTAAAGAAGGTTTTTGGAAGAACTTAGGTAAGTTTGGAGAACAAGTGAGCGAATTTAAGCTAAAAGCTTCTTATGGGGAATTGGGTAACCAAAACACAAGCAATTGGTATCCTTTCTATCAACAAATGAGCGTTGGAACTAATAATGGTAGCTGGTTACTCAGAGGAGATAGAACTAATACGGCTTATGCGCCAGGTTTAGTAGCGTCATCACTTACTTGGGAAAAAGTAGCTTCTTGGAATGTTGGTTTAGACTTAACAGCCTTAAAGAATCGTTTAAAAATTCACTTTAGAATTGTTTAGCCGTAAAACTTATAATATGGTGGGGCCTGCTCCTGAATTGCCACCTATATTAGGTACAGCTCCTGCACGTATCAATAATACGGATATGGTATCAAACGGATTTGAAATAATAACTAGTTGGAGGGATAAGATAGGAGAAGATTTCTCATATGGTATTTCAGCTAACTTACAAGATAGCCGCCAAAAGATTACTAAATATCCAAATAAAAACAACTCTTTAGGGTACCTACCGAGAAGGACAATATTTGGGTGAAATATGGGGTTATGAAACAGAAGGCATTGCTAAGACCGATGCTCAAATGACTGAATGGTTGAGCACACACGACCAAAGTGCTTTGGGTAATAACTGGGCTGCAGGTGATATTATGTATAAAGACCTCAATGGTGATGGTAAGATTAATGGAGGTTCAGGAACTTCAGACAATTCTGGAGATAGAAAAAGTTATCGGTAATACCACCCCACGTTATAACTTTGGTGTACAAAATGGATTTGAAGTATAAGAATGTAGACTTTAGTATGTTCTGGCAAGGTACAGGCAAACGTGACTTAACTTTCAATGGTTCTCCTTATTTCAAAGGAGCTAACCAAAACGTATGGCAGTCAGCAGGATTTAAAAGAACATTTAGATTATTTCCGTCCTGAGAATACTGATAGTCCTTTTGGACCTAATGTTGATTCATATTACCCACGTCCTACAATGGACGGAGGCGGAAAGAACTTTGCAACCCAAACACGTTGGTTACAAGATGCATCGTATGTACGTTTGAAAAACATTCAGATAGGTTATACATTCCCTAAAGAAATTATGAAGACTATAGGCATTGACAAGATGCGAGTTTATCTTTCTGCAGACAACGTATTTACCTTTACAAAGCTTTCAGAAATATTTGATCCTGAAGCTAACGGAGGTTCTTGGGGAGAAGGTAAGCTATACCCACTTTCAAGAGTTGTATCAACAGGACTAAGTGTAACTTTCTAAAAAGATAATATAATGAAAAAGATATATAGAAATATTATAGCCGCTACCCTTGCAGTAGGGCTTGTAGGGTGTAACAAGTTTTTTTGGACAGAGAGCCACTGTCAAACATCACGCCTCAGCAGTATTTTTAATTCAGAAGCCGATTTGGCTGCTTATACGATTAGTTATTATAACTTTCCTACGCACGCGGGCTATAGTATAGGCCGTTTTAAAGCAGATAATGGCACAGATAACCAAGCTGATAGGAACCCAAGTGCTGCGTGGCTAAAAGGGCAATGGCACGTACCTGGCGGTACAGATGGTTATGCATTTGGCAATATACGTGCTTTTAAAATTACTTTATTGCTGAAATAACCCCAAAAAAATAGAAGCAGGGAAGATAGTAGGGGTACCTGCTAATATCAACCACTACTTAGGTGAAGCTTACTTTTTAAGAGCTTATGAGTATTTCGATCGCTTGCAGGCATATGGAGATTATCCGATAGTAAAGACAGTACTTCCTGATAATGAAGATGAGCTTATAGAAGCCTCAAAACGTCGTCCTCACAATGAGGTAGCACGTTTTATATTGGAAGACTTAGATAAAGGCTATAGCGTTATTGAAGTCAGGCCCAGTAGAGAACAAGAATCGTATTAGCAAAGAGGTAGCACAGCTTTTTCCGCTCTCGTGTAGCTTTGTATGAAGGTACTTGGTTAAAAATACCACAAAGGGACAGCATTTGTACCAGGAGGAGCAGGTTGGCCAGGAGCTAGTATGTCTTATCTATCAGGATTTACCATCAATATAGATAGTGAAATCGATTACTTCTTAACAGAAGCGATGAGTTCAGCTAAAGCAGTAGCAGATGCTTTTTGAATTAGTGCAAAAACAACCACAATGTAACAGGAGCAGCAGTGTTTAGCAATCCTTATTTCAAAATGTATGGAGATAATAGTCAATCAGGGCTATTCAGAAGTATTGCTTTGGAGACAATACAGTGCAGAGAAGAGTGTAGGGCACTATACTAATGGTTTCTTAACAGGAGGAGGTAATAGTGGTTATACACGTGGTTTTGTAGATGCCTTCTTAATGAAAAATGGTTTGCCAATCTATGATTCAGGTTCAGGATATCTTGGAGATGCAGATTTGACCGTAGTGAAAAAAATAATCGTGATGAGCGTTTGCAGCTATTTATGCGAGTGCCAGGTGATTATTTAGCTGTTAATCAACAGGTGAATAGCTATCCTGATATTATCAACTCAATAGTTGAAAGGAAATCAGTAACGGGATATGATGTAAAGAAAGGCTTGAATGGTGATGCTAAATACCTTACCGATGCTATTCTTTCTGAGACTGGTTATATAGTATTTCGTGCAGCAGAAGCTTACCTCAATTATATAGAAGCAAGCTATGTAAAGAATGGTACTATAGATGCTGATGCGACTGCTTATTGGAAAAAAATTGCGTAGACGTGCAGGGGTTAGCGATAATTTTAATGCTACTATAGCAGCGACTGATTTAGACCAAGAAAAATGACTGGGCAGTTTATTCAGCAGGGCAAAAAAAGTAGATGCTACTCTTTACAATATCCGTCGTGAACGCCGTTGTGAGTTTATAGCAGAAGGGATGCGTTGGGCAGACTTAAAACGTTGGAGAGCAATGGATCAGCTAAACAACTATCAAATAGAAGGTATGAACCTTTGGACAAGTATGTATAACAAGCCAGACTATAAGAAGCAAGATGGTACTTCTAAATTAGTAGCATTGCCAACAGCTAGTCCTAATATCTCATCAAGTGCCCTAAGCAACTATATACGTCCGTACCAAATAATACAACAAAAACAACTTGTATTATAACGGAATTACTTGGACAAAAAGCGCACTATTTATCACCTATTGGATTTGAAAACTTCTTGCGTACATCAAAAGGAGGTAACATAAGCAGTAGTGTGGTATATCCTAACCCATACTGGCCAGTACAAGCCGATGGAATTCCTACAGAATAGGGAATACTATCTAAAAATAGTAATAATATTTTAACTTTGCCAAAGGTTATAGCATATAATGTTATAGCCTTTGGCAAAGTTTTCTGGTGGGACGAGTGAGATGAAAAAAATAGAGGAATAGACTGTTGTATCGAAAAAACACTAACTTTGTGCTTTATAAAACAAACTAAAAACAAAAAGAATATTAACAAATCATAATAGCAATGAAAATTAGTTTTTTTATTATTAAGTGCTTTTTGTATTAGGTAATGCCTGTTATAAGGTAGCGCAAGAGGAAAAAGAAACTTCAAGAACCTCAAAAACCTAAAGTAGAAAAAAACCTGTAACCAAAAAATGGCAATTGGTGTGGGAAGACAACTTTGACCGAGAAGATATCTTCGCCACCGGTATATGGTCTAAAAATACCACGCAGGAGAAGATAGATTGGTGCAATACGATGAGCGATGACCCCAGTCTGTACGATATAAAAGATGGTAACCTTTATACTATACGGCAAAAATGAATACAGACCTAAAGACTGACCCATCAGAATATATCACAGGAGGGGTATATACTATGGATAAGATGTATTTTGAAACCGGTAGGATAGAGGTGCGCTGTAAGCTTGAATCGACTCAAGGGGCGTGGCCTGCCATATGGATGTTGCCTAAAGAGGGCAAGTGGCCTACAGGAGGTGAAATAGATATTATGGAGCATCTGAATTACGATGATTTTGTCTACCAAACGCTTCATACTTCATACACCAAAAAAAGTGAGCAATCAGAACCCTAAGAGCGGTAGCACAGCTAAAATTACCCCTAATGATTATAATGAGTATGCTGTAGAATGGGATGCTGAAAGCGTACGTTTGTACGTGAATGGGGTACAGACGCTTTCATACCCTTATCTGAAAGATGAACAAGATAAAGGGCAGTACCCTTTTGTTAGACCTTATTACCTGCTTATAGATATGCAACTCGGCGGCAACTGGGTAGGGAGCCGTTAAGCCTTTCGACAAGCCTGTGGCTATGTATATCGATTGGGTACGATACTATCAATTAGCTGATTAGTCGATTAGCAAATTAGCCAATGTGTTAATTTTTAGATTTGCTAATTAGGGAATTATGTTGTAGTTTTGCCGAAATTATTATCTACAATGAAAACACGATTTATTATAGCTCTTTGGCGGTGGCACTCATAGGGTGCAAAAATAATCCGCAAGAAATAACCGTAGCTGAAGATGCTATGGCTAATACTCAGTTGGCTGAAGAACAACGCGATAAGACAAAAGATGCTAATCCGTTTGACCAAGGGACAGCACTTTCAACTCCTGCTACCCCACAAGAAGGTGGGGGTGACACTCAATCCGCCACACGGACAACCCGGTCACCGTTGCGATATAGCAGTAGGAGCTCCTCTGCCTAATGACGGTAACGTGATAGCTCAAGCCCAAAATGTAAGTCACCCCGTAGGTCAGGGGAGGCGATGCCAGTAGTATCGAATGGAATGGAGCAGCCGCAAGTGATACAAGTATCGCAGCCTCAGAATTATGTGGGGGCTAATGGCGAAAAGCTCAATCCGCCACACGGACAACCTGGTCACCGTTGTGATATACCGGTAGGAGCCCCACTCAACAGCAAGCCTGCAGCGGCTACTACAGCCGCTCCTGCTCAACAACCGCAAGTAGTACAACAGCAGGGTGGTGATAGACCCTCAGCAGGCACAACAGCATACGGGCACGACAGAACCCGGCTTCTCAGGGAAACCTAATCCGCCACACGGGGAACCCGGTCACCGTTGCGATATAGCGGTGGGGGGCTACTTTGCCGTAGGGATTGGGAAGTTTGCTGGTTTCTAAAAAAATGATTACTTTTGCACTAAAATTCTAAGACGATGAATACCGCTGTACAATATATTAAAGATTTTCAAGGGAATGACGTGTGGGCTGTATTGCCTATTGAAGAATATCGTTTTTTAAGAGATAGAGCCTATTGCGAAGAAATAGACGATATTCCTGAAGAACACAAACGAATATTAGACCAACGTATTGAAAAATACAAAAACCACCCAGAAGATGTTATGTCATATGAAGAAGTGCAAAAAGAAATCAGAAATGAGTTCGGAATATAGTTTACTCTTTTCTTGCATCAAAAAGAAGACCCTAAAAAGTATTTAACAGAATTAGTTTTTAACCATTTACAAATAACCATTAATAATTATATAATGGAACTTATAAAAATACACGATAAAACTTTTGAGCCGTATATCAGTGCTCAGCAACTAGAAGAGATTAATGCCCGTATGGCAGCTGAGGTGTATCAAGACTTAGGAGAGTCGCGACCTGTGTTTGTTGCTGTCCTTAATGGTTCGTTTATGTTCGCTGCCGACTTCGTGAGACATTACAAAGGCGAATGCGAGATTTCTTTCGTAAAAATGTCTTCTTATGAAGGCACTCAGTCCACCGGAAAGGTACACGAACTTATCGGGCTGTCGGGTTCGGTAGAAGGGCGCGATGTGGTAATACTGGAAGATATAGTAGATACCGGTAATACGCTAGAAGAGATATACCGTATCTTCAAAGATAAAAAAAGTGAAATCGTTTAGAATTGCGACCCTATTTTTAAACCTGATGCCTACAAAAAAAGACTTCAAAATAGACTATGTAGGCAAGCCTATTCCTAACCGTTTCATCGTAGGCTATGGCTTAGATTTTTGACGAGGTAGGGGCGCAACTTACCGCAAGTATATCAATTAAACACCTCTATAACAATGACAAATTTAGTACTTTTTTTGGCAAACCAGGTGCTGGCAAAGGCACTCAAGCCGCTTTTTGAAAGACAAATACAACTTAGTGCATATCTCTACCGGTGATATTTTTCCGTTTCAACATTAAAAAAACGAGACGAAATTAGGTAAAATTAGCACAATCATACATCGAAAAAGGCGATCTTGTGCCTGATGAGGTGACTATACAGATGCTTCAAGAGGAAGTAGAAAAGAATTCTAATGCTGAAGGCTTCCTTTTTGATGGGTTCCCACGTACGATAGCACAGGCTGAAGCTCTTGATGCTTTCTTGTCGTCTAAAGGAATGCGCATACACGGTACCCTTGCCTTAGAAGCTAATGATGAGGTGCTTATAAAACGTATCGTAGAGCGTGGTAAAGTGAGCGGACGTGCTGATGACCAAGATGAAGAAAAGATAAAAAAACCGTTTCGTAGAATACAACGAAAAGACTGCTCCGCTTATCGCTTATTACAAAGCACAAGGCAAATATCACGCTGTAGATGGTATCGGTACAGTAGAAGAGATTACGGTACGCTTATCTAAGGCTATTGACCAAATAAAAGCCGAATAATGACGGAAGGCAATTTTACAGATTACGTAAAGATATACGCGGCATCGGGCAACGGGGGAGCAGGTTCTATGCACCTGCACCGCGAGAAGTTCGTACCAAAGGAGGTCCTGATGGAGGCGATAGGGGGTCGTGGGGGCATATTATCTTAAAGGGTAATAAGCACCTATGGACGCTCATACACTTCAAATTTCAGAAGCACTTTCGCGCTGAACACGGTGAGGCAGGAGGGGCTAACCGCAGTTTTGGGGGCTGATGGTAAGGATATTTGCCCTAGAAGTGCCGCTGGGTACCATCGTAAAAGATGCTGAGACTGAAGAAGTTCTTTTTGAGAATCACCGAAGAAGGGCAAGAGGTTATCGCCCTACGCGGTGGCAAAGGGGCTTAGGCAACTGGCATTTTAGGACGGCTACTAACCAGACGCCACGCTATGCACAACCAGGTTTGCCGGGGAGGAGCGCGAGCTATTGTTAGAGCTGAAAGTGCTTGCTGATGTAGGATTGGTGGGCTTCCCTAATGCCGGGAAATCGACGCTACTATCAGTTATCACTTCTGCTAAGCCTAAAATTGGCGATTATCCTTTTTACTACCCTCAAGCCTAACTTGGGCATTGTAGAAAACCGCGACTTTCAATCGTTTGTAATGGCTGATATCCCTGGTATTATAGAGGGAGCCGCTGAAGGCAAAGGATTAGGGCATTTCTTCTTGCGACATATTGAGCGCAACTCGCTATTGCTGTTTCTCATTCCTGCAGACGCTAATGATATAGTGGCAGAGTATGAGATACTGCTGAATGAGCTTAGAAGTACAATCCTGAACTTTTGGACAAACAGCGGTTGGTGGCAATCTCTAAATCGGATATGCTTGATGACGAACTGACTGCCGCTATAGATAAGGAATTGGCTGCTAAGCTGAAAGTGCCTTATCTGTTTATTTCATCAGTTTCGGGCAAAGGCATACAAAAAAACTAAAAAGATGAGTTAATGAGTCGATTAGACAATTAGTAAATTAGCAAATTGACAAATCAATATGAACAAGATACTTACACTTTGTGCATTATTCCCTTTGGTGGCAGTAGCACAGCCGTCTGACCTTATCGGGGTATACAAATCAAAAGAAGCGCGACAGTTTCAGCTTCGCATCAATGCTGATAATACGGTAGATGCGCTGATGGCTACGGGTACTTATACCGCAAAAGATAAGAATATTGGTTTGCAGTTTGGCACCGGTAATAGCTTTAGGGTAGTGAAAACGCAAGGTACAACAGACCAGCTGACCCTTACGTTTAAAGAGGCAGATATAAATATGTTCGACCCTCGTTTCTTGTATATAGGCTACAAAAATAGCAAAGGAGAAATCGTGTACGAAAGTGCGTATAATAAACTGCAAGGGCAAGATGATTATACGATAGAAATACCGCGCACGGATAATCTTTATCTTGTGAATGCTTATGGTGTAGCTATTACAGGCGATAAAAAGGCAGCCGTAATTATTGAAGAATATCTTATCGGTAAAAATACTAGCGGAGTAGAAATTACTTTTGACACAGAAAATTCGGTTAGGAATGAGTTGCAAGCAACCTATAACCCCCGAAAAAGCAAACGCTTACACTTAATGATAAGACACTCTCGTCTAATCCTATAGTGTTTAGCAAAGTGTTGGCTGCTGATACGCAGGCATTGCAACCTGTAGCTACCGAAAAGGTAAAGCAGTGGAAGCATCTTATCGCTTTTTGACGAAGAAAAGACATTCCAGAATTTAACCCAGAGAAGAAAGCCCTTAGTACCTTAAAACAGGCGAATAGCCTTAGTGCGGCTCTTGCAGCAGCTAAGAAAAATAATCGATTGGTAGCGCTGCTCTATCAGCCTAACAACAAGAATGCTACTAAGGAATTTAAAGAGTTATTTGAATGGTATGAGCAAAAACGGGGAGACAGTACTAACAGACCCTTACCTTTTTGAACTTTACTTAGCGACAGCTAAAGAGCTAAAAAGTCTGAAAGCTAAAGGGCTCACTAACGAAGACCAGCTTATCATTCTGACCTCTGAAGGAGAGGTGATTTACCACGAACCGACTACTATTGCGCAAGTATTAGCTGATGAAACATTGGAGTACAACCGCATTGGTCTGTTGCGCACAGCCGCTAAAAGCGAGTTTGGCCGATAGAGTACTCAGCAATCCTAAAGCGCCGCTGAAAGAGGTTGTAAAGGTCTTAATAGCACTCTCTAACTACACTCAAGACCCAGATGTGCAATTGCTCTTAGCCGCACGCCCTAAAACTGGCGATGCAGAAACTGATGAAGATAAACAGGCTACGATAGACTACCAATTAGAAAAATCTTATTACTTACTACAAAAACCTGAAAAACCTATATCGTTTGCGTCTTACCCCAGAGCAGCTTATCGCCCAATGGCAGCGTGTAGTTGCTGCCCATAAGGCAGATACTAAGCTCGATACTGACTTTGCGCTATTGGCATCGCTTAATGTAGAGATAAATGATAATTTTTTTCACTAAAACTTTCTACTTAAATTATGAGCCTACTACTGCTGACCTTGAAGCAGGTGCTTACCTCTTGAGGTTTTTCAAAGATATAAAAGCTCATAATGACGCACTTAAAGATATTGGTGACTATACCTATATACAACGCATTGATAGAGGCTATATAGCATTTAATACGGCCGCGGTAGAACGCACCCTAAAGGCTTGCTACGACCTCGACAAGGCTGTTCTGCCAGAGGTGAAAAAAGCCTATGCTGAAGGGATTAAAAATGGCGTTTTTTTCGTCTTTAGATTATATCGACTTTCTTTATAATCAGGATTTGACTACGGATGCTGCTACGGCTTTTGATACTTATTTCAAAAAACCTAATGGCTACGGACTCTAACCTAATAGCTGCTCTCGACAACGATTTCACTACTAGCAACCCAGAGAATAGTTGGCGTTATTATAAGATGCTCTTTGCCAATCGCGCTAATAATATAGCGTGGAAGGTATATGAAGACCAGCCTAATAATAAAGCCCTTATGGCAGAGGCCTATCGCTGGGCAAAGGCAGCTGTGCAGTTAGAGCCTAAAAGTCCTTATTACCTTGATACGCTTGCTCACCTAATGTTTACCCACGGCGACAAGAAAGAGGCGGTTGCTACTGAAGAGAAGGCGGTAAGTCTGCTTTAGCCAAGATGAAGATGAGCAATGCCGAGCAGAAAGAGGAGATAAAGAAAAAAATCTTATAAAGATGAAGCAAAGGCTTTAGCCATATACTTAACGACAAACAAATACCAACACATATAAAAATGAAAAAGATAGTAGTAACGGGTGGGTTGGGCTTTATAGGCTCGCACACCGTAGTAGAATTGCAAAATGCAGGTTTTGAGGTGGTTATCATCGACAACCTCTCTAATGCGCAAGAGAGTGTATTAGAACACATCACTAAAAATAACAGGTAAAAACCACTGTTTGAGAAGTTTGACCTCAGAGATAAGGCAGATGTACAAGATTTCTTCCGTCGCCATACTGATGTAGAGGGGCTTATACACTTTGCAGCCTCTAAAGCTGTGGGCGAGAGCGTAGAAAAAAACCTTTGCTTTATTACAACAACAACCTCACTAGCCTTATTTATCTGTTAGAAGAGCTCAGCAAGCTGAAAAAGGCACACTTTATCTTTAGTTCGTCTTGTACTGTATATGGGCAAGCAGATCAGTTGCCTATCACTGAAGATGCTCCTGTGAAAAAGCAGAGTCGCCCTTATGGCAATACTAAGCAGATTTCAGAAGAGATTATTAGCGACACCTGCCGCGTAACGCCTCAACTAAACGCTATTGCTTTGCGTTATTTCAACCCTATAGGGGCACACCCTTCAGCCGAAATAGGCGAATTGCCTTTGGGCGTACCTCAGAACTTAGTGCCTTATATTACCCAGACAGCTATTGGCTTGCGCGAAAAGCTATCGGTATTTGGTGATGACTATCCAACCCCTGACGGCACTTGTATTCGCGACTATATACACGTAGTAGATTTGGCAAAAGCACACGTTATTGCGCTACAACGCCTCTTAAACGATAAGAATGCTGAGAATTATGAGGTATTTAATATCGGTACAGGCAAAGGCAGCAGCGTGTTAGAGGTAATACAAAGCTTTGAGCGCGTATCGGGCAAAAAGCTAAACTACCAAATAGTAGCCCGCCGTGCAGGTGATGTAACAGCTGCTTATGCTAATACTGATAGAGCAAACCACGTATTGGGTTGGGAGGCTAAATCAACTTTAGATGATGCGATGCTTTCAGCTTGGAAATGGGAACAAAAAGTTAGAAACAAATAGTCTTAAAACAATTAATAAAAAAACTGCCTAAGAGGTTTTAGCTCTCAGGCAGTTTTTATTACTAAATTAATCATTCACAATTAAATTACTACCTTTGCACTCAAAAAAAGAAAGAAGAAGATGTTTGACTTTATAATTGTAGGGGCAGGATTGGCAGGCGTTAGCTTTGCTCATTTGCTTGAGCAGCACGGTAAAAGCTTCTGCCTACTATCTGACCGCTCTCAGGTAGCAAGCCTAATAGCTGGAGGGGTCTATAATCCGGTAGTGTTAAAGCGTTTTACCCCTATTTGGAAAGCTGAAGAGATTATGGAGTGTGCCGATAGTTTTTATGACAATATAGAGGCTACAATGGGGCAACCATTACGCATTAGTTTGCCTGTACTGCGCAAGTTTACTTCTGTAGAAGAGCAAAACAATTGGTTTTCGGCTTCCGATACGCCCATACTCCAACACTACCTGAGCACTACCCTACGCACTACTCCTTCTGAGGCATTGCCTGCTCCTTATTTATTAGGCGAGGTACTGCATACGGGGCGCTTAGATATTGAGCGTTATATACAGCTCAGTCTGCGCTCTTGGCAAGAGGCAGGGGTATATCACTTTCATTCTTTCGACTATTCAGCCCTCGATATACAGCCCGATTTCGTGGCTTATCAGGGGGTAACAGCTCAGCATATTGTCTTCTGCGAGGGCTGTGGTATTAGCAAAAAATCCGTATTTTAACTCTTTGCCGATGCGCCCCCTGCAAGGGCGAGAGCCTTACTATCAAAGCCCCCGACCCTACAGCTACAGGCTATTTTTCAAAAGCGACGGGTCTATCATCAGTATGGGAGGCGATATTTACCGCGTAGGAGCTACTTACGACCCAGAAGACCTCTCTGATACTATTACCGAGGCAGGGCGTGCCGAATTGCTCGAAAAAACTGCATAAAAGTGACCAATTCTCCTTATGAAATCATATCACACCAAGCGGCTATACGCCCTACAGTAGGCGATAGACGTCCTTTGGTGGGGGCACACCCGCTTTATCCGCACTTATGGGTATTAAATGGCTTGGGCACACGCGGGGTGCTCAATGCGCCTCTGTGTGCCCAAGTATTATATAAAGCGGTATTTGAAGGGGAGGAAATACCGTCAGAAATGAATGTCAATCGCTTTAACAAACGGTTGCGCCGCAAGGGCTAATCTTCGTCAGCTGTTTGCGGTCTTTTAGCAATCTTATCTACTATCAGAGCTACAGCCCCGTCACCTGTTACGTTGCAAGCGGTGCCAAAGCTATCCATAGCTATATAGAGGGCTACCATTAGCGCCTGTTGGTTCTCGTCAAAGCCTAACATAGAGTGTAGTACTCCCAATGCTGCCATAATAGCACCACCAGGTACCCCCAGGTGCGGCTACCATAATAATACCGAGCATCATTATAAAGCCAGCAAACATACTAAAATCGTACGGAGTACCTTGTAGCATCATTAGCGCAAGAGCACAAGCGGTTATCTTCATTGTACTACCCGATAGGTGAATAGTAGCACAGAGCGGAATAACAAAAGCCAGCAATGCGTTGCGAAATACCTAATTTAAGCGACTGGCGCAAAGTCACAGGTATAGTAGCTGCTGACGATTGCGTACCCAATGCTGTAGCGTAAGCAGGGGAGCATAGTGCCTAATGATTTAATCGGATTTTTACCAGAAATAAGCCCTGCGAAAAATATATTGCAATAGCAGTAGCACTATGTGCATAACAAAGAGGATAATGATGAGTTTAAAGAACACTACCATTACTGAAGCTACTTGCCCACTGAACGTTATATCAGCAAAAATCGTCATAATATAGTAGGGTAGTACAGGTATGATAGCTTTTAGTAATAAGCCACTTCACTATATCGCCAAATTCTTTAACTACATTAGTAAGTACAGGGAGCTTCGCGTACTGAGGTCCAATTCCTACGATAAAAGAGAGTAAGAGTGCCGTCATTACATCAAAGATAGGCGGCATATCGATTGTAAAAATAGGGGGAGTGACCGGCTGTGGTCTTCCAAAGTGCCTATTTGTTCGTTTTCTAATAGAGAGCTGAAGAAAGAATCTCCTACGAAATAAGTAGAGAACCCCGAAAAGAGGGTAAACCCATAGGCAATCACTACTGTGATGGCGAGTAGTTTACCAGCATTCTTTTCTAAATCGCCAATAGAGGGCATAATAAGCCCTATCATAATCAGCGGAATAGAGAAGTTCAGAAAGTTTGCAAATAATGATTTAAAAGTAATGAGAATGCGATATAGCCAATCAGGCGCATAGTTGCCTAATAATATACCCAATCCGATACCGCAGAATACTTTAAATAATAAACTGTTAAAGATTTTTCCATTTGTATTTTTTTATTATAAGTTGAGGGCAAAAGTAACAATTAATTGCTAAATTAGCAAATTAGTCGCTAAAAAATTAGTCGTTAGCCGTTAGAATGGTGTCGCTTATTTAACGACTCATTTCTAACGGCTAACGACTAACTACTAGCGACTAATCTCTATTCTGCTATCAATCCAAACTCAGCACCACTGGCAAAGTCTTGTCCGTACTGCTCGCTTAGGGCGGTAAAACGCACGTAGCGCGCCTTTACAGGGCTTTTGAAGAGTACTTGCTGTACGGTGCCTCTGTTATAAGAAAAAAACTGCCTTTATGCACTTCTTTCCACGTTTTAGCGTCATCGCTTATTGATATGCTGAAGTCTTTCACATCACCGTTGCCTGCTTCGTCTGTGCGAGGGTAGGTAGCTAATACCTTTGAAAGATACTTCTTTGCTAAGGTCGAAATCTACCCAGTGAGGGTGTTTAGCAACCGTTACCGAGTAAGCAGAGTGCCATATTGTGTTAGGGGTTTCCATCTACTAAGTGGCTTGCATTACCTGCCCCTACTTCTTCGCTGCTGGCAAAGATAACCTTCATAGGGTATAGTACTACGCTTGATAAGACCTGATACAAAAGCAGGAGCTTGGGTGCTTGCGCTTACATTGGCAGCTTCTACCAGATTTGATTGTGCAGGACGAATGATAAAGCCAAAGCGATGTTGGGTAGCCATTACGCGGTCTCTTTGTAGAGGGGTAGGGCCACAGCTGTTACCACCTACTCCTGTAGTAGCAATGTTTAGCTGTAGATAGCTAGCCGAAGGATTTGGCAACTCAAAAGGATGTCCCGCGAGGGTCATTTCTTGGGCAGTGTAAGGCAGTGCCGCTACGTCCATCGGTTGGGTGCCTACAAATATAGCACCAGCGCCACGCATATTGGTTAGGGCTGCCCAGCGGCTGTCTTGGTGGTGACCCACATCTTGCGGTTTAGGGAAGTTCCTGCTTCTTTCAGTACATCGCTTTCGTAGATACCCAAAAAGGCACCTGATTTGCGGTCAGGATAGTTGTCTTGTTTGCCTCTTCCGTAATAAGTGAAACGGAAGTAAGTTTTTAGGCATTGTTACAAGGTAGCCTAACTGCGGAAGATTTACAAAATCATCATTGCTGGCGATGCTCGCTTGTACTTCTATAGACCCGTCAGGATATACGGTAAACACTTGGTTAGTAACGAAGCGGAAGTCTTCATCAGTAAAGGTGCGGTCAGTAAGTTCTACTATCTTGTTGCGTCCGCTGGCGGTACCGCCTTCTATCTTAGCAGCATTAGGCGCTTGCGATTGTACCGTGAAGCTGTAGCTGTAGCTACCATCAGCATTAGCTTTTTACACTCTTAGCCAAGGCTTTGTGCTGTAGGGTTGTGTAGCCCTTTGGCAAACCATTGTTGGTATGCCCAGCGGTCGTTGTTAGTAAAGGCACGGAAAGCGTTAAGTGCTAAAACCACTATTTTTCAATGATAGTGTTATTGCCATATCTAAGAGTTTCGATAGTACCTTTGTCAAAAATCAAACATTACACTGAAGTCCTTGCCTACTATCATTTTTGGTCAGGCGAAAGTTCTAGCGCATTGCCTTTGGCTACAGTAGCGATAGCAGGTTTTTGTCCAGCTTCTTGTATTATGAATTGTTCACGTGCTTGTACAAATCCTTGTTTAGCCCAAGGCCTGTCGGCAGCTTGTCTGAATTCTATTACCACTATGTATTCGCTCTTGCTGTCCATACGTTTAGGTGCAATAGTAACAACACCTTTCTTCTGTGGTTTCAGTGGCGATACATCAAAAGAGCGTTCTTCTACTAAGTCGCCATTGCGGTAGAGTTTCCATACCCTTCATAGCCTTCCATAGGCTCAAAAATAACTCTTATTGGTGATTTGGAAGGTGTCAAATGATAGTTTCTTCACTTTTATATTCTGATATACCTTTTTGCACTTCGTAGTACTGAGGTTTTGCAGTGCGGTCGGCAAAGATAATACCATTCATTACAAACTGCCCATCGTTAGGGAAATCTCCAAAATCTCCTCCGTAGGCAGCATAAGGCTTGCCGTCTGGGGTATAGTTAGTTAGCGCTTGGTCTACCCAGTCCCAGATAGCACCACCGCAGATGTAGTTACTGCTTTCTATAGCTTCCCAATAATCAGCGAGGTTACCTACGGCATTACCCATAGAGTGCGCGTATTCCGAGATGTGGAACGGATATTTAATGTCGTACTTACCTGTAGCAGCGCCTTTTTACCCACGCTACCGATGGGTATTGGTTAGAGCCCATATCTACGATGTCGTTATTGCGCTCGTATTGCACGGGGCGACTGGTATCTAAGGTCTTTAGGTGATTGTAGGCTGTTACGAAGTTCTGACCAGGTCCTGCTTCATTTCTAACGACCATATTACGATAGAAGGCGAGTTATAAGCGGCTTCTACCATTTCTACTACTCGTGCGGTATGCGCTTTTTCCCATTCTTTAGGGTGTGAAAGCGATTCTTTGCCGTAGTAATATTGGTGCGACTCTATATTAGCTTCATCTTCTAAATAGATACCATATTTGTCGCTAAGGTAGAACCAGTAAGGGTCAGGAGGGTAGTGAGAGCAACGCACGTGGTTGATGTTAGCGCGCTTCATCAGCATTACTTCCTCTTCCATTTTGTGCGTGGGTTACTACGTGTCCTTGTTCAGGGTGTGTTTCGTGGCGGTTTACCCCTTTTAGTTTGATAGGTTTTGCCATTCACATAGAAATACCTACCTGCATTGCCAAAGCTGTCGTCTTTGGCTTTGGTTTCTTTTATTTCTACTTTTCTAAAACCGAAATAGGTAGAGGCAGCTTCTATCACTTTGCCTTTTTTATCTACCAATTGGGCTACAAGCACATAGCGGTTAGGGGGCTTCAGCCGACCACATATCAGGGCTGTTTCACATCGATAGCTGCACTTACTTTTTCTATAGCGTTAGGAGCTACTGCCTGCACTTCGGCAGTCGCTTGCAGGGCATCTACTTTCTGAGCATCGTCTTTGTAAAGTGTGTTTTTGTATACGGTGTATTGTAGGCGATAGTCTTTAGCCTCTTTTTGCTGAGGTTGCGCACCTCGGCAGTTACTTTTAGCTGCCAATCGCTTAGGGTTGTCAGTGTCGGTCAGTACATTTAGGTTGCGTATTTGCACTTTTTGGGGGTAGAGCGCAGCGCTACTGTTCTGAAGATACCTGGTAGGCGGAACATATCTTGCGACTCTAAGAAAGAACCGTCAGAGTTGCGATATACCTCTACAGCCAGTTTATTTTGACCTTTTTTTGAGGTATTTGCTTATGTTGAAAGAGGCTGCATTGCGCGAGTTTTTTGAGAAGCCCACGTATTTACCGTTTATCCAGAGGTAGAAGAAAGAATCCACTCCGTCAAAATCGATATAGACCTCTCTACCTTTCCACTGGCGAGGCACTTCGAAATAGCGGATATACGAGCCCACCTCATTGCGGTACTCATAGGTAGTCCACGTTTGCGGAGGGTACGCATTACCCCTTGTCGCCAGTCGTCTACTTTGCGTTCGTGATAGAAAAATCACGGGTTGGTTTACGTAGATAGGCAAACCGTATTTGAGTTTACCGTCTTTTTGTATCCCTTGTACGTTCCAGTTCGAGGGGTACAGGGGTCATATCAGCCAGAGGCGTCGTAGTTGGTTTTGTAGAAGTCTTTGGGGCGCTCATCAGGAGTCTTGCACCAGTGGAAACGCCATTGACCGTTAAGCGACAGCCAATAAGGCGATTTTTCGGGGGCGTACTTGGGCAGCCTGTGCTTCATTGTCGAACGAGAAGAAATAAGCGCGTGGATACTCCTTGTTTAGAGCGAGTTCCTCTACTGATTCCCATTCTTTTACCAGTAGGAGCTTCTTTGTCGCCGTAGGCAAAACCCCCTAAAGGGAGTATGCTGTGCCCACGCACACGGCCAGAGTGCCATTAGTAAGCAGGCACTACTCATTTTTCAAATAATTTTTTTCATTCTATTTATGTAATTTATCTTAGGTATCAGCTCATTGGGGGACATTTGCCTCTTCAATTTTCTCGCAAAGGTAAGAATTATTACCAAATTAGCAAATATCATTCTCAAAAATAACCATTAGTCGCCAGAGGTATCAGCTTCAGCTGTCCTCTGACGACTAATGGTTTTAGGTACTAACTACAAATCCTTACTCTACAAGTATTACGGCCTTGTTGTTATTAAACTCATAGTACCGCCAGTGATAGCGATAGACTTCAGTTCTTTTTACCTTCGTATAGTTTTATTTCGCCCGAAGTAAGTATAGAGATAATAGGGGCGTGGTGGTCTAACAGCTGAAAAGGCGCTTTTGCCCCTGGCACTGTCACCCCTGTTACTTCTCCTTTAAAAAGCAATGCTTCTGGCGTTAAAATTTCTACTGTCATAAAATCAATTTTTTTAATAGGTTGATTTTGCCGATTTGTTAATTATTTCTATTTCTTATATCTGATATTCGGCTTAAGAGCATTTGAGTATTATAACTAAAACCCATAAGCCTGTCTTATTTCAGCACAAACTTCCTCAAAAGGTATTCCTATTTCAGGAGCTACCTTTATTTCAGCTATTCTTCTATTTATCTCATCGGCATACTCATCAGAGCATAACAAATCCTCCTCTAAGCCTACCTCTAATTCTTCCGGCACTTCCATCATCTATTATAATTATAATTGACAAATCGGCAAATTGTCAAATTGACAAATTAGCTCGCTTCTGCTAGCATCTTTTCACCAGCTTCAATCACCTCTTCGATAGTACCTTTAAGGTTGAAAGCCGCTTCTGGCAGATGGTCTAATTCACCGTCTAATATCATATTAAAGCCTCTGATAGTATCTTTGATATCTACATAAGCCCCTGGCAATCCGGTAAACTGTTCTGCTACGTGGAAAGGTTGCGATAAGAAACGCTGTACACGGCGCGCACGAGCCACCGCTACTTTGTCGTCTTCCGATAGCTCTTCCATACCGAGGATAGCGATAATATCTTGCAGCTCTTTGTAGCGTTGCAATAGCTGTTTTACGCGTTGTGCGCACTCGTAGTGTTCTTTACCCAAAAATCTCAGGGGTAAGGATACGAGAGGTAGAGTCAAGAGGGTCTACCGCAGGATAGATACCTAGCTCAGCAATTTTACGCGATAATACTGTTGTAGCATCGAGGTGCGCAAAGGTAGTAGCAGGCGCAGGGTCGGTAAGGTCGTCCGCAGGCACGTATACCGCTTGTACTGAGGGTGATAGAACCGTGTTTAGTAGAGGTAATACGCTCTTGCATAGCCCCCTATCTCGGTAGCCAGCGTAGGGTTGGTAACCCACCGCCGAAGGCATACGTCCTAACAGCGCAGATACCTCCGAACCCGCTTGGGTGAAACGGAAGATGTTATCAACGAAGAAAAAGAACGTCTTTTCCTTGTCCTTCGCCAGCCCCATCGCGGAAGTACTCAGCTACAGTAAGCCCTGAAAGTGCCACACGCGCACGCGCCCCTGGTGGCTCGTTCATCTGTCCGAACACAAAGGTAGCTTTCGATTCTTTCAGCGCATTTTTATCTACTTTACTCAAGTCCCAACCGCCTTTTTCCATTGATTCCATAAAGGCATCGCCGTACTTAATGATGCCCGATTCAAGCATCTCGCGCAGTAGGTCATTCCCTTCGCGGGTACGTTCGCCTACCCCAGCGAATACCGAAAGACCGCCGTGCCCTTTAGCGATATTGTTGATAAGCTCTTGTATAAGTACCGTTTTACCCACACCGGCACCACCGAACAAACCGATTTTACCCCCTTTGGCGTAAGGTTCGATAAGGTCGATTACTTTAATACCAGTGAAGAGTACTTCGGTAGTAGTCGATAAGTCTTCAAATTTAGGAGCCGGACGGTGAATAGGCAGACCGTTATCGCCTTCTTTAGGGCAGGTTGCCCAGACCATCTACCCCTATCGCCAATTACGTTGAAGAGCCTACCGTATATATCGTGCCCTACCGGCATTTTTTTATAGGGGCTACCCGTAGCGATTACTTCAGTATCGCGACTAAGCCCTTCGGTAGAGTCCATTGAGATAGCTCTTACCACGTCTTCGCCTATGTGCGATTGCACTTCTAAGATAAGTTTAGTGCCGTCAGGCCTTACAATTTCAATGAGTCATAGATGCGAGGCAACTCTTTATCAGAGGCAAATTGCACATCTACTACCGGTCCAATTACTTGGGATACTTTTACCTTTTTGTAACATATTTTTAGTGTTTAGGTGTTAGTTGTTAGGTTTGCTATGTTAAAACCCAAACCTAATTACCGCGCAAATGTAGGGACTTTTTTTGAAAAAAAGCAAAATTTAATTTTAAAAAATGCAATTATTAGAGGGACGTGCACTTTTTATTCGTCTTCGTCGTCATAGTCTTCGTCTTCATAGCGCTCTATAAACACATCGCTTGCCTCGTTGAATTTATCAGTAAATTTTTTTGTATGAAAGCATTGTTTTTTTCTTAAGTTGAGCTTGCTCTTCAGGAGTACCTCTTAAACCTTTTAGACGCATTTGGATAAGAGTTTTGTAAACCATCTTTCATCAAAAGCATCGTAATTATCGAAGAATTTGATGGCTGCATCAAGTAATAAAGTATCACCTTTGTAAGCACCGAGTTTGTGCACTTCTTCTTTGAAAGCTACAATATCTTCAATCCACTGCAAACGCACTTCTTCAGCACGATTGAAGTCATTATCATCCATAGCATCATTCATTTCATCCATTTCATCTAAACAGCCATTGGTAATACACACAATTTCATTGTTGTATTCTACAGCATTGTCGTACTCGCCTTTAGCATAGTACACACCTTCATCAGGTTGCCAACCTCTTTTTCGTTGCCACCCATAGCAGCATTTATTTGCTGTTGCATTTTGCTCCATTTGCTTTTGCATATCTTCAGCAGATCCTCCCATCATATTCTGAAGATTCTTTAGAAAATTCATCATAGTTTAGTTATTTTTTAATATGTTTTTAATAGAGTGCAAATGTAATACAAATCCCATAAAAGACTATTCTACCTTTTAAATATTAACAAATTTTTAACACATAACTCTTACAGTTTGTATAGAAATTTTGAAGAAAGTTAGGCTGCAAGTTGGTAGCTTAAGCCTTGCACGGATAGCACAGAAAAACACAAGTGTGGCGGGAGAGGTGAGTAGGTAAAACAGAATATTTTTTTCTATTTTTCGGCAGAAGCATTAGATATTTAATCTTCGGTAATTGTTTGACTATCCTTCGGTCTTCCTATATCGTTTTGTATATCGTTTGTATAGGGTAAATAAGGAAAGAAATTTTTCTGGATTTTCACGGAATGAAATGAATCTGCTACAGTAAGGAGAGATTTTTTTAGATTGCGCATCGCCAAATTATTTACTATCTTTGCTCCCAAATACTATTTTTGAGGTGTCTAAATAATTTCATATATTTGCACTCTGAAAAAATATCTAATCCACGAAGGATTTTCGTATGAATTTAAATTATAACTTATGAAAAATATATATTTATTAACTATAATTATTTTAACATTTTTTTAAATTGTAAAGAAAGAATAAAAAAATGGAAAAAAATAGCAAATTTATATAAAGAAGTTAAATATCATGAGCAAAGCTATTAGTTATCAAGCAGAGTATTTTTATAGGAGGTTGTAATTTTTGAAATACTAATTAATGGCTTCCCTATTGAGAGATATTATGGATTGGGAAATGGTGCCTTAAGCGCAAGTGTCCCCATAAATACAGCAATTTTAAAGAGTGGTTTTACAATCTTGGAAAATTAGAATTTTTCCTATACACATCAATGGAATTCCACAAAAAAATGATAGAAGGAGGGGCAAGAGTCCAATTAAAAATACAAGCTATTCGTTTTTAAAGATAATGGAGATATTGAAAAGATTTCTACACCTGTGATAGATTTCGAAGTTCCACTAAAAAGAAAAAGAAACAGGAAAAAAATATTTGTAGATATGGGAAAACCTTATGTAGAATATAGTGGAACATTTCAGGTTAATGTCCCATATCAATTAAAAAGGATGGCAAGATGGAGAAAAATTTGATTTATCTGATAGCTTAAATCTAAAAAAAGAAGTTCTAAAACAAGTTTAATGAACTTAGAAATATGATTATCAATAAAGAAGAAAAATAAATTTGAAGAGAGTATTTTATATAAAGAAAAAAGAAGTAGCTCAAGCTTTATTTATGACAGAAAAAGAAAGTAAGGATATTGCAAAAATTTTTATACAGCTGCATTTGATGGAACTCTACAGAATTTTAATATGACTTCAATTGATAATGAAGAGTTGGTTTATTATTGTGAAGATAGAGTAGTCACATTATTATTTACAGCAATGAAATGTCCTCGTTGTAAAGGAGAGCCTGTACTAGTAGGAAGATATGAAGAGGAAAATAGAAAAAGTAAGAATTTTCCTATATATTTATATCGCCCAAAAGGTAAAAAGAATTAGAAGTTATAAGATAAATGAAAGGCACTTACTACAAAACTCCCATTGTTTGCAAACGCGAGCAACCTTTTTTTAATAGGCAAACCACCAAATTTGCGCATCGCCAAATTATTTACTACCTTTGTACGCTAATTTATAAATACTACTTTAATGAGAGAAATATTGTTTTTATCTGTTTTTCTTGTTGGGATTTCTTTCTTTTGCTCAAACAACTGATAAGGGGTATTGGTCATCACAAGCTGAATTAGAAATATCCATTCCTAATAAACTAGAGTATTATTATGGAGTTCCGTTGCCTGATAGAGGTATTGGCAAAGAAAGTTATGGAAAAACCATAATGTTAGAAAGAAAACCAATGTGGGGTGCTAACTATTCTATAAATTATGAATGGTTTGAAAAGTTTAGAATAGGTGCTTTAGGAGGTTTTACCTATATGTCATATCCCTCTATGTTAGTGTCTAAATTAGGGGAGTATTGCGATATGATGCTACAGAGGAACTCAATATGGATTTTTTTGTGTCATTGGCAGTACATTTTCCTTTGAATAAAGACACTACTATTGATTTGAGTGAGGGGAAAAATAGGTATAAACTTTCCTGTTTTTTTAAAAAGAAAAATATAGTATTTACCTGACCTCACATCTTACCCTTACTTTTTTCCGGAGGTTAACACCTATTTTTTTCAACAAATGAAAATCCCGGTGATGTAGAATTTAGAGGAGCAGGGATAGGAGTGGGAGTGTGTTTTTAATTATATATGAACGAATCAGTAAAAACATATACGGTAGAAGAGGCAAAGCGGCGTTTAGAGCGCTACTGCGCATACCAAGAGCGTTCGCACCGACAAGTGCGCGACAAGCTCCGCGAGATGCGTATGATTCCGCTGGCTATTGACGAGGTTATCGTGCATCTTATTAAACACGATTTCCTTTAACGAAGAGCGGTTTGCTCGTAGCTACGCGCGCGGTAAGTTTCGCCTCAAAAAAATGGGGGCGCGACCGCATCACTCGCTCGCTTTACGCTATGGGGCTCACCGACTACCTTATAGAAGCTGGCTTGGAAGAGATTGACGAAGATGAATACCAAGAGGTATTCGATGCCGTAGCCGAAAAGAAATTCACCTCGATAAAAGACACAAACCCTTATAAAGCAAAAGCAAAATTAGCTAATTATCTATTGTATCGCGGGTTCGAACCCGACTTAGTATACAGCAAAAATAGACGAATTATATGAAGAGTAGAGCACAAGAATCAACTAACGCTATTGAGCGTATGTACGTTACTATGCGTCACCTATTCACCCGCGGTTTCTACAGCCTATGGGCGTATCGGGCGAGGCATTGCGCGAATCATTATTGGTATTGCGCCCCGAAATATACGGCTCTATAGCCGAAAGCAAAACCGAACTCAACGGACTTATTTACGTACTCGACCGCCTGCCTGAGGGTATCGAGCAATGTTTGTATATCAACCTTATAGCCGATGAGGGGCTACCGCAAATCGCATTTTAAACCTATCATTCCGCCCAAGCGCCGCCGCAACTGCTATCGTATAGACGACCAGCAGATGAATATCGAAATTACCCGTGGGCGTTCTGATATTTATGATGTGCTTACGCACCTAACGTTTCTGTTTATAGAGTCGCATAAGATAGCCGACCGTATTTTTGTTAGACGATAATAAGATTTCTACGATTGGGAAAAAGTAACTGCGGCGGTTAATAAACCCAAGCTGACGCTTGCCGAGCGCGAAGCCTGCTTTATACACATAGGCAATCTGTTGGGGCGTACCTTTGAAGAGGTACTTGAGGCGCACAATGCCCTTTCTACGGTAGCGCAAACCCAATCGGTTTATACATATTATCTATTGGTTGGGCAAAATAGCGGTGAGCGAACGCCTTAACGACGAGCGCCGCACTATCACCTTTAGTACCGTCTTGCGCGAGCGCATTGGTCACCACCTACACGGCGAGATTTGGGCAGAACACCTCAAACACCTCCTTCTTAAACGCGGATTGCTACATCGCCCTATACATATCATAAGTGCCAATATGCACAGCGTGATGAATAGTCTATTTGCCCAAAAAGCGATAGGGACAGAGGCACAGGCAGACAGCCAAATGGCGCTATTCGAGTCGCTCAGCAAGCACGAGAACGAAGAGCTCAGACAGAAAGTGAAAAAAACTATGCCCACTCGCACGGTATGATTTCGGTAGACGATGCCTCGGGCACGAATATCGATGTGCAGCTGTTCGATACTGCCAAGATAGATTTTCACGGGTACTCCTTATGATTTAAGTCACCTAAAGGAAGAAGAAAAGCCAGTACTCTTAGTAATGGACTATGCTTTTGGCGAACAAGCCTATGAAACGATAGACGAGCTTTTTAAAACCTTACCACAAGGGCGGAGATACCTATTTTTTTAGATGTGGTATCGGTGTCGATTATGGGCAAGGCGGGTATTTTAGAGGGCGATAAGGGCGATATAATGATACCTACATCGCATATTTTCGAGGGTACCGCCGATAATTATCCTTTCAACAATGAGTTTTCTAAAAAGCGATTTTTGAAGGACACGGGCTAAAAAGTATTCGAGGGGTCTATGATTACCGTATTAGGTACTTCGTTGCAGAACAAAAGACATACTGAAGTTTTTCTTACATTCTACGTGGAATGCTGTAGGTTTAGAGATGGAGGGCGTACATTATCAGAAAGCGATACAGTCGGCCTCGAAGATACGCAAGAGCATACGCGAAGACGTAAAGGTGCGTTATGCATACTATGCCTCTGATAACCCCCTAGAGACCGGAAGCACTCTTGCCTCTGGTGGTTTGGGTACCATCGGAGTAAAGCCCACCTACCTGATAACCCTCAAGATATTAGAGCAAATTTTTCTAAAAGCTAATAACAAATAGGTGTTTTTTTCATTAGCAAATTGGCGAATTAACAAATAAGTTTGTATCTTTGCCGTAAAAAATAATAAGAATTATGTATGCAAATGCCATTCCTTTAAGAGAAAAAGTTAGATTTTCAGCAATATCAAAAAGGCTGTAAAAGCTCTGTTGAATATAGGTATACAGATAGCAGAGCCAGAAGAAGATGATTTTTATTATGAACTATCATCTGAAGAGATAGAGATTGAGAAGATCTGAACAACAAATAAAAAGAGGGGAAAACTATAAGCAGTGACCAACTGTTTAAGAAGTTAAGAGTTGAATGTTAGATGAAGCTGAAGAAATTATTTGGATAATAGACTTCAGAAGTAATAAACAGAGACCTTTATTCTAATTATGTTTAGCTTTTTTTGCCTTCTACTAATCAAGGTTAAAAATGTACAAAAACTTCCTAAAAAGCGTTACGAGCGTACGCTAGCCATACTTAAAAAATACGCTCCGCAGAGGGCTACTATTTTAGATGTAGGAGTAGTAAACCCTTTTAGCGAACTAATGCAAGCCGAGGGCTACACGGTGCGCAATACTCAGGGCGAGTTTGGACTTCCAAGCCGATTGCCTGCAGTCGCTCCCCCTGCCGATTTTGCTACGGCGCTCGAAATACTTGAGCATTTAGTCAATCCGTTAGCGGTACTACAGCAATTGCCTACCGATAAGCTATTAGTTACCGTGCCATTGCGCTTGTGGTTTGCCAGCGCTTACCGCAATACTAACGACCCTCGTGACTGCCATTATCACGAGTTTGAGGACTGGCAGTTAGATATGTTGTTAGAAAAAGCCGGTTGGCACATTGTATATCGCGAAAAATGGACGCATCCTGTCAGCAAATGGGGTATACGCCCATTATTGCGCCTATTTACCCCTCGCTATTACGCTGTCTATGCCGTTAGGGGTTAGTTGAATGCATTAGACAATTTAAATTGAAAATATAGCTATGGAAAGAAATATAATCGCAGTCATTATCTATATAGCCCTAATACCATTATCTTTCTCTCAAAATACTATCTCTAAATACCTTGTAGATAAAAGATACTAAGGCACCTCTACAGTCTGCTACTATCCATAATGTTAATGATTACACCATTACTAATGCTGATGGGTACTTTGTGTTCTATTCTACTAATGACAGCATTACTATAAAAAATGTTAGGCTATGAAACACTCAAAACTACTTTTTAAAGCCCTTAGCCACACTAAAGACACCTTGTATTTTTACCCCTAAACCCTTTCAGTTAGATGAGGTAACTCTTTCTAACAAAAATATTCTTCAAGAAGCCTATAATCGTGCCTCCACCAATTATCCTATGGAGCCTTTTGCAGAAGATTTCTTTTTTTGCGTTGTGTACTTAAGCGCAATGGCGAACTCGTAAAAATAGAAGATTTTTAGTGGGCGTATCAAACGCGATAAATTATTGGGTATTAAGAAGGATTTTTACCTTTCAGTTGCTTAATATGCGTAAGTTCGGTATAGAAAAGAAAGGAATGCGAGCAGATGATTTTGATTTGCCTTCTTTAGATGACGTATTTTCAATGGTGGAGTAATATTTTTGTTTCTAAACCCAAACGAATACCGCTTTTCACACTCCAAAATAATAGATGAAGACCATCAGCAGGTAAATTACACTCCTGAAAAATGAAGAAAATTATAGAAAAGGAATAGGTCATTTCCTTGTCAATACCGATGATTACGCTATTAAAGAACGAATTCATAAAATTAATCCTAAAATAGTTAGCAAAAATACCCTACACTAAAAAAACTATTTACTAAGTACAGAACTTCTGACTATTTTTTTATAAAGATAAATGTGAAAAAGATGTTGAAAAAGGCAAATACTTTATAGCTACTGCTATATATACTGAAAAAGTAGAAGTATATGCAGGAGAAGAACGAATAGTATATGAGGTAAGTTTCGAGCTTATTGTTACCCTATCCTTTCTCTGATATCAACACTTTTTAAACCCAATGTAAATGGTAAAAAGAATTGTTTAAATTAGAGATACCTTATAATAAAAGAGTTTTGGGAAACCCAAAACCAATTGCCCCTCTTACCAATGAAATGCGTAACTTTATCAATAAAGCTCATAACCAAAAAGAATATCGTGTAATATCTAATTTTTTTAAAGATACTGATATGGTTAGCATTTAGTAGTTAATAATGAGTAACTTAGGGTATTCTTTCTGACGGCTAACGACTAAAGACTAACCACTATTTTTGGTCATTTTCAAAAAAAGTTGTACTTTTTGCCGCCGAAATAATTTTAAGCAGGTGTTTTTCCGCACGGAAAAAAAGGCTGTCAGTCTTAAAGAAAAACAACTTATATGAATTTACAAAAAGAGGTATTTATTTGTGATTATGGTATTTTTTTCTTTTTAGGATTTACCATTAAAGATGAAGAAACTAAAGCTACTGTTGTACCAACCAATTTCTTAGTAGAAACTCCTCAGCTGGCTACCGCTATGCCAGATGCTACCAATATCGAGGAAACTATTGCTTTCAGTGCCCTACACGCTGGTAAAAACCTTTGTAGGATTTAAAGAAGCCTTAGCCTATCGCGAGTCGCGTGGCAGTTATACGGTAGTAAACCGTTTTGGGTATATGGGCAAATACCAATTTGGCAAACGTATCTTGCGCTTTTTTTGGGGTAAATGATATGGATGAGTTTCTCAACTCTCCTGAGCAGCAAGAACGGGTCTTCACCCTCAGTCTACAGCGCAGCAAATGGTTTTTGCGCAGGAAATAGAAAAATATGTAGGCATCAACGGAATAGAAATAACAGAATCAGGTATTTTAGCAGCTGCACATGTAGCAGGGGCAACCTCCGTTCGCAAATATTTTAAATGCCAAGGCAATTATGATTTTTGCCGATGGCAATGGCATTACACTGCAACATTATCTGAAGCTCTTTTGCAGGCTACGACACCTCGCACATAGTGCCAGAAGAAAAACCTAAAAATATAACTTTTTCAACTCGATATAATTACTTTTGTCAAGAAACGAACTGATATACAGTTTTTCTTGACAAAGTTTTGTGTAATTATTTAGTGAGTAGTAGTTATTCTTTTAGGCTTTTTTTATGTTAAAATATTTGCGCATTTAGAAATAATATGTACTTTTGCGTCGTAAATAAATGAAACAACGAGTTTGTTAAACACAACATATTAAGAAAAGTTTCACGTTTTTTATTGTTCTACATACAAGAAAAAGCGTGTAATACTGAAGCATATAATTTTAATTTTTTTGTAATATGAGTTTAGTATTCAAAACCCTTCGTTGGGGCGCACTTCTTTGCAGCCTCATACTGCTCACTACCGCTTTTGTTCCTTCAGCCAAAGCGAGTAGTAAAGACCTTAGTTGCACTGTAGAAGTGCGCAATGCTGATGGTTCGGCTGCTAAATACGCTAAAGTATCTACCGATGTGTCAGGGTGGCGTATTCTGTGCCGGCGGACGTACTTTTGAGGCGAACGCTAATGGCAAAGTAACCCTTTATTGGGTAGAATGGTTTGTAAGCTTACAGCTGTATTTGTAAAAGGTGATAAATACAAAGTGGACTACCAAGACGGCGGTTCGTACACCTTACTCTTAAATAATAACCCTAAAAACAAAAAAAGTAATGAAGATGTTAAAAACATTTAGGGTATCTTATGCCTCAGTATGGCTATTTTGGTAGGCTGTAGCAAGAAAGACGAGGGAGAAGACAACCCAACTCCTACTCCTCCTGAACCCACTCCCAAAGAAGAAGTGGTAAAAAACAAAAGTATCACCGTTGAACTTCCTAAAGAAGTAGATAAGAAAATCTTAGATGAGCTAGTAGTCTCTAATGCTTACGGAAATTTTCAAACTAACTGAAAAGCCAGAAGAGAGCAAACCTAATCCTGCAGGGAAGAGGTGCTATTAATGGAAATGTTTTCTATGGGGAACTTTTCAGTATACTTCACCTGGGCTTATTATCAACAATGTACTCAACCAACAAGGAGACTTAATGATGTGCTGTGTAACGGACCCTACAGCAAGAACAGGAAGTCTTATTATAGATGCTGAACAAACAGCCATTGCCTTACTAATGTTGCGCCCTGAGCTTATTACAAGTAATAAAGCTGAGTTTCAGCAAGCTGTGAAAAATTATCGAAGTTTACCTGAATTTGGAGATTATAGAGCTCAGGTAGCTGCTGAAAATGCTCGTAAGTATGAATGCTCGTAAGTGCCCTAATTATTCAGGACTCAATGGTTATAACAGAGTTTTAGTTGCCCTACTGAAAAAAGTAAGAGCTAATATTTCAAATAGTAATGAAAGCCAAGTAGAGTTTACTAAGGGTAGTATGAAGAAGAAAGATGGTGCTTTCAATTTCACAGTTACTAATCATCTGAAGAGGTGATACACATCTATCCTAAAAAATGAAAATTGCAAAAACAATGGGCTTATTGCTGGTGAAGAGTATATAGATGAAGGTGGACTTTCAAAAGTAGAAGTGCTCAAACCACAAGGTACTAATTATTGGAAAGTAGTATACGGCTCATTGCAAGGAGAGACTGGTAGTATTTTCAAAGCGACTACTGACCCTATAAGTGTAGATATAGGCGATGCCGATAAACTGAAATTAGAAATTTATGGAGTAGGACAATTAGAAAAGCCTTTTGATGAGTATTCTGAAGACGACGTATTCTTATAGCTTTCTTACATGGTGGATACAGTGATTTTATAAAACCTATTATTGATTTAGCTTTAGGACTTGAAGATTTAGGAAATGCTTCAGGAGTTGACAACTTCAAGTATGATTTTCGCTATGGTTCTAGAAACCATCCTTTGAGACAGCTTCTTACTACCTTAGCAGAGGATTTTTATGAAAGACCCTGAAGAACTAAAAATTCTTGAAGAGTATTCACGATAGAGAGTTTTTGATAGCAAGTGGGCAACTATCCTATTTTATGGTTCAACAGTTGCTTAACAACCCTGATGCTAAAAAAAGCAAAATCAGTATATGAGTAATATCTATGAGCTAACCAAAAATGTATGCAGGAGTAACTCGTACTAAAGATATCTATAGAAGTACCCTTAAAAGTTACTACAACCAAAGTTCTCATATACTAAAAAGCTAATTTTTGTAACGAAAGTAATTAAGATAAGTGAGTTATCAGTGGATATAGCAGGGAGCTATTTATGCTTATTTTAACACTAATGCTGTTTCTCAACTTATTGAAGACCGTGCCGATGCTCCTTACTTTACACTAATTAGCCCTAAAGAGGGTGAAGCGTTCAACGATACTAAGACTATTACCTTTAGATGGGATTTCTTCAGAGGCAACTTCAATGCATTTGGTGATAGAATGAAAATAGATTTGGTAATAGAATGTCTACAGCGCGATGGGTCTTATATTATAGAAACTATACCAGATTTGCCTTATGACGCCCGCGAAAAGACAGTAGACCTCAATACTATTGCAAGTTTCAAAAGGCTTATATATCTTCCGTTGGAAAGTGATAGCCCGTCACCGTCTCAATAGCAATATGAAGGTAGAGTCAGCTTATGGTAATTTTAGAACCAAAGAGTTAGCTCCTCTCACCCTTTCTACCGATGCAGTAACTCTCAAAAAGGGAGAAAATGTGCAAGTAAACATTACCTCTGGTACAGGTAGCTATACTCTTGCTACTAGCAATGCCTACATAGCTACTGCCAGCTTGGTAAAAATGAATACTATAACCGTTTTTGGTAAAGGCAAAGGTACTGCTGTAATAGTAGTAACAGACAATGAAAGTGGCGAAAAAGAAAAGTATAACAGTAAATGTTCAGGCAAGTGCTTCTGATATTCCTGATGGAGTAATAATTGAAAATGGAGTGCTTAAAAAATGGCCTTGCGACAAGATTCCTGATGATGGTAAAGTCGTAATTCTAATACTGTAACTGAAATAGGGAGAAGAGCTTTCTTTGATTGTAGCGAGCTTATAGCTGTTGAAATTCCTAACTCTGTAACTATAATAAATGAACAGGCTTTCTCATCTTGCAAAGGCCTAACAGCTATCAATATACCAAGCACTGTAGAAAAACATTGGTTATGAAGCGTTTAGTAATTGTAATGGTTTGACAAGTGTTATTATTGCTGATGGGGTAAAAAAAGATAGATGATTATGCTTTTTCTGGTTGTAGTAATATATCAAAAAGTAGTTATCCCAAATTCAGTAAAATATATGGGGACAAGAGTTTTTTTCTTGACTGTACAAGTCTCGTTACAGTTAAATTATCTGAAAATATACTTTCCATTCCTCATTCTACATTCAATAGGTGTTATAGTTTAAAAAAATGTTGATTTTTCCAGTAGATTAACAAGAGTTGAAGATTATGCTTTTTCTGAATGTACAAGTTTAGTTTCAATGACATTGCCCAACACAATTACATACATAGGTAACAATGCTTTTCTCAAAAGTAAAAAAATTCAATTCTATTACAATTAAAAGCAACTAAACCTCCTTTAGTAGCTCCTAATTCTTTTTAACTATACAAACTTAAGTAGTGTTTTTGTTCCAGAAGTGAGTATAGATGCTTATAAAACTTTTTGGAGTAGCATTTTTGACATTTCTAAACTAAAAACCTATTACTAATTAGCAACTAGTTTTTTTATATAAATGAAAAAATAGTAATCTAGCAACCTTATTATAGCAAAAAGAGCTACTTCACAATAAGAGGTAGCTCTTTTTATTAATGTCATCGAATGCCGTGTCATTTGCCATTTGTCATTTGTCATTATTTTAGTACCTTTTGCCCCTAAAATGCCTTATAGTTGTCGTTATGAAAAAACGCCTATTTTTACTCGATGCCTACGCCCTTATTTTTAGGGGCTACTACGCTTTTATTAAGAACCCGCGCATCAATTCCAAAGGACTGAACACTTCAGCCATTTTGGGCTTTATGAACTCCCTTTTCGATGTGATGAAAAAGGGCGACCTCATCATTTAGCCGTAGCATTCGATAAGGGGCGGTAGTGTAGCGCGCACCGAGCTTTTTGCCGATTATAAAGCTAACCGCGAAGAAACCCCTGAGGCTATCCGCATAGCTATTCCTTATATACATCAGATTCTCAATGCCTTGCATATCCCTATTATCGAAAAAGAGGGCTATGAGGGCCGACGATATCATAGGAACCCTTGCCAAGCAGGCCGAAAAAGCAAGATTATCAGGTCTATATGGTTACCCCCGATAAAGATTACGCACAGCTGGTGAGCGACAATATCTTTATGTATCGCCCCCTCGCGGAGGAAACGACATAGAAATATGGGGGGTGAAAGAGGTACAAGAGAAATTCGAGGTACAAAAACCCTTGCAAGTGATAGACTTTCTGGGTATGATGGGCGATGCGGTCGATAATATCCCTGGCCTACCAGGGGTGGGCGAGAAGACTGCCAAAAAAAGCTCCTCGCTGATTTTTGGTTCTTTAGAAAACCTCCTTGCTAATACCGATCAGCTTAAAAGGCAAGTTGCGCGAGAATATTGAGAATAACAAAGAAAAAGGTATCCTCTCTAAGCAGTTGGCTACTATTATGCTCGATGTGCCCGTTGTCTTTGATGAGAAGGACTGCGAAGTCTCTACCCCCGACTTTGAGGCGGTAGGCAAACTTTTTGAAGAGTTAGAGTTTCGTCAGTTGTTAGTCAATTTTTCAAAAAGGTATATCAGCCAGAAGCGGTAGTACAAAGCAATCAGAAGGCAGCTTCAGCCCAGTTAGATATGTTTGCCGTACAAGGGCGACTTGTTTTGCTCAGCCCCAAGTAGTGGTCGAAAAGAAGACAGCCGCCAATACCCCCATTACTACCAGCTGGCAGATACCCCAATGGCACAACAATTACTGCTACAGTCGCTATTGCAGCAAACAGAAGTCTGTTTTGATACCGAAACAACCGCTATTGACGCTCTCGAAGCTGAATTGGTAGGCATTTCCTTCTGTTGGACGGCGCACAAAGGGTATTATGTGCCATTCCCTGTAGATAAAGAAGCTGCAACCGCCCTACTGAATACTTTTCGTCCGTTTTTTGAGAATGAAAAAGATAACCAAAGTAGGTCAGAATTTGAAATACGACCTCAAAGTACTCGAAAATTACGGCATAAAGGTACAAGGGGCGCTATTTGATACGATGATAGCTCACTACCTTATCAACCCCGATATGCGCCATAATATGGACTTGCTTTCGGAAACCTATTTGGGCTATACCCCTATTGCTATCGAAAGCCTTATAGGCAAAGGCAAGGCACAACGCTCGATGCGTACTGTCGCTTTAGAAGAGGTGAAAGAGTATGCGGTAGAAGATGCTGACGTTACTTGGCAACTAAAGGATGTTTTTAAAGGCAGAATTGCCTAAAGTAAATGCCCAAAAAGTATATGCCGATTTAGAGATGCCCTTGCTGAAAGTATTAGCGGCAATGGAGCGCGAGGGGGTAACCCTTGATGTGGCGTATCTGAAAGAATATTCTAAAACCTTAGATGCAGAGATAGCACAATTAGAAGCCACTATAGCTGAGCAAGCAGGTACGCCTTTTAATTTGGCATCACCCAAGCAGTTAGGGCGATATTCTCTTCGAGAAACTCAAGATAGACAGCAAGCCTAAGAAGACGAAAAACGGGGCAATATGCTACTTCAGAAGAGGTCTTGGCTCCTTTTTGCAGCTAAACACAAGATAGTAGCCGATATATTAGAGTGGCGACAAGTGCAGAAACTTAAATCTACCTATGTAGATGCGTTGCCGTTAGAGGTGAACCCCCGCACAGGGCGTGTGCATACTACCTATATGCAGACGGTAGCCGCTACGGGGCGCCTTAGTAGCAACAATCCTAACTTGCAGAATATCCCTATCCGTACCGAGCGTGGGCAACGAGTGCGCAAGGCATTTATAGCTCGCAATAGCGATTATGTACTCCTCTCAGCCGACTATTCGCAAATAGAGTTGCGCATCATTGCAGCCTTAAGCGCAGAGCATAATATGATAGAATCTTTCTTGCACGGCGAGGACATTCACCGCGCTACGGCAGCCAAAGTGTTCAATGTACCTTTAGAGGCGGTTACTCGCGAGCAGCGTAGCCACGCCAAAACGGTAAACTTCGGTATTATCTATGGCGTATCAGCTTTTGGTCTTTCGGCACAAACCGATTTGAGCAGGTCGCAGAGCAAGGAACTGATAGATACCTATTATGCTACTTACCCCAATCTGCGCAACTACATACAGAAGCAGATACACTTTGCCCAAGAGCACGGCTATGTAGAGACCGTACTGGGCAGGCGTCGCTACCTGCCTGATATACATTCGCGCAACCAAGTAGTGCGAGGGGCAGCAGAGCGCAACGCAGTGAATGCGCCTATACAAGGGTCGGCTGCCGATATTATCAAGATAGCGATGATACGCATTTACGACTTACTGCAAGCCCAGCAATTGCAAACCCGTATGCTGCTACAAGTACACGATGAGTTAGTATTCGATGTGCCTAAAACTGAATTAGAGATAGTGAAACCTCTCATCAAAGAAGCGATGGAAAGCGCCTTTACTCTTGCTGTTCCGTTAGTCGCTGATTTAGGGTATAGGTGCCAACTGGCTAGATGCTCATTAAAATGATTAACAAATAACTAAATAATGAAACAGAAATTAAATATAATAAGCATTATACCGCTACTGATATTCGTAGCAATATTCTTAGGAAGTGGTTTGTATTTTGATAACTTTTTATTCGCTACCAGCCCCTATTATAGCGCTTTTTGCAGTAGTGATAGCACTCCTTATTTATAAGGCTCCGCTGAATGAGAAAAATAGCACTCTTCTTCAAAGGAGCAGGCGATAGTAATGTGTTGCAAATGTGCGTTATCGCCCTCTTAGCAGGGGCATTTTGCTTCAGTAGCTAAAGCCTCTGGTAGTATAGACAGTATCGTGAATATGGGTATGTACTATATTTCGCCTCAATACTTTCCGGTAGGTATTTTTCTTATAGCTTCTTTTCTATCGTTTTGCTACAGGTACGTCAGTAGGTACTATTATGACGCTTTCGCCTATTGTCTTCAACCTCGCTACCGAAAGTCACTCTAATACGGCTCTTATTGGGGCATCGCTGTTGTCAGGGGCTATGTTTGGCGATAACCTATCGCTTATTTCTGACACTACCATTGCCGCTACCCAGTCGTTGGGTTGTAAGATGAGCGACAAGATGAAAGCTAATGCTAAGATTGCCCTACCAATGGCATTGCTTTCAGTGATTGTTCTTTTGTTTATAGGCAACCCCGAAGCGCAGACCTTTACCCATAGCGAGGCATATCACGACTTTAATGTAGTGCTTATTTTGCCGTATATAGCAGTAGTGATTATCTCTCTTTTTGGGGGTGAGATGTATTTGTGTCGCTTTTTCTTGGGAGTTCTCTTATCAGGAGTGATAGGCTTATCTTATAGCAAGTTTGGTTTTTTAGACTTTACCCAGCATACCTATAAAGGTTTTATGGATATGGCTGATATTTTCTTCTTGTACTTTATCATCGGTGGATTGGCTCTTTTAGTAGAACATTTCAGCGGTATACAATACCTGATGAATCTTATCGCTAAGCATATTAGGAGTGGGGCATCGGCATTTGCTCGGTATGGGCTTCCTCGTGACGGTAGCCGATGTATGTGTAGCCAATAATACGGTAGCGATTCTTATCGTATCGAAGATAAGCAAGCGCATCAGCGAGCAGTTTAACGTGCCGCTGCGCAATGCCGCTTCGGTGCTCGATATCTTTTCTTGCTATGCCCAAGGTCTTATTCCTTACGGGGCACAGGTTATTGGGCTTTATCAGTTCGCCCATACAATGGATTATCCTCAATTAGTGATGTACTCAGTATATTTACACTTGCTGCTGATTGGTACTTTGGTATATATTTACTTTTAGTCAGAAGAAAGCACAAACGGTATAACCCATAGTGAAATGTATATCAGTTACCACCCCTATCTATAATCACCCAGTACCCGATAATCATCGCTTTCCGATGCAGAAGTACGCCCTTTTGCCGCAACAGCTTCTGCACGAAGGGATAGCCGAGCCTACGGACTTTCGCACCCCTCTAAGGTAAGTCTGAAACGCTCTGCTTGGCGCATACCCCCGATTATGTGCATAAGTTTGTGCAGCTACAGCTGTCGCATAAAGAGGCATTGCCTATTGGTTTTTGTGCAAAATCAGCAGTTAGTAGACCGCGAACTCACCTTAGTACAAGGTACCATTGAGGCAGCCCTATGGGCACTGCACACCGCTGAGGTAGGGGTTTAATATAGCAGGGGGTACGCATCACGCGTTTTTCTGATAGGGGAGGGTTTCTGTATGCTCAATGACCAAGCAGTAGCGGCTGCCTATTTGCTGGCGCATACAGCTGTTAGAAAAAGTGCTTATTATCGATTTAGATGTACATCAGGGCAATGGTACTGCCGAGATATTTAGGCACGACCCGCGTGTCTTTACCTTTTCGATGCACGCAGAGGGTAATTACCCTTTTTGTAAAAAGAACAGTCCGATAGAGATATCGCCCTGCCTACAGGCACTACTGATGCGGCTTACCTTTCTGTACTTACTTCTGTTTTGCCCGAAATCATCACCGCTCATCAGCCTGATTTTTGTGTTTTACCAATCGGGAGTAGATGTGCTTAGTAGCGATAAACTAGGTAAACTATCGCTGAGTGTGCAAGGCTGTGCAGACCGTGACCGATTTGTATTCAATCTTTGTCGCCAATACCACCTGCCGGTGCAATGCTCTATGGGAGGAGGTTATTCGCCTCAGCTTTCAGCTATCCTTAGAGCACATACCAATACTTTTTATGATGAGCCAATAACCCTTAATATCACTAAAAATAAATGAAAAAGAATTATTTAGGCATCTTTATCAAGTTTTTCTTTCAAGGAATTCTTATTATAGGCCCTCTTAGTGCCACCGTGTGGATTATATGGTCTATCTTTAAGAGCGTAGATAACTTAGTGCCCAACATCTCTCGCCAATACCCAGGGGCTGTATTTGCGGCTGTGCTGTTCGGTACCGCACTTATCGGCTTTGTAGGGTAGTAAACTTATTTTTGGGGCAGCTATTCGTTAGCCTAATGGATTATATAGTAGCACATATACCTGGTGTGAAGATTATCTATTCGTCTATCAAAGATATGTTGGCTTCGTTTTGTAGGCGATAAACGCAAGTTTACCAATCCTGTGTGGGTACGAGTTAATGAAACGCCTGAAATATGGCGTATAGGCTTCCTTACCCAGCATACTATGAACTTTACAAATCTGGAAGGTATGGTAAGTGTTTATCTGCCGCACTCTTACGCTATATCGGGGTGGGTAATCGTTACTTCTGCCGAAAAATATTAAACCAGCTGAGGGTTTTACCGCCCAAAAAGCTATGGAGTTCGCCCTGAGTGGGGTATCCTTAAAAGTGATAAATAATATCAAAATGCCCATTAGCTAAAAGCTAATGGGCATTTTTAATTATTAAAAGCTGAATTAGTACCACCAAAGCCAAATGAATTGCTCAAGAAAGCATTGATGGACTTTTTGTTGCGTACTACTGATAATATTTAGCTTGGCACTGTCTTCATCAGGGGTTTCGAAGTTGATGTTAGGGAGCTATAAAGTCGTGTTGCATCATTAGAATGCTGTATATGAGTTCGCTTGCCCCTGCCATCCAGCATTCGTGTCCCGTCATCGATTTGGTAGAGCTCACAGGCGTTTTGCTGCCAAATACTTCGTAAATAGCCTTTGCCTCATTGGTATCGCCTATAGGGGTAGATGTAGCGTGCGCATTGATATAGTCTATCTGGTGGGGCTGCATACCTGCATTTTGGAGCGCTCGCCTCATCGCGCGGGCAGGGCCTTCTACACTTGGGGTAGAGATATGAGCGCCGTTAGATGAAAAGCCGTAGCCTACTACTTCGGCTATAGGGGTACCCCACGCTTTGGCGCGTGTTCATAACTTTCGAGTATAAGGGTGGCAGCCCCTCCGCTAGGGACTAAGCCATCGCGGTGAGCATCAAACGGACGAGAGGCAAGCGCAGGCGCCTCTTCGCGTATTGAGAAAAACTCCTAATCCGTCGAAGCTGCCCATACAATAAGGATTTACCTCTTGGGCTCCGCCGCATATGATACAATCTTGCATACCACTCTGTATCAGCAGATAGCCTAACCCTACGGCGTGCGAACCGCTGGCACAAGCCGCACTAATGCTCATATTGACTCCGCGTAGCTGAAAGAGCGTAGAGAGGTTCATCGTAACGGTAGAGTTCATCGTGCGAAATACTGCCCTGAACCGAGCAATGCTGTGTCTTTCTTCTCTCGTATTTTTGTCGTGTGTAAGGACTACCGATTCGGCTACGCTATCATTTCCGTAGAGAATGCCTACTTCATTCTGGCGTAGGAAGTCGAGGTCTATTTGTGCCGCGCTAAGGGCATCCCGGGTAGCCATATAGGCAAACTCACTTTCCTGTCCCATAGAGATACGCTCTCTCCGCCCCAATATACCTTTGAGCTCTGGGGTAGGTAGGACACCTGTAAGGGATGACCTATAGCCCATCAGCTTGCGCTCGGGCTGTACTACAATGCCCGACTTCCCGTGATATAATGAGCTATAGACCTCGCTTAACGAAGTGCCTATCACGAATAAATCCCCATTCCTGTGATGACAACCCTCATAAGAATTTTTGATTAGAGTGATGAAAGGTCTTTACCAATGTCTCTTCGGTAATAAGCCCCTTCGAAATGTATTTTGCTGATACTGTGGTATGACTTCTGTAGCGCTTGGTGAAAAATCAGCTCCTAAGGAGGTGATTGCCAATACCCTGCCGCCTGCCGTTAGCAGTGCGCCCTCTTTTTAGGGTAGTGCCTGCGTGGTATACCATACTATCGGTTACATCTTCTGTGCCGGTGATGACTTTCCCTTTTTCGTATTCCTCAGGATAGCCCCTGATACCATTACCACTGTGGTAGCGCTTTCTGGGGTTACTTTTAGCTCTTGTGCAGCCAAAGTGCCGTTGTAAAGCGATTGGAACAAAGGTACTAAGTCGCTTTCTATGCGGGGTAATACCACTTCTGTTTCAGGGGTCGCCCATACGCACATTGTATTCTATCACGTAAGGCTCGCCTTCAACTTTTATAAGTCCGATGAATACAAAACCTTTATAGACGATGCCTTCTGCTTGTAGTCCGTTTATGGTAGGTTTTACGATGCGCTCTTCTATCTTCTGCATAAAAGCGGCATCGGCAAAAGGCACCGGCGAAACCGCCCCATACCACCGGTGTTGAGCCCTGTATCGGCTTCGCCAATACGCTTGTAATCTTTGGCAGTAGGCAATATTTTATAATCAACGCCATCGGTTAGCACAAAGCAGCTAAGCTCTATACCTTTGAGGAACTCTTCTATCACTACTTTGGTGCTAGCTTGCCCGAATTTAGCCTCGATGAGCATACGGCGCAGTTCGGCTTGCGCTTCGTGTAGGTCTTCGAGTATTACGACCCCTTGCCTGCCGCCAATCCGTCGGCTTTTGAGGACGTAAGGGGCTTTCATCGTGCTGAGGAAAGCACAACCTTCCTCGACAGTTTCCTTAGTAAAACTCGCATATTTAGCCGTAGGAATGTTATGGCGCACCATAAACTCTTTGGCAAACTCTTTACTGCCCCTCGAGGGTAGCACCGAGTTGTGAAGGGCCTATCACTTGTACGTGAGCAAGGTCTTTGTCGCTAACAAAGAAATCATATACCCCTTTTACTAAAGGGTCTTCGGGACCTACTACCACCATTGCAATCTGTTTTTCGAGTACAAAAGGCTTTCAGCGCAGGGAAATCAGTAGGGCTAATAGCTACATTGGTAGCTACGAGGTGGGTACCCCCATTACCAGGGGCTATGTAAAGCTGGTCGCAAAGTGGACTGCTGTGTAGTTTTACGGCAAAGGCGTGTTCGCGACCGCCAGAGCCTAAGATTAGTATATTCATTTCTGTTGATTTGTCAATTTGTCAATTTGTCAATTTGTCAATTTGTCGATTTGTCAATTTGTCGATTTGCTGATTTGTCGATTTGCTGATTTGTCGATTTGCTGATTTGTCGATTTGCTGATTTGTCGATTTGTCGATTTGTTTTATTTATTGATTTTGCAAATGGGTATGGGTTGCATTTTGTGTTGGTTAGCACGGTTGAGGCGAGTGTATATCTCGAATACTTCGCGCTGTCTGCCTGTAAAGTCTTCAGCGGTATGTCCTTGCTCGGTTTGGAGCATAGCCCACTCTAACTCGTCATAAGTGGCTTTTAGCTGGTCTTCATCGCTGCGGTCATCGCCAAAAAGTCCGTCAGAGGGTTTTGGCTTTGAGAATGCTTTGAGGCACCTGTAAGTACTCGCCAAGTTTGTACACTTCACTCTTCATCAGGTCGGCTATAGGACTGATGTCTACGCCCCTATCGCCGTATTTGGTGAAGAAGCCTACGCCAAAATCTTCTATCTTATTGCCTGTACCTACTACGATATACCCCTCTAAACCAGCGAAGTAGTAAAGAGTCGTCATTCGTAGGCGGGCACGTGTGTTAGCCAAAGCCATTTCGTAGGTAGGCTTATCGGTCAGTGGTACTTGCACTACGAATTGGTCGAATACAGGGTGAGGGTCTACCCGCAAATTAGTGATGTTAGGGTAGTGCGCCTTGAGGAAGCTGATATGCTCTTCGGCTCTGCTTACGTGGCTTTCTGCCTGATGAATGGGCATTTCGAGGCAAAGGGTTGGCAGCCTGTACGCGCGCAGAGAGTAGAGACTACGGCAGAGTCTACCCCTCCTGATATGCCTATCACCAAGCCTTTGACACGGGCTTGCTGGGCGTAGTTTTTATCCAATCAATGATTTGAGAAGCTGTTTTTCCACTTTTTGATATTTTTTTGAATTGTTATGATAGGAAATTTACTATAGCATCGCCGTTTTGGGCTGCTGTGGCGAAAAAAACTGTTGCAACTTTTCGAAGTGATACTTTAGGTAAGAAAAAAATCATCTTCGTTCCACTCTAATGAGGGGTAAAGCTCCTCGTTCGCTGCCATCTCTTTGGGATTGTAGTTTTCCCTTAGGGTCTGCTTCGGACATAGCACTGAGTCGCTTACTGAGTGCCGCTACTTGAGCAGGGGGTAATGTAGTGTGCAGGTCCAAATCCATAGAAGTCAGACTGCTCATCAAAAAGCTGTCCGCTGAAAAAGAGACGAGATACATCATCGTCTTCATCTTCTTCGTAGCCACAGACGAAAGCACTGCCTGTGAGTAGGTACATAATACCACTCCACGCCTTATCAACATCAAATAAACGTTCACTAGTTTCTTCAACCTCGAAAAGCGTATAAATCTCCTCTTCGAGTGCCTTAGGTTCTTTTTAGATATTTGTCAAACTCCGCCTTAGGGTACGCGGAGGTAGTTCATAATCATACCCATAATATTGCTGTTTTACTATTGAAAGCACAAAGATAGTAATTTAATGACAAATGGCAAATGGCAAATGACAAATTAGAATATTTTTTTCTGTTTTTTTGTTTTTGGAGATATTTATACTTTGGGCGATGTGGTGTTCTTCCTGTATCGTTCCTATATTGTTTCTATAGGGAAGGTAAAGGGTAACTAAGGGAGGAAATTTTTCTAAAAAAATATTGGGGATGTTAATAATATTCTATGATTCTCTTTTTGTGGTTGTCAGTTTGCCGTCTTCGTATTCCTTGACGAGAGTGGCACTGCCTTGGGCATCATATTCATACTCGTAAGTGGTAGTAACCGAATAAGTAGTAATATACTTCTGTTCACGTTTTTCTAAATAGTCCTTGCTGTTGTAAGTATATGTAGAGGTTAAAAAGCTCATTTCCGTTATCTATGTAAAACTCTCCTTTAATGACTTGTCCTTTTTTTGTTATGGGTTAGTACATTTTTCTGCTTACCTCCGTCTTTGTGTTCAATATTTATTTCTCTCTTGAGATTCTTATGGTCATAAGTGGAGTTCATTACAATTTTATCGTCATCTTTTTTTGTAAAAATCTGTTCGGGTAAGCTCTAAGCCTTCGGGGTTTAGCTTACTAATGCTTTTGGTATAGGATGTCTCCATCGCTGTTGTAAGCGGTTGTTTTTACTTCGTCGGCAGTGCGAGTAATGTACATTTTTCTGACTGTCTGTTCGGCTTCGTCCTCGTTCTCATCAGGAGGAGTTAAGCGAACGGCTTCAGTATAATAGCCTTTTTCATCAAAAAATATACAACATTGAATCGGAGGCTTTTGGTTTTCTCTTCAAAAAAACACTCTATCAACATTGCCGTAGTAATAGGTTAGCTCGAGCATTTGTTTTACCTTGCCGTGCAATTGGTTATCGTCTAAATCAGTAAGAGGTTTAATACGTGTTTGGCAGCCTACAATGGCTATTAAGGTCGTTAGGATGATTAGTGCTTTCCTCATAGTTTGTTAGGGGTTTTTATTTGCTGTATTTGATAATTTATTAGCTAGCCAGCTTACGTAGAACAACTGAAAGCTGTGGTATAGCATTATGGGTAAGAGAAACATTACCTTATTGTCGTCAGGAATGCCCAATACCATCATAAACAAGCTGCCGTGTACTAATGATTTTTTTAGAGCCGCAAAAGGTAGTAGTGATAGTGTCTTCGCGGTTGAAGCCCAAACGCTTAGCTGCCCAGCCCTAATACGTGATAGACAATAAAGAACAGCCCTACTGATGCCCCTGCGATAATAAGAAACGTTACGGCTGGTACGCTGCTGAACACTTGGTTTACAAAGGCTGTAGAAAAAGCTCTCATAGACGATTAGCAGTATAATAAGTCGGTCGAACTTGCCGATGAGTTTTCCGTAACGGGTGATGAACTTACGGCATAAGGGGTTTAGAAGCAAGCCTAATACGATAGGCAAGAGCACTTTTAGCAATAGTTGTTGGATGATAGAGGCTTGGTCGACTGTAGCGTTGCTGCTGTTATCCATAAAGGGGTGCATTAGCATAGGGGTGGCAAAGATGCCGATAAGTCCTGATATAGAGGCGTTGAAAATAGCTGAGGGTACATTGCCTTTTAGCGATAGAGACCATCACTACTGATGATGATACGGTAGAGGGCAGGCAAGCGAGGAAGTATATGGAAAAACCATAGCAGGTAGAAAGTAGTGCCTTTGGCTAATGGGTAGAAAGCAATGACCAAAAAGGGGGAAAAAGCACAAAGGTAGCCAGCTGCACCAATAGGTGTAGTTTCCAGTTTTTGATGTCGTTTACTACCTCGCGGATATTGAGTTTAAGCCCATAGAGGAGGAAGATAATCACTATGCCCCAATCAATAAAAGTACCTAAATTGAAGTAAGCGTTGTAGCTTTCGTGATAGGGGATTAGTTTGCCCAATAGTACCATTAGTACTAAGAGCCAAAGGAAGGCGTTTTTGCTAAAAAAATCTTGGTCATTTTCATATTCTTTTTATCCATTCTTTAAGTTTATTTTCGAGTAATTGTTTATTGGGAGGTATAGCTGGTATTCAGTAGCATAAATATTGGCTTCTTTAGGTAGCGTAAGTTCTACTAAAGCATCTTTCTTCTCTCTACATATCAGAATGCCAATGGTAGGCTTCTCAAAAATCTTGTTTAACAAAGCGATTGAAGTAGTTTACATACATCTGCATTTGTCCTAAATCTTGATGAGTAAGTTTGTCTACTTTGAAATCTATTAAGCAATAACATTGCAATAATCTGTTATATAGTACTAAATCGACATAGAAAAATTCTTCGTCGAAAGTAAAGCGTTTTTGTCGTGCTTCAAAAAGGAATCCTTTTCCCATCTCAAGTAAAAATCTTTTATTCGATTGATAATAGCACTTTCAAGTTTTGATTCACTATAAGTCCTCGTCAGGCTTTAGTCCTAAAAAATTCTAAGGTGAGGGGGTTTTTTTAATAATATCAGCAGGCTTTTCTATCGTTTGTCCTTCAGAAGCTAAACGCATCACTTCTTCTTTATTACGGCTTAGAGCTACTCGTTCATAAAGACTTGCATTGTATTGCCTTTGCAGCTGCCTAACGCTCCAATGCTGCTGAGCTGCTTCTATTTCATAAAAAGAGCGTGCATTGGCGTCTTTGATGCGTATGAGAACAAGGTAGTGCGACCAAGATAAACAAAAATCTTTTCTGGAAATCGTAAACACTGTTTACGATTTTTTTCTTTCTGAACTAAGTGAATAAATAAGATAGAATTTTTCTGAAAAGAGTGAGATTTTCTACAGACCACCCGCTACCAAATCTATCTGTTAGCTTTGCTGATAGTTCCTTGAGGATAGCCTTGCCATAAGTTGCACGCTCTTGCCCCTCTTGTTCATTCTCAACAATAAACTGACCTATACAATATTTGGTATACACTTCAGCTGTATTAACAGCCGTAACAACTTTCGTCCTTACCTGCTCTATAAGCTCAGCTATCTTTTTCAAACAAGTTGTTTGTCCGTTTATTTAACGATGCTTTTATATTACTAACCATTAGTTGCTTATTGTGATTTGATAGCGCAAAAATATAAAAAACTTTTTGAAGAAAGTGTATCAGAGAAAGAAGCAGAAGGGGTGTATGATTGTGAGACCCCTTCTGCTATTCTCTGAAATATCGCCCGACTTTCTGAGGAGAATAGAATAGATGAAAGAGAATGAAAGTCGGGACTTTAAGAAAAGCAAATATCTTGTGTATTTTCGGGGGCAAAGATAAGCATTTTACCCCCTATACGTTAAAAGCTATGTTAAAATTTAATGTAATATTGTTAAAAATTTTTTTGATAGCTGTCTAAAAAAATGTACTACTTGTTGTTGTCGTGTGTAAGTCGCCTTTGAGGATAATATAACTAATGTGGTGTAGGTCAAGCATTTGTTGGAAGAAAGCAAATACTTCATCGCGTTCGTTGGGCTTATCGCGTAGGGTCATCGGCTACCCAAAGGTACATCGATGTAGGTTAGGAATATAAAAATCGTAATGATGAGAGGGCTGCTTGTTCTATACGAGGGTCGCAATAACCGTAGTACAGATAAGAGTAAATCATCAGCTCCAGCAGACAGGTGTCGCAGAAGAGGAAGCGATGGGCTTGAGCAGCTAACCTCGTTTTTCGGTGCGTATCTGTCCTTCGGCTATAGGCAGTACATCGTCAGGGGTGCAAGTAAGTCGCTGTTCGTCCCACTTGCGTTGCAGATAGGTACGCATATACTCCGCTACATATAGAGTATGGTAGTGTTGCGCCAATAGCGCGCTTAGGGTAGTTTTGCCTGTGCTTTCAGGCCCTATAAAAAGCTACTTTTTGTGAGGGGACTGGGGTGTTGCGTAAGTGTCGTTTCCATTCTATATAACCCATAATAGCAATGATGGTGAATAAAAAGGTATTGGAATGAAGTGAAGAGCATTCCTTTTTTTGAGGTATAGGGGTACAGAGATAAAGTCGCCTACAATCCAGAAAAATCCAGTTTTTCGATTTTGCGTTTTTGCCATTAGCCACATACCTACTAAGAAGATAGCGGTGGTGAATACATCAACGTATTCGGTAGGTAAGAAGTGCTCAAAACCCTAATGCTACACCTTCCATAGAGAAGTTATTTTGTATAAAAGGCTTGAGGTAATAGACTGTAGTAACGAAAGTGAGGCTGAAGAGCCCTAAGCCGGCACAGATATACCAATCGCGAGAAGTAGTGCGACTGATAGTAATCACATTGTTATGAGCGTTTTTAGCCCATAGTACCCACCCGTAGATACTCATTGCGGTATAATAAGCGTTGATAAGCATATCGCCCCAGCACATAGTGCCAAAGCAGATAGACAAAGAGTATAGTGCTGATGATACCCGTAGGGTACACCCATATATTCCCTTTTTTAGCAAACCAAACGCTTAAGAAGCCGAAAAAGACTCCGATAATCTCTAAGACTACCAAGTGAGTTTCTACCCCTTGGTATTGAGCAAATAAATCAGTCATCGGTAGTTAGTTAAGAAAAAGGAACGTAGTCGTGGTGGTCAGACTTTACTATTTTTTTACGTACATTAGTCCGTGTTCTACCAATTCAAGAGCTTCTTCTATTTCGGTAGTAAGGAGGCTCATCACTTGGGTGTAATCGCCGTAGATTTGCGTGCTTAGCGGATTTTTCTTTGATAATAAGCCCTGACGCACGTAGTTTTCTGATGAAGTGCTGAATAGGTTTTTCAAAATCGTCTTGCAACGGACTAAAGGTTAGTTCTACAGATATTTTCATAATGGTTATTAGTTTTTAGTGTTTACGAGGTGCAAATGTAAGAACTTTTTCTTAAAGCACAAGGAACTCTTTAATAATTTACTACTACATTTAAGCGTTTTGGCTAATAGCTTCTGTAGTTGTAAGTAGCTCTTTACGGTTTCTAAGAGTTCTCGTTTCTCCTCTTCTTCTGCTGAAGCAAATTGCGCTTGTATCTCCTGAATAAGGTGGCGCACTAATAGCGTGCGAATGTTTAAGATGATATCGCTTACCATTGCGTTGATGTGTGCATCTTTGTCTTTAGCAATGATGTCACGCCGCTCCCAGTCGTCTAAATGGCGGTTTTCATCTTCCATTATTAGGTCTGATACTTTTTCTGATAGGGCAATAGGCAGTTCGTTAGCTATTCTATCTATGTTATAGTCAGGGTCTTCGTTTAGCTTCTGCATCAGCAGCTGGTATATTTGCTTAAAAATCGGGATTGGCGAGCTCAATCTCGTCTTCTTGCAGTTCTAAGAATATTTTTCTCGTATACCTTTTAGGGTCTGCTGTACTTGCTTTTCCTTTAGGTTGCCTTCTTCGTCTTGCTCGAGTATGGTATCGATAAACTCACACTCGCGATTAGCGTATAGCAATAGCGTTTTGATAAGGTCGTGCTCAAGGGTTTCGAGTTTGTTGATGCCGCGTTGCTCTACCGCTTCGGGCGTTCTGCTTACCTGCATAGTAGGCTGCTTGCGCTCTACTTTTTGCCCTTCGTACAGGTCTTTTTTAAGCATTTGCGAAAGGGTACTAAACAGTACCTCTTCCGAAATGTCCATTATCACAGCTACACTCGCGCACATACACCTCGCGTTTGATAGCATCGGGTATTTTGGCGATGCTGTTTATCATATCGCGTATGGTTTCGGCTTTCTTAATAGGGTCGTCTTGTGCCTCTTGCATCAGTAGAGAGGCTTTGAAGCGGATAAAGTCGGTAGCGTGGTCTTGCAGATATATCACAAGGTCTTCGTAGGCAGTCTTGCGCGCAAAGCTGTCAGGGTCTTCACCATCGGGGAAAGTGCAGACCTTTACGTTCATACCTTGTTCAAGAATAAGGTCTATACCGCGAATAGAAGCGCGCAACCCTGCCGCATCACCATCGTATAGCACCGTGATGTTAGGGGTTAGGCGGTGTATAAAGCCTTATTTGGTCAGGGGTAAGAGCAGTACCGCTCGAGGCTACCACGTTTTTCAATACCTTTCTGGTGTAGCTGTATCACATCGGTATAGCCTTCTACAAGGTAGCAGTTATCAGCCTTAGCAATTGCCTGCTTGGCAAAGAAAAATACCATACAGCACTTTGCTCTTGTGATAAATATCACTCTCAGGCGAGTTGAGGTATTTCGCCTGTTTCTTGTCGTTAGTAAGAATGCGCCCCCCAAAGCCGAGCACGCGCCCGCTCATAGAGTGTATGGGGAACATCACCCTGCCTTTAAAAGCGGTCAAACTTGCGGTCGCCATTAACAATCGTAAGTCCCGTTTTCTCTAAATAAGGCAGTTGGTAACCTTTGGCAAGGGCAGCGTCAGTAAAGGCCGTCCATTCATCGGGCGAAAAAAACCTAAACAGAACTTTTTTTGATAGTCTCATCGGTAAAGCCGCGCTCTTTGAAATAAGAAAGTCCGATGAGCTTTTGCCTGCCTCAGTGTTGAGCAGCGAGTCTTGAAAAACTGCTGTGCGTACTCCGACACTATGTAGAGGCTTTTCGCGCTCATCGGCTTTCTCTTTTTCTTCTGTAGATGGTTGGCTTTCTTCAATCTCTATATGATATTTCTTAGCCAGATAGCGAATGGCTTCGGGGTAGGTAAAATGCTCGTGCTCCATTAAAAAGCGATAGCATTCCCCCTTGCCACTGCTGAAGTCTTTCCAAATCTGCTTCACTGGCGAGACCATAAAACTCGGCGTCCGTTCGTTAGAAAAACGGACTTAATCCTTTGTAGTTAGAGCCGGCGCGTTTGAGCTGTACAAAGTCGCCGATGACCTCTTCTACTCGCATCTGGTCATATACTTTATCGATAGTGTTTTTTTGGTAATCACGTTTGTTTTTGACTAAGAAAGTTAGGCAAAAAGTACTATTTTATGTTGAGATACACAAAAATTACTTATCCATACGCACAATGCGAGGCTGAAAGCGCCCTATTACCTCTACCAAATCTGTTTGCGATTGCATTACCGCCTCGATGTTTTTTTATACGCCATAGGGGCTTCTTCGGCATTGCCCCCGATAAGGGTAATATCTTTGGCTTTCAGTACTTTCTTAATGTCTGAACTGGTAAAGCGATTTCTGCTCTCATTGCGCGAGAAGGCACGCCCAGCCCCGTGAGAGGCTGAACTAAAACTCTCGGCATTGCCCTTGCCGCGCACTATGTAGCCCGCATCAGTCATCGAGGCAGGGATAATGCAATACCCTTCGCCAGCAGGAGTCGCTCCTTTGCGATGCACTACCACCTCTTTGCCATCGTGAATTTCTTTCCACGCAAAGTTATGATGGTTCTCAATACGCGCCCTCAATCGTCCGCCTACTGCGCGAATAAGTCGGCGGTGAATATCATCGTGACAAGCCGAAGCGTAATCGCCTGCAAGGTTCATAGCCGTCCAATACTCTAACCCTAAGTGAGTGCTGAGGTCGAGCCACGCAAACTGCTGAGCTTCTTTGGGTAGCGGACATTGTTCGGCAGCCACGCGCACGTATATTGCGCTATCTCCGCCCCAAAACCACGCGAACCGCTATGCGAAAGAATACCCAGTACTTTCCTTTAGGGTAGCCCTATTTGTGGGTCGTCAGCTAAAAGCTCTACCTCACCAAACTCCACAAAGTGGTTGCCACTGCCCGAAGTACCCTATCTGCTTGATAGCTTTGTCCTTCAATCGTTTGAGGATAGGGATAAGCGAAAAAGTATCACGGTCGAAAAATCTCGTGGTCTATGTGCGATTTGTGGGTTTCGTACATACCAAACTTTGTATGTTCGGCAAGGGCTTTCTCGTACTTATCGCGTGCCCCTGAGAGGTATGACACAGGTATATCCAAGATACTGAGGCACATACGGCAACCGATGTCCAACCCCACCCCATAAGGAATGACGGCATTCTCTACCGCCAACACACCCCCTATGGGTAAGCCGTAGCCACTGTGCGCATCGGGCATCAGGGCACCTCCTACCGAAATAGGGAGTTTCAGAGCCGTGTAGAGTTGTGTTTTTGCCTCTTCGGTGATGTCCTCGCCAAAGATATGATAAGGCGCGCGTGTAGCGTTGAGCTGTCGTTTTTCGGTTTTTAGTAGACGAAAGCAGCGCTTCGGCTATCTGCCCGAAAGTGGGTGACCTTCGTACTGTGCAGGATTTTTAGAATATCCTCAAGTACCGACTTTACATACGCCAAGTTTTTAGTAGCGTAATTGCGTTTCATCACTTCCAACGCTACATTAATAGATTGATTATTCGGGAAACCTAACTTGAGTAGGTCTTTCCCCTTGAGTTTTTAAATTTGCCATAATAATTTGTTGATTTGTCAATTAGCAAATTAGTAAATTAGTAAATAGGTAGTAATGTTACTTATTGGCTCATTTTTCAAATTTGCTAATTTTTTTCTTTACATTTTGGATAATCAAAGACAAAGGAATATTGCTTCCCTGGGTCGCTGAATATCTTCGAGAGTCATCATTTTGTCGATTGATAATGAGATAAGCAGTGCATTATCTTAGCGATGTTATAAGCATCATCTTTGCCTCGGTGGTGGGTTCCTACAAGGGGTATCTTCAGGTAGTTCAGTGCCTGATGCATTCCCAATCGCTTGGGGTGCTGGGTTACCTCTTGGAAGCGTTCCTTTACATTGATATGCTCATTGCGCATTGGGTAAGGCAGTTTCCTAAGGGCGCATTGCTTTTGGAGCATATTCCTATCGTAATTCCCATAACTCGCCCAAGTGTACTGATAGGCTTGGTATTCCTTTTAAGGATTTTGCAAGGCTTCTTCAAAACTTACGCCTTCCCGCGCTACCAGTTCGGGGGTAATGGTAGTAAGTTGGGTACAAAAAGGACTGATTTTGGAATGTGTAGGCTTTACCAAAAATACCTCTGTTATCGCTAATCTCACCAGTGAGGGGTATCGAGCAGGCAAATGCCAATTTCTATAATTTCGCTCACTTCTCCTTTGGGGGTATTCCTCCCAACAAGTCGCTTCTAAGTCTATAATAATGATTTTGTTTGTCATTGTTTTAATTTTTTTAATGAAACTCATACTATATCACTTTCAAAAATACGAATACCGTGAATATTTCTTTTTGTGATAGAATGAATGTATTAATTGATAATATCCTTTACATATTTTTTCCATTGCTCTGGGTTATGTACCTTTTGTAGCAATTGTTTTACATAAGGGCGAATTTGTTGTTGAGCTTTCTCGCCTGCTTCTTCTGAAATCTCTTCTTTAGTAGATTGATAATACAACAGTGGCCAGAGAAGTTGTTCTGCAGTTTCATCATAACCGTGCAAACGATGCGTAAAATAACCTTCGGCATCCCCTGCTTCATACAGTTGTATTAAAGTCTTAAAAACCTTCATCTATCCCCCACGCACAAAGCAATTTGGCAGCACAAAGCTCAATAAAGACATCTTCGTGAGTAAGCAGTTTCTTAAGACCTTCAATGCGTTCTTGTGAAATATCCTCAGGTTCGAGATCTTCAGGGAAAGTAGTGTAAGTAACTCCTTGGGGAATGCTATTTAAAAGTTCTTGTATCTGTTCTTCCATAGTAATGAATAGGGTTATTAGTATTTTTCTGGAGAAACTTGGAATATCTCCGAGATGCGAGACGCACTCATTGACAAATTGGTAAATTACCTCATTGTCTCATTATCCTTAATGAAATAGCTCTTATCTTCTGTGGGGGCAATAGTAGAGCCTGAGCTTTTCGTCTTCTTCTAAAAAGAAAGGTAATCTCACTATTTCCCGCTACTTCTTGGGCAAAAATAGCGCTAATGTGTTTGCCTTTGAGTTGCCAAGCCTCAGTAAGGTCATCAAAAGCGATAGGCATCATCGTCCTCATCTACTTCATACTCATTCCAACACTCACAAAAAGCAATACCCACATCTAAAAGAAATGAAAAATAGGTTGTCCTTCCGCTTTTAGATAAACTAAACAGATATTTTCATCATCAGGATTTACACACACTTTGAGTTGCTCTATGGGTAAACCATTGAGCATCGTAAGGTTGAAATGGGTATCTTGGTACATTCTTCCGGTCATAAAGTTTATTTTTGAGAGATGCTAATATCTCGGAGAAACTCAGAATAACTTGGAGGGTTGCTGAAATTCTTTTCAACTTTGGTAAAGGTCGTAGCACGACAAGTATTTGCTAATCTGTTAATTCTCTAATTTCCTTCTTGGCAGCGCGTTCTTTCTTATAGCTTTTTCTACATAAGTGCTTTTGAAATCGGTGCCTTTGAAAGTGCGCACAGGGTTGCCGCGTTGCACTTGGGTGTGATTGCTCCAATGGCTCTGTGCTTGCTCGGCGAGTTGCTGAAGCTCCATTTCGGCGAGTTTTTTTCTTTAAGGCGGGCAAGGGCGAGTTTTTATTGTCCAGTTGCGAACGTGAATCTTGTGCCAATACGCTGATACCTGTGGGCAGGGTGGATGGCGCACTGCTGAATTTACCTTGTTCACATTCTGTCCGCCATTGCCTTGCGAGCGAGTGGTTTGGAACTGTACATCGCGCTCTGAGAAAGTCTGGCGTTGCAGTTGGTCGAGCTCAAAAACGCCTATATACCAATTGCTGCGCTGGTGGAATTTGCGAAAGGTGCTCTTACCTACCCAGCACACGGTGCCGATCCAAGTTTTTCAAAAATGGTGCTAACTCCTTGCCTTTGAGTTGCAGGGTAACCGATTTTACAGTGAGATTGGCATCGCCTTCCTCACGGCTGAGAATGGTATAGTCGATGCCTGCTTGAGTAGCTTCTTGTAGGAAAGTCTTGAGTACTTTTGCTACTACCCATTGGCATTCTAAAGGACCGCGACCAGCGGTGATTTGTATGATTTTTTTCTTGCATTTTTCTAAGAATCCTTCCTCGTTCCCTCTCCGAAAGAGAGGGGGCAATCCGCAAAGAGGTACGAATTTTAAGTTTATAAATTTTATATTTTTTTAGTTTGTCCCTTTTAGAGAATCGGACGAGTCGGACGGGGCGGACTGGTCGGATAAGGTTAAAGATTGACTTCTAAAAAGCATATCAGCGATTTCCATTGCTGAGGTGTGATACTTAGGGCGGTGATTTCTTTCAGTGGGGTGCGTTTTGTACTTTTCTTTTGGGTTATAGCGTTTTTCATAGTACATCCAAGAATAGCGATAGCTATGCCCATATATTTTTTTGGTAATGATATTCCAGTTGTTGTAATCATTTATGATTTTTATCAAGCTCGGCGAGTTCTCGTTCTATAGCTATATCTACCGGACGGTAATGCGTAATCATATTAGGCTTTACACGCAGTTCAAAACGCCACGCCTCGGTAAACTCGTAATGGATTTCAAAACGGTCTTTTTGCCGATTGAAACACTCTATTTTTGCAAAATAGGCACGTTCTTTTTGGGTGAACTTCCCCTTTCAAGGGGCTCTTTCCCATTCCCACTGACTAAAAGAGTACAATTCCTGTTTTGCGAGCTATGTAAACACGCTTGCCACGGCGCTTTTTCTTCTTCTGGAACTTACGTGTATCAGCGTATTGATAAGTGTTGATTTTTCTCCAAAAGTGTCGCGAAAAAGTCGGCTTTGCTTGCCTTGTCGCACATCTTCCCTCAGTACAAAGAAACGCACATAACCCTTTTTGGTAGGGTTTTTCGAGTGGCACAAGTGGCAGTTCACGACGTTGTTTAAAGAGTACTTTTTGGCGTTTGATACATTCGCGTAAAAAACTTCTCGTGGTCTTCTCGAGCAATGCGCTTGCGAGAACGCAAATTGCGGAGGCGAGAAACGCCTTCGGCGGTAATATATAGATTTCCATTTTTTTCAATTAACAATTGACAATTAATAATTAACAAATTGCTTCGGGAAAATGTGATAGGAAGGCGTCCTAAAAGTTTTATTTGTGAGGAAAAAAACAAAAAGCCCGAAGCGGGGTGCTTCGGGCTCTTCTATATATTATACTATTGTTCTAATCAAGCGGATACGCCACGAAGCGTTACCTTGTGGAAAGGTAATACAGATGCGATATGTAACTTGATGTATTTCATTTCTTCGTGTGTATTTATAAGGTTAAACAATGATTTGTTCGTAATTCGGCGGCAAAGGTACTACTATTTTCTCAATTAGCAAGTTTTTTTGATTAAAAAAATTCTTCAATACCCCTTTGCCCCTCTGCTACATAGCCTGTAGCCAAACGATATTTAAACATAAATGCCGTGAGAAACGGATACAATTCACTGGGTATTGTTAGGGTAGTACGCTTCGAGTGCTCTATAAGTACCGTTATATTGTTGTATTTGTCTTTTGAAATAGCACTGACGTTCGTAATGCTGGTTACCGGTACTTCAATGATATGCGTTAGCTTAAAGAAGTATAGCTTCTCTTGGCATAGTACAAATGGCGGCAAGAGGTATAACAATCTCGATACCTGTTTCACCTTTTCCAAATAGGCAAAAATCTTCTTCGCTCATTTCTGCCAAAAGCAGTTGTTGCGCTTGCGTAGTCCTGTTGATAGTGTAGTATAAATAATAGAAAAATTATTAGCAAATAGGGGGACAAATGTGGTAATAAACGTTACCAATATATAACCAAAAAGCAAGTAGGGTACGCTATCCATTTGGCGTATTACCTCAAAAATCGACGCACAGCCCAATAAACAGAAAAGGGATTAACGAAAAAGACAATCGCCACGATTGTAAATAGATACTCAGAATTCTCTTCCGCTTGGTTAGGTATAGCTGTCGCGCCTCAGGTAGGGGAGAAGGAGGACAATAGCTCTCTAAACGCTTTTCAAAAATCGTTTTGATGGGTTTTCAAATACCATTTAAGAGCGTAAAAATACGCCTGCTGCTACGGTGAGTTCTGCAATAAAATAGAAAAATCTGCTCCATATAGTTAAAAAAAGAAAAAGACTACCCTAAAGAGCAGGGCAGCCTTTTTCACATTATAAACATTCTAAAAAATTAAGCCACATCAATATCGGTATTAACGTTCTTGCTACCTACTAATGCGTAGAACAATAGGGTAAGCTATCGCAAGTACGATTACCCAGTAACTTTGTATATAACCTACAGCGTCGGCAGCCCAACCTTGTATAGCAGGTAGGGATACCTCCACCACATACCATCACCATAAAGATACCCGAAGCAGCAGCCGTATATTTGCCCAAACCTTCAGTAGCAAGGTTAAAAAAATACCTCCCCACATTACCGAAGTGCATAAGCCGCAAAGGATAAGGAACATAATGCTCATAGGCACTTGTGCTAAACCGAATGATATATCAGCTTTAAATACAGGCATATTTACCATTTGTGTTTCAGGTATAAAGATAGCTAAAAAGCACAAACACTAATCCTAAGAGCGATACAAATGAAAGCATTCCTTTGCTTGAGAATTTAGCGCCTAACGAACCACCGGTAAGACGACCGATAAACATCAAAAACCAATAAGTACCTACTACCGAACCAGCGGTAGTGGTGTCGATGCCTAAACCGTTAGCCTCAGTGCTACCTGTCATAAATAAGTTAGCTATGTTAGGGTATACCTACTTCTATCCCTACGTATAAGAAAAATAGCGATAGCCCCTAATACAAAGTGACGGAAAGATAGCGGACTGTGGCTATTCTTCACCCCATTGGCAACAGCAGCCGCTGCGTGAGGCTCTGGAATGTTCATCGAGAACAATACGATAAACGCTAAAGGCAAAAAAATACCCATTGCTAAGAATAAGGCAGGGTTAGCGTTAGCTATAGAAGTCTCTGAGCTGATAGTACCGATAAGGTAACCTACCAATACAGGCACGATAGTAGCCCCGATAGAGTTGATAGCCCCTCCGAACTGTAGCAATTGGTTACCGCGTTTGCCACCACCACCAAGGGTGTTAAGCATAGGGTTTACCACCACGTTTAGCATACACATAGAGAAACCAGAGATAAAAGCACCGGTTAGGTATACCGCAAAGCTACCTGCAGAGCCCGATAAGAAGGTAACACATACCCCTACGAAACCTACAGCAATAGCCGCTAAGGCAGTTTTCTTATAGCCGATGCGCTCTAACATTTTCCCAGCAGGGATACCCATAAAGGCATAGGGCTATAAAGTTGGCTAAGTTCCCCAATTGCGATTCGAGGTTGCTAGCCATAAATTGGTTTTTAACAATTACCCCAAAAGGGTTTTGTAAGCCTGTTACGAATGAAATCATAAAGAATAGTGCGAACATCATCGCAATAGGCAATACGTAACTTTTGTTTTGTTGATCTTGGTGTTCCATTATTTTGATATTTTTAGTTTTTATTTTCTTAGAAAAAGTAAATCGACAAATCGCCAAATCGCCAAATCGCCAAATCGACAAATCGCCAAATCGAAAAATTCGGCGGCAAAAATATATAAACCTTTCCTAAAAAAACAACAAAAAAACGAAAAACTTTTTAAGGTTTATTTATGAAATCTTTTACTTTACCCTTGATTTTCACCGGCGTTTGCTTCCTATCTATTTCGTATGTACCTATGCGCGAGGTGCGTACATATAGCTCATTGCCTCTTATTTCCGCCTCAATCTTGGCAGTTTTATGCTGATGTTTTAGCAGCGCATAGGGGTATCCTTGGTTAAAATTGCCTTTTTAGCACTAGGGTCGCTCCCTCGCGTAGCACCGTCAGTTCGATGGGTTCGCCTGCTTTCTTTTGGGCGGTGTAGAGCATCGGTGCCATTGGCGAGCTGATACTGTCGCGCTCTAAGGCAAGGAGTATATCGCCCTCTTTGGCGCCCAAACGCTTGGCAGTAACAGTATCATTCTTAAAACCTGCTATGCGCAAGCCCTTGCCTTTGTAAGTATAGTCGTATTTGATGCCCAAATCGGCTTTGTTGTTCTGTATGGTCACTTTGGGATAGAGAGTGTGCCAAGGGGCGCGCTCTTGCTCGAGGGCGAGCGATTTGAGGTTTAGCCACCCTATCCGATTGATTTTGCTAATGTTAGAAGTCTCCCATACTATATGGGTAAGGGGTTGGCGCGTGTGGTTTTTAATAAAATCGACTAATCCAGATTGCTCTGCTGGCAGATAACCCAAAAAGTGGTCGCCTGTAGGGGTTTTTAAAAGGTGATATTAGGATTTTTCTTTCCTGAGGAAGTCGATAGAAGGGGTGATTTGCTCAAGCGGATAGAGACTGTCGCCGGTGGTATTGAGTATATACAGGGGTTTTTGATTCATATTGCAGGGGAAAAATCTCCTCTTCGCCCAGCATACTGGCTACTTTTAGGCTGCCATTCATCGCAATAAAGCCGGCAAAAGGGTCGGGTTGCGTCATAGCGAAGTAATACACCCCCGAACCGCCATCAGAGAAGCCCGACAAGAAGATTTTGTTAGGGTCGATAGGGTACTGTTGTTTTACGGCAGTGATTTCGTCCATTACCATTTGTTGCCCTACAGCATCAAACCAAGTAGCGCCTTTTTGTCCGAAGCAGAAAAAGCAGATAACAATCAGCAGCCTCGGCTAAGGCTACCAAGGGCGATTTTCGCGCATAGCCTTCGGGGTTAGCATTGACCTGAGGCGAGGATACGGCTCCGTGCAAGAATACCAATAAAGGTTTCGTTTTAGGGTTGGCCTTTGTAGGGGTATAAACCACATAGGGGCGCGATTGACCATCAGCGCAAAGCTGTTGAGAAGTTTTAACTTCTTGCGCTTGCAGAGTAGTAACGCAAGCAAGCAAGAGCATCATACATTTGTTCATAGTTTGTTAGCTAATTTTGATTATTTCTAATTTTTGATTATTTTTTTGCCGCAAAAGATATAAAATAATTTTTATCTATTAATCACAAACACTACATTTGTCTCCCAGCCTTCCCAACCCTCTCAGCCCTCTCAGCCCTCCCAACCTTCAATACACGAACAATACAGGATAAGCGAACAATAAACGAAAAAAATCATCAAATTAACAACCCCTGTTGATAACTTGTTAATATGCTGTTAATTTTTATTGATAACTATTGATTGCTATTTCAAAAATTTATTTGTATCTTTGCCACCGGAAAATGAGACAATTAGATGGTTTTGCTAATCGGCAAATCGACTAATTGGCAAATTGACTAAATTATATAGTAATCATTTAATAAGTTAAGTATTATGGAAGAATTTGTAAAAGTAGTAGAGCAAATCCTTTATATGGAGAATTTTCAATACTGAAGTAACTCCTGATTTAAAGCAAAAATTTGCACAATTGTATGCCTCTTATGCTGCTGGTGTGCCTGAAAAATACAAAAGGCGATGTAGCGCGTTTGGCTAACAAGTATGCTGCTGTAGGCGCTAACGCTTTTAGTTTTTAGTTATTAATCCGTTAGCCCCTATTACTGATGCGCGTATTAGTAACAGGAGCTAACGGTCAGTTAGGGCTCTGAAATAAGAGCTAACGCCGACCGCAAAGCACGCTATTTTTCACCGATGCAGACGTTCTCGATATTACCCAAATAGACGAGATACGCTCTTTTGTACACCAAAATCACATCGGACTGATAGTGAATTGTGCCGCTTACACCAATGTAGACAAAGCTGAAGACGATACGGCTGTGGCTGAAAGCATCAACCACACGGCTGTAGCCCATCTGGCGACCGTATGCGCTGAGGTTTCTATTCCTCTTATTCATATCTCCACCGACTATGTGTTCGGAGGCAATGGCAACACGCCCTATACCGAAGCCGATAACACTTGTCCGTTGGGGGTATATGGTCGTACTAAATTGGCAGGAGAGCAGGCTATACAGCAGGCAGGTATTGAGCATCTTATCATACGCACTGCGTGGTTGTACTCGTTGCAGTTCGGTCATAATTTTGTAAAAAAACCATACAGCGACTCAGCCGCGAGCGCAACGAACTAAAGGTCGTATTCGACCAAGTAGGCTCGCCCACCAATGCTGCCGACTTAGCTGCTTTTGTGGTGTATGTTATCGAAAAACGCCTTGTACAAAGGCAAGCGCGAGGTGTATCATTTTTCTAACGAAGGGGTCTGCTCTTGGTATGATTTCGCTACCGAAATTGTAGCCCAAGCAGGCAATGCTTGCAAGGTACTGCCTTGTCGCTCGAGTGAATTCCCTAGCAAAGTAACGCGTCCTCCTTATTCAGTCCTCGACAAAGCCAAGCTCAAAGCTGACTTCGCTTATGAGGTAAGACACTGGAGAGAGGCGCTCATTAATTCTTAATATATGAATACAACTGTCCTTAAAGTAGATAATAATAGTGAGTTTGCGCAATCTTTTTAGAGTTTGTGCAGACTTTGCCGTATGTAAAAATAGAGTTGCCTAAAGTTGCTAAACGCACAAAGAAAGAGGCAATGGCAACAGAACCCTTAGAAGAAGATGAAGACGGTATCCCTATAGCACACCGCGATTTTTATAATGCAATTATCCAAAAGAAACGAATAGGAATATAGCTAAACGTTTGAGCGAAAAGTTTGAATTACCTTATGAAGATGAAGACGGTATCCCTATTGCACACCGCAATTTTATAATGGAACTATCGCGTGATGTAAAAAGGTTTTGCTAAAAAGTATTTTGAAGTAATGAAGGAGAAATAAATATTTTAAAAATTTATAAAAACATAAAAAATATGACAGCACTTATTATTGCCATCGCTCTTATAGTAATAGTAGTAGTTTTGGTACATCAGTACTAACAACCGCTTAGTGGCTTTAGCTAATAACAGAAAAAACGCTTTTGCTGATATAGATGTGCAGCTAAAGCAACGCTACGACCTTATCCCTCAGTTGGTCGCTGCCGTAAAAGGCTATATGGATCACGAAGCAGAGGTACTTACCCGCGTGACCCAAGCGCGCAGCCGAGCTATTAGTGCGACCGACATCAATAGCAAAATAGCTGCCGAAAAAAAGAATTGTCATCGGCTATGGGAGCTTTCAACATACAAGTAGAAGCCTACCCCGACCTGAAAGCTAACACCAACTTTATGCACTTGCAGCAAGAGATAGCCGACATCGAAAACAAATTGGCTTCTGTACGCCGTTATTTCAATTCTACTACCAAAGAACTCAACACTGCTATTCAGTCTATACCTACTAATATAGTAGCAGGTTTCAAAACAGATGACCGTTCAGCCTTTCTTTGATTTAGGGCACCGAACAGCGTCAGCAGCTCGATAAAGCACCAGAAATTTCGTTCAAATAAATAGCGAAGCCTTTATGAAGTATCGTGGCATCCAACAGCAAATTGCCCTCAACAATACAAAGTCAATCTTGTATTTGTTAGCGTTCCCTCTACTGTTGTTAGCGGGCACCTATGTAGTGCTGTGGTTTATCACGCTGAAAGACTTCGACCGGGCAAATGCCGAATTTATTTTCGGTAGCCCCTCTTGTTGTTGTAGGAGTAGCGATATGGTTTGTTATTTCGTATTTCTTCAATACACAAATGATACAAGCCGCTACCCACTCTCAGCCCTTACAGCGGCGCGACAATATGCGGGTGTACAACCTTACCGAAAAACTTGGTGTATGAGTGTAGGGATGACAATGCCTAAGCTCTACATTATCGAAACAGACGCACTCAACGCCTTTGCTTCGGGTATCAATCAGCAAACGTATGCCGTTACCCTTACCAGAGGTATTATCAACCGACTTACTGATGAAGAGCTCGAAGGGTGATAGCCCACGAGCTTACCCATATTCGCAACCGCGATGTGCGCTTGCTTATCGTTACTATCGTATTTGTGGGTATCTTTGCCGCTATTGCCGATATAGCTTTCCGCAGTGTTATCAACTCCTCATTTTTCTTCGTCGAGAAGAAAAAGACGACAAAAGGCGGCGGCGCTCTTATAATGGTGGTAGTAATTATAGTGGCTGCTATTGTTTATTTCTTATCGGTACTCTTCAAGTTGGCACTTTCGCGCAGCAGGGAGTATATGGCCGATGCAGGAGCCGTAGAGATGACTCATAATTCATTGGCATTAGCTAGTGCCCTACGGAAGATTTCAGGGCACTCTACCCTTGAGGAGGTACAGAATGATGAGGTAAAAAGAGCTTTTTATTGATTATAAAGCTGAAGGTTTCTTTTGCCCTCTTTGCTACCCACCCACCTATAGAAAAGCGTATAAAAGTATTAGAACAGTATTAAGAATTAGTACTTAGGGGGTTGTAGTTAGGTATTGATAATCAATCTATTGAGAATAAATAGAAAAAAATAATAAAAAACTACTAAAAAAATTTTTGGTAGTTAGGTTATACTTTTTGCACTCTGTAACAAAGGTACTATACCGCCGGCATAGCTCAGTTGGCCAGAGCACGTGATTTGTAATCTCGGGGTCGTGGGTTCGAATCCCTCTGCCGGCTCAAGAAAAAGTTCATTATTTAATAGGTTTAAAAAAATGTTAATTGAGGGAGATACTCAAGCGGCCAACGAGGGCAGACTGTAAATCTGCTGGTTATACCTTCACAGGTTCGAATCCTGTTCTCCCACTATTTTTTTCATATGTATTGCGGGAGTAGCTCAGTTGGTAGAGCGTCAGCCTTCAAGCTGAATGTCGCGAGTTCGAACCTCGTCTCCCGCTCTTTTTTTGTTTTGCTGATGTAGCTCAGGGGTGAGCACTTCCTTGGTAAGGAAGAGGTCACGAGTTCAAATCTCGTCATCAGCTCATTTTACCTTTGTACACACATCAAACACTCATTTATATAACTAAGATTTAAAAATTTATTTAAAATGGCAAAAAGAAACATTTGATCGTTCAAAACCCCACTTGAATATTGGTACTATTGGACACGTGGATCACGGTAAAACAACTTTAACAGCTGCTATTACCAAAGTTTTTAGCTGATGCTGGTCTTTCAGAAGTTCGTAGCTTCGATTCAATCGATAACGCTCCAGAAGAAAAAAGAACGTGGTATTACCATCAATACTTCACACGTAGAGTACCAAACTGCTACTCGTCACTACGCACACGTAGACTGTCCTGGTCACGCCGACTATGTAAAAGAATATGATTACTGGTGCTGCGCAAATGGACGGTGCAATCCTTTGTGGTTGCTGCAACTGACGGGCCTATGCCTCAAACTCGTGAGCACATCCTTCTAGGTCGCCAAGTTGGTATTCCTCGTATCGTTGTGTTTATGAACAAAGTGGATATGGTGGATGACCCAGAGCTTTTAGAGCTTGTAGAACTTGAAATGCGCGAACTATTGAGCTCATATCAATATGATGGAGATAACACTCCTATCGTACAAGGTTCAGCTCTTGGTGCTCTTAACGGCGAAAAAGAAATGGGTTGATACCGTTCTTGCCCTTATGGACGCTGTAGATAACTATATCGAACTTCCTACTCGTGACATCGATAAACCATTCTTGATGCCAATCGAAGACGTGTTTACTATCACTGGTCGTGGTACTGTAGCAACAGGACGTATCGAAACTGGGGTAGCTAAAACAGGTGAGGCTGTAGAAATCATCGGTATGGGTGCTGAAAAAAATTAACCTCTACTATTACTGGGGTTGAAATGTTCCGCAAAAATCCTTGACCGTGGTGAAGCTGGTGACAACGTAGGTCTACTACTTCGTGGTATCGACAAAAAAGATATCAAGCGTGGTATGGTAATCTGCAAACCAGGATCTGTTACTCCACACGCTAAATTCAAAGCTGAGGTGTATATCCTTTCTAAAGAAGAAGGTGGACGTCACACTCCATTCCACAACAACTATCGTCCTCAATTCTACGTACGTACCACTGACGTAACAGGTACTATCCACCTACAACCAGGTGTAGAAATGGTTATGCCAGGTGATAACGTAACTATCGAAGTAGAATTGTTACAACCAATCGCATTGAACGTAGGTCTTCGTTTCGCTATCCGCGAAGGTGGTCGTACCGTAGGTGCTGGTCAGGTAACTGAAATTCTTGACTAATTAAGTTAATAAATAGATTAAACATTAAAAAGTTTTGAGAGGCTTCTCTCTCAAAAACTTTTTAAAAAAATACGGGTGTAGTTCAAGGGGTAGAATAGCGGTCTCCAAAAACCGTTGATGGGGGTTCGAATCCCTCCACCCGTGCTGAAAAACTTTGCTAAGGAAATTTCTTTAGTAAAGTGCTTTTTAGAAAAAAATATATTGTAACTTTGCGGAGCAATTTGTGAATTAACATAACCAATGAACTTACCTAAATATGATATTAGAACTGGTGAAACCGTATTTATTTATGAGTTTACAAGTGTGGGAACTAAAGGAAGTATTCAGAAAATGATAGACTTTCAGTATACTAATCTGAAAGATTTTTTTATAATTTGGCTTTCGGTGATAAAGACCCTATCACAGGAGAAATAGATGATAAAGTAGTTTCTAATAATGGTGATATGGAGAAAGTACTTGCTACTATTGTCGCTGCCGTTTATTCTTTTACTGACCGCTTTCCTGAGGCGTGGATATATGCTGAAGGAAGTACCCCTGCAAGAACAAGACTATACAGAATAAATATTGTTAAATATTTGTCTGCTATTAATGAAGATTTTGACCTGCGATGTTTATTAAATGGAGAGTGGGAAGAATTTAATCCTTCTGTCGATTATCAAGGGTTTGTAGTAAAACGTAAAAAAATAACGATTATGAGTGTAGACAGATAAAAAGAGAATCCAGAGCAACCTAAAAAAACCTAAAGTAATAAAGGTAACACCTCATTATGTGCTTTTTAGAACCAGACCCTTTATTAGACCAATATGCAGGCAAGGTACTTTTTCCTGAAAAAAATTGGCTCGAGCTAATGAAGTGCTAAGAACTGCTGGATTACCTAAATTTTAGTATTAGCTACAATGTTTGCTAAATAATGATGAATTTACAAAACTATAAACGATGAATACAGTTGAAAAATTAGCCCTCTTGCGCTCTAAAATGCAAGAAAACAATATCGGTGCTTTCGTAGTGTATAGCGCCGACCCTCACCTTAGTGAGTATTTGCCTAAAGAATGGCTCGAACGCGCTTGGCTATCAGGCTTTACTGGCTCTGCGGGCTTCGTAGTGATTACTGGCGACAAGGCAGGATTATGGACAGACTCGCGCTACTTCGTGCAGTCGGCTATAGAGCTAAAAGGCTCAGGTATTGACCTTTTCAAAGATGGGGTAGAAGGGACGCCCGATTATGCCGATTGGTTGGTGTCAGTACTCCCTCAAGGAGCAACTGTAGCAGTTAATGCTTTGGCAACTTCGCACGTAGCGTGGGAAAAAGCTACAAGCTACTCTAAATGCTAACGGACTAAAAATTAGTACATAAGCCGCTGCTCGACACTATTTGGACAAACCGCGAAAAAGACCCTTGCACCATATTTTTGTGCACCCCGATAAGTGGGCTGGACAAACGGTAGCCGATAAGCTTAAAAGCTATCAGAGAGGCTATGGCAGCAAAACGCACACAATTACACCTTATTACCGCCCTCGACGATGTGGCTTGGACACTCAACCTACGCGGTAGCGATGTGGCTTATAATCCTGTGTTTTTGGGCTATATAGCGCTAACCGATAAAGAGGCGACCCTTTTCGTAGATAAAGCAAAGCTAACCCCAGAGGTAGAGGCACATTTGGCTAAAGCGCAAGTGGCCATCCGCGACTACGATGCATTTTACGACTATCTTTCTACCGTAAAAGGTCAAAATATACTTTTGGCAGCTAATACCAATCAGGCTATTTTTGAAGCATTGCAAAAGGACAACCGCATAGTACAAGCACCAGCCCCTGGCAATCTGATGAAAGCGGTGAAAAACGAGACCGAATTAGCAGGTTTCCGCACCGTGATGGAGCGCGATGGGGTAGCAATGGTGAACTTCCTTTATTGGCTTACTCATCAAGTGGGCAAAGAGCCTATGACGGAGTACAGCATCGGCAAGAAACTCCGCGAGTTTCGTGCTGCTGGCGCTAACTTCGTAGGCGAAAGTTTCGGCAGTATCATCGGTTATCAGGGCAATGGGGCTATAGTGCACTATTCGGCTCCAGAGCACGGTAGCAAAGAGGTACACGCTGAGGGCAGTATATTGGTAGACTCTGGCGGACAGTATTTAGAGGGTACTACCGACATCACTCGTACTATTCCGTTAGGAAAAGTATCACAGCAGTTTATTGACGACAGTACTTTGGTGCTCAAAGGAATGATTCAGTTGGCTATGGTGCAATTCCCTAAAGGAACCAGAGGGGTACAGTTAGATGCTTATGCACGTATGGCACTTTGGAAAAACCACAAAGACTACGGACACGGCACAGGGCACGGAGTAGGTAGCTTTATGAACGTGCACGAAGGGCCTCAGAATATCCGCAAAGATCTAAAATCCACAGGTGCTCCTCAAAGGAATGGTATGTTCTGACGAACCTGGTTTCTACTTAGAAAAATCAGTACGGTATACGCCACGAAAAACTTGGTAGCTGTGCGCGAGGTAACAACCAATGAGTTTGGTACTTTCTACGATTTTGAAACCCTTACCCTTTGTCCGTTTATGCTATCGGGTATCAACGTATCGCTTCTAACCGATGTAGAGAGACAGTGGCTAAACGCTTATCACAAAAACTTGCGAAGAGAAGTTAGCTAAGCACCTACAAGGCGAGGTGAAACAATGGTTTTTAGAGTTGGTAAAACCGTTGTAATAACAATAAATTAGCAAATTAACAAATGGGTGAATTAGCAGATAGGCTAATTTTTCAAATTTGTTAATTTGCTAATTATTTTATATCTTTGCAAAAAATATCATTTATTACTAATGGAAAGAATAGCCAGTTTTTGTATAGACCACTTGAAAACTTAACAGGGGTATATACGTATCGCGTAAAGATCACGTAGGTAATGAAACGCTTACCTCTTTTGATATCCGTATGAAACTTCCGTACCGCGAACCCGTACTTGGGAGTGCTGAAATACACACTATTGAACACCTTGCCGCTACTTGGTTGCGCAATAATCCAGAGTGGAAAGACAAGATTATCTATTGAGGGGCCTATGGGTTGTATGACGGGCAACTACCTGATTATTGCCGGCGACTACAGTGCTGAAGACATTGCCCCTCTTATCACACAGCTCTTTGAGTACATCGCCGATTTTGAAGGCGAAATACCAGGGGCTTCAGCCTTAGAGTGTGGTAACTTTTTATAACAACAACCTGCCAATAGCCAAGTATGAGGCTAAAAAAATATTTAGAAGAAAACGCTCTATAAACTAACCGCAGAAAACCTGCATTATCCAGAGAATTAGCAGATAGGGCTAATTTACGAATTTATAAATTAAAAAAATTAACATAGTGAATATTAATAAAAAAAGATATATTAGAAGCCCTTAGAAAAAATAACTACCCCCGGTGAAGGGGCAAATATGGTGAGATAGCGGGGCAGTACAAAAACATAGTAGTTTTTTTGGCGATGAGGTGGTAGTAGATGTGGTTATCAACAACCCCAGTATGCAAGCCAAAAACGCACCGAAGTAGAAATTATGAAAGCCATACATGGTGAGGTGCACGAAAAAAAGCAAAGGTGGTGGTAAATGTAAAAAGTAGTCGTGCCCGAAACACCTGAAATAAAAAGGCAAACCTATACCAGGTATTCACAATGTGATAGCGGTAGCCTCAGGCAAAGGAGGCGTAGGTAAGAGCACCGTAACGGCCAACCTAGCAGCCTCATTAGCTAAAAATGGGCTTCAAAGTAGGGATACTTGATGCCGATGTTTATGGTCCTTCTATCCCTATTATGTTTTGATGTAGCAGGCGAGCGCCCTCAGTCGGTAGTAATCGAAGGAAAAATCGTTTATACAGCCTATCGAAAACTACGGAGTGAAGATACTCTCCATAGGCTTCTTTTACCAATGCCAATCAGGCAGTGATATGGCGAGGAGCGATGGCATCAAAAGCCCTCAATCAGATGATATTCGAGTCGCATTGGGGCGAGTTAGATTTCCTCCTCATCGACCTACCCCTGGTACAGGCGATATTCACTTAAGCATTATGCAAGCACCGCCTGTTACCGGCGCTGTAATAGTAAGTACCCCTCAGAAGATAGCTCTTGCCGATGCGAGACGCGGGGTAGCGATGTTTCAACAAGAAAACATCAATGTGCCGGTACTTGGTATCGTAGAGAATATGGCGTACTTCACCCCTGAAGAACTGCCAGATAATAAATACTATATTTTTTTGGCAAAGAGGGCGCTAAGAACCTCGCTACCGACCCTAAATGTACCATTGTTAGCAGAAATACCTTTGGTACAAGGTATCAGAGAGTCAGGCGACACAGGCAGACCTATAGTGCTACAAGAAGGCACCATACAAGCAAAAAGCCTTTCAGCAATTAGCACAAGAGGTAGTAAAACAAGTGGTAGCGCGCAATGAAAAATCTACCCCCTCTGAAGCTATCAGGATTACCAATACAGCAGGCTGTAGTAATTAACAATTAATAATTCACAGATTTAATGACCTCAGAAGAATTAAGAGAAGAAGTAAAAACGCCCTTGACAAAATACGTCCGTATCTGCAAAATGACGGAGGCGACATTACGTTAGTAGATATAGAAGATGACAAAATAGTGAAAGTGCGTTTAGAGGGTACTTGCACCAATTGTGCTGTAAACCAAATGACCCTAAAGAGTGGGGTAGAAATGACTATAAAAGAATTTGTACCCCAAATAGAACAAGTAATTAGTATTTAGATAAGGTAGTAATGAGTGTGAATAAGATATCAAAAAGAATACTGAAGCGAAAATGGCTAAGCAAATACCGCTTAGTAGTAATGGACGATAGTACTTTTTGAAGAAAAAAACATCGTTTAAACTTAGTAGAATGAACATTTTTTGTGTTCGGTTCGCTTTTTGCCTTTATACTTATCACTCTTACTACTGTATTTATCATTTATTCGCCTTTGAGGCAGTATATTTTGGGCTATACGGCAGTAGAAAAAACAAAAGAGAAACATTAGGGCTGCTTTTTAAAGTAGATTCGCTACAGCAAGAGATAGAGAATAACGAGAAGTATTTGGCATCGATAAAAAGTGCTCGTAGGGAATATCAAACCCCAACACGATAAAGATACCGTTAGCTTTAATATTTCTAATCCTCAGAACGACCCTAAAGCCTATAGGGTAACCCCCTAATGCTCAAGACTCTATACTCAGAGCTGAAGTAGCCGAAGAAGAGAAAAATAGTACTCGTAAAAACAGACTTTTACAATGACGAAACTAAGTGTAAATATCAATAAAAATAGCTACATTGCGCAATGCGCGTGGCGGCAATATGCCCGACCTTTGCAGGGTAGCTAAAGATGCGCAACAATTTGGCGCAGAGGGTATCACCATTCACCCACGTCCTGATGAACGACATATACGCTACCAAGATGCGTTCGATCTGCTGAAGGTAGTAACCACTGAGTATAATATAGAGGGAAATCCTATCCCTAAATTTGTAGACCTTGTGCTGCAAGTAAAACCTACCCAAGTGACGCTTGTACCCGATGCCGAAGATGCTATCACCTCTAATGCAGGCTGGGACACCCTTAAGCACAAGGATTTTTTTAACAGAAGTAGTGGCAGAGTTTAAGCGCAATGGCATCTCGTACCTCACTATTCGTAGACCCTGTAGAGGCGATGGTTACTGCGGCGGCGGCTACAGGGGCTGACCGTGTAGAGCTTTACACCGAAGGGTATGCCCGCGAATATGCCTTAGGCAATAAGGGTGCTATTGCTCCGTATGTAAGAGCAGCCCAAGAGGCTGAAAAAAAGTAGGCTTAGGGCTTAATGCAGGACACGATTTGAGTCTTGATAACGTGCAATACTTTAGAAGGCAAAATACCTAACCTTTTAGAGGTATCGATAGGGCACGCTCTTATCTGCGAGGCACTTTTATTTAGGGTTAGAGAATGTGATACAGCTCTACCTCAATAAATTGGTTAATTAGCAATAAACATAAATTAAATAATAACAAAATGAAAACACACCAAACTTTAGGAGAGTTCATCATTCAGCATCAGAAGGACTTTCAACATTCTACTGGAGAATTTTCTCGGCTATTGAGTGCTATAAAAATTAGCTTCAAAAATTAGTAAACCGTGAGGTGAACAAAAGCAGGACTTGTAGAGGACATTCTCGGCGATATGGGGGCAAGAAAAATGTGCAGGGCGAGGTACAAAAGAAGTTAGACGTTTTTGCCAACGATCTTTTTATCCGTGCACTCACTCAGCGTGATGTGGTATGTGGTATCGCTTCAGAAGAAAACGAATTTTTCATACCCATCAACGCTTCCGAAAAATAGCCCTAACAGCAAATATGTGTGCTTATCGACCCGTTAGACGGCTCGAGCAATGCAGATGTAAACGTAACGGTAGGTACTATTTTTTTCTATCTACAAACGCGTAACTCCTGTAGGTACGCCAGTGCAGTTAGAAGACTTTTTGCAGCCCGGCAATAGGCAAGTAGCGGCAGGTTATGTGGTATACGGGCTTTCTACTATGTTAGTCTACACCACAGGGCACGGGGGTAAATGGCTTTTACTCTCGACCCTTCTATCGGTACTTACTACCTATCACACCCCTGATATGAAGTATCCTAAAGACGGCAACATCTACTCGATAAATGAGGGGAACTATGTTCACTTTCCACAAGGGGTGAAAGACTATATAAAGTACTGTCAGGCGTTAGAAGAGGATCGTCCTTATACTTCGCGTTATATAGGGTTCATTAGTCTCAGATTTTTCACCGTAATATGCTGAAAAGGAGGTATTTATATTTACCCGTCAGGTACGCGTACCCCCAAGGTAAATTGCGTCTGCTGTACGAGTGCAATCCTATGGCTTTCTTGACAGAACAAGCAGGAGGAAAAGCCTCTGATGGCTACCAACGCATAATGGATATTGAACCGAAGAAGCTACATCAGCGTGTGCCATTCTTCTGTGGATCAGAAAATATGGTGAAAAAGCAGAAGAATTTATGGCGAAGCATCCAAATGATAATCCTGAATATTAAGTAGTTATAAAAATATGAATAAAAAAACTTGCAAAAATATTCGCGAAATATTTTGCAAGTTTCAAAAAAGTATTACTTTTGCACCCGTAAAAATGAAACAACTGGTACCTTAGCTCAGTTGGTAGAGCAAAGGACTGAAAATCCTTGTGTCCCTGGTTCGATTCCTGGAGGTACCACGAGATCTTCTTCATAGAGGAAATTTTTTTCATATTTTTAAGGATTAGGGATTGCAGGAGCCTCAGTAACAACTGAGGCTCTTGTTTTTGTATATGCTACAAATCAAAATAATATAGGCGCGAGCTACAGCTCGCGCCTATTTAGGTATGAGACAACTCTGTAACACGATGAGACAAGTATTTGCATACTTCAGCAAAAACATACGAACTTTGTCCCCGTAAAGGTTTTAAAACCAGAGTTTGTTCTTTGACATATTGGGATATTATTTTGGTTTATACAGTGATTGTTTAAACAATTCATCAGCTTTCATAGCCAATAGCTTTTACTAAAGGGGGTATCTTTGTGATTTTCGGCATAAGCCTGCACAATCTGATAGCCTATATAACGCCCTATCTGTCCTGGCGACTGGTTGTCTAACTCTAAATAGAATTTAGAGAAAGGCGCCGGATATAAGAACCGAGAGAGCAGTTTCTTGTCAGTTTGGTAGAGTAGCTCCTTTTTCTATAAAAATACCGCCATATTTCTACCTCATTTGCCTTTGCCCAGTCGTATTGGTCAGAAGTATATTTTAGTAGTGTTGCTGGCTTTTTTTATCGGGCATCAAAAGGCTTTCTAAATACAGCTTTTTGCCCTCGTAAATCATATTGTCTAAAAAAAGGTGAGATGTGCACCACGAGGTACAAGCCTATTAGCAAATGCCTCTGCTACATCTACTGTTAGGTATTGTTTGTCGAGTTCCGTACTGATGTACTGCTGCATCTCCTGATAGTAAGGGTGTTTAGCCCCAAATAGTTGTCAGCACCTATTAGCAGCAAGCTGTCGGCATAAATCACTCGCGACTCATAATCTACTCTGCTGATAAGGGTTACTACGCGGGGAGGCTCAAATTTAGGGAAGTAGTATTTGATATGCTGGAATAGGCGTTTTAGCTCTTTCTTCTCAGCTGAAAAAGTCGCCTAAACTCTTGTGTATTTCGTTGTAAATATCAGCATAACGCAAGTTTACTGAGGGTTCATCAGGAAGATAAGTCCGTTGCGAATTTCGCGCCACTCTTCATCGCTAATAGTAGAGGTGAAAAAGTAAGGATACTTCCGGCACAGCTTAGGCAGGTCGGCATCGGGGTTTTTACAAATAAAGAGTCTAACCGCACAGTCTCAAAGTGCATTGGTATGGCGGCTATTTCTTTTTCTTTTTTTATCGCCACAAGCTATGGCGCTCATCAGTACAAGGCTTAGTAATATTCTTTTTCATTTTTTTATATGATAGTGTAAATAGGAGCATCTGTGCATTCTCTTTCCTACAAACGGATCTTTTCTAGTTCCCTTTTAACTTCACTGTGCGTCACCGTCTTATCTTTTAAAGTAGGCGGTGAGCACTTTTTCGTCTTCACTCGCCCCTAACTGATTAAAAATATTGTTTAAATGCATCTTCATATGCCCCTTTTGAATGCCCAAGCTGATAAGGGAACTCACTGCTGAAAAGTTCTGAGCCAAGCCCACACAAGCCACTATCTGCATCAGTTCGCGTGCGTTAGGCTTCTCTAATATAGCTAAAGCAGTCTTCACTAAAGGATGCAAGTTTGTAAGCCCGCCAACAGTCCCTAATGCTAAGGGCAGTTCTAAAGCAAAGTGAAACGTATCTCCGGTTATCCACGCATCCGACAGACTTTTTATAGCGTCCCGTCCGAGCCGCATAAGCGTGCGCACCAGCTTCTATAGCACGAAAAATCGTTACCAGTAGCTAGAATTACCGCATCTATACCGTTCATTATCCCCTTATTGTGGGTCGTAGCGCGGTATACATCAGCATTAGCGATAGCAAGAGCTTGCACAAACTTACGTGCTGCCGTCTCACCCTCTAAGTGGGCTATCTTAAGGTCTTTCACGGGGCAAAACACTTCAGCGCGTACCACACAATTAGGCACGTAGTTAGAAAGTATCGACATCACTACCTCGTATTTGCCCTGTAGTAGGGGGTCTCTATCGGCTTCGTCTCTAAAAAGTATCGGCAAACGACTCTAAGCACGAGTTAATAAAGTTAGCCCCCATAGCATCGAGGGTCTCAAAAGTCGCCGACAGCTTGTAGTAATGTGCTAAAGCCTCTGTTTTATCTTCCAAAGTAAGCGAAGTAATCCCTCCGCCTCGTTTTTCCATATTGGCAGTGATAGGCTGAGCATTAGTGAGCATCAAAGGTTGTACACGAGCAAAAGCAGTCAAATCAGCCTTTTCACCATAGAAAAAGAAGTGCACGTGTCCCGTCTTTTGGGTGTCGAGCACCTCTGTATGAAAAGCCTCCGTGCGTTTGCCAGTACTTAGCCGCTCTACTTGCTGCCGCTACTACCGAACTCTCCTCGATAACCATTGGCACCGTATAAGTATGTCCGTTGATAACGAAGTTAGGAGCTACCGCAAAGGGCAGGTAATAGTTAGAAACTGTATTCTCTATAAACTCATCGTGCAGTTTTTGCAGTTCAGCATCAGCGTTCTGATATCTTTCAAAGAGAGCAGTGGCATTCTCTACTTCGGGGAAATAGGTATCGCAAAAGCCACGCTATCTTCTCAGCTTTGGTAAGTTTAGAAAAACCGTCTATATGTTTCATCTTAGTTGTTAGTCTTTAGTATTGGTAGAGTATAATATGCCCCTATGGCTATGCGGTGCATTTGTTCGTCCTTCAGATGCAAAGCCTTATCGTAGCTAATAGTGTTGCCCACGTAAGCCAAATAGAAACGAAGGTCTTGCCCACGAAGTGGCGCATACTGTGCAGCCCCAAAATAAATATAGTTAGTGCGCAACTGCTCACTTAGTCGCTGAGTGCTACCCGCCTGCTCAATCCCAAGTTTAGCCGACAAACTCCAGCGGTCAGTCAGCTGATAGTCGTAGCGAGACACAGCGCGCTTATACACAGCATTTTTCTGCATAAGGTAATTGTTCTTCGCCAAACCATCATAAGCGCTGAGTAGCTGCGAGGCAGTAAGCCCATAGTCAGCCCCCATATAAGTATAGCTAAGGTCGAGGTAGAGAGTGTGTCGCCCGCTTTTATACCAGTTACCTAGCGCAAGCGAGTGAGTTAGGTTGTTAGCTGCGTATTGCGAAAGATTGTAAGAATAACGCAGCTTGAGTTTGCCGTCCAACAAATTGGCATTCCAAAAGAGGTACATACCGATAGGAGCTTTCGAAGCCTTAAAATTGCCAGCTACAAACCCTTTAGAGCTAAGCAAGTTAGCAAATTTAGTATTCACCGTATTGTGCAACTGCACGCCTATCTTATGCGCCCTGTTGATTTTATAGCCAAGAGTAAGCCCCGAAAGAAAGACATTGTTGTACACCCCTGTTTAGGTAATCAGTGAAAATATATTCGTACAACGGATTGATTTCCTTTTCAAAAAGCACCAAAAGCAGCCAATTGCTTGCCTACAGTCACATCCCACTGGCGGTCAGACCCAAAGCGGTAAGTCAAAAAAAGCATAGTCTAAAAGCACTCGTACCACCATCTTGCGTAGTAGCGTTGAATGGCAGATTCGGACGAAAACGCACCCTATAAAAAGGTCTTCATTAAAATCTCCTGCAAATTGAGCCGTGCGTTATCAATCACAAAGTGGGTACTATTCTTAGAGTCATCTGTATAGCTATCGCTAATACCGCCTCCTCTAAAAAATAAATCTATGTTTAATTTCTTAGCAAAAAGTAGGGATAACCTCCTGTTTTTAGGAAGCGAATCAACCTCTTGTGCTGCGCTATCAAGTGTAAAAGCCAAAGCTAATGCGGCAAAAAAACTATTTTTTTCATCATTTAGAAAAATTATTTATGCCGCAAAGCTACAAAACAATTAGCAATTCAGCAAATTTGAGAAACAGCAAAAACAAAAAAAGTTTTTTTGAGTTCTGATAAATTTACTATACCTTTGCCGGACAAACACTTATGGACGAACTACATACATTACATATGCGCATACAACAAGGTGATAGGTTAGCATTTCAAAAAACTCTTTGATTTGCTGTGGAAGCCTTTGTATATTTATGCACAATCAATAGTAATGGATGAAGAGGCGGCTAAAGACCTTGTACAAGAAGTATGGATTGACTATTGGAAACGCTGCAAAAGCATACAAAAATATTGCTATTGATGCCTATCTGCGCTAAGCTGTACGCTATAAGGTCTATAACTATTTACGTGACCGAAAAATTCAATATAGTGCAAATAGAGGTCATAGAAGACCTTCTTACTGATGAAATTGCTATAGACGACCCCGCAACCCTACAAGAAAAAACTTCTTTACTACCCAAAGCAAACTTAACCGTGTGCTGAAGTCTCTACCACAGCGTTGTCGCGAAATCTTCTGTCTAAGTCGCGAAGAAGGAATGACTAATACTGAAATTGCTATTCATTATGGCATATCCAAACGCACAGTAGAAAATCAGATTACTTTTTGCTCTGAAGAAGTTACGCGAAGTATTAGGAATGTTTTTCTAATAAGATTTTGCAGATATATTAATTATTACAAAAACACCAGCAACAGCTGGTGTTTTTTTCTTTTATAAAAAAATAATGAAAGATGAATGTTTTTATGTCTTTTTCCAAGTAAGTAATGCAAATAACATTGAGAGTATAGCAGCTGATACCCAGAATACAGATATAGCACTAAAAATCGTAAGTAGTTATACCATTTACTACAGTTTTATTTCCTTCTATTAGGTAACCACTAGCAATATCTTGAATACCTGCGGCTAAATAACTCATTATTCCCACTACCCCTAAAGCTGCCCCTGATGCTTGTTTAGAAGCGATGTCTGTAGCTATCAATCCTCCTAAGAAGCAAATAAGAGCTCCTATTGCTAAACCAAAAATAACCATACTTAGTATATCAGTTAGCCAGCTTTGCGGTGCAAAGAGCATCAACGATAGAGCGGTAACATTCATCAAGCCAAAGATAAGAGCAGGTTTATTGCGGTGTCCGCCGAACCATTTGTCAGACACAAAACCTGAAGAAGCTGTACCTAAAAATACCGCAAATGGCATTGATTGATACTAAAAGGTTTGCCTCTGTAAGACTATAGTGTTTAGCCGCCTGAAAATAATAAGGCCCCCAGCTGGTAACCGCATAACGCGAGATATACATAAAAGCACTTGCAAAGGCTAAGAGCCATACATAAGGATTTTTTATTACCCCTAATTGTTCATTCCACACACTTTTCTTTTCTTTAGCGACTTGTTCATTCACTGAAGGTAAACCCTATGCTTTCAGGACTATCATAAAAGAAAAAAAGTACAAGATAGCTACCCCTACAAAACCTATTGTAGCAGCTGTGAGAAAACCCCAACGCCAACCACAATAAGAAGCTACAACCGCTGTGAGTATATAGGTAAGAGCTTCACCTATGTTGTGGCTGGTACTCCAAAAATCCGTAAAAACTACCTCGCTCACTACTCTTATACCAGCGTGAAAGCCCCTACTACACAACTTGCAGCCCCGATAGACTGTACCCATCCATTTACTCCCCAACAAATGATGAAGAATAAATAGGCATTAGTAAAGCCCATTACAAGGTTTTGCTAAGGCTGAAATGAGTAACCCTGCACTCATAAAAACGCTTGATATTGCTATGGTCAGCTAAGAAACCATTAATCAATTTTCCAAAAAGCATAAGAGAAAAATAGGGCAGAACCTATAATCCCTAATTGCGATTCACTTAGGAACCCACTATCGGCAATAGGCTTTTTCACTACATTTAGGCTTAACCTACACACATAGTAAAAACCATAGCCAAAGGTTGCTGAAAAAAAGATGTACCAACGCAGTTTTTGATAGCGTTTAGATTGCTCCTCAGCTGTGCCTTGCAGTGGCTGAGGAGCACTTTTTTTGAAGTAATTTATCATTGTTTGTAATGTAATTTCTTAGACTTTAAAAAAGGCTACAAGCTCTTTAATTCTATCAGTTTGAATGATATTTATCTTTTTGTCTATATACCATTGATAAACAGCAGGATTTTCAAGAGCTTGGTCGTCATTATGTCCTGCATTATGGTCAAACCATAACGAGTTTACCCATATACGATACCCTTTTTTTCGAAGAGATGAAAAGTCTATTAATTTCTCTTCAGTAGCCCCCACCGTAAATTCAAAACCATAGGCTGGGTAATTGTCTACAAAACCATTAATAATCTCCCAACCTTGTCCTTTTTCCAAACGAATAATAGGCATATAGCAAATTTTGTCCTTGATGTTGCCGTACTTCTGGTTAAACTGCTCATAAGTAGCTTCGCCTTTGTAAAGCACCTGTTCTTCCATTCCATATTTTTTTACCAAAGGGTATACAAGGTCAAAAATAATCAAAGCCTTTTGTCTAAGTTTAAAAAAATATTTTACCTTGGGCTGCTTGCAGAGCCTCTTCTAAGGTAGCAATCCGCATTTGGGTAGGGGTGCCCTGCTCCATCCTTTAGATAGTAATTCTTCAACTCAGCTAAAGTGTAATCAGAGGGTTTCCCTTAGCTGTTGTAGTACGGTCAAGTACGCGGTCGTGTAGCAAAAATAAGTACACTATCCTGGTGATATTTAGGTCTATTTCAGCCATATTAGCACCAGTTTCGTAGGCTTTTTGATAGCCCAAATAGAGTTTTCAGGAGCATCGCGCCAGTTACCGCGGTGAGCGACTACCATCACTTTGTCTTGAGGAAAAATTCTTAAGTGTAAGAGGTTTTTTGCTTTTTGTGCGTTTAGAGTTACTCCTAAAAACACACAACATAATAGTATTATCTTTTTCATTTTTGTTAAATCTGTTAGTTATAACCTTGGTTTTGCCAACCTGTTTTATTGTTTACGTTTTCAATTTCTACTGAAGGCACTGGGTATAGTTGGCGATAAGCAGGTACACTCGGGTAAAGAGTGCTAAACTGACCTGTGCGTACTATGTCAAACCAGCGGTCGCATTCTAAAGCCAACTCTAAGCGACGTTGTAAATACACTTGGCTGCGGAAAGCCTCCTTAGTAGGATAGTCGGCTAAGGTTTTAGTTGTGATATTGGCATTGCTACGCACCGCGTTTAGCGCATCGAGGGCAGCTTGAGTAGGAGTAGAAGAGAGTTCATTAGCAGCTTCAGCATAGAGCAACATTACTTCGGCACAGCGAATAATAGGAAAGTCGCTGCTGGTTTCGTTGCCTATACGGTCGGCATTGTATTTTAAAGGGCGATTACCCATTGAGGTAGAGGGGCTACCAAAGCCTTGCGGTTGTCGCCCGTCTCAAATAGCGATTGTGGCAAAATTAATTACGTTGTTGCCATCCTGATTTCGATAACGGTTGTTTTGGTGTACTGATTCGCCTACCCCTCCTTTGAGATATTGTACAGCAAATAGCACATCTTTACTGGTTTTGAGGTTGTTAGGGAAGGTTTCATTAGAGGGTACTAAGCCTATCACCCTACCGCTGTTGATAGCCGTTACCAGCGGTGTTAGTTCAGCTAATGCTTGGGCATATTGTTTTTGGTATACATACACTTTAGCCAAAAGGGGCTTGAGCCGCATAGCGGGTAGCACGACCGCGCTCGCTATCTGCCCATTGGGTAGGTAACTGTTTGGCGCGTTGTAAATCTGAAATAATCAAGGCATAAATATCGGCTACAGAAGCACGCTGGTTATTACGAGCTTGTTCTACAGTTTGCACTTGGGTAATAAGAGGTACTTCCCCCAGAGGCGTACCAAGTTGAAGTAAGTCAGGGCACGTAAGAAAAGCTGCTTTGTCCTGCAATGTTAGTACGCTGAGTGTCAGTCATCGTTACCTTGTCAAGGTTTTCAAAAAATAGTATTGGCACGCAATATAATCTGATAAAGCGATAGCCAAGAAGCTTTTGAAATTTTCATTAGCAGGAGTTTCCGAAAACGCTTCTATTTCATAATTTACTCCAGCTAAAAGCAGCGGCATTATCATCAGTTACATTGTCAGCTCGGACTTCCATTAAAGTGAGAAAAACGTCCCGAATATTGGTCTTTAGACTGTAGCTCATCATAGATTCCTGTTACTGCTCCTTCAAGGTCTTTAGCTTCTTTAAAAAGCTGTTTTTTTCAGTAGGCTTCGAGATAGGCTCACGGTCTATAAATTTGTTGCAAGAAACACTCAGCAAAAAGTGCTGAAAGTGCTATAAAAGTATATGTTGCTTTCATTGTTTTTAGAATTTTAAGTTTAAACCAAGAGTAAAGGTGCGTGCCAAAGGATACACACCGTAATCTTCGCCGCTGGTGGTAGCATCGGTGCGGTTAGACACCCTCAGGGTTGTAGCCTTCGTAGTTTGTAAAGGTATACAAGTTCTGAATGCTGCAGTACAAGCGTACATTACTGAAATACTTACTGATATCCTTAGGGAGGTTGTAACCCTAAGGTGATATTCTTGATACGCAAATACGAACCGTCTTCTACGTGCCAAGTGCTAGTTACGGCATTTTGCCCTTTGCTTACACGGTTAGCGCGCACATTCATACCACTACCTGTATCGCTTTCTGATTTCCAACGGTTCAAGGCTCCACGATAGTTGTTCATATTCCCCTCGTGATTGTAAAAGTAGCGGCGTGATAGGTTCAGAATCTGATTGCCATATACGCCTTGAAAATCTACTTTGAAAATCAAAGTTTTTATAAGTGATGCCTGTACCAAAGGCGTAAGTAAATTTAGGTAGATAGTTGCCTACAATAGCACGGTCTGTATCCAACACATCTAAACGGCCATCACCATTTACATCCTTAAACTTAAAGTCACCAGGGCGAGTAGTGCTCAAATCGTAATTGTTAGGAGTGTCTACATAGTGCAAAGAAGCATCTACTTCAGCTTGGTTTTTAAATACACCTTCTACTACAGGTAAGTAGTAAGACCCTATTGATTCACCTACACGAGTGATGAAGTAAGCATTTGGTACCGACCCTGTAGAGATAATGTCGGCATTACCAGGGCCTCAAAAGCTTTTACTGTGTTAATGTTCTTAGAGTAGTTGAAGTAAGGTTCAAATCCCCATTTACCCCAGTTGATATTGCTCGAAATGTTAAACTCTATTCCCTTTGTTGTTTACCTTACCGATGTTCTCCAAACGGGTAGCAAAACCAGTAGTGCGTGGGATAGGTACATTTAGTAGCAAATCGTAAGTGTTACTATTATATAAATCAAGTCCAAGATTTAGGGAGTCCTTTCCATAGAGAAGCGTCAAAGCCAACGTTTAGCTGAGCGGTTTTTCCCATTGTAAGTTAGGGTTAGGAATTGCACTAGGCCCCATACCTTTGACTACTGCAGGCGAAGAACCTCCGAGTACATAGCTGTAGTAACTAAATTCACCTAAAAGCCCCATAGTTAGGAATGCGGAAGTTACCAGTGAGACCATAGCTAGCCCGAAGTTTCAGATCAGTAAGAAAAGTGATATTTTTCATAAACTCTTCACCTGTGATACGCCAACCTGCTGAGAGAGATGGAAAATATCCCCACTTGTTGTTATTGCCAAAAACGAGAAGCACCATCAGCACGCAGAGCTGCTGAAAGCATATACTTACTTTTTGTAAGAATATTGTAGGCGTGCTAAAGCAGAGAGTAGTGCCCATTCTGAAGCTTGAGAGTTTCCACGCGTTACGGTGCCTGCATTCAGTGTTTGAATACTATTGGAGATAAAATCCGTTGGCAAACATATAATTGCTCTCATCGCGTTGGTATTGCATTGTCCAACCTCCTAAAGCATTGAGGTGATGTTCGCCAAAAATCTTTGTTGTAGTTTTAAGGTTTGTTCAAATACCCAATTGTAGCGTTGTGAAGTTTGAGAAGTAGCTTCGGCCTCAGAGGGCTGATTGCCTGCTGTGTTGGAAAGTGGAATGGTAGAAGGCCGGAAAGTGCCTTGAGCATCTGAGAAAAATGTCAAAGCCAAAATCCATCTTGTAAGACAAACCTTTTGTGAACTCAGCTTCAGCATATACTTTGCCTAGCAAACGGTTCGCTTTTGTTTGATTTGAAGTAAGCCGTGCTAAGGCTACAGGGTTCCACGCTTGGGTTTGCGAGTTGCCTACACGGCGTGTCCCGTTCACCATCGTAACAGTGCTGGCGCTCCATTCGTTTTGAGCGAAGCTGAATGTACCATCAGGGATTGTATACAGGGAAGATAGGTGCATAATGCAATGCTGATGCTATTACCCCACCACCGTTGGAGTTATAAGCCCCATTAGCATTTACAGTATTTTCTTTTACAAATGAGGGATTTAGAGAGGTACCAAACTTAAAGATACCTGCTTTGCCGTCTAAATTCAGACGTAAGCCTATACGCTCGAAGTTACTACCTATCACTATACCATCTTGGTTTAGATAATCTAACGAAGAGTAGTACTTTAGGTTAGGAGTTCCTCCAGAAATTGAAATTGAGTGGTTAGTCATAACCGCTGTGCGAAAAATTTCATCTTGCCAATCGGTGTCAGTAAGCCCTTGCACACCTTGTAAATAAGGTTGTAGCTCTACAGGGATAATAGTGTTGTAGTCGTTGTTAGTGTTTTTTTAAGGCGGGTAGCGTTGTCGTCAGCTGATGAAAAAGCTGATAGGCGCTTGGCTTCGTGCAGCACGGCGTTTATTAATAGATTCCATACGGTCAGCATAAGAATTGTTACGTGCGTCTTTTACTAAATCGGCATATTCGTAGGCGTTGAGAAGGTCAATCTTTTTAGAGACGTTTTTGGATAGAGAGGTAAGTATTGTAAGAGAATGATGGTTTGCCTTCTGCCCCCTTTTTAGTAGTGATGAGCACCACCCCATTACTACCGCGTGAACCGTAAATAGCTGCTGATGAAGCATCTTTAAGTACTTGTATAGATTCGATATCATTGTTATTAAAAGTATTGAGGTCTTCTTTAGCTAAAGGTACACCATCTACCACATACAGAGGAGCTGATCCTGCGGTAATAGTGCCTACCCCACGTACACGTACTTGCAAGTTAGCACCAGGAGCCCCCGTGTTTTTGGGCAATGTGTACACCTGGCATTTTACCTACCATCGCTTCAGCTACTGAAGTAACAGCCTTGTCTTCCAAGTCTTTCGCTTTTACACTAGCAATAGCAGTAGTTACATCACCACGCTTTTGCACACCATAACCAACCACCACTACTTCGTCTAACTCAGTGGTATCTTCTTTGAGCACTACTTTGAATTGAGTGTTCTTGCCAATGGTGATTTCTTGAGAATGATACCCTACTGAAGAAATTATAAGGGTTTGAGCGTCAGAAGGAACTTCTAAAGAGAAGTTGCCATCAAAAATCAGTTGCTACTCCTATGGTAGTTCCTTTCACAACTACGCTTGCCCCTGGTATAGGCACCCCTTTGTCATCTACTACGGTTCCTTTTTATAGGGCGTCTGTCAGTAGAGGATTTTAGAGTGTTCACTTTTACCGAAATACTATTGCCAATACGTCGGAAGCTCACTCCGTATTCAGTAGCTAATTTTTCTAATACACTATCTACTGATTCACTCTGATAACTAAAAATCAACTTGCTTTTTGCAGTGTTTTTTTAGTTCGTTGTTGTAAACAAAGCTCAATTGTGTTTGAGCTTCAATTGATTTTAAAACATCTAAAAATAGATGCTTTTTAAATTTAGTTGTATCTTTGCCGTCTGCAATTCTTTATGAGGGGATGCTTTTGCTTCCCAGAAGCTGCATAATAGCGATACACTGAGCAGCCAAATGACCGCCCGATAGCTGAATTTTGTGTGCATAATAAAATAGTTTATAAGGTTATTATCTTATAGATGTAGCAACCTGTTTTTCTACTCGCCAAAGTACTGAAAACAAGCAGGTTGCTTTTTTTATTTTTATGGCTTATGAGCAGTTTTCCTCCTATAAATTTATAGTTTAGCTCTTCATCGGTAAAACTCAATTGTTTGAGGACTACCTCCAATGGTTCTTTTACAAAAAGTTCCTGATATATAGTAATGCTCAGCATCTTTTACTTCTAACTGTACAGGTATACCGTAAAATTTTTCTATCTGAGCAGCTACAACTGTTAGTGAACTTTCATCAAAGTGCAAGATACCTTTTCTCCAGTCGGTGTATAGGGCTATATTTACCTGCTTTGCGTACATCTCCGCTTTTATCTTTTTGGTAAACAGCTTGTTGTGCAGGTGCTAAAAATTAATTCTTGCATTCCTGCCTTCACGCGTACTTTTCCTGTGGCAAGCGTAACCTTAACATCCTTTTGCATAGCATAGGCTTCTATGTTGAAACTGGTGCCTAATACCTCAGTGCTTAGTTGTTCTGTTTGTACCACAAAAGACTTATCAGGATTAGGAGTTACTTCAAAGAAAGCCTCACCTATTAGCGTTACCTTGCGTACGCTTTCTGAGAAGGTAGTAGGGTAAAGTAAGCTACTTTCTCCGTTTAGAGTTACTACCGACCCATCAGGTAAATGTACTTCGCGAGTTTCTCCTTTTCTAGTACTCACTTCTTGCCACTCTATGGGGTAGAAGCAACTATTTTAGTACTTTCTGTAGAACTAAACCACCAGGAGCCTATGCTTATGAGTATTAGTAAGGCAGCTGCGGCTGCCCATTGGTATACTAAAGTGTATCTTGTGCGTGTTGCATTAACAATTTTTTTAGATAGTTCGCGCTGAATTATTTCAGAAGGGGTATGCTCAAAAAACACTCTCAGCATTATGCGCTAAAAAGCCTCTTTTTCAAACTCATTAAGTACCTTTTTCCTCTTCTTTTTTGAAGTCTTCCTTAATAAGAATTTGTGTATAATATTTTTGAACTCGTGAACTTTCATATATTTTCTTTTCATTTATAAATACCAAAAACCGACACTACACACATAAAAAAATAAAACTTTTTTTAGTTCTCAATCAAAAATTTAATTTGCAGACGGGTTTCTATCAAGCTAAGGTTCGTATCGGGGTTTCTTTCCCTATAAGTCACGGCGGTATATGAGGTGCGTACCCGCCAAATCACGTATTTATTGATATAATAGTTGAAAGTAAGCGAATAGTCGTTTAGCCTACCGCCCAAGATGCCTGCTTTTTGTGTTAGAAAGGTCGGTGTAGTCATAGCCTGCTACTAACTCCATAGATCCTGCTTTAGGGGGTTGCCATAACTCCATCGGCATTAACATAAGCATATGGGCTCCCCTTGATGATAGCGCGCACCATAGCGTAAGCTCCGCTAGCATCGAATGCTTCAAAACCACTCTTGCGGTTTGCATTTAAGTAATAATATTGCGCTTCCAAGCCCCAACGACCTTTTGCCAATAAGAGTTCGGGTGAGAATTTATAGAGGAAAGTAGCATTGTTAATAGTAGCCTCTTGAGCCGCTACCCTAGCAATGCGAGTAGGAAAATACGTTTTGAGTATATATGAACTGTGGTTGAGGGTAGCATCTTTATTATAACGCGGTGTCTCAAAAGCTCCTGAGATACCTACGTGAAAGATATTACCTTCTTCTCGGTGCAGGCGGTATAACAGACGGCTCATCATCCCCATTCCTTGGCTGCCAGTTTTGTCAGTACTTTGCTTTATCGCTTCATTTTCCGCAAAAAGACTCAAAGTACCAAAGAACTTATCTTTTTGGTGTTGTAGCATAAGCCCTAACAGCCTGCTGTTGTAGAAAGCACTATTGCTCAGAGGTTCTTCCATTGCTATTTTAGCAGAAGCCCCAAAGACACTCTGCATACCAAATTGATGTAGGAAATAACCTCCCCTAAGCAGGGTATGTTTGTCAAAATCGTATTCTATAAATACATCTTTTACTGAAAAGAGCTTGATTAGCGTAGCCCATTTCTATTTTGCTTTTCCATTGGCCGTAGCGCATCACTAAGCCAGCGCGAAAGTCGGCTAAAGCTACACCGCTTACAAACTGGTTGTGGTAGTTATTGGCTCCTAATACGCCACCATCAAAATGAATACGCCCCTACCGATTTAATTTCTACTTTCTCTTCTACTTTTTGTGCAGGCTCAATAGGTTGGGCAGGGGTTAGGGGTAGCCATTGGTACAGTGCTGTCTTGTGCATAGCCGTAGCCTAAACTCATTAAGGCAGCGGCTGTAAATACTAACTTCTTCATTTTTTTAATATATTTTTGGGTTAAACTTTAAATAAAAAGAGTTCCTTAGCACAAGGAACTCTTTTTATTATGTATTCTTATAAGTAGCTTTATATTAGAATATAGCTACTAAATCTTTTTGTATTTAGAAAGTAGGGCTCTTGTAAGACCTAAGTTCGCTTTTGTTTGAATCTACAGCTAAGTAGATAATGTAGCTACCATTTGATGAAATGTCAATGATGTGGATTTGGTCTGTAAGTGTAATTAGGATATCAACGATTCTCTCTTTTGAAGCTAATCCTAATACTTGTAGAGCGTTTTGTTTTTGCCTTTACTACTTCTAGGTTGTAAGCAGAAGCAAGGTTAGGGTCAAAACTTGGGTCAACAGAATCAGAACCGTATGATACACCTGAGCGTACTTCTGTTACTGAAACTGCTATAAAACCAGGAATGTTACTCTTCATATCCTGAATGAATTTGTCTAGAACATTTGTCATTTTTCGAAAAGTTTTTAGAGATAGGGATTATTTATTTAAAAAGGTGAGGCATCGAGCGGATTTGAACCGCTGTATAAGGTTTTGCAGACCTCCGCCTAGCCCCTCGGCCACGATGCCTTTTTGTATTCTGGGCGCAAAGATACATCTTATTTTTTTAATTAACCAAATCTTTCTTGTTTTATTTTTTTACTGATACACTCTCTACATCTCCGCCTATAGGAGGATTTATCTTGGCAACCTTTAGGGTAACCTTCTGAACTTCAGGTAGTTCATCAAAGATACGTTTTACTATCCTCGCCGCTACATTTTCTAATAGTTTTGCCGGTATTGCCATTTCTTCCTTTACAATTCTGTTTAGGTGTACATAGTCTACTGTATCCTGTAGGGCATCAGAGAGCATTGATTTTTTTAGGTCGGCACTTATTTTAAGGTCGGTGCGGTAGTCACTCCCTATAGCGGTTTCTTCGCTTAAGCAACCGTGATAAGCGTATGAGCGTATGTTTTTAAGAATAATCTGTTCCATTTATCGTTGCGCACATTTACAGTTACTAACCCCTTGGAATAGGTCAAGACCCAATGTAATAACGTGTGTACCAGAGTTGTAGCCTATAATCTCGTTGAGTGTTAGCTGATATGAGTAAGCAAAATAAAGCATTCCGCGTTTAAGTCCTGCCATTGGACCTATGTTTAACGGGCGGAATATCTGGTCGTTTAGCGAACGATAGTTCACCCCTACCCAGTAATAATCCTCTAAGTCCATCCAACGGAATTTAAGGTTGAAGTCGGTAGTAGAACGCCCATCGCTTTCGTAAAGTTGATACAATACAGAAGGTTCAATCTCGAAGTTGCTCTTCTTATCTTGTTTGTAGCGATAACCAGCAAAAATCATATAATTGCGCAGAGCTTTTGGTTCTTCTTTGTAAAAATGCTCGATATCTTTATTGAGAATATTGAGGGGCAGTAAGGTTTACAAACCAATTTTTGTAGCGGTAAAGTACCCCTACGTCGAAGTTGTGGTTTACGGTGAAACGGTCATTAGTAACCGCTTGATCTCTAATAGATTGGTTGAATTTTTTTCTACATCTATTTTTAAAATGTATTAAGAGCGTATGAGATACCGAATGACACGAAATGGTTGTCATATCTGTCGAGGGTAAGGTGGTGAGCGAAAGACACTTTACCACCGCGTTGGTAGGTGTGCCCGTTGCGGTCGTTATAAAGCATTACGCCAGCACCACTGCGTTCGCCCTAAAACGCATATCGCCAGCTAATGATTGATAATCAGGAGCACCTTTTACGCCTACCCATTGGGTAACACCCGAAAGACGGATGCGCACGAAGTCTCCTATACCTGCGTATGTAGGTGCTATAAAGGAACTCACTATCAGCTAAATACTGGTTTTTGCTGAGGTAAGTTCAACTCTTGTGCAAGGGTCTTCCCCTCAAAAGCACATACTGCTAAAAAGTAACAATACTATTCTTTTCATTGTCGATAAAAAAATTAACTTTTTAACTGTTTGCTTGCTATTTTTTTCATTGTGGTTTTGCCACCTATTACACCTATATAGTATGTAGGCACAAGTTGCAAAATTTTCAGCAAATATACCTATTTTTATCCTACCCTATTTTTACCTACAAAATACGCAGATTTAACACATTTATAGTTTTTAACACTTTTTGGCTGTATTATTTAGCATTGCTATATATGTGTTGTTTTTAGATGTTTTTATAATAATAATTTCAAAAGAATGGGTGTTTTATTTATGACAATCCTTTTTAAAACAATGATTTTTATTGCAAAGTGTGTATTACCATTTAAAGACTTTATACCCCTATCTCATCTCCCTTCTTTTTTTAACTTTTATTTTCTGATTTCTGTTTTGTTTATAATACTAAGGCTGCCGTCTATGTATATGCGTTCTTCTTTCTTATTGCCTGCATTGTCGTAGGTATGAGTGAAAGTGTAATTTCTGATGTTTTTCTTTTTACGTTATAATCTTTCTTGTCTATTAGGGCGCCTTTTTCGTCATACACATAATACGTGGTAGAGGAGTGCTTTTTATCTTTGGTGATGTACACCTCTTCTTTTACAGCTTGTCCGCGTGGGTTGTATTCTATGTTAGAGGTAAGGAATAGCTCACCTTTTCCGTCTGTAGCCTTTGCTTCAGCCTTTAGTCCATCAGCACTGTAGTTGAAAACTACGGTTATTACTTCTTTGGTTTCGCCATTGGTAAGGGTGTACTTTTCTACGAAATTATAAGCATTATAGGTTGCCAGCTCCTCGCTTAAGAGCGTTCCATCGCTTTTTGTAGGTTTGGGCGAGTCGGGTGTGTTGGGCATCATCATACACATACTTGGTTTTAAGTATGCTATCTTTTGTTCTTTGCAGATGTTCTATTTTCTCTGTCATCCGTCCTTTGGAGTCGAAAGTCAGAAAGGTAGTGTCGCGTTTCTCTTCGTCTATATGCTGACTGATAAGGGTAACTTGCTGCACATTATCTGTTAGCCCTAAGATTTGCCGGTCGCTCATCTCTACAGGGGCGTTGCGGGGTATGCTGACAGCTAAAAATAGTGCCACAAAACAAAAAAAGATAGGAGTTTTTAGAGGTTTCATTTTAGCTATAATTTGAAAGAGGCTTTTTGATAACAACAACTAACAACTACTCTCATTTTCTGCAATATCTTCTTTCCATTGCCTCTTTTTGCACCTCAGAATGATCTATTACCATTCCCATTCTGGATTGTTCTTTTGATAGGTAAATGCTTTTGAGGTCATTAGCTGTTAGTTTAGAAAAAGTAGTTTGTTCAGGTTCCATTACCTCTACGCCTATATCGTCTAAAAATTTCATTATTGATTGATATTTCTCGAAAGGTAAATGTTCTTTAAATGTAATTGTGTTTGTTGTCATAGTCTGTATTTGCTTTATTCCAAAGGCAAAGTTACAAAATAAATTACTAATAGGCAATTTTATTCCTTTTTCAGCAATTTTAGATACTCTCCATAACCCTCTTTTTCCATATTCTCTTTCGGAATAAAGCGCAGAGAGGCACTGTTGATGCAATAGCGCAAGCCACCCAACTCTTTAGGTCCGTCATTGAATACGTGTCCTAAATGAGCGTTGCCTAAGGTGCTGCGCACTTCGGTGCGTACCATTTGGTGCGAGGTATCTGTCTTTTCGGTGATAAGTTTTTTGCTAATAGGCTTTGAAAAACTAGGCCAACCACAGCCCGATTCGAATTTGTCGGTAGAGATAAACAGCGGTTCGCCTGTGGTGATATCTACATAAATGCCCTCGCGATATTCGTTCCAATACTCATTGGCAAACGGACGTTCGGTAGCACTCTCTTGGGTTACTGCGTATTGCTCGGGGGTCAGTAGTTTGCGCAACTCGCTCTCGGCAGGGCGTTTGTACTTAGTTGGTACCGGATTTGCCTTGCGTGCCAACTCGAACATAGCAGGTGAGATGTGGCAATATCCATTAGGGTTCTTGTCTAAATAGGCTTGGTGGTACTCTTCAGCCTTATAGAAATTGCGCAATGGCAATACCTCTACCACGATAGGCTTAGTGTACTGAGTGGCAAGCTGATGGATAGCTTTCTCGATAAGCGGCTTTTTCTGTGGCATCGGTGTAGTAGATGCCTGTGCGATAGTGCGTGCCGCGGTCGTTGCCCTGTTTGTTGAGCGAGGTTGGGTCGATGATTTTGAAATATAGGTCGATGAGTTTTTGCAGGTCGATAAGCTGAGGGTTGTAAGTAACTTTTACAGTTTCGGCAAAATTTGTATTTCCTTCACACACCTGTTCGTAGGTAGGGGCTTTGTCGCGATTGCCGTTAGCATAGCCCACTTCGGTAGCGAGTACGCCGCGTATTTGCTTAAAAAGTGCTCGGTACCCCAGAAGCAGCCTCCCGCAAAATAGATATAAGTTTTAGATTGAGGTTCTTCTTCGTCCATTACCTCATTGTCCATTTGTTGATTTTCTGTCATTTGTTCTGTTTTTGATAAGAAGTATGAGTATTAGCTTTTTGGGCACAGCCTAACGCAAAGAGCGCTGTTACAGCTGTTAGCATGAGTGTTTTCATCTTTTTCTTTTTATTTTAAGTTGTTAATAACTCTAAAATAAAAATGCAAAAACTATACCAAACTATAAAAATAAATATTAAAAGTAGCTCTTCGTGTATCGTTCCTGTATCGTTCCTATATCGAATGTAAAGGGTACGTAAGGAGAAAAAAAGATTTTGTAAATTAGTAAAATGTTTCGTATATTTGTCGCTCGAAAAATAAACGTAACTGAATATGAGAAAAATTTGCTATTATTACCGGAGGCTCGCGCGGCATAGGTCGTGCAATAACTGAGAAACTCGCTCAGGATACTGATTATCACTTGCTTATCACCTACCAAAGCAACGAAATTGCTGCCCGAGAAACCTTAGGGACACGTTAAAAAATTAGGTCGTGAAGGTGAAATAATTCGCTTCGATGTGTCTGACCACCAGAGCACCGTGAAAGCTCTTACCCAATGGCAACACGACAACAAAGATGCTGTGGTAGAGGTGATTGTGAACAACGCGGGCATCAACCGCGATGGGCTTTTATGTGGATGCCCCCGAAGATTGGAGCAAGGTTATTTCTACCTCGCTTGATGGTTTTTACAATGTCACTAACTTCTTCATTCAGAAGATGTTGCGTCACCGCTACGGGCGTATTATCAACATTGCTTCGGTATCGGGCGTAAAAAGGTACCGCAGGACAAACGAACTACTCCGCTGCCAAAGGCGCTATCATCGCTGCTACTAAGGCTCTGGCACAAGAGGTCGCTAAAAGGCATATTACCGTTAATGCTATTGCCCTGGGTTTATCCGCACCGATATGACTTCGTCGCTTAAAGAGAGGATTTGGTAAAGCTGATACCTGTAGGTCGGTTTGGTGAGGCTGAAGAGGTTGCTGACCTTGTGTCGTTCCTCGTATCTAAAAAAAGCCTCTTATATCACAGGGGAAGTTATTAATATTAATGGGGGATTTATTCGTAGGGGGCTGATTAATATTGCACATTTATAAGACATCCCCAGCCCCCTTCAAAGGGGAGATGCGATGGTCAGCATAGACGAGCATTAGGATGGGAGGATGTGACGGTCAGTAAAGGCTTTTAGAATATTGCACTTTGTGAATAAGATATCATATCTTTTAAATAAAAACATCGTACCTTAATAAAACATCCCCCAGCCCCCTTCAAAGGGGAGATGCGACGGAGAGATGCGATGGTCAGCATAGATGAGCATTAGGATGGGAGGATGCGACGGAGAGATGAGGATGGTCAGTATAGATGAGCATTAGGACGGGAGGATGTGACGGTTAGCATAGACGAGCATTAGGACAGGGGGAGATGTAGCGGTCAGTATGGGGATGGGGAATCTAACTTTTTAGTAAATCAACACTTTGTAATAAATAAAATTATACCAGCAAAATTATGTCAAACAAAAATTATACCATACAACCCTAAACTAAAAGGATTTTGCACAATATCTGCGAAATCATAGCACTGCAAGCGAAATAACTCTTTGGAATCATATAAGAAGAAAAAGCTTTAGGAGTGGAATTTCATAGACAAGTCCCTGTTTTTGGGGTATATAGTAGATTTTTTTATTGTCACGAATTGGCTTTGGCTATTGAAGTAGATGGCAATATACACGAGTTTAACTTCTTAGAAGATTGTCAGCGGCAAGAAGCTATAGAAAAAAATATGGGATAACATTTGTCCGTTTTTTTCAAATGAAGAAATAAATACAAATCTCTTTGGTGTGTTATTATCATTAGAGAATACTGTTAATACACTGAAAAAAATAGTACTTAATGGTGGGATAGACGGTGCGAGCCGTACGAGCGATTGTGGGAGGAATGGGAAGGCTGGGAGGGCTGGGAGGGTTGGGACTGGTGAGACAGAGTGGGGCGAGTGAGACTGGTGGGACTGGGAGTTGCGCAGGGTAAAGGTATGATGCCTTTGGCAGGATTTTTAAAAATTAACAATACTGACATCGAACCCACATTAAAAATAGCAAATAATTAGAAAAAATGAATATCGAGCAAGAATACACAAAAGCTTATAGAACAATGTGAACAATTAGACTATTCTGATATAGATACTATATTTGAATACGCTAATAATAAGCTTTCCAAATATTCTTGGGAGTTAGCTAGTCATAATGGTGAATATTTGTATAAAACATCCAGACCTTCCTGTAGATGAATTGTCAGATCATATTTTTTAGTAATGGAATATGAAGGTACTGAAACAACTTATAAGTATATGAGGCAAAAGTATCACAAAACTGAGGATATAGCTGTAAAGGAGATTTTTAAGTTTGTTAATGGAAGTGCTAGAAGCTAAATATGCTAAAATGAGAATATTCTTAAAAGAAATAGGAGGGAATCTATTACCTGAAGTTTTGCAAAAACTAAATAAAGAATAATGAGCTATAGAATATTTATTGGAAATGATATTGATAAATTATCTGATTTTTATAGAACTGTATATTTTTAATAAAACAGAACATATCAATTTATTCAGAACATTGAAGGAGTTAAAATTACTCTTTCCTATAATTAGAGAATTAGAAGATTATAGCGAAGATGTCAATTTGTATAAAAAGGAAATTGAACAACTGATAGAAGAGATAGAGAAGATACAAAAATGACTGTCTGAAAAAAATAATTATTTTTGACTTCTTTATATATTAGTGCTAAAAGAGCTTTAGATAAAGATTTACAATTAATATGTATAGGAGGGAAGATTAGGTAATGTGGGGTAAATGTTTCAAAAGTGTTTTTTTAAAGACTATAAAGCGCTCTAAATAGTGCGAGGGGAATTATGAATTTTGAATTTGGGGACGGGGATTGGTAGGACGAGTGGGAGTGCAGAGCCGCATAGGTGATTGTGGGAGGAATGGGAAGACTGTGAGGGCTGAGAAGGCTGTGACAGAGTGGGACAGGTGAGACAGAGTGGGACAAGTGGGAGTGGTGAAAGGGAATAGGTTTTTTTGGGAATGAGGTTATGACCTTTTTCTTATTTTTTTAAGCAAAAATAATACCCCTTTGTATGAGATGATTACATTATTTTTTTGTAGTTTAATTTCTGTTTTTCACAAAAAAATGTTGTTATCTTTGCCGCTCAGTACATTTACATATATACATCAAACAAAAAAATAATGGGAATCTTTGACAAACGCGAGAGCTACAAACCTTTTGAATATCCAGAGGTAATGGAGTTCGTAAACGCTATGCACAAATCATTTTTGGGTGCATTCTGAAGTTGAATTTACTGCCGATGTGCAGGGACTTTAAATCAAACCTCTCTGCCGTAGAGCAAGAGGCTATCAAACGCGCACTATTGGGTATTGCGCAGGTTGAAGTGTCGGTTAAAACCTTTTGGGGCGACCTATACGACCTTTTTTTCCTAAACCTGAATTTAACGGTCTGGGCGCTACTTTTTGCCGAGTGCGAGTTCCGTCACAGTGAAGCCTATGCGCGCCTATTAGAGGTATTAGGCTATAACAATGAGTTCGAAAAACCTTTTGGAAGTGCCGGTATTTAAAGAGCGCAATACGGTGCTAAAAGAGTATCTGGCTAAAAAAACCGCGAAAACGCTATGGAGCGTATTCTCTTCTTTACCCTTATCATCGAGAATGCCTCTTTGTTTAGTCAGTTTGCTACTGTGCTATCGTTTGCACGCTTCAAAGGATACCTCAAAAACGTAGCCAACATCATCGCTTGGACATCGGTAGATGAGCAACTACACGCTAATGCAGGTATTTATATCCTCAAGAAGATTTTTGAAGAAAGACCCGAGATGAAAGCCAAAGCCGAAGCCGATGCTACCGACTTTATCCGCAACTACATTGTTTTAGAAGACAAGATGCTCGATTGGATTTTTGAGCAAGGCGAACTTGACTTTTTCGGCAAAAAGACCTCGCTAACTATATGCGCTATCGCTTAGACGACTCGCTTACCCAGTTAGGACTTACTAAACCTTTCAACATCAGTGCCGATGAGGCTAAACCGATGATGTGGTTTGAAGAGGAAGTGTTTAGCAATGAGTTAGACGACTTCTTTGCTAAACGCCCTACCGCTTATACCAAACACGATAAGAGCATTAGCGAAAACGACCTTTTCTGATAAAGATCAATAACCAATGACCAATGACAGACCAGCAATATATACATAGATGCATACAATTAGCCCAAAACGGCTTAGGCACTACTTACCCCAATCCGGTGGTAGGTAGTGTTATTGTTTATAACGATAGGGTGATAGGCGAGGGCTGGCACGTGCGGGCAGGCGAGGCACACGCTGAGGTACGAGCTATTGCCTCGGTAAAAGATAAACAGCTGCTATCGCAAAGTACGCTGTACGTTAGCTTAGAGCCTTGTAGCCATTATGGCAAGACGCCCCTTGTGCTGACCTTATCATTGCGCATCGTATACCGCGGGTAGTGATTGGTTGTACCGACCCCTTTGCTAAGGTAGCCGGCAGGGGCATACAGAAGCTCCGCGAAGCTGGTTGCGAGGTGGTAGTAGGGGTCTGCCAAGAAGAGTGCGAGGCGCTTAATAAGCGGTTTTTCACTTTTCACCAGAAAAAAAGACCTTATATATTCCTTAAATGGGCAGAGACCCGCGACGGACTGATAGCGCCTTTGCACAAGCAGGAGCGCGCCCCCAATGGATAACCGGCGCTTATGCCCGTCAGTATGTGCATCTGTTGCGCAGTACCGAGGGCAGCCATACTCGTAGGGGCAGGCACTGTGTGGGCTGACAACCCCTCGCTAAGCACCCGCAGCTGGTATGGTAAGAGTCCGCTGCGCGTTGTTATCGACCCGCGCCTAAGTACGCGTAAAGATTTTCAACGTGTGGAATGACGAGGTGCCAACTCTCTTTATAGCCGACCGCGATTATAAGGGCGTTAGGCATTTTGGGCAACGCACCGAGGTAGCTTGTATTGATTTTGGCGGAGAGGTATTGCCGCAGCTCTGCAAGGTGCTTTACGAGCGTGAGTGCAAAGCCCTAATAGTAGAGGGCGGGGCGCATACGCTTCAGCAGTTTATTAAAGCTGACCTATGGGACGAGGCTCTTGTATTCAGAGGCGATACCGTTTTTCACTAACGGACTGAAAGCCCCTCAGCTATCGCACGCTTGCCTACACTCGGTGGAGTCTTTCCCGCCAGATTTTTTTAATGACAATGATAAATGACAAGTAACCAATAAGATAACCTAATAATAGAAATGCAAAAAAACTTAAACTTCAAACTTCAAAAAAATTATTATTGTAGCTTTTTAACTCTTGTAGCTTGCCAAACGCCCCAAGCTGACAAACAGGCTCAGCATACCGATGAGCAACTTACGCGCTATGTCAATCCGTTTATAGGTACTGACGGTATGGGCAATACCTACCCAGGGGCTACCACTCCGTTTGGTATGGTGCAACTAAGTCCGGATATAGGAATCCCAGGGTGGGATAGAATTCCGGGTTACTTCTACCCTGATAGCCTCATCACCGGCTTTTTCGCACCCACTTATCGGGCACAGGGGCTGGTGACCTATACGATATATTAGTGATGCCGACCAATAGTCGGTTTTAATGAGCGTATCAAAGAGAATAATGGCAAACCTTTCTCTTACTTCTCGCACCAAAGCGAAAAAAAGCTACTGCTGGTTATTATGCGGTAGACCTCAGTAGCTATGGCATACGTGCCGAGCTTACCGCTACCCCACGGGTAGGCGTGCAGCGCTATACCTTCCCTAAAGATGACACTTCTAAAAATAACGGTAGATTTGGGCTACAGTATCAACTGGGACAAGCCTACCGAAACCTATATGAAAGTGGTAGATGATAGCACCTTAGAGGGGTATCGCTATTCTACTGGCTGGGCACGTGACCAAAAGGTGTATTTCGTGATGAAGTTTTCAAAACCTTTTGCCAAAAGTGCTCTTATATCCGAAAAAATAGCCGGCAAAAGCCAGATAGGGCGAGCAGAACTGCAGTACGCTACAGCAGAGGGTGAGCAGATAGTGGTAAAAACCGCCCTTTCGATGCATAGCCTTAGCGGCGCCTACCGCAATATGCAAGAGGAAGCTCCTCATTTTGCTTTTGATACCTATCGCGAGGCAGCCCGCGCCCTCTGGGAAAAACAGCTGCAGAAAATAACGGTAACCAGTGATGATGAGCAGCAGAAGACCATTTTCTACACTATGCTCTACCAAACTATGTTAGCCCCCAACCTCTACAGCGATGTAAAAGAGCCCGTTCGCTACGACACTTTCTCTCTGTGGGATACCTTTCGGGCGGCGCACCCCTCTACACGCTGTTGCAGCCCGAAGCGAATGCCGATTTTATCAGTAGTTTCTTAGCTCATTACAAAGAGAATGGCACGCTGCCTGTGTGGAGTATGCAAGGGGGCGAAACCAATATGATGATAGGCTACCACGCGGTGCCGGTAATAGTAGATGCTTACTTCAAAAATATACCTATGGACGTTAAGCTGGCTTACGAAGCCTGTCGTGCCAGCGCAATGGTAGATGAGCGAGAGATAGACCTCTATCGCCAATATGGCTACATACCTTATGACTTAGACAAGTCGGGCGAAAACTGGTCGGTGTCTAAGACCTTAGAGTACGCTTATGACGATTGGTGTATCGCTAAGTTTGCGGCAGCTTTGGGCAAAAGGCACTGATGCTGACTACTTTGCCAGAAGAGCCGAGAACTGGCGCAACCTTTTCGACCCTCGTACTACTTTCTTCAGACCTCGAAACAGCAAAGGCGCCTTTATCAATCCGTTTAACCCGAAAGACTACACCGATTATTTCTGCGAGAGCAATGCTTGGCAGTACCGTTGGTTTTGTACCCCACAATGTATCGGGACTTATAGAGGCGATGGGAGGCAAAGAGGCTTTTGAGCAAAAACTCGACTCGATGTTTACCTTTGCTTCTACCCCCGATGAGCGTTTGCCTATCTTTAGTACCGGTATGATAGGGCAGTACGTGCACGGCAACGAACCAAGTCACCACGTAGCTTATCTGTACAATTTTACCACTCACCCTGAGAAAGCCAGTGAGCGAGTGGGCGAGATATTGCGCACCCAATACCACAATACCCCGATGGACATTGCGGCAATGAGGATTGCGGACAAATGTCGAGTTGGTATGTGCTTAGTGCAGTGGGCTTTTACCCTATCAACCCTGCTGATAGCCCCTATTACATAGGGCAACCCCTCTTTAGCAAAGCTACTTTGCATTTGGATAATGGTAAGACTTTCACGATACGCAAGGGCGACACTAATGGGCAGCTGCAGCTAAACGGTAAGCCTTTTAGGCAGGCGTTATTTGCATTTTAAGGAAATTACCGATGGGGGAGCTGGTTTATTAACCCAAAAATGAGAATTATCAATTGTAAATTGTTAATTAATTTGTACCTTTGTGCCCTGATAACGAAGATAATTTTAGAAAAAACAAAGAATATAAGGAATGAAGGCTATCGAAAGAGCAGTAAATTTGTTTGCGGATATTAATGAACTGTTGATTTCCAGCGGAGCTAATACGCGTAGGGTAGAACGCAATGTGAGATCGTATCTCTAACGCACTGAATTACCACTGTGAAAGCTTCTATTCGCATTCGGCTATAGTTCTCACCGTACAAGACAAAGCTACCGGCGAGAAAGAAACCATAGTGCGCACTATCCCTCATCACGGGGTGAATTTTTAGCGCTATATCTGATATAAGCATCCTCTCTTGGGAAGCCCTCGAGAAGCATTTGCCTATCGAACAAATTGAAAAAAACACGTAGCTACTATAAAAGCCAAACCACATTACAATATGTATGTAATGTGGTTTTTTTCGTATCAGTAGCCGGCGGCTCTTTAGCCTATGTGTTTGGTAAAGACCAAGCCAGTTATACCGAATTTGCGATGTCGTTTATCGCTACTTTCTTAGGGTTAGCGGGCAGACGCATATTGCAGTTGCGCAAGTTTAACGTGTATATCTGTTGGGGTTGGGCGGCCTTTGTATCGGTATCGGTGATGAGCATCTTCCGTCTGTTAGGGGTAGAGCATTACCACAACGCCTTAGCTGCCTGTGTGCTTTGGTTGGTGCCAGGGGTGCCCCTCATCAATGGGTTTATCGATATGCTTTCGGGGTGTATAGTGCCAGGAGTGGCAAAAGCTTACCCACGCAGCTATCTTGGTATTTATGATTTCTTTAGGTTTTTATTTAGCATTATTGTTATTTGGTTATGAGCTTCCTTGATGTATTATTAGCACTTTCTGTCCGCATCTTTTGGTCGATGTGGATTTCTATAGGTTTTGCCTTATTGTTTAACACTCCACGCCGTGCCCTTTGGATTACAGGTTTGTTAGGCGGTGTAGGTTGGGGCATCAAGTTTGTGCTTTTGGGCACTATAATGCCCGAACAGATAGTGATTACCTCCTTTTTAGGCGCCTGTGCTGTAGGGGCTCTTGGCAGTCTATTTTGCACACCGCGTACATACCCCTCCTATCGTGTTTACCATTCCTGCGGTTATCAATATGATTCCGGGTAAATACGGCTATGAGTTTATGATGAAAATCATTCAGATAGTAACGGTTGAAACGCCTCAGGAAGAGACCCTTGATTTGCTGTATCAAACCTTTAAATTAGGCTTACAAACGGGCTTCATCACTATGTGTTTGGCTTTTGGGGTTATCACCCCGATGCTACTTTTCAATACCTATTCGGTGAAAGGAAAAAGACCTAAACGACTTTATAAAACGCCGTCTGTCGCGCCGCAAAAACTAAAAGCTGAGCTTGAGGGCATAATAGAAGAAAAACGAGCCTGTTTAAAGAATTGATAATCAATAATATGAAACTATTGCTTTTTTTACAATCATTAGTTTATGTTTTTCTTAATGTAAAAAGCACAAAAATTTTCGATTACCAACCGATGTGCAACAACATCAGTTGAATGGAAAAAGTGAAAAAATGTGAAGGAAATCATTGCCTATGAAATGCCTTTTTTTAGTGCTGTTGATACTGTTTTTCTATTCTTTTTGACAAAAAAATGGGTTTATAACCAAAAAGCGAAAAAGCGAACCTTGCAAGGAGCCCTCTTAATGAGACATTTAAAACTATTTTTTTGAGCGTAGAAGAGCGGTAGCAACTACTGTGGTTTACAATCAAGAAGGGAAGGAGATTGAAAGGAATGTGGTGAAATTGAATAAAAAAAGGCTTCCCTATTGAAAATGGAAATGCAACTGAATGACACTGAAAAAGTAAAACTTTATTATCACTATGACCCTAAAGATTACAAAATAACTCTTTGTATCTGATAATAAGATAATAAATGTAAAACAAGTTACTACCTATAACAAAGAGGGTTTTCTGATAATTAGAGAAGTTTTTAAAGAAGATGACCCTCTTGCTATAACTAAAAAAACATTTACACTTATAATAATCGAGGTTTTGCAACTACTGTTCTTTCGCAAAAACGCTGACAAAGAGGAAACAAAAAAATTACCTACGAATACCAATACGACACTCACGGTAGTGCTATTGAAATAAAGAAATACGAAAACAAGATACTCAAAAAGTACTGCTAAGCGCACTATTGAATATTATTAAGAAAGAGAAAAAATAATGGAAAAACATTCTGCAAAAATATAGAGGTTATTAAGCAACGCATTGCTGCTGCTTGCCAACGGGTAGGGGCGGAAGCCAGAGGAAGTAAAACTGCTTTTGGCTACTAAAACCGTAACTCCTGAGCGCATAAAAATAGCACTTAAGGCTGGGAATACCCTCATCGCTGAAAATAAAAATACAAGAACTGAAGGAGAAGTACGAAGCGCTGAAAGAAGTGCCTCATACCAATCACTTCATAGGGCATTTGCAAACCAACAAAATCAAAGAGATATTGCGCTATGAGGTCAGCTGTGTAGAGTCGGTAGACCGTATTGACTTGGCGCAGAAGTTGCACAACCGTTTGGCGAGCGAAGGTAAGGAACTCGATATTTTTATTCAGGTGAATACCTCTAATGAGGAAAGTAAGTTTGGGGCTGACCCCGCTGAGGTGCTCGACCTTGTGAAGCAGGTAGCACAACTGCCAACCCTACACATCAAAGGGTTGATGACCATAGGGCTTTTTAGTGCCGAAACCGAAAAGGTGCGTGCTTGCTTCAAACTGCTTAAACACCTTCAGCAAGAGATTATCGCTCTCGGCTTGCCTAATGTAGACCCTCAGGAGCTTTCAATGGGAATGAGTGGCGACCTTGAAACAGCTATAGAAGAAGGCGCTACTATCGTGCGCGTAGGTACAGCTCATCTTCGGGCAACGTATCTACCCCGATAGCTACTATTGGAACGAGAATAAGTAGCCCGATTATCTTTTTGCTATTTGATTATCAGTGTTTTAAGAAATACTGATAAAAAAATCTTCTGAACAATAGCCGTTATTTAAAAAAATATTTCATAATATTGACGCCAAATTAATCAGGAAGCATCGTCTTTACGCATCTATTTTTTTAATTATGAGAATATTATTTCTTCTTATTACCCTTTTTACGGGAATAGCTTGGGGACAACCCGCTATTACCCTTGACAAAAATATGGACGCAGGGCACTTTCTACCCCAGCCGTATGTACAATCTCAAAACCCTACAGCACGCACCTCAATACACTGTATTAGAGTACAATCCTGCTGATGGGGCTCAAGAGATTAACCTCTATGATTTTGCTACCCTCACCAAAGTAAAAAAACTATCTTTAGGGCGGCCGACCATAAGCAGTTTGTGCGCCTGAATAGCTATACCTTTACCCCCAATGAGCAGCAGCTTCTCATCGCCGTTAATAGCGAATATATCTACCGCCATTCGTTTATAGCCGATTATTATTTGTACGATTTGGCTACTGGCAAGCTACAGAAAATCACTAATGATAAGATACAAAGTCCGTTAGTGTCTCCTGACGGGAAGAAGATAGCCTTTGCTCGCAATAACGACCTGTATTTGTACGAAGTAGCTACCGGCAAAGAAACACGTATCACCACTGATGGCGCTAAGAATAAGATTATCAATGGTATTGCCGACTGGGTGTACGAAGAAGAATTTAGTACAGTCCGCTTTTTTTGACTGGAATGCCGATGGCACACAGCTGGCTTTCGTCCGTTTTGACGAACAGCAGGTGCCAGAATTCTCAATGGACGTTTATGGCACAGGGGCTTTACCCTACTCAGCAGACTTTTAAATACCCTAAAGCAGGCGAACCCAATTCGGTGGTAAGTCTTCATATCTACGACCTTGCTAAAGCGAAGACTACCCCTATAGCTTTAGAGGCGTACTATATTCCGCGCCTGCAATGGTCTAACAACCCTAAGTACCTAACGGTGCAGACGCTCAATAGACATCAAAACGACTGGCAGCTGCTACAAGTAGATGCTCAAACTTTTCAAACGCGTCCGTTAGTGATAGAGAAAAGCAAAACTTATGTAGAAATTAATGACAAAATAACTTTTTTAGCCGATAATAGCTTTATTTATCAGTCAGAAAAAGACGGTTATAATCATCTTTACCACTGCGATGCACAGGGTAAGAGCGTGCGACAGCTCACCTTTGGGCAGACAGAGGTAACCGACCTATACGGCTATGATGCGAAAAAAACAAGCAGCTGTTTTTACCAAGCTACCCAAGCCGATGGCATACAGCGCGCTATCTGTGCAGTGGGGCTCAACGGCAAGAACCAACGCACTCTTTCGGCAGTAGCAGGTACCCATAAGGCTACCTTTAGTGGTGACTTTGCTTATTATATCGATGCTTTCAGCAGTGCTACTACTCCGCCGCGCTATACCCTGTACGCTGCCAATGGCAAAGAGCTGAAAGAAATACTCAACAACAATGCTTTTTGCTGAAAGACTAAAAAGGCTACCAGCTACCTACTAAAGAATACTTTCAGATAAAAAACCTCTCGTGCTACCCTCAATGCTTATATAATGAAGCCTTTTGACTTCAACCCAGAGAAGAAATACCCTGTGCTGATGTATCAGTATTCAGGGGCCTGGCTCGCAAGAGGTAGCTGATGAATGGTGGGATATGAATGATTTTTGGCACGCTATGCTTACCCAGAAAGGCTATATAGTGCTTTGTGTGAGATGGGCGCGGTACGGGCTATCGTGGTGAAGAATTCAAAAAAATGTACCTATGAGCAGTTAGGCAAGTTTGAGGTAGATGATCAAGCCGAAGTGGCTACTATAGTGGGCGCTTACCCTTATGTAGATAAAAAGTAGAATTGGGATATGGGGCTGGAGCTTTGGGGGCTTTATGTCGAGCAACTGTATCTTCCAAAAAGGCGATATCTTCAAGATGGCAATAGCGGTAGCCCCCGTTACTAACTGGCGTTTTTACGATACGGTCTATACCGAGCGCTTTATGCGTACCCCGCAAGAAAAACCCCGCAGGCTATGACCTCAATTCTCCTCTTACGCACGCCCATAAGCTAAAGGGTAAATACCTGCTTGTGCACGGTACTGCCGATGACAATGTGCACGTGCAAAAACGCAATGTCGCTCATAGAGCAATTGGTTACCCAGCGCAAAAGATTTTTGATTGGCTCATCTACCCCGACCGCAATCACGGTATATACGATAATACTGGCAGCACCCGTTGGCAGCTATACCACAAAAATGACCCGATTTATAGAGAGAATTTATAAAAAATAGAACTTTTTAATTACTAATTATACAATGGATACAAACGTAGAAAAATGTGAAAAAGAAGCACCCTAAGGGGCTTTACTTAGTGTTCCTGACAGGGATGTGGGAGCGCTTTAGTTATTACGGTATGCGAGGCATCTTGATGCTCTATCTTACCAAAACATTCTTAGAAGGCGGTCTAGCATTCGACCCCCAAACAACGAGTCTTATTTACGGGTTTGCCACAGGGCTTACCTACTTTACGCCGCTTATTGGTGGTTGGATAGCCGATAATTTCTTAGGGCAACGCAAAAGCAGTGCTACTCGGGGGGCTTATTATGTTCTTTGGTGAGTTTGTGTTATTGCTATGCACTCGCACATAGGGCTTTATTTGGGGCTCTTCTTGCTGATTATCGGTAATGGTTTCTTCAAACCTAATATCTCAGCTTTGGTAGGAGGTCTATACGAACCAGGTGATAAACGCCTCGATTCGGCTTTCTCTATTTTCTATATGGGTATCAACCTTGGGGCTTTCTTAGCACCACTACTTACAGGGTTGCTTACTGATAACATTTTTTTGCGAGCAACGTTACTAATCCTGAAACAGGCGAAGTAGTAATGTCGTTCGGTTATAAATACGGTTTCTTGGCAGCTGCTATAGGTATGCTTGTCAGCGAAGTAATATTCCTTTTATTTGCGCAAAAATATCTTGGTGATTTGGGCTTACACCCTAAAGGAGGTAAAAAGAAAGTTGCAGATGCTCAAGTGTCTGATGCTCCCTTACTAAGGAAGAAAAAAAGAGCGTATTGCAGTTATATTTGTGTACTTCTTCTTTTGCGATATTCTTCTTTGCAGGATTTGAGCAAGCAGGTTCGTCATTTACCCTTTACACCGATAAGTTTATAGACCGTGTAGTTGGTGGTTTTGAGATACCTACTGCTTGGTTCCAATCAGTAAATCCGCTGTTTATAGTAGTATTAGCGCCTGTATTTGCGAGCTTCTGGAATAGCAAGTTCGGACAAACGCTCACTACACCATTTAAAAATGGGTACTGGTTTAATACTCTTGGGTATAGGCTATTTCTTTATGTTAGGAGCTGTATACGAACGCGGGGGGTAGTATAGGCAACGATCCTTCTGATATGGCAGTAAAAGCAAGCCTTGCGTGGTTAGTACTTACTTACCTAACACACACTATGGGCGAGTTGTGCTTGTCGCCAGTAGGGCTTTCAATCGTTACGAAACTTTCTCCTCCTAAATTGGCAGGACTCTTAATGGGGGTTTGGATGACTGCGGCCTTCTTTGCTAATGCTGCCGGAGGTGTTATCGCTTCATATGTAGAAAAAAACTAGGCCCTAGTATCGTATTTACCGTTATTTCAGGCTTTGTAATTCTCTGTGGATTGGGTATGGTATTGCTCAACAAGAAACTACAACGTATGATGCACGGAGTGAAATAATAAGACAAAATCAGATATTAAAAAGGGATTGCCTCATTATAGGGCAATCCTTTTTTAATTATCCATAGCCTCTTTTAGTGCTACGAGTTCTCGCTTTTACCTTTTTCTAACTTCGCTACTATCTCAAAGGTAGAAAGCGTCTTTTGCTTTTCATCTTTTAGCCGTTGACGTGCTCCTTCAAGGGTAAAACCTTGTTCTTTTACTAAGTGGTAAATCAGTTGCAGCTTCTTCACATCGTCAGCTGAAAACTTTCTACTTCCTTTAGTGTCCTTCTTCGGACTGATAATCTCAAATTCTTTTTCCCAAAAAGCGTATAAGCGAAGAGTTTACACCAAAAGCAGTGGCCACTTCGCCTATAGAGTAATACAATTTTTCCGGTAGATTGATGTCCATTGTCCGTTAGTCAAGAGATTGGTTTTCTTGGGTAGATACACGTAGCATTTTCAGCATATTCGTCAGCCGATAGGTTGCCGTAGTAGAAGTGTATAGGGTTGATATGTTCACCGTTTTTTTATTACTTCGTAGTGTAAGTGAGGGCTTCTGAACGCCCTGTACTACCTACTTTTGCCTATTAGGTCGCCACGCTTTACGTGCTGTCCTGCCCGCACATTATAGTCCGAAAGGTGCCCGTAGAGGGTCACATAGCCATAACCGTGGTCTATGCGTATGTGGTTGCCATAGCCCGATGAACCGTCGTCAGCACGTATTACTACCCCATCGCCTGTTGCATATACAGGGGTGCCTTGTGGCGATGAAAAGTCCATACCGTAGTGAAATTTGCGCGCTTTTAGTAAAAGGGTCAGAACGCCAGCCATAACCCGATGCCATACGCTTCAAATCCTTGTTGTTTACCGGCTGAATGGCAGGGTATTGAGGCCAAAAACTTCTCTTTTCTTTAGATAGTTTGTTGATTTCGTCTAATGATTTAGATTGTATAACTAACTGCTTCCGAAGTTTGTCCAAACGTTTAGTGGTATTGGCTACTAATTTAGAGCTACCTAATTTCTCTAAGTCTTTGTATTTATTAGGGTCGAAGCCCCCTTTGCGCACGCTATCGGGTATGATAGGGGCGTTGAAGTACAACCGATACATATTATTGTCGCGCTCTTGCACATCGGCTAATACCTGCTCTACCAATTCCATCTTTCTGTTTAAGATTTCGTAGTTGGTTTCGTAGGCTTTTATCTCGCGTGCTAACATCACCTCACGAGGGGTAAAAAAACAAGCGAGAATTGATAATAATCAGTGATAAGATACTTCCAAAAAGGGCGGCGGCTAATAAGAAAAATCAAGGCGTTACGCACTTTTGTACGCTTCTTATTCCGAATGCGCTTATACGAAAGCGTCTCGGGGTCATAATAATATTTTACCTTTTTCATACGGGCAAAGGTATATATATCAAAAATCGCTATTTTGTGAAGAAAAAATGTAATTTTTGCAGAACAGTTAGTCTATCAGCTTGTTAGCAACGACTAATTAACAAATCGACAAATTGACAAATCAACTATGGGCATTTCAGAAATATTCTTTATTCTTTTTTTATGGTGTTAATCCTCTTTGGGGCTGATAAGCTGCCAGAGATAGCGCGTGGTTTAGGCAAAGCTGCCCGACAAGTACGCGAGGCTACCGATGAAATTAAAAACGAAATACAACGCGGTGTAAATGAGGTCACTCCTCATAACGATATAGTGCAAGAAACTCAGAAAGAAATAGAGAAGCTAAAAGACGATTTAACTATTGATAAATCAGCCGATTAGTAGATTGCAGCCTCTGATGTCGGCATTGTCAAACCTGCCGAGTACTTCAAACTTTCCGTTAGGGTGCAAACGACCTAAATCTTGGGTAGCAATAAAGCTACACGAATGTATGTTTGCCAAATCAATAAGGTTGATACCACCTGTCTTTAGCGGGCGTTGGTAGCTTAGCGCATCATTAGTGTCTCTTATCAGCACCTTTAGCCAACGCACCGATTCATAAAGCCCACTCCCTGCTGAATAGGCTTGCGAGAGCAACTCGGTCATTCCGTACTCTGAATGTATATGCTCCACTCCAAACCCTTCGCACAGTATAGCGTGCAACTCTTCGCGTATTAACTCCTTACGTCTTCCTTTCATTCCCCCTGTCTCCATTACAATCGTATTTTTTTAGCTGAAAAACGATGGGTCTCTACCAAATCTAATAGCGCAAACGATACCCCTATTAGCAGCACTTTGCGTCCGCTGCGGTCTAAAAGCCGTTAGTTTTTTTGGCTAATAAGTCGTATTCATTTAGGTAAAAACCGCTATCAGCACTGCCCGACCGCTCTATAAGGTCAGCAACCATAGTGATGAGCGAAGAGCCTGTGCGCTCTAAGTAGGAGGGGAGTAATGCTAAAACAGTATATTCTTCTATATTTCCGTAGAAATCAGCAAATCCTTGTCGGAAACTCTGTTGGTATACCGCGAGGGTCTTTCACGTAGTGGCGCGAGGTCTGACTGCCTGTAGTGCCACTGCTGGTAAATACCGTTGTAGGGACGCTCATTTCCGCAGTAAACAGCTTCTGATTTAAAAAAATTCGATAGGTAGAAACGGAATGTCAGTAAGCTGGCGCACCTTGTCTGGAGTACGACCGAGCAAGGTGCAAAAAGCGTTGGTACACCTGATTGTGCTGGTACTGATACCCAAAAAGTCTGTAGGGCAGCCTGCATAAAAATCGGCATCTGTTTGTATAGAGAAAATATCAGGTAGCAAAAAAATAAAAATAAATTAGTGTTTTAATTAGGGTAGTAAGTCTTTCAAAAAAAGCCCCAAGAGGGGTTGAATAGCAGTAGGTTAAGCCCTATAATAAGCAAAACGATGATAAACTTCAGCCAAGTGATGTGTCGCTCACGAGGAGTAGCGAGAAAAACCATCGTAAAACTTGCGCGCCTGTACAGTAGCGATACGTTTGTTGAAGTACATATCGATGAGCGTAGGCAGGGTCAATAACCGAGGTCGAAGGTGGGGCTGACTCGCCCGTGCTGGTGCGCTCGCTGCTACTACTTGGGGCAGACTGTGCCGCCGACTTGTTCATTTGCGACACCAATTGGTTGTCATAGTCGCGGCGCTTATTGGTGTCAGATAGTATGTTATAGGCTTCTTGTAGGCTTTTAAACTTATCAGTAAAGAAAGTATCACCCTGATGCTTGTCGGGGTGAAAGGCTTTGGCAAGTTTTTTATAGGCCTCTCTGATTTCTTCAGCTGAGGCTTTTTGGTTTACGCCTAATATTTCGTAGTAATCTTTTAACATCATTATATTCCTGCTTTTGGAGTAGAGTTATCAACACTTTCCCAGCCTATAAGTCTGCCGTTTTGAAAGGTAAGAGTAAGGGTTTTATAATGCCAACGCTCAGTAGTAGCCCCCTGAAATACGGCACTTTGCACCTCGCGTGGTCTGCCTACAGCCATTTTCACTAAATAGTTAGGCATACCCTCTGAATAAAGTCCTTTTTCTATGGCGCTAACAGTGTTTTCGCCATAAGTGTTTCGCACTAAGTTCATAATAACCTCTCGCGTTTGGCGTTCGTCTACTAAGGCATTTTGCCATTTTTTTCGCGCAATTCTTCTATTGCCTTTTTCGCGTTTGAAGTTAGCAATGCCCTGCCTTATAATCATATAAAGCAGCACAGCCACACCTATACAAAAGAATAGCATAATATATCATTAGGTTGTTGTTTTTTTAATGGTGCAAAAGTAAAAAAATAATTAGCAGATTAGCAAATCTGTAAAGGTACTAAAAAAGAAAAAGGCTACCATAATTGGCAGCCTTTTTGCAAGTGCAGGGTGAAGGGACTCGAACCCCCACGCCGTGAAGCACTAGATCCTAAGTCTAGCGTGTCTACCAATTTCACCACACCCGCAAATGATGAATTTCTCAATGATTGACGGTGCAAAAGGTACAACTCTTTTTTTAAAACTGCAAATTTTTGCAGCTTTTGAATATTTTTTTAATCAATTAATAATTAGCAAATTAAGATACTTGTTCGTAAGTCAAAAAAATAATATTTCTACCTACAGCCCTCTGTTGGCACCCTATCTTTTAGATGTAGAGTAAGCACTATCGAATCGCGCTCTCTTACTTTTTATATTATAGACATATAAAAGCTTTATGTTCTCCCAAGGTTATTATTCGTACATCATATTTCCGATTAGGAGAAAGGTAATATAAGGGTTCCTGAAAGCGGTGAATAGATACTCCATTAATCTTTAATAACCATCTATCGCTTGGCACAAACTTATTATCTTCAATAACCTTGATGTGCAAGAGCCCTGCCATTCCTTTTTTTAGTTTATAATAGCTAATAGTGTAGTCATCTCCTTTTTTACCTATTTTTCTCGTGTGGCTTAAGAGGTCTTTTTAAAAAGCATTACAACTGCTAAAAAGCCACTAAAAGGCTAATTACAGATAGTATTACGATTTTTCTTCACGTTCATATCTTGCTTTTTCTTGTTTTGGTAAGTTAAGCCTCTCCACGCTCTTGTTCTTCTTTTTCGTATTTTTGTAAATGTCTATACCAGCAGATATACCAGTAGATAGGCATACAAAAACATTAATCATCATAGCCCAAAAATGCTTTGGGTTCAAGATTTGTTACTATAACGTAAGCAATATTAACTCCTGCAGTAAGAAGGGTAACAACAAATATAGCGCTTCTTACATCTCTTTTTAAAAAGGTTTCATAAAAAACATTTATTTTTTTAGGTTAAACAAGAAATTCATTGGTGGGTTCTAAGCCTCATTTGCGCTCTCGCTCTTCTTTCTTTTTTTCGGGAAAGAGGTTACTAAAGCCATATATTTTTAATCAATTAATAATTAGCAAATTAGGCTATGCATTTGTATTCCTAAAGGTATACAAAACACAAGTGTTGAGGGGTGTCGTCGCACATTCCTAAGGCAAAGCTAATAATCTTACCAGTCCCACTCGTCCCACTCGTCCCACCAGTCCCAGCCTTCCCATTCCTCCCAGTCTTCCTCGTTCGTTGCTTCATTCTTACTTTACTCAATCCATAAAGTATCTTTTTAAAATGTACATTAAGTATAATAGAATCTCCTTCTCTTACCTTTACGTTATTTATATACAAGTACTTACCAGCACCTACCCCCATTATAAAAAAATTATATTTCTTATTAACATCAAGATAATACGAAGGCTCTTCTCTTCCTAAAATATTAATACCATTAATTCTAATTGTTATTTCATTTTTTTGAAAGAGGCTCACCGTATTCCGTTACATTAATTTTCAAAAAAACCTCTACTCCCTATTTTCCTTTTTGTAATAATGAAGAGTATAGTCTTCGCCTTCTACACCTACTTTTTTCCTGACCAACAACTATTCTTCTTTTTTTAATGAGTTACACCCACTAAAAAAACATTAATATACTAATGACAAAGATCGTTAGGATTTTTCTTCACGTTCATATTTTGTTTTCTTCTTGTTTTTGGTAAGTTTCTAAAAAAACTTTAAAAACAAATAAGTTTTGTAAGAAATATCAGAAACAACATAAAATAGCAAACGATAACATAGTATTCAGCTTTATAATGTTTCACTATATATTGTTTTAATAACTCTAAAATAAAAAAATAATAATAGGGGTTACTACCACATTTACAATCAGAATTTTTATACCACTGATAATCTACAATACTTTTTGCAAAGATATAGGCTACTCAATACAAAATACCCTATAAAGAATGGATTCTTAAGAAACTGCACTACATTGGCTACTGTTTTACCCTCCTTATATTTTTTTCAGAATATATAAAAAGGCACTACTAAATGTAAACTAATAAGTACTACTATATTCATTAAATAAGAGTCAGCAAAAATATTCTTTTTGAAAGTCAAATATGATAACTGCCCCATACATAATTAATAGCATTGCATATAAAGCTATAAATATTTTTAGATAAATCTTCTCTTTTCATATTGGTAAATAATTAACTAACGTGAGTTTGATGTAAATATAAGAGAGCCAATATTCCTTAACTATCACGAGGCAAAGATACAACCTAAAATGCATTATGTTAGCATCACTTTTTAGGACAAAAAAATGCACTTTTCAGGATATAATAAAAGTTACCTTTTACCAAGAGTCCAATATAAGGTATATTATACTATTATGAGGCTCGTGTATGCTAACCATCACATCTCCCCTTCGAAGGGGGCAGGGGGATGTTATATGAGTCCAAATCACCTAATTAACCGCCCATATCCTTTCATACTCATAGCCTGCCCCTCTTAATATTTTTCTCTTTGTGCAAATCTTCCAAATAAGCTAACTCCCCTTCATATAGCGGCTTACTCATACACTCTATAGCGATAGGCTTGCCCGCATCAGGGGCTAATAATATATCGATAGTGTACCCCCAAACGGATAGTCAGGGGGTTATTTTTTTTGTCAGGGTGTTTCGCTTTTAACCTTAGGTAAGTCTGTGTTTTCCACGCCTCTTCGCCTGCCGTTGCCGCCTGTGCGTGTGTATGCCCATAGCGGTCTAACTCGCTGAGTATCTCGGCGCGTGCCTGTTCATCGCCAGTGCTTACCGCTTTGCAATAAGCCAAATAAGCGTATAGCACAGCGCGTCGGTTGTTAGCCCCCTCGGTAGCCAAAGCCTCTTTGTAGTTGCTAAACACCTCTTCGGGTATCGAGTTGCATACGTATATCTTCTCTTTGGCGCGGGTGATAATCACATTCAGCAGTTTGTAGCCCTTGCTGTGGTTCAGCGGACCAAAGCTCTGCACAAACTTACCGTCTTTCTTGCGCCCATAGGTTACCGATAGTATGATGATGTCGCGCTCATCACCCTGTATGTTTTCAAGATTTTTGATGAATAACCCAGCCTGCTCAAGGGCGCTGAATTTTTGAGCAAAAGCGGGGTCGTTTTGCTGCTTCAGCAGTAGCTGCTTGCGTATGTAGTTGCGCTGAGTGATGTTGAAAGTAGCAATACCCACCGAAGGATAACTACCATCAGCACGCGGGGCTAATCGCTCAAGGGTGCGAATAACCTCTACGGCTTCCTCTTTGTTGATATGCTCTTCAAAAGTGCCGTCTACCTGTGCAAAAGGCGATAGGAGTAAAAGGCTTCGTATTGGGCAGCGGACGCAAACGAGCATTGTAAAAAAGCGTGATTAGAAAAAAATCAATCAGATAAGGGTGACGCGAACGGTAATGAAAGTCTAAGTGGTTTTTGCTGAACTGATATTCAAGAGCATAGTCCAATAACGACTCTATGTTTAGCATCGCCTCTTTGCCAGAAAGCACCGCAGGCGAAGTGTCGCTTTCATCTTCGTCCTCTTCGTCTTCAGCCGTGCCGTCAAATACTTTGCTAAAAATAGTTAGAGGGCGGCATTTGGTGCTCATCGCCCGCTATCACTATGGTTTTGCCTTTCAGCATAGCCGGCAGATTGTCTTCCAGCTTTAACTGACTCGCCTCGTCAAACACCACATTGTCAAAATAGAAGTGCTTGCCCTCAAAGAGGTTGCAACACGCATCGGGGGTGGTTAGTACGATAGGGAAAAAGCTGGTGAAAAAGGTCGATGTCTTGCTGCGCTATCTGCCGAAGGGTCAGGCGGTTGTGCTTTTTCGCTCTTGCGCTTGTTGTACAGATTGGCTACCGTTAGTGCTGAGTGTTGCTCTTCAAAAGCCTTAACGGTGCGGCGCTGCTCCTCGTCCCAATAATATTGTATAAAAAGCGTGCTGAGTGGCGGCAAAACGCTCCATTTCAGCAGTAAAATGACTGTAAGTATGAGGACTGAAGTTCAGGCTCTCATCAGCGTGCTGCTGTTGTAGTAAAGGGTAATATACCGTCAGTAGCGAGGCTTCCCACGCCTTTACGGGGGCGCAAGGCAGCTACGCATTGCTGTTGCAGAGGGCTAAGAGTTCGATACCAACTGTGCCACTGATAGGTAGCCTTTAGCGGGTGGGCTGGGTCGGACATATATTGCTTATAAATGCCGAGCGTCTGCTGCATAAAGGCGGCAAAATCGGCATAAGTAGTACCCCATTGGGGTGCTTGTAGCCAGCCGTCGCGCTGTATGGCACTTTTTCAGGGGCTTGTACCTGCTGCTGTAGTAGCGGTAAGCTGTCGTCGCTTAGGGCAGGGGTCGGTGTAATGCAGTAGGTCGAGGGCAGCGAAGTCAGCAGCTACCTTGTCGGCAAAATCGGCTTGCGCTTGCGCGATAGCACTGCTGTAGTCGGCTATGGCAGCCTTATTAGCCCATAGGTCGGCACTGATAGCTATAGGCGAAAAGTTGCGGTGTACGCTTAGCGCTTTTATCTCCTGACTTAGCTGCTGTAGGCGCTGCTGGGTGCGTATAGCTTTTTTTCTTTGCTGATGAAAAATACGGCTGCCAATCGGTAGAAAAAAAGCCTTCGGTTTTCTGCGGCATAAACACATCGGAAGTAGGGGCGAGGGTAGCCGTTAGCACCTCGTACTCAGTCCGATGCTGCTCAAGGGTGGCGAGCTGTGCCGCAAAAGCGGCTTTGCGCTTTGCCTCATACTGTTGGCGGTAGGTGATAGCCGTTTGGCAGATGGCCTCCCATTGCTGCTCGTATTGCTTAAAGGCGGTAGCCAACTGCTGTTCAGTGCTAAAAAGTTCTGTGCCGTTAGGGGCTCGGGGGCTAAAAAAATCGGTGTTAGCATAAGGACGGTAATCTTCGTATAGGCGCTCGCCCTCTTGCCATAGTGCCTTTAGGGGCTGCCCATTCCTCATCGGTGAACTGAAAGTGTACTCCGCTGAGGGTCTATAGCCCTCGCAATCAAGGGCGTATTCTAATAGCTTGGCGGCTATATACGTCCAGTTTTGTCCGGCTATTAGGGGTTGATTTAGCTTGTGGTGAATAGCATTGATAGCCGCCTTGTGGTTTTGTAGGGCTTGTAGCTGCTCAGTTAGCACTTGCGAGGGGTTGTCGGCAGAGGCTTTCTTGAAGTCAGGGGGCATCGAGGGTTTGGCGCACGGCTTCTACTATCAGCTTGCGGTCGGCAATAGCGTCTTTTACCATAGTGCAGTACTTGCCCAACCCTTTCTGCTGCAGGGCGTTATAGAGCACCTCAAGGGCGGTTTGCTTTTCGCACACTACCAGCGTTTTTCTGCTTGTTTTTGCAGCGCATTGATGAGTATAGCCGTTAGCGTTTGGCTCTTCCCCGTTCCTGGGGGACCTTGTATGAGGACTTTGCGCTGCTGCCTAAGTTGCTCGAGTACATACTGCTGCGAGGGGTCAGTGGGTACAGAGGTCAGTGTTTGGAAATCGGTAGTAGGGTTATTTCTTCCGCCTTAAAGTTGCTGATTAAACCCTCATAATCATTGATGATATTCTGTTTTTTTGCACCTCGAAGAGCGATAGGATACCACATTTTTCTATCATACCCTCGCCTTTGTTGGGCAAAAGGGCTTCGTATTCAGCTTTTTGTTTTAAGGGGCGGAATTTCAGCGTAGTTATTCAGCAGAAAATCTAAATTCTGCTCTATTTTTTTAGCTGCTGAAGTATATCGGTGCAGATAGCCAATAGTTCGGGCTTGTCTATCTTGCCGTCTTCCAGCATCTCATCGGGTATGGGCGAGAGTTTTACCCCCGAATCGCTCTGCAGGTGGTTGATAAGCACCTCATTCAGATGAGATAGGGGTCATCTTCGTTCCTGCTTATTTCCCACGTATTCATCTGGGTAGTGGGCTTCATCTTCACCGACCATATCAGTATAGGGGCAGCGGTTAGCTGTCCGTCGCTCTTGTCGCGGCGCAGCAGTATCGGGAAGCCAAAGCCCAAAGTGTTGATACCCTTTTTCGGCGCTAACTACTTCGTTCTGAAAGATAAGCGTTTCTATATGAGTAACGAGCTTTTGCAGTTCAGGGTTTTCATCGGCTGTCTTTGGGGGTGGCAGCGGCGCCTCGTTGGTCTATATTAGTACTTTCGGTATCGTAGATAGAAAACGAAAAATTTAACATTGCGCAGCGTAAGCATATCCAGCACCAAGCGCTCGGGCAAGCTCTTGAAGATAGCCGACAGCCGTGCAATATCAAATTTATAACGCGAATTAGCCGGTATAGCGTTCAGGGTGAACGCCGCGTCGGTTGCCTACTTTCAGCTTGTGTTGCAAAGCCCTAAAAAAATTTTCAGAGGATAGAACCATTTTTATTGTGAAATATGAATTGGCTACAAAGGTAAGAAAAAAATTAGCAAATTACCAAATTCACAAATTAGCAAATCAGCCTTCAATTAGCTATAGGTAACATATACCTTCCCTTTACCATCACCGAAGGATAAGCGAAGGATAAGCGAAGGATCACCGAAGCTCCCAGCCTTCCCAATCCTCCCAGCCTTCTCAATCCTCTCAGCCCTCCCAATCCTCCCAGCCTTCCCATCTAATCGGCAAATCGTCAAATTGGCAAATCGTCAAATTGGCAAATCGCCAAATCGTCAAATCAATAAATTTGCTCATTTGCCAATTATATACTACCTTTGCCAAATTAATCGCCTAATCGGCAAATCGCCCAATTGGCAAATCGTCAAATCAGTATGAACCTCCTTACTTCCCAACAACTAAAAGCAGCTCGACGCTTATACCATTCGCACGCACAAGGTTTCGCCTTGGTGCTTAATGGAGCGCGCTGCCGACCTGCTTTTTCAGTGGGTGCAACAGCATTTGTCCGACCGCAATAGCTTTACCATTCTCGCTGGTAAGGGCAATAATGGTGGCGACGGCTAGCACTTGCTCGCAAGCTGATACAGGCTGGCAAGCGGGTAACGGTGTATATACTGCAAGTGGGCAGCCATTCATCTGACGAGTATCGGCAAAACGAGTCGCTACTGCACGCTATGGGGGTACAGCCTATAGCGGTAGACGAACTATAATTACAGCAAAGTAGTCGATTTCGAAGAGGTAGTCATCGACGCTGTTTTTGGCATAGGCTTCAAAGGCGACCTGCCCGAGTGGCTGCAAGCACTATTCGATTGGCTCAACTTAGAGGCAGCCTTTCGTGTTTATGTGCTGAGTGTCGATATGCCTTCGGGCTTGCCTACCGATATGCCTCCTACCGATGCGCGCACTTTTGTGCATCCTCATATGGTGCTGACCTTTCAATGCCCTAAACTGCCGTTCTTCTTGCCGAGCACCGGTAAGTTTATCGGCAAATACGAAGTGTTAGAGGTATGTGGCTTAGCCGAAAGGGGCGATAAGTATGCTGACGAACTTTTTAGCGAATTCCATTGTGTAGACGCCCTAATGATAACCGAGATACGCCAAAGTCGACACCTCGAGCCCCGTAGGCGCTTTAGTCACAAAAGGTACTTATGGGCACGCGCTTTTAGTAGGGGGTAGTTATGGCAAAAATGGGGGCAGTGGTACTCAGCGGTACGGCAGTGCTCCGAAATGGCGCGGGCTTGCTTACGGTCGCCATACCTGCCTGTGGCTATACGGTGCTGCAAACGGTACTGCCCGAAGCTATGGTGCTCACCAGCGATACCGATAGGCATTTTAGCAGCATACCAATACCTTTTTAGCCCTTCGGCTATAGGCGTGGGGGTAGGTTGGGGTACGCACCCCGATACGGCAGCTGCCTTAGCCGACCTGTTTGCCCAATACCCCGATACGCCTTTTGTCATTGATGCTGATGCGCTTAACCTATTAGCCCAGCAGCCTGAGCTCTGTCAGGCATTACCACAGGGCTATACTCACCCCTCACCCTAAAGAGTTAGAGCGGCTAATAGGCAAATGGACAGATGATTATGACAAGTTAGCCAAAGCGAAAGCCTTTGCCGATAAGCACCAAGTGGTGTTAGTACTCAAAGATGCTTATACAGTGATTACCGACGGCGATGCTTATTGGATAAACACCACCGGTTGCCCAGCCTTGGCAACCGCAGGCAGCGGCGATGTGCTTACCGGTATGCTTACCGCACTGCGCACACGGGGTTACGATGCCCTACAGGCAGCCATCTTAGGGGTTTACCAACACGGACAAAAAGGCGAGGAGGTAGCCAGCCGCATTGGCGAAGAGGCACTTATAGCAAGAGATTTAGTAACATTTTAATATGAAACACCGATTACCCATACTATTATTAATACTTACCATTGCCCTAAGTTTGTGGCAGTGTGCCCGACGTGGTTCGCCTACCGGTGGAGATAAAGATACTACTCCCCCTGTGCTCCTACAGGCTTTTCCGCCCTCTGGCACTACTAATTTCAGCGGCAAGCACATCCGACTTTCTTTTGACGAATTTGTGGTGACGAAAGACTTGCGCAAGCAGCTTATTATTTCGCCTCCTATGAATACGTTCCCTATTATATCGCCTACCTCTGCCTCGCGTAGGTTAGACATTAGTCTGCTCGATACCCTCAAGCCTAACACCACCTACGTGCTTAACTTTGGTAATAGCATACAAGATTATAACGAGGGCAATCCGTACACCGACTTCAAATACGTGTTTTCTACCGGAGCCACTATCGATTCGCTTTGGTACGAGGGCGATGTCACCGATGCCCTACTGCCTGAAGCCGACCTATCGGTTACCCTGATGCTATACCCCTATAACGAGCAGTACAAAGACTCTTTTGGTCTACAAGCACAAGCCTACCTACGTTACCACCACGCTCGATAGTCTTCACAGCTTTGTGTTTGAGTTCCTTAAAGAGGGTAAATATAAGCTGATAGCCCTAAAGGATAAGGGGGGCGACTATCTGTTTAACCCCAAAGACGATAAGATAGCCTTCTTAAGCGAACCCATTACAGTCGAAGACCTCAAAGGCAAACCGCAAGGGTCGTATCCCAAACTGCGATTGTTTAAAGAAGAGCTTCCTTATAAGGCACATCGCCCTACCCAAACGGCGGCCAACCGTATTAGTTTTTGGTTTTGACGGTGGCACTAAGGGGGTAACGATTACTCCTATATCGCCCACTACCCCCGACTTTCGCTATACGGTAGCCAAAGACGCTAAGAAAGATACGCTGCACTTCTGGTATCAACCCCGTCAGAAAGACTCGCTTGTCTTCACGGTCGCGCATCAGCAGCGGGTAGATACTTTTCGCCTGCGCCTCAAAGAGGGGCAAGGACGTTAAGCCCGATAGCTTGCAGATAGAAAGCCTTTTTTTCTGGCGACCTGCCTATGTATAAAGACTTTGCTTTCAGAGCAATATCCCACTGACAAAAAAGTAGACCCTGCTAAGATAAAAAAATACTGCAAGGCAAAGACTCCTTGGCGAAAGCCATTCCTTTTAAGGCGGTATTAGATAGCACGCAGTTGCAATACACGCTCTTATTCGATAAGAAAAACGATGAGCAATACCGCATCGAGGCGCTGCCCCACGCTATGACCGACTATTTCGGCGCCACTAACGACACGCTGAATATTAAACTCTCTACTAAAAAAGCGGAAGACTTAGCTGTCTTTAAGCTCCACCTCAGTACCGAAGCTGTCAAGCTCAACTATCCGTTACTGCTACAGCTCACTAGTGAGAAAAGCCACCGAGGTACTGCAAGAGTTGTATATAGAAAAGCCACAGGCGGAATACGTATTTGCCAATGTCAATCCCGCCAAATTGCGATTGCGTTTGATAGAAGACCGCAATGGCAATCGCCGTTGGGATACGGGTAGCTTCTTGCAACAGCGACAGCCCGAACGGGTGTGGTACTTCCTACCTATAGTAGAACTCCGTGCCAACTGGGAAGTAGAAGAAACTTGGCAACTGAAAGACGAATGATAAGAACAAAGTCGCGACTTTTATAAAAACTTTGTGATTAGAATTATTTTTCGTACCTTTGCAGATAGAAATTAGAAAAAATGAAAAAAAGCCATTGAGAAAAAAACATCTCATTATACAGTCTTAGAGGTAGATACCTCTCTAGACAAATATCTAAACGCACCTATTTTTTTACTAAAAAAATTAGCGCGTGTAAATGAAAAAAATTAGAAAAGGTAGGCTTACCTAAAACCATCGTAAATTAAACATTAAAAAAATGAATAAAATCAACCTTTTTACTATTGTTTGGGCATTACTGCTACAGGCTGGGCGCAACAACAGACCCTTCAGAAAGGGTGGAAATTCAGCAGAGAGGATGATCCTCAAGCAGCCGGAACGCTTTATAACGATGCTAAATGGCAACGCGTAACTGTCCCTCACGACTGGGCTATCTATGGTCCTTTTTGATATGGAAAACGACATTCAGCGCACCGCTATTAAGCAAGACGGACAAAAAGCGGCTATCGAGCATACAGGTCGTACTGGCGGACTGCCCTTTGTAGGCGTGGGCTGGTATCGCACGCAGTTCAATGTGCCTGAACTCACTGCCGATAAGCAGGTGTTCATACAGTTCGACAGGGGCAATGAGCAATCCAGAAGTGTTTGTAAACGGACAGAAAGCGGGTGAGTGGCATAATGGCTACAACACTTTCTTCTTAGATATTACCCCTTATGTAAAAAGCTAAAGATAACACCCTTGCGGTGCGTCTGAACAATCTAACCCAAATGTCGCGTTGGTACCCTGGGGCAGGGCTATACCGCAATGTGCATATCATCACCAAAAATAAAACGCATATCCCTATATGGGGCATACAGATTACTACGCCCTGAAGTAACCCAAGACTTTGCTAAAGTAGTAGTAAATACAGAATTTGTATCAGCTAAAAAAAGGGGCTATAGCGGCAGAAACTACTATTTTCAACCAACAAGGGAGAGAGTAGCCCATACTAATACCAAAGCAACGGCTTATACTACCGATAAAAATTACATCAGAAATGTACATCGATAAGCCTCGTTTGTGGGACATCGGTGCGCCTAATCTTTACAAAGCCGTTACCAAACTCTATGAAGACGGTCAGCTGAAAGATGAGGTAACTACTACCTTTGGCGTTCGCACTATAGAGCTTAAGCCTAATGACGGTTTATACTTGAATAACCGCAAAAATTAAAAATACAAAGGGGTGTGTATGCACCACGATTTAGGTCCTTTAGGGTGCCGCTGTTAATGAGAGTGCAATACGCCGACAATTGCTAATTTTAAGAGATATGGGTGTTAACGCTATCCGTACCTCACACAATATGCCAGCGCCTGAATACGTCCGCTTAGCCGACGAGATGGGTATGCTACTGGCTGTAGAGAGTTTTTGACGAGTGGGCAATACCTAAAGTAGAGAATGGCTATCATCTATACTTCAAAGACTGGGTTAAAAAGACCTTACGAACCTTGTGAAGCACTATCGCAATAACCCCAGCGTGCTGATGTGGTTTATTGGCAACGAGGTAGAAGAACAAAGTGTAGAGAGTGGTTCGCAAGTAGCCTACTACCCTACAGAGCATCATACAGCAGCTCGACCCTACACGCCCTGTGAGCAATGGTATGGACAGACCGCACGACATCTTGCGCAACAATATGGCCGCTACTATGCAGTTGGTAGGTTTTAACTACCGTCCGTTTAAGTACCAAGAAGCTTATAAGAAATTGCCACAACGCTTGTTGTTGGGTAGTGAGACAGCCTCTACTGTTAGCTCGCGCGGGGTGTACAAATTCCCAGTACAGCGCAAATCAATGGCTGAAAGTACCCCTGATATGCAGTCTTCGTCTTATGACGTAGAGCACTGCGGTTGGTCTAACTTGCCCGAAGATGACTGGATACACCAAGAGGATTTGCCTTATATGATAGGCGAGTTTATCTGGACAGGCTTCGACTATCTCGGCGAGCCAACGCCTTATTACGTAGAATGGCCTTCGCATAGTTCTTACTTTGGGGCAGTAGACTTAGCAGGGCTTCCCTAAAGACCGTTTTTTTATCTATATCGTTCACACTGGAATAAAAGAAGCCGAAACGCTACACATTTTACCGCATTGGAACTGGGAGGGCGTGAAGGCGAAGTAACCCCTATCTTCGTTTACACTAATTACCCTTCTGCTGAATTGTTTATCAATGGCAAGAGTCAAGGCAAACGCAGTAAAGACCTTTCTATAAAAATAGAGGAGAAAGAGAAAGACGGCAATCCGTCAGACCTAAACCGACAAAAACGCTACCGCCTAATGTGGCTGGATACTAAGTACGAACCTGGTACTGTAAAGGTAGTAGCTTATGATGACAATGGCAAGGCTGTAGCCGAAAAAAAGAAATACATACTGCTGGCAAGCCTTACGCTTTGCGTCTCAGCACCGAGTACAAAAACAGAACTTAGCCCTAATAGCGATGAGTTGGCTTTCATCACTGTTGAAGCGGTAGACAAAGACGGCAATTTATGCCCTACAGTGAATGATTTAGTAACCTTTACCGTAAAAGGTGCGGGTACTTATCGTGCCGCTGCTAATGGCGATGCTACCTGCACGATCAATTCCACCTCCCTAAGATGCACCTTTTTCAACGGCAAATTAGTGATGATGGTACAAGCTGGCGATAAAGCAGGCATCATAAATGTAGAGGCTAAGACTAAGAAATTAAAAGGAACGATTTCTATAAAGGTAAAAATAGCAGTATTATCTTTTCTGAAAAAAGGAATAGTATTATGAAAAAGTATATTCAGAGTAGGGGAACGCGTATGGGTATCCCCACAACTTACAGGCAAACCCGATTGGGTAGAGGCTACGGTTACGCAGATAGATAACAATCCTTTTGTAGGGGTAGTTATCAATGTGAAAAACGGATATAGGAGAGCTCTTTTTTTGAAAAAAAGAAGATATGTTTAAACCTTTAGAAGCCTTAGAATTATGCACGCTATAGCTTTTGATTTGATTATCTCTGAGCTTAAAAAGCACTATAAAAGCTCCTTATAACAATGCTTATGCCGAGATAAAGAAAGTGTTAGAAGAAAATGGTTTTTATTGGATACAAGGGAGTACTTATGCCACAGAAGGTGATTTAAGAACACTCTTCAGAGCGATACAAAGTTTGAAAAAACTCTCTTGGTTTTTGTCTTTCAGTCAGAGATATACGCGCTTTCAAAATAGAGGATTATTCTGATTTCACAGAAGAATTTAAAGAAAAATATTAATAGTTAATGCAAGAACAAGAATATCAAATATATGGCATAAGGGCGGTGATGGAAGCGCTTGAAGCAGGTAAAAACCCTTGATAAGGTGTTTGTGCAAAAAGGCTTGCAAGGCAATCTTTTCAGAGAACTGCTATCACTATTGCAGCAAGCGCAAGTGCTGGTGCAGTACGTGCCTGTTGAAAAGCTCAACCGCCTTACCAAGAAAAACCATCAAGGGGTGGTCGCTACTCTATCGCCAGTCGATTATCACAATTTTGAGGATTTGGTAATATCGGTTACCGAAAGTGGGGCTACACCACTCTTCCTGCTCTTAGACCACCTTTCGGATGTGCGCAATTTTGGAGCTATCATACGTACGGCCGAATGTGCAGGGGTCTCGGGTATTATTATCCCTAAGCGCGGCAGTGTCAGTATCACGGCCGATACGGTCAAAACCTCTGCGGGGGCTGTCTTTCGGGTGCCTATCTGCAAGGTCGAAAACCTTGTCGATGCCGTGTATTACCTACAGGGCAGTGGCATCAGGGTGGTAGCCGCTACTGAAAAGACCAACCAGTTGCTATATACCGAAGATTTTACCGTGCCTACCGCTATCGTAATGGGGGGCAGAAGATGTGGGCATCTCGCCTGCAGTGCTAAAAGTGGTAGATGGCAAAGCCAAATTGCCAATGAAAGGCGAAATAGGGTCGCTAAATGTGTCGGTAGCCTGCGCTGTCTTTTTGTACGAAGTAGTTAGACAGAGAGGTAATTAACCCTTAAAAAGATGTTTTTCGACTATCAGCGCAATAGAGGTATTTTTAGCACTTTTGGTGTTGATTGTTGTAGGGCAGTTGGTGTTTTATTATTGGCCTATCTCCTCATCATTTGCTGAGGGTCGAAGATACGCGCTTGCAAACGGAGTTGGATTCCCTGCGGCAGCTGGCAGCACGCCATAAAGATACTATTTATCCTTTTAACCCTAATTTCATCAGCGATTATAAAGGCTTTAAATTAGGACTTACCACGGCGCAACTCGATAAGCTACAGGCGTTTCGTGCGGCAGGTAAGTACGTTAATTCTGCTGAAGAGTTTCAGCGGGTTACGGGTATTTCTGATAGTCTGCTCCGCCGTATAGCTCCTGCCTTTCGTTTCCCCGAATGGGTAAAAAACAAGAGAAAAGAGAGTGAGCAGAAAACAGCCGCTCAGCACATCGAAAAGCTGGATATTAATACCGCTACACAAGAGGAATTGATGAAAATATACGGTATAGGCGAGGGGTTTTCTAACAGGATACTAAAATACAAAGAAAAACTACAAGGCTTTACTTATATAGACCAAGTGGCAGAGGTCTATGGTCTTGAAAAAAAGAAGTATATGAGCGAGTGGCGGCGCGTTTTTGAGGTGAAAACACCACCCGTGATAGTCAAAAGACCTCAATGCGATAAGCAGATACGATTTGAGCAAGATACCCTATATAAAAATATGGCGAAAGTAATAAAAATAATAGGCTTTGCGCTCAGAGGTAGGAATGTTCAAACACCTTGATGACCTTTTTGCAAATAGAGGGCTTTTGATGAGGCGCGCATCAAAAGATTAGCCTTGTATTTGTACGTGGGCAACTAAAAAAACAAATTTGCTAGTTGTAATTATTTTTGTACTTTTGCAATTTAATAAAGAAAAGAAATTAACGAATGAATTTTAGCTATTCAGAAACACAGCTAATGGTAGCTCAAGCTGCTAAGGAGTTTGCCGAAAAGTATGTACGTCCGCATGTAATGGAGTGGGACGAAAGTCAGGAATTTCCTATAGAGGTATTCAGAAAAAGCGGGCGATTTAGGGCTTTATGGGGGTCTTAGTGCCTGAAATATATGGTGGTTCAGGCTTAGATTACCACGATTACATCGCTATAGTAGAAGAAATTTCTAAAAGTAGACCCTTCGATAGGGCTTTCTATAGCAGCTCATAATTCACTTTGTACAAATCATATTCTAAGTTTTGGCAATGAAGAGCAGAAACAGCGTTGGTTGCCTAAGTTGGCTTCAGGTGAATGGATAGGCGCTTGGGGTATTACTGAGCACAATACAGGTTCTGACTCTGGCGGTATGGCTACTACAGCCGTAAAAGACGGTGATAGCTGGGTACTGAATGGGGCTAAAAACTTCATTACTCACGGCAAAAGTGGGCAGATAGCAGTCGTTATTGCACGCACCGGCGAGAAAAGGCGATAAGCACGCTATTACGGCCTTTGCAGTAGAACGAGGAACCCCTGGTTTTAGCAGTGGTAAAAAGAAAAACAAACTCGGTATGCGCGCTAGCGAGACGGCAGAGCTTGTTTTTCAAGATTGCAGAATACCCGATGCTAATCGTTTGGGCGAAGTAGGTGAGGGCTTTATACAAGCTATGAAGATATTAGATGGCGGACGCATTTCTATAGGGGCACTGTCACTCGGTATTGCTAAAGGGGCTTACGAGGCAGCGCTGAAGTATGCTAAAGAGCGTGTCCAATTTGGCAAACGCCTTATCGAGCTACAAGGGGTGGGCTTTAAGCTGGCTGATATGGCTACCGAAATAGAAGCCTCTGAGCTCTTGCTACATAAGGCGGCTTACCAAAAGAATAACCATCAGCGCGTTACCCTATCAGGGGCTATGGCTAAGATGTACAGTTCTGAAATGTGCGTACGCGTAGCTACTGAAGCTATACAAATACACGGGGGCTATGGGTATACAAAAGATTTTCCGGTAGAAAAATTCTTCCGCGACTCTAAGTTATGTACCATAGGTGAGGGGACTACTGAAATACAAAAATTGGTAATTAGTAGACAAATAGATAAATTGTAAATAGAAAATAAAGAAGAAAAACATTATGTTATCTAATTCAAGCAAATACGCCATCAATGCAGTGATATATCTTGCCGCTAACTCATCAGAAAAGCAAGCGTATAGGGGTAAAAAGAAGTAGCCGATGCGCTACATATACCACTCCCTTTTTAGCAAAAAAATACTTCAAGCCTTAGTGCAAGAAAGTAATAAGCTCTAACAAGGGGCCTGGAGGTGGCTTTTGGCTGACCGATGACGAGAAAGAGCAACCCTTAATGCGTGTAGTAGAACAGATAGGCGAGGCCGATAAGTTTATAAAATGCGCGATGAGCCTACGCCCTTGTTCTGATGAAAAACCTTGTCCGCTACACACTTCGGTACAGCCTTTCCGCGATAACTTTAGAAAAGAGCTGACAGAAAAATTCTATTGCTGACTTTGCTGAAAAAGTAGTGAATAAAGAAGCATTTCTGTTTGCTATAGAAGAGGATAATTAATGAGCAAATGAGTCAATTTGCCAATGAGTCAATAAAAAAATAACTTAAAAATAATTGTATTATGGAAAATGGAAAAACTTTTTACTATTTTAGGGCTGGGTAGCTACCGCTACAGCTATTGGTATGTATGTGTCTTACATTCCACAAATTAGCGATAACTTGGCAGGACATAAAGGAAATCCTATACAGCCTTTAGTGGCAGCTATCAACTGTTTATTATGGGTAGCGTATGGCTTTTTCAAAAACCAAAAACGTGACTTTCCTATTATATTAGCAAACTTACCTGGTATTATTTTCGGTCTTATAGCTTTTGCGACAGCTCTATAATTAGCAATGGTTAATTATATACTAACAACTAATAACTAACAACTAATAACTAACAACTAATAACTAACAACTAATAACTAACAACTAATAACTAATGTTACAACTAAACACTATTAGAGAAGAGAAAGACCGCGTACTTGCGGGACTTAAAAAAAGCGCAACTTCAAAGAGTTGGGGGCTTATAGATGAAATTATCGCCTTAGACGAGAAACGCCGCAGCACTCAGCTGGCGCTTGATGAGTCGTTGGCAAAATCGAATACACTTTCTAAGGAAATAGGTAGCCTCTTCAAATCAGGAGAGACTGAAAAAGCGAATGCGCTAAAAGCTGAAACAGCTACTCTAAAAGATACTATTAAAACGCTAACCGATACGCTTAATGGTACTGTTGAGAGTCTAAACGAATTGTTATACCGTGTGCCTAATATCCCTAATGACTTGGTGCCCGAAGGTACCTCAGAGGCTGATAATGTGGTGGTGTTTGAAGCAGGCGAAATACCTAATTTAGGCAAGGGACGCTTTGCCTCACTGGGAGTTGGCTAAGAAGTACGACCTCATTGATTTTTGAATTGGGTGTTAAGCTCACTGGGGCGGGATTTCCTGTTTATAAGGGTAAAGGAGCAAAACTGCAGCGCGCCCTTATCACCTACTTCCTCGATAAGAATACTGAAGCAGGTTATAACGAATACCAAGTACCTCACGTAGTAAATGAAGCCTCAGGTTATGGTACCGGTCAGTTGCCTGATAAAGAAGGACAGATGTACCACGTAGGGGTAGATAATCTTTACCTTATTCCTACCGCTGAAGTGCCTGTAACCAATATTTTCAGAGATACATTGCTCAATGAAAGCGATTTGCCTATCTGTTGTACTGCCTACACGCCTTGCTTCCGCCGAGAAGCTGGTAGCTATAGGGGCACACGTGCGCGGACTGAACCGTTTGCACCAGTTCGACAAGGTAGAAATCGTGCGTATAGAGACACCCTGACCATTCGTACAAAGCACTTGAGGGAATGATAGAACACGTGAAAGGCATACTAAATGATTTGAAGTTGCCATATCACATTTTTGCGTTTGTGTGGTGGTGATTTAGGGTTTTACTTCAGCTATAACCTATGATTTTTGAGGTGTATTCTACAGCTCAAGAAAAATGGTTAGAGATAAGTTCGGTGTCTAACTTCGAAACTTTCCAAGCCAACCGACTCAAGTTGCGTTTCAAAGATAACGAAGGCAAAAACCGCTTAGTACATACCCTTAACGGTAGTTCGCTTGCTTTGCCTCGTGTGTTGGCAGGTATTTTAGAAAACTACCAAACCCCTGAAGGCATAGTAGTGCCAGAAGTACTTAGAAAAATATACCGGTTTTGATATAATTAATTAGCAAATTAGTGAATTAGTAAATTTGCCAATAATATTATGATAGAGAATGAAAGAAAATACTCTTGAAGTAGCTTTGAGAAAGGAGGAGGTAGCTGATTTTGTGAGTCGTTTTAAAGAAGAGGAATCCTTTAGTACTCAGCACCTTATTTTGCTGCTTTCGGAAGATGAAAAGTGGACAGCAAAAGACCTAAAGCCTTTAGTATCCATAGCTAAACAGCATAGCAAAAAACACCAAAAATCAATAGCGGTGGTAAGTGCTGATTTGGTATATGAGGGGACTGAAATAGAACTAAATTTAGCTCCTACCCTACAAGAAGCCTACGACCTTATAGAAATAGACGAAATAGAACGCGACTTATGGAAGTAACAATATTGGGTTGCCATAGCGCTACCCCTCGCTCTAACGCGCGCCCTTCGGCTCAGTTGCTAGAAATGCGTGGACACCTCTTCTTGATAGACTGTGGGGAGGCTACCCAAGTAGCATTGCGCAATGCCAATGCTAAGTTTGCTCGTATTAAGCATATCTTCATATCGCATCTGCACGGCGACCATTTCTATGGGCTTTTTGGGCTTATCTCTACCTTTCAACTTTTAGGGCGCGAGGCAGAAATGCATATCTACGGACCTAAGGGTATCAAAGAGGCGGTGCTGCTTATCCTCAAGTTGGGCAGGGGCTTATACCCCTTTTCCTTTGTACTTTCACGAACTTTCGGGTAAAGAGTCCGAGTTGCTCTATGAAGATGATAAAGTATCAGTCCGCACCATTCCATTACAGCATCGTGTGTATACTAATGGTTTTTTCTTTCAAGAAAAAGAAGGCGAACGCCGACTGAATATGGATGCTATACTGCAATACCCCGAAATAGAAGTATGCGACTATCAGAATATCAAAAATGGTAAAGATGTAGTATTGAATAGTGGAGAGGTTATTGCCAATGAGGTGCTCACTTTTCCGCCTCAACGTCCGCAAAGCTATGCTTATTGTAGTGACACCCTCTATTTTGAAGGGTTAGCTGCTGATATACAAGGGGCAAGAGTGGTATATCACGAATCTACTTTCCTAAAAAACAATGAAGAGTTAGCCGCTAAGACGATGCACGCTACTGCCTACCAAGCAGGACTTACCGCTAAGAATGCCAGTGCCGAAGCCTTGATATTAGGGCACTACTCTTCGCGTTATGCTGATGTCAATCTTTTTAAAGCTGAAGCCCAAGAGGTGTTCCCTAATGTATATCTGGCTGAAGACGGCAAGAAATTTGTATTCAACTAAAACTAAAAAATGGATGTTTTTAACCTTTCTGTAGCTCCGATACCACAATTGCGCATTGCTTTTATAGGCGTAGGAGTGCGCGGTATTGAGGCAGTGAAACGCTATTTGCAGTTAGAGCTGCAGATAGTTGCCATAGCTGAGGTGGGCGAAGAAGCTATGCAAAAAAAGCAAAAGCCCTCACAGCACATCTACCCGTGCAGCCAGCTTATTATACCGCTCCTGATGACTGGCGAAAACTATGCGAACACCCTGATATTGATCTTCTTTATATTTCGACCCCTTGGCAACAACATGCCCCTATGGCTATCTATGCAATGCAATGTGGCAAGCACGTAGCTATAGAAGTGCCTCTGGCAATGACCATAGCCGACTGTAAGCGTATAGTGCGCACAGCTGAAGAAACACAACGTCACTGTATGATGCTTGAGAATGTGTGTATGACCACTTGAATTGATGAGCATTGAGCTGGTAAAACAGGGCAAATTGGGCGAATTAGTACACGCAGAAGGGGCTTATATACACGACTTACGACACTTAAACTTTAGGCAGACAGACCGCGATATAGAGCGAGGCAAGTGGCGAATGCAGTACAGCAAAACCTTTGAGGGTAATCCTTATCCCACGCACGGCATCGCTCCCTATTTGTCAAGCGATGGGCATACTGCGCACTGACCGCTTAGAAAGCCTTGTATCGATGTCGTCTTTAGCCGTAGGGATGCGCGAATATGCCGAGGCGCATTTTTGGCAAAAATTCTGCAGAAGCCCAAACTCACTACACTGGCGATATGAATATAAGTCTGTTGCGCACCGCCAAAAGGCAAAACCATAATATTACAACACAATGTAACCAATCCGCGTCCTTACTCGCGTATCTTTATGCTCAGTGGCACTAAAGGTTTTATACAGAAATATCCTGTTCCTCAACTTTATTTTGACGGTAGAGAGGAAAAAAACAGCTTACCCTGATAAAATTACCGCTTATTTAGAGGAGCACGAACACTCTTACTACCGCGAAACAGCCTACCTACGCGCTCTGCTCCCTGACCAAAAACCAATGGACATCGTAATGGATTACCGTTTGGTGTACTGCCTGAAGAATGGCCTACCATTAGACCAAAATGTATATGATGGCGCCCTATGGTCGTGTATAGCAGAACTTACTCAGCAATCAATAGAAGGAGGAAATTGCGTGGTAAAGGTACCAGAATTTTAAAATTCAAAAATTATTTTATACTTTTGCCGCAAACATACAACAACAACTAAAATATACCAACAGCTATAACCATAGAGCACAGTCGTATAAAATTACAAATAAAAGAAATGCAAAATGCTGAATATAAAGATATTGACTTATTCACCAATGACAATCGCATCTATAAACCAATTGCACTTGAGAGTAGACGTTATATAGGGAAGCAAAGCCAAGCTCACAAGTTGGATAATGAGTACCATTGCTTCAGAAACTGAGGGTATCCATACATTTTGTGATATATTTGCAGGTACAGCTATAGTAGCTAATGAGGCTTTTGAAGCGATACGCTAAAGGTAATTATAAATGATTTTTTTATATTCTAATAATATTATTTATAAAAGCTTTTTTTGGAGAAGGAGAGTATGACAAACAAAAAATTGATAGATATTATTAATTATTATAATACACTTGATCCAAAAAGAACTTAGTGAGAATTATTTTTTTCAGAGCATTTTGGAGGCAAGTTTTACGAGCATCATACTGCAAAACTTATAGGACATATACGCAATGATATTGAGCAATTGCGCACAGAACTTACAGAAAAAAGAATATTGTATATTATTAGCTACCCTCATCTATAATATTGATAAAAATAGCTAATACTGTAGGGCATTTTGATGCTTACATAAAAACCTATAAAATCTCAACCTTTATTTTTGCGATTGATAGAGGCACATTCATATACTAATGTGTGTATTCATCAGAAGGATGCTAATCTTTTGGCTAAAAATAGAAGCGGATATAGTGTATATAGACCCTCCTTATAACTCACGACAATATAGCAGGTTTTATCATTTATATGAAACACTTGTAAAATGGGAGCAACCTGCACTTTTTGGAGTAGCACTTAAACCTAAGCCAGAAAATATGAGTAGGTACTGTACTACTAAGGCAACAGCAGCTTTTGAGCATTTAGTATCTCATTTACAAACGCGATATATTGCCGTTTCATACAACAATACCTATAACTCAAAGAGTAATTCATCGGAAAAATAAGATTAGATTAGAAGAGTTAGAAGCTATTTTGCAACGTTGCGGTGATACAAAAAGTGTTTGAGCATGCACACCCTTTTTTTAATACAGGACGCACTTCATTTGAAGACCATAAAGAAATATTATTCATAACTAAAGTGGATGAAGAAAGAAGAAATAAGGCGTTCGCCCCTTTTTTTATGTGGGTGATAAATACAAGCTGATTACTGAAATCAAAACTTTTTTCCCAAAACAAATAAAGCGATTTGTAGAGCCTTTTTGTAGGAGGGGGTCTGTTTTTTAAATATAGATGCCGAGAGTTTTCTGCTAAAACGACTTAGATAAAAAAATATTATAGACATACATCGGTTTCTTTGTTCACAAAACAAAGAAGAATCACGTTTTTGAGGACATTTTTAAAAGTGATAACTCATTATAGACTATCGTGTTCTTATAAAAAAAGATATAGTACCTTTGTCGCTTAAACAACAGTATAAAAAACATATTACGCTCATTTTAATAAGGAAGGTTTTACTAAACTTAAAAATGATTACAACACATCTGATAGAAGTAAAGTGCTATGGCTATATGTACTTTTGATATATGGCTTTAATAGGATGTTGCGCTTCAACAGTAAAGGAGATTACAATCTACCTGTAGGAAATGTTGATTTTCAATAAAAATGTATATAATGCTTTAACAAATTACTTTTTCCATCACTAAAAAGAAAAAAATTCACTGGGAAAGTTTAGATTTCAGAAAGTTTTTTTGAGCAAGAAAAGTTCTCAAAAAAACGATTTTATATATCTTGATCCTCCTTATTTAATTACTTTTAGTGAATATAACAAATATTGGACAGAGAGGGAAGAGAGAAATTTACTTTCAATACTTGATGAATTAAGTGTTAGAGGTATTAGTTTTTGCTATTTCAAATGTAACTCACTATAAAAACAAGGAAAATAAAAATTTTTTTATTGAATGGGCAAAGAAATACCATTTGAATACTATAAAAAGTAATTATATAAGTTATCACGACAATTCTATCAAAGATTTTTAATGAAGTTTTAGTCACCAATTATTAATAATGAATAGAAGAACAGCAGAATATAAACCCTTATTGTTTACTACTACTGTTAGGAATCCACAGCGATTAAAAAGGGTTATTGTGGGTTTTGAAACAGTTTGATGGGCGAATACTTACTGATGAAGTAGCTATTAATGTAGTAGCTGAGGCCATACGTTATGGGTTATATCGTCCTATGATAGTTACTCCTGCAATAAGAGAAAAAATGGGAAACCTCACCTAAAGGAGAATTTGCTGATAAACTACTTACCGACAGAGAAGTTGTCTATATTTTTAGAAAAATAATCCACAAGAACATAAAGAAGCAGGTTTTGCAAAAGGTTATCCTTCGCGATTTGCTACTTTGTATGATTTTTTTCTAAAGAGTTAGGTTTTGTGTATTATCAGCCTAACGAACCTATTGAATTTTCAGCTTTAGGAACAAAAATAGCTGAGATTTACAATGTAACAACTGATGAAGGAACTATTATCGCACAAGAGGTACACCCTGAATATGAACAACAAAGCTTTTCTACAAGCAATGTGCAAATACCAAAGAGCCAATCCTTTTGTGAGGGTGCTCAATGATAATGTGCCTCTTATTTTGTTATTAGAAACCATTCAGAAGCTAAATGCAGATACCGAATATAACAGGGGCTGGTATATCACGCAAAGAGTTACCCTTGCTCATTTTCTGGAAAGACAATAATGCTGAGGCACTTTATCGGCGCATCAAAAAAACTAAGAGCAGATTATCAATACAATCCTAGTGATGAGGTAATTATAGATATATGCACCCAAGAAATAATGGGAAATTTCAAGCAATTCAAGCCTAAATCAATTATTGATGAATATCCCGATGAATTTATAAGAAAAATGCGCCTTACAGGACTTATTTCTTTAAGAGGAGGTGGTAGGTTTATAGATATTAATCATAATGAAAATGATAAAAATACAATATATTTTAGCCAATTATAGTAATTATACACACTACACTTCTGAGAGAGCTTATTTTTGAATATATGGCTCAGATAGATGAAAATTTGTTTAGTATACCTACTTATCAGAATGATGCCTCTAAAAATGAATTATTACTATTGCAATGGTTACAACAATACCAATGGGAGGTAATAAAAGAAGAGTTATTAATTTAGCTCACCGGAAAACATCTAAAGATGAAGTGCTTAAGTTTTTACCTAATGCTACACGGTTGGAATTTCTGATAGCTCTTTCTATAAAAAAACAAACTACCTAATGTAAGAGTAGTTCCTAATTATCCTACTGACGACACAGGACTACCAACTTCTACCGCAGGAGGTAATAAAGGAGACATAGAATGTGTAGAACACCCTAATGGTTTACTTGTAGAAGTAACAATGGCTGAGGGAAGAACACAAACAATGATGGAAATATGGCCTATTGAGCGTCATTTAGAAGATTTTAAAAAAAGCGATATAATAACTCTCAATGTATTTTTGTTGCCCCTACTATTTTTAGCGACTCACTAAGGCAAATAGATTTTGTTAAACAAGATAAAGCCCTTCTGATTCGTCCGTATAAAATAGCTGAGTTTATTACTTATCTTGAAGGAGCTGAAAAACTATATAAAAGTTAGCAAATGTGCAAGTTTACTAAATTATTTATTATCTTTGCCGCAAACTAATGTCTAACGACTAAAAACTAAGTATATGAAATTCAACGAGTACAAACATTTAGATCTTACTAAGATAGCAGAAGAAATATTGGCTTTTTGGAAAGCCTCTAACATCTTTGAGCAGAGTATCACCTCACGCGAGGGGGCAGCTCCGTTCGTGTTTTTTGAAGGACCGCCTTCAGCTAATGGCGTACCTGGCATTCACCACGTGATGGCGCGCTCTATTAAGGATATTTTCTGCCGTTATAAAACTCAAAAAGGATTTCAAGTAAAACGAAAAGCAGGGTGGGATACCCACGGCTTGCCCGTAGAACTCGGGGTAGAGAAAGAACTCGGTATCACTAAAGAAGATATAGGCAAAAATAAGTGTAGAGGACTATAACAAGGCTTGTAAGGAAGCCGTGATGCGCTATACCGACATCTGGAATGACCTTACCGAGAAAAATAGGCTATTGGGTGGATATGGAAGACCCTTACATCACCTATAAACCCAAATATATGGAAAGCGTGTGGTGGCTTTTTGAAACAGCTTTACAATAAAGTTGCTATACAAAGGCTATACCATTCAGCCTTATTCGCCTAACGCAGGAACTGGCTTGTCATCACACGAGCTCAACCAACCGGGCTGCTACCGCGATGTAAGCGATACTACCGTTGTAGCACAGTTCAAAAGTGCGTCAGTTTCCAGAAAAGTTGGCTAAACACTTTGAAAGTATAAAAGAACCTATCCATATCCTCGCTTGGACGACCACCCCTTGGACATTGCCTTCTAACACCGCCCTTGCTGTAGGCAAAGAGATTGAGTATGTACTGCTAAAAACATTCAATCAATATACTTTTTCAGCCCATTACTATCATCATTGGTAAAACCGCTTTTTGGCAAAACAATTCGGCAAAAGTTCGTAGAAGGCGATGCAGAAGCCTTAGCTCTTACACGCCTGAAAAGCAAGACGATTCCTTACCAAGTATTAGGAGAATGCAAAGGCGCAGACCTCGTAGGCACTACTTACGAGCAACTCATTCCTTGGTGCGCTCCTGCTGAAAATGCCGACCAAGCTTTCCGCGTGATTGCAGGCGACTTTGTTACCACTGATGACGGTACCGGTATCGTGCATATTGCGCCTACCTTTGGTGCTGATGACGCCCGTGTAGCCAAAGAATACGGAGTGCCCCCAATGCTCGTGAAAGATGCGCACGGCAATTTGATTCCGCTGGTAGATTTACAAGGAAAATTTATCACAGGACACAATATTCCTGAGGCTTTTTGCCGGTAAATATATCAAAAATGAGTATTACGATGCAGGGCAAGCGCCTGAAAAAAATCGTGGGATGTGAGCTTGGCGATTCTCCTCAAAGAAGAAAAACAAGGCTTTTAAAGTAGAAAAAAATACGTACACAGCTATCCGCACTGCTGGCGTACCGATAAACCGGTGCTGTACTACCCGCTCGACTCGTGGTTCGTACGAGTAACCGATTTCAAAGAACGTATGTTTGAACTTAACGAGACCATCAACTGGAAACCCTAAAGCTACCGGTGAAGGGCGTTTTGGTAATTGGCTAAAAAATGCGAATGACTGGAACCTTTCGCGTTCGCGCTATTGGGGTATCCCGCTACCTATTTGGCGTACAGCCGATAAACAAGAAGAAATCTGCATCGGTTCGGTAGAAGAACTAAAAAGCCGAAATACAAAAAGCTATCGCGGCAGGTGTGATGACAGCCGACCCTTATAAAGATTTTGCAGTGGGCGATAACTCCGAAAGCAATTACGACAAGGTTGATTTACACAAAAATATCGTAGATAACATAGTGCTCGTATCGCCTTCAGGCAAGCCAATGCACCGCGAAAGTGACCTTATAGACGTGTGGTTTGACTCGGGCTCTATGCCGTATGCACAATGGCACTATCCTTTTGAAAACAAAGAATTTATCGATAACCATACCGCTTACCCAGCCGACTTTATTGCTGAAGGGGTAGACCAAACACGCGGTTGGTTCTATACACTTCACGCGATTGCTACTTCGGTATTCAACAGTGTGGCATACAAAAATGTAGTGTCTAACGGATTGGTACTCGACAAGAACGGACAAAAAGATGTCGAAAACGCTTGGGTAATGCGGTAGACCCATTCACTCACCATAGCCGAGTATGGCGCCGATGCCACTCGCTGGTATATGATTTCTAACGCAAACCCTTGGGATAACCTCAAGTTCGACTTGGAAGGGGTAGCCGAAGTGCGCCGTAAATTCTTCGGTACGCTCTACAACACTTATTCATTCTTTGCGCTCTATGCTAATACCGATAGCTTCACTTATGCTGAAGCCGATATACCACTGGCTGAACGCCCTGAAATAGACCGCTGGATACTTTCAGAACTCAACACCCTCATCAAAGAAGTAGATGCCCTCTATGCCGATTATGAGCCTACCCGCGCTACGCGTGCTATCTCCGATTTTGTACAAGAAAACCTTAGTAACTGGTACGTACGCTTGTCACGCCGCCGTTTCTGGAAAGGTGAATACGAAGCCGATAAGATAGCTGCTTACCAAACGCTCTACACTTGCCTCATAACTATCGCCAAACTGATGGCGCCTGTAGCACCTTTCTATGCCGATAGATTGTACAAAGACTTGGTGAGCGTTACTGGCAAAGAAAACAAAGAGAGTGTACACCTCACCGATTTCCCCGTAGCCAATGAAAGCTACATCGATAAATCATTAGAAAGCAAGATGCAGAAAGCGCAGACTATCTCATCCTTAGTACTATCGTTGCGCAAGAAAGAAAGCATCAAGGTGCGTCAGCCATTGCAAAAAGATAATGATACCGATAGCTAACGCCACTGAGCGCGCTGAAATAGAAGCCGTAGCAAGCCTCATCAAGCACGAGGTGAATGTGAAGGAAATAGAGCTTTTGGAAGATGCCTCAGGTATATTGGTAAAACAAATCAAGCCAAACTTCAAGACCTTAGGACCTAAATTCGGCAAGGATATGAAAGCCATTGCCACAGCGGTACAACAGTTTGGACAAGCGGAAATAGCACAGTTTGAAAAAGCACAAACGTACAACTTGCAACTGCCCGACAAAAACGGTTACTTTGAGTTTGGACGATGTAGAAATCAGCACCCAAGATATAGAAGGCTGGTTGGTAGCTACCGCTGATAGCCTATTGGTAGCCTTGGATATTCACATCACCCCGAACTGCGTCAAGAGGGTATCGCTCGTGAGTTGGTGAACCGCATTCAGAATATCCGCAAGGACAACGATTACGACATCACCGACCGTATACAAATACGCCTTCAAGCGCACCCTGCCCTACAAGCAGCCGTTACAGCCAACGGAGCCTATATCAAGAACGAAACCCTTACTGATAGTATCACTTTTTGTAGAGAGTCTGCCAGAGGGTGAAGAAATAACCTTCGATGAAGTAACAACAAGAATAGTAGTTGTAAAATCATAAGCTAATGATACACTTTTGCCAAAGGTGCAAGCCGCACCTTTGGCAAAGTTCTTTTATATTAGAGAAAGGAAATGATATAAAAATAGTACTTATGTTTTTAAAATGTGATGATAAAAATTGAATTACATCCTACTGTGTGGAAATATCTATATCCCTATCTTTTAAGATTTTCGATAAAACACAATATTGACTGGACTATCTGGAAAGCAAAAGATGTAGTGTATATACCAGAAGATAAGAGAGAAGAGTTAATATTTATGTTAGAATATATTTTTGAAGAACTTATGGCAGAGTGCTATAAAGAACCTACACAAAGACAAAGAACAAAACATTCTACAAGGTTTGAAAAATGTGGTTTTTAAAGATAAAAAAATATCTTAAACTATGTAACAGATATTATTGGAATCATTGGTTATTGACTTATATATATGATTAATGCTTTGTCTTAGAATTTTAATACTATAAAACATAATTTTTTTAAAAACTTAATGTAATGAAAAAGAAATATTTCTCGTGTGTTTTACTATTAATTGTGGGTGTGTGTGGTTATGCGCAAGGCGAAGCGGCTAGCAATGACTGGGCTAAAATAGGCTTAAAAGGCAAGGTAAAATCAGTGAAAACTTCTATTTATTTTGCTGAGGCAAAAGACAACGATTTTTATCAAGGGCTCACCTTTCTCTCAAAGGAATTTATCCTCCTGAAAAATTAAACAGTACAGCGAAATGGAACGAATGGGGGTGAAAAGCTTTCTTCATACATTTTTTAGTAAATATTATACCTTCGGCTATTACTTTCGATAAAAAAATGGTTTTATAACTGAAAAATGGCTCTATAATACTGTATCACCTAAGAAAAATAGTGTATACTTACGACAAAAAGAATCGCCTTATTGATAAATCGACGTTTGTACACGACTTTTAGAGACAAAGGATACGCTTGTCTATAACACCAAAGGACAATTAGAAAAAGGAAGTACTTGACCTAAAAAACAAAAAGATGAAACAGTCTACACTTATACTTATAATGTTGATGGAGAGCTTATCCAAAGAAATTTTAAGAAAGTAGAAGACTTGCCTTTGTTTAAAGAAATATACATTTATAACAATAAAAGACTTGTAAATAAAGAACTTTACCAATTCGACCAACTTATATGGCGAGGGCTTTACGAATATGGAGCAGAAGGAGAACTCATTAAAGCAATTTCGCAGAAAATAGACGACTTTATATGGCACTCTAAATATACTTATGACCAGAACAACCAGCTGAAAGAGGAATATCTTTTGATAAATGAGAGTGAAAAAATGGGTTTTAAATAAGTTTGGTTCAGATAGGCGTTTGACCTATCATTTAACGTTTTCAACCAATTATCTCTGTGAATACAAATATACGGATGATAAGCAGGGTAATTGGGTGAAAATGATTACATATGAACAGGGCGTTCCTATCCTTTACGTAGAACGAAAAAAATAGAGTATTTTTAATTTTTCAGAAGAAAAAAATATTTGTGATTGACAAAAATATGTACTTTTGCAAAGTGATTTTTAAAAAATGAAACTTTTCTATTCTAAAATTCTTCTTTTCGGAGAATACGGTATTATCAAGAACTCTAAAGGGTTAGCTATTCCTATAACTTTTATAAGGGTACGCTGAAGCCCCTTGCTGAGGTAGAAGCAGAGTGCGAGCCAAACGGGCAGAAGAGAGAAGATGCCTGCAAGTCTAATGAAGCACTCAAAGCCTTTGCCTCTCACCTCGAAACTCTAACTAATGAGGCAAACCCTATAGTGCGCTTCAATATTGAGAAACTTAATGCTGATATTGCAGACGGAATGTACTTTGATAGTAGTATTCCACAGGGGGTATGGGGTTGGTAGTAGCGGTGCTTTGGTGGCTGCTATCTACAGCGAATACGCTATCGACCCTATTAGTGCCATTGATGACCTTACTCGCGAAAAAGCTCCTCCAACTAAAAAGCTATCTTTGGGCGTATGGAGTCTTTTTCACGGCACTTCTTCGGGCTTAGACCCACTGAATAGTTACTTGAGTCTGCCTATTCTCATCAATTCTTACGATAACATTGAGCCTACGGGCATCCCTACCCAAACTCCTGACGGCAAAGGAGCTGTATTCCTCTTAGATAGTGGCATCACAGGCGAAACCGCGCCAATGGTGCATATTTTTATGGAAAAATATGAAGAATGAAGCCTTCCAAAAAGATGCTCAAAGAAGAGTTTATCAAATATACTGATGCTTGTATAGATGATTTTCTGAAAGGGCGCTTCAAATCGTTGTTTGGCAATATAAAAAAAGCCTATCAAGTATTGTGCTAAACCACTTCAAACCGATGATACCCAAAGAGTTTCATACCCTTTGGAAGCAAGGCATCGACACAGGCGATTATTTCTTAAAACTCTGTGGTTCAGGAGGAGGAGGCTATATTTTAGGTTTCACTGAAGATTTAGAAAAAGCCAAACGTACCCTTGCGGGACATAAATTAGAAGTAGTATATCAATTTTAATAATGAGCGATACAATAAAACACGAGTGCGGTATTGCGCTAATCCGCCTACTTAAACCCCTTTGAGTTTTACAAGGAAAAAAATATGGTTCTGCTTTCTACGGAATCAACAAGATGTACCTAATGTTAGAGAAACAGCACAACCGCGGACAAGACGGTGCTGGTTTGGCGAGTATCAAGCTCGATATGGCGCCAGGTGAACGCTACATCAGCCGAATACGCTCGAATGCGCAACAACCTGTACAAGATATTTTCTCGCAAATAAATGAGCGAATCAACAAAGGTTTTAAAGCCAATCCTACTCTCAAAGATGATGTAGCCCAACAGAAAAGAGAACTCCCTATAGGCAGAAGTCATTATGGGGCACGTGCGCTACGGTACTTTTTGGTAAGAATAGTATTGAGAGTGTACACCCTTTCCTTAGAGAGAATAATTGGATATACCGCAACCTGATAATGGCGGGTAACTTCAATATGACCAATGCTCACGAACTCTTTAAGAACCTCGTGCGCTTGGGGCAACATCCTAAAAGACAAAAACAGATACCGTAATAGTAATGGAAGGTGTGGGGCACTTCTTAGACGATGAGGTGGAAGAACTCTACCGAAGTCTGAAAGAAGAGGGCTTCAGCAAGCAGCAGGCCTCACCTTTTATAGCTGAACGCCTTGATATAGAGCGCATACTGAAGCGTGCGGCTAAGTATTGGGACGGCGGATATGCTATGGAAGGTATGTTTGGTCACGGTGATGCTTTTGTACTACGCGACCCTGCTGGCATACGTCCTGCATTTTATTACCAAGATGACGAAATAGTAGTGGTGGCCTCTGAACGCCCTGCTATACAAACGGTTTTCAATGTAAAAATACGAAGCGGTACAAGAATTACCTCCTGGTAACGCTATTATTATCAAAAAAAGAATGGCGAAGTAACCCTCAAAGAAATTCTTACCCCTACCGTGCGCAAAGCTTGTTCGTTTGAACGCATTTACTCTCGCGTGGCAGCGACCAAGATATTTACCGCGAGCGCAAGACATTGGGCAAATTGCTCTATCCGCGTATAGCCCAAGCTATTGATAATAATCTAAAAGATACTGTTTTTGCATACATACCCAATACGGCTGAAACTGCTTATCTCGGACTGATAGAAGAAGCCGAAAATCAACTCAACTTGCAGAAATTACAACAGTTAGCCCAAGCTAATACCTCTGACTATGCTGCTATACTCTCGCAGAAAGTCCGTACTGAGAAAGTAGCTATCAAAGATGTGAAACTGCGTACTTTCATCACCGAAGATAGCAGTCGTGATGATTTAGTAGCACACGTGTATGATATTACTTATGGGGTCGGTGCAAAAGGGCGATACTTTAGTGATTATAGACGATAGCATTGTGCGAGGTACGACCCTCAAGAAGAGTATCCTTAGTATCTTGGGTAGGTTAGAGCCTAAAAAGATAGTGATAGTATCTTCAGCACCACAAATACGCTATCCCGACTGCTATGGTATTGATATGGCGCGTTTGGAAGACTTGGTTGCTTTTCAGGCAGCGTTAGCACTTCATAAAGAGCGCAACACCTATCATATTATTGAGGACGTTTATAAGAAGAGTCTCACTCAGGTAGATTTGACTGATGATAAGGTGGTCAATTATGTGAAAAGAGGTGTATGCCCCTTTTACTGATGAGGAGATTTCAGATAAAATACGCGACTTGCTATTGCCTAAAGACTTCGCTTCAGAAGTAGTAGTGATTTTCCAAACCGTTGAGAACCTTCACAAAGCCTGCCCTGAAAAACCTCGGCGACTGGTATTTCACTGGCGACTATCCTACCGATGGAGGCAATAGAGTAGTAAATAGAGCCTTTATCAATTTCTACGAAGGAAATAAAGAACGAGCCTACTAATGCATCTCGATTTTCTCAATCAATATTTTACGGAAGTGCACTTTGCTAAGGGTGAGCTCATCACCCGCGCTGGGGAAGTAGAAAACTACTTGTATTACCTTAGCGATGGCATAGTGCGCTTTTTCTATTATAATCCAGTTACTGACAAAGAAACAACTGTAGATATCCTCTTCAGCGAGCAGTTTTGTCTTTCCTACACTTCGTTTGTAAAACAAGAGCCTTCTTTGGTCTCTATTGAAGTCCTCAAAGAAGTAACAGCCTATAAGATAGGGCGAGAGCACCTTAATACCCTAATTAGCGATATACACTTCTTAGAAATAAAAGTAGGGATATTAGAGCATCTTCTTATTGAAAAATGCAACGCGAAGCCCAGTTGTTATTGCAATCTCCGAAGAAATTTATCGTACTCTTTTAGAGAAAGACCCTAAGATTATCCAGAATATACCTCTCAAATACATTGCTTCTTACATAGGTATTACCCCTCAAGCGCTCAGTAGAATACGCAAACGGATATTTTAACTTCATTTTTAACCCAAGTTCATTTTTGTTCTTTTTCTGCCGTTACTTTGCATCGTAAAACAAATACAAACTAAAAAAATGAACTTAAAGATGTTACCAATTACTTTTTATTATGGCACTCGCTGCTTTTAAGGCTAATGCTCAAACAGCCGATTTCTTAACACTTATTACCGCTGCTACTCAAGCGCCTTCAGGACATAACTCTCAGCCTTGGTGGTTTGAGACCTCTGAGCATAGCATCGTTATCAAACCTAATTTCGAGAAAGCCCTACCTGCTGTTGATAGTCAGCATCGAGAACTCTTCATCAGCTTGGGTTGCGCTCTCGAAAACCTTTGCCTCAAAGCCACTCAGCTGCATTATCAAACAGAGGTAAGCATTAGCGAGGAAGGCGTTATTACTGTCGGGCTACAGCAATCGGCTACTGTTAAGCCTAACCCTTTAGCTGAGGTGATTGCAAAACGCCAAACTAACCGCTCTGAGTATGACCATAAACGTATAGACCCCGCTCTACTGCAAAGCCTTGTCGATAAGACAGAGGCAACCGGCATTTTTACCTTTGCTAATGGCTCTCTGCTCTTCGAGCAACTCACTCAAGCAGTCTTGCAGGGCAATACCGCTCAGATGTCAGACCCTGCTTTTAAAAACGAACTCCTCTCGTGGATTCGCTTCAACAAAAAACATTCTGAAAGCACTAATGACGGACTTAGTTATGCTGTACTCGGCGCCCCTAACTTGCCTCGCTGGGTTACCGAACCTATCGTAAAAAGGCAGTCTGAATGCCAAGACGCAAAACAAAAACTGACCTTAAGAAGATATTGTCATCATCTGATATGGTACTTATCACCACTGAGCAAAACGACGTACATACGTGGATACAAACCGGTCGTACCCTTGAGCGCTTTTTGCTTTTTGCTTACCGAGGCAGGCATAGCCCACGCTTACCTCAATCAGCCGTGCGAAGTGCTTGAGGTAAACACCTCTCTTCGCGAAAAACTGCCTGTCAGTACCCCCTATTTATCCTCAAATTCTTTTGCGCATTGGTTATGCTAAACCCGTAGCCTATTCTAAGAGAAAAGACATTAAAGAAGTGATTATTAACAATTAATTTGTACTTTTGCCCCTTAGTATTATAAAATTACAGCGATGAACATAGCTTTTGATGCCAAACGCGCTTTTTCATAACACGCGTGGTCTCGGCAATTACAGCCGAGACCTTATCCGTATTCTACAAGAACATAAGGTTGGGAAGCTCTTCCTTTTTAACCCCAAACCTGCCAAAACGCAGCGCCTTACCCTCGATGCCCAAACTACCGAGATTACCCCACAATCTTTCTTCTGGAAAAAGCTCAAAAAGCCTGTGGCGTAGCGTAAAAATAACAGATATAGCTAGGCAGCTGCCTGATTGATATTTATCACGGACTTTCAGGCGAGATACCCCGCAATATCTACAAGCACGTGCCTACGGTGGTTACTATTCACGACCTTATTTTTATGCGTTATCCTCAGTTGTATTCCTATTTTGATAGGAAGATACATTACCGAAAATTCTTCTACGCAGCCCAGCACGCGCAGCATATTATTGCTATTAGCGAGCAGACCAAGCGCGATATTATCGATTATCTGAAAGTGCCTGAGAGCAAGATAACAGTAGTGTATCAGGGGCTGTCATCAGGCGTTTAAACAGGAGTATACCGAAGCTGAAAAAGCCGCCGTACGCGCCAAATATGCTCTGCCAGCGCGCTTTGTGCTGAATGTAGGAGCGATAGAGCCTCGCAAGAATGCCCTCGAAATAGTAAAAGCTATAGCCCCGCTGCCGGACTTGTCGCTGGTGTTAGTAGGAGCGCAAACTGCTTATTATCAGCAGATAGTAGCCTATTGCAAAGCGCATAACCTATCCGACCGCGTGTTAGCCCTCAAAGGGGTGTCGATGCAAAGAGCTAGCGATGATTTACCAGCAAGCTGAGGTCTTTTTGTTACCCTTCGGTATTCGAGGGCTTTGGTATCCCTATTATCGAGGCGCTTTTCTCACGTGTGCCGGTTATAACCTCTGAGGGCAGTTGTTTTTGCTGAAGCCGGAGGCGCGCATTCGTGCTATATCCGTTTAGATGAGGCAGCCGACGAGATACGCGAGGCGATAGTGCGCATTAGTAGCGACCGCCTTTTGCGCGAAGAAATGATAGAGAAAAGGCTATGCCCACGCGCAACATTTTACTGACGAAGCCGTATATCAGCAGCTAATGGCGGTAGTATAAAAAAATCGAACAGCTATAAACTGTTCGATTTTTATGTTTTAATCAGCTGGGATTAAAAAAATGTCTTTGATGTGCTTCATACTATTAGCAATACTGTCTTTAGCTTCAGCAAAATCACCTTGACCTATTTTTCTTGATGATGTTGGTGGCAAAGCCTTTCATCTGTTCAAAAGTGATGTGCGGAGGCATCGCTAAGGTATCGCGATTGGTGTAAATGTTCACCAAAAGTAGGACCATCGTGCTCAAAAAAGCCGCTTTTTACAGTAGCCTCGAGGTCTTCGGTTTTGGTCACTTCATAGCCTTTAATGTTCATCAGCTCGGCAAGTTTATCGAAAGGAGGGTTTACCATATTGGTTTTGCCAATCGAGGGTAGCCAGATACTTCCCATCTCTAACTTCACCATTGCAAGCGAACGGTTGTTAAACACGAATATTTTCACCGGATACTGATACTGCATTAGGGTAGCCAAGTCGCCTAAGAGCATTGAGAGGCCACCGTCGCCACACATCGCTACCACTTGTCTGCCTTTTAGCCGAGGCAGCAGCCCCGATAGCCATCGGTAAGGCGTTTGCCATAGAACCGTGGTTGAACGAACCGGTTAGGTAGCGCTTGCCTGTACCTTTTGATAAAGCGTGCCGCCCATACCACATTCATACCCGTATCAACGGTGAAAAATAGCATCGTTGGCAGCGTATTTATCCAACAGCTTAGCCGCATATTCAGGGGTCTATTTGTTTCTCTTCAGTTTTCTTTTTGGTGTAATCGTCTAATGATTTTTTTCAAGATCTAAATATTCTTTGTGAATATCTTTTTAGGAATCCGTCGTCGGTGCGTGCGCTTAGCTTAGGCAAAAGGGCAGTGATGCTGTCTTTTATATCGCCTGCGAAGCCGTAATCTACTTTGGCACGGCGACCGATAATATCGGGGTGTTCGTCTATTTGTATGATAGTGCTTTTCTTAGGCAGGGAACTCAGCGTAAAGGGAAGTCAGTGCCCAACATTACCAGTACATCGGCTTTAGCACAAGCGTCATAGCCTGAACTGTGCCCAAAGTAGCCCGTTCATACCTGCAATATAAGGACTGTCGGGGCGGTCGAAGAATATTTTGCCACGGAAAGAAGCCACAATAGGGCGCTTTAAGGGTTTCGGCAAGCTGCTCTACTTCTTTTCACCGCGTGCTGACAACCGTGTCCGCAATAAAGGGCAATTTTTCTTGTTTTTGCTATCGTTAAGCACAGCCGCAAGTTTGTCGAGCTCTTCGTCAGAGGGGCGCACTACGGGTTTTGCTAAGAACGTTTGGGTAGCCGTAGGCACCTCTTCAAGGTCAGCCCCCGCTACATCACCAGGGAGCCCCAATACCGCCACGCCTTTCTCGTTGATAGCCGTTTGAATGGCGCGTTGTATCATCGTAGTGAACTGCTTAGGGGGTGTTGGCTACGTATACGTATTTGCTACAGTCTTGGAAAAAGCAAGAAAGGATTGGTTTCTTGAAACCAATGGGTGCCGAATTTATGGGTGGCGCAGGTGCTGGCGATAGCAATCACAGGGTTGCCAGCGCGGTTAGCGTCGTACAGGCCGTTGATAAGGTGTACGTGTCCGGGGCCTGAACTACCCATACAGCAACCGATGCCGTTGAGTTCGGCGTCCATAGAAGCCGCGTAAGCCGCTGATTCTTCGTGGCGTACGTGTATCCATTCTAAACGCCCATCGCGGCGAATAGCGTCATTTACGGGGTTTAGGGCTGTCGCCTGTTATGGCGTATACGCGTTTTACGCCTGCTTGTACTAACATTTCGACCAATTGGTCAGATACATTTTTTGCTCATATTTTTATTTTTGTTTGTCTTCAGTTCTGAAGAAATTCTATGCAAAAAGTAGTAAATAAATATCAATTGACAAGAGGTAATACTATCTTTTTTTATAGAAAAATTTTTCTGCCTATACTTACCCTATACAAACGATATACAAAACAATATAGGAAGAGCGAACAGTAAGCGAAGAATTGCCGAAGTATAAACGTCTAATGGCAAGGCTGAAAATAGAATGCTTTTTCTGTTTTCTCCCCTACTAACCACTAGCACCTAATGTATAACTCCCTGATACTCTGAATTGTTAATAATTTTGTCTTAAAAAAACTTAAGAAAAATTTGCAGGTTACGAGAATATTCGTAACTTTGAGCCCTTTTGCAATCATTTTGCGACTTTTTTGAAACGAATAAATAATTAAAAGAAATGAGAAAGATAATTTTGTTAATGAGCATTTTGGCTATGCATTGGGCAGCGGCGCAACAGCAAACCTCTCCCGATGGCAATGTAGTACTCTCATTTTCATTGAAAGCTGACGGTACGCCTACCTATAAGATGACGTACAAAGGCAAACCAGTGATTAATGAAAGTACCTTAGGGTTTACTCTTAAAAAGATGAACCGCTAACGAATCACTTTTAAGGTAGTAAGCGATAGCAAATCTACTTTCAAAGAAACTTGGAAACCTGTATGGGGCGAAGAAAAAGAAATCCTCAACCATTACAATGAGTTGCTCGTACAACTAAAACAAGATAAGACTAACCGCCTGATGAATATCCGCTTCCGCGTGTATAATGAGGGGGTCGGCTTCCGCTATGAGTTCCCTACACAGAAAGAACTTACTTATTTTGTGATAGCTGAAGAGAATACCCAATTCTGCAATGACAGGCGACCATACCGCTTGGTGGATACCTGGCGACTACGACACCCAAGAGTACGACTATAACGAGAGCAAACTCTCTGAAATTCGCGGACTTATGAAGCAGTCGATGACCGATAATGTGTCGCAATTCGTTTTCTCGCCTACTGGCGTACAGACTGCCCTAATGATGAAAACTAAAGACGGCTTGTACATCAATCTTCACGAAGCTGCTTTGGTAGATTATGCGCTGATGAACCTCAATTTAGACGATAAAAAACTTCATCTTCCAATCGTGGCTAACTCCCGATGCTAAAGGCGATAAGGGTTACCTCTATACCCCTACTAAAACCCCTTGGCGTACCGTAATGGTGAGCGATGATGCGCGCAATATATTAGCTTCACGCCTTATCCTCAACCTCAATGACCCTTGCGCTCTTGCTGATACTTCGTGGATTAAACCTGTCAAATACATAGGCGTTTGGTGGGAGATGATTACCGGCAAAAGTTCTTGGGCATATACTGACGACCTGCCTACTATCAAACTCGATGAGGTAGATTATACTAAAGGTGAAACCTAACGGCACTCACGCTGCTAATAACGATAAGGTGCGCCACTATATAGACTTTGCTGCTAAACACGGTTTTGACCAAGTGCTTGTAGAGGGCTGGAACGTAGGTTGGGAAGACTGGTTCGGTCATCGCAAGGATTATGTGTTCGACTTCGTAACCCCTTATCCTGACTTCGATATTAAAGCGCTTAATGATTACGCTCACGCTAAAGGTGTAAAACTGATGATGCACCACGAAACTTCAGGTTCTACACGCAACTATGAGCGCCATATGAAAGCCGCTTACGAGTTGATGAACAAATACGGCTATAACTCTGTGAAGAGTGGTTATGTGGGCGACATACTTCCTATAGGCGAGCACCACTACAGCCAAGCTACTATCAACCACTACCTATATGCTATAAAAAGAAGCTGCTAAGCACAAAATAATGGTTAATGCGCACGAAGCAGTACGCCCTACCGGTCTGTGCCGTACTTATCCCTAACCTAATAGGCAATGAGTCAGCGCGCGGTACTGAGTACGAGGCTTTTGGTGGCAACAAACCTTTCCACACTACTATTTTGCCTTTCACCCGCCTACAAGGAGGGCCTATGGACTATACCCCTGGTATCTTCGAAACCGAGGTGAAGAACGTAAATCCTAATAACACCAGTCAGGTGCGCAGTACGTTGGCTAAACAATTAGCGTTGTATGTTACTATGTACAGTCCGCTACAAATGGCAGCCGACCTACCAGAGAACTATGAAAGATTTGCTGATGCTTTCCAATTCATCAAAGATGTACCCGTAGATTGGCAAGAGAGCGTATATCTTGAGGCAGAACCAGGACGTTATATCACCGTAGCGCGCAAAGACAAACACAGCGACAATTGGTACGTAGGTAATACTTCTAACGAAAAACGGACATACCTCAGAGCTCTTGCTTAACTTCTTAGACAAGAACAAGAAGTATGAAGCGACCATCTATGCCGATGCTAAGAATGCAGATTGGCAAACCAACCCTAAAGCTTACACTATTACCAAACAAAAAAGTAAATGCTAAAAACCAAGCTGAAACTTACAGCAGCTAAAGGTGGTGGCTACGCTATCAGCATTAAAGAAATTAAATAATCCCCTCCCTAGCCCTCCCCCAAGGGGAGGGAAAGGTTCGGGAAGTATATAATTAAATTCCTCCGTTTTTTTGAAAAGGGAAAAATCTTTTTGGATTGACCCCTCTCCTTGGGAGAGGGAACAGGAGAGGAATTTTCAAATTTTCAAATTTTATTTGTATGAAAGTAAAAATGAACAAACTACTTTATGCAGTAGTATTTTTTTCTTGTGTGTGAGCTTTGGCTACGCACAGCAAATCACTGTGAAAGGAACAGTGAAAGACAACACAGGCTTACCTATACCAGGGGCTAGTGTGCTTGTGAAAGGTACCTCGCACGGGGCAGCTGCCGATTTTGACGGTAATTTTTGAACTTACTGCCAATAAAGGCGCTGTACTTGTAGTCTCTACCGTTGGGTACAAAACACAAGAAGTAACCGTAAAAGGCGCTACCCTCAATGTAGTACTTCAAGAAGATGTACAACAATTGGGCGATGTGGTAGTTATCGGTTATGGGGTAGTGAAGAAAAAAGACCTCACCGGTTCGGTAAACTTAGTAACCGATAAAGAGTTTAACAAAGCACCTGCTGTCAATGCCGACCAACTTATTCAGGGTAAAAATAGCAGGGGTACAAATGACCTCATCAGGTGGTGCACCAGGCGAAGGACAAACTATCCGCGTGCGTGGTAACGGCTCTTTGTCATTGACATCAAACCCTCTTATAGTAGTGAGATGGCGTGCCAATGAACGATGGAGGCGTAGGCGGTTCTCGTAGTATCTTCAACTCTATCAACCCAGAAGATATTGAGAGTATGAGCGTGCTTAAAGACGCTTCTTCAACTGCTATCTACGGTTCGCGCGCTGCCAATGGGGTAATTATGATTACTACCAAAAAAAGGAAAAAGCTAACCAAGATATGAAGATTAGCTTCAACACTAGTATCGCTATTCAAGATACTAATAAGTATGTAGATGTAATGAGTGCAGAGCAATTCCGCCAAACCGTAAAAAGGGCTTAATAACCCCTGCTGCCGAAGCACTCTTAGGCAATGCCGATACTAACTGGCAAAAAGAAATTTACCAAGTAGCCCCAATGAGCAACAGTACTTTTGGTGCTTTCAGGAGCTTATAAAACGCTTCCTTATCGTGTGTCTGTAGGGCACTCTTATGCTGATGGTATCTTGCGTACTGATAACTTCAAACGTACTAATGCTAAAAATTAGTTTAAACCCTACTTTCTTTGATAGAGCTTTGAAGTTAGAATTAAACGCTAATGGTACTTATATGCAAAAACCGTTTTTGCTGATAAGGGGCTATAGGTACAGCAGTAGGCTACGACCCTACCCAATCAGTATTCGGAGGGCCTGCTAAGTATGGCAACTATCACACTTGGGTAGACCCTAATAACGGCAACCGTTATAACTTAGCCCCTACTAACCCTAAAGCATTGCTTGACCTTACTGAAGATACTTCAAAAGTATACCGCTTTATAGGAAACGTAAAAGCCGACTATACTTTGCCTTTCTTTAAAGATATTACTGCCAGTGTGAACTTTGGTTTAGACTATAGCAAAGGTGAAGGCGATAAGATAACCGACCGCCATATGCCTACTGCTACTTCAGGCTTTGACGGAGCTAAAACTTCGTATACTAATAAGGCTATTAACAAACTCTTTGATGCCTACGTAAACTATATGAAAGAGATTAAAAGAAACTCATAGTATAGGGCTAATGCTAGGGCACTCTTATCAATCATTCGAGTTTGATGATAATTCTACTGATTACTCTTACTTTATCAACCCAGGTGATAACAAAGAGGTGCCTAACATCAACAAGAGTAGAAACGTATTGATGTCTTTCTTTGGTCGTGCTAACTATAGCTACAAAGAGCGTTACCTCCTTACCGCTACCCTTCGTGCCGATGCGTCTTCTAAACTGAACCCAGACGACCGTTGGGGTTACTTCCCTTCAGTGGCGTTGGCTTGGAATGTTAGCAATGAGAAATTCTTAAAAGAAAAACAAAAACCCTTAACGAACTAAAATTGCGTTTGGGTTATGGTGAAGTAGGTAACGTAAACGGTTTGGGCGACTATCTTTTCCTTACTAACTACACACGTAGCCAAGATGGAGCCTCTTACCAATTGGGCGATGCTTTCTATCAAACTTACCGCCCAGGGGTAACTAACAAAAAAAGCTACGTTGGGAAATTGGTAATACCCTCAATGCTGGTATCGACTTTGGTTTGTGGAACAACCTTATCACCGGTACACTCGATGTATATCGCAAACAAACTAAAGACCTGATAGCTGAAACCACTATCGACCCTTTCACCAGCTTTAAAAACCGTGTGAATGCTAACGTGGGCGATATGGAAAACAAAGGGGTAGAGTTTGGTCTTACCGTTACCCCTATACGCGATACTGAAAAGAATATCCGTTGGAGTTTTAACTACAACATCAGTTATAACGATAACAAAATCACTCGTATGCCAGACGACCAGCCTGCTGGTGGTATAGAAGGAGGTACTAACAACCGTGTACAACTACACCGTCAGGGAGAAACACCATTCTCTTTCTTTGTATACCAACAAGTGTATGATGCACAAGGCAAACCAGTAGAAAACGCCTTTTGTAGATAGAAACGGCAATGGCAAAAATAGATGAAGGCGACCGCTACTTGTACAAATCGCCATTTGCCCCTGTAACTATGGGCTTTGGTACTGACCTTAGCTATAAAAAAATTGGGATTTGAACATCACTACCCGTGCTAACATCGGCAACTATGTGTACAACAATACCCAATCGCGCTTAGACCAACGCACAGAAATTACTTCTAATAGTGGTTTCTTGCGCAACATCAAAGCTAATAGTATTTTTCCAACGCCATAACGACCAAGCGTGGAATAGTGATTACTATGTAGAAAAACGCTTCGTTCTTTAAGTTAGACAATATCACTTTGGGCTACACCTTCCCTAATACTGATAAGAGGTATATCCGCCTTTATGGTACTGTACAAAACGTTTGTACGATTACTAAATACAGCGGTTTAGACCCAGAAGCATTATCAGTAGATGCTGCTACCAATCGAGCTACTTTTTGGTATTGATAACAACTTGTATCCACGTCCAACAACTTACTTGTTAGGGGTTGAATATTAACTTTTAATCGATAGGAATATGAACAAATATATCAAACATAGTATTTTAGGGGCTTGCAATGGCACTTTCGCTTAGTGCCTGCTTGAAGGACTTAGACCAAGAGCCTATTGACCCTGATAGTTTTTACAGAAAAAAAGACGTATTTAAAAAAACGCTACTGAAGCTAAAAGCGCTTTAGCTAAAATATACGCCTCATTATCCCTTACAGGGCAAAAAGGCCCTTCAGGCGATGGCGATATCGCTGGTGCCGATGAGGGGTCTACCGGATATACCCGCGTGCAGTTCTACTTACAAGAAGCTAGCACCGATGAGGCTATCATCCGTTGGAGCGATGCAGGTGTGCCTGACTTTCATAATATGACTTGGACACCTTCTAACCCTTTCACCAATGCCTATTACAACCGTTTGGGGCAACAAATAGCTTTTGCTAACTCGTTTATCGACAATGCACAAGCGTTGGCTTCAGACCCCGAAGTAGCTTATTACATAGCCGAAGCGCGCTTCATTCGTGCCTATGCTTATTATAACGTAATAGATGCCTACGGAAAAGCACCTTTGATAACCTCATCAAAAGCTGATTTGAAGCCTACCCAAAACTCTCGTGCCGAGCTTTTTAACTTCGTAGAAAGCGAACTAAAAGATTTGGAAACTAAGCTAAAAAGCAGCTCGTGCTAATGAGTACGGACGTGTAGATGCAGTAGCAGCACAAGCACTACTTGCCCGTTTGTACCTCAATGCTAAAGTGTATATAGGGGTAGACAAATATACCGAGTGTATCACTTATGCTAAAAAGGTAATCGCTTCGTCTTACCGCTTAAACACTACCGATGCTAATGGCAATGGTACTGCTTATGACGAGTTGTTCCTTGCGGATAACAACAAAAAAACGGAGCGCAAAACGAGTTTATATTTTTGGCAAGTTTTGATGGGCTTAACACTAAAACCTACGGAGGTACCGCTTTCATTATGCACGGAGCTACTGGTGGTAATATGAATGCTACCGCTTTAGGGCTTAATGGTGGTTGGGGTGGTATCACTGTTACCAAAAGAATTTGTTAATAAGTTTGAAGCCTCTACTCGCAATGGTAATAATGAGCCTACCGCTTGGAATGACAAACGCGCTATGTTCCACACCGACGGACAAACCTTTGAAAGTACTGATTACGTAAAAAGACTTCACCAAAGGAGGTTATGCTGTTACTAAGTTTAAAAACATCACCTCTACCGGAGCAGCTGGTAAAGACCCTGCTAAAGATTTTTCCAGACACAGACTTACCGCTTATCCGTTTAGCTGAAGTGTATCTTACTTATGCCGAAGCGGTACTACGCGGGGGTACAGGAGGCGATAGAGCAACCGCTTTAGGGTTATGTTAATGAATTGCGTACTCGTGGCTATGGTAGCACAGCGGGCAATATAGCCGATGCCGATCTTACCTTAGATTTCATTTTTAGACGAGCGTGCTCGCGAACTCTATTGGGAAGGCTTGCGCCGTACTGACCTTATCCGTTATGGCAAGTTTACTAACGCTTCTTACCTTTGGTCTTTCAAAGGTGGAGCCGCTTCAGGAGTGGCAGTGCCCGACTATAGAAACTTGTATCCGATACCAAGCGATGCGCGTGCCGCCAATGAAAACCTTAGTCAGAATACAGGATATTAAAAAGAGAATACTATGAAAAATATACTTAAAACGGCAGCTATCTGTGCAAGTCTTGTATGGTTAGTAGGCTGCGAAAAAGACGAAGAAAAAGGCGACAATGAACGCCAATGCACGAGTAGAATCAAATATCTCGGCTTCTACTTTAGTGCTTGATAAAACCCAATCAAATACTACTGCCCTAACAGTTTCTTGGGAAACTAAGGATTTGGGCGTACAATTAGCTCCTGTTTATACAGTAGAATTTGAGAATATTGCCACTGGTAAAAATTAAGCCTCTTTCGGCTGAAAGATCACCTTTACCCTTACGGTTAAAGAGCTGAATGAGTATTTGGTAGGCTTAGGGACTTAAAACCGGTGTAGCAACCGATGTAAGAGTGTTAGTAAGAGCTGCCCTCAGCGACCAACGCAGTCTTGTAGCAACAAAAACCTTAAAAAGTAACCCCTTACTTTGATGAAATAAAAAGCAAGCGAATGGGGCGTAGTAGGTAGTGCTACTCCTAATGGTTGGAATGGTCCTGATATCAAAATGTGGAACTCTACTGACGGCAATTTAGTAGCTTATGCTACTTTGTCTGCTGGCGAAATAAAAATTCAGAAAGAACAATGATTGGGGCGTAAACCTCGGAGGTTCTAACGGTACACTTTTCGTCAGGAGGGTCTAATATAGCCGTAACAGCAGGTACTTACAAAATCACTATTAACGTAAGCAAAAAACACTTATTCTATTGAAACCTATTCTTGGGGGATTATAGGTGCTGGTGCTAGAGGTTGGGGCGATAATGATGATGTAGCTATGACCTACGAAGGTAGTACTAACTCTTGGGTGGTGAAGAATATAGCTCTTGATGGCGAAATAAAATTCCGCTTAAATCACTCTTGGGGTACTAACTTTGGGGGCAGATAGTACAGATAATCCGGCAGCTGCTCTTGAGGGAGATATAAAAATCAGGTGGTAATAACATAAAAAGTACCCGCTGGTACTTACAATGTGTCTTTCTTTTTTGATGCCAATAACAAAGGTACTTACAAAATAGAAAAATTATAATCTTATAAAGGCTGTCCAGATGTGTTTGGACAGCCTTTATTCTATCATTTAAATACGGCAAAAAAATATGAAATCATACATCTATTTATTAGCAGCCTGCACTTTGTTCAGCTGCAAAAAGGATAAGGGCGAAGATACTCCCCAACTGCAAAAATGTCAACCCCATAGACCTTAGCACCATAGACAACGGCAACCGTGTAATGATGCAAACATTCTATTGGGATGTAACCCCATTAGGAGAGTGGTGGAATACGATTACCCCAAAACTCTCTGATTGGAAAGCCAATGGGGTAGACCGCCTTTGGCTGCCTGTAGCTACTAAAGGGGCTTCGGGGGGCTACTCTATGGGTTATGACCCTTCTGATTACTTTGATTTTGGCGAATACAACCAACACGGTTCGGTAAAAACTCGCTTTGGTTCGCGTGCTGAGCTCGAAAAATCTTATTAGCAAAGCGCACGAAAAACGGCTTACAAGTGCTTGCCGATATTGTTATTAACCATTGTAATGGGGGAGGAGAAGAGATAAACCCGTATAAAAAAACAACGAGAAAAACTAATACGCTATTTGATAAAAACACACGGTAATGCTTCAGAAAAGTTTAATCGCAATTACGAGCATTTTCACCCTAATGCTACTGAGGCTGCTGATGAAGGAGGCGATTTCTTTTTAGACCTTGCTCATAAAGTGCCTTACGTGCAAGATTGGTTGTGGAAGAAAGACGAGTCGGTAGCCAAGTATTATAAGAATACGATGAAGTTTGACGGCTGGCGTTTCGACTATGTGAAAGGCTTTGGTGCGTGGGTTATCAGAGATTGGATGAAAGAAGTAGGCGGATTTGCGGTAGGCGAGCTTTGGGACGGCAATGCAGAAACCCTTAAAAACTGGGTAGATGCTTCAGGTATTTCAGCTTTTGATTTTTGCTTGTTATTATGCGATAGAGCAGGCGTTAGACAGTCAGAAAGATATGCACAAACTGATGACCAGTCAGAATGCTATGTTGCGCACCTTGCGTCCTGACAAAGCAGTAACCTTTGTAGGCAACCACGACGTAGATGGTCGTAGCGATGTGTCGCCTACTAACACCATAGCACAAGATAAGAAGCTAATGGCGTATGCCTACATACTTACCCATAGCGGCTACCCTTGTATTTTCTACAGCGATTATGAGAATGCTGAGTTTAAGGCTAAAATACAGAAGTTGTTACTCATTCATCGCAGCTTAGCGGCGGGTGAAGAGAAATTTCATTTGGCGTCTAATACAGAGTATGTAGTGTCGCGTTTAGGGCAAAGATAAGAGTCCGGGGCTTATCTTGTTTTTTTAAACAACAGCAATGCTCCAGCCCAGCGCACTATTACCACTCATTTTAAGAGTAAAACGCTCATAGACTACACAGGCAATACAACAGAGCGTTTTGCTACCGATAGCAATGGCAAGGTTACCCTAAAAGTACCGGCTAACAGCTATACCGTTTGGTCAGTAGGGCAATAAGAAATTATAGCCTGCATAAGCACAGGCAGTGCACTTTTTATCAATCACCTTGCTAGCGGTAAGCAGGGTGATTTTTTTGTGCTTTTTGAGTTCGCTACAGAAAGGAGTAAAAGCCTCGTTATGGGCTAATTCTTCGGTATAATCTTTCTTGAAAGTCTCGAAATCGCCGTCTTGGTGATAGCGTTGTCGCAAGGCAGTGCTGGGGGCTATCTCTTTAGCCCATAAGTCTAATGCTAAAGCCTCTTTTTTGATGCCACGAGGCCAAAGACGGTCTGCCAATACGCGAAAGCCGTCAGTGTCAGTTTGTGGGTCGTATACCCTTTTGAGAATGATAGTCATATTAGTCGTTAGTCGTTAGAAGGGTGGTAAATTAAATATTTTTTTAGTAGTTTCTTTTCTTCTTTGTTGAGTTTGCGCTGTACTTTCTTAATATCCTCTGCAGGAGGTAGTTGTTCTGGGGCTATACCTCTATCAATAAGCATATTTCTTACAGCAGTATTGTTGTCTATATGTTCTTTCTGTATAGGCGACATTCCTTTTAAATCTTTTTCCTACAACATTTACACTTGTCATTTCAGCAGCTAAATCTTTGGCTTTTATGCTTATAGTAGGTAGAAAAATCGGCTACGGGGCGGTTGTCAGGCGCTCCTATTTTTGCGTTTGAGTTGTGCAGTGGTAAGGTTAAAAAGGGCTTGGTCGCCTTTTGCTGCGAATAATTGCGAACCCTTTGTCGTCTACCCCACGCTCGTAGAGTATTCCTGAAAGTTGTTTTTTTCAGTTTGAGAGAGCTTTTCTCTTGCTCTTACGCGCTCATATTCTAAAAGGCGTTGTTCTACTATTTCAGCTTTGCGTGTTTGTACCGCAAAAATAAGTTTGAGCAAAAAGAGATTTCTCTTTTTCTATTATCACCATTTTTGTGCAATTAAGTAGCACGCATAACGAGTTAACAGGAGGTCATCTACTTGTCTTTCAGCTCCTTTTTGCTATATTTATCATTTTGCTGACGTCAGCAAAATGATAGGCTATATTCTCACCCTACACTGCTGCACGATACTTTTGCTTTTTGAATGATAAGTTCAAAAATTACGCCATTGGGCATAGCCTAAAAAGTGTTTGCAAATCTCTGGCGCTCCAGCATTCAATGCCCTCTACTTCTTGAGCGGCTTCTTCAAATTTCTTGAAGAGCTCTTTTTATTTCTTCTGCTTTCATTGGTTGAATAATTTAAAGGTTTTTTTATTTAATAGCAAAAAGTACTACTTTTTTTGAGATAAAGAACAATAAATAGCCTCTTTTTTTCTGACACTTCTGTAGTATGTTGATACAAGGTTGTAACACGATGCGACAACTTTTTGCGGGGCTTTATTTTTTTGCCGCACCTTTGCAGCGTAAAAACAAACGAGGGTGCTCCTCAAAGATACTTATCACCAGAAAAAAAGTGCACGTTCTGTGCGGTATAGTGTTTCAAGGAAAAGCCCTCAAGTCTAACCTAAAAATTTATAAAAAAATGGCAAAAAGTAGAAACAACATCGTAACCGCAGGTTTGAGCGGAGGAATTGGCAATCAATTAGTATTCAAACAAGTAAATGGTGAAACCATAGTGGCTAAATATCCTAATCGCAAGGGAAGTAGCACACCCTAAACAAATCGCTCTTAATAATAAGTTTGCTAAAGCGACTGTATATGCTAAAAACGCTTTGCAAAACGCAGCCCTTAAAAAAAGTGTACGCTGACCAAGCGGCTAAACGCCCAGGGGTGAGTGCTTATGCAATGGCTGTAGCCGACTATTTGAAAGCCCCTATAATCGACCATATCGATACTTCGGCTTACACTGGGGTTAGTAGTGGCGAGAAGATAAGTATAGAGGTAGCTGATGCTTCGAAAGTGATGACGGTAAAGGTGAAGATAGTCGCTGCTAACAACTCGGCTGTAGAAGAGGGTAGTGCTACCCTTTAGCGAAGGCAAATGGGTGTATACAACTACCGCTATCAATGCAGCGCTTAGTGGCAGTAAGGTGCTCATAACCGCTACCGACCGCCCTGGCAACGTAACCACTAAAGAGGTAACCCTTTAGAATTAAAAATAAGTCGATTTGTCAGTTAGCTAATTTGCTAATTGACAAATTGGCTTATTAACAAATTTGCTAATTGCTAATTATTTTTGTACTTTTTGCGCCCAATAATAAAAAAAGAAATTACTATGGATACCGCACAAGAAATGTGGCGAAATAACTACGAAGAGTCAGCTATGTTTACCTCTGACGATTTGGCAGCAGCCAAACGTAATGGCAAATGGGGTTTTTGTAAACCGTAATGGGAAAGAGATTTGTCCGTTTAAGTACGACAAAGTGCTTCCTTTTTTTGCTGGGGTCGGCGCTTGTGAAGGTAGGTAACTATTGGGGAGTGATAGATGTTGATGGAAAGGAATTAGTGCCTACGTACTACGATCAGGTGTTTTACTTCTCGAATCACTTGGCTAAAGTGGTAAAAAACGGCAAATCAGGATTTGTAAATAAAAAAGGGGAAGTGGTAATTCCGCTTATTTATGACGATGCGCACCCTTTTATGAAGACGATTACTTCAGCTAAAAGAGACGGCAAAGCAGGTTATATAAACATACGAGGCAAGGAGGTAATTCCTTTTTGAATATGAAGAGTCTATGCCTTTCTTTGAAACGCTTGGCGCAGTGAAAAAGACGGCAAGTGGGGCTTTATCACTACCAAAAACGAGTGGGCTATAGAGCCTATGTACGATGAGGTGGAGAGCTTTTTGCAAGGAACGGCTAAGGCAATGACCAAAGACTGCTGGGGACTTATAAATGAGAAAAAACGAATGGCTTATTCGTCCGGAGTACGAAGATTTAGCGCGTTTTAGCGAAGGTTATGCAGCTGTGATGCGCGATGAGCTATGGGGGTATGTAAATACTGACAATCAGTTGATTTGTGAGTTGCAATACGATGAAGCTATGGACTTTACCGAAGGTTTTGCAGCCGTGAACAAGGACGGCAAATGGACGTTTATCAATACAGAAGCCAAAGAAATCGCAACACCTGCTTATGATGAAGTGAGAAGTTTCTGTCACGAGCGTGCTGCTGTATGCCCTCGATGGACTATGGGGCTTTATCGATACCAAAGGGAATCAAATCTTAGCACCTCGTTTTGATGAGGTTACTGACTTTGAAGAAGGAAAAAATTGCTTTTGGAATATTAGACGAGGAAATGTATGTGGTAATGCCAGACGGCAAGGTAATGACTACAGAAGAGTTTAAACAATTCACAACTAATAAAAATGTAGTAAAAAGATGAAAGTAAAAAAATAAAGAACACATCGGCTAACGAGTTGCCGGCCTATCAGACCGCAGGGGCTGCGGGGGTAGACCTAAGGGCAAATTTGCCTGAGGGGTTATCCGATTGGCTCCTTTGGAGCGTACGTTAGTGCCTACGGGCTTGTATTTAGAAATACCCTGATGGCTATGAGGCGCAGGTGCGTCCGCGCAGTGGTCTGTCTATCAAGCACGGTATCACGGTAATTAATGCACCAGGTACTATAGACTGCGATTACAGGGGGCGAGGTAAAGGTGCCCTATCGTCAACTCTCTAACGAAACTTTTGAGATAGCACACGGTGATAGGATAGCACAAATGGTCTTTGCCCGATATGAACAAGCTACTTTTGAAGAAGTGAGCGTATTGAGCGAAACTGAGAGAGGCGTAGGAGGTTTTGGCAGCACTGGCAATTAGTAAATTAGTCGATTTGCCAATTTGCCGATGAGATGATTTTTAGACAATAGTAAGATGAAAAACTACTTATAATATTTACGCTTTTATTTTTGACCGTAGGTTGTAAGACAAAGCGAGCGATAGTGAGTACTACTGGTACGGTTACTGCTGAAAAGCAAGTGCAAGAGGTGTGGCAACATCACTTGGCATCGTTTCCTGCATTTAAAACCCTTGTGGGGAGTGTCCAGGTATCTTACAATGATGGGAAAAAAATAGTCAGTCGTTACCATTGTCATTTCGTATGGAAAAAAGACAAGGCTATATGGTTGTCTGCTCCGCTGGGTATAGCCAAAGTGCTCATCACTCCAGAGAAAGCAGCCTTTTTCAATCGTTTAGACAGTACTTACTTCAATGGTGATTTTAGCTATATCAGCAGGCTGTTGGGAGTAAAAAGTAGATTTTTGATGCCTTGCAGAATTTGCTGTTAGGCAATGCTTTATACGCTTCTTATTTTGAGAAAGAAAAAAAGTAGTAAAAAAATATTGCCAGAAGAGAATAACCGCTACAATCTGCAAATCATTGATGAGTCGCCTATAGAGGTAATTTATCGTTTTCTGCCTGATACGTATAGGGTAGGGAGTACAGAAGTACTAGAACCTGTTAAGCAGCAAAAGGCAGTGGCTACTTATGAGTATCAGCAGGTGGGTGAGGTTTTGTTACCTCATACGCTGAAAAATTATAGCAACAGAGGGGGCTAATCAGACAGAAATAAGCATAGAATTTAAGGGATAGAACTCGATAAAACCATTAACTTTCCGTTTAAAATACCAGAAGGATTTAAAGAGATAACAGTAGACAAGTGATGAAGTTTATTTTTAAACTCATATTACTATTTTTTTGTTCGTGCCTTTGTTGGGTATAGGGCAAACAAAGCAAAAAGGACTTAGAACAGCGCAAGAAGGCACTACTTGAGCAAATCAAGCAGATGTCGGCATTGCGACAACAACAAAAGTCAGCAACGGAAGAGTACAATTCAGCAGATAGAAGAAGCGAATGAGAAAAATACTTATCCGCACTCGCCTGATACAAATCAATCAGCAGCAAAGCAAATCTTCTGTCAAAAGAAATAGCGGATAATGAAGACCAATTGCGCAATCTGAAGAAAGAGCTTATTTATCATAAAGACGAATACGCTAAAAATTATTGTACAGTCATATAGGAGCAAGTCGGCACAAAAACCGATTACTTTTTATTGTCGTCAGAGAGTTTTTCGCAGGCTTACAAGCGACTGTCGTATATGAAGCAGTACGCTAATTACCGCAAGGAGCAGGTGGGCTTTATACAAGCTAAAACCGACAAGATAAAGAGCTTGAATGATACATTAGTGGCACAGCGCAATGAGAAGAACCAAGTACTTTGACGAGCAGCGACGTGAGCAAGCTACTCTGCAGCAAGAGAGAGAGAGTTAGAGCAATTGGCAGCAAGCATACGCGAGGTGGAGCGCAGTTATGAGAGTCAGATACGCGAAAAACAAAAAGCAAGCTAATGCTATAGACCGAGAAATACAGCGACTTATAAGGTTGGCTATTATTGAGGCTAACAAACGCGAACAGAAGAACAACGCTAGTGGCGTGAATGCTACAGGTAGCGGTATGGTTACTACTACCCCTCCGTCGGCTGATAATACTGCTGAAGTAACCTTTGTGCTTACTCCCGAATCGAGGAAGGTAGCCGATAGTTTTGAGGCTAATAAGGGCAACCTTATATGGCCTGTGGCAAAAGGGTATAAAGCACAAGGCTTTGGGGTGTATTACGACCCTGTGTATCCTGAGTTGCAACACTATAACAATGGTGTGACGATAGCCACTGAAAAGGGAGCTGAAGCGCGCTGTGTGTTTGAAGGGGAAGTGTCGGCTATACAGTCGATACCAGGTAGCAATAAAGTAGTGCAAGTGCGTCACGGCAACTACATTACTATTTATTACAACTTGATAGATGTATATGTGCGAAAAGGAGATAAGGTAAAGGCTAAAGACCCGCTTGGCAAAATCTTCACCAATGCAAACGGAAAGACCGAAATGAAGTTCTTCTTATACAAAAAAATACCACCCGTTTGAATCCAGAGTTTTTGGATACACAAAATGTAGATTATAAGACTTTTTGGCTAAAAACAGGCTAAGCTGCTCTACAGGCAATAGCTGAAAGGTTTTGCGATGATGAGGAGTAGCGCCATATTCGGCAATAGCCCTACGATGCTCAGGGGTAGGATAGCCCTTGTTTTGTTGCCAGTGATATTCTGGGAATTGTAGCGCAAGGTCGCTCATATAAGCATCGCGGTAGGTTTTAGCAAGAATAGAAGCTGCAGCTATAGTTTGTATTTTGCCATCACCTTTCACTACACAAGCATAGGGTATCTGAGCGTAACGTACGAACTTATTGCCGTCTACTGCTATAAAAAGTAGGAACAACAGAGAGTTGCGCTATAGCACGGTGCATAGCTGTAATAGAGGCGCGCAGAATATTTAGCTCATCAATCTCGGCAGGTAGTACGTGGCACACTGCATAGGCTACTGCCTCGCGCTCAATGATAGGACGTAATAGGTCGCGCTGTTTTTTTCTGTTAGTTGTTTAGAGTCGGTGAAGTTCGTTATGAAAGTCAGGAGGTAGTATTACAGCTGCTGCTGTAACAGGGCCTGCTAAACAGCCTCTTCCTGCCTCGTCAGTACCTGCTTCAGAAGAAGAATGATAAAATAATTGTAGCATAATATAAGGAGTTAGTTGTTTAGTTGTTAGTAAATCGACTGAATATTAGGGTTGAACAATTGCCCCCAAAGCCAAATGAATTAGAAAGTACGTGCTTGATAGGCTTGTGTACCGATTTTGTTTGGGGGCGTATAGATACCTCGCTCATAGGCGTTTCGTAATTCAAATTAGGGAATACCACACTATTGCGCAGTGCCAGCAGACTGAAGACCGCTTCGACTGCAGAAGCAGCGGCTAATGTGTGTCCAGTAAAAAGGTTTAGTAGAACTAAAATCAGGCACTTGTGTTCCAAAAATACGCTCTAAAGCACGACTTTCAGAAAGGTCGTTATTAGGAGTAGCGGTGCCGTGCGCGTTGATATAATCTATTTCTTCAGGTTGTAATCCTGATTGCTGTAGTGCCTGTTGCATAGCTAAGTAAGCCCCTTGTCCTTCAGCAGATGAGGCTGTTTGATGAAAAGCATCATTAGCATTGCCCCAGCCGGTGAGTTCAGCTTTGATACGTGCTCCGCGTCTCTTAGCATTTTCTTCAGACTCTAATACCAAAAAAGCAGCGGCTTCGCCTAAGTTGAGCCCTTTGCGGTGTTCGTCAAAAGGAGTACAATCGGTATCAGAGAGTATCATCAGGCTGTGAAACCCATTGATAGTAAACTTGCACAAAGCATCGGCACCCCCTACGATAAGGCAATCAGCTCTACCTGTGCGTATTAGGTGAGAGGCTGTGATAAGCGCATTGGCTGATGATGAGCAGGCAGTACTAAGACTTGTAACAACACCTTTCAGTCTAAAAATAGTCAGCTATTTGGTGCGAAACACTGCCGATATAATGTGTATTAATATAACGTCTGGAGTGCTCATTGTCTTCATAGCTATACAGATAGCGCTCTGTCATATCCATTCCCCCTACACTCGATGCCATCACTAAGCCTGTACTCGCTAAGTGCAGCGGACTTAGCCGAGCATTAGCAATCGCTTGTTGGGCGGCAATGATGCCCAAAAGGGCGGTACGAGAGTAGGCATTGACAGCAGGCAGGTGTAGTGCTCGAGAGAGTTCATTATTAGTGTGCTTTATTTCGCCTACTTTGATGTGATATTTATGAGCAGTTTCAAAATTATGTACGCGTGTTAGGCAGGGGCGGCGGTGAGTAAGTGCGTAGAGATGCGCCTCAACAGAATCACCTATCGAAGAGAGAATGCCTACACCGGTAATCACCACTTTTTTTGTTTGTCATTATTTAGTGCGATGAGCTGTGATATATTGGGCTATAGAAGTTACTGATTGAAAGATTTCTTTTCCTTTTTGGGGTCGTCTAAGCGTATGCCGTAATATTTGTCAAGTAACACGATGAGCTCAAGGGCATCAATAGAGTCTAAGCCTAAGCCAGTGCCAAAAAGAGGTGCGTTTTCATCTATCTCTTCAGGAGTGATATCTTCGAGATTTAAGGCTTCAATAATACGGTTTTTCAATTCTAAAATAAGTGCTTCCATCTAAATAAAAATTGTTATTTTGCGGCAAAGGTAGCGAACTATTTGCAAATTAACAAATTAAGTTAGCGTAATCCATTGGCAAATAGCTTCGTACTCTTCGCCTAAATAATCTACCCAGCCGGTCAGTACGTGCTCAGCTATGCCTTGAGCTAAAAAGAGCTTGGCTATAGGTATGCAAGAACGGAGCCGCCTGCTGATAGCTGTCGAATACAAAGAAACTACCCTCAGTGTGCAGTTGGTGGCGTATGCTGATTTCGCCTAAGCAAATATTAGGCAGAGTATAGACAAATACCGCCGGACTAGGGTAGTACTCCTGCGGATTGGCTATTGTAGCCTGATGTTTCAGGTCGGTATCGAGGCTGGCAGCGCGATTAGCAAACAAAAAGTGCTGTGCGGCTCTTTGCTTCAGTAGAAAGCGGACTCAAAACGGCTTCAGCAGCTAAGAAGGCTAACTTAGAGATTATCCATTTTGAAAAAAACTTAGGATATTCAACATTTAGGGGCTTTGAGTGCTTTCTTAGCAAAGTCAGCGAATGAACTCTCGGGGGCTGCGAAGAGCACCGCATCATCAAGAGTAATGGTGTTATTTCTGATAGTACAAATCACTTTTTTTGACTAAATTTTTCTGCAAATATATATAATTATTTAGTTAATTGACAATAATTTCCTATCTTTGCCGATTATAAGCAATATTTATGAAAAAAATAGTTCTTTCAGCAGTAGTTCTGATGGCATACAGTCAGCTGCTATGGTCGCAAGAAAGCAGCGAGGTGCGTGAGCCGATGAGTGAGTTTCAGAAAGCTATCGCTCTCTATAATCGCAAGATGTACCAGCCCGCTCAGAACCTTTTTCGCAAAACGCAAGCCGAGCACCCCGATAAGGCTGTCAAAGCCCAAAGCGAATATTACATCGCTACCATTGCAGCCCTTTTAAACCAAGAGGGGGCAGATGCTTTGGTAAATAACTTCATACTTAACCACCCCGAATCGCCGCTTAGTTCGGCTGCCTATGTACAGATGGCGCATCTTTACTTCCAGCAGGGCAACTATGCCGAATCGCTTGAGTGGTATAACGCTATCGACCCGCTTTCTTTAAAAAGGAGAGAGAAAGACCGCTACTATTTTTGAGAAGGGGTATGCGCTCTTCAACACCGGCAAACAAAACGAGTCTAAGCCTTACTTTGAGGCAATACAGCAGCACAAAGAATACGGAGCAGATGCTAAGTATTACTTGGGCTACATAGCCTATGATACTAACGACTATGCTAAGGCTGAGAGCTACTTTAGGCAAGTAGATACTGAAGACAGCGTTAATAATAACGTGTCGTATTTTCAAGCCAATATGTATTTTCAGTCAGGCATTGTACGAAGAGGCGATAGAAGAGGGCGAAAAAGCAACTCAAAAAGACAAAAAAACGCTCAAGAGGTATCAGAACTGAACAAGATAATAGGCGAGAGTTACTTCAACCTAAAAAAATACAAAGAGGCAATTCCTTACTTGCAAAATTATAAAGGCAAGAAAGGAAAATTCTCTAATACCGATTATTACTACATAGGCTATGCCCTCTACAAAAACAACGATTATAACGGGAGCTATCGCTCAGTTCAATAAGATAATCGACGGCAATGACCAAGTAGCGCAAAACGCTTATTACCACTTGGCGGAATGCTACCTAAAGACAGGGCAGAAGCAGCAGGCACTCAACGCTTTCAGAAATGCTTCGCAAATGGATTTTGATGCGCAAATAAAGAAAGATGCGCACCTAAATTACGCTCGCTTAGGTTATGAAATAGGCAACCCTTATGAGAGTGTGCCAAGTGTGCTGCAAGCCTACGCTACGGCTTACCCTAATGATCACAAAGAGGAAATACAAGGACTCTTAGTCGATTCGTATATCTCATCAGGCAACTATCAGGCGGCTATTAGTCTCTTAGAAAAATCGTCTGATCCAAAAAGATCGCGAACTCTACAAGAAAGTAGCTTTCTACAGAGGGGTAGAGCTTTTCAACGAACTGCAATACGCTGATGCGCTTACGTATTTAGACAAAGCCATTGCCGACAATAGTGCCATAGCAGCACGTGCGGCCTATTGGGCGGCTGAGGCAGCATACCAGCTGAAGAATTACCCCAAAGCGGCAACCTATTTTTCAGCAGTTTTTTTGCCAATCCTTCAGCCTCTAAAACCGATGAATACCCCAAGGCCTTCTACGGATTGGCGTACGCAAACTTCAATCAACGCCATTATGCTGAAGCGATTGTTAATTTCGAAAAAAATACCTAAAGCAAAACCCTAAAGATGAGGACTTCAAGCACGATGCTATGTTGCGCCTTGCCGACTCTTATTTCGTAACAGGTAAGTATTGGCCTGCTATGGAGGGCTATAACAAGCTGATAGAAAGCAAATCGGCAGACCAAGATTATGCTGCTTACCAAAAAGGCTATCAGCTATGGGTTTGTAGATCGCCCTAATAATAAGATAGAAGATTTAGAACGCTTCATCAAAAACTATCCAACTTCTAACCTACGCCCTAATGCTCTTTACGAATTGGGCAATACCTACGTAACCCAAGGGGATACCGATAAAGGCTTGCAATACTACCAACAGCTTGCTAAAGATTACAAAGGCAATGCATTAGTGCCCCGTGCTATGTTGCGCGAAGGCTTGGTGTATTATAACCGTGGCGAAGACCAAAAGGCTTTGAGTCTCTTCAAGGCCATTGCTAAAGATTATCCTAAAACTACTGAGGCATCACAGGCGGTTTCTTCAGCCAAACTGATATATGTAGATATGGGGCAGGTGAACGACTATGCTGCTTGGGCAAAGAGTTTGGGCTATGTCGAGGGTTACTGACCTCGAGTTAGAAAAGTGCTACCTACGAGGCTGCCGAACGCCAGTTGCTGCAAAATAATAACAAAAGAAGCTATTGTGGCTTTTTGAAAAAAATACCTCCAACAATTCCCTAACGGAATGCGCCGCACCAATGCCGAGTTTTACTTAGCACAAGCCCTCTACAATACAGGCAAAAAAAGCCGAAGCCCTTACACATTATGAGAATGTTACCAAAAGCAGGCTCAAGTGAGTTTGGCGAACCTGCGCTTACTCGTGTGTGTCAAATATTGCTCGATGCAGGCAGCTATTTGAAAGCCAAACCTTACCTCGAAGAGCTCGAAAAAACCGCTACTATAGCGCAAAATAAAACTTATGCACAGAGCAACCTAATGCGCGTGTGCTACAATGAGAAGTTGTACGATAAGGCTATAGAGTACGCTAACAAAGTGCTTAGCGAGAAATCGATAGATACCCGTATCAAAAATGATGCTTATATAGTTTTGGCTCGTGCCTACACCCAAAGGGGGCAATGAGGCTCAAGCGCGCAAGTACTACCAAGAGGGTACAAAAACGGCTACGGGTAGCCTTGCTGCCGAGGCGATGTATTACGAAGCCTTCTACAAAAAAATAAAGACAAAGACTACAAAGGCTCTAATGATATAGTACAACGCATAGCTAAAGACTATGGCGGACATAAAGAATGGGCTGCTAAGAGCTTGATAGTGATGGCTAAAAAAACTTCAACGGACTAAAAGACGCTTATCAGGCTTCCTATATTTTTAGAGAGTGTGGCTAAGAACTTCAAAAGAATATCCTGAAGTGGTAGCCGAAGCTAAAAAAGAACTTGCCAGCGTAAAAGCTGAAGCCGCAAAAAGCAATTCATCAGTAAAATGAGATAAAAAAATGAACAGATATATTACACTTATAGGTTTATGTATAGCGACTGTACTCCCTGCGATAGGGCAAAGTCGCAAGGATAGCCTCTCTACCAAAGTGGTAGATGTGGTAAAATCGTATGCCCCTACCATAGCCGATGCCAACAAAAAAACGCGAAGATGCTAAGCTGAAAGACTCGCTTACAGTAAAGAAAAAGATAGCCTACAGCATCAACTCTGTCCCAGTAGCTTCTACTTTCGTACCCGAAAAAGGGAAACCTGCGGTGGTAAAACCTAAGGTTATCCGCGAAGATTATACCACTTCATATGTGGGCGGAGGCGTCGGATTACTCAATACGCTCTATGCCGATGCTAATATCACTTACCCGCTGACCGATAATGGCAGACTCTCTCTGTTGGTAGACCATATTTCGGCTAGTGATGATAATGAGGATATTATCCCAGAGATGAACTACTCACTTACCGATGCCTCTCTGCATTACGACTATCAAGGTCAAGAGATGTTATGGGGGCTAAAAGGTTATTTCGGCAGGAGTTTGCATAATTGGTATGGCATACGCCCTAATGTCTTTACCCGCAACGATTTGCGCGGCAAGGTAGACGATATGCAGCAGATTTACCTCCGTTATGGTGTAGGCGGTTACTTGCAGTGGCAAAACCCCTTACTTCAAAGGTTTAGATTTTACTGTAGATGCCCTAAACGACCATTTCAATAGCAAAGAAGTCAATCTAAAAGCGCAACCTACTTTCGAAGTGCCGCTAACCGACGAACAGTTAGTGCGCGCTCAATTACTCTTAGATTATTACGAAGGTAGTTTTTCACGCCAGCATAATACGCTTAATGAGCTCACTAACCGTTGGATGCTCTTTGGGCTAACCCCTTCATATCAGTTGATGATTGATAACTTAAGTCTAAGGCTCGGGGTGAGTTTGCTGTATGTAGATGCTAACCGCTCCGACCAAGATAAGTTTAAGGCTTATCCTGCTGTAGAGGCTACCTACACCCCTAAGCGATGACGCTATCTTAATTGGTGGCATAAAAAGGCACTATGCAGCAGAATACTTTTGTCAAAGCTCAGCAAAGAGAATCCTTTTTGTAGCACCAATGCTTGAGCTCAAACCTACTAACGTACAAGCCGATGCTTTCGTAGGTATCAATGGCAAGGTAACTACCGATTTGCAATATCGCCTACAGGCAAGCTATCGCCAGAGCAAAGAGATGCCGCTCTTTACTACTTTCACCGAAACACCTACTATCGCCAGCGAGATATTGCCTTATCAGTATTACAACGCTTTCAAGGTAGTGTATGACGAGGGTAAATGATGTAGAGCTATTAGCAACCCTCAGCGGTAAACTAAAGGATGTTGTAAACTTCACTTTCGAAGGACAATACAACCACTACAAGGCGCGTACACAGATGGATAATACAGCGTGGAATCTACCCAGCGTAAAGGTATCGCTTTATACTGATTTCAGAATATTGCCTACCCTATACGCAGGTATGGACATTTTCTATATCGGAAATCGCTATGATTTAGACTATGTGCTGCCTACTACCGTTACCCCAGAGAAAAATCACTCTTAATGGGTATTTTAGATGTAAATCTCCACGCCGATTATACTTTTTAGCAAGCACTGGCAAGTATTCCTAAAGGCTAATAACCTAAGCACTCAGCGCCATACCCTTTGGGCGTATTACCCTTCACAAGGGCTACAAATATACGGCGGGGTTAGATACCTGTTTTAGTAATTTTGATAATTTTTCACATTAGCTAATTTGCTAATATATAATTATTTCAGTACTTTTTGTGCCTTGATGAATGCAATAACTCTTGTCAAAGCGGCTCGCTTACGCACCTTGCCGCTATCAGTATCGGGTATTATCACAGGTAGTGCTGTAGCCCTACGCGAAAAACCTGAGGGCTTTCCGTTGGGATATATTTCTATTAGCACTCCTCACTACGGTACTTTTTCAGATACTCTCTAACTTCGCCAATGATTATGGCGATAGGGGTAAAAAGGTACCGACAATGAGCACCGTATAGGTCCAGCCCGTGCCTTACAGAGTGGAGCTATCACCCGCCAACAGATGAAGCGAGTAGTGCTTATCACTGCGGCTCTTTCTATACTCTCAGCAATCGCTCTGATAATAGCGGCTTTTGGTAGCGAAAACCTACTTTATACGCTGGTGTTTTTGTCTTAGGATTGCTTTGTGTAGCAGCGGCTATCAAGTATACCGTAGGTAGTTCGGCCTATGGCTATCGCGGACTGGGCGATGTGTTTGTATTCGTCTTTTTCGGCTTGGTGAGTGGTGGGCAGTCAGTTTTTGTACACCCAGCAGATTGATAAGGCAGTATGGCTACCCGCTATAGCTATCGGACTATTGAGCGTAGCGGTACTCAACCTCAATAATATGCGCGATTACGAAAACGACCGCCGTTCAGGCAAGCATACTCTGGTAGTCAAGATGGGCATTCCATTAGCCAAATATTATCATTATTATTTGGTTGTGATAGCTATGGTAGCAATGCTCGGCTATTCAGTATGGCGCTTACAAATGCGTTGGCAGTTGCTGTACCTCATAGCCTACTTGCCTTTGGTAGTGCATCTATTGTCAGTAAAGCGCAATACAGAACTCCGACTCTTAGATAAAGAACTCAAAAATCGTAGCAATGAGCACTTTCTTGCTCTCGGTATTATTCTTTATCGGCATCTATACTAACATCTAACGACTATCGACTAATAAACTAACGTATAATTCAATAATAACTATGGAAGTAATTTACTACGGACACGCTTGTGTGGGTATCCGAATAGGCGACACCCACCTTCTTATCGACCCTTTTTATATCTGAAAACCCTTTAGCGAGCCATATCAATGTAAATAATGTACCTGCCGACTACATCCTCATCACTACAGCCCAGCAAGACCATACTTATGATGTGGAAAGCATCGCTAAGCGTACTAATGCCAAAATTATCTCTAATTACGAGATTTCTAACCATTATTTCAATTTAGGCATCGAAAATTCGCACCCTATGGACTTAGGGGGCTTATAATTTCCCTTTTGGTTCAGTGAAGATGGTACCTGCTTTGCACTCTTCTACTTTCGATGATGGTAGTGCTGGTGGTTGCGCTTGTGGTTTTATTATCAGAACCTTAGATAAAAACCGTTTACATAGCAGGAGCTACAGCTTTGCATTTCGATATGCAGCTTATACCTGTGCGTTATAAAGTAGATTTAGCCATATTGCCTATAGGTGGCAACTTTACAATGGACGTAGAAGATGCTATTATGGCTTCTGATTTCGTAAGTGCAACAAAGTGTTAGGCTATCACTACGACACCAATCCACTTATCAAAATTGATGATAAAGACTTAGCTGTACGCAGCTTCAAAGCCAAAGGCAAAGAGTTAATTCTCTTAGGGGTTGGACAAAAAGTATTAGCTTAGTATTAAATAGCAGAAATTCGCTAATTCCCAAATTTGCTAATTTGCTAATTTTTCCCAGTATGTCAAAGAACGAACTCAAAGTCTTAAAACTTTTACGGCGCAAAGTTCTCACCTTTTTGGCAAACTGTGCAAATACTTGTCGCACTATGTTACAACCTTGTCAAGTAAGCGGTCTGTAAAAAAATAAAAAAACTTTTACTCAAATTATTTTATATGAAAACTCAAAAACGCAATCACACTCTCTGCCATAGCATTGGCTACAATGCTCAGCACAACTGACCTTTACGCACAACAGAAAAAGGTAAAAAAATGCAAAAAGACAGAGCAAAGCTGTCAAAAACCTAATTATGGCAAACCCTCTGAGGTAAAAGCTAACGAAGGCGCTTTCAAAATTAAGCCTTTAGCATACGATTATGATGCGGTAAGCAGCTACATCGATGCAGAAACAATGTACATTCACTTCTCAAAACACTATGTAGGGTATTTAAACAACCTCAATAAGGCAGTCGAAGGGAAGCCTGAAGCACAGAAGACTATAGAGCAGCTCCTCAGTACGCTCGATATGAGCAATGCAACCCTAAGAAACAACGCAGGGGGTTACTATAACCACAATTTGTATTTTGAACTTATTTCGCCAAAAGGAGGAGGAACCCCTACCGGAGCCTTAGCAGCAGCTATCGACCGCGATTTTGGCAGTTTTGAAAACTTCAAAAAAAGCCTTTAGCGAGGCAGGAGCTAAACGTTTCGGTTCAGGTTGGGCGTGGTTAGTAGTCAATAACGGCAAGCTACAAGTAGTGAGCACCGCTAATCAAGACACCCCATTAATGCCAAACTTAGAGGTTTCAGGCACCCCGTTCTTGCTATGGACGTATGGGGAACACGCCTACTACCTAAAATACCAAAACAAACGCGCTGACTATATCACCAACTTCTTTAACGTAATCGATTGGACTAAAGTAGCCCTAAAAATACCAAGAAGCCCTAAAAATAGTATGATTTTTCGTGTATGGGTTCCCCTTTGAAGGGGGCAAGGGGATGTTTACAATATAAAAAAAGCTGTTCCGCAAAAGAACAGCTTTTTTTATGATTAATCTTAAAGAGGGTATCAGCCCTATCACTGCGTAAAGTATATCAACTTCCTCCTATAAATACTCAACAACTTCGATTTAGAGATAAAACCGTAATACCTACCATCAGAATGTACCACCGGCAGGTTCCACGCGCCTGTATGCTGAAACTTGTCCATTACCGTGCTCATCTTATCCTTACCCGATACTATCGTCGCAGGGGCAGGCTGCATAAGCTCAATTGCCGCTATCTTATCGTAATAATCCGACTCAAAAAAATAAGGTGACGTATATTGTCAAGCAGAATTACCCCTTTTTAAAAACACCCGTTTCGCGCTCTAATACAGGATAAATATTCCTATTCGATACCCGCACCACATCCATTACCACCTCACGCAGCTTCATATCAGTATAGACAGGCACAAAGTTGTGCTCAACCACCTGCTCAAAAGTCCATTAAGGTCAATATCGATTGGTCTTTGTTTTTGCGAAATAAGCTCCCCTTTCCTGCCCAATTCCATAGTGTAGATAGAATATTTGTTAAAATACTTAGCCACCGAAAACGATACCGCAGCCGTCAGCATCGCCGGCACTAATAGCGAGTAGCCCCCTGTCACTTCAGCGATGAGGAAAACAGCCGTCAGCGGAGCGTGCAGCACTCCTGTCATTAGGGGCAGTCATACCCACAAGGGGTAAAGTTAGGCAGCGCCGCCTTGTACCCCAGTATCGGAAATTCGTTGATAATACGCGCAAAGCAATTCCCCATCACGCCCCCCATAAAAAAAGCATAGGCGAGAAAAATACCCCCACACCACCACCGCCAAAGGTCAGCGAGGTAGCCACTACCTTGGCAAAGGTAAGCCCCGCCAATAGCAGAATGATAATCCACGTGTTCGATAAATCCCAACCAAAAAAATATTCTTGCTAAGCGATAGCTCAGGGTGTCCCTCTTTTAGGGTGATTGATAATCTCGTGCCCTTCCCCGTATAGCGGAGGCATTATATAGATAAGCAACCCCAAAAAGAGCCCCACCTATCACTATTTTTAGGTACGGAGCAGTTATTTTCTTAAAAAAGCATTGATTTTTCTCATATACAAAAAGTAAAATAAGCCGACATCAGTCCCCCACTATACCCAAAAGAATATAAAACGGAATTCCTTGCAGCGAAAAGGCACGAGTGATAGTCATCGGTATAAGCACCTCACTGCCAAAGAAGAAATAAGAAGTAAACACCCCGCAGAGCGAAGCGATAAACAGAGGAATAAGCGACGATAGCGTCAGGTCAAGCCCAAACACTTCTATCGCAAATAGAATTGCCGCGATAGGCACTTTAAAGATAGCTGCCAAGGCTGCCGCACAAGCACAAAGCCAACAGCAACATACGGTTCGACTGGTTGATGTGAAAAACCGACATATATTAGAGCTTATCCCAGCCCCTGTTACTACCATCGGACCTTCTAATCCCACCGAACCCCCAAAGCCAATAGTGATAGGAGCCACCAACAGACTCCCATATGCTTGAAAGCGCTTCATCACCCCTTTTTGGTGAGCTACGGCATAGAGTATTGAGGGTATCCCGTGATTCACATCGTGGCGTATCACATATTTTTTTAACCCAATACACCACTGCAAATCCGATAGTAGGCAGCACAAAGTAAAAGCCATAAGTTACCGTTTGGGCTAATTGCCCATCTAATAGCCACTGAATAAAGTGAGTAAACGACCGCATCGCAAGGGCAGCCAGCCCTGTGATGATACCAATTACTCCGCTCAGTAGCAGAATAAATTGACGTTCGCTAATATGCTTCACACGCCAGATAAGGAAGCGTTTTAAGAAATGTTGAGTCATTTTTCAATTACGGATAGTTCAGCTTTTTTTAGTTACAGATAGTTTAGCTTTTTACGAGTGGCAAAAGTACAAATTTATTTTTGGATTACCACGTCCTCCCTACAATGTTTACATTTTCACTAGTCCCAGTCCTCCCAGCCTTCTCATTCCTCCCACCAGTCCCACTTGTCCCACACTCCCCCGTGCGGCTTAATGTTTAGCATATTAATGTTTCTAACGATACATCAAAAAAACATTACCCAATCACTCGAATAGTTTAGAAAAATCTAATTGACTAGAGTCACTAATATTAACAATACTATCTACTTTTCCCATTTGTATTAAAAAAAGCATAGCCTTTTCTGAATTTTTTTCTTCTTTTTCAACTTTTTTTACTTCTAAGACCTATTATTTTTATTTTATATTTCCCATTAGGAATTGTATACTTAGCTGCGCTATAAGCAGTATATCTTTCTCCTTCATATGAAAGATAGTAATAGGTCTCTATATTTGTACAATTTTTCTAAGTCTTTATATTTCCAGTTTTCCATTTGTTCAAAACTACAAACCCAAAAGAGCTTCATCTTTTACTTCCAAAAATGTTTCTTCGGTGGGTATAAAATCCCATTCTTCATTGGTAGTTCTATTATCATTTATAGTAATGAAAATTTGATAATAATATGCACGAATACGCGGGATAGGCACAAAAGCCCCTTTCTTTATAAAAATCATAAAAACACATTATGATTCTTGTCAAAAATAAGTAAGCATCTTTTTAGAACGAATTCTATGTTCCTTACATAGTTCTTGGAATGTTTCTACTGATACAACAGCGATTCCATAACCATTAGAGCTAATAGGTTTATCTAAGTGTATCATATTAGTAATAAAATGAGATGTTCTCTAAATTCTTTTTATAGCTACAAGCTGACACTAATTGAGTGATAAGTTCTTTATAATGAGTTTCTATATTCATAATTAGAATTTTATTAATAAATGTTTGATAATAATTATCTATTCCCCTGACACAGGTTTGTCTCACTTGTCTCACCTGTCTCACTCGTCCCACTTGTCTCACATCTTTGCCCGTGCCGCTCGCACTCCGACATTTCTGCCCGTGCGGCTTACCTTTGTGTTATGTGTTAAAGCTTAGCATATAATGTTTTACCAATACATCTGATACATTTCCATTATTATCTTTTTAAAAAATATAAACTATCAATTTCTCCCTCAGAGAAATATAACTCTATATTATTCTGCTTGATAATATTATCATCAATAATACCCCCTATTTTTTTCTCCTATTTCATCTTCTGTTTTTATCAAATATAAGTAAGTCATCTTCATACTCAAGCAATGTATTTTTCTCTATTTTTTTAGATTTCTTTCTATCATTATATAATAAAGATTTATATTTTCTTTGAAACAAAAATTCTATTTTGAAATATAAAGAATACACTACATACAAACTACTATACCTAGAAATAAAAATCTTGCGATATTTTTTTACAACATCAATATTAAATAGTTTTTTTATCTATTGTATCATTAAAAATCACTAGTTTTTTTATCTTATACATAAGCTCTTATTTTTTCTGAATAGTCTGGTATATCTCTAAAAAGCTGTTTAGTTAGCCCCAACATATACTCGCATCCCACAATCGTCCCCACATTCTCAGCCTTCCCATTCCTCCCACCTGTCCCTCCTGTCCCACCCGTCCCACAATTGCCTTTGTGTTAATGGTTAGCATACTATATTTTTTTAACAACACATCTGATACATTACCAAATGTCATAGTCGGTACTCCAAACAAGTTCGTCATTCCTCAAAAAGGATATAAAAAGTAAGAATTCAAAGAACTTTGATTATCTATATCATCGAAGTTTTAACAAAAGGTTTTCTATTTCTTCTTCAGACAAATAAAAATGCTTCTCCTTCATTGATAGCAATTAATTTCAAAAAGAATCCAATTTTTGCCTTTGTGTTAATATATCTTCACACTTCAAATATATTTCAAATGCTTTATCTGAAATATATTCGCCTGTCTTTTTCCCTGCCAAACTTTTTTTAGTTTATGAATGTCATTTCTTTTTGGCATTGTACTTTTTCTCTTTTCCATTGGACGTTTCTATTGCTTTTACCTTCTTGTATATCTTTATAAGTCAGGGGGATAATGTGGTAAATCTACAGGTTTTCCATCAATAGCTTTTGGATGAACTCTTACTACCTCTCCGTTATGACCATATGATTCCATCCACATTCTTGTGTTTCTTGTTGGAGATGTTTCTTTTACCATTGAAGCCCCTCTCGTGGGACCAGGTGTTGTACTTGGAACTTCTTTAGAATATTCTCTAATTCTGCCATCAGACAATACTCGTTTTTTTAACAACTTTAAATAACCCCAACACATCCACCCACCAGTTGCTATCCTTCACATACCCATATAGCGTAGGATTTCCTCCTGCCAGTCCTATCGGGTCTTGCGAGATATACATTCCGCTTTCAGGTGAGTAGTAACGATAACGATTATAAGCAAGCTTAGTCTCAAAGTCGTAATACTGCCCTTGCTATAAGAAAAAGTTCCTTCCCCGTCCTCCCAATTCTAAATTCAGAATTCAAAATTCTCTCCCTGTCCCACCAGTCCCACAATTGCCCTACATTCCCAGCCCTCACAGCCTTCCCATTCCTCTCAGCCCTCCCAGCCCTCCCACAATCATCTATCCCACTCGCACTTTTCCAAAAAAATTTTTCTCTTTACTCTTACACTATACTTACCATATACAAACGATACAGGAAGAGCGAACAAAAAAAGCGAAAAAAATCGGCGAAGTATAAACATCTAATAAAAAGTTCCCAAAGTAGTATGTTTTACTTTTCAGTTATCCTAAAAAAATCGTTGCAAATATACGGTGTAATTGCCAATTAAAAATTTCTATCTTTGCAGTTCAATAAAAAAGATTAATTAACTATGTCTTGGTTTTAAAAGAACAGCAAAAGGAATACAAACCTCTACAGAGGAGAAGAAAGATATCCCTAAAGGATTATGGTTTAAATCGCCCAGCGGCAATATAGTAGAGCAAGATGAGTTGGTTACCAACTTCTACGTAAGTCCTGATGACGATTACCACGTGCGCATTGGCAGTAAGGAGTATTTTTCAAATACTGTTTGACAATAATGAGTTCAAAGAATTAGATGCCAATATGGTCTCTAAAGACCCTCTTTCGTTCGTAGATACCAAATCTTACGACAAACGTTTAGAAGAAGCCACTAACAAAACGGGGCTCAAAGATGCCGTTCGTACAGCGGTAGGCAACTCTAAGGGGGCGCCTATCGTCATTGGCTGTATGGATTTCGCTTTCATTGGCGGTTCTATGGGTAGTGTAGTGGGCGAGAAAAATATGTCGTGCTATCGACTATGCTATCAAGCATAAACTTCCATTCCTTATGATTTCAAAAATCAGGCGGAGCGCGTATGATGGAGGCGGCTCTTTCGCTAATGCAGATGGCCAAAACCTCTATTAAGTTAGCTCAGCTCGATGAGGCTAAGTTGCCTTACATATCGCTTTGCACCGATCCTACTACGGGGGGTATTAGTGCTTCCTTTGCGATGCTTGGCGACATCAATATAGCCGAACCAGGCGCGCTTATAGGCTTTGCCGGACCTCGTGTAGTGAAAGACACCACAGGGCAAGACCTTCCAGAGGGCTTCCAAACGGCAGAATTTGTTCTCGAGCACGGCTTTTTAGACTTCATCGTAAACCGCAAACAGCTAAAAGACACCGTCAATCTATACATAGATTTAGTGATGAATAGAAAAAAATCAGGTAAAATGAATACATTAGTACTAAATAAAAAGTATTGATTTTGAGCAATACCAACTAATTGTTGATTATTTTTGCTACTATAGGAATTGAGATTACCAATCCCTTTGAAAGTCCTTCTCTCCTTACAGAAGAGGATAAACAAGCCATTGCTATAGCTCGTCAAGAGGCTAATAATGGCAATTGGGTAGAGGGGAGTGTTTTATTCGATAATATACGCAAGAAATATGCGAGTAAGATGGTCAGCTAAAAGCTATAACCGAATTAGAATCTACGCTTGATTTTTTTGGAGTCAGAAAAAAATAAATCAGATGCTTATTCCGAGAAAAATAGCTATTGAAGCAGAAAAATGTTCAACGCGAGTTGGAAGAAGACCCTTATTTTTTTGGCGAGATATATAGAGGAAGAAGATATTTACCAAAGAGTATTTTTCAAAGGGAAATTTGTGCTTTATTATCAAATTAAGGAAGAGATTGTGATGATACTTCGCTTTTAGGAGTACAAAGCAAGAGCCTTTATATTAATAAAACACTTTACAGACCGTAAAAATGATCACATTCAAAGCACCAAGTAATATAGCCCTTGTAAAGTACTGGGGCAAGAAAGGGGAGCAGCTACCAGCTAATCCCTCTATTAGCTTTACGCTTAGCCATTGCTATACTGAAACTTCTATTGCTTACCAGCGTAGAAGCGACACTACTATAGCTACTGACGCCCCCTGATTTTAGCTTCGACGGACAGCCAAAGCCGTCTTTTTCACCCCAAAATCGAAGCCTTTTTTTGCGCGTATTGCTCCTTATTTACCTTTTTTTAACGGACTATCATTTCAGCATCCACTCGCACAACTCATTCCCGCACAGCAGCGGTATAGCCTCATCAGCTAGTGCTATGGCAGCGCTTTCAGTATGCCTGATGCAGGTAGCCGAGAGTTAGGGCTATACATACTCCGAAGAAGAGTTTTGGCAAAAAGCCTCTTTTTTTGGCGCGTTTAGGGTCGGGTAGTGCCCTGCCGCAGTGTCAAAGGCAGTATAGTGGTATGGGGGCAACATCCTTCTATTGCGGGCAGTTCAGACGATTATGGCATACCCTACCCGCTGCAAGTAGCACCGGTGTTTGCTGATTTTCAAGATACTATCCTGCTCATCGACCGTGGACAGAAGCAAGTCAGCAGCACCGTGGGGCACAACTTAATGCACGGACACCCTTTTGCTGAGGCACGTTTTTTGCAAGCCAATAGCAATATCGACCGCCTTATTGGGGCATTTGCCACAGGCGATATCGATACGTTTATAGAGGTAGTCGAGAGCGAAGCCCTCACCCTCCACGCAATGATGCAGACCAGCATTCCGTATTTCATACTGATGCGCCCCAACACTTTGAAGTTATTCAGCGCGTATGGCAGTACCGCAAAGACACCAAAGAGCCACTCTGCTTCACCCTCGATGCCGGTGCCAATGTGCATCTGCTGTACCCCAAAAGCGTAAAAGACAAAGTACAAACGTTTATCAAAAACGAATTAGCACACTTTTGCGAAGAAGGAAAATATATTAATGACCAATTAGCAAATTAGCAAATCGACAAATTAGCAATGAATTGTAAAATAGTTCTTATTACGGGGGCAACTTCCGGTATAGGCAAACAAACCGCTTTGCTGCTCGCCTCTAAGGGCTTTTTTTGGTGTACGGCACGGCACGCAATGTCGAGGGCAAGAACCTCCCTTCAGATTGCTGCCAATGGACGTGCGAGAACCAGCCACTATCAAGCAGGCAGTACAGCAAATCCTCAGCGAGGTAGGGGCGTATTGATGTCCTTATCAACAATGCAGGGGTAGGCATCACAGGGGCGGTAGAAGAGCTGCCCTGCCGACCAACTGCATAATGTTTTTGCCACCAACCTCATGGCGCTATGTCTGTAGTGCAAGAGGGTTTTGCCTACTATGCGTGCGCAAAAGAGCGGACGTATTATCAACATTAGTTCTATAGCGGGCTATATGGGTTTGCCTTTTTCGCGGAGCCTATTCAGCTAGCAAAGGGGCTTTACTGCTGATGACCGAAGCCTTGCGTATGGAGGTAAAAAGCCTTTGGTATAGAGGTCTGTACCATTTCCCCGGCGATTATGCTACCGATATAGCCTCTCGCCGTTATCACACTCCCGTAAACGAAAACTCTCCCTTATGCTGAGGGTGTATGCAAAAACAACTCCGCCTGGTGAACGAGCACGTCGACAGTGGGGGCGATCCTAAAGAAATGGCCGAAAAGATACTCAAAGTAATCAACACCAAGCACCCTAAAGTGCATTATAAACAAGGCAGTTTCTTACAGAAATTTTCAATAGTCCTCAAACGACTTTTGCCCAGCAAACGCTACGAGAAAATGCTGATGAAACATTATCAATTAACAGATTAGCAAATTTGTCAAAACTATAAAAATAAAAACAATGACAACAACAGTTCCAGTAACCCAAAAAAACGATTCCACTACGTATAAGCAGAACCTTATACGATGATCTCCACACCATATCAAGTAAGGAAAAAAAGAAAGCCTATCCTATTGATTATTCTATTCCTAATCAGGAAACTTATGAAGCTCTAAAAGAGGTAAAGGAAAAAGGACATTTATTAAAAAAAGTACAAAAGACGTTAGACAGCTTTTTAAAGATATTGATGATGAACAACTTTGAAGAAGATGATGAACTTATTTTTTTGATGTTGTAGCTACCACAGCCTTCAAGAAAGATAAAAAGAAATATCAGAACAACCCTAAGAAGATAGAGAAAAATCATTAATGTAATTGAGATATTGCAAAGAAAAAGGAGTTGAGGGGATACCAGAAAATATGCGACCTCATTATCTATCAGGTCAGTATAGTGGATGTTTAGAGTGCCATATAGAAGGCGACCTCTTAATTATCTGGATACAAAATGACGGAGAAAAAGTAATCTATTTAATGCGATTAGGCAGCCATTCTGAATTGTTTTCTTAAAATTAAAGGACTATAAAAAAACAAGTAATATGAAAATTCTTTATTGATACAGCAAATTTAGCACAAATTCAAGAAGCCCAAGATTTGGGCGTGTTAGACGGCGTTACCACCAATCCGTCACTAATGGCAAAAAGAGGGCATCACCGGCAAAGAGGCAATACTCAAGCATTATACTAACATCTGCACGATTGTAGAGGGCGATGTTTCTGCTGAAGTAATTGCCACCGACTTCGAGGGGCATCGTCCGCGAGGGCGAGGAGTTAGCCGCCCTTCATCCACAGATTGTCGTAAAAAGTACCGATGATAAAAAGACGGCATCAAAGCCATTAAATACTTTACTGATAAAGGCATCCGCACCAACTGCACATTGGTATTTTCAGCAGGTCAGGCGCTTTTTGGCAGCCAAAGCAGGAGCTACCTATGTATCGCCTTTCATTGGTCGCCTTGATGACATTTCAGCCGACGGACTCTCACTTATCGAAGAGATACGCCTGATTTACGACAACTATAATTTCGAAACCCAGATATTGGCAGCCCTCAGTGCGCCACACAATGCACATTCTCGAGTGCGCCAAAATAGGAGCCGATGTCATTACTGCTCCTCTTTCGGCAATCACCGGACTATTAAAACACCCTCTTACCGACAGCGGTTTAGCACAGTTTTTAGCTGATGCAAAAGAAATTGGGATAACAATATTAAAGCACTATGACTGCAAAAAGAAAAAAATTCAAGAACTGAACGACCATTTGCAGGTGTTCCCCAAAAGCAGAAGACATCTTTGTAAAAGAACAACCGTGGCTCAAAAAAATCATTTTTTTGCCCCTGATGAGTATCGATTTAGCAGAAATCAATCCCGATTGGGCAGGACAAAAGGTGTATATGCTTGCTCCATTTGAGCCTTACGAGGATTATATAGGCGATAATACCACCGAATATCACAACGAATATACCGCGCCTAACTGGCTGGCTTTCCGCCTAACTGACGATAATAAGTTCGAGTTCCTCGGGAAGGAAGGATATTTTGAACGGACCGCTATTCACCATTGGGATTTTTAATTCCGAAGAAGAGGAAGCCATACAAGAAATGGCTGATAACTATGAGAAAAAGCAAAGCAAATGTAGCTAAATATGGTACTTTGGTGAATTTGTGTTATCCTGAATATAATGGGAAACTGAATAAGAAAAAAACTATTTGGAGATATTGGGGAGAGCCTCAGTATGGCAACTGGTGTTCCACCATTGAAGAGGAGGAATATCCAAAGGCTTTTAAGATGAAAATAGAAGACGGAAAGGATGATGATGAGGTAGTGTTTGACATTTCTTACCAAGGGAACCCTTTTTTATCTCGTAGCCGAAACAGGGGCTTACGACTGGGTAGGTTCTGGCGGCTATATCATTATGTTTTACGAGCCCGTAAGCCGTATTGTGCTATTCACTTTTTGATTTTACATAAGAATAAATGGCTATTCGAAGTTCTTTTTCATAAAGAATAATCTCTTAAATTAGAAAAATATGTCCAACATTCTATTACAACAATTAGAAAAATGCCTCCCAGAGGGAATGCAAATCCCTGAGGAACTCCGCAAACTTTACCAGTGGATAGAGGAGAACGGCTATTATACTGACAGAGATGGTGTGCGTTATGGCTATCTCTACCCGCAAGATAAGTTAAGAGAGAGCTGGACTGAGAATGAACGCAAAGGAGGTACCGATATTGCTTTCTCGGTATTAAAACCATCAGATAATGAGGATTTGTTGGAGATTTGTTATCCAAATCATAAGGAAGAAGTAAGGCGCCGTTTGCTTGTCTTTGCGCAGAGTGGTGGCGATGGTTCGGAGTGTGCTCTATGGTTGGATGATGAAGGGCGTACTCAAATAGTGCATATCGGGTCGGGTTCAGGCTCTGTGATGACCTGTATATTGGTGAAAAAAACGCCTTGGATTTCTTGCGTCTATTAGCCATTGGCTATGATGAGATTGCTGGAACGAAGAATATTCTTCTCCTCCTAATAGTAATAAAGACAATACATTCGTTTACCCTAATACCCAATACCAAGAGTGGGTACAAAAATACCTTTCATACCACTATTCCAAAGATAGGCTTGGAGGTCGCAACTCCTCACAGTATGGATGATGAACCTATTACAGATTCTTTTTTTGAAGTGGTTTTTGAAATGACAGAATAATTAAAAAAACTATGAACAACGAAGTATTACCTACAACATATTTAGGGAGAGCTCCCAAAAAGAGTATGTAAACAGTATTGAAAAGGGAGAGTCCTTCCCCGAATGGCTCACAATGTTCCCTCATACAGAATACGAACACAGTACCGAGATTGAAGTATGGAGCAAAGAGTATCTCTTGTCGCACACTTATAGTGAATCTTTCTGCAATTATGCTTTCTTTACTCGTGATGATATTGATTTTTCGATGTTGCAAACCCGTGATGAAGACACTTTAACCCCCGAAGAACTCCAATCAGCCTTTTGCTATAGGTGCTGTAAACGAAGGATTTGTGTTTATCAACCCTGCACGATGGTTCGCTTTGGATTTGGTATCACGATATGTTTTGTGAGAAGATAGCTGAAAAACTTTTCCGACTTCCAAAAATCTTCTTACTAAAGAGCCTGTGGATAGAGATGAGTAAATGTAGCACAATAGCTTTGCGGTCAGGAAAAATTTGAGGAATATATATAGCCAATATATAAACACAACAGAATGAGCAAACAACTCTATATCATAGCAGGTTGTAATGGCGCGGGAAAAAACCACCGCTTCCTTTACCATTTTGCCCGAAGTACTCGACTGCAAAGAGTTTATCAATGCCGACGAGATCGCCAAGGGGCTATCGCCTTTCCAGCCCGAAAGTGTAGCTATGCAAGCCGGTAGAATAATGCTCGCTCGTATGGACGAACTATTGCAAAAAGGAGAAACTTTTGCCTTCGAAACTACTTTGGCTACTAAAAGCTATAAGCAAAAATAGAATGGGCGCAAGCCAATGGCTATGAGGTTACCCTGTTGTTCTTTTGGTTAGACTCACCCAATATAGCTAAAAAGCGGGTTGCCCAGCGAGTTGCTGAAGGAGGTCATAATATTCCCTTAGAAACTATTGAAAGAAGATACTATAACGGCATTGCCAATCTCTTCACTATTTATATCGATATGGTAGATATTTGTTATATATTTGATAATTCAGAAGGGAGAAAGGAACTTATAGCTCAAAAAGGAAAGGCATAAGGATATAGTAATTTATAACAACGACAAGTTTAACTTGATGAAAAATAATGATGAAAGAGGAAATAACTAAAAAGAGAGTCTAAAAGAAAAAAACTTTTAAAAGGTTTTAGATATTGCTTACGAGCGAATGATTGCCGAAAAACGCAAGAATAACCAAAAAGATTGTGGTGCGCCGCGAAGGTAAAAATCGTAAACCATCACTCCATAGTTGAACAACCTTTTTGCAGTTTCCTTTAATAGCTATATTCACCGAACGATGAGCGAACGATGAGCGAACGATGACCGAAGGAAACTCTTCAATTAAAAAAATATTTGTACATTTGCATTCTAAAAGATAAAAATACATAATTGTGAATTGGATAACCGTAAAAAGAATACGAAGATATTACGTATAAAAAATGCGACGGGGTGGCGCGTATCGCCTTCAACCGTCCTGAGGTGCGCAATGCGTTTCGCCCTAAAACCACCGCCGAACTCCTCGATGCGTTCAAAGATGCTTATGAGGACATCAATATAGGCGCCGTATTGCTCTCTGCCGAAGGCCCTTCGCCCTAAAGATGGCGTGTGGAGCTTCTGTAGTGGGGGCGACCAAAAAGCGCGTGGTCACCAAGGCTATGTGGGCGACGATGGCTATCATCGCCTCAATATCCTCGAGGTGCAACGCCTTATTCGCTTTATGCCCAAGGTGGTAATTGCTGTAGTCCCTGGTTGGGCTGTGGGGGGCGGACATTCATTGCACGTAGTCTGCGACCTTACCCTTGCTAGCAAAGAGCACGCTATCTTTAAGCAAACCGATGCCGATGTAACCAGTTTCGATGCCGGTTATGGTTCTGCCTACCTTGCCAAAATGGTGGGACAGAAGAAAGCCCGCGAAATCTTCTTCTTAGGGCGCAACTATTCCGCTCAAGAGGCTTTCGAGATGGGTATGGTAAATGCGGTTATACCCCACGACGAGCTCGAAGCGACTGCTTTTCAGTGGGCGCAAGAGATAATGGCCAAATCGCCTACCTCTATCAAAATGCTGAAGTTCGCGATGAACCTCACCGATGACGGTATGGTAGGGCAACAAGTTTTCGCTGGCGAAGCCACCCGCCTTGCTTATATGACCGATGAGGCAAAAGAAGGGCGCGATGCCTTCCTCCAAAAAAACGAAAACCCTAATTTTGAAAAGAAATGGATACCGTAAAATTTACGCTAAAAGAAGATGCTCAAGGCAATAAGAACCCTATATTGCCAGAGGGAGTGAAGAACTACCTCATTGATATTGATGGCACGGTAGGCGAGGACATCCCTAATGAAGAGCCTGAACGTATGGCTACTGCCGAGGTATTCCCCGATGCGCTGGCACAAGTAAACAAATGGTATGACGAGGGTCACATCATTTACTTTTTCACCTCGCGTACTGAAGAGCATCGCGAGGTTACCGAGCAGTGGCTCAAAAAGCACGGCTTCAAGTATCACGGCATCATCTTTGGCAAACCTCGCGGCGGCAATTATCATTGGATAGACAATCTCATTGTAAAAAGCCACCCGCTACAAAGGCAAATTCACCGATTTTATCCTCAAAGAACAAAACCGTAGAAGTATTCAACGATTAGTCGATGAGTCAATTAGCAAATTATTTTTAAAAATGAAAGAAACTGTTAAAAATAAGATAAAAAGATGGTTACTTGGTATAGATAGTCAAGAAAACTTACCTAATGATATTGTGGCTCTGAATTTTAACATCTCAGAACCTTATGAATTAGAGCTTATAGGTTCTTCTTGGTATGATGATGAAGACCCTGATTGGGCTTTGCGAAGACGATTTTGTACCTGAAGACTGCTTTTTTTACCTTTAGATGAAATACCTGAAGAAGTTCATTGGGAGCAAGTACTTTCAATGATTACTGAAATTCTTAAAAGAAATAGTAGCTGAAAACAGTATTAAACTCTTTAACGTACAACATATAGCTGTAGGTTTTGTAGATGGCGATTTACAAATCGTAAAATAAGCTACAAACCCATATGACTCACACTAAATTTACTAGTTTGCTAATTTTTAAATTAGAACAGTATGATAAAAACAATGGCAGAACTCGCAGCACAAGGCGAAACCCCCGAAGTACTCTTTTTGGGTAGGTTGTGCTGGTAGTTTTGACGACAGAGCGAAACGTATTATCAAAGCCTTTGCACACCTTTTGCAGAAAGCAGGGGTGCGCTTTGCTGTGCTCGGTACCGAAGAGAGTTGCACAGGCGACCCCGCTAAGCGTGCCGGCAATGAGTTCCTTTTTCAGATGCAGGCAATGATGAATATAGAGGTGCTCAACAGTTACCAGATTACCAAGATAGTCACTACTTGTCCGCATTGTTTTAATACTCTCAAGAACGAATACCCAGCTTTTAGGGGGCAATTACGAAGTAATGCACCACACCCAGCTGCTCAAAAACCCTTATCGATGAGGGACGGCTAACGGTTGAAACTGGCACTTTCAAAGGCAAACGCATCACTTTTCACGACCCCTGCTACTTAGGCAGAGCCAACAAGGTCTACAATGCACCGCGCGAACTCCTCAGCCGGTTAGAAGTCGATTTGGTAGAGATGAAAAAGTGCAAATCTCGTGCTATGTGCTGCGGTGCAGGGGGGCACAGATGTTCAAAAGAAGCCGAAAAAGGGGGATAAGGGAGATAAATGTACTCCGCACCGAACAAGCCCTCGAAGTGCACCCCGACATCATCGCCACCGCTTGCCCGTTTTTGCAATACGATGATGACCGATGGGGTAAAGACAAAAGAGAAAGAAACACAAGTGAAAAATATATGATATAGCCGAACTAATGGCAAATGAAAAATCCTATTCTGTAGAACCTATAAATTATTATTTGAAAAAATGAAAAAGAACATTTTTTTGCTCCTCTTAGCAGTTACAACCCCTGTCTTTTTGCGCAGAAAAACTACAGCCGTAAGAGACACTATTGCTAAGGACACGACCAAAAACAAAGGTGACTGAAAAAAACACCCGAACAAAAAAACGCGCTGAAGAGTATGCCAAACTCATCAAAAAAGGAGGCATAGAGCGCAACGGACTTTTTACTGTACGAAAAAATAGAGGAAAAATGGTATTTCGAAATACCCGATACTCTCTTAAATCGCTATTTGCTGTGTGTTACCCGTCTGAAAACCGCTCCTGATAACTTCGGAATGTACGCGGGCGAAAAAGGTAAACGAGCAGACTATTTACTTCGAACAACGCACCGACAAAACCCTTTCGCTGCGCGCTTTTGTAAATGTACAACAGGCTGATAGCACCCACAACATCTATACAGCGGTAACCAACTCGAGTGCTAACCCTATCATCGCATCTTTCAATGTTATAGGTCGCAATCCTAAGACGAAAAAGTCAGCTGATTGATGTTACTGATTTCTTCAAGCAAGACAACAGCATTACCAGTTTTTCATCTAGCTTCAAGACCTCGCAGAAGTTAGGCAATGCTGCCCTCGACCGCTCGTATGTAGAAGATGTACGCCCTTATCCTATCAACGTAGAAATCAATGCGATGCGCACCTTTTTGGCATCGCCTCAGCAATATACCTGCTGCCAATCGTGTAGGAGCGGTAAGCGTGGGGCTAAACGTTTCGATAGTATTACTGCCCAAAGAGCCAATGAGCAAACGCCTTTTCGACCCTCGTGTAGGCTTTTTTTGCTAGCAGATTTGTGAAGTTTGGCGATGACCAGCAGCGCACCGAGGCCGAAGCCTACATACACCGTTTCCGTTTAGAGCCTCGCAAAGAGGATATGAAGAAATACCCTAAAAAGGGCAATTGGTAGAACCTAAAAAGCAAATCGTTTTTTTACATAGACCCTGCCACGCCTAAGCAATGGCAAAAAAATACCTTATCTTAGGGGTAAACGATTGGAATGTAGCTTTTGAGCAAGCAGGCTTTAAGAATGCTATAGTAGCCAAACCTTGGCCTAACGACCCTTCTATGAGTATGGAAGATGCGCGCTTCTGCGTTATCAGATATTTGCCTTCTGAAATAAGCAATGCCTATGGCCCCTAACATAGCCGACCCTCGTAGTGGTGAGATTATAGAGTGCCACGTAGGCTGGTATCACAATGTGATGAAACTCCTACAAGAATGGTATATGATACAAGCCGGAGCTGTAGATAAGCGCGCACGCACTTTGCCTTTAAATGACGAACTTATGGGTGACCTTATCCGTTTTTGTTTCTTCTCACGAAATAGGGCACTGCTTGGGCTTGCAGTCATAATATGGGAGCAAGCTATGCCACTCCGGTAGAAAAAAACTCCGCGACAAGGCGTGGGTAGAAGCACACGGTCACACAGCTTCTATTATGGACTATGCCCGATTCAACTATGTAGCACAGCCTGAAGACAATATCTCTTCTAAAGGAATTTATCCCCGTGTAGGCGATTACGACAAATGGGCGATAGAGTGGGGCTACCGCTACTATGGTGATAAATATAAAGATGAGTATGCCGAGCAAGAAGCCCTTGCCGATATTACTACCCAGCGTGTAAAAAGCAAATCCTCGTTTGTGGTTTGGTGGCGAAGGCAATAACGAAGACCCTCGTGCTCAACGCGAAGACCTGTCCGACAACGTGATGAAAGCCAATACTTACGGACTTAAAAAAACCTAAAATACATAGTACAAAACCTACCTCAATGGACAAAGCAGCCTAATGATAAGTACGACTATTTATTAGGAATGCACCAAGCGGCTACCCAGCAGTACCGCCGTTATTTTAAAACCACGTACTCAAATACATTGGCAATAGATATGTAGGTTTTGTAGGTGATAAAGAGGTATATAAAGAAGTGCCTAAAGAGAAAGTAAAAGAGGCAGTTGCTTATATAGACCAGCATTTGTTTACTACGCCGCTTTGGTTGTACCCACAAGAGATAACCGATAAAAATAGGGGTTGATGTTGATGGAAGTATATTAGGATTGCAGAATACTACCTTGGCGTATCTTTTAGCTGAAGGGGTACTCTATCGTGTTGCTAATCAGGCGTTGGTATCGCAAAAACCCTTATACTGCCGACGAGTACCTAAACGATGTATTCGCTGCGGTGTGGAAGCCTCTCAACGCTTCTGAGGCACGCCAAAACACTTACAGACGCGGAGCACAGCGCGCTTATATAGAGCAATTAGGGCAAACTCATCAATCCAGAGAATAAAACTGATAAAATAGCACTTAACCAAGTGTCTGATGTGCGTATTTTCGCTTTGCAAAAATCTCAACAAAGTAGAAAAATACCTACAACAAGCCCTACAAGGCGAAGCGGCTAATAGCATCAACCAACTGCACTACCAACAACTTTTTAAAGGATATCAATAACATTAAAGAACCTAAAAAAATAGTGCAAGAGCCACGTGCCGACTTTTTGTTTGTACTTATCTTGGGCATCTTGTCAATGCTCACGCCTTTAGCGATAGATATGTACTTACCTGCGTTCCTCAATATAGCGAATGACTTTAGCGTATCGCAGGAGAAAATACAAACTACTTTAGCCCTTTTTACTTTCGGATTTGCCTTTGGGCAGCTCTTCTGGGGGCCTTTATCCGATAGTTATGGGCGCAAACCAATTATTCTTATTGGTATAGTAGTGTCGGCATTGGTGTCTTTAGGCATTACCCAAGTGAAGCATATAGAGCATTTCTATGCGTTGCGCTTTGTGCAGGGCTTTTTGGAGCTTCGCCAGCCGTAGTTACAGGAGCATTGCTACGCGACCTTTTTGCTAAGAATGAGTTTGCGCGGCAGATGTCTATGATAATGATTGTTACGATGATAGCCCCTTTGTTGGCTCCGGTATTGGGTGGGTACCTAACCGACTGGTTTTCATTGGCATATTATCTTCTATGTGCTAATGGCATTAGGATTGGTCTGCGCCCTATTAGTCTTCTTTAAAAATACCCGAAACTCTTCCGCTTGCCAGGCGAACTCCTTTAAAGATAGGCAGTATTCTAAAGGTTTTTGGTAGATTGTTGAGCAATAAAAAAGGTATTAGGCTATATTTTTTTGCAATTCGCTTTCGTACTCAGGTATGTTTTGCTTTCTTTCAGCAGGTTCTATTGTCTATACAGGGCTTTTTGGGGTAGCACCTAAGCATTTTGGTTATTTCTTTTTGCTGAATATTCTCGTGATGATGACAGCTACCTCGCTCAATGGTAAATTTGTTACTAAAAATAGGCGTAGAAAAAAATCATTGCGATTGGGGCTCACCATACAGCTGATAGCTGGTGTATGGCTGTTAGTCTGCGGTATTTTTCACTTGGGATTATGGGCTACAGTAGTAGGGGTAGCCACTTATGTGGGACTTGTGTCGGTAGTATCGAGTAGTGCCAATGCTGCTATATTAGATATGTACCCCGAAGTAGCCGGTACCGCCAACTCGCTTACGGGTATGTTGCGTTTTTGGCATTGGCTCGGTAGTGGGTATGCTTCTTGCCCTCTTCACCATTGATACTGAACGCCCAATGGTCTTTGCTATGGCGATTTGTATAGTAGTGGCCGTTATAAGTTACGTAGGGTTGGTAAGAGGCGAGCCGCAAGCGCATAATTAGAAAAAGATTGTTTTTTTACAGAGTATAACATAGTGACCCCTTTTGGGCTTTGACCTCGTTAGTACTATAGAGGCTGTACTACAAGGGCAATCGGGTATTGCAAAACACCTCACTATGGGCAGATGGGCAGCTATTCCCTTATCGAAGATAGACGATAAGGGAATAGCTGCTCAGTTTGTTAATACCCCTTTCAAAGGGCAGTTTTCGCGCTTAGAGCAATTGCTACTTTTGGCAGTGCAGCCCCTATTACCGCGCATTGCTATCACTCGCGCACTGCTTTTATTCTCTCTACTACCAAAGGCAATATCAACTATTTATCGGCTGATGCCCCTTTGCCTTATCTCTCTACCTTAGCACACAAAATAGCAACTCAGTTGGGGGTTACCTCTCCGCCTATCGTACTTTCTAATGCCTGTGTATCAGGCGCAATGGCGCTATCGGTAGCTGACCGCTTGCTAAAGGCAGGGGCGTACGACAGTGCAATAATATTGGCAGGCGATGAGATAAGCGACTTTGTACTTTCGGGGTTTCAGTCGTTTCAGGCTATTAGTGCCAGCCCTTGTAAGCCTTACAGCCCTGATAGAGACGGCATCACTTTAGGCGAAGCTACAGCAGCAGCCTATGTAACTCGCGACCCACAAGGGGCTAAGGCGCAACTGTTGGGCAGCGCCTCTATCAATGATGCCGCCCATATATCTGCCCCTCGCGTACGGGCGAAGGGCTCTACCAGAGCGTACAGCGCGCCCTACAGGAAGCCCAATTACGCCCTGAGCAAATAGAGCTTATCAACGCTCACGGTACCGGCACGCGCTATAATGACGAGATGGAGAGTCACGCATTTAGTCGTGCGCAACTGCTTTGAGGTACCGCTCAATAGCTACAAAGGTTATTTTGGGCATACCTTAGGCACCGCGGGACTTTTTGGAAACTATCGTCACCATTGAGGCGGCTCGCAGAGGAGTGCTGCTAAAGAGCCTCAATTCTTCAGACAACGGTGTGCCACACCCTTTGCATCTTCTAAAAGAACACCAACATCAACAGCTAACGTATTTCCTTAAAACTGCCTCTGGCTTTGGTGGTAGCAATACCGCTGCAGTGATTGCTGTTGTTCGGTAATCCTTCGGTGATCGTATAGTGTGAGTGTATCTGGGAGGAATGAGAAGGCTGGGAGGAATGAGAAGGCTGGGAAGGAATGAGAAGGCTGGGAAGAATGGGAGTAGCGATTTTTTTCAAAGAAAGTCTTTAAATTTTTTTATCAATAGAGAAAAATTTATTAATTTGCAACCATAATATTTAACCACTAAAAAAATATAAAACTATGAGTGCCATTCTGAAAAGAAAAAGGCGATTACAACAATCTTATTGCCTATAAGAAATCTGTTATTATTTATGACATTACTTTCTTCTTTACTCAGCATTTTCTGCAAAAAGGTGACCGTACTATCGACCAAATGCTGCAAGCCGCTCGCTCTGGTAAACAAAATATAGCTGAAGGTAACCGAGCTGCCGCTACTTCTACTGAAACTGAAATAAAACTAACTAATGTGGCTAAAGCAAGTCTTGAAGAACTACTAATTGATTATCAGGACTATCTGCGTACTCGTGACAAACTGTTGTGGGACACCTCTAATCCTCGCTATGAAAAAAATGCGTGCGTACGCTGCAAGTGAACTTATCTTTGACCAATATCATTCTCTTCTGCATAAATATAATGACGAAGCCCTTGCTAACCTCTGCATAACTCTCATTCATCAGACTTCTTTTTTTACTTTATCGATTGTTGGAAAAACAAGAAAAAACTTCCTAAAAAGAAGGGGGAATAAAAAGAACGTATGTATCAAGCAAGACTGAACGTTAGAAATAAATAATTATTGGGAGGAATGGGAGGAATGGGAGGAATGGGAGGAATGAGAGGAATGAGAGGGCTGGGAAGGCTCGGAGGATTGAGAAGGCTGGGAGGATTGGGAGGCTGGGAGGATTGGGAAGGCTGGGAGGATTGGGAGGCTGGGAGGATTGGGAAGGCTGGGAAGAATGAGAAGGCTGGGAGGAGCGATTTTTTTCAAAAAGGTTTCTAAATTTTTTTATCAATAGAGAAAAAAATTTATTAACTTGCGACCATAATATTTAACCCACTAAAAAAATATAAAAACTATGAGTGCCATTCTGAAAAGAAAAGGCGATTACAACAATCTTATTGCCTATAAGAAATCTGTTATTATTTATGACATTACTTTCTTCTTTACTCAGCATTTTCTGCAAAAAAGGTGACCGTACTATCGACCAAATGCTACAAGCCGCTCGCTCTGGTAAACAAAAATATAGCTGAAGGTAACCGAGCTGCCGCTACTCTACTGAAACTGAAATAAAACTAACTAATGTGGCTAAAGCAAGTCTTGAAGAACTACTAATTGATTATCACGACTATCTGCGTACTCGTAACAAACTGTTGTGGGACACCTCTAATCCTCGCTATGAAAAAAATGCGTGCATACGCTGCTAGTGAACTTATCTTTGACCAATATCATTCTCTTCTGCATAAATATAATGACGAAGCCCTTGCTAACCTCTGCATAACTCTCATTCATCAGACTTCTTTTTACTTTATCGACTGTTGGAAAAAAACAAGAAAAAAACTTCCTAAAAGAAGGGGAATAAAAAGAACGTATGTATCAGGCAAGAGTGAATGTTAGGAATAAATAATTATTGGGAGGAATGGGAAGAATGGGAAGGCTGGGAGGAATGGGAAGGCTGAGAAGAATGAGAAGGCTGGGAGGAATGAGAGGGCTGAGAGGAATGGGAGGGCTGAGAGGAATGGGAAGGCTGGGAAGAATGGGAGGAATGGGAAGGCTGGGAAGAATGAGAGGGCTGGGAAGGAATGAGAGGGCTGGGAAGGAATGAGAGGGCTGAGAGGAATGAGAAGACTGAGAGGATTGAGAAGGCTGGGAGGAATGAGAGGGCTGAGAGGATTGAGAAGGCTGAGAAGAATGCGAGGGCTGAGAGGAATGAGAAGGCTGTGAAGAATGGGAAGGCTGGGAAGAATGAGAGGGCTGGGAGGAATGAGAGGGCTGGGAAGAATGGGAGGAATGGGAAGGCTGGGAAGAATGGGAGGAATGGGAAGAATGAGAAGGCTGGGAAGAATGGGAGGAATGGGAAGGCTGGGAGGAATGAGAGGGCTGGGAGGGTAGTTTAACTGAATAAAAAAAGTTAATTGTTGATTTTATTTCTTTTTATTATCAGTGAGTTATGTGTTTTTGTTCAAAAATCTTTCTGAAAAAATTGCATAATAGGCTTTTTGTCGTAATTATGCACCCAAAATAAAGATATATTAAAAGCGTTAGCTTTTGTTCTGTTACTCGTGAAAAATCTGGAAAATTTTTAAAATAACACAGAAACAAAAGGATAATGCTCCTCCTATTATAGGCGTGAGCTATCTATTTCTGTGTTATTGAGCGATTCCAGACGCTTACGGGTAACAGAGGAGAGTATTTAGTTCACGCTTTTTATGTCTACATTACAAAAAAATAAAAAGCGTTAGCTTTATTCTGTTACCCGTAAAAAATCTGGAAAAATTTTTTTGTCAGTAACGCAGAATATAGAGTTAGCCTGTAGAGCAAAGGAAGCGCAATAGTGTCTTCCTTTGCTATGAGCTACTATTTTTTTAAATTTTTGCAAAGAGTAGAGCTGCTGTTCCACGCTTTTTAAGCGTTATTTCTTCACTTTGGAACAGGTGAAGGCTCTTTGCTATGGAACTCCACAAGTAAAAATCGAAACAGCGAGTTGCTGACCACGGCGAGGTGTATACTAACCCACGCGAGGTGAATGCTATGCTCGACTTGGTAAAAGAACAGAGCTTTAGCCTTAGCGCTACTTTCTTAGAACCCGCCTGCGGTAATGGCAATTTCTATTGAAATCTTACGCCGCAAACTCCGCCTCTCGCTGAACAGTACGGCAAACAACCTTTGGCGTATGATACCCATTTGCTACAGGTAGTGGGCAGTATCTATGGGATAGATATATTGCCCGACAATATAGCCGAATGCCGTGAACGGCTTTTTAACGAACTTTTAGATACTTACGAACAAGTGCAAGGACACTCTTTAGAGAAAGCCCTTGCTGAGAGCGTTCGGTTTATAATGCAAAAGAACCTTATTTGTGGTGATGCCCTTACCTACAAAACTGCCGATGGGCAGCCTATTGTTTTTCTACGAATGGCTTTTTAGTGAACCTGACTTTACACAAGTAGCTTATCGCACTTTTGATTTTGAGACCACTACCACTGGCAATGTAGGTAAACAGTTGGATATGTTTGGCGCAAACAATGAACTACACGCACAGACCTCAGCGTATAAACCCTATTTAGAAATTTGTCAATTTGTCAATTTGCTAATTGACATAGAATAAAAATAAACAATAGTAATAACCTTTAAAAATTTAAACAATATGGCAGGAGTAATAGTACATATGATTTTAGGCTTAGTTTTGATGATATTTATTTTTCTCAGCACAAGACTCTGAAGAGAGAAAGAAAAACTAAAAAATTAAAAAGAATGAACGAAATAAAAAAACGGAAAAATATATTACAACGTTTAACGTAAATACCTGTAGGTAGAGCTCTCAGCAATGTAATAGTTTATCAATTTTGACTTGTATAACCAATTAACAATAGTATGGATGTATTAGATTGTTTAGCAAACCTGAGTAATGACGAAGTTTTTTTACCTCACCAGCAGTTGTAAACCGTATGCTTGATACTTTTGCCCGAGGCGTTGTGGAGCAACCCTAATGCTAAGTTTTTAGACCCTTTTACTAAAAAGCGGTGTATTCTTGCGTGAGATAGCCAAAACGGCTGATGAAGGGGTTGGAAACGGTTATACCTGACCCTCAGGAGCGCCTTGACCATATATTGGGGCAGCAACTTTACGGTATTGCTATTACCCAACTTACGGCACTTATGGCGCGGCGTACCCTTTATTGCAGCAAAGATACTACCGAGTTAGCACACTGTCTTACCGATATTTTTGCTCAGCAAGGCAAACCCTGATGGCAATATTTATTTTGCGCCCTGTGAGCATACCTTTGTTAGGGGCAAGTGTAGCTATTGTGGGGCTACAGAGCGAGAGTTTGGCGCTGAGCAACGTACCGCCCTTGAACAACACGCCTATCTATTTATACATAACAAAAACCCTTATAAAGAAATGCAATTTGATGTAATCATCGGCAATCCACCTTACCAGCTAAATGTGGGTGTCGAGAGTAAAAGTTTTGCCATAGCTATTTACCATAAGTTTATAGAGCAAGCCATAACCTTAAACCCTCGTTATTTATGTATGATTGTACCCAGTAGGTGGTTTGCAGGCGGTAGAGGCTTAGATGATTTTAGAGAGAAGATGTTGAATGATAGACGGATTAAAGAAATTCACGATTTTCCCGATGCTTCAGAAGTATTTCTAGGGGTAGAAATAAAAGGAGGTGTAAACTATTTTCTTTGGGATAGAGAATATAAAGGAAACTGCCGCGTTGTTTCCTATGAAAATGGAGAAGTTATATCTGAAATGACACGACCTTTAAAAGAAGAAGGAGCGGACTCCTTTATACGAGACAATCAAGCTATTAGCATTTATCATAAAAGTTAGAGATTTTTAATGAAAAGAGCTTTTAGTGAGTTTGTTAGTGTACAAACACCTTTTTGGATTGTTATCTTCGTTTAAATCATATAAAAAGACCCTTTCAAGGGTGCTGTAAAAATATTTGGAAATCAATTTGTAGGATATATAAGCGAAGAACAAATTAGCAAAAAACAAACAATGGGTTTCTGAACATAAAAATACTTATTCCTAAAGTTTTTTTGGAACAGGGGAAATAAGTACTGATAATATTAAAACCTATTTATGCAGCACCTAATTCTTGTTGTACACAAACTTACTTAGTAATAGGACCCTTTGCTAATGAAAAAAAGGTGTAGGAGTGTAATACGATATATACGAACTAAGTTTTTTTCATTTTTATGCTCAATATAAAGAAAAACACACAAGATGCAATGAGAGGTGTTTATCAATTTGTGCCTCAACAAGATTTTGATGAAGAATGGACAGACGAAAAGCTATACCGCAAATACGGTCTTACAGCGGAAGAAATAGCTTATATAGAAAAAAATGGTGAGACCAATGGAGTAGAATGTTTAACAAATTAAATTGAAATAAAAATGGAAAAAAAGTGAATATTACTTTATGAGAAAAAATAGTCAAGAGAAATACTTCCCTTGTAGAGTTATAAAGCAACTTAGTAGTAGTTGGGATGAAGTAGAAAAATCTTGAAACGGGAAAAAAAGAAGATCGTATTCATAATTACTATAAAACTAAAATAGATGTCAGATTAGAGAAAAGAGCTCAGCAACAAACTCTTTTATTGAGAAAAAGGAGTTGTTTTACATCCTTTAATGGCTCCATTGGGAGAAGATAATTCAAGTCTTTCTTTTGAAATATTTATGTTTTTAACCAGAAAAGATGAAATAGAAAATATTGAAAAAAAGCTGCTGAAGGGATTAAAGAAAAAATCTGATTTTTATGACTGTTCAAAAAAACTAAACTATGTAATCACGATAGAAGACCTTTTTGAAGTATTGAAAGAAAAAGTATAATATAATTCTCTTCGGAAGAGAAAAAGAATATTATTCTGAAATTAGATAAACCACGAGAAGATAATTAAAAAGATAATGTTATAACCTAAAAAAATATTAAAAAAATAAAAAAACTTTATAAAATGAAAAAAAGCAAACCTAATAAGAGTACAGTTGTTACAAAAACAGCTTGGTTCTTATACTTAGCTCTATAGCAAGAGAAGAGAGAACTCTTAGAGGCTATAGAAAAAGAAAAAGCGTACCCAAAACAATATCTGAAAAAAATAATCTAACTAATTACTAAATTTATGAACATTCCTCGTATTTATGCGTATTCTGATGAGCATTTCCCTGGTTGCCTAAAGGTGGGGTATACTACCCGCACTGCCGAAGACGCGTGCGCGAGCAAACTGAAGCTGTGAAAATGCCCAAACAAACGTGGTGTATAGAACTCGATGAGCTCGCTATTCGCAATGACGGCACCTTCTTTACTGACCACGAAATTCATCGTCGCTTGCAACGTATGGAGGTAGTGCGAGAAAAAAGGCGAGTGGTTTCGCTGTAGTGTAGAGCAGCTAAAAGCGTGTATTACCTATGAAAAGACGGGGCAATACGATACTGATGCGACTCGCTATCACAGCTTTGCAATGCGCCCTGAACAACAAAGAGCGGTAGCTATTACGGCTGATTTCTTTAAGAACAATCCGCCAACTGAGGGGCATATACCGCACTTCCTTTGGAATGCCAAAATGCGCTTCGGAAAAAACCTTTGCTGCCTATCAGTTGGCTAAAGCGATGGGTTGGAAGCACTTGCTTGTTATCACCTTTAAGCCTGCTGTGGTAAATGCGTGGCGCGATGACCTGCTTACTCATACCGACTTTCAAGGCTGGCAGTTTGTATCGCAGTCGGAGATTGATACCTCTCCGGAGCAAATAGATAAGCAGCACCCGTATGTGTATTTTGGTTCGTTTCAAGACCTATTGGGCAAAAGACAGAGCTACGGAGGGCATTAAAGAGCAAAACCAATGGATACACCAAACGCATTGGGATTGTGTGATATTTGACGAATACCACTTTGGGGCGTGGCGCGAAAAAGCACAAGACCTTTTCAATAATCCTAAAACAGAAATAGAAAAGCAACTCAAAAAAGAGTATGAAGACTACCGAACAGAGGCTAAGGATATAGAAAATGAAGAGGGTAACGATATTAGCTTTGTAGAGGATTTTGATGAGGAAGCCCCTGCCCATCACTACTAACCATTATTTGTACCTCTCTGGCACCCCTTTCCGTGCGCTGCAAAACGGCGATTTTTTTAGAAGACCAGATTTTTTTAGTTGGACATACACCGATGAGCAGCAAGCCAAAGAGCAATGGCAGGGGCGATAATAACCCTTATCTGTTGCTGCCCAAAAATGCAGATGATGCTCTACAAATTGCCCCAGAAGGTAGAAGAAATGGCTGAGAAAGGTGATAAAGATGAGTTTGACCTCAACGTGTTTTTCAAAGCTGAAGGCAAGGGAAGAACGCCAAATTCAAATATGAAAACAGCGGTGCAAGGTTGGTTAAGCTTTTATCAAAGGGCAATTTTTAGAGGCTAATGAAACTGACCTGAAAGCGGATATTTTTGCCCCTATGCCTTTTTCGGATGTGGAATTGCTCAGGAACTTGCAACATACTTTTTGGTTTTTGCCTAATGTGTCAGCTTGTGATGCGATGGAAAAATCTGCTAAAAGCCAATGTGTTTTTTTCGAAAAGCTATAAGATTATTAACTGCTCGGACACTAAGGCAGGGGATAGGAGAAGAGGCTTTGAGGCGTATGAAACAGCAAATGGGCGACCCTATTACATCGGAGTCGATTACGCTATCTTGTGGTAAGCTCACCACAGGGGTATCGGTACCTGCGTGGTCGGGTATTTTTGTATTGAGAAGTCTTACTAGTCCGGAGACTTATTTTCAGTCGATTTTTAGGGTGCAGACTCCTTGGGTACTGAAAAACCCGAATAAGACTTCGCCTAACCGCGAGGAAATAGTTAAAACCCTTTGTTATGTGTTTGACTTTGCTCCTGACCGTGCGCTGAAGCAGATAGACCAATACTGCGGTCAGCTGACGATGAATAGCGAGATAAGCAGGGAGCGGGCAGTAGCTGAGTTTATACACTTTTTGCCGGTACTTTACTACGAAGGGGGACGATTAGACGCTATTAATGCACAGGACATATTAGACAAAAATTATAGTGGGAACAACTGCTAACCAGCTGGTGCGCCGTTGGGAGAGCAATCTGCTGGTGAATGTAGATACCCTTACTTTAAGTCGGCTGATGAACAACGCTGAAGCGATGGCTGCTTTTGGAGAGTATAGAAGATTTTCGTTCGCTGCGCGATGATATTACCACTATGATTAACAAGAGTGAGAAGATAAAGAAAGCTAAGAAAGAGGCTGCCGAAAAAGGAGAAAAAGCCCGATAAGAAAATAACTGAAGAGGAAAAAGAGTATAAAAACAAAGCGCGGCGAAATACAGAAGAAGTTGCGCAAGCTCGCTACGCGTATTCCGTACTTTATGTACCTGACTACCCTATCGTGAAGAGACTTTTTACGATGTGGTGCGGCGCTTGGAACCAGAGCTTTTTAAGCGTGTGACGGGGCTTACTCAGCAACAGTTTGAGTTGCTTGCCCTCGTTGGGTGTTTTTCAATAAGGGATTGATGAATGATGCTGTTTATAAATTTAAACGCTACGAAGATGAAAGTTTTGTAACCCTGAGGGTATATTAAGAATACTCATACCTTTGCCTCACTAATACTGAATCATAACTCAATAATTTTTTTATACTATGACTGAATTTTTATCAAAAAAATCCGAGCTTTTTATTTCAGAAGAAGATCGCCCAATGTCAAAGAAAACTTTTTAGAATATACCAATGGTTATTAAGGGGGCTTTTGATAGCAGCTATTCTTGTAGTTTTCTTAAAAATGGCAAGAAACAGAATTGCTCTTCAATCTCCTTTCTTTAGCAGCAGTTGTTTCGGTTTTTGCTTTAATAGAAGTGTCAGACAAACAAAAGAAGGCATAGAGCCTTTCTGAAGACAAAAGTCAAATCAGAGAGACGAAAAACAGTGTGTTTTTTTCGTCTCTTTTTGTGGTTTTGGGCTTTAGTTGTAGTATGATGAGACAGGGTTGTATCACGATGTGACAACTATTTGCGAGGCTTTTGCTTTTTGCCGCACCTTTGCAGCGTTAAAAACAAACAAAGAGCGCTCTTTTAACTAATTGTTCAACTTAAAAATATTAAAAAAATGGCAAAAAGTAAAAAAACAACATCGTAATCGCTGGTTTGAGCGGAAGAGTTGGTAAACAACTCGTATTTAAACAAGTAAATGGTAGAACTATCGTTACTAAATTTCCTAATTACAAGGTGAGTAAGACGCCCAAACAAGAGGCTCACCACCAAAAGTTCGCTAAAGCTACCGTATATGCTAAAAAAACGCATTGGAAAAACCCTACTCTTAAAAAAAGCATATGCCGATGAGGCTGCTAAAACGACCTGGGGTAAGTGCTTACATAATGGCTATAGCTGACTATTTGAAGGCTCCAGTAATAGACCGTATCGATACTTCAGCTTATACAGGCGCTCATAATGGTGAGAAAAATAGCTATAGAGGTTGCCGACGCTTCGAAAGTGATGACCGTAAAGGTGAAGATAGTAGCGGCTAACAACTCGGCTATAGAAGAAGGGGCTGCTGCTCTTAGCGAAGGTAAGTGGGTGTACACTACTACCGCTATCAATGCAATACTTAGCGGTAGCAAAATACTCGTAACGGCTACCGACCGCCCTAATAACGTAGTAACTAAAGAAATAACCCTTTGAAATTAGTCAATTTGCCGATTTGTTGATTAGCAAATTAGCAAATCGGCAAATTAATAAATTAATGATTATGGACTTACTAAAAAGAACACTTTTTTTCCTTTATAGGATTATTGCTCTCAGGCTTTGCGGGTTGGCTTTTTCGGCAGACCCAAGCAGCGAGTGGAACTACAGAGTAGCGAGCTCGACAACGTAGATAAGGCAATACATATTTATCGCGAAATGATAGACGACCCTATCGGCTAAATATGCCAAGGCTATCGCTGACCTTAATGAGGCTAATCAGCGTATTAAAGAACTTGAAAATGCAGTTGAAACACTTTTGTTGGCAACTAAAAAAACAAATAATAGTATGGAAACAATAATACAAGATTTTTAAACTTAAATACAAAGAGGCAGCCTTGGCAGTAGAGGAGGCGACAGGTATTTCGCACCTCTTCATCTTAGCACAGGCAGCCTTAGAGAGTGGTTGGGGGCAGCACGCACCGAAGAATATGTTTTTGGAGTAAAAGCCCTGCGCAATAGTAATGAAGCTGAGCGACAGCTATTGCTCACCACCGAGATACTCAGTGCGCCGCCTGCTGTAGGGGCAGTTTCCTGCGGTTATCAGTGTGCGCCTTCGCCCTGACGGCAGGTATGAGTGTATTGTGAAAGATTGGTTTAGGGCTTATCCCTCTGCCGAAGCCTGTTTTGCCGACCACGCTCAGTTTTTTTCTTTAAACACAAGCGCTATGCTAAGGCTTTTAGCGGTTAGGGCAGACCCTTATAAGTTTGCAATAGCGGTGGCGCAAGCTGGCTATGCTACCGACCCCTGCTTATGCACAAAAAAACTTTGCCGGTTGATTAGTCGATTAGTCGATTTGCCGATGAGCTGATTTGCCAATTTGTCGATGAGCCGATGAGTCTAACAGATGAAACAAAAACAATTACCAGATGAAACAAAAAATAATTACAATTAACTATTAGAAAAATGAAAAAGAAACCCTAATATTCCGGTTGTTCTATCGTTAGTATGTGTGGTAGGACTTGTGGGCTGCCGCAGTAGGCGGGTAGTCCGTACCGAGCAACAATATACGGCACAACGCTATGAGGTGCAGCGAGATAGCGTACAGCAAATAGCGACTGCTGCACAAAGGCAGGCACACCATCAGTGGCAAGGCGCTACGTTAGAGTTTGAATGGCAGCCTCCGCGCGATAGTAGCAATGCAAAAGTCCGCATAAAGCTACAACAGCAGCAAGAGGCGCATCAGCAGGCGGCAACGAACACTTTAGTAGCGCAAAGAGCTGACCAGAGTAGGGTAGAGGCGTACCAAGTACAGCAATACCAAAAGCAAGAGCAGCGCCAGCAAGGCACAACTTATCAGTATTGGCTTTGGGGGTTTAGTGATTGTAGGAGTGCTGATAATGTACAAAAGGCACATCGGCAAATAATTGATAAATCAGCAAATAATTTTTTTGTTTTTTTACAAAAAAAGTTCTACCTTTGTAGTCGCAAAAAAACTTTAAATGAGCCATCGTTTATGGAAGAAGAACATCACCACCATCACCATCACCACCACCACGAGCATTCAGTAGCTGACCTTCAGCAGCTAAATCGCGCTTTCTACATAGGTATAGGGTTAAATCTACTTTATACGATTATTGAATTTGTGGTAGGTTTTAGCGTCAATTCGTTAGCTCTTATCTCCGATGCTAGTCATAACCCTAAGCGATGTGGCTAGTTTGGTTATTTCGCTTATCGGTATGAAGCTCGCCCATAAGGCTGCTACCCAATTGTATACCTACGGCTATAAAAAAAGGCTTCGATATTAGCCTCGCTTATCAATGCAGTGCTGCTGATGTATATAGTAGTCAAGATTTTTTTATAGAGGCTTTTTGAACGACTTTCTTCGCCGCCCGAAATGGCAGGCTCGGCTATAATGATTACCGCTTTTATAGGTGTAGTTATCAATGCCGTTTCAGCTTTCTTGTTTTACAAAGGACAACAGACCGACATCAATATAAAAGGTGCTTTTTGCACCTGATGCTTGATGCCTTAGTGTCGGTAGGGGTGATTGTTTCAGGGGCGATTATCTACTTCACCGGTTGGAATATAGCTGACCCTATTAGCAGTTTTGTAGTGGCTATCGTGATACTCTTCTCTACTTGGGGCTTGCTGAAAGAAAGTGTAAAAACTTATTTTTAGATGGTGTGCCTGCCGATGTAGATGGGTCGCATATTAGAGAACAGCTTGAGGCGCACCCCTTAGTAGCAGGGGTACACCACATACACATCTGGGCACTTAGTAGTTCGCAAAACGCCCTTACGGCACATATAGTGCTGAAAGAATGTTTGCCGCTTAAGGAGGTAATGGAGCTGAAGAAAGAACTGAAGCATACCTTATTGCATCAGCATATCAGTCACGCTACGCTTGAGATTGACGCCCCTGACTGCTGTTGCGAAGATGAGAAGTGCTAAATAATAACTTTATGGATACGTACAAACAAATATTTGAGAATAACCAGCAATGGGTAAAAAATAGGAAAGCGGCTGATGTGCATTTCTTTTGAAAAAAATTAGCTGCTGACCAAAAATCCGGACTATCTGTACATAGGCTGTTCTGACAGTAGGGTAGCCGCTGAAGAGATGATGGGTGTAGGGCCTGGGAAAGTGTTCGTACATCGCAATATAGCCAATGTGGTCAATACCCTTGATATGAGTTCGACCGCTGTGATACAGTATGCGGTAGAGCACCTGAATGTGAAGCATATAGTGGTATGTGGGCATTACGATTGTGGAGGGGTAAAGGCAGCGATGCAGGCTAAAGACTACGGACTGCTAAACCCTTGGTTGCGGACTATTCGCGATGTGTATCGCTTGCACCAGCAAGAGTTAGATGCTATCGCCGATGCAGATGAACGATACCGCCGTTTTGTGGAAATAAATGTGATAGAACAATGTTTCAACGTTACTAAAATGGCTGTAGTGCAAGAGAGTTACCTGCAATACCGCACTCCGTTGGTACACGGCTGGGTATTCGACATTCATTCGGGTGAGCTTATTGACCTAAATATTGATTTTGAAGATTTCATACAGAAGATACAGCGTATTTACGACCTTACAGGGGAAGATTGGTATAAGCACTACTAACCAATTTTTTTAATTAAGAACTAACAATTAATAATTATAAAGAAATGAGTATTACTTTTTTACATTTTAGTATTTTTTTAGCAGTGGTATTTCTGCTTTCTACTTTTTTTCACCGTACGTCAGCAGACGGCAGTATCTATTGAGCGATTTGGTAAATTTGAGAGCATTCGCCATTCGGGCTTGCAGATGAAAAATACCTATTATTGATAAGATTGCGGCTCGCATCAGTCTTAAGATTCAACAGTTAGACGTGATAGTAGAAACCAAAAACTTTAGACGATGTGTTTGTGAAAATAAAAAGTATCGGTGCAGTTTGTGGTTATCAAAGAAAAAGTATATGATGCTATCTATAAACTCGAGTACCCACACGACCAAATTACCAGCTATGTGTTTGACGTAGTGCGCGCTGAGGTGCCTAAGATGAAGCTCGATGATGTGTTTGTGAAGAAAGACGACATCGCTATAGCTGTAAAACGTGAGGTACAAGAGTCGATGGAGACTTATGGTTACGACATCATTAAAAACCCTTGTGACTGATATAGACCCTGATGCACAGGTGAAAGCAGCGATGAACCGCATTAACGCTGCTGAACGCGAAAAAAGTAGCGGCTCAGTACGAAGGTGATGCGCAACGCATCTTGATAGTAGAAAAAGCAAAAGCAGAAGCTGAAAGCAAACGCCTACAAGGACAAGGTATTGCTGACCAGCGCCGTGAGATAGCCTGAGGACTGGTAGAAAGCGTAGATGTACTACAGAAAGTAGGGGTAAGCTCGCAAGAAGCCTCTGCGCTGATAGTCATCACTCAGCACTACGACACGCTACAAGCGGTAGGACAACAAACCAATAGTAACCTTTATTTTTGTTGCCTAATTCGCCTGAAGCAGGTAGTGAGATGCTCAACAATATGATTACCTCATTTACTGCATCGGCACAAGTAGCTAAAGCTTACTAACAACGAAGCAAATTAAGTGGTAAATAGCAGATTAGTAAATTAGCAAATTTGTCAGTTTGCTAATTTACTAATTTTTTTGTACTTTTGCACGCTGAAAAAAATAATAAGAGATAGAAGAGCTCTTTAGCTAATTGAAAAAAAGAACTATATGAAAAATATCGTATAACTGGTTAAAAACAGTATTTAAAAATTAGACCTTGCTGCAGAAGAAACCGGCGTAATCCTTACTGATTTGGGTTTGGAGGTAGAAGGTATCGAACCTTTTGAAAGTGTGAAAGGCGGACTGAAAGGTGTGGTAGTGGGATTGGTATTAGAGTGCGAAAAAAACACCCTAATGCCGATAAACTGAAAGTTACCAAAGTAGATGTAGGTCAAGAAGCACCACTACAAATAGTATGTGGCGCTCCTAATGTGGCTAAAGGACAAAAAAAGTGCCTGTAGCTACTATAGGAACTGTACTGTACGACCACGAAGGGAAGCCTTTTGAAATAAAGAAAGGGAAAAATACGCGGAGAGGAAAGTTACGGTATGATTTGTGCTGAAGACGAGTTGGGCTTTAGGCGAGAGTCACGACGGGATAATGGTACTCGATGATAAATATGCCGTTGGTACCCCTTGTGCTGAGGTTTTTCAGGTAGAAACTGATGAAGTGTTTGAAATAGGACTGACCCCTCAACCGCGCCGATGCGATGAGTCACTATGGTGTAGCTCGCGACCTGCGTGCGGGACTTATACAAAAAGGTGTATCGCTTGAGCTTATTACCCTTCGGTTACCAAATTTCACGTAGATAACCGTTCCCTAAAAAGTAGATATTGAGGTAACAAACAAAAAAACTTGTGCCACGCTATACGGGGTTGCCATCTCGAACGTGCGAGTAGGCGAGTCGCCCGCTTGGTTGCAAAAATAGGCTAAAAAGCTATTGGCATCACTCCCTAAGAATAATGTGGTAGATGCTACTAACTATGTGCTACACGGATTAGGGCAGCCTTTGCACGCTTTTTGATGCCGACCATATAGTAGGGCGAAAAACTCATCGTAAAAACAGCAGAGGCGGGTACCGTCTTTACTACCCTTGATGGTGTAAAACGCACCCTTGATGCTGAAGATTTAATGATTTGCGATGCCGAAAAACCACTTTGCATAGCAGGAGTGTTGGGCGGACAAGATTCAGGCGTAACCCATTCTACTCGCAATATATTCTTAGAGAGTGCTTATTTTGACCCTGTGTCAGTACGTAAGACTGCTAAAAAGACATAGCATTAGTACCGATGCTTCTTATCGTTTTGAGCGAGGTATCAATATAGAAGATTGCAAATACGCGCTGATGTATGCTGCTGTATTGATAGAAAATATAGCGGGTGGGGTTATCTCTTCAGATGTGATAGATTTCTATCCTAAGAAGAAAGACGATTTTCAGGTATTTCTTGCCTTTGAGAATGTAGATAAGCTCATCGGGCAAAAAAATACCACGTGATACTATCAAATCGATTTTTGCACTCGCTTGATATAAAGGTAAGTTCGCTAACCGAACGCGGATTAGGTCTGCTAATACCTTCTTATCGGGTAGATGTACAGCGCGAGGCAGATGTAATAGAAGAGATATTGCGTATTTACGGCTATAACAATATCAGTTTTTCTGAGAAAAAATAAATGCTTCGATGTCGCATTCGTCTAAGTATGACGACTTGAATATGCAGAATGTAGTAGCCGCACAACTTACAGGACAGGGGTATTATGAGATAATGACCAATAGTTTGGTGTCAGAAAAAGAAATCACCAGCTATGAGGCTGCTCCTGAAGAGGCTGTGAAACTACTCAATCCGCTCAGCAGCGATTTGGGCTATATGCGCACCAATTTGTTGTTTTCGGGTTTAGAGGTGGTGAGTTATAATATCAACCGCAAGCGCTCAGACCTCAGATTGTTTGAGTTTGGCAAAAACTACCGCGTGAGGGATGGTAAGTATGACGAACAGAAACACCTATTATTATATCTGACAGGTAACCAATTGCCTCAGAGCTGGACTACTACGCCACGCCTTGTGAGTTTCTTTGAGCTAAAAGGTAGCGTAGAAGCTCTTTTGAGCGTTTGGGACTTAAGGAGGTTACCACCCTTCCGTTAGAGCCTACTGACAATGTAGCCGCTGAAGGATTCCGTTGGATGTATGGCGAAACACTATTGGGAACAATGGGGGTAGTGAAGCACAAAATACTTAAGGATTTTGATATTAAGCAAGAGGTGCTTTATGCTGACCTGCATTGGGATACCCTACTTGAGCAAGTGAGAGGTCATAAGGTAGTTTATAAAGAGATATCAAAATATCCTGAAGTGCGCCGCGATTTAGCACTACTACTTGACGATAAGGTAAGCTTTGCTGACCTATATCGTGTGGCATTTGCTACTGAGAAAAGCATCTTGAAACAAATCAATTTATTTGATGTGTATCAGGGTGATAAATTGGCAGCAGGCAAGAAGAGTTATGCGGTAAGCTTTTATCTTGCAAGAGGAAAAACAAAACGCTGACCGATAAGCAAATTGATAAAACGATGCAAAAACTGCAAACAGCTTTTTGAGCAAAGTTTAGGAGCTACTTTAAGAGAGTAAAAAAAGTTAAACTTTACCAATTATTTGTTTTCTTGATTTTTTTGTTGTATAAGTTTGCATTGTAATTTTTAAAAATACACCGTCTTATGAAACAAGTTCTTAGAAACAATTTGATAGTGGTATCACTTTTATATTTTAGCAGGGATAATCTTTGATGGTTACCACCCTTTATATGCTATGTACGTTCTTGATACTGTCGGCAACAGTCTCTTTTCTTTTGTTTAGAACTAAAAAGCAAAGAAGAAACAGGCAAGGGGTTATTGCTTATGTTCGCTCCTTTCTTATTCGTTTTAGCAGTAGCACCTTTGTTGCTTAGCGATAGCAGTGTAAGGACAACATTGCCTTTATTTGCTTTTTTTGTTCCTGCTGTTGTATACTTAGTGTATTCCGCGCTGTTTTTCAACGAGAAAAAGCTTTTATTTTTTTGTAGGGATTATCGCTCTATCAGTTATTGGTACCCTTACCTACAACGAAATTTCAGGAACGAATGTAATATTCGAAAGCCATTCTTTGAGATTATTAATTACACAGGAATAAGATTAAGAACCCCCTGATTTTAGAAATTACTATTGGGGGTTCTAATTCTTTCAATAAAAATATAAATTATTTTGTTATATTTGTAACAAAAATAGAAAAAAATGTAAGAAGTTGTAATACAGCGATTTCTGACGGAGGATAAATTGTATATATCTGATAATCAGTGTTTTTTTCTGAATTTGAGACGTTGAATGACGGCTTATTTTCAGGAGAGGGCTTGGTGTTTTTGATAAAAAGAAATATTGTGTATTACAAATAAATGTAGTACTTTTGCAGCCAACTCTTAGAAAAAATAGTGGCTAATTGCTGCTGATTACTAATAAGATAGCTAAACAAGCAAACAATTAAATAATTATATATAGTATTGTAAATTATGCCAACACTCACAATTAGTACGAAAAGGAAGGACCAGAATTACCAAGAAGAGTAAATCGGTGGCTTTGGATTCGTGCCCACAACGCAGAGGTGTATGTACACGTGTACACCACAACGCCTAAGAAACCGAACTCAGCAATGCGTAAAGTAGCGCGTGTTCGTTTGACTAACGGCAACGAGGTGAACGCTTACATCCCCGGTGAAGGACACAACCTCCAAGAGCACTCGATAGTATTGGTACGAGGCGGACGGGTAAAAGATTTACCAGGTGTTAGATACCACATAGTGCGCGGGGCGCTTGATACGGCTGGAGTAGCCGGCAGAACCCAACGCCGCTCTAAATACGGTGCTAAACGCCCTAAACCAGGACAAGCCGCTGCAGCACCAGCTAAAGGTAAGAAAAAGTAATTTAACACACAAAAATCTTTTTAACTGAAAAGAAATGAGAAAAAGACAGGCTAAAAAAAGCGCCCACTTTTACCAGACCCTAAGTTTAACGACCAATTGCTGACACGCTTTGTGAACAACCTAATGTGGGACGGTAAAAAAATCAGTGGCTTTTTAAGGTGTTCTACGACGCTATTGACATAGTAGAACAAAAAGAAAAAAATAATGACGAAAAAAACGGCATTAGAAGTTTGGAAAGACGCACTTACTAATGTGATGCCTCACGTAGAAGTACGCTCACGCCGTGTAGGGGGAGCTACCTTCCAAATTCTATGCAAATTCGCCCAGACCGCAAAGTGTCTATGGCTATGAAATGGCTTATCGGGTATGCTCGTAAACGCAACGAGAAATCTATGGCACAAAAAAATTAGCAGCTGAAATTATTGCCGCTTCAAAAGAAGAAGGTGCAGCTGTGAAGAAAAAAATGGATACGCACCGTATGGCTGAAGCTAACAAAGCGTTCTCACACTTTAGATTTTAATTAAACCGATGAGTAGAGATTTAAAATATACAAGAAACATAGGTATTGCCGCTCACATCGACGCGGGCAAAAACCACCACTACTGAACGTATTCTATTCTATACAGGTAAAACCCACAAAATTGGTGAAGTACACGATGGAGCTTCAACAATGGACTGATGGAGCAAGAAGCTGAACGCGGTATCACTATCCAATCAGCTGCTACTACTTGTAAATGGAATTTCCCTACCGAAAATGGTAAAACCTACTGCCGATGCTAAAGAGTATCACTTCAACATTATTGATACTCCCGGCCACGTGGACTTTACAGTGGAAGTAAACCGCTCACTACGTGTGTTAGACGGATTAGTATTCCTTTTCTCGGCTGTAGACGGAGTAGAGCCTCAGTCAGAAACCAACTGGCGTTTGGCTGATAACTACAAAGTGCCACGTATTGGTTTCTGTAAACAAAATGGACCGCCAAGGAGCTAACTTCCCAAACGTTTGCAACCAAGTGAAAGAAATGCTTAAATCAAACGCAGTGCCTATCGTATTGCCTATTGGTGATGAAGCAGACTTTAAAGGGGTAGTAGATTTGATTAAAAACCGTGCTATCGTATGGCACGAAGAAAATTCAGGTTCTACTTTTGACGTAGTAGAGATACCTGAAGAAATGAAAGAAGACGTAACTAAATACCGCGCACAACTTATTGAAGAAGTAGCAGGTTATGACGAAGGTCTTCTTGAGAAATTTATGGAAGATGAAAGCTCTATCACCGAAGAGGAATACACAAAGCACTACGTGCTGCCGTAATGGATATGGCTATTATCCCAATGGTGTGCGGTTCATCATTCAAAAACAAAGGGGTACAATTTATGCTTGATGCGGTATGCCGCTACTTGCCTTCGCCTCTTGACAAAGAAGCTATCGAGGGTACTAACCCTGAAACTGGCGAACCTGCCCTACGCAAACCAGCCGTTGATGCTCCTTTCTCAGCTTTAGCGTTTAAAAATTGCTACTGACCCTTATGTAGGACGTTTGGCATTCTTCCGCGCTTACTCAGGTCACTTAGATGCAGGTTCTGCGTATTGAACACCCTGTTCAGGTAACAAAGAGCGTATCTCTCGTATCTACCAAATGCACGCTAACAAGCAAAAACCCTATCGAATACATCGAAGCAGGTGATATAGGGGCAGCAGTAGGATTTAAAGATATCAAAACAGGTGATACCCTTTGCGATGAGAAATATCCTATCGTACTTGAAAGTATGGTATTCCCTGACCCTGTGATTGGTATTGCAGTAGAACCTAAAACAAAAAGCTGACGTTGATAAATTAGGTATGGCATTGGCTAAACTAGCTGAAGAAGACCCTACCTTCCAAGTGAAAAACAGACCAAGCTTCTGGACAAACTATCATTTCAGGAATGGGTGAGCTACACTTGGATATCATCGTAGACCGCTTGAAACGCGAGTTTAAAGTAGAAGTAAACCAAGGTCAGCCACAAGTAGAGTACAAAGAGGCTATTACAGGCAAAGCGGATCACCGTGAGGTTTATAAGAAACAAACTGGTGGACGTGGTAAATTTGCTGATATCGTATTCCGTATGGAGCCAGCTGAAGAAGGCAAAATGGGTCTTGAATTTGTGAACGAAATCAAAGGTGGTAACATTCCTAAAGAATATATACCATCAGTAGAAAAAGGTTTCAAAGAAGCAATGAAGAGCGGACCTTTAGCAGGCTTTGAAATGGATGCGATGAAGATAGTTCTTATTGATGGTTCATTCCACCCTGTAGACTCTGATTCACTTTCATTTGAGTTAGCTGCTAAGTTAGGATACAAAGAAGCAGCACGTGCAGCGAAAGCCGTACTAATGGAACCTATTATGAAATTGGAGGTTATTACTCCAGAGGAAAAATATGGGTGATATAGTAGGTGACCTAAACCGCCGCCGTGGACAAGTGAACAATATGGACGACCGTAACGGTGCTAAGGTAATCAAAGCATTTGTGCCACTATCAGAAATGTTTGGCTACGTAACGTCATTGCGTACACTATCATCAGGACGTGCTACCTCTACTATGGAGTTCTCTCATTACGCAGAAACCCCATCAAACATAGCAGATGAAGTAATTAAAAAAACGCCAGAGGCAACTAAATTATTGATAAAATGAGTAATCAACAGAAAATAAGAATAAAGTTAAAATCATACGATCATAACTTGGTAGATAAATCGGCTGAGAAAAATCGTAAAGACAGTAAAAGCTGCTGGAGCTGTGGTAGTAGGGCCTATTCCACTACCAACCCATAAAAAAAGATATTTACTGTATTGCGTTCGCCACACGTAAATAAGAAAGCGCGTGAGCAGTTTCAATTGAGCTCTCACAAACGTCTTCTCGAAATTTACAGCGCTTCATCAAAAACAGTAGATGCTTTGATGAAATTGGAATTGCCAAGTGGTGTAGATATCGTGATAAAAGTGTGATAGACGCTTTAGCAAGATTAAAATGTCCCGAAACTGTGGGTTAGGGGAAAAAACGGATAAAATGATTCAGGGTTAAAAAAAGCCTAGGGCATTTTTTTGACCCTGAACTATTTTGGTGATTAGCAAGCCTTGGGAGGGCTAATTATCAAATTAAAATGTAATAACTTAATAACAAATATTTAATTTTATGTCTGGGTTAATTGGAAAAATTGGCATGACCAGCATATTTGATGAGAACGGTAAGAATATACCTTGTACCATCATAGAAGCAGGTCCTTGCGTAGTTACCCAAGTCAGAACCAAAGAGGTGGATAGGGCTATGATGCGCTTCAATTAGGGTTTCGATGACAAAGCAGAAAAAAACGTGCTACCAAAGCAGAGCTTGGTCACTTTAAGAAAGCAGGTTCTTCAGTAAAGAAGAAGGTCATTGAATTCCAAGGATTTGAAGACAATTACAAATTGGGTGATACAATCACCGTTGATTTCTTTGCCGAAGGAGAGTTTGTGGACGTCTCTGGTATATCAAAAAGGTAAAGGGTTTCAAGGGGTAGTGCGCCGACACGGTTTCGGTGGGGTAGGACAAACTACTCACGGTCAGCACAACCGACTAAGAGCTCCGGGTTCTGTGGGTGCTTCATCATACCCTTCACGCGTATTCAAAGGTATGCGTATGGCGGGCAGAATGGGTGCCGAGAAAGTAACAGTACAAAACTTGAAAGTATTAAAAGTGGTAGCTGAGAAGAATCTTTTAGTAGTAAAAAGGATGTATTCCAGGACACAAAAAAATGCTTACGTAACTATTCACAAATAATGGAAGTAGCAGTATTAAACATACAAGGAAAAGAAACAGGCAGAAAAGTAACCCTTTCTGATGCTGTGTTCGGAATAGAGCCCTAACAATCACGTGGTGTATTTAGACGTAAAGCGTTATTTAGCTAACAAGCGCCAAGGTACTCACAAGGCTAAAGAGAGAAACGAAGTGGCTGGAAGTACAAGAAAGATTAAAAACAAAAAGGTACTGGTACAGCACGTGCAGGTAGTGTAAAATCGCCTGTGTTTGTAGGTGGAGGTCGTATATTTGGTCCTCGTCCAAAAAGATTATACACAAAAACTTACTAAGAACGTAAAACGTTTTGGCACGCTGTTCAGCTCTTAGTGCTAAAGCTCAAAGTCAATCATTGGTAGTTCTTGAAGATTTCAATTTTGAAGCTCCTAAAAACTAAAGACTTTACAGCAGTAGTAAAAATCATTGGGCTTAGAAAATAAAAAAATCACTTTTTGTGTTGCCAAATGTAAATAATAACGTATATTTGTCCTCTCGCAACGTAGCCAACTCAAGTGTAGTAACTGCTTCAGAGCTAAATACTTACCAAGTAGTATATGCTAACAACATCGTACTAACCGAGAGTGCAGTAGAAGTTATAGAGTCAATTTTAACAAAAATAAGAAGAAGAAATGAGCGTATTAATAAAAACCTGTAAATACAGAAAAAGCAAAACGAAGGCAGCGAACTAAAAAACTGCTATACGTTTGAAGTAGCTAAGGACGCTAACAAAATTCAAATCAAAAAAATGAGGTTGAAGCTACTTATGGCGTTAAAGTGAAAGAAGTACGTACCCTTAATTACGGCCCTAAGCGCGCCACTCGCTACACTAAAAACAGGTGTACAAGTAGGCAAGACTAACGCAGTGAAAAAAAGGCATTAGTACAGTTAGAAGAAGGAACTATAGATTTTTATAGTAATATATAAGTGTTTAACAAATAGACAAAAAAATGTCAGTTAGAAAATTAAAACCGATCACCCCTGGTCAGCGTTTTAGAGTAGTAAACGAATTTGACACCATTACTACTGATAAGCCGGAAAAGAGCTTGCTCATTCCGTTGAAAAAGACCGGAGGTAGAAACAATCAAGGAAAGATGACCATGCGTTACATTGGTGGTGGTCACAAAAAGAAGTATCGTATTGTGGACTTCAAGAGAAACAAATTTGGTGTAGAAGCTAAAGTAGTTTCGATTGAGTATGACCCAAACAGAACAGCCTTTATCGCTTTGGTGCAATACACCGACGGAGAGAAACGATATATTATCGCTCCTGCTGGATTGAAAGTTGACCAAACAATCGTTTCAGGGCAAGAAAATGTAGCTCCTGAAATTGGTAATGCGATGCCGCTTTCTCAAATTCCACTTGGTACCGTAATTTCTTGTATTGAATTGCGACCCGGACAAGGAGCTAACATAGCTCGTTCAGCGGGAACTTTTGCTCAGTTAATGGCGAAAGATGGAAGGTATGCAACTGTAAAATTACCATCAGGCGAAACTAGAATGATTTTGCTTACTTGTTTAGCAACAATAGGTGCAGTATCGAACTCAGACCATCAGTTGGTATTATCAGGTAAGGCAGGACGCTCACGCTGGTTAGGACGCAGACCAAGAACACGTGCAGTAGTGATGAACCCTGTTGATCACCCAATGGGTGGTGGTGAAGGACGTGCTACTGGTGGACACCCACGCTCACGTAAAGGTATCCCAGCTAAGGGTTATAGAACACGTTCTAAGACCAAGGCATCTAATAAGTATATTGTAGAACGCAGAAAAATAAGAATCTAAGAAATGGCACGTTCATTAAAAAGGACCCTACGTTCACTATAGCTTGGAGAAAAAAATCCAACAGAATATAGAATCAGGTAAGAAAAATGTAATTAAAACTTGGTCTCGCGCCTCAATGATTACTCCTGATTTTGTTGGCCAGACTATTGCAGTGCACAACGGTCGTCAGTTTGTACCCGTATATATCACAGAGAATATGGTGGGACATAAATTAGGAGAATTTTCGCCAACGCGTTCGTTTAGAGGACACGCAGGTGCAAAAAAATAAAGGTAAAAATAATAAAAAGGCTATGGGAGTTAGAAAAAAATTAAGAGCAGACGAAATAAAAAGAAGCTAAAAAAGAGCTTTGGCTTTTTGCAAAGTTGAATAACTGCTCTACTTCGCCACGCAAAATGCGCTTAGTAGCAGATTTGGTACGTGGACAACAAGTAGACAAAGCCTTGGCTATTTTGAAATTCAACCAAAAAGAGGCAGCAGCACGTTTGGAAAAATTGCTTTTATCAGCTATACATAACTGGAGAGCTAAAAAACGAAAATGCTAACGAGGAAGAAGCAGGACTTTATGTACAAGAAATCCGTGTAGACGGAGGAGCCATATTGAAACGCCTACGCCCAGCGCCTCAAGGTAGAGCACACAGAATTAGAAAAACGCTCAAACCACGTAACCGTAGTGGTAGGGGCTAAAAAAATTTTAACACAGAAAGCTAAGATAAACTATGGGACAAAAAACAAACCCAATCGGGAATCGCTTAGGAATTATCAGAGGATGGGAGTCTAACTGGTATGGAGGCAATGATTACGGAGATAAACTTGCTGAAGATGATAAGATTAGAAAGTATGTTCAGACGCGTTTATCAAAAGCTAGTGTGGCTCACGTGATTATCGAGCGTACTTTTTAACCTTGTAACCGTTACTATTACTACTGCAAGACCTGGTATCATCATCGGGAAAGGTGGTCAGGAAGTAGACAAGCTAAAAGAAGAGCTAAAGAAAAATCACTGGTAAGGATATTCAGATAAACATATTTGAAATCAAACGCCCAGAGCTTGATGCTGCTCTTGTAGCTGCAAGCATCGCTAACCAAATAGAAGGGCGTGTGTCTTATAAACGCGCTATTAAGATGGCTATGGCCTCAGCAATGAGAATGAGCGCAGAAGGAATCAAGATAATGATTTCTGGTCGTCTTAACGGAGCTGAAATGGCACGTTCAGAAAGTTTTAAAGAAGGACGTATTCCTCTTTCAACTTTTAGAGCAGATATTGATTACGCTATTGACGAAGCTCACACAACCTACGGACGTATGGGTATAAAAAGTGTGGATTATGAAAGGCGAAATCTATGGTAAAAAGAGAGTTATCACCTTTAGTAGGAATGACAAAGAAAAACTTCAGGAGGTAATTTTTTTCGTCAAAAATCAAACGACAAGCCTGCGGGAGCCCCTAAAAAGCGCGTAGGAAAAAGTAATTTAAAAAGAACAAGAAAGATGTTACAGCCAAAAAGAACGAAATATCGTAAGCAACAGAAAGGCAGAATGAAAGGAGTTGCCCACAGAGGAGCTCTTCTTTCAAATGGTATGTTCGGTATAAAATCTTTAGACTCAGCTTTTTATTACATCGCGCCAGATAGAGTCAGCCCGTGTGGCAGCGACCCGTTATATGAAACGTGAGGGACAGCTTTTGGATAAAGATATTCCCAGATAAGCCAATCACTAAGAAGCCTTTGGAAGTACGTATGGGTAAAGGTAAAGGTGCGGTAGAGTACTGGGCAGCAGTAGTAAAACCAGGACGTATAATGTTTGAGGTGGGCGGTGTGCCATTAGACGTAGCTAAAGAAGCGCTACGATTGGCGGCACAAAAAGCTACCTGTAAAAACTAAATTCGTGGTAGCAAGAGATTATCAAAATTAATTAAAGAACAATGAAACAGTCTGAAAATTAAAGAATTGACAATAACTGAGCTACAGGATAAGCTTGGTGAATATAAGAAATCGTATGCAGATTTGAAAATGGCACACGCAATTTCGTCATTAGAGAAACCCATTCAATTACGTAACGTAAGAAGAACGATTGCGAGATTGGCGAGTGAGCTAACAAAACGTGAATTACAATAATTCGAACCTGCCTTATGGAAAAAAAGAAATTTAAGAAAAAGAAAGAATAGGGGTTGTTACAAGCAACAAGATGGATAAATCAATAGTAGTTTCAGAAGTGAAACGCGTAAAAACACCCTATGTATGGTAAGTTCGTGTTGCGCACAAAAGAAATATGTAGCGCATGACGAGAAAAACGATTGCAATATTGGCGATACAGTGCGCATAATGGAAACACGCCCACTTAGTAAAAACCAAATGTTGGAGATTAGTTGAAATCATTGGAAAGAGCTAAGTAATTATGGTACAACAGGAATCAAGATTAAAAAGTAGCCGACAATACTGGGGCGAAAGAAGTACTAACTATACGTGTGTTAGGGTGGTACTAAACGCCGCTACGCATCAGTAGGCGATAAGATTGTAGTTACCGTGAAAGATGCTACCCCTAACGGAAACGTGAAAAAAAGGACAAGTATCGACTGCGGTGGTAGTAAGAACTAAAAAAAGAAGTACGCCGTGCCGATGGTTCTTATATCCGATTTGACGAGAATGCTTGCGTTCTTCTGAACGCGGCTGGTGAGATGAGAGGTACCCGTGTATTCGGACCTGTAGCAAGAGAGCTTCGTGATAAACAATTTATGAAGATTGTCTCATTAGCACCAGAAGTGCTTTAATTTCTAAAAAGTAATTTGATGAAAGTAAAAATTAAAAACAGGAGATACTGTAAAAGTAATAGCAGGTAAACCACAAAAGGCGATCAGGGGAAGGTGTTACGCATCGACCGTGAGAAAAAAATAGAGCTATAGTGGAAGGCGTAAATGAGGTGTCTAAACACACTAAACCGAGCGCTAAAAATCCTCAAGGCGGTATCGTAAAAAGAAGATTATATCCACATTTCTAACCTTTCACTTATAGATCCTAAGACGAAAGAAACTACACGTGTAGGTTACGAAGTGAGAGATGGTAAAAAAAGTGCGAGTTTCTAAAAAAATCTAATGTAGTAATATAATATGGCTTACGTACCTAGATTAAAAACAAGAATACAGAGAGCGTGTAATAGCGGCTCTAAAAAGAAGAATTTGGCTATAAGAACGTGATGCAGGTTCCTAAACTTGAAAAAAATAGTCGTGAGCCGTGGCGTAGGGTTCAGCAGTAGCTGATAAAAAGCAAATAGATTATGCTATCGATGAGCTTACTAAAATCACAGGACAGAAAAGCAATTGCCACTTACTCTAAAAAAGACGTAGCATCATTCAAACTACGTAAGGGTATGGCGATAGGCGCTAAAGTGACTTTGCGTGGCGAAAGAATGTATGAGTTCTTAGACCGTCTTATCACTACTGCCCTTCCACGAGTAAGAGATTTTCAAGGAATTAAAGCTACTGGTTTTTGACGGTAGAGGTAACTATAATTTGGGAATTACTGAACAAATTATTTTCCCTGAAATTGATATTGACAAAAATCAATAAAAATAGCAGGGATGGATATTACCTTTGTTACATCGGCACATACCGATAAAGAAGCTAAATCATTATTAAGCGAATTAGGATTACCTTTTTAAAAAGAACTAAGAATATGGCTAAAGAATCAATGAAAGCCCGCGAGGTGAAAAAGACAAAAGTTAGTAGCAAAAATATGCTGCTAAACGTAAAGCACTAAAAAGAAGCTGGTGACTATGACGCCCTTCAGCTTCTTCCTAAGAATGTATCGCCTGTACGTTTGCACAATCGTTGCAAACTAACAGGACGCCCTAAAGGATATATGCGCACTTTTGGAATTTTCACGTGTCTTATTCCGCGAAATGGCTAATAAAGGATTAATTCCTGGCGTTAAAAAGCAAGTTGGTAATAATTAAAAGGACAAAATTATGTACACAGATCCTATCGCAGATTATTTAACAAGAATTAGAAATGCTAATAATGCAAGGCATAGAATAGTAGAAATACCTGCTTCAAAACTAAAAAGAAATTACTAAAATTCTTTTTGATCAGGGTTTTATTTTGAGCTATAAATTTGAAGAAGGTACTGTACAAGGTACTATCAAAAATAGCTTTGAAATATGACAAAGTTACTAAAGAGCCCATTATTAGGCATATAGAAAGAGCTAGCCGCCCAGGACTTAGAAAGTACGCAGGCGCTGATAACCTACCCCCGTGTGTTGAACGGCTTAGGCATAGCTATCATCTCTACTTCGCAAGGAGTGATGACTGGCAAAAAAGCGAGAGAGCTAAAACATAGGTGGTGAGGTGATTTGTTACGTTTACTAATCAATTTAGACAATAAACAATGTCAAGAATAGGTAAAGCACCCATCAATATTCCTGCAGGAGTTACCGTTACTATAAAAGATAGCGTAGTGACTGTAAAAAGGGAAATTAGGCGAATTAACCCAAGAGGTTAAAGACATTGCTGTAAAGCAAGAGGATGGACATTAGTGTTTGAAACCCACTGATAACACCAAGGAACAAATGCTAAGCACGGTTTATACCGTGCCTTAGTACACAATATGGTGGTAGGTGTATCAGAGGGTTTCACTAAAGAATTAGAGTTAGTCGGGGTAGGGTATCGTGCTACCAACCAAGGTCAGAAATTAGATTTGGCTTTTAGGTTTTTCGCACAACATTCTTCTTGAATTGCCTCAAGAAATTAAACTTGAGACAGTGAACGAGAAAGGTAAGAACCCTATCATTAAATTAACTTCTCACGACAAACAACTCTTAGGACAGGTAGCTGCTAAAAATACGCAGTTTCCGCAAAACCAGAGCCTTACAAAGGTAAAGGTGTGAAGTTCGTAGGAGAAGTATTGAGAAGAAAAAGCAGGTAAATCAGCTTAATAGTTAGAACTATGGCATTATCAAAAATACAAAGAAGACAACGTATCAAGAGCAGAATCAGGAAAGTAGTCAGAGGAACTGCAGAGCAACCTCGATTGGCTGTTTTCAGGAGCAATAATGAGATCTATGTACAAATCATAGATGATACCAAAGGGACTACCCTATTAGCGGCATCGTCACGCGATAAAGAATTAGTGCTGTAAGCGGTACGAAAATTGAAAAAGCAGCTATGGTGGGTAAGGCTATTGCTGAGAAAGCCCTCAAGCAAGGTATTGAGAAAGTATCATTTGATAGAGGGGCTACCTCTACCACGGACGTGTAAAAATCATTAGCAGAAGGTGCTAGAGAAGGCGGACTAAAATTCTAATAAACTATGTATCAGAAATATAAAAAAATGTAGAATATGTGAAACCAAGCGGTTTGGAACTAAAAAGACCGCTTGGTAGGGTACAACGCGTTACCAAAGTAACGAAGGGTGGCCGCGCTTTTGGATTCTCTGCTATCGTAGTAGTAGGTGATGAAAAACGGTGTAGTAGGACACGGATTAGGAAAAATCAAAAGAAGTATCGGAAGCTATTGCAAAAGCTGTAGAAGACGCAAAGAAAAAAACCTTGTACGCATTCCGCTAAACGGCACTACTTTGCCTCACGAACAAAAAAAGGTAAGTTTGGTGGTGCTCGTGTTTTCTGCAACCTGCTACAGAAGGTACTGGAGTAATAGCTGGTGGTACAGTACGTGCTGTATTGAGTCAGTAGGTATCCATAACGTACTATCAAAAATCGCAAGGTTCTTCAAACCCTCACAACGTGGTAAAGGCTACTTTTGATGCTTTTGTTGCAATTGCGTAGTGCAAAAAAACAGTTGCAGAACAACGAGGAATTTCTTTTAGAAAAAAATTGTTTAAAGGTTAATATTTGTAGCAATGGCAAAAAAATCAGAGTAACACAAATTAAGAGTAGCATCAAACGTCCTAAAACCCAAAAAACTTACTTTGGAGGCATTAGGGCTAAAACGCATCGGCTTTTACAGCTGAGCACGAGGCTACCCCTGTCCATTCTTGGAATGATAAATAAAGTAAAACACTTAATTTCTGTAGAAGAAGTTAAATAATATTTTTTTGTACAAAGTTATGAACTTGAGTAATTTACAACCCGCTGAGGGTTCAGTACACAGAGAAGGGAAGCGCGTAGGTCGCGGACAAGGTTCAGGAAAAAGGAGGAACCTCTACCCGTGGTCATAAAGGTGCTAAATCACGCTCAGGCTTTTTCACATAAGATTGGTTTTGAGGGTGGACAAATGCCTTTGCAAAGACGCGTACCAAAAATTCGGTTTCAAGAACTTTAACCGCAAAGAATACGTAGGTATCAATCTTTCAAAACTACAAGAATTAGTAGATGCTGGAAGAATTGCGGATAAGGTAGATGTAGAAACCTTAGTTCAGCTACACATCGTAAAGAGAAACGACTTAGTGAAAAATCTTGGGTGGTGGTGAACTAAAAAGCCAAACTAAAAAAATATCTGTTCATAAGTTTACAGCTGGCGCCAAAGCAGCCATTGAAGCCGTAGGCGGGGAAGCCGTAACCTTGTAAAATCTAATTTATGAAGAAGTTTATCGAGAATCTGACCAACATTTGGAAAAATAGAGGAGTTAAAAATAGAATTATTTTGACCCTCGGAATCCTGTTAGTTTATCGTTTTGGGGCTCATATAGTACTCCCAGGAATTGACTCAGCTCAGTTACACGAGCTAGCAAACAGAACCTCAGGGGGTGGGCTACTTGACATCTTGAATGCCTTTACTGGTGGGGCGTTTTCAACGCTTCGGTATTTGCACTTGGGATTATGCCTTACATCTCGGCTTCTATCGTAGTACAAATTGATGGGTATTGCTATTCCTTACCTCCAAAAACTACAGAAAGAGGGCGAGAGTGGGCGAAGAAAGATAAACCAAATCACTCGATGGCTTACGATTGCAATATGTATTGTGCAAGCACCTGTTTATTTATACGGTATCAACCGCTTAGGGGTGCCAGATTCGGCATTCTTGCTTGGCAAAGGTCTCAACTTTATCATACCAGCGGTAACTATATTAGTAACAGGTACTATTTTTGCAATGTGGTTAGGTGAGAAAATCACCGACAAAGGAATTGGCAATGGTATATCACTACTCATTATGGTGGGTATCATCGCACGTTTGCCACAAGCATTTGCCTCAGAAGTTGCTTCGCGATTGACAGCTTCAAACGGAGGTTTAATGCTTATCCTCATAGAAGTAATTCTTTGGTTTGTAATTATATTGCTTTGTATATTTCTTATCAAAGCAGTACGACAAATACCTGTGCAATACGCACGAAGAACTGCTGATGGAGGTAGTGCTGCTGTAGAGAAGAATATCTTTGGAGCACGCCAATATATACCTTTGAAACTGAATGCGGCAGGGGTTATGCCTATCATCTTTGCGCAAGCGTTGATGTTTATCCCTGCAACAGTAGCCGGACTATCGCAGTCGGAATTTGCAAAAAGTGTTCAAGCAGCCTTTTCTGATATATTCGGATTTTGGTATAACCTGCTATTTGCAGCTATGATTATACTTTTTTACGTATTTTTATACTGCAATAACAGTACCTACTAATAAGATGGCTGATGATCTGAAGAGAAGCGGAGGCTTTTATACCAGGGATACGCCCAGGAAAAGAAACAGGAGATTATCTCGACAAAAATAATGTCGCTTATTACCTTGCCTGGTTCAATTTGTATCGCTTTTGGTGGCTATCTTCCCTTCACTGCTTAAGATTATTGGTATGCAAGATAAATGGGCGTTATTCTACGGAGGTACCTCATTGCTTATCTTGGTAGGGGTTGCGATTGATACAATGCAACAAGTAAACTCATATCTGCTAAATCGCCATTATGACGGTTTGATGAAAACAGGTAAAAACAGAAAAAGTAGTATCTTAATTAATTATATGGCTAAACAAGCAGCAATAGAACAAGACGGAACCATTGTAGAAGCCCTTTCGAATGCGATGTTCAGAGTAGAACTAGATAATGGGCACGTAGTGATAGCACACATCTCAGGAAAAAATGCGTATGCACTACATCAAACTACTACCGGGAGATAAAGTGAAGCTGGAGATGAGTCCGTACGACTTAAGTAAAGCACGTATCACTTACCGTTACTAAGGTATTAATTAAGAGAATTCTTCAATGATTTTGATGATTAATTTCTCACAGATTTTAAGCGAAAAACTAAAAATCTGTGAGGAATTATAATCATAAAAATAGAATTTTTATTTGCGACCTTTTTAAGGGTGAATTATCTGATAATCAGAATATTAATTAGGATAAAACACCTTTAGGGAAGAATGTGCCTAACTAATTGATTGTATTTTTTTATAGTGAAAAAAATATCGCTATTACATCGTAGTTTTGCACACTCATATTGATATAAACAAAACGAAATGAAAGTTAGAGCATCAATTAAAAAAAGAAGTTCTGAGTGCATTATAGTACGCAGAAAAGGACGATTGTACGTAATTAATAAAAAAATCCTAAATTTAAACAACGACAAGGATAATTATGGCACGAATTGCAGGTATTGACTTACCAAAAAAACAAGAGAGGGGTTATTGGTTTTAACCTACATTTTTGGTATCGGAAAAAGTAGAGCTAAAGAAATTTTTAGGCAGAGCTCAAGTAAACGAAGACACTAAAGTAAGCGAGTGGAATGATGACGAAATCAGTCGTATTCGCGAGGTAGTTGCGTCTTATAAAATTGAGGGAGAGTTGCGCTCGGAAGTACAATTAAACATCAAACGTTTGATGGATATTGGTTGCTACCGTGGTATTCGCCACCGTAATGGTTTGCCACTACGTGGACAGAAAACAAAGAATAACTCTCGCACAAGGAAAGGTAAAAGGAAAACTGTGGCTAATAAGAAAAAAAGCAACTAAATAATAAGTAGTTAAGTATGGCAAAACAAAATGCAAAACAAAATGCAAAGGTCTCTAAGAAGAGAAAAGTAATCGTAGAGACAGTAGGCGAGGCACACGTTTCAGCTACTTTTAACAATGTGATTGTTTCTCTTACAAATAAGAAAGGAGACGTTATCGCTTGGTCATCAGCTGGTAAAAATGGGCTTTAGAGGCTCAAAGAAAAAACACGCCTTATGCAGCCCAAGTAGCAGCAGAAGATGCTGCAAAAAGTAGCTTTCGATGCGGGTCTTAAGAAAGTAAAAGTATACGTGAAAGGACCTGGTAATGGTAGAGAATCTGCTATCAGAACTATTCATAATGCAGGTATAGAAGTAACAGAAATTATAGATGTTACTCCGCTTCCACACAACGGATGCCGCCCACCAAAGAAACGTAGAGTATAATTTCGTTTTTAACACTAATAACAAACAAAGAAAGGTTATTAATTATCGAAGGAATGCCTTAATTCATAATCACCTTTCAGTTAAATAATAAAAAAATGGCAAGATATACAGGACCAAAGACAAAAATAGCTCGTAAATTTGGCGAAGCTATCTTTAAAGAAGATAAATCTTTTGAAAGGAAAAATTATCCTCCTGGACAGCACGGTGTAGCACGCCGCAGAGCAAAACGCTCAGAATATGCTATCCAGCTTCAAGAAAAAGCAAAAGCAAAATATACTTATGGAATTCTTGAAAAAACAATTCCATAATTTATATGAAAAAAAGCGAAGAGGAGTAGACACGTAACAGGTGAAGTGCTTTTGCAACTATGCGAATCACGCCTTGATAACGTAGTATATCGTATGGGTATCGCTCCTACTCGTAGCGCGGCACGCCAGTTGGTATCGCACAGACACATAACCCTAAACGGAGAGATTGTAAATATTCCGTCATATTCACTTAAACCAGGGGATGTAGTAGGCGTACGCGAAAAAAATCAAAATCTTTAACAGTAATTGAGAATTCATTGGCTGCATCAAGTAAAGTATACGAATGGCTTACTTGGAACCCAGAGAAATTAGAAGGTACTTTCGTAGCCGTACCACAAAGAATTCAGATTCCTGAAAAATATTAAAGAACAGTTAATCGTAGAGTTGTACTCTAAATAATAAATAAAAAGACAGCAGTCAAATTATGGCATTATTTAACTTTCAAAAACCAGATAAAGTTATAATGATTGAATCATCGGATTTCGAGGGGCGATTTGAGTTTCGCCCTTTGGAACCCGGATATGGTTTAACTATTGGTAACGCATTACGCAGGGTGATGCTTTCTTCATTAGAAGGTTTCGCTATTACTTCTGTGAAATTTGATAAAGTAGAACACGAATTTTTCTACTATATCAGGTGTCAGGGAAGATGTTACTGAAATCATTCTGAACTTGAAACAAGTACGTTTCAAACGTCAAGTGGAAGATGTAGAAGAAGAAACCGCTACTATTAGCGTTTCTGGTAAAAAAACAATTGACTGCCGGTGATTTTCAAAAAGACCCTTTCAGGTTTCCAAATTCTGAATCCAGACCTTGTGATTTGTAATATGGAAACGACTGCTTCTTTCTCAATGACAATTACTATAGAAAAAAAGGTCGTGGTTATGTGTCGGCAGAGGAGAATGCGAGACCTAACGCAGCTATAGGAGTTATCGCTACAGATTCGATATTTACTCCTGTAAAGAACGTTAAATACTCTATTGAAAATTATCGTGTTGAACAAAAAACAGACTACGAGAAATTAGTCTTTGAAAATAAAAAAACAGATGGTTCAATCCATCCAAAAATTTGCTCTTACTGAAGCAGCTAAGACTCTGATACATCACTTTTATGTTGTTCTCTGATGAGAGAATAACCTTAGAAGCTGATGAGGTAGCACAAACAGATGCATACGATGAAGAGTCGCTACATATGAGACAGCTATTGAAAAACGAAGCTAATAGATATGGATTTATCTGTTAGAGCACTTAACTGCTTAAAGGCAGCTGAAGTAGAAACTCTTGGAGATTTGGTTTCGTTTAACAAAGCAGACCTTATGAAGTTTAGAAACTTCGGTAAAAAAATCTTTGATAGAATTAGATGAATTAGTAGCTAACAAAGGTTTAGTATTTGGTATGGATATATCAAAAATACAAATTAGATAAAGATTAACTCGCTCTTGAATTATTTTAATTAAGGAAAAAAATGAGACACGGAAATAAAAATTAATCATTTAGGAAGAAAAAAACCGCTCATAGAACATCAATGCTTGCTAATATGGCTTGCTCATTGATTGAGCATAAACGCATCAACACTACGTTGGCTAAGGCAAAAAGCTCTTAAGATATTTGTAGAGCCTCTTGTGACAAAAAATCAAAAAAATGATACCACTCACAACCGCCGTGTAGCTTTTTAGTAAGCTACATAACAAATACGCTGTAACAGAGCTTTTTAAAGAAGTAGCTACTAAAGTAGGCAATCGCCCAGGTGGGTATACCCGTATTGTCAAATTAGGTAATCGTTTGGGGGATAATGCTGAAATGGCATTAATTGAGTTTGTAGATTATAACACTACTTATAACACAGCAAAAAGTAGCTAAGAAGAAAAACTACTCGTCGTGGTAGAAAGAAAGCTGCCACTGAAGAAGTTGCTCAGCCTGCACAGGCTGCAGAAGCTGCTGCTGAATAATATAAAGTTGCTAATAAAGAAAAAGGCTGCCTTGATAAAAGGTAGCCTTTTTATTGCTAATTATTTTGTTTTTTTAGATTATGGACAAAGTTGTAGCAGTATGAAACAACTATTTGTGGGATATTAATTTTCGTAATATCTTTGCATCACAAATTTATGAAGGAATCTCTTAGATTATCCGATAATAGTACCTGCAATAGTTGCTGATAGCAATGATGCTAAGGTGCCGCCTAAAACTGCTTTTAGGCCGAATTCTGAAAAGGGTTTTGCGTTGGTTAGGAGCAAGGGCTCCAATGCCTCCTATTTGAATGCCTATAGAGGCAAAGTTAGCAAATCCGCAGAGCATATAGGTGGCTATCATCACTGATTTGTTGTATAACAAATGAGGTTCACTAGTTAGGTCTTTTAGAACACCTAATTGTGTATAAGCTACGAACTCAGAAGAAGCAAGTTTAATACCAAGTAGTTGCCCCATTAGCATTACGTCTTCTTTACCAATGCCTATTAGCCACATAATAGGAGAGAAGATAGTGCCGAGTATCATTTCGAGAGATAGCCCATTCTGATAAGGAGTGTTGGCTGCAATTACATCATTAAGAGTGGTTAAATTGCCAATCCAGTTGAAAATGCAGTTTATCATCGCGATAAGAGCTACGAATACAAGTAGCATAGCTCCTACATTCGCTGCTAATTTTTAGTCCGTCAGTGGTGCCATTAGCTATAGCATCGAGTATGTTAGAACCTACATTCTCCATTGATACGTGCGAGTCGTTAGAGAACTGCTCCGTTTGTGGGCATAATATTTTAGAAATAACAATAGCACCAGGCGCAGCCATTACTGAAGCTGCTAATAGATGTCGAGCAAAAAGCAATCGCATCTGTGGGTCATCACCTCCTAGATATTGTATGTATGAAGCCATTACACCACCTGCTACAGTAGCCATTCCACCAATCATCACAAGGAGGATTTTCAGAGCGGGTCATTTTGGGTGGGTAGGCTTTAATCATTAGAGGAGCTTCGGTTTGCCCTAAAAATATATTGCCAGTTACAGATAGGGCTTTCTGCTCCAGAGATGTTTAGTAGCTTAGAAAGTGCCCACGCCATTGCTTTTACAACTATTTGTATCACCCCTAAGTAGAAGAGTAGAGAGGTAAGGGCGGAGAAAAAGATGATAGTAGGCAATACTTGAAAGACAAATATGTAGCCGAAAGATTGAGTATCGAGTAGATTGCCTAATAAGAATTGGCTACCAGCACGGGTGAAATCGAGGATTAGCACGAATATACTCCCTACAGCATCAAAAGGCTTTCTGTATAAAAATTGATTTTTAAGATACCTACTGCGATGCATAACTGTAATAATAAGCCAATGCCTACAGTGCGCCAATTCACAGCACGGCGGTTATTGCTAAAGAGATAAGCTATGAGGAGAATGGCAACCATTCCTAATGCTCCACGCCATAAGCCTTCTATTGTGAATCCTTGGCTTTCAATAAAATGGGCGGGTTGAGCGTTACTTATCGCTGGAGAGAGGAAGAAGAGACTTCCTAAAGTAATTGTTAGTTCTTTCATCTATAATATAATTGTTTAAAAAGTACTGTTTCGTTTAGAAATTTCGTCACGGATGTGAGCGGCAATCTCATAATCTTCGTTCTCAATACAATCATTAAGCATCTTTTTTTAAGCTCTGTTAGTGAGTATTTAGAATAACGATTTCTGGTGCCATCGTTTTCCTCTTCTATATCATCTAAAGAGGGGCTCACAGGGTTTTGATTTTCCTCATTGAGGAGGGAATATAGATGCCGGCTTTTTGCACAATATCTCTATAGGTATAGATAGGGGCATTAAATCGGAGTGCGAGAGCAATAGCATCGCTGGTACGGGCATCAATAGTACGCTCTTCACCATTCTGAATACATAGCATATTAGAATAGAAAAATTCCTTCCTCTAACTTGTAAATTACGACTCTTTTCACTTTGATATGAAAAGCATCGGCGAATATTTTGAAGAGGTCGTGAGTAAGAGGTCGAGGGGAATAATATTCTTTTCAAGCTCTAACGCAATTGACTGGGCTTCAAAGGCACCTATTACAATAGGGAAGTTTTAAATCAGACTCTAATTCGTGCATTATCAGTACAAAGGCATCGTTTTGAGATTGATTGTATGAAATTCTTTTAATAAAAAAAGCCGTACTAAATCCATTGGTATATTGCCAGCTTAAAGTTGGAATTGGGCTGTAAAGATACTACAAAAAAAGATAACTGCCAAAAGATTTTGAATGTTATTTTCATAAAAAAGTACGAAGAGGTTGTTAAAAAAAGTTAATTCTAAAAAGTTCAGAGATAGTATATTCTTAGGCAAGAAGTAAGATTTTTATAATCTGTATATATTAGAAAAATGAGGTAGTTATGATAATAAAAGTAGGATACAAAAAGCTGCTCCCTCAAAGAAGGAGCAGCCTTGTGCTAACGAAGCTCTATTGCTATTGCATTTGCTTAGTAAGGGTGTATTGAGCTGCCATTTCAGGCTCTTTGCCGTCTTCGCCCACTAATATAATGCTACTGTCAGACTTCAGAAGGAAATAAGATTTTTCACCACTTTCAGAAGTAAGGGTAAGGATATTTTCATTCTTAGTTACTTTACCTTCTTCTTTTAGCACGAAAGTCCTTAGAGGCACACTCTTCTTGTTTTTACGTAAGTGTCATCAGCATAAAGATGAATAACAGTAGCCATTCCACCACAATCGGCAGCAGGGAGAGTTCCTACATAAGTAGCCACTACTTCGGGAACTTGTTTCTCATCAGCAGGGGTGGTCATCATAGTGCTTTCAGTGGTGTTGGTCATCGTATTGTTTTTGAGAACCATTGTTTTGGCAAGCAGCAAATAATAAAGCGATTGCTCCTAATGTTAAAATGTTTTTCTTCATAAATATAATATTTTTATGTTTGATTCGTTTTCAAAAATGTGCCAATACAGCTGTAAATTCCTTCCTTTTCCCACTTCAGAAGTAAAAGAGATAGTGCCTCCATACGAAAGAATAATATTTTTTTACCATTGCTAAGCCCAAACCACTGCCGCTAGTTTTGGTGGTAAAACGAGGTTCGAAAAAATTTTATCTCGGTCAGTTTCGCTTATACCTATGCCATTATCCTTTACTTTTTAAGGTGATACAGTCATTGTCTTTATATAGCGACACTTCTATACGCGGCATTGGGGTATTTTTCGGTAGCTTGCATAGCATTTTTACTAAGTTAGTAACCACACGCCCTAGTTGGTCACGGTCAAAAAACAGCTGTGATATCGCTGTCAGAATACGTAAAATGAATATAATCAGTATTAAAAATGTCTAAAGTACGCTTGATAACGGGCACAAAGTTGAAGTTTTCATCATTTTTTTAGCAGGCATATTCGTAAGAGCAGAAAAAGCAGTTGAGATATTGCTAAGAATGTCGATTTGCTGAATAAGTGATTCACAAAAATTCGTTAGTGAGCTCACTTGATTGAGTTTCTCTGTTAGCTTTTTCGCTGGAAACTTTGCACCGATAGACGCATAGGTGTTAGCGGATTTTTGATTTCGTGAGCTACTTGTTTTGCCATCTCTCGCCACGCCTGTTCACGCTCCGACTGCGCTAAGAGAGCCTTACTATTCTCAATCTCATCAATCATAGCATTATAGGCACTTACTAATTCAGAAATTTCGGTAGGAGCAGACTTAAGGGTTATTTTCTCATTACGCGATAGTAGGCGAGTTTTATCTAACCGTTGTTCAATAGTTTTTAATGACTTAGTGATATACTTAGAGATGAAAATAAGCCACTATAAGGGATACAATAAGCAGTGAAAAAAATAGACAATAGCAAGGTTGTATAACGAACCTTCTAAAGCGCGCTCATTGAAAGTGTCATTCTCAAAATAGGGAATGCTGAGAATAGCGATAGGCTTAAACTGTAGGTCTGTAATGTAGCTGTAAGAAGTCTGGTAGCCTCTGCCTGCCACCTCGTGATGCTCTGCAATACGTTTGTTGAGGGTAGAGGATAACTGCTCAAGTACTGAGGGAGGAATGAAAAAGCATCTTGGTCAGGTGAAAGGGATGCTTTAGAACTTTTTAGCAAGATACCATCGAGGTCGTAGAGAGCAAAGTTTAGGTTTTGGATATTCGCAATAGTATATATATCCTCTCGGAAAATGAGAGGAATATAAGGGGTCTCAACAGGAAAAGTAGTTTGAGAGAATACGTATTGTATCTGCATCTTTATTTGGTTCTCCTTGTCAATCAGACGCTCATCGTGGTACTCAAGCGCTTGCTGACGATATTGCCCTACTAACACGAATGCTAAAAGAGCAAATGACACCAAAACTAAGAGTGTCATACTCAAGAAAAATCTGAAAGCGCAGTGAATTCTTCTTAAACATAATATTCCCCTCTTATAAAGAAGCTTATTTTTAACCCTACTACGAAAGCTGCTGGGTAAGTCTTTTTGATTTTCAAAAAGGTTTTTCTCGGCTTCAAACAGGGTGCGGAAGCTCCCTATACGTACTTTGTAATTAGGCGATTCAAATGATAGAAGCACGGGGTACTGCTTAAAGTTATTTTTAGCTTCTAAAAAGGGTTTTGTTGGCTTCAGTGATATTGCCGTTGTAAATCTGCACCTGAAAAGCACTTTCATTTCGGGCTACTTCTTTTTAGTTCCATTGCCTCAGCAATGTTTGTTTCTTGATTGATAGTCACTTGTGCATAGCTGCCAGCAACGCATAGTGTAAATAAGGTAGTAGCAATCAAAAGATTTAGTTTCATAGATAATTGAATTTTTTTAAAAGGTTATTTTCGTTTTTGATTTTCCAATATAGTTTGTTAAACACAAAGCCTGCCATAAATAATAGAAAGAAAAAGAGAAAAAGTATTCCCTAATATCTTAAAGTTGATAGGCTCTGACTGTGGCACATAGATAATTTGCCCATTAGCAGTACTCACCAATCCTAAAAAGGGTAATGAGTAGGCTGACTAAGAAATGGAGTTCCAAACGCAGGTCTTTTTTTCCGGTAATAGCTTGCGGATGCCAAAAAGCCCCTAAGATGATAAACACAAGTGAAATCACGCCTACTCCTACAGCTATTTGTTCAAAGGATACTCCTGTATAGTAAAAAAATGCATTGGGTGAGTATGTAGAACAAAGCAGGAAAAATAAGCAAGTTAGGGTACCATTGCAGAATTTTATTCCATCGACTTTCTTTTTCTTTGAAAATACTACGCAGCGAGGTAAAACAAAACGCCATACATACCGTAGTCTCTATGGTGAGCAGTACCGTTATGTTGCTTAACACCCGTGGGTTATTGAGCATAGCCTCTAAAGTTACTTGCGATTGTTCAGAAGCAAAATCTGTAGAGAGCCATACAAATAGGAAGATAATACTACCAAATAGGGCAGTTTGCCATACTTTCCAGAAGCTGAGTTTCAGCACCAGATTGATAACTATAAAGGCGGTGAGTATTGCTATTACCATAATAATCTGCTATTTATCAATTACATATACAGCGTCTTCTCCTTCCTTTTCTTTCCAATGTACCACTACCCGCTCTTGGTTGATAGCATCTACCTGCTTGCCGCTGTAGTCAGGCTGTATGGGCAGGGTGCCTACTGAAGCGTCTGTCAATAAGCACTAATAGCTCTATTTCGGCAGGTCTGCCAAAAGACTGAATAGCCGATAGGGCAGCTCTGATACTTCTTCCGGTGTATAACACATCGTCTATAAACACTACTTTCTTATCTTCTACAATGAAATCAATAGCAGTAGAGTTAGCCTCTAAAGGGCGTGCGTTGCGCCCTAAAAATCATCGCGGAAAAAGGTAATATCTAGCATCCCAAAAAGGAATGTTGCTTATCCCGTATTCGGTGGTGAGTAGTTGCAGCAAACGTTTAGCCAATGAGGTACCACGAGGTTGGATGCCGATAAAAAAACAGTATTAGCAAAAATCGCTATGGTTTTCTATCAGTTCACACGCTAAGCGGTGCAGCATTATCTTTATCTCATTCTCGGTGAGGATTTGTTTCTTATAGGTGTTCATTTTTCTAAAAAGTAAGCGAATTTAGGTTCTTTTGGGCGTCAGCATTCCCTTCGCTAGCAGCTTTCTGAAAGAAACCCTTAGCGTTGTTTTTATCGCCTATCATATAGTAGCACGAAGCGCGATAGTTATTGAGCACAGGGTCTATAGGGTTACCCTAAGCTCTCCCATCTGGTTGATGTCTGCGATTACTTTTTGGTACTGCTGTAGATTGTAATAGCTATAAGCACGTAGGCGATACGCTTCGGCGTGCGCTGGTACTTTTTCTAAAAACTTAGTAAAGGCTTCTACCGCTTCAGGATAACGCTTGTTGTTGTACAGATTTACTGCTTCTATGTATAGAGGACTAAACTGCTCTACTTGCAAACGCGAAGTTAGTTTGATGCGATTATTTACAATATCTTGGTTATTAGGCAGATATACATAAGCGCTATCTAAGGTAGCCTTAGCATCAGCTATTAGGTTATTCTTCTCTTGCAGATAAGCCAAAGCGTTCCACGCTTGTGCCTCAGTGCGTTTGTTAGCTAACGCCTCACGATCTACATCTATATGAAAATTTCTTCAGTGTATTTTTTTCCATTTAGGGAGTTACGACAGTAGTATCTTTCTCTAATCCTAAAAACTGCTTCAATAGTTTTATTGATTCTTGCTCTTTACCCATATTGTTGAGGGCAAAAAGTTTCCAAGTTAAGACTTCCAAAGAAGTTCGGCTTAATCATACGGGCTTTATGAGCGTATTTGTAGATACTATCATTGTTCTTTTCAGGCTCCATAAAGTAAGACACCGCCATAAAATACTCAGGGGCGTGCATCGTATGGGTGATAGTGTATTGAGCGCAATATCTTGCGAGCCTCTTCAAACTTCTGTTCGTCTATTAGGGTAGCGTGCTTTTTCTACATCCACAGGTTCAGCTACTGCTGTCAGGTTAGGAATGCGCGGATACTCGCGTATCAAATATTCAGCAGGCGATTTGGTCGGACGTACGTTTTGTTGTTCTTCTTTTACCATACGTTGCATCTTCGATGAGTCAAAGTACATATGCTCTACTACTACATTCATTACGGCTACTACTGCTGCTACCATACCTATAAAAGCCAATGGCTGTCAAAGGCAATTTCTTCTCTTCTTTATTATTTTTTTCTTGTAATACAATACAGCTAAGCCCACAGCAGTTCCCACGTAAATACTAAAGAGCGCTTGTATTTTCAGGGCGGTCTTGAGGAAAGTTAAAAAGGCATCAAACGAGTAGGCAAAAAGCCCAAACAGAGGCAGGAAGAACCATTGTTCTTTCTTACTGTCTTCTCTTTATAAGTACCCCACAAGAAGTAGTAAGCGGCTAAAAAAAGAAAAATAGCGATAAAAAGCTAAGCCTGCAAAAAAATACCTGCTTCAGCAGTAAGCTCTAAAAAGTCATTGTGGTTTTTGTACATATAGATATAGTGCGGACTATATGAATTCTCGTATTGCAAGAAACGTACCTTCCAATTTCCTATTCCTACCCCTAATATTGGGTTATTAGGTATCATATCAGTAGCGGTGATAACCCAAGCGGTTTTACGTAGGTTGTTACTTGAGTTTTCTTGGTTAGCTACCTCTGTCAAACGAGCCCCAAAGCTAGTACTTTGGCGTATCTGTTGCGGATACATAAAGTTTTGTACAAAGGTAAATATTCCAAAAGCCAGTACCACTAAACCTACGTGTATGAGTACTTTACCTCCTGTTTCGCGTTTTTTTCTAATGAAGTAATCAATAATACCATAAATAGCAAATATTATCACGGTGAGTATCGTAGCCAAGTAGAAAAGCACGTGTACTCATAAAGAAGATAGCCAGCGTACCTACAAGTATTCCTATTCCCCTAATAATCTGTAGAGTGTCTTTTTATTGAAGTAAAACAACCAAATAGCAAAAGGTATCTTAATAAACATAGCCGAAGCTAAGATGTTTTTTTGTTAGAGTAACCACCTTTGATGTTGTAATCAGTGCTGATACCTCTGATGATATCTTTTACCCCTCCCATCGTGACTAAGAAATCGTAAAAAAAGCAGCAAAGTCATCGCTACTGCCAAGGGGGCTAAGCTCTTTTTTTGTTGTAAATCACTAAGGCTGATACCATCCAAGCAGCGGTAAAGGTAACGAATATCTTAGAGTAATGTAGTATTGCCTCCTCTATATCGATAGCTTTAGTGAAAGATAACAGCGCAAATACCATTATAATACTATAGGCAATCCCTATTTTATTGTTGAAAAAGCCAAATAACACTTGGGTACGCTCTCTAAAGTCTTTTATCAGAAAAAAACCATTGCCACTACTACTAAGTTTAGAATAGCAAAGGTGTAGAATTTAGATGCGTTAGAGTCAAAAAGCCATCCAGTTAGGCGTGATAACAGTCACATAGCCGTAAGCTATTAGCAGCACGCTAGTCAATAGGTTTAGTGCAGAATTGTCACTATTAGTAGCTATGGTAGTTTTAGCGTTGGTCTGCGGTGCTTGTTTTTAGAGTTGTTGCTTTTTGTTGCTCATTTTATTATGATTTTGTTAGTAGGGTTCAAAGATTAAAAATAGTATCATTTGGTAAGGCAGCCCTGTCATTTTCACTACTTCTTCAGTCCGTTGCGAATGCGTATCAGTGATGAATAACTGCCCAAAAATGGTTCTGCGTCACTAACTGTACTAATTGCGCTACTCGTGTGTCGTCCAATTTGTCGAAAATATCGTCTAATAGCACTATGGGGGTGATGCCTAAAGTACGCTTCAGTAGCTCAAACTGCGATAGCTTTAGCGCTATGAGCAGCGACTTTTGCTGTCCTTGGCTGCCGTATTTCTTTATTGGGTAGCCCTGTATCTCTAACCGTAGGTCATCTTTGTGAATGCCCGCAGTAGTATATTGTGCCTGTAGGTCTCGTTGCTGATGTTGGGCGAGTAGCGCCTCTTGCGTCTGCTCGTGTAGCATACTTTCATACACTACTTTCACCTCCTCCTGCCCTCCAGCAATGTAAGCGTACTGATAGCTAAAGATAGGAGCAAATCCTCCATAAACTGCCGCCGCTTTTCGTAGATGAACTGCCCTAAAAGGTGCTAATTGAGCGTCATATACCTGTAGGGTGTCAAAGGCACTAATGCCGCTTTCAGCCATCTGTTTTAGCAGCGTGTTGCGCTGTAGTAGCACACGATTATAGCGTATCAGCAACTCCAAATACTCACGGTCAGTCTGCGCGATAACACTATCCAAAAACTTACGACGCGTCTCACTACCTTCTACTATCAGGTCGCGGTCAGCAGGCGATATGATGACCATCGGATATTTACCTATATGGTCTGACAAACGCTCATAAGCCTTGCCATTGTGCTTCATCATCTTCTTCTGACCTTTCTTCAGACTGCAAACTATCTGTTCTTCTCGGCTGTCCGACTCAAAAAAAGCCATCTCATCAAGTAAAAAAATCCTCATCGTGACGTATATTTTGCACTGCCGACGGGCTAAAAATAGCTCTTTCCCATCCCTAAATGATAGATAGCATCTAACAAATTGGTCTTTCCTGCCCCGTTATTACCTACAAAAACAGTTGATAGTAGCGCTAAACTCAAGTGTTTTTAGAGCTGATATTTTTATAATTAACTACGGTTACTTTCTTTAAAAAAACATAATTAGCGATGCAAAAAAATACGAAAAAGAAATACCAACAAGCAAAAAAGAAGATTTTTATTTAGTATTTGTTAGAAATGGGTAAAGCCGACAATGGCGATGTATATGTGTTCTCAGGAGCAATTGCTAAGAATCCTCCTAAAGTAAAAAGCTCCTCAAACCCCCGATGTTGCTTCAACAAAACCTGCAGGGGCTTTGCGTATCAAAAAGGTGCTACCGACTTTGATAGCGCTTACTTCTTTGATATTTCAGCAGAATCCGGTAACGGAATCTTCCGTCGTGTATGGCATATCACCGGTAATAAGTTCTTGCTTGAGTTCTTTAATGATGCTTCAAAAAGCCGCTCTTAATGTAGTAGAGGTAAACCGCTTTGCTATTGTAGATATGGAAGCTAAATCTTTCAACTGGGTAACCGGACTGCCAGCTCTCTCTGATTTTGCCAATATGACATCAAACCCCGTAGAGCTTGCTGTCTACAATGGTAAAGTCTATCTACCAGTAAATGTGACAAATGCTGATCCTGCCATCTACGTAATCGACCCTGCTACTAATAAAGCTACTAAAGGTCTCACCGTAAAAAAATGCTTCTTTTATCAACGCTATTGGTCGCTTCAAATAATAAAAATCGGTTACTTTAAATAAAAATGCTTGAAAGAACTTTATTTCTTCAAGCATTTTTTTATTTGCTAACTATTAATGGTTATTTGTTAATTGATAATACTGCTTTTTGCTTCAGCTTCTTTTCCATTCTTCTGTAGCCACTTAGCAGTATTCTTCAGATATTTTTCTGTCGGTTTGAACTCATAGCCTAATTTTTTTCCGACAGAGCTTTGTATCGCTCTTTAATCACCATAGGGTTAGCTTCAATCTCGTTGCGGTCTATAAACATTTCAGCAAAAAGCATCCTAAAAAAAGTCGATGTTAGCCATTATCTGCACCGTACCGTGGTTTTTCATTAGGATATTCTTTAAAGTAAGTTTGTAAGTCTTTGCATCCACCTTCCTTTAGTAGTGATTGCAACCCTTCAATAGCCTCGTGGTGCCTGCTTCTGCCATTATGGCGCACCTTTTCTCCCGAATACGATAGGTATAGGTGCCGCCCTTTAAAGTTTTTCAGTTTATTGTCTTCAAACAGTTTTAGTCCGCTATTATCTTCCCACCACAAGCTGGGGTCGTGAGCCATATATACATTGAAGTAGTTAGTATAGTTATTTAGGGGCATAAGCTACCGCCAATCCTCCCAATGAGTGTCCCACTACTATACTAAAATTGTTACACCGATACTCGTTTTTAATCGAGGGAATAACAGATGTAGTAATCAGTTTCCAAAAAGCATCGTTGTTTGTGGTAAAAATCAGTTTCTCGCTTAGAGGTTTGAATGCCTACTATAATCATTTCGGGCACATTGGGTATGCCCTGCGATAGTTTGTCCATTAAGGTCGCAAAATAGTTAAAATTAGCTTCAGCATCTAACAGATACACTACGGGGTATTTCGTAGGTTTTAATGAAGAATCGTGGTACGAAGGGGGGTAAGTATACTAATACCGAACGAGTTATATCATCATCTGAAGCAATTTCAATACGCTTACCTATACAGATAGAGTTTTGTCCTTGTCCTACAAAACTACATAAAAAGCAAAAAGAAAAGTATTTTTCATCATTATTTTTTTTAGCGACTGCAAAGATAAAAAAACAATCATCAAATAACAATGAATTAACACTATAAGATATGATATAGGAAGGATATAGGAACACTATAGGAACGATACACCAACTATATGCAATTCTTACTAAAAAAATTAACACTATTATTTAGGTTGTTTATAAATAAAGTATTATCTTTGCCCCAAAAATTCTAAATTAAATCATTTTTATGAAACGTTTTTAACCCTTTTTTTGTGATGGTGGCACTCTTTGCCCTCATCATTGCGGCTTGCAGCAAAGACGACAACAAAGCTGATAACAAGCCAGAAAAATCCTAAAAGAACTCATTTTAGAGAAAACCTCTCTAACCCTCAAGGTTGCCGAAACAGCCACCCTTACCGTCACTTCGGGCAATGGCTCTTATACTGTTAAGGTAGCCGACCAAGCGGTAGCCTCAGCTACTGTAACCCAAAAACACCCTTAAAAATCACCGCTATAGCACAAGGCGAAACAGTGGTAACGGTAGCCGATGCCAAAAGGCAAAACCGCTTCTCTAAGTGTAACCGTTACCGGTATTTTTGCCGTAGTTGATAAGAGTGTAACGGTAGAAAACGGTGCCAAAACCGATGTAAAAACTACAGAACGGACACGCTAATTACAATTGTGTGTGCGTACCCGAAGGGTAGTGTTAGTAAGTGCCAAAAACCGATAATGTACTGAGTGTCGAAGGACTAAAGGTCGGCAGTGCTACCGTTACCGTTACCGATGTACAGAGTGGCAAAGCAGGATATTTTTCGAGGTGACGGTTACAGGTATGCCTTTCACCATAAACAAAAAAACAGTTTTTGTCTTAGAGGTCGGCAATACCGAGCAAGTTACTATCACAAGTGGCAATCCTGACTATAAAGTACAATATTCTATTGAAAATGTAGTAAAGCCCAAATAAACGGCAATGTTATACACCTAACAGCCGTAGGGGCAGGAAAGGCTAACGTTATCATCACCGATGCCGCTCAGCAAAAAGCGACTATAGCAGTAACAGTAAACGGAGCTGTAGCAGGCGATATTTTTTTGATGTAGATGAAGGAGAAGACGAAAACGAAGGCGAGAAAGTAGTGTCGCTCAAAATGAATGCAGTGGCTACAGGAGCTATCACAATCCCCGACGAAGGTAGCAGTACTTGCCGAAGAGATATTCGATGGTAATAAGGGCATCTCTTCAGCCGATTTGAAGAACATTACAAAGATAGGCGACGGAGCTTTCAAAGCTACTACTAATCTTAAAAAAAGTAGTGATGACAAAAAGTTAAGAAAAATAGGATTTCAAGCCTTCATAGGCTCTGGGCTTACCGAACTTACCCTTCCTGCTTCTATAGAAAGCATTGGGGCAATGGCTTTTTATGAATAATTACAGTCTTACAAAGGTAACGGTACTCAATCCTACCCCGATAACCATAACCCTCAACACCTTTGCTACTTCAGCACAGAATCGCGAAAAAAACGAATTTTATATGTGCCTAAAGGAAGTAAAGCAGCCTATGAAAACAATGAGAATTGGGCTAAAAAAACTTCAAAGAAATAAGAGAACTTAATTAATTTACCTGTAGGGGCAAATGGCAGAAAAAAATGCTATTTGCCCCTTGCTTTTTATTAACAATATATCGCTTACATTAACAATTGTGTGTTGATAATTAACAATTACATATTGTTTATATGTAATTTAGAATGTATAATTTATATTTGATAATCAGTGTTTTATGTTGTGTTAAATAGTTAATCTTTCTTTTTTTCTAAATAAAATATGCAATATATTTGGATTGAATATAAAAATAGTTGTTACCTTTTGCACCAAAAATAATTCTAAATTAAATAATCTTCTTCATAATGAAAAACTATTGATAGGGGCGATGGTTTGCCTGTCGCTCGCAGTGTTACAAAAGCTGCAAAAACAAGTAATTGAAGAGCGCGAAGACATAGTCGCAGGCTCTGAAATTATTAGCCAAGGCCGTACGCCCGACGAGTCTGACGGCAAGAAAGGCGACTACTTCATCAATACACTTACCAGCGAACTTTATGGGCCTAAAAACCGATGCTGGGTGGGGAGCTCCCATACGTTTCGGTAGTAGCAACACAGCAGAGGCCAAAAATACTTTCTGGGGCAGGGGCACCTTCGCCTCGTACTGGTAGCGAAGGCGATTGGTATATCGACCTTAGTACGCGTACCCTCTACGGCCCTAAAGCCAATAACCAATGGGGCAGTGGCATAGTGTTGGGCGGCAATCCTAACAATGGTTCTAACCAAGACCCCGATGAGTCCCTACCCGATTTCCATATCAGCAAAATTGGGCAACCTACCCTCTTAGTATGGTCAAACCCTAAAACTGTCGAGGTGAATATGAACGCCAATAACCAACTCAAATTGGTTGAGGGTAATCGGTAGAGAGGCTTTTTGCTCAAAAAAACGCTCTTTAGAAAAAAATTACCATTGGCGATAAAGTACAACTAATCGAAAAACCAAGCTTTTTGAAAAACAACTTCGCTCTCAAAGACATTATCTTCACTGCCGATAGCGAACTCGAACATATAGGCGTAGAAGCCTTTACAAAGTGCAATGCACTCAAAAACTATAGGTCTACCTTCACGCCTTACCCTTATTGATAAATACGCTTTTTCTTAGCTGCAAGTCGCTCGAAACGGTAGTAGTCCCCGGCTCTTGCAGAGCGTATTCTTTCTGAAGCCTTCAAAGAGTGCGAAAACCTCAAAAAACGTTACCCTTAATGAGGGCGTTAAATTGGTGGATAACTTAGTGTTTGAAAAAAATGCTTCTCACTTACTAAGATTACCTTCCCTGCTTCTTTAACCGGTTTAGGCGAATTGCTCTTCAACGAAACCACTCAAAAGATAAGCGTTACTTTCCTTGGGGCGGTTCCTCAAACTAATGACGACGCCAATCCTTTCGCAGGGGCTACTATCGAGCATATCTATGTGCCTTCACAGCACCTACAAGCCTACCGCGATAAGTTCACCGACTACGCCGATATTATACAAGCTATCCAATAAAAAAAGTATAATTCTAAATGAAAAATATAATTATCAGCTTGTGCGCGCTTTTGGCGTTCAGCACGGTGGGCTGTGTCAAACAGACCATTGAGCGCGTCAAAAGTAAAAAAGAGCCAGTGTCATACACCTCAAAGATTATCCTCCTTCTATTGATGAGGGCAACATAGGCGACTATTATATAGATAGAAAAAAACAGGCTTGCTCTATGGCCCTAAAACCGATGAGCGCGGCTGGGGCAATACGCCTATTCGTTTAGTATCCGAAAAAGGCATCAACCCCAATACCATTCGCTCTGGCAAGGGTGCTCCCTGATTTAACTATTGGCAATGAAGGCGACCTGTATTTAGATACCCAAAACCAAAAACTCTACGGGCCTAAGAAGAACAACAGCTGGGGCGTGGCCTACACTTTGGGCGATAACAACCCTTGGCATAACAATCAGCTTTCTAACTACAAGCTCTCCGACGACCGCAAAACGCTATTAGCGTGGCTCAATCCTCAAACGGTGCATATTGATATGCGCGCCGATGTAGAGCTCAGCCGTATTACCGCCATTCAAGAGAAAGCCTTTGGTTATCAATTTGGTGCAGGCGGGCACGAGGGCGTTTTTACTTCCGACCCTTATGCCGTTAAGACTATCATTCTACCTGCTACCGTTACCGAGATAGGCAAAAGTGCTTTCGAGGGGCTTTATCACCTCGAGATGCTCACCCTACCACGCGGACTTACCAAAATCCCTCGCAGTATGTGCAATGGCTGCGAACGCCTTAGTATTGTCAATTTTTGAAGAGGGTATTACCGAGATAGAAGACTTTGCTTTTGCGCGTACTAAGATAGAAAAAAACTCACCATTCCGCGCTCTGTCAAAGAGATTAAGGGCTATGCATTTGCTTTTTGCGACAATCTCGATGAGCTCAAACTCCAAGAGGGATTAAAGAAGATAGCGGCACAAGCCTTTTTAGGTTGCGAAAAAGCTAAAGGTTATTGATATACCTGAGAGTGTTACCAGCATAGGTAGTATAGGCGATTTTTTTCTTTCAGCTATTGTCCTGTCGAAACAGTTGTGCTACACTCGCGTACTATCCCTAAGTTCAGCAGTGTTGAGATATCCTTTAGGCGTACCCTCAAGAATGTGTACGTGCCCGATGAAAGTTTAGAGTTGTACAAAAAATCTGACTGGGCAGACGATGCTTTCAAAGCCAAAATCAAACCAATGTCTCAAAGACACTAATCAATCTGACAAAATGAGCAAAATATATTATTTCCTAATATTGCTTTCGCTTGGCTTAGTAGCTTGCGATAAGCAAAAAGAAGACCCTAATCCCGAATTGCCTGCCCCTCCTAAGCCAGAAGCGTCTGTTTCTCCCTTAGTAGGCGAATGGCGTTTGGTGAAGTTAGAAGAAAATGGTTACGAAACTAAAATAGAGAACTGTAGCCGTAAGAGTAGCTTAGTGTTTGGGGCAGACCAAACCGCTACCCGCACCACCTATCAGTATACCCCCCCAATACCGACCCTAATGATGCTAAAGACGCTTGCAACTATGTAGTAGAAGCTAAAACCTACACTACTACCTTGCAGCAGTTAGTACTACAGTCTGTTGGCAAGGCTACTGATACCGAGGCGTATACCTGTAGCCTGACCACCGATACTCTAGTAATGGCGTATACCAATAGGGCAGGGAGGGGTGCAGACAGCTACCTACCATAAGAACTACCAGTATGACCCTGCTAAAGAAATCATCGGCACTTGGTATATTCACAGCCTTTGGCGCAATGACATTTATAATTATGACAAAGATTTAACCGATTTTTCGGGTTGTCGTTCGCAACAAAAGGTAGTGATTACCAAAGACTCTATCACTATGTATCAGTATCGCTATACTAAGAACAAATGCCGCGAAACCGTCTACAAAGGTGCTTACGAAATATCTGCTGGCTTGGGTATCATAAAGGTACGCAACAAGATAAGAGGGAAGGTAAACGTAGGCTTGCGCGAGTTTAGGCTCGGCAATGGTACGCTCGAGTTTTGGGGGCTTTGTAAATGGCTTAGCAGGCGACTACGAAAAATGAGTTTTACCGCAAAGAAAAAAACATTCTAATGAGGCGCTCCATCCTACATAATATCGCTATCGTCTCGGTGCTGCTCTTCTCGGTAGTAACCGCTGCACAGCCTACTAAAACCGACAAGGTTATCGACCTTGAGGAGGTGGTAGTCTCGGGGCAAATAGAACCCCAGTCGGTCAAAAAAAGTCGGTCAAGAATGTGCAGGTCATCACCAAAGAGCAGATAAAAGGCGTCAGGGGCTACCCATTTAGGGCGAGGTGCTAAATCGGTATGTAAACCTCAATATCCTCCCCGATGAGGGCAGTGGCAAAGCAGAAGATTTCCCTCTATGGCTTAGGGGCTAACTACTTCAAGGTGTTTGTAGATAATGTGCCGCTGGTAAGCGAAGACGGCTTAGGGGTCAATACCGACCTTTCGCAGATAAACGTAGATGATATTGAGCGCATAGAGATAGTCGAAGGGGCGATGGGCGTAACCCACGGTGCCAATGCGGTAACCGGTATTATGAACATCATCACCAAGAAAAAGCAACCAATAAGTGGGATATTACCTACTCGCTTCAGGAGGAAACCCTCTCGCGCGAGTACAATTTTCTAAATAAAGGCAAACATTATCTCAACTTTCGAGCTGCTACCAATCTCTCTAAGCGTTGGTTTTGCTTCTGTGGGTATGAATCGCAATAACTTCAATGGCTTTTGGGGGTAAGTACAAAGGCAAAAACTACTTGGGTACAGATGGGCTCAGGGGCTTTGAGCGCCAGCCTTATTTTCTGTATCAAACCAATGTGATGACTACCTATCAGGGCGATAGCTATAAGCTCATTTATCGCTTTGAGTATATGCGCGACCAGTACAACACTTACGACCGTACTGCCGAGCGCACCTATAGTCCTCGTTATGGCGATTACACTTTTGGCAATGACCAGCGCGATTACTATTCGCGTCAGAATCACCAGCTTAACCTCAGTGGGTCACTTAGCGAGCTAAAGTACAACCTTACCGCTTCTTATCAGTATCAAGAGCGCGCTACCGAAACCTTCCGCTACCTTATTGATTATCATCACGAAATCAATAATGAAAAAAAGGCGCAACCAGTCTATGGATGTGTTTTTACTCATCGGGCTACCTCAGTGGGGCTTTGGCTGAAGAGATACCAATGGCAAGTAGGCTATGAGGCTGTGCGCAATCAGGGCTATGCTATCATCCGCGACGAAGGTTCTACCGAAAAGTTCGTAGATAAAGCCATCGATAATTACGACCTCTATGCTTCCGTAGAAGCCAATATCACCAAAAAGTTTTCTATCCGTCCAGGCGCACGCTACTCTATACAGCGTTTGTTCAATAACCAATACGCCTATTCCTTGGGCGCGCGCTATCTGTTGCCTGCCAATGTCGAGCTACGCGCTTCAGTAGGGCAAGCCTATCGCACGCCTAACTTTCAAGAGTTGTATGTGCGCAATGTCTTTATAGGGCATATCTTTTTGGGCAATGAAAAACTTAGTGCCTGAGCACAGTTTCTCTACAGAGTTCAATGCCAAAAAGGTCTTTACTTTTGGCACTGATGCCGCTACCCAGCTCACCAGCAACTTAGCCTTTAGCCACAATCGTATATACGATAAGATAGATAATATATTGTTAGAATTGCAAGGCGGTATGCCACACACTCAGTACCTCAATGTCAGCCGTTTTCTTAATAACAATATTATCACCACACATAGGTTTGTGTGGAACAATCTGGGGCTTACCTTAGGCGGGGCTTTTGTCTGGGTATCGCAGACAGATGATGTGTCAAAGATAAAGAAAGACGATCGTTTTCTGTTGAATATCAATGCCAATGCAGGGCTTGCCTATCAGTTGTTCAAAAACGAATACCGTGCTTACAGCCAATTATAAGTTCGTAGGCAAGTCGCAAATGTGGATGGCTACTACCGATGGGGCAGCACTGGGCACCTTATCGCCTTATGGCTGGGTCGATGCTTCAGTGCAACAATCGTTTTGGCAAAAGCGCATCGACTTTGTTTTAGGTTGCCGCAATGTGCTAAACGTAATCAATACTACCCTTACTCAAACATCGTTATTGGGTATAACCACCGAGCGCAATTACCCTATTGCCAACGGACGTATGTTTTTATTTGAAACTCTCTTATAATCTGAATATTAAATATTAAATATCTTACTATCTATATGAAAAAAATAATTCTATCACTCAGTATTGCAGCCTTTATGTTCGGGGGCTTGCCAAAAAGAATCAGAACCTGAAAAGAAACTGCCAGAGGGCGGAGGCACTCAAACTAACACTACCGAACAAGGTACAGCCTCAGGTACTCTTAGCGTAAAACCGCTAACCCCTATCACAGTACAACCTGAGGTAGGAGGCCCTAATCAGCCTAACCAAGTATACATCGACCTTTCTACCGGAAAGACTACCGTAATAAAACGCGACACTTGGCACTTAGCTTTCTATTGTGGTGATGACGATTTTAGAGTGCTCATCAACCCCTGCTATTGCAATGTCAGCATTAGAGCAAGAAACTACCGATATAAATAAAAAGGGTAGAAGAGGATAAAAACCATACTGCTCAATACCGACCCTACCAACCCATCGCCTAACCACCTTGTTAGCCGTAGATTGATAGACGACCCTCGCGGTTATTTAGCTCCGCGCAATAACGAACCTGGTTCTGGTACAGCTATCGCTGGTGTTTCAGCTAAAGATGAAGAGAACAAAGTATACCTACTTAGTATGGGCTTTGCTATCAGCGATAAAAACTCCTGTAAAAGGAAGCGTAAATATATTAGGAGCGCATAAAGGTTGGGGCAAAATACGTGTGCTACGCGAAAAACGGAAAGTATAAAGTGATGTTTGTGCCACGTACAGCTGCTACTGCTCCTGCTGCTGTTAAGACCTTTACAGTAGCTAAAAAAACGCTGCCTATAATTTTGTGTATCTAAACCTCGAATCAGGACAAATGGTGCAAGTAGAGCCTAAGAAAAAAACGATTGGGATTTGTGCTATACTGCTGCGGTAGCTTGGATTACTAACAAAGATTACGATGCGCGAAGCAATGTAACCCTTTACCCCGACCTGATAATCAATAATATACACGGAGGCACTAAAGTAGCGCATACTAAACAGTTTGAGACTACTGAAAAAGGCGTATGAAGCCTATCAGAAAATTCCTTTAAACATATTTTTGGGATACCACTGTCAAAGGGGCTAATTTCGATGCTAATAGCTATAACCGTTTGAGGCTTAGGCAAATCGTGGAGAGACCTACCTAATGGGGGTACTATCCGTCCGTATTGGTATGTGGTTAGAGACGGAGAAGGCAATCACTTCAAACTCATAGTCAGAACAATGAAAAAACGATGCGGGCGAGAGAGGCTATCCTACCATCGAGTATCAATATGTACCCAAACAGTAATTGACAAAAGAGCCGATTTGGATATAGCTTGAGCGAACGATGAGCGAAGGATAAGCGAACAATAACCGAATGAATCGCCCTCTAACGACTAGCGACTAGCGACTAACAACTAACGACTAACGACTAACGACTAACAAACTAACGACTAAAAAAAGTGTTTAAAAAGAATATTTTACTAATTTTGTGCTTTGCTTGGGCTATAGGGGCTACAGGCACAAGAGTATTGGAAAGCAAGTGGGCTTAAGCAGTCGCAGTGCCGAAGCCGCTACAGCGCACCACCAAGAGTACACCCTCAATAAGAAAGCCTTTGCCAATGCGCTACATAGTGCTACGGCACGTGGCAATACCGCTGAGGTAGTAATCAAACTCCCTAATGCTAAGGGCGAACTCGAGGTCTTTCCGCGTGCGAAAAACCAGTGTCCTATCTGACGAGTTGGCAGAGCGCTACCCACAGATAGAGACTTATGCGGGCTACTCGCTTTCCCAACCCGATAAAGAGGTAGCCTTTACGTGGTCGCCTGAGGTAGGGCTTTCAGCTATGTTCGATGACAATAACGAATACGCTTTCGTACAGCCTACTAACCGCAGTGGGGTGAAGCATATGGCCTACCAGCGTAGTGCTTCGGTGAGCAAATGACTTTTGATTGTGGTACAATGGCAAAAGTCAAAGCAGCCGCAGTTACTCCTGCTTCACTTACCCAGCGTACTACCGGCAACCTTTTTGCTACAGAGCCTACCCTGCGCACCATACGTATAGCTATTGCTGCTACCAGCGATTACACCTTGCGTTTTGGTAGCCCAGAGCGCGCCCTTGCCGCTATTGTTTCTACCATACAGCGCACCAATCAGGTGTATCGTACCCAGATGTCTATCCAATTCCAATTGGTAACAGGGGTAGAAACTATTATCAATAACAGAAAAGACGACCCTTTCCGCAATAATATGCGTGCCGAAACGTGGAATGGCGACCCCCTACAGAAGTTTTTAGACGAGAAAGTAGGTGATGCTAATTATGATGTGGGACACGTATTTCACCATACTAAAGCAGCCTAATGGCAATGCCGGTTGTATAGGGTGTATATGCGAAAAAAAGGCGAAAAAGGACGTGCTTTCTCAGCAGGCGACCTCTCTAACAGTGTAGAAAAAGATGTGTTTGACATCGATTTCTTCTGCCACGAGCTTGGGCACCAAATGGGGCTAACCACGTGCATAACCTCAATAACGAAAACACAGGCGCACAAGTAGAACCCGGTAGTGGCTCTACCATTATGGGCTATGCGGGTATATCGGGGCTAATAACGTGCAAAAGGCGTTCAGACCCTTATTTTCAATCACGTAAGCGTAGAGCAGATGATGAAGCACATCACAGCAGCTACTTGTCCGGTCAAAGCACCTATTGCCAATTCAGTGCCCGTAATAGGCGAGCTCAACGATTATACTATTCCGCGCAGTACTGCCTATCATTTAGTAGGTACTGCTACCGACCCCGATGGCGATACGCTCTATTATATGTGGGAGCAACATAATAGCCCCAACCTGGCCGCATCACAGTTACTTCCGATAACTTTGCCGATAATCTAACGGAAGGGCCTATAGCTCGTTCGCTAAAACCCGAGTCGTTCTAATGAGCGCTACATCCCCGTCTTTCTCAGATATTAGAAGGAAGTTAAGCGAGCGCAATCCAGGCCCTACTTCCACTTGGGAAACGGTTAGCAGCGTGAAGCGCACCCTCAAATGGGCATTTGTAGTAATGGATAAGAGCCTCGGTAGGCGAGACGACCGCGAAACAGATGTAAGCACCGGCAATACCGTGTATGCAGGAGTGAAGATAAATGTAACGAATAATGCAGGGCCCTTTCGAGGTAACTTCACAAGCCAGAAAGACGTATTGGTTTGTAGGCAAAACCTGTACTATTACTTGGAATGTAGCCGATACCGATAAACAGGAAGTGAATACCCAGCGAGTAAACATTCTTTTTGCTCTCGACGGACAGACTTTCACCCATACTCTTGCGTCTAATATTCCTAATAATGGTAGCTATACCTTTACCGCTACTGCCGGCCTTACTACCTCTAATGGGCGCTTTATGATTCGCCCTGTCGATAATATCTATTTGGCGGTCAATCTCGGCAAGATAATAGTAAAGACTGATGGCGATATTGATGGCGATGGCATAGTCGATAGTCTTGATAACTGTATAGAAACCCCTAACCCGACCAAGCCGACCCCGACCAAGACGGTATAGGCGATGTGTGCGATGAGGATATAGACGGCGATAGCGTAAATAATGCTACCGATAACTGTGCGCGCATACCAAATACGAATCAGAAAGATACCGATAAAGACGGCAAAGGCGATGCCTGCGATGACGATGCTGACGGCGATGGTATCCCCAATGCGTCCGACAACCGTCCATACCACGCTAACCCCGACCAAAAAGACTCTGACGGCGACGGCATAGGCGACATCTGTAGTGGCGACCGCGACCTCGATAAGATACTCGATGAAAAGGATAACTGCCCCGATATGGCCAACCCCGACCAGAAAGACCTCGATAAGGACGGTATAGGGTGATATTTGCGATGATGACCGCGATGGCGACGGTATCCCTAACGACCGCGATAACTGTCCTGATTACTCTAATCCCGACCAAGCCGATACCGACCACGATGGTATAGGAGACGCTTGCGACCCCGATATAGACAATGACGGTATTCCTAACGAGAAAGATAATTGTCCGTTTGTGAAGAACCCATCGCAAAAAGACCTCGACAAAGACGGTATAGGCGATGCCTGCGATGACGATGTTGATGGCGACGGGGTGCCTAACGATAAGGATAATTGCCCAGAAACCTACAACCCCGACCAAGCCGATACTGACCGAGATGGCATAGGCGATGCCTGCGATAACGATGCTGATGGCGATGGGGTGCCTAACGATAAAGATGACGAACATCAAACGGTCTTAATCCCTAATGCTTTCACCCCTAATGGCGATGGTGTAAAACGATACCTTTGTAATACATCGTATATCGTTCTACCCTAACAATGTGCTGCAGGTATTCACCCGTGAAGGACAATTAGTATACGAAGCACGTGGCTATCATAATCAATGGAAAGGCTTTAGGCTTAGACGGTCAGAAGTTGCCGCAAGGCTACTACTTCTATAAGTTTACGATTAAGAACAAACGCACCCAAGAGGGGTGGTTATTCATTAACTATTAATATACTTTTTGATGAAAAACTAATACTATCAGCTTTTGCTCTTGAGTGCTGCTATCGGCAGTGCTCAAGAGGCAAACTATATATTCTATAATCAGTTTCAGAATGTAGTAAACCCTGCGGCTATAGGGGCTGAAGGCAACCATACTATAGGTGCACACCTGCGCTACCAGTGGGCGAAAAGCGCTTCTTCCGATAGCCCTCAGCAGCAAACGCTCAACACTACCCACCGCCTGAGCAATCACGTAGCCATAGGGGGCATCGGTAGTGAGGAAAAGGTGTTTGTGCAGCACCAGACCGCTTTATTTGCCGATTTCGCTTATGCACTCCCTCTTACTGAAACTGACAACCTCTATTTGGGTATAAAAGCAGGAGGCAATCTCTTCAATATAGATAGTAGTCGCTTTAAAAACCTATAACGACCAGTACGACCCTTATTTGCAAGGCGTATCGGGTAGATTTCAACCTAATGTAGGGGTAGGGGCTTATTATCAGCAACCGCGCTTTCTACGTAGGGCTATCGGCTCCCAACTTATTGGCGTCAGACAAGACCAAAGTAGAGAATGAAGTAGTAACTTCAGTAGCCGAGCGCATCAGCTTCTATGCGCAGGCGGGCTATTTCTATCCCTCACCGCCGACTTTACGCTAAGTCCACGGGCGCAAGCGTATATCAATCAGCGGGCGACTATCAGCTCAACGCCTCAGCAGCTGTGCTCTACAGCGATTATGTAGAGGCTGCTTTGGGCTACCGCTCTGATAGTGCTGTCAATATCTGTGCGCTTTTCAAAGTACCTAAATATCATCTATCTGTAGGCTATGGTTTTGAAACCAATGTCGATAATAATGTAGGGGCAAGTGTGCGCAACTTTCACGAGTTTATGCTAAAAAGTATATTGGTAATTCCTTAAAAAGAAGAAGTGATGAAACGTTTATTATTCTGTAGCAGTGTTAGCGTTTTTCGGCGTGGCATTGCACCAAGCAGAGCGACCCAGAAGAGCCTAAGAAAAAGGAAGAGAAACCCTATTGTAGCAACTGCCTATAAGCTCAGCGATGATAAAGAAACCCTACTAAAGTGGCTCGATACAACTACTACTACCCTCGACCTCAGTACGCACCCTACCCTCAAACGGATTACGATTATAGGCAAAGAGGCGTTTAAAGAAACGCCTATAGTGAGTATCACCCTGCCCAATACAGTAGAGAAGATAGAAGAAGAAGCTTTTAAGGGTGTACATCGCTTACTACGGTTACCCTACCTAAGAATGCTAATTTTAGAACGATTGCTCTAGGCACTTTTGAAGGTTGCAAGCGCCTTACCCATATAGATATCCCCTGATTCGGTCAAAGAGATAGAGAAGTTTGCTTTTTGCCGATGCAGGACTTACAGAAGTAAAGTTGCCTAAAGGAACTTTTTGAAATCAAAGAGCAGGCTTTTTGCACGTAATCCCCAACTCAAAAGTATCACTCTGCCTAAAAACTATTTCGCATATTAGCACAGGGGCTTTTATGCAGACAGGGCTTCAGACGGTTACTCTTAACGGTACCGAGCCGCCCCGCCTTCTCTTTTCCTAAAGGCGATGTGCAACTGCAACGCAAGGGCGCACCTTTTCCCTTTTTGAAACTCTTGTTGATATTATAGTACCTCGCGAGGTCACCAATGCCTATCGGGTAGAGAAAGCCGATTGGGCTCCTTATAGGCGTTATATCAATAGGAAAATAGCTTTTACCCCTCTTCGATTAGAGAAGACAGAGGTAACAGTAAAGGTAGATGAAATACAAGTCTTTTCGATATACGGCAGCAAGCGCTACCAAATACGGCAGACTAAAGATAGCGAGGCAATAGCCATAGTCGGCACCCCCGACCAAGATGCTAATAACGTTACCCGCATAGCCGTAAAAGGGCTCAAAGAAGGCACTTTCACTTGCACTATCACTGATGTTATAAGCGATCAAGATGCGCAGCTAAAAGTAACAGTTATTAAAAAGTAAGTCTTGCACCTACTAACTGATAGCCTTCTAAGGTATACGAACTGCTAAATTGCCATTGGTATTTTTGGTTTTACTAAGGCATTGCCTTCAGTATAACGCTTAGTGATGCGTCTGTTAGCTATCGTCTTACCGGTAATGTAGCCTACAAATAGCGCTACAGGGTAATCCGAAGCCCAATGCACTTTGCTTTGCATCATCTCAAAACACATAAGCCCTAAGGCACTATAGCCTACGGGCTTTATCCATTTATAGTCAGGATAGTTTTCGGCAATAACGGTAATAGCAGACATAGCAGTAGTAAGATGTCCGGAGAACATCGCATCGTAGTGAGGGGTGTCTTCCTGATAGGCTTTGAAACTTGGAGCAAACGTCCAATAGCTGTGCCAACGACCCTCATTTACTGTTATAAACGGACCTCACGCCCTGTGAGTCGTTTAAAAAGGTTGTACAAATGCTCCTGATACTACAATACTCTCCAATACTTGCATAGCGGTACTCTTAGCGCGATAATCGCCAGTGATGAGTCCGTAGGTAGCCATTCCCCCACTGATAATGATAAAAGTAGTACCATTTCCGATGAAATACAATGCCGAATTGACATCAGCAGGTACAATCTTCAGAAAGCCCAACTTTTTATAAGTATGGGCTTCATTTAGTCCTAAACTTTCGCCAAAAACTTCTACTTTCTCTTATAAGCCAAGGGTCGGCAGGAATGATAGCTGCAGTAGCCCCAATGGCAGCTAATCCGTAAGGATAATTAGGCTTAGCGACTATCTCTACCGCCGATTTGCCTATATTGCGTGGTATCTTGTTAAAAAGGTCAACGAAACGCGGTTTTTGGTATATATAGGTTAGGTTATCATTGATTTTGTATTGCCTGCTCAATAAATCTACTTCAGATGGGTGCGAGCCTTGCAGCGCATTTGCAATACTATCTGATAGCGATTGTGGAATAGAGTCTTTTTCCTGTGCTATAGCAGTAGAGAGTACAGAGGAGCAGCGAGAGTAAAAGGTATTTCATTTATCTTTATCGAATTAAATCATTCAGAAAAACTATCGGTATCTTCATTGTTGTAAAATGAACGTATTTCTTCGGCATTTTCTTTCATTAGCGTTCTGATGAAGGCATCGTAAGTGGTCTTGCGGTCTTCTAAAAAACCGTTGAAGTACCGCTCGCTTACCTCCATACCATTAGCTTTCTCAATCTTTAGCAGTCGCTCGTATAGGGGGGCGATATGTACGTTAATCAGATGCTTGGGCAATGCCTTGCGGTACGATACATAGTGGGTGATTTCGTCTTTCTCATTTCTGATAATCTCAAAATTGGTAATCACCCAATAATACCTGCCGCTCTTCGATAGATTCTTGATAATAGCGTGAAAGTTGTTCTTCCCCTTTAGGTTCTCCCACAGTATTTTTAAACACCACCTTAGGCATATCGGGGTGGCGTATGAGGCTGTGAGGCTGATCGTACAGTTCAGCCTCAGTATAGCCCGATACTTCTTGAAAAGCAGCGTTGCTCGCCATAATATGTCCGTGCTTGTTAGTACGGCTCATCAGGGTGGCGCGCTTGTCCCATTTTCACCTCTTCATCAATAGGGATAGGACGCTTTATCGTTGGATTTTCTATCATTTTTATCTAATTTGTGTAACCAGTTGCGCATATCTACCTCTTTGGCGATAGCGGCGCGGAGTTCAGGTATTGCGATGCGCACTTGCTCCATAGTGTCGCGGTGGCGCAAGGTAACGGTATTGTCTTCTAAAGTCTGATGGTCGACCGTTACGCAGAAAGGCGTACCTACTGCATCTTGGCGACGATAACGTCTTCCCACCGCGTCTTTTTCGTCGTAAGCTACATTGAAATCGTATTTTTAGCTCGTTTACTATCTGTTCGGCTACTTCTGGCAGACCGTCTTTTTCAGCAGTGGCAATACGGCTACTTTGGTAGGCGCTAATACAAAAAGGCAAACGCAATACGGTGCGGGTGTCGCCCCTTCAAGGGTCTCTTCTTGTAGCGAATTAGAGAATACCGCCAAGAACATACGGTCTAAGCCGATAGAGGTTTCGAGCACGTAAGGGTGAAGCTTTGGTTATCTTCAGGGTCGAAGTACTGCATTTTCTTGCCTGAGTATTTCTCGTGGTTGCCAAGGTCGAAGTTAGTACGAGAGTGAATACCCTCTAACTCTTTGAAACCAAATGGGAAACGGAACTCTATATCGCAGGCAGCATCGGCGTAGTGCGCTAACTTTTCGTGTGGGTGATAACGGTAGTTTTCCTCGCCCATACCAAGCGATAAGTGCCATTTGAGGCGGGTTTCTTTCCAATACTCATACCACTGTTGTTGTGTACCTGGTTTGATGAAGAACTGCATTTCCATTTGCTCGAACTCGCGCATACGGAAGATGAACTGACGAGCTACTATCTCGTTGCGGAATGCCTTTCCGGTTTGGGCAATACCAAAAGGAATCTTCATACGTCCGGACTTTTGTACGTTCAGGAAGTTTACAAAAATACCCTGAGCGGTTTCGGGGCGTAGGTATAAGTCCATAGTAGCATCGGCAGAGGCGCCTATTTTAGTGCCGAACATTAGGTTGAACTGCTTTTTACATCTGTCCAGTTGCGCGAACCTGTTTCGGGGTCGGCTATTTCGAGTTCTTCGATGAGGGCTTTTACATCGGCAAGGTTTTCATTTTCGAGTGATTTGCCCTAAGCGGTGTAGTATTTCTTCGCCGCGTTGCTTGTATTCAAGCACTTTTGGGTTGGTAGTGACGAACTGCTCGCGGTCGAAAGCCTCACCGAAGCGTTTTTGAGCTTTGGCAATTTCTTTTTTTCAATCTTATCGTCTAATTTAGCTACGTAATCTTCAACGAGTACATCGGCACGGTAGCGTTTTTTTAGAGTCTTTATTGTCGATAAGTGGGTCGTTGAAAAGCATCTACGTGACCAGAAGCTTTCCAAGTGGTAGGGTGCATAAAGATAGCGGCATCGATACCTACTATATTTTCGTTCATTTGCACCATTGCTTTCCACCAGTATTCGCGGATATTTTTCTTGAGTTCAACTCCGTTTTGTCCGTAGTCATACACGGCGCTCAAACCGTCATAGATTTCGCTTGAAGGGAATATAAAGCCATATTCTTTTGGCGTGTGCAATTACTTTTTAAATAAATCTTCTGTTTTTGCCATATTTTTTTGTGAATTTTTATTAGTTGAGGGCAGCAAGCTGCTTATTAAAGGGGCAAAGGTACGAAATTATTGTCAATTGTCCATAGGGTTTTCAGGAGTTATTTTTACAGTTTCACCCTTTTTGTGTTCTTCAAGGGCTTTTATAATCTTATTTCCTGTTTCTTCTGAATAGGTTTTCATAGTATCTTCGAACTTAGAGACTTTAAAAAGTATTGTTTCTACATAATTATTAATGCTTCTATTTTTCTTTGGTAGATACTTTTTATATGCTCGTATAGTGCGGGGCTTATTCTCAGAGAAATGATTTTTCTTAAGGCAGTTGCTTCCATATTACTATTCTTTTTAGGCAAAGGTACGAAATTATTGGGAATTAGCAAAATTAGGTGTTAGGTTTTAGATTTTGGGGTGTTAGTGGGAGTAGGATGTTTTTCTGGTTTTTGAGCCATAATTAGTTGTTTATACTTCGGTAATCTTTCGCCCTATCCTTCGCTGTAAGTATATCCTTCCTATATCTGAGGTAAAGGGGAGATGAGTCGTAGTAGATTTTTTTCTAGGGAATTAGTAAATTGGCTAATTAGTTAATTATTCTTACCTTTGCCTCTTACATATGGCAGAGGGTGATGATATGTTTTCAGAAGAAAGTATTACCGCTGTAGAAAACAGCCCTTACGGAATATGTGCAAACGCTTTGTGAAGCAATACAAAAGAAAAAAATGCGACTACTGTTTATAACTCTATGGGTAAATTAGTAAAGACCCTCAATAAAATCAATGATAAATACGGACTCATAGAGACTATGGAGCGCGAGGAGCTTTGCGAGTGGATGAATGCCATTATCCGCAAAACGGGATTGGAATTAGCAGATAATGTAGATATCACCGATGAATATCGCGAGTGGTAAAAGTATAGAAAAACAAGGTATTGCCTTACTCAATTGAGCTTAATTTTTAAAAATAATTGTATTATGAAATGGAACTATTTATGGATATTTTTTTGTATTGTTTTTGTTTGTGAGGTTCAAGGACAAAAATAATTGGTATAGTAACTATAATTATATAGAATCATTTAATGAAGGGGTAGCTATCGTTAGGAAAAAAACAATAAGTGTGCAGTGGTAGATTTTTAAAGGTAAAGAAATTATCCCTCTCGAATATGATGAAATCAAACGTATTGATAGAAAAATTTTTTTAAGGTGAGAAAGAATAGTCGATATGGTTTGTTTGACAAAGAAGGAAAAACTGCTTATTGATGTAAATTATGAAGATGTGGGGATTTTTGTAGATGGACTCGCAACAGTTAAACGCAATGGCAAATATGGTATGATTAATGAGAGTAAGAACAATGTAGTTCCTTTTTCAGTATGATTATATTGATAAACTAAGTGAAGGACTTATTCTCTTCAAAAAGAATTATAAATATGGCTACCTAAATAAAAAAGGTAAGGAGATAATCCCTCCTATATATGATCGTGCTACACCTTTTTAAATTACGCTGTGCGATTGTTACTATTAATAATTGTGAGTTTAAGATTGAGAAAAAAGGCTGGTAATTTTGTTAGAATAAAAATAGTATGAAAAATAGCCTTTTAGCTTTTGTGGAATTTTCTAATTGGCAAATTGGCTAATTAGTTAATTATTCTTACCTTTGCCACTTATGTTAAGATGCTTGATTTTGTAAAAATTAGAAGTTATATGGGAGCCGTAGCAACAAATTATAAGGAACAAATAGAGAAACTAAAGGGAAGGGGGATGTGCTTTGATAATTGGGAAGAGGATAAAATAAAAGATGTGCTTTTTGGATATAGGATACTACAGATTAGGATTTTATTGTTGTCCTTTTTTTGTTGATGAAGAACATAACTTAGCTTCTGGCACAAAATTTTCTGATATAGTAGCCCTTTACTACTTAGATGTAGATTTACGAAATATTTTTGATGAGGTATATTAGTCGGATTGAAATAAATTTTAGAACTAAACTAATCTATTATGTCTCAAATAAGTACAAAGCCTCCTTTCTGGTTTGTAGATAGTAATGTGGTTAGTAGTGTTTTTATTAGGGAATTAGATAAATATTATAATTGTGATTTTATTGACAGAAATAAGCCCATAAAAGCACATCACGAAAAAAATATTATAAAATTAAAGATAGAGAAGGGCTATATAAGATAGGTTTTTGTAATAGATATGAAGAAGGTAAATATGCTCCTGCTTGGAAAAACCTTAGAGTTCTTTTTCTTTTGGTACTATCTTAAAAATATACAGGAACTTAATAGATAATGAAATAAAAGAAAGGATTTCTAGACTTTATGAAGTTAAAGATGTTGTTAAATTTGTTAACTTTATGGAGACTATCGTTTTAATTAGAAATACTTGTGCTCATTCGGGAGTCTTATTTGACTTTAAAACTCCTAAAGGTATATCAGCTATTCCAGCTATTACTTTTGAAAAATAGAGATAGACATTCGTTAGCTTCTTGTATAAAAAGTTATCTCATATATGTTAGGGCAAATCTCTAGTAACAGAAGAGATGAAATGAACAGTGCTATAAGAGATACCTTTGTAAATATAAAGAAAAATCAGGTTGTTACCAAAAATCATACAAAAATAAAATGAAAAATAATCATTTAATTTTTGTAAGAATAAAAAAAGATGTATTTTTGCATCAGAATATAGTGCCCCTGCCTGTTATAACACAGTGCCCTGCACTTAAAAATAATATTAATAATGCTCAGGTTCTCCTGAGCATTTGCTTTATAAAAATATAGCCTTTTAGCTTTTGTGAAATTTTTCTAATTGGCAAATTGGCTAATTAGTTAATTATTCTTACCTTTGCCAAAAACTTTAATAATATACAATGACTTCAAGGCGTGACTTTCTCAAATATATAGGTTTTAGTACGGCAACAGCGGCGTTGGCGGCTTGCGAAGGTCCCGTGCATAAGTCTATACCTTACCTTGTGCAGCCTGAGGAGATTGTGCCCAGCCAAGCTAATTATTACGCCACTTGTATAGCCGATGGGTTCGACTTTGCTAGCGTATTGGTCAAAAACCCTCGAGGGACGACCTATCCTTATAGAGCCCTAACCCCGATGCCCGTTGCGGTAAGGTAGTAAATGCCCGCATATTGGCATCGCTGCTCAGCTTGTATGACAGTAATAGAGAAATACCCCAACAAAAGGCGGTTAAATGGGAACTATTAGACCGCGATACTCGCGCGGCTTTAGCTAAAGCCAAAGCAGAAGGGAAACAGATAGTGCTTCTTTCGCAGACTTTAGCAAGTCCGTCCGCCTATGCGCTTATCGATGAACTTAAAGCTGAATATCCTACTTTTCAGCTTATAGAATACGACACGATATCGGAAGATGCGACTCTTTTTGCCTTTGAGCATCAGTACGGACGGCGAGCTATGCCCGATTACGATTTCAGCAAAGCAAAGCTCATCGTTTCGTTTGCGGCTGATTTTTGGGCGACTGGAACGGAGGGGGGCTATGCCGACAGCTATGCCCAAGGGCGTATTCCTACAAAAACAGGGGGTATGTCGCGCCATATACAGTTAGAGAGTAACCTCAGCCCTAACAGGGGCTAATGCCGATGAGCGCATCGCTTTGCCGCCAGCCCTATTGCAGCGGGCTTTTTGCACAGTTTTACAACTTCTGCAAGGGTTATCCTCTAAAAAGACAAGACGCTGCCGCCTGTCCTTACCGAGCGTATCATCGCTCTTGCTAAAGAAGTGCGACAAGCAGGCAGTGAGGCTCTTATCGTTACCGGTATCGACCTGATGCACGTACCGCTCTTGGCTTTTTGAACTCAATGAGCAGTTGCAGAGTGCCGCCTTTGGATTGCGTACGCCTCGCCTAACTCGTCAAGGAAAGAGTGCTATGCTACGCAACCTTATAGAGGATATGCAAGAGGGGCAAAAGTAGGGGTGCTCTTCATTAATAATCTGAATCCGCTGTACAGTTTGGCTAAAGCTGATGGTTTTGCCGAGGGACTGGCTAAAGTGCCTTTTTCGGTATCGTTTGCGCTTAGGGCGGACGAAACAGCCCTAAAAACTACCTACATAGCCCCCCAACCGCACTACTTAGAGGCGTGGGGCGATGTACAGTTTAAATACGGACACTACGGACTGATGCAGCCTTGTATCCGTCCGCTCTTCAATACGCGTCAGTGGCAAGATTGCTTTTTGCAATGGCTGGGGCGCCCTCATACTTATTACGATTATATCAGAGCCTATTGGCAAGAGCATATTTTGGGCAATACTCCTTGGGAAGTAGCACTACAAAACGGTACTTTTTGTAAGAGAAGACGAGGTATTCACTCCTGTTCCGCCAATACTGACTAAGATGAGTTGTCAAGACCTTGCTTATCGTGCGCTTGCTTCGGCTAAGGCTACTACAGATTTTCAGCTAACGCTCTACCCCTCGACCGCTTTAGGGTGATGGACAGCAAGCCAATAACCCTTGGCTACAAGAATTGCCCGACCCTATCAGTCGCGCTACGTGGGATAACTACCTGACGATGCACCCTGCTGATGCTAAACGCCTCGGTATTGAGAATTGGCATACTGCCAATGGGGCACTCTGTGGGCATACCGCCAAAGTAACTGCCGACGGGGTGAGTGTGGTAGTACCTGTATACCTAATGGAAGGGCAGGCGCAGGGCAGTGTAGGGCTGGCTTTAGGGCTATGGACGTCAAGCAGGGCTACCCCCGAAATGCAGGTGGGCGTGAATGCTTTCGTGCTATACAGACTATACGAAAGAGGTAACCAAACGCAAGATGTTACTATCGAAAAGGTAGGGGGAACACACCTTTTGCCTGTATGCAGTTGCAGAACAGTTTAGAGGGGCGCGATAATGTGCTGAAAAGAGCTCACCTTGGCGCAATATCAGGCATTGCCGCCAGTGGTGCCTTTGCCCTCATCGCCTGCTAAAAAAAGAAGGACATCGTTTTAAACTCTCTATCGACCTTAATGCCTGCATAGGTTGCGGGGCTTGTGTAATAGCCTGCCACGCCGAGAACAACGTGCCGGTAGTAGGCAAAGAAGAGGTAAGCCGTTCGCGCGATATGCATTGGCTGCGCATAGACCGTTATTACTCTGAAGAAGACAAAGTAGGTTTTCAGCCAGTGATGTGTCAGCATTGCGAAAAAGCCCTTGCGAGACGGTTTTGTCCTGTAGGAGCTACTGTACACGGAGCGCAAGGGCAGAACCAAATGGCGTATAACCGCTGTGTAGGTACGCGCTATTGTGCGAATAACTGTCCGTATAAGGTGCGCCGCTTCAACTGGTTTGACTACAGTCAGAATCCTGCTTTTAATTATAATATGAATAGCGAAGTAGGGCGGATGCTGCTCAATCCTGATGTAACGGTGCGCACACGTGGGGTGATGGAGAAATGCTCACTCTGCATTCAGCGCACCCAAGAGGTAATACTGCGTGCCAAACGCGAGGGGCACCCTGTGGCAGCAGATGCTTTTAGCAGGGCAACGGCTTGTGCGGCAGCGTGTACTACAGGGGCTATCCGTTTTGGTGATGCTAATAACCCTGAAGACCCTATTGTGCCCCTGACTGCCAGTGACCGTATGTATCACTTATTAGAGCAGCTCGGCACGCAACCCAATGTAATATATCAAACCAAAATAAGAAATACTGATAAAACTAATGACGAAGCATAACCCTTATCATACTATCAGCAGTGAGGTGGCACGCCCTATAGAGGGCGCGCTAATGGGCAATGGTGGCTCGCTTTTTGCACTTGCCTCAGCCGCCGCCCTCTGGGGGTTCTGGTGTATGTGGCTAACCGTAAGAGGGTATAGGCGTATGGGGGCTCAACAAGACAGTAGGCTGGGCGTGGGACATCACTAACTTTGTGTGGTGGATAGGTATAGGGCACGCGGGTACGTTCATCTCGGCTATACTGCTGCTCTTTCGTCAGCAATGGCGCGTAGCTATCAATCGCTCTGCCGAAGCAATGACGATTTTTGCTGTTATACAAGCGGGTATCTTCCCCATACTGCATATGGGCAGGCCTTGGCTATTACATTTTACGCTGCCTATTCCTAACCAATACGGTTCGCTGTGGGATAATTTCAATTCGCCTCTGCTGTGGGATGTGTTTGCGATAGCAACCTACTTTTCGGTGTCGTTAGTTTTCTGGTGGGTAGGCTTGCTCCCCGACTTTGCGATGCTGCGCGACCGCGCTATCAAACCTTTTCAGAAGAAAAATATACAGCTTGCTCAGTTTTGGCTGGAGCGGGCGCGCTAAAGACTGGCAGCGTTTTGAGCAAAACCACCCTGCTCTTAGCGGGTATCGCTACGCCTTTGGTGCTATCGGTGCATACTATCGTTTCGTTTGACTTTTGCTACCTCGGTAGTGCCCGGTTGGCACGCCACTATCTTTCCGCCTTACTTTGTAGCAGGGGCTATCTTTTCGGGCTTTGCGATGGTGAGTTTGCTGCTGATTATATTGCGCAAAGTGTGCCATTTGCAGGCGTATATCACCCGCCAGCACTAGCCCCTAATGAACACTGTGATGCTTATAGCAGGTAGCCTTGTGGCGGTGGCTTACTTGACTGAAATATACACCGCTTGGCGCTCGGACAATGCGGCAGAGCAGTTCGTATTTCTGAATCGCGCAACAGGGCCTTATGCGTGGGCATTTGCGCTGATGCTCCTTTGCAATGTGTTACTGCCCCAGCTGTTATGGGTGAAACGACTTAGGGCATAGTATTGCCTTTACCGTTTTTGTTAGCATAGTGATATGTGTGGGGATGTGGTTTGAGCGTTTTGTGATTATCGTTACCTCTTTGCACCGCGACTACTTACCCTCATCTTGGACGATATTTTCGCCGACCTATGTAGATGTAGGGGTGTTTGTAGGCACGATAGGCTTTTTCTTAGTACTCTTTTTGCTCTACGCTCGCACCTTCCCGATGATTGCCCAAGCAGAGATTAAGCAAAATGTAATATTAGACAGCAAGCAGCCAGAGGGGACTCGCACTGCTGAAGAGCTTGTGACTGAGGTGAAGGCACTACGGGCGCAAGGCGTCGCTATTAAAGAGTGTATACCCCTTTGCGGTACATGGGCTTAACGAGGCGTTGGGGCATAAGCCCTCGCGCTTAGGCAAAAGCCACTTTTGTATACGGACTGTTAGGGTTTCCTTTTTGGGGCTTGGCTGGTCTATTACACTATGATAGCCGACTGGCCGCAAAACTTTGGCGGTAAGCCTAACGCTACTTTATGGCAAGGACTGCCCGCTTTTGTGCCTGTTATTTTTGAGCTGACGGTCTATTTTGCAGCTCACCTATTGGTGTTGAGTTTTCTATTCCGCAGTCGTCTGTACCCGACTAAAAAGGCAGAGAACCCTAAGCCAGAGAGTACTGATGATACGTTTGTGATAGCGTATGAGTCAGCCCCACAAGAAGATAAAAACGAAAAATGAAGTGTATAACCAAATATATAGGGCTTGTATTTTTAGGGCTGTTGCTTTTTGGCGTGTAGGGGATAAGCAAAAGCCTAATAGCGAGTTTGCGCCTGATATGTACGAAAGTGCTGCCTATAAAACCTATGCTACGCCCCCACTGACTCCGCCAGAACACACCGTGAAGCGCGGCAGTCTGCCCTATGCTTACCCCAATACCCTGAGGGCTATGAGCAGGCTAAGGCAAACCTACGCGCTGATGCCTCGCTAACAGTAGATGCCGTGCGAGGGAGAGCGCTGTATAATGTGTATTGCGCGCTTTGTCACGGTGAGCAAGGCGATGGCAAAGGCGTATTAGTACAGCGCGGTAAGGTGTTTGGCGTGCCTCAGTTTGCAGGTCGCGACTTTACCGAAGGGAGTATTTACCACGTGCTTTACTACGGGCGTAATGCTATGCCTGCCTTTTGCTACACAGCTGACAGAAGAAGAACGATGGCAGATAGTGAAACAAGTGTTGCTTAAAGACGAAATACAAAAGACGAAAGACGAGTAAATTGAAAAAGAGTTTGATAATAATAACAGTGGTATTGGCTTTTTAGGGGGCTGTTATGCCTTATTCGCCTATCTGATGCAAATAGGGGTGAATGAGGGGGTATGAGCCTGTGCAGCCAATACACTTTTCGCATAAGATACACGCGGGCGACAATCAGATAGATTGCCAATACTGCCATTCGGGGCTCGCTCGTCGGCTATGGCTGCCGTCCCCTCGCTGAATGTGTGTATGGGTTGCCATAAAACGATAAGCGAGTATGAGGGAGAGGAAGACCTTGCACAAGGTTATACCAAAGCCTTCTACACTGCCGAAATAAAGAAACTATACACCGCTGCAGGCTGGGACGAACAACAATTTAAGTACACCGGTAAGCCACAGGGAGTACAATGGGTGCGCATACATAAGCTACCCGATTTTACGTATTTCAATCACTCACAACACGTAAAAGTGGCAGGGTTAGACTGCCAACAATGTCACGGTGAGGTGCCTAAAATGGAGGTTATGCGACAGCACGCTCCCTCACTATGGGTTGGTGCATAGAGTGTCATCGCACGCACAAAGTCAGCACCGAGTGTGCTAAATGTCATTATTAACCTTAACCCTCTTTGTTTTGCTTTTTGATGATATACGTTCGGTATTGCAGCCTCGCTACTGTTTGCATTGCGGGGTGCCGCTGTTGAGCGCATCAGTCGTATCTATGCCTTAATTGCACAGCACATTTAGAAGAGACCTCTTTTCATTTGTCGCCTGACAACCCCTTATGGCAAACGTTGAGGCATCGTTGCCCTATAGAGGGAGCTACCTCATTATTTTTCTTTGGGAAACGCAATGTGGCACAGGATTTGATACATAATTTGAAGTACAAAGGTAAGCAAGAAATAGGTGAATGGCTTGGCAAATGGCTCGGTAGCTATATAGCGACTGCCGCCCCATTTTCTTCAGCAGAAGTAGTGCTACCAGTGCTGCTACACCCACGCAAATTGCGTCGGCGAGGTTATAACCAAGTGGCGCGCTTTTGGGCAGAGTTTAGCCCGCGCTATGCAGATAGCCTACACAGATGATTTGCTGATAAAAACCGATGCCGTCGGTACCCAAACGCGGAAGTTTGTATGGAAGCGTTTCAACGAAAATGACCATATTTTCGCCCTCCGCAATCCTGAACGATGGATAGGCAAGCACCTGCTGTTAGTAGATGATGTAATTACTACAGGGTCTACCCTTGAGCGCTGTTACACCGCCCTGAGCAGCATACCAGAGGTGAAAATAAGTATAGCCTCAATAGCCTGTGCGGTCATCAAATAAGGGAAAGTAACTAATTGTAAATTAATAAATAATTTAAATAAATATCGTATGAAAAACACATTGAAACTAATGGCTGTAGCATTCGCTATGTTTGCTTTCAGCACCAACGCTACTGCTGCTACTGTTAAAGCAGCTGAAATGAACCAAAGCGTAGTACTTGACCAAGACGGCAACGCTAATGCTAAGGTAGAAAAAAAGCTGACCAAGATGGCGGCAAAAAGAATGTAAAAAGACGGTAAAAAATCTTGCTGTAAAAAGACGCTAAAGGAGATAAAAAAATCTTATGACAAAAAAGACGGTATGAAATCTTGCGACAAAAAGATGGTATGAAATCTTGCGACAAAAAGATGGTATGAAAATCTTGCGACAAAAAAGATGGTATGGAAAATCTTGCGACAAAAAAAGACGGTATGAAATCTTGCTGCAAAAAGGTGGAGAAAAACCAGCTGACAAAGACGCTAAATAATCTTTTTGTAGTCGCTAAAAATATTATTCTGAATTACACCGAGAAAAACCTTAGCCCTTTATACTGCTGAGGTTTTCTTTTCACATATTAGCTACACACCTTTTGCTGATGAAAATATCTTTATATACACTCTTGTTTGTTATAGGCTCGCTGCTTAGCAGTTGCGGGGGCGATACCCTACCCAAAACCTAAAGGAGGGTTGCGGTTAGACTACACGCCTGCTGTTTATGCACCTGTTACCCAACTGCCTAACTGTCCGTTTAACTTTGAAGCTAATAGCTTGTCGGAAGTGAAATATCAGGCACACGATTGCGATATAAACATAGAGTACCCCGCGATGCACGCTACTATCTACCTGACTTATAAGCCCGTAGAAGGCAACCTGAAAAACTGCTGAAAGATGCCCAAAAAGTTTACCTACGAGCACACCATTAAAGCCGATAATATAGCTTCTACCGTTTTTTTGCTAATGATAGTACCCACGTGTACGGTATGTTTTACCAAGTGTATGGCAATGCTGCTTCGCAATCGCAGTTTTACGCAACTGACAGTCTGCGACACTTTTATTTCGGGTTCTATCTACTTTAAGGCAGTGCCGAACTACGATTCTATACAGCCAGCTAGTGCTTATATAGAAAAGGATATTCGCAAAATAATGGAATCGCTACAGTGGAAATAAAAATGTGGGCAAAAATATTGTGCAGTTAAAAAAATATTGGCGTAACTTTGCCCTTATAATATTAAATGAATTATGAGTTTACAAACTAAGGTAATGGACGCTCTGAAAGAAGCAATGAAAGCTAAAGATACCATTGCATTAGAATCATTAAGAGCTATTAAATCGGCTATACTGCTAGCTAAAACCGAAGCAGGAGCCGCTGCTGAACTAGCAGAAGAAGAGGAGCTAAAACTCCTTCAGAAATTAGTAAAACAACGCAAAGATAGTGCTGCCCTCTATGCACAGCAAGGAAGAAACGATTTGGCTGAACCCGAATTGGCACAAGTGGCAGTAATAGAAAAATTCTTGCCTAAACAACTGTCGGAAGCAGAAGTGACAGAAGCCGTGAAAGCTATTATAGCTGAAGTAGGGGCGACCTCTGCCAAAGATATGGGCAAAAGTAATGGGAGTAGCTACTAAGCAATTAGCGGGCAAAACCGATGGGAAAGTAATTTCGGCTATAGTAAAAATCGCTATTGGCTTAAGCATAACAGAAAAATTGGCTGCATAGTTCAACTGGATAGAATATCAGATTCCGGTTCTGACGATAGAGGTTCGAATCCCTTTGCGGTCACAACAAAAAGCAGATGATACTTTATTAGAAAAAGTATCAGCTGCTTTCTACCTAATCATCAACATCTATACATCTTGAGGTACTTCCTGTTATACATATCGCTCTTCTTATCGCTAATAGCTTGTGATTCAGCTGAAAAAGAAAGCTGTTATCACCCCTTTCACCTTTCCTGAAGACACGGCTGTTATCTATCATATTAATGACAAAGACAATTTTTTTAAGTGTTATCGCTAACAATTCGTTTTGGAAGCAACATAACCCTCATTCTTTCCGTTTGCACGAGGTGAAGATACTCAATACCCTTCCTACTGATGAAAATCTGTGGGTGGCTTTTTCGGCTGATGATCATTTCTTTGCTGTAACGCCCCATATAACCAATGACAGCCTTAGTATCTGGAAAAAAGCGAATGATAAAGTGCAAAAGCAAGCCCAATTTGGCAAGGAATGGTTTTTACACCCTACAGGGCAATTACCTCATTATAGGCGATACAGACAAAGTGGGTAGCTATGCCCAGCCCAAAGATAAACCCTTACCACTCGTCAGCAGGATTTAGAAGCCTTGCAAAAACTCAGCAATACCGAGTGTGCTGCCAGTATTTTTCTTTCGCAGGAAGGGGCTAATACTTATTTTCGCACTTTCTTTGGCACAGATGTACTGCCCAACAATAACAATTGGGTGACTTTTGACCTTTTCTTAGAAGAAAATAATGTGCGCTTTAGCGGTATCAGTCTTATCGACAAAGAAAAACAACACTTCGACTGTACGCTGCGCACGCAACCCTATCAGAATACCCTTATAGACCATTTTGCCTGCACGGGTGCTTAAGCTCACTGCCTATTCATTTGATGATGCGGATCTTATCAGTCTGCCTGACAGCTTGGCGCAGCAATCGCCTTTTCTTACGAGTGTTAATGGTATCGCTTTTGCCCAAACACTCGATGGGTATTCTGCGGTTGCTTCAACCTATAATGTAGATGATGCGCTACAGCAGTTGCCCGTACTATCTGAAGATTTTCAGTACAACTTCGCTATATACGACCTTAACCCAGAGCTGCCGCTTTCTTTCTTTAAGGCTTTTGCCCCTGATTTTGCGCCTCGTTATGTAGGGGTATATCAGAGAAACCTTATATTTACCCCGACCCGCGAACTTCTTATCTCGGTAGTGAATGATATGCAGCGCGGCAATACCCTATCGTATAACAAAGCCTATCAACAATTGGCTCAACATAGTGCTTCGAACGTTACCCTCAGCCGTATTGCTAACCTTTATGACCAATCTTCCTTTAGTTTGCAGTACCCTTATATAGCTGAGCATTACCGCTGGGCACTGTTTCAGCAAACCCCACAGAACGATTACTACGTGCTGAACTTTGTATGCGAACATCAGCCAGAAGGCAACCTCACTGACGAGATGCGAGAGCGCTTTCGCTTTGCCCTTGACGACCAGATGGTTTATACCGCCTACTTTGCTGCTAAACCACCGCACTAAACAGCTGGAAATAGCGGTACAAGATGCTAATAACGACCTTTACCTTATAGGCAATAACGGTTCGCTACTCTGGAAAAAGCACTTAGACGGGAAAATACAAAGTCCTATTTATCAAGTAGACCTTTTTAAGAATGGTTTTTGCAAATGGCTTTTTCTACTGAAAAACGTATGGGTGTTAGACCGCAATGGCAAAGAGGTAGAGCCTTTCCCACGCAAGTACAAGGGCAGCTTACCCCTTTAGAGGTCTTTGACTATAATGCCGATCGGGAATATCGTTTTTCTGTTTGCTGAAAATCAGACACTGCACTTGTTAGACCGCAAAGGGCAAGTGGTAAAGGGCTTTTTCAGCGCACTAACGGCAAGCCCCTCTACACGCCTAAGCACTTCCGGATTGCAGATAGGGGATTATCTAATCTATGCTGCCGATAACGGTATTTTTTTAATATACTGCACCGCAATGGTGAGAACCGCATCACGGTGCGCGACCGCTACACTTTTTCTGACAATCCGCCTGCTGTGTGGAACGGACTTTTTATGTTTACCACAAACGATGGTTATGCCGTGTTTATAGATGAAAAAGGGCGGTATCAGAAAAGAAAAAAAGAACCTTGAAGCTCCTTTCTACTGGGGTGGGAATAAGTACTTGCTCTATGCCCTTTCGGGTAATATACTTACTGTTGGGACTAAGAAAATAGAGCTGCTCAATGGTAAATACGAGCGTCCGCGTCTGTTTAGAATAGGAGGGACAAACTACGTAAGCGTAAATGACCTTTCTACCCAAAAAGCCTATTTGTATAACGATAAGGGCAACCTGATAAAGGATTTTCCTGTAGAATCGGTGTCGCCTATTGCTATTGATGTTGATTTGGACAAAACAGTGTGGATAGTTACTGAGAAAAGTCCTACTGAAATAGTCGTGTTTTCAGTTAGAAAATTAGAATAATAAGAAAAATACTAAAAATAATATTATGAACAGATTACTTTTTATTAGCAACAATATTTGTGCTTTGGGCTTGTACTAAAGATGAGCCTAAAGATGAAATAGGGGGTAGTACCCAAACAACTACTACCCAAACAGGTACCGTTACAGCCACTACGCAGACCGCTACTACCCAAACTAGTACTACTCAAACTAGCACTACCCAGACGGCAACCACTCAAACCGACACTACCCAAACAGATAGTGAGGCTTCGCGTAAAAGAAATACTCAGTTTTGCCGTAGTAGCTGCTGATAACACCGCCTATACAGCTACTGTATACAGCGAAACCATAGTGGCAATACTGCCTGACGATGCCCCTCTACAGCTTACCCCTCTGATAGATTTTGCGGGAGCCTCTATTAGTCCCGCATTGCAAACATCAATAAACTTTCAAAAACCACGTTACCTATACGGTTACAGCAAAAAGATGGCAGCAAGAGGCAGTACAAGGTAGTTGTTAGTCATTATAAAGATACGCGGGCAGAGATAGGCCCTATGGCTTTGAAGAGTGAAGACGGAGCTTTTTCATACAAACTATGTTCCTACTTATAGTTCGGATAGTGATATAATAACGGCTGTTATAACAGTGCCTACGGGTACGAATATAAAGAACTTAGAACCTTATTGTGCAGAATTTCCAGCAGGAGCGACTGTCAATCCAGCGTTAGAAGTGCCTACCGACTTTTACAAAACCTGTAACCTATACAGTTACGGCTAAAAATGGTTATCACAAAAGAGTTTATATAGTATCAGTAGCGTTTAAAAAGCCTACCTCTATATCGATTAAAAGAGTTTAAGGTAACTGATAATGCAGGGGTAGATGTAGTACATATCAAAAACAGGATACCTACCTTCTGATAAGAGCCTTGTAAGAGCAGTGTTAATCAATAAAGAAACACAAGCCGAAATAAACCTTACTATCAAGCAGCTTGACCAAAAACAAAAGGTAATTATAGCAGAAGTGCCCTCTACTACTTACCAAAATGGTATTTACAACCTAAGACTTACCTTAGACGATATTACTACACGAAGTGATTGGAACGTTGTGCTAATAAATGGTACCCCTCATTTTGGAGGTATTATGGATTACTTTACTTCTAGTCCAGGTAAGGTGCGCAATGTGTTAGTATGGCCTAAGGATATGCTTGAGGCACAAGTGTTTATAAAGAAAAAAACGAGATAGACCAATATACTTATTATTTGCGCAAAGCAGGAAAGGATTATCCTTTTATCAAGAAGTTTATAAGAAATGGTTCGTATTCTATAGACTTAGAAATGCCTAATGAGGTGCCTGTTCCTCCTGCTGAAGGTAATGATTTTTCTTTTGTGATGAAGAAAGGCAGTAAAGAATACGCTTTTCCGTTAGTGAATAGCAAAAAAACAAGCTATACAAGTGCAAATAGCGGGTACCCTGTGATACGCTCTATCTCTAAAACAGTACTCAACAAAGATGATGAGTTTACTATTTATGGCGAAAATATGGATTTTGATTTTATCTATAAACCATTCCCTACAAAATTGAGATTAGAGCCTTACAATTATACTTATGGTCGCCACTATATATATTTGACCCCTATACGCATTACTCGTACAAGTGCTACTTTTTAAAATAACAGATGATGTGCGCGCAGGACGATTTTCATATCAGGTTGATAGTGACTAGTATTGGTAAAGAATCAGAAAATGTACAGTCAGGATATTACTATCAATCGTCGTCCTTCTAACCACCCGCGTTTGACAGTAGAGAAAGCACTTTTATACAGTAAGACAGATGCTTATTATCCACAGCAAATACAACTTACTTTTTAATGAAGAGTTAAAAATGTATCGATAAAAGAGATAGTATTTTCTAAAAGATATTGTAATAAAAAAATACTATACGTTATCCTAAGGTGGTGATGTCGGGCAAGCTACCCGTTGAGCAGTATGAAGCCCTTACCAGTGGTCGTGATGGGTATGCGCTGATAGAAGATAATGGGCGCGAATATAAGGTGTACTTTTACCCTTTTGCCAGAAGCGAACAATATGTAACAACCTACAAAATATGAAACGGATTCGGATATTTCTAAAAAGATAGCAGGACGCTCACTTTCGTAGTGTGCGTGCTGCTATCTGCTCTTATGGTCGCTGATAAGGCTTTCTAAAAAACCTGTTGCGCGAAGTATCAGTGCCGGTGGTGGTTACCAACCTGCCTGCGCACCAAGTGCTGATGCCTTCAGCTCCTAACGCTATTAAGCTATTAGTAGAAGGCAATGGGTTTACCCTACTGAAGACCTATTCGCAAAACGAAGCCCTAAGCGTAGACTATACAGACCTGAAACACATAGAAGGGTCTCAGTATTGTTTATCTAAAAGCACTAGAGAGAAACTTACGAATACTTATTTGTCGAACTTCAAGATACGCTCAGTAGTCTCTGATACCCTTTACATTGCTCTTAGAGAAGAAGGTCAGCAAGAAAATACCCGTGCTAATGCAGCTGAATGTAGAGTATGCCAAAGAATACCAGCTGACAGAACTGCGCATCACCCCCGATTCGGTAACGGCTTATGGTAGCCAAAAGGCGATTGATACCCTTACCCAAGTGACTTTTCAGTATACTAAAAAGAAGCACATCAAAGATAATTTTAGCAAAAACTACTCGCTTAAGAACACCAAATACATTACTTACGACCTTCATACTATTAAGATGGAAGCCTTTGTAGATAAGGTGAGTGAGCAGCTGCTGAAAGTGCCTGTGCAGGTGGTAAATGTGCCTAAAGACAGCCAAGTGAAGGTATTCCCCAATGAGATAACGGTACTTTGCACCGGCGACTTGAGTATACTGAAAGCACTTACCCCTAATGATATACAAGCTACAGCCGATTTTGCTAAAGCTGAAGGCAGTAGCATTAGTTTGCAGCTTAGCACTCAGAAAAAACGAATGAAGATAAGTTTCTTCGGTGAAGATAAAGTAGATTTTTAATCAGAAAAGAATGAAAGTAGTAGGACTGACAGGAGGGATAGGGAGCGGCAAGAGTACTATAGCGAGACTGTTTGCAGCTTTAGGCATCGCGGTATATGATTCGGATACTGAAGCCAAAAAGCTCATTAATACTTCTGCTGAAATAAAGAAGCACATTGTAGAGGTATTTGGGGCAGAGGCTTATGCTGAAGGGGTGTATAACCGCGCTTATATGGCCGACATCGTATTTCGCAATCCGGATAAGTTGGCGATGCTTAATAATATAGTGCATCCTGTGCTTGCCGACCACTTTAATCAGTGGGTAGCCCTACAGACATCACCCTACGTTATAAAAGAAGCAGCAATACTCTTTGAGAGCGGTAGTTATAAGAACTGCGATTTTATCATCACTGTTATCGCACCCGAAGCCCTACGCATCAGTAGGTGTATGAGTCGAGATGGGAGTACTGAAGCCCAAGTGCGAGCGCGTATGGCACAGCAATGGACAGATGCTCAGCGTATTGCTCTATCGGATGCTGTTATTGAAAACATCAACTTAGAGGAAACAGAAAAGAGAGTGAGAGAATTGAACAACCTATTTATCAAAAACCAAAAATAATGGACTTCTGGAGTGTACTATATACCGTTGTGCTGTACAGCACGCTTACGTTAGTAGGGGTACTAGTGTTTTACGCTATCAATAGGGTAGCGCAGGCTACTTGGGCTACTGACTTATACCCTATTATGCAGCGTGTTAGCGCCCCCTATGGGTGGTAACTATAGCCTTATTAGCCTTATTGGTGTGGCGCAATGCCGAGCCTTACTATCTGTTGCGAGCCGGAGGCTATACCGCGGTGTGGTTAGTATACCGCTATGGGGTGTTGTCAAAAGCAACTATAGCTGAGAAAACTTATCCCCACGTACTCTTCTTAGTCGTGTTTTTTTCTTGCAGAGTTGCCCCTATCCGCCGATTGGCTTTTGAGCCTTACTCCGCACTGGCATAGTAGTCTTTACAGTTGGTATGTGCTTAGCAGTCTTCTTCTTTCGGCTATGGCACTGGTTACCCTCTTTAGTCGTTCGGCACATTATGCCGATATGGGTAAATACGTATTTGCTTTTTCTTGTTTTTGGGCGTATCTTTGGTATTCGCAGTTTATGCTGATATGGTATGCTAATATACCTGAAGAAACGGTATATTACGAAGTGCTGAAAGCTAATGGTTATACCCCTCTTCTTGTACTGATGATGCTTTTCAGCTTTTGTATTGCCTTTCTTGCTGCTGCTATCGGCAGCTGCCAAACGCCGCCGCCTTATACTCTTTGCGGCCGCCACTCTCGTGCTTATCGGGCAATTCCTGAATTTTTATTTACTAATAGTGCCTTTTTGCTAATTTGCGAAATTGCTAATTGTTTTTTTTACCTTTTGCGGTCTAATTGCAAGCAAATGACTTTTAAACCATTTTTTTATATTTCTTCTTTTTAGTTCTTTGTCCGATGTTGCTTTTTGCGCAAGAAGACAGAGACTATGAGGGGCGTAAGACTTCAGAAAAAGGAAGCACTGTAACCTTTTAAATCATTGCGGCCTAAAAAAGAAAAAAAGATAGTATCACCTTTACGGCAGATGCCTACAAGATAATCACTTATACACGCGATACTACCGCTATTGACACCTCTATATCGATAGCTAAATACTATCAGCATAACGCTTGGGGCAAGGATATGTTTGGCAAGATGCCTTTTTAGCAATATGGGTCAGCCCTATAATACGTTGGCTTATGACTTTCGTCAGCGCACTTACTTACCACAAATGGGAGCAGAGGCAAAAGCCCAGCTATACCTCACCCCTGAAGAGGTGACTTATTATTACTTGCCTACCCCTATCACTCAGTTTACTTACAAAAACAGGAATGGAGCAAGGGCAAACCCTTGATGTACTCTTTTTCTGCTAACCTAAAGCCCACTACTAATATTTTCATCGCTTATAGAGGACTGCGCTCTTTGGGTAAATATCAGCGGGCATTGGTGAGTAATGGTAACTTTAGAGCAGGGGTTTCGTACGTATCGCCTAATAAAAAAAGTATACTCTTTTTGCCCATTTTGCCAATCACGATATAGATAGTCAGGAGAATGGAGGCATGACGACCCCTCGGCAGTTTGAGAGTGGCGATAAGCAATTTAAAAAAACCGTGCCGTGATAGATATGAATCTGTTAGATGCTGAAAACCAGCGTGAGAGTAAGCGCTATTTTCTACAGCACGACTTCGCTTTCTTGCGACAACGCGATTCACTTTCTTCTTATAAACAAATACGCTTTCGTCACCTATTTATGTACGAAACAGAGTACTACGCCTTTGGTGAGAGAGCTGCCAATGCTTATTTGGGTACCGCTTTAGTAAGTAGTAGCCTCAGCGATAAGATGCGCTTGCAGAAGATGCACAATAGAGTAGGAGCAGAGTTAGAGTTGCCCTACTTGGGTGGGACATTCGTCTTTGGTAATGCTTATCACTACAATTACTACTTTAGAAATGCTTACTACGTAGGAGGAGTGCTACAGCGCCACCAGATAAAGGACACCGACCTAAGCATAGGGACTGCAGTGGCATAAGAAAGTTGGGGGGCTTTAGCATTACAGCTGAAGGCGAACAAACCTTTGTAGGCAAGATGACAGGCACGCAACTGAAGGGTACGCTATCGTATGCATTAGATGCTCAGAACAAGCTAAGTGCAGGGGCTATGCTGCATTCTGCTATGCCTAACTTCAACTATCTGCTTTACCAAAGTGATTATAAGAATTACAATTGGGACAATTACACTTCCTTTGGAAAGGAGAATAACCAAACGCTTTATGCCGACCTGCAAACACAATGGGGTAGTGTGTATTTAGACCTTACCAACCTTAATAATTACACTTATTTTAAACCACAATCTACAGGGCAAGTAGCCCCAGCGCAATACGGAGGCAATATTCAGTATTTGCAACTAAAGTTACACAAAGAATTTGTTTTTTTGGCAAGTTTGGGCTCGATAACACCTTTCTTTATCAGCAGGTAGTACAAGACGAGTCAGTGCTTAATGTGCCCGCATTCGTCACTCGGAATAGTTTTTATTTCAAGAGTCCGCTTTTTAACAAAGCAATGATACTGCAGACAGGTATAGGGCTTAACTACTTTAGTAAGTATTACGCTAATGAGTACAATCCGTTATTGGCAGAATTTCAGGTGCAAGACGCACTGAAGATAGGCAACTACCCTATGCTCGACTTCTTTTTGAATGCTAAAGGTACGTACGATGCGTATTTTCTTTAGCTTAGAGCAGTTTCACGTACCTTTAAAGCAGTTTGCTGCCCTCTGTTTTAGGCAATCCGTACCACTATTATGCTACCCCTCGACAGCCTTACCGCGATTTTATCATACGGTTGGGTGTGAAGTGGAACCTGTTCAATTAATGAAACGCTATTTACCCCAATATTTTAAAAATAACAACAAAATGACAAGAAAGACCATTTTTGATACGCAAGTATTAGGGGCACCCAGCAGGACTGTTTGTGCTCTTCTTCACCGAAATGTGGGAACGCTTCTCTTTCTACGGGATGCGCGTGCTGCTGATTAACTTCCTGACGATGACCCTCATAGGCTATAACCCAGGTTGGGAATGGAGCACTGAAAACGCAGGAGCCCTCTTTGGTACTTATGTGATGTTGCTCTACCTCACCCCTATATTAGGAGGTATAGTAGCAGATAAATTTACCGGTTATCGCTGGGCAGTTATTATCGGGGCAGTTATCATCACGTTAGGGCACGTATCAATGGCATTTGAGACAGAATGGTCGCTCTACTTAGGGTTAGCATTTTTTTGGTGATAGGTACCGGTTTTTCAAGCCCAATATGGTGTCGTTTTGTATCAGAGATGTATAAAGACCTACCTCAGAAGAAAGATGCCGCTTACACCATTTTTCTATATGGGGGTAAATTCAGGGGCTTTCTTTGGTATGATGCTTTGTGGTTATTTAGCAGAACGCATAGGCTGGAGCTGGGGCTTTGGTTTAGCAGGTATTTTTATGTTGCTTGGCACTATACAATTTTTGGTTTGCCAAACCACTCTTTGGCAGTATAGGCGATAAACCTACTACACAAGACAAAAAAAGAGGCGGTAACAGCTACACTACAAAATGATGAAGAAAAACCCTAATCCGTTTACGGTGCTCGATAAGGTGTTAATAGCCTTGGCAGCAGTGATAGGAGTAGGCTATGCGCTAAACGACCCGCTTTCTAAAAATATGGAATACAGACCTTTTTGCGTGGGCATCATTGCCTCACCCTAAAAGGGCAATACGTAGCGGTAATAGTAGGTTTGGTGGCTTTCTTCTTCTTGATAGCCAGTAGGATAATGCGCTATACACGCATCGTACGCGATAGGATGCTAACGGTGGTTATCTTCGGCTTCTTTGTGGTTTTCTTTTGGCTGTCGTTTGAACAAGGCGCTTCGTCTCTCATTATTTTTGCCCGTGATAATGTGGAACGTGAGCTACACGGCAATTGGGCAGTGCTATACAATATTTTTAACGCCCTGCTGACAGTTATTCCGCTGTTACTCATTAGTTATGTGTTGTTTATACTTGTAAAGAAAACCTATAAAAATATTCCCCGCAGTAGTAGTGCTCCTGACCTGTTTTTCATTGGTATGGGGTATAGCAGCGTGGATGCTCAATCGCGATTTTAAGACTACCGCCTATAGCGTGACTTACGAAGCCTACGAAACGACAGATACACAAGGAAGAACCGTGTACTTGCCTATCACTGAAGAAAATAGGGCTCAAGATGTTGCGAAGAAAAGAGTAATACGCAGCACTATCATAGGGGTAGTAGATGAGCCTTTGCAGGTGGGTAGTACTATAAAATTATTGTCTAAGAACAACAAAAAACACCTCATTTGGCTACGTAAATACAGCTAAAGAGCAATGGGCGCGCGAGCGAGGTACCACCTTAGGCAAAGACAATGGGCTGATACCAGCTACCGTTACTGAAGTACGCGACAACTGGGTAGAGGCTACCGTATCGTGGTTTTCGATACTCAATTCATTCTTTATCATAGCTTTAGCGAGTTTGTTCTCACGCTGGTGGGATAGCCGATACAATCCGCCCGCAGCAGTGAAGTACGGTATAGGCTTGCTGATGTTGTCCGTAGGGTTTGGACTTTTTGGCTATAGGCTCCAGCGGCGTTACTCACGGGGTGAAAGTAAGTATGCTGTGGCTGTTCTTTGCCTATATGTTCAACACTATGGGTGAGTTATGCTTATCGCCTGTTGGACTTTCGTACGTATCGAAACTCGTTCCAGGGCGAATGATCGCCTTTATGTTTGGCGTGTGGTACTTAGCAGTAGCCATAGGGCATAAGTTGGCAGCAGTAGTAGGGGGGCAGATAGAAAATATTACTCGACAATACAGTTTGAGTACTTTCTTTTTTTGATATTCACTATTGTGCCCGCTACGGCAGGGGGTGCTGATAATACTGCTCACCCCTTTTTATAAAGAAGCTGATGCACGGGGTAAAGTGATTTATTGATTTGCTAATTTGTCAATTTGCTGATTAAAAAGATTAATTATCAGTTTATTATAAATCAGTGAGAAATATAATTAATTAAAAAAATTTGCATTTTCATATTCTACCTTTGGGGCTGTGTTTTTAATATAAATGTAATGGCTATATTTAATAAAAGAAAGAGACAATAAAACTATGGCAGCAGAAAATACATCAGGAAGTAGCAACCGTATCGTTGCAGAAACTAAGTTTAAAGGAGAAATCAACTCTAAGTCTGATTTCAGAATAGATGGTGAGGTAGAAGGTACTTTTCAGACTTCTGGCAAATTAGTAGTGGGCAGAACCGGTGTGATAAACGGTACTGTGATATGCGAAAATGCCGATATAGAAGGGAAAGTAACAGGCACTATCAAAATTAGTAGTGTGCTAAGCCTCAAATCGACTGCAGTGGTAGAAGGTGAGGTGTATGTAGACAAACTTTCAATAGAACCAGGAGCGGTATTTAACGTAACTTGTACTATGAAAGGCGGTAAAAACTTTACCAATGAAAAAACAACAGAATGCTAACGAAAAACCACTTAAATAAGTGGATATACTTCACAAGCAGGACTACAAATGGCTATTACTATAGCTGTTTGTAGTTTTTTTGGTGTTTGGCTAGATACCAAACTGCCCTAACGACTACTCGCTCTGTACAGTGGTGTGCAGCCTTGTAGGGGTAATAGGGGCAATGTACAGCATTATCAGAAAAGCCCAACAGATGACCGATGAATCGTAGCCTTAAATACTTACTTTTTATACCTTATAGCCCTATTGCCTATAGCAGTAGGTCTATACTATATTGCCAATTACTACATCAATGAACAAGGGATAGCCCTTTTTATAGTGCAGCACAAATAGCGGGGGTGCATAGCGGGTTGTCGTTCGTGTTTTTTTGCTATTATTTTGGCAGTGAATAGTTGGCAGCCTACCTATACGGCATTTGCTTTTATGGGGGCATTGGTGGTACGACTGATTTTTGGTGGTAATAGCAGCAGTGCCGTTGGCTACCGCTGCCAGTCTATATCCTTATCACGAAGCCCTATTTATTATTATCCCCTCATTTGTGATGATTGCCTTAGAGGCCGTCTTTACCATTAGAAAATTAGCAGATTAGCAAATTGACAAAGAACTTTTTATATTTTTATCGCACTACTATGCGCTATGGCTTGGGGGTGGCTATTAGGGCAACAAGTTATGCAATCGCATAATGTAGGACTTACAGTTTGCACTCTAAAAGCAGTAACAGGCTATCCTTGTCCGTCTTGTGGTACTACTCGTTCTGCTAGTGCCCTAATAGCAGGTCATTGGAAAGAAGGACTATATACCAATCCGCTGGGGGTAGTAGTTTTAGTGTGGCTTATTATTACGACTTTGTGGTTTGTTGTACGATGCCTTAGTGCGGCGCAACACCCTGCAACAAGCCTATAAGAGAGCAGGACGCATACTACAGAAGAGGTATGTTTTGGATACCACTTGCGGTATTAATAGCACTTAATTGGGTGTGGAATATTCAGAAAGGATTATGAGAATTTTATCTATTGATTACGGTACAAAACGGACAGGCTTAGCAGTGACAGACCCTTTGAAACTGATAGCATCGGGGCTTACTACAGTTGATACGCCTCAGTTGCTTCCGTTTTTAGAAAAATATACAGCTGAAGAAGCGGTAGAGGCTTTTGTGATAGGATTGCCTAAACGGCTTAACAATGAAGACTCGGCTGTAGAAGCTGATATTCAGCAACTACTCACTAAGCTGAAAGAACGTTTCCCACTATCAAAAATACATCGATATGATGAGCGTTTTACTTCGAAAATAGCTTTTCAAACGATGATAGAATAGCGGGCTTAAGAAAAAAACAACGACAAAAATAAAGCGCTTATTGATGAAATAAGTGCGACACTGATATTGCAAGATTTCTTGAATTTAGCGAATTAATAATCTGATGAAACCTCCAAAAAGCGAAGAAAAATACCCCATATATTTAATGAGTTTGGCAACGAACGCGTGGATAATTACTATTGGCTGCGAGAACGTGAAAACCCTGAGGTGATTGCCTATTTAGAAGCAGAAAACGCCTATTACAAAGCGGAGACGGCACATACCCAAGCGCTGCAAGATACGCTTTTTGTTGAGATGAAAGCCCGCATAAAAAGAAGATGACAGTTCGGTGCCTTATTACTACAATGAGTATTGGTATCGCACTCGCTATGAGGTAGGCAAAGATTACCCTATCTACCTAAGACAGCATGAGACCTTAGAAGCACCTGAAGAGGTGCTATTTGACTGCAATGCAATGGCTAAAGGTAAGGCTTATTTTCAATTGGATAGCTTTGCCGTAAGCAATGACAACCAGTGGGCGGTGTATGGGGTTGATACTGTCTCGCGCCGCCAATACACGCTACAAATTAAGAACCTTAACACAGGGGAAGTACTGCCTTACCAGATAAAAACACCAATGGGCAAGCGGTATGGGCAGCTGACAACCGCACCATTTTCTACGCAAAAAAATCACAAAAAAACCCTTCGTACTTATAAGATATACCGACATACATTAGGCACAGACCCTAAAAAAATGATGTACTGGTGTTTTTGGGAGAAAGACGATACTTTTGATACTTATGTATATCGCGAAAAGTCTCGTAAATATATAGTAATAGGCAGTGAGAGTACCCTTACTTCAGAATACCAAATTCTTAATGCATACACCCCACTGGAGAGTTTTTAAAGTATTTCAGCCGCGCATAAGAGGGCTTGAGTACGACATAGCACATTACAGAAGGCTTTTTATATTCTCACCAATAAAGACGAGGGCAACTAACTTTAAATTGATGCGCACTCCTGAAGCAGCTACCGAGCAAGAACATTGGCAGGAGGTAATTGCCCATCGTCCTGAAGTGAGACTTAACGATATAGAAATTTTTAAAGAGTATTTGGTAATAGAGGAAGTGTATAACGGCTTGGAACGCATACAGATACGCAGTTCAGATGGCTCTGTATGTTATTACCCTGCCCTTTGAGAGTGAAACTTATACTGCTTATACTACTCAGAATGTAGCTTTTTGACACTGAATGGCTGCGCTATAATTATCAATCGCTGGCGACCCCTGCGTCGATAATAGAGTATAATATGCGTACGGGAGAGCAGTGCGTACTGAAAGAACAAGAGATATTAGGCGGAACTTTCTGTAAAGAGAATTACGTAGAAGAACGACTTTGGGCTACCGCCCCTGATGGTACAAAAGTGCCTATCTCGCTCGTGTATCGCAAGGGAATTGAGAAAAATAGCGCAAAATCCTTTGCTGCTTTATGGTTATGGTGCTTATGGGGTGACCATTAATCCTTATTTTTTTCTACTACGTGCTTGAGTTTGCTGGATAGAGGTTTTATTTATGCCATAGCACATATACGCGGAGGGAGTATTTGGGTAGGAATTGGTATGAAGACGGAAAAACTACTGAAGAAGAAACATACGTTTGATGATTTTTATAGCTTGTTCGCGTTACCTTATCGACCAGCAATACACTTCCCCAGCCCATCTTTATGCTGAAGGAGGTTCAGCAGGGGGCTTGCTGATAGGGGCTGTGATTAATGAAGTGCCAGAACTCTATAAGGCAGTGATAGCCTCAGTACCTTTTGTAGATGTGGTGACTACTATGCTCGATGAGAGCATCCCCTAACAACAGGAGAGTATGATGAGTGGGGGAATCCTAATGAAAAAGAGTATTACGAGTATATGCTTTCTTATTCGCCTTACGACCAAGTGCGTCGGCAAGCCTATCCAGCTATATATGTGTCGGCTGGGCTACACGACTCGCAAGTGCAGTACTGGGAGCCAGCTAAGTGGGTAGCCAAACTGCGCGAGCTAAAAAACAGATACCCACCCACTTTATTTAGATACTAATATGGAGGCTGGTCACGGGGGAGCTTCGGGACGCTTTGAAGCCTTGAAAGAAACTGCTAAGGAATACGCGTTTTTAATTAGCCAATTAGCAGATTAGCAATTTTTTTACATTTGCTAAAACTCGCATATTCTAATTTATATCTTAGAAAAATAGACTTTTGTTTTTTTAAATAATTTAAAAATACGTCTTGTTTTTTTCAATAAATAGAAAAGCAGAAGTATTTTTTTCTAATTATAGCGTTCTTGCCGATTAATAGTGTGGATAGAACACTTAAAAATCCTTAAAATTTTTTTCATTTATTGTATATTTTCTTCTTATAATTTGATATTCAGCAGCTTGCTTATTTCGAAATGTTAAAAAATACACTATTCTTGAATTTTTATTGTAAAAAGTTTTGTTGGTTGTTAAAAATAATCTTAACTTTGCCCCAAAATTAATTTATTTTCAATAAAGTAATGAAGGTAAAAAAATATCAATGTTGCTATTCGTTTTTGCGCTATTTAGTAGTGCACTATTTGCGCAAACGAAAGTATCTGTGACAGGTACAGTTACAGGTAACGATGGATTACCCCTTCCTGGGGTAAGTGTTGTCATTAAAGGTACAACACGTGGTGTTTCAACTGATTTTGACGGGAAGTACGAAATTCAAGCTGCCGGCAATGAGGTACTTGAATTTAGTTCGTTAGGCTACACTTCGCAGTCAAAAAAAGTTGATAAGTCGAGTGGTAAACTTACTTTAAACGTTGTTTTGAAGGAAGAAGCCCAACAGCTTGGTGAGGTAGTAGTAACTGCCCTTGGTATCAAGCGTGAGCAAAAGGCGTTGAGCTACAACGTACAACAGGTAAAAATCAGAAGAACTTACCAAAGTGAAAGATGTGAACGTAGTGAATAGCCTTAATGGTAAAGTAGCAGGGGTAAATATCCAACGCAGCTCTGCTGGGGTTGGTGGTGCTACTAAAGTGGTAATGCGTGGTCTTAAGTCAATTGATGGTAACAACGGTGTGTTATACGTGATTGATGGGGTGCCATTGTATAACAAACAAAAATGACTCAGCAGGTGCAATGAGCCGTCCTGGTGGAGGTGAAGGTATCGCAGACTTCAACCCAGAGGATATTGAAAGTATCAACGTACTAACAGGTCCTTCAGCTGCTGCTCTTTTATGGTAGTGAGGGCTGCTAACGGGGTTATCCTTATCAACACCAAAAAAGGTAAGGAAGGAAAAACAGAGGTTAGTATCTCAAGCAGTATAGAGGTGATGACCCCTATAATGCTACCTGAGTTTCAAAATACTTATGGAAGTATAGGAGATAAGAGTTGGGGGCCTAAATTAGCTACACCTTCTACATTTGAGCCTCGCAAGTTCTTCAATACTGGTACTAATATGATGAACTCTGTGACTTTCTCAACCGGTAATGCACAAAACCAAACTTTTGTATCGGCTGCTCAAACTGAAGCAGAAGGTCTTATTCCTAATAATGCTTACTATCGTTATAATGTAGGGGTACGCAATACTGCTAAATTTGCAAAAGATAAGCTACACTTAGATGTAAGTGGTAACTTTATCCGTCAAGGGAACCGTAATATGATAGCAGGTGGTGGTTACTTTTAACCCATTAGTAGGTTTATACTTGATGCCTCGTAGTTTAGACTACAGAGATGTAGAAGCTTACGAACGTTATAACCCAGCACGTGGTATCTATGAAAAATACCAACCTTATTCAGAACAAGCAGATAGTTACTTCTCTGAAAACCCTTATTGGGTAGCTAATCGTGAGTTATTCTTAAACAACAAAAAAACGTTATATGATGTCAGCTTCATTAAAATACGAAATCTTAAGCTGGTTAAACATCTCAGGACGTGTTCGTTTGGATAACGACTATGGTACAAAAAGAAGAAAAAATTATATGCAAGTACTACTAACTTCTTAGTAGGATGGAAACCAGAGTTTGGCCCTCACGACAAAGGTTATTATAGTGTTGGCAACTCAAAAGATGAGCAAACATATGCAGATATTATGCTCAATATGAACAAAAAAACTTTGGTGAAGATTTCTCACTTACTGCTAACTTAGGTTCAAGCTATAACGATCGTTACAGCACAAGTTTATCAGCAGGAGGTTATCTTTTTCCGTTTGCCTAACGTGTTTTCAGCAGCAAACTTCAATCCACAAATAGGTGGTTCAGGACAAGGTTATTCACGAGCTAAGAACGTAGCTGTTTTCGGTAGTGCAGAGCTTGGCTACAAAGGAATGCTTTACCTTTCTGTTACAGGCCGTAATGACTGGTCATCACAACTAGTAAACTCAGCAGAGCCTTCTTTCTTCTATCCATCAGTAGGGGCTTTCAGGCGTTATTTCGCAAATGGTAAAACTACCACAGTTTATTAACTATTTGAAAGTACGTGGCTCATATACCGAAGTAGGTTCTCCTATTAGCAAAACAGGTATCACTCCTGGTACTATTACCCATAATCTGACTTCTTCAGGCCTAACCACCAACAAGGTATATCCTTATCCAGAATTTAAAGCAGAGCGCACTGCCTCTTGGGAAGCAGGTCTGAATACTAAACTTTTTGATAATACTTTTGTCTGTTGATTTGACTTTGTATAAATCAAATACTTTCAACCAATTCTTTGAACAAGAGTTATCTTCTTCATCTATCTACTCATCATTCTATTTGCAAGCAGGTAATGTAGAAAACCGTGGGGTAGAACTATCAGTAAACTATAATAAAGAGTTCTTTAACAAAGAATTGAATTGGAATTCTACTCTTACTTATTCTCGTAACGTGAATGAGATAAAAGAACTTGTACGCGGTTATCGCAATCCATTTACAGGACAATTATTTGATATTACTGAAGTGCGCAAAGGTAGCACCGTATTGCGCGAAGGTGGTAGTATGTCTGATATAACAGTAAGAGGTGTTTTTATCTCGCAATAAAAAAATGGCGAACTTATAGAAGAAGCAGCTCAGTACCATTATGATCAAACACAAGAAATAAAAATTAGGACGTTCAACCCCAGATTTCCAAATGGGATGGAGAAATACATTGTCTTTCAGAAAATATAGATTTTAGTTTCTTGTTCAATGGTAGTTTTGGTGGTATTGTACTTTCTGGTACACAGCCTTATCTTGATGCTTATGGTGTATCAAAAAGCTTCAGCTGAAGCACGCGATGCTGGAGGGGTAATGGTAAATGGTAAGTTATATGATGCTCAAAAATATTATAACACCATTAAAAAAACTTCCTGGTTACTATTCTTATGACGCTACCAACGTACGTTTACAAGAAGTATCACTTTCTTATTCATTAGATGGTAAACACTTCTGCGATAAAGTAAAAAGAGTAACTCTTGGAGTTATCGGTACTAACCTTTGGATGATATATAACAAAGCTCCTTTTGACCCACAACTTACTTTTTGGTGTAGGTACTTATGCTGCAACTGAGTTCTTTATGACTCTAGTGCCGCTACTTATGGAGCAAGTTTGAAAATTCAATTTTTAATTAAAAAAACAACGACAATGAAAAATATTGAATAAACATATAGCCATTATAGCTTTATCGAGTGTGTTTTTTACCTCTTGTATTAAGGATTTTGAAGAGGTAAATACCAATCAGCTACAGCCTACAGATGAGCAGGCTAGTAGAGACGGTATGTCGTCAGGAGGATATTTTGCTGAGTTAGTAAGTCTTCCTATCCCAACAGGTACTGGTACTGGGCCTGCCAATGACTACCAAGTAATTCAGAATATGAGTACAGACAACTGGGTGGGGTATTTTTCACCAGGTCGTAACCACTGGGACGGCGGTAATAACCAAACCAGTTATTATCTGTCAGATTTTCGTTTGAATGGTACATTTTCGACTCTTGTTAAGATAATGAACCCTTATTTTCAGATGAAAACCCAAACCCATAATGTGAAAAACTGTTAATGGTAGATTGGTGTACGAAAGTAAGGATATTAGTAGCCAAGCGATTTACTCTGTAGCGCAAATAGTGAAAAATAATGGGTATGCACCGTGCTACTGACCTTTTTGGCCCTATACCTTATAGTGATATGGAGCCTGGTAAGGTAAAAGCTAAATATGATAGCCAAGAACAAGTGTATCGTTCTTTCTTGCGTGAGCTAGATGAAGCGGTAACTACACTTAATCAGTATGGAGCTAGTAACAAAGTATTGGAAGAGTATGACCCTGTATACGGTGGTGATACTTCTAAATGGATACGTTTGGGCAACTCATTAATGCTACGTTTAGCAATGCGTGTACGTTATGCAGATCCTGCATTGGCGAAACAATATATCACTAAAGCAACTACTAGTACAGGAGGGCTTATAGAAAATGATGACCAAGCAGGTAAGTTAGTAACTAGCAGCAAGTATATTTTCCACCACTCATTGGTAACTATGCTTGGATATAAAGAGCTAAAAATGGGTGCCACTATTTACTCTTATTTAGTAGGATATAACGACCCACGTACTGAAAAAGTATTTTACTAAGAATACAGCAGGCACTAATCAAACTGATTTCTACGCTGTGCGCTCTGGTATCAACCCTATAACTGATGCTACTGTATATGAGAAATACTCAGAACCTACTGTGGTGAATAATACACCTACTTATTGGCTACGTGCTTCAGAAGTACAATTCTTGCTTGCAGAAGCAGCCTTAATAGGTTGGTATACTAATGATACTGCTGAAAAACTTGTATAAAAAAAGGTATAGAACTTTCATTTACAGAAAAATGGTCTTACTAGTTCAGCTGCACAAGCTTATTACAATACAAGTGCTTCGCCAGCTAATTACATAGACCCTAAGAACTCTTCTTACAATGCGAATGCTGTTAGTACTATTGACAAAAAATGGATGTCAAGCGGTAGTGAAGAAGAAAAACTAGAGCAAATAATTACTCAGAAGTACTTAGCTAACTATCCTAACGGTTTTTGAGTCTTGGAGTGAATGGAAACGCACTGGCTACCCAAGAATGTTTGGAGTACCTTTTGATTTGAGTAACAAAGGAAGCCAAAAATATATCATCATCAGGAAAAAGAATATGGTGTACGTCGCTATCCTTTCCCTCAAAAAGAATTTGAATTGAACAGAGAAAAACGTTACAGCTGCACAAGCGTTATTAGGAGGAACTGATAATGCTGCAACCAATGTGTGGTGGGATAAAAAGACAAAAATAATTTAATACTATGAAAAAAAGATAATATACACACTATTAGCACTTTTCAGTTACTCTTACTTCTTGTAGTAAGTGGACAGAAACTGAGACGATGCGTGATGACTTTGAAAAAGCAGCTATAGAAGACCTTATAAACAAGCGTGATGCCGCTAAATGGGTAGCTGAAGCAGAACGCACTGTAGAAAATAAGAAAGCGCTTGAGGCTTATTGGCAACAACTACGTGAGTATAAACAAAAAGCGTGGCTTAATACTGGTAAAAGCAGGAGGGCAAGTACCTATGGTATACTTCTGGTTTGATGGCCCTACTTGGCAACCAGTAAAAGGAATAGCACGTGGTTGGTTACAAGCTGTGCCAGACTCAGTAGTAGCTATCTCTATATGGGGGAGGTACCAATATGCGTCCTGAAACCCTTACTGACAATCACAAAAAAAGATATTGAAATTTTTCCATAAAAAAAGGAAGCGCTATCTTGATGTGCTGGCAAACACCAGGTGTAGGTTTAGGATTGCCTGCTACCAAAGAAGGAGTAAGTGGATATCAGAACTTCCACAATAAGTATCCTTATCCAGAATGTTATGAGCAATGGCCTGCTATTTATGCACGCGAGCTCGCTCGCTATATTATAGCTATGGATTTTGATGGTTATGATGTAGACTGGGAAACTTGTGGAGACCACGGTGCTGTGACTAAAGAAGGTACTCCTTTGATGATTTCGGATAATAGTTATGAGAATATAGCTAATTTTGTAAAAGAAATGGCTAAATACTTTGGACCAGTAGGAAATGATCACCATGTAAAAACACAAGCAGAGCGTGAAGCTAACCTAAAAGGCCCTTTTTCGAAGCCTCTACAGCAGGTTATCATCCTAAAGAAAAAGAGTATATAGATGAGTTTAAACCTTATCTTCCAGCTAATTATCTCACCAAACGTTACTATTTCTGTGCAGATGTACCTTGCGGCGTGCCACCTATATTTGGAAGGAACTCTCAAACTCCATTAGATATAGCTAATAATGCTTTTGCTATCTATTTTGATAAGCACTTTATGCAAGATTATAGTGTGAATGGAGTGAATATGAATGGTTCTTATCCACCAATGTTAGGAGGTCCTTATTACAACTCTACCTCTGCTAACTACCAAGCTGGTAATTTTTAAAGTGATGATCAATAAAGGTAAAGATGTAAGAGCAGGAAAAAGTATGGGGCTTAGGTGCTTACCACGGGCAAAGTGACTATGCAGTGACTAATGAGAGTGATAATTTCTTTAAACAATATTTGAAAGATAATAATATAAAAAGAAAGTATTTACACTATGCTTGGACACGTGAGGCTATCCGTTTGGCTAATCCACGTGAAGACTATTCAAGCTATAAAGAAATGGAACCTACAATTATTCTCCCTTAAAAGATAAGAACGATGAAAAAATATAGTTAAAATAACTGGATTAGCCCTACTTATGGGGGTAACCGCTTGTCAGAAAAAAATTAGATGCTGACAATAATAGCAGCTCTAGAGGTAATACTTCGGCTGTGTATATGAATAACAATAATGCAAGTATTAGTTTTCCCTAAATCTACTGAGTCAGGTAGTACTAAGTTTGAGGTTCGTATCTCTAACCTAAGAAGTAAGGAAGAAACTATTACTGTAGCAGCTACTGATTTCTTTGCAGAATACAACGAAAAAGAACTCAACTTCTTATAAGATGTTGCCTGCTTCAGAATACACTTTATTTGAAGAGGGAATGTTTCCAACTCTTCTAATAATGGCATTTTGAAAGTTACAATCAAAACCAGGACAAACCTCTGCGCAAATAGGAGTTAAAGTACGTCCGCTGGATGAAGATACTTTATCCTATGGGGGTAAAAATACGCTATTCCTTTGCGTATTGTTTCAGCTTCACTACCTATACTTTCTAATAAAGATGTAGTTGTTACTCTTAGCCGTCCGTTCAAAAACCTCTGTGGCTAAGATAGCTCAAGGTTATGCTTTAGGAGTAAAAGTAGCTGATAATGTACCTGAAAGTGATGAGTTTACTGTACAAGGATTATTCTTATTTAAAGAGTTTCACGCATATAATGGTGTGAATGTAAATATGTCGCTTTTTCCAAGGCCCAATGTTACCTTATACTCGTATTGATGCAGGAAAAATACAAGTGAAAAAAACGGTGGTGGAGACAGCCCTGATGACTGGGCTCTGTCATCTGAAATAGCTAAGGATAAATGGTGTCAAATTACTTTTTACTTATAAAAGATTCTTACCTTAGACTTTATATAAATGGTAAGCTCGTTAAAACTTATCAACGTCCTAGCTTGAAAGTGTCTCCTGGTATGCGTATCAATATTGAGAATACTCAAACTTCATATTCTGCTGATCGTTATTTTTCGTGAATTTAGAGTGTGGAATCGTGTGCTTACAGACGCTGAAATAGCAGATGGGCTCTATTTGCCTGCAGATCCAGACACTAAAGGATTAGTAGTGTATTTGCCTATCAACAAGAAAGAAGGTTTTTAAAGATATGAGTAAATATAATAATACCACTATCTATAGAAAGGGAAACTTCAAGATATAATAGTGGAATACAAGATGGTGGTAATTATGTAAAGGAAATTGAGGCTACTGAATTTGCAGACGGCATAGAATGGACAGAAAATGTGAAATTCCCTGCTGAAGGTTTGGAAATAGAACAATAATACTAACACAAAAGAGGCTATTCTTTTAGAGAAAAAGCATAGCCTCTTAAAAATAAATACAATGAAAAGAATTATAACCAATAGTTTTTGTAGTTGCTCTTGGTATGGTAACTTTTAGTAGCTTGTAAAAAGGACGAAATTACCATTCAGAAGAACGATAATGTTAACTGGCAAATCGATGAAGAAATCGTAAATGATGATATTCGCACACGTATAGGCTATGATCCTCGCTTTGAGTATGCTTTGCCTGCTGCAAGTGTAGTGGAGAACCCTATGCTTAGTTTGGAAGGTTTTTACGATTACTGATAAAAAGTACACGTACTATAGAAGTTAAACTTTCACGACCATCAGCTCAAGATGTAAAAATCTCTTTAGTATATGATGCAACTCTATATGATGAAGTGAAAAACAAATATATAGGGTATGAATTAGGAGATGCTTCATTAGCTGAGCTTACTACTGTAGAGAAAAAATTATAACAGCTGGTACTACAACCACTACTTTTGAAATAAAGGTAGCTAATAAATCTAATTTTAATAAAAAGTAATTTTACCATTCGCAGTAAAAAGTGTCAAATAATGACAATGTAAAAACGATAGGGTGGAAAAAAATCTTTTTGTAATAAAGATATTCCCTAAAGATGTTACTTTTGAAGTTGCTAATAGCAATATTCTCAAAAGAAGCTGTTGTGAAAGACGATGGTATAACATATATGACTGATAAAGAAGTAGGTGTAACAGTTACTCCTTCAGATGTTATTCCTTCAACTATTTCATTAGGATTAGTGAGAGATAATGGCCTTGTAACAGATACTACTAATCAGACCTTAGCTCCAGATAATATTATAGCTACTATCAATAAGGTTGATTTTCAGAATATTACAACAGGTACTATTTCATTTACTTTTGCAGAATATAGAAAGTTTAACAACTAAAGGGAAATATGTGTTACCTTTGAAGTTAATGGCTTATGATGCATCAGGAACAGCTCGTCAAGTGCTTGATACGCCTATTTTTAGTAACTATTGATGTAAGCAGTGATGGCGTACCAAGTGATAATGATATTAGAAGAATACGCAATTATAATGGTAGCTATATTAGTCCTTCTAAATATAGTTTTTACACAAATTACCAATCAGGTCATATCTACAAAATGCATGATGGTGATGTGATGGGTAATCCTTGGTGGATAGATACTTCTATACAAGATGCTTATATACAAGTAGTATTTACAGAAAAAAGACTGTTATTAATGGTATTAAAATATATCAGAGAACGCCAGGAAAGAGAATTCAAGAAATGCAGGTGTATGCTTCTCCTAGCGCTACAGATCCTTATGTGCTACAAGGTATTTATTCAGAAACATATAACCCAAGTATAATAATTCTTAAATTTGATAAACCAATTAAAACAGACGAACTATATATAGGTTACTTTAAAAACTCTCAAAACCAATATATAGATATTCACGAAATGGTATTTTTCTAATATCAAAAATAAATTGTTTGTTGAATAGAATTTTCTGATTAATAAAAAACAGCCGCTTTTTATAAGAGTTTTTCTTGTAAAAGCGGTTGTTTGTTAATTGATAAGTTTGCTAATTAGCTAATTGTTTTTTTATCTTTGCACTTTCAAAAAGCTAATCAATTTATGGATTTTTATTTTCGGCAGATGCGCTTGTGGCGCTTATTACCCTTACTTTCTTAGAAATAGTTTTAGGGATTGATAATGTGATATTTATATCGATAGTTACAGGTAAGTTACCTCAGCATCAACGCAAAAAGCTACACGTGTAGGGACTTTTTCTTAGCAATGTTTTTGCGTATAGCCTTGCTATTGGGTATTTCAGTGTTGATAAAAACTCAAAGATCCTCTCATTTTCAGTAGACTGGGATGGTTTAGCGCTCATTTTAACGGACAAGCCCTTATTTTATTGGCAGGGGGTATCTTCCTCCTCTATAAGTCTACGCACGAAATTCACGCTAAGGTGAATCATATAGAACATGTAACCGAATCGGATAACCCACAACGCAAAGCAGCACGCTTCGTTTGGAGGAGTTGTCGCTCAGATATTGCTGATAGACCTTATCTTTTCGCTTGATAGTATCTTAACTGCTGTAGGTATGACCAATGGTTTGGGAGGCGCTATCTATATAATGATAACTGCTGTGGTGCTTTCCGTAGGTATAATGATGCTTTTTGCTAATCCTGTGGGTGAATTTGTAAATAGAAATCCGTCTATTCAGATATTAGCGCTTTCGTTTTTGATACTTATTGGTTTTATGTTAATAACTGAAAAGTATGCACCTATCAGAAGCCGTGTTGGCGGGGCAAGAGGTGGGAGCTGTGCCTAAAGGGTATTTGTACTTCGCAATTGCTTTCTCATTAGGTGTAGAGTTTTTGAATATGCGAATGAGAAGAAAAAGCTAATCACCTATTAGTAAATTAGCAGATGGACTTTAAAGATATTTTAGGATACGATACTATCAAAGGCTATTTGAAAGCGAGCGTGGAAGCAGGACGCATACCTCACGCTCAGCTGTTTGTAGCCAGCGAAGGACAAGGGGCTTTGCCAATGGCAATCGCCTATGCAACCCTCGTGCTTAGTCAAAACAACCCTAAAAGCCATAGCCCAATGTGCTCAATTAGCGCACCCTGATTTGCACTTTGCTTTCCCAACCTCGACCAACGATAAGGTGAAAAAAAGACCCCGTCAGTTCACTGTTTATGGATGAATGGCGGACTTTTTATTAAAGAACAGCCTTATGGCAGTCTGTTTGATTGGTTGCTCTTTTTAGGTATAGAGAAAAAAACAAGCTGTTATAGGGGTAAATGAGGCGAAGGAAATTACTAATAAATTAGCCCTCAAATCTTTTGAGGGAGGCTATAAAGTGATGATTATCTGGATGGCAGAGAAAATGAATGTCGATTCGGCTAATAAATTGCTGAAGTTGTTAGAAGAGCCCGCAGAGAAGACTTTATTCCTGTTGATAGTAGAAGATGAGAATGCGTTGCTCGACACCATTAAGTCGAGATGCCAGATACTGCGCTTCCCTCCATTGAGCGAGAATGCTATCAGAGAGGGACTTATAGCAAAAGGGCGTCGCAGAGGCGGAGGCTACTAAAATAGCTATACGCTCGCAAGGTAACTATAACAAAGCCTTGCAGCTAATGCAAAACAAAGAGAATGAAGAAGCGGTATTTGAACGTTGGTTTATAGCGTGGGTGCGGAGTGCCTACAGAGCAAAAAGGCAACAAAGCTGCCATACAAGGGCTACTACAATGGAGTGAAGAGGTGAATACCGTGGGGCGTGAGGTACAAAAGCAATTTTTGCTGTATTGTGTAGAGGTTTTTAGGCAAGCGTTTTTGCTAAACTACACCGCTACTGATTTAGTATATATTCAATTTAACGACCCTGAGCTTTGATTTGCGAAAGTTCGCACCATTTGTACACGGCAATAATATAGAACAGATATATCAGTTGATAGAAGAGGCTATTTTTTTCACGTAGAGCGCAATGGCAATGGTAAGGTAATCTTTACTGATGTTGCCATTAAACTCACTCGATTGTTACATACCCGTCAGTAATAAGCTATATCATTAACCTTTAATCATTTAATTATTATGCTACAAGCAATATCACCCATTGATGGCAGATACGCCGATAAAACAAAAAAACTTTAGTGCCTTATTTTTTTCAGAAGAGGCTCTGATTCGTTATCGTGTGCGTGTGGAAGTAGAATACTTTATTGCACTTTGTGAGCTTCCTTTGCCGCAACTCACAGATTTTCCTAAAAGAAAAAAATATGAGGCACTTAGGAAACTCTATCAAAATTTTTACAACTGCAGAAGCACAGAAAGTGAAGGAGATAGAGCGTACTACCAATCACGATGTGAAAGCAGTAGAGTATTTCATAAAAGAAGCGTTTGACTATTTGCAGTTAGAAAAAAATACAAGGAGTTTATCCATTTTGGGCTTACTTCGCAAGATATTAACAACACAGCTATACCACTCAGCATCAAAGAAGCGATGAGTGCTGTATATTACACTGAAATACAGTCTCTTATAGATAAACTGCAACAATTAGTAGCAGAGTGGAAGGATATTCCGCTGCTGGCACGCACTCACGGTCAGCCGGCTTCACCCACTCGCTTAGGGCAAAGAGTTTCAGGTGTTTTGTTACTCGTATAGAAGCACAACTACAAAGTTTGAGAGCTGTGCCTTACGCTGCTAAATTCGGGGGCTACAGGTAACTACAACGCTCATAAAGTTGCCTATCCTTCTATCGATTGGAAGGTCTTTGGTACGCACTTTGTAGAAAAAAGTGTTGGGACTGCATCACTCATTTCCCACTACTCAGATTGAGCATTATGACCATTTAGCGGCTCTTTTTGATGCTCTTAAACGCATTAATACGATACTTATCGACCTAAATCGCGATATATGGACATATATTTCGATGGATTACTTCAAACAGAAGATAAAAAGCAGGAGAAGTAGGCTCATCGGCTATGCCTCATAAGGTAAATCCTATTGATTTTGAAAATTCAGAAGGGAATTTAGGGTATAGCGAATGCCCTTTTTGAGCATTTGGCTGCTAAGTTGCCTATTTCGCGCCTACAACGCGATTTAACTGACAGCACTGTGCTGCGCAATGTAGGAGTGCCTTTTGGGCATACCCTTATCGCTTTGCAATCTACCTTAAAAAGGGCTGAGCAAGCTGTTGCTAAATGAGGCTGCTATACGCAATGACCTACAAGACCACTGGGCAGTAGTTGCTGAGGCTATACAGACCGTGTTGCGCCGTGAGGGCTATCCTAATCCGTATGAAGCCTTAAAAAGGACTTACGCGTACTAATGAAGCTATCACTGCTGAAACTATGAGCCATTTTATTGATACTTTAGAAGTTAATGAGGCGGTAAAAAGCAGAACTAAAACAGATAACTCCGGAGAACTACACAGGAGTGATTTTATAAATAAAATTTGTTACTTATCATTATTTTTTTGTACTTTTTGCAAAAATATGCTATTGTAGGTCTTGTAGTTCAACGGATAGAATAGAAGTTTCCTAAACTTTAGATCCAAGTTCGATTCTTGGCAAGACCACTTAGTTTAAGTTGTTTGACTTATGAAAGACCTAAACGTTTACATAGAAGAATTGCTCTACAAGCACCAATGTGTGATTATTCCTAAATTTGGGGCCTTTATTTCTAATAGAAAAATCGGCTACGATAGGGCAATGATAAAACATTCGACCCACCGAAGCGCGAGCTCACTTTTAACCCTAGCCTCAATTCTAATGACGGTTTGCTTATAAAATACGTGTCAGAACAATCGGGGATAGATTATAACCTTGTAGAGGATTACGTAAATTTAGCTGTAGAAGGGTGGAAACGCATTCTTCAGCAAGATCAGCCTTTGGTGTTAGACAAGATAGGGCACACTACGCCAGATAGGCGAGGGGCGTATATCATTTACGCCTGTAGATGATGTAAATTATCTAACTGATTCGTTTGGTATGGCTCCTTTTATACCTCACGAAGTGCCTGCGTCAGATTTGCAAACAAGTGAAAATCAGATAAAACCTACACTAAACACTTCGCATACTCTTCCGCCAGAAGAGGAGTTGCCTACTGCAATAGAGAGTCCGATTAGCCAAGTGACTCCGGTAGTGCCTACTCCGGCAGAAGCTCCTAAAAAGGCAAAAAGGAGAAAGCCCCTAAAGCCACAAAAAGACCCGAAAAGAGAAGAAACCTTTCAAACTACGCCCTTATATTAAGTATTCGGCAGTAGCAGCAGTGGGTCTTATCATTTTGGCTTATGGTGCTTATCGACTTTTCAATGAGAAGGTAGTGGCAGATGGTACTACTGATAATCAGTTTGTGGTAACCGATAGCCTTGTGCAAGAACGTTTGAACCAAAAACTGAGTGAAGCAGGATTTTTACGCCACCTATCACTATGCCTACGGTAGCACTGCAAGCTGAAAAGGTGAAGAGCAAAGACAATAAACCTGAAAAAGATAAGACTGAGACCACTAATGGTAAGCCTGAAAAAGATAAAAAGCTAATGGTGGAGAAGTAGCTAGTACCCCTACTCAAACGGGAGGTAGCAATGCTTCTGGAGGTAGTTCAGCAGGAGGCAAGATGAATAATGCTGTCTTAGCCGCTAAGAAATACCAAGTAATAGCAGGGGCTTTCAAAGAAGAGAAGAACGCGCAAGTACGTGCTAGACAGCTACAAAAGTTAGGCTATAAAAATGCTTATGTGTTAGGCCTCAACGCTAAAGGATTGTATCAGGTAAGTTATGGTGGTTTTGATAGTATGGATGAGGCTAAACTGATGCAAAAAGAAATAAAAAGAAGCCAAAGAAGAGAAAAAACTTGATGGAGGCTGGATACTAACCCAATAAAAAGAATAATAAAATGACGCCTAAGAAGACCCCTTCAGACTCACGTACTGTAATGACAGACTTGGTCCTGCCTGGTGAAACCAATCACCTAAAAGCTATGTTTGGTGGTGAACTATTAGCCCGTATGGACAGAGCAGCTAGTATAGCCTCACAACGGCACTCTAATCGTGCAACTGTAACGGTATCGGTAAACCACGTAGCTTTTAACCATAGTATTAGGGTAGGGAGCGTAGTGACAGTAGAGGCAGCTATCTCACGTGCTTTTTTTCTACCTCTATGGAAGTCTATATAGATGTGTGGATGGAGAATATGTTTGGAGAGCGCATCAAAGCTACTGAAGCTATCTACTCATTTGTAGCAGTAGATGAAAATGGCAGACCTGTAAAGATACCTGAGCTTGTGCCTGAAACGGCTTTAGAAAAAGAACGTTATAAAGAAGCATTGCAGCGCCGACAACTGAGTTTAGTATTGGCAGGAAAAATTAAGTCCTCACGATGCTACTGAGCTAAAAAGCTCTTTTTACTGAGCTCGAAAATGGAAAATAAAAACAAGATAGAGCGGAACCGCCTTCACGGCGGTTTTTTTCTTATAAAACCTACTTATAAATATGACCTTATCTGAAGAAAATTACTTAAAAACTATTTTTCTCCTTTACGATGAACGCAAGACAGAGGTTACGACTACAGCTATAGCTGATTTGCTCTATACTAAAAGCTTCATCAGTGACTGATATGCTAAAAATTATCAGATAAAGGGTATATCAACTATAGAAAGTACCAAGGGGTAACACTTACCTCAAAGGGGACTCAAAAAAAGCAATACAAATAGTCAGAAAGCATCGACTTTGGGAGGTTTTCTTAGTAGAAAAGCTCAACTTCTCTTGGGATGAGGTGCACGAAATAGCAGAAGAGCTAGAACATATACAATCTGACAAGCTTATCTCTCGACTTGATGCCTTTCTCGGCTTTCCTGAAAGAGACCCTCACGGAGACCCTATTCCTAATGAGCAAGGCATTTTTACTACTACTATCAAAAACCTTATTAAGTGAACTAAATGATGGTGATAAAGGGGTATGTATAGCAGTTAAAAAAACACTTCAAAAGAGTTTTTTGGTGTACCCTCAATAAGGTAGGTATTGCTTTAGAAAAATGAAATAGAAATCATTAGTAAAGAACCTTTTGACAACTCGATGACTGTGCTGGTAAACGATCAGAAAGTGAACCTTTCGGCTATAGTGTGTAGGAATATATATGTAGCAGGCATAGGAGGGAGAAATAAAGAAATAAAATCATAAAAATAAATATTGGAAAAGATTTATGAAAAAGAGTAGTGTAAAAACTCGGTATATTATGTGCTGTTTTATTCTTGCTGATAAGCGGGTATTTCTTGTACCGATATTTTAGCAAACTGCGTTTTGAAGAGGTAACTATTGAGCGCAGTACAGACGACTGTGAGGACGACTGTCTATCAGTCAGTTTGAACTATCTGCACTGCAAAGGTAATAGTGAGTTTGCCCGAAACTTCAATAAAGAGATTGAAACTCAAGTAGCTAACTTTTTGTTAAGCAATGACGACGATACGCTACAAGTTGATATCAGTATAGAAAAAGCTTTGGAGAATTTTATGAGTGACTATAACAATATACACGAACACTTTCCTGAAATTCCGGCGTATGAGCTTATCCTCAGCGATAGTATTATGTGGCAGAACTCAAAAATGTTAACCTTAGTGTCTAATCGTTATTCTTTCACAGGAGGGGCTAATGCTGTACAAAGTAAGGTGTTCACTCATTTTGCTTTGGATAATGGAGAGGTTATCACCAATGAAAATCTTTTTACTGATGAGGCTAAAGTAACTGCTATAGCTGAGAAATATTTCAAACAAACACAAGAAGCCTCAGTGATTGAAGTTCTTGATGATAAAGGATTTGTCTTTGACGATAATGGTTTTCATCTTCCGAAGAGTATGGGTATATCGGCAGATTACTTGATACTATTTTATGAGCCTTTTGAGATAGCCTCATATGGATGCGGCTTTCGAGGTAAAAAGTGCCTATGAAAGAGATTATGCCATATTTGACATTTAAAGAAGATTAGTAAATAAGATGAACTTAAAAGACGAATTAACATCACTATACAACAGTTTACTAGAGAAAAATGAGGTAGAGGGGTTGGCTTTCTTGGCTGAACGCTTTGCTGGTGAGATAGTATTCTCTACCAGTTTTGGATTGGAAGACCAAGTTATTACTCATTTAATCCTTGATAACCATATTCCGATTAGCATTTTCACCCTTGATACAGGGCGACTTTTTCAATGAGACCTATTCGGTATGGGAAAGTACTGATGAACGCTATAATACACATATCACTCCGTATTATCCTAATAACCAATCTATTGAGAAGTATGTAAACGATAATGGTCCCCTATCTTTTTACAAATCGGTAGACTTACGCAAAGAGTGTTGCCACATACGCAAAAGTAGAACCTCTTAGTAGGGCTCTTGCGGACAAGAAAGTATGGGTAACAGGCTTACGTGCAGAGCAATCGAATGCACGCAAAGATTTGCCTATATTAGAGTGGGATGATACCTATCAGTTGTATAAATACAATCCTTTGTTGCATTGGACTTTTGAAGATACTCAGGCCTTTATCAAGCAGCACAATATACCTTATAATGTACTACACGACAAAGGATTTGTGAGCATAGGTTGCGCCCCTTGCACTCGTGCGATAAAAGAAGGTGAAGACTTCAGAGCAGGGCGCTGGTGGTGGGAAAAGCAACAGCAAGAAAGAATGCGGTTTGCACGAGCACAAATAACCGCTATCATAAGAAACAGAAAAACAACATTTTAAAAATACTTTAGCTTATGAACTTTTTTTAAAATATTATTAGCTACGATTTTAGGTTTCTTTATCTCTTTAGGAGTATTCTTTATCTTATTCCTCATTGCTATTTCAGTGATGATGACTTCAGTAGGAGCTTCAAAAGGAGAGGAAATAACTGTAGAAGATAATACAGTGTTAGAATTAGACTTTCAGGAGCCTCTAACAGACTTTTCGGAGCAGGTGTATTTTGAGGATTTTAACTATACCTCAGAATCGTTTAACGGGCTTAATTCTGTTCTACAAGCTATAGAAATAGCTAAAACAGACCCTCATATTAAAGGGATTAGCCTAAAGAGTACAGGCAACCTTAGCGGGATAGCATTTGCCCAAGAGTTACGCCGTGCTTTAGAGGATTTTTAAGACCTCGGGGAAGTTTGTTTTGGCGTATAATGATGAAATATCACAGCTAGACTACTATTTACAAAGCGTAGCAGACAAAGTATATATCAGTCAGTTAGGGAATGTGAATTTGCGGGGGCTCTCTTCTGAAATCTTCTTCTACAAAGATTTACAAGAAAAAACAGGACTTCGGATGGAGGTAATACGACATGGCAAGTACAAGAGTGCTGTTGAACCTTTCCTAGAAAACAAAATGAGTGATAACAACCGACTACAGACTACAGAGTTACTCAATTCTATGTGGAATGTATTGGTAACTGATATTGCTAAGAGCAGAAATTTATCTGTGGAGAAGCTTAATGAAATAGCTACGAATGTAGAATGGGCGTACAGCTGACCTTGCTCAACAAAATGGATTGATAGACGGGGTGCTTTTCAGAGATGAGTTTGAGAAAATACTTTTGCGAAAAGGTAGGGAAGAAAGAGATAGATGATGTGAACTTCATCAGTATAGAAGATTATGCTGAAAGCGTGCTAAAGGGTAGCGTGAGCAAAGAGAAAGATAAGGTAGCCGTGATTTATGCTAATGGTGAGATAATGCAGGGAGAAGGCAGTCAAGGTATTGTAGGACACGAAACTATTATAGCTGCGCTTCGTAAGGCTGTAAAGGATAAAGAGATAAAAAGCTATAGTATTGCGCATCAACTCACCTGGTGGTGATGCCTTAGCTTCAGAGTTAATGCACCGCGAGATAGCCCTTGCCACAAAACAAAAAGAAAGTATATGTGTCAATGGGCAACTATGCAGCCTCAGGTGGTTACTATATAGCTTGCAATGCAGAGCGCATTTTTGCAGAAGCAGGAAGTATTACAGGCTCTATAGGGGTGTTTGGTGCTCTTCCTAATGCTAGTGTATTAGCCAAAAACTGGGGAGTGAATGCAGAAACAGTTAGTACTCACCCTAACGCAATGCAGTATAGTTATTTTTCAGAAGCCTTCAGAACATTTTGTAAAAAGAGATGACTGAATCGGTAGAGCAGATATACAAAGTATTCTTAAGCAGAGTAGCTGAGGGGCGCGGAAAGACAGTAGCCGAAATAGACTCTATAGCCCAAGGAAGGGTATGGAGTGGTAAAGAAGCCCTCGCCAAAGGCTTAGTAGATGAACTCGGGTCGCTAAATGATGCTATAGCTTATGCTGCTAAAGAGAACGGGTTGGAGAATTACCGCGTTGTGTCATATCCACATTACAAAATGGATATGAAAAAAATTACTACTCCGCTACGGATTAAGACTGAAGAATGAAAAGCCTACAACAAGAGTTGGGTAGAGAGGCTTATCAAGTGTATCAACAAATAAAACACATTAGTAATCAACGAGGTATACAAGCGCGCTTAGAGTATGATTTGATTGTGAAATAGTTACGACTTTTAACAGAAGATTAACAGTGTAATACTTGCGTAATATATTTAGAATGACTACATTTGTACAGTGAAATTCTAAAAAGATAAAGTTATGAAACGCGCAATGTTTGAGTATACGAAGATGATTTTATCAAAAAGTGAGCTTTGACCCTAACCTATTTTTACAAAGAGCTACAAAAAAAGGAATTGACAGATTGCTCCCGTATGAAGTAGAGGAGTTGAAAGTTTGGCTTGATGCCTACACTAAAAATAAGCCAGAGCTACTAAAGAGCCGAGTGCTTATGGATAAATGATACAAACTGAGGCTATCCACTAATAGATAGCCTCATTTTTTTATTTTCAAAATAATAGTAATAATGAAAGAAATTAGTAGCACCCAAAAATCCTTATAAAGAAAAATATTTGCGTTAAGCGAAAAAGCACGTATGCGCAAGAAAGAAGGCTTATGTGTAATAGAGGGCGCACGAGAGGTACGATTAGCTATACAAGGTGGTTATGATATAGAAACATTGCTATTTCAGCCTGAAATTTTTAAAGAAGAAGCCTTGCAACAGTTATTAGCTCTCTATCGAAAACCTATAGAGGTAATACGTCTGAGCAAAGAGGTATATGAAAAAACTTAGTTACCGCAGTTCTACAGAAGGGCTCATAGCAGTAGCTAAGACGCACCCTCATACTTTAGAAGCCTTGGCACTCAGAGAACGTTCTATATTATTAGTAGCTGAAGCTCCTGAGAAACCTGGCAATATAGGGGCTATGTTGCGTACTGCTGATGCAGCTAATATAGAAGGGGTTATTATAGCTAATCCAAAAACCGATTTATACAATCCTAATATCATACGCGCCAGTGTGGGGTGTGTATTTACGGTACCGATAGCTATGGGTAGTACTACTGAGGTGATAAACTATCTAAAAAAAGAAAGATTTTAATATCTATTGTGCGGCACTTTCTGCTTCTAAACCCTACTATGAAGTGCCTTTTGCCGAAAAAGAATACTGCTATAGTGGTAGGTGCCGAAGATGAGGGACTTACCCAAGAATGGCTTAAAAACAGCACACAGAATATCATTATCCCTGATGGAAGGTGTAATAGACTCTATGAATGTGTCGGTAGCAGCTGCAGTACTTATCTTTGAGGCAAAAAAAATGAGGCTAACTGCTAAAAAATAAAACCTTATTTTTATATAGCCTCACAACCATCTCCGCACTTTTAGGCAATAGTTTTGGTATTCATTACCGAATTTCTGTCTTAGCACACGTTCTTCTGGAATAATTTGAAAACGAGTCATATAAGCTATAAATAATACAGCTCCTAACCAAGGTAGAAGATAAGATAACCATATTGCCCAAGATACAAGGGCAACAAGCTAATCCTACATACATAGGATTACGGCTTAGTTTGTATATTCCTTCTGAAACAAAATGCGTAGCTTGCGATGGCTCAAGAGGATTGATAGTAGTCCTTGCTTTATAGAAGCTCCAAATACCTGCAATTCCAGCCCCTATGCCTATCAAAGCCATTACTATGGCTACTATAGGTAGGTGAGGCAATGCTACAAATGGTAATACATAAGCAATACTCTTCATTATCAAAGCACAGATAAACCATACTGCAGCAGGTGGGATTTTATTTTTCTAAACTCTTCATTTTTCAAATCACCTAATTTAGTTTTTGGCAAAAAAATAATAGTAATTTGCTAAATCACATATTATCTTTGTAGCAATAATTATTTATTTTTAAACAATGGAAACAAATCGTATTAAAGGAAAAAATTGCTTTTATCTCTGGTGCTAGTAGTGGAATAGGAAAAGCAGTAACCGAAAAATTAGCGCAAATGGGTGTTAATCTTATTCTATGTGCACGAAGAGCAGATATTTTAGCTGAACTGAAGGCTAAACTCGAAAAAGAATACGCTATTGAGGTCATCACTTTAGTGTTTGATGTAAGAAACTATCAAGAGGTAGCGAAAAAAATATCCAGTCTTTACCCGAAAAGTGGCGACAAATAAATATGCTTATCAATAATGCAGGTTTAGCAATAGGCTTACAACACCTCCATACCTACGCCATAGAAGATATAGATCAGATGGTTGATACCAATATCAAAGGGTTTACTTATATCGCTAATAGTGTAATTCCGCTGATGATTGCTACTGATAAGGTAGGCACAATAGTGAATGTTGGTTCAGTAGCGGGTGAGATAGCTTACCCTAATGGTAGTATCTATTGTGCAACCAAGTTTGCCGTAAGAGCTCTCAGCGATGCTATGCGTATAGAGTTAATGGACAAAAAAGATAAAGGTAACCAATGTAAAAACCAGGGTTGGTAGAGACCAATTTCAGTGTAGTGCGTTTTCAAAGGAGATGAACAAAGAGCTGAGAATGTGTATAAGGGTATCACGCCCCTATATGCTGAAGATATAGCCGATACTATCGCTTATATTGTCAATTTGCCCGATAAAAATTCAAATTACGGATATTACTGTTACTCCGATGCATCAAGCAGATGCGATACACGTTTATAAGCAATAAGAATTAAATAAGAATCTAAATAAAAGAAGGCTGTCCTATTTTGGGCAGCCTTCTTTATTTTTATAAATACTATCTCTTTAAAAATCAACTGTTACACCTAATTTTTTTCAGCAATAATACGATTGATATACTCAGAAAGAGCTGGTATTTTTACACTCTCTAATACCGTGTTAGCAAAAGCATAGGTGAGTAGGGCAGAGGCTTCTTTTTGCCTATTCCGCGCGTTTGCAGATAGAACAAAGAATCTGCATTAAGCGAACCTACTGTACAGCCGTGCGAACACTTCACATCATCAGCAAAGATTTCTAACTGAGGCTTGGTGTATACGGTTGCCTTGTCAGATAAGAGAATATTATCGTTTTGCTGATAAGCATTCGTTTTTCTGTGCAATTTGCTCTACCATTATCTTCCCGTTGAACACATTGGTAGCTTCACCACTTACAATACTCTTGTAATCCTGATGACTTTCACAATTAGGATAAGCGTGGTTTACCAATGTATAGTGGTCAGTATGCTGACTTCCTTGCAAAAATGCTCAACCCTTTGAGGGTCGATTCTAAATGTTCGCCTTGGTGATAGAAGTTCAAGTTATTACGAGTAAGTTCACCACCAAACGAGAAAGTATGCACACTAGCGAGACTGTTTGCCTCTTGCGAAATATAGGTATTATCAATCAGAGAAGCTGTTAAGCGGTCGTTTTGCAATTTATAATAGTCGAGGAAGGCCTCTTTGGCTACAAATATTTCAGTAACAGCATTGGTAAGGATAGCTGTAGCGGTATTTGATAGGTTTTTGGTGTACCTCAATTACTTTTAGCTGCGCATTCTCGCCTACGGCAATAATATTGCGTGGCTGATAGCAAGTGGTTTCTCCCCTGTCGTTGAAATACAGCAATTGTATAGGCTTATCTACCACTTTCCCCTTAGGCACTTCTATATATACTCCCTCTGAGGTAAAAGCAGTATTAAGGGCTGTAAATACATCACCTTTTTTTCGGTAGTTGTATTGAAATATTTGCTGATAAACGCCTCTCCGCCTTTGTGCAAAGCCTCTAACAGAGGGGTAATGGTAATGCCTGCTATCTCTTTGCACGACATTTCAGCACAATAAAAGCCATTTACAAATACCAGAGTAACAATCTTTGATACTGTATTCGTGTAGCACTTCTGCTGAAAGGGTTGCTTTTTTTCATTTTACGGGCTGCCATAAGCTGTAGTCTGTAGCTTTGCAATTTGCTCAGCGAGTGTATTTCCACGCTTCTATCTTCTTATGAGGGAAGCCTTTTTTTCGGCAAAGAAACTAAGGGCTTCCTTTGCGAATGTCTTTTAGTATATCGTCTTTATGTGGGAATGCCTCAAACGAAGCCACCCATTTTTTTCTTTTTAAATCCATAGTCTAAATTGCTAATTATTTCAGCCAATCATAGCCTTTTGCTTCCAATTCTAAGGCGAGGCTTTTTATCGCCTGTTTTTACGATTTTACCATCAGAAAGCACGTGTACATAATCAGGGACGATATAGTCTAAAAAGGCGCTGGTAGTGGGTAATCACAAGCACAGCGTTGTTTTCATTTTTGAGTTTGTTCACCCCATTGGCAACAATGCGGAGGGCATCAATGTCAAGCCCTGAGTCAGTTTCGTCGAGGATAGCTACTTTAGGCTCAAGCATTGCCATTTGGAAGATTTCGTTGCGTTTTTCTCACCGCCTGAAAACCCTTGATTGAGAGAGCGTGAAAGAAAATCAGGATTGATTTCTAAAAAGGGCTGCTTTCTCGCGTATTTTTGAGGAGCTCGGCAGCGGGCATATCCGGCAGTCCTTGTGCTTTGCGACTCTCATTGATAGCTGTTTTGATAAAGTTAGTTACCGATATACCAGGGATTTCTACAGGATATTGAAAAGACATAAAAGATACCTTTTATGAGCGCGCTCTTCAGGAGCATCTTCTAACAGACTCTCGCCGTTTAGCAGTATATCGCCCTCTGTTACCTCGAAGTTTTCGTTGCCTGAAATTACCGAAGAGAGCGTCGATTTGCCCGCTCCATTCGGTCCCATTATGGCGTGTACTTCACCTGCTTTTATTTCTAAGTCAATCCCCTTAAGGATTTTCTTTACCATCCACACCAGCGTGGAGATTTTTTTATTATTAACATTTTTAATTGAGTTTATAATTTATTGAATTTTTTTGCTTTTTAGTTATTAGAAAAAAATGTCATCTGTATGTATTTTCAGAGTAGGAAATTTTTGAGAAGTGATGTTGCCTTCTACTATATTCATAGGGTTTAGGTATTTTCCGTCTTCCAATACATATACTAGTACATTCTGATGGTCAGGGTCTATAATCCAATATTCAGGTACTTTAGCTTCTTCATAAAGAGCGTATTTGTATTTTCATTTCCTTTTTAGAATTGCCAGGTGAAAGGATTTCAATCACTAAATCAGGGGCACCTTCGCAACCGCGTTTATCTATCTTTTCAGGGTCGCATACCACACAAATATCGGGCTGTACTACAGTATAGATATTTTTGTCCTCTTGAGATTCTTTCAGTAGGCGCACATCAAAAGGAGCGTGAAATACCTTACAATCTTTTCCTTTAAAAAACTGATAGAGTTCTCCCGCTAATCGCATTGATATTTCTTGGTGGATAGCCGAAGGAGCCGACATTTTGAAGAGTTTCCCCTTAAAAGCTCTACTCGTTCTTTAAACTTCACAGTAGATAATCAGCATACGAATACACCCCATACAAAGGGGTCTAACTGGTTGATATTAGTGATTTCCATAAGTTATCATCTATTTTAGGTTTGCGCATCTCTTTTTATTTCCTCAAAAATAGTGTTATACACCATATCTATCCCTTCACATAATCCCCATTCTAACCTGTCTTTTGCTAACTGAAGTTCTTCATTAGTAAGTCTTCTACCTAATTTCTCTTCAGCCCAATGTTGAGTGTCTCCTACAGTTATGAGAAATAATGGCTTATCTTCTTCCATAACTTTAATTTTAGGGTGCAAAGGTCGGATATTATTTTTGAATTATACAAATTTAGGGTGTTAGTCGTTAGTCTTTAGTCGTTAGAAGGGGGTACTAACTACTAAAGACTGATAACTAATTACTAAAGACTTATAACTAACGACTAATGATTAATTACTTACTAAAAACTATTGTTTTTCTTTGTCTGTATCTACGCTTTTTGTTTTCAGGGTCGAGGGTGATGCTCTTTATGTCTTCTAAAGGCATATCAAGTGTAAAAGGTGTAGGTAGGATTGCCCCAGCCCCAAGCAGGGTAATACGGTACGCGGATACGCTGGATAGGTGTTCGGCTTTTCGGCATAAGTCATTCGTAAAGGTACGTATACATAGCGTATGTTGCCTGCCTTGTCAGTTACCCAAAGGTCGATGAAAGCGGCAGTCTGCCTACGCGTTTAAGGGTTACTTCTGTTTTATTGTCTTTGCCCTCTACCTTGCTGATAGCATAGTCAGCAGTATGGTCGGTCTCCATAAATTCGTTAAGGAACCACTGTAGCTGCATACCCGATACTTTTTCGGCTATACGTATAAAAATCATTAGGCGTTGGGTTTTTGAAAGCGTATTCGTTGTAATAACGTTTGAGTGTTTTCTGTAGCGCCTCATTCCCCATTAGGTAATCTAACTGAGTAAGGAATAGCAGCCCTTTGTAGTAAGCCGTTACTGAGTAAGCGTAGTTAGTTGCAAAACGGTCAGGTGAGTGATAGTGGGTTCTTGCAATCCTGATTTTACTAACCCGAAATATCCCCTATAAGCACTGTCGAAAGGGTTAGCTGTCTTTTTTTGGTCTTTTGAGATCTGATGCTCAGCAAGGTATTCGATATACGAGGTAAAACCTTCGTCCATCAAGGATAAGCCGCCTCATCAGTGGCGAGTAGGTGCTGAAACCACGCGTGAGCGAGTTCGTGTGCTGCGGTGCCTACTAAGCGTTCGTACTTTTCGTTGCCCACCATAAGGGTACACTAGCGTATTCCATACCGCCATCGCCCCTTGTATAAATGAATACTGAGGGCCAAGGGTATTTGCCTACCAGTTGGTTGTAATAGTCGAAAACCTTAAGCATAGGCTCTTGTATCTGTTTCCAGGTGTCTTTGTATTTTTGTAGATAAAGTGAATGGTCTTGCCGTCAGCCAATTGGTGTTTGTCGTGCACGTACTGAGGGTCGGCTGCCCAAGTGAAATCGTGTACGCGCTCTGCGATAAAGTGCCACGTTTTGGTAGCGGCTTTGGTAGTAGGTACTTTCACGCCCTTATCTTCATAGCCAAAACCTATTTCGTTAGGGGTTTTGCAGTACGCCCGAAGCGCCTACAAGGTAAGTTTTATCGAGGGTGATTTTTACATCGAAGTTACCCCATACGCCGTAAAACTCACGACCTAAGTACTCGGTAGTATGCCAACCTTTGTGGTCGTAAGCTACCATTTTAGGGTACCACTGTGCCATAGAGAGGGCTACGTCATCAGGACTGTTGCGCCCTGCACGGCGAATCATTACCGGCACTTGTCCTTCAAAATCTAAGCCTAATACCGTACGGCTGTGCGGTAGTATTGGGGTAGGCAGGGTAACTTTTAGTATAGTACTTTCGTGCGAGATAGTAGCAGGCACACCGTCTTGGGTCAGCTTTTTCACGCGTAGGTAGCCAATCTCATCGGGGGTGAGTTTAGCAATTCTGCTTTCGTATATAGGGCGTTGGGGCGTACCTATGTTAGTAGCCATACGTCCGTCGGGGTCGGGTAGGGTTTGCAGGTTAGCGTCCATTTCGCTGTTGGGTTGGAAAGCGTTGAAGTAAAGGTGAAAAAACACCGTAGTAAGGGTGTCGGGTGAGTTGTTGATATAGGTAACTTTCTGTACGCCTTTGTACTGAAAGTTTTTGACGTTCATCGTTACGTTCATCTGGTAGTCAGCTTGTTGCTGCCAATGATTATCTTGCGCTTGAGCTGAAAGAGCGAGCGCGAAGCCACAAATAGCGAGGATACTTTTTCTTCATTGTTCTTTATATTGAATTCGTTTTTGAGGGGCAAAGGTAGTGAAGAATTAGCAAATTAGCAAATTGGTAAATTTGTGAATCTAAAAATGCCAGAACTTATAGATGTGGCTATAAGTTCTGGCGGAGAAAATAAATATATTATGTTTTACATTCACCTACTTTTCTAACTTGATAGTAAGTACAGGAGTATCAGAGTGGTTTACGAGGTCGCTACTGATACTGCCGTTGAAGAAGTGTGCAATACCTTTACGCCCATTAGGGAACATACAGATAAGGTCTATCTTGTTCTCTTTTACGTAGTTGAGTATACCGGTTTCTACCCTAATATCATTATACACGTGGGTTTCGAAATGCTGACGCGCGTGGTTAGCCTCGCTGAGGAACTCTTTCATACGATGATTGATTTCGTGAGTGGTTAGGAACTGGTATGGAGTATTGACATACACCAAATCAATCTTGGCGTTGAAGAGCTTAGCAAATTTTACAGCTTTCTCGAAAGGTTTTTAAGAAACGCTTAGAGAAGTCGCAGCCGAACATAATGTGCTTAATCTTTAGTTTTTCGTGCGGATTTTTGATAACCAATACCGGAACAGTGGCAGAGCGGATTACCTTTTCGGCATTGGAGCCTATAAATAGTTCCTTAGCCCCAGAGGCACCATTAGAGCCCATAAATACGAGGTCGATATTGAATTTTTTTACGGTTTCGCCTACTGCTTCAGGAAGTGGTGATGTTTCTACCAAGTCGATGATTTTCTACTCCTGTTTCTAACTCTTTATGCAACTCAGCAAAAACGCTGCTTTGGTGAGGTTGAGGAAGTACATCGCTTCGGGCACAGATACTTGGCTTTCGGTCATCAAACGCAAAGGTAACTCGATGGCATGTAGCAAGTATATTTTAGATTTGTGTTGCTTAGCTAAGCCTATGGCTACGTGTAAAGAGGCAATAGACTTTTTCAGAAAAAAATCGGTGGTTACTAAGATGTTTTTCATAAGACTCTATTTTTAGTTATTAATTTCGTGGTAAAGGTACGACTTATTTTTATAACTTCCAAATTTTTCTAATTTATTTTTTCTATTTTTTTGATGATTGGTAGATATTTGTACTTCGGCTGTTTTTGTTTATCCTATATTGTTCCTATATCGTTCCTGTATCGTTTGTATATCGGAGGTAAAGGGGAGGGGGCTATAGTATATTTTTCTGCTTTTCTGCAAAAAGAAAAAAATAAAAAAAGTTTGAGGTGTCAAAAGTATTTTTCATATATTTGCACTCTGAAAATTAATGTATTATGGAATTATTTAAGTGACAAAGCCTCTTAAAAATATTGGAATAATGTAAAAATAATTTTTGAAGAAAGAGAAGTAGAAGAATCTAATTGGAATAACAAAAATATAGGAGAAACAAAAATGGACTGGAAAATTATAATACTTTTTTTAATAGTAACTTTTTAATAGCTATAGTCAAAAGATGGAAGATTATACAATTTTTAAAGACGGCGAAGTTTATATTAACTTCCGTAGATACATACAAAAAATGATGCCTCAGATAGATGCTGAATTAGAAAAAATACAGCTATAAAAAAACCTACTGAGGAGCACTATAAGAAAGTAATACACTCTTTTATCAATAAAAGAATTGCTACCACAAAAATATAGTGGTGCTGAATGATGATCTCAAACCATTTATTGCTATTCAAGATAAGAGAATCATATATACAGAAGGAGATGAAGTAGATGTGAGATGGACTTATATTATTTCACCTTAATCAGTATCTCTTCTATAAAGACCTAAAGTCCTTAGAATGGCTAAAAAGATAATCATGCAGATATGTTATCAAATTTTGTAGTTACTTTTTGGTGTTTATAGAGATAAAACACTACTAAAATGGTATCTTGATGAAAAATATTAATAATGAAACTGGTATACAGGTGTTATTTTATTATCGGAAGAATACGCGCAATTTATAAGAAAAGAGATGGTGTTAGCGGTCGATAAAAATGTTACGAGGGACTCCTAACGAACACGATTTTGCTATTAATGCGGCGAAAATACTATGTTCAAAAGATATTCTCACGACTTTGATAACCCCAAAGGAAATAATTGATTTCCTATTTAATTCTTCAAGAGGTTATTATATAGAAGACCCTGATGGATACTCTAATATAAGGGCGGATAAGAGTACTTCTTCTAAAATTCTAAGTAGAATAAAATCAGGCGAAAAATAGATGTATTAGATGATACAAGCAATTGGTATTTGATAAAAACTAAAGAAGGGTTAAAAGGATATGTACACAAAAAGTAGAATAAAAAAATTAAATAATTTATCCTAAAAACCTTACCTTTGCAAAACAAATAAACAAGATAGAACAATGAACAACCTACTCACCCATTATCCTATGAATTGGATAGACGGAATGAAGCTAAGCAGTAGCCATTTTTACTGCTGAGCAGGACTTTGTTACCGATAGTGTTAGATAAAAATAACAATAAAAAAATTGACTTAGAAAATCTAAAAGAGTTATGAAAATGAAAAGTATTATTAATATCTATATTATTGAATATGCTACTTATAAATTGTAATAATCAGCAGAAATTAAATTCTAACACTATAACACAAATAGATAACAACTTAGAATCAAAAAAAGGATACTTCAAGTAAAAGAAAGTTTTTTTCTCTTGTTTATAAAAACATATTACCCATTGAGATATAATGAAGATGGAAAGAAAAACAATTCTTATAGATACACTATCTTATTTTAAGATTAAGGGAAATATCCTTATAGATAGAACAACAATGGATTTTTATATCTTTAAAAATTAATGATATAAAGATTAACGATACCTTAATTACTATTATGTGTAATGAAGTAGCTGATGGTGATCAGAATGATAATAATACTGATGATTTTAGGAGTGTTAAGGACTTTTTGGCTATGAAGAGAATGTTATTAAAATGTATATAAAAAAAGAGCAATAATTATAATATAATTTCTTGGGATACACTTCCCTCTTCTGATAAGATGGGAAGAGAAGATTTTCTTATTGAAAAAGAAAAAAAGTAAAAGATTCAGGATTAAAGTATTACACCTATGAAGATCAAGTGGATTAAAAAGAAGATTCAGAAACACAAAAATTATTACATAAAAAGTAGAGGTTGGAGAAAAAGAATTGTAGAACGTTCTCCCGTTTCCCAAAAGTCAATTAGTATGTAGCTAAATAGGCACCTCAATTAAAAATAATTGAATATGAAATTGTTAAACATTATAATAGTCTTTTTAGCATTTTTGTAATGCTCAAAACAAAAGAACTGATTAGTAAGACGTACTTAAAATTACAAAAACGATAGTAAATCTTTTGAACAATTCGTTTTTTTATGGTTTTTTTGTAATTGTAATGATACTTATTTATACACAGAAACATTTGAAGATAACTACACAACACATTTAATCATCTAGAACCATTACCCCTGATTTTTTTCGAAAAAGAAGAAATAAAGAAGGTGTTAGAGACTTATCACAACAAATACAAAAAAAGAGATTTGAAGGTGTTCAGAATAGTTATTATAATGGTTATTTGATAGTGTCTAAATGTTATAAATTATATAATGTGTCAAATAAAAAATTTAAAGAAAGCCTATTACAACCTACTATCTAATGATAGATTACAAAAAGAATGGATAGAGGATTATATGAGAGATTATTTAGATTATTATTTTTATTAAAAGTTCAAACTGAATAATAGATTGGAAATGTTTAAGCAACATTGTTATCAAGCGAGCAATGGGGAGATGTATTAAAAAAATATGAAAAGAATTATAATACTATTTTGTTGCAATCTCAATAGTATCTTGTAAAAACAGAGTAAATTATGATAGTTCAACTTACTTAACAGAAGAAGATACAATAAGAGAACCATATAAAAGTCCTATACCTCAAAAAAACTAAGTATAACTTAACAAAGTTGTATTATCGTGTTCTCTTTAATGAAGATTGTAGAAGTTTTGAAATAGATACTCTTACTTATGTAGAGATTAAAGATAGTCTTTTAATAGATAAAAATATCTATGGATTGGTTTCTTTTTAAAAATTAATAAAAATAGATACAGTTTCAGGAGTAATAAATATATACATAGGAGAAGAATCTGATTATGAAGATGACCCTATACTATATAAATTTGGTAAGATATATAGTAATAGACATATTTATTATATCAAAAGAAAAAGGCAAGTATTTATCTATAACAAATGATGCAATACCAGATAATTCAGATGTTTATATTGAAAAAGAAAAAAAGTAAAAGATTCAGGATTAAAGTATTATACCTATGAAGATCAAGTGGATTAAAAAGAAGATTCAGAAACACAAAAATTATTACATAAAAAGTAGAGGTTGGAGAAAAAGAATTGTAGAGCGTTCTCCCGTTTCCCAAAGTCAATTAGTATGTAGCTAAATAGAAACCTCAAATAAAAAAAGTTTTGTGTATTTCAAAAAAACAGTAGTACTTTTGCAGCGATATAAAAAGAGAAAGGCAGCAAGGAGTTGCGAGCTCCTGCTGCCTGCCCGTTTTGCATAGGCACCTTTGACTTTCAAAAGTGTTGCAAAAGTAAGGGATGCTAATGATTTTAGCAAAAATTTTAACATTAGAAATTAGGGTTGCTTGCAATAGCGAGCAACCTTTTTCTGTTTTTCTTGTTATTTCAAAAAAACTTCGTATCTTTGCACCGAATTTTTAACTGTTGGAGGGACGTTTGAGTCCCCTCTTTTATAGAAAATGAATTTTAAAGACCAAGTTAAAGCCTTAGTAGACAAAGCCTTAGAAGCTACTCCGACGCTGTTTCTCACTGACCTGAAAAGTGTCGGCTGACAACGCTATCACCGTGGTAATTGACGGCGATAACGGGGTGGGAATTGACGATTGTATCGCCTTAAGTAGGGCTGTAGAAGCGCCTTTGGATGCTGAAGGGGCTGATTTTTCGTTAGAAGTAACTTCGTTTGGGGCTACTGAACCTTTTGTACTACCTCGTCAGTACGCTAAAAAATGTGGGTAGAACTGTGCAGATAACTACTACCAAATGGCAAAGTGCAAGAAGGGGTGCTAAAAAGGTGAAACAGACGGAGTGGTAACCCTTGAAACTGAAACACGCGAACCCTAAACCTGTAGGCAAAAGGCAAAAATAACAGTGAAAAAAAGAACATTCTTTTTGCCTTATCAGATATAAAAAGAAGCTAAAGTAATCATTAAATTTTTAATTGAACGTATATGAATAGTCTTGAATTAATCGAATCTTTCTCGGAGTTTAAAGATGACAAACTGATTAACCGCGAAACCCTTATGGCTATTTTGGAAGAGGTTTTTCGCAATACCCTAAAAAAGAAATACGGCTCTGACGATAATTTCGACATCATTATTAACCCCGATAAAGGCGACCTACAAATATTCAGAAACCGCATAGTGGTAGAAGATAGTGCTGTGACCAATGACAACCAAGAAATTGCGCTATCGGTAGCTAGGAAAAATAGAACCTGACTTTGAAGTAGGTGAAGATGTTTCAGAAGAAATTAAAATTAATGACCTTGGTAGACGTGCTATCTTGGCACTACGCCAAAACTTGATTTCTAAAATTCACGAATACGACAGCACCACTATCTACCGTAGATTTAAAGACCTTATCGGACAGATAGTAGTGGCTGAAATACACCATATTAGACACAAAGCTATCATCTTATTAGACGATGAGGGCAATGAGATTATTCTTCCTAAGGAAAAAGCAAATCCTTCAGTTTCTTTAAGAAAAGGGGAACACGTGCGCGGTATTATAGAATCGGTAGAACTTAAGAGTACGAAGCCTACTATTATTATGTCGCGTACCTCGCCTATTTTTCTTGCAACGCCTTTTTGAGCAAGAAATTCCTGAGATTGCCGATGGTATCATCACGGTGAATAAGGTGGTGCGTATACCTGGTGAAAAAGGCTAAAGTGGCGGTTGATTCGTTTGACGAGCGCATCGATGCTGTAGGGGGCTTGCGTAGGGGTACGCGGGGCTCGTATACACGGTATCGTACGCGAGGTTGGGCAATGAGAATATAGATGTGATTCCGTTTACGAACAACGTTTCGCTACTTATTACTCGTGCTTTGGCTCCTGCACACGTAACTTCGGTTACCCTTAATGAAGAAGAGAAACGCGCTGATGTGTTTTTGCCTAATGAAGAGGTATCGAAAGCGATTGGTAAGTCGAGGGTACAATATACGCTTGGCAAGTCAGCTAACTGGCTATGAGATAGATGTGTATCGCGAAGGAATTACCGATGAGGATATAGAACTCACTGAGTTTGACGATGAAATAGAGGGGTGGATAATAGAGCAATTGCACAATGCAGGGGCTTGATACTGCTAAGAGTGTATTGGAGCTTACCCCAGAAGAGCTAATGACACGTACTGACCTTGAAGAGGAAACCGTAAAGGAAATACAACGTGTATTGGCTGAAGAATTTGAATAATATAGATTGCGAGTTGGGCAGTGAGCTGCCCTATTGGAAAGTCTCACACGAGGGGCGTAAAACAAATAACAATTAGCAATTGATAATTGATAATTATTATATATATGAGCGAGGGAAAAAAACAATAAGAATAAACAAGGTTTTGAAGGATGTGAACATCTCTCTGAGTACGGCAGTTGAAGAACTCAAGAAGCATAAGAATATTGAGATTGAAGAAAGCCTTAATACTAAAAATATCAGAAGAGGCGTATCAATTCCTTTTAAACAAATTTAGTGCAGATAAGAGTAAGCGCGCCGTTTCTAAAGAAATAGTAGAAGACAAACGGAAAGAGCGTGAGGCAATACGTATAGAGCAAGAGAAGGAGAACCAAGAGAAACGCCGTCAGCAAGAACAAGAGGTTATTAAAAGCCAAAGGACACTTAGCGGGTCTGAAGCCTGTGGGCAAAAATAGACTTAGACGGTGGTAAAAAGTGCTGCTGAGAAACCAGCAGTGGCTGCACCAGCACCTACTCCTGCTGAAACAGTAACCCCTACGGCTACTGATGCCCCTACGGCTGCTGCTCCTGCTAAAAAGAAGAAGCGCCAACCTCTGATTCGTCCGCTAAAAAGACCACAAAGAGGGTAAAGAAAAAGGACAAGAAAAAAAGATAAGGAAAAAGACCGCAATCAGGCTGCTCAGAAAAATAAAACTGTGTATCAGAACCCGCTCATTCAGTCAGTTGCCCCTCCTAAGAAAAAAGGAAAAACGCTCTTAAGCACAAAGAAGAATACACCCCGAAGCTCCTATAGGAATCATTGAAACTCAGTACCAAAAAACTTACAGGTCCGAAGGTAGTGGGTGAGAAGATTGACCTTAGTCAGTTTGAGAAAAGAAGAAAAAGAAGAAGAGAAGTAGAGGTAAGGATAAGGAAAAAGACGCTCAAACACCAGCTGTTGCTAATGCTGCTAACGACAGCGAAAAACGCAAGCGCAAACGCATACGCAAAGATGAGCCTAATGCTGCAGCAGCGGGCAAAGGCGACAGCGCTAAGAAAGAGAAAAAGCTAAAATATTCGCTAAAATAGAGCCTACCGAAGAAGAGGGTACAAAAAGCAAGTACGCGAAACCCTCGAACGCCTGACAAGGCAAGACTACCAAATCGAAAGGGGCTAAATACCGCAAAGAAAAAACGAGAAACTCACCGCCAAAAGGTAGAACAAGAACTCGCAGAACAAGAACAACAAGAGAAAATCTTGAAGCTAACGGAGTTCGTGACCGTTAATGAGTTGGCTACGATGATGGATGTGCCTATCAACAGGGTTATCGGGGCTTGTATGACGCTTGGTATTATGGTGACGATGAACCAACGCCTTGATGCTGAAACAGCTTAGCATCGTAGCTGACGAGTTTGGTTTTGAAGTAGAATTTGCTACTGCCAATATTGAAGAGGCTATACATATAGAAGAAGATAAGCCAGAGGATTTGGTACCACGTGCGCCTATCGTAACGGTAATGGGACACGTAGACCACGGTAAGACCTCGCTATTAGACTATATACGAAAAAGAAAATGTGATAGCTGGCGAAAGTGGAGGTATCACTCAGCACATCGGTGCTTATGGGGTGAGACTTGAGAGCGGTGAACGCATCACTCCTCGATACCCCAGGACACGAAGCCTTTACGGCGATGCGTGCTCGTGGTACTAAGGTTACCGATATTGCTATTATAGTGGTAGCTGCCGATGACGATGTGATGCCGCAAACTAAAGAGGCTATCAGCCACGCACAGGCAGCAGGCGTGCCTATCATCTTTGCTATCAACAAAAATTGATAAACCTAACGCTAACCCTGACAAGATAAAAGAACGCTTGGCGGGTATGAACCTTTTTAGTAGAAGAGTGGGGCGGTAAGATACAGTCGCAAGACATTTCGGCTAAGAAAGGTATTGGCGTACAAGAATTGTTAGAAAAAGTGCTTTTAGAAGCTGAGGTACTTGAGCTGAAAGCTAACCCTAATAAGGCGGCTATCGGTACCGTAGTGGAAGCGGCTCTTGATAAAGGACGCGGGTATGTATCGACCGTACTGGTAGAAAACGGTACGCTGCACGTAGGGGATTATGTGTTGGCGGGTACTAACTCAGGGCAAAATACGCGCTATGCACGATGAGCGCGGCAAGAAAGTGAAAAGAAGCAGGGGCCTTCTACCCCTATCACTATTTTGGGCTTGAGATGGCGCTCCGCAAGCGGGTGATAAGTTCTATGTGTTTGAAGATGAAAAAGAAGCTAAACAGATAGTGGCTAAACGCGCACAACTACAGCGTGAACAGTCAGTACGCACTCAACGCCACATCACCTTAGATGAGATAGGTAGACGTATAGCTCTTGGCGACTTTAAACAGCTGAACATCATTTTGAAAGGGGACGTGAATGGTTCGGTAGAAGCTCTTACCGATTCATTCAAAAAACTCTCTACCGAAGAGATACAAATCTCGATTATACACAAGGGAGTGGGTGCTATTACCGAATCGGATGTACTCTTGGCTTCGGCTTCAGATGCTATCATCATAGGCTTTAACGTACGTCCGATGACAAACGCTCGTGCTTTGGCAGAGAAAGAATCGATAGATATACGTACTTACTCAATTATCTATGATGCTATCAACGACCTTAAAGACGCTATGGAGGGTATGTTATCGCCTGTATTTAAGGAAGAAGTAACCGGTACAGTGGAAATACGCGAACTCTTCAAGATATCGAAAGTGGGTACGATAGCCGGCTGTATGGTGACTGATGGTAAGATATATCGCAATTCTAAAATTCGACTTATACGCGATAACGTGGTGATTTACACCGGAGAGTTATCTTCGCTAAACGCTTCAAAGACGATGTGAAGGAAGTGAGCAAAGGTTACGACTGCGGATTGCAGATTAAGAACTACAACGATATTCACGAAGGTGATGTGATAGAAGCCTACCAAAGAGGTGGCAGTGAAGAAAAACTGTAGTATAAAAAAATACCTAAATAATAAAGGCTGTACAAGTATTCGCTGTACAGCCTTTGTATTCTAACAAAAACTTGCACTCTTGTCTTTCTTTTCTTAATTTTGCATTAGAAATTATAAAAAGATTGAACTGTGAAAACGTTTTTGTTTTAATACTGCTTTTTTTGGGGCTTGCTTCCCTTTTTGGGCTATAGGGGCAAAAACGCTCCTACTGATGAAGCTACCCAAGCGCCTGAAAAAATACTATGCCATAGAGCAGGGAGCCCTAAAGTACAGTTAGAGAAAGGAAAAGAGAAATCAGACCTTGCAAATGACTATATCCGAGGAACAGGAGAAAAGAAAATAGTTTTATAACAAAAGTGATGCTACTTTTATTCTCAATAATAAGTTTTATCACTTACTTATTAGAGTATAGACCCCTTAAAAGATAGTAAATGACCCTAACCTTTCTGTTTTATCAAAAAAATATGTACAGCTAAAGAAAAACAACTCAATGTGGGGCTGTGTAGGCTGTTTATTTTCTATTTTATTTCCTCCTTTCCCGTTAGGTATAATCTATTTTCTAATGGTGAGAAGGCTCAGAAAGCAACAACTCTCTGCTATGGTATGCGAGAAGTGCGGAGAAAAAACTCTCAGCAGGTTAGCAGACAAAATGAAGGAAGTGTTATAAACTATTTTTTTCATCTGTCGTAAGTGTGGGCATATACATCAAGAAAGCATAAAAAGGCTGTGCGCTCAAGTTCGCAAACAAGTAGTAAATCAAGCAGAAAAGGACGACTCGTATGGCAACAGTAGTAGTTCGTACAATAGAAGTAGCAGTTCATATAATAAATCATACAGGAGTGGAGGAGGAGCTTCTACTAAATTTTGATCTTAAAAACACGCATAACCGATGGCAATCAGTTGTATCATAGTAGATGATGAACCAATGGCACTACAGCTATTAGAAAGCTATGTGCTAAAAACTCCTTTTTGGAGTTAGTAGGCAAATATACTAACGCAATAGATGTATTGCAATACTTCTATGAAGGTGGCGACGCAGAACTGATATATATGGACATACAGATGCCCGAACTAACAGGGCTCGAGCTCTCTAAAAACTGCCCCTCATACGCGTATCATCTTTACCACTGCTTTCGACCAATATGCTATGAGAGGGTATAAAGTGAATGCCATAGGCTATTTGTTGAAGCCTTTTAATTACTTAGAGTTTTTAGAAACGGCAGAAAAGGCGATGTTATTGTCCTCAGTGCCTACGGAAAAGGCGGCTGCGCAAGATTATATGTTTGTAAAAGCCGATTATAAGCAAATAAAAGTGCCTTATAGCGATATTCTTTACATAGAAGGTCTTAAAAGATTATGTAAAGATATACCTACTACCCAACCACAGCCCTTGGTGACCCTACTGAGTTTGAAGAAATTAGAAGAGCAGCTGCCCGCAGAGCGGTTTATGCGTGTGCATCGCTCATTTATAGTAGCCTTAGACAAGGTGCAAGTGGTAGAACGTAGCCAGATAGTATTCGGCAACCAACGCATAACGATAGCCGATGCTAACAAAGAGGCTTTTTTTGCAACGAGTGAGAATTAATTCAGAAAAATTGATTTTGTATAACCAACAGAATAAAAGAAAGAAATAACTATGAACAAAAATACAGTATTAGGCTGGGCTGCCCTGTTAATGGTAGTCGTTGGCTTTTATTCTTATAGGACTTGCTGCTTTCAAATACAACGAAATAGCAGGTTGGGGCTTTGGCACAGTAGGTATTGGCTTTTTGCCATTGCGTGGGTGTTTAACGCTCTGAAAGGAAGAGTATAACAATTAGCTGATTTGCCAATTAGCCAATTGGTAAAATCAAATAAATTAATAAAAATGAATATTCCAGAACAATTTCAAGTAAAAGCCTTATAGGCAAGAAACGTATTTAATAAATGGCGAGTTGAGGAAGTGGGAAGGAGAGTTTGCTAACATTTACTCCACTATTTCGTCTACTGAAGCCTATGCGCCTACCCTCTTGGGTAGTGTGCCTGCTTTGGGTGAGCAAGAAGCATTGGAAGCGCTTCATTCGGCAGCCGATGCCTATAACAAAGGCAAGGGACTTTGGCCTACGATGAAAGTAAAGACCGTATTGCGGTTATGCTTAAATTCGTAAAGCAAATGGAAAAAGCAACGCGATGAGGTGGTAAAACTAATGATGTGGGAGATAGGCAAAAGCCTTGACGACTCACGCAAGGAGTTCGACCGTACAGTAGAGTATATCTACGATACTATCAATGCTTATAAGGAGCTTGACAACCAGTCCTCTAAATTCGTGCAGCGCGATGAGGGTGTACGCCCTTATTAGAACGAGGTCCATTGGGAGTGGTACTTGCTTAGGTCCTTATAACTATCCGCTTAATGAAACCTTTGCGCTTATCATTCCTGCCCTTATTATGGGGAATGCGGTTATCTTTAAGCCTGCTAAGCACGAGGTACTACTATTTACACCGCTTTTGGAAGCCTTTCAAAATTCTTTTCCCTCGTGGCGTGATAAACATTCTCTACGGTCGTGGACGCTCAGTAGCACCTCCTATTATGCAGAGCGGCAAAGTAGATGTATTGGCGCTAATAGGCAACAGCAAAACCGCTATTGCCCTACAAGACCAACACCCTAACAAAAACCGTCTGCGCCTTGTATTCGGGTTAGAAGCTAAGAACCCTGGGGTTATACTACCTGATGCTAACTTAGATTTAGTAGTAGACAGAATGTAAAAAGGAGCACTTTCTTTTCAACGGACAGCGTTGTACAGCCTGAAAATACTCTACGTACACGCTAAGATAAAAGATGAGTTTATTAAGCGCTTTGCCGAAAAGGTAGATGCTCTTAAGTTTGGTAATCCTTGGGACGAGAAGGTTGCGCTTACACCGTTACCTGAGGTAGAAAAACCAGCTTTTATACAGGAGCTTATAGACGATGCTCTTGCTAAAAGGAGCTACTATACAAAACAAGAAAGGAGGCAAGCGCACTGATAACTTTATATTCCTGCGGTACTCTACCCTGTATCGAAAGAGATGCGAGTGTACAACGAGAGAGCAGTTTGGCCCGTTAGTGCCTGTTAAGCCTTTTTCTAACATCAATGAGATTATTGATGAAATATCGGAGTCTAAATATGGACCAGCAGATAAGTCTGTTTGGAGAAGACCCTCAAGAACTCTCGCCTCTTATCGATATGTTAGTGAATATGCTCTGTAAGGGTAAATCTTAATAGTCTATGCCAAAGAGGGCCTGATGTATTCCCTTTTTACAGGGCGTAAAGATTCAGCCGTAGGTACTCTTAGCGTACACGATGCTTTGCGCTCTTTCTCTATTCGTACCTTTGTGTCATTCAAAACAATGAGTATAACGACCGTATAGTAGAGAATCTGCTGCGCACAGGGGCTTCTAACTTCATCAATACAGATTTTCATACTATAAACAAAAAGAGCGTTTTTACACGCTCTTTTTATTACATCATTTTTGTTTATCTCTTTATCAACCTAAGTAATTCGCCTATCCATAGCACTCAAGCTAGTGGCTGCGATAATTAAGCACCAATCAGCTGGGAGCAAAGGGGTAACACTAAACATCGCTCCGCCAAAGGGAGTAATCACTATCTGACCAATGATAATAGCTGCAGCTATCATTATAAAAACCTTGGCTTTTACCTATTTCGGCAAAAGGCACTCCTGCCGGTGCGATAGAGCTTTGGCGTTGAACATATTCCAAAACTGAAGCATCACAAAGATAGAAAAAGAAAAGAGAGAGCTCATAAGCTGATAATCCGTTATCAAAACTTCCAAAGTGGAAGAAATTAGCGAAATAATTAGTGATACTAAACTGAGTGAGGCTTGTAATGTCTTCATTTTTAAAGTACTGTATAAATCCGAAGGGCAGCAATACAAATAGTCCGCCAACTCCGAAAATACCACGTGCCATTTCTTTAGTGATAATGTTGGCTTTGCGCTGACGCGGTGGGTCGTTCATCACACGCTGGCTCGGAGGTAGAGAGGCAAGAGCTAAGGCAGCAAAGGTATCCATTATGAGGTTTACCCATAGCATCTGAGTGACTGTTAGAGGCGATTGTACCCTAAAAACGCTCCGAAGAGTACAATGATACAAGCTGCCACATTTATAGTCATTTGGAAGAGGATAAACCGCTGAATATTTAGGTATAATGAGCGTCCCCACATTACGGCTTTTCCTATACTGCTGAATGGGTTGTCTAAGATAGTGATATCACTGGCTTCTTTGGCTACGGAGGTGCCATCGCCCATAGAAAGTCCCTACTTGAGCAGCTTTTAGGGCAGGGGCATCGTGAGTGCCGTCACCTGTTACGGCTACTACCTCGCCGCGCTGCTGTAGGGAGGTTCACTAAGCGGGCTTTATCGAGCGGACGGGCGCGCGAAATAAACACGTAGGTGAGGAATACGCTCTAATAATTCAGCATCATTCATCGCAGCAAATTCAGCTCCTGTGATGTGGTTGATATCGCTACAACTTTCGTCCCAGAGTCTTATTTGTCGTGCTATTTCTTTAGCTGTGCCAGGGGTGTCGCCGGTTACTATCTTCACCTGTATGCCTGCGTGCATACACTCTTCTATAGCAGCAGGTACATCAGCCCTTACAGGGTCGGCAATAGCTGTGATACCAATAAACTGCAATCCGTTGATTACTAACTTTCCATTTTCTGAAATAACGGTTTTAGGGTCGTCAACAATCACCTTGTGAGGCAGCCTATGGTGCGCATCGCTTGCTGTTGGTATTGCAATAGTTTGCCCTCGAAGTCAGTTTGTGAAATGGTTGAGCAGAACTCCCCGCCCTCGTGGCAGAAAGTCATCACTATTTCGGGAGCACCTTTTTACATACAATATATTTTTACCCAAAGCTGCTGAGCGTACCAATGTTGCCATATATTTGCGCTCGGTAGAAAAAGTGAGTTGCTGTATCACTTCGCACTCCTCGCGTATGGGTAGGTAATTTATGCCTTTGCTATAGAGCCAAAGCAGTAGGGCACCTTCGGTAGGATTGCCCAATACGGTAGGCTTTTCTTGTGCTGAAAAATCTAAATAAGCAGTAGAGTTTACTCGCCATTGATTCGGCAATGAGTTTTTCGTCGGCAGAAGGATTGAAAATAGGTTTCGTGAATGGTCATTTGGTTTTGGGTGAGGGTACCTGTTTTGTCGGTGCAAATAACGGTAGCCGCCCCCATTGTTTCGCAAGCGTGCATCTTGCGCACAAGATTGTTAGTAGCCATCATTCGGCGCATACTGTAGGCTAAGCTCAGAGTTACACTCATTGGGAGTCCCTCAGGGACGGCTACCACTACCACAGTGATAGCAATCATCAGTGTATTAAGAAGATAACCGCCAAAAATCGACCCAATCGATAGCGTTTAAGCTGTGCGATGGGTTATGAAAATAGAGGAACAAACGCCCTACTAATACTAAAGGCAGCAATTGCGTAACTAATGCGGCTGATAAGGCTTGCTAGTTTGTGTAGCTGTTCGTCTAAAGGCGTTTTTACTGAACTATCTATCTGTACGCCCTCGAACACTTTGCCGTATTCGGTGGCATCACCTACTTTCTTTACTTCTATCACTCCGTGTCCATCGGCTACTGAGGTGCCCCTACACACATAGTTAGAGGGGTAAGTGGCTTCAGCCTCAAAGTCAGCAGGGTCAGTAGTTTTATGTACGAGAGGCTCTCCCGTAAAGGGTTGATTCGTTGATATGCAGTGAGATAGCCTCTAAAAGCTCTCCGTCGGCAGGCACTTCTTCACCTGTTTCTAAAAAGAACGATATCGCCTACAACAATGTCTTTTTGAGTACCTGTGTTACGCGTTCTTCGCGGATAACTTTATAGTATATATCATCATTTACTTGGTTGAGGATTTCAAACTGCTTATTGGCTTTTACTTCAAAGTAGAATGCTACTCCTGTAGCTAAGAAAATAGCGAGAAAGATGCCTACTGGTTCTAAGAAAGCATTAAAACCTTCGCCTAAGGCAAAAATCATAGCTGAGACACCAAAGGAGCAGGCTAATGCTATTAAGAGAATGAGGATAATAGGGTCGGACAGTTTTTCTAAAAACTGTTTCCAGAGGGGGTACACCTGCTACTGATGAGAAGGAATTAGCCCCTGTGTTGGGCGCGACTTTCGAGTACTTGAGGCTCAGTAAGTCCTTTGTAATGATGTTTTGCCATAAATAATATTAGCTTTAATAGTAAGAGGACTAAAACCTAAATTTTTAGTCCTCTCTTTTTATATAACATTAAAAATACAATATAAAAATGAAGTGGAGTCGGAGAGAATCGAACTCTCGTCCAAATAAGTCATCAAAAGGCTTTCTACATACTTAGTTTTTGTTTGATTTTCGTCGCAAAGCTGACCAAAAACCGCCCACTTTGCGCTTAGCTTCTAATAGTTAAGAACCGTTGGCAGAAGCGAACCGCAGGTTCAAGTGTTGACTTTTATGGTGCCTCTATACGAACCGCCGTCATCAAGGGCTTTTCAGAGACATCTCGCTTCCTTACCTTGTAAGGACTTAGCCAGCAGTCTTACTAAACTTCAGACTAGGCAGCAAGAGCGTAGTTATTCTCGCCATTTAAAAAGTTTGAAATAGATATTATCGAGCATCTCATTCTCACAGCTCGGTATGCTTACCATTCAATGTCACCTACTGTCAAAACCGGTCGACCCTAAATGATTATTGGTTTGTGTTTCACATAAAAACACGCTGCAAAGGTACGAAATATTTTTTTAACTACCAAATTTTTAGATTGTTAGTTCTCTTCTTCACCCTCTATAAAATAGCAGGTTTTTCTCAAAAACCCTCAGGGAATTTTATTTCACTCCAGAGCTTTTTGCATCCTCTAGTTTTTACAAAAAGGATCTTTGCGGTAGTCCCTATCAAATTTTTTTAATTCTTACCTTTACGTTGTATTTTTTTAGACAACTCTTTTTCTAATTTATTTTTCTTCAGATGTCATTGTGTTATAGTTTTTGCGTTGTATTACAAAAACCTTCATATTCTTTGTTAGGAATAAACTCTTCTGTTTCTCGATTTTTTTAGAACTCCATATATGTAGAAATTCTCTTGCGCTTCTTCTAAAAACTTGAAGATACTCCGTCTGTATAGTCTAGTACGTGCGGGGTACTCCTGTGGCAAAGATATAAAGCATCAGGGATATTTATTAGTAAACACAAAAACCGTTAATACTACAGTAGCTAAAACTTTTTCAGTGTCGCCATTATCCGAAATGTTCTTATCATTTAAGTCTCCTGTCTCAAAATCTTTATCTCCAAAAAGCTAAATTGAAAAACACCCTCTGCTATTTCTTGATAGACAACTAATTTCTGAATTTCTCCATTCTTTCCCTTTACTTATAAATTCAAAAAGTATTAGGGTCTTCCTCATTAAAATCAATACTATATCGTGGTAGGTTCATAGTTGAGTAATATTCAAAATTTTGTACTGCAAAAGTAATAAATAATTAGTACATTAGCAAATTAATTTTTGGTGAGGTTAGTTGTCTTTTGAGCTTCGTCTTTGGCTCTTGCTTTTTATAAAAGCAGCTCGGCTTAGAGGTTCGTAGCTCTCAGCTTCGCCTAACATACGCTGACTATCGTTGGGCACTTTCCTAAAACTGTAGTTTGCCAAATGCCCCGTGCAGGGTGCAGACTGCGTGTACCTTAGTGACGTATTCGGCTGTTGCCATAAGGTAAGGCATAGGGCCAAAAGGGTTTGCCTTTGTAGTCCATATCTAGTCCGGCTACTATCACTCGTACTCCTCTGTTAGCTAAATCATTGCACACGTTTACTATCTCATCGTCAAAACTGAGCTTCGTCAATGCCTACTACATCGCAGCCGTCAGCAAGTAGCAAAATACTCGCCGCAGCCTCTACAGGTGTAGAAGGAATTTCAGTAGCATTGTGCGATACGATGTTAGTATCATCATAACGCGTATCAAAAGAGGGTTTGAATATTTCTACTTTTTGCTTAGCAAACTGTGCGCGGCGCAATCGGCGTATGGAGTTCTTCAGTTTTTGCCAGAGAACATCGAGCCGCAGATAACCTCTATCCAGCCTACTTCTTCCTGATTATGTATGTTGTTTTCTAAGAACATAGAAAGTATAAAGTACACCTACCCCTAACAGTTGCTTGAACTGAGTGCGAGCACCATAGCGATGCGTCTGTCCTTGAGGGGTCTTTTGTACGAATAAAAATTTTTACATCATCGTCATATTTGAGGGTGAATGCCTAAGCGCGCTTGCACATAGTTATTTACCTTTGAGGCTTAGCCCTGTTTCCCAATCTATATCAATATTACCAAATTTCTCTAAGTAATCGCCATAGATAGTGAAGTTAGTGTTTAGGGTGATGTTATCCATCACTTTCTTCTCCCAACGACCTGAGGCAGAGAAACCTAACTCAGATACAGTCTTCTTGCCTTTCTCTACCCCGAAAGCACCTTCGTCAGATAGGCGTTTGTCTAACACCATAGTGGTTTTGAGGGTCATAGGTGATAAGAAAAGGTTGAAATTGATATGGGTAGGAGCGTATTCGGCACCCAAACCGAGTGTAAAAATAAGCAGGGGCAAAGAGTTTAGAGATAGCATCATCTACATTAGGGTATTTATACCCGTTGCTGATTTGGGTAAGGAATTGCGCTCGTGCGGTGTAGTACCAAAACGAATGCGAACTACCGCGATAGCCAAATGAGGAGGTTAGCGATACCTTGTCGTCTGTTTTGCGCACTTCGCGTCCTTTTTGGGCATTGATACCGTAGTTGATTTTCTAAATCGTTGTCCCAAAAGAAAGTTTTTCGTTATAGCGGCGGCGGAATTTGCCGTTCATAAGCCCCGAAATAGAGTTTTTCGCCCCCAGCACTCCAGTTAGAGAAGGTTACTTCGCTCATATTCAGTGTTACTTGGTTGAACTTGAACCACTTTTTCTTGTTCGCGTTTCACTCGGTTGAAAGTGAATTTTAGCGCATTAGGGTCTTGTAGCACTTGTATAGGAGTTGTTTTTTTACCGGAGCAGTACGCGTTTTGGCTTTGCGCACTTGCCCAAAAAGCGGTAACAGTAGTAGAGTAGGAGAACGATAATGATTTTTCATTGCTGCATCTGATTGCTGTTAGTTTTTACCGCTGCAAAGGTATAAATAATTTGCCAATTAGCCAATTAGTCGATTAGCAAATGTGCCATTTTTCTTAAGGAAGCTACAGAGCCGTGAGGCATAAAAACATCGGGTAAAGTGATGATTTTTAGCGGAGTAGTGTAGTTATTAACCACAGCAAATTCGCTTACCGCACTGCCTAAGCCTCCGGTGCTGCCTTCTTCGATAGTAACGACTTTTTGGTAGTGGGTGAATACGTGGTGCAGCAAAGCCTCGTCTATCGGTTTTAAGAAACGCATATCGTAGTGAGCGTACTGCTCTGGGGCTTCGCTTTGGCGTATTTGTTCGGCTACAAGGTCGGCTATAGTGCCAATGCTGAGTACGGCTACTTTAGTACCTTCTTTTAGTTGGCAACCTTTGCCAATAGGCAGCGACTGAAAAGGTAGTGCCCAATCGGTTTGTGAACAACGCCCACGTGGGTAGCGAATGGCGATAGGGGTGGGGTAGGGACATCTGAGCGGTGTAGAGCAGCTGACGCAATTCGGTAGCATTGCGCGGTGATGCAATAATAAGATTAGGAATAGGACGCAAAAAGCCATATCAAACACTCCGTGATGGGTAGCTCCGTCTTCGCCTACCAGCCCAGCGCGGTCGATGCAAAATACTACCGGTAGGTTTTGTAAAGCCACATCGTGTATGAGTTGGTCGTAAGCCCGCTGTAGAAAAGTAGAATAGACGATGCGGTAAAGAGTATAAACCCCCGCGCTGCCCAGCCTGCTGCAAAGGTTACGGCGTGCTGTTCGGCTATGCCTACATCAAATACTCTATCGGGGAAAGCCTGCTGTAGAGAGTAAGCCACTACCGCTGCTCATCGCAGGGGTAATGGCTATAATTTTAGGGTTTGAACGAGCTAATTCAGTAAGAGTTTGCCCTACTACTTCTTGATATTTAGCGGGTAGGGTAGGGGCTTCAGGGAAGCGGTTCGCCTGTGGTCTTATCGAATAGGGGCAGGCGAGTGGTAACGCACTTGCTCGGCTTCGGCTTTGGCAAACCCTTTTGCCTTTAGTGGTTACTACGTGCAGCAGTCGCACACCGCACTCGTTTTTTTCAGCCTTTAAAGCCTCGATAAGAGCAGGTAAATCGTGTCCGTCAATCGTGCCTTTATACTTGATGTGCAGGTCGGTAAAGAAAGTTTCGCGAGCCCCTTGTCGTAGGGTGCTGAAGTAGTCTTTGAGAGCCCCTACAGTGGGGTCGATGGCCATAGCATTATCGTTGAGGATAATGAGCATATTGACATCGGTAGTGCCTGCGTGGTTGAGAGCTTCGAACGCCATACCACTTGCTATGGCGGCATCGCCAATTACGGCTATGTGTTGGCGCTGGGTGTTACCCTCTAAGGCAGAGGCAAGAGCCATCGCCAATACAGCAGAGAGCGAAGTAGAGGAGTGCCCTGTGCCGAAAGCATCGTACTGACTTTCTTCGCGCTTAGGGAAGCCGCTGATGCCGCCCTGCTGGCGTATGTGTGCAAAGGCTTCGCTTCTGCCTGTCAGCAGTTTATGGGCATAGCATTGGTGACCAACATCCCACACAAGTATATCATCAGGAGTATCAAACACATAGTGCAGGGGCGATGAGTGAGTTCGACCACGCCCAAACTTGCCCCCAGATGACCGCCGTGTGCTGCGATAACCTCTATGATGCGGGTGCGCAACTGCTCGACCAACGCTGGCAACTCTTCAACAGGTATGTGTTTTTAGATTCTCAAATTATTTTCTGTTTACTAACTTCACTATCAGCATAATAAGTGCCCCCATAGCCACAAAAAGCCAGTAGGGCAAAAATACCAATAGGTAGTAAATAAGGCTTTTGAGTACTACTGCAAAGACTACCACGAAAAGGATAAAGGGTGGCAACCTCATTGAGCATACGCAATTGCAGCGAGGTTAGGGGTAGCCTGTCCTGCCTGTAGTCGCTTCATTATGCGCCACGGTAGTAGTGATACCACAGCAGTATGCCTATGAATAGCAATTTGACGTGCATCCAGCCAAACAAAAAGTACGCCCAGTTCATCAGGTAGAACATATAAATACCTGTGACCGACATAATTATAAGGGCAGGTACGGTGATGATGTTCCACAGGCGTTCCTCCATAAAGCTAAACTGTCGGTGCAATATAGAGCGTTCGGGTTCGTCTTTTTGTAAGGCTTCGGTATGGTAGATGAACAATCGTACCATATAGAAAAATACCAGCGAAGTAACTCACTACAAAGATGATGTGTATCGCTTTTGTAATTGAAAATAAATCCATTATTAGTCGTTATTAATCCATTGAGCAAGGGCTTTTGCCCATAGCTCACTATCATTTAGACAAGGGATGAGTTTAAAACTTTCACCACCGTTTTCGACAAAGGTTTTGCCGCCCTACCATCTCTATCTCTTCTAAAGTCTCTACGCAGTCGGCAACAAAAGGCAGGGGTGATAACGGCTAAGCGCTTCACTCCCGCTCTGCGCAAGGGCTTTGATACGGTCGGAAGTGAAAGGGGTAAGCCATTTATCGGCACCTAAGCGTGACTGAAAAGAAATAGAATACTTATCCTCAGGTAATTGCAAGGCTTCTGCTAATAGGCGGGTAGTCTCGAAGCAGTGACTTCGGTAGCAATGCGCTCCTTCGGCAGAGTAGGGGTCGCAGCAGCGTTTGCCATCTTCGATGTGCTTATGGGCGGGAGTAGGAGAGGTTTTGTATAGATGTCGCTCAGGCACTCCATGATAAGAAAAAAGCAGATGGTCGTAGGGGTAATCGGCTAAGATAGGGCCTGTTACGCCAGCAAGCGCCTCGATATATTCTTTGCGGTGAAAGAAAGGGGCGAACTTATGCAGCACCATTTGTGGGTAGTGCTCGCGTATGAGTTTTTCAGCTAAAACTTCTATAGTTTCGCTGGTCGCCATAGCATATTGAGGGTATAGCGGTATGAGGAGTACTTCAGTAACCCCTTGCTTTATGCAGGGGCTGCCAACCCCGCGCTGATGCTGGGGTTGCCATAGCGCATTGCCATTACCACTGGTACCGACACTTGCGCTTGCACTTTGGCGGTTAGTCGCTTGCTGATGACAATCAGCGGTGAGCCTTCTTCCCACCATATTTTTTTGATAGGCTTCGCTAGTTTTTGGCGGACGTACGTTGAGGATAATACCACGAACGATAAGATAACGCAACCAGTAAGGATAATCGATAACGCGCTCATCCATCAAAAACTCTTTTAAATATCGCTTGATGTCTTTGACTTCGAACGAATCGGGAGAGCCTAAATTTACAAGTAAAACTCCTTTTGGCATTTTTATATATTAATAGCGGGCAAAGGTACGAATAATTTGTCAATTAGTCAATTTGCCAATTTACATAGTCAATTTACAAATTAGCAAATCGTCTCATTTCGTCTTTTGTTTCTCGTCTTTTTGTGATTTTAATAATATTTTCAGCTAATTCTTCATCGACATCGGCTTCGGGCTTGTCTTTTTCCATTTTGCCGTCTTTGCGCTTACGAGCACTGACTGAAAGAATACAGCCTAAAGCTAAGCAGGTCATCCAAATGGAAGTACCCCCACTACTGATGAGCGGTAAGTTTTGTCCGGTGACAGGCATTAGCTCTACAGCTACCGCCATATTGATGATGGCTTGTAGCATTATCGGGATACCTAATCCTAAAAGCTAAGAGCTGCCCAAAGAGGGTGGCTGCCCTGCTGAGAAATCACTACTAACCGAAATAACAAAATAAAGTATAGTGCCATAATGAAAAGGGCTCTATCGACCCGTATTCTTCGGTGATGATAGCGTAAATAAAGTCAGATGAACTCTGAGGGAGGAAGTTTTTCATAGTGCTCTTGCCAGGCCTTGCCCCACAATGCCTCCTTTGGCACTGCCATTTTGGAGAGTTCGACTTGATATACCTCTTTTTGTTTTCGTCTTGGGCAAAATAGGAATCTATTCGGCTTTTCCCAAGTGGAAAAACGGCTAGGAGCAAGGTCGGGGAAGGCTTTTGCAAACAAGAATAGAAGTCCGCCTAACGCTATGCCAATACCCGCAATATAGAGCAGATACTTAAATGGATAGCCCCAAGAAAGCCAACAGCACCACTGAAAAAGACGATGATAAGGGCTGTGGAGAGGTTGGCAAAGACTACTAAGCCGGTGATAACAACCACTGGCGTCCAGAGAGGGAACAGGCTGTCTTTTGAAGGAGATTTTCTTGTCGTGATTTTTAGCCAAATAGAGGCTACATAGACCATAAGCACTATGAGGGCAAAGGCAGAAGGCTGAAAAAGAGAAGCCTCAACACGTTAATCCACCGACTGGCGTTCGCCTCTTTGATAGTAGTGCCGGTAAAAAAATAGCCATAAGCAGTAGTCCCACAGATAGGAGAAGCCCCTAACCTAGAGGCAGGGCGGAAAAAGCGATAGGGAATCTTATGTACAACAAAAAGCAGTGGAGATACCCAAGCCTACAAAGAAAAAGTGCTTGAAGAAATAGCCTGCTGTGGTAGTGCCTGTGCGCACTACGTACTCGAGGTTGCTACTGGTGCTATACACCGCTAATGACGAGATGAAAGCAAAGATAACAATCAGCGCCCATAACGTCTTATCGCCTTTGATATTTTTTTGGCTATCCAATCAATCACAAACATTGGCTGCGGGTATTAGAGTTTAGCTACGGCAGCTTTGAACTGATCGCCACGGTCTTCATAACTTTTGAAAAGGTCGAAGCTCGCACAAGCAGGTGATAACAATACGGTGTCGCCAGCGGTAGCAAAGCGTTGCGCTCATCTTTACAGCCTCTTCCATAGAACGGGTTTCTACCATATTGTCGATGACATTGTAAAAAGACTGTAATATAGGGGTATTGTCTACGCCTAAGCATACTATGGCTTTTTACTTTTTGATGTACGTAAGGTAGCAGAGAGTTGTAGTCATTGCTCTTTGTCTTGTCCGCCTACTATCCATACGATAGGGGTTTTGATAGTGTCTAAGGCGAAGTACACTGAATTGACGTTGGTAGCCTTAGAATCGTTTATATAAGTTACGCCCTCAACGACTTTCACCTCTTCTAAGCGGTGAGCTGCCCCTTGAACCCTTTTGAGGCTTTCGCGTAGTGATGCGTTGCGGATGTTTACTAAGCGCGCCGCCACTGCTGCCGCCATAGTATTTTTGATATTGTGTTTTCCTTTTTAGGCTTATTTCTTCTACGTCTATTACAGTGGTTTGATTCTCTAACATAATATGTATTTTTGTTGTCTTTTAAGAAAGCTCCTTCGCTCAGTTCTTTTTCGATTGAAAAACCCATACACTTAGGTTTTAGGGGTGGGTGGCGAGCCAGTCGTTTATCACGGGGGTCATCGGCATCGTAAATAAAGTAATCGTTGGCAGTTTGGTTCATAGCAATGCGAAACTTGGAAGCTATGTAATTTTCAAACTTATAATCGTACCTATCTAAATGGTCGGGGTGATATTGAGCAACACGGCTATATGGGGTGCGAAAATGCTCAATTCCATCTAACTGAAAGCTGCTGATTTCGAGCACATAGTAAGGCGGATTGCTATGCGGCTACCAGCTCGGCAAAGCTATAGCCTATATTGCCACCCAAGCCTACTTCTAATCCCGCTTGTTTGAAAATGTGGTGGGTGAGTAGGGTGGTGGGAGTCTTGCCATTGCTGCCGGTTAGTGGCTCAATGGTGCTTTTGGGTATATTGGCTGGCGAACTCTATTTCGGAAATAATAGGGTATGTGCTTTTTCGCGTGCTTTTTTTGATAATATCGGCCTTATCGGGGATACCGGGCTTTTTCATTATGCAGTCGGCAGCGAGTATGCGGGCTTCGTCGTGTGAGCCTTCTTCGTAGTCGATGTTTTTGGCGGGATAGGTGTCGCGGTACTGAGGTTTTAGGGCGCCTCTATCGGATAAGAAGACGCTCCACCCCTTTTGTTTGGCTAAAATAGCAGTGCCAACACCGCTTTCGCCACCGCCCTAATATACTAAACGTTTCATTTGGATGGGTGTTTAGGAGAACTGTTTTTGGTTGCAAAATTACAAAATAAATAGGAATGCGCAAATTTTTTATTTGATTTAACATTGGGAGGTCTGGAAGGGCTGAGAAGGCTGGGAGGAATGGGAGTGCGAGCCGCATCGAGGCAGAGAAGTGGGGCAGGAGATTGTTCGGTCTTCCTGTAGTGTTCCTATAGTGTTTCTGTATCGGAGGTAAGGCAGTGGGGTGAGCGGGTAACTGTTCTGATTTTTGGATTTTGCTGATTGATAGGTTAGTGAAATGTGTAAAAATCTATAATCTTAATAAAAACTATTATGAATTGTTAAATTTTTGTATATAAAAAGTTAAAATGCAGGGTGGTTACTGGTTAATTTTTGTGAGGTGAAATAAAGGTATAAAAAGGGTGTATATTATTGATAATAAAAAGTTGCATATAGTTTATTTTATAATTAGTCAGAAAGGCAGGGAGTAAGGAGGTATATTTTAATTTTAACATTTAAGTAAAAGGGGTTTGGCTATGTCGGTAATTATGTGTACTTTTTGTGCATTAAAAGTATATTGAATACAGTAGTTTCAAGAATATAGCACATAGCATTATGAAAAAATTTTTTTCTAACAATTCTTTTAGTACTAACAACTATCTTTGGTCTTTCAGCGCAAGCGTCATTAAATCTTAATAGTTTTGTCCATTCGGTAACGCCTGGGCAATGCCGTGCTGATGGTAAAATAAAAATAACTTGCCACCGACGATGGGAGCGGCGAATACCAAGCTACAGGTGAAATTGGATAAGCTAATGGGCATTAGTAGCACAGCGCCTCTTGAGATAGAGTGTAACGGGTAAAAGATACCTACGAGTTTACGACCCTTCCGGCGGGAGTTTACACTATTACACTGATAGAGGTGAGCGACTAATAAGAGTTCAGTAGCGAGAGGAATTACACTTACTTCTACTTATATAGCTCCCTACTTTTTACGGTTAGTAACACTAAGGGGGCCCTAATTGTGCAGGGACAGGGGAATGATGGTAGCATCACCTTTTGTGGTAGCAGCAGGGTAAGGGGACCTTTGGCGGTAAAAATTACAGGACCCGATGGCGAGGGTGTACAGCCAAACCCATAATGCACCGGCAGCTCCCTACCAATTTACCCTTTACAGTGCAAGGTACTGATGCTAAGCCTTTGAAAGCAGGGCAGAATTATCACTTAAGCATACAGGACTTGGCAGGAGGCGTGTCTGGCTGTGGAGATACTAGTAGAAGTGACTTTTACTATTCCACCTTCAGAGCTTTCGCTTAGCTGTTTAAAATGTGAGAATAAACTATCAAAAATAGTGGAGTGAGGGATGAATGCTGACTGTAAGTTTAATTTTTCATTTCAAATAGAACGTACTGATGGTGGTCCGCTTGGTAAGTATGATACAGCCATTAGCACGACTCCTAATATAGCGATAGTAAAGCGCTATAATAGTGCGGGTGTACTACAGGGGACTTATGATGTAAGCAGTACGTATAAGAATGTTTGGGATGGCAATTTGGCACCTCGTTCGTTTTCATCACCTTATGTATTTGAGGAAGGCGATATAGCGGAGATGGAAATACACATAGGAGGAACCCTTTATTAAGCATAAGATTAAATTAGATAAGAATGTACTTGATTTAACGCTTAATACGACTAATGCAACCCAAGCACAGGGGGCATTTATATTTAGAGGAGAGATGGAGAAAGGGCGTTGGATGCTTTTAACCGCTCGGATATAAGTCCGGACTTGGCAAATCCTTGTCCAGGGACGAATGATTTGTATTTGTATGTAGAGAACAATTATCGCAGTATATATTTGCCCGATGTAGATAATCCTACTCAATAAGGTGCTAATGGGCACTTATTATTGGTATAATGATTTTTACAAATCGGCTCATTTTTCAGCAACGCCATCGGCAGTGGGACCTGTGTACTACTATGAGGTATATCAATATGTAGGTTCAGGCTCACCAGGGTGGGATGCGGGCTATACTACAGCTACAGATATGGACGAAACGGACATAACTAAGTGGCGGCATTTGACCCCAGGGACTCATTATAATTGATCAACGCTAACTATGCTAGGCTTACGGGGTTAGGAGATGGCTACTATATGGTGAAGTTTGTAGCGAGGAAAGCCGATGGGACGCTTTCTTGCTATCAGCCAAAGCGTATAGTTTATATGAAGCCTAAGACTAGTGAGATAGAAAGGCAATTTGAAGGCATAGAAACAGGTAAAGGGGTATTTAAGGGTACAGTATCTATCTATAAATGGCTTTTCGAGTTCGCAGTTTTCATATCCACTAACGGTAAAGATAGATTACCTTGATGATGGAGGTACGGGTACGCGTACATATGATTTTCTTACCTCGATGCCTTTTGAGACATCACAGCGGACAGTTACGTACACATTTCCGATAGAGAGACAGGTGTTAAACCCAGAGAGTTCTAATGGTACAGGTTTATTTCAGTTTGGAGATATACCAGCGGGTAACTATCGAATTACTTTTACAGATTTTAGTGGTAACACGGCTTATAAAGATATTAACTTTGATAAGCCAATGGTGTATGACAAAGAGGAGGTGAAGGTAGTGAGAGGCTGTACGAATACTTCTAAGATAACCTATAATATAGCGACTACGCCTAAAGGGACTATACAATATGTGACTTACCGGTTGTTTAGAAAAAATCCGGCAACAGGAGAATATGATATTTTTAGTACAAAGGAGTACAGAATCATCGTATACATTTAATAATTTGCCGGCAGGGGACTACTTATTTCTCAGTCGGATGGCTACCATTATCGAGCGTATGACGCGATGGTACTTGAAGAATAATGGGGATATGATGCCTACAGATGTTTCTGGTCAGAATTTAGTAATAAAAGGATATAGTATGATAGATTCGGAGGATTTGATTGATCCTACCGACCCGCGCAATAATGGGTTAGTAAGCAGACATAAGAGCAGAGTCTATTTAACTATCAGTCCTACAGGGGAATTGGATGTAGAGGTATTGGGTAGTTCTTGTGGAGGAGCACCTAATTCTGGATTTGTAGCAGTAAACATTAAGAACTCCGGAGTATATAGTCTATCCTCTTCAGTTTGTATTGAAGACAGTAGGCGGTGGAACGGTGTCGACTTCGACAGTTTACCAAGAAGGCTCTAATGTTTCGAGTCATATTTTTAAGAATGTTCCTAATGGCAATTATATAGTAGTGATTTCACACGCTTGCCGAGTGTATAATGAAGCAGCTAGGGTAGATACGGGTAATTATACGGCACCTCCTATCACCTATAGTATTAATAGCACTAGTCCGTGTAGTGGAGATGAAGAAGCTTACTTTTGGAGGCTCTACTCAGCTATTCGATATAGAATGGTTTAGAATAGAAAAGACAATAGCCGTACTTCGTTAGGCATCTCGCAAACAGTTACCGATACTGTAAAAACGCAATACCAGCTATATAGTTAACTATACACTGTCAGATCCTACCCTATGTGTTACGAATAACTCAGGAGTGTCATCAGTAACCATAAACTTTGTTGCGGATACTATACCACCAGTGATTACCGGTTGTCCTACGGGTACAATAACAGTTAATGCACAGGCAGGCAAGTGCTATGGAGTACCCTACGTGGGGAACTGTTACGGCTACTGATAACTGCCGTATAGATACGTGGAGCCAGACCCACCAGAGTGGTTCTCATTTTGCAGTGGGCTTGCATCACGGTTACCTATGTGTTTTGTAGATACAGCAGGCAATGCAGCAACTTGTACCTTTAATGTAGAAGTGAAGTCGAATGCTATTAAAAATGGATATGAGCAATGACTTCGTAGATGGTACTAATGGGGTGATAAATCGTCAGTTGGCAAATAGTGAAAGTTTTAACTATCGCATTACTTACCAGAATAAAGGTCAGGAGAATGCTACTCGGCTACTATGCAGATAACGCTTCCGAGCCACCCAGCACTTATAGTGGGTACGCCTGATTTTTCAGGAGCAGCTTGGAATATCTCTACTAAACCTACAGTTTTTAGGACAAAACAAGTACGACCCTTACCCTTTTCTATACCTATACAAACGCTTAATGCGGGAGGACAAAAAGAATACGATACTTATACCGATGACCCTTAATGGCGATTGTAATGAGATAGGCAAGCTATGTATGAACTTGCTACGCGCTTCTTATTCGTTTAGCTATGAAGGAGTACGTGCAGGTTGTACTATACCAGAACAAACAAGTACAGGCTCTAAGACAATTGAGATTTCTACTCAGGGCTGTAGCCGTACAGAGCTACATTGTGCTGGGGCTACAACGACTATTACAGCAGTGGCAGGCTTTGATGAGTATATATGGTACCAAGGGGCTACCCGATTAGTTAATCCGTTAAACCACAATTATATAGAAGCTACCGCTACGGGTACTTATCGCGTAGAGAAAATACAACAGTGCAATGGTGCTACTTATACTACTACAGAGATTATACAATTAGTAGGAGATGGAGAGATAACAGACCCAATTAGGGCTAAGTTTAGCACAGGTGATGTGTGTGCTAGTGACCAAAGTATGGATGAACCACATTATTTTGTGTAATGAGCCTTCGCGTACTATCTCGCTTAACTACCGCGATACCAAGGTAGAGTGGCAGCAGCTGAAAGCAGGCACTCGCACATCACGATGAACTGTCCTGATAAAGACGACAGCAAGTGGGAGACTATAAGTACTAATAGTTCTTTCACTGTTAGCACTAGAGCTAGTTATCGTTTGCGCATCAGTAATGTAAACAACGATTGCTACAAAGATTTTTACTTTGATGTATTTAACAACTCACTTTCAGGAGAGATAGATTATTATAGGAATATTTTCGAGCTATGAGACAGGATTGATACGCGTGAAGATAGCAACCTCAGGTATACCATATAAATATGTATTGAAGGACTCTAATGGTGTAGTAGTGCCTCAGAACGGTCAACAATTTGTTACCTCGAATTCGCCAGTAAGGACATTTACTATTAACAATCCTGATACTCTATACAATAGAGGTAACCTCACCGGCTTTGCTATCAGGATGTAAGTTTACTATCAGTCAGAAGATTACTAAAGAGGTAACCCTTAAACCTAAAGCTACGGCTAAAGCGTGGAAGGGTTGTAACCTACGTGTTATAAACTTCCAAGCAGAAGGAGGGCAAGGGCCTTATAGCTTTGCAATCTGGAGCATAGATGGTGTGGCACAGAATAATTATCAGGATTATTCAGATATACAACCATCGCACTATATCACAACCTCAGTACCAAGTGGTAATATAGGATTGGATGTAGATACGCATATCACACAACCAGGTAGATATATATTTGTGGCAAAAGATGCACAAAATGCGTATGCATTGACTCCCTGAGATAGATATATATCCAGAAAGTTTCCTTGGCTATACAATCAAAAACGCGTAATGTAGTGTGTGGTTCGGCAGTGAACTCAGGACAAATATCTATTACGTATAATACGCAGCAGAATGTACGTTCTAAACTATATAAATATGATGATTTGGGTAATGAGACGTATGTAGATGAGAATACAACAGATATTTCTATAATCTAACAGCAGGAAGATATAAATTAGAGATAAGGATACAACTTTCGAGCAGTGTAACTTGTGTATATAACAATCCGAATATTGAGATTAAGAATGAAGTAACTACCCTACGTGCTTATGCAGGGGTAGCAGAAGATATATCGTGTGATACTAACTCGCCTACTAAGCAGTATAAGGTAATAGTTAATAACGTATCGGGAGGTACTGGTACAGGCTATGAATATAGTGTCAATAATGTAAATTACAGTACTAATAATGTGCTGATGGTAGGATCGACAGTTTCAGTAGTATATGTGCGTGATAGCAATAAGTGTACTATAGAAATACCTATAAAGATAACGCCTATAGTGCCAGCTACGGTTACTAATACAGCGGTGACTTATGATTGCGAAGGTAAAGGAACCTTTACTATTACAACTAATCCTACAGGAGGGGTATACCAATACCAACTTACCAAATCGGATGGTACTATCAGCGAAACGCGTACCTCTAATGTATTTACTTTGTCGCCAGGGGTTTATAGTGTATATGCTATTTATACACCTGCTAATGTTACAGGAACTACTCCTAACATCTTATTTAAAAGAGGATTTCGGCACAGGCTTAGATACTTGTGATGCTGATAATATCTTTATAGTATGTAACTCTAATGGTACTTCATTAGAAAGCAACCAGTATATGATTACTCGCCAAGTGCCAGGTAAGACTAATTGGGTAAGCCCAACGCCAACAGATGCTTCTTTTGTGACAGATGGTAGATACTTGGCTATTAATGGAGGTTCTACGAATCGTACTAGCGATGAAGGCGTAGTGTACAGACGTGTTATTAAAGATGTGATAGTAGGACAAGAGCTTAATGTATCGATGAACCTCTTTAACCTACTACCAAGTAACTACATAGGAGAAAAACAATCCTAACTTAGTGGTGCGACTTTATAATCCTGGTAATCGTACTATATACGAAGAAAAAGCCTTAGGAGAACTACAGCGTACAGGAGCTTGGGTGAATAAGAAAATAACCTTTGCAGCTTCGCAAGTTAATTATAACTCAGTAGAGTTTGAACTTCGTAATATTGCTAATGCTAACTACTTAGCAGTAGACGATATTACCCTATCGCAACCTACTAAGTTGATGCTCAGTACACACTGAAGGGGTATCTGTCAATATCGAGTCGAATCGTCAATTCAGTGTGAGGGGTATTGCTTCTGACGAGAAATGTGGTACAGGTGATGGCTCAGTGTATTTAGTGGTGAACAATGCAGGCGGTAGCACTATAGAATACCAATTGCAAGGGGCTAGTACATGGACAGCACTAACCCTATCGGCTACTACAGCTATCCAGCGTGTAGCAACAATTACTAATCTATCGGCAGTGAATAATGGAGCGATGTATTTTAGAAAAACCAATGATCCTGACTGCCAAACAAATATTACTTATACAATCAAGAAGCCTATACCATTGACGGTTACGGCTACTATCGAAGCACCGGTTACTTGTCTTAATACCTTTGCTTCAGTACACCTAAGTGGTGCAGGAGGGGCTAAGCCTTATCGTGCTTTCCGCGCTATACCATTACTAGGAGGTACTACTGCTACTCAGCCAGCAGTTAATAACGAGGCAGATTTCAACCTGCAGCAAGGTAATTATCGCATAGGAGGTAGAAGATGCTAATGGCTGTGTGGGCTCTGCTACTTTACAAATAGCCAATGCAAAAGAGCTTAAGATAGAGGTGAGTTGATTTAGACCCTTGTTTCTCGGGAGGCTCTAATGGAAGTATACAAGCTAAAAGTACTCAGCGGTAATGGTGAGTACCAGTTTAGTAAAGATGGTGGTGCTAATTATGAAAGCAGTACTACAGCCAACGGTACTACTATAATATATGAAAATCTAACTGCAGGTACTTATAATATATGGGTACGCGATGGAGGTTCGTGCGTTACCAATACAAGCTATACTATTGATAACCCACTCAGAATACAAGTAGTTAAAACTACAGCTTTGGGCTGTATGGTTAATAGCGAGGCGGTATTTAGTGTAACCCATACCGGTGGAAAAACTGCTACTCGCGAATTCTTGTGGAGTAACTCGCCTACCACTAACTTTAGCGCAGCTATTCCTACAGGTATGTCTTTAGCTACTTCGGGTAATGAATATGTATTTAGAACAAAAATAGAAGGAGATTACTACTTCAAGGTACGTTATCAAATGGACAATGGAGACTATTGCGAGGTAGTTTCACCTAAACAAGAAGTGAAGAGAGAAATGCCACGCTTTGTGGTTACACCTACTGCTGAACCAGTAAACTGTGCAGGTGTTAATTCTGGTAAAATACGTATCAATAGCAGCTATATAGCAGGTGGCACACCTCCATATACACTTTTGTTTGATAACGGACTTACTGCACTACCAGTACAACACTCTGTTATTTCTGATATAGTAGGATTGGCACCGGGCACTTATACTCTTACTATAAAAGATAGTGCTAGCTGTCAGTCTGTGCCAGTAGGATTAGAGGTTACACAAGTGCCACCAATGGTAGCTACAGTTACTCATACTAGCCTTAAGTGCACAGGTCATAATATTATACAGAAATCTAAGATTACCGCTTTGGTAAGCTCAGGGGGTACCGCTCCGTTTACCGTTACCGTGTTTAAGAACGGAGTTAGTGTAGAAGTACGTACAGGTGTGCTTACCGATACCAATGTAGAATTTGATAATATGGATATTGGTAGATACCGAGTGGTGATAGAAGATAGTAAGTCTTGTAAGTATACCGAAGAGTTTGATATTAATTCAGAAGCTAATGGTCTTGAAGTACGCGCTACAAACGTAATAGGTTGTGCGGGAACCTCTGGTGAAGTAGCCGTGTCAGTATATGATGAGTTAGGTTCTGGTATAGGAGCTGTACAATATATAGCGGTATATCAAGAAGGTATGTCAATGCCTATCAACCCGTATTTACCAAGTCATACTTATACGAATACAGTAAATGGTAGCATTGTTACTACTACTTGGTATAGAATGGGAGCTTTAGCTACTACTACCTTATCAGTTGGTATAAGGCAAGCTGCTACTTATACCTTTACAGCAGGACCTAATGGTATGGTACCAGGTGCACGATATACCTTTATGGTATACGATGCCTCTACAGGCTGTTCGTTTACTAAAGAAGCTAATATACTTGTACCTACAAATTCTACTTTAGTAGCTACAGTAAATGGTACCAAACCTACTACTTGCTACGATGCTAATGATGGTAAGGTATTCATCAACTTGAAAAACTGGAGTACTGCAGGTACAAATGTTGGTTATAGAGTATACAAATATCCACCAACACACCCATTGCTTAAAGAACCTACAGATGTAACAGGAGCTCCTTATTCTGTATCGGGTAATAAACCACTTACAGGTACAGCCTCAATAGGTGAAGATGTTACGATAGAGGGAATACCTCCAGGACGTTATTTTGTGTTGTTTACTGATGCCTCGGGTTGTACCCAAGGTACTGAAGAGTTTACCATAGGTAGGTCTACCTCTCAGCTTACAGCGTCAGTTACAGTAGCTAAGAAAGCTACCTGTCAACAACCTCAAGATATAGGTAAAGGTAAGATAGTAGTGGATGCACAAGGTGGTCAGGCTCCTTATGAGTATTATTATGAGCCTATTACCACTCCATTGGCAGCAGTACTTTCAGGTACAACCTTAGATAATGCCTTTATTATTAATCAGCAAGGGGCTTCGCTCGATGTAGTTTCTGGCTACTATCGTGTGTATATCCGCGATAATGCTGGCTGTTTAGTACATACAGTAGTAACTGTTGATATAGACCCTAGCCCAAGTATCGCATCAGTTGATGTACAAGATGCTTGTAGCGAAAATGTTGATTATCCTATCAATATAGTATTTGCTACTAAAGGAGTAGGGCAACACCAATACAAGGTAGATGGTATCGCTAACTGGCAAAACCTAACAATGCCTACAGGCACAACCGATATGCAAGTAAACTTGCCTATACGTTTAGCTCCTAATGTAGCTTCGTACACCCTTTCTATACGCGATGCCAATGGTTGCGAAACTAGCACTACCTTTAAGGTGAACGAGATGATAAAAATTCGAGGCTGAACATACCTCATTAGTACCTTGTGGTGCAGGGGGTAGCTACTATTACAGTTAAGAATATTACTGGAGGATCAGGCAAATATCGACTTAGTCTATACCATATGGTAGCAGGAGGCTCTTCTTCAGAGCGTGCAGTGCCACTTATTACTGCCCTCAATATAGGAAGCGCTACTACCCTATGCGATGAGATGGTGCTACCTATACTCTCACCGCAGGCAACTATCGTATCAGTGTGTATGACGAGGCTCTCTTTGGTACAGCTGCTGAGTGTGCTAAAACATTAGAGTTTACAGTAATGAAACCTGAAACTCCTAAGTTAGAGGTGATAGCAATCTCTACTCCTGCTTGCTACGGCGATGATGCTACTATTAGAGTGAAAGTGACACCAGCAGCCGAAGGTCCTTATATATTTAGCATCACCAAGACTGATGGTACTATAGTTCCTACAGCTTCTATAGCAGCTAATCATAATTACGCTACTATCTCTGGGAGTACCTTCAGGACCCTATTACCTTAGGAGGCAAGGGCTATATCATCTATGCCGAGTCAGTACGTAGCTGTACCGTAAGCACAGTAGCTACTGCTACATCTCCTGATGTAGTAAGCGTAACCGCAGGAGCTCTCACTAAGAAAGATTACGAGTGCGAACGCGATGAATACGGATACTTAACAGGCGAATCAGCTTATCCAAAACTAACATTCAATCTCGGTGCTGTAACAGGAGGTACTACTCCTTACACAAAGGGTTGAATTCGCGAGGTTGCTACTAACCGTTTGGTAAATCAGCAGACTGTAGAAGACAATGTTACCGACTATACGTATACATTGCCTAACTACCTCACTGCCGATACCGATTATTACGTACAAGTATATGATAGTAATGGTTGCTCGGCTACTAGTACACGGGCTACTATCTCATCTACTCTAATAATGAGTGCCCCTAACAGTTAGTCAAACTCAAGTGCTTACTTGTGCTAATGGTACAGAGCTTATCGATATAACCTTAAGCACAACTACCGCTTATAATAATGAGCTCATAACTTATACTATTACTAAGATAGGCGAACCAGCTGCTTTCTTTACCAGAACAGCTACCGCATTGACTCTTAGTGGAGTAGCTTCTATTACCGAGGCTGGTTATTATGTCGTAACAGCTAAGAACGAGTCTACAGGTTGCGAAATAAGCACCAACTATACAGTGCTTGACCCTCGTACCTTACTGTTAGAAGCTAAAGATATTGAGCGCGTACAATGTAAAGGTGGTAATGGAAAAGTAACCTTTGAACTTACTGATAGCCGACTTTCTGACGGCGACCAAGTAGCTAATGGTTTCAACTATGTCATTTACGATATGACTACCAACAGCGCTGTATCTACAGGTGCTACCAACGGTACACTTACCCCTGGAAAAGTAGCTAATATATCATTACCAGCTGGTAAGTACCGTGTAGAAAGCTACCTCACTTATCACAGGCTGTTCGGCTAACACTACTTTCGAATTGATAGAGGCTGAAAAACCAATTACAGTCTTATCTCAAGAAACAGCAAGTGCTACTTGTTCATATGACCGTGCCGAGATAATGGTAACCGTATCTGGCGGTTGGGCCCTTATACAGTCAATATTAGTGGCGCTTCTATCACTGGTCAAGATGTTATCAACTTAGAAGGCGATAGTGTATTGTTTAAGAACTTGTTTCTCCAGCTACCCCCAGGAGGGGTAGTTACCTATACCATCACTATTACCGATGCGTGGGGCTGTACTACTGCTTCTGGTACTACCGAAGTAGCTGTGTTCTCCCCAGACCCAATAACAGGTACAATCACCGTTACTCAGCATGCTACTTGCTTTCGGAAGTTCAGACGGTATTATTGAGGCTATTACAAGCACTATACAGGGTGGTTCTGGCAGCTATTACTACTCTCTAATAGATACTAATTATAACACTCGTGGCCCTCAACGCGATAATGCTAAGTTCGACGAATTGTCACCAGGTATGTATACTTTCGAGGTAATGGATACTTGGGGTTGTACACTCCGAAAAGAGCAAATTGAAGTGATAGAGCCTAAACCTATCACCGTATCAGTAACTTCGGCAGACCTACAAGTATGCTATGGCGAAAGTACAGGAGGTATACATTTCTATGTAGACGGAGGGCGCCCTCCTTACGAGGTTAAGATTATTGATAAGTTTACTAATATCATATATCACAACGAGTCTGGGGTTTATACCACTACCGAAGTAATAGCACCTAATCTATCTCCATTAGGAGGTAGCGGTCTCCCTGCAGGCGATTATCGCATAGAGATAACCGATGCCGGACAAGGAGCCGGTGTAGGTTGTACAATGTCGCCTACTTACGATTTCAAAGTAGTTTCTGCTCCTGATATGGAAGCCGAAGTAAAAACAAGGCTACAACTGCGATAATAACGAGTTTACTACGTGGATAGAAGTCAGATTTAAAGACGAAGTCGACTTTAATAATATGACTTATATGATTTACAACGGAGTAACTGTTCCACAGTACCGCAGACATTCTCTCGTAATAACGGTTATAACATCGGTTATATCGACCAAACTCGTTTTGATAGAAGTATAGCTACTCAAACTATTCAGTTCTTCTATACTACCGTACATACTCTCACCGGTACGTATAAAACTTGTAGCCATACCCTTTCAAACCCTATAAGCATCGAAGAGATCTCACCAAGCATCTAATATCGTCAAAACACCTACTACTGTAGTCAATACACTACAAGTAGAAGGGGTAGGAGGTAAGAAACCGCATAAATATGAGTTCAACGGCGAATTCTATGACGAAAATAACCTATACGAACTCAAACTTACTGACCCTGACTATACCGACCCTGTTAGCGGTAAAGTTTATAAAATAGTCAATGTAGTAGTTTATGACTCTGCTGGTCCCTAACGGATGTATCGTCTCTAAGACTTTCTACGAAGAGTATTTCGATGTGTTCATCCCTAACTACTTCACTCCTAATGGCGATGGTACTTACGACACTTGGTCTCCTCGCAACGTAGAAAATATCCGTTCATAAGAACAACTATCTACGACCGCTACGGACGCCGACTCAAAGTAATACGCTATGGCGAAGAATGGGACGGTAAGTACGAAGGTAGAGATATGCCAACCGGAGATTACTGGTATATCGTCGAACTCAGCGATGAAGACGACAATAGAACCTTCAAAGGTAACTTTTACACTTTATCGTTAAAAATGATTTGATACTATAAAAAGGGCTACCCCCACACGGTAGTCCTTTTTGTTTTACGCTGCAAAATTCTTCCTTTTTGTGTGCTGTGCAAATACTTGTCACATCGTGTTACAAACCTTGTTAAATGAAGAGTATTAATAAAAAAGAGGCACCTAATCCCTTAGGTAACCTCTTTTGAATTTAATAATAAAAAGAAAACTTAAAAATAAAAAAATTATGAAAAAAACTTTTTGTTTATGCTTTGGTTTTCACTTGGTTTCTTGGTTTTATGAAAAAGTCGCTATCATTTTTAACGATGCAAAGATACGCCAAAAATATTAACTACCAAATTTTTATTAAAAATCTAAAAATTATTATCATTATCTAAAAATACCTCTATTTGTTGATGATAATAATGCATCTTTCCCCCATTTATTATGATTTTTTATATTTTAAAAAGCCCTTTTTAAGACAGAAAACCCAAATAAATTGTTAAAAATATTACTAAAACAGAAAAAGTGTGTTAAAATTTGTTTTTCCTTTAAAAAGACATCAAACACTTTTATATTTCTATATCTTATCGTATCTTTGCACCCAAAATAAAGTATTTATTATGAGTTTAACTGATAAAACTATCGGACAAATAGTAGCTGACGACTTCCGTACAGCTGCCATATTCAAAAAAACACGGTATCGACTTTTTGCTGCAAAAGGCGGTCGTACCCATCGAAGAGGCGTGCGATAAAAAGGGCGTAGCTCCTAGTGCGCTTATCAATGAATTAGAGTCACTTCCTAAGGGAAATAGCAACGAGGTAGATGTACGCGATTGGCCGCTCGACCTGTTGGCTAATTATATCGTGCGCATTCACCACCAATACGTGCGCGACAAAACCCCTATGCTTTTGCAATCCTCGATAAGCTATGCCGCGTACACGGCGAGCGCCACCCCGAGCTTTTTGAAATCAATCGTATTTTCAACGAAAGTGCTCGCGATTTAGCTTCTCACTTCCAAAAAGAAGAAAACGTACTTTTTCCTTTCATCGAGAGTTTAGTAAAAAGCACAACGCACAGGCGAGCCTTTTAGGCGAAATCCACTTTGGTACAATCGAAAATCCTATCGCTATGATGATGCACGAACATAGTGCTGAAGGCGACCGTTTCGAAGAAATCGTTAAGCTAACCAATGGCTACACTCCTCCTGCCGATGCTTGCAACACCTATAAGGTAACCTATGCTATGCTACAAGAGTTCGAAAAACGACCTCAATCGCCACATTCACTTAGAGAATAATATCCTATTCCCTAAAGCAATCGCCTTAGAAAAACAATTACGTAGCTAATGATTTAACTTAAGTTTTAAGGTATATTGTGCCATTATGACATTCGTGTATGAGTTCCCCTTTGAGAGGGGGCAGGGGGATGTTTAGTTATAAATTCTAAGGCATAAACAAACCTTACATAACAAAAAGCTGTTCAGCACCTTGCTGAACAGCTTTTTAATTCATAATTTATAATTCAAAAATTAATCCTGAGAATATTTCGCTTTCTTACTACCCTCATACATCTTATACTGCACCAATCGACTCTCCAATTTCCCGTTAAAAAGCTTTATCTTGCGGGTAGGGCGCAATCCTACGTATTTTCAGTCCCTCTAAGTTGGCAGTTATAAACCACGCTTCACTTTGTGGGTAGTGGTGCTTCAGTGCTGCCTATCGCCGTATAGCTGCTCGTATCGCTTACTAATCGCTCGTTATAAGGCGGATTAAACACTATGTGCAGGGTTTGTCCTTATCCTCTTTTTCAGTGCCAAAAAGTCCCGTTGATATATTTTTATGTAGTCAGACAGATTCGCGTTTCTAAGGTTGTCTTTTTGCCTTAGCTACGCCGATGGCGCTTTGTCATAGCCTGTTATTTGCTAGTTAAATTCTCTTACTTTCTTAGTAGCAGCTGCTGAATATCAGGTTGAACAGATTTTTCGTCATAGTCCGACCAACGTTCAAAAAGCGAACTCTTTTCGGTGTATATTGGCTGGTATATTGCAGGCAATCATCGCAGCTTCTATCAGAAAGCTGCCGCTGCCGCACATAGGGTCTAAAAAGTCACTTTGTCCCTCCCAGCCGCTTAGCAGCAAGATGCCCGCTGCCAATACTTCGTTAATGGGTGCAAGGTTGGTAGCAGTGCGGTAGCCACGTTGGTCAATGACTCTCCCTGAACTATCAAGCGATACAATCACCCTCATTGCGCTGCACGTGATGTGTATAGCCCACATCAGGGTGCTGTACATCCACATTGGGGCGCTTACCCGTAGCATCGCGAAAGGCATCTACAATAGCGTCTTTAGCCCTTAGGGCTACGAACTGCGAGTGACTGAAAAGCTCTGTCTGTAGCGTTGCCGTCACTGCAAAAGTCTGCGTTACCCCTAGGTACTGCTGCCAGTTAAATTGGTAGAGCTTCTGGTAGTATTCCTTTTCGCTGCGTATGTAAAACGAAGCGATAGGTTTCAAAATTTTTAAGGGCGGTACGCAAGCATAGGTTAGCCTTTATACATAAACCCTTTGTCGCCTTCAAATTGTACACTGCGCACCCCTTTGGTTACGTGCATCGCTCCCAGATTGCGCAATTCAGTAGCCAAAATATCTTCAAAAGCCAAAGAAAGTTTTTAGCTACCATCTTGTAATTTTTCCATAGATTTAAAAATTATTGGCAAATATAAGCTATTTTTGCAATGTGAGAAAATAAATAAGCAAAAAATGAACTTTCTACATACCGCCGATTGGCATTTAGGACAAACCTTTTACCAGTACGATCGCTATCAAGAGCACCAACATTTCTTAGAGTGGCTCTTGCAAACTATTGAAAAACAATCTACTGATGTGCTGCTTATCAGTGGCGATGTCTTCGATACAGCCAACCCTTCCGTGGCGGCTACTAAGCAGTTCTACCATTTTCTGCATCAGGCTACCGAGCGTTTCCCTGCCCTTCAGATTGTGGCCATTGCCGGCAATCACGATTCTCCTGTACGGCTTGAGATGCCCGCCCCTCTTTTTAGAAAACACCCATATCCATTTGGTGGGCTACATTAGGCGTACCGCCGATAAGCAGATAGATTATAACCGACTTATCTTGCCGCTTTTTTTAGCGGCGATGAGGTCGCAGCCTATCTTCTGGCAGTGCCTTTCCTCCGTTTAGGCGATTATCCTAAGAGTGAAGAAAATCCAGCCGATTACGCGCAAGGGGTAGCGGCTTTTTATACTGAAATTACCCGCCAAGCAGTCTCCATAGCACAAGGCAAACCGCTTATAGCTATGGGACATTTGCACGCTTCAGGGGCTGAAATCAATGATGACGACACCGCCGAGCGCCCCTATCATCGGGGGCATGAAAGCATCAGTACGGCTAACTTCCCTGACGCATTGCAATACGTGGCTTTGGGGCATATCCACAAGGCGCAAGCGCTGGGCGGTACTGCGCATATCAGATATGCCGGCAGTCCCTATACCGCTTTCGTTTGCCGAGAAAAAAATTACCAACATCAAGTGATTGCTTTTTTTCTTTGGAAGAAGGAAAAGTGCAGCATATCGAGTCTTTACCTATACCGCTGCACACGCCTCTGCTTAGCATTCCTGATACCTACCGACCTGCGGAAGAGGTACTCAATGCCCTTATGGAGCTACCTGATACAGCTCCAACCGATAATACGCCTTATCTCGAAGTAAAAGTATTGTTAAACGAACCCGCACCCGAACTCAAGAGCAGTATTTTTCAGGGCGATAGCCCATAAGCAGTGCGATTAGCTCGCATTGATGTCCGTTATCTTCACGCTACGGCTGTTGCTGCTGACGCACTTCAGAGCGAACTCACCCTTCGTGATTTACAGCCAATAGAAGTATTAGAGCGGGTTTATCAAAACAAATACCACGAAGACCTACCCGCCACCTACCGCACCCTCTTTGAAGAAGCCCTACATTCAATCGATAATTCATAATTGTAGCCTAATGTGGGGCTAATTTTGATACGCCAATTCTCTCCCGTCCTACAAGTCCCATAATCGCCCGTGTGGCTCACACCCCATTGCTCTATAATTGCCCGTGCTTTCACAATTCAAAATTCAGAATTCAAAATTTCTCCCCCGTCCCTCTTGTCTCACCTGTCCCTCTTGTCTCACCTGTCTCACAATCGCCGGTGCGGCTCGCACTCTCAGCCTTCCCAGCCTTCTTAGCCTTCCCATTCCTCCCACCAGTCCAATCCTTCCCACTCGTCCCACCTGTCGTCCCACTTGTCTCACCCGTCCTAGCAGTCCCACAATTCATAATTCAAAATTCAAAATTCACAATTCTCTCTCCGTCCCACTTGTCTCACCCGTCCCACAATTCATAATTCAAAATTCATAATTTGCCAATTCCCCTCGCACTATTTATAGCGCATTATAGGCTTAAAAACGCTTATCTCTATGGGGGTTAAGGGAAATAGTAGGGCAATTCTTTTGTATTTTACTAATAGTTAAATTGTTGTGCTTTTTAACAACACATCTGATACATTACCATTTTTTTAATTAATAAGGCAAGCTATTTCCAAAACCTTTTAATTCTGTAAACAATTTATCTGCATTTTCTTTTATACCATCTCTATATTTCGAGGGATTTTATTTTTTTAGCTCTCTCAAACCAATCATTAAAAATGTGTTCCCATTCAATAACCCTAGCCTTTTGTATTAATAAATTAGCATCAATAGGAAAATCTCTTTAGCAAGCATTACTAAAATATCAATATGTGTCAAAAACAGCTTGTGTAGGCTTATTTGTCGTTTTTAGCCATTTAATATTTTCTTCTATATGGCTTAAAAGCTAAATTTATATAACGTGTGTTTTCTAAATCTGCCATGTCATTATCTTCTGGCTTTATTCCAAATATTTTTCATGTATCTTATTATTATTTATTATTACAATTTACTATTTTAGGTTGTTTCAGCATCTTATCAGCAAATTCTTCTAAAGGATTCTCAGATGTCCATCTTTCCTTTTCTCTTCCTCTATTTTTATTCAATAGACCTGATTTTAGTCTTTTGTTCTATGTTGTCCGTAGGTAAGAAAATGCTGTGTGTTCTCTGCCATCTTATCAAAGCCCCCTCAATAGAACGAGCTTCATCGTGCGTTAATTTCTCTGCTAATATTTCCATAGTTACAAAAATCACCTTTCTTTTGTTCATTATACATATGTTCTTTTAGACGTTTAACAGCATCCCTACTAGTTATACCATAATAAACAACTTCATTTTTTCATTTTTCAGTTAATATACCAGTTCATTCGCTTTTTCTGTCTCTGTCAAACCAAACACATCTACCCACCAGTTACTATCCTTTTACATATCCATATAGTGTAGGGTTTCTCCAGCAAGACCAATCGGGTCTCTGGAACATACGCCCCTGTCTCAGGTGAGTAGTAGCGGAAGCGGTTATACGCAAGATTAGTTTCAAAAATCATAGTATTGCCCTTGATAAAGAAATGGTACAATAAGGAAAGGCCTCATCACCAAGAGAGGAATGTTTTGTATTCTTTACGTACACGTCTATAAATATCAGCTGGCGGTTCCATACCTCCATTCCGTCGCTATCAACAGCAAGTATGGGAGTGCCGAGGTGGTCTGAGATGATAGAGTAGGCTTTACCGTTTACTAACTTCTGCTGTAGGTACAAAGCCCTCAAATATCCAAGTCGTAAGCTCAACGTTTTTCGGAGTTGCCGCGCTTAAAGGTCTCGTGTAGGAGTACGTTGCCGTCCCTCGCTGGCGCAAGCTTGCTGCTCGTACCCAATTCAAAATTCACAATTCTCTCCCTGTCCCACCTCGTCTCACCTGTCCCAGCCCTCTCAATCCTCTCAGCCTTCTCAACCCTCTCACCAGTCCCACAATTCAAAAATTCCCTTTACACTACTTAAAGTGCTTTATAGGCTTAAAAACGCTTATCTCTATGGTGAGTAAGAGAAAATAATAAGGTAGCTCTTTTTATTGTATTGATTAGCAAGTTGTTGAAATTTTAACAACATATCTGATACATTACCAAAGTTCGCTAACTTATTGTAGAACTCAACTACATCTAGCGACTAACGACTCAACCACTAGCGACTAACGCCTAATACTCCCCACTTTCTCTCTTCAAACCCAGCTTTTTTTCAGTTCGGGCGACAGAAAATCGTAATGGTTTACCCCGTATAGCAGTATAATCTTCTTATGAGGGGTCGCCAGCAGCGTCGCCAAAAAGGTAGTCATCGCGATAGGTGCGCAAGAATAGCCGACTATACTCCTTGTATTGTTTGCAGTTGTATTTTTGCATTGGGCGGCGTAGCGTAGTCGCAGCTGTCCAGCACTATAGGCGAGTGGTCAGCCTCTATTTGCGCTTACTAACTGACGCATATTCAGGTCTACTCTAAAATCCTTACTGAGGTCAATGCCGGTATTCTCTTCACTCTGACGGGTATAACTGTCAAACCCTTTTTTAAAAGGCGAAGTCTCATTATTTTTATCCGTATAGATGCCTTTGAAGTAATAACCCGTTATTTTCCGCACTTTCAGTAGCAAAGTATCTTGCAAAAGCGAATCGAAGTGCCATAAGTCGCTTTTTCGTAATATATTTTTATACCCTTCATTGCGTTTTTGGGTCACAAACTGCTTAATTTGACCGTAAAATTCAGGCTGTCCTAAGTGAATCATCGGTATATAGATAATTTCCTTATCGTTTTTGGTGAATACCACCGCCTTTTTAAACGGATTTTTTTCTCCTTAAAGCTAATAAAAGAGGAACTACACCCTCCTAACAGCAACACTCCACAGAGGAGCATCAAAAAGTTTTTGTCATAGTTTTTGTTATAATTTCTTTATTTGAAAATAATGAAGCAGCAAAAAGTATAAAAAAATAATTAAGAATTCTTACCTTTGCCCCACAGAAAAAAATTTCTAAATACACTCACCCTATACAAACGATATAGGAACGATATAGGAAGAGCGAACGATAATCGAACAATTAGCGAAGTACAAACGTCTAATTATGATGCTCGTGTATGGGCTCCCCTTTAAGGTATAAGGTATATTAGACCGTTATGATGCTCGTGTATGGGTTCCCCCTTTAAGGTATAAGGTATATTAGACCGTTATGATGCTCGTGTATGGGCTCCCCCTTTAAGGTATAAGGTATATTAGACCGTTATGATACTCGTGTATGGGTTCCCCTTTAAGGTATAAGATATATTAGACCGTTATGATGCTCGTGTATGGGTTCCCCTTTGAAGGGGGCAGGGGGATGTTTATTTTAAATAGGGAATGTCTAATTAATATTAAAAATGCCACAAGAGATAGAACGAAAATTCAAAGTAAAAAACGATACTTACAAAGCCCTTGCCACGCAGAAGATGCGCCTCACGCAGGGCTACCTTAGCTCTCTGCCTGAGCGCACGGTGCGCATACGTCTCAAGGGCGACGAGGCTTTTATCACCGTCAAAGGCAAGACCAATGAGGCAGGTACTACCCGTTTTGAGTGGGAAAAGCCTATAAGCGTAGCCGAAGCCCAGCAGTTGCTTACTCTTTGCGAATCAGGCATTATCGATAAGACCCGCTACCTCGTACCCAATGGCGATACCACCATCGAGGGTAGATGAGTTTCACGGCGACAATGAGGGCTTATTAATTGCCGAGATAGAGCTCCCTAAGGAAGATACCCCTTTTCACCACCCCGACTGGTTAGGCGAGGAAGTCACTGCCGACCCAAGGTACTACAACGCAATGCTCACCCATCACCCTTTACAAAAATGGCACTAAAAACTGCCAATCCAAAAATAATTTCGTACTTTTGCAAAAAATAATCATCAAATGGCCACATTCGCAAATCAGCTAATCGGCAAATTGACAAATTAGTACTATGGCAAGAGATATTTTTACCAACTCCCATATTAGAGGGAAAAAGATGTAATTGAGTTCTACAATAAGTTAGCAAACTTTAAAGAGAATTTAAAGAAAAAAAGGCATTACTTGGGAAGTAATTCAAGAAGATGCAAAAACGTTTAAAAATCAATTTTTAAAGAAAACCCAGATGTTGAAAAAGAATAGCTTAGAGGGTTTATCTTTCTTTCAACTCAAAGAGAATTACCCTATCAAACCTTTTTGACTGTGAAGATGATGATTTTGAATGATTTCCTGTTCAATAAAGCATTATTGTATCAAAAAGAACTACTCGCTACCACTTTTTATTGTTGAAGACAAAGAGCGCACTTTTAGGCTACTATAGTGTGCTGAATGATAGTTTGCAACTCAAAGAAGAGGACTTTCCGTCAAAGAGCAAATACAAGAAGTTTCTAAGTCATCTAATTCCTCACCCTAAGCGACATCTAAAAAAAGCGTACCCACGGTAAAGATAGGACGCTTAGCTATTGATAAAAACGTATAAGGGCAAGGGATTAGGAATGATTTTTATTCGCAATGTTATACGTGATTGCGTTGAATTAAACAGAAAGATAGCTTGCAGACTTATCATAGTAGACGCCTATAAAGGAGCTTTAACTTTTACCAAAAAGTTAGGTTTTGAATTCTAACAGAAAAAAAGACGAACAAGAGGACATTCGTCAGATGTTCTTTGATTTAACAAACCTTGATAATTAAAAATATTGCCAAATCGACAAATCGACACATTAGCAAATTATGACAAAATATAATCCCACTGAATTAGAAGAAAAATGGTACGCCTATTGGCTTGCCCACAACTATTTTTCACTCAACCCCCGATGAGCGTACGCCTTACACCATTGTTATTCCACCTCCCTAACGTTACAGGGGTGCTCCATATGGGGCATATGCTCAACAATACCATTCAAGACGTGCTTATCCGCCGCGCCCGCCTCAAAGGCTTCAATGCTTGCTGGGTGCCGGGTACCGACCACGCTTCTATTGCAACGGAGGCCAAAGTGGTAGCCAAACTCAAAGAACAAGGTATTAAAAATCCGACCTTACTCGCGAGGAGTTCCTCGTACACGCGTGGGAATGGACGCACCAATACGGAGGGGTAATCCTCGAACAGCTTAAGAAATTGGGCTGCTCTTGCGACTGGCAGCGCACTAAATTTACTATGGACGACGAGCTTTCTGCTTCCGTTATCAAAGTCTTTGTCGATTTGTATAATAAGGGACAGATATACCGCGGTCACCGTATGGTAAACTGGGGATCCAGAGGCTAAAACTACCCTTTCTGACGAGGAGGTAATTTATGAAGAGCGTCAAGGATTTTTTTATATCATTTGAAATATCAAATCGAGGGTACGAATGAGTATCTTATCATTGCTACTACCCGCCCCGAAACCATTTTTTGGCGATACGGCTATCTGCATCAACCCTAATGATGAGCGTTGGCAGCACCTCAAAGGCAAAAAGGCAATTGTGCCTATCTGCAACCGCGTAATTCCGATTATCGAAGATGAGTACGTCGATGTAGAATTTGGTACAGGGTGCCTAAAGGTAACCCCGCACACGACCCTAACGACAAGGTTTTTGGGCGATAAGCACCAGTTAGAAGTGATTGATATCTTCAATGACGATGCAACTCTCAATAGCTACGGCTTGCACTATGCTGGCAAAGATCGCTTTGTGGTGCGCAAAGAGATAGTAGCCGAATTAGAAGCAAAAGACTTACTTGCTAAGAAAGAAACCTATACTAACAAAGTGGGCACGTCAGAGCGTACCAAAGCGGTGATTGAGCCTCGCCTTTCCGACCAGTGGTTCCTCAAAATGGATACCCTTATCCAACCTGCTATTAAGGCAGTATTGGAGGACGAAAGCATCAAACTATATCCTAAAAGTTCGAGAACACCTATCGCCATTGGGTAGAAAAACGTACGCGATTGGAATATCTCACGCCAATTGTGGTGGGGACAACAAATTCCTGCTTACTACTACGGCGAGGGTAAAAACCAATTTGTAGTAGCCGAAACTAAGGCAGAAGCCCTTGTGTTGGCTAAAGAAAAAGAGCGGCAATGCACATCTTACCGAAGCCGATTTGCGCCAAGATGAAGACGCTCTCGACACTTGGTTCTCGTCTTGGTTGTGGCCAATGAGCGTATTCAATGGTATTTTAGAGCCTAACAATCCTGAAAATTGAGTATTATTACCCTACCAACGATTTGGTAACAGGGCCTGATATTCTTTTCTTCTGGGTAACCCGAATGATAGTAGCAGGCTTCGAGTACAAAGGGACGCGTCCCTTTAGTAATGTGTACCTTACCGGATTGGTGCGCGACAAGCAACGCCGCAAGATGTCAAAATCTTTAGGTAACTCCCCGATGCCCTCAAACTCATCGCCGATTATGGGGCTGATGGCGTGCGCGTAGGGCTCTTACTCTCATCGGCTGCCGGCAACGATTTGTTGTTCGACGAAGCTCTTTGCCAACAAGGGAAAGGCTTTGGCAACAAGCTGTGGAATGCCTTCCAATTGGTGAAAGGTTGGCAGGTAGATAGCACAGTAGACCAACCAGCAGCCGCTCGCCTTGCTTTGCAGTGGTTCGATGCTAAGTTCAATGCGGTGCTTACTGAGGTAGAAGACCATTTCGAAAAAAATATCGTATTTCCGATGCCCCTAATGGCTATCTACAAACTCGCTTGGGACGATTTCTGCGCGTGGCTTTTTAGAGATGGTAAAACCCGAATACGGCAAACCGATGGATAAAGCCACTTATGAAGGCGTTGTAGCCGCTTTTGAGAATTTGCTAAAACTCCTTCACCCCTTTATGCCTTTCCTTACCGAGGAAATATGGCAAAGTTTAGCCCCTCGTACCCCTGAAGAGGCTCTTATCGTGGCTACTTACCCCACCGTACAGCCATACGACGAAAAGTTGTTAGCCGAATTTGATTTTGCTGCCGAAGTGATAGCGGGCATCCGCACGGTGCGCAAAGAGAAGAATATACCATTCAAAAAACACCACTAAGCCTTTCGGTATTAAACAAAGAGCAAATAAGCAATCGTTTCGATGCGGTGATTACCAAAATGGGCGGACTTGAGGCTATTGCCGAAGTAACTGCTGCTATAGAAGGGGCAATGTCTTTCCGCGTAAAAGCTAATGAGTACTTTATCCCTATGGGGGAGCGGTGAATGTAGAAGAAGAACTTAAAAACTACAAAAGAGTTAGACCACGCACAAGGCTTTTTTTGGCATCAGTGCGCAAGAAACTTTCTAATGAGAAGTTCGTAAACTCAGCACCAGCCCAAGTGGTAGATATTGAGCGCAAAAAGAAGCCGATGCGCTCGCTAAAATAGCAACTATTGAAAAAGCAATAGATACTTTATCAAAAATAATAACAAATGGAACACTTAAAAACAACTAATAGATGAAGCGTGGGAAAATCGCTCACTGCTTCGTGAGGAAATCGTACAGCAGACTATCCGAGAGGTTATTCACCTCTTAGATTTAGGTCAGCTACGGGTAGCCGAGCCTACTGCCGATGGCTGGAAAGTCAACGAATGGGTAAAGAAAGCCGTAGTCTTGTACTTCCCTATTCAGAATATGAAACCTGTAGAGGTGGGTATTTTTGAGTATCACGATAAAATTCCGCTCAAGCATAATTACGATGAGAAAGGTGTGCGCGTAGTACCACCAGCAGTAGCCCGTCGCGGTGCTTTTATTGCCAAAGGCGCTATACTAATGCCAAGTTATGTTAATATCGGTGCGTATGTCGATGAGAGTACTATGGTCGATACGTGGGCTACAGTGGGTAGTTGCGCTCAGATAGGCAAGCACGTGCATCTAAGCGGAGGCGTAGGAGTAGGAGGGGTGTTAGAACCCTTGCAAGCAGCCCCTGTTATTGTCGAAGACGGAGCTTTCATCGGCTCGCGTTGTATCTTGGTAGAAGGAGTGCGTGTAGGCAAAGAAGCCGTACTTGGGGCTAATGTAGTGCTTACCTCATCTACTAAAAATCATTGATGTAACAGGAAGCGAACCTAAGGGAGCTCAAGGGGTATGTGCCCGAACGTTCAGTAGTTATCCCAGGTAGTTATACCAAGCACTTCCCTGCCGGCGATTACCAAGTGCCTTGTGCCCTTATCATCGGTCAGCGTAAAGCCTCAACCGACAAAAAGACATCACTAAACGATGCCCTCAGAGAATACGGAGTCTCTGTCTAATAATTAAATAAAAAAGCTGCCAATTAAGGCAGCTTTTTATTAGTTTAATGCTTAGTTATAGCTTAGAATTTATAACTAAGCATTAAAAGTTGTAATTACCTATTCCCTCTTTGGAGGGGGTAGGGGAGGTTTAGTTCATTATCATCATCAGTTCTTTTTAGTAGGTCAGCAGGGGTAGTACTCGCAGCCCCTACGCCTTTGCTCTTCACATCTATCTCTCGCAAGCCCGCCATTATAGCACTCACTTTCTTCATCGGGTAGTGTTGGGCAGCATTATGCAGGTCTTTTACATCAAAAAGGTAGCTTTAGTAGCCGCCATTACATTCTTTTTTCGCTCACATCGGTCAGGCTATGGTAAATTAATAGCTTCTGAAAGAATCCGTATAGTACAGTGAGCGTCACCACCAACGGATTATCTTTTAGGGTTTTCTGCAAAATGCTTAATAATACGCGCTATCTTCACCTTATCATTGGTGGCAAAAGCACTTTTCAGCTCGAAGTTGTTAAACTCTTTGCTAATACCAATATTCTTTTCTATAATATCCGGAGTTACTTCGGTGTCTGCAGGTACGATAAGAGCTAATTTATTTACTTCATTTTCAATGCGACTGAGGTCTCTTCCTAAGAAATCAACTAACATCTGAATAGCTTTAGGCTGTATGCTAAGGTGCTTCTTTTTAAAAAACATCTGGCAAAAAGGTACTTATTATTTCATTTTCGTACAGCTTTTTGCTTTCCATTACTGCACAATCTCGGTTCTTTTCCCTAAACTTTTTGAGAGTTTCTTACGTGCGTCTAACTTCTCGTATTTATAGCAAAAATACTAGCACGGTAGAGGCGGTAGGGATTTTTCAACATAAGGCACCAATTGCTCGATACTAGCCCTTAGGTTTTGCGCTTCTTTAATGATAATCAATTGGCGTTCAGCCATCATCGGGAAGCGGCGTGCATAATCTATAATAGTAGGCACTGTCACGTCTTGCCCGTATAGTACTAACTGGTCAAACCCCTTCTGGTCTTCTTCCAAAAGGTGCTTTTCTAAGTAGTTAGCCACTACATCTATAAAATAAGGTTCCTCGCCCATCAAGAAATAAATGGGGGCAATAATTCCTTTCTTTATATTAGCAATACTTTTTACTTCTTCCATAGTGCAAAAAATACAAAAAAATATTTCTACTTTTGCACTATGAAAGAGCTAAATTTTTAAAAGCCTACGAGTTTAGAACCAAAAAAGCAGATGGTAAATGGTGGATTTATGATATTATCAGACGCAAATACGTAGTGCTACAACCAGAGGAGTGGGTGCGACAACACGTGTTGCACTTTTTGATAGAAGAAAAAGGCTACCCTAAATCATTGATAAATGTAGAAAAAGCCTTGACGGTGAACGAATTGACCAAGCGTTATGACGTGGTCATTTACACGCGGCGAGGCGATATTTTTCTTAGTGGTAGAATGCAAAGCCCCCAATGTGTCGATTACTCAAGATACTTTCGACCAAATAGCCCGATACAACTTGGCGCTTAAGGCTACTTACCTAATGGTAACCAACGGAGTATCACATTATTATTGCCAAATGGACTCATAAGCTGGGGCAATATCTTTTCTTAAGAGATTTACCCCATTATGGCGATTTTCAACTCATGACTATAGCTATTGTTATTCTTAATTGGAACGGGCGGCAGTTGCTCGAGCGTTTCCTCCCTACTGTCCTCACGCACGCAGCGGGTGCCCAAGTGTATGTGGCGGACAATGCTTCTACCGACGGCTCAGTAGATTTCCTGCGCACGCATTACCCACAGGTCTCGATACTGCAAAAACCCTACTAATGAGGGGCTATGCGGCAGGCTATAACCGTGCCTTACAGCAGCTGCAAGCCGATGTCTATTGCTTGCTAAACTCCGATGTAGCTGTCACTGAGGGGTGGTTGTCTCCGGTGCTTAAATGCTTCGAAGACCCCCAGATAGCAATGGTACAGCCCAAAAATATTAGACTACAAACGCCCTACTCATTTCGAGTACGCAGGGGCAGCAGGCGGCTATATCGATAAGTATGGATTTCCATATTGTCGGGGGCGACGCTTGCAGCACATCGAGGAGGATATGGGGCAGTACGATGAGCCTTCACCTTGCCCGATATTCTGGGCATCAGGAGCCTGTTTGTTCGTCCGTTCGACTGTTTTTCACGCTTTAGGGGGCTTCGATGCCGACTTTTTTTGCCCATCAAGAGGAAATCGACCTATGTTGGCGTGCCCATCATTGGGGACATAAAGTAGTTTGCTGTCCTCAAAGCGTGGTCTATCATGTTGGGGGGGCAACCCTTTCGGCTACGAATCCTCGTAAAACATACCTAAACTTCCGAAACAGTCTGCTAATGTTGCTCAAAAACCTACCAGCGCGCTGCCTATACCGCAGACTTTTTGTGCGTATGCTCATCGATGGAGCAGCGGGAGCTTACTACTTGTTCACCGGCAAACCTCGCCTCACGTGGGCGGTATTGCGAGCCCATTTTTACTTCTACCGGCATTTTAGCAAATTCCAACGCAAAAGACCCCCTTATACTATTGAAGATTATTACCAGAGAAAAAGCATATTTTTTTAATGGCAATAGTTAATCGTTAATACCCCATAATCTCTATATTGAGACTGTCTGAAAAGTTTTTCGTGTATATTGACCGTCACATCTCCCCTTTGAAGGAAGTCCGCGAGCTGGCGCAGCGGAGTATGTGAAGGGGGATGTTAAAAACACCGAACGATAACCGAAGGCTACCCCTTCTAACGACTAACGACTAACCACTAACGACTAATGTTAAACTATTGTTAAACTTCGAAAGGTTATTATTTTTATTTCATATCTTTGTGGCATTAATAAATAATAAAAAGACAAATGAAAAAGATTATTTTCGCTTTGGCTGTAGTAGGGGCATTCCTTACAGGCTGTAATTCAAATGGTTCGAAAGCAAACGGTGCTGACGAAGTAGGTGGTAAAGACCAAGCTAATGAAATCATTGGCTTTTTATAACGATGCGTTAGAAGCGTCAAGAAACTATAATAGAGGTATTATAGAGCAAGGGGTAGATTACCTTGAGGATGCTGATGAGTATGTGCAAAAACATTAAAAAAACAATTGGGCTAGCAGTCCAATTTTTATTGATACATATCACGATTTTTGGTGATAAATCAAAAGCAACACCTTCTGATGCTTTTGGCGATAAAAAAAGAGGTGATTGCTAAAGATTTTTAGCGAACTTAAAAAAACACGCTGAAGACTTGCAAAAAACTATTGAGCGAAATAAAATCACACTTAGAAAGTGAAGATTTTTAAAGATGATAAAGGAGCTAAATTCGCTGAACTTAAACAAAAAGCACAAGCTGAAATAGAAGGTTTTCAACAAGTGCGTACCAAACTTTTTGGCGAAATGGATAGTATCAGTAGAAAGCAGAGGGTATCATCCTCGAAGACCACCCTCTAAAAGAAAAACATCTTATCATCTAAGAAGTTATTGGCAGTAGCAGGCGAATTTATTGATGAAGTAGTAGCACAATCAGAGGCTGAAAAAGGTAAATGTTGATAAATTAGATGCGGCTTATAAAAGCAATTGAAACCCAATTGGCTAACAACCAAAAGATAGAGGTAAAAGATGCTTCAGCTAAATCTAACTACGAAAGACTTAATAAAGAAGGTGAAGATTACCTTGGTGCTTTGTGCAAATTTATCCGCGACACTAAAGAAAAGAAAAATTTGATCAGAATGGCTTCAACCAAGTAGATAGCGCTTATCAATCTTTAGTAAGTGCTTATAATAGCTTTGTAAACTAAGTGTAAAAACTAAATAATGATATACAACTGCTGTTTTCTTCAAAGAAAGCAGCAGTTTTTATATTCTGAAAAATCAGTGCATTAAAAAAACTTTTTGAAAAAACAATACAAAAAAATTAGTTGTTAATTAAAAAATAGTTGTACTTTTTGCACGATATTTTGTAATTAGGCGTTATCAGGCGGGGGTCTGGTAGGGTCTGAATAACCTTATTTATTTCACCATAACAATATGGCAAAAGATAAAAAAATACAACTGTTCCAAAAATTTGATAAGATTTCTATTGGCTTAGCCTCTCCCGAATCTATCTTGGCTGTTTCGCGCGGCGAGGTTACTAAGCCCGAAACTATCAACTATCGTACTCACAAGCCAGAACGAGATGGGCTTTTTGTGAGCGTATTTTTCGGTCCTGTTAAGGACTATGAATGTGCCTGCGGTAAGTATAAGCGTATCCGCTATAAGGGTATCGTGTGCGACCGTTGTGGGGTAGAAGTAACTGAAAAGAAAGTACGCCGTGAAAGAGTAGGGCATATCAACTTAGTGGTGCCTATCGCCCATATTTGGTATTTCCGCTCATTGCCCTAACAAAATAGGTTATCTGCTCGGGCTGCCTTCTAAAAAGTTGGATATGATTATCTACTACGAACGCTATGTGGTGATACAGCCCGGTATTGCTAAGGGGCCTGAAGGTGAAGATATTCAGTACCTCGACTTCCTTTCTGAAGAAGAATACCTCGCTATACTCGAGTCTCTTCCTGCTGATAACCAATATCTTGAAGATACTGACCCTAATAAGTTCGTAGCCAAAATGGGGGCTGAATGCCTCTTAGAGCTCCTCGAGCGTCTCGACCTCGATGCGCTTTCATACGACTTGCGCCATAAAGCTAATAACGAAAAGTTCTAAACAACGCAAAACCGAAGCGCTAAAACGCCTACAAGTGGTAGAGGCTTTCCGCGAATCACAAAAGAACCGCGAAAAATAAACCTGAGTGGATGATTATGAAGGTGATACCCTGTTATTCCACCTGAATTGCGTCCGTTAGTACCTCTCGATGGAGGTCGTTTTGCTACTTCAGACCTTAACGATTTATACCGCCGTGTAATCATACGCACAACCGTTTAAAAACGTTTGATGGAAATCAAAGCACCTGATGTTATCTTGCGTAATGAAAAACGTATGCTACAAGAGGCTGTCGATTCACTTTTTCGATAACACTCGTAAGTCATCAGCGGTAAAAACAGAATCTAACAGACCTTTAAAAATCTCTTTCTGACTCGCTCAAAGGGAAAAACAAGGTCGTTTCCGTCAGAACCTACTCGGTAAACGTGTCGATTATTCAGCGCGTTCAGTTATCGTCGTAGGCCCTGAACTAAAAATGTACGAATGCGGTTTGCCCAAAAATATGGCAGCCGAATTATATAAACCTTTCGTGATACGTAAGCTCATCGAGCGTGGTATCGTGAAGACGGTGAAATCTGCTAAGAAAATCATCGATAAAAAAAGAACCAGTAGTATGGGATATTTTGGAAAATGTGATAAAAGGTCACCCTGTACTACTGAACCGTGCCCCCACGCTACACCGTTTGGGTATTCAGGCATTCCAGCCGAAACTCATTGAGGGGAAAGCTATCCAGCTGCACCCATTGGTGTGTACAGCGTTCAACGCCGACTTCGATGGTGACCGGATGGCGGTACACTTGCCATTAGGGACCTGAAGCAATACTCGAGGCACAACTATTGATGTTGGCATCGCACAATATCTTGAACCCTGCTAACGGATCACCTATTACCGTACCTTCACAAGATATGGTCTTGGGGCTTTACTACATCACCAAAGGACGTAAATCTACACCTGAATATCCTATCAAAGGAGAAGGTCTAGCGTTTTACTCTCCCGAAGAGGTAAATATAGCTTACAACGAAGGGAAGCTAAGCCTCAACGCCTTTATAAAAGTGCGTGTTCGCGACCTCGATGAAGAGGGTAATGTATACTATCACTTAGTAGAAACCACCACAGGGCGTGTGCTCTTCAATGAGTTAGTGCCTTTAGAAGTAGGGTATGTAAACGAGGTGCTTACTAGAAGTCATTGCGCGATATTATCGGGCGAATCCTTAAGGCTACCAGCATACCTGTAACAGGCGACTTCCTCGATAAAAATAAAGAATATGGGATACCGTTTCGCTTTCAAAGGCGGACTATCATTCAGCTTAGGCGACATCATCATTCCGCAAGAAAAAGCAGATATGATTGCTGAAGCTAATGGTTTGGTAGACGGTATTATGATGAACTATAATATGGGTCTCATCACCAATAATGAGCGTTATAACCAAGTGATTGATGTGTGACTTCTACCAATGCTCAGCTTACTGAGTTGGCTATGAAGCGTATCAGCACCGACCAACAAGGGTTTAACTCTGTGTATATGATGCTCGACTCAGGAGCCCGTGGTTCTAAAAGAGCAGATACGTCAGCTTACCGGTATGCGTGGATTGATGGCTAAGCCTAAGAAATCAACAGCCGGAGGGGGCGAAATCATCGAGAACCCGATTCTTTCTAACTTTAAAGAGGGCTTTCTATCCTCGAGTACTTTATCTCTACCACGGGGCTCGTAAAGGTCTTGCCGATACCGCGCTTAAGACTGCCGATGCCGGTTATTTGACCCGTCGTTTGGTAGACGTATCACAAGATGTTATCATCAATACCGAAGATTGCGGTACTCTACGTGGGGTTGAAGTACGTGCCCTTAAGAAAAACGAAGAGGTGGTAGAAAGTTTGGGCGAACGTATACTCGGTCGTGTATCGCTACACGATGTGTACAACCCTCTTACCGAAGAGTTATTGGTAGCTGCGGGTGAAGAAATTACTGAAAAAATAGTAGATAAGATAGATGCAGCACCTATTGAAATGGTAGAGGTGCGCTCAGCCCTTACTTGCGAGGCAAAACACGGTATCTGTGCGAAGTGCTACGGACGCAACCTTTCTACTGGCCGTATGGTACAAAGAGGAGAGCCGTAGGGGTAGTAGCTGCTCAGTCTATCGGTGAGCCTGGTACACAGCTTACACTACGTACTTTCCACGCTGGTGGGGTGGCAGGTAACGTATCTGAAGAAAATAAAACAGAAGCCCGTTTTGACGGTATATTAGAAATAGAAGACCTACGCGTGGTAACCAGCAAAAGATAGCGACCAAAGTGTAGACGTAGTAATACGCTCATCAGAGTTAAAAAGTACTCGACCCTACTACTCGTATGGTGCTACAAACACACGATATTCCTTATGGGGCGCACATCTTTGTAAAAGACAAGGAAGAGGTGAAGAAAGGTACTTTGCTCTTCCAATGGGATCCGTACAACGCGGTAATCATTTCAGAGTTCTCTGGTAAGATAGCTTATGAAGATATCGAACAAGGGGTAACTTACCAAGTAGAAATAGACGAGCAAACAGGCTTCCAAGAAAAGGTAATCGTAGAATCTCGTAATAAGAAGTTGATACCTACCTTATTAATTGTTGATAAGAATGGCGAAACACTTCGTTCTTACAACTTGCCAGTAGGTGCCCACATAATGGTGGATAACAACAGTAAGATAGAAGAGGGTAAAGTATTGGTGAAAAATACCGCGTAGTTCAGCTAAGGCGGGTGATATCACTGGTGGTCTACCACGTGTAACTGAGTTGTTTGAAGCACGTAATCCTTCTAACCCCTGCTATTGTGTCAGAAATTGACGGGGTAGTATCATTCGGAAAAAATAAAAACGTGGTAATAAAGAGGTAATTGTAACCTCTCGTTTTAGGCGAAGAGCGCAAATATTTGGTGAAAATTATCAAGCCAGATATTGGTGCAAGAAAACGACTATGTGCGTGCTGGTAAGCCGCTATCAGACAGTTCCGTAACGCCTGACGATATACTACGCATCAAAGGACCATCGGCTGTACAACAGTACTTAGTAAACGAAGTACAAGAGGTATACCGACTACAAGGGGTGAAGATTAACGATAAGCACTTTGAGGTAATCGTTCGTCAGATGATGCGCAAGGTAGAAATACAAGATCCAGGAGATACTCTTTACCTCGAAGGTCAGTTAGTACATAAAGACGACTTTATAGAAGAAAAACGACAGACTCTTTGGTAAGAAAGTAGTAGAAGATGCAGGCGACTCTGAAAACCTAAAAGCAGGACAGATAGTAAGTCTCCGCGAACTACGCGATGAAAATTCATTGCTAAAACGTTCTGATAAGAACTTAGTAGTAGCTCGCGACATCATACCGGCTACAGCTATGCCTGTATTACAAGGTATTACTCGTGCGTCATTACAAACTAAGTCGTTTATTTCCAGCAGCATCGTTCCAAGAAACTACTAAAGTACTCAATGAGGCTGCGGTAAGCGGTAAGGTAGATTCGTTAGACGGACTAAAAGAGAACGTAATTGTAGGACATCGTATACCTGCAGGTACGGGTCTTAAACTTTATGAGAAGATAATCGTAGGCTCTAAAGCTGACTTAGAACCGGTAGTGGAAAAGAAAAAAATCGAGATAGACTATGAGCGAATTAGAAGAGATAAAAGAAGGCAACGGACAACTAAGCATAGAGTTGGACGAGCAGATAGCGCAAGGGGTGTATGCTAACTTGGCTATCATCAATCACTCGGCTACTGAGTTTGTAGTAGATTTTGTAAGCGTAATGCCAGGAATGCCTAAGGGTAAAGGTGCGCAGTAGGGTGATACTCACTCCAGAGCACGCTAAGCGTCTGTTAGGGGCTTTGGCAGAAAACATACGCCACTACGAAGATGCTCACGGTATGATAGCAGAAAAAAAGCGATACACACACTATTCCGCTTTTTGGTATCACCGGAGAGGCGTAATACCAAAGACGAAATACAAAAACAAAGAACGCAAAATTGACGATAAACTTTGCCAAAGTTTCATGACTTTGGCAAAGTTTTTTATGTATTTATTTTTTTAGAAGACTTGATAATCACTTGTTTTTCACTTGAACAATAAACAGATAAAAATATTTTTTTCTCTTTTTGTTGTGTACAATTAGAAATAAAAATATTATCTTTGTGCTTCAAAAATCTTTTTGATAAATACCAATGACAACAGAAGTAAAAAGAAGGTAAATTTTCATATATCGAACAAGGAGAAGGAACCCCTATCATCGTATTACACGGACTGATGGGGGCTGAGTAATTTTGAAGACGTAATTTCTTTTTCGGATAGATATAAGGTGGTAGTGCCCGAGCTACCTCTTTTCACAATGCCTTTGCTCACTACTTCGGTAAAAAAACATTAGCTAAATACATTCAAAAGTTTATAAAAATACAAGAAATTTGAAAAAAAGTTATCTTGTTAGGAAACTCTTTAGGCGGACACGTAGGCTTACTTTATACTAAGCTGTACCCTAAAAATGTGTTAGGTTTAGTGCTTACAGGTAGTTCTGGGCTGTATGAAAGTGCTATGAGCGATAGGGTACCCCCTGCCGTGGTGACTATGATTTTATCAGAAAAATGCGAAGAGGTGTTCTATGACCCTGCTGTGGCTACTAAAGAGATAGTAGATGAGGTATTTGCTAATATTTTCAGATCGCTCTAAACTCATCAAAAACATTAGCATTAGCTAAGAGTGCAATTCGCCATAATATGGCAAAAGATTTTGCCTAAGATGACCACTCCTACTTGCCTTATCTGGGGCAAAAATGATATAGTAACCCCTCCCTAAAGTAGCAGAAGAATTTAAGGAGCTATTACCTAATGCCGAGCTTCATTGGATAGATAAATGTGGGCACGCCCCATGATGGAGCGACCACAAGAGTTTAACCAAATATTGGATCAGTGGCTTAAAAACAAATAATATTTGATAATTAGCAATAGATGATAAAAAGCTGAATTTGTAATGAGCAACTCACAGGTGGCCAAGTGTCCTAAGGACAGGCTGCCTGAATATGCTTTTATAGGGCGCTCTAATGTTGGGAAATCGTCTCTTATCAATATGCTTACCAATTGTAAGAATTTAGCTAAGACTTCAGGTCGCCCTGGTAAAACACAGCTTATCAATCATTTTCAAAAATAGATGACCGCTGGTTTCTAGTTGATTTGCCAGGCTATGGTTATGCACGGGTGTCAAAAACCACTAAACAAGTATTTCAGCGCTTTATTACGGATTATTTTTGAGCAACGCGAGCAGTTGGTGAGTGCTTTTGTGTTAGTAGACATACGCCACGAGCCTCAAAAATAGATGTAGAGTTTATGCAGTGGCTGGGCGAACGGGCTATACCATTTGCTATTATCTTTACCAAAGCTGATAAGCTGAAACCACAAGCAATAGAGCGCAATGTAGCAGCCTATAAAGAAGCGCTACTCGAGTGGTGGGAGGAATTTCCTCCTTATTTTGTAACTTCAGCACAGAATAAAAACAGGAAAAGAGGAGCTAACACAATATATAGAGCAAAACAAATCAAACAATTATTAACGGTTAATGGTAGATATTAAAAAAAGTAAGCTATGTTAGATATTTTGCATTATGACTTGCTTGATTTCGTTACTTCGTATGGAGTGCGTATTCCTTCACTTAGGGTTACCTATCAATTGTTTGGTAAGCCTTTAGGCACAGCTCCGGTAGTAGTAGTAAACCACGCTTTTACGGGCAATTCACAAGTAGCAGGCGAAAACGGTTGGTGGGCAGAAGCTATAGGTACTGCCAAAGTGATTGATACTGATACATATACCGTAGTAGCATTTAACATTCCAGGTAATGGCTTCCACGCACGCGAGGAAGATATGATAACCAACTACCAGCATTGGGCGGCGGTAGATGTGGCGCGCTTATTCAATATAGCTCTCAAAGAACACTTGGGGCTAAACTCTGTTTTTGCTTTAGTAGGTTGTTCGTTAGGGGTGGTATTGCTTGGGAGATGGCAGCTCTTGCGCCTGACTATTTTTCAGCAATTAGTAATTGTAGCTGCTGACTGGAAGGCAACCGATTGGATTATAGGCAACTGCCTCTTGCAAGAGCAAATACTCAAAAACTCTACACACCCCTTGCACGATGCACGTCTGCACGCTATGCTATGTTATCGTACCCCCAATCACTGAAAAATGAAGTTCGAGCGCACTACCCATCTGCCTACGCAGTTATACAATGTAGAGAGCTGGTTGCTGCATCACGGTGAAAAGCTGAACAAACGTTTTTTTCGCTTTCGGCTTATAAGCTGATGAATCAATTGGTAAAAACAATAGATATTTCTAAAGACCGTGGTAGTTTTTTTCTGAAGCGGTAGCGCCTATTACGGCACATATTACTATCGTAAGTACTGATTCAGACTTGTATTTTGTGCCTCAAGAAAACCGCGATACTGTAGCCGAGCTGCGCGAAATGGGCAAACCTGTAGATTACTACGAAATACACTCTATACACGGGCACGATGCTTTTTGATAGAACACAAACAGTTAGAACAGTTTCTGAAGAAAATCTTTTAATCTAACGGTAAATCTCAAACTAAGTAAAAAGATAAAAAAATATGAAAATATTAAAAATTTGGTGGTAAATCACTTGCCAATGATGGTATTGAAAAGGTGATTGATATTATCATTACTTCACATAAAGAACCTCTATCAGTAGTAGTCTCAGCGAGAGGTAATACTACTGATGAATTAGAGGCACTGCTTGAAAAAAAGCAAGTAAAGGAGAGGATTACACTGCCGATTTTCAACACTTGAAAAAACGAACAGCAGTATGATCCTCGAGTGTCGTTTGAACCAATTTCAGCTACTCGAAAAAACTCCTTGAAGGAGTATCTCTATTAAAAGATTATAGTCCCAAGACTAAAGATTTGGTATTAGCACAAGGCGAACTAATGTCAGCTAAACTCGTAGCAGCACTACTCAAACGCAAGGGCTTAGAAAGCACCTTTGTTGATAGTCGCGAAATCTTCAAAACCGATGCTGTAGTAGGCAATGCACAAATTATCAATTCAGTATCCGAAAAACTCACCCGTGACCGCTTTTGCTACTATTCCTCCCAATCACGTAGCAGTAGTAACAGGCTGTGCCTCTACTGAAAAAAAGGCGATACCACCACCTTGGGGCGCAATGGTAGCAACTATTCAGCAGCTCTCTTGGCTAACTATCTCAATGCCTCTGAACTGCAAAACTACACTCACGTCGATGGTATCTTCACTGCTAATCCTGAGTTAGTACCCGAAGCCAAAAATCATACGTCATCTTTCTTATGAAGAAGCCAATGAGTTGGCCAACTTTGGGGCTTCTATACTTCACGCTAAAACCATTATTCCTCTTATCGAAAAGGGTATTCCATTGCGCATCAAGAACACTTTTAATAGTGATGATGCAGGCACACTCATTCACCAAGAGAGCGTGCAAGAGGGTATCAAATCAATTTCGGTTATCAAAGACAATGCCCTTATAGTGATGGAAGGTCGCGGACTGCTTGGCAAGGTGGGGGTTGATGCCCGCATTTTTTTAGGGCTTTTGGCACAGAAAGGCATTAGTGTGAGCATTATCTCTCAAGGTTCATCAGAGCGCGGAGTAGGTTTGGTAGTAGCTTCTAAAGATGCTAAACTTGCTAAAGCAGCTATAGACGAAGAGTTTTCGCACGATTTCTATACCAATGATGTCAGCAGTGTGAGCATCGTAGATGATGTAGCAGTCATCTCAATTGTAGGGCAACCTCTCTCACTTTCCATCACCCTTATAATGCGCTGATACGCAACCAGATAGTACCTTTACTTATCAATAATGCCGTAACGGGTAAAAACGTTAGTTTGGTGCTTAAGACCGAAAAACTTCACAAAGCACTAAATGTTATCCACGGCGAAATCTTTGGGGTATCGCGTCGTATCAACTTAGTGATTTTTCGGCAAAGGTACAGTAGGCGGTACGCTTATCAACCAAGTGATAGCTGCTCACGATAATATCTTGCAGCGCAAGAATATTAGCTTGCGTATTGTGGCCATTGCTAATTCTCAGAAAATACTCACTGCCGCCAAAGGGATTAGCAAAGGCTGGGAAGAGGCTTTCGAGCGCGAAGCTGTACCTTATAACTTTGATACTTTACAGGCCTTTGTCGATAAAAATCACTTAGAAAAACCTTATTGCGGTAGATGTAACTGCCAGCAAGACTTTTTGTAGATAACTACATTCCTCTGGTTAAGAGTGGTTACGACCTTGTTTCAGCTAATAAAATAGCCAATACTATCTCGTTCAGCTTCTACCAAGAGCTGCGCAAAAACCCTTAAGCAATACCAAAAAACGTATCTTTATGAAACCAATGTAGGAGCAGGATTGCTGCTGATAGATACCATTCGCCTACTACACCATTCAGGCGAGAACATTACCCGTATCAAGGGGATATTCTCAGGTACGCTCAGCTACTTGTTCAATACCTTTTCAGCAGAAGATAAGCCATTTAGTGAAGTGCTCCAACACGCTATTAACAGTGGTTATACTGAGCCTGATCCTCGTGAAGACCTTTTGCGGTAATGATGTAGGACGCAAGCTACTTATCTTAGCCCGCGAGCTCGACTTAGGCAATGAATTCACTGATGTAAAGATACAAAAACCTTATCCCAGAACATCTGCGAGAGGGCTCTGTCGAAGAGTTTTTGCAACGGTTAGACGAGTTTAATGCTCCTTATCAGCAAATAAAGAAGCCCAAGAGCCTGACCACGTACTGCGCTATGTAGGGCGACCTCCACGGCGATTTAGCTTCTACTAATACAGTGCAGTTAGACGTATCGTTAGTGTCTGTTCCTCGCAATAGTGCTCTTGGTCAGGTAAAAGGAGCTGATTCAATCTTTGAGATTTATACAGAATCTTATGGCGATAACCCTATTGTCATACAAGGGGCAGGAGCAGGAGCCTCAGTAACAGCACGAGGCGTATTTGGCGATATTCTAAGATTAGCAGAAAAAGAGTAGAGTGTAAAACACTAATAGCTAATGGTAGAAAAAGAAGAAAATCCTTTGTTAAAAAAATGTCGTTGCAGGGACTTGTGGCAACTGTTTCCTATCAATCTTACACAGCACAATCCTTTATGGAAAGAATGGTATAAGGAAGAGTGTAGTTTTCTTTTAAAACAATTACCTTCTGATGAAGTGGTACGGCTAAGCCATATAGGTAGTACAGCTGTTGAACAAATACAAGCAAAAACCTATTGTAGATATGCTTTTAGAAGTGAAAAAGAGGCTTCATTTTCAGAAGCTAAAAAGAACTCATACTACAATCGGGATATCTGTGTATGAACGAAACAAACAATAGGATTTCTTTTAATAAAGGCTATACTATTAATGGGTTTGCAGAACGTGTATATCACCTGCACTTGCGTTATGAAGGTGATAATGATGAACTTTATTTTCGCGATGAACTATTAGCACACCCATCGGTAGCGAGAGCTTATGAGAATGCTCAAATTATCTCTTTTGGAAGCCTTTCGAGCACGATCGAGATGCCTATACCGCTCACAAAAACAGACTTTGTGAAACAATATACACTGATAGCAAAAAGAAGAATTTAAAGGAAAGTATGAAAATAACAGACCATATAAAGAATGCTAAGGGGAAGACGCTCTTCTCTTTTGAAGTAGTACCCCCTAAAAAAAGGGAATAATATCGAGGAACTATACCGAAATATAGACCCCTTAATGGAGTTTAATCCTCCGTTTATTGATGTTACTACCTCACGCGAGGAGTATTATTACATCGAGCACCCTAACGGACTATTAGAAAAAAAAGTAACTCGTATGCGCCCAGGTACGGTAGGTATCTGTGCGGCTATTCAGCATAAATACAAAAGGTAGATACCGTGCCCCACGTGCTTTGTGGAGGCTTTTTCAAAAGAAGAGACGGAATACCCTGTTGGTAGATTGTCTCTATTTAGGTATCGATAACGTGATGGCATTGCGTGGCGATGCGATGAAAGAGCAACGCTATTTTCAGCCTACTGAGGGCGGTCATACCTATGCTACCGAACTCGTTACCCAAATCAGCAATCTGAATAAGGGTATCTACCTCAATGGCATTGCAGCCGACCATAAGGCTAACTTCTGTATAGGGGTAGCAGGCTATCCCGAGAAGCATATCGAGGCGCCTTCACTTACCTCAGACTTGGCGCGCCTCAAAGAAAAGATAGAGGCGGGGCTGACTATGTAGTAACGCAGATGTTTTTCGATAATCAAAAATACTTTGAGTTTGTAGACAAAGCGCGCGAAGCTGGTATAAATGTGCCTATCATACCTGGTATCAAGCCGATTGCGGTTAAAAAGCATCTCAATTTGCTTTTCGCAAGCCTTCAAGATAGATTTCCCACAGGAACTTGTCGAGGCAGTCGAAGCCTGCAAGCACAATGCCGATGTCAAACAGATAGGGATAGAGTGGGCTATACAGCAGAGCAAAGAGCTTAAAGCGGCAGGCGTACCTGTGCTCCATTACTATTCAATGGGTAAATCAGACAATATCGTAAAGGTAATTTTCAGAGGTGTTTTAATTTCCCAATATGTCAAAGAACGGAATAAGTTTTCGAAACTTTTACGGGGCAAAATTCCGACCTTTTACTGAAGTACGCAAATAGTTGTCGCACCGTGTTACAACATTGTTAAAAAGATATAGGGGGCGAATCGCGATTCGCCCCTCATTTGCTTGTATTGTTTGTGCTATTTTTATTTGTCTGTTTGCTTTACATTATCTTTGTAAGTGAAAGGTACGCTCCAAGTGATAGCAAGAGCAGGAAGGGTGCAGAGCATCACTATAAAGAAAGAAAAGTTCGTATCCTAATACTTTGCTGAGGTAGCCGCTGAGCATTCCAGGTATCATCACCCCTAAGTTCATCAGGCTGTTAGCAAAAGCGTAGTGCGCCATTTGGTATTTCCCGGGGCTATTTGTTGCATCATAAAGAGCGTAAGTCCCACAAAACCAAAACCATAACCGAAGTATTCGCCTACGATACCACAACCGATAACTATCAAACTAGTAGGTTGAAAATAAGCGAAAAGAAGATATACTACAAACGGAATGTTGAAGGCACAAGCTAAGGTAAAAAGAGCTTTTATGAAGCCCTACAACCGACACAAAATAGCCAGCGACTATAGACCCTATGATGAAAGCTGCCGTACCCGCTGTGCCGTATACCAATCCGTATTGCTCGTTGGAAAGCCTAAAGCCGCCTACCTCTATGCTGTCTTTTTAAGAACAGAGGCGCAATTTTCATTGCCAGTCCTTCAGCAAAACGGTATAAGAAAAATGAAAAACAAATAGTAAAATATATATTTCTTTTTGAAAGAAAGCCACAAAGATACCCCATAGTTCTTTGCTTTTTGGCTGAAATCGCCATCAGAAGTGTTTTTTCGTCTTTCGGAAGCGCATACAGATGATACAAACCTACCAAACCTAAAAATAATAGCACAGATGCTGATAATTAGCTGCCAAGAGGCTACGATGCTCATACCTTTTTCGTTCACCAGCCAGCCCGCCAAGAAGATAAGCCCGCCGTTAGCCAATACTTTTTGCAAGGTTATAGAAAGCCCCTTGCCAACCCGAATAAACACTTTGGGTAGAAGCATCTAATTGCTGCATATACATACCATCGCCTGCGATGTCGTGGGTAGAGCCGCTAAAAGCGATAACCCCCATTAGCGCCAAGCAAGTTACAAAAAAAGTTAGGCAGTGGTAGCGAAAAAAACGATAAGCCCAAACACAGCTGCCGAAAGCAATTCAGTGATGACGATGTACTGCTTTTTAGTACCGTAAATTTCCATAACTACACTGATGATAGGGTTTGAGCGACCAAGGGAGGATAAGCAGCGAAGTCCAGAAAGCAATCTGGTCGTTAGCAACCCCTAAGTCCTTGAAAAATGATAGGAGAAACCAATGAAAAGCATCACAAAAGGGAGCCCCATAGCAAAGTAAGTGGTAGGAACCCACGAGATAGGATTTTTCTTTTCTTTGTTCATAATGGTGGTGTTTTTTTATTTAGAAAAATAAATATTTATTAGCGAAATTTTTCGCCAAAAATACAAAAAAATATTCTGATTAATATAATTTTTGCCCAAAAGAATAATAACCTTAAAAATATTAAGTAATTATGACTGTTTTATTTTTTTGCACACGGTGCTAAAGAGTTTTTAAACGAAGTGGTTTTTGCCGTTCTTTCTTACTACCAGCACCACCGTGCTGATGAGCATAAAATTGTGATATACACTGATAATGTAGCTCATTTTCAGCACTATTTTGCCTCCTGAAAATACAATATGTAAGCGTTACTCCCGAACAAGTGAAACAATGGCGAGGAACTATTGATTTTGTCCATAGAATAAAAATAGAAGTTTTGCGCGATGCTTTCGAGCGTTTCCTAACCAGATTTTTGTACTTAGATAGCGATGTCTATTTTCAAAGAAAAATATATCTTTTTAGCACAAAAATACAGAGTGGTACCCCTGTGATGAGTCTTAAAGAGGGAGCAATATTTCATAGTAAATTACGCTCATTTCAATACTTTAGCAAAAATACTTACAGCAGCACCAATACACTATAGCGGTTACTCCTCAGCTAATAGTTAGTCATACCCAAGCGATGTATAATGCGTGGTATTATAGGGCTTTCGCCTACTGATAAAAATATAGTTGATAGAGTGCTGGCTGTTACCGATTTTTCTTCATCCTTTTATTAACAATCACGTTACTGAGCAATTTGCTTTTTACAATACTTCTTTCAGCCAAAGGTACTATTTACGAAGCTGAGCCTCATATTCATCACTATTGGTATTTCAAAGAGTTCAGAGCAATTATTGCCGATTTCTTAGAGAAGTATAGCGATAAAACGTTTGAAGAAAAGGTTGTTCTTTCAGCAAAAATACAAACCCAGAACGTATGGGGAGTGAAAAATGGGCTTATAAACAAATGAATTTTTGGCAAAAACTTCTACAAAAAGGTTACCAAAGGCAGAAAATGGAAAAATTATTTACCAATGAAAATAGCCATTACAGGAGCAGCTACTATTGCTGCCGACCAAATAACAAACTGCGATGACGTGCCAATGGGGCGACTTTCAGAAGAAAAACGTTCCCTTATAGCAACTTTGCGTCAGAGCAATCCTGCATACGAATCTTTAGACCCTACGGTGCTATATGCCCTTTTTACCGCTAAGGAAGCGGTACGCCAAGCGGACTGGAGCGGTCAGCGTTTTGGGGTGAATATAGGCTCTTCGCGCGGAGCTACCGAGCTGTTCGAGTCGCATTATGCACATTTCCTCAGCGAGGGCTGTTGCAAAACCCTTAGCATCGCCTCACCACTACCTTGGGCAATGTAAGCACGTGGGTAGCGCAATACTTTGCTACACAAGGCTTTGCTCTGTCGCACTCCATCACCTGTTCTACCGCCTTGCACGGCATCGCCAATGCGGTAGCATGGCTGCAGAGCGGTATGGAAGAGCGTTTTTTGGTAGGAGGCACTGAGGCTCCTCTTACGCCTTTTTACCATTGCGCAGGTCAAAGCTCTTAAAATCTATAGTTCTCTGCCGTTGCCTTACCCTTGTAGGTCTATGGATATGACCAAAAAGCAGAATACAATGGTCTTGGGCGAGGGGCAGGCTGCTTTTTGTTTAGAGAAGGGTGAACGCCCTAACGCTTTGGCATATATTATAGGAATAGGCTTTGCCACCGAGCAACTCACACCCATAGCGTCTCGCTGTCCCCTGACGGACAGTGTCTGCAAGAGTCGATGCGCAGCGCCTCACAGAGTGCTGGTAATCCCTAAGATAGATGTGGTTATCACCCACTGCACGGGCACTATTAAGGGCGATAGGGCAGAGCTCAATGCCATAGAGGCAGTCTTTGGGGCGCAAAAACCACTGCTGACTAATAATAAATGGCAACACGGACATACTTACGGCGCAAGTGGAGCGCTCAATCTCGGTATGGCAATCGAGATGCTACAGCGCAATACCTTTCAGCCTATACCTTATCTTGATGAGGTAAATGAAGTGCCCGAAAAACTCCAAACAGTGATGATAAATGCCGTAGGTTTCGGAGGGAATGGTATTTCGGTAATTCTTCAGTAATCCTTCGGTGATCCTATAGTGTAAGTGTATTCAAAGTAAAGGGGGATATCGAAGAAAAAAACTGGTGAAAGGGAATGTTTCTTTGAAAAAAATATTACCTTTGCTTCTATAATTAAAACTGACCCAATGAAAACTATAAAAGAACGTTTGGAGCGCTATCATTTGATTAGCTTTGTGAAAGATGAAACTATAGAAAAAGGTGTTTTTGAAATCTTTACTTCAGGGAAACAGAATAAAAAAGAGTTTAAGAAAAAATGTTGTAGCACTTAGATTTTTAACTAATAAAGGCTATCGGTATAGAATGCTTCCCGTTATAAATGATGGTGGGACTAATCCGGATGCTTTTAATCTGTATTTTCAATATTTTACAGATATAAAGGTGACAGAAAGTAATAATGGCAAAAATATAATTCAGAGTGCTTTGAAAGAAGCAAGCCGGCAGTTTGTTAGTGAAGTGATTATTCAATTTACCAAACAACTAAGGTCTAATAGAGAGGCTTATGACATCTTGCGAGCTACTTTTTGCACAAGGGAGAGCAAGGCATATCGAACGAGTTATTTTTATAATGCCTAATATGAAAGTTTTAGCAGTAGAGACAAAACGTTTTAGAATAACAAAGAGGCAAATTGAATAATCATCAACTTGCCTCTCGGGGAGTGAAACCGATAGCAACACGAAGTTGCGTGTAACACCATTTACGCTGCAAAGGTACAGTTATTTTTAATTATCAAAAAGTTTGTTTTGTAGGGTTTTATCTGTTAAAGTAAATTCATAATTTTCGATTGATTTCACCCTTTTAAAAAGACAAAAAGAAGCTATACTATTGCAGTTAATAACTCCCTGATAATAAACGACTTTTGGTATTTTAACATCAAAAAGCACAATATTTGTTCGAAAAACGATTGCCATTCATGCTTACTTTTTGCACTCAGTAATTATAGTTATAAAAAGAAAAAAATTATGTCAGACATTGCATCAAGAGTTAAAGCCATTATCGTTGATAAATTAGGCGTAGACGAAAATGAAGTGAACGCAGAAGCGAGCTTCACTAACGACTTAGGAGCAGATTCATTAGACACTGTAGAGTTGATTATGGAGTTTGAAAAAGAATTTGATATTCAAATCCCAGATGACCAAGCTGAAAATATCCAAACAGTAGGTCAAGCAATCAAATACATTGAAGATGCTAAACAATAATGGGCTAATGGGCACTAAGCTATTAACCACCTATATAGGTAGGTTAGTGGCTTAGTGCTCAATGCTTTTTAGAACCCAAATACTAAAAAGATAACACTATATGGAGAGAAGACGCGTAGTAGTAACAGGCATAGGTGCCTTTGACCCCCATTGGTACATACCTCACAAGATTTTTGAACGGACTCGTAGAAGGAAAAAGTGGCGCTGCCCCTATTACCCATTTCGATGCCTCTAAGTTTAAAACCCAGTTTGCCTGCGAGCTAAAAGGGTTCAATATTGAGGACTTTATGGATAGAAAAGAAGCTCGCAAGCTCGATAAGTTTGCGCAGTATGCTTCTGTGGTATCCGATGAAGCTATCAAAGATGCTCATTTAGACGTTGATAAGGTTGATAAAGACCGCGTGGGTGTGATATGGGGTTCAGGAATCGGAGGGTTAGAAACTTTCAAAATGAGGGTAACCAACTTCAATCAGGGCGATGGTACGCCTCGCTTCAATCCTTTCTTTATACCTAAAATGATAGCCGACATAGCATCGGGTATGATTTCTATCAAATATGGCTTCAGAGGTCCTAACTTCACTACCGTGTCGGCTTGTGCTTCGGCTGCCAATGCTAGTGATTGATGCGCTTAACTATATTCGTTTTTGGCTATGCCGATGTAATAGTATCGGGCGGCTCTGAGGCAGCCGTTACTATCGCTGGTATAGGGGCTTCAACGCTTTGCACGCCCTTTCTACTTTCAACGAAAAATCCAGCTAAGGCATCGCGTCCGTTTGATGCTAACCGCGATGGTTTCGTATTGGGCGAAGGAGCAGGGGCTATTGTGCTTGAAGAGTAACCACGCCGTAGCACGTGGCGCTACTATCTATTGCGAATTGGCTGGTGGCGGACTTTCAGCAGACGCTCACCATATGACGGCACCCTCACCCCTGAAGGGCTTGGCGCTAAATTGGTGATGAATAACTGTCTTAAAGACGCTGGCGTAGCGATAAACGAAGTCGATGCTATCAATATGCACGGTACTTCTACCCCGCTGGGCGATATAGCCGAGTCGAAAGCAGTAATTGATGTGTTCGGAGAGCACGCTTACAATATCAATATCAACTCAACCAAGTCGATGACAGGACACTTACTTGGTGCTGCAGGAGCTATAGAGGCAGTGGCTTCGATATTGGCTATTAAGCACGGTATCGTACCGCCTACTATCAACTTTTGAAACTCCTGATGAGAAGATAGACCAACGCCTAAACTTCACTTTCAACCAAGCACAAAAACGCGATGTAAAAGTAGCAATGAGTAACACTTTCGGTTTCGGAGGTCATAACGCTTACTTACTATTCAAAAAGTTATAATACAAGTGTTCAGCTTAAAGAAAATATTGTCATTTTCCCGTTTTACTTCTAAGAAGAAAGACGGGATTTTTACAATAAAAATGAAAGATCTTTTGGGCTATGCGCCTAAAAAAATCTGTCATTTTATAGCGAGGCTTTTACGCATCCTTCGTACCAATACCAAAAGGCTACCCGCAAGAGCTACGAGCGACTTGAGTTTCTCGGCGATGCTATTTTTGGGGGCAGTAATAGCCGATTATATTTTTTTACTAATGCGCCTGAGCAAGACGAGGGCTACCTGACCAAAATGCGCTCTAAAATAGTAGAAAGGCGCAACCTAAAACCAGCTGGGTGAAGAGCCACAGCTGCTCAGTTTTTTTGCGTACGAAACTCACCCCAAGCAGTTGGGTAATAATATCACAGGCAATCTTTTTCGAGGCGCTTATAGGGGCTATTTATTTGGATAAAGGCTATAAAACTTGCTTCAAATTTATAGAGCGTAAGCTTATTTTGCCTTATATCAACATCAAAAACCTCGAAGAAAAGGTTATTAGCCATAAAAGTTTTGCTGATAGAATGGTGTCAGAAGCACAAACGCGACTTTTCATTTGAGGCAGAAGAAGATGTAGAAGACCGTTCAGAGACGAAATACTTCGTAGCCAAAGTGTATGTAGAGGGTTTTTCGGTGACGCGCGCACGGGCTACCCTCTAAGAAGAGAGCCGAAGAGAGTGCTGCCAAGCGTACTTGCTATAAGATACAGGGCAAACAGCACTACAAATTAGATGTGAATGAAAAATCTTACTCCTCTCTGACACGCATTCGTACATAGACGAGCGCATACTTCACTATGCCTCAGAGGCTGATGAGGTCTGGCATTGCGGTGATTTTGGCAATGTGGCCGTCATACAAGCCCTCGAGGCGATAAAGCCTTTGCGAGGAGTTTATGGCAATATAGATGGCACTGAGGTACGCGGATACTTCCCAGAGGTAAATCGTTTTTGAGTGTGAGGGAGTAGAGGTGCTGATGATACACATAGGGGGCTACCCTAACCGATACACTCCTTTAGCCAAACGCGAAATACAAAAACACCTACCCCGACTCTTCATTTCGGGGCATTCGCATATACTAAAAAGTACAATACGACCCACAATACCAGCTGCTGCACCTCAATCCGGGGGTGGCAGGCATTTACGGTTGGCAAAAAGTCCGCACTATGCTCCGTTTTGAGCTTGAAGCGGGAGAAATCAAGAATTTAGAAATTATAGAATTAGCAGAGAGGTAGGGGTAATTATCGGTATAAAATAATTCGTGTATTTTTCTTGGAATATTTTGCTAATAAAAAAAGAAGTATCTTTGTAGCAAATTTTAAACTTTTATTCCTATGAAAGAAATATTACTAATCGCACTTTCTGTGATAGCTTTTCGCAGCGTGCACTAAAAAAAGACAATGATAACGATGCTAAGTACACACGAGCACAGTTAGAAGGACAATGGAACTATGTGGAATCAAGAATGTCTGATGGGAAACTCTTCTCTCAAATAGTTCCTTCAGAGGCTTTTAATTGCATAAAGAAAAATGAATTATATATTTAAAGGTGATCGTTGGATACTAAAATGAATACAAGTATAAGAATGACGAAAAAAACTTGTAAATATAACTCAGCTTCTTTTTTTGTAGGTGATTAAAGGAAGTACTATTTGTTTTGTGATTAATGACAAAGCATTAAGAGCTCTTGATGTTATTAATTTAAACGAAAGCGAATTGGTCTTTAAATATAATGATGAGTTTAAAAAATAATGCGATTACAAATGCAAGAACAAAACTCTCTTGAGTTATCTGGTTATACGATTGATGATATTTTGAATGTAACAATCACTTACCGAAGATAATATTATAATATACTAAAAAGGCGGCTCAACGCTTGCGTTGAGCCGCCTTTTTATGTTCTACTCAGTCAAATAAAGTAGAGGTAGTTGCCAATCTGTGAAAGATAATGAGGTGAATGTAGGTATTTAGAAAAATAATTTGTATATTTGCCTCAAATTATTACTTTTTAACAATGAAAATAAAAATATTTTACAACTCTTATTGCCTTTTTAGGGCTGCTGATGCATTGTTATTCGCAAAATAGCAGCAATTTTTCTAATGTATATGATAGCAATCTTCTCTTTAAGATGAGAACGCAGGTACCTGATAACGCTTATGCTAGCTTTGCTCGCTATTTTTATGTGGTAACCAAAGCCGAACAAGCCCATAGATGGTACCCCTCGCTATCAAAAAGAAGAGGTAACCCGCGTGATGAAAGTAATCGTACCCAATACGTATGACTCCTACTACACATCGTCTCTTCGCACTGCCTCAACAAAAGATAATTTTGTACAATCGTTAAGTGCAGCTATAGGTACAGATAACTATGATTATCTGTTAGAAAGTTGTTATGCAGGAAAGAAAGCTGTGAGTTCGCGCTATTATGAAGTGGTGAATACGATGAGTAGTGGCGGCTATGCTGAGGAATATCCGTTTGAACTCAAAGGAGGTAAACTGTTACCTTTAGAGGGGTTAGAAAACGTAGTTTCTACTATTGAGCCGTATATCGAAGCGCGTATAGGCAAAAAGATGTCTCGCTCGATGGCTTCTAAATACGGGGCTACTTTTATAAACGGACAAGAGTATGTACTCTTTAGCTATAGCTATGATAATATAGATGATATTTCAGGCTATCAGTATCAAGTGTTAGCGGCTTATCAGCCTGAAACAACAGCTATTTACTATACAACAGGCGACTTTGGGGGTGAAAAGACTATGGCTCCTGAAAAATGTCTCGTGGCAATACCTTGCTGATTTTCAGACCCCAGTAAATAATAACAGCAACAGTAGCTATAATACTAATACCAACAGCAGCAACAAACGAAAAAGCAAATCAAGGGGTACTTAAGCTCGTAAATAATTCTGACAACCCCTATACAGTAAGCTGTGTAAAGGGCGATATCGTAATGCAAGGGCATTCTGAAACTACTCTCTACCTTGATTACCACAACCTATACAAACTCACTATTAAGCAAAAATTCAGGTTTTTTTGTTATACCCTACTGTGCTTTATTACGATGTACAATTTGATGAAGACCTTACTGAAAAGAACTATAAAATTCCCATTTTAAATAAAAAAAGAATTATAATATGAAACATTACATTACCCTATTAAGCCTTTTTGATAGTATCTTTAGGCTTTTGCACAGAAAAGACCCTGTAGCTATTGTTAAGAGCGTGAATGCTCTGAAGAAACAAACAATTGCCCAAATGCAAGCTAATACTAACAAAACTAAGAATGACATCTTGTATGATAAGTTTGCTAAAGAGACTAAGGCAAAAACTATTAGAGATAGAAGATATAGAATCTTCTTCTTTTTAAGCCTTATTTAAAAAGATGGAGGTTTTTACAGCTGATTTTCAGAAACTATTAGATAATGCTGGTTTGGAAGCTGCTTGGAATGAGGAGTTTTGCTGGTTTTTTTATTTCAAACAAGGTTATTTAGCTAAAAACTTTTAGAAATTATCTGTCAGAAGAATACCTTTTGTACTTAAAATTTAACGACATACGTCCGTTTATGTATAATGATGCAGCCCTGATGATCGGGTGGGACACATTAGGTGAAATGCTACTTAATGAGTGCAATTTTTATTAAGAAGTATCCTAATAGCAAAAAAGTTAAAAGAAGTGAAACTGTGTTATGCAGATGATGTAATAACCTTTATATTTGGGATAGATAATACTCCTTCTTTTGAGATACCAGTAGCAAGAAAAACAATGAAAGCATTTGTGAGTAAAAATCCAGAGGCACTGGCTACACCTTTAGTAAAACTATATTTAGAAAAATACTAAGGTAAACAAGAATGGTATGACAGTTTACAAAGATGAAAAATAAGAATTTATACGACCTGATAAATGCTGAATTAGAAAAACAATTAGGAGGTAAAATATCAGACCTTTACTCAGAATATAACGAGGACTAAAAACGCAAAAAGGCTGCTCAACAGATAATGTTGAGCAGCCTTTTTAGTATCGGCAAATTGACTAATTGAAATACTCGCTGTAGCCTACAGCTTTTCCGATGAGGGTAGTAGAAGTGCAATCAGTGATTTTTACCATTACAAAAATCGCCGATTTTGTAGTCTTCCTTAGGGAATACCACTACTGTATTCTGACTGTTGCGCCCCATCCATTCTTGGTCTGACTTCTAGAATTACCCTCTATGAGTACCTCTACGGTGTTGCCTACCTGCGCTTGGGTGCGATAGAGGCTGTGTGCCTGCTGTAGGTCGATGATTTCGGTTAAACGGCGTTTCTTCACTTCCTCAGGTACATCATCTGCTATCTTGCGAGCCGCTAAAGTGCCAGGTCGCTCGGAGTAGGCAAACATAAAACCAAAATCGTATTTTTACATACTCCATTAGCGAAAGGGTATCGCGGTGGTCTTCTTCTGTTTCAGTAGGGAAACCTGTAATCATATCTTGAGAGATAGCACAATCGGGGATGCGCTGACGTATGCCGTCTATTAGTGCAAAAATACTCTTCGCGAGTGTGCATACGGTTCATCGCCTTGAGTATGCGGTTGCTGCCGCTCTGTACGGGCAGGTGTATGTATTTGCAGATGTTGTGATGCTTCGCCATAGTATCGATAACCTCAAAAGTCATATCCTGAGGGTTAGAGGTAGAGAAGCGAATGCGCATCTTGGGATAAGCGGTGGCTACCATATCGAGTAGCTTGGCAAAGTTGATAGCTGTAGCCTGCTGCATTTCGGTAGCCTTACTGAAATCTTTTTTCAGTCCGCCACCATACCACAAGTAGCTATCTACGTTTTGCCCCAATAGGGTAACTTCTTTAAAGCCACGTGCTTGTAGGTCGCCTATTTCGTTGAGGATAGAGTAAGGGTCACGACTGCGTTCACGCCCACGAGTGAAAGGCACGATGCAGAAAGTACACATATTATCGCAACCGCGTGTGATAGATACAAAGGCAGTAACCCCGTTGCTGTTGAGGCGTATAGGAGCGATGTCGGCGTATGTTTCGTCTTTAGAGAGGATAACATTTACCGCCTCGCGACCGCCTTCTACTTCCTCCAGCAGATTGGGCGGGTCTTTATAAGCATCGGGTCCTACGACCATATCTACTATTTTTTTCTTCTTCGAGGAAAGCGTGTTTTACCCTTTCGGCCATACAGCCCAATACACCCACTTTCATAGCCGGTTTTTGCGTTTATACACGTTGAACTGCTCTAAACGCTTGCGGATAGTCTGCTCGGCTTTATCGCGAACTGAGCAGGTGTTGATAAAGCACTAAGTCGGCATCATCTACGCTATCGGTGGTGTTGTAGCCCACTTTCGAAAGGATAGAAGCCACTATTTCGCTGTCGGAAAAGTTCATCTGGCAGCCATAGCTTTCAATATATAATTTCTTGGTATTGGTACTGTCGGCGGTAAGTACAAGGCTTTGCCCTTGCTTGCTTTCGTCTATTTCTTTTGCCATAAAAGGTTTAGTTACTAATTTTGAGGGTGCAAAGATACAAAAACTATTGATAATTAGCAATTAACAAATGCTAGTTACTTTAGAAAAGGGGTTCTCCGTTGAGGTCGGTGGTGAGGGCACCGGTCATAAAAATCGAAGAAGGGGCGCATAGCCTTTAGGCTGCTGATGGCTTTGGCTGCGAAGTCGGGGGAGAGGACTTCGGCAGGGGTGAAATCGTGTTTGAGGAGGAACTGCTTTTTGCGTAGATAGTCGAGCATCGGGTCGTCTTTCTCGAAGCCTTTAGGAGCCGTTTTTTTACCTCATCGCCCCATAGTTTGCCGCCAAATTGGGCTACTACCTCTGGGTGCTGCATTATTTGGGCAAAAGTGTCGCCGTCTAATGAAATTTCTTGACGGATGCGTAGCAAATCTTCTTTGTTAGGATTGAAGAACCCTCCGCCTACAAAACTCTCTTCGGGACTGATGTGGATGTAATAACCGCCGCGGTAATGAGGTTGTTTGCGTTGGAAATAGCAACCGAAGTGGGTTTTATAGGGAGTTTTGTCTTTTAGAGAAACGCAAATCGCGGTAGATGCGGTATATTTTCATAGGCGAAAGTGTGTCGTTTAGGGCTATTTCGTTATAAATAGTCTCGCATACGGTATTAACAGCTGCTTTAGCTGCCTCGTAGTCGTTTTTTTGTGAGCGTCAAACCATTCTTTGTGGTTGTTTTTAGCGAGCTCTGTAAGGAAGTTGAAAACAATGTTATTCATATAAGGTTTTTTTGTTTTTTTGCAAAAATAGTAATATTTTGGAAAGGAGAGATGTTTTTTTAGTAAGATAATTTGGTATTTATTTTTGTTGTTATTGCATTATTCGTAATGTTTTGGTGTTTTTTTGTTGCTGATTTGATAATGCTATTTCTTGAGTCTTTCTATATTGTTCCTATATTCTTTCTATATCCATTCTGTATTGAAGATATAATTGCATTATTTTCAATGTTAATCGGAGATTTAATAATTTTAGCAAAGATATTATATGATTGAGAGTATTTTAGTTATAGATTTTTATAAAGCTATAGTTTTATTTGCAAAGAGAGCGTTTCTATTTATTTTTGTCCTCTGAATAACGTAACTTGTTAATTATGAAATATTATATTCTATTTTTCTTTGGTAGTTTTTTTTGTGGGCTACCTATGCACAAGAATTGCCCTTGTTAGACCGTCTTTCAGCAATCAAGAACGGCGATAGAGAATTTTTATGCTATCGATGGTTTATATCATTACCAATGAGGATTTGAAACTTCCTTTTTGATGAAAAAAAGGCTTTAAGAAAGCCTACCGAAAATTGAAAAATTAATGCGCAAGACGCGCAGCCTAACCCTCGCATACACACTGATAACTATTTGGTTAATAGAGATAAAGAGGAGTATGTAGAGTCTCTTTATTTTGTGAAAAAGTCCAGCGAATACTATTTCCCTTGTTTGGTTTTCAAAACTGAGAGACAGAGAGGTTGAGGTAGAAGAATCCTTAGTAAACCTCATTGTTGAAAAATAAAATCCCTCAGGAATTATTTGCCCCTACCGATGCCAGAAGTATTGATTTTGCAGGACGAAAAATCCCGATGTTAGACGACTGTTATTTCACGGGTATCAACATAGTGCAATGTCCGTACAACGGCGAAAATGAATTGGGGAGTATATCGCACTTTGGAAGACGCTCAACAAGCTGTAGCCGACCAGTTTGCAGCCAACAAACAACGCAAAATGTTGAAACCTATAGAAGAGGAAGAAGTTGAGGTACTTTTTGAAGAGGTACCCACCAAAGCTAAGAGAGTAGTGTTTGACATCAAGGGAGTTGCGTCAGCTTTAGCAGGGATGTCGGGCGCTAAAAACACTTACGGTGTACTATGTAGCCCAAGTGGTGCGCAATCGCCCTATTGCTTGTGTGATGAGCTTTTGGAATAATGATAATATCAAAAATACAGGTTTACCTCTGCTTTTTAAGTCGTGTAATGCAATTGAAATAAAGGTTAATTTGCTTATTTTCAGATATTATTTTTTTGTTATTAGTTCTTCAAAAGGTATCTCAAGAATTTCTGCTAAATTAAGAACTAATTCTTTGATAATAAGTAATATACATTCATCTAAGATAGGCGTCTGAGTATCTTTCTGTATATCTTTGAATATTCCTCCAATAGTCTGATATTCAAGCTCTTTTTGGCTAACGAGAGTAAGCTGTATTCTAACATCACAATTGATGTAAAGGCTGTCTGAGCATCAAAGTCTACAGATTGACACTTACCTAAACCTAAGTATTGTTTGGCTTCTTTAAAAAAGATTTCTGTTGTCCAACGTATAGCATATATCTCAAAGGCTCTGTATCATACTGCGACAAGTATTTGGTTATGTGGAAAAAAGTGTTGGAACTTTGCGGCGTAGAAGTAACAGAAACGTAACAGAAAAATAACGGAAAAAGTAATAGATACTATGGATACATCTTTAAAAGAGGAACAAAGACTGCTGAAGAAAGCTCAGCGCAAGCTGCGTATGGAGCAGAGTAGAAGCTATAGGGCTATGAAAAACGGCTACTAAGGTGATGGACGACTATTATTTAGACCCTATACTGGGTTTGGTGCCGGTGGTAGGCGACGTTGTGCCGCAGCTGTTTAACGCTTCGTTTTTTTCTATATTTCGATTTTTTTAAAAATTAGATCGTATGCCCTTACAATGACGCTCTTGCGCAATGTGTTTATAGATATTTTTGTGGGGTTGATTCCTTATGCAGGAATTGTGCTTGATATATTCTATAAATCTTACCGAGAAAATACGATTTTGATAGAAGGCTTTGTGAATGATGACCCGAATATCGTTAAAAAAGTGAAGCGAAGGGCGGTCTCTACTACTATATGGCTTGTGGTTTTAGGAGTGGCTATTTATTATCTGATTGTGTTCTTATGGTCGGTGGTAACTCATCTTTATCAGTGGATAATGAGTTATATATAACCAACCTCTAATCGGGGAACTGCAGTTTGAGTTGTATATATTGTGGGGGTGGGAGGGACGGTCTTGTCAGGGTCGTTGTTGAGGTGCGACACTGAAATGCCTAATAGTCGCACGGAGTCGGATAGGCGGTCTTGGTATAGCAATTCGCTGATATACAGCATTATCTCTTCTTTTGTGCTGATATAATCCTTTAGGGTTTTGCTGCGCGTTTGTATGCTAAAATCGCTGTACTTTTATCTTTAGAGTGAGGGTTTTGCCGGCTACCTTTTGCTGTGCTAAACGCATCGCTACTTCGCTGGCTATGCTATCTAACTCTTTTAGCATATAGATTTCGCTGGTGAGGTTTTTCGGCAAAAGTCTGTTCTGCCCCTACTGACTTGCGTATTCTGAAAGGCTGTACCTCGCCGTTGTAGAATGCCGCACGCCAATTCGTAGTACTGCTTGCCGCTATTGCCGAAATTTCTTTCGAGAAAAGCCAGTGACTTCTGGCGTAGGTCTTTGCCTGTGAAAAACGCCCAAAGCATACATCTTTTCGGCTGTTACCTTGCCGATGCCGTAAAACTTCTTGACATTGAGCGTGTCTAAAAAGTCTTGTACTTCGTCTTGGGTGACGGTTTTTCTGTCCGTTGGGTTTATTGACATCGCTGGCTATTTTAGCAATAAACTTATTGATGGAGATACCTGCGGAAGCGGTGAGTCCTGTTTCAGCAAAAATAGCTTGCCTTATCTCTTGGGCGATGAGAGTAGCTGAGGGGTTGCCTACTTTGTTATGGGTAACGTCTAAATACGCCTCGTCTAACGAAAGGGGCTCGACTAAGTCGGTATATCGGTGGAAGATACTGCGAATGTGCCTTGATATTTCTTTTTATATCGCTCGAAGCGAGGGGTACAAAGATGAGGTGGGGACAGCGTTTGCGCGCTAATACGCCGCTCATAGCACTATGCACCCCATACTGACGCGCCTCATAGCTAGCAGTGGCTACCACTCCGCGCGCTTCGCCTCCGCCTACTGCAATGGCTTTGCCACGCAAATGGGGGAAAGTCGAGTTGCTCTACTGAAGCGTAGAAGGCGTCCATATCGATATGTATGATTTTTTTCGCGTCAAAAAGAAAAAGAAATTAGATTATCTCAAACATTTTGCCAGGGAAGGGTTGTACGTAGCCTTTGAGTTCCATTTGAAAGAGGAGGTTAGAGAGCTGGTACACGGGTATTTGGCAGGGCAAGCGATAGGCTGTCTAAAGTCATCTTGCCGCCTTTCTTCAATTGCTCTATAATAGGCACTTCTTCGGGGGTGTAGGTAGGGAATAGTTCCTGCTGTACTTCCTTTGGCGGGGTGTTATGCCAGCCTAAAGTATTGATGAGGTCTTGCGCAGATAGCAGTATGTTGGCTTTGCCGCTGCGTATCAGTTCGTTGCAGCCTATACTATAGGGGTCGGTTACCCTACCAGGGACGGCGAAGACCTCGCGCCCGTAAGAGGAAGCTATATCGGTAGTGACTAAACTGCCTCCTTTCTTACCTGACTCAATGACTACAGTAGCCTGCGAGAGCCCTGCAATGATGCGGTTGCGACTTAGGAAGTTCTTGCGGTCGAAAGCACTCAAATAGCCAAAGTCGGTGATGAAGCCGCCGTTTTCGGTCATTGCCTCAGCATACTTGCTGTGGGCAGGCGGATAGATGAAATTAAGTCCGTGTGCTAAACAAGCTACCGTTTGCAGGTGGTGCTTCATAGCTGCCTTATGTGCCGTGATGTCGATACCATAAGCAAAGCCGCTGACCACCACCACTCCTAACGGGGCTAACTCTTCGATGAGCTTTTCGCAGAAAGCATTGCCATAAGGAGTGCTATTGCGGGTGCCTACTATACTGATGATGCGTTTGTTAGACAGCTGTATATTTCCCTTTTGGTAAAAGAGAATAGGGCTGTCGGGGCATTGCTTCAATAGAGTAGGATACTGCGGGTCGGTATAGGCAATCACCTGTATGTGGTGCTGCTCGGCAAAGGTGAGTTCAGCCTCGGCTTCGTGCAGATAAGTAGCACTATGCAGGAGGTTATGGGTTATTTTAGAACCCTATTCCGATGAGTTTTTCGAGTTTTTCTCTGCTTTGAGCAAAGATGCGTTGAGCACTGCCAAAGTGCGTGAGTAGCTTTCGGGCAGTGATGTCGCCTACTAAAGGGATTTTTCTTCAGCGCAATAAGATAGAGCAAATCATCGTTCATAATGCAGTTTCAAAAATGGTAATGCGATGCAAAAATACGAAAATAATTAGAAAATTAGCAAATAAGCAGATTAGTCAATTAGGAAATTAGTAAATAAGATGTTACAAATATAACATTTGTTTATTCCTTTGATACAATTGGGGTTATGGTTTTTTTGTTTCTTAGAAAAAGGTACTATTTTTGCCCCTGTTTTTTTGAAAATTACTAAACATTTTATCATAATGACAGCAAATAAAAAAATCGTTATTGCAAACCCTCCGAACTTTTTCGCCTAACTTCTGGGTGGCGAGTTTCCTACAGCTGATGGAGCGTTGGGGCTTTTATGGTATTTTTACTCTTTTGCCTTTGTACTTGGTAGCTTCGACTGATGAGGGAGGTCTTGGACTTTCGCACTCTGAAAAAGGAAGTATTATAGGTAACGTAACGGCTATACAATACTTTTTTTGCCGCTGGTGTTTGGGGTGATTGCTGACCGTATAGGGTTATAAACTTTCCCTAACTATCTCGTGCCTTATTATGGCAGTGGGTTACTACCTTATGGGAGAGGTTAATACCTACTGGTCGATGTATATGGTTTTCCTTTTTGCCGCTATAGGAGGGGGCTTTTTCAAGCCTGTTATCAACGGAACTGTAGCTCGGAATACAGATGATACTACCAGCACTTTGGGCTTTGGTATCTTCTATATGATGGTGAATATAGGAGGCTTTATAGGTCCGGCTATGTCGTCATCATTACGCACTATGTTAGGCTGGCGCATTATCTTTGTGCAGGCAGCTGTGGTGATGATTATCAACCTGTTGGTGGTGCTGTTCTTCTACAAAAGAGCCTAAAATGGCACAACGCGATAGCAAAGCCTCTTCTGACCGAAATAAAAGAATCGGTATTGCACATTATAGAAGCATTGCGCGATAGCCGTTTGACTATATTGCTTATACTAATGGTCGGCTTCTGGACGATGTTTAATCAGCTATTCTACACCTTGCCCTAACTTTATACAAGATTGGGTGGACTCTTCGGCGATGAGCCAGTGGATAAATCAGCACTTGCCATTTTTTTGGGCACTATGCTTACTGAAAAACGGACAGGTAAAAAGCTGAATGGTTTGTGAACATCGACTCGCTGATGATTATCTTCTTTCAGGTAGTGGTGTCTTACTTCGTGACTAAGATGACGCACGTGAGCGCTATGATACGCGGTACTATTATCGGTACTATAGGGGTTACGCTTACCTTTTATGTTTAACAATGTGTGGTTCACTATTATCGGTACGATGATTTTTCTCAGTAGGAGAGATGGCTGCGAGCCCAACGCTTTCGGCTTTCATCGCACAGATTACGCCTAAAGGCAAAGAAGCCCTTTACCAAGGTACTTATTTCCTTCCGGTAGCTATGGGTAACTATCTTGCAGGGCTTATTTCTGGTGATTTGTATGAGAAATGGTCGGATAAATACGCTTTTCTACAAGCAGAAATGGCTAATAGACAAATAGCTATGCCTGAGGGGTTGACCAGAAATGAATATTTTGCGCTTGCAGAACAAAAATTAGGGCTTTCGCAGTCGCAAATTACTGAAATGCTGTGGCAAACCTATACCCCAGAAAAGATGTGGTACCTTATCTTTGGTATTGAGTCTTTGCTGCGGTATCTCTATACTTATACAATAAAAATAATGGTTAAGAAATTAGCCAATTAGTAAATTAGTAGCTTATGATATTAGTAATTCTCGATATTCAAGGTAAATTATCGCAGATAGTGCAGCAATCGGAAGAGGTGCTACGCAATAGTCGCATTGTGATTGAGGGCTGCAAAACACTTGATATTCCGCTTATTTGGGTGGAACAGATGCCTGATAAATTAGGGGCTACTCATCCGCAGATAGCTGAGCTACTAGCAGGTGAAACCCCTATTACTAAGAGCTCTTTTTCGGCATATGGCGAAGAAGCTTTCGTTAGTAGATTAGGGCAATATGATAGCAAGCACGTGGTGCTTATTGGTATAGAGACGCATATCTGTATCTACCAAACGGCTATCGACCTATTGGCAGCAGGCTATAAAGTGACTGTTATCGCTGATGCGGTATCCTCTCGCACAGAGGCAATAAGCAAATAGGCCTCGGTATGCTGCGCGACGCTGGCGCACAACTGCTCAGCACTGAAGCGCTGCTCTTCTCGGTATTGCGTACTGCTGCTCACCCTAAATTTAAAGAAATAGCCAAGTTGGTGAAGTAGGCAGTTGCCGATTTGTCGATTTGATAATTAGCCGATTAGTAAATGATATATTTTTCATTTGCTAATCGGCTAATTTATTGATAAAATTGGTTAGTTTACTAATTGTAGAGAGTCTTTGGTCATTAGGTAAAGACCGTCTTCTTTGAGACGATAGGTAGCTTTGTTATAAGGGCTATAGTAGCTTATATACTTGCCAACAGGTAAATACAGCTGGTAGTTTACGGTCTGAACACGATAGGTGTTGCCCTTAATAATTTCGTAATAGTCGGGTATGGCGATGTGGTTATCTTTAATCTCTAAGGGGATACGGATATTCTTAGCGTTTTGGGCGGCTTGGCTACGCGTTCTGCCCATAGAGGTTTGTCGGCATAGCAAGTAAGGTTCGGTTTCGTTAGTGGGCAAGATGTTGCGTAGGTAAGACTCGCGTTGCACTAAGAGAGTGTCGGCATCGACAGTTAGGGCTAAACTATTGCTGGACTTGGTTTTTGATGCTGATGTGTAGCGTGTCGGAAGTAGTAGGAACACTTATTTTGCGCTCGAAATTGTTCTCAATAAAAAACTCTTTAGCGGTACTGCCTACACTGATGCTTAAGCCTATAAGTGCTGCAATCAAGGCTGCGAAAGTGAGGATAGCCCATACACGTGTGCCTCGAAAACGCTTGTAGCTGAGTCTGACTACTACGAGGATAAACAATGAAAGCGGTACTAATAGCAGCAAGAACACGCTGCTATAGAGCGCAAAAACGCTCGATAGGGCTACTTATCATAAAAGGTAGGTAATCGTTGAGGAGCAAGAGCGAGAGCCCGCTGGCAGAGGTAAGCCCAAATATGCCCATAATTACTGCTATAAGGGTAAAAAGAAAAGGCAGGGCTAATATAACAAGGATAACGGTAAGCAGTAGCGAACCGCGTTTTGGGTTGCTCTTAGGTACAGCCGAAGTCGATGCTGCGGTAGGGTTGCTGTTGGGTTCGGCTGAAGGTGCTACCGTTTCAGGCTTGAGTAGGGAGCGTTAACACTAAGTAAGCTGCTATGAGAGCAATACTTATCCCTACATAGACAGGAATGCAAATGAGGATAAGCAATAGGTAGATAAGGCGCAACCAAGTACTGCTGACTGAGGTGTATTGGGCAAGTCCGCCGATAACCCCCATAATATTTTGTCGCTATAACTCTTGTGCCATTCGGTAGAGGTGGTGCTACTACTCTTGTAGCTGGCAAGCGAATCGAGGGGTAACAGCAGCCCCCTGCATCTCTAACTTCTGTGCGGTAGTAAGGGCAGCAGGTACAATTATCCAAAAATAAAATATATAAGGCTAGCATAGCCCAACTGATGAAATTGAAAGGAATAACCACCTCAGTCGACAATCATAAAGAAAAGGGTAAAAAAATCACTGTAAAAGCGATGCGCAACATAGTAGGGCTAATGTTAAAATAATGAGCTAAGCCAGAGAGTACACCTCCCTATTTTGCGGTCGTCGATGTCGCAGTATAGCGGTTTGTTAGCTGAAAAAGGCTTTTAGCAGAGGCTTCAGGAGCCGCATTAGTAGCCTTGTCGGCTTCTTCATCTTCTACATATTGTTCGGGTTTTCCGAGTACTTCTATTAGGTATAGCACATCTTGGTGCATAATAACTTCGCGGTTGGCAGTGCGGTCTTTGAGGAGTTCGGCCATACGTTGTTCTACATCAAAGATGATTTCGTCGCGGTCAGAGTTGTGCTGTAAGTGTTGGCGCACCTCAGCGAGGTATTGACTGAGTGCGGTGTAGGCATTCTCTTCGATAAGGAAAGAAAAAGCCGCCTAAGCTGATGTTTTTTTGGTTTTTGTCCATAGTTTCTTAAATTATTTTTGTCGATCATAGTTTGTAATTCGCGCCAAGCTTTTTAGGGTTTCGCTTAAGAAAAGCTTGCCGCTGTCGGTTAGTACGTAGTATTTTCGGGGCGGCCCTGCAGAGGATTCTTTCCACTGGTAATCGAGCAATCCGCTGTTTTTTTCAGTCGGGTGAGCAGCGGGTAGAGGTGCCTTCGACAACAATCATATCGGCGTTTTTTTCATCGTTTCGATAAGGTCGGAAACGTAGGCTTCTTTTGCTTTTATCAATGACGGAAAGAATACACATTTCTAAGATGCCTTTTCGCATTTGGGTCTTAATCTTTTCGGTGTTGATTTCTTCCATAGTAAAAGTGATTAATAAATTCGCTGCAAATATAGGTAAAAAATAGTATTATGCAATACATAGTACTGTTAAAAATTTTTAGTTCTATGTAAGAGATATTTTGTAAGTGTTTGATAATTAGCGGAGTAGAGAAGTGAAAAAGTTTAAAATAAAATACAGATGTCACGCCCTAAAAATATGAGGAAGAGCGAAAGATGACCGAAGGATGACCGAAGGATGGGCGAAGGAAAGTCGGCGAGCTGGCACAGCCGAGTATGTGACGAAGGATGAGCGAACCTACTCGATAATTAGCAAATTTGTTAATTAACTAATTATTTAGTACCTTTGCGTCTTAAAAATAATGAAATTTATGGAACAAACATTAGCTGCGGGGCACCCTGTGCATACCTATATGCTTGAGGCTGAGCTTATTTACAGCCTGATGGACGAACTACTAGCATCGACCCTCATACCGATTATCAGAAATTCTACAACGTGTTTAACCACTTGAGTACCGTAGAAAAAAACACTTTGCTCGCAAAGAAAAATCAGCTTTTTCCCTTTCTTGGAAATGCGCGGGTGGACAAACCCTTCGCAAAATATGTGGTCTTTTTCACGATACGATACGCGATATCTTCCGCTTAGTGCGTAAAAAAACTTGGAAGATAAAGATTTAGACGCCGCCCAAACTAACGTGCGCTATATAGAGGATAACCTCGGCAGATTGCTGAATGTGGAGGCGAACATTCTCTTCCCTAACGCACTGAACCTGCTGACCGAAGAGGATTGGATAAAGATGCGCGAGGGCGAAGAGGAAATCGGCTGGATGCTGAAAGAGACCCCCGCTCCTTATCCTAACAAAAGAGCAAGAGGGTGAGGCTCCTGCCTACGTACACCCCTCGATGGATACTACTCGCCGTACTGACGTTACTTTTGACGAGAATGCCGCCCACTATGACGAGGGCTATATGACCATAGAACAGGTAAACTTATTGCTAAAAACACTGCCTGTCGATATTACTTTTGTAGATGAGCACGACCGTGTGATTTTCTACAATCGCGGTGAGGAACAGGGTATTCCCTCGCAGTGCGGGTATCATAGGCAGAGAGGTGAGATTCTGTCACCCGCCCAAGAGCGTGGGTACGGTGCTTAAGATAGTAGAAAACTTCCGTGCAGGCACCCAAAATGAAGCAAATTTCTGGTTTAACTATCGCGGTAGGTTGATATACGTTCGTTATTTTTGCGGTACGCGATAAGGATAAGAACTATAAAGGGGTGATAGAGATGTCGCAGGATATTACGGACATCAAGACGATAGAAGGAGAGAGAGACTATTAGAATGGGATAAGTAATGAAAGATTTATTTGGTCAGGCGATATTAGATTATCAGCAAGGGGCGTATACCGAAGATATTAAAACAGAGACAACCCTATCGGAAGAAGATGTGTTGCCGCTGCCATATCTTTTTAGGTCGTTTGCTGAAAATGCCTCCCCTGAACAGCAGGCACTACAGTTGGCACGCGGTAGAGTGTTAGAGGTAGGTTGCGGGGCGGGTTCGCACGGACTCTATCTGCAAAATGAGCGCGGCTTGGAGGTGTGTAGCATAGACCTATCGGCTAAGGCTATAGAGGGCGTGTAGATTGCGTGGCTTGCGCAACGCCCAAGTGCAGAATGTACTCGACCTGAAAGGGCAGTACGACACTATACTGCTGCTGATGAACGGAGCGGGTATGTGCGGTAGGCTGAAGAAAATGGGCGCTTTTTACGCTCACCTAAAAAACGCTCTTAGCTCCTAACGGACAGATACTTACTGATTCGTCGGATATCATTTATATGTTTGACCAAAACCCAGATGAGCAGCTATGATGTGCCGCTTTTGTTTGACTATTACGGCGAGGTAGATTACGTAGTGAAATACAAAGGAGAAAAAGAACCTCCATTTGAGTGGCTATACGTAGATTACAACACGCTACAGAATGTGGCGCACGCTGTAGGGCTGCAATGTGAGTTGGTAGCCGAAGGGGAGCACTTTGACTATTTAGCAAAAATTAGCAAATTAGCAAATTAGAGAATTAGCAGATTTGCGAATTTGGCATAGGATTTAGTACTTTTGCCGCCTGAAATAAGAAACACTTTTAATTAAACAGTGATGAACAAGAAATCATTTTTTTATTGGTTGCCTTAGCAACCTCATTATTGATTAGCTGTGGTTCTACTAAAGGGCTTGAGAAAGCACCTACCACTTTTACCCTGTCGATACTAAATATACTGATGACCAGCTGAAAGGCTGGCCTCACCAGGATTTAAGGCAGGATACCCAGGTATTAACCTTGACGAAGCTTACGCTTTGCTAAAAGGGCTTAAAACCTACCCAAGTGACCGTTGGGATTGTAGATTCGGGTATCGATATCAATCACGAAGATTTGAAGGATATCATTTGGACTAACACCAAAGAAATACCTAACAACGGTATAGATGACGACAAAAAACAGTTATGTAGATGACGTACATGGGTGGAACTTTTTGGGTAATATATCGCAAGCTAATACTGAAAATGACCCGTGTGTACCGCAGTAAAGATACTAAAAAAATCCTGAGTATGCCGCTGCTAAAAAAAGCCTACGAAAAGGAAATGATAGAGGCTAAAAAAATGAAAAATGCCTATGAACAGCTTATGGAAATGGTGGAAATAGCTGATGAACCTATCAGAAAAAAATAGTAGGCAAAAGAGGTATATAGCTTAGAGGATATTGAAAAAAGCTACTGAAGGCAAGACTTACGATGACCGCACTACCCAAATAGTGGCTTTTATGAAGGATATTCTAAAAAGGTGGTGGTACTTCCGAAGAGCTTAAGAAAGAACTACCTGAAGCGTTAGAACATTTTTGACAATCAGCTAAAATATCATCTTAACGAGAATTTTTGACCCTAGAAAGGAAATTCTTAAAGACGATGAGAATGACTTTACTACTAAATATTACGGTAATAACAACGTAGTAGGGACCTAATGTGAAAGATGCGCTACACGGTACCCACGTAGCGGGTATAGTAGCTGCTGTACGCAACAACGGTATAGGTATGGACGGGGTAGCTAATAGCGTGCTTATTATGCCTGTACGCGCGGTGCCTGATGGCGATGAGTATGACAAAGATATCGCTCTTGCTATACGCTATGCGGTAGATAATGGTGCGAAAGTAATTAACACTAGCTTTGGTAAAGCTTTTTCGCCTCACAAAGAATGGGTGTATGACGCTATAAAAATACGCGGCTTCTAAAGATGTGCTTATCGTAAATGCTGCAGGTAATGATTCGCAAGATATTGACGTGAAAGATACTTATCCTAATGACGAAGTGAACAAGAAAGAGTTTGCTAACAACTTCCTGACAGTAGGGGCTCTTAACTACGAGTACAACAAGGATTTGGTAGCCTCATTCTCTAACTACAGCAAACGCAATGTAGACGTATTTGCACCAGGGGTGAAAGATTTATTCGACTGTACCTGAAAGCAAGTATGAGTTTTTACAAGGTACCTCAATGGCATCACCAGAGGTAGCTGGTGTGGCTGCTTTATTGCGTTCGTACTTCCCTACACTTACCGCTGCACAAGTGAAGAAAAATATTGATGCAGTCAGGAGTGAAAGTAGATATGAACGTATGGGTAGGTGAGGGAGAACGAGAAAGGCAAACGCAAAGAGATGAAATTCTCTAACTTATCGACTACAGGTACTATCGTAAATGCTAAAAATGCGGTAATTCTTGCAGCTAAAGCAGCGAAGGTTAAATTAGCCAATTAGTAGATTTGGCGATTTGCCAATTTGGCGATTAGTAGAATAAGATAAAAACCGAACGAGGAGACTTGTTCGGTTTTTTGTTAACATACTCCGCTACGCCAGCTCGCGGACTTCCTTCAAAGAGAATAGGTAGTTATAGCTTTTTAATGTTAGTTATAATTTTTATATCGAACTAATGTTATTTTAAGCATCCGAAAAAGCAATTTAAAAGCTTTTCGGACTTTTTCTTATTAACCCTTTTTAAAAATCATTATTTACCAGCAGCGTATGGGGCTGCTACTTTTTCCCAGTTGATGACGTTGAAAAACGCTTCGATATAGTCAGGACGGCGGTTTTGATAGTGTAGGGTAATAGGCGTGTTCCCATACGTCTAAGCCTAATATTGGCTGTCCGTTGCAGCCAGTACTCGGCATTAGAGGGTTGTCTTGGTTAGGAGTTGAGCATACCTCTACTTTTTCCCGCCTTTGTGTACGCATAGCCAAGCCAGCCAGAACCGAAACGAGTAGCTGCAGCCTTGCTGAAAGCCTCTTTGAAACCTTCGAAACTACCAAAAGCCTCGTCGATAGCCTTTGCCAACTCGCCAGTAGGGTTTGCCACCCCCATTAGGGGCTCATTACTTCCCAGAAAAGGTTGTGGTTGTAGAAATCCGCCCGCGTTGTTGCGTAGGGCTGCGTTATTCATATCAAGGTTTTTGTAGTATTTCTTCTATAGATTTTCCTTCAACCCCAGCAGGCGCAAGGGCTGCGTTGAGGTTAGTAGTATAAGCATTATGGTGCTTAGTATGGTGTATTTCCATAGTACGAGCATCGATATAAGGCTCAAGCGCCTCATAAGCATACGGTAATTTAGGTAATGTAAAATGCCATAGTTTTATTAGATTTTTATTTTTAATATGGTGCAAAAGATACTCCATATCTTCTTATGTAGTAGTATTTTTATCATTGTTTTTATCTATAAAAAGAATAATTATCACTTATGAATGCTTGCAACTAAGAAAATATTTTTTTTACTTTTGCCGAGAAAAACCAAACATTCATTTTTTTATGAAAAAAATACGTATTGACATTCTTATGTCCGTTATGGCTTGTCGCTCAAGCTCAGAAAAACAGTGGCAACGCCAGAGAAACCCAATGTAATTATAGTTATTGCTGATGATTTGGGCTATGGTGACCTGAGTTGCTATGGCGAGAAGACCATTCATACCCCTGCGGTAGATGCGCTCGCTAAGCAAGGGTTGCGCTTTACGAATGCTCATACTACAGCGGCTGCTTGTACGCCCTCGCGCTATTCGTTGCTGACGGGGCTTTATAACTGGCGACGCAATGATACTGGTATAGCTGATGGCGATGCTGCTATGGTGATACGCCCTGAGCAGACTACTATAGCTGACCTTTTTAAAACAGCGGGCTACACCACGGGGGCTATCGGTAAATGGCACTTAGGTTTAGGCGCTGAAAAAGGAGGGCAAGACTGGAATGGGTTTATCAGCCCAGGTGCATCGGATATAGGGTTTGACTACTCTTACCTAATGGCTGCCACGGCTGACCGCGTGCCTTGTGTGTGGATAGAAAATCAGCGGGTAGCGAATTACGACCCTTCCGCACCCATAAGCGTGAGCTATCGTGCGCCTTTTCGAGGGAGAACCTACAGGAAAGAACAACCCTGAACTACTCACTAAACTGAAACCATCGCCCAATCACGGACACAATCAGGCTATTGTAAATGGAATTTCGCGCATAGGCTATATGAAAGGAGGCGGTAAAGCCCTCTGGACTGATGAGTTTATAGCCGATACTATCGTAGCTAAAAACAGTGCAATACATAAGCAAACACAAGAACAGAGCCTTTCTTTTTGTACGTAGGTACTAATGATGTGCACGTGCCGCGCTACCCTAATCGGCGTTTTGCTGGCAAAAGTGGTATGGGCTATAGAGGCGATGTGATTCTGCAATTCGATTGGACAATAGGCGAGATAGTGAAAGCCCTTAAAGAGAATAAGATTTTTGACAATACGCTCCTTATCGTTTGCAGCGATAATGGGCCAGTGATAGATGACGGCTATCAAGACCAAGCAGAAGCGCTTTTGGGCAAACACCGCCCTTGGGGAAAGTTTCACAATCACGGGGGTAAGTACAGCAATTACGAAGCGGGTACGCGTGTGCCTTTTATTGTTAGTTATCCTAAAAAGTGAAGCGTGGGGTTAGCGATGCGGCTTTTTCGCAAATAGACCTCTTTTGCTTCGCTGGCTGCTTTTATAGGGCAAGCCTGTGCCGGCAGGAGCCGCGACGGACAGTGCTGACTACCTCAATACCTTATTAGGTAAAGACAAAAAAGGTCGCCCTTACATAATAGCATCCGCAGGCTCTCTTTCTATCACCGTAGCGCGTTGGAAATACGTAGAGCCTAATAACTACAATGCTTATCAACCGCTGACCCGCACTGATTTGGGCAACTACCCTGAAGAGCGTTTGTATGACCTACAAGAAGATCCTATGGAGCTCGCTAATGTGGCTAAAAACTACCCAGATGTAGTAGCAATCCTTAAAAGCCTTGCTAGACAAAGAGAAGTAAATAAGAAAAAAATAATTTGTTGTTATTGTTATTTTTTTACTATTTTTGCCCCCATTAATGTTTAAAAAGAAAAATGAAAAGAATAATTCTTTTTATTAGTAGCTGCTATAACGGTAGTAGCTTGTGGCAAAGGAGATGACAAAAACGAGAGTAACACAAAAAAGTTTAATCCTCCTGCATGGATTCAAGGCACTTGGCTTGATTCGAGTAATATAGGATACAAGTTTGCAGCTAATGACTTCTGTGTAATTGCACCAACCCAAGAATTTTTGTTATAATCAAGGAGTTTTTGCAAGCGAAGTGACTGATGTTAAGGAAGAAAAAAACAGATAATACTTACAAGGTTAGTTTTAGGCTTAGCAATGCAACGACCTATATTTATGAATTTAAAAAGAAATCAGATACTCAGATAATAGTAACTACTCCCTATAAAGAGTTAACTAAAAAAAGTAAATAGTATTGAAAAAGACTTAATTCTACAGCATTAAGTCTTTTTTTGTTAATAATCATTAATTATTTTTACCATTATGAAATATTTATTATTGACAGCTTTAGCCCTTGCGACGACAATAAGGATTGAAGCACAAGAAAAAGTTGCTAATGTGATTTTTATCTTAGCTGATGATTTGGGTTATGGAGACATAGAGCCATATGGGCAACAGATTATTAAAACGCCTCATCTTAGTCAGTTGGCTAATGAGGGAATGAAGTTTACTCAGTTTTATACGGGGACTTCGGTATGTGCGCCATCTCGCTCAGCATTTGTTACGGGGCAGACAACAGGAGAGACACACATACGAGGCAATCAGGAAGTACGGGAGCCAGTAGATGGGCAAGCACCTTTGTAGCTAATGATCCTTCTATAGCACAGCTTTTTAAAAATGCAGGCTATAACACAGGATGTTTTTGGCAAATGGGGGTTGGGGATTGTTCCTTCAGATAGGGAATCCTCTTAAGCAGGGGTTTGATACTTTCTTTGGCTATAATTCACAGTTTTCGTGCACATCGTCGATATCCTGCATTTTTATGGCAAGATAATGAGAAGGTTTCTATTCCTGAAAATGGTAATTATGAGCGCCAAGTAGTGTATGGAGAAGATCTTATACAGAGAAGATATTGGATTATATAGGTAAGCAAAATGCACAAAAGCCATTTTTTTATGTGGCTTACGTACACGCTGCCGCATGCTGAGTTAGTAGTGCCTAATGATAGTATCTATCAGCAGTATCAACATTTGCCTAAACGCCCCTATAAAGGGCAAGATTATAGCGGTATCACAGATAAGCCTTTTGGATGGGCAGGCTATATGTCGCAACCCGATACCTATGGTACTTATGCGGCAATGGTAAGCCGTTTGGATTGGTATGTAGGGGCAAATACGCAAAGCACTAAAAGCTAAAGGATTGGAAGACGATACTATCATCATCTTTGCCAGCGATAACGGGGCGCATCGCGAAGGAGGGGCAGACCCTAAGTTCTTCAACTCATCGGCAGGCTTGCGCGGTATTAAGCGCGACCTATACGAGGGTGGTATTCGCACTCCTTACATAGTGTATTGGAAAGGAAAGATAAAAGCCGGTAGCATGTCTGACCACGTAGGAGCTTTTTGGGATATGATGCCTACCTTTGCTGAAATTACAGGGCAAAAACTCGCTACTACCCCTCACCAAGTGTCGTTTTTGCCTACGCTTTTGGGTAAAAAGCAGAAAGAACATAAATATCTTTATTGGGAGTTTCACGAAGAGGGCGGTAAGCAAGCGGTGCGCTATAAGCACTGGAAAGGCGTGCGCCTAAATGTGAATAAAGATAAGGAAGCGCCTATTGAGCTATACGACCTGCGCACTGACTCTGCTGAGCAGCACAACCTTGCAGAACAATATCCTAAGATAGTGAAGAAAAATGAAGAAAATAATGAGTGAGGCGCATACTCGTTCGGATCTTTTTCCCTTTTTCAGTGGGAGAAAAATAATCTATTTTTAGTAATTAACAATTAAATAATATGAAAAAAGTAATCCTCTTAATTGCCCTATTGTGGGGCGGTGCGCTGTGCGCTCAGAATCCTTTTGAAAAGGAAATTTTGCAATCGAAGTACGCTATTGACTCTATAGTGATGAGTGAAAAGAGCTCTCTTTAGAACTAAGCACAATGTTATAGACAGTTTGCTGAAAGAGAGAAGATAGACAAGACGGTCTATAACAAGCTCTATAAAGAACTCTCTACCACTCGTGAGCGTAATATCAAGCTTAAAAACTTATGCTGAAGGGCAACGCTTAGCCGAGCTTATCCGTCAGAAAGCCCCTACTATCAATATTGATAGCATTGCGGCCATCCCTACGGATACTTTTGCCACTAAACACCTCTCTCAAGAGATGCTACAGAAGATGAGTACCCTTGATACGATAGCTAATAAGCCTAAAACGGAGAAAGCCTCTGAAGATGATAAAGACAGTGCTAAAATTAATGTTTATGGCGCTATGGGCTTTTTATATTCCTTCGGATAACAAACCCTATTCTTTTTTTAGGCTCGCGTACGATAGAGTTCGGTATCTATAACACAATGTACTTGCAAAAATAATGAACACCTAAGGTTGCGCTTTGGGCTTTCGTGGGTGCACCATAAGTTGCGAATGAAAGACAATCAGTACTACGTGCTTAATGAGGGGAAGCCTACCCTTACGCCTTTCCCCAGTGAGACCTCGAAGCTGTTGTTGCGCACTCAATACCTTATGTTGCCGTTAGACCTGTACTGGGATAGCGAACCTAAGACTGCCAATAAGAAAGGGTTTCATTTCTCGAAAGAGCGATTTTTTAGAGGCAGTATAGGGCTATACGCAGGTTACTTGCTTGATAGCAATCAGAAAGTGCTGTATAAAGCTAATGACATTCGCTATCGCAGCGTAATGCGCACCGACCTGAATATCAACCCTTGGATTTATGGTCTTTCAGCTTCTGTAGGTTATAATAAAAATCTACTCGTTTTTACTTCCGCTACCAGCTTTCGCCTCTCTTTAAAAAGCGGAAACGACGGCGCTTTCACTGTAGGAATTCAAATATTAAAATAGTCGTTAGTGTTTAGTCGTTAGTGTTTAGTCGTTAGTCGTTAGAAAGTGACTGACTAATGATTAATAACTAGAGACTAATGACTAATTACTAGGGACTAATTACTAACGACTAACGACTAATTACTAACGACTAACAACTAATAACAAAATGAAACATATATTTTTAATTTTCTTTATAACTATTGTGCTGCCGATAGGGGCGCAGCAGCGTGTGGTATCGGAGCATCACACTCCTATAGAATATGTTAATATCGGGGTTGTAGGTACTAACAAAGGCATTATTAGCGATGAAAATGGCAACTTCTCTTTAGATAAGCTACGCGCTGCCCCTACTGATAGCATCTACTTTTCGCATATCAGCTATAAACACAAAGTAGTAGCTTATAAGGATATCAAGCAGCAAGTAGTACTGAAAGAAGCTAACATACAGCTACCTACTACCACCCTAAAGGTTAAAAACCGCATATTCGCAACATAAAAGACAAAGGTACATCGATGCCTATAGACCTTTATGGCGGTATGAATACCTACTTCTCGCCTTATGGTAGTAAAGGACTTAATAGCGAGTTAGGGCGATTTTATCACCCTAAAGAAAGACGCCCAGCTGACCGAGTTTAACCTTGAAGTGAGTAAATCGTCTTTCTACTTAGTAACGGTGCGGGTAGTGGTCTATCAGTACAAAAAGAGAAAGACAAACACATCTTCACCCCACTGCTTGAAAAAAACCTATTTATATAGAAATATATCCTTCGGAAAAAGAAACAGACGTTTACTGAAAAGCTATCGGTGTTTGCCCCAAAAGGAGATATATGGGTAGGTTATCAGTTTGTAGAAGTACGTGGCAAAGACGACGCTGCAATCTACTTTAATGCTACTACCGACAAGTGCTATATACGCTTTGCTGATAACAAAATTCAACAAGTCAATCTCGGTGCAGGTATGCCTTTTTACCGTTAAAGGTTACGACTACGAAGTGATTAGCAAATGAGTCGATTAGCCAATCAACCAATTAGCAAATGAGTCATTTGCTAATGCCCCAATTACAACCTTTTTATTTTTCTTCGTTTATAAGAGTGAATTAGCAAATCAATTTATGCATCTTCTAATACAAAAAGCAAAACAACAAGATCGCTTGGCACAGAAGCAGTTGTACGACCAGTACGCTGCTTCGCTGCTCAACGTATGCAGACTGTATATTAACGATGTCCATTTTTGCTGAAGATGTGTTGCTAAGAGCTTTTTAAGATACTCACCCATATTGATAGCTATCAAGAGCAAGAGCATTTTTACGCTTGGATGCGCCGCATCACTGTAAATGAGTGTATTGACTTTTTGCGCAGCAAAACCCAAAAAGTAGTCCTTGCCGATTGGAACGACACCTATGACAGTATAGACGACACCGATTTAGACTCGTACGCTTTTGAAGAAAGCCAAATACAACAATTTATAGACCAGTTGCCCGCTGCCAGTCGTGCTGTTTTTAACCTTTACGTGTTTGAAGACTACTCGCATAAGCAAATAGCCGCTGAATTAGGCATCAGTGAAGGTACTTCAAAATCGCAATTGGCTTATGCCAAGAAAAGACTAAAAACAAATGGTAAAATGAATAATAAAAATAGAGATTATGTGGAAAAAAATAAAATAAAAACCTGTTTCAAACCCGCGAGATACCGCCTGAGCGCGATCTTTGGGCTGCCTTAGAGGCGCAATTAGACCAAAGAGAGGCAAAAGCAGTTCGTCCTAAAAGCTTATTTTTCGCATTTGGCATTATGCTGTAGCTGCCAGTGTACTATTGGCTGTAGCTGTAGGAGTGTTTTATGAGCGCATAGGCCTGCCAACGGCTCAAGAAGTCCGTACAACAACTGTAGCCACTGAAGATAAGACGCCCAATGCACCTCTTGATACAACCCCTAATGTAGTAGCACCTACCCCAGCGGTAGTACTACCCCCTACAGTAGCCGATAAGGTAGCTAATACTACTATTGTCCCTCAGAAAAAAAGCGACCAAGCGTTAGACGAAGAGGTAGAGGCTCTCTTAGCTGATGTTTCTACCGAAGCCCTTTTGGCAGAAGTGATGCAGCAGGTTGAAAAAGAGCAATACTTGTTTAAAAACTCGTGAAGAGCAACGCGCCTTACAAGGGCTTAAAAACCTATCGCCCCAAGAGCTTTTTGCTGATGGCTACCACCGAAGAGATGCTCGATAATTATGTAGATAATAATTATCCCACTGACAAGCTCCTTTCAGAAGCCGAGCGCGACCTTATGAAAGAAAAAAAGTACAAAGATTCCTAAACAAAAATAGTAGCACAGTGGAACGAAATGAGATACGCGCTACAGTAACTGAATAATTCACTTTAAATAAATTGTCAAAACTATGAAACCCTTACAACTTCTATGTATGTTCCTCATTGTAGCCTTTGGGGGCATCAACGCACAAGATTTTAAGGAAAAAATCGCCCAAACTAAACGCAGTATTGACTCTATTGTTACTGCTGAAAAAGCCCAGCTAAAAGAGCGGCTACGTACTATTGAGTATCGGTTAGACCGCAAAGAAATAACCGAAATTGAAAGCCGAGACCTAAAGAGAGGCTTCAAAAAGAGGCTGCTGAAGCTATTAGAATTAAGACCCGTGAGCAGTCAGAAAAAAACTCTCAGCTTTATTGCATCAGCGTATAGCCGAAAAAAACACTTGAGCGACAGTATCACCTATAAAAAGAGATGCAAAAAGGTTATTGACTCTGTTGATATAGAAAGCCGTCCTACAAAAAACTGAAAGAACGGAGGTATATGTTGATAGGAACTATGTTCATATTGGCCATAACGGTATTTATATAGGTCAGGTGCCCTATAGGGAAGAGGACTATTATGAGTCCGACTACAAGCGTACTCAAGGAGGAGGCTACTTTGCTCTCGCCTTTCATAACCTTAATAGTAGCGAGCATTTTTAGCAATAATCACTTTAGGCTATGGGGGTCAAAAATCAGTAGAGATAGGCTATATTCGCAATACCCGTCTGCTTAAGAACAACAATCTGTTGCACCTTAACTACGGACTGTCGTGGATGATGGACAAACTCAAGATGAAAGAAGACGAGCACTTTGTGAAAAAAACGGCAATATCACCGAGATAGTGCCTTACCCTAAGGAGACTATCAAATCAAAGTTTAAGACGATGTACCTTATCTTGCCTATCACCCTTGAGTTTGATTTTACTGAGCCTGTTCAATACAAAGGCAACACCTACTATCCAGCTCAGATGGGCTTTCGCTTAGGGAGTAGGCACTTATGTAGGAGCCCTGCTCGCTACCAAACAGAAAGTAAAAATACACTGAAAATGGTAGTACCCATAAAGATTTGAACCAGCAAGGAGTATAATGTAAATGAATGGACATATGGTGTATCAGCCCATATAGGCTACGGCTGGTTTTCCTTTTTACGCCCGCTATAGTTTGGTACCCCTATTTACTAACAACCCTATAAACGAATACCCTTTCTCTGTAGGGATAAGATTAGGACATTGATACTCTAAATAAAAAAAGGCGAGAGATGAAATACAAAAATCATCTCTTGCCTTTTTTTATAAAGGAAAGAAAACGTTGCTATATCTTAGTATAAACGACTGCTAATTTTAAAAAATAAAAAAATATTCTTTATCGTTTTGTTAATTATTAATTATTTTGTACCTTTGTCGCAAAATTACAACAATTATTATCCTACCACTGAGAAACTAACGTAATAAACGGTAATATAATATGAGCATCACAAAGAAACTAAATCCTGACTATGTATTTGAAACCAGTTGGGAAGTTTGTAATAAAGTGGGGGGCATTCATACAGTCATTGCCACCAAAGCAGCCAGCATTGTAAAAGCAATTCAGGAGTAAATATATACTTATAGGTCCTGATATTTGGCAGCATAATGAAAACAAGGAATTTGTAGAAAAATCCTGAACTTTTTTTAAATCTTGGCGAGCTAAAGCCGCTTCTGAAGGCTTGAGAGTACGTGTGGGGAATTGGAAAATAGAAGGTAACCCTATCGTTATACTTGTAGATTTCTCTCACTATGTTAGCAGCAAAAAAATGATGTGCTGCGTTTTTATTGGGACACCTATCACTTAGACTCTTTCAACAGCCCTTGGGACTATGTAGAGTCGGTGCTTTTCAGTTATGCCGTAGGGAAGGTAATTGAGAGCTTTACTAAGTTTAACACTGCTTCGCGTGAAAACGTGATTTGCCATTTCCACGAGTGGATGACAGGTAGCGGTTTGCTATATATAGAAGACAAAAATGCCTAAAATAGGCTCAGTATTTACTACCCACGCTACCGTAGTAGGGCGCGCTATTGCAGGGCAACGGACTGCCGCTCTACAATACTATGAAGGACTATAATCCTGAAGAAATGGCATACAAATTCGGGGTGCAACACAAACATTTCCTCGAAAAAAAGAAACCGCCAAAGTAGCTGACTGTTTTACTACCGTTAGTGAAAATCACGGCACAAGAAGCACTACACTTCTTAGCGCGCCAAACCGACATCATCACTCCTAACGGTTTTTGAAGATAAGATTATACCTGCTGAAAAAAACTTTTTGCTAAAAACGCACTGATGCGAGAAAAACACTGATAAACGTAGCGCAAGCACTTACCAATCAGTCTGTTAGTGAAGATACTAAAAATAGTAGCTATCAGCGGGCGATACGAGTTTCGCAACAAAGGTATCGATGCCTTTATCGATGCACTTGGTGCGCTAAACCGAAAATACTAAAAACAAGAAAAGAATTGGTAGCTTATATACTAATCCTACCGCCCACGATGCGCCCTAATCAGGGGACTGTTAAACAACCTAAAAAAATTCAAAAACAATCAGCTGATAATGAGCAGAAACACCTCACTCACATCTTGCCCGATGTGTACCACGATGTGATAATGAAGCGCATTTATGAGCAAGAGCTTTTCAACCGCAAAAGAAGACAAAGTGAAGGTTATTTTTCTGTCCGAGCTATCTTAATGGTAATGACGGCGTGTTTAACCTTAGCTATTACGACCTGCTAATGGGGCTTGACGGCACTGCATTCCCATCGTACTACGAGCCTTGGGGTTATACACCGCTTGAAAGTTTAGCGTTTAAAGTGCCTACCATTACCACTACTTTGGCAGGATTTGGCAAGTGGGTGAATGATTTTTACCCTGAAAAACAAAAAGCTATAGAAGTAGTAACCCGCACTGATAGCAATTATGGCGATGTAGTAGCTTCTATAGTGAAAAAAACTTTGTTACCCTATTAGATAGCAAAGAAGAAGACCTACAAGCCCGCCGCGATACTGCTGCAAAAGTGTCGGAGATAGCTTTGTGGAAGAATTTAGTGAAGTATTATATTAAATGTTACGAATTGACCTTGGAACATATAGAAGATAGAGTAGAAAAACTGCCACCAGTAGAAACAGAAGGAGTGGCCTATTTAGAAAAATCAAAAGTAGTAACGCCTCCTAATTGGCGCAGTGTAATTATACACCGTGCTATACCCGAAGCCCTTCAACCGTTAGAAGAGTTATCTAAAAACCTATGGTGGTGCTGGAATGATGAGGCTTACGAAGTATTTAAATACGTAGACAAAGAAAAAAATGGATAGAGGTACGCAAAAACCCTATTGCACTATTAGACAGCATCTCGCTAAAACGCTATAAAGAGTTAGAGCAAGACAATGTGTTTATGCGCAACCTATCAAAAGTATATGCTGATTTTCAAGCCTATATGGCTAAAAAGCTGAAAATGATTTCGCCATCAGTTTCTTACTTCAGTATGGAATACGGCTTGCACTCATCGCTTAAAAATTTATTCAGGCGGTTTTGGGTATTTTTGGCAGGTGACTATCTGAAAGAAGCGAGTGATAAGGCTACCAAAAATAACAGGGGTGGGACTTTTATACCGCTATGGTTATTTCACCCAAAAAAACTATCATCAGCAGGTAACCAAGAAGCTGATTATGAGGCACAAGATTTTTTTCGAAAATACCAGTAACCCCCGTAACTGACGAAACGGGTAAATGGGTAATCGTATCAATAGACCTACCTGGTCGTACTCTTTACGCTCGCGTATGGCGTGTAGATGTAGGGCGCATAGAGCTTTACCTACTTGATACCGACTTCGAAAACAACCGCGAAGATGACCGTTCAATCACTCACCACTTATATGGTGGCGACTGGGAAAACCGTCTGAAACAAGAAATGCTACTCGGTTTAGGAGGTATTAAGATGTTGCGCAAGCTCGGTATGAGACAGCGATATTTACCACTGCAACGAAGGGCACGCAGCTTTTATAGGTCTTGAGCGACTAAGCGAGTATATTCAGAATGACAATCTTGCTTTCTCAGAAGCGTTAGAGGTAGTACGTGCCTCATCGCTCTTTACTACTCACACCCCAGTGCCTGCAGGTCACGATGCTTTTGAAGAAGGTCTATTACACGCTTATTTAGCAAAATACGCTGATAAGCTACACGTTAACTGGGGAGCAAATTTTAGCACTTGGTAAGATAAGGTTAGAAGATCCGTATGAGAAGTTCTCGATGAGTAACTTGGCGGCTAACCTATCGCAAGAGGTGAATGGTGTGAGCTGGCTACACGGCGAGGTGAGCAAGGATATACTTAAAGACCTATGGCCTGGCTATATGCCTGAAGAACTACACATTAGCTACGTAACCAACGGGGTACACCAACCTACTTGGACGGCAGGGTCTGTGGAAAGAAGTAGAAAACGAAGTATTTGGCAAGGACTACAAAAACCCACCACTACGACCCTAAGAGCTTTGAGGGTATCTATAAGGTGTCTGACCAACGCGTGTGGGAAATAAAAAAACAGCTTTGCGTTCAAAAACTATTGCGCCGCGTAGAACAAAAATTGCGTTTAGAAAAGAATACACCTTATTTCTCGCCACGCCAATTGGTAGAAATTAAAGAAAAACCTACGCGAAGATATCTTAACTATAGGTTTTGCAAGACGTTTTGCTACCTACAAACGTGCCCACTTGCTCTTTACTAATATAGAGCGTTTAGACCGTATTGTGAACAATCCTGACCGCCCTGTACAGTTTATCTTTGCAGGTAAAAGCACACCCTGCTGATAAAGCGGGTCAAGATTTGATAAAAGAATATCGTGGAAATCTCTAAGCTACCACAATTCTTAGGCAAAAATCATCTTCATACCTAACTACGATATGGAGTTGGCACGCCATATGGTACAAAGGGGTAGACGTATGGATGAACACCCCTACACGACCTTTAGAAGCCTCTGGAACCAGTGGTGAAAAAGGCAGCGATGAACGGTACTATGCACTTCAGCGTGTTAGACGGTTGGTGGGTAGAAGGTTATCGCGAAGATGCGGGCTGGGCACTGCCAATGGAGCGCGCTTACGAAAATCAACAGTATCAAGACGAGATGGACGCTGAGATGATTTACAACATCATTGAAGACGAAATTGCGCCTATATTCTACGATAAGAACAAAGATGGCATATCATCTCGCTGGTGTGCCCTTATCAAGAATACGATAGCCAAAGTAGCGGTAAACTTTACCACTACACGTATGCTTACCGACTACGAAAACCAATATTATTTCCCAATGACTGAGCGCGTTACTAAGTTGAAAGACAATCGTTTCAATCTTGCGATACAGCTTTCTGATTGGAAACGCCGCGTAACTCAAGAATGGGATAATATAAAAAGTAGTTGACTTTAAAGTGCCTAACCGCAATGAGCAAATCATCTCGATAGGGTAAGACTTACAAAGGAGAAATAACCTTAGACGTTTCAGAACTCGACCCTAAAGATGTAGGGGTAGAGGTAGTAGTAGCAGAACAGAAAGATGAAAAGATAAAAGTATTATCAACCTCAGAGTTCAATTTGGTGTCTCACGAGGGCAGCAGGGCTACTTATCAGATAGAAATAGCGTCAGAATACCCAGGAGCATTGCATCTTGCCATACGCATTTTCCTAAAAATGAGCACTTGCCACATCGTCAAGACTTTGCTTTAGTAAAATGGTTATAATGTTAAATTATTGATTGTTAGTATTTTACGAGTATTCTTTTCTTGCGGAATGTTAAATTTCACATGCTTGTAAAAATACTAACATATTAAAATAATACTTATATTTGCAGCAAATTTTTTTAAATAGTAATCAAATTCATTTTTTTAAGTATGAAGAAAAATCAAAGTAACTTTATTTGCTTTTAGCTGCTGCTTTCTCAGTAGGGGCTCAAGCACAAGATGAAAACAATCCTTGGCAAATAGGGATTTGGAGTAAACTCCGTTGATATCCGTACCCCTAAAGATTTCGGGGATGTATTAAAAAGACTGGGCAGGACCAAGCGATTTGAACATTCTTCCTGCAGTATCACGTCTTTCAGTAGGTAGATACATCGGAAAGGGCTTTTCTGCAGAACTTTCAGGGTCTCTAAACAAAATTGAGAAAGGTTATGGTTATAACAAAGACCTTGATAACAAAGTAGATCAGTCATTCTGGGCTGTAAACTTAGCAGCTCAATACCACTTGAACACTTTGTGGAGTGGTGCAAGATGGTTTGACCCATACGCTCAAGTAGGGGAGGTTATGCAGCTATCGACAACGAAGGTAAATTCCGTACTTTAGTAGGTGCTGGTGCTAACTTCTGGTTTACTGATAATATCGGTCTTAACCTACAAACTGCTTATCACCCAACAATGAAGTCTGAATCAACAGAAAACTATTTCCAACACGCTTTGGGAATCACTATCAAATTCGGTAAACAAGACCGCGATAACGATGGTGTAGCTGATAAAGACGATAAATGTCCAGATGTAGCTGGTAAACCAGAACTTAACGGATGTCCAGATGCTGACGGTGACGGAATTACTGATGCTGAAGACTCTTGTCCAGATGTATTCGGTCTTAAAGAATTCAACGGTTGCCCTGATACAGATGGTGACGGTATCGCTGATAAAGACGATGAGTGCCCTGAAGTAGCTGGTAAAGCAGCTCTTAAAGGTTGCCCAGATGCTGATAACGATGGTATCGCTGATAAAGATGATAAATGCCCACAACAAGCAGGTCCTAAAGAAAATAATGGTTGCCCTTGGCCAGATAGAGATGGTGACGGTGTACTTGACAAAGATGACGAATGTCCAGATGTAAAAGGTACTGTAGCTAACAACGGTTGCCCTGAAGTAACTCAAGAAGTACAAAAGAAATTGAACGATTTCGCTAAAAACTATCTTATTCGACCTTGGTAAAGCTACTATCAAACCTCAATCAGCTGATGTGTTAGATAATATCGTAAAAAAAGTACTTAACGAGTTCAAAAAAGCTAAATTCTCTGTAGAAGGTTATACTGATAGCACTGGTAACAGAGCTAAAAAAACATAAAATTGTCAGAAGCAAGAGCTAATTCAGTAAAAAGATTATCTAGTGGGTAAAGGTATTGCTGCTGATCGCCTTTCAGCTAAAGGTTTCGGTCCTGAAAAACCAGTTGCCGATAACAAAAACTAAGGCAGGTAGAGAACAAAACCGCCGTGTTGAAATCAACTTGGTAAAAATAATTTGTATCAATCTTTTTACTCCAATAAAATAAAAAGACGCTGCTAAATGGCAGCGTCTTTTTATTAATTAGTAATCATTCATTAAATTGTAAGCTGTTAATTGTCTATCGAATTACAACTCCAGACCCTACCAACCTCACCCGGTATTTATCAATTCTACGATGATACCGATACACTTATCTATGTAGGTAAAGCTGTTAATCTAAAAAAAGAGTATCGTCATATTTTCAGAAGGCACACGACAATGCCAAGACTCGAGTATTGGTGAAGAAAAATAGTGCGTATAGAACACATAGTAGTAGCTACTGAAAGTGATGCCTTACTATTAGAGAATAACCTTATTAAGAAATACCAACCTCGCTATAATGTGTTGCTTAAGGACGATAAGAGCTACCCGTGGATATGTGTGAAAAAAGAACGATTTCCGAGAGTGTTTTCCACTCGCCGAATTGTTAAAGATGGTTCTCTCTATTTTTGGTCCTTATACGAGTATGAAAACCGTTCACACTCTTTTAGATTTGATAAAAGAGCTCTTTCCGTTGCGCAACTGTACTTACGACTTATCTCCTCAAAAACATTGTTAATCATAAGTTTAAGGTATGCTTAGAATATCATTTAAAAAAACTGCAAAGGGCCTTGCGAAGGGCTACAGACAGAAGAGGACTATAATAACAATATTCAGCAGATAGTAGAGATACTTAAAGGGAATTTTAAAGAAGCTCTTACCCGATTTAAAGAAGAGATGAATCTGCTGGCTACAGAGATGCGTTTTGAAGAAGCACACCTTATCAAGCAAAAAGATTACTTCTCTCGAAAAACTATCAGGCAAAATCGACTATAGTGAGCAGTAAGATTAGCAATGTAGATGTGTTTTCTATTGTTTCAGATGAAGAATATGGCTATGTGAACTTTTTGCAGGTAGCATATGGGGCTATCGTGAGGGCTCATACCCTCGAAATTAAGAAAAAAAGTTAGAGGAGACTGATAGAGAGTTGTTAGAATATGCTATTATAGACATCAGAGAGCGCTTTTTATTCTATCTCTAAAGAGATTATTACCCCTTTTTGAAGTAACTCTTTCAGAAGGGCTGCAGCTTACTATCCCCAAAGCAGGCGAGAAAAAAACAGCTGTTAGAGCTATCGGTGCGCAATGCTAAACACTTCAGACAAGAACGCTTCAAACAAGAGAAAAATAGTAGACCCTGAGCGCCATACCAATCGTATTCTTACCCAAATGCAGCGCGACCTGCACCTATCAGTACCACCGGTGCATATAGAGTGTTTTGATAACTCTAATATACAAGGCACTAATCCGGTTTCGGCTTGTGTGGTATTCAAAAAAATGCTAAGCCGAGTAAGAAAGATTACCGTCATTTTCAATGTAAAAAACAGTAGAAGGACCTAATGACTTTGCTTCTATGGAAGAGGCTGTCTATCGCCGTTATAGGCGTTTGCTTGATGAAGGGCAGTCTCTGCCGCAGCTCATCATCATTGATGGGGGCAAAGGGCAACTATCATCAGCTCTCAAAGCCCTTGAGCAGTTAGAATTAAGGGGTAAAATAGCGATTATCGGTATCGCTAAACGATTAGAAGAAATCTACTTTCCAGAAGATAGTGTGCCGCTGTACTTAGACAAACGGTCAGAAACACTGCGCGTAATTCAGCAGCTACGCGATGAGGCGCACCGCTTTGGTATTACTTTTCACCGCCAAAAGCGCAGCAAATCGGCTATAGTGTCAGAATTAGATAGTATAGAGGGAATAGGTGAAAAAGACGCAAGAACTACTGCTACAGCACTTTAAGTCAGTGAAGCGCATACAAGAAGCCTCATTAGAAGATCTTACCAAAGTAATAGGTCACAGAGCCAGAAAAAGTATACGAACACTTCTCTAATGGCTGATTATCAACTTTAATGTATCGTTCAAAAAGTAAAGGGGTATAGGTGCTTTTCGTCAGCAACTACGTGTTCCTTACTTACTAAAGTAAAGCGGGTAAGAGGAATAGGAGGAAAGAAGACATCAGCTTCAGCAAAAAGTATGATGTACGCGGGTCAGCTCAATAGCATCAGCCAAAGGAAGGGCTTGTGCGTAGATTTCGCCCCAATGATATAAGGGCAAGAGTCTATCAGTAAAAGCCTCGCGGATAGCCTCCTGTAGAGAGCCTACTACTATTACCCCCTCAGGGGTGTAATCTCTTTGGCGGGTGATAACTATGTGGGTGCGTTGGGGCAGCAACTTCGGGAAAAGTCTCGAAAGTCTTGCGCCCCATAATAATACAATGCCCCGTAGTAAGGTTTTTGAAATGTTTGAAGTCTTTGGGCAAATGCCATAGTAGGTTGCTGCCCTTGCCGATAGCATTGTCATCAGCGGCAGCAGCTATTAGGGGTAATCATACGGTGCGGGTGTTAGAAGTGTCGGCAGCGTCTAATTCTTTTTAGCTTGCTCTTTCTGCAATTCAAATTCTCTTTCTACAGCTGCTTCCATTTTTATAAGTTTCTTCTGTTGGGCAGCGATAAGCTGTTCGCGTTGCTTGTCTTGCCATTTTTCCTAGAAAAACGATTGAAGACAAACACATTCATAGCGTGCCACAACCATAAAAAGCCAGATAAGAGAGAGCCACAAGTACCAATTGTACTCCACTCCATAATCTAAGATTTTATTAGCTACAAAAAGAAAAACGCATCCTAATACAAACACGAAAAAAAGTGAATGTATAAGAGGCGTTTTTGTTTTAGGTAAGTTTCTGCATTTTTAAACAATTCGTATTGTTCGGGTGTCAATTGAGTATTAGACATTTGTGTTAATTTTAAAAATTTGCCGCAAAAAAATAAAAAATATATTATCTTTGCAAATACGAAATACTAAATGCAAAAAAACGAGAGACAGATGATTATACAGATACATTCTCAGAATCCGCGGCTATTAGACGTGCTAAACAAAAATCCAGAAACTGACTTTGGTATCTATGCCAAAGCCTTGCGCAATGGTCAGTTAGTGGGCAATGCGGTAAGTGCTCATCAGTATGATGTGGTTTTTCAGGATACCCGTTATAGCTATCTGCCCGAGGAAAGCAATCAAATTGACTTTCAGAGCTACTGTTCTCCCTTAGTGATATTGCACTGCTGCAATGAGTTTTTCAAAGACCAATTGCAAGAGAAAGAAGCCTATTTTCAGCAATCAATCAAATGGTTAGGGCAGCCCCGCAAAGAGGTAGATACAATGCCCTGCACTATAGAGGTTAAAAAAATCTGTATATCAATTCTTCTTGGTATAAAAAAATGGTGAATTCTTATTGGCTCGTTATTTCAAAAACTGCCATATCACTCCCCTTATTGGCAACAATGTAGCTCTTAAGGTGGAGGGTAAGACTATTTTTGAAGCTATCAACCTGCTCAGTTTTATAGCTGTGATTACCCATATCACTAATGAGTACGGCGAATACACTTATATAGACGACTCATTTGCACAGAAATACGCTCGTATCCTCACTAATATAGACGATGTGCCGTATTTTTGTATTCTACTTGTTTATCAAGCGTGCTGTGAAGAGCGAACGCCAACTAAGCGAGATAAAAGAGGCGTTTTGAAGCCTATTTCAGCACTAAAGGGCTTAATATCGACTTCCAGTTTACCGATACCCACGGCAGCCGTATGGCGTTTGTTATTAATGAATTTGGTTTTGAAACCCCTGTATTAGATATTGGTTGTGGCGAACTCAAATATTACCGCCGCTTTATGCGCAAGAATTACAACTATAAGCTGCCGTATTTTTGCTACGGATATAGACCCTGAGGTCGTGGCATACGTTCAAACGCTTAGAGAGAAGATGGAGGCTGATAACCTTGTATTCCTAAAGAGCTTAGACGATTTTGCCTATACTAAACCGGTGAATATACTGCTGACGGAGGTAATAGAACACAATACTCCCGAAGAGGCAAAAGCCTTAGTAACGCGCTGCTTGCAAATACCTTTCCACAAAATGATTATCACCACCCCCGATAGCCGCTTCAATGTGCATTACTTTGAAGACCCCGACAGCGCTTTGCGACATTCAGACCACCATTTTTGAGTGGGACGATGTCCAATTCAGGGCTTTCATCAGCGAAGTAACAGCTGCCTTTCCGCAATACCAAGTGCGCTACGAAGGGATAGGCGACCGTATAAACGGCATATGCCCAACCCAAGCCGCTGTAATAGAAAAATGTCAAATTATAAAACCCTTATAGTTATGCTTAAATCTCTTTTTAACCGTTGCCGTAGTGTGCTCTTCTTTCGCTTTCTCTCAAGTCTCAGGCAATGTAAATTATAAAGACAGAAGCCGCACTAGCTGGAATAACGATGATACTACTATTGATTTTTCCTCTTAATTACGAAATGGTAGTAACTGCCAAAAGGCTTGGCGAATGTAAAAAGCCGATGCCTTTGTGGCTATCTTTAGTGTAGTGCAAGTAGGCAAAACGGCTGAAGAAGCTACGCAACTGATGAACCAGCGCCTTTCGTCTGCCCTATCGGCTCTTAAAAGCTAAAAAAACTTTGAAACTTTTGTAGATATGATTTCGTTCGTGCCTATGTACGAATACGAAACTGATAAAAAAAGTATTTAGCAAGCGTACTTATAACGAACTGCCCGTAGGCTTCGAACTCAAACAAAAATCTTCATATCAAAAATAAAAGAAGCCTCTCAGCTGAATGAACTCATCATCTTGCTCTCTAACAGCGAGATTTACGATTTGGTGCGAATGGATTACTACGCCAGCAATCTCGAGGCGGTAAAAAAAGAACTGATGACCAAAGTAAAAGCTGCTTTTGTCGAAAAACAAAAAGCTTTATGAAACCACCCTTGGTGAGAGCTTTGCCACTGCTGAAAAGAAAATAACCGATGGCTTTGCACAGACATCACCCTCTCAGCAATACAAGAGCTACGAAGCCTATAACAGCGCTTCATTGCAAGGCAAACGCGCAGGCAATATACTGCAAGCTAACAAATCGACAACGCAGTACTACCAGCCTATCGCTGATAAAGATTTTGATGTAGTGCTTAACCCTATCATCGTTGAGCCTGTTATACAACTTATTTACGAGATGAAAAATGAGTGTCAATCGCCCTGAAAAAAACAAGAGCAAAGAGGTGATGTTCTTAACGCCTGCCGGTGAACTTAAAAAAATTAAATCTTCCTTAAAGTATTAATAAAAAAATAATATTGGATAATAATGAAAAAAACAGCTTAAAAACTCCTTTGTTTGTTCCTCCTATTGCTTTGCGTAGGGTGTGCTTCTCCTAAGAAAATTATAGCCCCTGAGGATTATTGCGTTCCTCCCGCATATACAATAACTTCGGATAAAGAAGCGCCTATCGAAATAGATGCTGAAGAATTTGCATTGAATAAGACGCTTTTTAAAGGAAAGTTGTCTGATAGAAACATTCTTATCGCATACGCTTCTCATATCGATAAACCTTTGTTGGCACTAATAGCCTTAGATGATGACCCCTCTAATGAAGCCCAACAAAAAGCGCAACACGCTGCAATTAGAAATCCATAGCAAGATTACGGCTATTTTCTCGCAGATGAATGCCGTAACCGCAGAATTAGATTGCGAAGAAGAACGGATTGACCAAATAGCGACTACCATTAGCAACCTCAATGATAAAAAAATATCAGCAGACTTACGGTTGCTTCCATTCTTATAGGAGCTGCCGTTTCGGTAGCAGGAGCTTATATAGCAGACGATGGTTGGGATAAAGGTATTGCCGCAGGAGGAGGAGTTTTTGGGGGCGGGACTGAGTTTCCTCACCCTTAATCCGAAAGGGAAAAAAAGGTAATGCTAAAACACCCACGCAACTTGTTGCGCTGCTTTATGACCGAAAAGAATAATGGCGAGTTTCCTCCTTTTGTGTGGTATATGATTAACGAACGTCGCTTTACCAATTCAGGAGAAGGTTCTATTTTTGCAGCATATGCAGCAAAGGTGGGTAAAGAATCTTTTTGATAATAACAAAGAAAAGGCACTAAAAGCAGTGCTTTTTCAGCGATGGGGGTATCTATTATGCAGGCGATTTGCATACCCGTGCTGAGATGTTCGACCAAATGCAGTCGGTAATACATTCACTCCATCAAAATATAGACTTTTTTTATACAAGAAGTCAATATGCTGATGCTAAAAAAATAACAGCTAATGAGAAAAACTCTTTTTACTTCTATTGATAGGGGCTACACTTCCTGCTGTAGCCCAAACTTCTAAAGAACTTCTATACGTAATAGATGCCAGTTACCTCAAACAAGGGTCTACCTATGGGCAATTAGGCTTGCATTTCAATTGTTACGATAGCAATAATATAGCACTATCAGCGGGTATTGCTGGTAACTTCCGCTCAGAGAACAAACAACTTATCGCTATCCCTGAAGCACAACTCTCGGCGTGGATAAGAGCCGATAATGAGCGTGGAGGCTTTATTGATATTCCAGTCTTGCTCTTGCGCCCACAGCTCAATTTTTTTCACCTTATTACTTCGCTCCTGAAGCGGGTATACAAATCTTCATACTCTATGTAAAGGCAGGCTACGCTTTTTCCTTGGGGAAAAAATAAATGATAACTACCCTTTTGAAACAGGGAAAGTTTCGCTTTTCAGTAGGAATAAGTATACCATTAAAAATATAAAAATAATATGAAAGAACAAGTAAGAAATCTTTACAATAAAGCACAAGAAAACTATCCTACACTTAAAAGCACAAGTTGAAGCGCAGGTAGTGCGTTGGTTTTGGGCAGGCGGAGGCGTAGGGACTCTTTTTCTTTAGAACCTTTTTTTATTTTTGAACAAAACCGCTTTCCAAAGTCTAAAATCCTTAAAAGATGCTCCCGAAAAATGCAGAGGATAAATATCAATATGGCGTGAATGCCAACGATGAAATTATCGTGGAACGCAGTTATACTGAGTTCAAAGGGCAGTGTTATGAAACTTTCTACTTCCGAGAAGACAGCCAAATTATCAGTTATCATTTTGATTATTCTAAGGAAAAATGTATCAACACAAAGATATTTGTCTATAACAATGGGCTATTGCAGGCTATTTATGCTGCTTTTTAAAAGGCAATAAATGGTCAGAGAAGACTATGTTCTATGAAAATGATAAACTTATAAGCTGTGATTGGATAGGGAAAGATGATTATTCGGCTGAAAAAGGCTTTGAACGAGGCTTTGTCTATACTTATGATATACTGGGAGAACTCAATAGTATTACAGGGAAAGATGGGGGAGTATGGTATCAAAAGAAAGATAAGAAAATAAGTTATAAAAAACTCTCAGAAAAAAAGTAGCAGAGCGCTTTTATACACTATTGGTGCCTACAGTTAAGGAATATTCTGTAAAAGAGCCTTTGTATTGCCTAAATATAGCATTTGATTATCAATGTGTAATGCCTCCCACCATTGGTTTTGGTACTGAAAGTCAAAGGCAAAAATGGAAAGAAACACTCGGGAAAAAGAGCTAATGACCTACTCTGGAACACTGCCGACTATGCCCATACCGTAGAGATTGAAACAGACAATCAAGACACTGCCCTCTTCGACCTTTTCAATCAAGAAACCGAAATGCAAGAAAAGGAAAGTGCCGCTACTAAGCTATTAGTAGCTTGTGCCAAACGTCTCAAAGAAGAATGGGCATCACTAGGCATTCCCTCTACCGATGACTTTGTAGTGGCAGTAAGCGATATAGAAGAATCTTTCTTAAAGAAAAATATAACCTTACTTTTTATCTTTTTTTAAGTAAAATGCTTTCTCTTGATAGACTAAAAATATATTGAAGGTATACAAAAAGTATACGAGGGTTTTCAGTTGTCACCACGATTGCTATTGCGATAGTCGTGTTAGTTATTATTGTTGTAAGTCATACAGTTATAAAAAGAAAAGGAGCTGTCGGACATTCTCTATTCTCCTTTTTAATGATAACAGTTGTCGCATTATTGTTATATTGCTTTATCCTTTATCGAATAAAGCAAAAGAACCCAAAAGGCTACAAGAACTTATAGAACAGATGAGTGAAGAGGAATTTCAGTTTTTATTACAAGCGCAATCCTCCTTATCATTCTACTACAAATACGCTCCCACTTTTGTGATTTGTCGTGACAGGCTCTATTTATTTACCCTCTTTGAAATCAAAGAAATTGACCCTAAAAAGTAGAAAAAGTAGCTTATCACTATGCAAGGGGAGGCAGCTTTTTGGTAGAGATTCAATCACCTGAAACTACTAAATTGGAGGTGTATACTAGCAGCTTTCCTTATTTGAAAAAGCCTTATCAGAAAGTACAATCCTAATGCTGACATAAAAGATTAAAATTGTGAATAAAAAGGTCAAAAAAATGGTTTTAATTATTCTTCTCTCTACTAGCCGGAATCGCTCTGGCAGCCCTTTATATCTTTCTTGTTTCGAAGTTTACATCCAGTTATGATAGAAAATATCTCTGATATTTTTTTCCTATTCCTTTTATACTAGGAGCGTGTATATTCTATTGTTTTGCCTATGATCAAAAAAATAAGTGGAGCTTTTTGCTGTAATCTGTACCTTTATTTTCTTTAAATTTATGATGGGTACTTTGGGAATTACTCTCTCTAAAATATACGAAAGAGCAACCCTGCCCAAGGTCTATAAAGATTATCATTATGCATCAGACTACAAGATATTTAACCTAGAAGGAAAAACACCTTGTGAGACTGCCTGATGATATTCATCATTTTTGTAAAAGGGCTCTACCTTAACCCTCAAAACGAGCTGGTCATCTATGATAAATCAATACCAATGGACCGCGACCAGCTCTCTGTTATTAACTATATCGAGAAATACAATCCCCTAGGGGAGCGTATGCCAGAGAGTGACACACTAGAAGTGCAACAAGAGATGCCTAGTATTTTTGACGGAAATTCAGAGTGTTTCCTTAAAAAGAAATTCTTGAACGCAAGAATATTAAACCTATGTATGTAGAAAGCTATAAAACTAAAGGAGATAAATATGAAACTATTTTTGTATTTTGAGGTAAAAACTCAGCCTTATACCTTCAGATTTAAAACCAAATTTCCTTACACCAAAAATCAAAAAGAACTTTCAAAAACGCCTACAACCTATTACGAGAACGACTCTGAAATAATAGAATCTTTTGGCACGATTACCTTATGTACTAATAAACATCTCGGTTATCAACTATTACAAATAAAGGATGATATCTATATGGTAAAATAATAATTTAACAGATAGAACCACATATAATTGGGTAGCACAAAAAGATATTTGTATGCCCAATTTTTTTATATCTTTGCACCATATAAGCAAATTATTAACTGATTTTTATGTCCTTACAACAACACTTTTGCTAAATACATTTCGGAGGAAACCGAACAATTGACATATCAGCTAATTAACAAATTAACATTATGACCTCAGACGAATTTGCAAAAGAATTTTTATATTGAAAAGCTAAATTTTTTTAAAGTCGTGCTTTCAGGTACAACCAGACTATCCTTCAGCTGTAAATACCAAAAATAAAAAATGGCACTGAGCAGTACTCAAAAAGAACAATTAGAAGAAGTGATTGACCTGTTGTTAAACGATGTGTTTTACAGCGTGCTATTAGAAAGCTTAGACGGTGAATGCCCCATAGGCAACATACAGCAAGTTTATAGTATATACGATGAAGAAGGGTGTCTTATTTCTGATTGGGGGAATTGGAAGTGAGTGCTTACGATTACTTTCACGGAGACAAATACGAAAAAGAAACTGATTAATATAAAACAATATGTTCTGAGGGTACGAGCGAGACGCTCGTACCTACAAAGACAAATTGGCAAATCAGCAAATTAACTAATTAACTTCCCATTTTTCTTCTTCTAAATTCAACTGCCGGTGAAAATTGCGTATTTGCTCTTCATCAATACGTGGGTTCTTATTCAGTTGTCGTAGTATTTCCGCTGATGATGCAAAAATAGCAACGTATTTCTTTCGCACTTCAGGAGTAGTATTGCACTTAGGCATATCGAGTTGGTATTGCCATATATCTTTCTGATTCTGTAATAGAAAACTATCAGTAATTCCTTCTTTGTAATGCTTTTGCATATAATCTAAAGCAGCTTGCGCTAAAGATTTTCGAATAAGACTTTCGGCTTCCGCTTCCGGAATATGGTCTTCATAATCAGGGAAATTTTGCCCAACGGATAAGGGCTGGCAAACTAAGTCCTTGCAAGAGTAGGGTTGCCAATATCACTATAAAAGTAATGTAGAGAATCAGGCTGCGATGCGGAAAAAGGCTCGCCGTTCTCTAAAGTTAGAGGATAGAAAGGGCTACCGCGAGTGAAAGCACCCCGCGCATTCATGCCCAACCCAGTACCAAAAGGCACCCGAAAGCCGGGGTTTCGCCTGTCGGCTACTGTGATAAAGTGTTTTCATTACTTGAGTAATGAGTACAGCCCCATATGACGATAGCAGTCGTACCCCAACTACTACCCCTGTGATGAGCAACCCATAATTTGTAGCTGTAGCGAGACTTATACCTTCGGCTTCAATGCCCTCGAGTATTTCAGGCAAAGCAAGTCCTATCAGCATAAAAGGCAAGCCCGTTGAGTATAAAACCCTAAAATATCCCATACCGCTACCCCTTTGTTGCGTGTAGAGGCAGCAAGAATACTAGTAAGATGCAGCGACATATACATACTGCCTGCTACTACTGCCAACACTCCCGAAGCCCCTAACTCGTTAGCTATAATATACATTATATAAGGTGCTATAACCGAGAGAATAACATCCATATTAGCATCGGTAGGGAGAAATTTGTGTATTTTACGCATCACCCACGCTACTGCCAAGCCTATAAGCGTTCCGCCAATAACTACCCAAAGAAAATTCAGTGCCATATCCGTCCATACCAGCTGACCGGTAGTGACCACCAAAGCAGCAAACCTAAACACAATCAGGGATGAAGCATCGTTTAGCAAACTCTCGCTTTCTATTATTGTGCTGATGCGTTTGGGTACCTTTACAAACTTCATAATCGTTGAAGCACTCACCGCATCGGTAGAGCCTATCACTCCCCCTAAAAGAAATCCTAACGCCAATGAAAACCCAGGGAATACCATATTAGCTACCCAAGCCACGGCAGCAGCTGTGATAAAAACTACTATAAAGGCAAGGCTAAAAGATAATCCGTCGCCACTTCCACATCTCTTTGAGCGATAGTGAAAAAACATCGGTATATAAAAAGCGGAGGCAAGAAGATGATAAGTACCAAATCAGGATTCAGTGTAATGGCAGGCATATTAGGGATAAGACTTATCGCCAATCCCCCTAAAACTAAAAAGAATAGGGTACGCCACTTTAAGCCGGTTAGCCAGCATAATCAGCAGCATAATAGCCACCATCAAAAAGTAATAAGTAAAGGAAATACTGCACCATAGTTTTTATCAATATGAGGGTACAAAAATAGTAAAAAATACTTTTTAATCATAATTAATAAGTATTTTTATATCTTTTAGTGCCTCTTATGAATATGTGCTGGTAGAGGAAAAGGAGAATAGAAGCAAAAACGCTTTGCGATAACGAGGTTGGGTTTGGGGTGAAAAAAACTACACGAACTACACCAAAAACAACGTCTATTATTTTTATAGTTTTTCAGCTATACATATTTTCAACAACTCAATATGGTCTATTACGTAACATCTCTATAATTTCCTGTTCAGTTACTTTATATATGTCCATAGGAATAGATATAGATATCTTATAAGAAGCTATTTGTTTAAAAAAATATCACTATCAAATAAATCTAAGCTGAGATAACTATTTGAATAGTGTATGTTTGTATAAAACCAAACCTCTTCCATCCCTCAAAGTATAGAAAATATCAAAATACTCTTTTATGAAAATCAGATAACCAAGAAAGATAATCTACTAATTCATTGTCAGCTATATAAACTTTAGGATGCGATAAAGAAATACAACCAAAGCCATATTTTTCACCTCTTTTTAGGGTTCTTATCATTTGGATGGATGATATTCCCTATCTTAATCTTATTACCTAATATTTTTAAGTATTTCATCTATTAATAACTCTGTTCCAAATATTTTTATGTTGAAATAATAAGCAATCATAATTCAAATTTATCTCCTGTGTTTATCCATATATATTTATTAGTCTTTAAGTAAATATCATTTGTATCATTATTTATGTAAAAAAATCTGCATTAGTATTTCCTTTCATTTCTTTCTGAAAAATATCTAAATAATCTGGTTTTTGCATTAGTATCGTGCCATTTTTCATCACCAAAAAAACGATGGATTACCTATCAATATTCAAAAAGATGTTCATCTATAACTGTACTATATCGTAAACAGTACACACGAATTGTGCCACAAAAAATTTTAGTAGAGCCTATCTATATTGTGTAGAGATAACAATAATCTGATATATATTCTATTGTAGTTGGCAGTGTAAATCTATCAAAAATATTCTTTATTTTCTCCTTCTAAATTATTGAATAAATCTTTAATAATTTCTTCTCGGATATTTTTTTATTTTTAACAGAAAAAAACATTACCATCTGCTTTTCTGATAGTGTTTAGAAAAAGGTAGTAAATATTTCGTGTATACTTCATATCTATGATTCTTTATAGAAGGTGAATCTATCTCTCTCTTAGAAAAATTAATAAGAGTATTTACAACATCTGTTTCAATAAGATTTCTAATTTTTCTCACTTGCTTCAAAAAAATATATCGGTCATCGTATTAGCCTTAGATATCTCTAACTAATGTTAGCAGAGACTACTCAAACTGTCATCAGGAAAACAAATAGGTCCAACCCAAAGATTTATTCTAAAAAAACCTCAACGGGATTATTTTTATAGGCATCTATAATAATGTAACAATAATGAATATCATCTAAACGTTTTATAAAGGATACCATATTTTTATGCCAAAACCTTTTAGGTGTTTTAAAACCGAATGAATTTATTAAAAGTGTGAATTTTTAAGTATTAATTGAGAATCTAACATAATATAATAACTATTTATTATTGTTATAAGTAGAACCACTTGAATATTCAATACCATTATCTTTTAATCTTTTTTTAAGATTGGTTCCATATCTGGTACTCCTTTTGGGTCATTAAGAAAGTGCCAATGAGGGTTTTGCTTCTCCAGATTGTTTGTACTTAATATCCTTATCTATTTGCTTATTCATATGATCAATCTCGCTTTGAGTCCTCTCTCTTTTAAAAATTAGCTGATTTAAACTCTATATCTTTACCATCATATTCCTTATCATAAACTCTATCTTTTAACCTTTTTCCTTTTCCTTCTCCAAAAATTTTAGTGGCTTCATCATCATGAAATTTTTCGTGCGTAATACCACCAGCTTGATAACCCCAGCAAATCCACCCACGCATTGGTATCCCCAACATAAGCAAAAAGTTAGGCTCACCTGAAAGAAAAGCAATAGGGTCTTCACTTATATACCTCCCCGTTTCAGGGTGATAATACCTAAACCTATTGTAGCATAACTCAACCTCGCTATCATAGTACTGTCCTTGGTATTTAAAAGGACACCTGAAGTTTTTCTTTAGCAAAGCCCTGTCGGGAGTTGCCGTAGAGGTCTTGTTCGCGTTCCCATATCAGCTCGCCTTCTTATCAATTAAGCTTGGAAAAAAACAACTAATACATTGAATTTCTAATAGGAATGACACAAGATATTTGTATTCAAATCACCTAATTTTTAGAAATCACACTCGCTCTGCCTGATGTTTTGTTAATCCAATAAAAAAAGACTTGCTAATTTTATAGCTTCTTCCTTTTTAAATTTATATTTAGAAAGTGCAAACCATTGGTCTCCATTAATTAAGGATAGTTTTATATGAAAAAGATCTTTTTCTGTACAATCCTTTTTAATTCTTTTGATTTTAGCAGCAGGTAATATAGTAACCAAAACATAATCTGTTGTATCGTAAACAAATTTCATAATAGCACTATTTCCTTTTTGCTGATTAGAAAATTAGGATTATTTTTCTTTTCATCTGCTAACACTTCCCATCTCTCACCTAACTCTTCTGTTGTACAAATTATCCATTTCTTTTCCATTGTAATATTTTTTTATAAAGTATTATTCATAGAAGCTGTTTAAACTTTTTCAAATAAAAAGTTCCCGAAAATTAGTAATTTTGTGTGTTGCAAAAAGAACACCAAAATTCAGGAACTTTGGGCAAAGATACAATAAATAATTGGATTATTATCTTTTTAAGTGTAAAAAGAAGATTTAGCTTTAATAATGGAGAGCAACCAGATGTTTATTTTTCTTGATATAACTTGAATTGGAATGCTCTTATTAGGGTTTGTCTTCAAGTTCCTCAAAAAAAGTTTAAACAAGTTTTGTCACGTCCCACCTGTCCCACCTGTCCCACTTGTCCCACTTGTCTCACCTGTCCCACTCGTCCCACTTATCCCACTTGTCTCACCTGTCCCAGCCCTCCCAATCCTCCCAGCCTTCTCAACCCTCTCACCAGTCCCACCGTCCCACAATTCAAAATTCCCTTCGCACTATTTAGAGCGCATTATAGGCTAAAAAACGCTTATCTCTATGGTAGGTAAAGGTAAATAGTAGGGGTGGTTCTTTTGTATTGTGTTGATTTTTTTAATGTAGAAGCTGTTTAAACTTTTCAAATAAAAGTTCCCGAAAAATTAGTGATTTTGTGTTTGAGAACACCAAAATTCAGGAACTTTGGGCAAAGATACAATAAATAATTGGATTATTCCCTTTTTAAGTGTAGGAAAGTAAAAAGAAAACTATATAGTCTTGCGTTCAAGTTCCTCAAAAAGTTTAAACACGTTTTTTTAATAATGTTTTTTGCCTATAGATTAAATATAAGAAAAATTTTCCCCTATAGTTACCCTTTACTAAGAATATACATTCTCTTCCTCCGAACGATGAGCGAACGATGAGCGAACGATGAGCGAAGGATGAGCGAAGGATGAGCGAACGATAAGCGAAGAAAGTCGGCGAGCTGGCGCAGCCGAGTATGTGACGAACGATAATTACACATCGCTCTCAGCAGACCAGAAATCGTCATCGCTAAAACCTACTAAATAAGCCTTGCGTTTTGGCGCGGGTCAGCGCAGTGTAAAAGCCAACGGTAATAACTCTCATCAATTACATAATCGGGGAAGGTAAGGTTTTTCGATGAAGACAACGTCCCATTGCCCCTGACTTTTATGGCAGGTTAGAGCATAGGCAAACTTCACCTGTAAAGCGTTGTAATAAGGGTTTTTGCTTCAGTTGTTGGTACTGCTGATGGGTAGAGGGTGCCTCGGCGTATTCGCTAGCACCTCTTCGCACAGCGATTGGCTTTGGGCAGGACTGAGGGCAGCCGAGTCAGAAGTGAGGGTGTCGAGCAGGACAACCGTATCAAAAGGCGGTTGGTCAGGGTAGTCGATGAGCTGAGCGGTAATCTCGGCAAAGCGAAAGCCGTAGTTTTCGTAAAAACCGAGTATCTCAACTACCTCTATAGTGTCGCCATTGGCAATAAAGCTGATTTTAGGGTTGTCTTTGCACCAAAAATAATTGTTTTTCACAACCATTAGCAGGGTCGCCAACCTCTATTTCGTCTTCAGCCTCCAAGGATAACACGTCGCACTTGTTGATTCCAATCCACAGCTCGCTTATTAGCGCGCACTATAATAGTGGTTTCATCGGAACCATAATTATCATAAGCCTCTACAAGGGCTTCTTGTATTTCTTCGCCATTATACAGACGTATAAGGTCAGCCGATTTGCCTATTCTGAATTGAAAATAAGGCTGAGAGGTGTTGCCGAAAATGGTTTTGCGCAGGGCAGTAGCATTGCGCAAGATGCCTGAGCGGCGGCGTTGGCGCACTACATCGGTTAGCTGGGTGCTGACCACTTCCTTTTTGGTATTGGTATTCTAAATGGGCAATATTCAGGGCGGGACTACCGTGGGTGTGTACAGGGGCAGCTGGGCAGCATCGCCTATAAGCAGCAGCTTGCGGTCCGTGCCTGAATAAACGAAGCGCATCAGGTCGTCTAAGAGCGAGCGACTGCCGAATACGCCCTCATTATCAGCAATCATAGAAGCCTCATCAACGATAAAGAGCGTGCGCTGCGCCTTATTAGGGGCGGAGGGTAAAGCCAGTTCACCCCTTCGGCGCGGTGGTAGTAGATGTACTTGTGAATGGTAAATGCCGGCTGGCGGGTGAAGAAGGTCATCACTTTGGCAGCTCTACCGGTGGGGAGCGAGCAGCACAGAGTGGTGCGAAATGAATAGCAAAGCAGCGATGAGCGCGTTAGTGATAGAAGTTTTTCCGGTGCCGGCAAAACCTTTCAATAGGAAGAGTTTTTCGGCAGCCTTAGAGTCGAATAGATATGAGCTAAAAAGCTGTGAGGCAGTGTGTTGCGAGGGTGTGGGCGTATGCGAAAACGCTTGCAAAAAGCGCTTGAAAAAGGTGTTTTCGGTCATAGAAAAATAGAGTTTCGAGCAAAGTTATAAAAAAGTTAAAATAATTTTTAGTTTGAAAAAAGATTGTAGTTTTGCGCAATACCAGTCAAAAAGATGTATTATTAATTATAGTATTAAAACGATGATTGTAACTATTGCATTTTGGGCATTAGGGTTTTGAGTATTTTTGCTACCTAATTTATAGGGTCAGTTACAGGACCTATTGAGTTTAACAAAGTAAAAACCGAGGCGTTATACTGAGGGTGATTAAAAAGCTGAAAAGATATTCGTGCGGCACAAGACGCTACCTACGCATCAACGGTAAGTACGCCGACAATTTCGACCAGCTAACTAACTTTATCGAAAAACGCTCAGTTTACTATTACTTCGCAACGCGATACCAGTTGGACAGCTTTTGATAAGACGTTCAATATCGAGGTAATGCGCCAAGGGGTTCGCATCGATACTTTGGGCTATGTGAAAGTGAAAAGACTCTTTGTTTAAAGATTCTGACCGCTACAAAAACTTTGCGCTACGTACCTAAGTTTACTAAAGACGAAGCACCTCTTTTTATTCACTATGAAAAACAGGGTGAAATAAAAGACAAAAACAACGTTGTGTCTTCTGTTTTTGAAGTGTACGTATCTAAAAGAGATGTCCTAAAAAGGGCTTGACAAGGACTTAGTAGACAAAAGTAGTGAAAAACTCAGTAGATGATGTGAAAGGCGAAAATATAAAAAGTCGGCTCTCTCGAAGAAATCACTGTTAATGGTAACTGGCCAACTTCTTATGACGCAAAAATTAGCAAAAACAATAATGAATTAAACAGCTACTTTAAGGAATTGTCCATTCAAATAAACTTGGATGGACTTTCTTTTTGTGTCTTTAATCCGGTGCTGAATTATGTAGAGGCTATTTACAATTTCCCGATGAACTTCAGCTACAAAACACCTCAAGAAATAGAGCGACAGATTCACGAGGTAATAGAGGGCGAGACCGATTTGCGGCAGGACTTCGATAATATAAAGGGTACTGCATAACTCGCCTAACTTTGCCCTGATTCCGCAGCCGCTCTGTGGCAGAAAAAGAGGAGATGATAGAGTATCTGAAGTACAGCATAGACGTAACCGATGTGCCAGCGCGTGCGGTAGAGATAGACAAAATCCTTCGATAGAAACGGTCAATGCCTATCTGCCTAATGCAATGGTCAATAACGCTTTGCTGTCGTATTATGGCCGCTTCGACTATCAGCATTTTGCTACCTCGTTGCTCAAGATGTTTCTAAAAGCACTACGCCTCGCACGACTATGAGATGATGTATATTTATGCCGAAGTGGGGTCGTTTTACTTTTGTAACTTTTAAGGGTAGGCGGTTGCATTACTTCAATCGATTTAGTTACGAAACGATTGAAGATTTCTTATACTACATACTTTTCTCAATAGAACAATTAGATATTAATACTGAACAAGTGGCGCTCTACATTACGGGCGAGTTAGACCCTACGGCGCTGTTTTTACAGCAAAGTGCGTAGGTATGTCAAGTATATTTACCTGCTGAAGTACCACAAAAGAGCATTACATAGCAGGAATGGACGAAGAGCTTATTAGGGCGTAACTTTGTGCTGACCCAATCATTTTAAACATTTATCTCACTTACTAATGAAACTATCAAACGTATTAAGTCTTTCATTTCAGTTGTTTAAGACTACTTTTTTTAACACATCTGTTAGGCTGTTTGCTCCTTTTCGGCGCACTTTTGGGGCTGTATTGGTTTTTAGCTCCTGTTATTTTTGGAATGCCTTTAGAGGAAGTGGCACAACTGTCAAAACAGCCTGAAAAGATAACAGCTCTTGTAAACAATGGCGGTTTTGCTATCAAATTATCGCTCTTTTTGCTGCTGGTAGATGGTATTGTAACGCCCTTTACTACCGGTATGTACAAGAATTATAGGTCAGTGCAGCGCAATGAGGCGGCTACCATAGGGCAACTGTTTAGCTTCTATCGCTCTACCTACACCGGCAGAATACTTAGTTATGTGTTGCTACTTACAGCGCTGAAGAGTACTGCTTTTGTAGGGATAGGCGCCTTAGGGCTTCCGGCATTTGCTTTGGCTACCGTTACCGTAATGTCAATTGTGTTTGTGCTTACTTTGCCTATTATCATTTTTGAAGACCAACCGCTGCTAAGGGCTATGGGCAATAGCTATAAGCGCACGGTACCTGTCATTTTTTTACAGTGATGCTCGCCTTAATCTTAGGAGGGATTGTCAGTCTTTTAGGGGCTTTTGTGTTTTGGCATAGGTATTGTAGTTACCTTCCCGATGCTATACGCAGTGATTTACAGCCTTTATACTAATAGTGTAACCCATTAAAAACATTAAAATATGTCATTCTCAAACGTTTTCGATTTTTGCAGGACAACTCTATAAGAAAAGCCCTGCTTGTGCACACTATAGGCATGTTGCTGCTTACGGTAGTAATTATTTTGCTGATGTTTATAGGTATACCTTTGCTGATGTCTTTTCATTATGAAGAGATGCTTATTAATGCAAAAGATAATCCTTTCTATGTAGCAGAGTTGATGTCTTCGCCTCTTATGCTTGCTAAAATCTCTTATGTCATTAGTAGTAGGGGTGTTAGTAGCGCCTTTTATCAGCTGGTTTTTATCAAAACTTAGATGCGATTGCGAAAGGAGGTCAGTCAGATTTTTGCTAATTTATTTACGCACTATAATTCTCCTTACACAGGGCGTATAATGCTTTCTACCTTGATATTAGGGGTAGTTAATGGAGGGATATCAATACTGATGAACGTAGTAGGTATACCGCTCTTAGACAGTCTTCTTTCTTTTTATAAATATAGTGTTTTTGCTTAAGCCTCCCGATTATCATCTTTGAAAATCAGTCAGTTACTGATGCACTAAAAGGTAGTTATGAGCGTGTCATAGCCTCATTTGGCACGGTTTTGGGAGTGCTATTAGTAGCGTTCTCATCGCTGTATTGGGGGTATTAGCCTGCTGTGTGGGGTTATTCTTTACAGTACCTTTCTTATATGCAGCAACTTATGCTATATACGATGCTTGCAAAAGCAAAACCAAAAGTGTCAGAGTATTAAAACAGGAATTAATAAAATAATATATATGAAGAAAAACTCTTTTATTAGGTATAGTTGGCTGTAGGTAGCCTTACCTTAAATAGCTGTAATGAACTACAGCAGGTGCTTAGCCAAACAGCGCAAAGTGGCAGCCTAAATGTGGCTGGCGGACTTAAGCAGGCGTTAGAATTAGGCGTGAGTGCTGGTGTAGATGCATTGAGCAAAAGATGGTGGCTATTTCAAAGACCAAGCAGTGCGTATCTTATTGCCTGAAGAATTGCAAAAGGTAGATAAAACCTTGCGCTCTATAGGGCTCGGCTCATTAGCTGACCAAGGGCTAAAAGTGCTAAACGAAGCGGCAGAGAATGCGGTAAGTCAAGCAAAAACCTATCTTTCTTTCAGCTATACAAAAATATGACTTTTTCCGATGCTATGAACATCTTAAAAGGTGATAATACGGCAGCTACTACTTATCTGAAGAACTCTACTTCTTCGGCTTTGGTAAGTGCTTTTTCACCAAAAAATACAAGAGTCGCTTAGCAAAGTAGGCGCTGATAAGGTGTGGGAGAACATTATCAGCAAGTACAACCAAATACCTTTAGTGAAACCGATAGAGGCAAACCTCACTCAGTATGTTACTACCCAAGCCATCAATGGGCTTTTCACTAAAATAGGCGATAAAGAGAAGGAAATACGCACCAATGTAGCGGCTCGTACTACTCCTCTGCTACAATCGGTATTTGCTATGCAAGACAGTAAGTAGTTTTTATTAATTTTTTTAATTATGAATTTAGATGAAGGCTACCTAAAGTTGGGTAGCCTTAAGATATTAATCACTTTATTATGTTTCATACTCCTTACGAGGCTGCTCCTTTTTCGCAATTTACAGCCTTTGATTATCTGCCAGCTATTCAGACCGCTATTAATGATAGTTTAGCAGAAATACAAAAAAATCAGCAAAAACTACAAACCTGCCACTTTTGAAAATACTATACTTCCTTTAGCTTATAATGAATTGCGCTTAGAGCGGCTTACCTCTATGTTCTTTAATTTGAATAGTGCCGCTACTACTCCTGAACTACAAGCACAAGCGCAACTTATCTCGCCTCTGCTTAGTGAATACACTAATGATGTGAGGCTTAATGCTGTACTCTTTAAACGGATAAAAGCTATATACAGAAAAACGGGAGAAACTATCTCTAACGGCTGAGCAATGTACCTTGGTAGAGAAAAATGTATCATAACTTTATGCACAATGGGGTACACCTACGCCAACGCAAAATTCGCCTTCGCGAAATAGACAGAGATTTAGCAGCGCTTAAGCTTAAATTCTCAGAGAACTTACTGGCTGAAAACCAGCTTTTTCTCATACATATCACTAACCCTATAGAGGTAACGGGGCTACCCGATTACGCTCTTCAAATGGCAACGGCTGAAGCGGCAAAGCGCAAGTTAGAGGGCTGGGTTTTTACCCTTGACTTTCCGCTTTATACTGCTGTGATGAAGTATGCTGATAACCGCGAATTGCGCAGAAAAACTCTTCATAGCTTATCACAAAAAGAGGAGCTAATGACAATGAGTATAATAATGAGGAAATAGTATGGCAAATCAGCTTGCTACGCCGCGAGCGCGCACGCTTATTGAGGCTATGAGAATTACGCTACCTTTGTGCTTGAAGACCGTATGGCAGAAAGCCCCCAGCAGGTAAACGACTTTTCTACAATCGCTGTTAGAGCAAGCCTTGCCTTTAGCCAAACAAGAACTAAAAACACTGCGCATATTCTCTAAAAATAGATGATTTTTCAGCAATGGGATTTTTCCTTATTATGCCGAAAAGCTCAAACAAGAGGAATATCAGATAGACGACCAGCAGTTAAAAACCCTATTTGGCTCTTGATAAAGCGGTACAAGGGATGTTCGCAGTAGCTAATAAACTATACGGACTGCACTTTGCACTTACTGATGAGGTCGAGAAGTATCACCAAGAGGTACAAACCTATAAAGTAACCGATGCCGAGGGCAATTATGTAGCACTGCTCTACACTGATTTCTTCCCTCGTGCGGGCAAACGCAATGGAGCTTGGATGACTACCTTCAAAGACCAATATATCGACTTGCAAGGCAATGACTCGCGCCCTCATATATCAATAGTTTGCAACTTTACCCGTCCAACAGCTACAGAGCCTTCACTGCTCACATTTAATGAGCTTACGACTCTCTTTCACGAGTTTGGACACGCACTTCACGGAATGCTTTCGCGCGTAACCTACCCCAGCCTAAGTGGTACTAATGTAGCTCGCGATTTTTGTCGAACTACCCAGCCAACTGATGGAAAACTGGTGTTATGAAGAGGAAAACTCTGCGACTATTTGCAACGCACTACCAAACGGGCGAGCCTCTGCCTATGGAGTGGGTACACCGCATAAAGAAAGCGCAAAAAGTTTATGGAGGGACTCCTAACGGTACGTCAGTTGGTTTTTGGTATCCTTGATATGGCTTGGCACAGTGTCAAGTACGCCGATGAAATACGAAGCACCAAGGGCTTTGAGCATTCACTATCATTACCTCAGATGTTTCCGCCTATTGAAGAGATTTGTATATCTACGGGCTTTTCACATATTTTCAGCGGAGGCTATGCTGCAGGTTATTACAGCTACAAATGGGCAGAAGTATTAGAAAAAAAGAAGCTTTTGGTATATTTGAAGCTGCTGGTATTTTTAACCCCGAAGTAGCGACTCGTTTTCGCAAGGAAATATTAGAGAAAGGCAGCAGCGAGAAAGAAATGACCCTATTCAAAAAGGTTTAAACAATAAAGATATAGTAAGGCATAAAAAAACTACCAATAATTGGTAGCTTTTTATGCCTAAATCTTTAGTACTTCGCCCTTAGAATGAAAGAGTTATACCTGCCAAATAGTGAGCTTCTGCAGCGGGTATATAAGATTCTCCATACTTATTACTACCATAAGGTATGTATTTAGCATTTAAGATATTGTTTCCTATTACTGAAAAATAAAAAACAGATTTAAAGGTATGTTTAGGTTTCCATTCGTATTGCAAACTTAGGTTGTTTACAAAATAAGCATCTAATTTAGCTTCTTCACGCTGTGTGTTATCAATATATTGGCTACCTACGTATTTAGAAATAAGACTTGCTTGAAAAATTCTTAATAGGCAAGAAGCTAATAGTATTACCTATTACAGCACTTGGTGAGTATGAAATTTGTGTATCGCCCCAATAGGTAATAACTTTTTCTTCTCTGTTTTGTAGTCTTTAGTAATGTTCTTACTGAAAGCTACATTAGGTTGCCATACCCATTTGCTAGAAAGGTGTACAGTCGCATCAGCCTCAATACCTGAACGGTAGCTACTTCCTACATTTTTCACGGATAGGGTAGCCTGTTTCATTTAGTTTACCAGTAGGTATAAGCTGGTCTTGGTACCCCATATAATAACCATTAATGTTCAAAACTACCTTATCACTCTGATAACGCTATCCTAATTCAAAATCATTTAGTTTTTTTCAGCTACAGGTTTTTAGCTAAAGCATTCTTTTTTTAGTTCTTTAGCATAATCTTTATAGTCAGAACGATTAGGTTCTTTAGTAGCGCGTGCATACGATAGATAAAAAGCTATTGTTTGGATTGAGGTTAAAGGTTACTCCCATTTTAGGGTTGAAATTATAAAGAGCTTCGTCTACTTTTATGTTTTTTTAGCCTTATAATTTACATAGCGTAATTGCATATCAGCAAATAAACTCCATTTTGAGTTTAGAGTATAGGTCAGTTTAGCAAAAGCCTGATGCTTCTTCTTTGGTGTTAAGCCCTCATAACTATAATTGTTTTTTTGTATGAAGTATAAGCTTTTTCAGCCCATAATAAATCTTTTAATATGAGCCCCTTGATAGCGGTTTAAAGCTCCTCCTACTAACAAATCTATATTATCCTTTTTTTATAATTAGCTGAAAAAGGTCGTTCCCCAAAAATCATTATTAAGTCCTTGTTGGTGAATATAGTAAGCTTGTTTTTTTCTTCCCCGTCAGGATTATTACCCAATGAAGGAAGCCCTATCCAAGAATAAGCACCTTTTTCATAGTTTTCCCAATAGCCCTTTCCTTTGGTATAGTGAAAAGCGATTTGCGTACGCCAAAACTCATTCCACTGTTGCGACCAATGTAGTTGAGCAAGGTCTTGCTGATAGTTGTCGCTTTCATTGTCGTAGAAACGCTTGTTGCCCGCAGTATCAGTGTATTCTCCTGCAGGATTATAACGCCTATCCTTAGCCAAAAGTCTCTTTGTCAAGACCTAAGTAAGCGAGGTAAGTATGCTGTTTACCTCCGAAAACGATAGCTTTGATAAGCGTACCCCCGTAAGCGTATGCTCCTTGTAAGAAATACGATTTAAGGTCTGACGAAGCGCGGTCTCTATACCCATCGCTTTTGATAACCGAAAAAAACGACCACTAAGCTCAAAAACGGTCGTTAATCTTACCGGTTGAAAGTTTAAGCGAGTGTTTATGAGTGTTATAACTGCCGTAGAAATTAGCTATTTCGCCACTTGCTGTAGGCTGAATAGCCTCCGTTAGCATATTCAAACTCGCTCCAAAGGCGCCAGCTCCGTTAGACGACGTACCTACCCCGCGCTGTAGCTGTATGTTTTCTGCTGACGAAGCCAAATCCGAAAGATTGTAAAAGAACACCCCGCCCGACTCCGAGTCGTTTAGCGGTACTCCGTTGATAGTTACGTTAGTGCGGTACATATCCGAGCCTCGCACATACAGATACGTGTTGCCGATACCTGAGCCGTCTTCCGAATAGCTCACTACGTTAGGCAATTGGTTGAGAAGCAAAGGCAGTTGTTGCCCGAAGTTTTTAGTTTTAATCTCTTTTTGAGAGATTAGAAAAAGTGATAGGAAGTTTTTTTCGTTAGCCCCTAACAGCAGAAACGAGTACTTCGTCCAACTGAATAGGCTTGTTGATAGAGTCCATTACGGGCTCAGCAGATTGTTGCGCCATAGCCACTGACGACAAACATAGCGCGGTGTACATAAGTACATTTTTTTCATTGTAGAATAAAATGGTTTTTCACAAATAAAAGAGGCAATTATTTGGTGTGGTTATTAAACAAAAAAACGACTTGTTCCTGCTACCCAAAAAGCAAAAACAAGCCTACGCTTAGTTTCATTCCTTGAGCGGCATTACCCGCACAAGTTCTATGGGTATAATCTCAGCCTGTTACAGCACCCTTATGAGACGGCGGCAAAAGTACAAAAAAATATGTTAAAGTCCAAAAACTTATTAATTATTTCCGCACCCCCATTCCTCTCAGCCCTCTCAATCCTCCCAGCCTTCCCAGAAAAATTTTTCTGTAGCCACCTACCCTATACAAAACCATATAAGAACAATACAGGAACACCGAACAATCACCGAACAATAACCGAAGTATAAACGACTAATGATCCTTCTCCAATCAGAAAAATATGCTACCCTCGCTCAGCTCTTACTCAAAATAATCTCGTGTGTTTTGCCTACATAATTCATAATTCAAAATAATTTTGTATATTTGCCGCCAATTAAACCTATTAGTCAATCTGCAAACTAACAAATTGGCTAATCGACAAATCGACAAATTAAAATGGCTCGTATACTTACAGGTATTCAAAGTACAGGCACTCCCCATTTGGGCAATATACTCGGGGCTATACGTCCGGCAGTGCAAATGGCTGCCGACCCGCTAACGAATCTTTTTCTCTTTATAGCCGATATGCACTCGCTCACTCAAATAAAGAATGGCGAAGAACTGCGTGCTAATACCTATAGCGTAGCAGCTACGTGGTTAGCTTTCGGTCTCGATACCAATAAGGGTGACTTTCTACCGCCAGAGCGATGTGCCCTCAAACGGCAGAACTTTCGTGGTATTTAAGTTGCTTTTTCCCTTATCAGCGCCTCACGCTTGCCCATTCATTCAAAGACAAAAATGGACTATCTGCAAGACGTGAATGCCGGTCTTTTTACCTACCCTATGCTAATGGCAGCCGACATATTGCTCTACGATGCTGAGGTCGTACCTGTGGGCAAAGACCAATTACAGCACCTCGAAATCACCCGCGATGTAGCTTCTCGCTTCAACCACCAGATGGGCGAAACTTTTGTGCTACCACAGGCTAAGATTGAAGAGCGCATAATGATTATCCCTGGTACTGACGGCGAGAAGATGAGCAAATCGCGCCATAACTTTATAAATATCTTTTTACCCGAAAAACAACTCAGAAAGCAGGTGATGTCTATACAAACCGATAGTACCCCTTTAGAAGACCCTAAAGACCCCACCACCCTGCAATGTGATGAAACTATACCGCCTATTAGCTACCGAAGAACAAGTGCAGCAGATGGAAGCCCTCTATCGTGCAGGAGGCTACGGCTATGGTCAGGCCAAACAGGCTCTTTACGAACTGATATTAGAACAATTTGCTACCCCTCGCGAGCGTTATGCTTACTTTATGGCACATTTAGACGAATTGGACGCTATCCTAAAGGAAGGTGCTGCCAAAGCGCATAAAGTAGCCGACGAAACCCTCCGTAGGGTACGCGCTAAAAATAGGATACTAAAAATGGAAAAACTAAAAAGCAGGAGTGCTCGGCGCAGGGCATCTCGGAAAAATACATTTGCGATTGCTAAACCAATCCGATAAATACGAGTTGGCAGGCTTTTACGACCCCTGATGAGGCTAACGCTCAAAAGGTAAGCCAAGAGTTTGGCTATCATCGTTTTGATAGTGTCGAAGCCCTCATCGCTGCTTGCGATATGGTCGATGTGGTAACCCCACGCTCAACCACTTTGCTTGTGCCGAAAAAAATTATCAAAGCCGGTAAGCACCTTTTTTTATCGAAAAAGCCTATCGCTACTACGGTCGAAGAGGCTGAACAAATTATCGCCTTAGCCGAAGCCCACCAAGTAAAAGGACAAGTGGGACACGTAGAGCGCTTCAACCCTGCCTTTACTGCCGTACGCCACCAGATACAAGAGCCTATGTTTATAGAGGCGCACCGCTTAGCTGAGTTCAACCCTCGCGGTACTGATGTGCCTGTAGTGCTCGACCTGATGATACACGATATAGATGTGATACTGAGCGTGGTAAAATCAAAGGTGAAACACATATCAGCCAGCAGTGCAATGGTGATAAGCCACTCGCCCGATATTACCAATGCGCGTATAGAGTTTGAAAACGGTTGCGTAGCCAATCTTACAGCCAGCCGTATCTCGATGAAGAATATGCGCAAAAGCCGATTCTTTCAGCGAAATGCTTATATATCAGTAGATTTCTTAGAGAAGAAAGTGGAAGTGGTCAAGATGAAAGAAGCCCCTGAAGTAGCAGGCGACTTCGATATGATATTGCAAAAATGCGGAGGGAGAAAAGAAAGCAAATCTACTTTGAATATCCTGAAATTCACAATAACAACGCTATTTTAGACGAACTTGAATCTTTTGCTGATGCTATCCGTAATAACACCACACCTACGGTTACCCTACAGCAAGGTACTGAGGCGCTCAGAATAGCTAAACAAATTCTGAATCAATGAAATACCTCATCACCGTAGCAGTCCTTTTTAGGGCTTTTAGCACCAACTCAAGCGCAGACTACCGATTTTAAAATCAGGTACGAAACCTTCATCAAGGGGATATCAAGATAATAGGCAACAACGTGATAAACCGCAAAGAAAAAAAGGCGCAAGCCCTAATGACCCTTATAACGACCGTTCGCCTAAAGCCAAACTCAACGACGAGTTTGATATGCAGTATATCGATGTTGATAACGACCCCAATACTTTTGCGTCAAGTACGGCTCATTTCAGCTATGACGGTACGGGGGGCAAGGTGGCGTACGCCGGACTTTATTGGGCAGCTACCTACCCGTATAATAGCGGGGTGTTGCGCGGTACTAAGAATATACCGGTAGACAAAAACCGCGAAGAGGCAAGTAGCGTGTTATTTAAAACCCCTGATATCAATGCCTATGTGCCCTATATCAGGCGAACTTATCTACGACGGTATCGATGATGAAAAAGCTAAAAATGCGGCTCCTTATGTCTATTACGCTAACGTTACCTCGTTACTCGCCCCTGCTACCAAAGTAGTAGGTGACTATACTGTGGCAAACGTGCGTGCGGCTCTTGGGCAGATAGAAGGAGGGTCAGCTGCGGGTTGGGCATTGGTGATAGTGTACGAAAATCCTGATAGCAATGTAAAGAAAATCATTACTTACGATGGTTTTTCTGCTATTACTAACGAAGAGTCTAAGACCTTCAGCTTCAAAGGATTTAAAACACCTGAAGAAGATGACTTTAAAACCCGTATTATGGGGGTAACCCTTGAGGGCGACCTCAATATGATGGGCGACAATGTGTCGATTACTGTACCCGAAAGCGGCAAAACTACCTCGTTAGAGAGCAAAGTGCGTCCGCCTCAGAACTTCTTCAACAGTAGTATCAATGTCAATGACGATTTGGTAACGCAGCGTAAGCCTGCCAGCCTCAATACGCTTGGCTTCGACCTTTTCCGTATGGATATTAAGAATGACAATCGTTATCTTATTCCTAATAACGCCACCTCGCTTGACCTCAACTATACTCGCAGCCGCGATAGGTACTTCTTGTTCCTTACTGCCTTAGAGATTGAAAATAACCCTAAAGAAATCACCCAGCTATATCGCAGTACAAGGGTTACCAAGCTAACGGCTAAAGATACCGAAAAAGGATATTACGTAATAGTAGGGGTGTTCCTCAATATCAACAACGTAAATAAGCGAGTAGAAGAGATGAAAAGCTTTGGTTATGATGCTAAGGTGTATTATAACCGCGACCAAGTGCTTAACTTTATCTATGTAGATCGTTTTGATAAGTATGAAGATGCGATGAAGAAAGTAGAAGAAATTCGCGAGAATACCGAGATACCCGACCCGTGGATATTAGACGTAGCAAATTACGAATAGAAGCAGATTAAATGTTAGACGAATATAAGTTAACAGCCTTGCATAGGGGGGAGGCGCTCCCCCTTATGGAGGCTTTTTACTCCTTACAAGGTGAGGGGTATTATAAGGGTTCAGCCGCTTACTTTATTAGGTTAGGCGGCTGCGATGTTGGTTGCCATTGGTGCGATGTAAAAGAGAGCTGGGCAGCCGAGGCGCACCCTATAGTGCCGGTCGAGGATATAGCAGCCGAGGCGCTAAAACATTCTCGCCTTATCATCATCACAGGGGGCGAACCTTTGATGTGGAACCTCGATAAACTCACTGCTCTGCTCAGAGAAGGAGGGGCACGTACGCATATAGAGACTTCGGGTGCCCACCCTCTCTCAGGCACTTGGGATTGGATATGCCTATCACCTAAAAAAATAAAGCGACCAGTAGGCGGGGTACTACAGCAGGCAAACGAACTAAAAATGGTCATCTATAACAACAATGATTTTCTTTTTGCTGAAGAGATAGCGGCCCAAGTATCACCTGATTGTTTGCTATACCTACAGCCAGAGTGGAGCAAATCAGCAATAGTAATCCCCAAAATAGTAGATTATGTAATGGCGCACCCACAGTGGCGTGCCTCGCTGCAAATGCATAAATACCTCGATATTGATAATTTCTCAATTTGCTAATTAACTAATTGCAAATCGACAAATTAGTATTATCTTTGCACTTGAAAAAAATTAGTAAAAATTTCAAAAGGTGTATGAGTAGAGAGGACGCTATAAAAGAGAATATAACGTTGAAAGATAAGATTGCATCATTACCTGATGATAGCATATTATTTCGTTCTGACTATCCTGAGTATCACTCTGAGTTTGTCGGAAGTACATTAGCAGAATTGACAGATGATGGGATATTATCTAAAAATAGCTCAAGGTATTTATGTAAAGCCAACAAAGAGCCGTTTTGGTTTGGTATTTCCCTCTGTTGAGAAAAGTTGTGCAGGCTATAGCAGCTCGAGATAATGCTCAGATATTGCCTTCAGGAATGACAGCTCTAAATGTTTTAGGACTTTCTACTCAAATACCAATGAATTATTCGTATTTAACTTCAGGAAGTGAGAGAACTATAAAACTAAAAATCATCAGGTAGTATTAAAACGTGGAGTGCCTAAGAATTTCTCTTATAAAAACACGCTTGATAGCATTATTAGCTCAGGCTCTTAGAACATTGAAGCAGGAAAAATATTGGGAATTCAGAATTACGGATAATTCGCGAACTCATCTCAAAAGAAACAGATAAAGAAAAATCTTGCTAAAGATATAGATATATGCCTATTTGGATGAAAAAAATCATTAAACCAATGCTTAACAACTAAACAAGAAACGTATTATGCGAAAATTATGGTTCAATAATGATAAAGTGAGATCGTTTTAGCTATGTTACAGCAGACTGAGGCTAAAGCATTCAGGTATTAATCAAATGGCGATAGAGAAAGATTGGTGGGTAACGATCACTCTTAAGGCTTTGTTTCAAACATCGTGTGCTGACAGCTTGCTATTCAAAGGAGGGACTTTCTTTCTAAAAGGCTTTAATATTATTGAACGCTTTTCCGAAGATATTGATTTATCTATAAGCTGCTCTTTTTTTCGGAATAGATAAAACAACTAAAAACCAACGAGAAAAAAATTGCGCAAAGAGGCGTGCATATATCCATAATACACTTTCGTCTGAATTTAATGCTAAACTAAAAAGAAATGGGGGTTACGGGGTATAGTATAGAAAACGTAACTCAGGTACAAGAGAAGAATGGGGTATGGCAGCCTATAGCCTCTGACAAAGACCCTACGGTTATTATCTTGCATTACCCATCAATCATAGACGAAACAATAGCGTATATACCTTCACGTATAAAAATTGAGGTTTCAGCACTTTCTATGGATGAACCAACAACATTATGCAATATTCATTCATTGATAGAAGAGAGTTTTGAAGGGAAGATACAGATGCTAATAGCAAGGTGAAAGTTGTAACACCTACACGTACTTTTTTAGAAAAGTTGTTTTTACTTGCTGAAGAGTTCCAAAAGGAAAAAAACCAAGAGTGTACGAATGTCACAGCATTTGTACGATTTAGAGAAACTTATGAATACTCAATATGGGCGTGAGGCTTTAGCAGATGTTACTTTATACAACACTATAGTAGCACACCACAAAACCTATTACGCACTCAAATATATTGATTATAACCTTCATAACCCTAAAACTATCAACTTTTTAATTCCTAAAAAGGAAATAGAATCTTGGAAAGCTGATTATGCTGATATGCGGCGTTTCTTTATCTATGGTAACTCTCTCGAATTTGATGTCTTAATGCAAAAAATAGCAGAGTTGCAAGAACGAGTAAGGAATATGTGTATCAGATAAATACTAAAAAATAACAGACAATTAGCAATGGAAGAAAATGAGCTTCAAACTAGTGCTGCGCATCCTAATGACAGCATCATCAAGATAACCGGTATGTACCAAGACTGGTTCTTAGATTACGCCTCTTACGTAATCTTAGAGCGAGCGGTGCCTGCTATAGAAGATGGTTTCAAACCCGTACAGCGCCGTATTATGCACTCCCTCAAAGAGTTGGACGACGGTCGCTACAATAAGGTGGCCAACGTAGTGGGTAACACTATGCAGTACCACCCCCACGGTGATGCGAGTATAGGCGATGCGATAGTGCAAATCGGTCAGAAAGAACTGCTTATCGATACCCAAGGTAACTGGGGCAACACTCTAACAGGAGCTGATGCCGCAGCGCCCCGTTATATAGAAGCGCGACTTTCTAAATTTGCTCTCGATGTAGTGTTTAGCCCTAAAGTAACCGAATGGCAATCAAGCTATGACGGACGTAAGAGAGAACCTATCAGCCTGCCAGTCAAGTTCCCCTACTACTTGCTCAAGGTACTGAGGGGATAGCCGTAGGGCTTTCTACCAGATATTACCTCATAATTTTATTGAGCTTATCGATGCTTCTATCGCTTATTTGCAGGGCAAACCTTTTGAGCTCTACCCCGACTTTCCCACAGCAGGTATATGGACGTAAGCGGCTATAACGATGGGGCAAGAGGCGGACGTGTAAAGTGCGTGCCAAGATTTCCCAGTTAGACAAAAGTACCCTCGTTATCACCGAAATACCTTTTACCACTACCACTAAAACCCTCATCGACTCGATACTGAAAAGTCAATGATAAGGGGCAATATCAAAATAAAAAGTAGATGATAATACAGCAGCCGATGTAGAGATATTGGTGCATTTGCCCAATGGCTCTTCGCCTGATAAAAACCATCGATGCCCTCTATGCTTTTACCGCTTGCGAGACGGCTATTTCGCCCATCACTTGTGTGATTGAGGACAATAAACCGCATTTCTTAACGGTATCTGAGGTGTTGCGCCGCAGTACCGACCGCACTGTCGATATACTCAAGCAAGAGTTAGAAATCACCTTAGAGGAGTTGCATTTGCAATGGCATAAAAGCCTCTTTAGAAAAGATATTCATCAGGAAGAAATGTATATCAACTTCAAAGATAAAAAAGTACAAAAACACAAAGAGCTTTTATACCAATACCTCTATGACCGTTTTGAGCCTTTCAAAAAGATTTGCTACATGAAATTACCGATGACGATTTAGAACGCCTTACCCAAATACCGATGATTCGCATCACCAACTTCGATACCTATCGCGCTGAAGAGCAGATGCTAAAAAAATAGAAGCCGACATCGAGGAAGTGAAGAATCATTTAGCACACTAGTCGATTATGCTATTGCACATTTCGAGCGACTTAAGAAGACCTATAGCAAAGGGCGCGAACGCAAGACTGAGATACGCGTGTTCGACACTATCGAGGGCGACTAAAGTAGTGGTGCGCAATACCAAGTTGTATGTCAATCGTGCAGAAGGATTTGTGGGTACAGGCTTGCGCAAAGGGACGAGTACGTAGGTGATTGCAGCGAGATAGACGATGTGATAGTCTTTACCGAAAGCGGAGCGATGTACGTTACCAAAGTAGCTGAAAAAAACGGTATATGAGAAGAATATCATACACGTAGCAGTGTTTAAGAAAGACGACAAGCGCACCATCTACAATATGATATACAAAGACGGACAAACGGGCTTCTCGTATATCAAGCGCTTCAATGTAACCGGTATTACCCGCGATAAAAAAATACGAGTTGATACCCCAGCACAAAGAGAGTCGAGTGCTCTATTTTACGGCTAATCCTAATGGCGAAGCTGAAGTCGTAACCGTAAACCTGCGTCAGTTAGGTACTTTGCGAAAACTGCGTTGGGATATAGATTTTGCCGATACCCTTATCAAAGGGCGTGGGGTGAAAGGTAATCTTGTTAGCAAAATATGCTATTAAGCGCATTGAGCTAAAAGAGAAAGGCGTATCAACCTCAAGCCTCGCAAGATATGGTTTTGACGACATTGTAAAGGCGTCTCAATACCGAAGAGAGGGGCAAGTTACTCGGTGCTTTCAAAGGCGATGACCGTATGTTGCTTATCACCAAAGAGGGATTAGTAAAACCATTATCCCCGAATTGAGTTTGCATTTTGATAATAATATCTTAGTAATGGAGAAGTGGGTGCCCGAGAAGCCTATTTCGGTGATTTACTACGATGAGGGAGAAGGAACGTGTATTTGTAAAACGCTTTGTGGTAGAGAACGAAAACCGCGAAGAGTTAGTAATTACTGAGCATCCTAAATCGCAATTGCTATTCGTTTCTGCCGACTGGCGACCTATGGCTGAGGTGGTGTTTACCAAAGAAAAAGGCAAGGAGAAAAGAGAACCTTACGGTCAATTTAGAAGAGTTTATCAGCGTAAAAAGGTATTAAGGCATTGGGCAATCAACTCACTACCGACAAGGTGAAAACCATCAATACTCTTGAATCTCTCCCTTATGAAGAACCCCAAGAAGAGGAAAACAGTAGAAGATTTAGGCGATGAAGAAATTGTTTCTACTCTTGAAAACGATAACAACGGCACCCAAACAGAATTAGAGTTTTTAATTAGCTGAGAGATAAAGAAGTAAGAAAAATGATACAAGAATCTCATAACATAGAATACAAATCATCTTGGCGTGATGAATATCTAAAAATGGATTTGTGGTTTTGCCAATGCACAAGGAGGAAAGCTCTATATAGGTAAAGATGATAATGGAAAAAGTAATTGGAGTGCCTGACGCTAAACGTCTAATGGAAGATATTCCTAATAAAATCACCAATGTATTAGGAATAGTGGCAGATGTGAACTTACTCGAAACCTCCGAAGGTAATTGTATAGAAATTAGTGTAAGTCCGCAATCTAATCCGGTGAACTATAAAGGGAGAATATCATTATCGCAGTGGTAGTACTAAACAAGAACTCAAAGGCGCAGCCTTAGATAAATCTTGTTAGGTAAGCAAGGAAAACATTGGGATAGTGTGCTTTATCCTAATGTTTCTGTTGCTGAACTGAAAGCAGATACTTTTTCTTCTTCCGTAAAAGAGGTATAAAAAGCAAGACGTTTAGATGATGATACCCTTTCAGATAGTAATGAATTGTTATTAAACAACTTAAAAACTTACAGAAAAACGGACAGCTAAAAACGAGCTGCTCTTTTGCTTTTTCACCCCTGACCCTGAAAAGTATGTAACTAATGCTTATGTGAAAATAGGCTATTTTAGCGATGACGATAGTGATTTACTATTTCAAGATGAGGTACACGGCAATTTGTTTGAGCAAGTAGAAAAGGCAATGGAATTACTCTTTACTAAGTATATCAAGGCTATAATTAGCTATGAGGGTATTTACCGAGTAGAGACCTATGAGTATCCACAAGAAGCCGTTCGCGAAGCTGTTCATAATGCTATTGCTCATAAAGATTACAGTGGTGCGACTCCAATACAAATCAGTGTTTATAAAGATAAAATAATGATTTGGAATTATGAGTCAGTGCCTGAAAATTGGACGATAGATACTCTGCAAGAAAAGCATTCATCAGTACCCTATAATCCAGATATTTCTAATGCTTTCTTTCGTGTTGGTTATATAGAAGCGTGGGGGCGTGGTATTAGAAAAATGAATGAACAATGCGCCAAAGCAGGTTTGCCTAATCCCCTCTATTATTATGCTTCCTCTGGCTTTTGGGTAGTATTTCATAAAGATATCTACAACGAAACCGATTTACGAGAAAAAGGGCTTAATGAAAGACAGATAAAAGCTATATTCTACCTTAAAGAAGAGGAAAAAAATAACCAATAGCGAATATCAAAAAGCTAAATAATATTTCTAAGAGAACTGCTACGAATGATTTGGCGGACTTGGTAGATAACAAAATGATTAGAAACTATGGTGTAGGGGCAGGCAGTTATTATGAATTGATAATTGGGCAATAATTAGGCAAATTGGGCAATAATAGGGCAGTGTATAGTAAAAAGGAAAAAAAGTATAAGAAATGAAAAAAATACATCACATTAATAATGAATTTATTAGCTTGTTGTTTTACGGCGAGAGGGCAGCAGTATAAAAAAATACTCAAGGAACAGAAACCCCCTACTATTACGATCAAGACAGTTATTCCATTCGAGCAAACCGATGAGGCGGAGTGGGTCAAGCGTTACCAGCGCGATATTGATTACTACCAGAAGCAAAAACAAGCGTATGAAAGACCTCAGTTGCGATGTACTCTTTCTGGGCAGTTCAACTATTAATATGTAGGGACACAATCGAACAAGATTTTGCTCCTTTAAAGATTATACGCCGCTCGTACGGAGGGGCTACTTTGCGCGATATGCTCTATAACTACTCTGTGATAGCGCAAGGCTATCAACCTAAGCAGATAGTGCTATATGTAGAAAACGATTTGGGTACGCATAAAGAAGGGGTAAAATGCAGTAAAAGTGCTTCGATTTGTTCAGAATATTTATAGCCCGTTTAAAAGAGGAGTACCCTACAGCTACCTTATGGGTAGTGTCATTAAAACCTTCGCCTGCTAAGGCACACGAACTCAAAGACCAGCAACTTGTCAATGCCCTCCTACAGCAAAACGCTTCTCTACAAGGCTACACTTATATTGATATTACCCACGTAATGTATGACGAGGCAGGCACTTTGCGCACCAATATTTATAAAGAAGACAACTTACATATGAATGCCGAAGGCTACAAACTCTGGACGTCAGTACTAAGACCTTATCTTTTTAAAAGAAAAGGTAAAGGAGTCTTTGCCTCGTTAAAGCAAAAACTCCTTTACTAAAGATTTAAGATATGGGCTTAGTCGTACTTTTCTCCTTTAAGTATTGAAAAAACAGTATGCATATCTTTATCGCCTCTACCCGATACATTTACTACTATAGTTTCTCTTTGTTTGAGTGTCGGACATAGTTTCTCTAAGTAGGCTAAGGCGTGCGCACTTTCTATAGCTGGTATAATACCCTCTTTGCGAGTGGTGAATAACAGAGCCTTCATCGCTTCCTCATCAGTGATAGCTGCGTGGGTAACTCGCCCGCTTTCAAACAGATGAGCGTGTTCAGAGCCCTACACCTGGGTAGTCAAGCCCCGCCGAAATAGAGTGCACCGGACTTATCTCTCCATTCTCATCTTGCAGTACATAGGTCTTCATTCCGTGTATGATGCCTTCTTTTGCCCAAAGTAAGAGTAGCAGCGTGCTTATCAGTGTCGATACCTTCACCGCCTGCTTCAGTACCGTACAGACGTGTGCGAGGTCAGACAAAAAGGCAGTGAAAATTCCTATAGCATTACTACCCCCTCCTACACAAGCTATTACGTGGTCAGCGTGCTTGCCTAAAGCGGCGAGCTGCGCTCGAGTTTCGTCGCCTATCACTTGCTGAAAATCGCGTACTATAGTAGGGGTAGGGGTGAGGCCCCACTGCCGAACCTATTACGTAGAATACCGTCTCTATATTAGCTGCCCGACTGTATGCGGCAGAAGTCGCTTCTTTTAGCGTCTGTGAGTCCATCAGTGATGGCTACTACTTTCGCCCCCAAGAGCTCCATTCTAAATACATTTAGCCTTTGGCGCTCCATATCCATTGCCCCCATATAAATCTCACATTCCAATCCCAAAAGAGCCGCTGCGGTAGCAGTAGCCACCGTGCTGCCCTGCACCTGTTTCAGCCATTATTTTCTTCTTGCCCATTCGTTTTAGCAAGCAGTGCCTGCCCTAGCGCATTGTTAATCTTATGTGCACCGGTGTGGTTTTAGGTCTTCACGCTTTAGATAGATGTCCTGCCCGTAATGTGCGCTGAGGTTCTTAGCATAATACAAGGCGAAGGTCTTCCTACATAGTTTTTGAGCAAATCTTCTAACTCTTCTGCCAAAAGAGGGGTCGTTTTTAGCCTTTTTCATGACTCTTTTTCCAATTCATTAAGGGCATATATAGCCTCTTCTGGTACATATTGCCCACCAAATTTACAAAAATAGGCATTACTGTTCTCTGATTCTCTATTCATTTTCCTAATCTACTAATTATTAATGAGTTTTTTTGTGTCTCATTCTGTTATTTACTAACTCTTTTTCTTCGTATTTGCATAAACACTAATGAATTGATAGCTTTTTATAGTGCGAGTTACAATAAATACACCAGAACGGAATTACTTTAGAGCCGCAAAACATACGAAAAAAATAGCGAATTTGCAAACAGAAAAAAATTTTCTGTAGCCATTTTACCCTATACAAACAATATACAAACGATATAGGAAGAGCGAAGGATAAGCGAAGATTTAGCGAAGTATAAACGTCTAATAATAGGTCAAAAACCAGAAAAATATACTACTTTCAAACTTTTGGCATACTTATTGTGCTTTTTCAAAAAAACAGATAGATAATGAAACTCTTACCAAAAGTCCTTTTTAGTACTATGTTTAGCAGTAGTAGCCAATAGCTATGCACAACAAGAAATTGTCGCTCCTTCAGACGATGAAAGACCTGTTGATATTCCCTATGTTATTATAGAAGAAAAACCTATGTTCGAAGCCTGCAAAAGAACTTCCTGACGACAGACAATTTCAATGTTTTAAAGAGCAGCTAGACAAGCACGTGAATACACATTTTAGATATCCTCCTGAAGCCCTTGCTGAGGGTATACAGGAAAAAGTGACTATAGCTTTTCGCATCAATACTGATGGTACTGTCAGTATAATAGGGAAGCGAGGTGCTCACAAAAATATTAGAAGAAGAAGCTGCCTTTTCTTATCAGAAGCCTACCCTGCTTTATCCCTGGTAAAATGAGAGGAGTCCCAACAGCTGTAACCTATGCTTATTTCTTTAATTTCAAGCTGCCAGACGATTATAATAATCACAAATCAGCAAATCGGCAAATTGACAAATCATACTTTGGCACGGTTATTGTAATTATAGCTAACGTAAAAACAACTAATTTATAATTTAATTTTTTTATACTATGAAAAAGTTTTTAACATTTCTATTTTTAGCATTTTTGGTGTAATGGCTTATGCCCAAGACGCAGAAATTTCATTCAAAGCAGAAGAAATCGACTATGGTAACATCAAACAAGGTGCTGATGGCGTGCGTGTGTTCGAATTTACTAACACTGGTAAAAGCACCGCTCGTAATCACTAACGTAGCTTCTTCTTGCGGTTGTACTGTTCCTTCTTGGACAAAACCAACCTGTAGCACCAGGGGCTAAAGGAAAAAAATTGAAGTAAAATACGATACCAATCGTGTAGGCCCAATCAGCAAAAACGATTACCGTAACTTCTAACGCTAAAACCAATCCGTAAAAGGATTGCGCATTAGAGGTAATGTTCAATAATCCATAACTATTTATATTTTTAATTACTCCTAAAAAGTCGCCTACTTTCCCTATACCCTGTAGGCGACTTTTGTTAAAGTTGTTATAAAAAAAGAACGGGGTATCATTATTTTGCATATCTTTGCCCCGAAAAACTAAAATAAAAATAAACAATGAGATTACACGCAATCACATTCGCGGCAGCTCTTTTTGCTGCTCATTTAGCTACCGCTCAGGGTAGAACAACCTATGGTAGGTACAATTACTGAAACTGTTTCTTCTACAGTTATATTAGGGCTCTGATGTGGCTACTCAAGCACAGCAAGAGGCTGCCTAAAAAGCTGAAAAAGAACAGCTCAAAGCACAACAACAAGCGCAAAAAGAACAAGAAAAAGCCCTAAAAAGCTGAAGAAAAAGCGCTAAAGGAAAAAGCTAAAGCTGAAGAAAAAGCAAAGAAAGAAGCTGAAAAAGCTGCTAAAGAAAAGGCTAAAGCAGAAAAAGAAGCTAAGAAAGCTGAAGAAAAAAGCTGCTAAAGAAAAAGCTAAAGCTGAAAAAGAAAGCTAAAGAGAAGCAGAAAAAGCCAAAAAGCTGAAGAAAAAGCTGCTAAAGAAAAAGCTAAAGCTGAAAAGAAAGCTAAAAGAGAAGCAGGAAAAAGCAGAAAAAGCCAAAGCTAAGGCTGAAAAGAAAGCTAAAAAGAACAAGAAAAAGCTGAAAAAGCCAAAGCTAAAGCTGAAAAAGAAGCTCAAAAGAAAAACAACAATTGAGCAAAGCTAATAGCGAAGTAGCTAAAAGTAGAAGCTAAAAATAGTTAAAGCTAAAAACCGATTTAGCTAAAGAGCAAAAACAAATTCGATATGAAGAAAGCTAAAGGGCTCTTTCTCCTCAAGACGAAGCTAAATTCAAAAGGCAAATTGCTCAAAAACAGCAAAAAAATCAACAACTTAGGTCTAGACCTTATCAAAGCTAAAGAACGCGTAAACAAATACTCTATGTAAGCCATTACGCTTCAACCATAAAAAATAGAGGACTATCATTGTGATAGTCCTCTATTTTTATTTACCTTTTAAATGTCTATTAAAAACTCAGCACTCTGCGGAGTACGTGGGTAAGGTATTACATCGCGTATATTAGTCATACCGGTAGCAAAGAGTACCAAACGCTCAAAGCCTAATCCAAAACCACTGTGTACAGCAGTACCAAACTTGCGGAGGTCTAAGTACCACCAAAGAGTTTCTTCGTCCATATTCAGATCTGCAATTTTTCTTTTTAAGTACCTCATAGCGCTCTTCACGTTGCGAACCTCCTACTATTTCGCCAATACCAGGGAAGAGGATATCCATAGCGCGTACCGTCTTACCATCGTCATTTAAGCGCATATAAAACGCTTTGATGTTTGCCGGATAGTCATAGAGTATCACAGGGCATTCAAAAATGTTTTTCTACCAAATAACGCTCGTGTTCGCTTTTGCAAGTCAATACCCCATCTCGTCTACAAGGTATTGGAATTTCTTCTTCTTATTGTGGTTGCAATTCTTTAGTATATCAATAGCCTCAGTATAGCTTACGCGTTTTAAAGTCGTTGTTTATCACAAACTCTAACTTCTCAATAAGCGACATAGAGCTGCGTTCTTGCTGTGGTTTGCCTTTTTCTTCTTCTAGAAACGTTTGTTGAGGAACTCAAGGTCATCACGACGCACTTCTAAGGTGTATTTTAGCATACTTAATAAAGTCTTCAGCCAAATTCATATTGTCGATAAGGTCGAAGAATGCCATTTCAGGCTCTATCATCCAGAACTCGGCTAAGTGGCGTGAGGTATTAGAGTTTTCAGCGCGGAAAAGTAGGTCCAAAAGTATAAATCTTACCAAGAGCCATTGCAAAAGTCTCACCTTCTAACTGTCCTGATACGGTAAGGTTAGTTTCGCGTCCGAAGAAGTCTTTTTTGTAATCTATCTTTCCATCTTCAGTTAGCGGTGGATTTTTAGCGTCTAAAGTCGTTACGCGGAACATCTCGCCAGCTCCTTCAGCATCGCTACCGGTGATGATGGGCGTATTTACGTGAAAAAAAGCCGTTATCTTGAAAGTATTTGTGAATAGCATATGCCAGAGTAGAGCGTACGCGCATCACAGCGCTAAAAGTATTAGAGCGCACGCGTAGGTGGGCATTTTCGCGCAAAAACTCAAGAGAGTGTTTTTAGGCTGTATAGGGTATTCTTCAGGATTACTGTCGCCTAATATACTAATAGTAGTAGCTTGTACCTCTACTGCTTGTCCTTTCCCATGACTTTCTACCACTTGTCCTTTCACTTCTATAGCGGCTCCGGTAGTGATGCGCTTTAGTAGTTCAGGGTCTGTATTTTCAAAATCGACCACTACTTGCACATTCTCAATAGTCGAGCCGTCATTTAGGGGCGATAAAACGGTTGCTGCGGAAGGTGCGTACCCACCCTTTAAGGGTGATTTTCGCCCTGTATGCTTTTTCCTTCTTGCAATAATTGTTTGATATACAACATAATTCTGATTTTTTATAATGTCTAATTAATTGTGTTTTTAAAACTGGAAATATATAAACGGTTGAATGTCGGTAGAATACGCCTGATAACAGATAAGCACTACTACTAAGGTTATAGCTACTTTCACTGTGTAATGACTTTGGGCAAATACGTACTCTATATAATCTTTCCAACGTTGTGGCAACCAATGGGTGATATACCCAATAACGATGATAGCCAGAGGTATATATTGTGCCTTATGATGCTCATTACCGAATCCCAGTCCATATTATGGGCTACTTGTAGCAAACCACTGATTCACTCCTCCATATCATTACTGCGGAAGAAAAATACGGGTAAAAGTGATAAACGAAAAGGTAAAAAGTATCTTCCAAGCTCTTGCCACCCAAGAGGTACTATTCTCATACGGACTTACTTTTGCGCCAATATTTATAGAGCAATTACCCCCAAAGCCATTGAGTCCACCCCAAATAGCGAACTTCACGCAGCTCCGTGCCATAGCCCCCGATGAGCATTGTCAGCATTATATTGATGTTGGTAGTGAGATACCGCTCAAAAGGTTTTGTAGAAAAACGCCACTACTGACCCTATGATTAATAGCGAACCAGTTATGAGGGTAAAGGTGAGATTGCCAATAGCGACCACTAATATCACTACGAAGATGAGCGAGAATACAAAGGTACCCAAGGTACTATTCCGATTGCCCCCTAGAGGTATGTATAGATAATCTTTTTAGCCACGTAGAGAGTGAGATGTGCCAGCGCTTCCAGAAATCGCCGCAGTTGAGCGCTTTGTAAGGAGAGTTAAAAATTCACAGGCAGCTTAAAGCCTAAAGAGCAAAGCCACCCCTATAGCAATATCAGTATAACCAGAGAAGTCGCCGTAAATCTGTAGCGAATAGCCTATCAGAGCCAATAGGTTCATAAAACCTGTGTGCATAGTAGGGGCATCAAATACTTTATCGAGGAAGTGCATTGCTATAAAGTCAGCAAAAAAATCATCTTCTTGATAAGCCCTTTCAGAATGAGGAAAAATAGCCTTGTTAAACTCTTCTTTGCTAACAACTGTTTTCTTTAGAATCTGTGGCACAAACTCTTCGGCTCTCACTATAGGCCCTGCTACTAACTGAGGAAAGAAGCTTACATAAAAACCAAAAATCCAACATTGATTTCAGTGGAGCTATCTTCTTTCGGTAAATATCTACTGTATAACTGATGGTCTGAAACGTATAAAACGAGATACCTACTGGCAGTATAATATCGTCAACGCTGAAGTACCCCTTATAATTGAAGCCATTAGCCCAATAAGCTAAATAGTTGAATGTTTGGTGGTGAGTCTGAAAGAGAACGTTATAGGTATCAGTGAAGAAATAAGCGTATTTAAAATACGAAAGTACTAATAAGTTCAGACAGACACTTATTGTTACCGCTATTTTGCGGCGTAGTTCCTCTTGATGTTGGTCGATGTAATGCCCTAAATAGAAGTCGGTGACAGTGCTAAATACTAATAATAAGACGAATAAACCACTGGCTTTGTAATAGAAATAGAAGCTGGCTATCAGTAAAAAGAGATTTCGCAAGTGTCTTCGTTTGTATATAAGCGCAAAAACCGCATACACCAAAGCGAAGAATATCCAAAAAGTCTATTCGCACAAAGGTGAGCGGGTGTTGTGGGGTCAAAGGTAAAGAAATTATTAAAAATCTGTCATAATTATTCCACTGAGGCAAGGTCGTTATGTAGGCACTGATAAAACACTTCTGATATAAGTTTGGTACCTTTTTGGACTAAAATGTACGTAATCTGAGGCAGCCATTCCTTGTTTTTTACCCAAGAAATCATTGAGTTTTTCACCACCCATAGCTTCGTACATACTAAAGTAAGCTACATCATTCTTCATACATTCTTCTTTCATCAGGTCGTTGAGCTTAGGTAGGAAAGGATAAGTGAGTCGTTGCCCATTGCGCGAGGTGGTCATATCACCAGGGCCTAACAGCATAAACATAGCGTTAGGGTTAGCGCGTTTTTACCCATTTCATATTGAATATTAGCCCCTCTACGTATTCTCTTAACTGCTGGTCTGTCTTCATATAGGGGATAGTATTCCTCCGTATTGGAATATGAAAAGGTCAGGGCTGACGGTCTACTGACATTTGTCGGTAGTTCTCATAATTCATACGCGTAAAGATGCGTCCTGCCTCGCCTCGCATCGCCACATTATCCATGCGTACACCTGTGTCGGCATCGAGGGTAACCCCATAAAAATCAGGACTTACACGTGCTTCTAATTCTATTTTGAGCTCTTTAGGTGTAGTAGCAAAATTTAGCTTGTAGTTGTGGTATTTTGCCATCTGAAATAAGGCTATCTGTTTTGATAATATTGCCGTTTTCATATACTTTATCTTCACCTTCCCCATTGCATTACCGTAGTGCAAGCCAAATTTAGTATAGTGTTGCAATCGTGCATACGATTTAGCTGAAAGTTTTTATAGTAAAAAGTAGCTTTACTCACCGGTAGTCCGGTAGTATCTTTGGCATAATTAGTAAAACGCGAGTAGGTAGCAAATAGTCCATACATATCGTGCCCTACCTTGCGACGCTGTTTGCGGTCGAAAAAGGCGTAACGCACCCAATTGCCCGAGGTGGTTATATCTATACTATTTTGGTTATACACCACTTTTATAGGGGAAGAAACCAGGGCCTCCACCATTGAAAGCAAGTTGTAGTCTGTTGCGCACATAGCCAGTGATGCGGTCGCCTTCTATTTGCGAGTCGCCGTAGTGTACTATTTGGCAAACTCCTTGTCTGAGCTTGTTTTTCAAACGTTTAATATAGTCTATACGGTTGCCGGGGTAATATATTTTGCCCTCTACATTGCTCTCTAACTTATGTAGACTGTCATTGGCAATAGTGTCATTCGTTGCCAGTTTGTCAGTCTTTTCATCTAATAGTATTGGTCTCTTTGATGAGCTCATTTAGCTTGTTGTTTTCTTTCTCTTTTGATTTTAAAACAACATCCCCAATATATCGGGGGTAGGATATCGTAGCATAGTATTGCCAAAGGATATACCCTCTCGCACCGTACCGCTATCGGTGATGTGATAACTGCTAAAGAGCGTCATTGTAAAAGGGCTACAAGTACGCCTATGATAAAAAAATAAAATTTTCTTAGGGGTGCATATCGTTAGCTCATTAGGTTTTTCCCACTCAGTCATCAGTTCCTCCAGCATTTTTCTTTTTCTGTTCGTATTCTTTATAATAATCATTGCTTTGTACCTCCTGCCCTCATCTGTATATCCATCTGTTTTAGTCCCTCTTCAAGCGCAGCAATTTGGTTTTCTATCTTATTGAGCTTGTTTTGAGCTGCTTTCTGCTGTTTTTGTTGCTCAAAACTTAGCTTTTTCAGCATTGCAGCTGCTTTAGTAGGGGGCTGAGACCATTTTCTTTTTGCTGCTCCATCTCTCTAAAGTTAGCTACGGCACGTTGTTCTAAGTAGAAATCTATATCGCCGAGATATTCTTTTATGTTCTTATTCTTAAATTCGTATACTTTATCAGTTAGCCCTTGCAAGAAATCACGGTCGTGCGATACGATAATGAGCGTACCTTCAAACTGCTGTAGGGCTTTCTTTAGCACATTCTTCGATTTGATATCTAAGTGGTTAGTAGGCTCGTCCATTACTAACACGTTGAAGTCTGAGAGCAACATTTTAGCCAAAGCCAAGCGGTTGCGCTCGCCTCCTGATAACACTTTCACCTTCTTGTCTACCTCATCGCCTCTGAAGAGAAAAAGAACCGAGTATATCGCGTATTTTCATACGGTTAGTGTCATCGGCAGCGTGGTACATAGTGTCAAGCACTGTCAGCTCGCCGTCTAAATAGTCGGCTTGGTTCTGAGCAAAATACCCTAACTGTACATTGTGCCCTAACTTAATAGTGCCTTGGTAGTCGGTTTCGCCTATAATCATTTTTGGCAAGGGTGGTTTTTCCTTGTCCGTTTTGCCCTACAAAGGCTATCTTGCTGCCTCGTTCTACTAACAGACTCACGTGGCTTAGCACCTCTTTTTCGCCGTAGCTCTTTGATACATCGTCTATCTCCAATACCACTTTACCGGGGGTAACCGATACGGGGAAGCGCACATTCATCACCGCGTTGTCCTCTTCGTCTACCTCTATGCGCTCTATTTTGTCGAGTTTTTTTGATAAGAGACTGTGCCATAGAGGCTTTAGAAAGCTTTTAGCACGGAACTTTTCTATCAACTTCTCTGTTTGTTGTATCTTTTTCTCCTGATTTTTTTCTGCGAAGCGAGCTGTTGTTCACGTATTTCCTGCCCTAAGTTCTAAAAAAACTTGCTGTAAGGTTTAGGATAATCGTATATCTTGCCTACCGAAATCTCTATAGTGCGGTTGGTTACATTGTCTAAAAACATCTTATCGTGCGAAACGATTACCACAGCGCCACTATAAGTAGTCAGGAATTGCTCTAACCATATAATCGATTCGATGTCTAAGTGGTTAGTAGGCTCGTCCAGCAGCAAGATGTCATTGTTTTGCAATAGCAATTTAGCCAACTCTATACGCATACGCCAGCCACCCGAAAAAGCTATCGGTTGGCTTGTCGAAATCACTGCGCTGAAAGCCCAACCCCAAGAGTACTTTTTCGGTCTCGCCTTGGTAAAGGTAGCCCCCGATAAGGTCGAAGCGGTGGGTATAATCGCTTAGCATATCTAGTAGATTGTGATAACTTTCGCTCTCGTAGTCGGTGCGCGTTTCTATTTGGTGGTGTATATCGTCTAACTTTTGCTCTAATGTTTTGATTTCGCCAAAAGCCTGATAGGCTTCCTCTAGGATAGTACGCCCTTTCACGAAGTCGATATCTTGCTTTAGGAAGCCGATGCGCACATCTTTGTCAGCTGCTATAGTGCCAGAGTCTGGTTTTAGCTCGCGCGAAAGCAGTTTGAGCATAGTTGATTTACCTGCTCCATTCTTGCCGATAAGTCCTACACGGTCGCCCGCATTGAGCATAAAAGCTACCTCTTCGAAGAGGTATTCGCCTTGAAAAGAAACAGATAAGTTATGAACGTTAAGCATAGAAACTAATTAGAATATTACAAAAACGCGGCAAAGATACAAAACAATTGACAATTGACAATTCAAAATTCAAAATTCATAACTCAAAAAATCAAAAAATTACAAGGCTTCACTGATAAGATAGCCTCCTGTCCAAGCATTTTGGAAGTTAAAACCACCCGTAACAGCATCAATATCTAGCACTTCGCCTGCTAAGTAAAGATGCTTAAATAGCTTGCTTTGGTAAGTTTTGAAGTCTATTTCTGAGAGTTTCACTCCGCCTGCTGTTACGAATTCTTCTTTGAAGGTGTTTTTACCAGTAATACTAAAGCGACTTTGGGTCAGCGCTTTAGCTAACTGTTGTAGTTGAGATTTATTGAGTGATGCCCATTGCTGAGCAGAGGCAACTCCGGCACTTTCTAATAAGGCTTCCCATAGCCGTTTTGGCAGCTGAAAGAGGGTGACGCTTTGCACGGCTTTGCGTCCGTGCTTCTGTTTGCAATCTTGTAGTAGCAGGAGTACCTCGTCATAGCTAAGGGCTTGCTCATCAGCTGTAGCAAAAATTGACTTCCATAAGGCACTGATAGTTTAATGAGGCTAACACTCTTGCCCCCAAGCTGAAGCGCGCAATACAGCAGGGGCCGCTAAAGCCTTTGTGGGTGAAGAGTAGCGGCGCTCTTTCGCTTATCTGAAGAAATTCGCCTTTTTGATTAAAAAGCTGTACTGTAGCGGTTACGGCTATACCCGAAAGAGTTTTAGCCCATTCGGTAGCTGTTTGAAAGGTAAAGAGCGAAGGCACTGGGGGTACTATAGTATGCCCCAAATCGGCTAAGAGCTGCCATATTTTAGGGTTACTACCTGTAGCGATAACAAGCCGTTTTGCCGTAAAAAAGTACGGTTAGCAGTGCGTACTTGCCACCCTTGCTCAGCAGGACTGATAGCCTGTACATTCTGTTGGGTGAATAGCTCTATATTGTGCTGGCCTATGGCTTTTTAGAAAGCAATTTATGATACTTTCTGAACTATCTGAAGCCGGAAATACGCGCCCATCATCTTCTGTTTTTAGGGGTACACCGTGTGCCTCAAACCACTCCATCACATCGCCGCACATAAAACCGGTGAAACGGACTGAGGAGTTCTTTATAACCACGCGGATAGTTGCGCACTAATTCAGCAGGAGTAAAAGTAGCATTAGTAAGGTTGCAACGCCCGCCCCCGAAATGCGTACTTTTTGTAGCACTTCTTTTGCTTTTCTCAAGTATTGCTATGCTGAAATCGGAATGCTTTTCAGCAGCATTGATAGCAGTAAAAAGCCCGCAGCCCCGCCGCCTATAATCAAAAGGTCGTACATAAAAATAATTGACAATTGATAATTAACAAAAAGAAACTTTGCCAAAGTCTTTCCTAAAAAACACTTTTGGCAAAGCCTATTCAAAAAGAATTTTACTTTACTTCTATAAAGTTAAAATTATCGTCAAATTTTAGTTTTTGTCCATCAGTAACTTTTTACTTTTGTAAGTTTTTTTGGAGATACTGTGTGATATTTCTTTGATAGATTCAAAGGGAAAAGTAGCATTTACGTGAGCTAATATCTTTTCAGGAACTACGTGATCAGGCACTTTTCCTCTATGTACTTTTTATTTCTTTCCAGTCGCCTTCGCCGTTAAACTCTATTTCAAGCCCATCTTTGAAGATAACAGAGAATTCTTCATCTTTATAATCGACATCTTTCCATACTGAATTGATGTCGGCTACTAAAAAAAGTGTTGCTGTACAAAGTTGATTGCATCAGCGGGCAGTTCGTTAAAATCTACTTTTCTGTCTTGTGCTGTAGCTACTTGTAGCGAAAAAAGCAGCTAAGATAGCAAATACTATTTTTCATATTAGTCATCTATTTTTAAAAATTTACCATTCAAATTAAAAATCTAAGTCCAATCCGTTAGAGGCTTACCTCATATTTTTCTTCTTTCTTTCTGAATTTCTTTGATGAGGACATTAGGATAATTTTTGTGTACGTATTTGCTTATTTTAGCAGGTACTATTTTAGCAGGCACAGCTCCGTTGCGCGCTTTTACTTCTTTCCAGTCGCCATTAGCACGAAATTCTACTTCAGTGCCATCGGCAAAGAGTACGGTGTAATCTTCTACTCTACCTTTTTCATTGTCTTGCCATACTGAGAACGATGTTGTTGGCAGAAAAGTTCTGATTGATAAATGTTTGTGCACTAGCAGGCGGTGACTGAACTGGTATCAATCCGTCTTCTTGAGCGTTAGCTACCCCAAAAAGCAAATAGGGCAAAAGCTACAGTTGATAATTTTTTTAATGTATTCATTTTATTATTATTTATTTGATACAATGAAAGCAAAAAGTAATGCCATTTTTTTAATAATTACCTATAGGGTCGCCTGCTTTATTGAAAAACAAAGCACTTTTTAGAACCTACAATTTCTACTTTGTAGCCAGTGTTAGTCTTGCTAATTGATTCAATAATAAAAGAACGTTCAGCGGCATAATCGGCTATTTTTCTTAGGGAAGAAATCAGTTGGGATACTATTGCCGTCTTCGGCTTCTACTTTTTGCCAATCGCCGTTTTTCAGCAAATTCTATTTCGGTGCGATCTTTCAGTTTAACCGAATAGCCATTCGTATCACTCTCGCGCTCTACTTCTTGCACCGTTGTATGCGCAAAAATAAGTGCTGATAAAGTTGTTGGCTGACTGAGGGTAGCGAAGTACAAGCTGTTAGCCCACAAACTATAAGGGTCATTAATAAGATTTTCTTCATAAATGTATACGTTAATTTTAAAGTTACTAATCTGTCAATTTGCTAATTATCTTTCCGTCTACCATTACTAACTTTCTATCAGCCATAGCTGCTAATTCCTCATTATGGGTTACGATTACGAAAGTCTGGTTAAACTCCTTTCTGAGCTGAAAAAACAGTTGATGTAGGGTGCTCTGCACTCTCAGAGTCGAGGTTACCACTGGGTTCGTCAGCAAAGAGACCACATCGGGCTGGTTTATCAGGGCGCGCGCTACCGATACTCGTTGCTGTTCGCCCCCGAAAGGCGCATTGGGCTTATGATGGGCACGTGCCCCCAAATGCAGAAAGTCTAATAACTCCATAGCGCGCTTTTTCAGCTTCTTTTTGCCAACCCCTTTGATAAAGGCGGGAATACAAATGTTCTCCAAAGCCGTAAATTCGGGCAAGAGTTGGTGAAACTGAAAGATAAAACCTATATGCTCATTGCGGAATTTAGCAAGGTTTTTGAGACGAAAGTGCTAGTATATCTGTGCCATTGATACGCAGTGAGGCTTCAGTATTAGCATCTGGACTGTCTAAGGTGCCTAAAATGTGCAGCAAAGTAGTCTTTCCTGCCCCTGAGGCTCCTACTATCGACACTATTTCAGCTTTTGCTACCTCTACCGATACGCCTTTCAGCACTTCCAACGTTTTATAGGTTTTGTGTGTATTGGTGGCTTCAATCATTATTTTTGCTTTTTGGTAGATATACACTTCGGTGGCGCCCACCCCATATTTGGCATATTCGGCATCGTGAAAGTAACATTAGAATAGCGACCTAACAGAAACTCTAATTCGGTGCGTAACACTCCTTCGCCTACCCCGTGAATGAAGACTACCCGCTGAATGCGCTGAGCGATAGCGAACTCTAACTGGCGGCGTGCTGTTTCGAGCTGAAGGGTAAGCATATCATAATTGGTCATATTCCTTGTGGAATCAACTAATTGTTCGATGTGCAAATCTACCTCCATTGGGGTATGGACTTTTCGCGCTTAGTAAGGGGTGCTTTCTGACGTCTTTTAGGGAGCACATCTTTTCTGAGGCTCTCTTCATCTATCATAGTAAAGGCACTTTTATAGGCACTTCCTCACTGATAACCACCACTTCGTCGGGGCGAAAGCTAAGTTCAAAGCCTTCGGTGCTGAGCATCGTTACCTCTTGTGGCGTAACGCGCACTACGTGTCCTTTTATGGTGTCGTCTAATACTTCTATGTAATCTCCTATATTCACTAATTTGCTAATTGTCTTCATTTTTAGAGGATAAACCTCTTGATACGAGATAGACCCCAGCCATTAGCAAGAAACCCCTACTACTAATAGCACTTGGTCGTACTCTGGGAAAAGATATCGCGATAAGGCTACCGCAATACCTGCTATCATCAATGCGTATTTCATAAGATTATTCAATTCCTAATATTCCTTTTTGCAAGGGCTATCATCTTAGGGTCGCCTGTATGTTTGTTAGGCTCGTCCGATAGTTTTACAGTAGGTACCCATTCGTCATCGCTGGTTAGTACTTCGGTTAGCTTCATCACTATATTCATAGGGGCGCAAGCCTACATCGTTAGTCAGGGTCGGTGCCTATACCGAATGAGATGCCTATCTTGCCTTTGCACGCTTCAGTAATAGCCTGTACTTTCTTAGGATTTAGTCCGTCAGAGAAAATAATGTATTTTTGATAGCGGGTCGATACCCATTTTCTTATAGTGTGCTATGGTTTTTCGGCAAATACTATCGGGTCGCCGCTATCGTGGCGCACCCCATCAAAAAGTTTGCTGAATTTCTTGTCGAACTGCTTAAAGAACACATCGGTAGTGTAGGTGTCTGATAGTGCTACCCCAAGGTCGCCTCTGTACACATCTACCCAGTGCTCTAATGAAAGGGCATTTGCCATTTTGTAGCTGTACTCGGCAGCGTGGAACATAAACCATTCGTGGGCGTGCGTACCTATCGGTTTTACCTTGTATTTCATAGCGAAATGCACATTGCTTGAGCCCATAAAGGTACTACCATAGCCTTCTAAGAGGGTACGCATCACGATGTCGTGCACGTGGTAAGAATGTCGCCTACGGGTACCAAATTCGGCAAAAACTACTCCTAACTCTTTAGTATAACAATTCTTTTTCTCTGGTATTAGCAATTACCTGAGCGTCTGTCCACGCAGTAGCATTCATTAGCTGGTAGTACAATTCGCTGATGATAGACAGTAAAGGCACTTCCCAAAGAATAGTGCGATACCAATGTCCTTCAACAGTTACCTTTGGGTTGCTACCCTCTTGGGTGATATGCACCTCTGAGGGGTCGTAGCGATAGCCCTCTAAAAATCTAAGTATAGCGGACTTAAATAGGGGCAATTCTTCACCAAGAAAGCTTTTTCGTCTTTAGTGACTTTAAGTTCTGCCATAGCATCAACAGCCGCGCGTAGGGCTTTGTCAAACCCTTCAGAAACTCGTGTTTACCCTGTTGATAAAGGTATAGCGCGCTTTGGTTTTTGGGAATAGCTGCACCACTCCGCACTGCATTGTAATTTGTAAAAATCGTTATCTAATAAAGATGTTAGTACTTTGCTCATATTGATAGATTTGTCGATTTGTCGATTTGCTAATTTGTCGATTTCTCGGCAAAGATAATAAATAATCTTAAATTAGCAACCTTTCCTCTTGTTTTTCGTCTCTTGTCTGTCGTCTTTTGTTTTTAGAACTTCGTTTTTGCAACCTCAAAGAGCTTCTAAGATGATGTCGCAACCCTCTTTTATTTCGGCTTCGCTGAGGGTGAGCGGAGGCGAAAAGACGTACAGCACGACCTTCGAACAGCAGCCAATACACTATTAGCCCTCTGTCTTGACAATAGTTAATCACAAAATCAGCTGTTTCTGAACTCTTAACGATAACCGCTAACATCAGTCCTTTGCCGTTTACACTCTCTATAAGCGGGTGTTGTAGGTACTGACGGAAAAAGCTTTTTCTTTCTCTAAGGTTTGAGCCATTAGGTCGGTGGTGAGCAGCTGGTTGAGAGTAGCCAAAGAGGCTGCTGCAATCACGGGGTTACCGCCAAAGGTGGTGATGTGCCCCATTTTAGGGGTTGTTTGCCAATAGCTGCATACGCTCGTATGACGATACGAAAGCCCCCACCGGCATACCGCTTGCCATACCCTTGCCTATAGCGATAATATCGGGGGTGATGCCGTAGTTCTGAAACCCAAAGAGCTTACCGGTGCGCCCGAAAGACCAGGTTGTATTTCGTCTATAATCAGCGGGGCGCCTACCTCTTCGCAACGGCGTTTTACTTTGATAAGATAATCGTTTTGAGGTTCTATAAAGCCGCGCCCCTTGTATGCTTTCTAAAACTACCCCAGCCGTGCGCTCGGTTATTTTCAGTATATCAGCCTCGTTGTTAAACTCTATAAAATCTACATCGGGTAGGAGCGGACGAAACGGACGCTTGCGCTCCTCATAGCCCATTAGGCTCATCGAGCCCTGCGTGTTGCCGTGATATGCATTTTTGGCAGCAATCAGTTGGGTGCGCCCTGTTACGCGCTTCGCCAACTTTACTGACCCCTCAATGGCTTCCGTACCCGAATTTACCAAATAGGTAGTGTTGAGTTCGGGGGTAGTTGTGCCGCAAGGAGCTTGCAGAAATCTACCGCAGGCTTTTTGTATGTACTCGCCATACACCATTACGTGCATATAAGTAGCGCATTGCTCTTGTATTGCTTTCACTATTGCAGGGGTGGCAATGCCCTAAGGTACAAGCCGATACTCCTGCTACAAAATCTAAATATTTCTTACCGTCGGTAGTGTAGATATAGCTACCTTCGGCGCGCTCTACCTCCAACAATCGCGGATAGGGGTGAAGTAGGAGCTTGATATTTTAGAAAAATCTTGTTGTTGATTCATTCTTTTTTTCTTCTTTTATAATTTTAACCATTGGGCTGGGGTCTATACGGCTAATAGCATTTCCTTTGTATCGCAATTCAAAAAGCCATTAGATTTGCCTTGTATAGAGCCTTCAATATACAATTTAGCTTTTAGTATTGATGAGTTATCGAAAATAGCATCTTGTATTTTCAAATCGTATGCTTCTATATCAGCTATGCAGTTAGTAATAGAGTGTAAAGTAATATGTTTTTCATATTTGTAATATTTTTAAAAAGTTATTTGGCTATGGGGTAGTCGGCAGGGGCATTATTACAGTCTTTCACATTCTCCTTTTTGGTTTATATAGAACCATTTGTTATTTAGCTTTACTTGTGCTAATCCTTCTGAAAAAAATCCGCAACATAATCATACTTTATAGGAATCACTTCTTTTGCCTGTTTTATCTATAAAGCCATATTTATCATTCAATTTTTACTTTAGCTAATCCTTCTGAAGGACTTTCAGCATCATCATACTTTTATAGGAATCACTTCTTTACCTGTTTTATCTATAAAACCCCATTTGTTATTTAGACTTACGGCTGCTAATCCTTCTGAAAAATCCTTCTGCATAATCATACTTTTATAGGAATCACTTCTTTTGCCTGTTTTATCTATAAAGCCATATTTATCATTCAATTTCACAGTAGCTAAACCTTCTGAAAAAAACTATCTGCATCATCATACTTTATAGGAATCACTTCTTTACCTGTTTTATCTATAAAACCCAATTTGTTATTTAGCAGAACTCTTGCTAATCCTTCTGAAAAAAGCCAAATATCAACATACTTTATAGGAATCACTTCTTTACCTGTTTTATCTATAAAAACCATATTTTGTTATTTAGGCTAACCTTTGCTAATCCTTCTGAAAAATCCCAAACATCATAATCATACTTTATAGGAATCACTTCTTTACCTGTTTTTATCTATAAAAACCATAACTATAATTCAAACTCACGCTTGCTAATCCTTCTGAAAAACTGCTCGCATCATCATACTTTATAGGAATCACTTCTTTACCTGTTTTATCTATAAAACCATATCTATTATTCAATTTTACTAAAGCTAATCCTTCTGAAAAACCCCTAGCATTATCATACTTTATAGGAGTCACTTCTTTACCTGTTTTATCTATAAAAACCATATTTTTATCTAATATTACTAAAGCTAATCCTTCTGAAAATCTATCTGCATAATTATACTTTATAGGAATAACTTCTTTACCTGTTTTATCTATAAAAACCCCATTTGTTATTTAGCCTAACGTTTGCTAATCCTTCTGAAAAACCCCAAGCATTATCATACTTTATAGGAATCACTTCTTTACCTGTTTTATCTATAAAAACCATATTTTTATCCAATCTTACCATTGCTAATCCTTCATAATATTTACCTTTCCAAGCGTACTTCTTTGTTTGTTGCACAGGCTGGGCAGACGGCTCTTTTTTTACCTTTTCTTCAGGTAGCAGACCTTGCGCATAGGTTAGGGTAGCAGTTAGTAATAGAGTGTAAAGTAATATATTTTTCATCTTTGTTATATTTTTAAAAATTATTTGGTTATGGGGTGTCCTGCTGGGGCTTCATCACAAAACTCTGCACACTCACCTTTCTTGTTTATTTCAAACCATCTATCAAGTTCAGTGGGGCGAACTAAAGCTACTCCTCCTGAGAAACTTTTTGCATCAAAAATATCTTGTAGGAATAACCTCTCTCCTATTTTATCAATAAACGTGTTTAAACTTTTTAGGAACTTGGAGATAAACCCTAATAAAAAGCATTCCAATCCAAGTTACATCAAGATACTCCCCATTGCTATCATTTGCCCTTTATTATCACACAAAAATGCTATTTGTGGTTACGGATTTTTCTTGCTTGATAGCCTGTAGATTCTCTTTTTCCTACACTTAAAAAGGGAATAATCCAATTATTTATTGTATCTTTGCCCAAAGTTCCTGAATTTTGGTGTTCTTTTTCTCAAACACAAAATTACTAATTTTCGGGAACTTTTATTTTATTATAGGGAAAAAAAGTTTAAACAGCTTCAAAAACTTAAAATGCGCTATTGCCCCTCTAGCAATCTGTCTAAAGCTACAATGTCTTGCACGAGCACTTGGCGGGCTTTACTGCCTTCGAAAGGACCTACAATACCTGCGTACTCTAATTGGTCGATGAGGCGACCGGCACGATTGTAACCTAATTTGAGCTTGCGCTGCAAAAAGCGATGCCGAACCTTGTTGGGCATTTACCACTATCTCGGCAGCTTCGCGGAACATTGAGTCGCGCTCTGAGGGGTCGAAGTCAGACAGGTCAGTAGGCTCGCTATCAGGGGCCTACGTACTCAGGCAACAAATAAGCATTGGCATAAGCGCGCTGCGCCCCTATGTACTCGGTGATACGCTTCACCTCTGGAGTATCTATAAAAGCACATTGTATGCGCACCGGTTCATTACCTTGCGAGTAGAGCATATCACCACGCCCTATCAGCTGCTCAGCACCCGAACCGTCTAAGATAGTTTTAGAGTCGATTTTTTTGAGCAACCTTAAAAGGCAATACGTGCCGGGAAGTTAGCCTTGATAACCCCTGTGATAACGTTTACCGAAGGGCGCTGTGTAGCGATAATCAGGTGGATACCAATAGCACGCGCCAGCTGCGCAATACGAGCTATAGGCAATTCAACCTCTTTGCCTGCCGTCATTATCAGGTCAGCAAACTCATCGACCACCAATACGATGTAAGGCAAGAAGCGGTGCCCCTCGTTAGGATTTAGTTGTCGTGCTTTAAACTTAGTGTTATACTCTTTGATGTTGCGCACTTGAGCGTTTTTGAGCAGCTCGTAGCGGTTATCCATCTCTATACACAATGAGTTCAACGTATTGACCACTTTCTTAGTGTCGGTGATAATAGCGTCTTCGCTATCAGGCAGTTTAGCAAGGTAATGGCGCTCAATGGTCTCGAATATCGAAAGCTCTACCTTTTTAGGGTCAACCAATACAAATTTCACCTCAGCAGGGGTGTTTTTTTGTAAAGCAGAGAGGTAAGCACCACGTTTATCCCTACTGATTTACCTTGCCCTGTAGCCCCGCCATTAGCAGGTGAGGCATTTTTAGCAAGGTCGGTGATGAAAGGCTCATTGCTAATAGTTTTTACCAAAGGCTATAGGCAACTCCATTTCAGCATTCTGGAATTTCTGAGCCGTAATCATCGTGCGCATATACACGGTAGTCGGTTTTTATTAGGTACCTCAATACCTATGGTACCCTTTACCAGGGATTGGTGCGATGATACGAATGCCAAGGGCTGCTAATGACAGCGCTATATCGTCTTCCAAACGCTTAATTTGGGCTATGCGCGTACCTGCTACCGGTACTATTTCGTAGAGGGGTAACGGTAGGGCCTACAGTAGCTTTGATTTTAGAGATTTCAATCTTATAATCGGCTAAAGTTTTGATAATCTTATCGTTATTCTCTTTTAGCTCTTCTTCGTTGATGATGATGCTTTTTATCTTTGGGCTCGTCTAAAAAGCTCTACGGTAGGGAAACGGTAGTCGCTTAGGGTCTAAACGAGGGTCGTATTCGCCATAGTTTTGCACCAGTTGCTGCGCCAACTCTTCAGGGTCTACCATAGCTGGCGGTACCGTAGGGGGTGATAGTAAAGGTGGGTTCTTCCTCTCTGGTATTGGTAATTTCGAGCGGACTTTCAGGGTGTAATGGCGGTATCTCTCTTTGGTGGGTGAAAGGGTCTACAGGCGTGTTTTCCGATTGCGGGATAATAATTTCTAATGGCTCATTGTCAGCCTCTTCAGGTGCTTCGTCTTCCTCCTCTTTTTCGGTCTGTACTTCAGAAGTTACTTCGCTAACAGCAGGCTTTTCTTCCTCTTCGGGGATAGCTTGTTTAACCTTATCGGCGATGCCCTTGCCGAAGTCAATTACTTTTTTTCGGGGGTAAGTTGCCATTTGAAGACCGCGTACAGCAGCGCTCCTAAGATTAGCAGTAGCACGGTGCCTATCTTGCCCAAATAGTCTTGCAGCCACTGATTGAGTTCGTAGCCTGCTGCCCCTGCAAGTACGGTAGCTTTGCCAGAGAAAAAGCCAAAAGCAGTAGATACATACACCATTTGCAGCGTACCCCAATACCAGCGGTTTAGCAGCGGCATTTTGATATTGAGCAGCACCTTGAGCCCTGTGATGAGTATTAGCCAAAAAGCTATAATACAAGCTATTCCAAACCCTTTGTATATGAGTATATGCCCGAGGTAAGCCCCTATCTTGCTCATCCAATTTTCGGCTACCTCATCGCGTGCGCTAAGGTCAGACCAAATACTTTGGTCGGTTTGCCACGAAAAAGAAAAAGAAAAGTAGGGTGAAAAGTAGAAAGAACGCCAGAAATATTAAGAAAAGCCCCACAGCAATACGGCGCTGTCTGACCTTTGCGGCATTGTTTTTCTTAGGTTTTTTTGTCGTCTTTTTTTATCTTCTTTTTATCGTCGGTTTGTTGCTGCTTCTTTTTAGCCATTTTTTTGTTATCAGTTAGGGGGCAAAGGTACAAATAATTTGTCAAATTGCCAATTCTCAAAAATAAAAAGAGGTAACAAGTTTTACCCCACTTGTTACCTCTTTTTGTCTTTTATGAAAAAAATTTACTACAAACTAAGCCTTATTTGATGGCTTCTAACGCTTTGGCGTAGTTAGGCTCTTCGGTAGTTTCGGCTACTTGTTCGGTATAGACTACCTTGCCGTTTTCGTCAACCACTACCACACTGCGCGATAGCAATCCTTTAAGAGGAGAATCGGTGAAAGCAATAGGATAATGTTGCTCAAAAACCACCTCTGAAATCAGAAAGCATTACGAGGTTATCAATACCCTCAGCCGCACAAAAAAACGCGTAAGAGCAAAAGGCAAGTCCTTAGAAATGCAAAAGGATAGCCACATTGTTTAGCTTTGAAGCCTCAACGTGAAACTTGCGCACTGAGGCTGCACATACGCCTGTATCGACACTAGGGAAGATGTTTAAGATTACTTTCTTGCCTTTGAAGTCAGAAAGTTTTACCTCAGCCAAGTCGTTTTTAACGGCTGAAAAGTCAGGGGCTACGGTGCCCACTTTAGGAAAGCTCGCCTGCTGTGTGAGCAGGTTCGTTATGAAATGTAATGTTTGCCATACAAAAACTCTTTTTTTATGTTGCTTATTAAATAGCAAAAATAGTGCCAAGTGGGTGATTTGCCAATTTGTCAATCAATATGTTTAGTGAGAGGCTACTACTCTTCTTCGGAATCCATACAGCAAATGCTGCCATTCTTGCCGCAAGAGATGGCTCGGAGTGTGAAGAAGGCTGCCTTGGAGAGTTCTAAGAGGGAATTAACTGAAATGTCCTAACTTATGAGATATATCTATCCATTTAACGGAAGAACCATAATTTATAGCATAATATACTATGAATCAGAGGAATATTAGGTTTTATAAGGGAGGATTAATTAGGGGCTTGAATTTCAAAAAATGCGGAATTACCTAAAAAAGGCAATTCCGCAAGGATTTCTATTCAATTTAAGTTTTACCGGACAGCAATATTTAGCAATATAATATCACTTGTATATCCCGACTATTCATAACTAGGATACCATTTTATACGCTCAACAGCAGCACGTGCATCAGTAATATTCTCTCTTGTATTTTGATGGTCAATAGCATATTGTGCTACCACCTCAGCAAGATGTTGTGAAAAAAGAAGTTATTTTGTTCACAGGGAGGGAGTACTGCTGCACCAGGTTGTGATGCATTCACAATTCCGCCTAATGCATGCGCTGCAGCTGATAATAGTGATTGATCTACTAATTTTGCAGTAGAAGCTATCACACCTAGTCCTAATCCAGGATACATTAGAGCGTTATTTGCCTGTCCGATAGTGTAAGTTACTCCTTTATAATTGACAGGTGAGCTTGGTATACCAGTAGCGACGAGCGCACGTCCATCGGTCCATTCTATCAAATTAGAAGCCTTTTGCTTCTGCAAGTTCTGTTGGATTTGATAGTGGGAAGATAATAGGACGTTCTGTATGTGCAGCCATTTCCTTCACAATTTCTTCTGTAAATGCTCCTGGACATGTAGAAGTTCCTATTAATATGGTAGGCCGAATAGCACGAACTGCTGCGAGTAAAAGTAGGTTGAGGCACCTGTAAATCACTTGTCGAGCGTGCAAAGAACTGCTGTCCTTCTGTCAAATCAGTCATGTCATCAGTGAGTAATCCCTGCTTATCTACTAAATAAATATGTTGTTTTGCCTCATCAGAAGATAGTCCTTGTTGCATGAACTCTTCGTAAATCTGATGTGCAATACCTGCGCCTGCTGTTCCTGCACCAAACACCATCACACATTGGTTAGTAAATTTCTGTTTTGAGATATTCAGTGCGCCGAGAATACCCGCCAAAGCAACTATACCTGTTCCTTGTATATCATCATTGAATGTTGTAATCTTATTTTGGTAGCGTTCGAGAATGGCCGCTGCATTAGGGGCGACCAAAGTCCTCCCAATGAAGGTATAAGTTCGGAAAAGAGACGTTCTGCTGTTTCCAACAAACTTGTCTACAAATTCATGATATCTTTTACCACGAACGCGTTCATGACGATTGCCTAAATAAAAGAGGATTGTCGAGCAACTGTTTATTATCAGTTCCCACATCAAGTACTAATGGCAATACCTCATTAGGGTTAATACCAGCCGCTGCAGTATAAACCATTAGTTTTCCAATGGCAATAGCAACACCATTTACACCCCAATCACCTATACCTAATATGGCCTCGGCATCAGTAACCACAATGAGTTTTTATATCTCTTCCTTCTGAAGCATTGCGCAATGATTTCTCAATATCTTGAGGATGGTCAATAGAGAGGAATCCTGCATCCTGTGGCTTCATGAATAATTCGTCGTATTGTCGAATAGCATCTGCAACAACCGGATCATAAACAATCGGCATGAACTCCTCGATGTGTTGCGCCATAAGTGCATAAAACAGAGTGCGGTTGGTATTGAAAAGTGTCATCAAATATACACGTTTCTCCAGATTATTTACCTTTTTCTGATATTCCAGATATGTTCTTTCTATCTGTTCCTCAAGTGTCTGCACAACCGGAGGGAGTAATCCTACGAGATTTAATTTCTCACGCTCAGCCATACTAAAGGCTGTTCCTTTGTTAACAGAAAAGGGTTGTTCAAGATTTCATTAAATGTACCCATACTTTCTTAATTTTTTTAATAGTAGAAGCTGTTTTAAACTTATTTCTATAATAAAGTAAAAAGTTCCCGAAAATTAGTAATTTTGTGTTTGAGAAAAAAAGAACACCAAAAATTCAGGAACTTTGGGCAAAGATACAATAAATAATTGGATTATTACCTTTTTAAGTGTAAAAAGAAGATTTAGCTTTAATAATGGAGAGCAACCAGATGTTTATTTTCTTGATATAACTTGCATTGGAATGCTCCTATTAGGGTTTTATCTTCAAGTTCCTCAAAAAAAGTTTAAACACGTTTAATTTGTCGATTTGCTAATTTGTTGATGGGTGTGAGTATATTTTTCTGGTTTTTGTTATATTATTAGATGTTTGTACTTCGGTAAATATTTGGTCTTCCTATATCGTTTCTGTATCGTTCCTATATCGTTTGTATAGGGTGAGATGGCTACAGAAAAATTGCTAAATTAGCAAATTAGCAAATTAGCGAATTGGTAAATTGAGGGTTTTCGTCTATAAAATTGGGCTTTTGGTCGATATTCTTTGTTTTACGCCTCTTAGTTGTCTTACCTTTGCATCAGCAAAATGATAAACAAAGAGAAAGCTTATGAAAAAGAACTTTTATATATTATCAATGTGTATGCTGCCTTTTTGGGGCTGTGGGCGCAATCTAAACAGTGGTCGCTGACAGATTGTATTAACTATGCTGTGCAGCATAACATCAGCGTAAAGAAAACCGAACTCAACCAGCAGACCGCTGAAATTAACCTCAGTCAGGCGAAAGATAACCGCCTTCCTACCGTCAGTGGTTCGGCATCGGCAAACCTCAATAACGGTTCAGCAATTAACCAGATTTCTAACGAACGAGTGTCGCGCCGTACTTTTTCTAACAACTTTGGGGTATCGGCTTCTATGCCGCTCTATCAGGGCAATAAACTCAATTTGCAAATAGACCGCAGTCAGCTATTGTTAGAGCAGAATGAACTGTACGTGCAAGAGGCGAAGAACAACATCACCCTGAGTGTGCTGGAAGCCTATCTGCAAGCCCTCTACAGCTATGAGGGGATAGCAGTAGCCAAAAAAACGCAGCGCGCTCGTCGGCTGAAGAACTTAAGCAAGCGCAAACTAAGTTTGCCAACGGCTCGATAGCTAAAGCTCAGTTTGGCAGAGATAGAAACGCGCAATGCTAATAATGAGTACGCTATCATTCAGGCTGAAAACCAATATGCTAGCCGTGTGCTTACCCTCAAACAGCTTTTTAGAGCTTCCCTCTAATAGCGATTTTGCCATTGCCCTCGACCTGCAAGAAGATGACTATGTGGCGATTATCCCCAACAAAGACGAGGTGTTTGCACAAGCTAAAACAGACGCTTCCTAACCTAAAAATCTATCAATCGCAACAAAAAGATAGCCGAAAAAGGACATCAAGATAGCCAAAGCAGGAGCCTTGCCCTCTATAGGGTTTGCAGGCGGGGAGTGAATACAGGGTATTCTAACCTCAATAGTTTGAGTTATGCTACTCAGTTAGATAGCAATTTTGGTCAGACGATAGGGGCATCGCTGAATATTCCTATCTTTTCGCAAAACAAGAACAAGAACAATGTGAAGTTAGCGAAACTCACTCCAGCAGCAGTCCGTTTTGGAAGAGCAACAAGCTGAAAAAAAGACCTTTATGCTAAGATAGAAACCGCTTGGCAGAATGCCATCACGCACCAAGCACAACAGGCGGCCTCGCGTACGGCTCGCGATAATGCCAAATTGGCTTACGATTTGGCAGTGAAGAAAGCTACGAGTTTGGCGGGCTTACTAATACGGAGCTTTTAGTAAGTGAGAATGCTTACCTAACCGCCGAACAAACGTATTTGCAAAACAAATATATGTCGGCACTCTATGTACAGCTGCTGAAGTTTTTATATGGGAGTCCTCCCCTAGCCCCCTCCCAAGGAGGGGAAGGTAACGACAGTCATCTTTCTGAAAAACATCCCCCTATGCATACTCCGCTGCGCCAGCTCGCGGACTTCCTTCAAAGGGGAGATGCGACGTAAAAAGCGATAACGCTCTGCTAACGACTAATGACTAACGACTAATGACTAATAACTAACGACTAAATACAATGAAAAAGAAAAATCAAAAATCATTATTATTGCGCTACTGGCTGTAGTGGCTTTTGTGGGCTATCAGTTTTTTTATGAAAGAAAAACCAACGCCTATTATATTGCAAACCGATGAGGTTACCCAAGGTGATGTGACTACCGAAGTAACCGCTACAGGTAGCGTACAACCGGTAGACGAGGTGGAAGTAGGTACCCAAGTATCGGGTTTGGTGAGCAAAATATATGTAGATTATAACAGCCAAGTGAAGAAAAGGACAGCTGTTAGCGGAACTCGACAAGACCAATCTGCAAAGAAAACGTTATCAACGCGACGGCTAACTACAATTCAGCCCTTAACGAACTGAATTATTATCAGCAGAACTACGACCGCCAGAAGAAAATGTACAGTGCCCAAGTGATTAGTCAGCGGGATTATGAGCAAGCATTGTATCAGCTTAACAATGCGAAAACCAGTGTAGCTCAACGTCTTACCACTCTTAATCAGGCGAAAACTAACTTAGGTTATGCCAATATCTATTCGCCTATCGATGGGATTATCCTTAGCAAAGAGGTAGAAGAGGGGCAAACGGTAGCCGCCTCGATGAGTGCGCCTACGCTCTTCAAAATAGCTAAAGACATCAAGCGTATGCAGGTAGAGGTGAATGTAGACGAAGCCGATATAGGGCAAGTGAAAGTAGGACAGCGCGTGAGTTTTACTGTAGATGCTTACCCTCAGGAGGAGTTCGTAGGGCGTGTGACCCAAGTGCGCTTATCGCCTACCACCTCATCGAATGTGGTAACCTATACGGTGATAGTAGAGGCAGAAAACCCCGATGAAAAGCTAAAACCAGGGCTTACTGCTACCATCGCTATCTCATACCAATGAGCTGAAAGGCGTAACCATAGTGCCTGCTAAGGCTATCAACTTTACGCCTGATACCGATGTGTTACTGCAGTATTACGCCCAAAAGGGTATTACTGCTGAAGCACCTAAAGTACAGCACGGCAGAAGAAAGAACAAATACGTGTGGGTAGTGAACGCTGACGGTACTCTTGCTCAGAAAAGCCGTAACCATAGGTAGCAATGACGGTATCAACGTGCAAGTAGTAAGCGGCCCTAAATGTTGGCGAGAAAGTAGCTACTAGCTTGCAAGGGCAACACACCGCGAGTGGCAGGAGGCGACAGTAAGAGCAGCGATAGCAGCAGTCCGTTTATGCCAAAACGCCCTAGTAGAAACAATTCAAAAAGCTAGATAAATGAAAAAAAGCCATTATAGACATACGCGATATGAAGCGCAACTTCCAGATGGGCAACGAGACGGTACACGCCCTGAAAGGCATCAACCTGACCATCAGAGAAGGCGAGTTCGTAACCATTATGAGGGCCTAGTGGTTCGGGGCAAATCGACTTTTGCTGAACATATTAGGTTGCTTAGACCGTCCCTCGTCTGGTGATTACATTTTGGACGGCATCTCGGTGAAAGATATGAGCAAAAAAACGAATTGGCACATATACGCAACACCAAGATAGGTTTTTATCTTTCAGTCGTACAACCCTATTAGCTCGTACCTCGGCTGTGAGAATGTAGAACTCCCCTGATGTACAATCCCAAAGTGTCAGCCAAAGAACGCCGCGAGCGCGCTATAGAAGCCCTCATCAGTGTAGGGTTAGAAAGCCGTCTTAACCACCTCCCCAGTGAGCTATCGGGGGACAGCAGCAGCGGGTAGCCATTGCGCGTTCGTTGAGTCAATAACCCTGTAATCCTCCTTGCTGATGGGGCTACCGGTAACCTTGATACTAAAACCTCGTATGAGGTAATGGAGCTTTTCAACGGCTGAACGACCAAGGTAGCACCATAGGTTTCGTAACCCACGAAGACGATATTGCCCAATTTAGCAAACGCACGGTAGTGCTGAAAGATGGGCACATCATCAGCGATAAGGAAGTAACCGATAGGGCTGAATGCTAAAGAACAGCTGGCGCAATTGCGAAACACGAATGAGGAATAAAGGTGCGGGGCTCTGGCAAAGTTGAAAAAAGAAATTAGTATCTTTGCCGAAAAAAAGATAACAATGAGTTATAGTTCTAAAAACAATATCAACATTCACAAGTGTTGAGGCAATGGAAAAAGTTTATCAACGATGTGAATTCAGAAGAAGGCTTTACAGATTGGAACTTAACAGAAAAAGAGTTTCAACAGCTTTGGAACTCTTCCCTATTTCACGAACTTAATTACGAATTAGATAAACTTATTGATGACTATGAATGGGAGGATATTATAGGTGTAGAAGCTCTGCAAAAAGCCTATGAAATTACAGAAGCTAATACCATAAGCAAACTACCTGTCGGGCAGGAATTTTTTTAGCAATGCTTCATAAAGCTATAGAATACAAAAACAGGGATATTCTTTTTCTTTTGACAATACTGATGTTATGAATAAAAACATTTCAAGTAGAAAAAGTTTTTCAGTTATTAATGAAAATACATTTTTCAGTAGCAGGAAGAGTGATTGCAGGGGATATTATTCATAAAGGAGAGGTTTTCAATCTTTTGCAAAAAAGACAATAACACTTTGATAGAGATAAATTTCACCCTAAAACAAATAGAAATGTATGGTCGTTCTATTGATTTTATAGATTTAGGGTGTACAGGAGTGCTATTTTTAGAAGGAAAAATGTCCTACTACTCAAATAAAACAACTAATTATAGCTAAACAAACAATATAACCAAATATTAAAAATCATTCAGGAGTATGAAGCCCAATTGCGCGAAAGTGGTTTTTATGATTGGGCGACAGAAAAAGATGAAAAATATAACTCAATAAATTTTTTTAAAAATGTTAGTTTTATGGAATTTACAGGAGCGTTTTACCCCTTTTATTCGGACAAACCAATAGAGATAGTCGTACAAAAAAATGTTGGATTTTTGCTAAGAGTATAGGGTATCGATAGGGAATATTTCAATCAAGAAGAATATGACCACAGAGGTTATTTCTTTTGGAAGAATAAAAAGATGCTTACCATACACGACGAGAAAGGTTATAACACTCTTATCAATGGGGAAGGTTGTTTTTGTTTGGAACTAAAGGAAACTAATCTAAACTGTGGGGCAAAAATACTTTGAGTTTGAGCAGAAGCCTTATGATAGTTTTTACAATGATTTTTATTGTATTTTTTTTCAAAGGTATATTATTACTACTTAGTGCTTCCAGAAGTCATTGATGAAAATGATTTTTTTCTGGCAAAAGTTTTTTTAATACTTTACGGGAGATTTTTAAAAGTTAGTGATATGAATTTAATAGACCTTATTACCGATAACCATAATACTCCTTTTTGGAAAAATCACCTACCATTGGCATAGAACATATCAGGCTAAGGGCATACAATATCAACATTTTGTAGGGGAAATTACCAATACGTATAACATTCCTGAAGAACTTATTTCTTTGTTGGATAAACAATGTAAATTAGTTAATGAAAGGTGTTTTCTCAGTTGATGAAATTATCGAGGATAAGATGAAGGCTTTTTGAACTCAAATTGCAAAAATAAAAAAATATCAGTATTGTAAACCTTTATATAGAAGGTAGTGGAGTAGATTTTTGTATTGTAGAGAATAATTAGAAATTTTATGAAACACTTATTTATTTTATTCCTGCTCCTTATGACCAACGCCTTTTGCCCAAGGTCCTATTGGAGATTATGCCGTAGTAAAAAGACAAAGACGGCTATGTAAACATTCGCGCTAAAGAAAGTGTAAAAAGCAAAATTGTAGGTACTTTTGCCTAACAATACACTTGTGTATGGTTTCTTTGATAAAGAATTTAACCCTACTAACTGGATTGAAGTTGATAAAGGGTATGTGCATCAAAGTCGCTTGAAAAAATATCTGACTTTCGTGCTATAGAAGTTAAAGTGCAAGGCAATAGTATTATTTTTGATGATAAGGACGTAAAAGTGACCATTACCAAACAGAAGTTCGACAAAAACCAAGCACAAGATTACTAAGAAAGGCCAGGGAAGTTATGAACAATTAATCATTGATGGTAAAGAAATAATATATGGATGGGACGGTTCACTAGCTCAAGACCATTACAAAAAGTATTACTGTAACTATGAAAGGCAAAAATGTACCTATCCCTAAAAAGTGCTTATGATGATTTGTATGAAATTTCCTATTTTAGCAGTTCCATATACTACGATGAGGAAGCGAGGCACTTTATATTTATGCAGTTAATGGCGAAGCTGGTTTAGCTTACCAAGTGTGCTGGCAAATAGTAAAAGACAAGTACATAACCCGTATTATAGGACAACTTTTAATGATGTAACTAAAATTACCAAATATATGACGCCAACAAATAATAAACTTAAAGTACAAGATGTTGAAATAAATATCAGAGTTATTAATGAAGCTGATTATATAAGTTTAATTCCCTCTATAAGTATGGAAAGCAACAAAACAACTTGATAAATAGCTTGTTATCAATTATCTATTGGATATGAAACACTTACTTATTTTATTCCTGCTCCTTACGACCAATGCCTTTGCGCAAGGGCCTTTTGGAGATTATGCCGTAGTAAAAGACAAAGACGGCTATGTAAACATTCGCGCTAAAGAAAGCGTAAAAAAGCAAAATTGTAGGCACTTTGCCTAACAACACGCTTGTATACACTTTATTTGATACTACAGAAGATGAAACTGGTGAAGAGATATTTTTAATTGGATTGCTGTAGATAAAGGGTATGTACATAAAAAGTCGCCTGAAGATGATAGGGCGAATTTCCTTCTATTGGCAAAAGGTAAAGAGAAAGAGACAGAGAATAGTATCACCATTGCTGAAAAAGGGCATTAGTGTTACTCTTACTAGACAGCCATTTGATAAAACTAAACACAAGATTACCAAGAAAAAGCATAAATATTACGAGGAGTTAATCATTGATGGTAAGAGTGCTCAAGGTACAGACACCTCCTTTATACCTGAAGACCATTACAAGAGTATCATTGTAACTATCAACGGCAAAAACGTATCTATCCCTAAAAGTGCTTATGATGATTTGTACGAAGTAGCTATGTATACTGATAATAATGCGGTATATTATGACAAAGAGGAAGATACAATTTACATTATTGCCCATAATGGTAGTGGTGCCAATGCTTACGAAGTGTGCTGGCAAATAGTAAAAGGTGAGTATAAAACCCGTATTATAGGGACAACCTTTCTAGTCTTACAGAATTTGCTAATCTGCTAATTTTCTAATTTGCTAATTAACATTATGAATATACAAAACCTTTTTAAAAATAGCGTGGCGTGCCCTTTTTGCTCAATAAAACAAGGGCTATGCTTACGATGCTGGGGCATCATCATTGGGGTGGGCTCAGTGATAACCATGCTTGCCATTGGCGAGGGCTCTAAAAAGAGCATCAAGGAGAATATCTCTAAAATGGGTACTAATATGCTCAATATCCGTCCGGGTGCGGGTATGATGGGCGGGGTGCGTATGAGTATGAGCGATATGCAATCGCTGAAAATGACGGATTACGAAGCCCTTAAAAAGAAGGTACCCTATTGAAATATGTATCGCCCGTAGTAAGTGGCAACGGACAAAAGTATAGCAGGAGGCAACAACTGGCCTACCTCTATCTATGGTGTGAATACCGAATACTTACCCATACGCGAATGGAGTGTGGCTGAAGGGAGTATGTTTGGTGAAGATGAGATTACTAATTTTTCTAAGGTAGCCGTGATAGGGCAAACAGTGGCTAAGAACCTCTTCACTAATGGCGAAAAACCCTATTGGGCAAACCATACGCTTTAAGAATATCCCTTTTAAAGTGATTGGTATCCTTACCAAAAAAGGTGAGAGCAACTTTGGTCAAGACCAAGACGATGTGATTATCGCCCCTTATACTACGGTGCAAAAGCGCATTTTGGCGCAAACGTTCTTGCAGAGTATTGTGGCTTCGGTGCTCAACGAAAGTCAGTCGGAGAATGCAGTAAACCAAGTAAAAAAAATTTTGGAGCGCACACATAATCTTTCGGCTACACAAGAGAATGATTTCAATGTGTTTTCGCAACAAGAGCTCATCAGTACATTTAGTTCTACCAGTGAGATGCTCACTATTTTATTGGTAGCTATTGCTAGCATTTCGCTCATCGTGGGTGGTATAGGGTATTATGAATATTATGTACGTATCGGTAAAAGAGCGCACTAAAGAAATAGGCTTACGTATGGCTATTGGGGCTAAAGACAAGGATATTTTAGCGCAGTTCCTTATCGAATCGGTGCTTATTAGCATTACTGGGAGGGTGTTCTAGGGGGTAGTGATTGGTTTATTAGCTACCGTAGGCGTATCGCTGTTTATAGGTTGGCCAGTGAGTATCACCTTGTATTCTATCGTAATATCCTTCTTAGTATGTACCATTACAGGGGTATTTTTGGTTGGTATCCTGCCCGCAAAAGCAGCCGAGTTAGAACCTATTAGCGCCCTCAGATACGAATAGTGCGAGCCGCACAGGCAATTAGAAATATGAAAGAAAAAACAGATGAAAATAACTTTACCTCCCTATGCTACAACAGAAGACCTGCAAAAATGTATGGTTATTGTTAGAGAAATATTAGATAGTAAAGCCATTACTATTAATGATGAGCAGTGCCAAGCTATAGCTTTAGAAGTTATGGGTATCTCTTATGCCAAAGGAGGAGACTATTCCCTGAAAATCATCAAGAGTTTTACAGAAAGTTATTTAAAAACATCAAAGTATAAAGAATGAAATTTTTAATACACATAGCTTCTTGGGCAGTCGTTTTTATAATGCCTGCCCTTATCTTTATCTCCGAAGGCAATCAACGCTTTGAGGAGGCGCTTTACCGTTCGTTAGCGTCCTTACCTTTTTGATGCTTTTGTTCTATCTCTACTATTTTTGGCTTATTGATAAACTGTGGTTTAAAAAACAATATATATTCTTTATATTGGTGGTGGTGGGACTTATCTTCTGCGTGTCGTATAGCAAATACGAGCTTTTTCGTACTTTGACCTCCACAAAGGCAAACGCCATATGCCTCCTTTCCACGCTTTTTGTCTATTTTGATTTCCTTTCAAACCTCTTGCCGGTAGTTTTTGCAATGGCAATACGCTATGCCCAACGCAACTTTTCTTTGGAAATAGCTCAGAAAGAAGCCCAAAGCACACAAACTACAAGCTGACCTTACGCAACTCAGATACCAACTACAACCGCATTTCTTTTTCAATGCGCTTAATAATATTTATTCGCTTATAGAGTTCGACCCACAAAAGGCACAGCAGAGCGTGCATAGCCTTAGCAAAGCTGATGCGTCATTTTATGCAAAACAGCGACCAAAAGCAGATTAGCTTGGCAGAAGAAGTAGATTTTTTTGCAACAGTATATTAGCTTAATGCAGCTGCGCCTGACTGATAAAACTACAGTACAAGTAGATTTCCCCAAACAAGTGCCACAGCTTACCATAGCCCCTTTGCTATTCATCAGTTTGGTAGAGAACGCTTTTTAAGCACGGCGTATCGGCCACGACTACTACAACTTTATCGTTTAGCCTAAGAGTAGAAGGGATACCATAATATTCAGAAGTGAGAATACGAAAATCCCTACACAAGAGAGCTTGTATAGCTCAGGGATAGGAATTGATAATCTGAAGAAACGGCTAACGCTTCTTTACCCTGAAAGGCACCAGTATACTATTGAAGAAAAAAGAAGGAAAGTATATAGCACAATTAACAATTGATAATTGAGGGTTGTCAATTATCAATTGTTAAAAAAATCTTTTGCATCTACAGCTTTGCGCTGCTGAGTAGTGGCGTATTGCCATTGGTATTTTTGAAGCCAAACACATTGGCTATAAGGTTTTTGGGGGAATACCACTATAGCATCGTTATAATCAGTGATAGAAGCACTGAGGAAACGCCTGCCTGCTGATAGCTGCTCCTCGCACTCGGTGAGCTGCCGTTGCAGGTAGTTGAACTGCTGATTGCTCTCCAATTCAGGGTACGCCTCTGCTTGTAGCATAAATGCTTTGAGGGCAACGCCTGTTGAGTCGGTGCCAGCATAAGGGTTATCGCTTTCAGTAATATCGCTGAGGTCGATAGGCTTGCGCAATTCGGCTATCTTGGTGAGGGTTTCCTTCTCAAAAGCCATATATTGCTTAGCTGTTTCTATTAGGTTGGGTATTAGCTCGGCACGCTGTATGAAAAGCGCATCTAATGACGAGATAGCATTCTCTATCTGATTGCGGCGCTTGCTTATGCCGTTGAATACTCCTGCTATATAAAGGAGCAGCAGTACTACCACTGCCCCTATAATCATATACATCATAACTAATTATGAATTTTTGAATTATCAATTATCAACTAATTTAAGAGTGTCTATCATCTGTAGTTGCTCTACCAGTTCGCGGTATACGCTCTCTACCATAGGTAGGTCTATCTTCTGAAAGAGCATAGCCGCTGGCGAACTGCCCACTGTCATTAGTGAGTTGCCTTCATTGGTAGCAATCACAATGTTGTTCTTGTTGATACCAAAGTACACTTGCCCTTTGTGTCGCTCGTTTAGCTTTTTGAGTCGCTGCATAAAGGCAGGGGGTAAGCACATAGCGCGCCGTTATTTGGTCATCGCAATACACTTCGAACTGCTTTTTCAAACTCAGGGTCTTCTAAACGTATGCGCTCCCCACCATAGTTCAGGTAAGTGCTGATAGCATTATCGTTGAAATCGCTAAAGAAACCTTTCACGGGGCGTACTACGATAGGGTGCTCGAATGTCTTAGGCGAGCGCGCTACAAAGAAATTGCCGTAAAAACACTACATCATCACCTTCTTTCTCGTTACGCATATTAGGACGGAAAGTGACCATTAGGTTGCACGATTGGAAAGGAATACCATTATAATGCCCTACAATTTGGTCACCACCTTTTTAGGGTGTAACGCTCAAACTTAAATAGCAGCGAGTCTATAAACTCAGCAATGCCTATATGTCCGTTTTCAAAATATTGAAACTGAGGACTGATATACTGCACTACTTTACTAAATACTTTCTTCTTTACTTGGGTGAAATCAGTGGTGCCTGTTAGCCTGCTTTTGCATATAGCGTTTGGTGAACATCGTCCATAAAAAACTACCCCCTATCATAATCGCTAAGATAATAAAGATATAGTTTGAACTGCCTACTGACAGGGTGCCCGATAGTACCAAATAGGCAATAGTACCCATTAGGGCAACCGCAAAGGCTATTTGCATATATAGGGTGTTCTTACTCACACTACGCCCTTTTTCCATAGCTGCAAAGCTCTGTGCCAAAACTCTTTCTCGGCAAAAAGAGCGAAACTCTTCTACAGGTTTTAGGGTTATCTTTTTCTTCAGGGGTTATTTTAGTAGCCTTTGTGTCATCAGTCTTGTTATACAGCTCTTTCATCACCTCGTTATAGGTTCCCATATTTTGGGGTTGCTCTAATACGCGCTTTAGGGTCTGCTGCGCGATACTTCTGTATAGGCAATTCGTATTGCTGATTATCAATCGATACGTAAATACGAGTGATAGGGTCTAACTGATATTTTATTTTTCCCAAAGGTATCTCGGTGAGATAAACCTCTAACTCGTGATGAAAGCGCACTTCTTTTCCTGCTTGTACGAGACTGAAAAAGGCTTCTACTTTTTGCTTCCTGCCAAAGATAGCACGAGCACGCATTAGGGGTAGTAAACAGAGGCAATCACCACTATAGGCAAAATGTACTTAATTTGCAGGTGGAATGCCTTCGGCATTGTTCATCATTTTGCCCAAAATAGGTAGGGCAAATATAGCGAGGAGCGCAACCCCTATTATAGCCAATACGGCTACAATAATAAGGTTGCGTTGTAATTCTTTCTTTTTCGCGTTCGCACTCTTGTAGTACGAGCTGTTTAGCGTCTGTTAGTGTCATTATTTTTTTCCTCTGATTCAAAGTCCATTCGCCGTCTTTTTGCTCTGCTAACACCCTGTAATAGGTAGTAGTAACAGTTCTTTTCCGACCCTATCCTTTGATAAGATTTTTCCTTTTCCTATTTCAGTAAATTCCATTCTGAAACCTACTTTATAGCCTCCTGCAGTGCCATCGCTTTCCAAAAAGATACAAGAGACATTGAAGTTTTCGTAGTCAGGAAATTCATCTTTGAATTTTTCGATACCTTCTTTTACCTTTTCTACTACTTTATCCGTGTTGATGTCTTTTTAGTTTTAAAGAATTCTCCTTCTTTTTCACGTTGTCAAGTGCAGTAGCATCTTTCCATTCTTTGGGGAAGTTGAACTCTTGTTTTACCATTTTTATCGTTGTCAGGGTATATAAATCTACCGAAGTGTAAGGTGTTGTCTTCCAATGCTTTATCTGATTGGAAATAAACTAATAAGAACTCTTTGTCCTTTACGGGGAGTCGTTAAAAAGGGCAATAGTTTCTTTAAAACCTTCTTTGTCGTACAATACAGGGGCTTTTTGCCACAAGCGGTAAGTACTAAGGCGATAAGTGCGCCTGCGAGGAATGTAAGCTTTCTCATTGTTTGAATCTTTTTAATTATTACTTCTTTTTGTTATTTAATAGGGTTGCCTTGAGCATCAGAAATGGTAAGTTTTGCCAATTACTTTAGTAGGGGTCATTACCGATAGTGTTTATCTTTATCTCGAAAGCTAAAGTTTTAGGGTTTTTCTGAATTTCCCAACTGCAGAACGTAGGTTTTTCAGCCCCGTTTTCTTTTTCCTTTACCCCTTTATAAGGTCTGGAATTTTTGTCGATAAGAGGCTTAACATCGGCGTAAGAAAAGAGGATTTCTTTGTAATCATCATACTTAGCGCGTTTGCCTTCGCTGGTTTTTATCACCATCTGCCCACTCGTTAGGTAGTGCAAGTTGTCTTTGCTGTAAGAGGCATTGTAGCCTGTTATAAGGTTCTTGCTTTTGTCTGTTAATCCTTCAGCTATTACAGTGCAATAAGCGGGCTTGCTGAACTCGCTTTTCACTTTGTAAAGGTCGAGAGTGTCATTAGAAATATTGTGTTTTTCTAATATTTTGGTAAACAGCGTCATAGTCGCCTGCCTCGCTGCCCACTACACCTTTATTGTAATCGTAATCGGGCTTTTCTTTGCCCATTGCGCTATCAGCGATACGTGTACAGCACTTTGCCAATCGCAGCTGCTCAAACTGATAGCAGCGATAGCCATAGCAGCTAAAATAGTAAGTTTTTCATACTGAATTATTTAGGTTTTAAATTAATTATTCTTCTTCCACAAAGCCGAAATACCAACATTTTGGTCTTTTTGCTGTACAGGGTATTTGCTGTTGATAGCATCAAGTATATCAGTGTCAAACTCTTGATTGCTGCCATATATGGTTTTGATAATCCACTGCCCAATCCAGCCGCCTTCAGAGTAAAGCATTTTTAGCCAGCCTTTCATAGTGCTGCGGTCGAAGCCAAGATAAGTATCTTCGCGGCTCATATCGTCAGTCATAGGGGCATACTTGGTGGTGATAAGGGGTGCGGTGGTAAGCATTTTTAGCGATGAAGATACGGTCATTAGCACTGCCAGTGCCTAAAAAACTGAGCCGCTGTATTGCCTTTTTGAGGAATTTTACTCATACTTACTGCCGAGTTTTTCTTTTAGTAACTCGAATAAATCTTCCAAAAGGCACTTTGCCTTCGAGAAAAGTGATGGTAATGTTCTTGTCTAAGAGTCCCATTTGTCTATATTTTTTTAATATTACGCTGCAAAGGTAAACAATTTACCCCCATTGTTAAATTTTTGTTAAAATTTTATTAAACTTTGTTTTTAAGTAAGTTTTTCTTTTCAATCCTTGTGTAGTGGTACAGATATTATAGCCTTTTCCTTTTTATCTCATATACTCAGACCGAAGGATCACCGAAAGATGAGCGAAGGATCACCGAAGGAAAGATATTTATTCATTTATAATAAAAATAAGGAAGTCTGTCTAAGGGTACGTGTAGGGTATAGGTCTTGCCGCCTTTGTATTTTTACCTTGGTCATCGCGCCAAGTGCCTTTTGGTAGTTTAACGGTGCGGGTGTCGCTCTCGGTTATTACAGGGAGCCACTAAATACTATCGCCCAGCATATATTGGTCTTTGCAGTCAGCAAACCCTGATTTGGGGAAAGCGTATTCCATACTGCGCACTATAGGTTCGCCTGTTTTAGCCGATTGTTTTGCCTGCTCGATGAGGTAGCTACCCAGCTGCTCGTGCCATTTGGCGTATTTTATGCAGATGTCTAAATTTTCTTTGGAAAGAATACGCCAAGGGAGCTACTGAAAACTGCATCATAGGCATCATAGCGTGTATTTGACACGACCGCACGATAAGTTTTTGATTGAATTTAGTGGGGTCTACATTCAGAAAACTACCGTATTCGCCACCTCCTATCATATCAGGACAGGCATAGGCATAGCCATTCAGCCCTGCGGCTATCATATCGGGTACTAAGCGCCCACTCCGTCCCACGAATAGCTCTTGTCGCCCAAACGTTGTACTAAGGGCTGTCCGCCGAGTTTCCAACAAGCCCGAAACTCGTTGTAAGGAAAAGGCCAAGCCTAATTTTCCCCATAAATAGGTTTGCTCGGTGTCGTAAGATTTTGGTCGAATACATCTATAGCTTCAGCCAAATAGCGTTCGGGGTCGCCTGCATCAAACTTAAAACCATCAATGCCGTATTCTTTTGTAGCTGTTGTAGTTCACCCACGAAGTGCTTGAAAGCATCGGGGTTGCTAAGGTCATAGCAAGCACTCAGCCCATTCCACCAATCGAGAATAGCAGGGGTATGCGAACCTTTTTTTCTTTATTAAATAGCCTTTGTCGCGCAAAAAACGATACTCCTGACTGTCAGGTGATACAAACGGACATACCCACACCATCACTTTAAAACCCATTTGGTGTAGTTTAGCTATCATTTCTTTAGGTGAAGGAAATTTATCAGGGGCGAAATTGCCATACACCGTAGTCTTTTTGCCAATTGTCGTCTATCATTATCACGCCGGTAGGCATACCGTTATCAATAATAGCTTGAGCGTAAGCCAATACGTCTTTTTGATTTTGGTTATAGGTAAGCTCTATCCACGTGTTGTACTGAGGTTTAGTGAAGAATATTTTCAGGAGGAATAGTACCCGAAGGCGGAAAATACTGTTTGCTAACGGACTGATAGGCGCTCTTTAGGTCGTTGCCCTTGCTGCTCTGGCAACTCACGGTGCCTCGCGATGGCGTGATGACTATCTTTCCCTCTTGAGATTGGTAGGCAAAGGGGGTATCAGCAGCTATATACCTACCTTTGTTAGATAGCAGGTAGGGGTACAGACTGGTTATTGAAAATTTTCGGTGCGCAAGTTGTAAATGCGCTCCGATGGTTGGTAAAGGCATCTCTTTGCCTACGCCTGTAAAACCACCCCACCATTGTTCATTAGGTAATAGGGTGATTTCAGTGGGCTGCTGTGCGTTTGCCCATAGCGAACTGCACAAAAGTAATAAAAAGTAAATATTCTTTTCATTTATATGTTTTTAGTTATTAGTTTCTTATCTCTTACCTGAAATATATTCTGAGGGGGATACCCCAAATTGTTCTTTAAAAGCTCTTGTAAAATACGACGGACTATCAATTCCTACTTCGTAACACACTTCACTGATAAGTTTATCGGTGGTTTTGAGTAGTTCAGCAGCTTTGTCTAAGCGTATTTTGCGAATGTAGTTCGCCAAAGTAAGCTCGGTAGCTTGTTTGGCAAAGCTGTATAACTTAGTGCGGTTCATACCAAGTTCAAGGCAGAGGGTTATCTACCGAGAAATGAGGGTTTTGCATATTGGTCACTACCAAGTGAGTGAGCTTATCTAATAGTTCTTGTTGTTTTTATCAATCACTTTCTGACGGATATTCTCAATAGGAGCGTGCTGTTTGCTCTTGTTGAGCAAGTTGCTTACATTGGTTTTGAGTAGTTTTACATCAAAAGGTTTGGTGAGGTAGGCATCAGCACCTAACTCAATTCCTTCTATTTGCGACTCTATTTGCGATTTTGCGGTGAGCAATATCACAGGGATAAAGCAGGTTTGCAGGTTCTTTTTCAAGATAGCACAGAGCTCAAATCCGTCAATTTTAGGCATCATCACATCCGATATGACCAAATTAGGGAAATGCTGGTTGCACTTCTCAATCGCTTGTTCGCCGTCAGAGGCAAGAATGATGTTGTACTCTTTGATAAAGATGTTTTTGAGTATCATCAGTACCTCGTGATTGTCATCTACTAAAAGCAAGGTAGGTTTATCTTCTTGAGGCAAATTTAATATTTCCTCCTCATCTTCCCCTATATGTTCATACTCAACAGCATAGTCCGACAAGTATTCTTTTAGATGAAAAAGTACTGTCTTGCAATTTCTGTTCGGGCAATAAGTAACTATCGTTCATAGAGAAAGTGATGATGACTTCGGTACCTACATTGGGCTTACTGCTAATGATAATCCCGCCGCGATGTGCTTCAACTAATGATTTTACCAAAGAAAGTCCAATGCCCGAACCTACTCTTTTTGTCCTAATCCCTCTACACGATGGAAGCGTTCAAAGATTTTTGGGCAAAGCTTCTTTTTCAAGTCCTACCCCCTCATCTTGTACTTTCACGATGAGTTGTTTGCCCGCTAAGGTGTATGTAGTGTTCTCAAAAAGCATTTCTGTATAGCGGAGAGAGTTCGTTTAAGTTCCCTACTGATACTGATATCCTTATAGAACTTCCTGCATTGGAATACCTAATGGCATTAGAGAGAATATTAGAAAGTATTTTGCTAAAATACTTCTCGTCTAACCACAACTTCACTTCTTGTTCAGGCAGTGTTAATTGCAGTCTTATAGTCACTTGCTTTTGCCCACTCCTTAAACTCGTTGTAGATGGATTGTACGTAGCTATTTACTGAAATGTAATTAGCTCTTAATTGAGGGGTATACACATCCATACGGTGCATTTTCAAGGAGTTCATTCACCATATTGCTGAGCTTGCCCGTATTGCGTTTAAGAGTATGCACATACTTATTGGTAGGCATTTCCTCTTCAATTTCAGTCACTGCGTGGCTCATTATAGTTAGAGGTGTGCGAAACTCGTGCGATACATCGGTGAAGAACTGCATTTTCATCTGCATTAATTCTTCTTTATGGCGTTCTTTTTCCTCTTGTACAGCAATGGTATGCTTCATTTGCGTCCACCGTATAAAGTAGCGAAAAGAGAGGTATAGCAATGCGGCCAAAACCGTAGCGTAGATTGTGTATGCCCACCAACTTAGATAGAAAGGCGGGGTTGATACTATTGTTAGTACGCTCTGATTGCCGCTCCACTGCTGCCAATCACCGACCTCTACTATTAGCTTATAAGTGCCGTAGGGCAGTTTGTGATAGGTAAGCCTGAGGGGCTGGGGTATTAGAGGCTATATAATGCCAATTAGTGTCGTAATCTTCTAATTTATACCTATAGCGCAAGTGCTGTGGAGCACTGTATGACAGGGGTGCTGAAGTAAACCGTGAGGTTGTTATTAGGATACTGCACTTTTAGCTGGTTCCTATACTCTATAGCCGAAGCTACTGTTTTGCCGTTGTTAGCATAACTGCTGAAATACACTTTTAGCTGGTTGTGAATAGGCTTCAGATATTTGGGGTGAAAATAGTTGAAGCCGTGCGAGCCGCCAAAGTATAGGTTGCCTTGAGTGTCTTTGCAAGACGAAGCAGTGCCAAAAGCTATGCCCTTTGCAAACCGTCTTCTTTTGCCAAAAGTAGCAAACCGTTTCAGCTTTGTATCAAAATAGCTTAGGTAAAACCCTCCGCACCACACATTGCCATAAGCGTCTACCTCTACACTCTCTACATCGTTAGAGCTTGCACCTTCTGCTATGCCGTAGTGCTCGGCAGTATAGGTAGGGTGTGTGTTATCGGTAAAGACTACCCGATTGAGCCCGCTGCCCATAGTACCTATCCAATAGGTATCGTCTTTTTGTCGATAGCCCAAATGTAGTTGCTACTCAGTTGGTGAGCTGCTCCGCCACGGGCTATATACTTCAGCACACGTACTACACGCCCTTCGCGGTCTAACTGTAGGCGGTTTAGCCCCATTACAGAGGTGATTACCAATTCGTTATTAGTACTATCTACATATATCTTATGCAGTTTATTAGTAGAGAGTTGCAAAGGCTCAGCAGTATGGGCACTAAGGGCATATAAGGGTTGCCAAGTGCCGTTCTTTAGAGTAAAGCACTCTAAACCCGAATAGGTGGTAATCCATAAACGGTGATAAGCATCGAGCTTGAGGTCAAAAAATATAGTCTTTGCACTGCGCCTGAAAGCTACCTACTATGCGCCGCTGCTGTTTGTTTTATTATGTAAACCCTTTCGCGCACCGATACGTATAGATGGGTGGGTCGCTCTCTATACTGGTAACGTTGGGCGAAAGTTCTGGAGCATCGCAATAAGGAGCTTCTAACTGTTGTAGGCGAGTGTTGAAGCGTATCACCCCACCGAACTTATTGCCTATATATACATAACCATCGGGGTCGTAGTGCATAGTACTGACAAACTCAGAGCCTATACGGCTTTGTGGGTTTTATCCATACAGTTTTTAAAAAAGGCCTCGCGTGTGCTGGTGTACGATACGCCATCAGACCAAGCTGATAACCACAAATTGCTGTCCTTGTCTAAAAAATACACTATTGATATGGCTCTTTGCCGAATAAGGGTTAGAAGGTGAATGGGTATGCTCTTTCAGCAGACTGAGGTCTTCTTTACGCAACTGAAAAACGCTCTCTTCATTCACTACCCATACGTAGTGAGCTCCTACAGTTAGCGATAGTAGGGCTTTATGGTTGTCAAACACTTTTTGGGCAACTATCTGGTAGCTGTTGTTGGGTAAATAGCGGTATTTTACTAACCTATCAGTGTAAATCACCCATAAAAAAATCCTTCTGCATACCTCATTTTTACAATACCCGAAGCTATGGGCGTGGGCGAGGATATAAGTTCGTCTTTGCCCTGTGTGTAGCGGTAGGTAGTGAGAGTAGGATTGCCTGATAGCCATACCGTACCGTTAGGGGCTTACGGCTATCTGAGGGTTGAGCTGTGTAGTACTAAGGGATAAGTGTTCGCCCATAGGTAGGCATTTCAGCAATAGTTTTTTTGGTTTTTAGAGTCGCTGATTATCTTTGCTCTGTATATCTGGTTTTCAGATAACAGCCATAGTTCGTTGCTATTTCCTTTTTGAAGGACTTTTACCTGCGAAAAGAAAGAGGTTTCTGTAGGGCAATCTATGCTAAAATCTACAAATTGCTTCTGATAAATGTCAAAACACGCTATTCCTGCTTCAGTAGCTATCCATAAGTGTTTGCCAATAGGCTGTAGGCTGAGCACACGGTTGTAATACACTGAATTGATAGGGTCTCGCTCGTACTTATAGCCTTCTAAGCGATAAACCATCGTAGCGGTTGAGTCCACGATGGGTACCCATCCAGATAAAGCCCAGCGAATCTTGTGCAAAGCAGGTTACGTTGTCGTGCAACAGACCTTCATTGCGCGTAAGATGGTGGAAAAGGAAAGTTTCTTGCGCTTGGGTTTTCATCACCCCTTCTGTGAAAGCGATAGGGAAGAGGGAATACCACAATAACAGGATTCGCAGGAGCTTTATCGTTCTGTTCATTTGTCAAAAAAAGTTCATTTATAGGGCAAAGATATGAAATTAGATTTACCTTTTCTTCGTTATCACTGTTTTTATGGGGGTTACCGTAATTTTTGATAGTGCGGTACTCAGTATTGTATTTGTATTCATCAGCGCTTACCTTGCCTACATCAGTTTTTGGTACCCATCGCCTTTATAGCTTTTGAAACCACTGCTGTTGCCTATTACTACCACTTCGTAATTGCCTGCTTGGGTATAGGTATGGGTGTAGTGGGCTGTGCCTGAATTATCGGTGATGGTGATGCCTTTTCCTGTATCAAACGGGAAGTAGTCTATAGCTCCAAAAAGATGCTGATTGCACGTAGTAATCGCCTATGTAGCCTATGCCTGCTCCTACAGTAGTGAAGAGTACTTGTATGTAAGATAGGGTAGCTCATCTTCTTATTCACGGCGCTTTCCCACGCTTCTATGGTACGACCGATGTCGAAAGTGTAGTCGGTATACTCGGTTTTAGGGGTAATGGTCAAATCCCCAAACTGTATCGTCTTTTAAAAAGTAACAGCTGTTTCGCCTTGTGCTATACCTGCTACACGCATCACGATGGGGAATTTACTTTCTTCGGGGTGCTCGCTTTGGTCGTTAGCACTCTTTTAGGATAGTGGTAGCATACTTCATACGTAGGGTCATCTTTTTATTGCTTCCTACTTTTGTATTGACGTTTAGGCGTAAGGCTTCGTACCACCAATTAGGGTGCTGGGCGTTTACCTTTAGCACTTTTGCCTATAGTAGCATCGGTTACTACTTCTGCTTGGCTACCTACTGTTGTCGCCGCTATTGCCGTTGCGCACTTCAAAAGTGCCGTTTGCTAAGGTGGTGCTCCCTATTTCGGTGGTGCTAAAGTCTCACCTGATAGTGTTTCACATCAGGGTCGGTAGGGCGATAGCTGTGCTCTTGTAGTTCGGCTGAGCTTTTTCCGCGTAGCACGTAGTCTATGCTCTTTTGGTAGTTGTGCCCCTGCCTCCTGTGTAGATGCTAAGAGCGTTTACATTGTGTTGTATGCTAAAAAGTAACTGGTTCGCCTATTCTTACTTGGGTTTTATTGGCACTAACTGATAGGTTTACCGTTTCGGGTTCGTCTTTAGAGCAAGCTATGAGTAGCAAGCTGCTAATTAATAATATTTGTGTTTTCATTTTTTTACTAATATCCTGGGTTTTGTGTTAAGTTTTTATTAGCGTCTATTTCGCTAAGCGGTATGGGCAATAGCTGATGGTAAGGACGTATATTTTCGGGGGCAGCAGGGGCTGGTATGCGGCGTTCTTCGCTGCTGATAAAGGGGTTGTTGATACGCCAGTTTTGTAGGGGCTTGTACTAAGATGCCGCGCCTTACTAAGTCGCACCAGCGGTCGGTGGTTTCGCCTACCAATTCGCGTGCGCGCTCGTTGAGTATCTCGGTCCGGAAAGCTGTATAGTCGTTAGTGTAATGTTTGGCAGTATAAAGGTCGCTGCCAGCGTAATCATCAAACCATACGAAGCGGTTTTCCAATCGGGTACTACGTTGTCTACAGCGTTTATATGGCTTCTGTCTAAGTCGCGAGGAAGGGCATCGCGGTGCACCACACGTCCGCCTGCTTTGTTAGAAATTCGCGCCCGTTTGCGCACTAAGTTTACGGCATCGTAAGCACTTTGTACATTGGTGCCATTGAGTGTAAGGTTAGATGATGGTGTGTAGGCCCCTGGTGAGTGGTTTACTTCGTTATAGGCTTCAGCATAGATAAGTAGTACATCGGCAAAGCGCAATAACGGTTCGTCCATACCAAAGTTTTTTTGTAGTTGTAAGATGAGGTATCAGCTAAGGGAAGCGGCGGAATTTTGCCAATGCTCCACATTACCCAGTTATTATTTTCGGTGGCTTCACTGAGTTTTTTTGGTCGGCACGTGTATCCCAATAGATACGGTAATCCCAGCCCCATATCTTGCCGTTGTCGAGTACTTGTGTACGGGGACAGTTCCACAGACGGCGTATAGAGTCAGAAGGTTCGTATATCATACGGTGATAGTCGGAGCTTGAGATGTTATCCCAAGAACCACCTAAGTTTTCATTACCTCTCATACCGTAGACCATACCTGTTAGGGTTCCTGTGTCGTCTCCGGTTAGTCCTTGCACACACCAGATGACTTCTTTTTGGGGCTTCGCTTACTTTGGTTTTTGGCGTTGAATACATCAGGATAGTATTCTACTAATTGATAGCGGCCGCTTTGTATTACTTCTTTGGCATAGTTCATTGCCTTGGTGTAGTTTTTCGGCGGCACTGCCTACTATTTCTCTGCCATCGCGTGTGGCTACTGAGGCAAGCCAGAGATGTACTTTGGCTAAAAACCGCGACAAGCGTCTTTGCTAATGCGCCCGTATTGGTAGCCGTTGTTAGTATCGCCTTTTTCGGATACGTGTGCCATTGCATAGTTAAAGTCGGCTATGATTTGCTCGAACACTTGCTTCTGAGGGCTACGGGCTACCTTTTTAGGTCGTTGAGCGATTTGGTTTCTTTTAGTACTAAAGGTACATCGCCAAACCAACGTACCAAGTCGAAGTATAGGTAAGCACGCACACCACGAGCTTCAGCTACATAGCGTTCCCAGTTGTTTATGCGATCTTGGTGCTCGGTTACATTATCAATTACTGAATTACAGTTTTTGATAGCGGTATAGTGGTGTTGCCACATCTGGGTGATGTAGTCGTTGTCTGCGCCAAACTTATAGTTTCGCAAGCCACCACCTTCGTCCCAGTCGGCACGTTTGGTTAGGTCGGTGCTAATCTGTTTGGTGCCGTGCCCTGTAACGTACTCGTCGGTTAGGTATCTATAGGTGCCGTTCATCGCTTGACGGGCATCTAATTCGTTTTCATAAAAATTCTGAGTACTCAGAATGTCTTTAGGGTCTTCTTCTAAGAACTTGGCACAACTGCTAAGCCCCTATACTTATCCCTATTGCTATAATAATGCTGATATGTGATTTCATAGTTTGTATTTTTGTTAAAAGCCAAGTTCTACAGAGAATAATACTGAGGTAGGGCGAGGATATGGGCTCATATCAAGGCCTGGTGCTAAGCGTGCTATAGTGCCGTAGCCTGTGTTAGCTTCGGGGTCAAACCCAGAGTAGCGCGTCCATATAGCCAAGTTAGTGCCTGTTACCCCTACGCGTAGTTTGCTTAGTTTGTAGGGGTCTATAACTGTTTTGGGTAGGTTGTAGCTAAGGGTTAGGGTTTGCAGACGCAAGAACGAGCTCGTCTTCTACCAAATCGCTACGGAAGGCGTTCTCAGCCCAGAATCCACCGCCAAATAAAGGGAAGTTGCGCTCAGGGTGTTGTGCTGACCATACGTTGTTGTACACGCTTTGGGGTAATGTTGTCAATATTCTTAGTACCGGTTAGGGTAGTAGGCGTTACCGTTTACTACATCGTTGCCGTATGACCAACGCAGGAAGGCATAAAGTTCAAACCCTTTGTAAGAGAAGGTGTTGCCTATACCACCTGTGTGTAGCGGATTGACATTAGCTACAGGTACGCGGTCGTTGGTGTCAATCACCCCATCAGCATTAATATCTTTTTACACGCAAGCCTCCTAACGCTACGTTAGGGCCTGGTTGTGCGTTATCAACTTCGTTTTGGTTGTGAAATACCCCTATCGGCTACATAACCGTAGTAGATACCTACGGGCATACCCACACGCAATAGTACATCGCTCTTTATCTTAGAGTTGATACCACGGTCGTAAAACTGCTGATATTGCCCTTCGTCAAGAGAAAGGATTTTGTTTCGGTAGAAAGAAATGTTGAAGTCGGTAGTCCATTTTGAAGTCGCCTTCGCGTAACCATTGTGCGTTGAGGCTTACTTCTAAACCTTTGTTTTCCATTGAGCCAGCATTTTTTTCCACGCTTTCTGAAAACCAGAAGTAGAAGGTATGTTTACCTCTAATAGCATATCGTCTATGCGTTTATAGTACAACTCAGTAGAAAGAGAATAACGTGTTTTTAAACAAAGATAGGTCTACCCCTATATTGTATTGTTTTTTTGGCTTTCCCATTTTAGGTTATCATTGGCAATGTTGCTGGTATAACGCCCTATTTCTACCTTATTGCCGTCTAATACTACCTTATTTTTAGCTAATTGAGCTAATGATTGGTAAGAGGGTATTTGGTTATTACCTGTCATACCAAAGCTACTGCGTAGGCGTAGGTTAGAGATAGCGTCAATTTTTGATAAAGGCTTCTTCGTGGGCATTCCAAGCCAAAGAAAGAGCAGGGAAGTAACCGTATTTGTTGTTTTTGCCGAATTTTGAAGAACCATCAGTACGGATCGAGGCATTGGCTACATACTTGTTATTATAACTATAGGTAGCCCTGCTGATGTAGGATACCAATTGGTTGCCATCGTAGGTATATACAGGGGCGTAGGTTACTAAACCTTGATTGATGCCCCAGATACCTTGTTTGGTGTCTTCAAAGTTGGTAGACTTGTTGTAAGTGTAGTCTGTACTATATTTGTTAGCCTCAAAAGCTCCCATAACCGAGAAGTAGTGCTTGTCGATACTCTTAGAGTACTGTAGGCGGGCTTCGTATACCCAGCTATTTTCGTTGCGGTTAGAAAGCTCCATACGTCCGCGCTCTGACTGTCCAAAACCAAGTGTCAGGTCCCCAAAAGCGGTCTTGCCCAATGGTGTGTAGGCGATAAGAAGCACTGGTGTTGAAAGTTAGGTCTTTTAGCACTTGATAGCTGAGGGTATACATTAGCGTTTAGCCTCGTTGTACTTTGGTGTTGATATCCACTTGGTCTACTGCTACCTTAGGGGCTCATTGTGCGAATATTAGGATAACTCATCAGGGTACCAAAGCCGGGGTAGTCTAAGAAAGGAGAAGTTTGCAAAGCCTTGAGAACTACTCCATTTTTGAGACCAATCACTCACAGGATTTTTATCCTTAGAAACAGCATACGATAGATTGATTCCAGCATTTACTTTGCTATTAATCTTTGAGAGAGGTTGAGACGCGAAGTAAATCGATTGAAAAGCTGACCGTTTGATCAGTCCTTCTTGGTTCATATAGCCTACTGAAAGCATATAGCGGGTTTGCTCGGTACCACCCATTATGCTACCATTAGCTTCATTTTTTTAGTGCCGGTTTGGGTTACCTCTTGTAGCCAATCTTTCACTGCAGGATTCTGCCATTCTTTTTGGGCAATTATACGTTGCCAGAATTGGGTTACAGGTGCATTGTCCCACGTAGCGTAGTTGGAGCATCTTGTGGGCGTAGTCTTCAGCACTGAGTACTTTTTAGCGGTATGCTGGGCATCATCTCTATAGAGCTGGCATAGCTGAAGTTAAACTTAGGTTTAGCGAGCTCTTTACCTTTCTTAGTAGTGATGAGCACTACCCCGTTAGAGCCGTTAGAACCGTAGATGGCAGCGGCGGCGGCATCTTTGAGTATCTCCATCGATTCAATATCGCTAGGGGTTAAGCCCCAATAGAGGGTTCGTAGCTACATCCTGATTGGTGTTGGTTACCCTTTGGGTAGGCATTGGCACTCCGTCTATTACAAATAGAGGCTGTGTACCACCTGTGATAGAGTTTACCCCACGTATTCTGAAGGTAAGCCCACTAGTAGCCGACCCGTCAGACGAGATGATTTGCACCCCACTTACTTTGCCTTGTAGGGCTTGCAATACCTGCGAGGGACTACTCTGTGCAATGTCTGCCATTTTTACAGAAGCTACAGCGGTAGAAATGTCGCTCTTGCGCTGAGTACCGTAGCCCACCACTACAACTTCTTCCATTTGTGTTACCTCTGGATCGAGAGATACTTTAAAGGTACGGGTTTTTGCCTACAGCTATGGTCTTGGCTTGGTATCCTATGTAGCTCACTACTATTTTATCAGTAGGAGTAACCTCTAAGGAGAAGCGTCCGTCCAAATCAGTAGCGGTACCTTTCTGAGCGTGCTCTATTGTTACACCTCGCTCCCTGGTAGGGGCTGTTGGTTTTCGTCTACCACTCACCCCGCTGATGTTCACTTTTTGCGCCAGCATCGGTATGCTGAATAGCAAAAATCAAAAAATGCTAATGATACTTTTCATTATGTTTCAGTTAAAGTTTTTTTTCGGCTCAAAATTAGTAACTCTTAATATTTCAAGCTTTTACCTATTGTACATTTTTTTCTTTACTAATAGCGTGTGTTTGTAACGAAAATGCAATAAATCAATAAGTTACATAATAGTCTCTCATCTTTCGTCTTTTTATCTTTCGTCTTTTCGTTCACAAAAAAACTTTGCCAAAGCTTTATACTTTTAGCAAAGTTTTAAAAAAATAACAATATTATCCCTTATTAAAAAAATCAAAAATCTATGCCTGTTGGGTCGTCCTCTTTTTCTTTACTACAGTCTATCTGTATTTGTATGTTTTGAGGTGCTGCAAAAAGGTTCTTTTGATATGGCTAAATCTTTATTAGCATAGCATTTTTCATATAATACCCCCATACCGGAAGTGCCATTGTAGCTCCTTGTCCATAGGCGGTAGTGCGGAAGTGTATAGCACGATCTTCGCCTCCCTACCCATACGCCTGTTACAAGGTTGGGTACCATACCCTATAAACCACCCATCGCTGTTGTTTTGGGTAGTACCTGTCTTGCCTGCTATAGGGTTGGTGAATTGGTAAGGGTAGCCGGTCATTACATTCTTATAAATTGCGTTATAACTATCAGCCCCTTTGGTACGTAGGCGGGCACCAGACCCATAGCGGGTTACCCCTTCTAATAGATTTACTACCGCACGAGCTACTTCAGCATTTACTACATCGTGTGTTTCAGGAGTGTTCTCGAAGAGTACGGTACCATTTTTTTATCTTCAATGCGAGTTACCAATACTGGTTTTACATATATCCCTTCGTTAGCAAAAAAGTGCCATAGGCAGCTACCATTTGTAGTACTGTAGCATCGGCAGTACCTAAGGCAATAGAAGGCATTTCGGGCATCTCGGAGGTGATACCTAACTTCTTCACTAAGTTGATTACGGGTACAGGTCCCACCTTATCCATTAGATTTACCGTAATAGAGTTTATTGAGTTTGCCAAGGCAGCCTTTAGTGTCATCATCTTGCCGGAGAAGTTGCCGGTGGAGTTGCGCGGACACCACGCTTGTACGTTGCCGTATTTGCCAGCTTCTATACAAGTCTGAATATCAGGAAGCTCTAAGCAAGGAGAGTAGTGCAATTGGTCTATAGCAGTAGCATATACGAAAGGCTTGAAGCTAGAACCTGTTTGCCGTGCCCCTTGTGCTACTTGGTCGTATTGGAAATGCTTATAGTTGATGCCACCTACCCACGCTTTTTATATGCCCTGTTTGAGGCTCCATTGACATCATACCGGTGCGCAAAAAAAGGCTTTTGTAGTACAATATTGAGTCGCGGGGAGTCATTACCGTATCGCGCTCGCCTTTCCAGCTAAATACGCGCATTTCCACTTTCTTGTCGAAACTCTCGCGTATCTCTTTTTCTGAATAGCCTAAGTATTTTAGGTGTATCCAACGGTTAGAGTTCTTCATTGCCCGCTCTATCAGGTTGTTGTATTCGTCTTTGGTAACTTTTTACAAAAGGATAAGTTGCATTTTTCTTTTCGGTTGTTTTTCAGCATCAAAAGCCTTTTGGAGCTGTTTCATATGTGCTTTTACTGCTGCTTCAGCATAAATCTGCATTTTAGAGTCTATAGTAGTATAAACTTTTAGTCCATTCAAGTAGAGATTGTATTTAGTACATCATCGGGCTTAGGGGTTTTCGTTTACCCACGTTTTTCATATAACTGCGGAGGTATTCTCTGAAGTAAGTAGCTATACCGTCATTATGGCTTTCGGGAGTGTATTTTATCTTCAGAGGTAATTGCTGTAGTGAGTCTTTTTGCTCTTGGGTTAGATAGTTATTCTTTGCCATTTGAGCAAGCACTACATTGCGGCGATTGGTTACCCCTTCTTTGTTTTTACAGGGTTGTAAAGAGCTGAGTTTTTGAACATTCCCACCAACATTGCTCCTTCTTCTATCTTTTAGTTGTTTAGGCTCTTTGTCGAAATATATCTTGGCTGCTGAGCGTATTCCGTCGGCATTGTTGTTGAAGTCGTAGATGTTGAAATACATCGTTAGTATTTCCTCTTTGGTGTATTGTTTTTTTCTAAGCGGGTAGCTATAATCCACTCTTTTATCTTCTGGGTATAACGGGCTATTCTCTGGTTTTTCTTTGTGGAAGAGCTGTCTGGCCAGCTGTTGCGAAAATGGTAGAAGCACCACCTTTGCTACCTAAGTATACCATAGCGCGTATCGTACCCGTATGTCAATACCAGAATGCTCGTAGAAACGCTCATCTTCGGTAGCGATAAGCGCATCAACTAAATGCTTGGGTAAATCTTTGAATTTTATAGGGGTACGGTTTTTCGTCTAAGTAGAATTTACTCTAACGATTTGCCATCGGCTGTTACTATTTCGGTAGCTAAGTTTGTTTCGGGATTTTCTAAGTGTTGGAAAGTCGGGCATCTCACCCAACAAACCAACTGATGCTGCTACAAAAAGCAGTAAAACACCTACTATTGCAGCAGCAAATAAACCCCAAAAACCATTTTATGACTGGATTGATTTTCTTTTTCATTGTTTTTCGCTTTTTTTCTACTCTCAAGCCTACTTCTGTAATACCTTTTGAGCTGTTGTACGCCGTTGTTTTCACCTATTTTGCGCATTGCTTGTTCTATTTTGATGCTGTAGTTGCCCTTAGCAGGGAAAAGTAAATTGCTCTTTATACCATAATTTACTCTTTTACCGCTGAATAGCCGTCGCCTCAACCATTTCCCCTCTGAGTTGCTATTTCGTACTCTAAGGTATCAACGATGACCTTATCGCTATGAGGGATTTCCATTTTAGTGATAATGAATAGGTTGCTGAATTCGTAATGAGCATCATTGCGAATCATAATAAAGAGGTTTTTTTCTTAGTTACGGTGTCTTGCGTTTCTAAATGAAAAGCAATGGGTTGATGGGCTTGCCAGCCATCAGGTAGCGATACATATTCGCTGTATTCTACCCCGTTGCTACAACCCTAATAGCAAGCCTCATAAATAACAAACTTATTAGTATTCTCATTCTGATTTCTCATTATTAGATTGTTTGGGCTTATTGACCTTATTAGCAAAAAGGGTCGAGGTTGCGTCGCACATTAGGGTTTTGCTGTTTTTCCTGCTATCTTTTGCTTTTTGTTGCATTCTCTTATTATTGTTACTTGCCCTCAGGAGCAGGTATTTTTAGCCTGCTGAGGGGTAGCATTAGCCTGTGGTTGTGGTGGCTCTATAGGTAGTTTTATTTCTTTAGTAGCAGCATTTAATACCCCTTCGCCTGTGCGTTTTAGCTCTGCCGCTTTATTCACATTTTTGGGCATTTTTTTAGGTTTTTTTATTGCTGCGTTCTGTTTCAGCCTCTGCTTTTGGCTCATTTTTTTAGCTGCCTCTTCTTTAGGGAGAGCCTCTTTTTCTTTATTTCTCTTGTTATTGCGTTTTTTTCTTGCGCTTAGGAGTGTCAAAACGAGTGATACTGTCTTCTTCTATAGGAGTTAGCTCCATATCAGTGTAGCCTGAAGCGTTTTTTGCGTGAAGAAAGGTCGCTTACTATTGCGTATTCTTCTAATTCCTCAATCTCTTCGCCCTTTTTGTTAAGGTCAATGATTTCTTTTTACACTATCTACTGATAGTTTATGCCAAGTAATAGGGTTTTTCATCGTAGGTAAAACCACATTAATCGTTTGAAGATGTCTATCTTCTGGCAGCTGGCAGTACCGCGTTGGGTGTTTAGCTTGGTGTCGGTACGAGGGAAGTCTTGTAGTGCATCGAGGTAGGTGTCTAACTCGAAGTTTAAACAACACTTCAGTTTGCCGCATTGTCCTGCTAATTTTTGTGGATTTAACGATAATTGCTGGTAGCGCGCGGCTGAAGTAGATACACTCTGAAATCGGTTAGCCAAGTAGCACAGCATAACTCGCGCCCGCAAGAACCTATACCCCCTAAGCGGGCAGCCTCTTGTCGGAAACCCTATTTGTCGCATCTCTATACGCACAGAGAAAGCCCGTGCCATATCCTTGATAAGCTGGCGAAAGTCTACCCGCCCTTCAGCAGTGTAGTAAAAAGTAGCTTTAGAGCCATCGCCTTGAAATTCAACATCTGATATTTTTCATCTCCAGACCCTAAAAGCGATAGCTAGTTCGCGCGATTGCTTTTTGTACTTCTATTTCTTTTATCTCGCGATTGCTGCCACACATCTATATCGTGCTGATTAGCTTTTGCGATACACTCTAGGAAGACCTTCGTTTTCCCAACTGATGCGCCTCTTTTTCATCTGCGAGCGCACCAACTCTCCAGTAAGGCTTACAAACCCCTATGTCGTGTCCTGATGAGGCTTCAGTAGCTACCACATCGCCCATTTGCAGGGGGAGCTTTTCGGTGTTTCTGAAATACTCTTTTCGGCTGTTCTTAAAGCGGACTTCAACACAATCAAAAAAACTCCTGACCACCAGGAAGTTGTGTGTTAGCCAGCCAGTCGAATACCGATAGCTTTACGCTCCCAAAACTCCGTGCTCCACAGTTGGTGCTACAGTTGTTATGAGAGTCTTTTGTATGATTAAAAAGTGCAAGTATTGCAACTCATTGTTCGTTAGTATTAAAAAGTGATATAATCTCAATCGGCAAAAGTACGAAATAATTATTGATTAACCATTAACTATTGCCAAAAAAATAATTTAACTACCGACAAACTTATATTCTAAAAACTTTCTATAATAAAAGATGTATTTTAATAATTTTTATGTTTTGACCTTAAATTATTACCTTAATTGTTAAAATTATACTAAATAATATAGGTGAGACTAAAAAAATAGCTAAATATGTTGTATTATTCGTAGAAAATAAAGACTTTTGTCCCTCGAATAATTTAATACACGTACGAACAATGGAAGAAAAAGATTTTTAGACAACGAGGAGATTTTCTCGAAAGTCTTAAGAGCTGGTAGGCGTACCTATTTTTGATGTAAGAGCTACGCGTGCCAATGATTACTATCTTACTATCACAGAAAGTAAGAAGTTCACACACGATGACGGCTCTTTTTCATTATAAGAAACACAAAAATCTATCTTTACAAAGAAGATTTTGAACTGTTCAAAAGATATTTTTGAACGAAATGACCACTTATGTGTTTGACGAACGAGGCGAAGAAGTTATTTCTGAACGCCATCAACGTGACTTCAAAAGAGAATATTATGCTGAGGGATTGAATGAAGTAGAGGCTACACCCTAACAGAAGCTATCGTTCTCTTTGATTTTGAAGACCTTTAACCCAACTATTACCTCTACACTTGCGCAAAAGATGAGGCTTCACTCAACAAATATAGATACTTTTTAGAGTGATGACGAAGCGGCTTATTGGGTAAGACTCATCTTTTAGCGAGGGTGAAATTTCTCAACATTTCTCTTAAATAACTTTTTTTCTACGTGTACATAAATTTCAGTAGTGGTAATATTCTCGTGACCTAACATCATTTGTATAGCTCTTAGGTTCGCACCATTCTCCAATAAAATGTGTGGCAAACGAATGCCGAAACGTATGCGGGCTTATTTTCTTCAGCCCAATATTCTCTGCCACCCTGCCGTACTATCGTGAATATCATAGCTCGTGTGAGCTGTTTTCCCTTCGATTTAAGAATACATAATCTTCATTCCCTTTAGCTATTTTTTTAGTGACTTTCGCTGATTGTCAATATAATGACTTATTTGCTTTTTGGGTATAATGCTCTATAGGGATAAGTCGCTGTTTGCTGCCTTTACCCATCACCCTTATAAAAATCTTCTTCAAAGAAAAAGGTCTGACAGGCGTAGCGATACCAATTCGGATACACGCAGTCCGCAGGCGTACAGTGTTTCAATAATAGCTTTGTTTCTATGTCCCTCTTCGGTACTAAGGTCTATAGAAGCGAGCATTGCGTCTATCTCTTGCAGGGAAAGCGTGTCAGGTAGCTTCATTCCTATCTTAGGACTCTCAATAATCTCCATAGGGAAATCTTCGCGGTTTTTTTCTCATACATCATATACTTGAAAAAGCCTTTTAAAGACGAGATGAGTCGTGCTTGTGAGCGAGCATTGAGTCCTTTCCCAACTTCGTATACAAATTGTCGCAAGGTGTCCTCGCCTATATTGTTAGGCGTTTCAGTAATGTTGTACTTCTCTAAGTACTGAATCAGTTTCTCGATGTCTAACCCATAGGATACCGCCGTGTTTTCGGATAATCCACGTTGTAACCGCAAATAATGCTGAAAATCTTCGTTCGTTTTCTTCCAAATCATCTTTTTCTGCCGATTAGCTCGTTACCTACTCTGCTAATTTTAAATCAGTTGCATCGTTATAATGCTTCTTGTCTTTGATGATTCCTTTTGAAACCTTTACCAACCCAGGGTTTGAACGTATTATTGTTTTGAGCGTAGTGGCATCATTGTAATAGAAATCAAAAATTGAGTTCGTACTTCTTAACTATATAAGGGGCTTTATCTAACTGCGAAGTTAAAACCAATAACTGTATATCCCCTTTGAGTGCCCTCATCAGTTACGCGTTTTATTGTCTTAAAAAGCGTCTTCGTTAGCGCGATTCTAAAACGATAAGACACTACCAAAAAGCAACTTGTCTTTCCAAATGTAATCGTCAAAATAGTTTTCACCCTCCTTGTCCCAAAATGTAGAAATCGTGTATAGGTGCTTCGGGTACTTCGGTTTTTACGTTTAGCACTTCGGCATAGTTACCATTCTTATCTTTAGGCACCTGTCCGTTATTAATTATTTTCTGTTCTTTGCCGTCTATTTTTACCGTCCAATAATAAGTGATTTTTTTCCGCTTGGTATTTTCATTCCTTCTGGAATACTCGTACCTATTTTTATAAGGGCGAAAATCTTTGATAGGCAGGTGGTTGTATACATAATATACAAAAATACTACAGAAAATTACCGATAGTAGGGGTGATATATAGAGGTAGTTTTCCTTTGCTGATGGGCTTTATATAGTCCTGTCCCCATAAAAAGATGATGAGGGCAGCTACTAATAGCACTATGTCTTTGGTAAACGACTGCCAAGGGGTGAATTTGATAGCATCGCCGAAGCAACCGCAATCTGTTACTTTGTTGAAATAAGCTGAATAGAAAAGTTAGGAAACCAAAGAAAAATGAGCATAGCCAGCAGCGACCACAGCGTTAGTTTCTTTTGGTAGCCCACTAATAACATTACTCCCAATACTACTTCAACTATGCAGACGATGATAGCAAAGGTGAGCGCAAAGGGTATTAGGAATGGCAGTCCCAGCACGTTGGGCGCAAAAATAATCTTCTAATTTGAAAGAAAAACCCATAGGGTCGTTTAGCTTTATCATACCACTAATGATAAAGGTAATGCCTAAAAATAGGCGTAAAAAGGTGTGTTAAGTATTTCATATACAAGTATTAATTCTTAATGTTTTATTTTCTTTTTATAGGTCAATTCTTTTGCAAATGTACGAAATAATTGTAAATTAGCAAATATCTGCTTTTGTGATATTTTATAATTAAATAGGCAGACTGATTTTTCAGTCTGCCTATTTATATGGTATTATCAATAATTAGTTACTAACTATTAATAATTTAGTCATTCTTATGCTTGAATGGAATAACAGAAACGAATGATTTGTCATTCTTTTTCTTTTTCAAACTTCACGATACCGTCAATTTTAGCGTGTAGGGTATGGTCTTTACCGATATACACATTTTCTCCGGCATTGTGCTGAGTACCACGCTGACGAACGATGATGTTGCCCGCGATAGCTACTTGTCCACTATAAATTTTAACGCCCTAAGCGTTTAGAGTGTGATTCTCTACCGTTCTTTGAACTACCGACACCTTTCTTGTGAGCCATTTTCTTACATTTTTAAGTTTAACAATTATTTTGCAACGATGTTTTCGATTACTATTTGAGTGAAAAGTTGGCGGTGACCGTTTTTTTCACTTTGTAACCTTTACGTCTTTTCTTTTTAAACACGATTACTTTGTCTCCTTTCACGTGTTTTAAAAACTTTTGCTTCAACTGAAGCTCCGTTTATAGCTGGGGCGCCAACGGTTATAGCTCCGTTATTGTCTATTAGAAGAACGCGGTCAAAACTTACGTTTGCACCTTCTTCGTTAGCCAAGCGGTGTACATATACCTTTTGGTCTTTGCTTACTTTTGAATTGTTGCCCTGCTATCTCTACAATTGCATACATAGCTTACTGTTTTTAAATTATGTTTTAAATCGGCGGCAAAGATACAACTATTTTTACTCACCAAAAATATTTGCTTAAAAAAAGTTTTTGAGACTTATACAGATGAAGTGTTTGAACTTTTCTTTTCTGAAGTCTTCTATAATTTCTTTTTATAATGTTTATATCTACACTGTCGTATTCTGATTTGTCATAGATGCATACAAAAAGAATTGATTTAGCATCTTCCTCCTCAATAATAATGTCTAATTCTTGGATTATTACTCTTGCTCCACCACTTTTTTTCCACTGCCTTTTGAAGTAATTTTTTTAAGCGAATTTTCTTTATTCCTTCTGCAATAGTAACCCCTATATTAGGGTCGTTTTCTATTTCAGTTCTTAGGTTTTGTATGTCTTTATCTAAACTTTTTATACTTTTTTTAAAAAGAGCTTTAAATTCCTTTTTTTAAAGGGCAATGATACTTCAAATTTGTAAATCATAATTCACTTAAAAAAATCATCAAAACTTTGAAATTTTTTTGGTACCTTCTCTGTGTCTTTTGGCTTCTTGCAGCCCTTCAATAAGCATTTTTTTAAATCTTTTTGTTGTGTATTATAGATTGTTTCTGATTGCTTTATTTGAGTAGCTGAAGTCGCTTTTTCTCTCTTTTTATGGATTTTTACAGTATTGAAATTAGAAGCAAATTCTACAAATGGTAGAGGTTGCACATTGTTGTCGGTAAGGGTATTGGTATAAGGCATAACTTTTTGTTTTAGAATTTCTGCAAAATTACAAAAATAAATTTCAATTAACCATATACAAAAACCGAGCCCTTTTGCTTAGGACTCGGCTTTTTATCAATTTTAGAATTCACATTAGAATTAGTAACTGTGTTCATCAATCGTTACTTTGCCCCAGAATACTTTTGTAAGCAAAAATAAGTGTAGATAAGTAGTAAAGGCGCTCCAATAGCTGCTATAGTAAGCATAATCTCTAATGATTTGGTGCTGGCAGCTGCGTTGTACTACAGTTATATCGTGACCCTATAATCTCGGTATTGCGCAAGAAAAACAGGGGTGTAACTGTAACGCTACTATCAACATAAAGAATACTATGGTGAGGATAGTGCCTACAAAGGCTTTTTGTAATCGCTTTTTGATGAAAAATAGCGATGCTTAAAAATACTAACCAATAAAAAGTACAGCAATAACAATGAGTGCAGGACTCTGTGCTGTATTAGCTGCTAAATGTGGGGTGAGCAAGCTGTAAACCGCTACCGCTACGAATAACACTAAAAAGCCCACATATGCCTTGTTGATGCGGCGAGCAATGCGCTCGTGTAGGCTGCCGTGTGTTTTTAGCAATAAGTAAAGTCCACCGTGTACCGCCATAAGCAATACCGTCATCAGTCCTACCAAAAGGGCGTAAGGAGTAAGGAAAGCAAAAGAGGGCGCCACCAGTGTATTCGAAATCGTTGTCTAAAGGAAGTCCTTGTAGAAGGTTACCTATTACTACCCCTAATAAGAGTGGGAGTACAATACTACAGATGCTGTAGACTAAATCCCAATTATCGCGCCTATCTTTGGCTGTCTTCTTTGCCGCGAAACTCTATAGAGACAGCTCTAAAGATGATGAAGGTAAGAAAGAGCATAAAAGGGGTGTTCATAGCCGAAAAAGAGCGATGCGTACATCAGCGGAAATCCGGCGAAAAATAGAAGCACCACCGATTACTAACCACGCCTCGTTACCGTCCCACACAGGACCGATGGCGTTTAGAGCTACACGGCGTTCTTCTTTTTTATCTAAAAATAGATGCCAAGCACCAGCTCCGAAATCAAAGCCGTCTAAAATGGCATAGCCTGTAATTAAAAAGCCTACTATGATAAACCACCACGTAGGGTAGTCGATACCTAAAAATGTTTCATATCAGTATAATTTATGCAGTTATTGTAGCTTGTTCTTCGTGCTCATCGATGCCGTGAACAATCTTTTTCTTTAATAAGTAAATGAATAAGATGAAAAGGATGGTGTATACTATCGTGAAGAGAATGATAGCAAAGAGTATTTGATGCGCTGTTACCGCTTTGAGAGCGCGTCGCTGGTGCGCAAAAAGTTTATACACAATCCAAGGTTGGCGACCCATTTCGGCAGCAAACCAACCTACTTGGTTGCCTATTTGTGGCAAGATTACTGCCCATACAAATATGCGTAGGAGCCAGCGTTTGTCGTACAACTTGCCGCGCCATAGCAAGAAAGAGGCAAAGACGGTTAGCGCAATGAGGAACATACCGATAGCCACCATTATATGATAGAATTGGAAAAACAGCATTCACCTGACCAGGACGGTCTTCCATAGGGTATTGGTCGAGCCCTATCACAGGGGTTTCGGTGTCGTAATGGAGCATATAGGTTAGTCCGTTAGGTATTTTTACGCCGTGAGTTACTTCGTTTTTCTTATCTACCCAACCAAAAAGGTAAAGGTCAGCAGGCTCGGTGCGGAAATGTCCTTCCATAGCTGCTAATTTTTCAGGTTGATTTTTAGCTACGCCTTCAGCAGAACTGTGACCAGAAGCTAACTGTAGCAATGAAAAAATAGTACCTACGATAAGAGTTACTTTGAAGGCTTTTTTAGAGATTTCGACGTGTCTGCCTTTGAGTAGATACCAAGCGTGTACGCTGAGTACTAGGAAGATACCCGCCAAGAAAGCCCCTCGCCATACGTGCCAAATACGGTCTACGCTTGAAGGGTTGAACACCATTGCCCAGAAGTCGGTGATAACGGCTTTAGCTTGCATACCTTCGCCTGCGACTACATAACCCGCAGGAGTTTGTTGCCAGCTGTTGGCAATAACAATCCATACGGCTGAACACATAGAGCCCAAAAATACCCCAAGGGTAGCCAAGAAGTGCCATACGGGTTTGATTTTGTTCCAGCCAAAGAGTACGATACCTAAGCAGGTACTTTCGAGAGCGAAAAGCGAAAACGCCTTCGGCAGCTAAGGCACTACCAAAAAATGTCGCCCACATAGCGAGAATAGGTTGCCCAGTTGGTACCAAATTCGAATTCCATTACGATACCCGTAGCTACCCCAATACCGAAGGTAAGAGAGAAGATGCGCGTCCAGAAGCGGGCTAAAGTGTTGTACTCTACCTTTCCGGTGCGTAGGTAAATGCCTTTGAAAATGACCATCAGCAGTCCGAGACCGATGCTCAAAGGGGGATAAAATGTAATGGAAAGCAATCGTAAGTGCGAACTGAATACGTGCTAAAAATTTCTGTTTCCATACGTTGAGTAAATTAAAAAAATTAGTGATTATAATATGGCACAAAGTTATAAACTATTGTGAAAAACACCCAAATAAAAAGTTAAAAACCTTTTGAATTTATATTGGTTCTAAATTGAAGGCTGGGAGGTGAGCCGCACCGGCAATTGTGGGACGGTGGGAGTAGTATATTTTTTTCTGTGTTGGGGACGGTTATTAGATGTTTATACTTCGCTAACTTTTCGCTGATCCTTCGCTCTTCCTATATCCTTCCTATATCCAACGTAAAGGGTAATTGTAGGGAGAAAAAAATTTTCTGCAATTTTCTCTTGTTTTTGTTTGGAAAAATTATCGAAACTTTTATATCTTTGCGGTGTAATTTTTAAAAAAACTAAACTATATAAAAACATTTAATTTGTTTTTTTAACCTTTGCAGGACTTTTTCTTTTCCTGCCAACACGAAGAAGCTGATGCTCCGTTCGCAACTGACACTGATATTTCAGTATTACCCAGTACTGAAAAGAAGGCTCCCGACAACGGACTTTTAGGTTGGGTAGCACTGACAGGGCAAACCCATATTTCGGGCAGAAGAAGCCCAAGAAACTGCTCTCGCTACCGCAATGCAAATGCGTGAAGTAGAGGGTATTGTTACCAAAGCTCCCTTAAAAATTGGTTCGATTGAGGTAGTAAAAGGCGACACTCGTAAGCCTTACGTACCCACCAAAGGCAACGCAAAAACCTGAACAAGCTGATGTGTACATTGTAAACTTTTGCCAACAACCAAGGCTATGTAATTACCTCAGCAGATAGGCGTGTCCCTAGTGTATTAGCTTATAACTCTTACGGACATTTAGGCGACACTATTAGCAACCCAGGACAAGCGATACTCTTTTAGCTATATGTAGGAGTACATAGAAGAACAACGTGCAGATTTTGAAGCCAATAAAGAGAAACTCGCTACAGAAGCAAAAAGAGACTATTTTTAAAAAAATCTTCCTAAAGAACGGCAAGAAGAGCTGATAGCACAGGGACTCTTTGATAAAGAGGGTAAATGGATAAGGACGAAAAAGAAACCTAATGAGCTTATGAGTATATGTGATTTGGCTAAAACAGCATAGAGAGAACGAAGAAAGAGGAATCAAAAACGATTGTGAAGTGTGTGGAAATGGGAATAAGATCAGAAGTTGGGGAATGGAAAACAAACCATCTGATTCTTCCTTTAATTAAAAACTCTTTGGTATCAAAAGTGGAGAATACAATAATAAAGTTTATAAATATTGTGGAGACAAGAGAGATGAAGCTCTTATAGGATGTGTAGCTATTGCTGTAGGACAACTGATGGGATATTATAAAAGGCCTCCTTTTTAAGGGACGAGAAATGCACTGGGATGATATGACTAAAAGTAGATATAGGAGATATGTTTTCTTCTATTAACAACTATAGCGTAGGAAATAACTCTACTGCAAAAAGAAGATATACAATACCTTTTAGCACATTTAGGAGATAGTGATTACCTAAATATGGACTATGGATGTGGGGAAAGTGGAAGTACTATATATAGAGCTATTCAAACACTCACAAAATTAGGCTATATAGTAACTGAAAAGAGGATATGACCAAAAATACTGTTATTAATCAAATCATAAATAGAAACCTGTTTACATAAGAGGAAGAAGTGAGAAGAAAGAGCATCGCCTTTTGGGTATTAATTTTTATAATACCCATGATGGAGGACACGCTTGGATTATTGATGGTTATGTAAGAAAGGAAAGGTATACGAGACATTATAGCGATTGTCCACCAAATGAAGGGCAATATGTTGGCAGTAGTTATGAAACATTTAGCTTAGTTCAGCACAATTTTGGATGGGGAGGAATGCTTGATAGATCCAGTTACAAAACCAAATAGTACATATTATGATGGAACAGGCTGGTACAGAATTGATGTTTTTCAATGGGAAATCAGGAAAAGTAACTGATTCTAATACATATAAATCAGGTGAACCTGGGAATTACCAATATGATTTAAAAATATTATACGTCATCAACAATTAAAAGCTATGAAAAACATATTCTTACTTTGTATTTTTGAGTTTTATTTCTTGTAAACCCTCAGTTGATTGTATGAATGAGCCTACTTTTTAACTGTCATTGTTATGAACAATAAAAATGGATAGAAAGGAGTTGTTGTACAGTTTTAAAAAATGCAACCCAAAAAGCTATGTTGTACAAAAATAGTAGACAACAAGAAAATACTTGTGGATAAATATGATGTTGCGAATGGTAATGTTTGCTTTGGGATGGCAGGGAAATCTCTAAAAACCTTCTATACAACAAACGTAGAAACTTTTTATTTAGAGTACAAAGGTAAAGTAGACACTTTGCAAATAAAAGGAATCTATTATGACGATTCGGGTTGTGGAGATAATGCTTATTTATCAGAGCTGTATTTCAACCATAAAAATAGAGCTCAACCTCATTAGTGATCATACTTATCTAATAGATAATACAGTAACTTTAACCCTTTGGCAGGGGACTCCCTGCCAAAGGGTATTTTTAATTCTTTCTATGCGTTACCTTATATATCTATTTGCAGTCGTTGCCCTATCTTGCTCTAAAGAAGCCATAGAGCCCGAAAACTATACTCCCTTCGTATTCAAAAACCGCTATTTTGAAGCAGTAACCGTTTCAGTAGACGAGCATTTTTTTCTGAAAAACTATCACCCAATACTGTTTCTAAGGCATTTACTTTGCCTAAAGGTACTTATAAAGTAGTAGCTATCACGGCTTCACGCCTACGCTTGAAAGCACAGTACAAAATACAGGCAGTACGGCTGAGCTCACTATTGAAATCTGTCCTAAAGGAAAAAATCTACATTACTCATTAACCATTTTGCTAAACCATGCGTTATTACTCTTTGTTTCTTATTAGCTTGGGGTTACTTTCTTGTCAAAAAAGATAGTCCAACGCTTGAGCCTTTACCTCCTCACGAAATTACGCTGGTGTATATGGTTGCTGATAACGACCTTGCTCCCCTATGCCTTAAAAAGACCTCAACGAAATAGAGCGCGGGTTTGTGCTTAACGGAAGAGACAAGCTCTTGGTGTATATTGATGGCAATACCTCTACAGCTTTTACCTTCGCATCCTGTACTTTTAGAAATTGTACACGATACCACTGAGATAATAGCTTCTAAAATCATCGCTTCTTACCCCGAACAAAATTCAACTGATAAAACCGTAATGAGCAATGTGTTGAGAGATGCTTTGAGCTATTACAAAGGCGACAATCGTTATAAAGGACTTGTGCTTTTGGTCGCACGGCAATGCGTGGTTGCCGGAAGGTTATCATATAGAAACCGAAAACAAATCAGGGGTGGTCGTAAAATCGTTTGGGAAAAGATATGAGTCCGCGAGAGGGGGCTATGGAGCTTCCTGACCTTGCGGAAGTTTTAAACCCCTTATCGGTTTGATTATATCCTTTTCGACGCTTGCTTTATGGGGGTCGGTAGAGGTGCTCTATGAATTACGACATTCTGCTCGTTACTTTATTGCTTCGCCTGCTGAAATACTAGCAGATGGCTTTCCTTATCACTTGATATTACCTTATCTGATAGGGGAATTAGAACTTGAAAAAGTAGCAATGTCTTACTACAATTATTATAATGCTTTTAGAGGGCGCACGACAGTCAGCAACTATTACTTTAGCAGATAGTGAGTTATTGAGAGATTAGCTGCTTTGTGCCAACGACTTGACACTTCCAAATTGTCTTTAGCTCATTTGCAGCAGTACAGTGGAATAACGAAAAGTATTTATTTGACTTAAAACAAATACTTTTGGAAAGTAAGACGCCATTAGCTATAGAGCCTGTTTGGCAAGCATTATGCAAGGTTGAAAAACACACGCCGAGATTTGCAAAATATAACTCTGGATTATTGCAATGGATTGAGTGTATATTTGCTTTGGGAGTAACAAGATTTTGAATACTTATTATCAACAATTGTCGTGGTGTAAAGACACAAAAAAATTCAGTATAAGTACTAAAACACAATTTTGCTAATTGATAAATTATTTGTATCTTTGTGCCCTTGATTTGATTACTTATAAACTTACCTAAATAAAAAATGGCAGAAGAAGTATATAACGAACAAAAATACCGCTGACTATTCAGCTGATAATATCCAATCTCTCGAAGGTATGGAGCACGTGCGTATGCGCCCTCTATGTATATAGGCGACGTGGGCGTGCGCGGTTTGCATCACCTTGTGTATGAAGTGCTTGACAACTCGATAGACGAGGCGCTGGCGGGCTATTGCGATATGATAGCCGTTACTATTAACGAGGATAACTCTATCACCGTAGAGGATAACGGGCGTGGTATCCCTGTGGATATTCACAAGAAAGAAGGCGTTTCGGCACTGCAAGTGGTAATGACCAAAAATTGGTGCCGGTGGTAAGTTCGACAAAGGCTCTTATAAAGTGTCTGGTGGTTTGCACGGGGTAGGGGTATCGTGCGTGAATGCCCTTTCTAATCACCTGACTGCTACCGTATACCGCGATGGTAAGATATGGCAACAAGAGTACGAGCGCGGGGTGGCTCTCACCCAGTAAAAACAATTGGGTGACACTGATAAGCGCGGTACTAAGGTTACTTTCTTGCCCTGATGATACTATTTTTTTGAGCAAACCACTGAGTATAAATACGATACTCTTGCCGCACGTATTCGCGAGTTGGCTTATTTGAACAAGGGTATCACCGTGACGCTTACTGACCCAAGAAATAAAGACGAAAAAGGTAACTATATACACGAGAAATTTTCATTCGGAAAAAGGACTTACTGAGTTTGTGAGAATATCTTGATGGCAATCGTATTCCTATCATTGGGGGCGTGATTGCTATGGAAGGTGAGAAAAACGGTATACCGGTAGAGGTTGCGATGACTTACAACGATTCGTATACTGAAAACCTGCATTCTTACGTTAATAATATTAATACATCGGAAGGGGGTACCCATTTGCAGGGCTTCCGTATGAGGGCTTACTCGTACCCTTAAAGCGTACGCTGATAAGTCGGGATTGCTCGAAAAAATGAGCAAGGATAAGAAAAATCCTGTAGAAATAGAGGGTGATGACTTCCGTGAGGGGCTTACTGCGGTTATCTCGGTAAAAGTGGCTGAACCTCAGTTTGAGGGGCAAACGAAGACTAAGTTGGGTAACCGTGAGGTGACTTTCGGCAGTATCGCAAGCGGTAGGTCAGATGCTTGAGGATTACTTTAGAAGAGAATCCTAATGATGCTAAGACGATAGTAGAGAAAGTGATACCGCTGCGCAAGCCCGTCAGGCAGCCCGTAAGGCTCGTGAGATGGTACAGCGCAAAAAGTGTGATGAGTGGTGGTGGTTTGCCAGGGAAATTGGCTGACTGCTCGGAAGAAGACCCTAAGAAGTGTGAGCTTTTCCTTGTAGAGGGGGACTCTGCGGGGGTACCGCTACAAGGTCGCAATAAGGATATACAGGCTATTCTGCCCTCTACGTGGTAAGATATTGAACGTAAAAAAGCGATGCAGCACAAGGTGTTCGACAGCGATGAGATAAAGAATATTTATACTGCTTTGGGGGTAAGCGTGGGTACTGAAGAAGATGCTAAAGCTCTGAACCTTAGTAAGCTACGTTATCACAAAGTGATTATTATGTGTGATGCCGACGTAGATGGTTCGCACATTACTACGCTGATACTTACCTTCTTCTTCCGCTATATGCGCGAACTGATAGAAAACGAGCACGTATATATTGCTACGCCACCGCTTTACTTGGTGAAGAGCAAGACTAGCAAGCGCCAAGAGTATGCGTGGAGCGATAAGCAACGCGATGCGCTTTCGGCTGAAATGGGCAATGTGACTATTCAGCGCTATAAAGGTTTGGGTGAGATGAACGACCACCAGCTGTGGGATACTACTATGGACCCTGCTCACCGTACTTTGCGCAAAGTTACTATTGATAATGCTTCGAAGCTGACCGTGTGTTCTCGATGTTAATGGGTGATGAGGTGCCTCCACGCCGTGAGTTTATCGAGAAAAATGCTAAATACGCTAAGATAGATGCGTAGGTGATTAGCCAATTTGGCGATTTGTCGATTTGTCAATTTGGCGATTAACAATTTAAAGAATCATAACAAAATAAATTAATAAACGTATGAAAAAAAGGACTTTTTGATAACAACCGCTATGCTCTTGGCATCGTGCAGTTTCTTTGTTGACCAAGCTAAAGATACGGTTAAGAAAGTGAGCGAAATTAGTGAAGAGGTTGCTAATCAGGCAGCTACTAAAAGCTGGTGAGATAGTAGGCGGCTCGGCACGCTCTTTCGGTGATGGAGTAGGCGAGGGATTGACAAATCGGGTAGTATGGCGCTGCAGCTTTCAGAAGAATTGGCTAATGCTGGTGTAAAAACTCGGTGCGCACACTATTAGCAGCACTGAGGAGGGCAATGATAATAAACTCTATTTACTTCATTTTTTTGAGAAAGATTTTTCAGAAAACTGTAGTAATAAAGGTGCTCAACAAAACAACAAGTAGAGGTAGGAAGGATAAAAACAAGAGGTAAAAAGGTAAGAAAGATGAAGCTACTTACATAGACTTTGTGTTTGACCCTCGTACTAATATTGACCCTAAATATACTATATTAGTCAATTAATAATTGGCAAGATAAACATATATGAAACCCATACGCATAGGCACTCGCGATAGCCAATTGGCTCTTTGGCAGGCAGAAACAGTGCAATATCAATTAGAATTATTAGGCTATCCTACTGAAATAGTGGGTATTAAATCGGAAGGAGACCTTTGAACTCACTACCCTCTCACGAAATGGGGGTTACCGGTATTTTTACTAAAGCCTTAGATATAGCCTTGCTAAAAGGTGAAATTGACATAGCCGTACACAGTATGAAAGATGTACCTACTCTGTTGCCCGACGGCATAGCGGTAGGGGCAGTGCTTGAGCGTGGTAATCCGCACGATATTTTGGTCTACAAAGGCGATGTGTCGGACTTAGATAGCCGAGTGGCCACTATAGCTACGAGTAGTTTGCGCCGTAAAGCCCAATGGTTGCACCGTTACCCTCATCACACTATTGAGAACTTACGGGGCACGTGAATACTCGCCTACAAAAAGTTGGCTGATAATCCTTGGGATGGGAGCTATCTTTGCTGCGGCAGGCTTGGAGCGCATAGATAAGTTGCCAGAGGACTACCTTGTACTCGACTGGATGTTGCCTGCTCCTGCGCAAGGGGCTATTATGGTATTGGCACACGAGGATAATGTAGACTTGCAAGGTATATTGCTGAAGATACACGATGGGAAAAACGTATATAGAAACACAAGTAGAACGCGCTTTACGCGCCTTAGAAGGAGGATGTACGGCTCCTATAGGGGCGTATGCTGAGTTTGACGGTGAACAAGTGCACTTCAAAGGAGGTTTGTGGAGCGAAGATAGGGGAAGCAAGAGGCTTTAGTAAACGAAACTTTTGACCATATAGATGAGTTTACTGGCGAATGGTTGGCTTCGAAGATTAGAGATAATTATTAGAATATGCTGAAATTACGAGTTACAAAATGAAAACGGATAGGCTAAAAGGCTGTGATTCTTGGTACAGCGGTTAGCAACGGAGCAACTCCAACTTTAGAGGAGGCTTACGACCCCTAAATCGGCTGAGCATATCAAGGCGGGTACTTACCCCATAGAAAAAGGATATGGTAGCCGAGATGGACGCTTTCGCAGCGGTACTGCAAAAGTATGGCGTGCAGGTCTATCGTCCTGAAATTATCAGAGATTGCAATCAAATCTTTACCCGCGATATTGGCTTCGTGATTGATGATGTGTTTATCAAAGCGAATATTTTTGCCTGATAGACAAGCTGAGTTTCGGGCAATTGAATACATAGTAAAACAGATGAACCCAGATAAGGTGGTTACTCCCCCCGAAGAGGTACATATAGAGGGGGTGATGTGATGCCTGGAATGAGCATATTTTTGATAGGAACTTATAAAGGAGATGATTATAAGGGAGCAAGTTACGGCACGTACTAATATGGCGGGGGTAGCATTTATTCAAAAAGCTATTTCTCAAAAGTAAAAAGAATTTGACCTTTGTAAAAATCGAAGACAGAGGCACGCGATAATGCCTTGCACTTAGATTGCTGTTTTCAGCCAGTAGGCAAAGATAAGGCTATTATCTACAAGGGAGGCTTTCGTTCTGAAGCTGATTATCAGTATTTAGTAGATATCTTTGGTGCTGAAAAACTTGTTTCACATAGAACGAAGAGATGTATGAGATGAACAGTAATGTCTTCTATCAGTCCAGAAGTGGTAGTTTCAGAAAAAGCACTTTACGCGCCTCAATGCGTGGCTTAGAGCGCAAGGTTTTACGGTAGAAGAAATACCTTATAGCGAAATCTCAAAACAAGAGGGCTTGCTTTAGGTGCTCTACCTTACCTCTTTTAAGAGATAATTAATTAGGGGGTTATTTGATTAATTATTTAGATTGTTTACATATTTTTAGTTTCCTCAATAAAAAGTTCGCAGCATCCTATGTTATTTGTTGCGAACTTATTATTTTTGCAGTCACAAACATAACTATTCATATTTTCAATCACTAAAGAGATTATGACACCCACTATATCTAAAAATAAGAACTTTTATTGTATAGGGCTTAGCTACCTAAAAAGCTGATGCTACTATGCGCGGAATGTTTAGTCTTACCCTGAAAACAAAGAGGCACTGCTTACACAAGCCCGCAGTGAAGGCTTTGAGGAGTTGCTGGTTATCTCTACTTGTAATCGCACGGAACTCTATGGTTATGCTGACCATCCTTTTCAGCTTATTCAGTTGTTGTGTGAGTACTCTAAGGGCTCTGTAGATGATTTTCAGAAGGTAGGATACGTTAATAAGGGTAGAGAAGCAGTACAGCATCTTTTTGAGGTAGGTACAGGTTTAAATAGCCAGATATTAGGTGATTTTGAGATTATAGGGCAGATGAAGCAAGCCTTTGCACTCTCTCGCGATAAAGGGCTCGCAATGCTTTCTTAGAGCGTTTAATGAATAGCGTGATTAATGCTAGTAAGCGTATTAAGAACGAGACTGTTCTCTCTTCAGGAGCAGCTTCGGTGTCTTTTACTGCAGTGCAGTATATTATGCAGAATGTGGCAGAAGTATCGCAAAAGAATATTCTTCTCTTTGGGGTAGGCAAAATAGGTAGAAATACCTGCGAAAAACCTCATCAAACACACACAAAAATAAACATATTACTCTTATTAATCGCACACGCGAGAAAGCAGAACAAGTAGCGGGCAAGTTCAATGTGATAGTGAAAGATTTTACTGACTTATCTGCTGAAATAGCCCAAACTGATGTGTTAGTAGTAGCAACAGGCGCAAGTGTTCCTACAGTGTATAAAGACTCTATTCCTGATTGATAGACCTATTCTATATTAGATTTGTCAATTCCTAAGAATGTTGATGAACAAGTGAAAAACGCTTCCTAACGTTACGCTTATTCATATGGACGAACTTTCTAAACGCAAAGATGAGGCTTTAGAGCGTCGCAAAGAAGCTATTCCACAGGCTTTACAGATTATTGAGGAGGTAAAAGAAGAGTTCTTGCATTGGCTTGACAATAGAAAGTTTGCGCCTACAATTAAGGCTCTAAAAAGCTAAGTTAGAGGCACTCAAAGAAGCAGAGTTAGACTTCATCGCAAGAAGATAGGATAACTTCAACGAACAACAAGCCGAAATGCTAGCTAACCGTATTATACAAAAAGATAACTACACAATTTGTTAATCATCTCAAAGATACCTCTTCTTTAGAAGAAAGTATCAGTTGGCTACAAGAAGTATTTTCAATTAGAAGAAGATTAAGCAGATTAGCTAATTAATAAATCAAAAAAGAGCTGTCTTATTATGTAAGACAGCTCTTTTTGTTTAGGAATAGTAATCAATAAGTATTTTTAGATTAGAATACAGACTCTACTGGTTCGTCTTCTATTAGCTTCAATACATTCAAGTATTTAGATGTTTTTAAAATATTTTGCGTCATTGTAGTAAGCGAAAAATCATCGTTTTTCTTTGATGGTTTCAATTACTTGTTTGTAAATATTTTCAGGTAGTGCTGGGCAACCCAAACTTCTTCCCATACGCCCATTGCGCGCTATGTAATCTTCATTAGCATAGTCAGCTGCGTGTACTACTACTGATCGTTTAGCCAAGTTGCTGTTATATCCTTTTTCATCACCGTGAAGCATTAGGCTATAGCCATTCCCTCCGTTATAGGTGCTGCCTGTAATGTAAAAACCTATACTACTTTTTGTTAGACTCTACCACATCAGAAAAAGAAGTTGCCATACGCTCACCACTCTTCTTACCATGCGCTACGTATGTATAATACACTATCTTCATCTTCTAAATCAATAGTGTAAAAACGTTTGCTGTTACAATCTTTAGTGAAAATCAATAATAGAAAACAGCTCTTTGTTGTTTAAGCGGTGCTGTTTCTTCATTGTCTGATACCCAATATACGCATACCGAAAAAGCCGTAAAGCTAAGGTCATATTGGGCTGCATTCAACTCTGTTGTACAGCTCTTTGATGTTTAATTCTGCCTTTTTAGGGCTAACTGTCTCTCTTTGCTCAACCCTGTTTGGGCATTGCTAAAAATACAAAAATGTACTTAAGATAAAAAAATAAGGACTAGGTACCTTTTGTTCATAGTGTTGTTCAAGATGTTTGTGTTAAGAAATCATTGCTGGGTGCAAATGTAGTGTATTTTTCTTATACAATGTATATTTCTGTCCAAGTTTAACAATAAATTAACAGTTTTAGGGCAATTGGTTCAGTATTTCATCGCTTCTATCTTTGCCTATACTGATAAAACCAACCAAGCATATACGACCGTTTGTAGGGTAGGGTTACCGGCAATCGGTAGCTGCTATCGCGCGAGTACCGATAGTTAAAAATAGGAGTTTCTCCAGTCAGATTATTTACCGAGAATACCATAGTGTGAAACACCCCTTTCCCTTTGCGCAATAGAGCGATATTAGTATCTACGTTTTTGCTGTATAGGAGTGATGTCTGATAAGAAAATAGGGTTATTAGGGTTTTCATACGGGCGACCGCTACTCACTGAGTACGACCCTCCCTATAAATAGTCCTAATTCTTCAAAAAGTACTTCAACACCACATTGCCCGTATGAGGCGTAGCAAAGGTAGGTTGAGCCGCTACAGGATAGTGCAAAACTGTCGCTCGGTATTTAGATAACTGTACGAAAACCAGTATTCTAAGCCTTTTACAGTCTTAGCATCGCGCCAGAAAACGTCTATCCCACTTGCATACCCTTTTACCTGTGTTGTTAGGTAGGGTAGGGTGCGGTACGCTAATAGGTGACTATAAGGCTTTGTGGTATCCTTCTATCCGGAAATACACGTCGGTCTCTATTGTACTGAAAGTTAGCGATGTAGTGAGTGGCTTTGCTAAAGGTTAAGTGCTGATAATAAGCCAAATAACTCTCCATAGGTCGTTGGCTGTACTCACCTACCGAAAGGTTTAGCTGGTGGTACTTCCCACTTTTGTAGGCAACTGAGGCTCAGGCAATACCACAGCTTTATTAAGCTGTTGGTCGTATTCAGTGCGCAAGCCCGTTTGCAGCATTAGCTTTTTCGTGAGTCCTATCGCAGCGCTTCCCCATATAGCCGTATTATAGTCGTTTCCATAGCTACTTTGGTAGGCAAATCCTTCCATACCCATTTTCAGCATTGATATTATTAGTCAAAGCGCCTGAGGTCATTGCCCTAAATTGATGTTGCACAGCGTAATTATCGCCATATAGCAGTCCATTGGTTATTTTATCGCGGTTGTAATTCAGCCCGTAGCCCGTGTACAGCTTCCAGTCGCTCGCAATATCGCGCGTATAGGTCAGTATCGAAACAGCATTAGCATTCTTAGACTCGTATGGTTGTTTGCTGCCGGGCACCTCTACGCTCAGCTGATTGATAGCCTGCCGCATTATATATGCCATAACTGCAAACCATTTTCAGAAAGCCATTTCCTGAAGTATTCTGCCTAAAAGTACCCGAAAGTAGCATACTCTCAGGAGCTTTTAGCCATTCTACGTTTTGTTTTACTATTTGGTGATAAGGCTTAAAAATTGAAATAACCCACGTCAAAACCACCCGAACGTGTTTCTGTTTTACTCAAAAGTCGTGACCTACTTTGCGCACCGTACGGCAATAGGGGCTATCACCGTCGAGGGTTTGCTGGGGTGGTCGTTGGTCTCAACGATAGCACTGACGACAGTGCGTTGCCATACTGAGCCGAATAGCCACCAGTGTTAAAGATAATTCCTTTGAAAATATGAGGCGAAAACTCGGTTGCGCTGCGCCACCCCGGGCACCCCTGCATAAAAAAAGGATTTAGTATATCAAGCCCGTCAATGGTCACCTTGCTTTCCCTCGCTGCTCCTCCACGCACGAATAGCAAACCACTTTCGCCTACCTGCTGCGTACCAGGCAGAGTGATAAGCGTACTGATAATATCGTCATTTCCACCAGGGGTCGTACTCACATCCATAGTGTTCAGCACTACAGCGCGCTTGCGGTCATCTACGCCAAAAACTCCTCCCTGTCAGCACCACCTCGTCCAAAGCAGATTCTTTTTCTGTCATCGTGATAAGCAAGTCAGGCGGGGTAGTCTGCAGAGTCAGCGAGAGGGTCGCATCGTTCATACCTAAGTATTTACACATCAGCACCACATTCCTTTTTGTTGAGTAACGAATTGAAAGCGTCCTTCTTCATCACTACTTGTCCCTTCTATAGTGCCCTGCAAGAAAAACGTTTACTCCCATTATAGGAGTCCGATTTTCATCTACAACCTTCCCCCGTAAGGTGATTTGTGATAGCACAGAGGCAGATAAAAAGAGTAAAAAGAAGAATGTTAAATATTTCATAAGTACTAAATGTGATAATGAAGCTGTTTAAACTTTTTAGAGAAATAAAAGTTCTGAAAATTAGTAAATTTGTGTTTTGAGAAAAAGAACACCAAAAATTCAGCAACTTTGGGGCAAAAGATACAATAAATAATTGGATTATTACCTTTTTAAGTGTAAAAAGAAGATTTAGCTTTAATAATGGAGAGCAAACCAGATGTTTATTTTGATGAAGAATTGTAGAAAAATAGGTTTAAAATTGAACAAGCAAATAGTTGGTTTGACGGATATAAAGATTTGATAATGAGGTATGAGTATTTTGATGTAACTTGGATTGGAATGCTCCTATTAGGGTTTATCTCCAAGTTCCTCAAAAAGTTTAAACACGTTTATAAAAAGACCACCACAAGGGGCAGTCTTTTTGTAATTTAAAAACACAGTTACTACTATTTTTCTTTTCATATCCATAAGTAGTCATAGAATTTTTATACTCAAATACATTATCATCAATCTTGATAATTGTAAAGTCCAAAGTCCCATTGCTGAGTTTTTAGATGAAAGCGATTATCATTGTCAAAAAGCTCAAAAAGTAGCCGTGGAGACATTAGCATTTCCCTTTAGGATCGTAGACAACTTCCTTGAAGTTATTACCTTTTATTTCTATAAAACTTTTCTTCAGATAATCTTCAACCTCCTTTGAGTTAGAAGTTTTTAACATCCAAGTTCCTGCATTTTAGCTGCTACTCCTGAGGGACTATCATCCTTTCTGCATCCCACGGCGATAAACAAAAGTACATACAACTAATAAAAACGGTCTTTAGAAATACATTTCTTTTTCATCGTAATAATAAAAGTTTAAAATTAATGCAGCAAAGGTATGGCATTTTTCCCAGTCCGCTATTACTCCCCCAGTTTTAACAAAAAACTTTAATACACTACTGCTATAATAAAGTAAAAAGGCAGCTCATAAGAGTTGCCTTTTTTATATCAAAGCTGTTTTAAACTTTTTCTATAATAAAATAAAAGTTCCCAAAAATTAGTAATTTTGTGTTTGAGAAAAAGAACACCAAAAATTCAGGAACTTTGGGGCAAAGATACAATAAATAATTGGATTATTACCTTTTTAAGTGTAAAAAGAAGGTTTAGCTTTTAATAATGGAGAGCAAACTAGATGTTTATTTTCTTGATATAACTTAGATTGGAATACTCTTATTAGGGTTTATCTCCATATAGCTACCCCTATACAAAGGATATAGGAAGGATACAGGATGAGCGAAGGATGAGCGAAGGATAAGCGAAAAATGAACGATGTGCTGAAACAACTTTTTGTCATTTATAATTATCTTAGTATCTTTGCCGCCGTAATTTACTAAAAAGACAAGCGTATGGCTAAGAATGTAGTGATTGTAGAGTCGCCTGCTAAGGCTAAAACCATTGAAAAGTTCTTAGGTAAGGACTACAAAGTAGTGTCCAGTTATGGGCATATAGCTGATTTTGCCTCTAACGAGCTGGGGGTAGACATCGAGCACGGTTTTAAACCCCACTACCTCATTTCTAACGACAAGAAAAAGTTAGTAAAAAGACCTCAAAGCACTAACCACTGCTGCCGAAACGGTATGGTTAGCATCCGATGAAGACCGCGAAGGGGAAGCCATTGCGTGGCACTTGTCAGAATCACTCAAGCTTAAGACTGAAAAACACCAAACGCATCGTTTTCAACCCATTACTAAGTCTGCTATCGAGCACGCTATCAGCATCCGCGCGGTATAGATTATAACTTAGTAAACGCCCAACAAGCACGCCGTGTCTTAGACCGCTTAGTGGGCTACGAACTATCGCCTGTACTGTGGAAAAAGATAAAAAGCGGACTCTCAGCAGGGGCGCGTACAGTCAGTAGCAGTCCGTTTGATAGTAGAGCGCGAACGCGAAATTCAAGACTTCAAAAAGTTATTCTACCTATAAAAATTACAGCCGAATTTATCACTTCTGAAGGAAAAGTAGTCAAAGCCCTCGCTATCCAAAAACCTTTTGATAGTCGAAAGCCGAAGCCGAAGCTTTTCTTCAACAAAATGTAGGGGCGCAGTTCAAAGTAGCTTCACCGAAAAAGAAGCCTGCTAAAAATCGCCTCCCCTCCTTTCACTACATCTACCTTACAGCAAGAGGCGGCGCGCAAACTGCACTTCTCGGTTAGCAAAAACGATGACCGTAGCCCAACGCTTGTACGAGTCAGGGTTTATTACTTTATATGCGTACTGATAGCGTAAAACCTATCAGCCGAAGCTCCAAACACAGCCAAAATGGCTATTGTGCAACTCTTTGGCAGAGCTACAGCCAAACGCGCAATTTTGCTACCAAAAGCAAAGGGGCACAAGAGGCACACGAGCCATTCGCCCTACCGATATGAGTCGCCCCTACTATAGCGGCTGAACCCTGACCAGAACAAGCTGTACGAACTGATTTGAAGCGTACCCTCGCCTCGCAAATGGCTGATGCTCAGTTAGAGCGCACTACCATTAAGATAGCAGCCGACAAGCACGACGAGCAGTTTGTGGCTACCGGCGAGATGATACAATTCGACGGATTTCTCAAAGTCTATTTTAGAAAGTAGCGATGACGAAGACGAAGAGCAAGAAGGAATGCTGCCCTAACCTTAAGAAAGGCGAGCCGCTAACCGACCGTAATATTACCGCTACCCAACGTTTTAGCCGTCCTCAACCGCGTTATACCGAGGCGTCATTAGTTAAGAAGTTAGAAGAATTAGGGTATTGGTGAGGCCGTCTACCTATGCGCCTACCATTTCTACTATACAAAACCGAGGCTATGTCGAGCGCAGTGCCTTAGAGGGCGAAGTGCGCTATTACGAGCAACTTATCTTGCAGAAAGGCATCATAAAGGCGCAAACACTTAGCGAGAAAAGTAGGCGCTGACAAGGGAAACTTATCCCTACTGATATAGGAAGCTGTAGTAAATGATTTCTTTAGTATCGCACTTTGAAACGGTGATGAACTACACTTTCACGGCGCAAGTAGAAAAATAGTTTCGACCAGATAGCCGAAGGGGCTGAAAACTGACGGAGATGCTCGCTGATTTTTACCCTCGTTTTTCACCCTATTGTCGAAAAATGTAGAGAAAAACACAGGGCGCGAAACTGGCGAGCGTGTATTGGGTACCGACCCCTAAGAGTGGCCGTCCTTTAAGCGTGCGTTTAGGCAGATACGGAGCGATGGCGCAAATAGGCAACCCCGATGATGCCGAAAAACCTATTTATGCCAGCCTGCTAAGTGGTATGTCTATCGAGACAATCACTTTTGAAGAAGCGCTCAAACTCTTCGAACTACCCCGCCAACTTGGCACTATCGATGGCAAGAATGTCGAAGTGAATGTGAGCAAATTCGGCCCTTATGTACATTATGGCGATGCTTTTATATCGCTTGCCAAAGGTGAAGATGTGTTTAGCGTAACATTCGAGCGCGCCCAAGAGCTTATCAACGAAAAGAAAAAGCCGATGCGCCTATAGCCACTACGACGGATTGGAAGTTATCAAAGGTGTCGGACGTTTTGGACCATTTATTAAGTGGAACAATATGTACATCAATGTCACTAAGAAGTACAATTTCGACCGTCTAACGGCGGAAGAGGTAGCCGAACTGATAGAGAGCAAGCTCCAAAAAGAGTCAGAAAAGGTAGTAAAACAGTGGTACGAAGGCGAGATACGCATCGAGAAAGCCTGTTGGGGGCGTTTTACCCTCATCAAAGGCAAAACTAAAGTAGAGTTAGGCAAAGACACCAATATAGAAACTTTTACTAAAAGAGCAAGCCCTTGCTCTATTAGCTGAAAAAGAACCTAAAAAGAAAAAAGAAATAATTAACCAATTGACAATTGGCAAATTGATAAATTGACAAATCGATAAATCGACTTTGGGCACAGATTTAGATAGGTATTCATAAAAACAACAATTTATTACGATGAAAAAGCACTTTTATATTATTAGGCGCATTATCCTCAGCGGCGTGGTCGCAAGAGGTAGGAGCTGCCGGACGCTTGCTGCAAAACGAATATCAACAGCAGCGACAAGCCCGTAGTGTGATAGGGCGTGGCGGCATATCAGTAAACATCGATTGGGATTACGACTATAACTGAGGGTATGCCGAAGTGTTCATACGTATCCCTGAGCGTGGTCGCTATACGGTCAGCATAGGCGAACAAGAGATTACCAATGCCAATGGTATGTATCGCTTTTTCGACCTCGCAGCGGTATCTCAACCGTTGAGCATTTGGCAAGGGCGCAATCTTATCTACCGCGTAACTATCAATCCGCGCGACAATACCCGTATGGTAATGGACTTTTTCTCTCGACAAGGGCTTTATCTTTAGACGAGATAAACCCTGTCTAACAACCAGCCCTCTTATCACGGCAGTCAGTGGAATGATGTGTGGAATCGCGCTTATGGGCAAGCTCCTTATCCGCACGGGAGGCTATCAACCGATGCCCCCAATGCCAGCAAAGCGAGTTCGATAAGTTCGCCAAAATGTATAAAAAACAATCTTTGACGATGATAAGCTCTCTTTTTCCGTGCACAGAAAAATATGCTGATGCTCTCAACAGAACAAGTAGCCCAATTAGTAAAACCATTAGCATTTGGCGATAACAAGCTCGCTTTGGCTAAAGAGGCATACAGCCGTGTGGTAGACCCTCAGAACTACTATTTGCTGTTAGATAGTTTCACTTTCCTGTCAGAAAAAGAAGAATTTAAGAACTTCTTAGCTACAGTGCAATCTAATTAACTATTAGCATTATAGCAGTATAATAAAAACTATCGTTTTTATAGGCGAAATACAATTAAAGTTTGTAACTTTGCACTCAGAATTTAAATAAAAACACAAAAACATATTTTTTAAAGATGGCATTAGAAATAACCGATGGAAATTTTGAAGAGTTGGTACTAAAAAGCAGCCAACCTGTATTAGTAGATTTTTGGGCAGTATGGTGCGGACCTTGCCGTATGTTAGGCCCTGTAATAGAAGAGATTGCTAAAGAATACGAAGGTAAAGTAGTAGTAGGTAAAGTAGATGTAGATAACAACCAAGACTTCGCAGGTAAGTATGGTATCCGCAATATCCCTACTGTATTAGTATTCAAAGATGGTGAAGTAGTAGGCAGACAAGTGAGGCGTAGCTCCTAAAAAGACCTACACCGATGCATTAGACTCTTTATTGTAGTTAATAGTAACATAAAAAGGCTATCAACAACTAATATAATTGTTGATAGCCTTTTTTGTATTCTGCTTAGGCGGTAAGCTATAATGCTTTGCGCACTTTCTCAGAGAGTTCTTTAAACTCTTCATCAGTAAGTTTTACTTTGTGTTGGAAGGTCATTTCCTTCATTTCGCTGATAGGGATAAGATGTACGTGCACGTGGGGTACTTCAACCTACTACAGCTACTCCTATGCGCTTGCAGGGTACTACTTTTCTCAAGGGCTTTAGCTACCCGTTTAGAGAAGGTCATTAGGCGCAAATAGTGGTCATCGTCCATATCAAAGATATAGCTGATTTCCTGCTTAGGCACACATAGGGTATGCCCTTTAGCATTAGGGTTAATATCAAAGAAGGCGATAAACTCATCGTCTTCAGCTACCTTATAACAAGGAATCTCGCCGTTGATTATTTTTGGTAAATACACTCATATTAGTTAGTTATTTAGTTGTTATTATCTGGTTATTTCTAGTACTCTCCATTTTTAGGGGTGCCGTTAGGTACTTTTTATCTCGGCTATTTCGTCACTGATTTTTCCTAACAGACCTTTACCGATAGGTGAACTCACTGATATTTTGCCCGCCTTAAGGTCTGCTTCACTTTCAGCCACAAGGGTGTAAGTAAGTTGCATATTGTTAGCCAAGTTTTTAAGTTTAACGGTAGAGAGTACTAATACTTTACTTACATCTAACTGCGATTCGTCTATGATACGAGCGTTGAGCTACAAGCTTTTCAAGTTTAGCTATTTTTCATTTCCAACAGACCTTGGGCTTCTTTAGCAGCATCGTACTCAGCATTTTCTGATAGGTCACCTTTATCGCGAGCTTCGGCTATTGCTTGCGAAGCGCGAGGGCGTTCTACATCTTTCAACTGATTAAGCTCATCGCGAGCTTTTTCATTCCTTCAGCGGTGTAATATGATACTTTTTTTCCATTTTCTTACTTGTGTTTTGATTAAAAATAAAAATCCTCACAAGTCTGTACTGAGGATTTCTGCGGGCAAAAGGTAATACTGAAATAGCAAAATTCTGATAATTAGTAAATTCCTTGTCAGCAATTAATCAATAAAAAAATTTGCAGTATATTTCAGTTTTTTTAAAAACTCTGCCCTTTAATTAGTCAGATACATTTACTAATATCTATGAAGTTAAAATTTACAATTGTTTTATGCTTTTTATTTGCCTCTATAGGCAATCTTTTTCGCCCCAAAACCCTCGAAGTGTCAGGGGTTGTAAAAGATGACAAGGGCGAGCCCTTATTGGGCGTTTTCGTACTCATCAAGGGGTACTCAGCGCGGTGCTTCTACTGATTTGAGATGGGCATTACATACTACACTAAGGTAGGCGATGTATTGTTGTTTTCTTTCCTCGGAATGAAATCAGTAGAAAAGAAAGTAACCGCTAATTCTAAAGTGCTCAATGTTACTATGGTAGAGGATATACAAGAGTTAGAGGGTACCGTAGTAATGGGCTATAGTGGCAAGAAAAGTCGCTAGCCGTACAGTAGCATCAGTAGCACAGTACAAGGTAAAGAGTTTGCTCAAACCCCCACGCAAAGTGCTATCGATGCATTGTCAGGGAAGGTAGCAGGCTTGGTAATTACTACCGATTCTGGAAAAACCAGGTGCAGGTTCTTTCAGTGCATGATACAGGCTAATACTTTTTATGTCAGTTTTTGATGATACGATAGTGTCGAACCCTGTGTATAGTAGATGGGGCAACAGTAAGTGGCGATATAATGACGATGTATAATCCTACTGATATAGAGAGTATAACAGTATTGAAAGATGCAGCTTCAACCTCTATTTATGGGGCGCGTGCTGCTAATGAGGTTATACTTATCACTACCAAAAGAGGAAAACGTAATGAGCGTACTAATATCACTATCAATCACCAGTTAGGGTTCTCAATGCGTACTAACGTATCGCGTAAGTTTTTCGATAATATGGCTAGCCCTCAAGAGTATATGGACTTTTGGTTGCTAAAAGACTCTAATGCTATTACCTCACTCGGTAGACGTTTAGGTACTACTGAAACTACAGCTCAGCTTATCATCCGATAGAATTTTAGCTGAAAATCCCTATAACACTCAGTTGGGATGGAGAGTATTTTTTAGTGATTTTGCTCCTGTTTCTCGTACTGATATATCACTTTCAGGAGGAAGCACAAATACTTCTTACTATCTTTCGTTAGGCTATTTAGACCAACAAGGGGTGAAAGCTCGTTCTGATTATAAACGATATAATCTGAATGCTAATATAGATACCCAGATCACTGATTGGTTAAAGGCAGGGCTTTCTTTTTCAGATAGAGATGCTGAATCTGAAGCAGTTTCTGGAGGAACTCCGAAACAGATCATTCATCCTTCCTATCTATTCACCTGTTGATGCTTAATGGAAAGAGAAAGAATTATATCCCTTCGTTTACAGGTCGTCAGAATGGTTTTTATCACCCTGATTATATGGCAGAGAAATTCCCTATCAGTTACCTATACTGATGACCTCTTGCCTATAGGCTATTTGCAAATAGAGCCTATTAAAGACCTTACTTTCAAAACACAAGTAGGGATACAGTATAACATCAGCGAGACAGAGACTAAAGGCCCTCTACCTTCGTATATAGATTATCGCAATGGTACAGATAGTAGCAAAACGTTAGCTACAAACGATTCTGCTACTTCAAATAAATCCTACAACGTACTTTCTCACCAATATACTGCAATACAAAATGGCAGTTGAACAAAGTACACCATTTTGACTTTTTATTAGGACAAGAGTCTGTTGAAACTATGTGGCGCTCTTTTAATGCTTCGTCTAAAGGGCAAAGTTCTGATGCGTTGTCTATGCTCAGTCACGGTACTAAAGAGTTATCAGTGAGGCGATAGTCAGTCAGAAAAATGGTTTTAACTCTTATTTTACTCGTTTAGAATACGCATATAATAACTGTTATTTCTCGATTTATCAGCACGTCGCGATGGTTCATCAGCTTTTTGGGTGCCATAATCGTTATGCTAATTTTTGGGCTATAGGAGCGATGTGGAAGCTGAAAGAAGAGAGTTTCTGCAAAAAGTAGATTGGCTTACAAGTTTTAGACTTGCGTTTCAGTACCGGTATATCGGGTAACTCTTCTATAGGCGATTACCGCAATAGAACTCTGATAAGCGCTTCTGAGCAGTATAAACAAGATAATGGCTACTTTATAGCAATGCTTGGTAATCCTGGATATTATGTGGAGCAACAACAGAAAACTACCTTAGGGCTAAATATTTCGATAGCTAAAGGTACTAATATCAATTTTGAAAGTGTATGAGCGTATACACTATAAAAACATTGGCACAACGCTATATGAACTCAGCATCTGGTTTTTACCTCAGTACCTGATAACATAGGCGATATGCAAAACAGAGGTTTTGATATTACGTTTTCAACGATTGCTTATAGAAGTAAGAATAACGACCTAAGTATTCGTCCCTTACTTCAATATGAACTATAACCAGCAGAAAGTTACCTCGCTATTTGACCGCAAAAGATAATTTTACAAATAAAAACACGTATGAGACGGGTATAGGCTAAAGTGAGTCGCTACAATGGGCACTACCTATATTCAAAGGAATTAATAGCAATGGTGATGCTGAATGGTATCAACCAAACGAAAGCAATCCTATGATACAGCAGACTGACGATACTAAAATAACTACCTTGTTTAGTGAAAACCTCACACAAACTACAGGTAAGAAAATGTTTGCCCCTATCAATGGAGGGTTTTGATTTGACCACTACTTACCGAAATGTATCGTTAGACTTAGCTTTCTATATTCTTTAGGATGGCTTATCAACGAAGATAAGTATTACACCCTTAAATCAGAGTTCTTTCGGAGGTAAAAACTTTTGAGTAAAGACTTATTCAATTATTGAAACAAGAAGGAGATGATACAGAGTTGCCTAAGCTAAGCAGTGCTTACTATATGCCGCGACACACGTATACTCGAAAGATGCTTCGTATAGCGTCTGAAGAGCTTAAGCTTTAAGCTATGCTCTTCCTCAGCAAAGCGATTGAACAAATGAAAACTTTTTCGGGGGTACGCCTATTTGCTTCAGCACGCAACCTCTTTACAGTAACTAAATACACAGGTGCTGACCCTGAATTTTTCTAACGTATTATCGCGAGGGGGTTGTCCTCCTACTCGCCAATTTACTATAGGTGTAGAACTTAAATTTTAAAAAGAGATGAAGAAAAATAATATATACAGTACTTTTTACTTTCTACTTTAGCCTTGCCTACTGCTTTGTGCTCGTTTAGATTTAGAACCCTCACGATTATGCAAGTGAAGAGAATCTGTTTAAAAGCAAACGCGATGCTCAAATGTGGGTTAATGGTGTGTATGATAATCTACGCACTAACAATCAAGGGAAACAAATGTATGCCTCTGATGTACAAGCTGACTATCTAAATGCGGTAGCCAACGTAATGGAAGGTTGTGTCTGATATGCCATCGCTGGTCTACTTTTGCCTCATCAGAAAATGCTACTGCTACTATATGGAGAGGCGCTTTCGCTAATCCAGATATCAATACAGCTCTGAAAGGTTTTCCTAACATACGCAGAGCAAGATGAAATACAATCTCTAACAGGAGCTCTCTATTTGGCGCGAGCCTATTGCAATACTTATTTGGTAACGCACTTCTGCAAACCTTATAACAGCAGTACAGCAGCTACCGATTTGGGTTTACCTTTACTTACGACTCCTTCATTAAAGAATTTTCCGCCTCGTAGCTCTCTCAAGGATACCTACGATTTTATACTTAGTGATATAGCGCAGGCTGAAACCCCTATTGGCTACAGTGGTAGGAACTGCAGGGGCAGATACTTTTACCATCGATGGTAAGAGCCCTCAAAGCACGTGTGCTACTCTATAAAAACGATTGGGCACTAAGCCTACCAAGTAGCTGAGCAACTTATCAATACAGGGCATTATCCTTTGGTAACTTCTGCTAATGCTCTTAGTAAAATATGGGCTGAAGATGATGGGAGCAGAGAGTATCACTCAGCTATACGCAGGTATTGTATTAGGAGTGTCAGAAACCCTCAAAAATACTAACGAATTGTATTTAGGCGAATCAGAAAGTTTCTTTTTCCCAGGGCAGGTAGAAGCCAACCCTAATGTGTTGCCTACGCAGGATTTCGTTGATTTATTTGATACTGCTGATTGGCGCAAAGATGTTTTCTTAAAAAGAAGTAACTATGGGTTTCAATACCCATATGCAGTAAATAAATATCCTCGTAATACACAGTTAGAAGTGGCTGATAGCTATAACTACTATTACGGACATAAGGCTAAACTTTTTCCGCATACCCGAAACCCATCTTATAGCAGCCGAAGCAGCCTATAAAAATAGTGATGAAGCTAATGCAAAGAGATATTTGAATTTATTGCGTGTATCTAGAGGGCTCAGTGCGGTTACCTCTTCAGGTAGCGCTCTATTTACCGATATACAAAACGAACGCAGTAGAGAATTAGCTTTTGAAGATTTTCGACCATATGACCTCAATCGTTGGGGCTTAGCCGTAAAAACGAGGTACTCCTCAAGATGTAACGGCTATCAGAAATACTCCTGCCTCAGACTATAATGAACTAAAATGTAGAGGTCGGAAGTGCTAATTATTACAAAAATAGTGTGGCCTATACCTGTTAATGATATAGACTACGAACAAGGTAAGTGGAAAACAAAATCCTAATTGGTAATAATAAAAGGGGGCGAAAGATAATTCGCCCCTACTAATTTTACAGCAAATTGAGAGTTTTATAATATGATAGATACCCATACACATTTATATTCAGAAGAGTTTGATAATGATCGTGCTGCGGTGATAGCATCGAGCAAAGCAGCAGGCGTAACGCGTTGCTTTTATTCCTGCTATAGACAGCATTTATACTGACCGAATGTTCGCCCTATGATTATCCTGACTATGTGTTCCTGATGAATGGTCTACACCCTTGTAATGTAAAGGAGAATTATAAAGAGGAGCTTGCTCACGTAGAAAAACTTGATGCCCTACCCATCATTTTTGTGCTATCGGCGAAATAGGTATTGACCTTTATTGGGATAAAACTTTTTCTCAAAGAGCAACAAGAAGCTTTTTGTTTGGCAGATACAGTTAGCTAAAAACACAAACTACCTATTGTCATTCACTGTCGAGAGGGCTTTTTGAGGAAGTATTTGAGGTGTTGGAAAGTGAGAAAGGAGATGATCTCTTGGTATCTTTCACTGCTTTACTGGCACTGAGGAGCAAGCCCACCGCGCGATAGGCTACGGACTGCATTTAGGAATAGGGGGTAGTAACTTTTAAGAACGGAAAGCTCGACCAATTTTTAAAAATATAGATTTACAACACCTCGTTTTAGAAACTGATAGCCCTTATTTAGCGCCAGTACCTTATCGCGGAAAGCGTAATGAAAGAGTGCTTATATAGTGCAAAGTTATGCAAAAACTATCAGATATATACGCCCTGCCAGAAAGCGAAATAGAGCGTATCACCAATGCCAATGCTACAAAAATATTTCAGCTTTAAGTTGGTTACATTAATATTTTTTTATAACTTTGCTCTTCATTATGCAAAAACAAGAACGCTAAAATGACCGATTATTTTAAGTCCATACGCCCTTTTTACGATAATGAGGGTGCCAGAAGCCCTTAGCCAAATCAAGGATCATCACTTAATTAAGGCTATGTTGGCGTATGCTTTCCCTCGAACTTTCACCTGATGAGCGCTACGGCTAAACTATTGGCTTGCGCAAACAGTAGCTGACTTTCAGGTGCATATTATGCTAAGAGTGGTGGTGAAGGCTATGGAAAAGACGATTTCGGAATTTACATACGACGGATTTGATCAACTCAACCCAGAGCAAGCATACGTATTTATTTCCAACCACCGCGATATTATTCTTGATACCTCGCTGCTAAATGTAGCTTTAGATCGCCATCACCTACCGATGACAGCTTCGGCTATGGGCGATAATCTTATCAAAAAGAAGCATCTAAAAATATTAGCGATGCTCAATCGTAATATTATCATCTACCGCTAGTCTGCCTCGCGAGAAGCCTTAGAGCATCTGCGCTTAGTGTCAGAATACATACACCACTGTATTAGCGATGAGAAACGAAATGTATGGCTGGCCCAACGAGAGGGGCGTACTAAAAATGGTGATGACCGCACTCAGCAGGGCGTACTAAAAATGCTTACACTTAGTGCTCCTGACCATATATCGCCTTTTGCAATATCTAAAAACCCTAAATGTAGTGCCTATGTCAATCTCATACGAGTTTGACCCTACTGATGCGCTAAAAATACCAGCTCTAATGGCTCAGCACTACGGACAAGAATACGTAAAATCACCCTCAAGAAGATTTTTGAAAATATCTTACAAGGCTTAATAGGGCAAAAAGGCCGCGTACATATATCGGTAGGAAAACCTCTATCGGCTGAGTTAGATGCTATAGAAGCTGAGCACCAGCATATCAACAAGCAGTTGCAAGCCTTGGCGGAATGTTTAGATACCGCTATACATAAGCAGTACAAACTTTTTCCGGCTAACTATATAGCCTACGACCTACTGCACCACACCCAGCAGTACAAAGAGCAATACAATGAAAAAGAATACAGACAATTTGAGCGCCGGATGAACAACCGAAGCAAATCAGACGATATATCTCAAGAAAAATTCTTAGAGATGTACGCCAATCCTGTAAAGAACAAAAATCAATGGAAACCAATAATTCAAAAAGTACTGCTTATCTACACCGGAGGGACTATCGGTATGATAAAGGATTACCAAACGGGAGTGCTACGAGCCTTTGAGTTTGACAATCTTTATAGCAGGATACCAGAACTCTCGCATTTAGATTGTGAGATTTCAGTACATTCGTTTGAAAAAGTAATCGACTCGTCAGATATGAACCCTCAGCATTGGGTGAGCATAGCCGAAGTGATAGAAAAAGAATACCAGCATTATGATGGATTTGTAGTACTACACGGCAGTGATACGATGAGTTACTCTGCTTCAGCATTGAGTTTTTATGCTGCAAGGCCTTGCTAAACCTGTGATATTTACTGGTTCGCAGCTCCCTATAGGCGATTTGCGCACAGATGCTAAAGAAAATCTTATCACCTCCATACAGTTGGCAGCTCTAAAAGAAAAATGGTGTGTCGGTAATACAAGAGGTTGGACTCTATTTTGAATACAAACTCTATCGCGGCAACCGCACTACTAAGGTAAAATGCCGAGCACTTTCAAGCTTTCACTCTATGAACTACCCAATATTAGTAGAAAGTGGGGTACATCTGAAAAATAATGAAAGACAATCTGCTAAAAGGAAAAAGCTAAAGACCAATTGAAGTGTGGAAAGAATTTGAGCAGAATGTAGCTATTATTAAGATATTCCCAGGTATTACCCTGAGTTATTAAATGCCTTTTTCAATATACCCCACTTAAAAAGGAGTAGTGTTAGAAACGTATGGCTCTGTACTGCTCCTACTTACGACTGGTTTTAGAGGCACTAAGGGCAACTATACAGAGAGAATACCTATAATAAATGTGACACAATGCTCAGGAGGGAGCGTAATAATGGGCAAATACGAGGCGAGTGAAGCCCTCAGACAGATAGGGGATTGAGATGGAAAAAGACATTACAACCGAGTCTGCCATAACAAAAATTAATGATTTTATTAAAGAAAAATATTTCTCCTAATTTGTTCAAAATCAAGTTTGAAGAGAGTTTAGCAGGAGAAATTTAGTAAAAATTAAGAAAAAATTTGTGGGATAAAAATATTTTTGTTACTTTGGCATTCGGAAATAGAGAGGTGTCCGAGTGGTTGAAGGAGTACGCCTGGAAAGTGTATATGCGCCAAAAAGTGTATCGAGGGTTCGAATCCCTTCCTCTGCTTCTCGATAGAATACAAATTTATTAAACATTAAATTATTAACTCAACAAATTTATCAAACAAATGAAAAAATGTCATCTAAGCTACTTCTTTGTAGCAATGTTAATTTTAAACGTGGCAATGGTTAGTGCTCAAGAAGTGGAAGAAGGAGTACAACAGTCTAAAGGCTTCCACCAAGTGTTTAAAGAGCGTTTCATCGAGGGGGCCAATGTATATGGCACCAATCCTTCTTTTGCTTAATTATCGGTTTGGCAGTAGCTATCGAAAAGGATTATCTACCTTAATATGGCAACTACCAATTCTAAGAAACTTATTGCCGATATAGAAAGTGCCTTAGACAGCAAAGGTATAGAAGCAGCTAAAGAAGTATGCCGCGATACTAAAGGGCCTGTTGCCTCTATTTTCTATCAAGGTCTTGACCGCTCATCAGAAGAGTATTGATATGGTTGAAAAATCAGTAGTATCTTACGGAGGTGTACAAATGGGTCAGTTAGAAAAGAACGTATCTTGGATTTCTCTTTATCTCTATTGCTCCGATGTTAGGGTTTATGGTACCGTAATTGGTGTATGATTGAGGCGTTCGACAAAATTAGTACTGCTGGTGGTCTTGATGCTTCTCTAATTGCTGGTGATATCAAAGTGGCCTTGCTTACTACTGTATTCGGTTTGATAGTAGCGATGATTCTACAAGTGTTCTACAACCACATTATCGCTAAAATTGACGCTATCGTAAACGATATGGAAGATGCTTCTATCTCATTGATAGACCTATTAGTAGCAAGAAAAATAAAATAATTCACCCATTTAAAGAACTTTGAACTATGTATAAAATAGCTAAATATGCAGCAATTGGGTTAGGAGTCATTGGTGTAATTCTCTGGATAGCACTTTCACTTTCAGATAATTCAAATGATCCTAACAACGGCACTATGCAAGCATTATTTGTGCTTACCTATGTACTGTTAGCCATTGCTTTGGCAGCAGTAATTTTCTCGGCAGCGCAAAATATCTTAGCATCGCCTAAGGCACTTAAGAAAAACGCTTATCTATACTGGAGCTTTCGTAGTAGTTCTCATCCTCGCTTACGTATTATCTTCAGGAGAAGTAGAAGCTAACGCTAGCGAAGAAGTGAAAAAAGCAAGTGACTCAGTAAGAAAATGGACAAGCACAGGTTTAATCGCTTTGTATATATTGGTAGCAGGAGCTATCGCAGCTCTAGTAGCCTCTAATGTAAAAAGCACTAATGAGATAAAAATTATGGCAAGACGTTCAATACCTGAGGTAAATGCAGTGATCAATGGCAGATATTGCCTTCCTGCTCTTGATTTTCTTCTGGTAACAACTACCATTGAAAGCAACTCAGGAATCACTGTAAAATTACCTCCTAAACAACCAGCAGATGCACCACCACCACCACCAGTAAGGGAGAAAAACGTATTGGTAGTGATAGTGAACAAGAATAACCAGCTGCTCATCAATAACCAAATTAAGGAGCTTAAGGATGTAAAAACCACAGCTCTTGAGTTTTTGGATAATAATGGCGACGGTACTTGTGCACACCGTAAGGGAAAAAAGAGACCCTCTATCATCAGATAATCCTGATAAAGCAGTTATCTCATTGCGCAATGACCGTGAAACATCGTATAAAAACGTATATAGCGGTACAAAAATGAGCTTATCAAGGCTTATAATGAGCTAAGAGAGCGTGAGCGTTTGCGCTTGTTCCCTGACGAGGTGCCATACGAGCAAATAGAAGAGGAATTTAACGCAGCTCGTACTTCTAAAGCGCGTAAAAGAAGCGTTAGAACCTAAAATATTAAAATTGCAGGAGCTTTTCCCAAGGAAATTGCTTGAAACTGCGCCTAAGAAACACTAAAAATATAGAAGTATGTCAAAAATTTACAAAAAGAAAAGTGGTGAAGTACCCGCCGTATCTACAGCATCTTTACCTGACATCATCTTTTATGCTTTTGTTTTTTCTTTATGACAGTAACAGAATCAAAAAGATAGTGATTTGATGGTATCAGAACAAGCTGCCTGTAGCAGACCAAGTACAAAAAGTTAGACAAAAAGACCCAGTGGTATATATATATGCTGGTAAACCACTGCCTAAATATCAGTCTAAATTTGGTGCTAATGCAAAAATACAAGTAAATGATAAATTTATTGACGTATCTGAAGTAAGCCATTACATTCTTAACTATAGAGAAGGTTTGCGTGAAGGACTACGCGATGTGTTTATCACAGCTCTAAAAGTAGATGCTGATACCAATATGGGGCTTGTAAAGTGATATACGTGAGAAATTGCAAGACATCAATGCCTTGAAACTCAATTATATCGTGCACGAAGGTTCGCCTTTGAAAACAAAAATAAAAGACTTAAGTTAAACGAAAAAGAGATACATATCAAATATGTGTCTCTGCTTGTTATTTTTAGTATTACCTTTGCCCAAATTAATAATATAATAAATATAAAAAAATGAAGAAAAATTTTACTTCTAGCAGGATTGCTTCTACAGTAGCAACTGCTTCAGCACAAAGCTACTGTTAGATAATGGAGCGTTGCAATTAAACGCTAAATTAGGTTTTTCAAGTTGGGGGTACCTATAACGGTAGGAGCAGACTATGGAATTGTTGATGATATTACTGTAGGGTGGAGAGCTTTCATTTTCGTTCTGTATAGGACAACAGATTTTAACCATTCTATTTTTGGTATCTTTGCTAACAGGGAACTATCACTTCAACCGTTTATTTGAATTACCTTCTCAAGTAGGTGTATATGCAGGTTTGAGTTTAGGGTATTTTGTAGCTTCAAGTTCAAGTGACTATGTAGGTTCGAGCTACTCTCAGCCTGCTTGTAACTTACAAACAGGAGCACGATACTTTTTAATGATAAATTCGGTGTGAATGCGGAAATAGTTCTAGGTGCTATAGGCTTAACAGGAGGCGAATTTAAAGCTGGTATTACCTATAAACTATAATCTATAATCACAGGTTACTATATAAGACTTTGCTAAGGTTTTACTTTAGCAAAGTTTTTATTGCTGATAGTAGGATATTTAGTATCTTTGCCGAAATAAGATTAATAACGATGAGAATTGTATTTATGGGGACACCTGATTTTGCATTGGCATCCCTTAAAAGATTAGTAGAAAATAACTATAATGTGGTGGGGGTAGTGACTGTAGCCGATAAGCCAGCAGGACGCGGACAGAAGTTACAGGCTTCCCCGTAAAACAATACGCAGAAAGTAAAGGTATACCGGTGCTACAACCTGTTAAACTGAAAGATGAAGAATTTCTAAATCAGTTGAGGGCACTTTAAGCCAGACCTGCAAATAGTAGTGGCTTTTAGGATGCTGCCAGAAGTTGTAGTGGCGTTTGCCTAAGTATGGGTACTTTTAATCTTCACGCTTCATTATTGCCGAATTATCGTGGGGCTGCTCCTATTAATTGGGCCATTATTAATGGTGAAAAGCAGACGGGTGTTACTACCTTCTTTATTGATGAAAAATCGATACGGGGGCTATTATACAGCAGGCAGTTACTCCTATTGAAGCACACGAAACAGCAGGTAGCCTCCACGATAAGCTAATGGAGCAAGGTGCTGCCCTCGTACTCCAAACAGTAGATAGTATAGCTGCAGGTACTTACAGCATACAAGTTCAAAAATAAAGAGGTAACCTACGCTGAAGCTCCTAAGATATATAGGAGACTTGCTTAGTGAATTGGCAAGCTGAGGGTATCGCTATTGAACGGTTGATACGCGGTATGAGTCCGTATCCTACTGCGTGGGCAAATCTGCAGCAGCAAGGGGAAACTATTGCTATCAAAAATATATGATGCACTATACAAACCTGCTGTTCACAATGAAGCTATAGGAAAGTAATTGTAGAGAAAAACAGCTGCTTGTAGCTGTGAAAGACGGCTTTTATTGAATTGCTGGAACTGCAGTTGCCTGCTAAAAAGAGAATGAAAAACAGCTGACCCTACTCAACGGTTTCTCTTTTGACCAAGAGGCTAAAAATGATATAAAAATAATAGGAATAATCATAGTAAAAAGACAGCTTTTTAGGCTGTCTTTTTGCTTTTTAGTTGTTTTATTTTGTCTTCTACAAACCGTAATATTTTATTGGTAAATGGGAAGTGGAATACCTCTTTGTCGGTAGTAACCTGAGTAGTTAGATACACCCCGAAAGGTAAAAAGTATCAGGGCAGGTATCCAAGGGCTAGCAGGATTGATAGTATTGTTTTCGGCTATATTCTTCATAAACATTCCTATAAAGTAATAGGCCAAAAATACTATCATCGCTACAACTAAAGGTCAATACCCACCCTTGCGTATGAAAGCTCCTAATGGTGCTGCTACAAAGAAAAGCACAAAACAAGCTACCGTAAGAGCAAACTTATCACTAAGATTTAGTATGTGTAAGTTCATCAGTTTGTAGCGGTACTCTAAATCGTTTTGGCGGTACTCTACATTATCGAGTTGTGTTTGATTATTAGATTCATCGCCATTTCGAGAAGCATTAGCTTTTTGTCGTTAGGAAAAGCATTAAGCAACTGCGAAATGGAAGTGACCTCTTGTGTTTTTCGTCTTAGGTTGGGTAGTTTTTTTGTCTCTTCAGCAGAAGATGGAGCTATATAAAAACCTGTACGGCGAAACATATTGTTGCCATAATCGGTGACGTTTTTTGTTTGAAATCAGTGCGAGAGAGTCAATAGCATAGCCTAACTGACCAACATTCATCATTCTGTAGGTAGTAGCATCGGTTTTCTCGTTGAAATCTACATTATTGAGGTGCGAAAGGTCGAGGGTTGATGATGTACTTTCTGAAAAATGTACCTTTGCAAAAGGTAATCGCTCTTGGGCTTCGTAGCTATTGGTCTTAATATCTTCGTAATAAGTACCATCTTCTAAAAATAAGCTGTAAGAAGTTGCTGTTAGTTTTAGCACTTTTGAGTTCCCCTTTTTGGCAAAAATAACCGTACGATTCACTCTGTCAGGTGTCTTCTTGTGGATGAGGACATTATGTAGAAAACTGATCGTTATCTCCGCTCTTCTTAGCTACTTTGATACTTATATCTTCACCTATATTAGAAAATACACCTTCTGAAATAGCCATTGCTGGCTTCACCTTAGCTATATTAGACCCAAGCGTATATACTTCGCGATAAGCAACTGGTATCACATTGTTTGCTAAGAAAAAGTGCCTATACTCAGCAGCGCCATTAGCACAATCAGTGGAAGCATCACACGCATTAGTGAGATGCCAGAGGCTTTCATCGCGGCAAACTCGTAGTTTTTCGGCAAAAGCACCAAAGGTCATAATAGACGAGATAACCACCGCCAAGGGCATAATAATAGGTATAAGCTGTGGAATGAAGTAAATGAGGAATTTACCGATAATCCACAACTCTAATCCACGTCCTGCTAATTCATCAATATAAGTGAAAATGGTGTGAAATACGAATATGAGAACAAGAATGGAGAGCGCCCCCAGAAAGTTAGTGAGAAACTGCGTGAGTATATAGCGGTCTAATATTTTCATTTGCGTGGGTAAACATTAGAGTTCAGAGATAGTATAGCCGTCTTTTTGTATTTTTCGCGGTCGAATTTGAAAAATATTGTCAGAAAGAGGCTGGTTAGTCTTGAAAGTATTGACTGTAATGGTGGTTCTTGTGCCATTTTTGCCTATTTCGATAAGATTATAGATGTGTTTGGTCTGTATATCAATGCCAAGCAGTATTTTGTTTCACCTCAGTATTAGCTTTTTGAGGCTTAAGTTCTACATATTGTATTTTTCGACCGCGTACGTTTTGCTGTATATCCCATTTGTACTTATAACCTTTTTGTAGAAAGTAAGCATTTTTAGAGGGGTAATGGCACTGTCGTCAGTAGCGTTTTCGATAGTAACTTCTTTCGTTTTTCAGGTACTACGGTATAAGTCTTGTTGCCATCATACATTTTTAGTAGCCCCAAGATAATTCAGTACGTACTTATCTTTTGGCAATAGTGACATTCCCTTTGGTTTCCTGATTGATGTTCTCTACTAAATTATCAAGATTGTACTTAAAATCGATGTAGATGTTGTTATAAGCAGACATTTTGGCATATACTTCATCGAGGAGTTTTTAGCCTTATCTACTTGATTTTGAGCTTGTAATCCGCCTGTAATAAGGGCGATAAGTATTAATAAAATTCTTTTCATTTTCTGTAGTGTTTTTAATGATTTTTGTTGTTACCTTTTTGATAGTTAGCAATTTCCGTTCCAAAAATTGGGGCAAAAGTAATGTTTTTTTGGAGATTGTGCAAGTTTTGAAGGGTTATCGTTCGCTTATTGTTCGCTCAGCCTTCGCTCATCCTATACTCATTGTATACACATTGCTTGGTGATAGAGTTAGGATTGAAAAGTCTTAAAAATTTTCTTAATGCCTAACATTCAACTGTTAATACATTCTTCTTTTTAAACAGAGTATAAATTACATAAGAAGTAGCTTTTTGTTGCATATAATTGTAAATAGCTGTACTTTTTGTAGCGAATTTTTAACGTAATATATTATTAAAAACTATAAAACGAATGGCAGGATTATTTAAAACATCTGTGGCACGAAAGGTGGCGATGGCGCTCTCGGCACTCTTTTTCTCATTCTCTTCTAATCATACACTTGGCGGTAAACCTTACCCTCAGTGATTAGTGAGAATACTTTTAACGAGCTATCCCACTTTTATGGGTACCAATCCGCTGATACAATTTGCTATGCAGCCGGTACTACTCGCTGGGGTTATTTTCCACTTTTGTGATGGGATTTGTGCTCGAAATACAAAAACAAAAAGGGCTCGCGGTAGCGAAAAGTATTACGCCTACAACGGAGGAGCTAACTCTTCTTGGATGTCGCGCAAATATGATTATTACCGGAGTGATGATTCTTCTGTTTTTAGGGTCTTCACTTATGGGATTTTTGGGTAGGCGAAATGAACTACAAATACATACAGTTCAAGGAGCCCGACCCTACACGTTACTATCACGAGTTAATAGAGAAATTTCACGAACCTTTACGTGTGGGTATGTATGTGCTTTGCTTTTGTATTTTTGTGCTTACACTTGCTGCACGGCTTTCAGTCAGCTTTTCAATCAATGGGTTGGAAGGACGATGCGCGCAAAACTGATTAGCCAAGTAGGTAATTGGTATTCTTACATTATCTGTGGGGGCTTTATTTTTTTATAGCTCTCTTCCATTACATTAAATTTTTAACAGCTTAATTTTATGAGTACATTAGATTCTAAAATTCCTGAAGGTCCTATAGCGGACAAATGGACGAAATATAAAGACCATATCAACCTAGTGAACCCCGCTAATAAGCGTAATATAGATGTGATAGTGGTAGGTACTGGTTTGGCTGGAGGTTCGGCAGCTGCTACCCTCGCTGAATTGGGTTATAACGTAAAGGCTTTTTGCTTATCAAGATTCTCCACGCCGTGCGCACTCTATCGCTGCTCAGGGGGTATCAACGCCGCTAAAAAAACTATATGGGTGATGGCGACTCGAACTACCGTTTGTTTTTACGATACTGTGAAAGGTGGTGACTACCGCGCTCGTGAGGCTAACGTGTATCGCCTTGCTGAAGTATCTGGCAACATTATTGACCAGTGTGTGGCTCAAGGGTGCCTTTTGCACGTGACTACGGCGGGCTACTTGATAACCGCTCTTTTTGGTGGGGTGTTGGTTTCGCGTACTTTCTACGCTAAAAGGTCAGACAGGACAACAGCTTTTGCTTGGTTGCTACTCGGCTATGAACCGCCAAATTGCTCGTGGTAAGATTGATATGTATAACCGCCACGAAATGCTAGATGTGGTAATCGTGAGATGGCAAAGCGCGTGGTATCATCGCTCGTAACTTGGTAACAGGTGAGATTGAGCGTCACCAGCTCACGCAGTGGTTATCGCCTCTGGTGGTTATGGTAACGTGTACTTCCTTTCGACCAATGCAATGGGTTCTAACGCAACTGCTGCTTGGAAAATACACAAGAAAGGGGCTTACTTTTGCAAACCCTTGCTTTTACTCAAATTCACCCTACTTGTATTCCTCGTTCAGGTGACTATCAGTCTAAATTGACTTTTGATGTCGGAGTCACTACGTAATGACGGACGTATTTGGGTGCCTAAGAAAATGGAAGATGCGGTAGCGATACGCGAAAAACGCAAGAAACCTACTGATATACCTGAAGAAGACCGCGATTACTACTTAGAGCGTCGTTATCCTGCCTTTGGTAACCTTGTGCCTCGTGACGTGGCTTCGCGTGCTGCTAAAGAGCGTTGCGATGCGGGCTATGGGGTAAACGAAACTGGTGAGGCAGTATACCTTGACTTTGCTTCGGCTATTGAGCGTTATGGTAAAGAACAATGTAAGATTCACGGTATTGAAAATCCTAGTAAAGAGGAAATTATCAAACGCGGTGAGAAGATAGTAGAGGCTAAGTATGGTAACCTTTTCCAAATGTACGAAAAAATCGTAGCTGAAAATCCATATAAAACACCGATGATGATTTACCCTGCAACTCACTACACTATGGGAGGTATTTGGGTGGATTACAACCCGATGACTACTATCTCTGGTTGCTATGCTATCGGTGAGGCTAACTTCTCAGACCACGGCGCTAACCGTTTAGGGGCTTCTGCTTTGATGCAAGGTTTGGCTGATGGTTACTTTGTATTGCCTTATACTATTGGTGACTACTTGGCTGCTGATATTCGTACTGGTAAAAATACCTACTGATACCCCTGAGTTTGACGAAGCTGAGCGCATAGTGAAAAGAGCGTTTGGCTTACTTTATCAACAATAAAGGTACGCACTCTGTGGATTACTTCCACAAAAAACTCGGTAAGGTGATGTGGGATAAAGTAGGTATGGCGCGTAATGCTGAGGGCTTGAAAGAGGCTATTAAAGAAATACGCGAAATACGCGAAGATTTTTGGAAGAACGTGAAAGTACCTGGAGAACTAACCGGTATGAACGTAGAACTTGAAAAAGCGGGTCGTGTGGCTGATTTCCTTGAACTTGGGGAGCTATTTGCTAAAGACGCTTTAGAGCGTAACGAGTCTTGTGGTGGTCACTTCCGTGAAGAGTATCAAACACCTGATGGGGAGGCGCTTCGTGATGACGTAAACTACGCTTATGTAGCTGCTTGGCAGTATACTGGTAACCCTAAAGAGGTAGTGAATACTTACAACCCAAGTGAGGAGATTATGCATAAAGAACCTCTTGTATTTAAAGATATTGAACTAAAACAACGAAGCTACAAGTAGTCGTTAGTTATTAGTCGTTAGTCGTTAGAAAGTGACGGAAGCTGGAGGATTTAGATGAAGTAGAGATATGGAGTATTTAGATAAAAATAAAAATCATTTGAGGATTTGGTTGTATGGAAGAAATCAATGGTTTTAACTAAAGAAGTCTATTTTACTAACGCGCACTTTTCCTGATGATGAGCGATTTTCACTAACAAATCAAATAAGACGGGCTGTTATTTCAATACCTTCGAATATAGCAGAGGGTTTTTGGGAGACATTCTGATAAAGACTACTTACATTTCTTATATATTTTCGAGAGGTTCGCTATATGAATTGAAAACGCAATTGTATATAGCAAGAGCATTGAGTTATTTGCCTACAAAAAGAATAAAGTAGATGAATTACTCTTTGAGGTTGGGAAACTACTCAATGGAACTATTCGGAAGATTAAGGATGGCTTTAGACTATAATTTATGTGATTAGCTTTGCAATAGTTGTTGCTTGTGCTGACAACGACTAATCACTAAAGACTAAAAACTATACAACAATGGATTTAACACTCAAAAAGTTTGGCGACAAAAAACTCGCAAGAGAAAGGTCGTATGGTAGATTATAAAGTAACCAACATTTCAGACCATATGTCTTTTTGGAAATGTTGGATGTACTCAATGAGCAACTCATCGAACAAGGTGAAGAACCTGTGGCTTTTTGACCACGATTGCCGCGAAGGTATCTGTGGTATGTGCTCTCTTCATCAACGGTGAAGCCCACGGGCCTGACCGTGGGGTAACTACTTGTCAGCTGCATATGCGTATGTTTAAAGATGGTGATACTATCACTATCGAACCTTGGCGCGCTACTGCTTTCCCTGTTATTAAAGACTTGATGGTAGATAGAACTGCTTTTGAACGTATTCAACAAGCTGGGGGATATATCTCTGTAAATACTTCGGGTAATACACAAGATGCTAACGCTATTCCTATTCCTAAACGCGATGCTGACCGCTCTATGGATGCTGCGGCTTGTATAGGTTGTGGTGCTTGTGTGGCTACTTGTAAAAACTCTTCGGCTATGCTGTTTGTGGCTGCTAAAGTATCGCAATTTGCTCTCCTTCCTCAAGGTCGTGTAGAGGCTACTGAACGCGTGCTGAATATGGTGAACCAAATGGAACACGAAGGTTTTGGTAACTGTACCAATACAGGTGCCTGCGAAGTAGAGTGCCCTAAAAGGTATTTCGCTTGAAAAATATAGCACGCCTCAACCGTGAATACTTAAAAGCAAGCATTAGATAATTTGTCGATTTGACAATTTGCCGATTTGCAATGTAGTAATAAAAAAACTGCCCCAGAATAGTTGGGGCAGTTTTTGTTGTATATTTGCAGTCAAAAATACAATCTTTATGAAAAGAATACTCTATCTATTAATCGTTTCTCTACTTGTGGCTAATTGCTGGCAATTGTCTGATAAAAAGAGGGTAATGAAGTAACTCAAGCAAATGATATAAAAAGAAAAATCCTAAAAGAAGATTTTAGTGAAGAGGAAGTGTTTGAACAAAGTAACGATACTATTATTACTCTTAAAGATGTACAAGTAAATGAAGATGGTACTATTTTTTTATGATCATCACCGTCTTATTTACATCGAAAAAGATTTCTGAACTTATAAAACGTATAGAGAACACGAAGATATTTATATTAAAGAAAAGTTATAAATGCGACCTCAATCAAGATAATTTTAGAAGATTTAATTTTAGTATTTTTAATAAACACTCTCGCTTTAATCAAGAAGATATCGATTGGACTGTAGCTCCCATTATAGTGCTACTCAACAAAGGAAATAAGCTATATAAAATGTCTTACAATTCAACAATTTACCCTAATTCTTTTGATGATTACTTTTAGTAATATCACTATAAAGAATAACTTTTTACTGTTGAATTAGGCAATGTAGTCCCCTGATAGTTATGATTATGAGAAGTATATTACTTTTAAATATGATAAACAAAAGGAATATTTACTTCTTCATAGATATGGAAAAATTATTAATTGGTACGAAAAAGGTGAAAAGCATCAATACACAACTCACTACGAAAGATTTTTGGAGAAATATCTTTTGAAGAATATGATGAAGATGTGATAAAAAGAATTAGTTTATAAGGTAAAGAATAAATAAACGTGTTTAAACTTTTTAATAAAAAAACTGCCCAAAATTGTTTGGGGCAGTTTTTATTATCTCTTATTTACTTCCTCTAAGTACGGGGTTTAACTCCTCATCATTGTACATCTTCATTTGTTTATAGACTTTCATATACTTGCGACCTGCGGCGATATCGTCTAAAAAGCTGGTTGAGAGCCGTTGAAAGGTCTTTTTTTCTGTTCGAGTAGTACATTTTAGTTTCTCTTGGCATTTAGCGCGATGCTCTGGGGTGGCATCAGGGGCGGTTTACCTCTTCTTGCATATGATAAATTTTGAGCGCTAAAATCGAAAGCCTATCCACTGCCCACGCAGGACTCTCGGTATTGATAGTGGCTTCAGGTAGTGGTTTTTACTTCCTTGTAAAAATCTAAGAAATAACTATCAATATACTCTACCATATCGGTGCGGTCTTGATTAGAGGCATCAATCTTGCGTTTGAGGTCGAGAGCCGCTACTGGGTCGATGTGCGGGTCGCGAATGATATCCTCGTAATGCCATTGCACGGTGTCAATCCAATTTTTGCGATAAAGCAAGTGGTTTTAGCAAGTCCGTAGACGGATAAGGGATTGGTAAAGGTTGGTACACATCGTCAGCTATGTGGATACTGTGCGATGCTTTCTTCGAATATTTTAAAGGCTTTTTTTCTGAAAACATAGTGATTATTTTTTTGGCAAATATAATCTTTTTCATTGAAAGTTCAATCATTTTTGCGTAACTTTTGCCTCAAAATTAATAAATTATTTATGAAACAACTCTTTTTCACTTTTTATCTTATTAGTTATGACTATAGCAACTACACAAGCTCAGAAACCTTCTGACAATCAGACTATTTATCAGTTTACTGTGACTGATATTAGCGGTAAGCCTTTTGATTTATCTACTCTAAAAAGGCAAAAAAAGTAATGATAGTAAATACTGCTTCGAAATGCGGTCTTACTCCCCAATACAAAGAGCTGGAAGCTCTCTATGAGCGATATAAAGACAAGGATTTTGTTATTATTGGTTTTCCTGCTAACAACTTTTTTTGGGGCAAGAGCCTGGTAGCGATGAGCAGATAGCTTCTTTCTGTAGTATTAACTATGGGGTGAGCTTTCCGATGATGAGCAAAATATCAGTAAAAGGCAAAGAGATGCACCCTTTGTATCAGTTTCTTACTCAGAAGGAAAAAGAATGGGGTGGAAGACTCGAAAGTGCAATGGAACTTTCAGAAGTATCTTATAGGCAAAGATGGGCGACTTGAAAAGGTTATCGCTCCGCGTACTTTGCCATCGAGTGAAGAGGTAATACAATGGATTGAAAAGTAAATAGAAGCAAGATATAATGACGACAAGAGAGCTACTACAAGATGCCCTTGCTCTTACAGAATGTGGCTTTGCTAATGAAACCATTAAATACCAAAGAAAACAGCTTAATAAGATATATTTTTACCTCTTATTAGATATTCCTTTTTGCTAAAAATGGTTTAGCTTGATACAATCGGAAGAGTATAAATGGGTGCTTTCGCATCGACCACGTATCTATTTTAAGCCTTTTAGGGTGTATATGTCTACAAGATGGAAAAAGCAGCAACGAATGAATGCCTTACTGAGTTGTTATGCTTTTTATCAAACAACGACCTCTGCTGAAACGTATGCTAGAAACGGATATTCCTATTAAACTAGCTGAGTTTACAATGAAATATAATGATGAAAAAGGTCAAATCTACTTGGGATATAACAACCGTTATCGCAAGGAAGGAGAGTTAGTAGTCTCGCTACATTGTGATAGCTATCAAGAGGCTATCTGTGAAGCTTCGTTTCTGATTGATAAAGAAAATGAAGACTGGGTATGCCGTATAGGTTGTGTGCAGGGCAATAAAAATACCGAATCTGAAAATGCAATAAAAGAGTTACAAAAACAAATGTATGCTCTTCGTCCTAAAGCCTTGATGATATTTATCATTCAAGAACTCAGCAGGCAATTAGGGTGCACTACTTTATATGGCGTAGGTAGTAAAATTCAGGCACATAACAAAAACATTTTATTCATATAGAATGGTTGCACAAACTTAGTTTTAGTTATGATACTTTATGGAAAGAAGCTGATGGAACTCCAGATAAAGATGGATGGTTTAAATTACCCATTGAAATGCCACGCAAATCAATAGAAGAAATTAAATCGAGCAAACGTTCTCTCTATCGTAATAGATATGAGATGTTAGACAAAATAGCCGAAGAAATACGAAAAACAATTAACAAGTAATAATATGAAATTAGATATATTAGCTTTTGGGGCGCATCCTGATGATGTGGAATTGGGAGCGGGAGGTACTATTGCTAAAGAAATTAGCTTAGGCAAAACAGTAGGTATTATAGACCTAACACAAGGAGAACTCGGTACACGTGGAAGTGCTGAAATACGCTATCAGGAAGCTACTAAAAGCCAAAGAACTATTAGGAGTAGCAGTACGCGAGAATCTGAAGTTTAGAGATGGTTTCTTTGTGAATGATGAGGCTCATCAGTTAGCAATTATCAAGAAGATACGTCAATATCAACCTGATATAGTACTCTGCAATGCAATAGATGATCGTCATATTGATCACGGTAAGGGTAGCAAACTTGTTAGTGATGCTTGTTTCCTTAGTGGGCTGCGCCGTATTGAGACTACCCTTGATGGCAAAATGCAAAGCGCTTGGCGACCCTAAGGTAGTATATCACTACATACAATGGAAAAAAATATAATACCTGACTTCGTAGTGGATATTACTGGCTTTATGGAAGCTAAAGTAAATGCTGTATTAGCGTATAGTTCGCAGTTTTATGACAGCAATAGCAACGAGCCCTACTACACCTATTTCTGACCGCAACTTCTTAGATAGCGTAACCTATCGTGCCCGAGACCTTGGAAGACTTATTGGTACAGATTTTGCGGAAGGTTTTACTTGTGAAAGGGTAGCTGCAGTAGATACTCTATTCAACTTGAAATAATGATTTACAAAAGATAAAAACACTATGAAAATTAATATTGATTACTATCGGCATATTGCTGCTCTGTGTAGGCGGAATGGCTATCAAAAATTTGGGGTAAGAAAGGAGGTAAGTTTGCTGGTACTTGTGCAAGTCAGAATCCTCATTTTAAACCCTGAAGGTGAACCTTGCAGCTTTTGCGGACGTATGCCTGATGAACAAGAATGCCGTAATAAATAATTTATTTTTTAGCCAATGTCTGACCTACTCGCAGAGAGAATAGCCGAAGCCAAAAATGGAAAGCAACGAGCCTTTAGCTGGTTGCTTTGATGAGTTTTGGATAGATGTCTATAATTTTTCAGCTTAAGCGCGTAGGCAGTGAAGCAGAAGCAGAAGACATTACGGTGCAGACTTTTGCTCGTGCTTTTGATAAAAATTAGTTCGTTTGATGAGCAATACTCTTTTTCGCACTTGGCTTATCACTATTTCTAAAAATATTCATATTGACTTGCTTAGGCGGCAGACTGAGCCTGTACTGCACTTAGATACAGAAGAAAAAGAATCTAAACGGATAGCAGATGAGTCGCCTACTATAGAAGATAGCCTGATAATGGAACAACAGTTTGACTACCTTCTTAAATGCATTAAGCAGCTGAAAGACCCTTACCGAACGGCTATACAGTTGCGCTATCTGCAAGAGAAGAGTTATAAAGAGATAGCCGAAGAGATGAGCAGTACTATGAGTAATGTGAAAAATAACCCCTGCTGCGAGCTAAGAAAATATTAGCAGAAATACTAAAAGGAACCGATGAGAGCTTGCTCTCATCGGTTCCTTTTTGCCTTAAAGTTGTTGTTTATTCTAAGGCTACATTCTTGCGGTGAATGTCTATTACTTCGGTGATATTGTTATCGTCTAACAACTCTAAAAGTGTATCAACCCCTTCTTCTAATTTTAACTCCATTTCTTCTGGATAAATAGGTATTAGCGCGTAGAAATTGATAAGCGTACCGTCTTTGGTTTCTAATCTCAAGAAATCTTCAGGAGCTGATAAGTAGGGCGGCATCAGCAAGATGCAACCAAACTCGGTATTAGCGATAGGCTCGGCGTATTCGCCATTAGGATAGTGTGCCCCTCGGCCATCCACGTTTTGTACCGATGTGGGAAGCGCGCTATCATCTTTAGAAAATACACAGGCCAGTAATTATCATTATCTTTGAAGGCTTCATCGCTTATTTGCCAGTCAGCGGGGAGATAGACCATTAGCTCGGCGTGGCTAAAACTATTAGGGTCGTCTAAACCTTCGGGTAAGTACATAGGGTAGTCGCTCATACCAGTGGTGAAAAGCACGTGATAAGGGTGCTCTGTCGTTGGCTTTATCCAATGCACATCGATATGTACATACTCTGATACAATCTCGTGGAATACACTATCTACTGTGCCGATATACTTCTCAAAAATGCTCGCAAATCTCATCCATATACACACAGCTGCGGTCTGGAATAACGAAGTCGCTTTGGTCTTTTTCAGAATAGTTATATACGTTAGAGCCGCCTTCTGACACATAATCAGGGGTAGGGGCAAAGATGTTAGACATAACGTTTTCTTCATCAAAAACAAAACTATCGACTAACGAATGCAAATCAGGGGTCGTAATAGATAAGATTCTCTTCTAAATCATCATTAATAGACTCAAGCCATTCCGCTCATAGACTCGTTGAGTATATCCATAAAAGAATCTTCTATAGAATCTACTGAGAGCTCTAACTCGCCTATTTGCCCTACAATTCCTTTTTGTCGGGGTCTAGGTCAATGAAGATGTAGCGCACCCCATCGGTGAGGAAAGGCAACCATTTAGGATTGTAAAACTGGTTTTTATCACCCCATCCCAATACATATCGATAGCTTCTTCTTCGTCAAACTTGAGGTCTTGCCAGTTGGGTACTTTCTCTAAATGCTGTAGCCACTGCTGTTGGGCTTCTTTTATCTCGCTAAGAGGAGAAAGCGCAATTCATCTATAAAAAGACATCGTTGTTACCTTTCTTTTGTCCGTTGAATGTCTGGTATAATTGGCGTACATCTGGAGGTAGAGTTACCCCCATTTCGCGCTCAAACTCGGCTACTTGTGCATCATCAGCCCCCTTATTGAGTGTGGCAATTAGGGGAGTGGCAGTATCGAGTATGGTGTCTAAAAATTTTCTAACTGTCTTTTTCCATAGCTTTACGATAGTATTGTACTCCTGCAAATGTACGACAATTTCAATAAAAACAAATAAAAAGCGTAATATTTTTATTATTACGCTTTTTAATGTTTTATCTTGTGATGGTTTTGGGTTCTATCTGGGCCTCACCGACACTACTTCTGATAGGTATTTCTAATTCTTTTTCTAAAGAAATCTACATACTCTGTCAGTTCTTTAGGCAGCTGTGCATAGTCCTTAATATCGGTGAGGTTTTGATGCCACCCTTTAAGTTCAGTATAGACAGGGCTGACGTTTTGCTCTTCTATATTATAAGGTAAATGCTTGATTTCCTTTCCTTTATAGAGATATGAAGTACATACTTTTAGCGTATCGAATCCGCTGAGTACGTCGGCTTTCATCATTACCAATTGGGTAACGCCGCTACTTGTACAGCATATTTAAGAGCTACCAAATCGAGCCAACCACAGCGACGACGACGACCGGTAGTAGCCCCAAACTCGCGCCCTACTTGGGTCATTGTTTCTCCAACCTCATCAAAGAGTTCGGTAGGGAAAGGGCCACTACCTACGCGGGTGGTGTAGGCTTTGAAGATACCAATCACTTCGCCTATGCTGCGAGGAGCTACTCCTAAGCCGGTACAAGCACCAGCAGCGGTAGTGTTAGACGAGGTAACGAATGGATAAGTACCAAAGTCGATGTCTAACAACGAACCTTGCGCTCCTTCGGCTAATATTTTTCTTTCCTTGTTTTAAGGCTTGGTATAGATACTCTTCGCTGTCGATGAGCTGGAAGCCTTTGAGCACTTTTACAGCCTCGAAAAACTCAGCTTCTAATTCCTTTAGGTTGTATTGTATATCTACTTTATAGTTAGCGAGCATCTCTTCGTGCTTGTCGGTAAGGTTGCGATAACGCACCTCGAAATCGTCTAACTCTATATCGCCTACGCGCAAGCCGTTGCGCCCTGTTTTATCCATATAGGTAGGGCCTATACCTTTGAGGGTAGAGCCTATTTTTGGCTTTTCCCTTTAGAGGCTTCGGAAGCGGCATCGAGGAGGCGGTGAGTAGGCAGGATAAGGTGTGCCTTGCGCGAGATGAGCAAGTTGTTTTTGAGGGGCACATTGTAAGGAGCAGAGCCCATCAATTTCTTTTTGAAGATGATAGGGGTCTATCACCACACCATTGCCTATGATGTTGATAGAAGTAGGGTGGAAGATACCCGATGGGATAGTGTGTAGCACGTGCTAATGCCATTAAACTCAAGGGTATGCCCTGCGTTAGGGGCCTCCTTGAAAGCGCGCTATAATATCATAACCTTGTGTGAGTACGTCTACAATTTTTTTCCTTTACCTTCGTCTCCCCACTGAAGACCCTAATAATAAATCTACTGCCATTTTTACGCTTATTTTTTTCGTGAGTATTACCTCTTCTTCTTGGGTTTCTCTGCGTGTTCCGTAGAAGTAAAGAGAGTGGTGAGTGATATCGATGTCGAACACGTCTTCTATAGTTTTCTGAATAGTTTGTATGCGAGGGTCGCAAAAACTCTACGATTTTCGCCTGTATCGGTAAGAATCACGTGGTCGTGCTGCTTATCGAAGTAAGATTTTCGTAATAGGCTTGGTTTTGTCCGAATTGGTGTTTGCGCACCAATCCGCATTCGAGTAGCAGCTCCATAGTGTTATAGAGGGTGGCGCGGCTAACTCTGTATTTTTGTTTTTTTCATATTCACATAGAGGTCTCTATGTCGAAGTGGTCATTAAACTCGTAAATTTCCTTTAGAATAGCATAACGCTCAGGGTGTTTTCTATGAGCGTTGTCTTTCAAATATTTGGTAAGGACTTTCTTTACTATTTCTAAACTTTCTTCTGTAGCGGGTTTATTCATATTGAATTTATTTTGAGAGGCAAAGATAATTATTTTTATTAGCGACCATTAGCAAATTTGTCGATTAGTGAATTTGCTCTTTTGCTTATCAAATATAAACATCCCCCGTCCCCTTCAAAGGGGAGATGCGAAGGTCAGTGTACACGAAAATCTGTTTTTTTGTATATAGGTTAGATATTTATGATTTGTTACATACTCGGCTGCGCCGGCTCGTCGATCGCTTATCCCCATATCGTTCCTATATTGTTCCTATATCTAAAGTAAAGGGAAGGTATATACAGAAAATTTTTCTGATAAAGGGAGATGTGGGCAAAAATCAAAAATTATTTTTGTATCTTTTGCAACAAAAAGTTGCTGACTGAGTGCTAATGATTTATGACCGAATATATACTCACCCTTATAAGCCAAAACGAACCGGAATATATTCCTCACTGGTAAAGCCGGTACCGGCAAGACTACCCTCCCTACATAAGATTATCGCTACCACCTATAAAAATACGGTAGTGGCTGCCCCTACAGGGATTGCGGCTCTTAATGCAGGAGGCGTTACTATTCACTCGCTTTTTCAACTGCCTTTTTGCGTCTTTTTGCCTACACAGTCGGCACCGCCTATTGTAAACGAGCATCTTCGTTTTGAAAACCGCGTTTCGCTGCGCAAACACTTCCAAATGCATAAAAACAAGCAGCAACTTATTCGGAATATGGAGTTGCTTATTGTAGATGAGGTGAGTATGCTGCGCGCTGATGTGTTAGATGCGATGGACTATATGTTGCAGTTTATACGCCGCAATCACGAGCCTTTTTGGAGGGGTGCAGGTGCTTTTATAGGCGACCTAATGCAGCTGCCCCTGTGGTGAAGCAGGAGGAGTGGGAGGTGCTTAAGCAATATTATAAGGGTATGTATTTCTTTCAGTCGGAGGTGATTACGAAGCATCCGCTGCTGTATGTAGAACTCGAAACGATATATAGGCAGACGGATAAGCTATTCGTCTCTATATTAAATCACTTGCGCGAAAATAAACTCACTGAAGAAGACCTGCAGCTGCTACAGCCTTATGTGAAACCCTGCTTTTTGCCAAACAAAGCAAAAGACGAGTACGTAACCCTCACTACCCATAATGCCAAAGCCGATACGATGAACCAGCACGCTATGCAGCAGCTTCGCACACCAGCGTTTGCTTATGAGGCTGAGGTAATAGGCGACTTTCCTGAGTATCTGTATCCTACGGATAAGGTGATACAGCTGAAAGAGGGGCAAGGGTGATGTTTATCAAGAATGACCCTTCAGGGCGAGCATCTGTTTTTTTCAATGGCAAAATGGGTACGGTGCTATCGCTGACAGAGGATAGTGTAGAGGTGCTATTAGACGGCGGGCAGCCTATCAATGTAGAACGTTATGTGTGGGAAAACTTGCGCTTCAGACTCAACGAAACGACTAAAGATATAGAAGAAGAGAAGTTAGGTACTTTTACCCAGTATCCGCTGCGTTTGGCGTGGGCTATCACCATACATAAGAGTCAGGACTTACTTTTTGAGAAAGCGGCTCTTGACCTTGGTAGCGTATTTGCTTCTGGACAAGCCTATGTGGCTTTTTCGCGTTTGCGCTCTCTTTCGATGGATTAGTATTGCTTTCATCAGTGGCACAAAACGGCATTGATAATGATGAGGAAGTGATAGACTACGCAGTTAATAAAGCTGATGAAAGCCAAGTGCAGCAAGCCTGCGAGGAGGGTAAGAGCGAGTTTCTACAACAAACGATACTCCAGACTTTTGACTGTCGTATTTTAGCAGATGAGTGGGTGCAACACTGCAGTAGCTATACGGGCGAGATAGGGGCTAAAAGTCAGTATAAAGAGTGGGCGAATAAGACAGCCGCCAAGGTGAGGGAAGTAACAGAGGTAGCTGCGAAGTTTAGCAAGCAATTAGTGGGTTATTTTGGCAGTGGGGCTCCCCTTGAATATATCTTTGAGCGTATAGAGAAAGCGGTGCCTTATTTTTAGTCCGTTGTTATCGGATATATGGGGTGAAGTGCTGTATGTGCAGGCTAAGATTGCTAATCAGAAGAAAGTGAAAGAGTTTAGCCAAGAGCTCAATCAGCTAAGTGATACCCTATCGGGGGTACTGAAGCATCTTTTTAGGCTGTCGCAGATAACTCGCCTGATACGTTTGGGCAAGCCGCTAACTAAGGATAGTATCCATAATGATAAGCTGCAAGAGCTACGTATAGAGTTACAAGAACGCGCCCAAAAGCGACTTAAGAAAGAGCAGCTATTTGTTGAAACGACCCCAGAGAAAGCTCCTATCATAAAAGCAAGAAAAACCTACGACTTATGATGAGACTTTGCGGTTATGGCAAGAGGGCAAGCGTGTAGCCGAGATAGCCGAAGCGCGTATGTTTACCCAGCGCACTATCTACAATCATTTAGAAAAACTCATTGAGCAAGGGAAACTTCCTGAAGATTTGATAACAGAGTTGCTTTCAGCAGAAGCTATAACAGAACTTACGGCTCTGTTTGACAAAACGGAAGACTATAGTTCGCTAAAAAGCATTATAGAGGCAACCGAAGAGCGGTATAGCTGGAATGAGCTAGCCTTTTTAGGATATGCTATAAAAACAGCAAATTAGTGATTCACTAATTTGCTGTTTTTATTTACGATGTTAATGTGTTATTTAAACTTATAGGTAACCCCTAATTTGAGCCCTAAGTCAGCGAAAGAATTGTGGTCTAAGAACCATTCTGCATTCACTCCGAAGTTTTGGGTGAAGAACCATCGAGCGCCAGACTGTAGGCGTAGCGCTAGGCCTGAATCGTAATAAGGCTCTAACCAGCGATATTTAGAGCTATACGCCCAGATTGTAGTACCCTAAGCTCAATCCTCCATAGAGGTCTAAATTAGAGGGTACGCGTATGTACTGAGCAAAATGGAAGTTGCTGGTGAATAGTATGCCTATATTGCTGTATTCTATATCTCCCTTACTCGTACCGCGGTAGAAGAGTTCGCCTCCTAAAGATACTTGTTTTGCTGATCCCAAAAATCAACTCCTCCGTAAATCATTGTGCTGATATCCGAGAAGCCTAAACCTCCGTTTAATTGCACATCTCCTTTTTGAAGGCTTGTGCTGAGGCAGTGCTTATAGCCAACACACTACCCAAAAAGTAATAACATTTTTCTTCATAATATTCTCTGTTTAATTGTTATTTTTTTCTTCGTTCCAAAGATTTTATACATAAGTCCTTTGAAGGTGTTGAAATCAACGGTGTAGGTAAGTCCAACCCCTTGGGCGATACCCTATGCGGTCTAACATATACTGTTGCCATTCGTTTTCGCGGTTGAAAATCTTAGCCGTCAGACTACCATCGGGGTTGAGCCTAAAGAGTACCTCTACATTACCCGCTACAGCTGTGACGGCTTACCCCCAACAGGTATCCCCACTTTAGCATTTACGCTTGCCCAATCGGTTATTTGGGTAGAGACAGTAAAAGCCTAATCGGTCGCTGTTAATATCTGAGGAACTATCATTGATGCCCGCCTCGTACGATACCCCTAAGTTGAGTTTGTTATCTTCGTCAGATAGCAGTTGGTTGAATAGCCCTGCGGCTGTTTTCAAACAGATTATAGGCTACTAAACGGTTATCAGTATTCTTTTCGCTCATAAACGAACCCTGTGCCAAGAGCGAGAGGCTTGCTAGTTGCTATGCGGTCTTGGTCTTCGAGTTTGTAGTTGAGCTCTGATACCAAACTCGGACTACTATCAGGAAGGTAATATCGAATACAGTTTCGGGGTGCATCAGTTCGCCACCGAGCTTAATAACCACTTGGGTGTTAATCTTTCGGTTGTACTGTGTACTCTCCAACAGAGTGCTGGGGTTAGCGGTTAGGGTTATAGGCAGCTTTCAGGTCGCGGAGGGTAGCCATCAGCGGGTCGCCACTCCAAGAGATAGAGGCCCCCTGGTAACACCGTAAAAACGCTTATCGATGAAATTTTCGTACTTGAGTGTAGAAACCCGAATAGGTGATAAAGTCACCCCACATATTGAACTTGCCGTTAGTGTTGATTTCGATAAGCGAGCGTACCAGCCCCGCGCCCTACAAGGTTGCTACCTGTTTTTATCCATTACTATCTCTACCTCGGCAGTAGGCTGTACGTCTAATTCAAAATTAAGCTCTAATCCTTTAATCGACTCTAAATCGCGTTGCACTTTTTACCTTTTTATCTCCTTTTTCTACAAAAAGTGATAAAGGAATCATCGCCTACGCTCTCGGTATCGCTTTAGTGGTATTTTTAAACGAAGTACCCTCTTCGGTCTTTTGCATTTACTTTTTATAGCTATCTCGTCTAAAGCCCTTTAATAGTGGCAGCCCCATTCATAAAAAGCGGTGCCGTAGAAAAGAGCATCGTCAGTATACTGAGTGTTAAGCACCATAAAGCGTTTGCCGAGGGTCTGTAGCTTGAGGTCTAAGAACCAATCGAGTAGGCGGTTATGTCTGATAGAACCATTTAGGGTAGCTTGGGTGTTATAGGCGGTATCGGTCAGTCGCCAGTTGTCTATATCAAAAAGTTTTGTTGTTTACCTTTATCTTAGCGCCGTCGTTTATGTCAGCATTAAGGTTTAAGTAGCTGATGCCAGCCCCAGCCTCTTGTAGGGTAAGAGTACCGTCCATCAGTGGGTCGGTTATACTACCTTTTTATGTTTACTAAGCCGCTCATCTTACCCCGTAAGTCGTAGAAAATACCTTCTACAAAAGGATTGAAAGGCGAGAGCGCAAAGTCTTGGAAGTAGGCTTTTAGGTCTAAGAGCGTACCTTTCTTGCTGTCTAAGTTTATCTTTCCGCGCGTAGCAAAACCTAAGGAGCGCCCGTTGGAGAAGAAAGCATTTACATCGAAAGACGAAAGGTCATTGTTACCAAAGATATTCACTTCCAAATCGCCATAGTCATAGCCGTTTAGCTTTAAAATACTGTATAAAAAGGTCGGCAGAAGGGTAGTATAGCTTCCCTTTTTGGGTAAGCGATATATTACCGTTGAGGGTACCTGTTAGGTCGAGCCCTTTCATTTCGGGCATAACCTTGTCTATAGGCTACGTTATGGGCTACCAAATGTAGGTTTTTATAGTCGTTAGTAGTCACCAATCCGCTGAGGTTCATATATTGGTTTTGGTGTGCTATCTTGAAGTTGCTTATGCGCAAGCTATCGGCAGTACGGTTCAGCACAAGCTTTGTTGTACTCGTTCATTTCTGTTTTCACGATTGATGTACCACGCATTGCCTTTTTAAAGTTCACTAACGACTTTTTTTGATACCAATGATAGACTCTCTTGTTTCTGGTTTAAGGTATGAAAGAAATTCAGCTCATAGTTATCCTTCCCCTGATTCGCCTCCTTTAAACTCGCTGGTGCGAAGAAAAGCGTATCTTTTTACAGTGGTGTTAATCAGATTGAAACCTGAATAGCATATACCCCAAAGTCAGCTTTTTAACCTCTAAAAAGGTGTTGTACAGCGGGTTCTTATTGTCTATCTCAAGGCTTAGGCTGTCTATCTGATTATCGTAAGCATTAATGCTTGGCGACTTCATCTGCAGCTTGAAATTCGTGTTGTCAGCATCTATATTCCCTGTTGATAAAAGTATTGCTACCTATTTTTTTACTTTTAGGCACGAATACCTCTACTATTTTTGTTGTAGATATTGAAGTGAAAATCAACGTATTGGTTAGGCTCTCATTTTATATGGTTTGTAGTGGGCATACATACTTCCCACAGCGTTTTGCATCATTTTCTTCATTTCAGCTAAGCGGAAGTTTCCTTTCAGATTACCGCTAACAATGTCAGGCGAATTAATGCTGATTTCTTTCACCCCATTGGTCAGGAGTCGAGTGTACCTCGGAAGTCTTTGAAGTTGAAAATCACCCTGCTGAATTGATGTAATGCGTGTTTTTAAAGGCTATTTTACCTACTATATCGTCTAATTGGTTGCCCTCAATGTCGATAATCACCTTGCCGCAGAACTGCGAAATGCTATCCATCTCTATAAACTTCAGAGCGTGCAAGTCGGCTAGTGGCTATATCTGCCTGAAAGTCGAATTTAGTAGCGGCGCGCGAAAGGTCAGCCAGCCCACTAAACTTCATCGTTAGGTTAGGGTCGCGAGCGTCAATCTTGCCGTTGAACACTTGCTTTTTCAGTTCCCCATTTATGTTGATATGCTTATAATTATAGCCGTTATAGCCTAAGGAATGAATATCGCCATTGGCATAAAGCCGCATGCGTTTATGTCAAACCCTGACCGCGTACTATTAGGTTAGCAGTGAGTGCCCCACGCTATGGTCGTCTAAAAGTCTCGCCCAAATGTAGCTGGTCGGTTACGAGAGTGCCTTTGAAAGTCGTTTGGTCAGTGTGCGTTAGGTCGTCTAAAAAGCCGTCGATATGGGCTTCACCTTCAGCTGTTTTTAGCTGTAAGTTGGTGAGTAGCGAGGTGGTTTTTATAAGCGAAATCGCCTGTAAGCGAACACATACCAAGCTTTTTGAAGTTCCGCAGGATATTTTCACCTAAAACGGTAGGCATCAAGTACGCCAAATCGTTGTGAAATAGTCTCAGCATACACCTCTTTTGCCTATCACTATAATATTGCGGTTGTCAGCAAGCAGGTTCTGAAAGCTCAATTCGCCTCTAATGACGGTGTTTTGGTAACTTATCTCGCCCTTCGGAAGGGTAAAAATCGTTTAGTGTACCTTTCATCGCTACCTCTTTAAGAGCGATAATGCGATTAGGCGAAAACCCATTGTAGAAAGTATTGAGGTGGGTAGTGTTAATAGTTCCTCTATGCACCTGAGCGTCAAAGACTACCTTATTCACAAAGTCGCCATAACTGCCTTTGTGGGGGTACATTTTTAGGTCAGCATAGAGGTCAGTATCGGGGGTGAGTTTTAGCTGTAGCTTATCGGCTTGCATCACCGTATCGGTATAAGCAAAGTAAGGGGTAGCCATATTGTCTACCTTTAGCTGCCTATTATATACGAAGTTTGAAGAAGGTAATGATAGCGATATATTGCTGCCGCGTATCAGAAAGTCAGTTACAGTGGCGTTTAGGTGCTCAATCTTCAGCAGCGAAGGGTCAGCACTGTTATCATCGCTGATGTAGCAACGGCTATCGACAAGCTCAATCGACTTGGCTTTCATTATAAACTTGCCCGTGCTGGGTTCACCTGAATCGAACTTATTAACAAAAACATCGAGGTTCGAAAGGGTGTCGCCCTTTATGGGTTTTCATATTGAAAAGCAAGTTCTCAGCCTCTATATCGCCAAAAATAAAGATTGCCATCGATAAGCTGTTTAAAGTTTAAGATAGAAGTATTGAGGCGCTCAGCATAAATAAGCGAATCCTGCTTATGGTCGCGTATCAGCACCTCTTTTAGGGCTACCTGTCCGTTTATCTTCAGGTGTATCTTGCTGATATTTAGGGTCTATATCGAAGTCTTTATTAAGGTAAGCTACTGCTTTTTGGGCTATGTAGGGTCTGCACGATAGGCAGCGATAAAAGCCCTCCTACTAACAGCAATAATAGGAGCAGCCCCTAAGAGTCCACGGACCAATATTTTTCTTAATTTTTCGTAGTAATGAGTTTTTAGACAGCGGCAAAGGTACGAATAATTTGTCAATTAGCAAATTTGTCCGTTAGCAAATTTACTAATTTTTAATCTCTTTTTCGGTGTTAAAACTGTGCAGGCAGATGCGTAGACGCTCTTCTCCAGCCGGCACCGTGGGGGCTAAGATAGGGCAGCACGCCTATACCTTGCGCTTGTAGCTGGGCAGCAAGGGCTTTTACACGCTCATTACCAGGGACTACCATCGCCTGTATAGCCGAATCCGAAGCGATAAAACCTTGCAGCTGCTGTTGGGCTATTTGCGTTTTGAAGTAACTGATATGGCTGTGAAGCTGACTGATTGCCTCTGTTTGCGATAGCTGTTCGTAGCCCGCGCGTATGGTGGCAACACTGTGCGGACTCATAGCGGTAGTGTAAATAAACGAGCGCAGAAGTTCACCAAGTACTGCACCACCTCTGCCGAGGCCACAACAGCAGCTCCGTGCGCACCCAACCCCTTGCCAAAAAGTAACGATGCGCGCAAAAATATCGTTCTCTAACCCCAAAGCCTGTATAAGTCCGCCGCCGTTTGGGGCCAAATACCCCTATGGCGTGCGCCCTCGTCTACCGCCACATAAGCTCCGTATTGCTGGGCTAAGGCTACCAAGCGCCGCAAATCCGGACTGTCGCCGTCCATCGAAAAGACCGTTTCAGTAGCGATGAGCACCGTGCGTTGGTCGGTAGCGAATTTTTTTGAGCAACTTTTCGAGGTCTTCTAAATCGTTGTGTTTGAACTTATAAGCATTGGCTAAGCTCAGCGAGATGCCGTCGCGAATAGAAGCGTGGCTATAGCTGTCGTATAGTATCACATCGCCGCGCCCTACTATGCAAGAGAAAAAAGCCTACATTGGCATCGTAGCCAGAGTTGTAGCAGAAGGGCGGCTTCAGCGTGGTGAAAAATCAGCGATATACCGTTCGGTTTCGGCAAAAATAGGCAGATTGCCTGACAGCAAACGCGAACCCGTAGAACCGTGAGTGAGGTCGCTGTTTGCCAGCACTTGTATACGGCGACCGATAGCGGCATCAGTGCTAAAAACCTATATAGTCGTTAGAGTAGAAATCAATAGAAAAAGTGGCGTTGCTGCAGGCTGCGTAGCGCATTGTGAGCAGCGCGCTCAGCTAATTTTTGTGTAATGTGTTTCATCTCGGCAAAGGTAGTGATAATTTGTCAATTAGCCAATTAGTCAATTAGCCGATTTGCTAATTTGTCAATTTCTCAATTCAGCCTTCCCAGCCCTCCCAGCCCTCTCAATCCTCCCATTACTTTTAGATATAAGATAACCGAAGGATAACCGAAGGATGACCGAAGGATAACCGAACTCATTATTTTCAAAAACAGAAGATTCCGCTAATCTACTAATTAGCAAATTCACTAATCCACAAATTAGCAATTTTTGGTTGCTAATGAAAAAAAGATTACCTTTGCGGGCAGATAATTAACCTCTAAAATATCATAAAACTATGATGAGAAAAAATGTTATGGATGCTTTTAGCATCGTATTGTCTTTCAGCTTCACAGCTGTTAGTGCTCAGCAAAAATCAACTAAAAACTAAGTACAACAAAACTATTAAAGTAAAAGTGCCTAAACGCGCTAAAGGTCAGACCGATGTGCTCAACCTTGTAACCCCTAAGCTCGACACCGTGCGAGTGGGTATTATAGGCTTGGGTATGCGCGGACATAGTGCGGTAGAGCGTTACATACACGTGCCGGGGGCTAAAATCGCTGCTCTTTGCGACATACGTCCAGAGATGGTAGAAAAAGCCCAAAAAGTGCTCGATAAGGCGGGACTAAAACGTGTGCCTCAGTACACCGGTAGCGAAGACGCTTGGAAAGAACTTTGCGAACGCAAAGACATCGACCTTGTGTATATCGTAACCGACTGGAAGCACCACACCCCAATGGCGCTCTACGCTATGCAACACGGCAAACACGTAGCTATAGAAGTGCCTGCTGCTCTTGATATGAAAGAAATTTGGGCGCTTATTGATATGAGCGAAAAAACACGCTTGCACTGTATGATGCTCGAAAACTGTGTGTATGACTACTTCGAAATTACTACCCTCAATATGGCACAACAAGGCTTGTTGGGCGAGGTAATTCACGGTGAGGGTTCTTACATTCACAACCTCGATGAGTTTTGGTCTTACTACTGGAACAATTGGCGTTTAGACTACAACTTCAAAAACCGTGGCGATGTGTATCCTACTCACGGTATAGGCCCTGTATGCCAAGCGCTTAACATTCACCGCGGCGATAAGATGAACTACTTAGTATCGTTTGATACCGACCCTTTCCGCGGCAGAGAAGTGATGAAACGCGTAACAGGCAAAGACGGTGCTGATTTCCAAAACGGCGACCTTACTATCACAATGATTAAGACCGAAAAAGGTAAAACTATACAAATACAGCACGATGTGGTAACCCCACGCCCTTACTCTCGTATGTACCAACTTACAGGTACTAAAGGTTTTGCTAATAAATATCCTATATCAGGCTATTTTGCTACAACCTGAAAATGTAGATAAGGATATAGTGCCTGACCACGAAAAACCTATCAGCACACAGCTTTATGCCTGATAGTGCTAAAAAGCCCTTAATGGAAAAATACAAACCACGTATTCTTAAAGAGTTAGAAGCTAAAGCTAAAGAAGTAGGCGGACACGGAGGTATGGACTTCAATGGACTACCGTCTTATCTACTGCTTGCGCAATGGTTTGCCTTTAGATATGGACGTGTATGACCTTGCAGAGTGGTGCTGCTTATCGCCTCTTTCTAAGTTATCGTTAGAGAATGGCAGTGCTCCTGTACAAATCCCAGACTTCACTCGTGGCGCTTGGAACAAGCAAAAAAGGCTATAAACACGCCTTTGCAGATTAGCATCCCACTCTTTCCCTCCCCAAGGGAGGGGGTAGGATAATATATTTTTCTAATTATTTATATTGCATTCTCCCTCCTTGGGAGGGGTGGGGAAGGATTATAGAACTTATGTCAAATGTATTACGCCTTCCGGCAGAAAAAACTCTATGCTAATGAGTTAGAAGCCCTTGAGGAAGAAGACAAAAAGAAGAAAAACCCATAGGGTGGCAGCTATCGCCTAAGGCGGTACTTAAGTTTGTAACCGGTGGCACTGCCAGCGGAGTAACTATACGCCCAAATATATAGGGGCATAACCGCTTGGTAGAGATTGCTATCGCTACCCTGCTAACCGACCGTTCGCTATTGCTTATTGGCGAACCTGGTACGGCTAAATCGTGGTTGTCAGAAAACCTAACAGCCGCTATCAGTGGCGATTCAGGCAAGGTGATTCAGGGTACTGCGGGTACAAGCGAAGAGCATATACGCTATTCGTGGAACTACGCTATGCTATTGGCGAATGGCCCCTCTAAAGAGGCACTGCTCAAATCGCCCTATCTATAGGGCAATGGAGACAGGTTCGGTAGCGCGTTTTGAGGAGATTTCGCGTTGTGCCTCTGAGGTGCAAGATGCGCTTATCTCTATTCTTTCTGAAAAGACTATCGCTATACCAGAGCTTAGCCAAGAACTACCTGCCCAGCGTGGTTTTTCAATTATAGCCACTGCCAATACCCGCGACCGTGGTGTAAACGATATGTCGTCTGCCCTCAAAAGGCGTTTTAACATCATAGTATTGCCTGCCCCTGCGACTCTCGAAACCGAAGTTTCGATAGTAACCAAGCGGGTAGCCGAAATCTCTAATAACTATAAGCTAAAGGCGCAACAGCCGTCAGCCGAGGCAATAGAGAAGATTGTAACTATCTTCCGCGAATTGCGCAAAGGGGCTACCCTTGATGAGAAGCAGAAGCTGAAATCGCCTGAGTGGAGTAATCTCTACTGCCGAAGCTATTTCGCTTATTACCAACAGTATGGCATTAGCAGGTAGCTTTGGTACGGGGAGTGGTTACCGATGAAGATTTGGCATCGGGCTTGCAAGGAGCTATCGTAAAAGATGAAGATAAAGACAAACTCGTGTGGAAGGAATACCCTCGAAAATGTAATGAAGAAAAGAGGAGCCGCTTGGCGCGAACTTTATAACCAATGCTCACAACATAATAATTAGCAAATTAGTTAATTTGCCAATTTGTCAATTATAAAATAAAAACGTCTGTCTAAAAAGGCAGACGTTTTTTTATAATCTATTCTAACGACTAGCGACTAACCACTAACGACTAATTACTAATCACTCTAAAAATACTAATCTTCTCGTCGCCAGAGGCGACAAGGGTTTGCTCATCGATGAATAAAAGAGCGTGATAGACCTCAGCGCTGAGGCGTTGCCAGTGATAGCCTCGGTCAGTAGAGTAATAAAGTCCGTTAGGCGAGCAAGCTACTAAGGCATAGCCTTTGCTATTAGGCACGTACTTCACACAGCTAACATAGCCAAAAGAACTATCAGCAGTAAGCGGTTGCCACGTTTTGCCACCGTCATCAGTAATAGCCCTGTGCCATTGCGGTCAGACGGTTGCTCGTAGTTGCCCCCATTACTATACCGTGTTTAGAGTCGTAGAAAGCCACACTAAAAGCCCCTTTAGTAGGAGCCCCCTGTGCTAAAGGTAGGGTCTACCTCTGTCCAGCTATGTGCTTGGTCTTCAGAAGAAAAAAATACGACTCGCACTGCCCCCTGTTACTATCCATAGCTTTTTTTGTCGATATGCGCAATAGCTGAATTGCTGGCGGCAAAAAACAGCCTCGCCCTCTGCCAGTTTAGGAGTTTGCGACCAAGTGCGTTTTGCCCACGTTTTTACCACTGTTGTGGGTAATGAGCACCTGCATACGGCTGTCTATAGGGTCGCCTACCGCTATGCCAAACTGGTCGTTTAGGAAGTGCATACTATCGTAGAAAGCCAAAGGGTGGTCATCGCGAAACACCTCCGTCATACCGCTGGGTTCAGCCCTATAGAGTAGGGGCAGGAGTACCTATAGAAAAGCATAAAAAGCGATCGGAAGTAGCGGCTACCGAACGAAAGTCAGAGATAACCCCTTTGTTTTTGAGGTCAGAGAGGGCAATAGTATGGTTTTGAGTATTGATAAAGCCAAAAGAAGCGTCAGAACCCGCAAAAAGCTACGTTTTTATCGAGAGAGCAACTGCATAGCGCGCACGCTAATTTTTGGGCAGCGAGAAAGTTTTCAGAGGTACTAAAGCAAGAGTTTTGTCCTCATAAGGGTTAGCCGACTGACAAGCCACCAACCAAAGAGCCATAAAAGCTAAGGATATACTTCATATTAATTGCTGATTTACAAGGCAAAAAGTAATGAAAATAAAAATTGAATAGGGAATATTTGTTGTGAAAATTTTCTATCTATCAGAATGATTGATTATCCTTATGATACAAAAGCGACTCTTATCTCAAAACTATCATAACTTCACCCCGTAAAAATTACTACTTTATAATTCAAATTTATTTTGTACCTTTGTCGCTCTAAATAATAAATAATTCAATATATATTATGACAACCTCTTATAAAGTAAAAAGGAATGGGCTGTATGGGTTTGTGTTACTACCATTAGCGATGAGGCTTTCGGCAGTAGCAGGCGTTACAGCGGTACAAGTAGATTTGGCTTCGGCTACAGCAAGGGTAGAAAGCGCTGCTGAGGTGCCTTTGCAAACCTTACAAAAAAAGCCTTAGAAGGCACTCGTTACAGCCTTGCAGCAGAAGGCGAAGAAGGCGAGAGCGATGACAAAGCGCACCGGCATAAGCCGACGACTCCCCCTCTATAAAACCGACAGACCCTCACGCTAAGGTGGTGTATTACTGCCCTATGCGTTGCGAGGGCAATAAAACGTACGACCACCCTGGCGCTTGTCCCGTCTGTGGTATGGATTTGGTGAGCTTAGAAGCTCCTAAAGACGATAACCTACAGCGCAAGCTCTGGGGGGCTATTGCCTTTACGCTGCCTATCTTTGTAATAGCGATGAGCAGTATGTGGCACAATAATCCGCTTTACAAACTAATGCCCCTCAGTGCGTGGAACTGGGTGCAGTTTGTCCTTTCGCTGCCAGTAGTGTTCTACTTCTGCGGCTTTCTGTTCGTGCGGGCGTGGCGCAGCCTCAAAACACTGCACTTCAATATGTTTACCCTTATCGGTATAGGGGCAGGCGTAGCGTGGGGCTTTAGTGTGGTAGGGCTCTTTTTCCCCTAACCTCTTCCCCGAGGCTTTCAAAGCGCACGGCAGCGTGCATCTCTACTTCGAAGCGACTACTGTCATCTTAACTTTGGTGCTATTGGGGCAAGTGCTGGAAGCCAATGCCCACACACGCACCCAAGCCGCTATCAGGTTGCTATTAGATTTAGCCCCTCGCAAAGCTACTAAGATAGTAGAAGGCAACGAGATAGAAGTCCCTATTGAAGAGGTTCATATAGGCGACCTGCTAAGAGTGAAACCAGGTGAAAAACTCCCCGTGAGATGGTGTGCTGACAGAGGGTTATGCTACTGTAGATGAGAGTATGATTACCGGTGAAGCCATACCGGTAGAAAAGCAAGAGGGCAGTCGTGTATCAGCAGGAACCCTCAACGGTACACAGTCTTTTGTGATGCGTGCTGATAAGGTCGGATCCGACACGCTACTCGCACAGATAGTAGCCCGCGTGCAAGAAGCAAGCCAGAGCCGTGCCCCTATACAGAAATTAGCCGATAAGATAGCCGCTTATTTCGTGCCTATAGTCATCGCCATTGCTGTACTTACTTTTTGTGGTGTGGGCAGTTTTCGGCGGCGAGAATGCTTATGTATATGCGCTGCTCAATGCCATTGCCGTGCTTATTATCGCTTGCCCTTGTGCCTTAGGCTTAGCCACCCCTATGTCGGTAATGGTAGGGATAGGCAAAGGTGCGCAAAACGGTATCCTCATCAAAGATGCCGAAGCGTTAGAGCAAATGAACAAGGTAGATACTTTTAGTCATCGATAAGACCGGCACCTAACTGAGGGCAAGCCTACGGTAGCTAAACTAATGAGTTTTGGCAGTCTTACTGAAAAAGGAATGGTTACCCTTGCTCTACGGACTCAACCAGCAAAGCGAACACCCTTTAGCCAAAGCTACCAATGCTTACGCCCAATCACAAGGAGTTACCCCTTACCCTTCACCGATTTTGAAGCATTAACAGGGAAAGGCGTACGAGCTAACCACGCTGGAGTGTCGTACTACTTTGGCAACGAACGACTGATAGAAGAGATAGGTGCCCCTATAAGCGAAGAGATTCGCCATAATCTGCAGCGCACGGCAGTCAGAAGGATATACCCTTTCGCTGTTGGCTACCGACCGCGAAGTGATAGGCGCAGTGGCGATAACCGATAAGCTAAAGGATACCACCGCTCAAGCATTGCGCGCATTGCAGCAAGTAGGCGTACATATAATAATGCTTACGGGCGACAATGAGCTTACTGCTGCTGCTATAGCGCGCCAAATAGGGCTCACTGACTACCGTGCGGGTATGTTGCCACAAGACAAACAAGAAGAAGTAAAACGCCTACAAGCACAAGGCAAGGTAGTAGCAATGGCAGGCGATGGCATCAACGATGCTCCCGCTTTAGCCCAAGCCGATGTAGGTATAGCTATGGGTACAGGCACTGATATAGCTATCGAAAGCGCCCCTATTACCTTAGTAAAAGGCGACCCTCAGTGGCATTGTAAAGGCTAAAAAAAGCTGAGCAAAGCAGTAGTGAAAGAACATACGCGAAAAACCTCTTTTTCGCCCTTGTCTATAACGTTATAGGTATACCCGTAGCTGCTGGCGTGCTCTATCCCGTTTTGGCATTCTATTATCGCCTATGTTAGGGGCTTTAGCAATGAGCTTCAGTTCAGTAAGCGTTATTGGCAACGCCCTACGCCTAAAAAAGATTTGGCAATTAACTAGCCACTAACGACTAATAACTAACGACTAAATATAATGGACATAACACAAAAAGAACCGTCAGTGGTTAGATGATTTGGCCCTCGACCACCCCGTAGTAATAGCAGGCCCTTGCAGTGCCGAAACGGAAGAGCAAGTACTCAACATAGCACATAGTCTTAAGGATACTGATGTGTCATTCTTCCGTGCAGGGTATCTGGAAGCCTCGTACCCGCCCCGGTATGTTTGAGGGCGTGGGAGCTTTAGGGTCTGAAATGGTTGCAACGTGTAAAAGAAGAGACAGGACTTAAAATAGCGACCGAAGTAGCCAATAAAGACCACGTAAAGCTCGCCTTAGAGCACGACATCGACCTATTGTGGATAGGGGCGCGCTCTACCGTTAGTCCGTTTATTATTCAAGAGATAGCCGATGAGCTGAGAGGTACTGATAAAATAGTATTGGTGAAAAACCCAGTAAACCCCGACCTCGCTCTTTGGATAGGGGCTATCGAGCGGCTACAGCGTGCCGGAATTGAGAAGTTAGGGGTGATACATCGTGGCTTTTCTACTTATGAAAAGACCAAATACCGCAACATACCCGAATGGCAATTAGTGATAGAGTTGCAGAATAAATTCCCGTTGCTGCCTATCATCTGCGACCCTTCGCATATCACCGGTAAGCGCGAACTTATCTTCGATGTATCGCAAACAGCCCTCGACCTCAATTTCGATGGGCTGATGATTGAAACTCACTGCACCCCCGATGCTGCGTGGAGCGATGCTGCTCAGCAAATCACTCCAGAGTGCTTAGTGCAGATAATGAGCGACTTGTGCATTAGGCAGGTCTCTACTAACCAAGAAGATTTTGTTAGCAAACCAAGCACCTTGCGCTCTCATATCGACATCATAGACGACCAGTTATTAGACCTACTTAAGAAGCGTATGAATATTGCCGATGAGATTGGCACTCTAAAGAAAGCCAATAATGTGGCTATCCTGCAGAATCAACGCTGGCACGAAATACTCGGCAAGGTAATCTTAGAAGGAGAACAATACGGACTTAGCGAAGAGTTCATCATACAGGTATTTAAGGCGATTCACCAAGAATCTATCAACAGACAAACCGCAGTAGTTAGCAGTTAAGTTAGTCGCTGTAGATTAGTCGTTAGTCGTTAGAACAGTGTTGCTTTCTAACGACTAACGACTAATAACCAACTACTGAAAAATAAAAATAGAAATAATGAATTATCAGAATGTAAACCGATTTGCCTAATAATAATACCGTATTTTTTTGGTATGGGCATTTAAGAAAAATACAGACAAAAACACAACTAAAAGATACTTTTTCAAAAAGTATGTGGCTTGGTAGGGAACCTCAACAACTCGGTAGCCGACCGCTTCCCCGAAGCGCGTGCGAGTGTAACCATAGGCATTAGCCATAGGGCGTGGCTTACCTTAGGATTACCCCAACCGCTCCCCCAAAGAGCTTAAGGATTTTCAGCCTATCAAAGGTAGCAAACACACAGCAGTAGCTACCGAAGGCGATTTGCACTTTCACATTCGTGCGCACAACCCTAGCTTAGCTTATGATATGGCAGCTGCTATCAGCGATGTGTTGCAACCTATAGCCGATTGCATAGTGAATGTACAAGGTTTTAGGTATTGGATGGGCGTGCTATCATCGGTTTTGTAGACGGCACCGAAAATCCACGAGGCGAAGAACGCGAACAGTTTGCTGTAGTGGGCGATGAAGACCCTAACTACCAAGGCGGAAGCTACTTATTTGTGCAAAAAAATATGTGCACGATATGAACGCTTGGCGTTCGTTACCCGTTAGCGAACAAGAAAAAGTAATAGGGTCGCAGCAAAGAAATGGATATAGAAATGGATGAGGATACCAAACCTACAAATGCTCATTCGGCACTTGCCAATGTAGGCGATGACCTAAAAGTAGTGAGAGATAATATGCCTTTCCACGACCCAGTGAGTCATCAAATGGGCACTTACTTTATCTGCTACGCCAATACATTCAGCACGGTAGAAAAGATGCTTACGAATATGTTTGTAGGCAACCCCGTAGGTAATTACGACCGCTTATTAGATTTCAGCACTGCCGAAACAGGAACCCTTTTTCTTTGTGCCTTCTTTAGATATGCTTGATGAATTCGCAGGATAAAAAATGAGCTATACCATTTACAACGCTTCAGCAGGGTCAGGCAAGACCTATAGCCTCGTGAAGGCTTATTTGCAAATCGTACTTAGTACCCCCAATGTAGAGCAGTTTAGGCAGTTGCTCGCTATTACCTTTACTAATAAGGCGGTGTTCGAGATGAAGAACCGCATTATTGAGCTATTAGGGTAAGTTTAGCGAGGATACAATGCTGCATACCCCACACAGTATGTTTAACGAGGCTGTGCAAAAGTCTGCATCTGACTCTAAAGAACTGCAAGACCGTTCGGCAAAAGACGTTAGAATATATATTGCACAACTACGCTGCCTTCAACATTAGCACTATTGACGGCTTCAATCACCAGCTGATACGTCACTTCTCTCAGGATTTGCATTTGAATCCTTTCTTTTGAAGTGCAGTTGGACAGTCAAACCCTCTTAGAACGCGCCGTAGACAACCTAATGAGCCAAGCAGGGTACGGGCGATAAGGAGCTCACTGAGTGGCTTATTGCTTTTTCTAACGAAAAAGATAGACGAAGATAAGAACTGGGATACCTCTAAAGAGCTACTCGAAATCGCCAAGATGCTCACTAACGAAAACCATTATAGCCAGTTGCAATCGCTAAAAAGACAAAGAACTAACTGATTTTTGCTACTCTAAAGAAGTCCCTAAATGAGTATAAAGAGCAAGCGGTACAGCTTATACAAAGCACTGCACAATCTTTTATGCAACTCTTAGACCAGCACGGCTTAGATAAGGGGGCTTTCAATGGTGGTCATCTGTACAATTTCTTCCAAAAACTAACGCTTACTCCTCAGAAAGAACCCGCTTGGGGCAGTGGTTGGCAGACTAATTTGTTGGATGGTGAACCAATGTACGGCAAAAACAGCTGCTAAAAACCTCGATACCGCTCTTTATCGATAGCCTACAACCTGAGATTGCTACTTATTTTGAAGATGTACGGAATGCTTTTTGGTACACTCAACTTTATGCAAAATGCCCTAAAGTATCTTCCCCCTTTGGCTTTGCTAAATCGTATCCAAAAAGAAATAGCCCTTATCAAAGAGGAAGAGAATATCTTACCTATATGGGAGTTCAATGGCGTAATTTCTTCAGAGCTGAGTACTCAGCCAGCGCCTTTTTATCTATGAGCGTATAGGCGAGAAGTTCCGTCATTACTTCATCGATGAGTTTCAAGATACCTCAGTACTACAATGGCAGAACTTTATACCGCTTATCCTTAATGCAGTGCAAAGCCAAGTAAATCACCAGACCGGTTCAGTGCTATTAGTAGGCGATGCCAAACAGTCTATCTACCGCTGGCGAGGAGGCAAGGCAGAGCAGTTTATGAGTCTGTATAGCGGTAAAGAAAATCCTTTTTAAAGTTCCGCTCAATACTGTCAATTTGGCTGAAAAACTACCGCAGTTTAAAGCAAATTATAGACTTCAACAATGCTTTTTCCTTTTGTAGCAAAACATTTTTGAGGAAGGAGGGTATAGAAATCTTTACGAAGCAGCTGCCCAAAAACTATCCAAAAACCTACTTTAGCAGAGGGGTATGTGAATATCTCATTTATTAACACGGTACAAGAAGAGGAGGAAGAAGAGAGAGAAGAAGAAACTAAAGATGATACCTTCACCCCTCGCGAGAAGAGTTATTGTGAAGCTATACTACAGAAAAATAATGCACGCCAATGACGCAGGAGCTGAAGACAAAGACATCACTATATTAGTGCGCACTCAACAAAGAGGGCGCTGCGGTAGCTTCATTCTTATCAAGCAAAGGGCGCAAAGTTATCTCTCCTGACTCTTTGTTACTGCAAAACGTACCCTCAGTGCAGTTCCTTATAGCTCTGCTGCAGTTGCTTTATCACCCCTGAAAGCGAAGACCTAAAGGCCAAGATGCTCTTTGCCTTTATTCGAGCTAACGGCAAGGTGCGGAGCAGCCTCATACTTTCCCTAAACAAGTACGCATACCAGCCTGTAAGTACTTTCTTTACCGATTTTTGGTTTTTCTATAGAAACGTTTAACCAATATTCACTATACGAAGGGGTAACATTAGCGGTAAACTGCTTCGAGATGGCACGCACTTCCGATGCCTACCTCACCCACTTTATCGACCTTATTTTCGACTTCAAGAACGCCCGCAAAGGAGGCTTAGCCGACTTCTTAGACTTCTGGGAAGACCAAAAAGAAAAGCTCAGTATCAGTTCGCCCGAAGGTCTTAACGCTATTACCGTGATGACCGTACATAAGAGCAAAGGGCTCTCTGCCCCTGTGATTATCTACGCCTTTGCTGATAGCAAGTTAGAAGACAATCGTGGCGAAATGATATGGTACCCAGTATCAGCCGAGCACTTCGCTGGTTTTGACTATCTATTAGTAAAAAGCAGTAAGAATATTGAAAACTATGGAGCGGCATCCACTATTCTCAACGAGCAACACCAACAACACCTCCTCGACCAGATAAACGTGCTATACGTGGCAATGACCCGTCCTGAGTCGTCTCTCACGTTATCACTTCGCTCCCTGAGAAAGAGATTAACACTTACGGCACGCTCCTCCGCGATTTTCTAAAAACATAAAGGAGATTGGAATGAGGAGATTACTGAGTATGAATATGGCAGTCCTATACTAGCTAAAAAGAAAAAGAAACAAATGCCGATAGCTATGTGCTATTTCAGAAAGGTTGGACAGCCCCTCATTATAAGATAGCTACAGGAGCGTCACTGCTGTGGGACACCCACCAACAGCAAGCCCTCGAAAGAGGAAACCTCACACAGCCTCTTTTCGCAACTGACCCTATGCTACCGACTTGGGGGCGGTACTCAAGCGAGGCGCTACAAGAGGGTACCCTCACCGAGGAGCAATACCAACTGCTGAAGCCTCAAATAGAAACCCTACTAAGCGAGCCGCAGATAGCAGCTCTTTTACTGATGAATACCATTACTTCATCGAACGCGAGTTCGTAGACAGCAAGGGCAAATACTTCCGTCCTGATAGGATAGCCTATCACCCTACCACTCGCGAAGCCTACCTTATCGATTATAAAACAGGGCAGCCTAACCCTCAATACCACCAACAGCTATTGTACTACGCCCAAAACCTGCAAACCATTGGTTGGCAAGTAAAAAGGCAAATACTTGTTATATTTAGACGAGGGAACGGTAGTTAAGTGTTAAGCTACCCCCCAATATACCGAAGAACTTTGCACAGTAAAAGCACTAAACCTTTTACTGTGCAAAGTTCTAATTGTTTTTATAGATAAGTTTTTATACTCCCGAAATAATACACATATATAATCGACAAATATTTGTTAAAAACGGAATAAATAGAAAAATACAACTATTAATTTTGTTGCATATACTATAAAAAAATGTATAAGTGTCTTTTTATTCAATGTGTTGAGGATTTTTGTACTGTTTTCTTTATACTTCTCCCTGTTTTTGCTAAAAAATGATAGCTTTTGACCAGTTTTTTTGATAGTGCATTGCTTTCTTTTGCTCTACCTTTGCCACCGAAAATTAATCGCAAAAAACACCAATATGATGAGTAGAAAAATAAACAAACGCATTTTACTGTCGCTTTTACTCTGTAACTTTTCAGGAGCTCTTTTTTTCCCAAGAAGTAATCGGAGTAGTGAAAGCAAAGGCCGATAACACTCCTATGATGGGGGTAACGGTGATGGTGAAAAACAAATCGGTAGGTGCTTCTACTGATTTTGATGGGAATTACACCCTTCATCCCGTCGCTGCCACTGATAGTTTGGTCTTTTCATATATAGGCTACAAAACCCAAATAGTAGCCGTGAAAGGACGCAAGAATATAAGTGTAAGTTTAGAAGAAGAAGTCACTGCCTTAGAGGGCGTTACCGTATCAGTCGGTTATCGTACTGAACGTAAAACCGACCTTACCGGAGCAGTTTCGGTAGTAAAAAAGTAAACGAAATGATGTCTACTGCCGAAAAATAACCCTATGAAAGCCCTTCAAGGTCGTGTAGCAGGTATGCAAGTAACCGATAACGGAGGCCCCTGCAGGTAAGGCAACTATTCGTATTCGCGGTATCGGTACACTCAATAACAACGACCCTCTTTATATTATTGATGGGTGCCTACTCAAGGCGGTATGCACGAGTTAAACTCTAACGATATGAGAGCATACAAGTATTGCGCGATGCTTCGGCTGCCAGTATCTATGGGTCGCGTGCTGCTAATGGAGTTATCGTTATTACCACTAAAAAGGTAAGAAAGGTGTGCTGAAAGTAGATTTTGACCATTATACTACCGTGTCGATGTTCCACTCTCGGATGAAAAATGCTTAATTCTAACGAGTACGCACAAGTACTTTGGAAAGCAGCTGTTAATAGAGGAGGAAACCCCTAACCAAAAATCCTCTTGGTATTCATTATGATTATACTACCGATGCTAATGGGCATAGTACTCTCAACAATTTGTACTATCCGCGTGAGTATTTTGATAAAACAGGTAGCCCAATGTTGCCTTCTAATACCGATTGGTTCAAGGAAATCACTCGTATGGGGGTAACTGAATCGTACAACCTTTCAGTAACCAATGGTACAGAAAAAAAGGTAACTACTTCCTTTCTTTGGGCTACTACAACAATGATGGTTTGGTGAAAATACTGACTTCTCTCGTCTTTCAGCTCGTATTAATACCGATTACAAGCTCTTTGGCGATGTGGTAACTATAGGCGAAAAACTTCACTGTAAACCGCACTAGTGAGGTAGAACAACCCAACCAAATCACCGAATCGGCAATGATAGCAGTACCTTTTATTCCTGTGCGCACTACCGATGGCAAACACTGGGGAGGGCCTGTAAATGGTCTGCCTGACCGCCAGAACCCTGCACGCCTTGTAGCCGATAATAAAGATAACCGCTATAACTATTGGCGTATGTTTGGTAATGCCTTTATCAACATTCAGCCTATCAAAGGTTTAAATATACGTTCTAACTTCGGAGTCGATTACGGCAATTTCTACAAGCGCGCTTAACCGTTCGTATGTTTCAGGATTTATGGAAGAAGGCAAAGAAAGAACTTTCTCTCAACTCGAGCAAGCTCATTGGACTAAATGGAACTGGGCAAATACTGCTACTTACGACTTCGAATTTGGCAAGAGTCGTTTTGAAACCTTAGCAGGTATGGAAATGTTCTCGCAAGAAGACCTCAATTTTGCTATCAAGGGTAATAATCTCGCTATAGAAACACCTGAATATATGTGGCCTACTTTGGCAACAGGAGGTGTAGTGGTAGCGGTTCTTCTACTGGATATAAGTTGCTCTCTTTCTTCGGAAAAAAATCAACTATGCTTTTTGATAATAAATATCTTGCTTCAGTTACTCTTCGCCGCGATGGCTCTTCACGTTTTGCTAAGGATAATCGTTGGGGTACTTTCCTGCGTTCAACTTAGGTTGGCGCCTTTCTCAAGAATCTTTTATGGAGAAAACTCGCAATACAGTATCTGAACTTAAGTTGCGCTTTGGTTGGGGGCAAAATGGTAACCAAGATATCAACAACTACGCTATTTATGACATCTTCGACCCTTACTATGGGGTAACCGGCGACTTCATTTGGAACGGTATCTGGAAAACTTCTTATGATATTGAAGGTAAAGGCTCTGGGCAATTAGCTTCAGGATTCCGCCGTACACGCCTCGGTAACAAAAACCTCAAATGGGAAAACCACTACTCAAACGAACTTCGGTCTTGACTTCGGTTTCTTCAATAATAGTCTATATGGCTCTGCTGAATATTATATTAAAAACACTAAAGACATCTTGGTAGAACCTCCTTACGCAGGTATTAAAGGCGAAGGTGCTTACCAATGGGTAAATGGTGCTGCAGTAGAAAATAAAGGTTTAGAAGTATCAGTGGGCTATCGCAATGAAACTAAAGCCGGACTTAAATATGACATCAACGCCAATATAGCAGCCAACAGAAATAAGATTACCGAACTTCCTACTTCTGTAATTAACTCTTACGGGGCAATGGTAAATGGGATAATGGCTTAGGGTCGCCCTATAGGTTCTAATGCCTTCTATGGCTATGTAGCCGATGGTATCTTCAAAACTCAAGAAGAGGTGAATCAGCACCCTACACAGAATGGTAAAAGGTATCGGTCGTATTCGTTACCGCGATTTGAACAACGATGGTGTAGTAAATGAAGACGACCGCACTTGGATAGGCAATCCACAACCCGATTTTTATCTATGGTCTTAACTTCTATTTAGAGTACAAAAACTTTGATTTTACAGTCTTCTTCCAAGGAGTACACAATGTAGATGTAGTCTCTAACGTAAAACGCCACACCGATTTTTGGAGTGTACAAGATACCTATGGAAACAAAGGGCGCCGTTTGCTCGATGCTTTCGACCCCGTTACTAATCCAGATTCTGATATACCAAGTGTATCAAGCGTAGATGATAATAACGAAGGGCGTATGTCTACTTACTATGTAGAAAACGGTTCATACCTCAAACTCCGCAATGTACAATTAGGTTATACTTTGCCTAAGGAATTATCTGAAAGAATAAAGCTCAGCAAGTTGCGCTTGTATGTAAGCGGACAAAACCTCCTTACTATCAAGAGCAAGTCATTTACTGGTAAAGACCCTGAAAACCCTAATTACGGCTATCCTATTCCTATTACTTTCACAATGGGGCTTAATGCTAGCTTCTAGTACTAATACCTAAATCTAAATAATTAACAAATGAAAAAGATAATATATACCACCGCCTTATGTGCAGCACTCTTTACAACAAGCTGCAGTTTTTTAGACGATAATCCTCAAGGGATTATGAGCGACAAAGAGGCTATATCTAAAGCTGATGAGCTCGCTATCGCTGCCTATGCCTCTTTAGGTAACGACCACTACGATTCGCCTTTTAGCCTTTGGATTTACGGCAATGTCCGTGCCGATGATGCTTACAAAGGCGGACAAGACGTGAGCGACATTCAGGTGTTCCATTTCTACGAAACAGCTCAAAATATCGACCCTACTTATGCCGAGCCTGATAAGTTTTGGTTTATGTGCTACCAAGCCATTTCGCGTACTAACGTTGCTTTGCGTGCTTTGCAACAGGCCTCTGATAACGATGTGCCTAACCGCCAATCTCGTATAGGCGAAATGTACTTCTTGCGTGGGCACTTCTACTTCCAGCTAAAAATAATCTTTGGACATATTCCGTTTGTAGATGAAAATACAGCTGATAGTGCTTACGAAACCACCCCTAACACCTTGCCTAACGATGAGCAGTGGCAAAAAAATAGCCTCTGACTTCAAAAAGCGTATGACCTATTGCCTGTCGTTCAGTCTCAAAAAGGAAGAGCTACCAAAGCTGCAGCTGCTGCTTACCTTGCTAAAACCTATTTGTATAAAGCCTATCGCCAAAGCGATAACAATAGTCTGACTAATATCAATAGCCAAGACTTACAAGAAGTCCTTACTTATACCAATGAGGTTTTAGGTTCTGCTTATGGTTTAGAAGATGACTTTGCCTTCAACTTCCTCCCTGGCAGCTACGAAAATGGTAAAGAATCACTCTTTGCTGTACAATACTCAGTAGATGATGGTACTCAATACGGAACCCTCAACTGGGGCGATGTGCTATCTGTGCCACAAAAGTTAGGCTGCTGCGACTTCATAAGCCCTAGTCAGAACTTAGTAAATGCCTTCAAAACCGTAAAATGGATTGCCCGATTTTGATAACTTCAATAATAACGATTACAACGCTGCTACCGATAAAAACCGACCCTCGTTTGTTCCATACGGTTGCCTTACCTGGTTTGCCTTATAAGTACAATACAGAGTTGATTTACAAAAACGACTGGAATCGCAATAGCAACGTGTACGGCTTCTATGCTTCACTCAAAGAAAACGTAGACCCATCTTGCTCTTGCTTCCGCAATATCAACCCATTCCGTGGTAACTCTAAGAATCGTATCGTGTTGCGCTATGCCGATGTGCTCTTAATGCGTGCCGAAGCCCTTATCGAGCTCAACCGCCATAACGAGGCTCTATCGCTCATCAACCAAGTGCGTCAACGTGCTAAACAGAGTATGTCAATGATTCCTTATGCCACCAATACCGATATAGCTTTTATACCAAGATGGCGTAAATATTACTTGGAATCAAGAAAACGCCCGCAAAGCACTTCGTTGGGAACGCCGTTTAGAGTTTGCAATGGAAGGCAGCCGCTTCTTCGACCTCGTGCGTTGGGGTATTGCCGACCAAGTGCTCAACGACTATTTTGCTAAAGAAAAAATACGTCGCCCTGCTATATATAGCAATGCTCACTTTACTAAAAATAAGAACGAGTATATCCCTATTCCGCAAAACCAAATAGGGTATGTTAAAAGGTATTTACAAACAAAAATGTAGGATTCTAATATGAAAACAACAGTACACAAACTCGCCCTCAGTATAGCAGCTTTACTTGGCTTGTTTAGCTGCGACGAAAAACACGAAGGCGAACTTATAAAACGACAAAGAAGCCAAGATTAACGCTTTCCAAGCCAATGGTATTGATGGGAATTATAGACGAACAGAAACAAACCATTACTGTATATGCCCCTTGGTCAGCTTCCCTTAATAGTATGACTACCTCCCTCAGCTTGCCTGAGGGGGCTACCTCAGTGCCTAAAAGCTGCCGCTAATGTAGATTTGAGCAGTGGTGCTAAGTACCGCATCTTCAACGGCAACTTATATTGGGACTATACCGTTACGGCTCAATATCCTAAGATTGAGAACTTTGTTATCGGAAAATACAAAGCCACTATCAACCATAGCACAGGCAAGATAAGCGTTAAATACCCTAAGGGCGAAAGCCTTACCGCGCTTACACCTACCTTTAGTACTACTCCTAATGCTACCGTAAGCCCTGCTTCAGGGAGCTGCCCAAAACTTCACTCAAAGCGTTACCTACACTATGAATTATCGCGGTGAGAGCTTTGCCTATAGTGTAGAGATTATACCTACCAACTTTGCAGCGATTGCCTTTGTAGGGTACTGCCAACAGTCCTTCGGCTATCGCTAATGAAGATGAGAAAGCTGCTTACGCTTGGCTTGTCGAAAACTACGATACCGCTAAATACATCTCATTTACCGACATCAAGGACGGCAAAGTCAATCTCAACGATTATAAAGTGATTTGGTGGCATTGGGATAACAACAAAGAGTTACCCGCTGAAGCCAAAGCAGATGCTGTCGTGAACAAGTTCAAACAATTCTATGCCGCTGGTGGCTCGTTCTTATTGTCTTCTTGGGCTGTACAGTACGTAGCCGATTTAGGCATCGCCTTAGATGGAAAGGTAGTGAACAATATGTGGGGAGAAAACAACAGCCCATTTGCAATTGGTGATGACTGGGGTATTTGCTATAAAGGCAATGAAAGCCATTCCCTTTTCAAAAGGATTGACTAAGAAAACAGGTACTAACGATGTTTGCCTTCTTACTCTCTAGAGGGGTAAAAGCCAAAGCACATAATGCCCTATGGAACTTCGAGTGGGGTGATTATGCCAATAATGTAGCAGGCTGGCAAACCGCCAGTGGAGCTAAGTTATTAGCAAGTTTCCACTGGAATGATGCTATGAACCGCGCAGCGATCTTTGAATATACCAAACGAGGTAATGCAGGTCGCACCATTTGTATAGGTATTGAAGGTTATGACTGGTATAACGAAGACAATTCCCCCGCCATAATACCTACAAAAAGCAATATCGAATTGCTTACCGCTAACGCCTTAGAATATTTAGCAAACTAAAAAGATTACAACGATGAAAAAAATATTTTTCAATAGCATTGTGCGCCGCCGCACTCCTCGCTTGCGATAAAAAGAATATATCAGCAACGACCCCAATGCTAATCTCGAAGCATCTACTTGCTACGAGGTACAAGACGGGAAAAGCGATTACCACACCTTCTTTCAGCCCAAAAAGGCGTGGGTAGGTGACCCCATGCCGTTCTATGACAATGGCAAGTTCCATATCTTCTACCTCTACGACCAGCGACCAGCGCCCTGCAACCTTTCACCCTTGGTATAGCACTACCACTACCGATTTGGTGAACTATACCGATAACGGCGAAGCTATCCCTCTGCGGTGCCGATGGTTCACACGAAGACGCCCTCGGTACAGGTGCTATATTCAAGGACGGTAACACCTATTACGCCTTCTACACAGGGCATAATGGCGATTTAGACCCCAAAGAAATCATCTATTGGGCTACTTCTACCGACCTGAAAAACGTGGACGAAAGACACCCAACACGCCTTCCGTGCCCCTTGGGGATACGACCGAAACGAGTTCCAGGGACCCTATCGTATTCAAAGAAGGAAGCACCTACAAGATGCTCCTAAGTACCCGTGCCGATATAGGAAGCGGTGTTTGGAGAGCCGTAATAGCTCAATTCACCTCTACCGACTTGAAGAATTGGACAAAAGATGCCTCTAATCCTTCTTTTATATCGAAAATAGCGAAGATGTATTTATGGTAGAATGCCCCTGATGTATTCACTCAAGGCAACTACCAATACCTTATCTATTCCAATATCAAAAACGCGCCAAGTGCAGTACAAATACCGTGCTATAGGGGCAATTAATTGGACAACCCCGCACAACCCAATATAGACGATATAGCCTTTTATGCAGGCAAAACCGCCTCGATGGCACTCATCGCTATATATGGGGCTGGATACCTACCCGCGAAACATTTTTCCGATGGGGGCTCTTACGGCTGGGGGGCTCTTTAGCCGTGCATCAATTGGTGCAAAACCCCGATGGTACCCTAAATGTGAAAAATGCCAGCAGCTTTTCGATAGCAAACCTGCAGTATCCACTTCCTTGGGTAACGTGGCTTTAGATAACAATACACGCGTTTTTCGGTCGCCTCAACAAAGGTTTTTAATAAGATAGCAACTAAAATCAAAGCCAACACCGCTACCGAATTCGGACTAATATTCGAGTGCTTGCGCAAGCCAATTAGAAACCTATCAAATCAACCTCAATCTCAGCGAAGGAAAGCTACAACTCAATCGCGTTCTAAAAAGGGGAACCACCACTACTATCCAACAAGCAAAAACTCCCCATAAGCACATCTAAAGAATACGAGGTAAAAGTAGTACAAGAAGGCTCTGCCGCAGTGGTATATATCAACAACACCACCGCCTTCTCTTTCCGTTCTTACAGAATGAACCAAAACCCTTGGGGCATCTTCGCTAACGGAACAGCCAACTTCCAATTCTAAGAATTGAATAATTTATAACGAATTGAGAAAATCATTGCAGATTCTTTAAGTATATCTTAAGTGGACACTAAGTGGTTACTAAGTGGAGCTAAGCAGTAGAAAACGCATTGCAAAAATGCAATAAAAACGGCAAAACGTTGAGAATTTTTCAATGATTGATGTTTTGTAGAGGCGAATGACAATTTGCCTTCAATGATAAGGCAGCCTTTGCCTAATAAATCGCTTGTTTTGTTTTTGTGAATTCAAAAATAAAACACTACATTTGTATCATCTTTTAATAAGAAAAGAATATGAAAAGAAATAATATAACACTTGCCTATGGCATAGCTGCTTTAGCCCTTATAACAGCTTGCCAGCACCAAGAAGATGACCTCATCATCGAGGACTTCGAGTCAGGCACTTATGCCAATTGGACGGTAGAAGGCGACGCCTTTGGCGCGACTCCCGCCACCGGTAGCTATACCGGTCAGCAGCCCATAATAGACTTTGAAGGTAAATACCTCGCCAATAGCTTCAATAATGGCGACGACCTCGCGGAACCCTTACCTCTAAAGAGTTCACCATCGAGCGCAATTACATCAATTTCCTCATTGGCGGAGGTACTAATCCCGATACCTATATCGAGCTTTTAGTAGACGGAAAAGTGTGTTAAAATCGCATTCTCTATTCGAGACCGAAACCCTACAATGGCTCACTTGGGACGTCAAAGCCTATAAAAACAAGAAAGCTACTATCCGCATTGTCGATAACCAACGAGGCGGATAGGGGCATATCCTCATCGACCAAATCGAACAAGGTAACAATAAAAAGCGTTTTTATGACCGATTACACTCGTACCTTCGAAGCTACAGATAAGTATCTCCTTATCCCTGTCGAAGACCAAGCCGTTGAAAAAACAGCGTGCAACTATCAGTAGACGGTGCTCCTATAGGTGTGCCAATGAATATTCGCATCGCCCAAAAACAAAAATCGACTATTGGGTGCCTATCGCTATCGAGGCATACAAAGGCAAAAAGTAACCCTTACTTTTGCAATAGCCAAAAACTACCGATATGGGCTTAGCCGAAATCAAACAGTCGGCTGAATATAACTCAATTACAACGAAAAGTACCGCCCATCATACCACTTCACCCCTCAATACGGTTGGATGAATGACCCTAACGGAATGGTATACCCTCGACGGAGTATATCATCTCTTCTTTCAATATAATCCTTACGGAGCGCGTTGGGGCAATATGCACTGGGGGCACGCCATTTCTAAAGATTTAGTAAATTGGCAGTACCAGCCCACTGCCATAGCTCCCGATAAGTTAGGAGCTATCTTCTCAGGCAGTGCCGTGATTGACCACGATAATACTGCCGGCTTTGGCAAAGGGGCTATGATAGCTATTTTCACTTCAGCAGGCGACCGCCAAACCCAGTCTATTGCTTTACAGCCCTCGATGGCGGAAAGACTTTCACCAAGTACGAAGGCAATCCTGTCCTCACTGATGCCAATATCATCGACTTCCGCGACCCGAAAGTATTCTGGCACGCACCCTCTAAACAATGGGTGATGAGCCTTGCCACTACCCAAACGATTACCTTCTATGGTTCTAAGAACCTCAAAGAATGGACACGCCTCAGCGAGTTTGGCGAAGGTTTAGGTGGGCACGGTGGTGTGTGGGAATGCCCCGACCTCTTCCCGCTTACTTATGAAGGAAAAAAACCAAATGGGTGCTATTTGTGAGCATCAACCCTGGTGGACCTAATGGCGGAAGTGCCACTCAGTACTTCATCGGTAATTTTTGATGGCAAAACCTTCACCCCGATACTATGGACTCATCCTCTTTGGTTAGACTATGGTCGCGATAATTATGCAGGAGTAACTTGGAGCAATGTCCCTACTGCCGATGGTCGTCGCCTCTTCATAGGCTGGATGAGCAACTGGGATTACGCCAATGAAATCCCTACCGAGAACTTCCGTAGTGCGATGACTGTTGCCCGCGCTTTGCGTTTAGCGCATAATGGCGAGCATTTGGTAGTAGCAAGTGAGCCCGTAAAAGAAGTGGAGAGCTTGCGTCGTGAACCCCTCTCTTTAGCCGATGAAAACCACCTCCGATACGGTAACTTTCGAGAACTTCTTGCCTAACAAACCAAGGAGCCTATGAACTCATCTTTACGGTTACCCTAATGATACCGATAGCTTTAGCTTTGCCCTCGAGAACGCCAAAGGTGAAACAATAAAAAATACCTATTCGATTGCGCTAACAAAACCCTATCGGTGAGATCGCAGCAAGAGCAGTGTAGCCTTCAATGCCAATTTTGCCGAAACGCCTATCAAAGCACCCCTAACAGCTAAGAAGAGTTACACAGTACGTTTGTTGGTAGATAAGGCCTCTACTGAGCTATTTGTAAACAATGGTGAAGTGGTTCAAAACCAATACCGTATTTCCTACTGAGGTGTACAATACGCTTCGTTTTAAAACTGAAAAAGGCGCTAAACCTTAATGATATAACCGTTTATAAATTGAAATAAAAATGAAAAAAATAATTATCTAAAATATTTATTGCCCGTACTTCTATCATTCTTCTGTATGGGTTTTGTAGAATCTTGTAGGCGCAGCCTCCAACTGTAAAAGACGATTTTGGCTTAACCGAAACCACTGCCAAAGCACTCCCGCAATGGTATTCTTTTGGTTTCTGCTTTTCTCAGTACCCACAGGTGTACTGATGAGCAAAAATAGGTCGTCGCAAAACCGTACTCCTCAGCTTGATGATTACCATCTTAGCAATGGTAGTGCCCTTTATCAGCTACAATTATACCACTATGCTGGTAGCTTTCTCCTTGCTTGGTATTGGCAACACACTAATGCAAGTATCGCTTAACCCACTAATGTCAGCCATAGTAAAAAGGCGACAAACTCGCTAGTTCTCTCACTTTTTGGTCAGTTTATCAAGGCGATAGCCTCGTTTTCTGCCCCTTACTGATGAGCTTCTGCTTTGATAAATTCAATGATTGGCGACTCTTCTTCCTGCTCTTTGTAGCTATCTCGGTAGTAACCCTCTTGTGGCTGGGTGCTACCCATATTGAAGAAGAGAAAAACGACAGTAAGAACGCTACCTTTGCCGAGTGTTTTGCACTACTTGCTAACCCTTATGTGCTCTTGTGTTTCATTGGTATTATGTGCCACGTAGGGATAGACGTAGGGGTTAATGCCTCAGCGCCCACAATCTTTATGGAGCGTTTAGGGCTTACCACTACCCAAGCCTCTTTTGCTACTAGTTGGTATTTCTTGTTCCGTACCATAGGATGTCTGTCAGGAGCTTATATTCTCACCAAAGTATCTCCTAAGAGTTTCTTCACTCTTAGTGTCCTTTGTATGATAGCCTCAATGGCGATATTGTTCTTTTTCAGTGATAAAACAATGCTCTATATCGCTATTGCTTTGGTAGGTTTTGGTAACTCCAATGTATTCTCAATCATCTTCTCGCAAGCCCTCTTGCAGAACCCTACCAAGAAAAACGAAGTATCAGGCTTAATGATTATGGGGCTCTTTGGCGGTACTATCTTCCCTTTTTGCAATGGGCTTAGCCTCCGATGCGATGAACGGCTCTGCAGATAGGGCGCCCTTATTGTCCTCAGCATGGGAGTATTATATCTATTGCTAATGAGCACCCGACTCAAAGCCAACGCTTAGCAGTTCGAAAACGCTGCTAATACTATGAAAATCTCAAAAAGAATTTATAACTTTGTACGCTGAAAAGAAAAATAATTAACAATAACATCTCGCTCCCTTCCCCCAAGGGAGGGCAGGGGAGAGGATAATATACAATACAATGAAAAATACAGTAGTAGGATTGGGAGAAATCCTTTGGGATGTTTTCCCTGAAAGAAAAGTATTAGGCGGTGCGCCCGCTAATTTTCGCTTACCACGTGTCGCAATTCGGCTTCAACGGCTATGCTGTGAGTGCCATTGGTGGCGACCTTCTCGGTAAGGAAATTCTAAAAAGTTTAGAAGAAAAAGAACTCAACTACATCATCGAAAAAACTGATTTCCCTACAGGTACCGTAAAAGTGCAGTTAGACGGTCGCGGGGTGCCTACTTATGAGATTAGCGAAAATGTAGCGTGGGACAATATTCCATTCTCTTCGCGTATCGAGAACTTAGCAAAGAACACTAATACCGTGTGTTTTGGGTCGTTAGCACAGCGTAGCGAAGTATCGCGCGCTACTATCCACAAGTTCTTAGATTTGATGCCTGCCGAGAGTCTGAAAGTATTCGATATCAACCTCCGCCTGAAATACTTCAGCAAAGAGGTAATCGCCGATTCGTTAGACAAGGCAACCGCATTGAAAATCAACGATGAGGAAATAGTGAAAATTGCCGAAATGTTCAATTTGCAAGGAACTGATGAAGAGGTATGCAAGCACTTGTTAGAGAAATACAACCTTAAATTCCTTATACTAACGCAGGGCACACGAGGTAGTTATGTGTTCACGCCTAATGAAAAATCGTTCTTAGGGACACCTAAGGTTACCATTGCCGATACGGTAGGTGCAGGCGACTCGTTCACAGCTGCCTTTGTAGCCTCTTACCTTAATGGTCGCAGCATCGCTCAGTCACACCAATTAGCGGTTGAGGTGTCAGCTTACGTATGTCAGCAACACGGTGCGATGCCTCGCCTTGCCGATGCTCATTTAGAATTGTTTAGGTAATAAATGAAAATAAGAAAATATATCTTCCTTTGTTGTTTCGCTCTCTTGGCTTGCCTTGCTTGCCAACGAGGCGAAAACCACCGTTATATTATTGGGGTCTCTCAATGCAGCGAAGACCTTTGGCGACAAACGATGAATGAGGAGCTCAAACGCGAAGTAGCCCTCTATCAGGCTGATGCCCAGGTGCTTATTCGTAGTGTGAAAGATGATACTCCCAAACAAATTGCCGATATAGAGTGGTTTATAGAGCAAAAGGTAGATGTGCTCGTCGTTTCGCCTAACGAGGTCAGAAGCCTGTACTCCTGTGATTGAAAAAGGCTTACCAGCAGGGTATCCCGTGATTTTGGTCGATAGGAAAATAGCTACCGAAAGTTATACTGCCTATGTAGGAGCCAATAATTACCAAATAGGTAAAGAAGCAGGACTTTATGCCATAGGTGTTCTCAAAGGTAAAGGCAATATAGCCGAAGTACGTGGTACCAAAGGCTCTACCTCCGATGCCGAGCGCCATAAAGGTTTTGTCGATGCCTTAGCTAAAGCTCCAGAAATTCAGATTGTAGCAGAAGTATGGGGCAACTATTTGCTGATGAAGCTAAAAAGCAGTTACAACTTGTATTTCAGCAGCATCCTAATATGAGATCTCGTTTTTGCAATGAATGACCCTATGGCAGCAGGAGCTCATCAGGCGGCTATTCAGTTCAATGGTAAGCTGCCTTTTTATTGTAGGAGTAGATGCGCTTATTGATGGAGGTATTAAAAAATGTAGAAAACAATGTTCAAGACGCTTCATTCATCTATCCAACAGGTGGTGAGAAGGTAATTGACCTTGCAATGAAAAATCCTCCACAAACAGCCTTTTGAGCGAGAGAATATCCTCAATACCACAGTGGTAGATAAGAGCAATGTGCGCATTTTGCAGCTACAAACCGAACAAATTGCTGAAAAACAAACCAAAATAGAGGATATCAACCAGCAACTTAGTGAGAGCCTTATCCAGCATACAAACCAACGAATGCTGCTCTACCTTTCTATTACAGCTATTGTGCTTATCACTGTCTTTTTACTGATGGCTATTAGGGCTTATCGAGCTAAAAGTAAGACCAATAGCGAGCTGAAACGCCAAAAAGAACAGTTGGAAATCGTCTCTAAAACAATTAGAAGAAGCTACTCAAGCTAAATTGCTTTTTACGAATATCTCTCACGAGTTTAAAAACACCGCTATCACTATATTAGGGTCCTGTAGAAACTCTCTTAACAGATAAATCTCTTACAAAAGAGCAACAAGAATTGCTTTTTCTTATAAAAAGAATAGTAATAGGCTACTTCATCTCATTTCTGAGGGTGTTAGAGTTTCGTAGTTATGAGAATGGTAAACTTAAAAATGTACTTCACTAAAAGGCAACTTAAAACGGTTTCTTATAGAGCTTAATACCTTTTTTAGTGATCGTATTAAGCAAAAGAAACTCAAGTTTCAGTTTATAGCTGATGAAGTTCCTTTTGAAATAACTTTTGATAAGGAAAAAGTAGAGAAGATTTATTTTAATTTGCTCTCTAATGCGCTTAAATACACACCTATATCGGGTGAAATAATAGTGAAACTGCAAAAAGAAGATGATAAAGTTTGTCTTTCGGTATTTAATAGCGGTTCATTTATCCCCAAAGATAAGCAAACAGAAGTGTTTGAGCACTTTTACAAGGTGAATCCCGATAGTGAGGGGTCGGGTATAGGGTTGGCATTGGTACAAGCCTTAGTAGCTTCGCACAGAGGAACTATCGGTGTAGAGAGTGTTGAAGATGTAGGGACTACGTTTTATATTCGTCTGCCTATAGAACAGAAAGAGGTAACCTCTAAAACACTATATGATACTAATTACATAGAAGCACACCTTGACTTGTTGCCTTCGGAACCTACCCTAAAAACATTGCCTGATACTACAGAACTTTCCGATAAAAACCTTTGATACTCATTGTTGAAGATAATCCTGATATGCGCCGCTTTATTCACTATATCCTTAGTGATGATTATAATATCATTGAGGCTGAAAATGGTGAAGAAGGTTTTGAGGTAGCTAAAAATACCTTCCTGATGTTGTAGTGAGCGATGTGCTAATGCCAAAAAGTAGATGGTTTTGATTTATGCCAGTTATTGAAAAACCAATGTTTCTACTAATCATATTCCTGTGATTTTGCTTACTGCCTATGCTATGGATGAGCAGAAACAAGTAGGTTTTGAAAGTGGTGCCGATGCGTATATTGCTAAACCTTTCAATATAAAACTACTCAGAACACGTGTGCGTAAACTCATTGAGAATCGTAAAAAATACGTGAGACCTTTAGCCACTTTTTTTGCTTAATGAAGCCCAACAAGAGACTTTAGGAAAAGTAGAGCAGCAGTTTATCAATGATTTTACACATTATGTAGAAAAAGCCATTGCTAATCCTGAATTGAATGTAGATGAGATAGCAGAGGCTCTTGGTTTGTCTCGCTCTAATTTATACCGAAAAAAATAAAATCTCTTACTGATTATTCGCCCTAATGAACTTATTCGAACTATACGGGTGAAATATGCCAAACAGCTGCTTAATAGCAAAGCCAAAAGCATCTCAGAGGTTGCTTATGAAGTAGGTTTTTCTTCACCCTCTTATTTTTGCTAAATGTTTCAAAGACTTTTTACAATGAAAGTCCTACAGAATATTTAGAACGCATTAGGTAATCTAAAAAAATGCTAATTGGCAAGTTGGCTAATTGATAAATTATTCATATCTTTTGCCACATTAATTAACCGTTAATGTTATAATGATGAAGTTAAAACATATTTCTTTGGTAGCGGTAGCTGCCTTTTTGTCGGCTTGTCATCAGTCTAAAACAGTGACTGAGAAAGAGACTGAAGCACCTCAAAAACCCTTGATTAGCTATGTAGAACCATTTATTGGTACAGGCGGACACGGGCATACCTACCCTGGGGCGACTACCCTTTTTGGTATGATACAAGTGAGCCCCGTGAATGGTCTTAGCCACTGGGATTGGTGTTCAGGTTATCATTATTCTGATAGTCTAATGGTAGGTTTTGGTCATTTTGAGTCTCAGTGGTACAGGGATAGGCGACCTAAACGATATTTTGCTAATGCCTACTACTAAAGAGTATGACCTCAGCGTACTGAAATATGGTCGCAAAAGAGCAATACCCTGTGAATGCCCAAGAGTTTCAGCGATATGGTGCCTTACAAATCAAAAATATAGCCATAAGAACGAAAAAGCAGAACCTGGTTATTACCAAGTGTATTTAGAAGACCCTAAAGTGAATGTAGAGCTCACAGCGGACAACGTTATGCAGTGCATCGCTATACTTTCGAAAAAGGGGGCAGAACAATCAGTAATACTCAACTTGGGGTATGCTATCAACTGGGATAGCCCTACTAAAACCTCGTTTAGTAAATCAAATAAGAAGTTAGACGCTAATAACAACGGCAATATTATTACAGGTTATCGTTATAGTACTGGCTGGGCTGAAACCAAAAAGTGTTCTTTTGCGATGCAGTTTTCTAAGCCTATAAAAAAATATTACCTATCAAAAACACAAAGAGGATGTTACTTCAGGGCAAATCTTCTTTGATAATACTGATGAGAAGTTAGAGGTAAAAAGTAGCTGTTTCGTCAGTAAATGAACAAAAATGCTTTAGATAACTTGAGTTATACAACGCCCCTAATTTTGATAAAACCAAATCATTAGCGCAACAACAATGGGAGAAGACTCTCAGCAGTATAGTAGTAGAAACCCCTGTTGATTCGCTTAAAACCATCTTCTATACTGCCCTCTATCACGCGCAAGTAGCGCCTGTAACTTTTTCTGACAAGAATGGATGGTTTAGATTGCAAAACGATGAGACAGTCCGTACAGAGGGCACTGCCTATTCTACCTTATCTCTTTGGGATACTTTCCGTGCAGAGCATCCACTGCTTACGCTTTTGCAGCCCAAAGTTACAGCTGATATTATCAACTCAATGTTGGCATACTATCAGGTGCATAAAGTATTGCCTGTTTGGACGCTTTATGGCAACGAAACTAATACAATGACAGGTTACCATTCTGTCGCGGTAATTGCAGAAGCCTATCTAAAGGGCGTACGAGGCTTTGATGCTGAAAAAGCATACGAGGCAATGAAGACTACTATGATGCAAGATGACCGTGGGCTTAAAGCCTACAAGAAATACGGTTATATACCTTACAATGCAGGAGTAGATGAGTCTGTTACTATAACTCTTGAATATGCTTATGACGATTGGTGTGTAGCCCAAAATGGCAAAGGCATTAGGCAAGACAGAAGACGCTGATTTCTTCTTGAAGCGTTCAGAAGCCTACACGCACCTATTTGATAAAGAAACAGGCTTTATGCGTGGTAAAAGCACCGATGGCAAATGGCGCACTCCTTTCGACCCCAAACGTTCTGACCACCGCGAAAACACCGATTATACTGAGGGTAATGCTTGGCAGCACAGTTGGTTTTGTACCTCATAACGTAAAAGGACTTATCAGCCTATTTGGTGGCAATGAGCCTTTTGTAGCACATTTAGAAAAACTCTTTACTGAAAGTTCAGAAATCACTGGTGATAACACCTCTCCTGATATTTCAGGACTCATAGGGCAATATGCACACGGCAATGAGCCGAGCCATCAGCATAGCTTATATGTTCAATGAGGCAGGGCAACCTAAGAAAAACGCAGTATTGGGTAGACCGCATTTTGCAAACACAGTACAACACTACCCCTGATGGGCTTAGTGGTAATGAAGACTGCGGACAGATGTCAGCTTGGTATATCTGGAGTGCAATGGGCTTATACCCTATGAATCCTGCTTCTACTGAGTACCAATTTGGTCGTCCTCTATTCGATAAAGTAACGATGCACTTGCCTAATGGTAAGACCTTTTACCATAGTGGCTAAAAACGTATCTAAAGATAATAAATATATCAAGTCAGTTACTCTTAACGGAAAGGCTTATAACCAGTGGTATATTTCGCATCAAGAGCTGTTGAATGGAGGTGAATTAGTATTTGAAATGACAAATAAATAAATGAAAAGAAATATTTTAATAACAGGAGGAGCTGGTTTTTATCGGCTCGCACGTGGTGAGGTTATTTGTAACTAAATACCCTGATTATCACATTTTCAACTTAGATAAACTTACTTTACGCAGGCAACTTGGATAACGTTGCCGATGTAGCCAATGCCCTAATTACACTTTCATAGAGGCTGATATTTGCGACTATGAGCGTATGAAAGAGCTTTTTAGAAGTATCATATTGATGGGGTGATACACCTTGCTGCTGAAAGTCACGTGGATAGGGAGTATTGAAGACCCTTTCATCTTTTGCTAAAACTAATGTAATGGGTACTTTGAGCCTCTTGCAGGCGGCTCGTGAGGTGTGGAAGGACAATATGCAGGGCAAACGCTTCTATCACGTCTCTACTGACGAGGGTGTATGGAGCGTTAGAAATGGATAACACACTCTTTACCGAAGAAACTCCATACGACCCTCAGTCGCCGTATTCAGCTTCTAAAGCCTCATCAGATCACTTTGTGAGGGCTTACCACAATACTTATAAGCTACCTGTGGTGATTTCTAATTGTTCTAACAATTATGGTTCTCATCAATATCCTGAGAAGCTTATTCCCGTATGTATTTATAATATAGTAGATAATAAGCCCTTACCTATTTATGGCAAGGGCGAGAATATTCGCGATTGGTTGTTTGTAGAAGACCACGCTCGTGCTATTGATGTTATTTTTCATCAAGGGAAAGACGGTGATACTTACAATATTGGTGGCTTTAACGAATGGCGTAATATCGACTTAGTAAGAGTGATTATCAAAGAGGTTGATAAGCAATTAGGAAGACCTGAAGGTACTTCTGAGAAGCTTATTACCTTTGTAACTGACCGTGCTGGTCACGATTTGCGTTATGCTATTGATGCTACTAAACTGAAGAATGAGTTAGGTTAGGGAACCCTCATTGCAGTTTGAAGAAGGTATACAAAAACTGTAAAAATGGTATCTTGAGAGAATTAAATAACGATTTCATAATCAATAAAAAAACAGGGACTGTTCAATTTGAATAGTCCCTGTTTTTATTGACTTATTTGCAAATTATCTTTTGCAGACTACTTGGTTAGTGTATTTTAAATTAACAATACTGTATTCGTTTAAGAGGTTCATCTTTTCTAACTGCTTGTAGAACGCTTTGAGGTTAGCTTTCTTCATTTGTTCGTCTTCAAAACGTCCGAAGAGGACAGTGAAAATGAGGAATACGCATTAAGAAATGGTATTCACCATTGTTTTTGACCGTTACCTCAGTGATGTTTTCGTTAAGCCACATATCATTCTGTATAAAACATCATTAGGCGATAAGTGTCTTCCCAATATTTATTGCATTCGCCTTTTGAGTAGGGGTACACGGGGCTGAATAAGAGCTCGATAGGGGCATTTTTGCCTTGTGTATCCATATAATATACCGTGCCATTGTCATACACGCGGGCGATAGGTTGACGTTGTTTTACTTTGGCATTAAGTACCCTATCAAGTGTGTAGAAAACTTCTGATTTTTTCTATCATATCATTGTTGTCTAAGAGATTTTCTATCTCCCTCAACTTTAGCAAACCTATAGGCTGCGGTGCTTGTGGGTCTTTGAAAATAGTGCGGCGTATCGTCTCATCGGTTACATACATATCTTCGTCTTGATGGTCTATGATTACTTCTTTTTATGGTACGTACCTTATTCCTCCCTGAAGCAAATAGCTGAATGCCAAGGGGTAATAAGATGATAACTACTATTTTGATGATTTTCTTAGGGTGCATAGCGTTGTTTTTTTGTCGCTGCAAAGGTAGTGATAATTTGTCAATTTGCCAATTTGTCGATTTGCTAATTAGGGAAAGAGATGTTGCTCACCGACTTTCCTTCGCTTATCCTTCGCTTATCCTTCGCTCATTGTTCGCTCATTGTTCGCTTTTCTAAAGGATAAAAACTAACTATTAATTTTTGCTAATTTACTAATTGTTTTGTACATTTGCCGCCTATCTAAAAATATTGTATTATGAAGTATATATTTCTATTATTGAGTGTGTTAGGATTAGCTCCGTTGGCAATAGGTCAGGATATAGAAGCGGTACTAACAGAGAAAAATTAAATTACTGGACAAAAGTTATAAAAATACAGAGTTGCAGCCCTTGGCAAATGACTTTGAGCGCATTGCTTTGGCTGATGCTACGCATTGGCTCGCTAACTATTATACGGCTTATGTAAACGTTCGTATAGCCGACCAGTCGTCTGGTAGTACAATTGACTCTTATTGCGACCAAGCTGAAAAATATTTGAAGATAGCTGAAAAAGCTAAAGGGGCTAATGCGTCTGAAATCTATGCGCTTTACGCTTATCTGTATAGTGCTAAGGTGAAGGTAAATCCGATGTTTAGAGGAGCTAAGTACGGTAAGATGAGTAGGGAGTATTCTGAAAAAATCAATAAAGGAAAATCCTAATAATCCGCGTCCGTACCTAATTAGAGCTATCGGGATTTTTACTCCTAAAGCCTTCGGAGGAGGGCCAGCTAAAAGCAAAACCTTTCTTAGATAAGGCTTTTTGAAAAAATTCGATTCTTTTACTCCTGAAACAGCTAATAGTCCGCACTGGGGAAAAAGGAATGGCAGAGTATTTGAAAAAATAGGTAATTAGGCGATTTGCCAATTTGCCAATTTGGCAATTTGTTTCATAATTCAAAAATTAAAAAAGTGCATAAAGCAGGATTTGTAAATATTATAGGGAACCCTAATGTGGGTAAATCGACTCTTATGAACGCTTTCGTAGGAGAGAAACTTTCGATTATTACGTCTAAAGCACAGACTACACGTCATCGTATCTTTGGGATAGTGAGTGGTGATGACTTTCAGGTTGTCTTTTTCGGATACACCAGGTATTATTAAGCCAGCGTACGCACTGCAGGAATCGATGATGGCATTTGTAAAAAGACGCTTTTGACGATGCTGATATTCTTATCTATATGGTGGAAATCGGTGAGAAAGGACTTAAGGAAGAAGCGTTTTTGATCGTATCAATAAGCTAAATATACCCATACTGCTGCTTATTAATAAAAATAGATACCTCTGAACAGCAGGTGTTGGAAGAACAGGTGGCGTATTGGAAAGAACAAGTGCCAAGAGCTGAGGTATATCCTATTTCGGCACTTCGCAACTTTCAGACTAAAGAGGTTTTTGATAGGATATTAGCTTTGCTGCCAGAGTCGCCTGCCTTTTTTTCCGAAAGACCAATTGACGGATAAGCCAGAACGCTTTTTGTAAATGAAATTATCAGGGAGAAGATATTATTGCACTATAAGAAAGAAGTGCCTTATTCGGTAGAAGTGACCACAGAGAGTTTTGCAGATAGCGAGACTATACTGCACATACGCTCGGTGATAATGGTAGAGCGCGAAAGTCAGAAAGGTATTATCATCGGACATAAAGGCGAGGCATTGAAGAGGGTAGGGGTAGCTGCTCGCGCCGATTTAGAAAAAGTTCTTTGGCAAACAAGTGCACTTAGAACTTTTCGTAAAGGTGAATAAAGATTGGCGCAGCAATGAGCGACAGCTCAGTAGATTTGGCTATGCTAGTCGTTAGTTGTTATGGGCTTTTTGGCTCTTTTGTAGAAAGGAATGAGGTAGTTAGGGTATAGTTAAAACTTGCTCCGAAGCGACTGTTTTCGTATACACGACCAAAGGCAGGAATGTAGTAATTTGGGAAGCCTTTGCTGTCGGTTTGTAATGCTAATACCCCTACTCGTACAGAGGCTCCTGCATAAAGATTGTGCAATAGTTCGGCTTTGATGCCCTAAAACTATCTCAAACCAATGGGCGGTGCGTCCGCTATATTTTTTTAGCCATTCAGCACTACTGCCAGCAGTGTTTTCGGTGAAATACTGGTTGTCTTTATGGATAATATAAGAGTTGAGGTTTTGTGAGAAGAGTGAAAAACCATAGCGAGCCCCTACATATATTTGGTTTTCCATACCATACCAGTTGCCATAACTATTATAGTCGAAGCCAGCGCGTAGGAACTGCCCTTCGGTAGTATAAGTGAAGAAGTCTTCATTTGTTTTTGCGTTCGAGACCTATTTCAGCAGCAGCATAATGAGCAAAACTTAGGCGGTAGTCGCCAACTAATTCGAGTCCGTAATAATCGCTGTTGAAAAAAAGGTTTGACGAGCTTGCTTTAGGTCAGCCCCCACACGCAACCCATACCGCTGTTGGTAAGCGGGTGCTTTAGGTTTTTCGGGCAAGGCAATGGCAGTAGTACGAGAGTTCGTACTTCCTGTAGTGGTAGTGCGACTTGCTGTTTGGGCTTGCAATCCTGCAAAGCAAAAACCAATTAATGATACAGATGTATATGAGCTTTCTTTTCATTGTCGATAGTGTTATTCTTGATAGTTACGCCTTTTAGCCAAGAGGTGTTAGCATCTTGGATAGTGGCAGAGAGGGTGTTGTAAGTAGTTTTGATGCCACAAGCTTTTACTTACAAATGTCTCTTCAGTATTATAAGTAAGGGTAAGAGTGGCGGTACTGGTAGTAGTGCCAGATACTACTGTCTGAAAAAGGTAGGTAGTAGGGTTTTGCAGCCGTAGAGGTAGCGCAATAGAATCGAGAGTAGCGCTGCTGACCAAAGGGTAGTATTGCCTTCCCCGTAGATGGTTAGGTTAGCTATACTCATAGGGGTACGGGTGTTATTGGTGTTATAGAAGCGCACTACCAAACGAGGGGTATTTACGGTATGGTCGCAGATGTCATCAGACCTCGCAACTTACTGCTAAAAAGGTAGCTGATAGTACTGAGAATAGACGCGCTAAGAAGGTTATTTTGTTTGTCATTGGTAACCAATAATTTAGTTCTGGGGGCAAAGATAATAAATTAATGATAAAATGGTAAATGATAAAAGGCAAAAGACAAATAATAAATGAGAAATGTAGATTTTTTTCTGTTATGATTTCGAGAGGCTTTGAATAGAAAGTGTTTCGTTTGTAAGTGTAATAAAATCAGTATATTATATAGGTTACGAAATAGTTCTTTTACTATAATTAGGAAATATTTTATTAATTATTTTCTTAATAAATCGTTAATTTTTTTAAGAAGAAAAAGTGTTTTTTGAAAGTTTTAACTTTGCACAATGAATAAAAAGGTTATATATAGTACTAATTGTACTGACAAGTCTCTCGCTTATAGGGATTATAGGAGTACAAGGGTATTGGATAAAGTCGGCGATAGATGATAAGGAAGATGCATTTACCTATTCTATTCAGCAAATACTTAACAGTGTAGCAAAACAGATAGAGCAAGATGAGGGTAGATAAATATGTAGCCAAAATTATAAGTCTGCGTGAGAATACCTCACGTTCAAATCCTAAGGAGAATCACCTGCGGAATTTATCTATGTAAAAGAGAATAAGGAAATAAAGAGACTTTTTATATATAAGCATGGTATTTTAGAAGAGGACTATACGTTGCCGGCTAACCAGCGAACAGCTGCTGCCTTAGAGTATTAATCACCTTTCAGATACATTGGCTATCAAAAGTTATATACGGAAAGAGACGCTTCAGCGGGTAAATAAAGGCTATACTATGGGCTATCCTTCAGGGCAGACGCTTACTGCTTATGAAAAATTTAGTGAATTGCCTGAGATAGAGCGACTAATGATAGAGGAATCGTTTAAGAGCATCATCAGGCAGCAATCTATTAATGAGCGCGTAACTGAAGGGCAGATAGAAAAACTATTGCTAAAGCAACTGAAGAAAAAAACGGACTTAATCTGTCTTTTGAGTTTGGTATTTATAATAGAGGCGTACTCTCAAAAGTGCATACTAAGTACTTTGAGCCCAATGAACCTAAGGAGTTTAGAACTTTTGCTTTTTCGGAGGCAATACTTCAGATGACTCGTTGTATGAATTGGCAGTGATATTTCCTCAGCGAGAGCGGTTTGTGCTTTCGTCTATTATAGGTATAGCAACTCTCTCACAGTCTTTTATGTTGATTATCATAGCAGTATTTGTTATCACTATCAACCAGATGATTACTCAACGGCGTATTTCAGAGATAAAGACAGACTTTATCAATAATATGACACACGAATTTAAAACGCCTATAGCTACTATGAGCTTAGTGTTGGATAGTGTGAAGAGTCCTGTAGTGCTTTCATCCCCAGAAAAAGGTGTTGCACTATATACACATACTTAAGCAAGAAAACAAGCGGATGCTTGCTCAGGTAGAGAATATATTGCAGATTTCGCGTTTGGAAAAAGCACGATGCAGTTGGAGCGAGAACCTTTGGATGTACACGAGGTTATCACTACTGCGATTGGCCACGTGCAAACGATATTAGATGAGCGAGGAGGGAACTACATACTCATTTTTTTAGCAAGCAACAGCGATGTATCGGCTAATGAGTCGCATCTTACGAATGTATTTGTAAATGTAATTGAAAAACGCTGTAAAGTATTCACCCAATGCGCCTGTTATAGATATCTATACAGAAAATATCAAAAATAAGTTGCTTATACGCATTAAAGACCAAGGGCAGGGGTATGACTAAGCAGGCGATGAAGCATATATTTGACAAGTTCTATCGTGCACATACAGGCGACTTGCATAATGTGAAAGGTCACGGTTTAGGTTTAGCCTACGTGAAGAGTATAGTGGAATATCACGGAGGTACTATAATGGTAGAAAGTGAAAAAGGATAAAGGGTAGCACCTTTTTTTATAAAGCTGCCCGTGATATAATTAGCCAAATTGTCAAATTATTAACGGCACTAACATAAAAGAATATGAACGGAAACTATTACAGCGCTAAAGTTCCTTCTGAGAACAAGCGCATCCTCTTAGTAGAGGACGACCCAAACTTTGGGACAGTACTTAAAGACTACTTAGTGATGAGTGGTTTTGAGGTAGTTTTAGCTAAAAATGGGATGGAAGGTTTTGAGAAGTTTAAAAAGAAATCTTTTGATATGTGCATTTTAGATGTAATGATGCCTTATAAAGACGGATTTACGTTGGCAAAAGAAATACGCGAGAAAAATGAAAAGATACCAATTATTTTTTTCTCACAGCCCGCACTATGCGCGAAGATGTGATAAAAGGGTATCGCTCAGGGGAGATGACTATCTTAACAAACCTTTTGACTCAGAAATTTTTGTTGATGAAAAATTCGCTCAATGTTACAACGCAAGACCATTGAGACGATGATAGATGATAATAAGTTTGAGTTTGAGATAGGAAACTTTTTTCTCAATACGAAGCTACGTATTTTTGAAGTATAAAGAAGAAGAGCCCGTGAAGCTATCGCCTAAAGAAAATGAGCTTTTGCGCTTGTTAGCTTTGCATACAGATGATTTTATGTCGCGAGAATTAGCACTTTCTAAAATATGGAAAGATGATAATTATTTTTACCTCTCGCAGTATGGATGTGTATATAGCAAAACTTAGAAAGCTGCTTAAGAAAGATGATAAAGTAGAGATTTTGAATATACACGGAGAAGGGTTTAGGTTGGTAGCGAACAAAGATGAAGATGGCTTTGTATAAAGTTTTTTAGGGGAATATTTTGGAGTTTTAGAAAAAAGTATTAATTTTGCAGCCTCAAAAGTAGGGAGCAGTGAATCTACTTGCTTTTTGAAAAAGGTTTAAAAATGAGAAAAATTAAAAAGAATACGATATTTCTTTTGCAGGCTTGAAGCAAGGAAGTCATCAATTTGACTATCATATTGACAAGCATTTTCTAGAGCTATTTTCCTTTGAAGAGGTAAATGATATTGATCAAACAGTAACAGTTCTTTTGGAGAAAAAGAGTAATCTTATGGAGCTACACTTTTAGTACTCGAGGTACTGTGAATGTAAATTGTGATTTATCTAATGAGCCTTTTGATTTAGCAGTTTCAGGGACACTTTTTAGTAGTTAAGTTTGGTGAGGACTACAATGATGAAGATGAAGAACTGCTAATACTGCCACAAGGAGAGCATCAGCTGAATGTAGCGCAGTATATATATGAGTTGATAGTGCTTTCTATTCCTGCTAAACGCGTACATCCTGATGTACTAAGTGGTAAGATGCGCTCAGAGGTATTAGACCGATTAGAAGCGCTTGCTCCGAGAGAATATCACCCTACTGAAACAGTAGACCCCCGCTGGGAAAGTTTAAAGAATTTAATAACTGATAAATAAAAAGATTAAGTAATGGCACATCCTAAAACGAAGACAATCAAAAACCAGAAGAGATAAAAAGAAGAACTCACGATGTAGCAGTAGTTCCTCAAATAGCGAAAGACCCAGTAACAGGGGAAAATCACCTATACCACCGTGCGCATTGGTACGAAGGGAAATTGTACTATCGCGGACAAGTATTGATTGATAATACACAAATGTAGAATAATAAAAAATGCCTCCTAAAAGGGAGGCATTTTTATTAATCATATCATTGGTTAATAAGTTTTTAGACAAGAGGAGGTTATACCATTGTATTACCTTTTTGATATCGCTGGTGTACACACGGTCGCGGTCGTACTCAGGAAGGACTTCGGCGAAGTAGGTTTCTAAAGTAGCGCCATCAGCTTTAGCAGAAACGCGGGTTTTCTTTACCATCTTCTAATGTTTTTATTTTTTTCAAATACTTCACTTAGAGGTATTTCTTTTTCGGTAGTGTAGATAGCTATTTCAGAGAGTAGGCTTACATTATTGCGAATACCTACAGATATGCGTTTATCGTCTACTAACGAAGTGGCTAAAAAGCCAGTACGTGTTTGTGTTTCTAAGCGGTATAAAACCAGGTTTGCCAGAAAATGGCAAGAATTTTTGTTAAATTCATTCCTTATAATATTTAGTTATTAATTTTTATAGAATTTCATACGATAGTCTACTTTTACTTTTCCTTTGATGATATTAGTGAGTTTGCCCTTTATCAGTTGTTTTTGAAAGATGAAAGTTTATCAGTAAAGAGGATGCCTTCGATATGGTCATATTCGTGCTGCACTACGCGAGCGGCTAAACCAGAAAGGGTAAGCTGTTGAGGGGTGAATTGCTCATCAACAAACTCGATAGTAATTTGTTTTTGGCGACTAACATCCTCGCGTACGCCAGGGATGCTAAGACAACCTTCGTTGAAAGGCCATTTGTCACCAGTTTCTTCAGTAATTTTAGCGTTGATAAAAAGTTTTTGAAGTTTAATAAGAAAGTACGTTCTTCTTCGGAGAGGTCGTCATCGTCAGCAAAAGGAGCTGTGTCGACAACGAAGAGTCGGATGGGCAGTCCTATCTGAGGGGCTGCCAGTCCCACGCCGTAAGCGTGGTTCATAGTATCGTACATATTAGCAATCAGAGTATTGAGGTTAGGGTAGTCGGGGAGTGATATCTGTAGCTACCTTTCTCAAAACAGGATCGCCATAGGCAACAATAGGTAAAAACCATTGTGTTTTTAATTTTTGTGGGGGCAAAGATACGAATAATTAGTCAATTAGCAAATTAGTAGAATGGGCAAATTGATAAACGCTCAAAAATAGGTTACTTTTTAAGGAGTGTTAAAAAGATGTTAATTATTAGAAAAAGATGTTTTTAATTGGATAATTGGTGTACCTTTGCGTCTGAAAAACTATAGGTGTAACTATTAGCCAACTATTGATTACCAAAGATTTAAAAATTGTTTTAAAAATTTATCTAACTCCCAAATATAGTATTATATATGAAAAAAAGATATTACTATTACAATGTTTCTTTTTAGTAGCATTTTCAGCTTTAGCACAGAATTACAAAGGCTTTTTCACCGTTTTATAAAGAAACTGTGAAAGGAGATATGCTTATGGTGGGTAACTCAGTGTTAAAATGCAGGGGTCAATCCTAATCAACCTTATACAGGAAGTCATGGTCATAATGCGCTGATTGACCTTAATTACACTAATGTAGCACCAGCAACAGGTGTATTTAACTCAAGTTCTGCTAATGTGGCTAATCCTAATGTAAATGCGTCTTTGCCTAAAAGGTGAAAGGAGCTTACCTCTATTGGTCGGCAGCTTATACACGTGAGCGAGAGTTAAATCAGACGAGTCCTAAATTTGAGAGGAGTAAATTTAAGAATATTAAGTTTAAGACCCCTAATGCTTCTTCGTATACTGATTTGGTAGGTGAACTAGTGTATGATGGCTATGATGTATTGAGTTCTCGTCCGAATCAGAATGATTCTCAGCGTGCTTATGTATACAAAAAGATGTAACAAGTATACTAACAGCAGAAGCTGCTACTCGTGGGGGACGCTTTGATGGAACTTATACAGTGGCTAATTTGATGGCACCTAAAGGTAATGAATCTACTGGAGTGGGGTATGCTGCGGGTTGGACATTAGTAATAGTATATGAAGATCTTTCTAAGCCTTCTCGCTATATTACTCTTTTTGATGGTTTTTCAGCAGTAAATAATATTAATAGTCTTGCTATTCCTATTTCAGGTTTTAAAACAGTACCTACGGGGCCTGTAAGGGCTAAGTTTGGTTTTGCAGCTTTAGAAGGAGAGATAGGTATTTCGGGAGATAAACTTTCTATAAATACAGACAAAGGTACTTACGGTATCAGTGCGCCAGGTAGAAATTTTAAATAACTTCTTTAATAGTACAATTACTGATGAAAAATGGTGTAAATACCAGTCGCAACCCAGCATCTACCAATTTATTTGGTTTTGATGTGGGGCTTTTTAATTTACCACCATCTCATTTTTAATAATAATGCTACTTCGGCTACGCTTTCTTCCTTATACAAATCAGGATGCTTACTACCCTTTCTTATTTGCATTTAACGTAGAAGTGGTGGAACCTCACGTGGTAATGGAGAAAAGGGTATATAAAGGCAGCCAAGATATAACAGGTAATAGAGGGGGCGTTACTGTGAACTTAGGTGAACAATTGATTTATAAAGTTAAATTTAAAAAAACATAGGTAATGACGATGCTAAAGATTTGGTAATCGTTGATAAACTACCCTAAGGGGCTTAGATTTTGTAAAAGACTTCAATTCAACCATCTAACTTTCCATCAGGGGACACACATTGATTATACATATGGTGCTGAAGGGGGGACACTGACAGTAACCGTGGATAATAGCTTAGTGAAAGCTAATAGTGTTACGCACGAATTTTCTTTTGGAGTAGAGGTAGTAAACGATTGCAAATTATGGCGTGCCCCTTGTGCTAACCAGATAAAGAATGAGGTGGTAGCTACTTATAATGGGGTAGAAAAATCCTAAAAACAACTCCTATTGCTTCTAAAAGTTTCAAGTCAGAATTTACGAGCTGTTTTGGGGGTGATGAGGGTACCTCGGATTTTGTAGTAAATGTAGATTTTTTGAAGTGTGTATACAAAGAGCAAGTAACACATTGTAAACTTACGACTACTCTTAAAGCTGAGGACGGATTTACATCTTATCAATGGACAACAGTCAGTGGTACAGAAACGGTAAATGCAACTACTCAAAACTTAGTAGTTTCAGCACCGGGTGTTTACAAAGTGACCAAAAACGAAGGCGGGATGCTCTACTATGTATGAAGAGTTTACCGTAATTCCTAATACAAACGAGGCTAACCACCCAGTAGAGAGTATGATTACCTCTAAACAGATAAGTGGTGAAACTTATGTTTGTCCTTCGACAGGTAAAAAAATATCCTCAAGTTTATTTGTGTGGTAAGAACACTACTCTCAATATGAGAATTTCAATTACCAATGCTACAAATTTTCTTTGGGAGAAAAAGGTAAATTGTACTAACACTCCTCCCTAATGATTGTCCTCCAGACCTTAATAGTTATGGTTGTGGTTGGACTACAGTAGAGCAATGTAAATGGTAGAGTTACTAATCAATCATTTACAGAAGCGGGAGATTATCGTTTGACGGTGACTTATGATGCAGGTGTGTGTCATCTTACTATTTCCGTGTCACTAAAAACGAATTAGACCCCAAAGTAGAGCCTTTGGATATAGTATGTACTACTCCAGGTAAAATAACAGTAAAGGATGTTCCTGCTACGGGCTATCAATTTGCTCTTATGAAAGGTACTACTACGGTAACTAACTATCAGACATCTAATATATTTACAGTTCCTACTGCTGGTAGCTATAATGTGCTTATCAAACAAACAGCTACTAATACAGCAGTAGTGCCTTGTACTTTTGAAATCAGCAATATAGTTATCAATCAAAAAGAACCCTTCGTTGACAGTGATCACTACAGATATGGCTTGTGATACTAACAAAGGGAATATGCGCATTCAGGTAAAATGATCCTCCTTATAATCCTTATACTATAGTGGTGCGTGAAAATAACCAGACGGGAGCTGAGTTATATGGGTTTACCTCATCAGGTACTACTACTTATAATGACATTACCCTCAAATAACTATTTCAATCACGGTACTTATTTTGTAGCGGTAGAAAAATAGTTATGGTTGTACAATTACTAAAGGGGGGTAAAGATAAACAAAAATACCAGAGCTAAAAAGCTACAGCTTCAGTATTTAAGCCTATTACCAATTGTGCGCCAGGTGTTATACGAATAACAGCTCTGGAGGTAAAAAAAGTAGGCTCGTATGACTTTGAATATAATGGAACTCACAATACTAGTGCAACTGATTATTTTTGACTTAGAGGTTACTACTGCTGGTGTTTATAATTTTGTGGTAACAGATGCTAATGGTTGTACAGCGAGAGCTTCAATAACTATTACTAAGCTAACACCACCAGTTGTTACAGCAAATTATGAGATAAAAGCAATGTGGTCAGCAGATATTAATAAACTTTACTAAACCACAAAGTACATATTCTTATACTTACCAATACGCCTTAGAGGGCAAGGCTCCACAGACGGCACGTACAATTGCGGGGCTTACGGCTAATACTACTTATACGCCTACAGTATTGTATACTATTAACGGACAAACGTGTACACTTACTTTGCCATCAGTTACTATTCCTGACCTTACGGCTACTGATAACCTTATTGCTGCGGCAGGGGTAGTGAAAATTAGTGGGCTGTGAACAAGGTGCTAATGCTAATAAAGCTTTAGTACGTTTCTCTAATGTACAAGGAGGGGTGCCCCCTTATGAATACAGTTTTGATGGAGGAGTTAGTTTTGGTTCGGTTAGCCAAACGTGGCTGTCACCAGGTACTTATCAGTTGGCAGTAAGAGATCGCCATGACTGTAGTAGAGATAATATTACTATAAGGGTAGATGATAAAATAGCAATTTCCTACATTTAGTACCAACCTCACTTATAATTGCGAGGGTAAGGCTACTTTAAAAATAAATAATGACAAGGGTACTTATACTTATACCTATCGGGTAGATGGGGGTGCGCCGCAAAACTCTAATACTTTTGCAAATCTTGCGGTAGGCACTCACACTATTGTCATACAGTATGCTGATGCTAATCCACCTACTAAGAATGTATTATTCTTGGAAGATTTTGGAGTAGGTACTACCCACGTAAAGACTCCTTTATATAAATGACTCTTATGTATTTGAACCTCAAGATGGTAGTACTATCTTATATAATCGTGCTGGAGTAGGTAGAGCCAATCCGTATGGACCTACTGTAAATGATGGTGAGTATACAGTAGTAGATAAAATGCGTCCAAACCTATGGGGTGATGACCCTGTAGACCATACAGGAAAGACTAATGGGCGTATGCTATTTGTCAATATAGGTAGTTCAGCAGGAGTAGCAGGTATATTGTACCAGCGAAAGATGATGGACATTATTCCTAACAAAGCCAATACAATTTTCTATAGCTCTTTATAACCTAATAAGGGGAGATGGACGCACTACAGCTACTAACGACCCTAATATCAAATTAGAACTTTATAAGACAGAAGCAGATGCTTTAGCACAAACTAATGTATTAGCATCAAATAATATAGGTTATATACCTAAGCACGCTAATGTAAATGACTGGAAAGAGTATAAGGTACAGTTGAATCCTGGTAATAATACTACTCTTTATACGGTAGTGCGTTCGTTTAATGATCTGACAGGAGGTAATGACTTGGTGATAGACGATATTTATCTATACCAAGACCCAGAGACTTGTCCTTCTACTTATACTGTTACAGTTGTAGTATCAGGAGATCAAGCTTTTGGGATACAAACCAATACTCATAACTAATGCTAAATGCTAACAATGGTACAGGTAGCTATCAGATAAGTATCAAGAATCCACAAAATCTTACTTATTACGTACAGAAAGATAATACAGGTGCTTTTGTGCCTACTACTGATGCTATCTATAGATGGGATAATATATCGGTAGGAACCCATACACTGAAATTTAGGGAGATCTCAACAGTACTAATTGTGATTTTGTACAGACCTTTACGATTACATTGCCTTATCAGCTCTTGCACTGAATATAGATGCAAGCAAGTCGGATATGTATTTGGGTTGTAATCCAGCTATAGCACGAGTAACAATGACAGCTACAGGAGGTACTCCTGCGTATAGTTATGCGTTTCTATAAAGGTACTACTACTATTAGCAGCTGCCCAAGCTAGTCCGCAGTTTACGCTACCCAAGCGGGAACTTATACAGTAAAATTGACTGACGCTAATGGCTGTACTATAGATAAGAACTTTTTACTATATCAGCTGCGCTCTACTCTTACTCTTACTGGCACTACGGTAGCGACTCAGAACAATTATCGTAGCGAGTACTGCTACGGCAGGTATGGTACAAGCTAAAGTGACAGCAGCTCTAATATAAATACATCGCCTTATACTTTCTTCCTCAATGGTACGAGAGTGGCCAAACCAAAACAGCTGATGCATATACCTATACTAATTCTGGCAGTAGGTACGCATACCTTTACGGTAATAGACAAATATGGTTGCGTAGCAAACTATACTACAGAGATAAAGAGAATGATAGCTGTTGATGGGGCTTCAGGGGCTGTAGTAGTAAAAAGATATTACTTGTGATGCTGGTGCTGCCGGACGAGGAGAGATTACCTTGAAGGTGAAAGATGGTTTAGTGCACCTTATACTTATATAGTGAAGGATGCGGCTAACACCATTGTGCAAGCGGCACAAGCCCTACCAGCAAATAATATAGCAACTACTCAACAGCTACAGCAGGCGTATATACCATAGAGGTAACCGATAGCAAAGGCTGCTAAGGTGAGTGGTATGGCTACGCTAACAGCAGCTGTTCGTCCACAGTGGACGTAACCACTACAGGGTAGTGTGTCATGGAGCTAATGATGGTACAATCTCGTTGACTATCAGTGGAGGAACAGCACCTTATAAGGTGAAGTTAGGTGCTACAGGAGCCATTCAAAATGTGACGGTAACCAATATCGTTTTGTAGGGGTGCTAGGTGGTAGCTATACAATTTATGTGACAGATGCCCGCAATTGTACAAGAGAAGAGACAGTGAATGTAGCAGGCACCTACAGCACCATTAAGAGGTTTTGCTGTAGTATCGAAACTTTGCATAGGTTGTGGAGATACAGATGGGAACCCTTCCCATAAGGATAAAGCACAAATACGTTTTACAAATGTAACAGGCGGCCATGGGCAACCTTATAGCTATAGATATGATGGCAATTTTCACAGCTAGTCCATTAGGGTTGGTTGCCAGCGGGTACGCATACAGTTACAGTAAAAAGATAAATCGCTATGAATTGGATATATCAGTAACTGTACCTAAAGCTGTATAGCCCCACCCTACAGCTACTACATATACAGTAACAGCTTACGACTGCGAAGGTAAAGGGTGATATCTATATTAGCGGATTACCTAATACTTATAGTTACACTTACACTATAGGTGGTAAGACAGCTGGAGGCACCACTACAACTATTACAGGCTTAGCACCAGGCTCGTATACTATGACCATTAAGTATACTAAAGCTGCTCTTTAGATTCTAATGTGTTGTTCGTAGAAGATTTTGGGAAAGGTAGTAAAACAGCTTTTGCCAGCAGGTAGAACAACATTACCTTATGGAGGAATAGGTGGTGTTGGTTATTATGAAATAACCAATGCAACCCTATTTAATACTGAGTATGCAGGAGGTAATGCGGGCTGTGGTAAACAATTAATATCGGCTACTTGTGCTGATAATCACGTATGGGTACCTGCTATAGACCATACTTCGGGAGGAGCAGACCCTGATGGACGTTTCTTTGCTACTAATGCAAAAATCAGTAGTGGCAGACGGAGAATTGTTTTATAGAAGAGAAGTAACGGATGTTATACCATTTTTCAAATATTAAATGGGAGTTTTTATGTGTTGAATTTATTCCGTGAAGATGAAGAAATGTGTGGTACTACCACACATGCTATCAAACCAAACATTCGTGTACAATTAGTAGATAGTAATAACTATAGGATAGGGAAATCACGTAAATACGGGAGAAGTTCCCAACTCAACTTGTGGAGCAGGAATGGCTAATTGGCGTAAATATGAAGGAACATTAAATGTAGGAAATAATACAAATTTCACTATAGAATTCCGTTCTAACGGTTCTACACAGCACTCTTGGGCTAATGACTTTTTAATAGATGATATCAAAGTTTACCAAGTGCCAGAGTCTTGTGAGCAAACGATGACCAAGACAGTAGTAGTTCCATCAGGGCTAGGATTTAAGGCAAGTGTATTGAGTCAGACAAAATGTAAACTGTAATGGTCGATCTACAGGTAAAGCAACCTTTAAATTAGAGAACTTAAGAGGAGGCACTTATAATGTATACACAACAGGACTAGGTATAATAGCTACTGGTGCTACAAGCACAACTTTTGAAGTAACAGGTTTAGAGGCTAAGACATATACTGTTACCTTTAAATATACACCTGCTATAGTAGGAGGTAAAAACTTGTGATATAGATGTGCCAGTAACTATTACTCAGCCAACAGCCTTAACATTAGCAGCTATGATAACCGAGCCAGCGATGTGTAGCAATGGTAATTTGGCTAAGGTAAAATTAACGGCAAAATGGAGGTGCGGCAGTTATAAGTATACCTACGTAGTGGGAGGAGTAGTAAAAAGCAGGTCCACAGGTCAGCAATATATTCACTTCAGTAGCCCCAGGTTTAGCAAGCTTTATTGTGAAAGACGCCAATGGTTGTGAAAAACGGTTAGATTTGAATACTCCTGTTCCTGCTCCTAATACCGTTAACTTCTTAATCAGTGCTACTGATTGTTATGCGGCAGATAATCAAGGGGTAGTGACTGTAAAAGTAACTGATGGTAATGGTGGTTATACAATGTCGCTCAACGGAGCGGCGGCAGTATCGCCAACTACTAATAGTGTAACACATAGCTTTAGCAGGTTTGCGTCAGGGTACTTATACTGTTACGGTAAGAGATCAATACGGTTGTAGTGCGGTAAGAGCTATAGATATACATCCGTCATTGAATGTGAAGGTAAACGTAACCCATCAGGGAGCGTGTGCTCAAGCTAAGATAGAAGTGCTAACTAGTGGGGAAGTAACGATAAAGGGTACAAATTCTACAAAGCAGGCACTACACCTCCAGCTAATTATAACCCGATAAATAATACTACTCAATACCACGATTTACTACACCTACTGAAGATTGGGTAGTACAAGTGAAGTCAGGTAGATGCGAGAAAACGTATACAAAAACAATAAAGAATGTAAGCTTGCCTACTTATACGATGATTAAGACAGAGCCTGAGTGTCATGGTACGGCTACTGGTAAAATAGAGTTGAGCAATCTCCAACAGGCGGAGCGCCATTTAAAGTAAGCGTACAACGACCAGGAGTGACAGCAGCACAAACTCAAGTAGGCGTATCAGGTAGTTATATAACAACCAATGCTCCAGCAGGGTGTATACTATTACGATACAAGATACCTTTGGCTGCAGTAGTGTACATACAATAACATTGGCAGATAAGCCAGATTCATTATTAGATGGAGAGTTGAAGGTAGATTTGTCTGTAAACCGTCCATCAGCAGGTAATCCGACAGCGATGAAGTTGGAGTTTCCACAAGCTACTTTTGATGCTTATAATAATAATTCAGATATTTATTATAGTTTGATGGGCATACGTGGACGAAAAGTAACTACCCACAATTTCCCATTAGGAGCACTATCCAAGTTTCTTGCCAGGGGCAACTAGACGATTACTTATAAAACAGTATCACCTAGGGAGGTACAGCAACTAAGTGTTTGACAGGCGTAGCACAGAAAACATTGCCACACCGTTTGAATGGACTAACGGTAGAGACAAATATGAATGACTTTGCGAATGGTTGCTACAAGCTAACACAAGGAATGGTAGCTACAGTTACGATGTCTCGCGACAGGAACCTTCCAATATTCTGTAGATAATTACAATTGGGGAGCCAGCAGTACCAACTAATGATAGAACTTATGTATGGACAGGCTTTAACCCCAGGTAGAACCCTATAAGTTCTACGTGCGTGATTCTCAAGGTTGTACGGCAGAGGCAGAAGGCGACTTTTATGTTGGTACCGCTGACACCAGCCGTACAGGTAGGTCTTTACGGTAACGCCTGCTTGTAGTAATACAAACGCAAGGTAATGTAAATATCACTATTGAGCGTAAAAAGTAATTATAAGCCAGGGCTACTTACTGGTACTTGGAGGCTCTATAAACTTGCTAGTACACCAGGGCAAAAACGCACAGGAGTGGCTACAGCACATACAGGTGCGATAAATATGCCAGCAAGCACTTATCAACAGGTCATACCTACATTTACAGCAGCAGCTGGAGAGATTTATCATGTAGAGGTAACTGAGGGTACTTGTACTTGGGGCAGTAGAGATGCAGAAATGAAACAATTAGCCCTATTACGGGAACAGTAAAAGTAAGTCCGAAAGTAACTTGTGATACAGCAGGAGTGATAGAAGTGCTCAATGCCCAAGGAGGTGGCGGACAGTATACCCTATACGCTCTCAGTAGTATCAGGAGGAGGTTTTATAAATCCGATAGCAACAGCTAATAATCGCATAGAGATATTGCGCGATAATGTATTAGGAGCTTCAAACCTAGAATATCCATCAGAGTACAAACGATAACTGTAAAAAGTAGAAGTAGTAGACCAATATGGTTGTCCTGGTGATTTAGGTAATTATGCTATAGGAGTACAGCCCAAACCCAAAGTATATTCAGCAGCTTATACAGGCTGTAGCAATGGTAACTTTGTTATTACAGTAACGCCAACAGCAAAAACCGTATGGCTCCATCGACAGATATAGCAGACTATGACTACTCAATAGATGGTCGTTCACATTGGCAAGAACGTGATAATGTATTTACAGGTTTATCAGCAGGGGAATATCCTATAGTACTAAAAAGAAAGAGCGACAGGCTGTGAGGGCGTTGATACGGTAACGATATACAATCCGTTAGAGGCGAGTGCACAGGTGAGCAAGCCTCTGGGTTGTGGAGCAGGACAAGAGGCAGAGATTGCTATTACAGTAGATAAAGGATCAGGTAGCTATATTTATGATATAACACCACCGAGTGGAGCGCACCTTAGTGGTAATCCATTCACTGCGGTAGTAGGTAGTACAGCCTCTAAGGTAACCCACCAGATACCTTTTGGGCTATATGTCAGGTATTTATACGGTAACGGTAACAGATACGAATCAGTTAAGTTGTTCTCCTACGATAGTGGTATTAACAGTAGCATCACCTTCTTATCCAGAGATAGAGGTAAGCACTTACTCAGTAACTTGTGCGGGCAATAATGATGGACAGCTATTTGTGGTAGAGAAGAATGCGCCTAATGCAGGAACATTCAGCTATACAGTAACAGGCCCAGGAGGGTTGGTAACCTTTAATATGGTTAGTCGTTCAGCTAACAATTTAGTAGCGGGAATTTATACCATTACAGTTACTAATACACTTACCCAATGCGGTAAGACGTATACAGCTACGGTATACTCACCAACAAGTTTAACCTTTTTAATGAAACTCTTATTACCTCTACAGACTTTGTTTGTTCAGGAGGTAATACGCCACGTCAGGCAGAGATAACTGTGCCTGCAGCAGCGATAAAATGGCGGTACAGGCTCTATAGTTATTAAAACATATAGCCCTAATGGTGCTATAGGTACAGGCAATGTATTGAAGTTATGGCGATCCAGCAGGAGGGGTGGTAACTATTACGATAACTGATGCATCGGGTTGTGCTACTAGCACGGTAAGAACAATAACAGCTTATGAAGGCTTAGATGCGGCAATGTAACGGTAAGCAGTACAATTACCTGCTTGACTGATACGATAACCCTTAGCATTACATACGCGGAGGCGCTGCCTTTACACCTGGAACTACTTTATTACGCCTCGAGGAGCTACAGCCCCTCACGGCAGCGATAGGTACCGCCCCTGGCAAACTTCAGGTAGCTTTCGGCAACACCTAATGATGTTCATAAGTTCTGGATAGGCAACAAAAAGACAGGCTGTATAATATCTTATGACTATGTATCGCCCAATCCGAATACATTTAGCATAGCCAAAGTGGCTATTAAGAATGTCAGCTGTAAGGGAGATAGTGATGGTGCTGTAACCCTTACCTTAGAGGATGTAGTGAATACGCACAATTATAATATAAGTGTAAGTCCATCAGCAGGGTAACAATAACTCCAGCTACCCTAACAGGCGGAGCTAATGTGGTGAATTTTTCAGGTTTAGCACCTAATACTTATACGGTAACGATAACTGATCAGAATACTTTTGTGCAAACAGACACAGGTATTTACCATAGCAGAACTCTACGGTTGCACTTACGGCTACAACAGGAGTGCGTTCTATCACTTGTGCAAACAATGATGGAGAAATACGTATAGAGAATGTAAATGGTGGCTGGGGAGGCTATCAGTACTATATAGATACAGAAGCGCCAACCCCTACCAGTGGCGCTTGGACAAGCACGAGCGTAAGAAGTGGTTTAGTATCGGCTACTTATCATATAGCAGTAAGAGATAACAAGGGCAAGGGCTGTCAGATAACACTAGGAACGATTGCACTAACCAATCCTACTACTATTGGTGGAACGCTAACAGTTACGCAAGAAAATTGTGCTGCAGGTACAGGCGAGATAAGTGTAGCGACTATAACAGGAGGTGATGGAGCGAATTACACTTACCAACTGATAAAAGATGGAGTAAAAGAAGGAATAGCGCAAAGCACGCGTACGTTTACAGGTTTGGGTGCTGGTAGCTATGAGGTAGTGGTAAGCGATGCTTGGGGTTTGATCAGCAACCTTTAACAGCAGTGAATCTCTATGAGCCTATCAACAATGTACAAGTACAGCTAGTCAAAAGAGGTGACTCAGCGAGTCCCACGGGTGCTACCTCAAGTGTTACTCACCAAGGAGGTAGTGCTGCTGCTAACTTGAGATATACGATTACCCCATTGGGAGGCGGTACTACTACACCCTAGTGTAATACCAGTATTTACAAACATACCAGCGGGTAGCTATGTGGTAGGGGTGAAAGATATCCTAACTGCTTGTGCTACAGTAACTCTATAATATAGAAGTGACACCAGCAGTGCCAGTAGCCTTTTACTTATACACAAACAGCTGTTGGTTGTCATGGAGGTAATGATGGTACGATAATAGTAACTATACCAGGTACACAAACACAAACTGACTATACTATACAGATAGAAGGTGCAGGAGGTTTTGCTACCCGAACTGAGACTGTGAATACAACCTAAAGATTTTACTTTAGGAGGCTTGGCCGCAGGAGTATATACGGTAACAGTAATATTCATCAAGAGCTCGTCAATCGGTACAAACAATAACTATATCTGAGCCAAATCAGTTAGTAGTGAGTAGTACTACGGTAACAACTCATTTTAGTTGTGATGCTAATAACCAGGCACGTCAGGCAATAGTACAAGCGGTAGCAGATGGTGGTGCTACGGGTACTTATACTTATAACTTTGTAGTGTTTGATGGACAAAATACTAGTACGACAGGTTATACTAGTAGCAGTGTGGTAAGTATAAATAGTAATGGTACATATACCCAAACGGTAGTAGTATATGTAACAGATGCCAACGGCTGTACAGCTAATAACGTAAACAGTCCAACGGTAATACCACCGCTGAAACGTATAACAGCTATTAAAGCACAGCAGACCCGTCCGATAGACTGTCAAGGGCCAGAAACGGTAGACTTTACTATAGAAGGAGGTTCTAATCAGGGCTATATAGTGAAAGTAACAGGAGGTGCAACTACGCCAAGTGTTCAAACAATAACGGCAGGAGTTAGTGTAGCATCAGTAACCTTTACTCGCACCAGGTTATTATGAAGTAATGATAACTGATAGTGCTACAGGTTGCTATAGTAGTGTAACTTACGGAATTGCAAATTACGATAATATGTCGATAAGCGTAGCACAAACCAAACCGGTGACTTGTGCAACGGGCAATGATGGAGAGTTAACACTATCGATGAGAGGCTATGCAGGGCAACTATACCTTTAGAGTAGTAAATGAATACGGAGTAGAGGTAGTAAGTTCTACAACAGGTAGAAAATGATACAAGTGACCCGAGAACCCAACCCTATAGGGAGGTTTAAGTGCTGGTAAGTACTATGTAGAGGTAACAGAAACACAGTATCCAAATTGTACTAAGACCACTACCTTAGCTACTTTATCAGGTCCATCAGCAGCTTTGACAGCAAGTACAACAATAACAGATCTTATAAAATGCGGAAGCGGACAGACTGGTAGCTTTATGGTAACAGCCGCAGGAGGTTGGGGCAATTATCAATATCAGCTTAACAGTAGGAACACCAACACCAGCAGCACATAGTGTATATGGTAATTATACCAGCACTTCGGTATTTGAAGGCTTAGTATCAGAAACTTATACAGTATGGATAAAAGACCAAAATGGCTGTGAGACCAGTGTAACCCAAGTAATGAGTCCACCGGCACCTATAGCAGCAACAGTAACTAAGACAGATGTGAAGTGCTTTAGTAAAAGAGGCGGTAGCATTACAATAAGTGGTACTACGGGTGGTAGTGGTAACTATACTTATGAACTATGGGAAGTAGGAGGAGCTCAAATCTATGGAGCACAAACTAGTACTACCTTTTGCAGGACTTGATGCACGAGAGTATAATGTGAAGATAGTAGATGGTTGGAACTGCGACTTTGACCATACCTGTGACTATAGACGAGCCACAGGAAATAAAAGTAACGGCTTCGATAGTAAGTCCAACTACCTGCTTACAAACACAGGCAACGATACAAGTAACGGCTACGGGTGGTTCAGGAGGTTATCAGTACCAATTAGGAGGTACAACAACCTATACTACTAGTAATCTCTTTACATTGCCTCCAGGTAGCTATGAATTCTATGTGAAAGATGCTAATGATTGCTTATCAGCAGCCTCTAACAAGGTAGAGGTAGTAGCAGTGCTGAAACTTGTACTGAAGGTAAACAAAGCAGAGGCATTTTGTGAAAATGTAGTGGTGAAGCTACTGCACGTATAACCTTCTCAGCTACGGGTGGTATGGGAGACTATCAATATAGCCTACACCAAGGCAATCTAACAGCTCCAGCTATGACTATATCGGCTACGCAAATCAATACGACCGACTGGGCGTTTGGTGGCTTAGCTATAGGTACTTACTTTGTAAAAGTGAAGAGCGGAGTAGACTGTCAGGATAATAGTTCACAGATAGATATAAGAGAAGCAGATCTAATTTCAGTAACTACTACAGTTACCAACATCACTGTAAAGGCAAAAAGATGGTGAAATAGTGGTAACTGCTATTGGAGAACAGGTACAAAAGTATACGCTATTAGTCCACGTTTTGATAGAGTAGTAGAAAGCGGAGTCTTTAAAGGACTTTCAGCAGGAGAATATGTAGTTAGGGGTACAAGATGCTAATGGTTGTCATACAGATGAAGTGATCACAATTACAGAGCCAGACTTGCTCAGAGTACGAATGAGATCAGCAGACTGATGAGGTTTGCTATGGTGCTAATGACGGAACTATATCAGTAACTATTACTGGCGGCACCCAATCCTACAGTACCTCTATAGATGGTGGAGCTAATTGGCATATAGGTAAGACCTTGTATACAGGTTTAGCATCGGGCACTTATATAATAAAGGTAAGAGATGCTAATGGTCTGGAAATCCCAGTGATCCGATAACAATAAAGGGTGGTGTAGACCTACAAGCAACAGCTACAGTAGAATACAGCTGTCCATCGAATAGTGTGAACAATGCGGTTAGAGTGACAGTAAATGCAGATGTAGCAGCGCAAACTACCTTTGCTTTAGACGGGTAGCACAAGCAAGCAATTACTTTACTTCAGTAACAGCGGGAGTACATACTATTACGATAAGACACCAAAGGAGGCTGTGTACAAACACTGACTGTAAATGTAGAGAACTATGCGCCGCTTAGTAAGACGGTAAGTGTGAGCCATATCACTTGTTATGGAGAGATAGATGGTCAGGTACAGATAAACGTGACAGGAGGACACGGGTGAGTTATACTTATAGTATTACACCACAGGCAGGTACATTTAGTGGGTACTAATATGTTTGTAAACTTACCTGAAAGGACAGTATACTATCCAAGTGAAAGATGCTGTAATAGGTTGTGAAGTTAGTGAGGCGTATCACTATAGAAGAGCCGGAGGTATTAGAGCTTGGTACTTTGAGTACGATGACAGAGACCTGCTATCAACAAAATGATGGAGAAATTAAGTTTGTGATACAAGGAGGACGTGCTCCTTATAGCTACAGAGTTAAAAGACCCAGCTGGTAATGTAGTGAAAAACAGCAACAGGCGTAGCTACAGGTACAGTAGTGACATATACAGGGTGTCTCAGGGACTTATAACTTAGAATATAGGATGGTAGCTGTGCTCAGACTAGAGAGATAATAATTGCCGCAGCACCTAGTCTGCAAGCGGTAGCTACAGTAAGTTATGAATGTTCGACAGTATCGACAACGAACACAAACCCATATATACAGATAACGCTTGCTAGGGATAACAGCGATGGATTGATATCATCACAAACGCTTTCTTACTCTATAAATGGAGAGCCAATTAAGCCATTTGTGGGTTATGTAAATGATGATACACAAGTGTTGAGGGACAAAGAAAGTATAGAGAACAATGGAGTATATACAATAACGATATTCTATCGACCATTAGGAATGACTTCTCTATGTTCATATACCTATCCGATATAGTGAGTGTAACGCGTTATCCAGGCTTAGAGATATTGGATAAGACCGATCCGAGAGAAATCAACAAGGTTAGAGTGAAAGTAGTAGGAGGTAATCCACAAGTGGGAGATACACCTTATACAATATACTTCAACAATAGCTATGAGAATGGAGAGAGTGAATATAGCTTAAGCCAACAGATCCAACGAGTAGAGTGGTAAAACGGACGTATCTTTAAATTGGTAGTAGTAGAAGCTACGGATGGTAAAATGTAGTACAACTCTAACGATAGAGAAAGAGTATGTGAAGTCAGTACCGCCAGACTTCTTCACTCCAAATGGAGACGGACAGAGATGATGGTTGGGATCTGATATATACCCGCAGTTATCCAAATTTAACTGTAGACATCTACGACCGCTACGGACGTTATATTAAGACACTTCGTTCAGGACAAGTATGGGATGGACGTTATGAGGGCAAAGAAATGCCATCAGGAGACTATTGGTACATACTACGTACACACGAAGAGGGAGACTCACAAGAGTATATGGGACACTTTACCCTATACAGATAATAGTAAAAGCAAGCACTATGAAAATAGTGCTTGCTTTTTATTATTGTATATTAAGTAGTTAGTAAATTACTTAGGGTTTTTAACACGATTTATTGCTTAATTCAAAAACTAAATACTATCTTTGCATACCTTTAACGAAATATAAACGAAAAATAACTATTTATGGATAAGTATTCTTTCTTGAATGCCGCAAGTACGGCGTATTTTTTGGTGATTTATATGACAAGTATCTTGAGAATCCTGATGCTATAGAACCCAGTTGGCGTGCTTTTTTCAGGGCTTTGACTTTTGCTCAAGAACAATATGGTGCTCCCCTTCAAGAAGCGGTGCCAGTAATGGTGCAACAAGTAGTAAGCAATGAGGCTAATAAACCGTCAGAAAAAAGTTGAAAAAGAGTTTAAAGTGCTGAACCTTATCAATGCTTATCGCACTTATGGACATTTGCTTACGCAAGTAAACCCATTGGCAGCACGTGAACCACAGTTGATAGACTTATCTATTGGAGCGTTATGGGCTTGGTACTGCTGACTTAGATGTAGTGTTTGACAGTGCTAAAGAAATAGGGCTTTCTCCTACGTCTTTGCGTCAAATAGTTAGTACTTTGCAACAGTTGTTCTGTCGTTCTGTAGGGGTAGAATATCAGTATATTCGAGAGTCAAGTGTACGTCAATGGATAGACCAACATCTTCAGAAAAATAACAATACAACTCTTTTTCAAAAGAAGATAAAATAAGGCTTTTTGCGCAAACTGAGATGAAGCTACGTCTTTTGAAAACTTCTTGCATACTAAGTATGTAGGACAAAAACGTTTTTCGTTAGAGGGAATGATGCTTTGGTAGCAGGCTTAGATTTTTATGGTAGAAGCAGCTGCCGAGAAAGGAGTAACACATTTAGTACTCGGTATGGCACACAGAGGGCGTTTGAACGTTCTTGCTAATGTTTTTGGCAAAAATCCTCAGGATATTTTTTCAGAATTTGATGGTAAAGACTATGAAATGGACGATTGGTTTGATGGTGATGTGAAATATCACTTAGGCATCACAGCTGAACGTACTTCGCGATCAGGTAAAAATAGATATGAACCTCGTGCCTAACCCTTCGCACTTAGAGACTGTAGCTGCTGTAGTAGAAGGGATTACACGAGCAAAACAAGATAGATATTGCAAAGATAATCCACTAAAAGCACTTCCTATAGTTATTCATGGCGATGCGGCGGTGTGTGGACAAGGTATTGTGTATGAAACAGTGCAGATGTGTGGACTAAGAGGATTCAAGACAGGTGGTACTGTACATATAGTTGTGAATAATCAAGTAGGGTTTACTACTAATTATACCGATTCGCGTTCGTCTATCTATGCTACTGATATAGCAAAAAGTAAATGATAGCCCTGTGTTACACGTGAATGCAGATGACGCCGAAGCAGTAGTTCACGCATTCTTAGTTTGCTTTAGACTTTAGACAAGCTTTTGGTAAAGATGTTTTTATAGATTTGATAGGTTATCGTAAATACGGACATAATGAAGGAGATGAACCTCGTTTCTCTCAACCTAAAATGTATAAACTTATTGGTAAACACGATAATCCTCGCAATATCTATGCTCAAAAATTGATAACAGAAGGGCTTATACAACAATCATTGGTTACTGAAAATGGAAAAACGAGTACAAAGCACTACTCGATGCCCATTTAGAAACCTCAAGAAAAGAGCCTCTGACGGTGATTAAACCATTTATGCAAACAGAATGGCAAGGATTTGAAAATAGCTTCACCAGCTGAAATGCTTCAACCTGTAGATACTACTATTAGCAAAGAGACAGCTTACTAAAAATAGCTGAAGCACTAACCGAATTGCCTGCTGATAAGAACTTTATTAGCAAGGTGAAGAAAGTTGTAGCAGATAGAAAAGAGGCATTCTTCAAAATAATCATATCGATTGGGGGAATGGCAGAGTTATTAGCTTATGGTTCATTATTGACAGAAGGTTATGAGGTAAGACTTACGGGTGAAGATGTACAACGAGGTACTTTCTCACATCGTCACGCGGTACTAAAAACTGAAGATACTGAAGAAGAAATTTGCTTCTTACAAGATTTAAAGCATAAGAAATCTATGGTTAAGGGTGATTTTCATATTTATAACTCGCTTCTTTTCAGAATATGGGGTGCTAGGTTATGAATATGGATATGCTTTTAACATCACCACATACACTCACAATTTGGGAAGCACAGTTTGGTGACTTTTCAAACGGGGCACAGATTATGCTTGACCAGTACATTTCTTGTGGAGAAGATAAATGGAAAGTGCAAGATGGCTTAGTGATGCTACTTCCTCACGGATACGAAGGGCAAGGAGCAGAGCATTCATCAGCACGAGTAGAGCGCTACCTACAGTTGTGTGCAGAAAAACAATATGTATGTAGCTAACTGTACAACACCAGCTAACTTTTTTTCACTTGTTACGCCGTCAGATGAAGACTACTTTCCGCAAGCCGTTAGTGGTGTTTACTCCTAAGAGTTTGCTACGTCACCCTCAGGTGATTTCTTCTTTAGAAGACTTGGCAGAAGGACAATTTAAGAAGTAATTGCTGACCCTATAGCCGATGCTAATAAGGTGAAACGAGTAGTATTCTGTTCAGGGCGTTTTTACTACGATCTTTATGCAGAACGCGAAAAGTTAGGGCGTGATGATATAGCTTTGGTGCGTATAGAGCAATTGTTCCCTTTACCAGTAGAGCAACTCAAAGAAGTAGTAGCTAAATATGTTAATGCTACTGATTTTGTATGGGCGCAAGAAGAACCCTAAGAATATGGGGGCTTATGGCTATATGCTAATGAATTTTGATTTGGTGAATAGCGTTATGTTGGTACACCAGCCTACGCAGCTCCTGCTTCTGGTAGCCATACTCGCGATCGTAAACGCCATAATGAAGTAATAGCCAAAGTGTTTGAATAGTTTGAAATTTTAATAATATGAAAAAAGATTATTACATTAGTACTGCTAATGGCTACTTATATAGTTTCAGCACAGCAAATGCCAAATATTAAGTGTGCTCCAGCCCAAAATACCCAACAACCTTTGTGGGTAGTAAATGACGTAGTGCTTACATCGATGAAAAAAAGTGAGTAGTATAGTGCAAAAAAATCTCTTAAGTCAGATGATATTGAGAGTATGAATGTGCTAAAAGGTGCAAGTGCTGTGGCTATATATGGTAATAAAGCCCAAGGAGGTGCTATTGTCGTCACTCTAAAAAAAGAGTAATGATACTAGTAGCAACGATAAAGCTGTAGGATCATTATCTGTAACGGGAGTACCTTCTAATACTGACCTTTTGGTGATAGTAGATGGTAAAGAAATGTATGCTGATAAAGCAACAAACTTTATGAGTAATATATCCCCTGAAAAGATTGATAGCATCACAGTGCTGAAAAGACCCTATAGCTCTTACTAAATATGGTGATAAAGGTAAGAATGGGGTACTTATTGTTACATTAAAAGAAATAATGACTAATTACTGTTTTTTATAACTAAAAACTAAAATACTATGTTAGAAATGAAAGTTCCCTCACCAGGTGAGTCAATAACTGAAGTAGAAATAGCCCGTTGGTTGGTAAAGACGGGAGATTATGTAGAAAAAGATCAAGCTATAGCTGAAGTAGATTCAGATAAGGCTACTCTTGAACTTCCAGCAGAGGCAGCGGGCGTTATCACCCTACAAGCTGAAGAGGGTGAAGCTGTGAAAGTAGGGACAAGTGGTTTGTTTGATAGATACTGCAGCTCCTAAACCAGCAGGAGGTCAGACATCAGAAGTTAAAGTAGAGACACCTAAACAAGAAGTTTCAAAAACCAGCTCCAGCACCAGCGCCAACAGCTTCCACTCCAGCAGCTCCTTCATATGCTGCACAGGCTCCGAGTCCTGCTGCACGCAAGATATTAGCAGAGCGTGAGATACCAGCCGCCGCTGTAAGTGGTACAGGTAAAGGAGGGCGCATTACTAAAGATGATGCTCTAAAGGCTTCAAAACCTTTCAATGGGAACACCTACAGGCGGTGTTCGTACCGAGGTGCGTGCTAAGATGAGTATGCTACGCCGCAAAGTAGCTGAACGCCTTGTAAGTGCTAAGAATGAAACTGCTATGCTTACTACTTTTAACGAAGTGGATATGACAGCTATTTACGACCTCAGAGCACAATATAAAGATGCTTTTAAAGAGCGTCATAATGTAGGGGCTTGGTTTTATGTCTTTCTTTACATTGGCAGTGGTGCGTGCTCTTAAGCTCTTCCCTGATGTAAATTCGATGATAGACGGACAAGACAAAGTGACTTATCAGTATTACGATATATCTATTGCTGTATCAGGGCCCTAAAGGGTTGATGGTACCCTGTAATAAGAAATGCTGAAAACCTTTCGTTTAGAGGGGTAGAGGCTGAAGTGAAACGCTTAGCTACTCGTGCTCGTGATGGACAGATAACTGTAGACGAGATGACAGGAGGTACCTTTTACCATTACTAACGGAGGTGTGTTTGGTTCGATGCTTTCAACCCCTATAATTAATCCTCCTCAATCAGGGATATTGGGAATGCATAACATAGTAGATCGTCCTATTGTAAGAAACGGACAAATAATGATAGCACCGGTGATGTATGTAGCACTTTCATACGACCACCGTATTATAGATGGACGTGAGTCAGTAGGATTTTTAGTAGCAGTAAAAGAAGCTCTTGAAAATCCGGTAGAATTATTGATGAATGGCGATGTAAAAGGAGCTTTAGAATTGTAGATTGAATTTTGAATTATTAGAAAAAAGCGGTGTTTGTGAAAAACATCGCTTTTTTTCATGTATAATAGTATGAAGTGTTAAAATGATGTTAATTGCAATAAAAAAAAGCGTAGCTTAAAAATAAAGGTATAATGGACAAAAATTCAGGCTATTTTTAGAGATGATAGCTTCTAATGGACAAAAATTCAGTGAAAGTAACAGGAGGTGCAACTACGCCAAGTGTTCAAACAATAACGGCAGGAGTTAGTGTAGCATCAGTAACCTTTACTGCACCAGGTTATTATGAAGTAATGATAACTGATAGTGCTACAGGTTGCTATAGTAGTGTAACTTACGGAATTGCAAATTACGATAATATGTCGATAAGCGTAGCACAAACCAAACCGGTGACTTGTGCAGCGGGCAATGATGGAGAGTTGACACTATCGATGAGAGGCTATGCGGGCAACTACACCTTTAGAGTAGTAAATGAATACGGAGTAGAGGTAGTAAGTTCTACAGCAGGTAGAAATGATACAAGTGACCCGAGAACCCAACCTATAGGAGGTTTAAGTGCTGGTAAGTACTATGTAGAGGTAACAGAAACACAGTATCCAAATTGTACTAAGACCACTACCTTAGCTACTTTATCAGGTCCATCAGCAGCTTTTGACAGCAAGTACAACAATAACAGATCTTATAAAATGCGGAAGCGGACAGACTGGTAGCTTTTATGGTAACAGCCGCAGGAGGTTGGGGCAATTATCAATATCGCTTAACAGTAGGAACACCAACACCAGCAGCACATAGTGTATATGGTAATTATACCAGCACTTCGGTATTTGAAGGCTTAGTATCAGAAACCTATACAGTATGGATAAAAAGACCAAAATGGCTGTGAGACCAGTGTAACCCAAGTAATGAGTCCACCAGCACCTATAGCAGCAACAGTAACTAAGACAGATGTGAAGTGCTTTTAGTAAAAAGAGGCGGTAGCATTACAATAAGTGGTACTACGGGTGGTAGAGGTAACTATACTTATGAACTTTTGGGAAGTAGGAGGAGCTCAAATCTATGGAGCACAAACTAGTACTACCTTTGCAGGACTTGATGCACGAGAGTATAATGTGAAGATAGTAGATGGTTGGAACTGCGACTTGACCATACCTGTGACTATAGACGAGCCACAGGAAATAAAAAGTGACCGCTTCTATAGTAAGTCCAACTACCTGCTTACAAACACAGGCAACGATACAAGTAACGGCTACAGGTGGTTCAGGAGGTTATCAGTACCAATTAGGGAGGTACAACAACCTATACTACTAGTAATCTCTTTACATTGCCTCCAGGTAGCTATGAATTCTATGTGAAAGATGCTAATGATTGCTTATCAGCAGCCTCTAACAAGGTAGAGGTAGTAGCAGTGCCGAAACTTGTACTGAAGGTAAACAAAGCAGAGGCATTTGTGAAATGTAGTGGTGAAAGCTACTGCACGTATAACCTTCTCAGCTACGGGTGGTATGGGGAGACTATCAATATAGCCTACACCAAGGCAATCTAACAGCTCCAGCTATGACTATATCGGCTACGCAAATCAATACGACCGACTGGGCGTTTAGTGGCTTGGCTATAGGTACTTACTTTGTAAAAAGTGAAGAGCGGAGTAGACTGTCAGGATAATAGTTCACAGATAGATATAAGAGAAGCAGATCTAATTTCAGTAACTACTACAGTTACCAACATCACTTGTAAAGGCAAAAAGATGGTGAAATAGTGGTAACTGCTATTGGAGGAACAGGTACAAAAGTATACGCTATTAGTCCACGTTTTTGATAGAGTAGTAGAAAGCGGAGTCTTTAAAGGACTTTTCAGCAGGAGAATATGTAGTTAGGGTACAAGATGCTAATGGTTGTCATACAGATGAAGTGATCACAATTACAGAGCCAGACTTGCTCAGAGTACGAATAGATCAGCAGACTGATGAGGTTTGCTATGGTGCTAATGACGGAACTATATCAGTAACTATTACTGGCGGCACCCAATCCTACAGTACCTCTATAGATGGTGGAGCTAATTGGCATATAGGTAAGACCTTGTATACAGGTTTTAGCATCGGGTACTTATATAATAAAGGTAAGAGATGCTAATGGTTGTGAAATCCCCAAGTGATCCGATAACAATAAAGGGTGGTGTGAGACCTACAAGCAACAGCTACAGTAGAATACAGCTGTCCATCGAATAGTGTGAACAATGCGGTTAGAGTGACAGTAAATGCAGATGTAGCAGCGCAAACTACCTTTTGCTTTAGACGGGGTAGCACAAGCAAGCAATTACTTTACTTCAGTAACAGCGGGAGTACATACTATTACGATAAGACACCAAGGAGGCTGTATACAAACACTGACTGTAAATGTAGAGAACTATGCGCCGCTTAGTAAGACGGTAAGTGTGAGCCATATCACTTGTTATGGAGAGATGAGATGGTCAGGTACAGATAAACGTGACAGGAGGAACGGGTAGTTATACTTATAGTATTACACCACAGGCAGGTACATTTAGTGGTACTAATATGTTTTGTAAACTTACCTAAAGGACAGTATACTATCCAAGTGAAAGATGCTGTAATAGGTTGTGAAGTTAGTGAGCGTATCACTATAGAAGAGCCGGAGGTATTAGAGCTTGGTACTTTGAGTACGATGACAGAGACCTGCTATCAACAAAAATGATGGAGAAATTAAGTTTGTGATACAAGGAGGACGTGCTCCTTATAGCTACGAGTTAAAAGACCCAGCTGGTAATGTAGTGAAAACAGCAACAGGCGTAGCTACAGGTACAGTAGTGACATATACGGGTGTCTCAGGGACTTATAACTTAGAATATAAGGATGGTAGCTGTGCTCAGACTAGAGAGATAATAATTGCCGCAGCACCTAGTCTGCAAGCGGTAGCTACAGTAAGTTATGAATGTTCGACAGTATCGACAACGAACACAAACCCATATATACAGATAACGCTTGCTAGGGATAACAGCGATGGATTGATATCATCACAAACGCTTTCTTACTCTATAAAATGGAGAGCCAATTAAGCCATTTGTGGGTTATGTAAATGATGATACACAAGTGTTGAGGACAAGAAATATAGAGAACAATGGAGTATATACAATAACGATATTCTATCGACCATTAGGAATGACTTCTCTATGTTCATATACCTTATCCGATATAGTGAGTGTAACGCGTTATCCAGGCTTAGAGATATTGGATAAGACCGATCCGAGAGAAATCAACAAGGTTAGAGTGAAAGTAGTAGGAGGTAATCCACAAGTGGGAGATACACCTTATACAATATACTTCAACAATAGCTATGAGAATGGAGAGAGTGAATATATGCTTAAGCCAACAGATCCAACGAGTAGAGTGGTAAACGGACGTATCTTTTAAATTGGTAGTAGTAGAAGCTACGGATAGTGAAAATGTAGTACAACTCTAACGATAGAGAAAGAGTATATGAAGTCAGTACCGCCAGACTTCTTCACTCCAAATGGAGACGGACAGAATGATGGTTGGGATCCTGATATATACCGCAGTTATCCAAATTTAACTGTAGACATCTACGACCGCTACGGACGTTATATTAAGACACTTCGTTCAGGACAAGTATGGGATGGACGTTATGAGGACAAAGAAATGCCATCAGGAGACTATTGGTACATACTACGTACACACGAAGAGGGAGACTCACAAGAGTATATGGGACACTTTACCCTATACAGATATTAATAAAAGCAAGCACTATGAAAATAGTGCTTGCTTTTTATAAAGTATGCTGACAATTATTCGTTATTGGTATCTATATAGCGCATACGTTCATCCAAATCATTGTTGTAAATCTTATTAATATGAGAGATGATACTATTAAAAGTCTCTTCTAAAAGATTAATATTGTTTTTTTAATGGACTCTTCTTTGAAATCAGGGTTGTTTTTTTGACATTGTCTGCTAGTGATTTGATTTGTGTCTGAAATAGCCTAAAAACGAGCTTTTTATACTAGGAATATCTATTCTTTCAGGGAAAGTGTCACTCAGCAATTCTTGTAAAGTATCTTGCATCTGTGTAAGCCAAAAATATACTGAGTAATAAGAACTTTCTACCCTTGAGTTTTCTCCTATTATTTTGTCAGAATATTGACTTACTTTCTGGAAATTTTTAGCAGCTAATTCGAGTACTGGACGATATAAAAATCACATTGTCATTCGCTTTTTGCTTCTTCATCTAATGATAGCTGAATATTGTAGTATCCAGTCTTCTTAGGGGAAAAATGCTACTTCAAATTCTTTCCAATCGTCTACTAAAGCTCTTCTTTTTACATTAGCAGGTAGGGGAGAGAGAGTGTCAAGTGTTAACTGGGTACTCAATTCTTCTTTTCCTTCTTCGGAAAAATACTAAATTGAGGTGAGGGTAGTTTATTTTCTTAGAACTTACTGAAAACGTATAAGGTATATTAGCTACTAAAAAAACGCCGCCATTGTAGAAAAGCCTTTCCTTCTTCTTTTATTTTTTTCTACTCTAAAAACAGTATCTTTTATACTATTGGGTGGAGTACGCCAGTCGCGTTCTACCAAGGTATTTACACTTTCTGTTTTAGAACCAATAGGGTGTAGACGGCTGTAAATGAGTAGGCTATCAGGGTTTGAAAAGCACTAAAGCATCAGTGTTTTTTATCTTGTTAGGCGCCATCGATATGATGATCTGCATTAATGACTGAAAGTTTTTTTCCATTGCCTTAAATCTTCCTGAGCTTTTGGTGTGAGCTCTGTTAGTTTTAGCTCTTTAAAATCAACTGATTTTTACTTTATGTTCTGTAGGAGTGTTGTCAGAGGTCTGCTGGCTTCCATCACATGATATTAAGCCTGCTACTAAAAAGTAGAAGACCTACTTTGAAAGCTTTATTTTTTTCATATTCTACTATTTTTTTATTAAAACACTAAAGCCAGACTTACTTACATAAATCTGGCATCAGTGATAAATCTAAAACCTAAATGACTACTTAGCTAATTTGTTTAAGTGCTTAGCTAAACTGCTTTTTTTAAATTCGCTGCTTTATTAGCGTGAATAATATTTCTCTTAGCAAGTTTATCAATCATAGAAACTACTTTAGGGAAAAAGAACCTTAGCTTCTTCTTGGTTTTCTAAAGCGCGTAGTTTTCTAACAGCATTACGTGCTGTTTTGTGTTGATAGCGATTGCGTAAACGAGCTGCTTCGTTTCTTCTAATTCTTTTTAACGCTGATTTATGGTTTGCCATTTTTCCTTACTATTTTTATTTTTATCATTGTATCTTTTTACAGATACTTTTCGAAATATTGTATTTTGTAGTCCGTAGGGGAATCGAACCCTGTTACAAGGATGAAAACCTTGCGTCCTAACCCCCTAGACGAACGGACCTTAACGTTAATTATTCAACTAAAAAAATAGAGTTGTATAAAAAGATATTTTTTATTTGTAGTCCGTAGGGGAATCGAACCCCTGTTACAAGGATGAAAAACCCTTGCGTCCTAACCCCCTAGACGAACGGACCTTATTTTCAATTTGCTTATTATTAGCAATACATTTTTTTCTCAATGCGGTTGCAAAAGGTACGACTATTCCTGCAACATTTTTGGTGAAAAATAAATATTTTTCTTATTTTTTTATACAAATCTGATTATCAGTATTTTGTAATATTCTTTACTTAAAGATTCTTCTCTGTTATTTTGCTCCTTTATCCCAAATTTGAGAGAAATTTTAGTGTATCTACATTATCAGCATACTCCCATAACTGGGGGATTTGTGTATTTCCGAAAGCTATTTCATCGGGTAGTAATCCTTTTTGCTACTATACATTGTATTTGCTCGGTATCGGTAATGAGTTGTTTTTCAGAGCTTCTGTATCGGTATAATACTCGTAAAAACAAGGTAGCTATGGGTGAAGCATAACTTTTGTCTTCTTTTAATATTAGAAAACCATTTTCGAGTAGCTTATATAAACTCATTAGGTATACAGCCTTGTTATAATCATAGTTATTGGCGTATTTTTTTGTTCATTAATAATATCCCGATAGGCGTAAATAGCTTGAAAAAGCATCAAAAAGAGTAATTTTCGGGTACAAATAGTTTAGAAATACTTCTACAGCCAAGTCCGTAGTACTGAAAGATATCCTTTCCTAAGGCAGTGAGCTCCTCTTGGGTTTCTTTTGCCAGTAAGTACAGCTACAGAGTTTCTATTTTTTTCTGATGATATGAGGCTTTTTACCGAAATAGTATTCAAAAATAGCGCGCTGTATTATTGCTTCCGGTAGCAATTACTGCATCAAAGCTCAGTTACTTTCTCATCTGAAAAAGGTTACGGCTTCTGCCCATTCAGGTATGAGGTCTCTTAGTTGCTCTACTATAAAGGGGAGTAGTAGTTTGTCTTCTGACGAAAGTTTTACTACCGCTTTATGCCCTGACACCCATACGCATAGTAGGTCGTGAAAACCAACTAAGGGGATATTGCCGGCCATTATCAGCAATATTTTCTTTACATTTTGTGGTTCGGATAGCTTATAAGCCGATAACCATCGTTTTATATTAGCTTCTGATAGGGTTGTAGCCCAAGTGTTGCGAGCAAAAGTTAAGTTATGTTGTGTAAACCAACTGTTTTGCTGCTCAGCCTGTGCGAATATAGCTGAGAATCGCTCAGCATCGTTGAACAACTCTCCTAATAATATCAGTTTTTGTTAATTCGCTATTTGTCATTTATCATTAATCATTAAAAAGATGGTTCTATGCCCTAAGCGTATGCCGAATTTAGGGTTACGTACCCCATTGACATCGTTGAAATCACTACGCCATACGAAATCTAAACGTATAAAACGGAAGTTGCCTAAACCGATATTTTTCAATACCAAAACCGTATTCCCAATACAGTTTTTTTCAGGAGAGTTGAATACTATATTACTCATATTAGCTGTCCTATTCTTTTCTGAGAGTGTTCCGTAAGCAAATCTACCGAAAAGAAGACTCTTAAAAGCGAGTTTTTCTGTAGGAACGGTACCCTATTGAACAAAAAGCCATCAAAAATGATGTTCAAAAATAGCCATTAATATAGGTGTCAGTGATAAAAATCGTAGTAGTCAAGTAGTGCAAAAAGTGTTTTTAGCTGTAGAGTACGACTGGTTAGCTGGGGTAGGAGCAAGAGCAATAAGAGGGGCAGTGCCCAATACTTTTCCGGCTTCGAGGTTAGCGTGTAGCATGCCGTAGCCAAACATAGGTATAGGTTTGCTTGCTAATATTTGTACCTTGTCATAATCAAACTGACTATGGCTAATACCACTTACGCCTTTAGTATATTTGAGAGTATAGGTAGAAAAACAGCTTTTTTTGCCGTAGCGTTGTTCTACTCCATAGCCGAATACCTTTCTACCAGGGGTAAAAAGTCAGTTCGGTACCGGTGTAAAAATTGTCATAATCGCGTAGTATATCGCCTGTTTTGGGGTTGCGATAAGCTATCAAAAAGTTCTCTTCGCTAGCGGAAGATAAACTTTGGTAGGTGCCAAACACCGAAAGCCGTATATTAGCTGCTATATTGTAGTTAATAACCCCTTGTATCTTCTTATTGCGGGTCAGATAGTAGTTTTCGCCCCTTGCAATGATGAAGTTAGTGGTCTTTTCGAAATCTAAATTGGTGTCATCGTGCATCACGAAGCTACCTAATTGTAGGTTATCATCTTGGTAAGCAGCCCCGATGCCGATGCGCGGGCGGTAAGAAATAAGGTATTTGCCACTAACTCCGTATTTAAAAAGTTTATCTTTTAGTCCGTATGCTCCGTATACGTAGGTGCGAAAACGGTCGTCAGTAGAAATAAACGAGCGGAAGCCAGCCCGCAAGCGCAGTCCGTCAACGTTGTTGCTTGAGAAGGCTTGCCAGAAACGTCCAAACTGCATATACTTACCTATGGGTATGTAGCCAGAGGTTACAATGTCGGTCAGGTCGCCTATCATTTTTGATGCGCTTATTGTCGCCTACTTCAGCTATAAGTCGCTTAGTTTTTGTTAAGTCAGTTCCACCGATAGTATGGGTGTCCCAATAACTATCTTCTTTTTGAACTGGTTTTTGATATTTTTACTACTTGTTGGTCGTAAAAGGTAGCAGGTTTGGGCTGGTTGAGGATAATATGCGAGAAAGATATGTTGTTTTTCACATATAATCCTTTTTTCTTCATCTTTTTAGTCAAAAAGAGTAAAATCGCCCTCCTGAATTTCGCGTTCAGGTAGGTAGATACTGTCATTTTGTATGCTAAAAATACTTCTCAAAAGAGAGACCGCGTACCAAATTGATGTTTGTCTTAGGGGTGGTACGCATTTGTATTGATTTTACTATATAGGTTTTAGTATCTACTTCAAACTTCCCTCTCAAGTGCTAAATCTTGGTCGTCTCGGGGAAGAAGTTGATGCGGTAGAACGAGCGGTTGCCGTCTTGTATGGTGTCGCTCAACACGTATAGATACACCCCATAACCAAACTCTGCCAATGGGCTAACAAAAGGCTTGTTGAGTATCATATAAGTATTGTCGTAAATGTCGAAATCGTCAAATGATTGGCTTACACGCTCTAAGCCAAACTTTGTTGTACAATACCTTGCGAGCGTTCTGCTTCTATATCTATCCGTTTTTATTCAGCTGATTATTGCCGTATACATTTTCTATTTTCTCGGTGAGGTACATCGGCAGCGAGAAAGTTTCTTTGTATTTTTCTCAGAAAGTATACGTCTAATAGTGTCGTACTCTTTTTGCCTAATGCTTTTTGAAGGAAGATAGTATCGAGGTTGTTCACACCCAACTCGGTAGTGCTATGTTTCCGGTACTGATAAGCCGTAGCGTTTTGTAGTCCGCGTTTTTCTTGTTTTTCCAGATGCCTTGTAGCACTGCATAGGCAGGGTTTTCTTTCTTGGTAGGGCTTTTTAGGCTTTGCTATAATAGTTACTTGTTTAGCTGCACCCTTCGGGTAATACAATTACTAGTCCTTTTGGTATTATCTTTATCTAAATGTACTTTTTAGTAGTATATCCTATGAGCGAAACCTCTAATTCACGTTGTTTTTCTGAATATAGCGAGAAACGCCCCTCCTCATCAGTATAACCGCCGATAGTTGTTTTTGGGAATAGTACATTGGCGTAAGGTACAGGCAAACCGTTTTCGTCAATAACTTTTTCCTGACACGTGTGTCTGCCCAAAAACTGCTGCTATAGGCAGTAATAAAAAGGAGTAAAAAGTATTGTCATAAAGAAAAATTAAAGTGCAAAAGTAGTAAAAGATAGGGAATTAGCAAATTTACTAATTCCTATTTTCCTAAAGATTATTTACTGCTTTTTATAAACTTCCCTAAATCCTTCTTCACCTTCTGGGGTGTGCTTGAAAACACCACAGTTCTCTAAAAACTTCGCAGAAAGTATCTCCGATAGCCTTATCAATAAAAACTGTCTAGACAGGCAGAGGTGAGTGGAGTAGGGTAGTGGCTTATATGATGCTCTAACCACTTAGTGTGTTTTTGAAGAGCTTCATCATTGCTCATCTGTGAGTGTACGTTCTCAAACGGCTTACCTGCAGCTATAGTTTCAGCAAGAAGTTTTTAATACTTGCCATTTCAGTTTTTGAGCCTACCTGGTAGGATAGCTAACCCCATCACCTCAATAATACCAATATTCTCCTTCTTGATATTGTGCAAGTGCTCGTAGGGATGGAATATACCCATAGGGTGAGCATTATCAGTGCGGTTATTGCGCAAAGCAAGGTCGAGCTCGTATTGACCATTTTTTTGAAGCGAGCTACAGGGTTCACGGTATTATGGCGCACTCCTTGTGTATAGGCGTAAATACCGAGACTTTCATCACTATAGCCTATCCACGATTGCAAGATATGGTCAGCTAAGTCGATAAGGCGGTCTTTGTCGCCGCGCAATCGCAATACACTCATAGGCCAGTTTACGATACCTGCTTCTATATCTTCAAACCCTTTAAACTGCACTTTTTTCCTTTATAGTGGCTTTTTCCATTGGGAACTCGTGCTTACCTCCTTGAAAGTGGTCGTGAGAGTATCGAACCTCCTACTATAGGTAGGTCGGCATTAGAGCTGAGGAAATAATGAGGAAATTGTGCTACGAAGCTCAACACGTGCTCAAAGCAAGCGCGGTCTATCTTCATAGGGCGGTGCTCACTCGAAAAGACGATACAGTGCTCATTGTAGTAAATGTAGGGGAGTACTGAAAATACCAATCCTCGCCCGCCAAGTTGAGCGGAATAGCACGTAGGTTTTGTCGCCAGCGTGGTTTACCCGCCCCATATAGCCTTTCGTTCTCTTTGCAGAGCAAGCATTTGGGGTAGTTGGTGGCTACTACATCTTTTTGAGCAGCAATGTCGCGAGGGTCTTTCTCGGGTTTAGATAGGTTGATAGTAACTCTAAATTGCCATACTTGCTGGGGTGTTCCCTATAGTATATTCTTAGCAATCCTATCGGTACGAATGTAATTGCTCTGTTTGTTTAGCCTCATAGAAGTCATTTTTGTAGCTTGTACTTTGTCTTTTTGGTAAGTTCCCCAAAAAGAGGCGGCTATCACTGAAGTGCGAGGCAGTACTGCCCCATAATCTTAGCGTTTAAGAGGTCGCGGTAGGTGATAGTGTCAGCAGTAAGTTTGCCTTGCGTAGCTGCTCCATTCTACAATGCGGTCGAGTACTTCTGTAGGATAGGTAATCGCTTGAGCTGCTGCTGTTATCTGTGCCTGCTCTTCAGCAGTAAACTCGCGATAACTATCACAACCAATGCTCTCTAATACCGCATTGGTAACGAGTATGCGATCCTCTTTTTACCAAGTTATGCAGCACTGCATAGGGTAATAAGGGTTTCTATTTCAATGTAAATATCCATTTTTTTATTAACGTCTAAACCTATAAATAGTTTCGTGCTTATAAACTTCTCCTTTTTCGAGCGGTTTTACTCCGAAATTAGGTTGGTTGATACTATCGGGGAAGTCCTGCATTTCGATAGCTACTCCTGCAAAAACGAGGGTTCTTAACAGGTTTTTCCTGAGGAGTACATACCTTATCAAATACGGGTACCTCGTCTCAAAAAGTTACCGGTATAAATCACTGCGGCGCGTTGGGTGGTATAGGCTTCCATAGTGATGCCACTTTCAGGGAATGCAATACCAACTGAGGGGCAGCATTCAGTCCGCTGTGGTTGAGCACAAATGGGTGGTCGTATGCACGAGTAATATTGAACTGAGGGTGCCCTTCCGCTATACCTTCTTTGATGATTTTCCCCTTGCGAAGGTCGAAAGTAGTACCTTTCAACAGCTAGGTATTTGCCAGTAGGTATTAATCCTTCTGCCAGCTCGCAGATGTTATCAGCTGCGATTTGCAGTTCTTGAGCATCGCCATTTACTTCTAAGTCACCCGCCGTTGAAATAACTATGGTTGGTGATGTTTAAGTAAGTTTTAGCATCTGCTACCGCCTCGTAAGCAATGTGCAGACTATCGTCTTCAGTAAGGGTATAGCGCACTTTGAAATCGACAGCAGGGGCAACCCTCCTCACCATCAGGACTTACATATGCATTTCTATTCCGTTAGCGAGTTCTTTCACTTCGAAAATCTTACTGCTGAAGCCTTCTTTACCTCCGTGCAATGAGTTTTCGCCATTGTTTTTGTAGAGGTGATAGGGTTTTGCCGTCTATAGAGAAAGCAGCCTTGTGTATTCTGCCTGAAGTGCGCCCTATGGTAGCCCCCATTGTAAGCACCCATTACCTATATAATCTTCTAAATGCGCATAGCCTAACACTACGTTTTTAAGTACGCCGTGTTTGTCTTTTTGTGCAAATTTCGGTAATAGTACCGCTTTGCTGAGTACAGACACGCGAAAACCATTCGCGTTCTGCAAACTATATTGATAGACAGCCTGTCCGTTATGTGTTCCGAAACAGGCTTTTTGTTGATGGTTATCATTCTTGTCTTGTATTAAAAGTTTTCGTGCGCCTTCACTTACAGCAGCGATGTAGAAGTCGGCAGCATATCCTATTTTGTTTTTGTAAGCCTCGCCTACATTTTTGATAAAGTCATCTACTTTGTCTTTCTTCACGATGCTAACGGTACAGCCGCCAAAGCCAGCACCTGTCATACGCGAACCTACTACTCCTGGTTGTTCCCAAGCGAGGGCAGCCAAAGTGTCGAGTTCTATACCGGTTACTTCGTAATCGTCGCGCAAAGAGATATGCGATTGGTTCATCAGCTTACCAAACTCAGCCAGTTGCCTGCTGAAAGCTCTTTTTGTGCTTTTAGCGTGCGTTGGTTCTCGTATACGGCGTGTTTAGCTCTTTTTCTGACGGATAGGACTCTTAATAAGGTCTTTGTTAGCTTCGAACTCTTCAATAGAAAGCTCGCCCAATGCTTTGATAGGCAGTTTAGTTTGTAGTTCAGCTAATGCTTCATCGCATTCTGCACGGCGTTCGTTGTACTTAGAGTCAGCTAAACCACGGCGTTTGTTAGTGTTAGCGATTACAATTACTTCATCTTTTAAGCACTACAGGCACGTAGTCGTATTTTTAGGGTGTTGCAATCTAGTAGTATAGCGTGGTCTTTTGCCCATAGCTATAGCAAACTGGTCCATAATACCAGAGTTTACCCCTAATAAACAAGTTTTCCACCTTCTTGCCCAAAAGCGCCATAGCTATAGGGTCGATAGAAAGGTGGAATAAATCTTTAGCACAATGCCGGTAAGCATCTCGATAGAAGCTGAAGAAGAAAGACCTGCTCCGTTAGGAATATTGCCTCGATACGAGGAAGTCGAAGCCGCTGTCTATTTTTGAAGCCTTCTTCTACAAAACATTTTAATCACGCCTTTAGGATAGTTAGCCCAATCGTGTTTTTGTCGTTTACCAATTCATCAAGGGTAAATTCCATTACACCAAGGTCGGCAAAGTTTTCAGAATACATACGGAAAGTACGGTCAGCGCGTTTGCTTACCAATCCGTAAGTACCTTTGTCGATAGCGCAAGGGAACACGTTACCGCCATTGTAATCGGTATGTTCGCCGATTAGGTTCACCTCGTCCTGGGGCGAAAAATTGTTGTTCAGCATCTTTGCCGAATACTCTTTTAAACTTTTGTCTCTAGTGGTTTCATATTATTCTTTTTAGTCGTTAGTTATTAGTCGTTAGTCCTTAGAAAGCGACTAATAACTAAAAAGTTTATTTAAAAATATTTTCTTGCAATAGTTCTTAATTCAGCTTCTTTATCCTCTAAACGTTGTAGCAACACAAACTGATTGCGTGCTCTGATATAGTTTTCTTCAGGGTAAGACGTTTTTGAAATAGATGTCGTTATTGAAATAATCAGCGAGGAAGCGGATACCGATGATGAAAAATCATATACTTAGCTCCATCTCACTATATGCGCTTTTTCTGAATCTGTCATTACAGGGTTCATCACCGAAAATCCTTTGCAGAGTGCCTCGAAGAAGTCAGTGTTAAATACTATTTTGCTATCATCAGCTTCGTTTTCTTCAGTAGGACTAACAGAGGTGCGCACCATATCGCCAAAATCGTATAGTAGGATACCCTGCATTACCGTGTCGAGGTCGATAACTCTAAAAATCATCAGGGTTCGCTTTATTGATAAGTACATTGTTGATTTTGGTATCATTGTGAGTGATACGTATCGGAATGCGTTTTTCGTCTACTTCTTTTTGGATAAGGTCGAAGATAACTTTGTGTTCTTGGGCAAACTCGTAGAGGTATTTTTGCCTTTTCTTTACGGGCAGCGGTAGCTTGTTTATGAGCGTCTTCTAACCGCTGAAAGCGCAAATGTCCGTTGTGGAAGTTCGGTATAGTAGCTTGCAATCGCGAAGTGTCGATATTAGCAAACGTTTTTCATAAAGGTAGCATAGGCGTTAGCAGCCTTTTCAGCTTGCCAGGTTCTTCTATAAATTCGCATGAAGTGTAGCCTTCAGCAAAAGGGAAGATACGCCATACTACCCTCATCAGCAGTTACCGAGTGCCCCCTTTTTGCAGGCATCATTGGCAGGGATAATGTGGTTATTAGGCTGTGTTTCCACAGCAATTGATATTGGCAATAATAGCAAGAGGTGTCTTGAATACATTGCTGTTAATCCCTTTGTAGGATAGAGTTGTTAGCACTAGTTTTTACCAAATAAGTGCGATTGATATGCCCATTGCCATAAGGCTCAATAGAAAGAATGTCTCCTTCTAAAAACGAATTGATTGGCTATTTCTTTCATTTTTATAAATAATTAGTTGTTAAATTCTTATGTTTTTAGTTGTTTTGTATTAAAACCTGTCTGGATAGGGCACCTTTATCTACTAACTTTTGTACCTCGTTTTGGTACGATAGCCAAATCTTCGTGATAAGTCATACCAAACCAAGTATCGTGGTTGGGTAGCACCTCTAATTGGTAACCATAGTCTTTGATAGCGTGTTGTACAACCATTGGGATGTAAAACTCTGCTTTAGGATTTTCTTTATTCTTTTCTACGAAATCAGCAAAATAGCGTTCGGCTATCTCGAATACCTCGTGAGTGAAGCCCCAGAAATTCATTGATACATAAGTGCTTAGCGGGTATTGAGTGTTTGTCTCCTCGTCTATGGCGGTGTGCTCATCTAATTTGCGCAACTTGGTAGCCCTCGTTGATAGACAGCAAGTGGTGGTTTTCATCTCACTTGGCAGATACCACGTGATACGGTACCATTTTCACTAAGCGTATTTTTGAGCAGGTAGCCACCAGAGAAGAAAGTCTTTTCTTTTTCAGAGTTAAGAGCCTCATACATTAGGGCGGTACCCTCTTTTCCGTAGTAGTCATCAGCATTTACGATAAGGAAAGCTCCCTTTTACAAAGTCTTTTTACACATAACATAGCGTGCCCTGTACCCCAAGGTTTTTGCGCTCTATTCCTTTAGGGGTTGAAATCATCTTGATATACATAGTAATAGGCACTCCGGAAAAACGGTTTTCAAGTGTTGGCGTGCAAGGTCGTCTATTGCGTGACGGATGATAAGCACGATGTTATCAAAAACTCTGCTTGAGGGCATCATAGATAGCATAATCAAAAGAGAGCATTGCCATTATGGATGTTTTCTAACTGTTTGTCGGAACCAAAGCGACTGCCTAAACCAGCCGCTAATATTACTAATGTTGTCATATACTGTTAATTTTCAATATGATAAGGTTAAAAAATACGGTGCAAAAGTGTTGTTTGGTGTAAGTCGTGGCAAAGATATAAAATATTTATTAATTATCAATTATTAATGGTTAATTTTTTTTAATTTCGGTTGGGAGGAATGGGAGTGCGAGCCGCACCCCGGCGATTATGGGACGGTTGGGACAGGTGGGACGAGGGACTCAGTGAGACGAGGGACTGGTGAGACGAGGGACTGGTGAGACGAGGGACTGGTGAGACGAGTGGGAGTGCGAGCCGCACCGGCGATTATGGGACAGGTGGGACGTGACAAAAGGGAACCTTCGGTGTTCTTATAGTGTAGGTATATCTTTAGTATAGGTTTTAGGTTTTGATGGGAATGCTAAGGCTCAGGGCTAAATGCTAATGACTAATATTAACAGTAGTTTAACATTGTGTAACTGTTTGATAATAAGTTAGATGTGTAACAAAAAGTATTACAAGAGTTTTGTTGCGGTTTTTGTGGATATGAAAAATATTACTTTTGTAGCAATAATTGTGTAAATAAATACAATGAAAAAAGTTTCTTACAGCAATTTTATTTTTGTTTTTCTGGGCTTAGTTTTCGCCCAAGGAGTTGATTGTATCGATGCAAATAACTCTCATCATCGGAAGCTGTTATGCTGATAATGCTATCAAAGTAACCGCTAAAAAAATAAAAGTCCTTACCCCACCGCCTGCAAACCTTCAAGCGGGCAGTTTATCGTCCAATTCAAAGGAATGGGAAAGGATAATGAAGTTTATAAAATGACTCCATATCCTGTAGCAGCAGCAGGAACAGCCGAGCATACCTTAGAAAAACTTAGAGTCAGGTACCTACTAAGTCATAGTGCGCGATGCTATGACGGGGGCTACAGTAGAACGCTCTGTTACTATTGCTAATAGCTATAAAACCGATGAATATACAAGGGTTAGAAGGATTGGCTCCTACTTGCAAACCAACAAGGAGGGGTGCGCTCGCATCCCTAACGGAGGTAGAGGTCCTTTGATGTAAACTATCCTCGATGATGCTGGAGGAAAATGTGTTATTGCCTACTCAAAGGTTTGCAAGACCTACTGGCAATAACTATATTGAGGTACGCGGCACCGCTACTAACCCTATTACTGCAGGACAAAGACTGAGAATCCAAATTAAGGACGTGACTACTACTGGAGATAATTGTGGAGAAACGCGCAGACTACCTATTCAAGTACCAGCTTTAGTACAAACACCTGAGTGTCTCAAAATTAAAAATGTATGATTATAGAGAGATGATAGTGAGTGATACTAGTTGCGGTAAATACAGAGCTTCTTTTATAATTAGAAAAATTAGAAGATAATACTCCTCTATACCAAGGTGCTCCTAACGTAAACGCTTTATTGAATTATTTTAGACTACCTGGTACTGCTGTAGTACGTTTTTTTAGACTCTACTGACCCTACTAAAATAGGAAAACACCTGATATTCTCAAGTACTTTTGATAATAACCGCTATCATATAAGAGATCATATTATTCAAAAAGGCGATGTCTTAGAAATTACTATCAAAGGCGGACAAAAATATCTATCAAAGAAACCGTACGCTTCAACGAACAGGTTGATCCTGCTACTTGCGCAAGCAATCGCTTGTTCTCTGTTGCTAATGGGTCATATAATATGGGAATACCTGTCGGATGTACTACTGGTACTACTAGAGAATTGAGCCTCTTTTATTCTATTCTTGATGGCACATACCGAGAAATGCCTAATGTTACCCAAGGGGGAACCTATCGCTATTATGTGTATTTCCAAGATCCTTATAAGATAGATATTGAAAAATGGAGCACTTTACGCTCGAAAAAGGTGCTTCAGCTTCCGGACCTTGACCCAGTGCCTATGACCGATGCCGCTGTCGCTGCCCCGGGACAAGCACGATGGACGCACCGCCGTATTTATCTAACAACAGTAGGCGAAGGGTATTATAGAATTACCTATAAAAAAATACTAATAACTGTTTTGAAACTTGTACAAGAGTTATTAGAATATTTTACCCCAATCCTTCTCTGCCTTCTATCGAAAAATATGGGATTATTACAATCCTCTTTATGGTATACACGAGGGTACTGGCGCTTTTATGATACGCTTTCTTTCAAACCAATTTGTAAGTCCCTAAAGCTAGAGGTAGAACCCGCTGATGGTACTAAAACAATGACTTATACCCCTCAAGTAGGGCATTTAACTGCTACACAAAGCCGCACTATTACCTTCCCTCTTACCCTCTCCCAATCGTTTAACAGTGCAAGTAGTAACTGGATTCCTATGGGCTATACTAACTTGACAGCAGGGCGCTACCGTATAAAGGTAATCTGATGCCTGCGGGCGCTCTACCACCCGCGAGTACGACCTCTTAAAAACGGAATATCAGTCTGAAAAATTGTCCTTCAAAAAGACTGTAATGTAGCTGAAATGGTATACAAAAAGCAATGGAGGATTTTTCTCATACTAACCTTAATATTTCTTTGCAAAAATATAATGATAACGGTACCTTTGTAGGACAGCCTATCATTCGAAATACCAATCCTTTCAATGGCTCATTCATCAATTTGCTACCTGGGAAATACAAAACTCAAACTGATTGGGTCAGGAGGACTTCATAGTACTGGATATCATCCCAATAAAACGTGGTTTTTATATAGGGGTGACAGAACCTGGTATACCTATAACCGAGTTTGAAAAGATATAGAGGTTAAACCTATAGACCCCCTCAATCCTATGCTTAGCTCCTTGCTGTGCGACCAAGGGGTGGGCACCTATATGATTGCTGCTGATGTCGCGGGGCAGGCTGAAGTTCCCGCTACTTTTCAACCTTTATGAAAGACCTAGTGCTACGGCTACTAATACTACTACGTCTACACCGATAAAAACCCATACTACTCAAGAGAATGATAATAAATATTATCACGTGTTTGATGGCTTAGCTCCAGGTAAGCACTATTTGATAGAAACCAAACACGTTTGCCAAACAGTACCTAAGTACATCAGTTTAGATGTCTCAGATACTTTCGACCCTACTTTGGTGGTAGACCGCCCTGTGCCTTTCTGCAAAGGCAATGGCTACTGTACAGCTGTTAGAGTACCCGAAAGTATTTTCGAACCAATGGTTTAAGTTAGATACTAATGGCAACAAAACTACTACCAGTCCTTATCGCATTAATAGTAGTTTTTCAGAACCTATTTATGAAACAACTTCCTATCTAGCAGAGTATCGTATCCGACCAGGGTAGGATGTAGCAATACAATTGGTATACCAAAACAGCTACAGTAGTGATGCCTCCAGCCGATATGCCTCGCATCACAACTCCTTGTCCACAAAATATTACGGCTACTGCTACAGTAGGCAGATGCGATACTCCTGTGTGGTGGACAGAACCTGTAGGGGAGCCTTCTTGTTTAGGAGGGCTTACTACTACGCGTAACCACGCTCCTGGTGATAGGTTTACTATAGGTACTCATACCGTGACCTATACTTTTTACTGATGCATCGGGTAATACAAACTCTTGTACATTTTTTTATAACGATAAAAATCTAACGCTATAAAGATCAAGAAGTCGCATCGTTATGTAGATAGTTTTGGCAATCCAATTACTCAAGTACAGGTAAATCAGCCATTTTATTATGAGTTGCGATACGAGAATGCAGGGCAGAGACGATCAGCAAAAGCAGTAATAAATGTAAAACTGCCTAACAATACTACGTTAATTTCTAATGGTGCACCGGATCTTAGTGGGGCAGGCGATGGAGTTGGAGCAGTCCACGTCCTACCTCTGCTTATAGTTCATCCAATAAGACTTGGCATTTTTGAGATAGGGTTCTAATGGTACTACTTCAAGTCTTAAGCTGGAGATCCGGAGCGTTTGATACGTATACCACTGAAGGTAGAAGGGGACTGTAATACTCTTTTTGCACCTTGCGAGAGTTATCTACAGACTGACTTATCTTTGAATTACGAAGGGGGTCCTCAGGGTTGTCCTTCAGCAGCTGTTATAGAGGAATCAACACTTTCAACTACGATTGATACATCAGGTTGCGACCGTCAAGAGGTACATTGGTACAGGGGCACTACGTTCAATGCTATAGGAGGTTTCACCACTTATCAGTGGTACGATAGCACCGGGGCTATTTTAGGAGCTACTAGAGCTTCCTATAGTCCAATAAACCCAGGAGTGTATAAGGTTGTAAAGACAGTGTCTTGTCACGGAGTTAATTTAACGGTCACCGAGACTATAGATTACAAGTCAATGTCAGAGATAGCTCTTGCAGATCCTATTAAGGCACAAGCTCAGAACATTGGGGTTACTGGTCCTCAAACGGGAGGTTGGACGAGTCAGTTTTATCTTTGTACAGGAGGTTCTAAGGTTATTTCGGTGGATTATAATAATACGCCTTATGAGTGGCAAATTTGGAATGGCAGTTGCAATACTCAGGCCTCAACCCAGCCTACTTGTCGTATAGAGACAGACGATTGCTGGAGTACTTTAAGTTCAGGCAATAGATTAACGCTTACCACTGCGGGCTTATACCGTTTAAAATTCTTAAACTCAGGTTGCGATAAGTCGTTTTATTTTTCAGGTAATTACAGGAGGATTATCAGGTAGTTTATCAAATAAGAAAGACGAAACGCCATTTGAGCAAGGCTCGGTAGATTATCAGCTTAGTGCTAGTGGGGGTACAATATAAGGTAGAGATTTATAGAAATGGTACATTGTTCCGCACAGATATAAAGACGGATAATACAGGTATTATAGAAAACCTAACGGAGGGCAGTTATCGTTTCAAGTTTACATCTCCACAGATACCAGGTTGTGAATATACGGTCAATGAGACGATCGGCAAGCAGACCGATATGAAGATGACAGCTACCTTCAAAGGTTTTAAGGAAGGGTCTTGCAACACGGCTAAGTTACACTTAAAAGCCGAGGCAGGACAGCCAACTTATCGTTTTTATATATGGAAGATAGACGGTCAGAAACAATACACAGATGAGGCGACGGCCTTAGCATCGGCACCTATAGCGTTACAGTTAGGAAGCCAAGGAAGCGGAGTAGACGTGGAGATACCTAATATTACTAGGGTAGGGGAATATGAGTTTTTAGTAGGCGACCAGCGCAACGGAGCGAAAGCGTACTCTAATAAAGTACTGATAAGCCCACCATCTCCTCATAGTTTTACAGTATCGGCTACACAAGAGATATCGTGCGAGAGCAGTCCTAATAGTGGGCATATTAATTTGATATTTGCACCAGGTAATCAGAATATCAATCGTACTATCAACTTGTATAAGTTAGATAACATGGGGCACGCATACTACCTGTGTTTAAGACCAGTGGGGGGACTCTTTACAGGCTTACCCGCAGGCACTTATGAGGTAGAGATGATATCCAATGAAGGAGTGCTACTGCCGATTTGTAAAGAAACCAATAGAGATAAAGCCAACCCAAGCGCCACTTAGAGCGTATGCAGGGTAGTGGCAGACCGTTCTTGCGATACGGCAAACAATCAGTATAAAGTAGCGGTAAACAATGTATCAGGAGGTACCCCACCATACCGTTATAGTTTTGATGGGGAAGCTAGCTAGTACCGACAAACATAGGCTATATAAGTGGTAGCAGTACTATTTATGTAAAAAGATAGCAAAGACTGCCGTGTTAGCATACCGGTAAGGGTAGAGGCAACCAGTATGCCTACTATTAGCCTAAGTCCTATTGCTTATCGTTGTGATAATGGCTATGGTTCGGTAACGATAACCCTAACCTCTTCTGCTTCTCAAACTTACCAATATATACTAGACGGTAGTGCTACTCAAACCCTTTGTAGGAATACTATCCACCGTACTTTGGCACCAGGGACTCACTCACTAACGGTGTACTACACCCTCGCCAATTCATCAACTACCCCTAATGTACTCTTTTACAGAGGATTTTGGAATAGGTGATGTAAATACTTTGTAGAAAGTGTTAATACTGATTTAGTATGTGGTACAAGCAGTACAACCCTCACAAGATGGACAACAGCTTATTACCAAACAAGCACCAGCAAAAAGCGGGTTGGACGATACCATCAGACCCTACAGGCGGCAGATACTTGGCAAATTGCAGGTAATGGTAATGGCGAGGTAGCGTATAAACGCACTTTATCGGGAGTGGCTCTTAATGTTCCACTTACGGTGAGTATTGATGCGGTGAGCTTACTCACTACCACAGGAGTGCCAGCACAGTTTAGAGTAGCGCTTTGCAAGGCAGATGGTACGGCACTTATAACCAAAACCATTAGGGGCGGTTACTAACGGGGCAGGCTGGAAGAACTTAAGCGTTACCTTTACAGCGGCAGAGGTAAGTGGCTTTATTAATAACAATATACAAATACAAATTCTCAGCTCAGCTTTTACACTCTTATAGTGCATTGGGTAGTGATTTTGCGCTTGATAATCTCAAAAGTATCACAAGCCACTACTTATTGCCAGCTGAAGGTAACAGAGTTTATCAACGTAGAGGCTAATAAGCAAATGCGAGTAGAGAAATATGGTTCAGAGAAGAATGTGAGCTGTATAGGGGCTGCTGATGGACAGGTAAGTATACGAGTAGTGAATGCGCCGTCGGCAAATGTAAAATATGCAGTAATAGACATAAGCACCTCTACTCTTACTTGGACGCCAACCACTCTTGATGCTCAAGGAGTATTTACTATCACAGGTTTAGAGGCTACGCAGATAGGTAGTGTACAAGTACAAGACGCAACCTGCAAGCGAATTGTATTGGTACGGTAGACTATAAGATAGGGTCACCTACGCCAATAGTACCATCAGTGGTGTTAATGGAGCGTGTTACTTGCCTCAATAATGGAAGAGCGAAGATAAAAGTATCAGCTACAGGCGGTAATGCAGAGGGTTATCAGTATCAGTTAGTATCAGTAACCACGGGCTTTGTCACCGGCAACCCCAACGCCTAATCCACAAGAGATAGTCAATATACCAGCAGGTACTTATACTTTGGTAGTAAAAGACAAAGAACGGTTGTACTACAGAGACTACAGTGATAATAGATGGAATGCAAACTCTTACGGTATCGGCAGAGCCTACATCGATGTGTTCATGGTATTGGTGAAGAGAAGAAGATAGTACTAACGGTTATTAGTGCTAATGGAACAAGCTATAAGGTAACACGTGCGGGCGGTAATACTCTATACTTTCAATAGTAATATCTACACTTACCCTGATGCATTAGAGGTAGGTACCCATACCTTTACGATAACCGATGGTTATGGTTGTCAGACGACGGTATCGGCAGAGATATACGCACCGCTTAGCCTGCAGGTATCACCTACCACTCAGTTGTATGCGAGTTGCAATGGCAGTACGCAAAGTTTTGACTTATCGGTAACAGGAGGAGTACCTACTCTACCAAAAGAGTTTAGCTATGAGCATAGATGGAGGAATTACCTTTACTCATATAGCTAGCAGTACTACTAGTGCCTCAGTGTCAATAGCAGTACCTACAGCAACTAGTACTATAGTGCAGTTTGCGGTAAGCTATAAGCCAGACGGCAGCGAATGTAGACGCGTTCGTTTTGTAAACATCAGCTACGACCCACCACGCTTCTTGACCAGTACATTTACTACAACTAAGGCTATTTGTGGAGAAGATAACGGTTCGGTGATTATCACCCCAGCTGATTACTATGTAGGTACTACTTCGCATACGCTGGTGATACGCACTGCGGCTAATGTAGTACAAACTAGTACTACAGCAATGGCAGCGGGCAACTATGTAGCCTATTTAACTGATGCTAGAGGTTGTGTTGCCACACAAGCCTTTACGATAGATAAGTGACCCATTGGTATCCACAGCTACTATCACTAGCAGATGGGCTGTACGGCAGCCGATTTAGCGGGAGATAACGGTAACGTTGGGTACAGGCGGTACGGCACCTTATGTAGTGAGGGGTACTTAATACGGGTACCAATGCAGAGAGCACCCGCACGGCGACCTCTAACAATATATCAATAGCTTTTGGTAGCTTAGATTATGGTAACTATCAGGTAACGATAACCGATGCGGATGCTTGTAACAAGGAGCATAACTTAGTGATAAATCCGAACTCTAGTGTTATGAGTATTACCTTCCCAACTGTTTTGGGTTGTGTATCTCAGACCCACGCTATTATTAGCGCGACTAGTTCGGGTACCTTTACAGCTACCACTAAGGCTTACTTTGCAGTATATCGTACAGGTATACAGAATCCACCCAATAGCTCAGGGGCCAGTGTGATAAACACTACAAATACAGTCTCAGGTACTGATACTTGGTACGCGGCTACGGCATCAGGTACAGGGGTAACGGTAAGCATACCTAATCTAACCCCAGGGGTACGTTATACTTTTGTAGCTTACAATATCACTACGGGTTGTAGATTTACTCAGCAAGCGGCTTCGCCCGCGCCAGGAGGCTCTAGCTTAACGGCAACTCTTGACATACAGAATGTAAAATGTGCGGCAGGCAATGATGGTACGTTTACTTATACGTTGGCAAATGTACAAGGAAGTACAACAGCTATTAGTTGGAATATCTATAAAGCAGATACGCACCAATCAGTAGCAGCAGGTACTACACCAGCACCATTTACCACACCAAGGAATGTAAATACAAACCTGCCAGCAGGTAAGTACTATATAACCTTTAGAGAGATGCCAAGTGGTTGTGTAAACTCATTTAATTTTTGAAATCAAGCGTTCTGCTATAGAGATGCAAATCACTACAGCAGAGACTAAGAAGGCTACTTGTATTACTAAAGGACAGATATGGTTAGGCATCAGTGGCGGAACCGCTACTTATACTTATAACTATGTAATGGCAGGAGGTGCTGCTCCTACGGTATATACTGAAACGGCTATAGCATCTAAATATGTAGAAATGCCAGCAGGAGTGTGGGATGTGTATGTACGCGATGCTTTTGGCTGTCTGAAGATGAGTACGGTTACAGTTACGGCTTATGATGTACCAAATGTTGTTACGGCAACTACGTTGGCTTGTCAAGCATACACTAATAACAACGGCAAGATACCAGTACGTATTGATTTGAATAAGATAGGACAAGGGGCTCACTTCTATAGCTTAGATGGAGCTGCTACCCAAACTATCCAGTGGACAGAGTCTAACAAATCATTTTGAAGTGGAAGTAACACCACTGGTAGCCCATACAGTTACGGTAACCGATGTCAATGGTTGTGCAAGTGGTATAACCTTTAGCACTACGGCACTAATTACAGCTACGGCTACTCTTACTAAACTGAAGAGTTGTGCTACGCCTACCGCTCAGGTAACGGTGAGCGTGTCAGGAGGTACAGGTACTTATAGCTATACTTTACAGCGCCTTGATAACGGAACGGTAGCAGGCGAGACTATCGCTACTGATGCTGCGTTCCCAACTCCTACTGGAGGGTGGTAACCCTTAGTACGGCTACCTTACCCAAGAGGGTACTTATCGTATGTACATCTATGATGCAGAAACGGCAGATTGTAGACCTATAGTGAAAGAGTTCGTGATACAAGATCCAGAGCCTATAGATTTAACAGGTATAGTGGTACAACCTTATCACGAGAAATGTAACTTAGGTCTAACGGCTACTCCAATGGGTAGTATAGAGGTAGTGATGCCTAAACGTTCAACTACTGAAGTTTACACCTTTGCGATAATTAGCGCTATTGATCTTACTACGGGCAATAGTCTAACGGTAACGGCAACTCCTACTACATCGGGTACTCACACGGCTACCTTTTACAGGCTTTGCGCGGCACCTCGCAAGGAGTGAAGTACGACATTCTTATTACAAAACCAAGAAGGTTGTACGGCGGGTGTTTATACAGTGCTGAACTCACCAGAGCCTATCAGTTTTGAAGACGGGGTACTAACCGCTACTCAGTATAAATGCGAAAAACGGAGCAGGATTTTCTACTCCAAGGTAGTACTTGATGTAACGAAGATAAAAAGGAGGGTACCACCATATACTACCGAGTTCTATAGCACGGCAAGTAGTACTTTATTGGGCAATGGCACAGAGTATAGATTGCCAGATTTATCAGGCGGTAGTTACTACGTGCTAGTGAAAGACAATGCAGGTTGTAGTTCGGCTACGATAAGTGTAACGGTAGCTCCAGCCTTCGAGCTTACTACGTTAAGTGTTACCACTATAGTAACGGCTACTTGTGCGGTAGATGAGCAGATACGCATAGATGTAGGTACTACGGGTTATATAGCAGGAACGATGTTGCGCTATACTATCCAAGGTACAGACAATAGCATTGCTACGGTTACAACAGTGGCAAGTCAGAGCCTTACCATAAAGCTTTACCGGGTTCTAAGAATCTAAAAGGTAGCGGTTATACGATAGAGGTGACCAATGAGCAAACTGGTTGTAGCATCACAGGGGGTACATAAGGTGAAAGACCCTAATACCTTTTGCAATAGTATCTAGCAACCCAGTGAGAGCTATCTGTCATAATGACTTTGGTGCGATAACTCTATCGGTAGTAGATACTGACTTATCAGATGGCGACCAATCCGGCAGGCTTTACTTATACGATAACCTCAGTAGGGGGCAACCTCACCTACCAATATCTCAGGTAGCGAGGCTGGCAATACAAAGACTATTACCGGTCAGCTAAGAGGCGGTACTTACGATATAGAAGCCACTTCGAATGCTACGGGCTGTGCGATAGCTAAACACCGCTTTTATTGTACCGTCAAATCCTGATGAGATAAGGGTAACCGATGTGATACAAAAAGTATCAGTAGATTGTGATAATAAGAACGCTATTGTGGCACTTACTGTTAGTGGAGGTCAACAAACTTATACGGTAGTTCTTACTCCTATATTGGGTACACCAGGAGGGGCAGTAACACAAACCGATGTACCATCTGGAGCTCCAGGGTAGAATTTGCAGGACTTAATGCAGGTCTTCTACCAGGTACGGTAGGTACTTACCAGATAACCATTACCGATGCACTTGGTTGTACTTCGTTTACAGGTTCTAGTACTATAACGATAGATCCTCATGATAGCATACAGGTCTCTAGTGTAACGGCTCAAGTAAGTTCAATTACTTGTGTGGGAGCCATGATGGTAAGTTAAAGGTGAGCAATGTAAAAAGGCGGTACGCGTCCTTACTACTATGTATTAGTATCTACAGTTACCAATGCAGTGGTTCAGAGCATCAATAAGAACGCTTCAGAATACACTTTTGAAGGTATAGAGTCAGGTACGTATAAAAGCAGTTTTATACGATGCTAAGAACTGTGATGCAGAGTTGCCTACTACCTTTGTGTTTACTGATCCACAGCCTATCAGTGCAGATATAGATGAAAATAACTCTAGTTTCTTTACTTGTAGTGGTCAGAATAATGGTAGCCTTACTATAGACAATTTGGTAGGAGGTACAGGTACTTATACTATCGACATTGTAAGAGCTGATAACAATCAGAAGATAGCCGGACATATAGATGTAACGGGTACTACCGATACGTTTAGCAACTTACCACCAAGTCCTAAGGATACTTATTATCAGTTGGTAATCAAGCGACACGAATGGCTGCGTGATGACTAAGACGGTAACCTTTACGGTGGTAGAGTTCCCAGATATCAACGTGAACTACGTAGAGAAAAGAGGGTACTTGCGAGGCTAATACGAATGATTATAAGGATTATTTAGTGGTTAAATTCCGCAGTCCGGAGGTTGATTTTAACAAGATAACCTATAGTCTTAACGGAACGGCTACTAGAACCACTTTTGTACGTACGTTGGGCAATGTGGGTTATATGAAGAGTTCGACAGGACTGTGGTAAGTCAGACTATCGAGGTACATTACGATACAACGGTGCCTGTTAGCGGACATTGTACGGCAAATAAGAGCTTTACGATAGATTTATATGTACCACTTACGCCAACCGATACCACTAGTTCAGCAACGGCTATCAATACGGTACAGGTAGAGGCTAATGGAGGTACGGTGACCAATCTGAAGGGCTATACTTACTATTACAATGGGGTAGATAGAGGAGATAGCACCACTTATAAGATAAACCATAATGATCCAGAGCGTATAGCGCCAGATGGCACACGTATTAAGATAGTATCGGTTATGGTAAAGATGCTAATGGTTGTACGGCGACCCTAACGTTAGAGGTGCCATACCACGATATAGAGGTACCGAACTTCTTCACTCCGGATGGCGATGGCGAGAATGATGTGCGGAAGCCTAGGTACTTAGACAATAATGTGAATGCACGTATTTACATTTTTGACCGTTATGGCAGACGTTTAGTTAACTTAGCCCCAGGCGAAGGCTGGGACGGACAGTATGATGGACGCTTGATGCCATCGGGAGATTATTGGTATATTATAGAGATCAATGATCAGTTGTACGACAAACGTCAGTCTCTACGGCAACTTCACTTTGTATCGCTAATGGATAATGGACAATTAACAGTCGATAATTTATAAAAAGAAAACATAAACATCAAATCAACTCGACTCAAAGCCAGCAGTTAACTGCTGGCTTTGGTCGGTTTTAACTCGAACGATGAGCGAAGGATAAGCGAAGGATAAGCGAAGGATAAGCGAAGGATAAGCGAACAATGAGCGCTTTGTTAAAAATATTTAACTTTAACAATACTTTTAACGTTGTGTAATCACTTGATTATAAATAATATAAAAAGTTTTTACCTAAAAAGAGCCCTAAGGGCACACTGTAGTTTTGGTGAGTAGGATAGTAATTTTTGTGCATTAAATGTATGAGTATTTTATACGCAATGAAAAAGTTTCTTACAGTAATTCTATTTTGATGTTAGCATCAGTGGGCTATGCCCAGTGTATTAATGTAGATATCACCCTATTAAAGGGGAACTGCTACACTGACAACCAAATAAAGGTGACAGCTAAAGATATGTCGCCTTTCCCTTCTATCTGCTTGCCCTCAAGCGGTAAGTTTACCGTGCAAATTAAAGGAGATGGGGTAAACCAAATGGTGCGTATGACACCCAACCCTGTGCCTACTCCTGGAGCTCCCGCCGAATACACTTTCTACAATATAAAGATGGGTAAATATACCATCATAGTGCGCGATGAGGTAACAGGTGCTTTTGAGGAAAATGAAGTAGAAGTTGAGTCTAACTATAAGCTGATGAATGTCACCAATATAGAAGTTTTAGCTCCTTTTTGCAACCAACCTAATACAGGAGGTATAAAGTTCCGTATTCCTAATGGGGGGATAGGACCTTTTGAGGTAACTGTTTTAGATATGAGTAGAAATGTTATCATACCTATGCAGGTACTCCCTCGCCCTAGAGGCTCTAATTATATAGAAATACGAGGCGATAATTCGCATCCTCTACCTAAAGGAAAAGTATTTATCTTAGAAATAAAAAGACCAAACTAATATAGGTCCACAATGTGGGCATACCCTGCGTTATCCTAGTTTAGAAATACCTTCACAGAGTAGATACGTGGTAGAATGTCTCAATATTAAAACTTATAGCAGACACTATAACAAAAGTAGTGAAAATTGCGGCAAGTTTAATTTTGATATACGATTAGTACGCCCTGAAGATAATCAGTGGATATATTCCAATATAGAAGATATGTAAGCCTTTAGGGAGTTTTTTTAAACGTCCTGGTACAGCAGTTATTCGCTTCCTCAATTCAAGCAAACCTGCTATTGATATGTCTTCTACTTTTTATGATTATGGCTATAGAGTAGATAGTTTTGTTTTTGAAAAAAGGCGATGAAATAGAAATGACTATCAAAGGCCCTCTCAATACCATAGTAGAGCGTTATAAATTTAATACTGAATTAGACTTCCCTACAGGAAGAATATGCACTAGTATTTTTACTACTGCCCGCGATAACTCTTATAACCGATCTGAATGGAGAGAGCTTGTTGTGGTTCTTATACCCCTAACTACCAATAAGTATCTAGCTGCTTATTATAATATTCCTAGTACACAATCTCGTTATGCTAAAGATCTTAATAATGCTCAAAAACTTATTGTTGTATGTAGGAGGGTGGACTAATGGTTATTCAAATCTTAAACTTCAAAGAAAAAGTAGGAAGTACTTGGGTAGATGAGACAGGCTATCCTACTAGCAGCAATACTCCTACAGTACCAGGTGCTACCTATCGATTTGTCTATAAAACAGTGCCGCCAGGATGTCCCTCTGGAGCTTCTTGTGAGTTTGTAATAGATTATCCTCCTTTCACTACTCCTCCTCAGCCTTCTCATAATTTTTCTTTTAGAAAATATATGGAAGTATACACAGATAGGCTATGGAGTCTACGAAGGTACAGGGGCTTTCCGTATCTATCATCACAGTGCTAATGTATATTACCCTATCAAATATACTGTGATGCCCGCTGATGGTACTAAGACTATGACCTACCAAGCCAAAATAGGCTTTTTTTAGATACTTTTACCCGTACGATTACTTTCCCTATAGAATATAGTTCTGATAGAACTAATTGTAGCTATCAGGGTAGTGCATACTCAATCTTACTAACTTGCCAGCAGGCAGCTATATAGTAGTAGCCTCTACTTGTGGGCAAACTAGTACACGCACTATTACCTTACCTGGTATGCCTCCTTATAAGCCCTCAATTCACATATGTTAAAGATTGTGATGTGATGAAAATTACTTATAATATAGGTAATCAGATACATCAAGATCCTGGCATATCTGTATACTTAGATAAATATCAAGAAGACCAATGGGGAAATGCGAGTTGGCAATCGGTAAAATCTACAAGTGGTCATTCAGGCGCTTTCCTAACTTATCAGCAGGCAAATATAGGGTAAGAACTTCAGGATATTATTACAATGCTTATCTACCAAGTGGTTACGTACCTTTGGGTACTAACAATACTCATAGTATTAGTAGATATGATGTGCGACCCTGGCTTGCCTACTGAAAGCTATCTCTCCTCTTAAAAGCAAAGAGATTGATATCACTGCTCTCAAAAAACTTACACCTATTATTAACCCTGTAGTATGTGCCGAAGGGTCTAGTACAGGTAAGATAGCAGTAGATATTACCGGTGAAGAGGTCTTCTTCCCTGTTACTTATTATCTTAATCGTTTAAATAGTGCTACAGATACCGGAACAGGGGTAACTATAGCAAAGCCAAACTTATCAGCTTACTGATAATAAATATTACCACTTATTCGAAAACGTACCTAATGGCTACTATAAGGTAATTGTAAGTCATCGTTGCGAAGATGTGCCTCAAAATTTTGACCTCAATCTAAGTGCGGCCTTCGATCCTTTCCTTACAATCGACCGCCCAGTACCTTTCTGTAAAGGTAACCAAGCGAGGGTAAGTATTTCTGTCTCTGAGAATATATTTGATATTAAATGGTATAAGGCAGATAAAGATGGCAATAAACTCTCCACAGTACCTTATAAGGTAGGACAAACTTTTTGGGGATCCTATCTACGATACTACTTACTATGTAGCAGAATATAGTCTCCGACCAGGTTTGGGTTGTACTAATAATACAATCTATACCAAAACGGCTACGGTAGTTATGCCTCCTATTGATGAACCTCCTTTACCAAGGAAACCTTGTCCAAAACGATATTGTTCAAACAGCAGACCCTGGGCAATGTTCTAAAATAGTGCGTTGGCGCGAACCAGAATATTTCCCTCACTTGTCACGGTGCAATTACTACTACACGCACCCACGCTCCTGGCGATTCATTCCCTATTGGGCTTACTACTGTTACCTATACTTTTACAGACCCCAAAGGCAACACAAGTTCTTGTACATTTTTATAACGATAAAATCTAACGCTATAAAGATCAAGAAGTCGCATCGTTATGTAGATAGTTTTTGGCAATCCAATTACTCAAGTACAGGTAAATCAGCCATTTTATTATGAGTTGCGATACGAGAATGCAGGGGCAGAGACGATCAGCAAAAGCAGTAATAAATGTAAAACTGCCTAACAATACTACGTTAATTTCTAATGGTGCACCGGATCTTAGTGGGGCAGGCGATGGAAGTTGGAGCAGTCCACGTCCTACCTCTGCTTATAGTTCATCCAATAAGACTTGGCATTTTGAGATAGGTTCTAATGGTACTACTTCAAGTCTTAAGGCGGGAGATCCGGAGCGTTTGATACGTATACCACTGAAGGTAGAAGGGGACTGTAATACTCTTTTTGCACCTTGCGAGAGTTATCTACAGACTGACTTATCTTTGAATTACGAAGGGGGTCCTCAGGGTTGTCCTTCAGCAGCTGTTATAGAGGAATCAACACTTTCAACTACGATTGATACATCAGGTTGCGACCGTCAAGAGGTACATTGTGGTACAGGGGCAATTACGTTCAATGCTATAGGAGGTTTCACCACTTATCAGTGGTACGATAGCACCGGGGCTATTTTAGGAGCTACTAGAGCTTCCTATAGTCCAATAAACCCAGGAGTGTATAAGGTTGTAAAGACAGTGTCTTGTCACGGAGTTAATTTAACGGTCACCGAGACTATAGATTACAAGTCAATGTCAGAGATAGCTCTTGCAGATCCTATTAAGGCACAAGCTCAGAACATTGGGGTTACTTGTCCTCAAACGGGAGGTTGGACGAGTCAGTTTTTATCTTTGTACAGGAGGTTCTAAGGTTATTTCGGTGGATTATAATAATACGCCTTATGAGTGGCAAATTTGGAATGGCAGTTGCAATACTTTCAGGCCTCAACCCAGCCCTACTTTGTCGTATAGAGACAGACGATTGCTGGAGTACTTTAAGTTCAGGCAATAGATTAACGCTTACCACTGCGGGGCTTATACCGTTTAAAAATTCTTAAACTCAGGTTGCGATAAGTCGTTTTATTTTCAGGTAATTACAGGAGGATTATCAGGTAGTTTATCAAATAAGAAAGACGAAACGCCATTTGAGCAAGGCTCGGTAGATTATCAGCTTAGTGCTAGTGGGGTACAATATAAGGTAGAGATTTATAGAAATGGTACATTGTTCCGCACAGATATAAAGACGGATAATCAGGTATTATAGAAAAACCTAACGGAGGGCAGTTATCGTTTCAAGTTTACATCTCCACAGATACCAGGTTGTGAATATACGGTCAATGAGACGATCGGCAAGCAGACCGATATGAAGATGACAGCTACCTTCAAAGGTTTTAAGGAAGGGTCTTGCAACACGGCTAAGTTACACTTAAAAAGCCGAGGCAGGACAGCCAACTTATCGTTTTTTTATATGGAAGATAGACGGTCAGAAACAATACACAGATGAGGCGACGGCCTTAGCATCGGCACCTATAGCGTTACAGTTAGGAAGCCAAGGAAGCGGGAGTAGACGTGGAGATACCCTAATATTACTAGGGTAGGGGAATATGAGTTTTTAGTAGGCGACCAGCGCAACGGAGCGAAAGCGTACTCTAATAAAAGTACTGATAAGCCCACTATCTCCTCATAGTTTTTACAGTATCGGCTACACAAGAGATATCGTGCGAGAGCAGTCCTAATAGTGGGCATATTAATTTGATATTTGCACCAGGTAATCAGAATATCAATCGTACTATCAACTTGTATAAGTTAGATAATACAGGGGGCACGCATACTACCTGTGTTTCTAAGACCAGTGGGGGACTCTTTACAGGCTTACCCGCAGGCACTTATGAGGTAGAGATGATATCCAATGTAGCGAGTGCTACTTGCCGATTTGTAAAGAAACCAATAGAGATAAAGCCAACCCAAGCGCCACTAGAGCGTATGCAGGGTAGTGGCAGACCGTTCTTGCGATACGGCAAACAATCAGTATAAAAGTAGCGGTAAACAATGTATCAGGAGGTACCCCACCATACCGTTATAGTTTTGATGGGGAAGCTAGCCATGTACCGACAAACATAGGCTATATAAGTGGTAGCAGTACTATTTATGTAAAAAGATAGCAAAGACTGCCGTGTTAGCATACTCGGTAAGGGTAGAGGCAACCAGTATGCCTACTATTAGCCTAAGTCCTATTGCTTATCGTTGTGATAATGGCTATGGTTCGGTAACGATAACCCTAACCTCTTCTGCTTCTCAAACTTACCAATATATACTAGACGGTAGTGCTACTCAAACCCTTTAGGGGAATACTATCCACCGTACTTTGGCACCAGGGACTCACTCACTAACGGTGTACTACACCCCTCGCCAATTCATCAACTACCCCTAATGTACTCTTTACAGAGGATTTTGGAATAGGTGATGTAAATACTTGTGTAGAAAGTGTTAATACTGATTTAGTATGTGGTACAAGCAGTACAACCCCTACAAGATGGACAACAGCTTATTACCAAACAAGCACCAGCAAAAAGCGGGTTGGACGATACCATCAGACCCTGACAGGCGGCAGATACTTGGCAATTGCAGGTAATGGTAATGGCGAGGTAGCGTATAAACGCACTTTATCGGGAGTGGCTCTAATGTTCCACTTACGGTGAGTATTGATGCGGTGAGCTTACTCACTACCACAGGAGTGCCAGCACAGTTTAGAGTAGCGCTTTGCAAGGCAGATGGTACGGCACTTATAACCAAAACCATTAGGGGCGGTTACTAACGGGGCAGGCTGGAAGAACTTAAGCGTTACCTTTACAGCGGCAGAGGTAAGCGGCTTTATTAATAACAATATACAAATACAAATTCTCAGCTCAGCTTTTACACTCTTATAGTGCATTGGGCTAGTGATTTTGCGCTTGATAATCTCAAAGTATCACAAGCCACTACTTATTGCCAGCTGAAGGTAACAGAGTTTATCAACGTAGAGGCTAATAAGCAAATGCGAGTAGAGAAATATGGTTCAGAGAAGAATGTGAGCTGTATAGGGGCTGCTGATGGACAGGTAAGTATACGAGTAGTGAAATGCGCCGTCGGCAAAATGTAAAATATGCAGTAATAGACATAAGCACCTCTACTCTTACTTGACGCCAACCACTCTTGATGCTCAAGGAGTATTTACTATCACAGGTTTAGAGGCTACGCAGATAGGTAGTGTACAAGCACAAGACGCAAACCCAAGCTGAATTGTATTGGTACGGTAGACTATAAGATAGGGTCACCTACGCCAATAGTACCATCAGTGGTGTTAATGGAGCGTGTTACTTGCCCTCAATAATGGAAGAGCGAAGATAAAAGTATCAGCTACAGGCGGTAATGCAGAGGGTTATCAGTATCAGTTAGTATCAGTAACCACGGGCTTTGTACCGGCAACCCCAACGCCTAATCCACAAGAGATAGTCAATATACCAGCAGGTACTTATACTTTGGTAGTAAAAAGACAAGAACGGTTGTACTACAGAGACTACAGTGATAATAGATGGAATGCAAACTCTTACGGTATCGGCAGAGCCTACATCGATGTGTTATGGTATTGGTGAAGAGAAGAAGATAGTACTAACGGTTATTAGTGCTAATGGAACAAGCTATAAGGTAACACGTGCGGGCGGTAATACCTATACTTTCAATAGTAATATCTACACTTACCCTGATGCATTAGAGGTAGGTACCCATACCTTTACGATAACCGATGGTTATGGTTGTCAGACGACGGTATCGGCAGAGATATACGCACCGCTTAGCCCTGCAGGTATCACCTACCACTCAGCTGTATGCGAGTTGCAATGGCAGTACGCAAAGTTTTGACTTATCGGTAACAGGAGGAGTACCTACTCTACCAAAAGAGTTTAGCTATAGCATAGATGGAGGAATTACCTTTACTCATATAGCTAGCAGTACTACTAGTGCCTCAGTGTCAATAGCAGTACCTACAGCAACTAGTACTATAGTGCAGTTTGCGGTAGCTTTACGTCAGACGGCAGCGAATGTAGACGCGTTCGTTTTGTAAACATCAGCTACGACCCACCACGCTTCTTGACCAGCACATTTACTACAACCAAGGCTATTTGTGGAGAAGATAACGGTTCGGTGATTATCACCCAGCCGATTACTATGTAGGTACTACTTCGCATACGCTGCGTGATACGCACGCGGCTAATGTAGTACAAACTAGTACTACAGCAATGGCAGCGGGCAACCATGTAGCCTATTTAACTGATGCTAGAGGTTGTGTTGCCACACAAGCCTTTACGATAGATAAGGTAGACCCATTGGTATCCACAGCTACTATCACTAAGCAGATGGGCTGTACGGCAGCCGATTTAGCGGAGATAACGGTAACGTTGGGTACAGGCGGTACGGCACCTTATGTAGTGAGGGTACTTAATACGGGTACCAATGCAGAGAGCACCCTGCACGGCGACCTCCAACAATATATCAATAGCTTTTGGTAGCTTAGATTATGGTAACTATCAGGTAACGATAACCGATGCGGATGCTTGTAACAAGGAGCATAACTTAGTGATAAATCCGAACTCTAGTGTTATGAGTATTACCTTCCCAACTGTTTTGGGTTGTGTATCTCAGACCCACGCTATTATTAGCGCGACTAGTTCGGGTACCTTTACAGCTACCACTAAGGCTTACTTTTGCAGTATATCGTACAGGTATACAGAATCCACCTAATAGCTCAGGGGCTAGTGTGATAAACACTACAAATACAGTCTCAGGTACTGATACTTGGTACGCGGCTACGGCATCAGGTACAGGGGTAACGGTAAGCATACCTAATCTAACCCCAGGGGTACGTTATACTTTTGTAGCCATCAATATCACTACGGGTTGTAGATTTACTCAGCAAGCGGCTTCGCCCGCGCCAGGAGGCTCTAGCTTAACGGCAACTCTTGACATACAGAATGTAAAAATGTGCGGCAGGCAATGATGGTACGTTTATTTATACGTTGGCAAATGTACAAGGAAGTACAACAGCTATTAGTTGGAATATCTATAAAGCAGATACGCACCAATCAGTAGCAGCAGGTACTACACCAGCACCATTTACCACACCAAGGAATGTAAATACAAACCTGCCAGCAGGTAAGTACTATATAACCTTTAGAGAGATGCCAAGTGGTTGTGTAAACTCATTTAATTTTGAAATCAAGCGTTCTGCTATAGAGATGCAAATCACTACAGCAGAGACCAAGAAGGCTACTTGTATTACTAAAGGACAGATATGGTTAGGGCATCAGTGGCGGAACCGCTACTATACTTATAACTATGTAATGGCAGGAGGTGCTGCTCCTACGGTATATACTGAAACGGCTATAGCATCTAAATATGTAGAAATGCCAGCAGGAGTGTGGGATGTGTATGTACGCGATGCTTTTGGCTGTCTGAAGATGAGTACGGTTACAGTTACGGCTTATGATGTACCAAATGTTGTTACGGCAACTACGTTGGCTTTGTCAAGCATACACTAATAACAACGGCAAGATACCAGTACGTATTGATTTGAATAAGATAGGACAAGGGGCTCACTTCTAGCTTAGATGGAGCTGCTACCCAAACTATCCAGTGGACAGAGTCTAACAAATCATTTGAAGTGGAAGTAACACCACTGGTAGCCCATACAGTTACGGTAACCGATGTCAATGGTTGTGCAAGTGGTATAACCTTTAGCACTACGGCACTAATTACAGCTACGGCTACTCTTACTAAACTGAAGAGTTGTGCTACGCCTACCGCTCAGGTAACGGTGAGCGTGTCAGGAGGTACAGGTACTTATAGCTATACTTTACAGCGCCTTGATAACGGAACGGTAGCAGGCGAGACTATCGCTACTGATGCTGCGTTCCCAACTCCTACTGGAGGGGTGGTAACCCTTAGTACGGCTACCTTTACCCAAGAGGGTACTTATCGTATGTACATCTATGATGCAGAAACGGCAGATTGTAGACCTATAGTGAAAGAGTTCGTGATACAAGATCCAGAGCCTATAGATTTAACAGGTATAGTGGTACAACCTTATCACGAGAAATGTAACTTAGGTCTAACGGCTACTCCAATGGGTAGTATAGAGGTAGTGATGCCTAAACGTTCAACTACTGAAGTTTACACCTTTGCGATAATTAGCGCTATTGATCTTACTACGGGCAATAGTCTAACGGTAACGGCAACTCCTACTACATCGGGTACTCACACGGCTACCTTTTTACAGGTTTGCGCGGCACCTCGCAAGGAGTGAAGTACGACATTCTTATTACAAACCAAGAAGGTTGTACGGCGGGTGTTTATACAGTGCTGAACTCACCAGAGCCTATCAGTTTTGAAGACGGGGTACTAACCGCTACTCAGTATAAATGCGAAAACGGAGCAGGATTTTCTACTCCTAAGGTAGTACTTGATGTAACGAAGATAAAAGGAGGGGTACCACCATATACTACCGAGTTCTATAGCACGGCAAGTAGTACTTTATTGGGCAATGGCACAGAGTATAGATTGCCAGATTTATCAGGCGGTAGTTACTACGTGCTAGTGAAAGACAATGCAGGGTTGTAGTTCGGCTCACGATAAGTGTAACGGTAGCTCCAGCCTTCGAGCTTACTACGTTAAGTGTTACCACTATAGTAACGGCTACTTGTGCGGTAGATGAGCAGATACGCATAGATGTAGGTACTACGGGTTATATAGCAGGAACGATGTTGCGCTATACTATCCAAGGTACAGACAATAGCATTGCTACGGTTACAACAGTGGCAAGTCAGAGCCTTACCATAAGCTTACCGGGTTCTAAGAATCTAAAAGGTAGCGGTTATACGATAGAGGTGACCAATGAGCAAACTGGTTGTAGCATCACAGGGGTACATAAGGTGAAAGACCCTAATACCTTTGCAATAGTATCTAGCAACCCAGTGAGAGCTATCTGTCATAATGACTTTGGTGCGATAACTCTATCGGTAGTAGATACTGACTTATCAGATGGCGACCAATCGGCAGGCTTTACTTATACGATAACCTCAGTAGGGGCAACCTCACCTACCAATATCTCAGGTAGCGAGGCTGGCAATACAAAGACTATTACCGGTCAGCTAAGAGGCGGTACTTACGATATAGAAGCCACTTCGAATGCTACGGGCTGTGCGATAGCTAAACACCGCTTTATTGTACCGTCAAATCCTGATGAGATAAGGGTAACCGATGTGATACAAAAAGTATCAGTAGATTGTGATAATAAGAACGCTATTGTGGCACTTACTGTTAGTGGAGGTCAACAAACTTATACGGTAGTTCTTACTCCTATATTGGGTACACCAGGAGGGGCAGTAACACAAACCGATGTACCATCTGGAGCTCCAGGGGTAGAATTTGCAGGACTTAATGCAGGTCTTCTACCAGGTACGGTAGGTACTTACCAGATAACCATTACCGATGCACTTGGTTGTACTTCGTTTACAGGTTCTAGTACTATAACGATAGATCCTTATGATAGCATACAGGTCTCTAGTGTAACGGCTCAAGTAAGTTCAATTACTTGTGTGGGAGCTAAGGATGGTAAGTTAAAGGTGAGCAATGTAAAAGGCGGTACGCGTCCTTACTACTATGTATTAGTATCTACAGTTACCAATGCAGTGGTTCAGAGCATCAATAAGAACGCTTCAGAATACACTTTTTGAAGGTATAGAGTCAGGTACGTATAAAGTAGTTTTATACGATGCTAAGAACTGTGATGCAGAGTTGCCTACTACCTTTGTGTTTACTGATCCACAGCCTATCAGTGCAGATATAGATGAAAATAACTCTAGTTTCTTTTACTTGTAGTGGTCAGAATAATGGTAGCCTTACTATAGACAATTTGGTAGGAGGTACAGGTACTTATACTATCGACATTGTAAGAGCTGATAACAATCAGAAGATAGCCGGACATATAGATGTAACGGGTACTACCGATACGTTTAGCAACTTACCACCAAGTCCTAAGGATACTTATTATCAGTTGGTAATCAAGGACACGAATGGCTGCGTGATGACTAAGACGGTAACCTTTTACGGTGGTAGAGTTCCCAGATATCAACGTGAACTACGTAGAGAAAGAGGGTACTTGCGAGGCTAATACGAATGATTATAAGGATTATTTAGTGGTTAAATTCCGCAGTCCGGAGGTTGATTTTTAACAAGATAACCTATAGTCTTAACGGAACGGCTACTAGAACCACTTTTGTACGTACGTTGGGCAATGTGGGTTATATAGAAGAGTTCGACAGGACTGTGGTAAGTCAGACTATCGAGGTACATTACGATACAACGGTGCCTGTTAGCGGACATTGTACGGCAAATAAGAGCTTTACGATAGATTTATATGTACCACTTACGCTAACCGATACCACTAGTTCAGCAACGGCTATCAATACGGTACAGGTAGAGGCTAATGGAGGTACGGTGACCAATCTGAAGGGCTATACTTACTATTACAATGGGGTAGATAGAGGAGATAGCACCACTTATAAGATAAAACCATAATGATCCAGAGCGTATAGCGCCAGATGGCACACGTATTAAGATAGTATCGGTTATGGTAAAGATGCTAATGGTTGTACGGCGACCCTAACGTTAGAGGTGCCATACCACGATATAGAGGTACCGAACTTCTTCACTCCGGATGGCGATGGCGAGAATGATGTATGGAAGCCTCAGGTACTTAGACAATAATGTGAATGCACGTATTTACATTTTTGACCGTTATGGCAGACGTTTAGTTAACTTAGCCCCAGGCGAAGGCTGGGACGGACAGTATGATGGACGCTTGATGCCATCGGGAGATTATTGGTATATTATAGAGATCAATGATCAGTTGTACGACAAACGTCAGTTCTACGGCAACTTCACTTTTGTATCGATAATTAATAATAGTAATACAATTAAACAAATGACAAAAAGCCAGCAGTTAACTGCTGGCTTTTTGTTTATCTGATAGTTATATCTTAGCATTTATAACTAAGCATTAAAAGTTATAATTACCCTATCTCCCTTTGAAGGGGGCAGGGGGATGTTTTATCATAAGATGTTAAATGTATATATAAACATTCTCCCACCCTCTTCAAAGGGGGAGTTCATACACGAGCATCATAAAGCCAACATCGAACGAAACTTTTTTTAAGCGAACGATGAGCGAAGGATGAGCGAACAATAAGCGAAGGATAAGCAATACAAACTTATACCTCAGTTAAGTGTTCTAAAACTTTAAAAAGACCTCAAAAATCTGTTAAAAAAATATTGTTTTTCTTTTTGTTTCGAAAAAGATTTATACCTTTGTGGCAATTAGAAAATTGACAAATCAACAAACATATGGTTTATATTGAATTATTAATAGTGCTCCTTGCTATATTTGTAGAGGGCGAGGGTAGGAGGTATCGGGCTTGGTATCTTCGGTATGATGGGCTTAGGTATTTTGGTGTTTGGCTTCGGACTTACACCAGGCAATCCGCCAATAGATGTAATGCTTATCATAGTAGCAGTTATCACGGCAGCAGCTACCCTGCAGGCAGCCGGAGGTTTAGACTATCTGGTGAAAGTAGCAGAGAAAATCCTGCGCAAAAACCCAGCTATGATTACCTTTCTTGCTCCTATAGTGTGCTACTTCTTCACTTTGTTTTCTGGCACAGGGCATATTGCCTATTCGCTTTTGCCTATCATTTCTGAAATAGCTACTGATAGCAAAGTACGCCCTGAGCGTCCGCTTTCTATCTCAGTAATAGCCTCACAGCAGGCAATCACAGCCAGTCCTATTTCCGCAGCTACTGCCGCTCTCCTCTCGGGAGAATTGTTAGGCGATAAGGGAGTAACTTTTAGGGTAATATACTAATGGTGTGTATACCTGCTACTTTAGTAGGGAGTGATTGTGGGGGCTATCGCAGTGAGTTTTTATGGGGGTACCTCTTGAAAAAGACCCTGAGTACCTACGCCGTCTGCGCGAAGGACTCTTAGATGCAGAAGGCAAATCAGAAGAAGCCCCTTCTCCTAAAGCAGCTAAACGTGCTAAAATATCTGTCATTATATTCCTTATAGGGGTATTATCAATAGTGCTATTTGGTTCAATAGATAGTTTGCGTCCTACTTTTTACAGTGAATGGTCAGCTGATAAAACTCGGAATGACACAAGTAATAGAGATTGTGATGATGTCTACCGCAGGCTTGATGCTCATTTTTCTAAGGCCGATATTAATAAAGCAGTAAAAGGTTCAGTGTTTATCGCTGGTATGCAGGCTGTAATTGCTATCTTTTGGTATTGCGTGGATGGGCGATACTTTCTTCGTTGGTAATATTGAGTTTTTAAGACGCACATCGAGCAAATCGTTACCCAGTATCCATTCCTCTTCTCAGTAGCTCTCTTTGTAATGTCTGTACTCTTGTTTAGTCAGGCGGCTACCGTGCGTACCCTTTACCCTTTTAGGTATTGCTTTAGGTATTCACCCAATGGCAATGGTAGCGATGTTCCCAGCGGTAAATGGTTACTTCTTTATTCCTAACTATCCTACAGTGGTAGCAGCTATCAACTTCGACCGTACCGGTACCACTCGCATCGGTAAGTATGTGCTGAACCACTCGTTTCAGTTGCCTGGTTTTGTAGCAACTATAGTGGCTATAGCGGTAGGCTATCTGATAATTATGCTGATGTAATTAAGAAAAATATTGTTTAACTCATAAAACTGATTATAAATGAAAATTAATGAAAAAGAATTGCCCTTACATTATTAGTGATGATGTCTCAGGCAGTCTTTGGTCAAAAACCAAAGATTCGTATTTTAGCTACTGGTGGTACTATCGCTGGTGTGAGTAAATCAAATACAGAGACGAACTACAAGGCGGGTGAGCTTGGTATTTATCAACTATTAGACGCTGTACCTGAAGTGAAAAACTTGGCAGATATAAGCGGCGAGCAAATAGTGAAGATAGGTTCGCAAGATATGAATGATGAGGTATGGCTTACGCTTGCCAAACGCATCAACCAGTTGCTCAACAAAGAAGGCTACGACGGAGTAGTGATTACTCACGGAACCGATACTATGGAAGAAACGGCTTACTTCTTAAACCCTAACCGTGCGTAGCAAAAAGCCTGTAGTAATGGTAGGGAGCTATGCGTCCAGCTACAGGTATGAGTGCCGATGGACCACTGAACCTATACAATGCTGTAGCGGTAGCTGCCGATAAAAATGCTATGGCACGTGGGGTAATGGTGTGTATGAACGACATCGTACTTGATGCTAAAGATGTGATTAAGACTAGCACTACCGCTGTAGAAACTTTCCAAGGAGCTAATTATGGCAAATTGGCGTATATACACAACGGTAAAGTTTTCTTCAATCGTGCGCCTGAAAACAAACACACTTACCAATCAGTGTTTAATGTTGATAACCTAAAAGAATTGCCAAAAGTAGGTATCGTATACAGCTATTCTAACGTTTCTGAATTGCCAATGAAGGCTTTTATGGATGCTAAGTTTGATGGTATTGTACACGCTGGCGTAGGTAATGGTAACCTTTACCACACTATTTTTGATTTGGCTGTAAAAAGCCAGAGAGCAAGGCATTCTGTTTTGTGCGTTCTTCTCGTGTGCCTACAGGGGCTACTACTCTCGATGCTGAAGTAGATGATGCTAAATACCAATTTGTAGCTTCACAGGCGCTAAATCCACAAAAGGCTCGCGTACTACTGATGTTAGCACTTACAAAAACCAAAGACTGGAAACAGATACAAAAAAATATTTTAATGAATACTAAAAATCTAATAGTATTATGAAAAAGATATTGTTGGCAATGAGCCTTCTAGTAGGAGGTGTTGCCTTTTGCTCAACAAGATTTGCAAGAACAAATCAACCAACTGCGTATGGAAATAGACCAGCTACGTATGGCACCACCGCCACCTCCTATAGATATGCCTGTTCCTCCTGAAGAGATGGAAAGTCCGTTGCGTAAGAAATTTAATATGTATTTCAACTTTCAGACTAGTTTGGATGCTGAAAAAAGGAGAAAGTGATTTAACCACCAAGTTTCAGGCGCGCCAGTTGCGTTTAGAAGTACGTGGCGACCTTACCGAACGTATATTCTACCGTTTTCGTCACCGTCTGAACAAACCGAATGCAGGGAGCCCTCATTAGATAATTTAGCCAAAAGCAACCGATTTATTATATGCAGGGTTTCCGTCTTAATGAAAAGTGGTCAGCTACAGTAGGTAAGATGTGCCAAGCCTGGGGTGGTTATGAGTTCGACCTCAATCCGATGAATATCTATGAATATTCAGATTTTCTCGAAAAATATGGATAACTTTATGCTAGGGGGCAATGATTACGTATGCACCTAACCCTAACCACGAGTTCAACTTACAAATTACCGATGTTCGCAATAGTAATTTTTGCAGACCTTTATGCTACTGCTACTGCTACTATTAAAGAGAGCAATACGCCTTTAGCTTATATCTTCAACTGGAATGGTAATCTTTTTGATAGCCTTATTCAGACTCGTTGGGGAGCAGGATTGCAAAGTGAAGCCGATGGCTATACAAATGCCTTAGTAATGCTTGGTACTAAACTGAACTTACCCTAAGTTTCAGGTGTTTTTAGACTATATGATGGCAAATGACCAATTAGATAGGCTTAATTATACTCCATTAAGTAATAATGGTTCGGCTACACCAGTAAAAGATGCTAAATACAATTCGTTTGTGTTAAAAGCGGAGTACCAACCTGCACCAGAGTGGAATATCTTTGCGCAAGGTCTTTATGAAACGGCTAATAGTAGCTTAGCGAATAACGAGTTTAAAGGCATAGGCTATTTTTGCAGGGGTAGAATACTTGCCCTTTAAGGAACAAGATTTGCGATTTTTCTTAGCCTATATCGGTAGAAGTAGAGATAAAAAAATAGTGCAGTAGAAAATACTAATCGCGTAAGTGTAGGTATGATGTACCGCATAAAAAGCGTTTTTAACAATTAATGCTAGTTTGATGTAGTGTTAGTTATTCCTTAGAATTTATAACTAAGTATTAAAAACTGTAACTACCTATTCCCCTTTTGAAGGGGGTAGGGGATGTTTCATCATAATAGCTTATATTAAACTTACATTAAAATTAATAAACAAATAAGGCTGCTCAATTATTTTGAGCAGCCTTATTTTCATAATTTATAATTCAAAAATTACATATTAGGCACCTCCCAGTCTCCACGCACTTTTTAGTACTTGCTCAATAACATCGCGTACAGCCCTTGTCCTCCCTCGCGGTGAGAGATATAGTGGGCTACAGCTTTCACTTCAGGCACAGCATCCTGAGGGCAGGTAGCTAAACCAGCGTGTCGCATAGGCGAAATATCTGGCAGGTCATCACCCATATACAGTATTTGCTCTGTTTTTAGTCCTTTGCTTTTTGGTACTCTAAAAAGTGCTGAGCTTTTTGGTGGCGAAGCATAAAAATATCGGTAACACCCAAGTTTTCAAAGCGCTTTTTGTACACCCTACATTGCCTCCCCTGTCAGGATACAGATAATATAACCTTTGGCTACAGCTGTTTTTACGGCATAACCGTCTTTCATATTCATACTTCGCAGTAGGTCACCATCGTTGTTTACGAATACTTGGGTGTTAGTAAAAACCCCATCAACATCAAAGATAAAAAGTAGTGATGTCTTTTAATCTTTCTTTATAATTTTTATTTTCCATAATAAGTATGTATAATAGATTCTGTGATTACTTTGTAAATATGTTGGTAGTGTTCAGGCAGTATGGCAAGGTGATTTTCAATAGTTTGGGTATCATTGCGCCTTGCAGGGGCCTGTTTGCGCCTCGAGGGCAGGCATCTTTTGTAGTTTAGCAAAAGTTTCAGAGAGTAGCGGTTGCAATATGTCAAAAGGCACTTGGTGTTGCTCGCATATCTGCTGACTGATACCGATGAGATGATTGGTGAAATTATTGAGGAACACAGCTGCCACGTGTAGTGAACTGCGCTGCTCGCTGTTGAGTATATATACTTTAGAGCTGAGCCGTTTAGCCAAGGGGTGCAATAGTTTGTCTATATCAGCAGGGTCTTGTGCTTCTATACAGATAGGCACGCTGCTGAAGTGTACTTTGGCAGTTTTTAGAAAATGACTGCAGAGGGTAGAAAAACGCCAGCTCTATGGGCAGGAGCACAACCCCCATAGAGTATTGCCTGAAGTATGCACCACTAATTGTCCTTGATAGGGTAGGGGCAGCCGAAAGAGGGGCTATTGCTTCGTCTTTAACAGCTAAAATAGTGAGGTTGGCAGGGCGAAGAGAAGAAAGATTAGTAGTTTTTCAGTTTTAAAAACCTCAAAGTCAGCGGTAAAACCACTTCGGTTATACAGTTGTTGCAGATGCACATTGGGTGTGGTATAGAGGGGCTTTAGTCAGGTGGTAAGTCAGATTGCCCGCGCCAATAATGTTAATAGTTAAGGCCATTTTATAGTGATTTAATAGTTTCAGGGGCAAAGATAGCAAAATAAATAAGAGTTTTCAAAAAGTTTTTCTATAAATAGATGTATTATTCATTTATTTTTATGTAATTTTTGCCAAATGAATTATGAATGACGCAGCTTGCTTATCTTTTTAACCTTTATCATTACGAATGAATTTATTTAGGAAAAATATTTAAAAAGAGATACAACGGAAAAACTAAGACGCAAGCAGGAAGAGCAGCTTCCTGCAGATGAGCTATTTGCGCAAAAATTTTACAGAAAATGGTGGTAAATTTATTTATTGTACCTCGAAATTGAGGTGCAAGAGGCTTTTAGGTCTATACTAAAAGAATTAGGACTCTATGTGAAAAATGAGTTCTAATGCCTCGCCTACTATTGAGGCGATGTTTGAAGAGCATACGTCTTTTTCTCTTTTTCCTACTACCGATTCTAATGTATATCTAACGGATTGTGAGTATCTTATTACCTCATTAGGGCGGTATTATGTTTACTTCTTTACAGATGAAACATCGAAAAATGAACGAACTGCCCGATACATTTATCGTTTTTGCAAAGACCAGCCAGATGGTGAAGGATATATCTGAAGGGATGAGGGGACTAAACAAGCGCTACCCTGCTAACCAGAAGCCCACAGGCTTGGTGGACTCTCCAAAGTTTTTTTGAAGACCCCGAAAAGAGTTCAATAGCTACTTACGGTACAAGTAATAAGAAAACCTATCTTATTTTGCTTGAAGATTTGACAAATTAGATGATTATGAATGAGCTTTTTAAACGAACCATTACAGGTTTTATTTACATATTTTTATTGCTATCGGCTATAATGCTCAATGCCGATGCATCTCGATTTTTATTCTTATCTTTTGGAATTATCTGTCTTTTTGAGTTTAAAAAGACTGATATGGCTAAAGGAATTGCATATATTTTTATTGTTTTTTTGTTTGCTTGGTGGCTTTTTATACATCTAAAGCTCTCTCGATTTCTCTATCTATATGTTGCTGTTAGCTACTTTGCTCACCAATATATCCCTTATACTTTCACTTTTTAATGAGAAAACGCCTCTAAGGAAGCAACATAACAATACCAAACTACTGATTAGCTTGCTATATATAGGCGGTGGCTGTATATTTGTACCTCTTATCTACAGACACGAAGATAACCCTAATCCGAATTATTTCTTTTCAGAACTTTTTCAACAACGAATCGCAGATAACAATGATAGGCTTGCTTTGTATCATCTGGGCAAGCGATACTTTTGCTTACCTAACAGGTAAAGCTTTTGGTAAACACAAACTTTTTGAGCGTATCTCGCCCAAAAAGACGATAGAGGGCTTTTTAGGAGGATTAGTAGGAGCGGTGATAATCTCAATACTTATTGATATTTACAGCGTACGCCCAATGTGGCAATGGATTATATTGGCAGTAGTATTGGTGGTAACAGGTACTATTGGCGATTTAGTAGAGTCAAGTTTTAAACGAGCGGCAAAAGTGAAAGACAGTGGTACTATCCTGCCAGGGCACGGAGGGTTGTTAGATAGGCTCGACAGTCTGTTGTTTGCCTCGCCCTTTGCCTATCTTACTTTAGTGATATTTGAACTTTTTATGTAAAGACAAAAAAATGATGAACTTTTATAAATATCAGGGTACGGGGAATGACTTTGTAATGGTAGATAATGAGGAGGCTCTTTTTCCTAAAGGTGATACAGGACTGATAGCTCATTTGTGTCATCGTAGGTTTGGCATAGGAGCTGACGGACTTATCTTATTAGAAAACGACCCTGCCTACGACTTCCGTATGGTGTACTACAATGCCGACGGGCGCGAGAGTACGATGTGCGGCAATGGAGGGCGCTGTGTAGTAGCTTTCGCTCGCGAAATGGGCGTGATGACAGGCGATAGTACCCGCTTTATAGCCGTAGACGGGGTGCATCACGCTACTATTGATGCGCAAGATAAAGTACATTTGCAGATGAAAGATGTACAGACCATAGATGTACACCCTGATTATGTGTTTTTAGATACCGGTTCGCCCCACCACGTGCAATGGGTAGCCGATGTAGCTAAAGTAGATGTTAAAACAGAAGGGGCTGCCTTGCGTTATAGTGAGCTTTTATGCTGATAAAGGCGGGAGCAATATTAACTTTGTATCGCCAACTACCGATGGCTTTTGCGGTGCGTACCCTATGAGCGTGGAGTAGAAGACGAGACATATTCTTGTGGCACAGGGGTTACTGCTGCAGCCATTGCCCTCTATCATACGGCGCAAATAACTACCCCTGCGGTTACCTTGCACACTAAAGGTGGCGACCTAAAAAGTGACTTTTGAAAAACAAGGAGCCCTCTATCAGCAGGTATATCTTTCAGGCCCTGCCGAAAAAGTGTTTAAGATTAGTGAGGTTTTAGGGGTTAGTTGTTAGACCATTCAAAAAAACATAATTATGCTTCGGGCTTTAGAACCTACAGATATTGATTTCTCTATCAGCTAGAAAATGAGCGAGGATTATGGGAGGTGAGCGAGACGCAATTGCCTTTTGCAAGACATCTGCTACAACAATACCTAGCAAATGCTACCCAAGATATTTATGAGGCTAAACAGTTTAGGGTTTGTTATTGCAGCAGAAGATGATACCCCAGTGGGCTGTGTAGATTTATACGATTTTTTTGTCCGCAACACAAACGAGCCTCAGTAGGTATTGCTATTTTGCCAAACCATAGAGGCAAAGGCTATGCCAAGCAAGCACTTACAGCACTAATTGACCACGTGAAAACCTATTTAGATATACACCAATTGGTAGCCCTATATACCCTGCCGATAATAAAGTGAGTAACAGCCTTTTTCAGAAAGTAGGTTTTACTGCAGTAGCAACACTCCCCGATTGGTTGTACAGCAAAGGGACGTATAAAAGCGGTGGGAGTATACAGAATAGTAATTTAAAAAAATCTTTTAAAAATCGTAAATATATTATTATGCAAAGAGACATTGACATTTTTTTGAACTTATTCAGGACGAGAGAGAACGTCAGGAAAGAGGTATTGAGCTGATTGCTTCAGAAAACTTCGTAAGCGACCAAGTGATGGAAGCGGCAGGCTCTATCCTTACTAACAAATATGCCGAGGGGTACCCCTGGCAGGCGCTACTACGGAGGTTGCGAGGTGGTAGACGAAATCGAGCAAATAGCTATAGACCGCGCTAAATTGCTTTTCGGGGCTGAGTACGCTAACGTACAGCCTCATAGCGGTTCGCAAGCTAACGCCTCAGTATATGCGGCTTGCCTTAAAACCAGGTGATAAGATTTTAGGATTTGACCTTTCGCACGGAGGGCACCTTACTCACGGATCGCCTGTGAACTTTTTCAGGTAGATTGTACGAGCCTGTATTCTACGGAGTAGAAAAAGAAACCGGTTTGCTAAACTACGACAAAATTTTAGAAATAGCAGAACGCGAAAAACCTCAAATGATAGTAGCAGGCGCCTCAGCTTACTCTCGCGATATAGACTTCAAACGCTTTAGAGAAATAGCTGACAAGGTAGGGGCTTTGCTCTTTGCCGATATTGCTCACCCTGCGGGACTTATTGCTAAAGGACTTCTTAGCGACCCAATTCCTTACTGCCATATTGTTACCACTACTACCCACAAAACACTTAGAGGGCCTCGCGGGGGGCTTATCCTTATGGGTAAAGATTTTGAAAACCCATTCGGACTTAAAACCCCTAAGGGTGAAGTAAGAATGATGTCGTCGTTATTAGATAGCTCGGTATTCCCTGGCAACCAAGGAGGTCCATTAGAGCACATTGTTGCAGCTAAAGCAGTAGCTTTTGGCGAAGCGCTTTCTGACGACTTTTTGCATTACGCTATACAAATACAGAAGAATGCGCGCCGTTTAGCTTCTATCCTTTTAGGCAAAGGCTATGACATTATCTCTAAAGGTACTGACAACCACTTGATGCTTATCGACCTACGCAATAAAGACATCAGTGGTAAAGAAGCAGAAATTGCTTTAGGCAAAGCTGATATAACTGTAAATAAAAAAATATGGTTCCTTTTGACACACGCTCTCCTTTCGTAACCAGCGGTATACGTAGGGGTAGCAGCTATCACTACTCGCGGACTAAAAAGAAGATGATATGGAGCGTATCGCTGACTTTATAGACCGTGCTATTGCTAACCACACCAATGATGAGGTGCTTGAAGAAATAGCTGAAGAAGTAAACCTATTTATGGAAGACAGACCGCTATTTGCGTACTAGTAAATTTTTAAAAAAAGAGGCTGTCCGAAAAGTTTTTCGTGTATATTGAACGTTACATCTCCCCTCTTTGAAAAGAAGTTTAAGTTAATAATCATAAGGTTATGGAAGTGAACTTGAGATTATAAAAATAAACTTATTTTAAGAAGAAATAAAACTTTTTCGGACAGCCTCGTGTAGGGACAATTTTTCTCTATTTCAAAAATGGTTGTATATTTGCACTCTCAATTTCTTGAGCAGTAATTTTATTTTTTTCAACAAAAACCATAAAAGTAAAATAGTAATAATAATGAAAAAAGAATCTAACAATGCAGTTGATGCCTTTGTGGCTATTAGCGTTTTTCTTTTTTGCCTCTGTGCCAATAAAGGCGCAGACTAATTCTGAAGCTACGCCCAAAGTAGGAATTATCAAGCAGATAGGTTGTGGCACAGGTAATAAGGCTGATAAAGCCCAAATACAGGTGATACACGACGGAGTAGGCTATAGCTATAATTTTGGAGCTAATGCGACAGACATTAGCAATAATACGGCTTGGGTGCCTGCGGGGGCTCAAACGATAGTGGTAAGTAAAGGGGGACAACCTATAACTTACCTATCACAGTGCCTGCAAAGGTTACCCCTAGTTTTACGCCTGTAATTACTTATAATTGCAATGGCACTGCTGATGTACGCCTTACTAACAACCAAGGTACGTATAATTACACCTATACGTATGGAGGCAGTACCCATAATAGTCCTTATTTTAGGGGCTTAGCGGTAGGACAACATACTATAACGGTGAAATACACCGCTACAACTACTACACGAGATATTGTTTTTCTATGATGATTTCGGAGTAAAGCCTACAGGAGGCGATAAAGCGGTACGCAGCAAGTATGCTATTTCTACTATGAACTTTGCTCCTCTGAACAACACACAGGTGAAGCCTGATGGGACTGTTTTTAACAGGAAAAAAATTTAACTAATGACGCTTGTTATACTGTAGCGACTAAAGCCGATGCAGATACTGAAGGTAGTACTGGTACTTGGCTTTACCCTAATGATAAAGACGGAAATGCTAACGGGCGTTATTTGTATTATGATGCTCATACAGCAGATCAGAATTTGTACACCCGAAAAGCAAAAGTAACACCTAATACTCCTATTAATTTTTTTCGGCTTACCTTTTCAATACAGTAAAAACCTCTTTTAATGCTGCTTATAAAGTAAGGGTTACCCTTGATATTTATGCTACAGAAGCAGATGCTAAGGCACGCACTAATCGTCTTTTTACTTCGTACGCTTATGATGTCCCTACAGCAGGTACAAACCCCTAATGAATGGCACCCGATGAATGTTACAGCCAATATAGGAGGAGGTTATTCAGAATTGGTATTCGTAGTAAGAATGTATGGTACTTCAGGAGGAGGACTTGGTAATGATATAGCTCTTGATAACATATTGGTTACACAGCCTACTACAACTTGTGAACAAACAGTTGCAGTGCCTGTAAATATAACAGGCAACGCTTACTCTACTACTGTAACCTATAACTGTGCTGCCAATGATGCGACTGTGGTAGTAACACCTTCTGTTACTACAGGCTATACTTATACCTATAAATTGGACAACGGGGTAGCAGGTAGTGTTAATACCTTTAATAACGTAGCGGTGGGGGTACATACTCTAACCGTTACCTCAAGGTATACTGGAGCTACAGTTAAGGAGATTTTTAAAAGAAGATTTTGGTCTCGGGAGCTCCATACTCATTACCTGAAACGGTAGTACCTAAGGACTTTGTGTGTAAAGATGTGCTTTATGGTTTTCCAGCTGACATACTTCCGGAAGGGCATTATCAGGTAGCTAACCGTGAAAAACCTTACCAAGAATACTCTATGGAGTTGGGTTAATCCTAAAGACCATACTAATAGTGGGGATTCAAAAGGGCGTTATTTAGCCTTTAACTATGGGGCTAATGGAGGTAAAGTTTTCTACCAACAAGATATTAAGGTAGAAGCTAATAAGCCTGTAACCGTAGAATATTATTTATATAGCCTTAATAGTGGTAATGTAGCACAAAAACCTATAATAAAAAGCTGTTTTAGTTAATAAAACTACAGGTACTGCTGTGCATACATCGTCTCAGTATTATCTTGCAGGAAACACTAATGATACTGATTGGAAAAATTCTTTTACATTTACACCAAATGTTAGTGACTTGCAGCTAAGACTTATTAATGATAATAACGATATAAATGCTAACGACTTTTGCTATTGATGATATATTGGTAACACAAGATTATGACACTTGTACTACTACCCTTACCGCTACAGTAGCGCCTAAAGTAACTAGTGCGTTTGCCGGTGTTACGAAGCTAATAGGCTGCGGTACAGGAGCCAATGCAAACAATGCAGAGGTAACTATTGCTAATGTAGAAGGCGGTTCGGGTACTTATGAATATCAGTTTGATGGTCTTACTTGGACAACTACCAATACAGGTTGGTTGCCAGCTGGTACGCATACGGTTTCGGTACGCAATGCGGGTAGCATAGGCTGTGTATATAGTATGAGCGTGAATGTACCAGCAGCTTTGGCAGCACCTGTGATAAAAAACAGAGGTTTTTCTATGCGTGCGATGGTAAGGCTATTCTAAATATAGGCGTAGAAAAACCCAGACCCTGAGCTTAAATATCTTTATAGCTTGAGATGGGGCTGCTTATACTACTACTTATGTATATACTAATGTAGCAAGTGGTACACACTCAGTAAGTGTACAATATGAGTACAGAAATGCGCCCTCACCAGTGATGCTATTGAAAGAGACTTTTGGTAGACCTACATCAGCTCATCAATTACCAGCAGGAACAACTGATGTGCCGTATGGTGTAAATATGGGGCATTATCAAATAAGTAATCCTACTCTTTCTGCTGCGTGGGGAAATATTCCAGCTACAGATGGTTGTTCAGAGTCTAAAATTTGGGTAAAGGCGTTAGACCATACTTCTAATGGTACAGATATGCAAGGAGGGTTTTATATAGTAGACGCTAACCCATCGATGCTTAATGGAGAACTTTACTACAAGAAAAAGTAACTAATATCGCTCCTTATTCAGACATTAAGTACGAATTTTATGTATTGAACTTGTTTAGGGAAGACAAAAAAATCAATGGAGGAGGTACAGATGCTTTAAAACCTAAGTTAGAAGTACGTTTAGTAAATAATAGCAACCAAGTGATAGGTACTCTTTAAAAACAGGTGAATTACCTAATTCTACTTGTGGAACAGGTATGAGTAACTGGCGCAAGATAGAAGGTGTTCTTAATGTAGGTAATAATACTGAGTTTACTATTGAGTTTCGCTCTGATGGGGGAGCTCCTCACGGTTGGGGGAACGACTTTGTGCTTGATGATATCAGTGTATATCAAGTACCTAAGGCTTGCGGTCAGGTAGTAAGTACTACTAAAGTTGTTACGGCTAACAATCAGGATATACCAGCTTTTACAGTTAGCAAAACTTATGATTGTGCGACAGGTAAAGGAGTTCTAACCGTAACCCCAACCGCTACTACTGGCTTTTACTTATACTTATACTTTTGGGGTAGTACTACTTATACTAGTACAACTGCTACCTTTACAGGTTTAGATTTAGAGCAAACTTATACAGTAACGGTGAATTACCAAGCGGTAAGCAATACCATTACTTTGCTTAATGAAGATTTTGGTGTAGGAACAACACCTACCGATGCAGTGAAGAGTCCGTATATAGGAGAAGATTGGTATTTCAATAAGAATACAACAGAATCTTGATAGTACCTCTAATGGTAAAGGACAATCTAAAGTACACCCTGCTAATAAGTACTTAGATAATCAAGAGTATACTATTGCGCCAGAATTTATCTTGAATTCTAACTCAAATGACTGGATGAAACCAGTAGATAAATCAGGGAATGCCAATGGTAGGAAACTCTTTGTAGATGGTCATGCAACACTTACTACTGAAGCAAAATCTTTACTTGCGTGAAATAGGAGTATTGCCTAATCAACCATTAACTTTTACAACAGACTTTTTCAATGTTATTTCACTAGCTAAAACAGCTCTTGCAAATAATCCTATTGTACAACCACAAGTGCGTTTGCAATTGTATGAAAGCGAAAAAGCTTTTAAAGACGGTAATGCACCTTTGAAACAAACTAACATTTATCATGTACCTGCAGGTAGTACTACTACAGCAGCCGATTGGAAAAACACAAACCCTTACACTTTAGTAGTACTGAGGTAGGTAATCGCACTAAATTGTTTTGCAGTTATAAAAAATGTATAATTTGCAACATAGCGGTCATGATTTGGCAGTAGATAATATTGTTATTACTCAAAAGCTATCGGCTTGTGCTACTACAGTAACCGCTACTCTTACTAAGGCAGATGTAGCGACACCAACGCTTACGCTACCTGCTAACTTAACAGTAGTATGTGAGTGCGCCAACGGCTTCGGCTACTATCAGCAGCTGGATAGCTTCGGCTGCAGCAACTAGCACTTGTGGAACCGCTACTGTAACGCATAACTATGTAGCCCCTGCTAACCTATGTAATGTAAGTGGTAAATGCGGTGAGTGTTACTTTCACTACGACAGATGCTTTTGGTAATGTAACTACCGGTACTAGAGTGATTACTTTTGGTACTATGACCCTCTACAGTTACGCCAACAGCGCTTAGTGTACCTAACGGAGCTACAGGAGGTACCACCAGCAGTGTAGTGCCTAATATCACTTTAGGCGGTGTGGCAAGTCCAAGTACCAACTCAGTAACGATAACCTTTAGCGGTCTACCAACAGGGGTAACCACTAATACTAACGGTCAGCTTGTAATACCAGCAGGCACTCCAGCGGGTACTCATACTATTACTTATAGAGTATGCGAAACCGCAGGTCATAACAATTGCAAGACAGTAACTACTACTTTGGTAATAGGCGCAGCAACCCCCTACTGTAAGTACAGAAACCTTTTACAGCGAGCACTACTACAGCAACAGTAGTACCAGGTGTGATAGGGTAATATACTTACTAATGCAACAGTAGGCACTCAATCGGCTACAGTAGGAGTAGGCGGTAATGTGACCATCAACGTTACTCATACTCCAACGACGCCAAATGCACCGGTATTAGACCCATCGACAGGAAATGTAACGGTAGGAGGTAATACCCCAGCAGGAGTATATACAATCAGTTACCAAGTATGCAGTGGAGCGGCTTGTACACCAGCAACCGTAACGGTAACCGTACCACAGCTTAAACCATATGTACCTAATACGACTATCACGCATAGTGGTACGACTACTACGACTCGTAATATATTAGATGGTGCTACAGTAAATGGCGGCACTCAATCGGCAACGATAGGAGTGGGCGGAACAGTATCGATTACTAATGTAACGAACCCAACGCCACAAAACACCAGGAGCCCCAGTGCCAACGCTTAATCCATCGACAGGTATAGTAACAGTACCACCGACAACGCCAAGTGGTGTGTATACTATCAGCTATACAGTATGTACAACCGCTACTCCTACTAACTGCACTACAGGAGTAACTACAGTAGTAGTAGGTAATGTAACTCCGACAGTAGTACCAGATGGCTTTTACAGCAAGCACTACTACAGCTACAGTAGTACCAGGAGTTATCGGTAATGTACTTACTAACGATAGGGTAGGTACTCAGTCGGCTACAGTAGGTGTAGGCGGTAGCGTGACCATCAACGTTACTCATACGCCGACAACGCCAAAATGCACCGGTATTAGACCCTATCGACAGGGAAATGTAACGGTAGGAGGTAATACCCCAGCAGGAGTTTATACAATCAGTTACCAAGTATGCAGTGGAGCGGCTTGTACACCAGCAACCGTAACGGTAACCGTACCACAGCTTAAAACCATATGTACCCTAATACGACTATCACGCATAGTGGTACGACTACTACGACTCGTAATATACTGAGATGGTGCTACAGTAAATGGCGGCACTCAATCGGCAACGGTAGGGAGTAGGCGGAACAGTATCGATTACTAATGTAACGAACCCAACACCACAAAACACCAGGAGCCCCAGTGCCAACGCTTAATCCATCGACGGGTATAGTAACAGTACCACCGACAACGCCAAGTGGTGTGTATACTATCAGCTATACAGTATGTACAACCGCTACTCCTACTAACTGCACTACAGGAGTAACTACAGTAGTAGTAAGCAATGTAACTCCGACAGTAGTACCAGAAGCCTTTACAGCAAGCACTACTACAGCTACAGTAGTACCAGGAGTTATCGGTAATGTACTTACTAACGATAGGGTAGGTACTCAGTCGGCTACAACAGGAGTAGGAGGTAATGTAACTATCAATGTGACCCATACGCCGACAACGCCAAATGCACCGGTATTAGACCCTATCGACAGGGAAAATGTAACGGTAGGAGGTAATACCCCAGCAGGAGTATATACAATCAGTTACCAAGTATGCAGTGGAGCGGCTTGTACACCAGCAACCGTAACGGTAACCGTACCACAGCTTAAACCATATGTACCTAATATGACTATCACGCATAGTGGTACGACTACTACGACTCGTAATATATAGATGGCGCTACAGTAAATGGCGGCACTCAATCGGCAACAGTAGGAGTGGGCGGAACAGTATCGATTACTAATGTAACGAACCCAACGCCACAAACACCAGGAGCCCCAGTGCCAACGCTTAATCCATCGACAGGTATAGTAACAGTACCACCGACAACGCCAAGTGGTGTGTATACTATCAGCTATACAGTATGTACAACCGCTACTCCTACTAACTGCACTACAGGAGTAACTACAGTAGTAGTAAGCAATGTAACCCGACAGTAGTACCAGATGATTTTACAGCGAGCACTACTACAGCTACAGTAGTACCAGGAGTTATCGGTAATGTACTTACTAACGATAGGGTAGGTACTCAGTCGGCTACAGTAGGTGTAGGCGGTAATGTGACCATCAACGTTACTCATACGCCGACAACGCCAAATGCACCGGTATTAGACCCATCGACAGGAAATGTAACGGTAGGAGGTAATACCCAGCAGGAGTATATACAATCAGTTACCAAGTATGCAGTGGAGCGGCTTGTACACCAGCAACTGTAACGGTAACCGTACCACAGCTTAAACCATATGTACCTAATATGACTATCACGCATAGTGGTACGACTACTACGACTCGTAATATATTAGATGGCGCTACAGTAAATGGCGGCACTCAATCGGCAACAGTAGGGAGTGGGCGGAACAGTATCGATTACTAATGTAACGAACCCAACGCCACAAACACCAGGAGCCCCAGTGCCAACGCTTAATCCATCGACAGGTATAGTAACAGTACCACCAACAACGCCAAGTGGCACTTATACTATCAGCTATACAGTATGTACAACCGCTACTCCTACTAACTGCACTACAGGAGTAACTACAGTAGTAGTAAGCAATGTAACTCCGACAGTAGTACCAGATGGCTTTACAGCGAGCACTACTACAGCTACAGTAGTACCAGGAGTTATCGGTAATGTACTTACTAACGATAGGGTAGGTACTCAGTCGGCTACAGTAGGTGTAGGCGGTAAGTGACTATCAACGTTACTCATACTCCAACGACGCCAAATGCACCGGTGTTAGACCCATCGACAGGAAAATGTAACGGTAGGAGGTAATACCCCAGCAGGAGTATATACAATCAGTTACCAAGTATGCAGTGGAGCGGCTTGTACACCAGCAACCGTAACGGTAACCGTACCACAGCTTAAACCATATGTACCTAATACGACTATCACGCATAGTGGTACGACTACTACGACTCGTAATATATTAGATGGCGCTACAGTAAATGGCGGCACTCAATCGGCAACAGTAGGAGTGGGCGGAACAGTATCGATTACTAATGTAACGAACCCAACGCCACAAACACCAGGAGCCCCAGTGCCAACGCTTAATCCATCGACAGGTATAGTAACAGTACCACCAACAACGCCAAGTGGCACTTATACTATCAGCTATACAGTATGTACAACCGCTACTCCTACTAACTGCACTACAGGAGTAACTACAGTAGTAGTAAGCAATGTAACTCCGACAGTAGTACCGAGATGAGCTTTTTACAGCGAGCACTACTACAGCTACAGTAGTACCAGGAGTTATCGGTAATGTACTTACTAACGATAGGGTAGGTACTCAGTCGGCTACAGTAGGTGTAGGCGGTAATGTGACCATCAACGTTACTCATACTCCAACGACGCCAAATGCACCGGTATTAGACCCATCGACAGGAAATGTAACGGTAGGAGGTAATACCCCAGCAGGAGTATATACAATCAGTTACCAAGTATGCAGTGGAGCGGCTTGTACACCAGCAACCGTAACGGTAACCGTACCACAGCTTAAACCATATGTACCTAATACGACTATCACGCATAGTGGTACGACTACTACGACTCGTAATATATTAGATGGTGCTACAGTAAATGGCGGCACTCAATCGGCAACGATAGGAGTGGGCGGAACAGTATCGATTACTAATGTAACGAACCCAACGCCACAAACACCAGGAGCCCCAGTGCCAACGCTTAATCCATCGACAGGTATAGTAACAGTACCACCGACAACGCCAAGTGGTGTGTATACTATCAGCTATACAGTATGTACAACCGCTACTCCTACTAACTGCACGACAGGAGTAACTACAGTAGTAGTAAAGCAATGTAACTCCGACAGTAGTACCCAGAAAGCCTTTACAGCAAGCACTACTACAGCTACAGTAGTACCAGGAGTTATCGGTAATGTACTTACTAACGATAGGAGTAGGTACTCAGTCGGCTACAGTAGGTGTGAGGCGGTAATGTGACCATCAACGTTACTCATACTCCAACGACGCCAAATGCACCGGTATTAGACCCATCGACAGGAAATGTAACGGTAGGGAGGTAATACCCCCAGCAGGAGTATATACAATCAGTTACCAAGTATGCAGTGGAGCGGCTTGTACACCAGCAACCGTAACGGTAACCGTACCACAGCTTAAACCATATGTACCTAATACGACTATCACGCATAGTGGTACGACTACTACGACTCGTAATATATTAGATGGCGCTACAGTAAATGGCGGCACTCAATCGGCAACGATAGGAGTAGGCGGAATAGTATCGATTACTAATGTAACGAACCCAACGCCACAAACACCAGGAGCCCCAGTGCCAACGCTTAATCCATCGACAGGTATAGTAACAGTACCACCGACAACGCCAAGTGGTGTGTATACTATCAGCTATCAGTATGTACAACCGCTACTCTACTAACTGCACGACAGGAGTAACTACAGTAGTAGTAAGCAATGTAACTCCGACAGTAGTACCAGATGAGCTTTTTACAGCGAGCACTACTACAGCTACAGTAGTACCAGGAGTTATCGGTAATGTGCTTACTAACGATAGGGTGAGCACTCAATCGGCTACAGTAGGTGTAGGCGGTAATGTAACTATCAATGTGACCCATACGCCGACAACGCCAAATGCACCGGTATTAGACCCATCGACAGGAAATGTAACGGTAGGAGGTAATACCCCAGCAGGAGTATATACAATCAGTTACCAAGTATGCAGTGGAGCGGCTTGTACACCAGCAACCGTAACGGTAACCGTACACCACAGCTTAAACCATATGTACCTAATACGACTATCACGCATAGTGGTACGACTACTACGACTCGTAATATATTGAATGGTGCTACAGTAAATGGCGGCACTCAATCGGCAACGATAGGAGTGGGCGGAACAGTATCGATTACTAATGTAACGAGACCCAACGCCACAAACACCAGGAGCCCCAGTGCCAACGCTTAATCCATCGACAGGGTATAGTAACAGTACCACCGACAACGCCAAGTGGTGTGTATACTATCAGCTATACAGTATGTACAACCGCTACTCCTACTAACTGCACTACAGGAGTAACTACAGTAGTAGTAAGCAATGTAACTCCGACAGTAGTACCATCAGCTACTAATGTAACAGCTCATACAAGAGTAAATACTCCTGTAAATATAGGGGTAACTAGCAGTACTACTGTAACGGTAAGTATCCCATCGCAAACCAGCTAACGGAACAGCTGTAGACAATGGAGATGGTATTATAACCTATACGCCAAAACAATGGCTTTAAGGGAATTGATAGCTTTGAGTATAGATTCTGTAATGCTTCAGGTTGTCATACGGCTACTATAAGTGTACGAGTAACTAATGAGTTAGTTATCTACACAGGGGTATCAGTAGGCGGTGATAAGAATAACCACTTCCATATTGAAGGTATAGAGAACTATCCTAACAATATAGTAAGGATTTACAACCGTTGGGGGAGTGAAAGTCTTTGAAGTAAGTGGTTATAACAATACAACCAAAGTGTTCAAAGGAGTATCGGATGCTCGTGCTACCTTAGAAGCCTCAGATAACTTACCACAAGGAACTTATTATTACATCATCGAATACCACGATGAAGCTAATAAAAAGCAAACAGAAGTGGGCTGGTTGTACTTGAAGAAAAATTAATCAATTTGGTAATTAGCAAATAAATAAAAAGGACTTTGTTAGAGCGAAAGCTTTTAGCAAAAGTCTTTTTCATTGACAAATTTTCTCATTTTTTTGTTTTTTTATATTGAAAAAAATTATTAACTTTGCACCGTAATTTGACTTACGATAGCTTAGCCTTTAGGTTAACTATATTTTGTAATTTAAAGAGAGGTGCTGTTTTTGCACATATTAAATAGAAGCTATGATTAAAAAGCCTTTATTTTCAGTAATTGCTACTTTCTTTTGTTCAGTAGTTTTAGCACAACAAGAGTCACAGTACACACAGTATATGTATAACACTATGCTGTTCAATCCTGGTTACACTGGTTCGCGCCAAGTAGGAAGTTTCTTTGGTATGTTTCGTACCCAATGGGTAGGTATCAAAGGAGCACCTACTAATGGTAGCATTAGCTATCACCAGCCGATGGAAAACCTACGCAATGTAGGCTTAGGAGAAGTATTTTCCGCGAAAGCATCGGTCCTCAAAACCAAACACAATTAGCAATAGATGCATCGTATACATTGAACTTTGAAAACTCTAAATTAGCTTTTGGTATAAAAAGGTTCAGGTAGTTTATTCCAAATAAATTACGATGAATTGCACAAACAAGATAATACCGATGTTACCTTAGCGGGTACCGAAAGTGTATTTTCACCTAATATAGGGGCGGGAGTGTATTGGTATACTAATAAGTTTTACCTTGGTTTCTCAGTGCCTAATATGTTAGAAACTACTCATTATAAAGACCAATCGGTATCAGTGCTTAAGAATGCACAACACTTCTATTTTATTGGGGGCTATGTATTTAACCTGTCAGATAATGTGAAGTTTAAGCCAGCAGTACTTACTAAAGCTTCTTTTGGAGCACCATTACAAGTGAGATAAACAGACTTAACTTTATGTTCAATGAAAAAGTTTGTCATAGGGGCAGCCTATCGTTGGGACGCAGCAGTTAGTATAATGGCAGGTTTCCAAGCTAATGATCGTTGGTTTATAGGCTATGGCTATGATTACGAGACTACCGAACTATCAAAAAATATAACTCAGGCTCACACGAGATATTCTTGCGTTATGAGCTTGTTAAAACCTATAAGAAAATCGTATCACCTCGATTCTTCTAATTTATTTCACTGTTAACGTTATTAATATTAGATATGAAATTATTGAATATTACATTAGCATTCTTATGCACTACTTCATTATTTGCGCAGCACGAACGTGAGCTGCAAAAAGGCTAATGATATGTACAAGAATTATGCATATGTTGATGCTATTAAAAATTTATGAGAAAATAGCTGAAAAAAGGCTATGTGAATCAGGATATGCTTGAGAGTTTAGGCAATTCCTACTACTACAATGCAGAGTATAAGAATGCCTTACGATGGTATGAACAACTTTTTGAAGAAGGGAAATATGATGTAAAAACTGAATACTATTATCGTTATGCACAAGCATTGAAATCAGTAGGTAGGTATGACGAATCAGATAAGATGATGAATAAGTTTGCAGAGTTGACAGGAAATACAGATACTCGTGCAGTATTATTTGAAGAAAAATAAGGATTATCAAGAGGTTATTCACAGCAATTCAGGGAGGTTAGAGTTACATCCTGTATCTATCAATACTGAGTTTTTCAGAATATGGCACAGCCCTATACGGAGATAAAATTGTATTTACAGCAGCTAATAGTGGTAAAACATCTAAAGGAGGAGTTTCTCAATGGACAGGAGAGAGCTATTATGATTTGTATATAGCTGATCGTGACAAACAAGCTCTTTCTAATAAGAAGTTTTTTTCAACTACTATTAATACACCTTTTAATGAGTCTACAGCAGTTTTTACCAAAGATAGTAATACGTTGTATTTTACTCGTAATAATTATGTAAACCGTAGAATAGGAACTAATGTTGAAAATACTATTTTGCTAAAAAAATACTTCGTGCTACTAAGGATAGTGATGGTAATTGGGGGAATGTGGTAGAACTTCCTTTTAATAGCAATAATTACAACGTAGCACACCCAGCTCTTAGCCCCGATGAGAAGTTTTTGTACTTTGCCTCTGATATGGAAGGTACCTTAGGAGAATCAGATATTTTTTTAGGGTAGAAATACTTGGAGACAATGAATATAGCACTCCTGAAAATTTAGGGGATGTAATCAATACTTCGGGAAGAGAGTCTTTCCCTTTTGTGTCAAAAAAATAATATATTGTACTATTCTTCTGATGGTATTCCAGGTTTAGGAGGATTAGATATTTTTGCTGTGAAATTCTACGAAAATGGTACCGTATCAAAACCTATTAATATAGGTATGCCAGGTAATAGTGCTGATGATGATTTTTGCTTTGTGATGGATAGTGATACAAAGGTTGGTTTCCTTAGTTCTAATCGTCCAGGAGGGAAAGGTAGAGATGATATCTATAGTTTTTATGAAGAAAAACCATTGGTATTTGACTGTGAAAAAAATGATAAAAGGAGTGCTAAAAGACTCTGAGAAAAAAATGATGTAATAGCTGATGGGGTAATAGTCCTTTCTGATAAGACAATGAAAGAGGTAGCGCGCCAAAAAAACAAAAGAAGATGGTTCGTTTGCCTTTGATAAAGTAGATTGCAAAGACCTTTACTATTACTTACGTGCTGAAAATTGGTGATTATGTAACAACTGAGGTAAAAGTAGATTTGAGTGTAGAAGGAGATGTGTTCTACGAATTTATGATCAAACCACGCGAAATTGCTATTGATAAAGATGTTGACTTAGCTAAAGTGTTAAATATCAAAAGAAATTTACTTTGACTTCGATAAATCAGATATTAGACCTGATGCAGCTGTTGAGCTTGCTAAGATAGTAGAAGTAATGCGTGAAAAATCCGAAGATGAAGATTGATATTCGTTCTCATACCGATAGCCGTGGTGATGACTCATATAACCTTCGACTTTCTGACCGCCGTGCTAAAGCTACCCTCGAATGGATGGTAAAACAAGGTATAGAACGCAAACGTTTGACGGCTAAAGGTTATGGAGAAACTCAATTAGTAAATGGTTGCTCTAACGGAGTGCCTTGTACAGATGAAGAACACCAAGCAAAACCGTCGAAGTGAGTTCATAATCGTAAGCATGGACTAACCTCTAATAATGATACCCATTATTTTATAATAAAAACAAAGAGACTGTCTAAAAAAGTTAATGAGTTTAACTTTTTCAGGTGAGTCTCTTTTTGAATAGATTACGATACTATCTTTGCAACGGAAAAAAAGTTGATTAGCTAATTAGCAAATTGAAAACCATATTAATACGTAAAACTAATGAAAGTATTGGAAGGAGAAATGACTTTTTTTAGATCATTTGGAGGAGCTTCGGTGGCATATAATACGCTCAGCTGTAGCGGTATTAGTAGTAGCCGTGATTGCTTTTTGTGTTTAAAGACTACATTTTTGCCCTTCTCTTTGCTCCAAAAAAACGGAGATTTTTACTTATCAAATGTTTTTGCAAAGTTGGTCATTGGTTTAATTTTTGAGAGTGATTTTTGTGCAGAGCAGCTACCTTTTACTATTCAGAGTAGAACAATGGCAGGTCAGTTTTTCGGCTCATATTTGGACATCAATTTGGACAGGAGTAATAGTTGCATTCCCTTATGTTCTCTATGAGGTATGGAGATTTATCAGTCCGGGGCTGTATGACAATGAACGGAGTTAGCACGAGGGCTTTATACTAGTAGCTTCTATACTTTTTCATAGGAGTATTATTTGGTTATTACCTTATAACTCCATTGTCAGTTAATTTTTAGGTTCGTACTCAGTTAGTCAAGAGGTAAAAAACCAAATAGACATTGATTCGTACATCTCAGTAGTACGTTCGTCAGTTATTTCGTGTGGCATAATATTTGAGCTTCCGATGAGTTATCTATTTTCTGACAAAATTGGGGGTAGTAAATCCAGATTTTATGCGCAAATATCGCAAGCATGCTGTAATAGTAGTACTAATAATAGCTGCTGTTATTACCCCTCCGGATGTTACAAGTCAAATTATTGTATCTATTCCAATAATGTTGTTATACGAAGTGAGTATATTTATTTCGGCATACGTTTTTAAAAAGAGAACAAAACAAGGTAACTTAATATTTTTAATGGATTGTAATACCTACTTACAGCAATTACCCAACGTGAAAACGTTGAAACAGCTTTTACAAAGGACAAGCTGTGTTAGACTGGATTATTTGTGGTCATGAGTATGAGGTATATCATACGTACTACAAAGCAAATGAAGAAGAATATGATGGCTATGAAGCCCAATGGGGGCATGGTTTTTGAAGATGAAGATGGATCTTCACTTTCTTTCTACTTTGTCGATAAAGGCGTGCATAATAGTACCTTCATCGAGTGCTGAAGATAGTAAAGGAGGTGATAATCACGATTTAGAAAGGAAACTTCCCTAAAAGTCTTTTTGCCTTATTATCGCAAGAATTTTGCAGAGAGTGATATTCCATTTGTCATTTATTCGTTAGACGGTGAGACTTGGCATTGTATAGAGAATTTTGCTGTAGAGGAGCATATTGATAAGTTTGACAAAATCACTACTAACCCTGCTGTATATAAAGAGTGGGCGCAAGCTTACTTAGGAGATGAGGCTTATCTACAAGAAACGATGTCTGAACAAACAATTTCAGATATTTACGCAGGTAAAGTACTTACTGAAGAGATGGTGTACAGCCTTGTGACTGAGGTGTATGATTGGGTAGATTTAGAGACAGAACTCAACGAAAATACCTTATCGCTTTTCGTTTTAATATATGAAAATTAATAGTAAATAATATTATCAAAATCTATAAAGGTAGGAAGGTAGTGAAAGGGGGTTTCGCTAGAAGTAAATCAAGGTGAAATCGTTGGGCTACTAGGACCTAATGGGGGCAGGTAAAACCACATCATTCTATATGATAGTAGGGGCTTATCAAACCTAATGGAGGTACTATTTTTTTAGATAATACAGAGATTACCCATTACCCGATGTACAAGCGTGCTCAAAGTGGGATAGGCTATTTGGCACAAGAGGCTTCGGTATTTAGAAAGTTGAGCATTGAGGACAATATCAAAAGTGTGTTGCAACTCACTAAGCTTTCTAAAAGCAGAACAACAACGCAAAACAGATGAGCTGATAGATGAATTTAGCTTGGGGGCATATCCGAAAAAAACCGAGGAGATTTGCTCTCAGGAGGCGAACGCCGTCGTACAGAGATAGCTCGTGCCTTAGCTACTAGTCCGAAGTTTATCCTGCTTGATGAGCCTTTTGCGGGAGTAGACCCTATAGCAGTGGAGGATATTCAGCGTATAGTGGCACAACTCAAAGATAAGAATATAGGTATTCTCATCACAGACCACAACGTGCAGGAAACTCTTGCTATTACTGACCGCACTTATCTAATGTTTGAAGGAGGAATTCTTAAATCTGGAGTGCCAGAGGAATTGGCAGCTGATGAGATGGTGAGGAAGGTATATCTTGGAAGGAATTTTTGAATTGAGGAGGAAGAAAATATTAGAAGATTAGTAAATCAATAAACTAACGAATTGGAAAATCAATACATCAATAAATTGGTAAGTGATATTAAAAAAATACGGCTTTGGGGTGATAATGGTACCTCAAACTGATTACTTACCATCTTTTTGCTTATACAGTAGGTTTGTGGAAAAAGCTACAAACGTCCTGAGCTTATTACTTTAGGATTGCCCATAGATATACTCCATACCTTACTCAATACGGTAGCGTTTGAAGGCGTAAAAAGGAAAATCTATAGAAATAGGTAAGAATTACCACTACGTATTAGAAAAAAATACCCCGTACAATTCTTAACAGTAGACAAGCGTAATATTCCTGATTATTTTTGGACAAGCAATCAACTATTACCAAACAGCCGACTTCCCTGCATTGCAATTGATATGGCCTGACGACAAAAGTGTATTTCCTTATGAAACAGGTTTTAGAGAAGATTTAATCTACTTGCAACCGCTCTTAGATAGAAATGCTGATTTTTAAATTTAGAGAGACAAACTCTGTCCTGTATTTACAACTTCAGCTTGGTTAGAAAGTCAAGAGCCAATTGTAGATGTAATACACGATAAAAGAAGGCTATTGGTTTTTCCTTCCCTTAGGAGAACCCGATTTGAAGATGGTGCCCTTGGAAGAATTAGTAAAAAGCCGACCCTACTCTCAATGATGTTTTTTTAACCTCGATTATGGCGAAAGTGCTAATAGGGAGTTTATAGGGAGGGCAATGGCAAGAGATGTTTATGAAGGGTAAAAATAAATGTATAAAGAACTTTTAAACATATCAGCTGCTAACTTAACAACAGCCCGCAATATCACCCAAATAGGAAGTTTTGAAATTCCCCTTCTTATTTGCAGTTTGTTCAAGAAATAGGCTTTGGTAGATTGTTAGGTTTTATTTCTTACCTATATCCCATTGGGTGAAAATTCCTCTTATTGCGATGCTTTGGGAATCCAGAAATGCATATTGGAAAAGTATCTTTCAGATGTATCTAAAGGAATATCCAGATATGTTATTTATCGAACAAGAAGCAGATAATAAAGAGCGCTTAGCTAATGCCGAACCTTTTTTTGTTTAGTGAAAATGGAGAAGTTGTGTTTTGGGATAGTAGAAATCGAGATGATAAGGGGGAATGCCCTATCTATTTGGTAGATTTTTCTACAGGAATATATTTAGCAGGAAATACTTTCAAAGAGTTTATCCTAAACCTCACTGATGAAACAAAAAGTAAAAACTATTTTTGAAGTTTGCAGAACACCCTTTATTAAAAAACTTTCGAACCTTTATCCTTAGAAACTTATTAATATCTAAAAAAATAACTAAAAAAACTATAATATAATGAAAAAAATTTAGTAGACCGTTTTATTAAGTACATAAAAATAGACTCTCAATCTAATCCTGAGAGCGCAACAACACCTAGCACCGAAAAACAATGGAATATGGCAAACTTATTGGTGGAAGAACTGAAAGCCATTGGTTTACAAGATGTAACTGTAGATGAGAATGCCTATGTAATGGCTACCTTACCATCAAATGTAGACTATGAGGTTCCTACTATTGGTTTTATCTCTCACTTCGATACTTCACCTGATTTTTCAGGAGAGAATGTAAAATCCACAGTTTGTAGAAAAATTATGATGAGGGGCGATATTGTACTTAACAAAGGAACAAAATATAGTGTTATCACCTTCTTATTTTGAAGATTTATTGCTCTACAAAAGGCAATACTATTATAACAACCAAATGGTACTACCCTTTTTAGGAGCTGATGATAAGGCGGGGATTGCCGAAATTGTGACCGCTATGGAATACCTTGTTCAGCACCCAGAAATCAAACACGGCAAGATACGCGTAGGTTTTACCCCGGATGAGGAAATAGGACGAGGAGCGCATAAATTTGATGTTAAGAAATTTGCGGCTGACTGGGCATATACGATGGACGGTGGACAAATAGGCGAACTTGAATACGAGAGTTTTAATGCTGCAGGAGCTAAGATTCACTTCAAAGGGAAAAACGTTCATCCAGGGACTGCTAAAAATAAGATGATTAACTCAATGCTTGTTGCCAATCAGTTTATTAATGCGCTTCCTGCTGACGAGATACCTGCTCGCACTGGAAGGTCGTGAAGGTTTTTATCACATTACTGATATTTCTGGAGATGTAGAAAATACAGTGGTACAACTTATTATCCGCGACCACGATCGTGATATTTTTAATAAGCGCAAAGCTCTAGTACAGCAAATAGTAGATGATCTTAACAAACAAATACCCAATGTAGCTGTAGCTGAAATAAAAAGACCAATATTATAATATGGGTGAAAAATTAAACCAGTGATGCATATTGTAGAAGTAGCTGAGCGCGCAATGAAGGAATTGGGTATCACACCTATTACAAAAACCAATCCGTGGGGGTACTGATGGTTCACAACTTAGCTTTTATGGGCTTGCCTTGTCCTAATATTTTTTTGCAGGAGGCCATAATTTTTCACGGTAAATACGAGTTTGTACCTGTAGAAAACCTCGAGAAAGCTACTGAAGTGATTATTCGCATTGCTGAATTAGTAGCAAAAATAATCAGTTATTAGTCGTTAGTACTTAGTCTTTAGCTATTAAGTACTAACGATTAATTTCTAACAACTAAAAAAACTATAAAAAAATGCCAACAATATCACATAGAGCACAAATATTGCCCCAATCGCCTATTAGAAAATTGACCCCTTATGCTGAAAAAGCGTCTAAGGAGGGAAAGACCATTTACCACCTTAATATTGGTCAACCAGATATTAAAACTCCTGAAATAGCTATTCAAGCTGTAAAAGATTTTAGTCCTACAGTGCTTGAATATACTAAGAGTGAGGGGATTAATTCACTGAGAGAAAAAGGTGGTAGAGTATTATAAAAAATACGATATAAAGGTAGATAGTAGTGATATTATTATTACTTGTGGGGGCTCTGAAGCCCTTACTTATGTAATCGCTACAGTAGCTAATGCTGATGATGAGATTATCATTCCAGAGCCTTATTATGCAAATTATATCAGTTTTTCAGAAGCTTTTTGATGCAGTATGTGTGCCTATAACCTCTTCTTTTGATAATAATTTTGCTCTCCCACCGATTGAGGAGTTTGAGAAAAAAATCACACCTAAGACCAAAGCTTTCTTGATTTGTAATCCAGGAAATCCTACAGGCTATTTGTATTCTAAAGAAGAAATTTTTGCAGTTAGCTGCAATAGCTAAAAAAATACAATATTTTCCTCATTTTTGATGAAGTGTATCGCGAATTTGTGTATGATGGAGCACAGCATTTTTCTATTATGCAAGTACCTGATATTGAGCAAAAATGCTATAATGATAGATTCTGTGTCAAAACGTTTTTAGTATGTGTGGAGCACGTATAGGATGGGTAGTCTCTAAAAAACAAAGAGGTAATGAAAATCTATTTTTAAAGTTTGCTCAAGCACGTCTTTCACCTCCTACTTATTCTCAAATAGGAGCTGAAAAGGCTTTTGATGTGCCAGAAACTTATTTTGAAGAAGTGCTGAAAGAGTATACTCAGCGCAGAAATGTACTAATAGATGCTCTACAAAAAGATAGAAGGAGTACGTGTGTCGATGCCTAAGGGAGCTTTTTACTGTATAGCTGAGTTGCCAGTAGAGAATGCTGAAGATTTTTTTGTATATGGCTTTTAGACCAATTTTCTGTAGATAATGAAACAGTAATGTTAGCTCCAGCAGAAGGTTTTTATGCTACTCCAGGGTTAGGACGCAATCAGGTGCGTATAGCTTATGTGCTCGAAAAAGAAAAAAATAGAGAGCGGTAGAAATACTAAAAAAAGGATTAGAGTGCTATAAAAGCAATAGACTTGAATGCAAAAATATGAAAATGTAAGGGGCGAGAAGAAAAAGTTAATTAATAGTTAATTAGAGAGTTAGCAAGAATATAGTAAAAACAGCAATAAAATTGCTTTTTATTTGAAAAAAATAATTCGTACCTTTGATGCGAAAAAAATAAAAAGATAAATGTCAGTAAAGAAAATAGCAGTATTAACATCAGGAGGCGATGCTCCTGGTATGAACGCAGCCATTAGAGCAGTGGTGCGTACGTGTGCCTATCACAATATAGGAGTAGTAGGTGTATATCGCGGCTATCAAGGAATGATAGAAGGCGACTTTAAAAGAAATGAATGCGCGTAGTGTACGCGACATTATCAATAGAGGAGGAACTATACTAAAATCAGCTCGCTCAAAAGATTTTAGAACTCCTGAAGGACGAAAAGTAGCTTATGAAAAATCTAAAAAGCTGCAGGAGTGGATTCATTAGTAGTTATCGGCGGAGACGGTTCATTCACGGGAGCGCTTTTGTTTAACCAAGAGTATGGATTTCCTGTGATAGGTATACCAGGGACTATAGATAATGATATCTATGGTACTGACTTTTACTCTAGGCTATGATACCGCCCTCAACACTGTTATTGAAGCTATCGACAAGATTAGAGATACTGCAAGCTCTCATAATCGTCTCTTCTTTATAGAAGTAATGGGGCGTGATGCAGGGGCATATAGCTCTTAATTCTGGTATCGGAGCTGGGGCTGAAGAGATATTAATACCAGAGGAGAATATAGGGCTTAAAAACTGCTTAGCTCATTAGAGAAAAAGTAGAAGTACTGGTAAGACCTCGAGTTTAGTAGTAGTTGCAGAGGGAGATAAAATCGGTAAAAATGTATTTGAACTAAAAGAATATGTAGAGCAACATCACCCTGATTATGATGTACGTGTGTCCGTGTTAGGACATATGCAAAGAGGAGGTTCTCCTTCTTGTTTTGACCGTGTGTTGGCAAGCCGAATGGGAGTGAAAGCCGTAGAGTCACTTTTTAGAAGGAAAATCAAACTATATGGTGGGTATCCGCAGTACTAAAATGGAGCTTACTCCTCTTGAAAAAGCTATCAAAGGAAGTTCTAAAAATCAATACAGAACTTCTTCGTGTCGCTGAGAAATAATGGCTACATAGTTTTTTTGAGAGATAAAAATGTTTATAGAAATAAAATAATAAGTTAATTAAATTAAAAGAGAATTAATATGTCAGTAAAAATTGGAATTAATGGATTTGGACGTATTGGACGTCTTGTATTCCGTGCCGCTTATGAGAGAGCCGATGTAGAAATCGTTGGTATTAACGACCTTTTGGATGTTGATTACATCGCTTACCTTTTTGAAATATGATTCAGTTCACGGAACTTTCAAAGGAGACGTGAAAGTAGAAAATGGACATTTAGTAGTAGACGGGAAAGTAGTACGTATTACTGCAGAAAAAGATCCTAACAACCTTAAATGGAACGAAGTAGGTGCAGATGTAGTGGCTGAATGTACAGGTATTTTCACTACTTTTAGAAAAAGCTCAAGCACACATCAATGCAGGTGCTAAAAAGTAGTTATTTCAGCTCCTTCAGCAGATGCTCCTATGTTCGTAATGGGTGTTAACCACAAATCAGTAAAACCTACTGATACTATTGTGTCTAACGCATCTTGTACAACTAACTGTTTGGCTCCTATTGCTAAAGTGTTAAATGACAACTTTGGTATTGAAGAAGCTTTAATGACTACTGTTCACGCTACTACAGCTACTCAATTAACAGTAGATGGTCCTTCTAAAAAGACTGAGAGGAGGACGTTCTGCACTTTGCAATATTATTCCTTCAAGTACAGGAGCAGCAAAAGCTGTAGGAAAAAGTAATTCCAGAACTTAATGGTAAACTTACAGGTATGGCATTCCGCGTGCCTACTGCAGACGTATCAGTAGTTGATTTAACTTTCCGTACTAAGAAAGCTACAACTCTTGAAGATATCAACGCTGCTATGAAAAAAGCTTCAGAAGGAGAACTAAAAGGTATCCTTGGATATACTGAAGACTTAGTAGTATCTCAAGATTTCGTAGGATGCAAGAATACTTCTATTTTTGATGCCAAAGCAGGTATAGGCTTAAGCTCAAACTTCTTTAAAGTAGTTTCTTGGTATGACAATGAAACAGGTTACTCTAACAAATTGGTAGATTTGGCACAACACGTAGCTAAATTATAATTAACGAAAGGTGAAGTACTTTGGTTAGTGCTTCACCTTTTATTTTTACTATTAATAACATAATAAAACCGAAATAATATGATTTTTAATTGTTGATAGTGGAGCAACTAAGGCAGATTGGACAGCTTTAAATAGCAAAGGAGAAAAAGGTATTTTTACTCAAACTTTAGGGGCTTAATCCTGAGGTTTTAACTGAAGAGATACTTGTAGAGCGTATTACAACTAACTACCAACTATTTGAAAAATAGAAATAGTGTAAGTGAAATCTATTTTTATGGGGCTGGCTGTGGTACAGAACGCATTCGCTATTTTTGTAGAACGCAGTTTGGCAACTATCTTTAAAAAACGCTAAAAAATAGATGTAAAGGAAGATACTTATGCGGCTGTATTTGCAACAACTAATCCAAGTGAAAAAGCTATAGTTTGTATATTAGGTACTGGTTCTAACTGTTCTTTCTGGAATGGTAAGGAGCTTTACCAAGCAGTAGATTCATTGGGTTATATCTTGATGGATGAGTCAAGTGGGAATTTTTATGGCAAACGCCTGATAATAGACTACTACTTTAAGAAGATGCCAGCTGACCTTGTGCAAAAGTTTGAAAAGTCAGTATGAATTGGGCTCAGATGTAGTGAAAAACCACCTTTACAAGATGCCAAACCCTAATAGCTATTTGGCTACTTTTGCAAAAATTTATAGTGGAAAATAAAAAAATCACGAGTATTGCCGTGCCATAGTGAAGAAAGGAATGCAACTATTCGTGAGATCACTGGATTTTCACAATATGAAGAACGTTATGAAGTGCCTATTAACTTCGTAGGTAGTATCGCTTTCTTCCTTCAAGATATTTTTGGAAGAAGTATTAGCAGAAAACAAACTTAAGTTGGGAACTGTATTGAGAAAACCTATTGATGGATTAGTAGCATTTCACGTAAATAACTACTTCAAATAGAAGATATAAAGAAGATACAAAAAGAGACTATCATTGATAGTCTCTGTATGCTATAATTTTTCTTAGAATAATCCGTAGAGAAGAGCGTCTATTTTTATTGATGATGTCACCTAAGTCTTCAGGGGTTATCAACGAAATTGATGTCATCAACTTCTATGATGAGGAGTTTGCCTTTGTTGTATTGTTTTATCCATTGTTCGTAGCGCTGGTTTAGTCGGTTTTAGGGTAATCGATGGAGATGGAGTTTTCGTACTCTCTTCCTCGTTTTTGGATTTGCTTCACTAAGTTAGGAATTGAACTCCTTAGATATATAAGAAGGTCGGGAGGAGAGATAAGTCGCTCCATAAGAGCAAATAACGAACGATAATTATCGAAATCGCGGGTACTCATTAGTCCCATTTCGTGTAGGGTTGGGGGCAAAGATATGAGCGTCTTCGTATATGGTGCGGTCTTGTATAATATCATTGCCTTTTTCGTGAAAGTCTAATATTTGTCGGAATCTACTGTTGAGGAAGTAGATTTGTAGGTTAAAAACTCCAACGCTCCATTTGATGGTAAAAATCATCTAAATAGGGGTTGTCGACAACATCTTCGAAATGAGCTTCCCACTGGTAGTGCTTAGCCAGAAGGGCGGTAAGGGTGGTTTTACCAGCTCCGATATTTCCTGCTATAGCTATGTGCATTTTTCTGTTATTTTTTTGTCGTTATTTTCGCGCAAACAACGAATCATAGAGGTGTTTTTGATTTCTTGGATAACAAAAAGAACTTTGTATGTTTTGCGATGATTTCTAATTTTGATATTTTGTGTACTACGAAAAGTCCGGTATTCTTCCATATCATTAAGCACCAACTTCAATAGAAAATCATAAGCACCTGCCATATAAGAGGCTTCTAATACTTCGTCTAAGGTGCTTATAGTTTTCAAACTCTTCAAATAGTTCGCCGTTATGCCTAAGTAGTTTTACTTGGCAGTAAGCTACTAATTTTTTTGCCTAATGCTTTGGGGGTTTACGACAGCTACATATTTTTTGAATAATCCCCATTTGTTCTAACTTTTTCACCCGCTCGTGTACTGGGGGTGATAGAGAGTTTTACCTTTTTCAGCTAATTGTTTGATAGACTGCTCGCTATCTTGCTGGAGTTCGTCTAACAATTGTAAATCAGTTTGATCTAATACGTACATATTCAACTTAAATTATTGCGGTAAAGGTAAAAAAATATTTTAGATATAGAGGTGTAAATAGAATGTTGTTTTTTTACTTAAAGTGTTAATAATCACTATTATAGAAATATTAGTTTTTATTTACTGTTGCTCAATTCGTTTTAATTATTGTAGTTTTGCAGCAATTATCATTGGTTAGCGAATTAGTTAATCATTGTTCGCTTATCCTTCGCTCATTGTTCGCTCATCGTTCGGTGAAAGTAAAGAGGTATAAAAGCGTATGAAAAAATATAATAGTAGAAAATATTTAATATAGTAATAAAATGAATGAAATAGATTACAGTTTGTACATAAAGATTTTTAGAATTAATGGTTTTCCGATAGATAGAAATCGCCTTATTATATTAGCAGTGGCTTATGTGAAAGACGGTCTTCCTTATCGTAAGTCGGTAGGGGCGTTTTTGCTGGATTGGTTGGACGACCGTGATTATGTAGAAGCTACCACTTCTGGTTCGACAGGTATTCCTAAACAAATAAAGTTGAAGAAACAAAAGTATGGTAAATTCGGCTATTGCTACAGGTGATTATTTGAAACTTTCGCCTAAAAATAGGGCTTTGCTATGTTTGCCAGCTGACTTTATAGCAGGTAAGATGATGATTATCCGCTCTATTATTCTGGGGCTACACCTCGATATCATCAGACCTTCGTCTATGCCACTTTCGCTTACGAGCAAAAATTACGATTTCTGTGCGATGATTCCGCTACAAGCTTCAAAAATCATTAGTGGATTTGCCACGTGTGAAGAAGGTTATTTTGGGAGGAGCTTCGATGAGATGGAGAGTGGAAGCTAAGCTACAAACTATTTCAACCGAAGTGTATTCGTCATATGGAATGACAGAAACCATTTCGCATATAGCGATGCGCAAGGTGAACCATACAGAAGTGCATCAGAATACATATAAGGCATTGCCTAATGTGACATTTACGCAAGACGAGCGCCACTGTTTGGTAATTGATGCTCCACTAATAGCTGACCACCCTGTAGTGACAAACGATATAGTGAACCTTATTTCGCGTACTGAATTTGAATGGGTAGGACGCTTTGATAATATTATCAATTCGGGAGGCTTTAAGGTATTTCCTGAAAGTGTGGAAAGGAAGATAAAGAAATATATTAAAGGGGATTACTTCATCACTAAAGAGGCTGACGAAGAGTTAGGACAACGCGCTGTGCTGTATGTGCAAGGTGATGAGAAGGATTATCCTACGCTTTCGCACGATATTTATATGGATAAGGATATGCTGAAGTATGAAGTGCCACGCCAGATTTACTTCGTACCTGAGTTTGTATATACTGATAATCAGAAGATAAGGCGTGATGAAACCGTAAAGAAATACAAACAATAACCTACTATGAAGCTGAAAAAGGTTTATTCCTTATATATTGCCTTATAAGAAACAGGCATTGCTCAATATTTTTCAATGTACTCTATTCGCTTTTTAGTGCGCTGTCGTTTATAGCACTTATTCCGATGTTGGATGTGCTTTTTGGCAAGAATAAGCCCATAAGTGAGCCGCCTGTATATTCAGGTAGTTTGATGGACTCTAGGCGGATACGGCAAAGCGTATCTGAACTACCAAGTAGGGAAAAATGGCGGGAGAGGATACAGTATGGGCGTTGGCTATTGTTATCGCTTTGGTTATCTCGCTCTTTTTGCTAAAGAATATGTTTAGCTATTTGGCATCGCTGTTTATTACTTATTTGCGCAATGGGGTGCTACGCGACCTGCGAGATAGTCTTCTACAAGAAAAATAATAAGTCAGCCGGTAGCCTTTTTCAGACCAACGCAAAGGGGCGATATTATCTCGCGAATGGTGGGAGATGTGAATGAGGTACAGTACTCTTTTACTTTCAGGATTAGAGGCGTACGTACGCGAGCCGCTGACGATACTTTTTCGATAATAGTGATGTTGGGCATCAGTGTGAAGCTGACTGTTTTTCACCTTTGTATTTATACCGATAGCAGCTGCGGTGATTTCGAAGATAGGGAAATCACTAAAAAGAACTCGATAGCTGTTCAGCAAGAGCAGGGGCGGTTTCTTTCGCTTATAGAGGAGACGATAGGAGGCTTGCGCGTGATAAAGGCTTTTTACGGCAGAGCGTATTTTTCACTCAGCGCTTTAGTCAGTCGAGTGAACACTTTATGAAGATGAGCAATAAGGTGATGAACCGTCAGAACTTAGGGTCGCCGATGAGCGAGTTTCTCGGTATACTGATGATAGCGATATTGCTTTGGTTTGGAGGTTCGCTGGTATTGCTTGACAAGACTTTAGAAGGTACGCAGTTTATTGCTTTTATGGGCGGCTTATAATATTTTTTGACTCCCGCTAAGGCTATCAGCAAGGCTTCGTATGATATGAAAAGAGGGAATGCTGCCGCTGAGCGTATATTGGAGATATTGGATTACGACAACCCGATAAAGGAAAAAGAACAGCCTGTGGTGATGCAAGATTTTTACTACGGCTATTCGTTTTGACAAGGTAACTTTAGATATGAAGAGGCGAATGTGCTGACTAACTTCACTTTGGAAGTGCCTAAGGGCAAGACGGTGGCTTTGGTAGGGCAGTCAGGGGGAGTGGAAAGAGTACCGTGGCAAACCTCATTACTCGTTTTTATGATGTGAATGAGGGGCAGGTGCTGATAGATGGGGTAGATGTGCGTGATATGCAGACGGATTCGCTGCGCCACCTGATAGGTGTGGTATCGCAGGATTCGATTCTTTTTAACGATACCATTAAGAATAACTTGCTGATAGGCAAGCCTTCAGCAACAGATGAGGAGATTATAGCGGCTACCAAAATAGCGAATGCCTACGAGTTTATACAAGACCTCCCTGATGGGTTGGATACAAACATAGGGGATGCTGGTAGTAAGCTAGAGTGGGGGACAAAAGCAACGCCTAAGTATAGCGAGGGCGGTGCTGAAAAATCCGCCTATAATGGTGCTTGACGAAGCGACTTCGGCATTGGATACTGAGAGTGAACGCTTGGTGCAAATTGCCTTGGAGAATATGATGAAGAACCGCACATCGGTAGTGATAGCCCACCGCCTTTCTACCATACAAAATGCTGACCACATAGTGGTGATGCAAAAAGGACAGATAATTGGAGCAAGGCACGCATACGGAGCTGCTGCAAAAAGCAGGGGATGTATAAGAAGTTAGTGGAGATGCAGTCGTTTGAGTAATTAGCAGATTAGTAAATTAGCAAATTAGTAGAATTATGAAAAAGATTTTATTAATATGTTTTGTAGCAGTGGTTTTTCTCACTAATGTTTTTATGACTTGTTCAAAAATGGAAGAAACTATTTTTGAAAGATAATAAAACAAAAGTGATGAAACATAATTACATAATTGTTAATTCTGTAGATAATACTCCTGTTAGAAGTAGAGGTAAGCTATTCTGTATATAGAACAGGGAATAGTGAAAATATAGTGAAACAGAGCGTAAAAACTACTCCTTTTTATATTAGGGGAGAGGAGGTAAAGATTAAGTATGACAGTTTAAAAACTTTCTTTTTAAGGGAGATATAAGAAGTAATTATAATAAAATAAGAAGAGAGTTTATGCCAAAAGGGCTGATTATCTATATATCAATAATCTTTTCTGCTGTAGATTTTGGAATATTGTGTGATAGGAAATGAAGAAGTGGAATATTATAGTTTGAAAGAGATATCAAACTTAGATATTAGTAATAAAAAAATGATATAAATAGTAAAAAGATGCTTAAATGGTATCCGACCCCTCATTTATAAAGGAACTTCAATATTGTATTTACTTTACCCTGAAAAATCACCTCAAAAACAAGTATATATTTATTGGAAAGATATGGAAAAAGAGATGGTTTGAAAATAGTAACAGCAAGCTATGCTAAATCTATATCTTTGAAAAACACCTATTTTTGGAGAAGTAAGGCTGGATAGCCCTTATTCTTTGAATAAAGTTTTTAGAATTGTATAGGGAAGAATTTACTAATAAAGAACAGCTATTTGATAACTATGAATTTTATAATAATTCTTGTTATTCATTTTTCACAGGAAAGTTTTGCGGTATAGTACTAAAGGAGAGAATATAAAATGGTATGGGATTATATCAGCAGGAGATAGACTTGAGAATAAAGGACAATTATATTTCATAAATATCTGTGGTCGTTCTAAAGGGAGTGATTATTTTGGAGAAAAAGGATACTACTAATGTTAGGATGTTAAGTTATTTTAGTTTCTACGGTTTTTAACTTGAGATGAAACATATTTTACTAAAGATATTTGGAATATTAGCTGCTCTTCTAAACATTTGTGGAATGTGCAGTAAGCCGCCTGAAATGGAGGTGAAAGCTACTAAAGAAAAGGTGTTTAATCATAATTATGTAGTGATTAATTCTGTAGATAATTCTCCTGTAGAAGTAGAAGTGAGCTACTCTATTTTTGTAAGAGGAAACTCTGATAATATTATAAAAACAGAGAGAAAAACAACTCCTTTTTGTATTGGGAGGAGGAAGTGAAAGTGATATACGACAGCTTAGCTACAATGTATGCGGGGGAAGTAAAAAGTACTTGTAATAAAATACAAAGAAATTATACTCCTAAAGGAGCTGATTATTTGAGTATTAAAAACTTATCATTGACTACGGACATTGAGTATGCAGTAGTGGGTAATCAATCTATTACATATTATTCATTAGCAGAACTCAATAGTGTAGATGTTGGTGATAAAAATGCTATACCTAATAAATTGAAAAGTACTTAAAAGCTATCCCACTCCTATTTATAAAGAGACCCCTGTGTTATATCTGCTTTATCCAGAAAAAAAGCACCACAAAACAGAGGTGTATGTACCTTGGTCAGAAGGGCGCGATGATAAAGGTCTGTTTATGACGTGGAGTGTATATGCAAAAACAAGTAATGCTTAAGCCCCCTTTGTTAGGAGAACTTACTCTAAATACTCCTTTTTCAGCACAAGAGGTATTAAACTTGTATAAAAAGAGTTTCAGGGACAAAGTTTACTGTTTGAAAATTATAAACAATATAATTATCATATAGGGTACTCATCTCAGAGAGAAGTTTATGGTATAGAACAAGGTTATTTAATATGCAATGGTATGGAAAGATAGCCGCAGGAAAAGAGTTTGAGAATAAAAAGAGGCTTTTTGTTTTCTTTGTAAATTCTGTTAGTAAATATATGGGGTATGGTTATTTTTGATGAAAGAGATTACTAATATAGTAATTAGTTTAAACGCTATAATTAACAAATGAAACTATATAAAAATTTAAAAAAAGCACTTACTACAGTTTTATGGTAGGTGTTTTGTGTATTATGAAAAATGACTAGGAGATATTAAAAAATATTTGGTAGTAATAAATTTTTCTTATTACTTTTTGCCATTATTACTCCCGATGAGGGAAGATTTGTCGTTTAAAAATACATAAAATATGAAAATTTATAGTATCAAGTTCGTATCTATTAAAGAAATTGCGAAGTGTTTGGAGGTGTTATCAATAGTAGTAACTACTATGCCTATACTTGATAATTTCTTGTTTGAATTTCACCCAATTCATTAACTATTTCAGCCTCAGACCTTGAGACTACTGTGAGAGGGACTTTTGGAAGTGGAGTCGGATTCTGTGGGGAGTATTGCTATTTCAGCAAAGCTTTTGACTGATATTCTGAAAACTTTCTCAGAACAACCACTTACTTTTCTTGTAAAAGAGAATAATATCATAGAAATTAGTTCGACAACCGGTAACTATACATTGGCATACCTTGATGGGGCAGAGTTCCCTCAGCCAGTGGCTTTGCCAGAAGCTAACAAAGTAAGCGCTATTAGGTGACGTGTTAGCAACTGCTATACAAAAGACAATTTTTGCAGTAGGAATGATGACTTGCGTCCGACAATGAGTGGGGAGTGCTATTTCAGTTTAACGAGCAAGGGCTTACGTTTGTAGGTACTGACGCTCATAAATTGGTGAAATACGAACGTGCAGACATTAAAAGCTACAGAAGCTACTGACTTTATTATGCCTAAGAAACCGCTCAATATATTGAAGGGTATTTTTGGCAGGTAGCGAAACTCAGGTAACTGTAGAATACAATGAAAGCAACGCTAAGTTCTCATTTGATGATATGGAGTTTATCATAGATTGATAGATGGTAAATATCCAAAATTACGATGCGGTTATTCCGAAAGAAAACCCTAATAAGCTGACGCTAAACCGTTCGCAATTCTATAACTCGGTGAATCGTCTTTCACTATTCTCTAATAAAACGACTCACCAAGTACGCCTTAAAGTAGCTGGCTCAAGTCTTATTATTTCGGCAGAAGATGTAGACTACAGCAATAAAGGTGAGGAGCGTTTGACTTGGTAACTATCAGGGCGATGATATGAGAATAGGGTTTAACTCTAAATTCTTGAAAGAGATGATTAACAATCTTGACTCTGACGAGATATTGTTAGAAATGTCACTGCCTAATCGCGCTGGTATTATTACTCCTATTGATGGTTTAGACGAGGGAGAAAAAGTACTGATGCTGGCGATGCCTATAATGCTTAACAATCAGTAAAAGATAGTTTTATTCATATCTATTGAAAAAGTGCTTTTGAGAAGTTTTTCTTGAAAGCACTTTTTAAGACAAAAGACAGAAGCGAGAGACGAATGGGGGCGAAAAGAAAGTACTGATTTTTCGGTGGTTTGGAAGTTTTTATTACTTTTTGCAAAATAATCCCAAATTGTTGGTGGAGCAATCTGAAAAGTTCCACCTAACCTTAAAAAAGAACTTATTAATACCAATGAGTTATTTTTGTAATTTACTGATTATTAACATCCCCCTATGCACATACTCCGCTGCGCCTGCTCGCGGACTTCCTTCAAAGGGGAGATGTGATGGTATGCATACACGAATATTAGTAAAAAGGGGATTTAATGATTGTTTATAATTTGATATATGAAATACTTTATAGGAAAAACTTAAACCTTTCGCTTATATAGCTGGCTTATATGTGATAATATCGCTGATAATGCGCTGTGTGTTTTAGTATTTCACCCTATCACAACGGCTTCTTTTTCTTTTTGTAGAAGTGCTGAAAAATATGTAGTATAGGGTTGGTTTCAGACGTGCTAACAATAGTACTGGCGATGGGTATTTTTGGCTATTTACTTCCTTTTTATAGCCATATGAAATACAAAAAGCCTTATGGTTATTTCATCTTTGGGGCATTGGTGCTCTTCTTGCTCTATATTCAATTCTACCCTAATAATATATTTGAGCAGTACGGAGGGGTTATTCCTGAAATAGCATTGGCTTTTTTTGGTTTTAAAACCTTCTGTTTTTGGTCTTTTGCTCTTCTTGCCTAAATATCGCGTAACACTGCGGAATATTCTCTATTTTCATCACTTTATTTATTTATGTTTTTTTGCTATAGTGATGAATGCGGTAAGCTGAGTATTTCTTTTTGGAATGAATTTGGTATTCGGTATAACTTTATAGCCGTAGATTACTTGATTTACACTAATGAAGTGATAGGAAATATAATGGAGAGTTACCCTGTAATACCGCTGTTTTCTGGGGTATTTGCAGTAGTATTGGCGCTCACTATATGGGTATTTGTAAAAACGAGATCGGTTTTGACCTCTATTCCGACCCTATTGCAAAAGAGTATATATGTGCTAACTATGCCGTACTCTCTATCCTAGCTATTTGGGCTTTACCAGCACTGCACAACTTGAGCGGTAGTAATATATTTGCACAAGAAATGCAAGCTAATGGAGTTTATAAATTTTATTACGCTTTTACTCATAGTGAGTTGGATTATGCTCAATTCTATCCTACTTTAGAGGAAGCTGAGGCTGAAGCAACACTTCTACAACAGATGAGATGCTCCTGCCATTGAGCGTACTGTAGCTGCTAAGGGGCAAGAGCAACACCGTAATGTGGTGCTTATTTCGTAGAGAGTCTGTCGGCTGAATACCTCGCTCTCTATGGTAATGATGATAATCGCACACCTTTTTAAACGAGATTGGTAGATAAGAGTCTGTTTTTACTAATCTTTATGCTACGGGAAATCGCACGGTACGAGGATTGGAGGCTTTGACGCTCTGCATACCCCCCACCAGGGAAAGTGTGGTAAAACGCAAGGACAATAAGAATAAGTTTACTACAGGTAGTGTGTTTAGAAGTAAAGGGTATGATGTGAAAATTCCTTTATGGAGGTGATAGCTATTTTTGACAATATGAAGGACTTCTTTACCGGTAATGGTTATGAGATAGTAGATAGCAAGAGTTTTTCGCCACAAGAGGTTACTTTTTTTCGAATATATGGGGTGTTTGTGATGAAGATATGGCTAATAAAGCTATAAAAAGTGATGAATGAGCAGGCTAAAACAGGCAAGCCATTCTTTAATCACTGGATGACAGTTAGCAATCACAGACCTTTTACTTATCCAGATGGAAAAATAGATATACCACCTACCTAAAGAAGCGAATAGGAGGTGTGAAGTATACCGATTATGCGCTAAAAACACTTTTTGAATTGGCTAAACAACAAGAATGGTATAAAAAAACACCTTGTTTGTGATAGTGGCAGACCACTGTGCTTCGAGTGCAGGTAGTACCGAATTGCCCCTTGATGGGTATAGGGATACCGTGCTTTATCTACGCTGATTTTATAACACCTAAAAAGGTAGATACGCTTGTGTCGCAAATAGATGTGATGCCAACCGTATTGGGGTTGCTGAATTTTGAATACACTTCTAAATTTATAGGACAAGATGTATTTAGCGGGCATTACACACCGAGAGCTTATATAGCTACTTATCAGGATTTGGGCTATTTGTCGCCTACCCATTTGACTATTGTTTCGCCATTGAATAAAATACGACAATACCAATTGTTACCAGAGGCAGAACAGCCTGCAAAAGATTACCCTTTTGTTCTATGAGCAGCAAGCGCAAACGCCTACAGGACAAGAAGTAAAAAGAATGTATTTCGGCATACCAAAGCAACCTCGCATTGGCTCAAAAAAACAACAACTGAATGCGGTCAAGAAATAAACTAAAAATTATCAATGACCCAATTTATGGGTTTATACATATACCGAGCACATTGGTGTTTGATATTATAGAGCATCGCTATTTTCAGCGTTTGCGGCGTATCAACCAAATGGGGCTTTCGTTCTTAGTTTTCCCAGGGGCTAAGCACACCCGTTTTGAACACGTGTTGGGGTGTATGTACCTGATGCAGAAGACGGTAGAGATGCTTCGTTTTAAAGGCGTGAGTATATCGGACAAGGAGGCAGAAGGGTTATACATTGCTATTTTGCTGCACGATATAGGACACGGACCTTTTTTTCGCACGCTATGGAGCACAGCATAGTAGAGAATATCTCGCACGAGGATATTTTCACTGCTTTTTATGAAAGAACTCAATGCTACTTTCAACGGGAAATTAGAGTTGGCTATACAAATATTTCAGGGTACTTATCCGCGAAAGTTTATGCACCAACTCATCTCGAGTCAGCTGGATATGGACAGAGCAGATTATCTGAAGCGAGATAGTTTTTATACCGGAGTAGCAGAAGGGAATATTAACTCGGAGCGACTTATCTCGATGCTGAATGTGCGCAATGACGAGTTGGTAGTAGAAGAAAAAGGGGCTGTTTTCGGTGGAAAAGTTTTTGATAGCCAGAAGGCTTATGTATTGGCAGGTGTATCTGCACAAAACCAGTGTGACAGCAGAGCAGATGCTTATTAGGCTTCTGAAACGAGCAAAGATATTAGTGCAAGCGGGAGAACCACTGCGAATGTCGTCAGCCTTATCATTTTTGTGCATAACAGAATTTCAAAACGAAAAATTTTTACGACAGAAGTACTCGAACAGTTTGCTCTGTTAGACGATACTGATATTTTTGCAGCTATGAAAGAGTGGCAGTTTCACTCAGATAGGGTGCTTTCCTCACTGAGCAGAATGCTGTTGAACCGCGACCTGCTGAAAGTAAAACTGCGCCCTACAGATTTTGAGGCGCTTAAGATAAAACGACTACAGAATATGGCGGTGATTAATGGCTATGCTCCTGAAACGGTAGATTATTTTGTATTTACAGGAATGATGGAAAAATGAGAGCCTATAATCCTGAGAAGCAAATCATAAAACTCTTGACAAAGAACGGTAGAGTAGTGGATATTAGCAAGACTGCTGAGGGACTGAACCTTGAGGCTCTGTCACAAAAAAACGGTGAAATACTATGTGTGCTACCCTAAGTAGTCTGTATGGAGCGAGAGGAAAGAAAATTGAAAAATGATAAAAAAATAGATGTAGTTTAAAAATAATTTTTATACTTTTGTTGCGAAAAATAGAGTCTAGAAACATCTGAAACAGGTAGCTTTAGAGCTATATCGTTTTTGATTATAAACTAATTAAATGAAAATTTACAGCAATACAAATAGCCAATGTACTGGGTGGAGAAGTAGAAGGAAACCCCACGGTGGAGGTGTATAAACTTTCAAAAAAATAGAAGAGGGGACAGAAGGGAGTATTTTCATTTTTAGCCAATCCTAAATACAAAGCATTTTATCTATACAACCCACGCGTCTGTAGTAATAGTAGGGAAGGATTTTGAACCAGAGAGTGCGCTTACTGCTACCTTAGTAAGAGTTGATGACCCTTACGCTGCTTTCTCGAAATTATTAGCTTTTTACAACGAGATAAAGCTGAACAAGGCGGGGATAGAGCAGCCCTCATTTATAGCTACTACTGCTAAAGTGGGCGAGAATGTGTATATAGGGAGCTTTTTGCTTATATAGGCGAAAAATGTAGTATTAGGCAACAATGTGAAGATATACCCTAACACCTATATAGGCGATAATTCGGTAATAGGTGATAATACCACTATATTCTCAGGCTGTAAGATATATTCGGAGACTGTAATAGGCAAAAACTGTACTCTACACAGTGGTGTGGTATTAGGGGCAGATGGTTTTGGCTTTGCTCCTAATGAAATAGGGGTATACAGCAAAGTGCCCCAAATAGGTAATGTAGTATTGGAAGATAATGTAGACATAGGGGCGAATAGTACCGTAGACCGTGCTACTCTGGGTTCGACTATTATACGACAAGGGGTGAAATTGGATAACCAAATACAGATAGCCCATAATGTAGAGATAGGTAAAAACACAGTGATAGCTGCGCAAACAGGTGTAGCGGGCTCTACAAAGATAGGCGAAAACGGAATGGTAGGAGGGCAAGTGGGCATAGTAGGACACCTAACTATAGGAAACCGTGTGCTCATACAAGCCCAGACAGGAGTAGGGCGCAACTTGAAAGATGATGAAGTAATACAAGGTTCGCCAGCCTTGGGCTATGCTGAGTATAATAAAAGCCTACGTAGTATTTTCGCAAGTTACCAAACTTGCTGAAACGCATAGAAGAATTAGAAAAAGAAATTAAAAATAAGAATATAATATGGTGAAGCAAAAATACTTTATCCAAAAGAAATATCTTTAGAAGGTATTGGCCTACACACAGGCAAACAAGTGAAAAATGGTGCTGAAACCAGCCCCCATTGATAACGGATTTACCTTCGTACGTACTGATTTAGAAGGGAACCCTGTAGTAGAAGCTGATGCTACCTATGTAGCAAAACACTGAGCGAGGCACAGTGTTAGAGAAAAAAAGGTGTGAGAATACAAACCTGTGAGCATATACTTGCGGCACTTGTAGGGATGGATTTGGATAATGTTATTATTGAACTGAACTCATCAGAGCCGCCAATAATGGACGGTTCGTCTAAGTTTTTTGTGGAAGCAATAGCCCAAGCAGGGATTGAGCCACAAGATGCTCCTCGTAATGAATACGTGGTGAAACAAGTAATTACCTACGTAAATGAAGAAACAGGTAGTGAGATAACCCTTATACCTGCTGATGAGTACCAAGTAACTACAATGGTGGACTTTGGTACCAAGATATTGGGTACCCAAAAATGCTTATCTGAATAAGCTATCAGATTTTAAGAACGAGATAGCGGATGCGCGTACTTTTAGTTTCTTGCACGAGCTTGAGACGCTAATTGACCACGGGCTTATAAAAGGAGGTGACCTAAATAATGCTATAGTGTATGTAGATAAAGAAATATCGGATACTACTATGCAAAAAGCTAAAGAAAAATCTTTAACAAAGATGAGATTACTGTAAAACCTAATGGGGTACTTGATAACCTTACGCTACACTACCCCAATGAGGCAGCTCGCCACAAACTATTAGATGTAATAGGAGACCTTGCCTTAGTAGGTACCCGTATACGTGGGAAAGTGATTGCTACAAAGCCAGGACACTTCACCAATACACAGTTTGCTAAAAAACTTTTGAAGATAATAAAAAAATGAGCGACGTAATAACGTACCCTCAATAGATATTAATCAGCCGCCATTGTTTAATACGGCTGATATAATGAAATTGTTGCCACATCGTCCTCCATTTTTATTAGTAGATAAGATATTTGAGCTTTCGGACAAGCACGTAATAGGATTAAAAATGTGACGATGGACGAGCCTTTCTTTGTAGGGCACTTTCCTGGAGCACCTGTGATGCCAGGGGTATTGCAGATAGAAGCTATGGCACAAGCAGGAGGGTACTTATACTTAGCACTGTACCTGATCCGGAGAATTATCTTACCTATTTTTATGAAGATAGATAATGTGAAATTTAAGGTGCAAGTAGTACCTGGAGATACACTTATCTTTAAATTGGAATTGCTAACCCCTATAAGAAGAGGCATTTGCCATATGCAGGCATATGCATACGTAAACGGTAAGTTGGCTACAGAAGCAGAGCTGATGGCTCAAATAGTAAAAAGTAAAATAAATGTATATGATACAACCTTTAGCTTACGTACACCCTGATGCTAAAATAGCAAAGAATGTAGTAATAGAGCCTTTCACTACTATTAGCAAGAATGTAGAGATAGGAGAAGGTACTTGGATAGGTCCTAATGTGACCATTATGGAAGGCGCACGCATTGGGAAGAATTGTAGAATATTCCCAGGAGCGGTTATTTCGGCTATTCCACAAGACCTTAAATACAAAGGAGAAGAAACTACTACTCATATAGGGGATAACACTACTATACGAGAGTGTGTGACCATAAACAAAGGTACCGCAGACCGTATGAAAAACAGTAGTGGGTAACAACTGTTTGATAATGGCATACTCGCACGTGGCGCACGACTGCATTATAGGTGAGGGGTGTATTTTTTCTAATAGTACAACTCTTGCTGGGCACGTAACTATCGGTGATTTCGTAGTAATGGCAGGGATGACAGCTGTATACCAATTTAGTTCGGTAGGTAGTTACGCTTTCGTAACAGGCGGGACAATGGTATCAAAAGATGTACCCCCTTATGCTAAGGCAGCGCGTAATCCTATTTCATACGTGGGAGTAAAACTCAATAGGGTTGCACAGAAGAGGCTTCAGTGTAGAAAAATACGAGAAATACAAGATATATATCGTGTGCTTTTTTTCAGAAGAAACTCACCACTTCGCACGCTTTGGAATATATAGAAGCCGAAATGGAGGCTACCGTAGAGCGCGATGAGATACTGCAATTTGTGCGTAAATCGCAACACGGTATAATGAAAGGCTATTATGGTGAAAGTGTTTAGAAGAGTATTTAAAAATAAAAACAATAATAATTAATGGCAACAACAGCAGACATTAAAAAAAGGATTATGTATCCGCTTTAACCACGACATTTATAAAAATCATAGAGTTCCTACACGTGAAACCAGGAAAAGGACCTGCTTTCGTACGTACCAAGCTGAAAAAGCGTTACCACAGGTAAAATATTGGATAACACTTTTTCGGCAGGGCATAAAATAGAAGATGTACGTGTGGAAACTCGCTCATTTCAGTACTTATATGCAGAAGGAGATGAGTTTGTGTTTATGAATAACGATGATTACAACCAAGTACATATCCGCAAAGATATGCTTGATTACCCAGACCTTCTAAAAAGAAGGAGAGACTGTAATGGTAATCTTTAACGCAGAGGATGAAACTCCTCTTTCGGTAGAAATGCCTGCCAATGTAATCCTGACAGTAACACACGTGGAACCAGGTGTGAAAGGAAAATACAGCTACTAATGCTACTAAACCTGCCACTGTAGAAACAGGAGCAACTGTAAATGTACCTCTTTTTCATCAATGAAGGAGACCGCATAAAAGTGGAAACCGAAAAAGGGTACTTATGTAGAAAGGATGAAAGATTAGTTTCCCCATATTTATAATTTTACTATTCAACAAAAGAGGTTGTCCTAAAGAAAAATAAACTTTTTGACGGAGAACCTCTTTTTATTAAAAATAAACATTCATATGCGTTTTTCCTCAACCTTATACATTAAAAAAACAAATAGCTACTATTATCAATGCCAAATATATAGGCGATGATGATTTTAGCGTACTCGGAATGAATGAGATACACGTAGTACAACCCGGTGATATAGTGTTTGTAGACCACCCTAAGTACTACGATAAAGCACTGCAATCGAAAAGCGACTATAGTGCTGATAAACAAAAGAAGTAGAGTGCCCTGAAGGGAAAAGCTCTGCTAATATCGGATGACCCATTTAGAGACTTTAATAAGCTAACCGATTTTTAAGCCTTTTGTAAAAGCTTTTTCGTTAGTAGCACCCACTGCTGTAATAGGGAAAAATACTATAATACAACCAGGGGCTTTCATCGGTAATAATGTGAAAATAGGGAAAAACTGCCTTATACACTCTAACGTATCGGTGTATGACGATTGCGTAATAGGAGATAACGTAACGATACACGCAGGGACTGTATTGGGAGCCGATGCGTTTTACTACAAAAAAACGCCCTGAAGGATTTGATAAGCTAAAATCAGGGGGAGAGTAGTGATAGAAGATAATGTAGATTTAGGTGCTCTTTTGTACTATAGATAGAGGTGTGACAGGAGATACCACTATAAAGAAAGGGACGAAAATAGACAACCAAGTGCATATAGGGCACGACACTGTAATAGGAGAGAAGTGCTTAATAGCTTCGCAGACAGGCATAGCTGGCTGTGTGGTAATAGAAGACGAGGTAACCATATGGGGGCAAGTAGGAATGACCAGTGGGATAACTATTGGCAAGAAAGCCGTTATATTGGCGCAAAGCGGTGTGTCGAAATCATTAGAAGGCAATCAAACCTACTTTGGTTACCCAGCAGGAGAAGCAAGAGAAAAATACAGAGAGATGAGTGCGCTGAAACAGCTTATCAGCGCTAAGTAATAAGGAATTTTGTGAATTCTCAATTATTTTGTATCTTTGCAATTATTAATTATAAGAAAAAATAAATGGAGGCACCCATATTACAGCTGAAAGATGTAGCTGTATATCAAAATAATAATCTTATTCTTTTCGAATATCAATCTTGCGATAGGAAAAGGAGAGTTAGTATATCTTATTGGGAAAAACAGGTTCGGGAAAAGAGTAGCCTTATTAAATTACTATACGGTGATTTACCTCTGACACAAGGGCAAGGAAAGGTAGTTGGTTTTAATTTGAAGAAGCTAAATGAAGACAAAAATACCTTTGCTAAGGAGAAAAAATTAGGGGTGGTATTTCAGGATTTTTAAACTACTTCACCGATCGTGGTGTGTATGACAATCTCGCTTTTGTACTAAAAAGCAACTGGTTGGACAGACAAAATAGCTATTAAAAACCGTATAAAAGAAGTTTTAACAAAGGTGAAAGATGGAAACGAAAGACTTTAAGTTTCCGCACGAGCTTTCAGGAGGTGAACAACAACGTGTAGCTATTGCACGCGCCCTCTTAAACAATCCAGAGCTTATACTTGCTGACGAACCAACAGGGAATTTAGACCCAGAGACAAGTGTGGAAATAATGCAAGTACTGAAGGAGATAAATGCTTCGGGACGTACGATATTAATGGCTACACACGATTACGCTCTTATACTTAAATTTCCGTCGAAAACCCTGAAATGTGATGGAGAAAGAGTATTTGAGGTAGTACAAAGGAGGGTTTAATTAGCAAATTAGTAGATTAGCAAATTAGCAAATTTGTTGGAGAGAGAAAAAGATTAAAAAAATATAATAAAAAAATAATAATATATAATGGCGATAAAAATACTTGCAAATGATGGTATATCTGAGACAGGTAAGGTAGCTTTAGAGCGGGAAGGATTTGAGGTTATCACTACAAAAAGTAGCTCAGAATCAGTTAGTAGATTATATAAATAAACACAGTATCGATGCTTTGATAGTACGTTCGGCTACCCAAGTACGCAAAGATATTATGAGATGGCTGTCCTACACTAAAACTTATCGGTAGGGGAGGGTAGGTATGGATAATATAGATGTAGCGTATGCTAAGAGCAAGCAGCTACACGTAATTAATACTCCTGCTTCATCAGCTAATTCGGTAGCAGAATTGGTGTTTGCACACCTTTTTACTGGAGTTCGCTATCTACACGATGCTAACCGCAATATGCCATTGGAAGGTGACCAACGATTTAACGAACTGAAGAAAAACTACAATAATGGGGCAGAGCTAAGAGGTAAAACCCTTGGAATTATAGGCTTTGGACGTAGTGGGCAAGCAGTAGCCCGCATAGCTATAGGCTTAGGAATGCGTGTGTTAGCATATGACCCTAATGTGCAGGAGGCTGTGATTACTCTTAGTTTTTTTGATGGACAAGAAACCTCTTTTACAGTGAAAACAGTAGCAAAAGAGCAACTACTGATGGAATCAGATTTTATAACCCTTAATAACAGTCCTGCAGATGGAGGTTATGTGCTTGACGAAGAAGAATTTAGGATGATGAAAGACGGAGTGGGGGTTATAAATCTATCGAGAGGGGGAGCTCTGAATGAAGTAGCGCTAATAGAAGCTATGAGATCACGGAAAAGTAGCTTTTGCAGGCTTAGATGTATTTTGAAAATGAACCTAATCCGGCTATACAAGTGCTGATGCACCCCCAAATTTTCGCTTACGCCCCATATAGGTGCCGCTACTAATGAGGCACAAGACCGTATCGGCACAGAATTAGCCGCTCAAATAGTAACTTTATTAAAATAATTATATAAAATGGCAGGAATTTTTAGACTTCTTGGGTGGAGAGAATCTCCAACAAATCGTTAACGGGCTTAGTGAAAAGACCGGAGTATCAACAGATAAAGTAGGTACCGTGTTAGATTCGCTTAAGCAAATGTTAGGACAAGGTGAAAAATACTGGCGCAGAACTGCTAAGCAAACTAACAGGCGACGGACAATCGTCTACCTTACAAGCTATTAGCGAAAAAAACAGGAGTTTCTCTTGACAATGTGAGCCAAATATTCCAAAAACTTAACTCCTATGATTTCTAACTTCTTTGGGAGGAAAAGGCGGAAATATAGGGCGATATGCTTACCTCTTTCCTTGATAAAAACAAGGACGGAAATGTAATGGATGATATAATGGGTGGTATAGGTAACCTTTTTGGAGGTAAATAATTACATTTTTAATACATTGATTTTTACTTTGGCAGAGTTTTTGCTCTGCCAAAGTAATTTTTGTTAGTTATGACAGAAGACGAATACTTTATGCAGAAGGCACTTGATGAAGCAAAAGTGGCTTTTGAAGAAGATGAAATACCGGTAGGAGCTATTATAACTATTGACAACAGAATAATAGCACGTGCGCATAATATGACTGAGCGACTGAATGATGTTACAGCACACGCTGAGATGCAGGTCATTACGATGGCAGCTAACTACTTAGGAGGTAAATACTTAAAAAGATTGTACTATGTACCTCACTTTAGAGCCTTGTGCTATGTGTGCGGGAGCCTTATATTGAGTCAGTTGTCGCGGTTAGTTTATGCGGCGGAAGATACGCACAGAGGGTATACCGTGATGGGTGGTACTCTTCACCCCAAAACCGACATTACAACAGGTGTGTTAGCAGCGCCTGCTACAGAACTTTTAAAACAATTTTTCAGCAGAAAAGAAAAACGATGATGAGACTACTTTTCATACTATCATTTTTGGTTGGGAATGACTTCACTTTTTTCCCCAAACAGTTGATACATTGGAAGTAAAAACAAAAAGATACTCTTATCGACCCTATTACTCCGCAACGTTCTGCTAAAAAATAAAGCCTTCTATGAGAAAAATACGGACGTACTTACGCAAACATAGACTCACAAAAAGGTTAGATGACCTCATACAAACACCTACTGCTACAGCTGCGGTAGCTACCCTACTCAATTAATTACTATTCCTGAAAAACATAATACCTAAGCCCTCTTATCAGGGGAAAAATAATTCGGAAAAATACATATTCGTACATTAGACCCCTTTGGTTTTGATGAAAAAGATAGTACAAAAAAGTGCCTCGTACCCGTTTAGAGCGTTATGGCAATATGTTGCATATAAAGACACGTGAGGGTACTGTAAAGGGGATACTGCTGTTTAAATCGCACACCTCATTAGATACTCTGTTGCTGAGCGAGAGTGAGCGGTTATTGCGCAATCAGCGGTATATACGAAGGGTGCAGATAACACCAGAGCTTATTTCGCAGTCGTCGGATTCGGTAGATGTGTACGTAAATGTACTTGACAGTTGGACAATGTACTTCGATGGAGATTTAGCGGGGAACAAAGGATGGACACGAGTTACTGAGCAGAACCTTTTTGGGTTAGGACACGAAGCCACATTTACCTATCAACAATTCTTCTCTGGGATTTCTAATAACGGGAAAGGTATGAGCTATACATTGCGGAATATTAGGAATACTCTATATAAATGTACGCGGTTCATATTATGCAGATTATGACAATTATTTCAGCAAATATTTGTATGTAGAGCGCCCGCTGTATTCGCCATTAGCACGATGGTCGGGGGGATTGTCTTATTACGAGTACAGAGATGAGGAAGATTTGCGTACGCGTACTACTTATACCCTTTACTTCACTCGAAAAGTTTTACCGCTTTTTGGTAGTTGGGTTAAACCTATAAAGATGGAGGGCAGTAAGAATATCAATAACTTTATAATAGCTGCAAGTTACAGAAATATAAGTTATTACAGAAATTCACTTCAGGTGCCTTATAAAGAAACTTATCATTCTAATGAAAATCAATGGCTTACGCAGTTTAGCTTAAACAGCAGTAACTTTGTGAAAGACCGATACCTATTTCGCAATGGAGATACAGAAGATGTAGGGGTAGGACATTCTATATTTCTAACCTCTGGAATGATTTGGAAAAAATACTACACTTTTGCCCTATTTTTTTCTGTTGGGGCACAGCGCGCTTATTACGCCAAAAGAGGGTATTATGCAATGCATTTTGGAGGCAGGCTCTTTCATAACTCAAGGGACATTGAAAGAAATCGTGATAAAAAGGAAGTGCTACCCACTTCACAAATCTATTTGATATAGGTAGTTGGCACTTTAGAGAGTTTTTAAGAGCAAACTTTGTGTTAGGAGTTAATGATTTTGTATATCAACATAAAAATCATCAATCTTAATGGTAGTAATGGGATTTCAGGCTTTAACAGCGAGAAAGTTTACGGTACTAGAAAGCTCTTACTGACCACGCAAACACAGATTTATGCCCCATTTCAGTTTATTGGTTTTCGTATTAGTCCGTTTTTATCAGCAGATTTAGGTTTTTATAGGACGAGACAATACCTCTTTCTTTAAATCGGAATGTTATGCTAAATGCGCCTTGGGTTTTTACATCACTAATGATTATTTGCCTTTTGGAGCTATACAATTTTCATTTGCGTATTACCCAGTGGTGCCAGGTACGGGGAACCATATTATGAAGATAACAGGAGATACCAATGACGACTTTAGATTGCACAGTTTTTCGCAACGAATGCCAGCGGTTACAAGTTTTAGATAAAACTGACAAAATGGCTTGATAGATTATATTGGCAATATTTTTGCTTTTTAAAGTAAATAATAGTATTTTTGCACGCTTTATAAGCACACAATAGTTATAACTAAAAATAGAAGAGCTTTTGAATAAAGAATTATCATCAAATACCCTGATAACCAATATTATAGCAGGTATTGAAAAAGTAAAAGGAACAGACATCACTATTATGGACTTGCGTGAAGTAGAAAACACGGTGTGTGACTATTTTCATTTTATGCAATGGTTCGTCAAACACCCAAGTGGCAGCTATTTCGGGCGCTATACAGAGAGTAGTAAGCCAAGCAGACGAACATCAGCATCCTTGGCACGTAGAAGGAGAAGCTAATGCTGAATGGGTACTGATAGATTATGTAGATGTAGTTGTACACATCTTTCAGACGCGTTTGCGTGCCCACTACGACTTAGAAGGGCTATGGGGTGATGCTAAAATTATAAACTTAGAAACTAACTATTAATATGGCAGATAACAATAATAACGGAAGTCGATTTTTCAGCCTATTGGCTTTTTACGCTGTTTTTACTCCTTATACTTTTTAGGATTTAATTATTATTCGGGAGCCACATTTTGGACGCAACCGAAAGAGATACCTCAATCAAAAATTTGAAGAGTATTTGACTAATGGCGATGTATCTAAAATAATCATTCTCAACAAGAAAGAAGCTAATGTATACCTCACCCCTAATGCCTTGAAAAAAGAAGAGCACAAAGAGGTGAGACCTACAGGCAATGCTATTATGCAAAGTGGTAATCCTGCAGATGTACCCCAATATCGATTTGAATTGGGAGACTTGAGCAACTTTGAGAACCGATTTGACCAAATAGTAAAAGATAATAACTTAGAAACTACTCGTGAAAACAAGAGTCAGCAGAATTTATTGTCAGACCTGCTGCTTACCGTTTTACCTTTTGCCTTGGTTATAGGCGTTTGGATTTATATAATGCGCCGTATGTCTGGAGGTGGCCCAGGAGGTATTTTTAGCATAGGAAATCGAAAGCAAGAGTTTTTGATGAGAAAAAGAAAACCGCGTAACATTTCAAGATGTAGCAGGACTTGAAGGAGCTAAAGAAGAGGTACAAGAAATAGTAGATTTTCTTAAAAATCCGGATAAATATACTTCGCTTGGAGGAAAAATTCCAAGAGGAGCCTTATTAGTAGGCCCCCCAGGAACGGGTAAGACCCTATTAGCGAAAGCTGTAGCAGGAGAGGCACAAGTGCCATTCTTCTCGTTATCAGGTTCTGATTTCGTAGAGATGTTTGTAGGGGTAGGGAGCCTCGAGAGTGCGAGACCTTTTAAAACAAGCTAAAGAAAAAGCACCAGCTATCATCTTCATAGATGAGATTGATGCGATAGGGCGTGCTCGTGGCAAAAATGTAATGACAGGAGCTAATGATGAGCGCGAAAATACCCTTAACCAACTACTAACAGAAATGGATGGTTTTGGTTCGCACACTAATGTAATTGTATTGGCCGCTACTAACCGTGCTGATATATTGGACAAAGCACTGATGCGTGCAGGACGTTTCGACCGACAAATATATGTAGAGCTGCCTAACCCTAAATGAACGCAAGCAGATATTTCAGGTGCATTTGAAGCCTATTAAGACATCTGAAACATTGGATATAGACTTTCTTGCAGAAGCAAACACCAGGATTTTTCGGGAGCTGATATTGCCAACGTATGTAATGAAGCCGCCCTTATAGCTGCCCGTAAAGGAAAAACAGCTGTAAGTAAGCAAGAATTTTTTTAGATGCGGTAGACAGAATAGTAGGAGGACTAGAGAAAAAGAGCAAGATATTGACTCCTGAAGAGCGCAAGGCAATTGCTTTTCACGAGGCTGGACACGCAACGGTTAGCTGGCTGTTAGAATATGCCGCTCCGTTGAGTGAAAGTGACTATAGTGCCACTGAGGACAATCATTAGGAGCCGCTTGGTATTTGCCAGAGGAAAGACAAATAGTTCGCACAGAGCAAATACTTGATGAGATGTGCGCTGCTTTAGGAGGTAGAGCTGCTGAGAAAGTGATTTTTGATAAAATATCAACAGGAGCCCTTAGTGACCTTGAGAAAGTGACTAAACAAGCTCGCGCTATGGTGACTATCTATGGGCTTAATGACAAAATAGGTAACCTTACTTATTATGATTCAGCACAGTCTGATTACGGATTTACAAAACCTTATAGCGAGCGTACTGCCCACTTGATAGATGAGGAAATCTCAAAAATTATAGAGGAACAATACCAACGCGCTATAAAGATACTTTCGGAAAAATAAAGAAAAAGCTTACTATTTTGGCAAATCTACTTTTAGAACGAGAAGTGATATTCCGCGATGATTTGGAAAATATTTTTGGTAAGCGAAAATACAAAGATGCTGAAGAAGCTATAGAAGCCGAGATACCAGCAGAGAACAAAAATGTGGCTGAGGTAACCCAATGAAAAATAACCGCTCAAATAAAAGAACCCATCAGAGAGGAGATGGAGCTTTTTGAACAGAAGTTCCATGGAGCTATGTCGTCTAAAGTAGCTTTGCTAAACCGTATTACCTATTATATAGTAAATAGGAAAGGCAAGCAAATGCGCCCAATGTTTATTTTTGGTAGCAAAAAATGCTTTCGGGAGGCAAGGTAACAGAGCGTACTTATCGCGGAGCTTCGGTGATAGAGCTTATTCACACAGCTACATTAGTACACGATGATGTAGTAGATGATAGCAATAAAAAGACGAGGTTTCTTTTCTATCAACGCACTATGGAAGAATAAAAATAGCTGTTTTAGTAGGAGATTATCTTCTGTCGAAAGGGTTGCTTCTGTCTATTGATAATGGTGATTTTGACCTGCTACGTATTATTTCGGTAGCTGTACGAGAGATGAGTGAAGGCGAACTGCTACAGATGGAGAAAGCTCGCCGCTTGGATATAGTAGAAGAAGTGTATTATGAAGTAATTAGGCAAAAAACAGCTACCCTTATAGCTGCGTGTTGTGCTATGGGAGCTTGCTCAGTAATGCCTGATGCACCAGAGTTGATTGAGAAAATGCGCCTCTTTGGAGAGTATATAGGAATGGCTTTTCAGATAAAAGATGATCTTTTTGATTATACAGAAGATGCTATAGGAAAGCCTACAGGTATAGATATTAAAGAGCAAAAAATGACTCTCCCGCTTATTTACGTACTCAATATTTGTACAGAAGAAGAGAAAAATGGCTATCAACTCGGTAAAAAGTATAATAAGGATAAGAAGAGAGTAAAAGAGGTTATAAACTTTGTTAAAACCCATAATGGATTAGAGTATGCTACAGCTAAGATGAAAGATTTTCAGCAGAAAGCACTCAGTTTGTTAGATGAATTTCCTGCTTCTGCTTATAAAGAATCACTGATTTTGATGGTGAATTATGTAATCAATAGGAATATTTAGTAGGTGAGGAGTAGGTGTTTTTTTGAGTGAATTAAAAATATTTCTAAATAAAGTGGTTTTATTATTTTGTATATTTCTAAATAGTTTGTATCTTTGCAGCGTCAAAATATTAAAACTAAACATATATGAAATTGCAATTTTTAGTACCTGCGGTTATGGCAGGAATGATGTTTTTAGTACATCTTGTAAAAAGGATGATGATAACAAGATTGAAGCTCCTATGGAGAATGCTAGAGAAGCTACAATTGATGCTTCAGGAAATGAATGGAAATACTTTTCTTTTTCTTCTGGAAAAGAAGTATCGGTAGCGAGTCCTACTACCAGCTTGGATTGGGATATTGCTTTCAATCGTTACTATGTAAAATTAAATGGTGGTGCATCGGAGATGGTAAAGCAGAAGCGCTGAAAACTGATAAAACTCAGTGGAATGAGGTAAACGAAGCTCCTGTCACAGGCTACAGCAAAGATGAAAAAGGTACTATACAACTTGGTATGCCTCCTAAACCTATAGAAGGCACTTTCTGTAAAATAATTTCAGGAGGAATGAAAGATGAAAATAAAACGGGCTACGTTACTTATAACCCCAAAGTAATGCAAAGTGGAGGAGGAAATCCTTATGAAATTTACAAATATGTATATGTTTTAAAAGCTGCAAAATGGTGATTTTGTAAAAATACAGTTTACAGATTATTTAAAATGATAAAAATAAAGGAGGACATCCTAAATTTAACTATAGTTAGTAAAGATAGTAAATTCTAAGTTAAAAAGATAGTTTTATGAGGCTGTTCAGCTATGGGCAGCCTCTTTTTTCTAAAAGATAGATAATTATGCAAAAGATTATTATTACAGCGTTTATTGCTTTTCTGACACTACAAGCTTTTGCACAAAATGATAAAGATAATAAAGATAAAGAGATAAAACTCAATGAGGTAATCGTGACGGCTACTCGTGCCCAGCGAAACCTCAAGAATGTACCCATCACTGTACAAGTAGTTACTGCTGAAGATATAAGAAAATCGCAGGCTACTGATTTTCAATCGTTTTTAGAGACAGAGTTTGCTGGTATTAACTTTACATACGATGGGGGAATGCCTAATATCAATATGATGGGGTTTGGAGGTAAGTACGTACTTTTCTTGATAGATGGTGAGCGTATGGCTGGTGAAACTTTTGATAATATTGATTATAACCGTATAGACCTTGACAATATAGAACGTATAGAGATTATTAAAGGCGCGTCTTCTTCGCTCTATGGTTCAAATGCTTTTAGGGAGGTGTTATCAATATCATTACTAAGAATGCTCATAAACCTTTAGAAGCAGGCATAGGATACCTTTATGAAAAATCGTGGAAATCATAAAACAAATCTTTCATTTGGGAGTACTGGGGAAGTATACGTCTGTCAGGGTATCATAACTATATGAAACCTTATATATTAGAGGATAAAGAACCTTTGCTGTACTTATGAAAATGGTCGCTTGGTATTGGTTACACAAGGAGGATTGAATATTTCAGGAGGTAGTAACTATGGTATTACTCCTAAAATTATCTTTAATGTAACTCCTAAAAATAGACCTTACCTTAACACCTAATTATTATTTTTAGTGAACGTGATGCAGGTACAGAAAGCTCTAAAAAAAGTGAGAGACCGCTATTATAACTATGTGATGAATCTCAAAACTAATATAGCTCTTTCAGAAGATAAAAAGCTGAGTCTTTCTGGGGCTTTTGATCGCTATGATAAGTTTAATTATTACCGTTTGCTCAATGAAGAGGACTATGAAAATAGCATATGGCGTGTAGTAACGCAGTATAACCAGTCACTTTTTGAGAAACACTCTTTGGTAGCAGGAGCTGAAGTGCTATCGGATGAGTTACTTAGCTTTCGTTTCAATAATACGGGCACAGAGGCAAAGCAGAACGCTAAGAATTACACTCTCTTTGCACAACAAGAATGGGCTCTATCACCTGTTTTTACCTTAGTATCGGGAGTTAGAATGGATTATCACTCACTTTTTAAAAATTTCTTTACTTATAGATTTTCAGGAATGTTTAAGGTAGAAAAATTTTACTTTCAGAGGAGGGGTATTCTACAGGTTTTTCGTTCGCCTACATTGAAAGAACTTTACACAAACTGGTTCCACCCTTGGGGGAGGTTTTTCAGATAATGGGCAACAAAGATCTAAAACCTGAAAAGAGTAATAATTTTTAACTTTTCAGTAGATTATAATACCTCAAAAATTAATGTAACGGCTATGACGCAGCTTTCAGTAGTGAAAGACAAAATAATTTATAAATGGTCGCGTGCTACTGACACAATTCAATATGTGAATGATTATGGAAATGCGAAAATATTAAGTTCAGAGTTGTCGGCTACTTATAGGCCTACTAAAAAGTTTGCGTTTAAAGGGATCATATGCCTATTATCATACTAGTCAACAACGTTCAGAAAAATCGTCCTCATACCGCGACTTGGAAAGCTGAATACATTCCGAAAACTGAAACAAAATATATACCCAATGTAATAGTGAGTGGTAAATATGTAAGTGCTACTACTATCTATGAAAACATCTAATAATATAGAGTATTACACCTATTATGCTCCATATACTATATGGCGATTACAACTATCATCAAGACTTCCTTATCATTTTACCTCAAATGCTGGTATAGATAACCTTTTTCGACTATGTAACAAAAACTACTAGTTTTTATTCGAGTATTTCACCAGGGAGAACATATTTCGTAGGAATAAAATGGGAACTTTAAGAGATAGTGAGATAGAAATTTGCTTTTATACAAAATAAAGAAGTACATTTTGCCACAAATTTTTAAAAAAGTCAGATATATGAAAAGAAATATTAGTACTTTAGATAAGAACATCCGCCTTTTGATAATAGTAGTTATTGCTATTTTAGGTTTGTATAATGAGTTTTTCTGTAGCTGTAGCTTCTGTGCTTGGGGCTATATCTATCCTACTATTAGTAACCATAATGATTGGTTTTTCACCAATATATATGCTTTTGGGTATTAGTACTTATAAAGAGAAGAATAAATAATGATAGCTTTTTAATGAAACATCTTTTTGTTTTTCCTTATCATAAAAAAATAAGGTGAAACAATGGGTGAAAATCAGATAGCCCTTTCAGAAGGAAAGAAAATAGGGTGATATCAACTATATATTTTTGTGATGATGTTTAGTTTGCATAAAATAAATGTGCAATATCTGCAGCATGATACTCTTACAGATATTATTACTTTTGATTATACAGAAGGTATTACTCTCAACTCTGATATTTATATCTCAATAGAAAGAGTGCGAGAAAAATGCTGATATTTTTGGTGTAACCTTTGAACAGGAACTCTTACGAGTGTTAGCACACGGGATTTTGCATCTTTGTGGCTATAAGGATAAAAACACCTACAGATAGCGAGTTGATGCGTACTAAAGAAGAAGAAAAAATGAAACTTTTTGAGTTTATAACAACACAAAAAAAGACTGCTCTTAAATAGCAGTCTTTTTATTTTTCCGAAAATTTAAACTTTAAGGTTAGACTAGCTAAGTAACCGTAAATAAGTAGAAATACGCACCCAATATAGATATTGCAGTTGAAAAGGTAAAAACTCTAAGAAAGAGAAGAGTACACTCATACTAAAATACTTTTATTTTTCGCTTGTTATAAGGTATGGGGTAGATGTTTTTGTCCGTAGTAATAAGAGATACTCATCATTGCTCCGTAGGTGATAAAGGGTTGCTAATGCGGCTCCTTTATAGCTGAAAAGCCAAGGAATTAGGGCAAAATTAAAAAGTACTGTAAGTGCCATACCTATTAATGATACAATAGCTCGAAGCTGGTACGGTCAGTTACTTTGTACCATACTGAAAGACTGTGGTAGATACCTAAACAGAGATTGGCAAGTAAGACGATAGGTACTATCCAGAGTGCTTCCCAATAAGCCTTATTGGGTATCAAAATAAGTTTGAATACATTAGTAAATACAGTGATAAAAACTAATATAAAACCACTACATACAATGAAATATTCAGTAATGCGGGCGTATGTCTTAGGAGCATTCTTGTCTTGAGCACTACTGAAAAAGAAAGGCTCTACTCCGAGCTTAAAAGCACTTACAAAGAGATTCATAAACACTCCCATTTTATAACAGGCGGAATAAATACCTATGGTGGCGTCAGCAGTCTCTTCAGGGAGTAGCATACGTAAGAAAACACGGTCAAATCCTTCGTTTACAGCAAAAGCAATACCTGCTAAAAGTACAGGGAAGGCATAAATCATCATTTCTTTCCACAGCGAGTAATAAAACCTAAAACGTATTTTGATATAGATAGGCAGTAGCACAATCAGAGTTGTTAAACTTGCTATAACATTGGCTAAGAAGATGTAATATACTCCTCCGTTGATGGCAATACTTTCTTGAGGTAAGTAGTTTAAAAAGTAAATATTTAGGAGCAAATTAAGGGCGGTATTGCCTACTTTTACAAAAGCGTAAAAGTTAGCTTTACCTTTGTTGCGCAACCATGCAAAAGGGATTACTACTAAAGCATCAAGCACCATTATATAGATACCAAAAACAATATGCTCTACTTTGTAGTTAAGCCACGAGGGCTATAGATTCTCTTAGCAGGTGAGGCAAATAGTAGGAAAAATAAAGAAGATACAGTTAGAGAAGTAAGTGCAGTAGATTGTACTTGCTTTTTGTTCACCTTTATTCATAAAAACGAAAAAAGCCGTTTCCATACCATACGACAACAATACATTCCCCAAAAATAAGATACACAAAAAAATACCTGAATAAATACCGAAATCATTAGTGTCGAGCTTGCTAACGTAGAGACATGTGAGCAAAAAAGCGTCATCACACGTGGCAAGACGAGTTTGCAATTCCGTAAATAGCTGTATCTTGAAAGAGTTTCTTAAGCATATATAAGTCTTCTTATCCAAAAAGTTCACCAATAGCATCTTCTATTTTGGCAACTTTCACAATCTTAATTTTTAGTGTTTTTAAAGGGCTATCTTGTTGTATTTAGAAATAAAAATAGTATTAAAAACCCTAACTTTTCAGCCTCTGTAATGCGCTGTTCTACTCGCTGTACAGGGCGTATTTCTCCGCCAAGTCCTACTTCACCCGCAAAACAAACATCTTTTTCAATAGCAATATCTTCGTTAGATGAAAGTATTGCCATTGCTACCTAAGTCAGTGGCGGGGTCATCAATAGTAATACCCCTGTAATGTTTAGAAATACGTCTTTTTGCTCCTAAGCGGAAACCCGCACGTTTTTCGAGTACAGCCAAGAGCATATTCAGTCGTTTGGCATTAAAGCCTGTAGTGCTGCGCTGAGGTGTGCCATAGACAGCTGTACTCACAAGAGCTTGTATTTCAATCATCAGCGGTCGCATACCTTCTAAGGTAGCGGCTATAGTAATACCACTGATAGTCTCATCAGTCTTAGAAATAAGTATCTCTGAAGGGTTGTTTTCACTTCCACGCAGGCCATTGCTGAGCATTTCGTAAATACCGAGTTCTGAGGTAGAACCAAAGCGGTTTTTAATGAGCGCAAGATACGATACACATGGTTGCGGTCACCTTCAAACTGTAGGACAGTATCAACCATATGCTCTAATATCTTAGGCCCAGCTATCTGTCCGTCTTTAGTGATATGCCCGATGAGAATCACAGGGAGTATGCGTAGTCTTAGCAAACTTAATTAGCTCAGAAGTACATTCCCTTTATCTGTGAGATGCTTCCTGCCGATGCTTCTATATAATCAGATTGTAACGTTTGTATAGAGTCTATAATCACAATTTCAGGCAAGTTCTTTTTATCTGCTAGAAAGATATTTTTGTGTCTTGGTTTCGGTCAGTATAAAGCAATTGTCAAGATGATGCGGAATGCGGTCAGCACGCATTTTTATCTGTTTTTCACTTTCTTCCCCGATACATAAAGGGTACGATAAGGCAGTTAAGGGCTATTTGCAGTAATAGCGTACTTTTGCCAATACCCGGTTCACCTCCTAAAAGGGTTACCGAGCCAGGTACAATCCCCCTTCCAAGCACATTGTTCAGTTCGTGGTTATTGCTATTTAAGCGTGATTCTTGTTGAGTGCTGATTTGCGAAACAGCTATGTATTTAGGAGCTTTTGTTTTTGCTTATGCTCTCTTTTTCTTGCCATACAGGGGCAGTGTCTTTCTGTACGACCTCTTCAACAATAGTATTCCATTGTTTGCAGGCGTGACATTGTCCTTGCCATTTGCTATATTGAGTTCCGCAATTCTGACAGAAATAAGCTGTTTTTAGTTTTGCCATAACTTAGGTGAGGGGTAGTTTTTATTAAATTGTTAATTGTCAATTGTCAGTTGCAAAAAGGTACTGTCCGTACTGGTTTTTAATCATTGGCTGAGCTAATTCGCGTAGCTTTTCAGTGCTTATCCAACCTTTGCGAAAGGCTATTTCTTCTAGACAAGAGATTTTTAACCCTTGACGTTTTTCTAAAGGTTTCTACAAAGTTAGACGCCTCGCTAAGCGAATCGTGGGTGCCAGTATCCAGCCACGCAAAGCCGCGACCTAATAGCTGTACTTTTAGCTCTCCGTCTTTCAGAAACTCCTGATTAACGCTCGTAATTTCTAACTCACCGCGTGCCGAAAGGCTTGATTTCTCCAGCTATCTTCACTACTTTATTTGGATAGAAGTAGAGCCCTACCACTGCGTAGTTCGACTTTGGTTGCGCAGGCTTTTTCCTCTATGCTTAGCACATTTCCTGCAGCATCAAACTCTGCTACTCCATAACGCTCAGGGTCTTTCACATAGTAACCAAAATACGGTAGCTTTGCGCTCTTCTCTACATTATGAACAGCTTGAGTAAGCATTTGCGAAAAACTCTGTCCGTAGAAGATATTATCGCCCAATACCAAGCATACATCATCATTGCCGATGAAGTCTTTCCCTATAATAAAAAGCTTGGGCTAATCCATCAGGACTTGGTTGCTCTGCATAACTCGAGATGGATACCAAAATCACTACCATCTCTAAAAAGGCGTTGGAACCCGGGTAAGTCTTGAGGGGTAGAAATCACTAATACTTCACGAATACCAGCCAACATTAAGACTGATAAAGGGTAGTAAATCATTGGCTTGTCGTAAATAGGTATTAGTTGTTTTGATATGCCTTTTGTAGCAGGATAAAGTCGTGTGCCAGAACCGCCCGCTAAAATAATTCCTTTCATCTTTACTAGTTATTAATCATCATCTTCAGGGATAGAAGCGTTTTTCTACTATTGTTGTTTTGTTGCCTTTGTTATCTACTTTATACTCATTGCCATTCTCTATTAGCAAACCTTGTGATTACTCCTTTAGCGTGGGCTACATCGAGGTCGATAACCCGTTTGTTTAGTAGGTAGGTTACCTCGCTGTGAAGACTATGCCCAATAACGAACTTGCCTACATTCCACTTTTTCATTATTTCATCAGCCTCTTCAAGGGCGATGGTTTTGTTTGCCCTCAACCTCTGTACCACGTCGGGCTTACCCCAAATTTATAGATAGTGCTGTATATCTTGTCTGTTTGTTGTTGAGCTTCTTTGTTTCTGAAGTAATATCGGCGCGCCTTGTCGTTCAACTCTTGTACTGATAGGTTGAGGGTCAGCTACTTCTTTAGAAATACCTGCGTGCACAAATACATAGTCGCCTATCTTCTCTACTATGTTTTTAGTTTCTAACCATTGACCCAATTCGGTCTTGGGTTTATAAAAGGTCTATATAAAGGGACATTCATCAGTTCGGCATTGGTGAAATACTTTTTGCGTACATAGCGAAAAATCGTTATTCATATTCATCAGGTCGTGATTACCAAGGATAAAGTGCACCTTACCTCCCTGCCTTTTCCGCTTGGTTTTTCTAAGTGATAGATGAGCCAAAGAGTTTGGGTTACCATTAGTCCGCGGTCAAAAAAAGTCGCCTACGGTTTACCAAATGCCCCTTTGCCGAATGTCCATTTATACTTTTCATTCATCACCCCATTAGCGATAAGAAAAGAGCGAAAAAGCCTCAAACTCTCCTTCTATATCGGAGATAGCAATTAGATTTTTCGGGCATTTCATACACCGCAGGTTCTTTGGTGAGTTCCTTTTTCAATCTAAAGCTGAAGAATTGATTGTGTCCTACTTGTGCCTTTAGTTTTTACCGCGTTTTTACCCCGAATAATACCATTTAGAGGTGATTTTCATATTCTCTCTACCGCTTTCAGTGATGTATTTAATGACTTTTTCAGGGCCTCTTCCGGTATAATATATGAGGGCCGTCCATACCTGCGGTGGAGGTATCGGTGCTTAGGCGTTTTTTTCGCTAATGATAGGTTTTAATGTTTGTGCTTGAGACTGAGCCTTTTCGGCACTGAAAAGTCCTAAAAACAAACATAAACTTACTATATAATGTTGTATCTTCATAATAAAAATGTATTTTAAGGTTATTCACATTGCCACTCAAAGTTCTCTACTTTCGATTGCATCTCTGGGCGGTACTCATAATGCCACCATTCTGAGTAAATTGACTTAAAGTTGTATTTATTAAGCGTTTCTTTCAGCAGTTTGCGGTTCTCAAGTACTTCTTTAGAGTGCTGAGTATAGGTGTGATGCGCTTCTTTTCCAAAGAAATCAAAAGGCGTCCCCATATTAAGTTCCTTGCCTTGTGCATCTACTAGTGTAAGGTCTACCGCCGCTCCTCTGTTGTGCTTAGACCCTTTAGCAGGATTAGCTACATAATGAGTACCAGGTAGTATCTTCCACATTTTCTTCTGAACGCTCAGCGGGCGGTAGCAATCAAACAGCTTAATGCGGTATCCTAGCTGTTTAAAAGCCTCATTTGCCTTCACTAAGGCTTCTGCTGTACTTTTTGCGCAAGTAGCACTCGCCACAATCGTATACCGCCTGCTTTAGAAAGTTGTCAGGCGTAGCGTATTTTAGCTCATACACAAAGTCAGATGAGAGGTCTTTCAATCGTACAAAATCCGATTGCTGTCCCCACACCATAAAGCTCAATAGCACAGACAAAAAATGTTATAATTAATTTCATTGCGTCCCTAAATTTGTGGCAAATATACTATTTTTATTTTTCTGTAGTACTATTTTTGCAAAATCTCTACCTTTGCAGTTCTGTAACTCATTAAGTAACACATTTTATAAGATGAAAATAGAAGATTTACTATCGGTAGCATACCTACGGAAGTCCGGTGTATGTGTATGATGCTGATAAAAATAAGCTCTCAATATCAGCGACTTACAGCTGCTTTTTAGCAGCGTGCCTCATTTGCGTATCAATTACGCTATGAAGGCGCTTTCTAATATTTCAGTGCTAAAACTGATGAAGAAATTAGGAGCAGGACTCGATACGGTTTCCATTCAGGAAGTACAATTGGGCTTGCGAGCAGGCTTTGCCCCTCAGCAGATTATTTTTACTCCTAATGGGGTTTCTATAGACGAGATAGAAGAGGCTATGCGCTTGGGAGTACAACTCAATATCGATAACCTTTCGGTTTTGGAGCAGTTTTGGTAGTAAGCACCCCGAAGTGCCTGTTTGTATCCGTATCAATCACACGTGATGGCTGGTGGTAATAGCAATATTTCAGTGGGACATATTGACAGCAAGTTTGGTATTAGTATCCACCAAATACCTCATATTCTGCGCATTGTCGAAAAATACGAAAAATGCATATCAACGGCATACACATTCACACTGGTAGTGATATCCTTGATATTGATGTCTTTTTATATGCAGCCGAAATATTGTTCGAGATGGCTAAAAACTTCAAAGATTTGCAGTTTATCGACTTTGGTAGCGGCTTCAAAGTGCCTTATAAAGAGGAGATATACAGACGAACATAGAAGAATTAGGCGAACGCCTGAGCGCACGCTTTTTAGCTTTCTGCCAAGAGTATGGGCGCGATCTAACTTTAGCTTTTGAGCCTGGTAAATTCTTGGTAAAGCCAAGCAGGTTATTTTTAGTGAAAGTAAATGTAGTAAAGCAAACCACCTCTACAGTCTTTGCGGGAGTCGATTCGGGCTTCAATCACCTTATACGACCTATGTTTTTATGGGGCTACTCACTTTATGAGAATATTTCTAATCCCGAAGGACGCAAGCGTTTTTATTCGGTAGTGGGCTATGTGTGCGAGACCGATACTTTTGCTTCTAACCGACAGATAGCCGAAATTACTGAGGGCGATATACTCTGCTTCCACAATGCAGGGGCTTATTGCTACACTATGTCGAGCAATTACACTCGCGCCTACGCCCTGCTGAGGTGCTTTGGTATAAAGGAGAAGCCCATCTTATCCGCAGAGCTGAAACCTTTGACGATTTAGTAAGAGGACAAATTGAAATAGAAATCTAAAAATTAGTAAATTTGAAAATTAGCAAATTACTCCTTTGGTAATTTGCTAATTTTTATTTCTTAAAGAAAACGATTGTGCCAGCTTTCAGCCAAAGGCACTTCCCAATTTTTCTTCGTATTCTAATTTAGTATTGACAAGGTTGTTAAATACTATAGTCTCTGCTGATACCGCTTTATCCTTTACCATCTTCTTAAAGTCGATTAAGTTCTTATAAGCGATATGTTCTCCTTGTCGATAACCGACATTCATACGGTCGAGCAGCATAACCTCGATATTGCTCTTCAAGCTCTTGTATAAAGCGCACCAAAGCATCTAAAGAGCAGCCCTGAAATAGCGTGCGCCCCGTAGTTCGCCCCAATAATGATAAAGCGATTATAGCGCAACTCGAACGAAGCCAATAAGTCTTTTTCCGTGTACAGTCCATTGGTTTAGATACTCTTCTAATTGGGCGTGCAGTTGCTGTTGTTCTTCTTCAGTAAAAACTGCGATTGCATTGGTATACCCACACACGGGCATCTTCTGGAAGTTCTTTAAAATCAATATACATTTTTATTTTATTTCTTCATTAGTCGGTCTAAGTTCCGTTTATTGTCGCGGTCTTTGATAGTTTCGCGCTTGTCGTATAGCTTTTACCGCGAACTAAAGCAATATCTACCTTAGCGAGCCCTTTATCATTGATAAAAAGTCGCAAAGGCACGATAGTAAGTCCGCTGTTTTACCTCTTTGTTTAGTTTGCGCAATTTCTTTCTTTTTGCAACAGCAGCTTACGTTCGCTTTTAGGGCGATAGTTGTAATAGGTGCCAAAGTCGTATGCCTCAATCGTCATATTGATAACAAACAACTCCCCGCGCTCGTTAAACTCGCAGAAACTCTCGGCTATAGATGCTTTTCCGAGCCTAATCGACTTAATTTCAGTACCTACAAGCACTATACCTGCCTGATATTTGTCAAGAATTTCGTATTCAAACTTAGCCCTTTTGTTTAATATTTGTATGGTCTTCTGAATCATAGTACAAAGATAGTACTTTTCTTTGAAATACGAACTTTTTGATAATTTTTTTCTGATTTGATAATTTGTTGATTTACTAATTAGGTAATTATATTTTTCTGTATTTTATCCTTCGCTTATCCTATAGTGTAAGTGTATCTAAAATAAAGAGGGAGCGGAAGAAAAATATTTTTGCAATTAAAAAAATAAGTGTATATTTGCCGCAAGTTTTAAAAAAACATTTAAATCCTATTTAGAAGAAACAGAAAAACCATAACATAAAGACATATATTTATAAGTAACTAATTTTAATTTTTATAAGCAATGAAAAAGCTGTTTTTATTTGGTGCATTAGCACTATTGTTAGCGAGTTGTGGCTCTACTAGAGAGCTTACATGCAAAACCCTAAATAACCACACTACCCAAGTGGTACTTTCTAAGAAAAACTTTAATGTAGTTGAACACGTGAAAGGTGAAGCTTCTAATTTGTATGTGCTAGGTTTCGGTGGTACTAAAGCAGGACTTGTAGGAGAGGCTCGTGCTAAGATGTTACAAAATGCTAATTTAGTAGGCTCATCAAAAGCAGTCATTAATGAGACGGTAGAAATACACTATTTTAGCTTTTTGTTGGGGGCTAACTATAAAGTGGTTGTTTCTGCTGATGTAATAGAGTTTACAGAATAGTTGTGGATAATTAATAACTATAAAACAACTTTGCTAAAGTTTTGGCCTTTTAGTAAGGTTGTTTTTATTATCAATTGCTATTATTTTTTTCTACCTTTGCTGCCGAAAAAAATTAAGTGAAAAATGAAGCCTATCGACGAAATACGCGCTGACTTTCCAATATTGCGGCGCATTATTAATCATAAACCTCTTATTTATTTTGACAATGGGGCTACTTCTCAAACACCTATGCAGGTTATTGAGGCGATAATAGCGTATTATTCTTATGAGAATGCTAATATTCATAGGGGGTGCATACCCTTAGTCAGGAGGCGACCGACCTATATGAGCAGGCACGTGCTAAGGTACAAAAACACTTTTAATGCTCGCAAGTCGTCTGAAATTCTTTTTACAGCTGGTACTACTCACAGTATCAACTTGGTAGCCAGCGGTTATGGAGCACTGATGAAAGCTGGTGATGAGGTAATAGTGTCGGCTTCGAGCACCATAGCAATATAGTACCTTGGCAATTAGCTTGCCAGCGCAGTGGGGCATCGCTAAAGGTAATACCTATGGACGAACGAGGGGTATTAGACCTACAGGCATACGAACAACTGCTTAGCGAGCGTACTAAAATAGTGAGTGTGCAACACGTATCGAACGCTTTGGGCAACATTCACCCTATAGAGGCTATTATCGAGAAGGCGCATAGGGTAGGGGGCAGTGGTTTTAGTAGATGGCGCTCAGGCAGCCCCTCACCCTACAGCCCGATGTGCAAGCCTTAGATGTAGATTTTTATGCCGTATCAGCGCATAAGATGTATGGACCTACGGGGTAGGGGCGCTATATGGCAAAGAAGAGTTGTTGTTGCAACTACCGCCTTATCAAGGGGGAGGTGAGATGATAAAAGAAGTGTGTTTTGAGAAGAGTACCTATGCTGATTTGCCTTATAAGTTTGAAGCGGGTACGCCTAATATTTGCGAGTGGAATTGCTTTTGGGGCAGCTATTGACTATATGCATTCGCTGGGTATGACTGAAATAGCCGCCTACGAACACGAGTTGTTAGTGTATGCTATCGAAAAACTAAAACGATTGAGGGAATAGTGCTTTATGGCAATGAAGATTTGAGTAAACGCACAGCAGTTATTTCATTTTAATCTGAAAGGGTGCACCCTTATGATGTGGGTACTATTTTTAGACAAGTTGGGCATAGCTGTACGCACGGGGCATCATTGCGCTCAACCTATAATGGATTACTACCGGATACCGGGTACTGTACGCGCTAGCTTTGCGGTGTATAACACGTTTGAAGAAATAGATACTTTTATAGAAGGAATTAAAAAGCCCAGCAAATGCTGAGCTAAAAAAAGGGGAACAACATTGTGTTGTTCCCCTTTTGTATAGTAATACTAATCAGGTAGTTTCTCTTTTCGTATTTGTATCAATCGGTAGTTTTCAGTAGGTACTGCCTTTGCTGAGAGCTTATGAGTTGCTAAGAAATCTTTCAGTTCCTCAATAAGGCTATGAGCAGTATAAGCATCGCGCAAGTGGTGAATTACCCACCACGTTTCTTGTGCGTTGTATGGGTCGGCAGAAAGACTAAGCGATGCGAGATAGCTTGTGGTTTCTCGGTAAGAGCGTCTTTCAGTTGAGCACGTGTTTCAGAAGTGGTGCCTGTGATAATGACCTTCCAGCTGGTTGCCTTATCCTCAGTTACAAAAGTTTCTTTCTCTATGTCTTTCAGTTCCTCTAATAAGTTTTTAGCCTCTTCGCTTTCAGCAGTAGCAGGATAGTTAGTTACGAGCTGTTGCAATTGTTGCTGATAAGCAGTGATTCCCTCTAAACGAGCAGTGGTTTTTGGCTTGTAGCAATGCTATTTTAGGTGCAAGGGCTGTTTCGCGATAGTTGATAGCTTCATTTTTGCAGACGCTCGGCTACAGCTACTATCTCATTCCGATTGTATTCAGCTGTAAGCGAATCTAAAAACTGCTGAGCCAATTTGTTTTTGTTCCTGCTTAGTGGTTTCACCTCCTTGCAATAGTTTAGCATAATCGGTGCCACCGTAGTTTGCCAAAAGTCTCTCTTAATACTTTCTGCTTTAGGGGTTAGTGTACATCGGTGTAGTTTTTCTGTAGTTCGTATAGGGGCCTACTACTCTAAGTCGGCAGTAGGTTGTAGAGAAAGCAATCGCTCTAAACGCTGTATAGCCAATTCATTCTCACTAAACTTGGCGCGGTATAGTACGCCTAATTGATACAGCGCTTCATTGCGGTCTGCCGTTAGCTTACTGATTTCAGCTTCAGTTTTTAGGCAGTTTGCTGAGGTAATTATCAGGGGTGCTCCATCTCTTTTCTGCTACCTGTTGAGTAGTGGTTGTAGCGCTGAGGTTAGGTATCGTGCTATTGTTCATAGCTGACCAGCGCCAGTTATCTTCTAACAGCGATCGCCCCAATACTGCTCGAATTGTTGTTTCCCATATGCTACAGTCAGAGGGTTATAGAAGTAGAATTTACCACCCTTTTTGTTCGTCGGCTGTGAGGCATTGTAAAGCCCTAAACCTAAATTAGCATTTTTAACATTCTTAGTTTTCTGACTTCTGGGGCAGCAAGCTGTTGTAGTGAGTCGATATGTTTTGATAGACACGACGCTCTGCTTCAGGTAGTTTTATTACCTTTAGCACGCTGTCGTTCTTCTTTACTGCAAATTCTAATTCAGCAATTTTAGCCAAATTGTCCTTCTTTGCGGCGCACATATAGATGCTCAAAAGTGTTTTCAGGAACGTAAGTAAAAGGGTGCTGTCTAAGTGTTGGTAAGCGCCAATATAGTCCTTTTGTCGAAGTACAATTCCGAAAGCCGAGTATGAGCTTTAGCTTTCAATGGATTATTGTCTTTGTTGTGCACTAGCGACTGGCGGTAGTAGTCGGTTGCCAATCGTTTGTTAGGGTCTTTTACCAAGTCGGCGTGAGTGTAATACAGCACATCAAGGAAGTCTTTGTGCTCGTAACGGTTCTCAAGTTTTCGCAGATAAGCTAAAAACGCTGCTTTTTTTCTTCAGGAGTAAAGGTCTTATTACGCGGCCTTTCCAGCTTGCGCTTCTATCCATAGCTTGCGCGGTATTTTCCAATTTTGTTTTACTACCTTTTTCAAAAAGCTACTGCAGCTGAATCTTTTTTGGTGTTGTTTTTCGTATAATTGGGCAGCTGTGAAGTAATACCGCCCGCGCAATGCTTTGTTGCGTGTGTATTTACCAGCGAGGTGAGAGCGCATCTGCAGCAGCAGGATACTGCTCTTGGTTGATGTACGCTTGCCCTAAGGTTGCATAAGCCTCTGCCTTGTCGTTGCGACGCATTTTAGGGAGTTTCATTGAGTAGTTCTGTTAGCTTATCGATAGCCACTTTGTCTCTTCCTAATCGCAAATTAGTTTTCTGAGCCCATACCGCAGCCTCTGGTATGCGCTCGCTAAATCCGTAGTTAGTAAGTAAGTGGTTAAAAGCCTCCAAAGCAGGGAAGAAGCGTTCGTTATAATAGCGCGCTTGTCCTAATAACATATACGCATCATCGATTTTGTAGTTGCGTTGTATCCCATTGAAGACCATAGAGTGGCGCTGAATAGTTTTTGATAGCTTTTTCTTCAGCACGCTCAAAAGTTAGGATTTTCCATTCCGACTAATTGTACCTTGCCGCTCATACCGATAGGCTCTACCGGCAGTATCTCGCTAAAATTGTCTTGATACTTATTTCGTAACTCGTTTAGCCCTTTGGCGTAGGCTTCTTCGCCATTGTACAACACATTGTATTTAGTAACAATTAGCTGTAGCTGGCGGTTGTAATAAGTATTGGCATTAGGCGTACAAGCGATGATGAGTAGCGTAGCAAAAAGAATAAACGAACAGTATTGTAAGGCTTTTTTCATATTGTTAGCTATAAAAGAATGGGCGAAAGTACTACTTTTTATTGAAAATACGAAATCCTAACACTAACTTTTTATATTTTAGCAGTAGGTACTTCGCCTATTACAAAGGTATGTTTGCCCTCATCAGCTATCTTGGTGATAGTCTCTAAATATTGGAAAAACTTAATATTCTCTATCGCCTCTCATTAGTTCTGAAGCGTTCTTAAGGGCTCTGGCAGTGGCTACAGCTGTACGCGCATTTTCAAGCTCGGAGGTAGCGCGTATTTTGCTTTCTAATACTCGAGAGAAGAGGTCTTGTACAACTTTTAGGGAAAGTAATATCTATCAGCTGTGCTTTTATTATTTTTAAGCCCCAAAAGTAGCTACTTCATTACAAAAATCTTCCTCTTTGAAGTCAGTAATGTCATTGCTGACATTCATTTAGTTTTTCGCTACTGAAAGTGGCGATTTTTGACGTAGTAATACCTGTGCAACTGCTACTATTTTGCTGTTCAGCTACGGCAAAATTATCAGCTTCAACCCCAAAATTATCTACAAATAGCTTAGTATTATCGAGTTTGTAAGCCAAGTAAAAAGAAAAAAGCGCAATGCGATATTATCAGCAGTCAGTACCTCCTGATTTACCACACCTTACACTTCTTAATTTTTGTGATAGTGATATGATATGCACTTTCTCCCACGGACTAAATTTATAAATGCCTGCAGATAGTTCTTGCTGAAAAACATTCTTTTGAATAGGAGTCCCACAGAGTTAGGAGCTACCTCTAATTCTTTTGTAAAACATATAAATACGATTAACAAGTTAATAAAATAAGAAAGAGAAGACCTCTAAACAGAGGGAAAACTCAATTAAGCTTCCTCAAAAAATAGCGAAAGGCGATATCCTCGGTTTTGCAAACTTTGTTTAGAGTGAGCCGTAGCTCTGTCTTGTCTTTCTTCCCAATAATGAATACAATGGAGTCATTCCCTTTAGTTATTCCGAAATACCTTATTTTTTATGAGGGGAAGACGGTTTTTATATAATAAGTGGCGGTTTATTGTTTCTAAATCTCCTCCCATTCACTCCAATAATAATATTAATAGGAGAGAGGGCATATATTTATAACCTCAGAGGCAAATATAGTTCATAAAAATTCAACTAAAATATAAAGTTAACAATTCTAGTAGCTGCTTTTTGAGTTGCTTCTTCGATATCTTTCTTTGTCCATTTATCTTTAGGATAGTTGATTAAAGCTACTGCAATAGCATACTTACTGTCTTTATATCCTGATTTATAGATGACAGAGGTTTGCTTTTTGTCTTAAACCATTCATTTCCTATAGATTTGTTAATGTCCTCTTCAAGAAGGATTTTTATTACCTAACTTATTCACTAAATTGTTAAATTTCTTCTTTACTACCGATTTTTGCATCTTGTTGTATAGTAGGTATATTTCACCACTAGTAGGGCATTATATGTTCTATATTTACATTTTCAGCAAAATCACTTTCAATCCTCTCTGTTTTGGTATATATGTATTCATTGAGGTAGACTCAACAAGTTTTTATCATACTCGTCAATAGCCTCTTTTAGTTCTTCTTCATTCCAATTAGCTCTGATATGTTCTTGAAAATCATTTTTATAGTATCAATAGAAACTTTTTATCTACTAACTTAATAGCTTCTCCAAAAAGGAATGTCTTGAATTTAGCACTTGAGTAACCAATATCACTTTAACTCTAAAAATAGTGAATATTTTGAGCAAAGATTCAGCTATTTCTAATAAACTTGCTTCGGTAATTTCTTCTACTTTATAACGATATAAATAAGCAGATAAAAAAATAACTTAGCATTTTTCATTATATTTCAACAATAATCTCACTATAGGATAGTCTTTTTATATGATTCCAAATGTAAGTTATTTTGGTAAGCTTTTTGACAGAGAACTAAAGGTTCTTCTAATAATTTTCGCTCAATATCAGTGTAATAACGTCTTAACCCAGGAGTAGCTACATCAATAGAAATATTTTCATCTTCTTTAGTACTTAAGTAATCTTGGTTTACAGCTCGATTGATGTACATAAATTGCTGTAAAATACTATCTATATTAGTTATTTTTACAACTATTCAATTCATTAGAAAGTTTGCTTATATTTTCCCACTGCTCGTTAAAAACAGTTTTATCTCCTTTTAGTTTTAGAGTATAATGGGCTGAAATAATATCAGCATCAGAAAGTGGTAAAGCCTGTAGAGTTTAAAGAATTAAACATCGTGATAGCTTTGTTCTATTTGCCAACTGCGAATCTCTATTACTTCACATTTGGTCAAAAATATCTTAGCAAACTTATTGAGCTGTGTTTCTGACTTCTCTCCTAACTTAATGAAAAAGTATTTAAAGTTACGAAAATGACGAGTATATTTGTTATCCTTTTGCTTCCTTTGAATTTTCTCTACATTTCTTTTCAGCTTCTAGCATAATCACTTGCTTTCAATAATATCTCATTATTATAGAGCTCATTAATAGATTTGTTTTCTAAAAATGAGTATATTTTTAGTCTTATCAGGATCTTTAAGCATTGAAGGAATATCTTCAGCTTCAGCTTTATATAGTATTCCCATAATTTGATTGCGTCTTGCTTTTTAAGTCCCGCTTTTAAGCTCTTCGGAATCTTCATCATTAGGTACTTTAGCTATTGCTTCATTAAGTCGCATAAGCATTGCCTTGAGTAATAATAAAAAGGTAGTGGTCTCGCTGTTGCCCATCAATAAGACTAAACTTATTAGGCAGAGAGCAATCTACGATAATTGTACCAAAAAATAAGGATCTTCAGCATCTGATTCTATAAAGTTTTCTATATCCTGCCATAGTTTATCACATTGAGCTATATCCCATGAATAACCGCGTTGGTATTCAGGAATGACAAAATTTTCAGACTTTTCTAAACGTAAATAACTGCTTATTAATTTTAAAGTTGGTTCAATATTCTTTGCCATAATACTATTAAATTTGTATTCTAAAAATCTCTGCAAATATACAACTAAAAATCCAAAAAGGCAAAGCCTATGCTTGCCTCTTTTTAGTTCTTTTATTTTGAAAGATACATCTTCCTCCTTGTATAAATCTCATAGAAAGCATCATCTTTAAGGCTATCTATAAACAAAAATACTTTCACCAGTAGATTTCATTTCAGGACCTAACTTTTTATCTACATTAGGGAATTTGTTGAACGAGAAGACAGGTTGTTTAATAGCAAAGCCCCTCTAAGTGCGGATTGAAATGGAAATCAGTGAGCTTTTTCTCGCCAAGCATTACCTTAGTAGCATAGTTCACATATGGCTCTTTGGTAGGCCTTAGAGATAAACGGTACGGTGCGCGATGCTCGTGGATTTGCCTCAATGATATACACGACATCGTCTTTTACGGCAAACTGCACATTGATAAGTCCTACCGTATTAAGTGCTAAGGCTATTTTATGGGTATGGTCTTTTATTTGTTGCAACACAAACTCACCCAAGTTGAACGGAGGTAAGGTAGCATTACTGTCGCCTGAGTGAATACCGCAAGGCTCTATATGCTCCATAATACCAATGATATATACATTCTCGCCATCGCATATCGCATCGGCTTCTGCTTCTATGGCGCCGTCGAGATAGTGGTCGAGTAGGGAGTTTGTTGTTAGGTATCTTGCGCAAGAGGTCTACCACGTGGGCTTCCAATTCCTCTTTGTTGATGACAATCTTCATACCTTGCCCACCTAAAAACGTACGAAGGACGTACCAATAGCGGGAAGTCAAGTTCATCAGCAAGTTTGAGCGCCTCATCAGCAGTTTCAGCCACACCAAAACGAGGATAAGGAATATTATTCTCTTTCAGTAGAGTTGAAAAACTACCTCTATCTTCTGCCAAGTCAAGCGACTGGAAGCTGGTGCCTATAATTTTAATGCCGTATTTATCTAATTTCTCGGCTAACTTCAAGGCTGTTTGTCCGCCAAGCTGTACAATTACCCCTCTGGCTTTTCGTGTTGAATAATATCATAGATGTACTCCCAGAACACAGGTTCAAAAATAGAGTTTATCAGCTGTATCAAAGTCTGTGGAAACAGTCTCAGGGTTGCAGTTTATCATTATGGTTTCATAATCACATTCTTTAGCCGCTAATACCCCGTGTACACAGCAGTAGTCGAACTCAATACCTTGCCCTATGCGATTAGGACCTGAACCGAGTACTCACCACCTTTTTGCGGTCGGTTACTACGCTGTCGTTGGCTACGTATTCCTTGCCGTCAGCGGTGCGAATAGGTGCCTCAAAAAGTAGAGTAGTAGTAAGGAGTCTGTGCCTTAAACTCAGCAGCACAAGTGTTCACCAATTTAAATACGCGACGTATGTTAAACTCTTCGCGCTTCTTGTGTACCTCACTCTCCCAACAGCCCACCATATAAGCTATTTGTCGAGTCAGCAAAAACCTTTTTGTTTAGCTTCAAAAAAGGAGTTCTTTAGGTAGCGTGTCTATTTTGTAGCGTGATATTTCTTTTCGAGCGCATATAGTTCTTCGTATTGTTTAAGGAACCACATATCTATCTTGGTGATTTCGTGTATACGGCTTAGCGGAATACCCATCTGTACCGCATCGTATATTACGAATACCCTATCCCAGCTCGGTAGGTGAGTTTCTCAATGATTTGCTCGTAGTTCTTATAGCCTTTGCCATCTGGCCCCAAACCGTTGCGTTTGATTTTCGAGCGATTGTGGCTTTCTGCAATGCCTCTTGGAAAGAACGCCCCTATACCCATTACCTCACCTACCGACTTCATTTGCAAGCCTATAGTGCGGTCAGAGCCTTCGAACTTGTCAAAAGTTCCAACGCGGTATTTTTACAATCACATAATCTAACGTAGGCTCAAAGAAAGCTGAGGTGGATTTGGTGATTTGGTTTTGCAATTCATCTAAATGGTAACCGATAGCCAGTTTGGTGGCAATCTTAGCAATAGGATAACCTGTAGCCTTAGAAGCCAAAGCCGAAGAACGCGATACACGTGGGTTAATTTCAATAGCGATAATATCTTCCTTTTTCATCAGGCGATACCGCAAACTGCACATTACAACCACCGGCAAAATCGCCTATACTGCGCATCATCTTAATAGCCATATCGCACATACGTTGGAAAGTGCGGTCAGATAGAGTCATCGCAGGGGCTACGGTAATAGAATCTCCTGTGTGGATACCCATAGGGTCCATATTTTCAATGGTACAGATAATCGCCACATTGTCGTTCTTGTCGCGCAAAAGCTCAAGTTCGTACTCCTTCCAGCCTAAAAGTGCCTTATCGATAAGCACCTCGTGGATAGGCGAGGCTTCCAAACCGCGATTGAGGAGCATATCAAAAATCCTCTTTTTATAGACGATAGAAGCCCCTGTGCCTCCCAAAGTAAAAGACGGACGTATTACTAACGGAAAACCAAAGCGTTGCGCGATTTCTTTTCCTTTAAGGAAAGAAGTAGCTGTTTCAGACGGTGCCATTGGGATACTGATTTCATCGAGCAGCACGCGGAACTTCTCGCGGTCTTCAGTGATTTGTATGGCATCAATATCTACCCCTGATGATTTCTACCCCAAAGTCTTTCCAGATACCTTTTTCATCAGCCCCTCAATACAGAGGTTCAGAGCGGTTTGTCCACCCATTGTAGGGAGTACCGCATCTATTTCGGGGTGTGCTTTTTCAGGATTTCCACTAATGATTTAGTGGTAAGAGGTTTCAGATAGACCACATCAGCCATAGACGGGTCTGCTTTCATAATGGTAGCAGGGTTAGAGTTAATGAGTATGGTTTTGATACCATCTTCGCGCAAAGAGCGCAATGATTGCTGAGCCTGAGTAGTCGAACCTCGCAGGCTTGTCCGATGATCATAGGTCCTGATCCTATGAGCAGAACACAAATGTGAGTCGTTTCTTTTAGGCATTTTATATAGATATTGCTGTGTTTTTAATAAAAATAGCTACATCTTTCAAAAAAGAAAAATATAGCTACTATAATAATAAAGAATATTGTTGCTCTGCGTATCTCTTTCGAGTACTCAGCCTATCAAAAGCACTAAAGAGTGCTAACTGACTCATATTCTTAAAGGTGTTCATTTAACAATTAATAATTGCACATTAAAAAGAGCGAAAACGGGTCTCGAACTCAAGTGACCTCAACCTTGGAAGGTTGCGCTCTACCAACTGAGCTATTTTTCGCTTATTTATGCTGCAAAAGGTACAACAAAATTTAATACCTGCAAATTTATACCTGAAAAATATATATTTTTAGTTTACCTGCACTCTCAAGCTCAGACTCACCCCTATTGTATTACCAATTTTGAAAGATAAGTCCATAGTTAAATATTTTTAAAGGTTACGTAAAGCAAAACAATCATTACTCTCGTTAGAAAAGTAATGATTGTTTTGTTCGTACTCGGAGCGGGACTTGAAACGCATATTTTTGCTAAAAATGTAGTCTTTTGATAATCAGAATTAATTGTTTGATAATCAATTTTTAAAACGATAATTGAGGGGTGTTTTTGGAGTGTAATAGAATTGTTTATGATACTATATTATTTTCAAAAATGTTGGGAAAAATGTTGGGAAAAGATATTTTTTTATAATTACTTTTGCGATGCGTTTTTAAAAAAATGGGATATGGCAACAATTACATTTTCAATCAAAGGGGAGAGTAACCCCTGCATCTATCTACATACGTTTAACCACTGGCAGAGGGAAGGATCTTTATACGAAAAACAGGGTTAAGCATAAACCCTAATCAGTGGAGCACTAAAAGAAAGAGCCCAAACAAACTACACCTGAAAAATAAAAACCCCAGCCTTCAGTTAAACAAATTAAAAATCATTCATTGAAAATAGTTTGAATTATATAGACGAGGAAGGGGGCGTTATAAATGCTAATTGGTTGCAGACAAAAAAATAGATATACACTTCAAAACGAATAACGGACACAGAGACAAAGCAAAGCGACTTAATTACGGAACTTATCGAGTATATCATTCAAAACCACTCGACACGTAAAAACGGACGAGGAACGCTCGGTATATCTGTTAGCCGAGTAAAAGCTCATCACACTCTGAAGGGCATTTTTAGATTATCAGAAACACACTCGCAAACATTACAGAGCAAAAGGGATATTAACACACCCTTTGAAAAACATTTTTTAAAATTGGTTAATGAATGAAAAGAGGGTATAAAGATAGTTACGCCCTGAAAATTATTGACAACCTGAAAGCAGTATGCAACGAGGCGCAAACGTTAGGAATGCAAACCAGCCCGCAACTGACAAAAGATAGGCAAAGGTACTACTGACAAAGAAACACCGGTATATCTTAACGTGTTTGACTTAGATAAAATACGCAATTGTAAAATTGAAAATAAAAGTTTGGATAATGCTCGAAATGGTTACTTTTGGGCTGTTTGTTAGGACAACGTGGAGGCGACTTGTTAGATATTACAGAGGCTAATTTTCACATAATATTAACGGGGTGGAGTATGTACAACTGAAGCAGCAAAAGACGGGCAAAAAAGGTTAATATCCCCTTAGTAGGAGATTTGGAGGAAAATAAACACAATCAGGCAGAGCGGGCTGCCTTACAAAATATCCGTACAGAAATTAGATAAGTATATTAAGCAGGTTTGCAAATTAGCAGGTATAACTGAACTTGTAGAGCATTCAAAGGTATGTATGGTAGATGCAGAAGGTAATATAATAGAGCAGGACGAAAAAGGGTAACTCACACCAGCAAGGGGGTAAAAAGGACGGTTAAGGGGGTGTTTGAGAAATGGCAGTTGGTAGGCTCGCACTACTTGCAGGCGTTCGTTTGCCACTCAACTTATATGGCAAATTAGAGACTGTTTTTATTATGCAAATGACAGGGCACACAAAGGAAAGTACTTTTTAGCGTACATAGGCAAAAACCGCAACGGACTATTTAACACAAACGGCTGAAAGGTTACGGAGCGTTATGGCTACTAATCGTACCTACTTTGCGACCTTTGCGCACGAATATAGGATAACACATAACAGCAAGAATATGAAAAAGAATGAGATACGGCAAAATTGGTTGCTTAAGGAACTTAAAAAGAGCCCTCTGGTAGTTATAGAGACTTTTCAGACAAGTATATGCAGACCTTCGAGTATCTGAAAAGGACTTTTGCACGTGATTGCAGCAGGCGCAAAAAGGCATTGAGGGCGTGGAGTAATAAGATAAGAACAGCCTTAATAAAAGAGGAGGTGGCAAAAAGAGATTGAGGACGAAAAAGAGGCTCTTATAACACGTTTGAGGTGCTGCAGTATCTTTCGGATATAGCAAGGGGCGAGCCGTACGACACGGACGAGGGCAAAGTATATCCTACTTTTAAAGACCAGTTGCGGGCGATTGCAACAACTTGCAAAAATGGAAGGTGGTACGCTCCTGAAAAGCAGGAGGTAAAATACAAATTTTGTTGTTACTGGTCTTAAAATAATATAGAAGGTAGTCCTGAATAATATTGAATTAACGTTTTTAAAAATAATTGTGGTAGTATGAATGAAAAAGTTAATGGTTTGTATTTGTCGTATAGGGATTTTATAAAATGATTATGCCAGCGAGTTACAGGCGTGGCAAAATAACTACCCAGACGGCACGGAATTAGATTATTTATATGCATTAGAAGAGGAGTCAGCAAAGTATTATTACTATTCAAAAATGAAGGTAGTATGTTTCCTTTTAATGACAAAAATAAGGATTTATAATTATTCTTCTTATTATAATAGTGCTTTAAACACTCCTTATGAATTACCCTTTCACGATTTCGCTATAACAATTCAGGAAAGAGTACGGAAGTATATTATAGGCAAAGGCTCTATGAGTTTAGAAACTTTTGAATTTTATCAAAGAGTCTTATGAAATTTATATAGGAGAATGGTCTGATAGTTATATTCTAAACTATGAAACTTTAAACTATTATAGCGTCTTTTTGGTTGTAAATGTTATTAGAGAATTAGGAGTAATAATAAGATTTGACACAGACAAATATAAAAACTTTGAATATTCAGCACGTAGGGATAGTTGCATTTATTCAAAAATAGGATAAATCAATTAGAGGGCAAAGACACAGAGTGCTAACACAAGTATAAATGTTAAAGTAGTACCTACCGAAATGCCTACAAGCATCAGCGCAAGTACTAATATTGAAAAATAGCATCAGCACAAGCACTAAGATTGAAGGAGTTACTTGGGAAGGCAGTGAAAGTGATTTATTAGAGTTATTCAAAAACGTTAAAAACACTTGGTAAGGTAGAGTATAATGCTGATAATGATACAGAACTATTACCTATTTTAAAGGCTACTTTTGAAGGGGTTAATAGTGGTGTTACTTGAAAGGCTCAGAGAATGAGTTTTACGAATTATTTAAGGCATTATGGTTATGCAAGTATATTAAACCTTCTGAAAAATACAGATGTAAGTTTGTTTAAATTCTTGGGGGTGCTATGGGGAAAGACATAAGAGCATTAGGACAAAATGAAGCAAAGGAATGCAGATAAAAAGCGTTACTTGTGTGATGAATTAATAAAAGAGGATATAACTAAGGAACTAAAAAGAATTATTAAAAACAATCAGGGCAAAGTTTTTATGACTTTGTAAAACGAATAGAAACAAATAGGATAAGCACTATTAAAAATAGGCGTTAGGTAACGGATACGTAATGATACGTATCCGTATTTTGCCATTACCCAGACCTTTGCACCGCAAATCAATTAATAACAATTATTAGAAAAATGGAAGCAGTACAATTTATTCAAACTACACCAGCACAACTACAAACAATGATTTTTAGAGGGTGTGCGCGCTGAACTTAAGGAACTAAAAAGACTTTCAGCCAAAAGAGCCAACGGAGTACCTAACACGCAAAGAGGTGCAAAAATGCTTAATATCAATTTAAGCACCTTGCATCATTGGACAAAAGCAAAGGGAAGTTAAAAAGCGTACGGAATAGGGGCGTATATACTACAAAAAGGCACGAGGTAGATAATGCCCTAATACGGATAAAGAAGCGTAAAAAACAAACAAAGAGGCGCGTAGCCCTTTGTATGCGTTTTTAAAAATTGTGGTGTGCAAATTCACACGTGGCAAAGATAAGAATATTTTTTTCTGATTAACAAAAACAAATACAGAAGTGGAAAGAATAAAAAAATAGCACAGGTAGATATTGATGTAGATGCACTAATAGAGAAAAAGTGCTGAAGCAAGGAAAAAGGCTTTTTAGAGATAAGCAACGAAAATGAAAAGCCTAAAAGATACGTTAAACAAAGGTAACATATCGATGAGACGAATATGCTAAAAAGGCTAACGGTACTAACAGCCGAGCAAAAAAATACAAAGCGACGAGTTGCGGGTATATGATAATTTGGTAAAAAGGGCATATCGAGACAGAGGCTACACAGTCTAACAAAAAGTATCAGGTTCTATAAAGGGAATTAGGTGCAGCCCTATCACAAAAATAAAACTAATATACCAGCAATTGAGCGAGGAGGAGCGAGAGGCGGCTGATGTAGGGGGCAAACTATTAGCGGTTATTCAGGAGCAGGATAAGAAGTATAAGGAGTTGCAAAAAGAGCATTGGCAACAATCAGGGTAGATGTAGGGAACTACAGGCAGGCGATATTAGATGCTATAGGGGACTAATAGTGATTTAGGAGCATCATTAAACAGCCTAACAAACGGATTTACCACACTAAAAGACAAGTTGGTATTAGTGAAAAGCCCCCTTTGAAAACTACATAAAATACGGGAAATTATCAGCCCCAACAATGGAGCAGATGTCGAATGCTACCAATAAATCAGCAACCTCTCTGAAAATACTAAGAGGGGCGGTTATAAGCACAGGTATAGGGGGCGTTGGTGGTAGCATTAGGCTCTTTTGATTTCGTACTCACCAGCACACAGGAAGGCATCGACAAGGTGAATAAGGTGCTAACGCCTCTGAAGGTGCTTTTTCAAACTCTATGGGGGTGGTGCAGAGATGTAGGTAAGGCATTAGTGGAGGCTTTTACACACCCTAAGCAGTTGCTTTTGGATTTGGGGCAAATTTATGCAAGAACAAATCATTAACAGGGCTACGGCTATAATAGATGCTTTCAAAGGGTTAGGGTAATATACTAACGGGCAATGTTGAGGAGGGCATTAAAGCAGGTAGGCGATGCTGCCTTGCAAGCGGCTACGGGGGTAAAAAGATGTCGTTGGAAAGGTGAAGGAAGCCGGCAAAGCAGTTAGTGATACGATTGGCGAGGCTATCAAAACGAGGGGCAACGAATTGAAGAGATAGGTGTAAAAGTTAGCAGAGTTCGGAGGCTGATTTTTGTTAAGCAGTCGGAGGCTTTTAAAGTTGGAGTTTGCAGAACAAAATCAGATAGCAAGGGACACAAGCAAAAACGATTAGTGAGAGGGAGGCTGCTGCTAAGAAGAGTATTGAGATACAGAAGCAGATTAACAAGTTAGTAACAGAGCGCAATAACTTGGAAATAGAGCGAATGGAACTGCAGCAACAAAGTAATGATACGAGCGATGCTGAGCGCGCTGATTTGAGAGAAAAAAAGGCAGAAAACAACAAAGCAAAGGCAGAGCAGATACAGAGCGAAAATAGCGCAAACAAAGGTACTTAACTCTATAAATAAGGACAGAGAGGCAAAGAATAAGGAGGCTACAGACAAAGCCCGTAAGAGGTTAGAGGAGGAATTGAAGTGGCAAAAAGGAGGCGATAGAGGACTATGTAAAAACTAATTCGGCGGTAGCAAAGTCGATGCAGGAACGCCCTCGATATTGAGGAAAAAGGGGTATGAGAGACCGCCTCGCTATATTAGAGACTGAAAAGATTAAGGGGATAATAAAGCAAAGGGGAGTATGAGAAGCAAAAGAAAAGAGATTGAGAGGGATTTTCTAAAAATTAAGGCTGAACTAACGATTGAGGCGGTACAGAAAGAGGCGGAGCAGTACGAGATGCTCAATGCTGATAAGTTTAACACAGAGGAGGCTTTGCAGGAGGCTGTTTATCAGAAAAAAAGTAAAAAGCATTGGAAAAGGAAAAGACAATGAAGCAAGAGGCGAGAGACTGGGACTATAATGCAGAGGAGGAGCATCAGGAGAAGTTGCAAGAATTAAAGGCTGATTATCAGGGCAAACTGCAAGAACTGAAGGCACAGCAAGCAAAAGAGGACGAAAATAACAGGAATGCACAAAAAGAGGCTGAAAAACGCAACGTGATTTTGATTTTGCTGACAAACTAATGTCTTTGCAGGAACAAGGGGCGACTGAATGGGAGATTGAGGCGGAGCAATTGAGGCAAAAAGCACGAAAAAGAAAGGGAGGAACTTAACGAAAAACCTTGCTAACAATAAGATTTCGCACGAAATGTACTATAATCAGTTGAATTTGCTAATCAGGAAGCAAGCAAAAAGAGGAACTTGACCTAAAAAGAAAACAGAGGAGAGCAAACTGGCATTAACGCAATCGGTATTAGGGCAAATAAAAGGAATGACAGGCGAGCATACCGCGTTAAGCAAGGGCAGCAGCCATTGCAGAGGCTACCATAAATACTTATTTGGGCGTATCAAAAGCAATTTCGATGGGTGATGCCTATGGGAGCGATACCAGCAGCAATAACATTAGCGACTGGTATGGCAAACGTGCAAAAAGATAATGAGCACAGAGGCTGACAAGTACGAGGCCGGTGGTCTGATAGTAGGTAAAAGCCACGCATCAGGAGGAGTTCCTTTACAGTTGCAGGTCGTGGAGGCTTCGAGGCTGAAGGAGGGGAGTATATCATAAAACAAACGCGCAACGGCTATGTACTTCCCAGTATTGGAGGCTATTAATAAGAGTGCTGGTTATGGTAGTTATAACCCCGTGTATATGGCAGCAGGGGGCGTGATTAAGCAGCCTACCCTGTACAAACTGATATAAAGGAATTAAAGATTGATTTTGATAAAAATGATGAACGCTATTAAAGAAGGGGCAATGCAGGGTACGCTGCAAGGTAGTCAGCAAGGTACGTATGAAGGCGCAATGCAAGGAGCACAAGCAGGAGCGTACGAGGGTGCGCGCGCGGGTAGCTTGAGGGCGCAATGCAAGGGCGTACGAGGGTGCTACATTAGGCACAACTACGGGGCTAACAGAGGGTGCCCTACGAATTAGCGATAACGAGTTTGCAAAAAGGTCTGCAAGTATATAAACAAAAACACCCTACCCGTATTTGGGGAGGGTGCTAATAGGTCGGCAAAAAAATATTGCCGATGCGATGCTGATGCATATCCCTGGCAGCCTACTCCTGAACGTGGGATATATCTAATGTACCCACACTAATTAAAACCGCCTACTTCATTTTTGATATATAAAGGCGTTGCAGTAGTAGTCTTTTCTTTTTGTAGGGTGATTAATTCCTAACGTCTATATCTAATGCTTCTGCAATTTTGCGAAGCGTCTCAATGGTAGGATTGCCGTTTATAGTCCGTGAAAGTGTTACTTGTTTAACCCTCTACCATTTGGGCTAATTCAGTAATGCTTATGCCTTTCTCTTTGCGACTTCTTTTTATTCGTAACATATCCGAGTTATTAAATTACGTTGCAAAGATATGAAAAATAAATATGATACTAAAATAAATAAAATAATATTTTTATTTATTTAATTATCAATTAGATAAAAAAATAAATGATAAAATAATATCATAAATATTTTGCAAGTTATGTATTTTAGTGTTATCTTTGCATCTTAAAAATGATAGTAAAAATAAATAACACTATGAAAAAGCAAGTAGCAAATAACAGTTTTAGAAGCGAGGTATTTAAAGACGCGCACCGCCTTTATAACGAGTTGCGCCCCGTGTATCGCACCTTTGCAAGTGCTTTAAAGGCTGCTTGGCAAAGTTACCGATTAAGACACCCTAAAAAGGGCAAAAAGGTAACTGCAACCCCTGAACGCATTGAGCAAATAGCACGTAATATAAATGCTTTTGACACTCGCTACCAGTACATAGACGGGGGTAGCGTATCAGGACACAATTGGGCATTTTGGAACGACTTAGATAAAAAACTACATACCATATTAGGGCAGCCTACACAAACGCAGCCTTAACAAGGTAGTAGCCCTTTGCACACCAGCACAAGCACAATATTTTCACTTAGTATAATAACCTTTTAAATATAACAAACTATGAGAGTAATAGAAAAAAATCAAAAACAAAGACCTTGCTACAGAATTATTTATGGGTAGCAATGATGCAGTAGTAGTAACTGATGCAGACGACTTTAACGAACTGACAGGGGTAGGGGTAGAGATGCCTTTATACATTGTCGATGGTCTAACAAAGGCGCGCAAACTGAATGAATTTTTTTAGTGAGATTGAGCACGCGCCCTTAGATACCGCGCCTTATTATACGGTACTACAATCACTAATGCAGGATACTGAACTAACCTACACGGATAAAGTACTTTTTGGCGATGGTTTGCGAAATTATGGGAGTGGCAAGAGCATTTTTACAACCTAACGGACTGTATCGAGTTAGTGCCTAAATATGCCCCTAATAGGGTATGTAATGGGACTTTTATGAAAGACACTGGGAGACGGATATTTTTGGCATATTAGTTTGCCGTTTTTTTAGTGGGTGATATAGACACCCCTACATTTTTTTCACTGAATGCGATAACCTTAAAAACCAATAAGTAATGGCACAAGAAATAATAATACATTCTGTTTGATAGGGTAGAGACCTCTGAAAAAAATATAAGGAGGTGAAAGCATTTTACCCTGTTTTTGTATAAGAGGTAACGAGGCTAACACACGTATTAAAGAGTGTGCTAATATATCACTACAAAGGCATTTTTAACAAGTCGCAAAAATGTTTGTTATTGGTATAAAGGGGCTTCAATAAATAATGGTAAAAAGAGGCAAGTGGAGCAGCCCTATTACGGGGCTATATCCTACCAATAACAGCCTAATTTATTATGGTGATATATCAGAGAAGCAGCCAAAACGGCTATATGCGCAAAGTGTCTTTTTGTTTTTTTCGTGTTTAAATGCGATAACAGTAGAATGGCAATTTTTGAGTACCCTAACCATTACCCGCCCGCCAGCGAGGTAGGGGCGTTTATAAGTAGCCAAATAGGGTACATAAAAAAGAGGTTAGGGCTATGATTGACTATTTTTAAGGCATTTATCAATTACCGCAACGATACCCGCTTCAAAGAACTCAAAGAGGCGGGTACGTTTGGGATATTGAAAGAAAAGGTAAATACAGACACGGGTGAGATAAAGAATGCATATTTTTACAAAAATATGATTATAAAGCCTACCAGTGAAGGCTTTTTGCTTCAGGGTAGTTTGCACAAGTACCGCAGCATTATCAAAGGCATTGCTACCCAAAAGCAAATAGACAAGTATCACGGTTTTAACGGTGATTTATTCACCTTGCAGGATATAACGGACACCATAGAGAGCCTTTGCGCTGAATTAGGGGTTAGCCCGTATATATGTACCTTACAAAGCATTGAATTTGGTATTAATAACGTGGTTACCTTTGCCCCCTTTGAGTTTATGAGAGGGGTGCTATATCACCGCAACGACTATAACCCTACCATAAAAATACGGGGGTGGTTATATTCAGTTTAACCATAGTGATTACTTTATAAAGATTTATAACAAAGGTAATCAGTATAAATTAAAAAAATAGCGTGGTTAGGGTGGAGATTAAAGTAATGAAAAATGCGCAAACTAATAGAAGCAGGCATTGAGATTAGCACCCTTGCTGATATTAACGAAATCACTCTGAAGCAGGCGTTTAATTTACTTTATAGCGAGTTTAACGAGGTGATTTATTACGACCGTAGTATAAACACAGAGGGGCTAACAGAGGCAAAGCAGCGCAAAGTGTTAGAGTACCAAAAATAAAACCTTTTGGGAGAAGGCGAGCAGGCGAAACAAGCAGCACCATAAGGAGCAATTAAACAGCCTAATTGATAAGCGTTCGGATAACTATAAGGGGCAAATACAACGGCAAATGATAGCGGGCTACAATGCCACGATTGAGGGCAAAAAGGTGATTATACACTACCAGCAGCACCGCAACCAACGGGGGCAAAATCAGGAGGAGAAAAAGCAGCCTACAAGGTGAAAAATATGTTACAATCTCACCGCAAAATGATAGTTTAAAAGTTGCTCTAAAAAGGTGAAAAATATGTTACAATCTCACCGCAAAATGATAGTTTAAAAAGTTGCTCTAAAAGGTGAAAAAAATATGTTACAATCTCACCGCAAAATGATAGTTTAAAAGTTGCTCTAAAAAGGTGAAAAAATATGTTACAATCTCACCGCAAAATGAAAAATGCAAAAAATATTACAATCTCACCCTTTAAGTATAGGGTGGGAATGTAACATAAAGGGTAGTAAAAAAAGTTAAAGAAAAAAAGAGCCTTCAAAAAGTGATAAAAAAACCGTTATCGAAAGACTACCCTCGCAAGTGTGTTATAACGGGCATCAGTTTGGAGTTAGAGAAGTCAGATGCGCGTTATATACAGACGAAGACGATTAGGCGAGTAAAAAGATACGGACGGGCATTTATATTCGTTGCTTTGTAGTTTGTTATTACCACACACGGGCGTTAAACCGGTTTTTGAAAGAACAATCATAAACCAGTTGGCGAAGCAAGTACGCAATCGTTATTATAACAAATCAGAGGGTATAAGGTCTGTAATGCAGGGAGGTGATTTAAAAAAACAATTGTCATTGGATTTATAAACATTAAAAAAAGAAGTTTTAATTATGCAAACACAATCATTTAAAAATAAAATCAAAAGCCTTTTGAGGGAGAAAGTAAGGTTTGGTTAGTAGCATTGGATATAATCACGAAAAAAGGGCGATAAGGATAAGGTTCAGCGTTATTCATTAAGCATTGACGAGGCTATAGAGTTAGCAAATAATATTAAAGTCGCCTCTTACACTGCCAAAAAAATCAGAATTCAAAAGAATAAATAATAACAGCCAAAAAAACGCACGGAAACGGCTTAAATTTTTAATTATTACCCTTATGGTAATATACTTATACCAATAAGGAAAAAAATATTGAAAAAAATTGACTTGTTTTTTTCATTAAGTAATATTGATTATGTTTTTACCCTTGTTCAGGTTTGAGCAGGGGTATTTTTTTAGCCGTATTTTTGGCAAAAAAATATGTTACAATCTCACCGGCTTTTTGCGTAACCACGAGGGGCAAAAAGAGTTTGTTAAGCAAGTTTTTAGCAAGTTACCAGCAAATTAAAAATATTGCTTATAATCAATCAGTTAGACACTAAAAAAAGGCGTGATTTGCGATAAACCACGCAAATAAGCAAGGAACGAACTTGCTTAACCGTGCTTAAAAGCATTAGGGTATTTATTCAGAGGAAATAAATATTTGTTCGGAGTTTATGTTACAGAAACCTACATTAATGCAGCAAAAACTCCTTCGTTTTTTTAAAGCGATTATGGTTTTATACTTTTGAAAGAAAAAAAGCAAATGGTTTTTGATTTTTGTCGCCTTTATAAAAAAGCAAGTGGTTTTTGATTTTTTTACGGCTTTTATAAAAAGAGGCTTCCAGATAATTTTGGAAACCTCCTGAATGATAAACACTGCTCAAAAATTGAGGACACCCAAAAAAGGTTGCAACCTATCAGGGCAAAAAGTTTGTAAGTTGCAAACTAACAGCAGTACCACGCAAAAGGTACTTTTTATAACTTTTGATATAGTTGGAGGTGATTAGCATTCAATGTTTTTCAATATACCCCGCCGGTAGGCATTTTTAGCCTTTTTGTCAGTAGGTATGCAGTAAGTGTCAGTATTTTAATAAAAACGGATAATACCGCTTTTATGAAAGGGTGTGGTAATGGTGGAGTAAAACGGGCAAAAGTTCTGCCCGTTCGTTCTTGTATTTTGACTCCAAAATTTTTTGGAGTGAGATTTCTTCTTCAAATTCATCTCTGATAATACAAGGCAACCACAATAAAACTAAGCAATATTAGTTTTTACTACGAACCACGAGGGGCAAAAGTATCATTTTCGTATCACCACGAAAAAGGTATAAGTAAGGCATTGAGAAACTAAAAGAGGCTAACACGAAGCACGCGCTAACCTCTTTTAAATAACCTTTGCATAACCAACCAAGTAATATACTTTTTAGCGGGGCAAATATACATAAAAAAATCACTACCTACAAAAAGGCAGTGATATTATTTTTATAGGGATATTGAGGAGGCAAAAAAACACCCTGAAAAAAATACACTTTTTGAAATTGTTGGGAAAATGTTGGGAAAAATCACCTACTAAAAAAAGATAAGCCCCTGATAAACAAGGGCTTATAACTTAGGGTCGTACTCGGAGCGGGACTTGAACCCGCACAGGCATTGCTGCCCACTGGATTTTAAGTCCAGCGTGTCTACCGATTCCACCATCCGAGCATCATCGTTATATGTAGTAACAAAAAAAGAGCGAAAAACGGGGTTCGAACCCGCGACCTCAACCTTAGCAAGGTTGCGCTCTACCAACTGAGCTATTTTTCGCTTGTGTTTTTCAGTAAGTTTGCAGCTGATTTGTTTCTCATTTGCGGTGCAAAGGTACAACAAATTTCAATACCTGCAAATTTTTTTCTTACTTTTTACAACTTTTTGCTTCAAAAAGATAACTTACATTCTTTCAGGCACTTGTATTCCTAACATTTTTGAACGAAGCGGCTATAATTTCGCCTATTTTCTCGCATAAAACTACTCTAAAGTGCAACTTCACCGACTCTTTTTCTCCTAAGATGGATACGTTTTGGTAGAAAGAATTGAAGTCTTTTACCAAGTCGTATACGTAATTAGCTATCACAGCAGGACTGTATTCTTCGGCCGCTTCTTGTACAATAGCAGGGAAAAGGGTAATACTTTTTAACAGTGCTTTCTCTTTTCGTGCAGAGTGTCAGGCATAGCTGTGCCGGTGGCAGCTCCCATTTCGGCGTATTTGCGCAAAAATCGACTGTATACGCGCATAAGTGTATTGTACAAAAGGACCTGTATTCCCTTGAAGTCGATAGACTCTTTAGGGTCGAAGAGAATGCGCTTCTTAGGGTCTACCTTCAGTATATAATACTTCAGTGCTCCTAACCCAATGGTGTGGTATAGAGCTTCTTTTTGCGCTTCGGTATAGCTCGTCAAGCTTGCCGAGTTCTTGCGAAATCTCTTTAGCGGTTTGCTCCATTTCGGCTATAAGGTCATCAGCATCTACCACAGTACCCTCGCGACTCTTCATCTTGCCACTTGGTAGGTCTACCATACCATAGCTGAGATGGTATAAGTGCGATGCCCAATCATACCCCTAACTTCTTGAGTATCAAGAAAAGTACTTTGAAGTGATAATCCTGCTCATTACCCACCGTATATACCATTCCCTTTACATCAGGATAGTCTTTCACGCGTTGCGTAGCAGTTCCCATATCTTGGGTGATGTATACCGAAGTGCCATCAGCACGTAGTACCAACTTCTCGTCTAATCCATCAGCGGTAAGGTCGCACCATACCGAGCCGTCTTCTTTTTGAAGAAAACACCCTGTGCTAACCTCTCTCTACTATGTCTTTTCCTAATAAATAGGTGTTGCTTTCGTAGTAATACGAGTCGAAATCTACGCCTAAATTCTTATAAGTCACTGCAAAACCGTCATAAACCCAGCCGTTCATCTTTTTCCAAAGCGATATTACTTCAGGGTCGCCTGCTTCCCATTGGCGCAACATCTCCTGAGCAGCTACAAATATAGGGGCTTGCTTTTCGGCTTCCTCTTTGCTTTTACCTTCGGCTATCAGTTGCTGAATTTCCTCCTTATAAGCCTTGTCAAAAAGCCACGTAGTAGTTGCCTCACCAGCTTGTCGCCTTTTAAACCAGTACTTTCAGGGGTTTCGCAGTTACCAAAAACGTTGCCACGCAATCATCGATTTGCAGATGTGTATCCTCTATCGTTTATAATTTGGGTTTTGTACACCTTATGTCCAGCAGCTTTTAGTATTTCAGCTACCGAATACCCCAAAAGGTTGTTGCGTATATGCCCTAAGTGCAGCGGTTTGTTAGTGTTAGGCGATGAATATTCTACCAAAATCGCCTCTTTGCTGTTAGGGGCAGCCAAACCAAAGTGCTTATTTTTCCTTGATTTGGTTTAAGAAATCGATGTAATAACTATCGGCTATCACAAGGTTCAAAAACCTTTAATAACGTTGAAATCGCTAACTAAATTGCCAGCGTGTTCTTTCAGATAGCCACCTATTTGTTCGCCAATCTGCACAGGGTTTCCTTTGATGTGGCGTAATAGGGGAATATCACAAGGGTAATATCACCGGTGAAATCTTTGCGAGTTTGCTGTAGTTCAACGGTTTCTAAATCAACGCTGTACAACTGCTGTACGGCCTGAATAATATGCTGTTTTAAAGTGTCTTGTAAAGTAAGCATCGATATTGTCTTTGTTTTGAAAGTGCAAAGGTAATAATAATTTGCTAATTTGTCAATTTGTCGATTGGTCAATCAGTTCAAACACACAAAAGTCTGCTCATTCTTCCCAGCCTTCCCAATCCTCCCAGCCCTCCCATATTTTAGATACACTTACACCGAAGGATGAGCGAACAATAAGCGAACAATAAGCGAAGGATAAGCATCAAATTAACATCAGCTAATTGCCAAATCGGCAAATTGACTAATTTACTAATTTCCCGCGTATTCTGCGATAACATTTTTGTCGAAATAAGGTTCTTCATCTATGTGCAGTAGCACTGGTAGTTGGGTTTTATGCAGAATAAACGACTCAGTAGAAGGATTAGGCGTACCGCTGAATACGATGCCATCACATCTAAACCTCTGTGCTTTTAAGGCTTCATAAGTGAGTAGTGTGTGGTTGATACTGCCCTAAGTAATGGCGCGATACCAGTACGATTTTATCGGTAGGGCGAAGTAGGTCTAGCATCGTGTCGTCTTCGTTCAGAGGCACGAAAAGTCCGCCAGCAGCCTCTATTACCAGATGGTTTGTCGGTCTCAGGGCGCACTATCTTAGATAGTTCTATGCGTATGCCGTCTAATTCAGCTGAGAGGTGCGGACTGGCAGGGGTATGAAGAGCATAACTATTGGGGTGGAAAAACAGTGCGTGTGTTAGAGATAAGTCGGCGTACCTTGTCGGTGTCAGAATTCTCCAAATCGCCTGACTGTATGGGCTTCAATAGTCAGCTTCAAGAGCTTCGGTAAGGATAGCCGAAACGATGGTTTTTCCTACTTCGGTAGAAATACCTACTACAAAAATAAGTGTCTTTTTCTTCATTTTGATTGTTTTTTTGATTTTTTCAGAAAGCAAAATTAGTAGTAAAAAAATTAAATAACCATCGCCAGTACAAAAAAATGTTAAAAATATTTTAAATATAATTTGCAAGATTTGGTAAAAGTTCCTACATTTGTAGCTCGAAAATAACCTTCGGGAAGAGCGTTTCCCGACCTAAATAACAGTATATATGAAAGTTACAGTAGTAGGAGCTGGTGCAGTAGGTGCCAGCTGTGCAGAGTACATCGCTATTAAGGACTTTGCTTCTGAAGTAGTATTAATTGACATCAAAGAAGGTTTTGCTGAAGGTAAAGCTATGGATTTGATGCAAACAGCCTCTCTCAACGGGTTTGATACTCGTATTGTAGGGGTAACTAATGATTATGCTAAAACTGCAGGCAGTGATGTAGCAGTGATTACCTCTGGTATTCCTCGCAAGCCTGGTATGACACGCGAAGAGCTTATCGGTACCAATGCTAACATCGTAAAATCAGTAGTAGAACAATTGGTGAAATATTCACCAAACGTGATTGTAATCGTAGTGAGCAACCCTATGGACACTATGGCTTATTTGGTACACAAAGCTACCAACTTGCCCTAAAAACCACATCATCGGTATGGGAGGTGCACTCGACAGTGCTCGCTTCAAATATCGTTTGGCTGAAGCGCTAAACAGTCCTATTTCAGACGTAGATGGTATGGTAATCGCTGCACATAGCGATAGTGGTATGCTACCACTTACTCGTTTGGCAAGCTACCGCGGAGTGCCTGTTACCGAATTCCTTTCAGCTGACCGCCTCAACCAAGTAGCCGAAGATACTAAAGTAGGAGGAGCTACCCCTTACTAAACTATTGGGTACTTCAGCTTGGTATGCGCCAGGAGCAGCTGTATCAGCTTTTAGTACAAGCTATTGCTTGCGACCAAAAGAAACTTTTCCCTTGCTCAGTATTGCTCGAAGGCGAATACGGCGAAAAAGACGTATGCGTAGGTGTACCTGTAATTGTAGGTAGAGACGGTGTTGAGAAGATTGTAGAAGTAAAAACTCAACGATGCTGAAAAAGCAAAAATTTGCTGAAAGTACTGCCGCTGTACGCGAAGTAAAACAAAGCGTTAGCTGGTGTATTGTAAGATTTTTGTAATCATAATAGAAAATAGGCTGTCCTAATAACAAGGACAGCCTATTTTTGTATCATAATCATTAGCATTACCACGAAATAAATACGCCCCCAGTGGTAACTAAGTACATCTTCTTTATGGGCACGATAGGTTTGGTATGCTGAATGAGCTGGTAAAGAAAGCCATATACCAAAAATTTTTAGTGATATGATGCTTTAGTTGTAAATCGTAGGCAAAACGTGGATTTGCGATATTGCTATCTAAGCGCGAATGCATATAACCGCTGGTGGTAAGCTGCCACTTCTCGCTGAAGAGTATTTTGAAGCCTATAGCTAAGCGGGATTTGAGGGAGCGCTGGTGCAGAGTGATATTCTCGCCTGTATACCTAGGGTACACCGTCCATATTCCATTTTTCATATTCGTAAAAGAAGCCGAGAGCGCTAGTTAGGATAAAATGCTCTGATTGTATAAGTCTATACCTCGACTGCATACCCGAGGCTACCCGCAACAGCAACCCCGTGTAGGCGACCATACTAATTCGGCAAACGGATAAACCCTCTAAGCGTGGTTTTACTAAATAGCGGTATTCCATATGTAGAAAACCATTGCTGACGTTTACAGTATTGCCAAAAGCAGTAATCTCTAACTGATTGATAAGGGTAATAGCTTTTTCTTCTGAAGTAGCCAACTAACATTGGCATTGTTTTTAAAACTGAAGAAGTTTTCTTTTTCAGTTTTGAAGTTGAGTTCAGGCGCAACGGAGCCTTGCCAAGAGCGGGTGGTATCAATTACCGTAGCGAGACTCTCGGTAAATATAATCTGTGCACGCAAGGGTAGGAGGGGGCACAGCAGGCTAAACAGTAAGCAGTAGCGTAAGAAGGTCATATATTTACTATTTGGGCACGGTCGGCTTTGGCTATAAGCCCACGGTGCTCCGTTATTCTCTATATTGGTCATCATAGCATTTAGCTCGGTAGGAGCCGCTGATTGCTCCATTACTGAGTATTGTCGCAGCTCCATAATAATACTCACCGGACTGATGCTCACAGGGCAGGCTTCAGCACAAGCGTTGCAAGTGGTACAAGCCCATAACTCTTCCGCTGTGATGTAATCGCCTAATAGCTGTTTGCCATCATCTTCAAACTTGCCATGCTTATCGATGTTCTTACCAACCTCTTCTAAGCGGTCGCGGGTCTTCATCATAATGGCACGCGGGGAGAGCTTCTTGCCGGTAAGGTTTGCCGGACACTCATCAGTGCAACGTCCACACTCAGTGCAAGTATAAGCACTCATCAGCTGTACCCAGGTAAGGTCGGCTACATCTGAAGCCCCAAACTTTTCAGGAGGGGTAGTGTCTTGGGCAGCAAAAGGGTCGGCAGTAGGGTCTAACATTAGTTTTACCTCGCGTGTTACCGTAGGATTTACTTTTCAGAGCTCCCAAAGGTCGGGTAGGGGCGTAGTAGGTATTAGGGAAAGCTAATAATATGTGTAAATGTTTAGAATAGTATAAGTAGTTTAAGAAGCATAAAACCCCTGATGATATGCAACCACCAACAGCTGCGCTCTATCGCTATAAGAGTAGGTACAGAGGCGTGTCGGAAAAGAGGTACTATATATTGGCTGATGCCAAAAGCTCCAGTAGAAACGTAGTGAGGGGCCTGTAGGGCTTGTAGTTGGGTATCGGCAGCGTTCATTAGCAGAAACAGACTCATCATCACCATTTCGGCATAGAGAATGTTGTTAGCATCTTTCTTAGCCCAACCTTGTAGTTCGCTTTTTGCGAAAGCGTGGTACTTTTTAGTATATTACGCCGTATCCAGAAAGTGATAACAGCTATAATAACTAAAAGAGCTAACCCCTCAAAAAGCGGTTATTAGATAGTAGTACCAAGACCCTAAGCTAGCAAATATACGGTGAGAGCCTGTAAGTCCGTCAATGATGATTTCTAAAAAGCTCTATGTTGATAATCAAAGAAGCCTGCATATACTATAAGGTGTAGTACGGCTACTATGGGGCGCACTAACATCTTTTGTTGTCCAAAAAGCTATACGCAGCATATTCTTTAGGCGTTTGCGTTTGTGGTCGGTTACTACCTCAGGGCGACCTAAACGTATGTTGCGTATTAGTTTTGCGTATATTATAAATGAAAAAGCCTCCTCCTATACAGAAGTATCGCAAATACTATGTTAGGGAGGAAGCTCATTATACGATTATATTATTCTGATTTTTCTTCGTCTTGAGGTTCGTATACTTTAGCTTTTTGCCAAAGATAGAGAAATGTACGTAGCGCTTAGGATTTAGGCGGAAGTCTTGTAGCAATAGCTCTAACTGTTTAGCAGACTTGTCTAAGTCTTTTGTATAGAGCTTCATCTTTCATCAGTTTGCCTATAGTGCCTTTGCTCCCTTCTATATCAGCTAAAAAGGGTATTGAGGGTTGTTGAGAGTAGTTTGAGCATCGGCTATAACCTTGTTAAGTTCTGCTTCTGATAGTTCGCCAGATACTTTAGCTAAATCAGTAGTGATTTTATTAGCGTTTTGTAGGGTAGAGCGCAGGTTGCTTTGGCTATCAGCTAACAACTTATTGAGGGTAACTGATGCTTGGTTGAGGTTGCGCATAGTGGCACTTATTTCAGCTATAGCCACTTTTAGGTCGTTGGTGGTTTTAGCATCTAAAATCTTATTTACACCGGTAAGGGTAGTGTCAGCCTGATTGAGTAAGTGGTTTAGTTTTTCTTGAGTAGGCTTAATAGAAGATGAGATAGACGCAAGCATATCTTCTTGAATACGCGCTTCGAGCACATCGCCTGATACCGCTATGGGGGCATTGTCAAAAGCAGGGATAATCTCAGCCCAGCGCCGCCTAACAAACTGTTGTACAGCTCGGCTACACTATTTTTTTAGAGAATGAAAAATCGTCAGAACACTCCATAGTGATTTTTATTCTTGCTGTTTTTCTCTTCTAAATCAACAGCTTCAACACTACCTACTTTAACTCCGTTTACAGTTATTTGAGTACCTGTTTTTTAGTCCGCCTGAATGAGGGAAGTAAGCGTAATAGATATTGGTTTTCTTGAATATAGATTTTGATTTTTAGGAAGTTAAATCCTACGAAAAAGCAGCAATACCTGCTATTACTATAATGGCTGTTTTTACTTCTTTTGATAATTTCATCAGTTTTTATTTATAGGTTCTATTTTTCTATTTGTTTAGCTTTCTCTATAGTGATTCGTTTCCCAAGATAAAAAAAGCCGCTATGTAAGCATCTTTGTAGCCTAGCATTGCTCAGTAGGGTAAGAGCCTCTTTGTGCCGTTTAGCATTGCCGTAATAATACACATATACTTTGCCGTCTTTTTTTCTGTTGAAATAGGCGAGAGCCCTTTGAAGTTAAATGGCTTAGCTTCCAAACGTTTGGGGCTAGACGAAATTTGCACTTTGTAAGATACACTCCCCTTTTCGGTAGGGCGATTTGGGGGCTGCTTTCTGCCTGTGCCGTGTACTGATACAGTGTCGCTAGGCGCTACGTATGAACTTTGCCCTTGTATCCATTTTTTATAGGTTAGGATAGCAGTAGCAATGTTTTCGGCAAACTCTTCTTGCCCTTTTTCTGAGGTTAAGAATTTTCGCTCTTCGTTATTAGTAAGAAAGGCCGTCTCGATAAGTATACTTGGCATATAGGTTTGATGTAGCACTATAAAGCCTGCTTGGCGCACCCTCTGTTGGCGCGCTTCATAACTCCTGTTAGCTGGCTTTGCACTATCTTAGCCAATTGTATGCTTTGTTCTAAAAACTCTTCTTGCATAATAGATAGCCCAATAATAGACTCGGGAGAGTTGATATTGTACTGGGCGTATTTCTTCTTATAATCGTCTTCTAAATAGATTACTGAGTTTTCAGCCTTAGCAACCTCGAAGTTTTGTTCGTTAGCATTTAATCCCAATACATAAGTTTCAGCTCCCTCTACTTGTGTTTCGTGGGCGTTGCAGTGTATTGATACGAATACATCTGCTTTGTTTTTTGTTGGCGATAGCTCCTCGCTCGTATAGGTCGATAAGCTCATCGGTTTTGCGGGTGTAAATAACCTTGATGTCAGGGTGAGCTTCTAATTTCTTTCCTACTAAAAAGGGCTATTTTTAGCACTACGTCTTTCTCATAAATAGTTTTATTGACTACCTTACCAGGGTCTTTTCCTCCGTGCCCTGCGTCTAAAAACTACTTTGAAAACGGGTGTCTTCTGAGCATACCCACTCAGGAATAGCCCAGCATAACCAGAAAAAGTATGAGATGTAAAAAGTTTCATCAATTAGTTTTTTTGTTTTTAATTAGAGCAAAGATAACGGTTTTAGCTTACAATGCCAAACTTCCCTACATATTTAACTGATTATTAACGCTCAAATTCTTCTTCACTTATCATTTTTACCCCTAAACTTTCGGCTTTTTTTCTTTTTGCTAGGGCCCCATATTATCGCCTACTATTACATAGCTGGTTTTAGATGAGATAGACGAACCTACTTTGCCACCGTGTTGCTCAATAAGGGTTTTGAGTTCGTCGCGTGAATGTAAGTGGAATACCCCTGACACTACAAAAAGTGAGACCCTTTAGCTTGTCGGTCTGCCCTTCGGTAGCCTGCTCGCTTAGGGCAAACTGTAGTCCTGTAGCCTTTAGACGCTCTATAAGGGCGCGGTTATAAGCATCGGCAAAGAAACTCACTACACTGCTAGCTATCTGGTTGCCTATTTCGTCTACTTCTATTAGCTGCTCAATAGTAGCCGCTTCGAGGGCTTCTATCGTTTTGTAATGGCGTGCCAATTTCTTGGCTACGGTCTCGCCTACATATCTGATACCTAAGGCAAAAAGCACCCTCTCGAACGGTATTTCTTTTGACTTTTCGATACCTTTTACTATGTTTTCAGCGCTCTTTTGTGCCATACGCTCTAAAGGTAGCAGTTTGGCAACAGTTACTTCGTAGAGGTCGGCGTAGGTGTGTATGATATCTGCCTTAAAGAGTAGTTCTACTGTTTCCTCTCCCAAAGCCCTCTATATCCATTGCTTTGCGCGAAATAAAATGCTGTATCTTGCCTGTGATTTGGGGTGGACAGCTATTGCTGTTGGGGCAGTAGTGTTGCGCTTCGCCCTCGTTGCGCACTCAAAAGCTGTGCCACACTCAGGGCAATCGGTGATGTATTGGACTTTTTGTGCATTAGCTTCGCGTTTTTCTAAGTTCACCCCTACTATTTTTGGGATAATCTCTCCGCCTTTTTCTACATATACTGAGTCGCCTATGTGTATGTCGAGTTTTTCTATCTGGTCGGCATTGTGCAGCGAAGCGCGCTTCACGATAGTGCCGGCTAAAAGTACAGGCTGCAAGTTGGCTACAGGAGTAATAGCCCCTGTCCGCCCCACTTGGTAAGAGATACTCTCTAAAGGGTATCTACTTGCTCGGCTTTGAACTTAGTAAGTTTCATCGCCCAGCGCGGTGACTTAGAGGTGTAGCCTAATTCTTCTTGCTGTGCTATGCTGTCTACTTTCACCACTACACCGTCAGTTTCGTAGGGTAGGGTGTGGCGCTTGCTATCCCATTCGTTGATAAAGTCCATAACTTCGGCAGTTGAATGGCATAGCTTAGAGATATTGGGCACTTTGAAGCCCCAAGCACGTGCTTTTTCTAAGCCCTCGAACTGGCTTTTTATGCCTGTGTCGCCTACTAGAAGTACAACAGACAATCTAACCCGCGTTTAGCTACTTCGGCAGTGTCTTGCAGTTTGAGGCTTCCGCTGGCTGTATTGCGCGGATTCATAAAAAGGGTCTTCGCCTGCAGCAACGCGCTCTTGGTTGAGCGCTTCAAAAAGCTTTTTGGGCATTACTATTTCGCCACGGATATAGAAACGCTCAGGATAATCGCCTTTTAGCTGTAGAGGTACTGAACCGATAGTACGCACATTGGCTGTAATATCATCGCCTTGAATACCATCACCACGTGTAGTAGCTTGCTTGAGTTTGCCATTTTCGTAGAGCAAATCAATAGAAGCACCGTCATATTTTTAGTTCGCAGGTGAAGTTGATTTGGTCACTGCCTAAAGTCTTGATGATACGTTGTTCCCATTCTTCTAAATCTTCTTTAGAATAAGAGTTGTCTAACGAGTACATACGATACTCGTGCACTACTGTAGGGAAGTTTTTTTGGTAATAGTCCCCCACGCGTACTGTAGGCGAGTTCTCGTCGTAATACTCGGGGTGCGCTTTGCTCTAATGCCTGTAGTTCTTTTGAGTTTTTGGGTCGAACTCAAAGTCGGAAATAGTAGGCGTGTCAAGCACGTAATAATTGTAATTATGCTGATTAAGCTCCTCGCGAAGCTGCTGTATTTTTCTTTCATTAGCGTCATTATTAATACTTTCAAATTCAGATTTGGTAATGTATCAAAGCTAACCAATTTTATCGTAAGATACGGTCAGGTTCTTTGTTTTTCTCCCATTTTAGGTCAGAAAGCATTGAGGCTTTGATACCAATAAAGAAGTACCAAGAGGTGCGGTAAACCAAAAGGGGTGAATTGAAAACTCATTTTGAAACTGTTTGAATCGCGCTCGAAACGGAGCTGGGTGTATGTAAAACCTTTGTTTACAAAAGTCGTAACCGCTTGAGAGTCCTACTTGCCACTTAGGGGTGAGTGAGACATTGCCCGAGAACATCAGTGAGTTATTAGAAATCATACTTTCGCGTGCTTGATTGCTATAAGTGAGCGAGTGCGCAAGCGTTAAATCCCAAGGGATAGTAGCCTGATAGAACTTTTTGCTTTTCGTCTCCGTCTTTTTCCTCTTTCTTATCGCCAATATGCTGCACATCATTTAGCGGCTTAGAAGACCCAAATAGGTCGTCAGTACGGCCGCCTGATACATTACCGGTACTCTTTTTATCCTTGCCGTTCTTGTCTTTCTTGTCCTTTTTGTCTTTGTTAGAGAAAGAATAGTTAGTAGAAAATATTGGCATTGGTCAGCCTAAAAGAGACTACCACCATTGTTGATATTCCACTTTTCCATTTGTCGCCCGTTATTGTCGATAGCGTACGGGTTGAGAGTGGCACCAAAAATTAACCCCTAATTTGCCATTAAACAAAGCCGTACCTCCTGTAACGTTCACCGGACTGAATTGCTTGGTTATCACATTGTAGTTAGAGCTGAAGTTGAGGCTGTTTAGTAGCATAACCTTTCGCGGAGCCGTTTCGGCACTGTCTTTTTGCTTCATCTTAGCCTCGAAAGTGTTAGCAAGCGAAAAGCCTATTGACTGCGATTCGTGTAGCCCTGGGGTGCCAGTAGATACCCCCTCGAAGCGCGAGTATTGCATACGATTGCCATAAGCATCGGATATGCAAATAATCATAATACTGGTCGAATGATGGGGTGTAGCCATAGCTTACTGAAGGGCGCATCACGTGGCGGATAGCTTGCATGGCTGCTCCTTTTTGAAGCGGAAAGTACCATAAATGGTAGTCCCTAAGCTAGCCCCTAAGTTGTACGTCATAAAACGGTCGAAGCCGCTAAGGGTATCGATACCAACCTTGCCAATAGTGCTATTGAAGTTGTTTTTGCGTATGGTTTTGAACTGCCAAGTTTCGTTGATAGATGAGTTGAGCCCTAAGGTGATGTATTTCATCAGTTTAGCAGTGGTGCTAATCGGGATAGAGTGTTGCACCCCATTGCGCGCCTCGTTGAACATTTTCTTTGAAAAAGAAAAAGACTATCGTAGGTGGCAAAACGGTTTGTCAGCCTGCATACTATACTGTAGGTTCAAACTCTTGATAAGTCCTTTTTGGTTTCGCCCTCTTTGGCAAAGGGGTAAATACGTTCTACACTTCCGCGCAGCGAAGGCAAGGTCATATCTATACTTTTGGTGTTCGTATTCTGAGAGTGCGATGCCGATACTGACAAGTTCACCGAAGGCGATGAGGGGAAAGTCTTAGAGTATGACACTGACGACATCATCGTGTTGTTTAGGAAGTTAGAGGTATTGGCTTGGTTATAAGACTCTTGGTAGTACCTACTGTTGCTCGATAGGTTTACAGAGGCTGAAAAGTTAGAATTAGGGTTTGCCTTGCTGTCCTTGCTGTGCGTCCACTGTATGCTGTACATCTGGCTGCCCGAATAGTCGGGTAACCCCTCATACTATAGATATTATTCTCATAAGTAAGGTTGAAACTACCTGTGTATCGATACCGCTTCACATACGCCGATTGAGCTCGCAAATCCGTAGCTACCATTAGTGTAATAATCGGCTGTGAGAGCAAGGTCGAAATTATTGCTGACCACAAAGTAATAGCCTATGTTCTGGAGGAAATAACCACGGTTATTCACCTCGCCAAAGGTAGGAAAAGATAAGCCCTGAAGAGCGCCCCGATACCATAGGGGTAATAAGCAAACGGAATGGCGATAGGGTAGGGATATCGACAATGTACATATTGCTAAAACCTGCGATAATCTTCTTTTTAGGCACGAACTTAGCTTTGTATACTTTGATGTAATAATCAGGGTCATCGAGGTCTTCGGCCGTAGTAATGATGGCGTTGCGCATAAAAGTGGTAGAGTCGTCTCTTTCTTGATGATTTCGCCCTTTACGTTGTTTTCTCGTCCTGCTTAGTGTAGGCATTGCGGATAATCGCCTTTTTGGTTTGCGGTAGTTGAAGCGGATAGAGTCCGGCTCAATAACATCATTCCTTGCTTGAATACAGGGTGTTGGCTGTACTCGCCAAGACTGTCTTTTAGTCGCCCCCGCATATACTTCACCTTTTTGAAAGTTGATAACATCTATCCCCGCAGTAATATCAATATCAGTATATTGCACATTGGTTTCGTTGTGCAAGATGATTTCGTGAGTAGCTTTGTTGAAGACGATACTATCTTTAGCCTTGTATTTTACCACATCTTCTAAAAGCCCCTTTAGGGTTTTTTTGATAGTGTCTTTTTTTCTTGAGGGTATCGGCCTTAGCTTTAGGCTTTTGAGGTTTGGGTCGCCTGCCGCGTAGTTGGACAGGCAACTTAGGAGTTAGCTATCTTTTTGAGAGTGTCGGCTATAGAAAAGGATATTCATACTGAAAAACCGCCCTTTCTAAAGGCAAAAAGTTTCAGCGTACCAAAAAGCAAGTGATTACTAATAAGCTAATAATGAATGTTATGGTGCGTTTATACTGTTGCAAAGTCTTTTTCTGATTTGATGTATTTTGAGGGCTCAAAAGTACGACTTTTTGAATTGAGAGTTATTTTTGGGGATTTTTGAATGACAAGCTGGGAAGGCTGGGAGGTATAGAAAGGCTGAAAAGGCTGTGAGTAGGGATATTTTTATGGGTTAGGGTGGTTTAATAGACGTTTATTTTTCGGTAAACCTTCGCTTATCTTTCGGTGTTCGTATATTGTAAGTATATCTGAAGTAAAGGGAAGGAGTAAAAAGAAATATTTTCTGCTGTGGTCATTTGTTATTTGATAATTATTTACTATCTTTGCAAAAATAAATTAACTAATATGAGTGCTATTGAGCAATAGTGGGGCGCCCTAATGTAGGTAAGTCGACCTTTTTAATCGTTTGATAAAACGCCGTGAGGCGATAGTTGATGCCGTAAGCGGCGTAACCCGTGACCGCCATTATGGCAAAACGGATTGGAATGGTGTGGAGTTTTTCGGTTATCGATACAGGAGGGTATTTGGCCGGTGGCGATGATACCTTTCAGAAAGAAATTGATAAACAGGTAAAATCTGGCTATTGACGAAGCTGATGCCATCATTTTTATGGTGAATGTAGAAGACGGTTTGACCGGTATGGACGAATCGGTAGCCGCCCTATTGCGCAAAAGTAAAAAGCCTGTTTTTTTGTGGTAGTTAATAAGGTGGATAGCAATAACCGCCGCGATGATGCCCACGAGTTTTACGCTTTAGGCTTCGAGCATTTGTTTTCTATATCGAGCATTAATGGTAGTGGTACGGGTGACTTGTTAGACGAGCTAGTGAAAAGCCTACCTGAAAAAAAGAACAGAAAGAGGAAGAAAATTTGCCACGCTTTGCTGTAGTGGGGAGACCTAATGCGGGAAAAATCGTCATTTATTAATGCTCTTATAGGGGAAGACCGCTATATAGTAACTGATATAGCAGGTACTACTCGCGATGCTATTGATACGAGATACAACCGCTTTGGTTTTGAGTTTAACTTGGTAGATACGGCTGGTATTCGCCGTAAATCGAAGGTTAAAGAAGACCTTGAGTTTTACTCAGTGATGCGCTCTATTCGCGCTATTGAGCACTCTGACGTGTGTATACTGATGCTCGATGCGACACGCGGCTTTGAAAGTCAGGATGCTAATATCTTTTGGCTTGCCCAACGCAACCGCAAAGGTATAGTGATATTAGTTAATAAATGGGATTTGGTAGAGAAAGAGAATAATACGGCTAAGGCTTACGAGGGCTGCCATTCGCAAGGAGATAGAACCTTTACTGATGTGCCTATTATCTTCGTGTCAGCCCTTAATAAACAGCGTATTTACAAGGCGATAGAGACGGCTGTAGAGGTGTATAACAACCGCACTAAACGCATTCCTACTCGTCAGCTTAACGAGGTGATGTTGCCAATAATAGAGAACTATCCGCCACCAGCTATCAAAGGTAAATATGTGAAGATAAAGTTCTGTACCCAATTGCTACACCGATGCCGCAGTTTGCTTTTTGCTAATCTGCCGCAGTACGTAAAAAGACCCTTATAGGCGTTTTATTGAGAATAAACTCCGTGAAAACTTTGATTTTAAGGGAGTTCCTATTGATGTGTATTTCAGACAGAAGTAATGAAACTATTATTACTATTTATTAGTATAATTACAACTTTTGCTTTTGCAAGCTCAGCCTATCCTATTGGCCTAAAACATTTTGGAATATTACATCCTATAAAGGGTGAAGAAGTTCCTTTAGAAAAAAAGTACTAATAAAACCTGTTACTGAACCTATAGAGATTTTTAGAAAATCCTATTGATACAATGCCCGATTCAGTTCGTTATGCTTTAGATGAATATGGTGTAAAGTTCAGCAAGAGTGCTAAAAAGGTAAGGTAAGTGTTAATCAAGATGCTTATTGGCAAAGCAAGGAAAAAGGAAGTCTTTTTGTTACCGATATGCAGATATATGCTATGAGACACGCTGCAGGTGAGTATAAAGATGATGAACCCTTTTGGCTATCAATAAAACGCCCATTTAAGTGTTGGAACTGTACATTTGCAACAGGTGTTATTGAAAAACAAGGTAATAGATACATACAGTGGACAAGAGAGATGGCTATAAAAGCGGCTTACCCCTCATTACAACCCCCTAAAGAAGCTGTAGTTTTTCTTTTTACCTAATGGAAGGTGTATATCCTATTAATGATTTTTTTCAGAGGTTAAGAAACCTGTGAAAAATACGAGTATTATTAAGTAAACAGGAAGAGGAAGAAGAAATGGAGGATTACAATAGAGTGTATACTCCCAAAAATATGCCCTACACAAGTAATACAAGATGAAGAAAGTTTTTACTATCAATCTTTTTATACAACTATAATGTTAGAAGAAGAAGTGTATGAAGTAGTGTACAAGTTGTCAAGAAATGGTGATTATCAAGTGTTAAGCAAGCGACTTATCTATGAAATACCTCAAGATATTACAGGAACAGTAATAGATTAAGAAGTAGTTTTATCAAAAAGTCCCGCACAAAGCTAACGACAACCTATAGCTATAATTGTAAGTCAGTATTTTTGTTATATTGAACTGGCATTATTTATGCAAATTGAAGTAAATAGACTAAAAAATATGAAACAAGAGATACCGGCAGCGGCTTTTAAAACGAAATATTTTATAATGCAATGCAGAGAGCACGGCGCGAAAACCGTGCTTTAGGGCTTAGCAATATCACGGTAATAGATGGTGAATTGGTAGAGGAAAAACCCTGATGGTACCCTTTGTGCCTTTAGGACAAAAAGCCCAGTTTGGGAAAAATGATATCTATAAAAAGGGTGTCTATAAATTAAAAAGCGATATGAAAAAAATATAGCAATAATAATGGGGGCTACTCTGAAGAAGCTCCTGTTTCTTTAAAAAGTGCAAGGGTGGTAGCTAATCACCTTAATAAAGAAAAAGTACACACCTTACTTAGTGCGTATCGATAGAGATAAATGGGTGTATGTAGATGAACAGAATGCTGAATACCCTATCAACCGCAATGACTTTTCAGTAGTAATAAACGGGCAAAGATTACTTTTCGAGGCGGTGTTTAACGCTATTCACGGTACACCGGGGAAGATGGTTATCTGCAAGCGTATTTTTAATCTGATAGGCTTGCCCTTAACAGGCTGTAGTATGTACGCTTCGGCATTGACCTTTAACAAACGCGATATGTTATCGGTGCTAAAACCTTTTGGTATTCTTTCAGCTCCGTCGTATTATCTGAATAAAGGGGAAAACTATAGTACTGCCGATATAGTAGCTAAAGTAGGCTTGCCTTGCTTTGTAAAACCTAATAAGGCGGGTAGTAGCTTAGGCGCTAGCAAAGTAAATGAAGAAGCTGCCCTAAAAGAGGCTATTGATAAAGCTTTTTGCGGTAGATGATGAGATACTTATAGAAAGTTTCTTGAAAGGAACTGAGATTTCTATTGGTGTGATTAAGTATCGCGGAGCTATAAAGGTATTGCCAATGACTGAAATAGTGTCAGAAAATGATTTTTTTGATTATGACGCTAAGTATAATGGCAAATCGCAAGAGATAACCCCAGCGCGTATTTCGGAAGAGATGACGGCTAAAATTAACGCTTTAGCAGAGCGCGTGTACCGACTATTGAAAATGGAAGGTTTTAGTAGGAGTGAGTTCATCATAGTAGGGGATACCCCTTATTTGTTAGAGATGAATACGACCCCAGGTCTTTCGGAAGCGAGCTTACTGCCACAGCAAGCCAAAGTAGCGGGGATTAGTTTGGCAGACTTATTTGAAAGCGAGATAGAACGAGTACTTAATACTAAATAATTAACCATTGAAAAGAGCTTTTTATTCCCCGGGTCTTTTGACCCTATTACGTTAGGACATTTTGATATTATACGCCGCGCTTTGGCTCTATTTGACGAAATAGTAGTAGCTATAGGTGTAAATGGTGATAAGAATTATATGTTTACCGTTGAACAGCGCAAAGAGTTTATAGAAAAAGCCTTTGCCGATGAACCCAAAGTGAAGGTAAGTACTTATCAGGGACTGACAGTTGATTATTGCAGAGAAATTGATGCCCAATTTATCTTAAGAGGGCTTCGCAACCCTGCCGACTTTGAGTTTGAGAAAGCTATTGCACATACTAACCGCACCCTATCTAAGATAGAAACTGTCTTTTTGCTTACGGCAGCGCGCACCTCTTTTATATCATCGTCTCATTGTACGCGATGTGATTCGCAATAACGGTGATTATACGGTATTAGTGCCCGAGAGCGTAAGAGTATAATTAATTTTTGAATATAGAAAATCAGGCAATTTACATAGCTATGTAAATTGCCTCATTGTTTTATTTGTCATTTAACAAAAATTTATTACTTTTTGCAGGCATAACCAAAAAAATAAAAAAACAAAAGAACAATGAATACCGTTACTCGTTTGTTTGATATTCCTTATTATCAACAAACTAAATGCCCATTGGAAGATGCTTTTGCAACCAAATACAATGGGAAGTGGGAAAAAGACTTCAACACAAACTTATATTCAGAAAGCGAACTGCGTAAGTAGGGGCTTATTGCGCTTAGGAGTTAAAAAGATGATAAAATAGCTGTCATTTCGAGTACTAATCGCACTGAATGGCACATCTTAGATATTGGTATCCTACAAATAGGGGCGCAAAATGTACCTATCTATCCTACCATTACTTTAGAAGATTTTGAGTATATACTAAAACCACTCTGAATGTAAGTATTGCTTTGTTTCTGATAAGGTGTTATTAGATAAAATTACTTCTATTAAAAAAATAAATTACCGCATCTGATTACTATTTTTACCTTTGATACAGTGGAGTTAGCTCACCTTGGCAAGAAATCTTTGATTTAGGAGCTGATGAAAGCAATCAACAAGAGGTAGAAGACCTTAAAAAAATAGCATCAAAAAAAGATGATTTAGCTACTATTATCTATACTTCAGGTACTACTAACCGTCCTAAAGGAGTAATGCTCTCTCACTGGAATATTATTTCTAATATTATCAACTGCCAAGATAGGCTTCCGGTTGTACCAGGTTCTACAGCTCTGAGTTTTTTGCCGGTGTGTCACGTTTTTGAGAGGATGCTTACTTATCTTTATCAGTATGATGGATTGCGTATTTATTTTGCTGAGTCTATCGAAAAAAATAAGTGAAAAATCTTCAAGAAGTGAAACCGAATATCCTTACAGTAGTACCTCGTCTTATAGAGAAGATTTATGATAAAATATTTGCTAAAGGTACAGAACTTAAGGGGATTAAGAAAAGACTTTTCTTCTGGGCACTCGGTTTAGGATTTCATTATGAACCTTATGGAGCCAATGGTTTCTGGTATGAAATTCAATTGAAGATAGCACGCAAGCTTATCTTTAGTAAGTGGCGTGAAGCTTTAGGGAGGGCGTATACAGATGATAGTCTGTGGTAGTGCGGCACTTTCTCCGCGTTTAGCAAAAGTATTTTCGGCAGCAGGACTTACTATTATGGAAGGCTATGGGCTTACTGAGACTTCGCCTGTTATCTCTGTCAATCGCGAATCAGGTAGGTATTGGAAGATTGGTACCGTAGGCAAGCCTGTAAATAATGTAGAGGTTAAAATAGCTGAAGATGGGGAAATTCTTGTTAAGGGTGAGAATGTGATGTTAGGCTATTATAAAAAAATGCAGAACAAAACCGCTGAAAAATATTACTGATGAGCTTTTTTCATACAGGTGATATTGGCGAGCTTGATGCAGAAGGTTTCTTAAAAATAACAGATAGAAAAAAAGGAAATTTTTAAAACTTCAGGAGGAAAATATGTTTCTCCTCAGCTTATTGAAAACCAATTGAAACTCTCTCGTTTTATAGAAAATGCAATGGTAGTGGGTGAGGGAGAGAAGATGCCTGCTGCTATTATTCAGCTTAACTTTCCTTTTGTAAAAAGAATGGGCAAGACGCCATAATCTGAAAAATAGGTAATACAAATGCCGAAATAGCAAAAGAATGAAGAGGTTCATAATCGTGTAGCCCAAGAGGTAGAAAGGGTAAATAGACATTTGGGAAAATGGGAACAGGTAAAACTCTTTGATTTTACCCCTGACGAATGGACGATTGACGAAGGACTTCTCACACCTACCCTCAAGCTTAAGCGCCGTGTTATAAAAAGAAAAATATATTGATATCTATAATAAGTTTTACGACAAGTGAGAGAAATAACCGATATTACTACTTTTATCTCTGAAAAACCAACTGTCATTACTATTGGTACATTTGATGGTGTACATCTGGGGCATCAGAAAATTATCAAAAAGGGTGGTAGAAACAGCACACAAAAACGGACTATTGGCTACTGTCTTTACTTTTTCCTCATCCGCGTATGATAGTACAGTACGACCAACAGCTGAAGCTTATTCACACGCTGGCAGAGAAGAAACAGTTTCTACAGTCGCTAGGAGTTGATTTGCTTATTGTACAACCTTTTAATGAGGCTTTTTGCGAACCTTTCTGCTGAAGCTTTTGTATCTGAGCTTTTTAGTAAAGCACCTCCGTGCTCAAAAAGGTAATCATAGGTTATGACCATCATTTTGGTAAAAAATCGCACTGCTAATATTGATAATATGCGTCTTTTTGGGGAGCAATATGGTTTTTCAGTAGAAGAAATTCCTGTGCAAGAAGTAGATGAAGTATCTGTTAGTTCTACTAAGATAAGGCAAGCCCTTAATGAGGGGAGGGTAGAGATAGCTGAACATTATCTTGGGGGTACCTTATAGTTTTACGGGTAAAGTAGTACACGGGCTTAAATTAGGTAGAACTATAGGCTTTCCTACGGCTAATCTTCAGGTAGAGGCTTCTTATAAGCTGATACCTAAAGATGGGGGTATATGTAGTGTATAGTCTTATTGAGGGGCGAAAAGTATACGGTATGATGAGTATAGGTAAGAATCCTACTATTCAAGGAAAAGGAGCTTCTATTGAGGTTTATTTCTTTGATTTTAATCAAGACCTTTATGGACAAGATTTGACTATATATTTTGTGAAATATCTCCGTGAAGAACGGAAGTTTTTCATCAGTATCACTTCTTAAAAACAAATTCAAGATGACGAAACAGCAGCAAGAAAAGCAATTGCGCTATGATAAAAGCTTTATATGCGAATGGCTATGGAGTGGGCTAAACTCTCTTATTCTCAGCGCAAGCAAGTGGGAGCTATAATGGTAAAAAGACCGTATGATAATATCTGATGGTTATAATGGTACGCCTACTAGTTTTGATAATTGCTGTGAAGATGAAGAGGGCAATACCTATTGGTTTGTGTTACACGCTGAAGCAAATGCTATAATGAAAGTAGCAGCTTCTACACAATCTTTCACAAGGAGCTACGCTCTATATTACAATGTCTCCTTGCAAAGAGTGTAGCAAACTCATTTACCAATCGGGTATTAAGCGTGTAGTTTATAAAGAGGGGTACCGCGATAATGAAGGTCTAGTATTCTTAGAAAAAAGCAGGAGTTGAGCTTGTACATCTCGAAGAGGTAGAACAATAAAGTTATTATAGGAGATAGATTGTATAATCCGCAAAAACGAAATGTACCAAAAATTAAAACGAAATGTACATTTTGCGGTGGTTGAATGGGGCAGGTAATAAAAAAACACGGATAGGCTGGGTGCTTATCCGTGTATGTACTATGCCTTTATAACCTATCGGGTAACATTAATAGATCGGGTTTGTAAAATGTCTTTTACTTCAGTACTTGGTTCAAAGGTGTCTACATCTTGGCGTTGGGGTATTTTTGGTGTATATGCCATTGGCTACTTCGGTGAGGGCTTTGTCCATTAGGGCGTATGCCCATTGGTAGTAGTTCTTTCTGCCATAGTTCCTTTGCAGCTTCTTTGGGTGATTTGGCGTATAGCTTGGGTGGTATCCAACACCAGTCTTGGCATAATATATCGCCTCTATCTATACCCGCATTGAGCCAATAAACGCTCCCACCAGCTACTATATCACGCATACGGATTGCCCACCAATAGCTGAGCGTCCTCGATGTCGGGGGTAAAAGGCTGGGAGTGATAACCTCATCCACCCCTAAGCGAGTTTTGTAGCGGGTTCGCTTGCCTATATAGTCGAATGAATGAACGGTTATGCCTAAATCTACCCCAGAGGGCATAGTATCGTAGGTGAGCATTCCTGCAGGTAATATGGGTATGTTGTGTAGCTTAGCCAAACGCCCGATATACTTATCGTCTAAGGGGCAACATACACCTATTACTTCATAGCCTTTGGCAAGGCATAGGGATAGAATTTCCTGCCCGAAATACTTTTGTCCGCTGATAAATACTTTAAACTTTTGCTTCATTTTTTTATTATCTTCTGTTGTTGTTTCTGTGATTTCCCTAAATATTTAAAAGCCTTGTACGGCTCTAAAAATGCCCTCCATAGCCTGCTACCATTACCTTTTCACCTTGAATAGGTTTGCAGGTTTTTATCATTGAGGCTCGGCTCCGTGCCTTATTCTCCCGTGCAATTTAGCTGATGTTTGTTCCCATTTATTGGAGTGGCGGAGGTAGTTGCACAGTTGGGGGTGTGAGGTATGAAAAAAGTGTGTAGTTTGCGATTACAACGCCCATTGCCCTCTAAATGGTACTGCATTACAAAGTTGAGAAATTGGGTGCCCTACGCCCGCCCTTGCCATTCGGGCATTACTACTAATCGGGTAGCACGGTAGGCATTGGCTGTGAATAGTGGAGTGACAGCAACGTGGCAAACAAGTTCACCATTGACTGTACCAACAAAGTATTCAGCACAAGGAGGATGTGGCAAATCTAAATAGTAATGCTCTTTAAAAAATCGCCAGTAACTACCGTTTGCCTTCCAAACTTGGAGTTCAATAGGGGTCGTTTTTGGACTTTTTTTACTTCTGACACTCTCGTATCATATACCCAATCGGGTTGTAACCATTCGATTATATCATAATGACAGGATAACAGAATGATTTGTCGATTAGGCACGCGTCTCCACGCTTTGGCAAACGCCGAAGCCCCTATTTTTGGCGATTTTGGCGGTCGATTACAGAGGTGAATTCTGTCTACTATTACCTTGTTGGGGGCATCACAAATGAGGCGCGCTAAGCCTGCACGAAACTGCTCGCCATTACTAAGGACTTTGAATGGGCGCAACCAAGCTGGTACATCGCCGAGCCCTACGGCTGAAAGGGCGGAGGTTACTTCGTTCATTGACTTATCGGGGGCAATATCCTCAATAATGGGTAGGCTCGGGTTCCAGCCTTCGGTGAGGTTGGTTATACCGCTATCCCATATTTGTTTGCCTATGGAAGTTTTGCCGCTTCCTGAGGGGCCCTACGATAAGCCCTATTTGCCAATCTTCGTCTTCTGCGGGTAGGTTGGCGGTATGTTCCCACGTGTGCCCATTTTCGGCATTGAAAAAGGGACTTTACTTTTTCGGCGCGAAAGGTTTTGAAGTTTTCGCTGGTGTGTTTTACTTTGATTTCCATTATACGCTTACTACTTTAAGGTTAGTGAACCCCATTTTTTTGGAGTTTCTCGAATAGTTCTTTTTGTTCTTGTTCGCTACTTACTTTGATGATGATAGCGTGCTGTTCTTTGTACTTGAATTTTTGCCATTTGTTATTTTGTTTTTTTGTAATTCAGAAAATAGTTGTACTTTTTTGCAGTACCACACAAATATTACGAGAAAAACCCGAAAACCCACAGAAGACATATTGTCCTCCGCAGGGCTTTCGGGTTCGTATTAATTCGTGTGGTAACTTATTAATTTGCGGAGGACATTTTTTTATACTGCTTGTCCTCCTATTTTAGCAGTGCTTTAAAAGCGTTTTAAAAAGCTGTTTAATTTGTTATTAAATCTTCCACCGAAACAGCTTATATTTCCAAAGTATAAATACTAATACAGCGAGTAGCAAGAGCCAAAGGATGTGCCTTACGGGGCTTTTTGTTTACTTCTTTGCTTACTTGATTATGTTGGGTATATTCGTGCTTTTTGCGCTTCGGTTTTAATGCGAGTGTATGAATTATTATAAAGGGTACTATCAGCCTGTTTTAGGCTCTTAGAATGGGTGCTTGTAGTACGTAGCTTAACCTTTCCGTTGAGTACTCTTATAACTTCATTATCGCCGTCACGAATGCGGGTGTAGATGAGTTCACGGGGGTTGCCTACGCTGTCGGTGAGGCTTTCTAATCTCGAGCTCGTAATTCTCTTGGGAGCTGTGGGAGAATTGGGAGCTGTGGGAGTTGTAGGCAAAAGAGTTGGGTACTATCCTTATACTTTATAATACGCTCTTTCTGCACTTGGCGTTGCTCGGTAGTGGCGACCTTGCGGGTTCGGCAACCTACTAAAAGCGAGGGAATGCCAATAATAATAGGGCTAATTTTTCTCATTTTCCAATGTTTTTTTGTATTCGTCTTTTGCATTAAAAACACGGACAAGCTTTTGGCTACACCAGGGAAGTCTCTATGACCTAAGATTTCAGCTTGTGGGTATAAAGTCTTTAACTCTTTTAGGAGCTTTTTAAGGCTTCTTTTTGGGCTTGCGTACGGGTGTCTTTGGGCTGCAACGTGTTTTTGTCGATGCCCCCGATGTAGCAGATACCGATGCTGTCCTTGTTGTGTCCTTCTACGTGAGCAGGTATCTTGTTCACGTCTCTACCCTCTTCCACTGTGCCGTCGAGGCGTACGATGTAGTTATAACCTATCTCATTAAAACCACGTTGCTTGTGCCAAAGGTCGATGTCTTGGGCGGTGTGCCTCTGCCCTCTGGTGTAGCGGAGCAGTGAATGACAAGGTAGTGAATGGTGCGTGTGCTTTTTTCATTGCTTATAGTATTAGGGGTGAATAGTATAATAAGGGTTATTGCTATAGCCAAAGGGTTTACCCATACTACCCAACGGGCGTTGTATTGTGTAGGTGTATTGCTATTATCCCCTAAGAGTTGCTGGTACCGCCAGCATTGGGTGCTATCCATTAGGGGTATATCCGCTTTTGGTGAGAGGTGAAAAAGTGAAAGTACCCAAAGCCAAAGAAACAAGCTACTGCAAGCAAGGGCAAGAGTATGTATAGCCAGCTGTAAAGCTCTGCACAAACAATAAGTCCTCCGATGAGTATTAGGGGTAAGATGATGTTAGCGGAGCGGGTGAAACTTCTTGTTTTACCAGCAAAAAGGCACTATATAACTGAGTGCAAATAGTTTGATGATGTGTTTTCTGATTTCCATATCGGTTTGTATTTAGGGTTAATAGGGGCGAATTATAACTCGCTCTCACGGGTGTTGTTATACTTTGTTATGTACAGTAATGTAGATTTTACCATTCATACAAATAGCTTCAGCACGAGAACCTACTTTACCAGTGATTTCTGTATCTCCTTCTATGGTTCCGTTGATACCACTAAAAAAGTAATTTTACCATCATCATCATAACCTGATTTTACAACTGAAAAACATCATACCTTCTTGATAAAAATACCGAAACTTCTCTATCCCTGCCATAGGAAGGCACAAGATTACAACGCCCTGCATTTATACCTCTGCCTTCGCCAATTTTCTTTTGGCATAAGTGTTATAAAACCCTTTTTCGCCTCCCATTCAGGAAGCGTTAAGATACGTTTTAGCTGCAAGTTCCCAATAGAATTACTACCTTGCAACTCAACTTTTTATTTTATTAGTATAATAGTTACTGCCTTTTTAGATAACCTGTATCATCGGTTTCTAACAAATAATACTGAGTACCTGTTTCATTGTCAGTATGCAATAACTCACCCTTTATTTCCTCTTCACTATTTATGTTGGGTGATAGAAGTTTCATTGTAACTCCCTCACCTAATTTTTTCCTATATAGCTTAGTAGACACTTCCCTTTTTATAAAAGGGCCAATCAGCCTTAACTCGTGGGTGATACCAGATTGGTATACATCACTTTTTAGATATTCAGTATTTCCTTGTATTAGGTTACTGCTAAAGTATTTGCCTACTAAAGGTGAAATACCTTCTAACTTCTGTTTCAGCTCATTGGTGAAGTCATTAGATGATAACCCTTTGCCCTCTTCTTTATTTACCTTTTTGTCGATGAGCCCTGTAGCTTAGCATTAGATTTTAACTCGGTAACGATTTCTGCAGAGTGTCAAGGTTTACATCATCTACCCTGTAAGATGGTCTGAATGGCTTGTATTTGCTTTTTTAACTCGTCAAATAGGGCACGGTGGGCATTGGTGTCGTATAAATGGTTGAGCAGCTGCTTTGCCGAGGCGGTGCTCTCAATAGCGAGGGAGAGTCCTTCGATGCTGCTCATCGGAATTGGCTCATTTTTATGATAAAAGCTGTCAATAAGAGCTCTAAAGTGTTCTTGTGCTGGTTTCATAAAATTAGAGAACCATTTGTAAAGTGTTTTTGGTGTTATCATATTGTTTAATTTTAAAAATTACTTATTTAGGGGGCTACTTGAAAGCTCACATACTCAATAAAGTGTACCACGTGGTAAGGTGGCATATTATTGTGTGGTTGGTCGCCACCAGTATGGGTAGTGTTGCGTCTATGGGCATCGCCTATTGAAAACTCATTGCTATCACCTCCTGTGCCTGCATCATCTCGTGTTTCTCTATAAGGCAGTTGGTGGTTGTGTGAAGGCATTTCTCAATAGTGAGCTTGTGTGAACGTTCGCCGCCTTGCTTCAGTAGGCTATTGAGCTGATAGTCTTGAGCATCATCATTAGTTTTATGATAGTGAGGATCTCAAACCAACAGGCATTCTACCGCGTAGGTCGGTGTACTCTCGCCAGCCTTCGGGTATCTCGTTAGCGGGCTTGCCCCAGATAGCGATGAGCCCAATGGGTATAGCTTGTTTCTGTTTCTTGAGTATTTCTACTTCGTCTTTTAACTCTTTCAACGCTTTATTTTCAGCTTTATTTTTTCCTAAATCTTGTAGGTTAGTAACGCGTTGAAAGTCTTTCCAGTTAAAGGTTTTATCAGGGGCAGACCTGCCAAAAAACAACGGTACGCACGGTTTCTAATGTACGAGAGAAGCCGTCCTGAAAGGTTACTTTGTGTGGTGTCTTCCCGTATCCATACTGTATCGTCTTTGGCTCCACCTCAAAACGGTAATAACTCGCCATTTATATAGACAGTACCTGAGGTGATAGTGTTGCCTACCTCCTCACACCCTGAAATAATTACCTTATTGCCAGCAAGGTGTCCAAAATGGTTAAATAGGTTGTAGGCGTTTTGTATAAAGGCGAGAAAACCTACATCAAAAAGGGTAGCCTGCATTGTGTTCGGTATGTAACTTATTCATATTATTTAGTTTCTATTGTCCAACGTTTTCCTGCTAACTTGTAAAAAGTTCACAAGGGCTTCTAACTTGTATCTATCGTACTCCAACCCTTGAGGGAGCACGACTATAAAAGTCTACACCCCGTCGATATAGTCGCCTCGTTGATAGAGGAAGACTTTGCCTAAATACAGGGGCTTATTGGCACTGCGAGGGTATAATAGAGCCGCTCGTTCTGCTTTCCGTCCTCGATACGGATACGCCGCTGCTCGCTGTCGAACTCATCATTAAGGGGCCTTGCGCAGGTAGCATACTTGGCTGTTGTGGGCGAGGTTGTATAAGTTGGCTTCTCGTGCTTGCTGAAAGTCGTACAGCAACTTGTGCAGGGGTGTTGCCAGCATTCTTAACCACGCTATGAGCTTCGGTTTGCGCAGAAAGGTAGGGGGTAAGCAGCACGAGCAGTTTGTCGATGTTTAGGGTTATACATTGCTGACATAAGTGATGTCGTTAAAGTTGTCTCATCGTAAAGTAGCCTGCTGTGGGTATCTTGCTTATTTCTATCGTTTCAAACGCGCCATAGCCTCCACCGCTGGTGATGTTTTTTGCTTTGAGCGAGAACTAAATGAGGTATCTTCACCCTTCGGCTTGTTGGAGGGCGTCAATAAGGTGCGCTAAGACCAATTCGCCGTTAAATGGCAGGCGTTTTAAGTAGCTTTTTATAGTCTCTTCTACTGGGTGTGTAGCGTGAATGATACTTTGTCCATTACTATCTAATACAAGCGGGTCATATACTATCTTCATTTGCAAGTGCAGTATATCGGGTTGGTAGTTCACCACTGATAGGCGTACCCCTGCATCTTTTATCTCTGATAAATAGGGCTTCAAAGGCTTGCTTTTGAGCATCGGTGATAGGTTGCAACTGCTCACCTTGTTCGCCTGCTATCTTGACTATCAAACGGCCTCGTTTTTACTCTCTATTACCGAAGAGTACTTCACTATCTTACTTGCCTCTATAGCTTCCTCTGTGTGTCCTTGGTTGTTGAACTTGTCGTTGTCGGGCAAGAGGTCAAACCCATACTGAAAAGTAAGGGCTTTACTGCGATACCAACGTGCCGTATGTGGTTTTAAGCTCCGCCAAACGTTTGTCAATCATCAGCCCTGTGCTGGTCGAATAGCTTCTAAGCTCCATATTGCTACAGCTATGATGTACACCCACAAGCGCCATATAGCTACTTTGGAGGTGCTATTGAGCTCATTCAAAGCGGGCTCTTGGGCTTTGGGCTTGTAGGATAAGGGGTTTGTATTTCTTTGTATAGTGCGTGCCATAATATTTAGTCGTTAGTCTTTAGTTATTAGTCGTTAGATTGTGTCGCTTGCTAATGGCTAACGACTAACTACTAACGACGAAATCAAGATTTATTGCCCATATACTGATGCCCTCAAGGCGTTCAAACACTTGTTCGTCTTCTTTGGAGAAGGCTGTTGCAGGCTGCAAGTTCTTGGCAGTGTAGTAGCCTAAAAATATCTTTTGTTGGTAAAGGCTTCGGCAGGTAGTACTAAGGTATTGCCCGCTACTACCTCATCGGTGATGTTAAGAGCGTTGGCTTCGGCAAACTCAAAGACACTCTCTATCGTGCCTGTGTGTTGCAGGGCGAGGTCGAGGAGGCTTTGATTATGTAATACTGTTATCATCGTTATCGTTGAGCTCAAAGGTTTTATAAAACTTCTTATTAATAATCTTGAGCAGTACTTTAGCGAAGCGAAAGCCTAAACAATCTAAGTTCTCCAAGAGGCTCACCACCAGTTGCCATATAATAGCTATAAGTACTACCCAGTAAAGCCAATGGAAGGGGTCGAACTCAAAAGCCTCCAAGATTTGGAAACTCTACATTAGCCGAGAAGGTATGTAGTATATAGATTGGCACAAGATAGGTAGCTATTTTTAGTAGCATACGCCCAAACTTGCGACTCTCGTGCTTCTCGCCCCTCTTTCGGGAGGCTTGTACCCCGTGATCCACTCAAAAATAAGTAGCACTACATAAGCGGTTAGGAAACAAATGGTTGAAACCAAATAAGAAGTGCACGGTAGCAAATAGTACTGATAGTATAACGTCCATTTTTATAAAAAAAGCATTGAAAAGGTGTGACCAAAGGATGAGCGTAGGAAGTCGTGAGAGTCCCTAAAGCCAAAAGCCTTGTAAGATGTAGTTGAGTTTTGTCATATTGTAAATTTGTTTTTTTAGCTTATTTAGCTTATAGTGCCTTTTTCCTTCGCCTGTAGTAGCACCCGTATAAGCCCCTGCTTGTAGGGTGATTCCTGCCTTCACTGTTACCTCACCACTCTTAAAAAAATCATAAATAAGGGAGGCTAAACGTTCGGCGTACTCTTCTGGATTTGCCTCTGTCTTGGTAAGCATATCCTGCTGCAGGGCGATAATACCTTGTTTTAAGGCTTGTTTTGTTTAGTGCCATAACTGGTTTATTTTATTGTTAATTTCTCAAACTTTGCTACATTCTGCGGGGCAAAGTTGCCAGGGCCTGCGGGTGTCTGTATAATTGCACTTTTTAAGGTCGTTTTAAAAGGTCGTTTTAAAAGGGATTTAAAATCTACTTTTTCGTTGTGTATGGTAAAATTATCTGCTTTCAATTCGTATGCTTCTATCTCTTGAGCATTGAGCAAAAAGGGCTGACTTTCATTATTTTCTACCATACCTACAAGGATAAGACTTCCTACTTTGGGTTTGATATACATTCCCCCTATACCAAGTGCAATGTTTAAAACGGTAGCTTCTGTATCTAAATCGTTGGCTTCGCAGGTTTTCTCCTGCCAATCTACAGAGGTTACTGTTGCCCATTGTAGCACTTGCGGGATAGCTTTTCTTTATCTTTTCAGAAATCAGTATGTCAAACTCGTCTATCTCATTCATAACTATAATGCGTTCCCGCTAATTTCTATTTCCTGCCTATATTGGGTGTTGCTAATACTCTTCTTGACTCTATCTACATAGTACAGACCGTGTCTATCGGGGTAGAGGGTGGAACTTAGTCGTATCTTCTCGCCATGCTGTACGGAGGGGTGCCATAAGTGGTAAAACTTCCTTCGAACCCCTCACGCTTGTGCAACTCTGTATAGGCGCTTTACTCCTTTTCAAGTTCGGCTTGTGAACCAACATGCCAAGTCATTTTTAAGGTCGTTTTAGGGTTCTCATCGCCAAACTCGTATTGTAGGCGTTTGCCTTTTGCCAAAGGACGAGGTGCCTATAATCTTTATAGTGCGTTCCTCTTTGGTGAGGTACTTAAGGTTATTCTCGGTGCAATTGCGTTCTAAGTCGAAATGCTTCATCTCATCACTTACTTTTACATCCGAATAAGGCTTGGCTATAGTGAGTTTGCCCGCACGAATAAAGCTGTATATTGACCAGTCTTTTTGAGTTTGTCCAACACCGCACCCAGTGTGGTATTGCTAAAGCGTACAGCACCAAGGCTTATATCTTCTACTTCTAAAGGGTAGTCTTTCACTACTTCGGTGAGGAATGCTTTTAGGTTTGCCTTTGCCGACACATAATTGACGGGCAACTGGCGTAGCTTCCACATTGCATCGCTAAGGCTAATAGTGATAGGAAAGTCTGCCGATACTTGGGTAATGAGGCCCTCAAACTCCTGTAAGAGTTCACCGTTGTAGCCCATTTGTATCACTACTTTGTCTCCTACGGCAAAGAGTTCTCTTACTTTTTGCTTATCGAAATCACCCTACATTGCGGGTAGTACCACGCTTGCCGTATCGGTGAGCATTTTCCACGAACTTTCAATTTCAACGGCTGAAACTTTTTGTACCCTTTAAAAGGGGTGCCTTGTTTAGGGTAAAAAAGTAATAGCTACTTCAATGGCTAAGGTCATAGGCGGTAAATGAGTTCAAAAGGTTCGTCACTACGCAATTTAGCTCTATGGGGATAATGTTAGGAGTACCCTCCAAGCTACGTATATCAATGCTTTCAATCACGAGGTTGTGAATGTTTTTCCATCCAAAAAGGTCACCTTCTACCGAGATAGATTGTATCACCTCCGACCATTCTATATAGGCGTTTTTCGTACTCTCGTGCCGTTAGCTCATCGTTGTGGCATACGGTACGAATACGTATCTGCCAATCGTCAAAACCATAAATTTCTTTACAGTGCCGTTGCCGCTCTATCACATCAGTACGACTGATATTCTTTACTCTCGAAAAATCTACCATAGTAGCAGGAGGCAACCAAAAGTCGGCTAACTGCTTCTCTACTATCTTACTTTGATAGTCGTAGTACTTGTAACTGCCTGCGGTAAATTTTACAGGAAAAACAATGGGCGTACTGAGTTTGGATAGCCGCATAGCTTCCTCTCTTTCCACCGTGCGGATACTGCCATACTCAGCTGTGCGGGCAGGCTCTTTGCCTATAGGTACGGTGAGGTACACGGGCAGGTTAGTGCCAAAAGCCAACTTAAAGAGTTGTGATATGTTATAGCGGTTATCCATTGTCTATATTCAGCTTTAATAGTTTCTTGATAGCATCATAGTCTTTGCCGTCTCTTTCTAACTGTATTTTGATACGTTTCTCTACAGCTGTGCGATTGTTTTTCCCTTTGATGAGTTCTACCATATTCGCTCCCACAAGTGGATCGGACTTCCAATTGCCCTGCTGACTTTGGAGGATAAAGCCTACCTCTTGCAGGAGGCTATCGCCAAGAGTAAAAGTCGCCTGCTATGATTTCTAAGTCGTTATTTTTCAGTTACAAGTATATCCATCATTCCTATAAGGTTACTAAGGCATCGCGCATACGGTCATTGATTTTGCTAATCACTCCATTAGCGGCATTTTCTTTTGCTACCAATGGTTTTTGTCGATAGGGAAGGTACAATTCATTGTGATGTTCACAGTAATATTCTTATTACCTCCACCACTACCTCCTACGCTCATTGTGCCGTCCTTACCTCCTTCTTTGCTGCCTTTTGTAGGGGTGATAGGGTTGGGGTTTGTACCTCCTCCAATAGCCGAACTGGCAGAAAGATTGCCTGCTTTAGGGGCTTCAGTAGCTTCTTTTTCTCCTCTTTATTCCACGTGAGCGATTGCCCTGCTTTTAATAAATTCCTCTTTGGCAGCTATGCCTGTTTCATATACTTTCTTAGCACTATCGGCAATCGCTTGTTTGCGTTTTTCGGTATCTTCATTAATTTGGGAGAGCATTTTGTTGTTCTCTGCCTCATCGCCTAAGCCTACCGCATTTTTTTAAAGGAGTACCAACCTGCTTTTTATCTTATTTAGCCCTATCATCAGCCCATTGATAAGAGTTGTCCAGCCCATTTCAATATAAGCAATGAAGCCTTGAAAGAGGAGTTTTGCACCTTCCCAGGTATGTTTCACGCATCACCCCAACTGCTCACTTTGTTTGCCAGCCACACAATAGCAGCCACCAAAGCACCAATAGCTACAATCACAATACTGATAGGGTTAGCCGATAGAGCCGCGTTCCACAGCCATTGTACAGCAGTGGCAACTTTTGTCCATACTACCATTAGTTTTTGGGCTACAACTGTCTGTCTAAGCCAAGCCCCTACACCTTTGAGTACAGGTGTAAGTCCTGAATAAGCAGACCCCATATCGCCCAATACACTCACTACGCCCCCCTAAGCTATCGCCTACTACACCAAGCACTTTGGTAAAAGAGAACGAACCTATTTTTCAAGTCGTCTAACCACGCCTTGCAACGCCCCAGCCACTCACCCCAACCGCTCATTACGATAGAAGCCTGCTCGGTAGCTACATTAGTACCGCTGATTTGCTGGGTAAGTTCGGCTTGTGCATCGGCAGTATTGATAAGCCCTTGAGCTGCTTTGTATGTTTTCAGCTCCAAAGACAGCAGCCAAAACATCGGTATTTTTGTCCTATCTTCTGCAACTCTTTATATGCGTTCAGCAAATGGCACAGTAGTATCTGATACCTTTTTGCATATTCACCCTATAAGCTGCCAGCATATTAGTAGCCTCTTTAGAGAGGGCAGATGGCGCATTCATTTTAATAAGTACGTTCCTAAGTCCTACCCCTGCTTCGGCTCCATATTTGCCCGATCTGGGCGAGGGCTTGCAGTGCAGCGTTGGTTTCCTCAAAAGCTCACGTTAGAGAGCTTAGCGGCTCCACCTGCTTGCACGAGGGCTTGGGCTATTTGTGTCACTTCGGCAGCACCTTCTTTTTGCACCTGCCGCCATTACATTCATCATTCGCTCCATTTCGCCCGCTGCTGCTAGGGGGTTCTGCAAGTCTACTTTGAACTGAAGCATTGAGGTAGTAAGCGCATCGGTAGCTCCCTACCACATCGCCTCCCATAGTCTTGGCAAGTGTATTGGCATAGCTTCCCATTTTGGCAAGCGCCTCATCGCTTTCTCCTATCTGAGGGCCCTAAGCGTGAGAGGATGGTTTGAAAAGGTAGCGAGGTTATCAGTAGCCGTACCCCCAAACTCTTTAGCAAGGTTACGAGCTTTTATCTCCCTAACTTATCTAAATCGTCCCCCGTAATACCCGTGATAGCGGCTACATCTAAAAAGTGATTTCTCATAATCTGCGCCTACTTGTGCAGCTTCTGAAAAACTTTTTGAGTGATATTCAAAAAAATCCTTGTGAAGCTGCCTGCCAATCGATAGGGCGCATACTGGTTTGCCAACTTATCCCACCCTTCTTTCATACTACTTACCAGATTTCTCCAAGTATTTCGCATACCCTCAGCCGCACGCCTCACATTCTCTTGTGCAGTGTGCAAAGGTTGCGATACATTATCTTTGGCTTCAAAAGTCCACGTTGTAGTGTGATTCACGGTTGCGGAGTATTAGGGGTTAGATTGTTTTGCTAATTTCGTTCAGTACTTCTACCAAGGCGCGCTTTACGGCTCGGTATAGAAGTTGTTCTTGGCATTTTCATACTAAAATCAAGGGCTTTAAAAATGCTCCTGCCACTGGGGATCATTCATTGTTTCGGGCTGCTGCCCATTGGCGCGGAGTAATGCATCTATGCCCTCTATAAAGTCGTACGCTTCTAAGGATAGTAGCGACGACTCTACACTTTTTAAGGCTACCTTTGAACTTTGCAATAGCTTACTAAGCTCGGTAATCAGGCCCATATAGATAGAGGCGTCGCTTTCCAGCCACTCCATATCACCCTCCAATACACAATTCTTTACCAAAAGCCTCATTAGCTTTGTCGGGGTTTTCTTGGTACTCTTTAGAGGTCACTAAAGAAAGTAAGTGCTTGTTAGGTTTTTTCACTAAAAAGTAAGCGGGTTCCTCACTGGCTTCCCCTCCTTAGTAAAGGTAGTACCTGATGGATACACGGCTATTTCTCTTACCACATTAGGGTATTTAGCTTTGTAATTTTCAATATCAGCTTCAGTGTATTTTTCATTTTAAACAGCTTTTAAAAGGTTTTTAAATATTCCAGTCAATATGACTTACAATAAGCTCAAACTTAATAGCTATAGAGCCGTCTCCTTGCTTGATAGCCATTTCAGTTCCTAAGAACTCAGCATTGCGTATTATATCCTTAATGATAAGTCCACTGGGGGCTTCATAGATAACAGGAATGTCGAAAGGCTCAATATCCTGCAGGCGGGTACCTTTGGGGGAGCGAGCGGTGTATGCCGTCTACCTCTTCTTTAAGAATGGTAATAGAAGCCTTTGCCTCGTAGTTCTCCTCCGAGCGTCCCACGGGGAAGCCTCCTGCACCCATAATATTTGATTTTTTTGGTACTATCTGAATAATTGATTTCAATAATACCTACCACATCGCGCCCTAATAGGTTGAAGGTTACACAGTTCCAACCTTGTAGTTTGCCGAAGTGATTGATAACGTTTGTATTTTTTTTGCCATAGCATTATAGATTAGAGGTTAGACCAATTTCGCCCTCAATAGCGTGTAGTATATCATCAGGCACCAGGCGTATTTTCACCTTTAAAGGCGTTTGCTCTGTTACCGTTTGCTTAGCGTCAATGCTTACTGCATAACCGCTAATCTCACCAGTTACTACCATTTGTCTTTCGATAGCTTTTTCCCGCTAATTCTTGCAAAGAGGTAACAATACTATCTTTGAGGTAGCCTGTTTGTGGGTTTTTAGGCAGCTTACTTTTGATACGTGGTGAGAGGGTTTGTCTTACTAAGCGTGCTGCCTTATTCCATACTCTATTGTTTTCAATATAAGTATAATCAGACGCCTTGCTCACACAGGTAGGAGAGTTTGAAAGGAAAAAGCCTGCCATATCGGCATATTGTCCTGCCAAAATGTACCCTTTATCATTGAGTAGTTTCAGCTGTTCATTGCTAAGTTCCTCCGCACTTTGCCCTGTAGATATACCCCCGCTGATGTAACGTTTTTTTACCCTCATCAGTAAGGGGATAGGTATTGCCTCCTTTAGCATTTTCAGGTTTGTTTTCAATATCAACAGAACCTAAATTTTCACTAACGTTGCGAACCGACAACATACCCAAAGCACTACCTACACTGGCGTGGTACTTGTAAGCCTCATCTATAGTGGCAATACCTTTGTCTTGGGCAATTATTACTGATACCTGCAGGGGCATTCTTTTTCTTTGAGGTCAGCAAAGTTATTTACCTCCAAGCCCTCTTTCCCTTTGCCTTCTATAAGCACAAAAATCAATGAGAATACCATCTGGTTTTACGGCTTCCACGATTTGTGTTTGCAGCTCTTCTACATCGCTGGCAATAGTGGAAAGGTCATTGGTAAATCCAAAGAGCCCTACCCTTTTTACCTGCTTGTTAGCACGGATAGCTTTTTACTATCTGCGCTGTACTATCCTGTATTTTACCTACTGCTACTGGTAGGAAAATGATATGGCTTTTCGGGAGCTAAGCGGAAGACTTCAGATAGGTGATAGTGAGTTAATGCCTTTTGATTGGCATCCAAACTTTCAGTAATACCTACCGCTTCTGCATCCTTTTAGCTGAATAAAAGATTTAGTTTCTCCGTGTGTGAGTTGGGTGCCTGCCACAGCCATTGCGGCAACTATTAAAAAAACAAATTGTCTTTAGTAGAAGCAGTACGCCCTAACCCTCCTTCAGCTTTTTAAATGTAAATCCTTTTGAGTTGTCCCATTTGTTATTCAGTTTTTTTGTTCTGTCGTCTTCTGTAGGCTCTTCAGTTTCTGTTTTTCCTTGTACAGTAGCTCCTTCTACTTTTAGAAGTTTCTGTTTTTACCCTCTTTATCTTTTTGATTTGCGGTACCTTGTTTGCTAACTTCACACTTTTGCTATTGTCAAAGGTATATACCTTGCTATCAATAGAAGATGCGTGGAGCTGAGCGCGATTTTTCGTAGAAGACTTGTCCGTCTTCGGTGGCAAAATACTTCGTCGAGGTTATTAGCTTGCATTACTTGTACAGCAATGGCTAAGAGTTGAGTGTATGTTTTTGGGTTTTCCATTGTTTTTATTAGGTTTAAAAGGTTAAAAAAAGGGGTGGGCTTACGGGCGCACCCGTCTATTAACTACCACTGATGATAGCAGCTGTACCTTCGTCTTTGATAGCTACACATACGAAGTGCATTTCAAAGCCTATAGTGTGCTTACGACCCTCTGGGTTTTCACTCTTCTCGCGCGCATAGCGTACGGCACTACCTACTGCCTTGACGGTGTAGTTTTTTTGTGGAACACAATAGAGGCTTCTTTCCCTTTGAGGTACTGCACCAAAGGCTTCTTTTTCGCCGTTGTGGTAAGTAGGGGCGTAGGGTGCTCTCATAGATTTCAAAGCCGTAGTAGTTATCGGCTATTTTACCGCTGTTGGCATCTTGGTATCGGGTTTTAAAGGTCAAGTCCTCAATAAGCAAGTCGGCAACGTGTTCAGAGCAAAGCACTAACACACGCCCTTTTTAGGCACTTTGAGTTTGTCTTCCAATTTTTTCAACCTAATAATGTCTTTAGCGGTAAGTCGTTTGCGTCCCTGTGCCATCGTCTTCACCTGTAGTGGTTATTACGGGTGTTTTATCGGTGTTTTTTCTGAGGAGCTATAGACACTAAGGCGTGCTCGGCGGTTCTATCTTCGAGGGTTTCTCGGTGTTGTACTTTGTACATCGCTTACCTTCTCATAAGGTAATGCGTAAAAGCTCATCAGTAGTTACCTCTGTGTTTTCGGTCTCGTACTTATTAAGGGATATTATCACCTTGCCGTCTTCACGTTGGTGAGAGGCGATGGGATACACCGTGTTATTAATAAGCACCTTAGGGCAAGCCCTCGCACAGGTATTTTAATAACATCGTTATTTAACCATTCGGGTTTTTGATTTTACAGCACCGAGCCATTCGTTCTCGTGTCTGAATTGGGTAATGAGCTCTGTTACAGCAAGCTCATTTTTTTAGGGGTAGGTTTTTCGCTCTTATTGGCATTTTCTATTTGTTTTTTTGTTGTTGATAGATTGCGTTAAGCTCTCTCACTTTTTGAGGGTCAGAAGCCATTAGCTCTTCTAAGGCTTGTGGATCCTGGTGAGATAGTCGTTTAATGACCAATTGCTTTTGTCGGTAGCATTTTTGGGCAGTGTGTTGGATAGACTGTGAAGCAGGTTTTGGAGCTTCAATATCGTCTAACAAAGCGGCGGTTTTGTTGTAATCGGCATTGGCAAGGCTTATGTATAAGTCCTTTTTGTCGGCTGCTATTGTCGAGGATAGCTTTATTTACTAACTCTTTCGGCGCGTGCGCTGGCTTGGGCTTTAGTTTGCGCCTCGTGTTGTTTGAGGGCGGCAATACGTTCTTTTTATTTGCTCATCGGTGGCATTAGCAGCCATACCGAGTGCTGAGATAAGCTCGTTTTTATCCATTGGTGTTATAATTTTAGGGGTTTGTTACTACATTGGGTTGTGGCAGGTGTTTGCAGCCACAGGCTTGCATCATTGCTACTGTTTCGGTAGTGATTTCGGGGTCGCCATCTGTAATCTCGGTGATGAGCCCCAATTCCTTAGCTTCGGTAGCGTTAAGTCAATAGTCTTGTTGCCACAGCTGGTCTATCTCTTCAGTGGTTTTACTAAAACGGCTGGCGTAGACTTCTCTGTATTGAGTGGTGAGGTTTTCGAGGTGTTTTTCTTCGGCTTTGAGCTGGTCGATATTGCCATAGAAGTCAGTAATGGGTTTGTGTATCATAAATTGCGAGCTCTTATAGGCTTTTAGCAGGAAAAATGTGCCATTATATAAGTGCCTGCAGAAGCTACCAAGGCACCTGCGGTAACGGTTACGCTACTCATTCGCTTGAGCTGATTCACTATTTCGGTAGCTTCATATACTGAACCGCCCTGTGTGTTGAGATATACAGTAGCAGTAGTGATGCCTTGTTTAATGGCCCTATCAACCTCATAACTGAAGTCGGAGGCTGTCCAGCCATAGTATATCACCCTGTAATACTGAGCTCTAACACTCCTGCTTGGGCGTTGATTTTTGCAATAATATTTGATGGTTTGTTGTTCATAGGCTTGAGCCTTTTGGGTTGCTGTTTGTTGGTGCAAAATTCCAAAGAAGGGGGCAGGCTTGCAAATTGGTGTCCCAAAATAGGCAGTAAATCCGACCTAAAATAGGCAGTAAATTCGACCTATTTCGGGACGACAATTTTTTTATACATTAGGGGCTTTGTGGAACTTTGCACTGCTAAAAAAAGTAGAAGTATGGCAAAAGAAATAGAGAAAAAATCGGCACGTATCTTATTCATTGAGCAAGGCAAATCGGCTGAAGAGATTGCGGGACAGCTCGGTGTTAATAAGCGTACTGTAGACCGCTGGGCTACGGAGGTGAATGGCGCAAAAATACGCGATGCTAAAAGCTAATTCTGGCAAGGAACGCATTGAGCGTACCCAGTTGGTAGTAGACTCACTTACTGACCGCCGTTTGCAGGTGATTGAGCAGATAAAGGAGAAAGAGGCTGAGATAAAATACGCCGATAAAGAAGAGGAGAGTTCTCTCAGAAAGAACTATTGAGCTGCGCAAAGAATGCGCCTCAATTGACGATGCTATTGCCAAATGGAACAAGCGTATTGAAAACCTTATAAAGGGCACTAAGATTACCCTTTCAATATATATAGAAGTAATGGAGAGTATCTTCGAAGCCTTGCGCCTCAAAGATGAGAAGCTCTATATGCTTACTTTAGATTTCCAAGAGGAACACCTACACGAGGTAGCCGATAAAAAAAGTTTTAAGCAATGAAAGTAGAAGACAAAAATAGCCAAAGAGCGGTACTTACAAAAAAATAGCCTTTGCAAAGAGTGCAGGGTCACGTTTCGCCAATGAAACCGCAGAAGAGCGCAAGGCAAATATAGAGGCGTGCCGTAAGAACCCACGACTAATGGTGGAACGCTACTTCCCTCATTATGCCGATGCTCCTTGTGCTGACTTCCAAATAGAATGGGCTAAAATGGTACAAAAAGAACCCTACTTTTAAGGGTTTTTGCCAATGGGGGGCGTGCGCTTGCTAAATCGGTATGGAATGATATTTTTTTCTGCCTTTTTGGCTGTGGTTGCAAAGGCGAACCTATGTACTTGGTGATTATTGGTAATAGTTATGAACGTGCCGAGCAGCTGTTGGAGGATATTAAAGCAGAGTTTGAAGCTAACCCGCGTATCCTTGCCGACTTTGGCGAGCAAAAACAGCTGGGAACTTGGGAAGACGGCTTTTTATTACCAAGGGTGGCTTTATAGGGCAGGCTCTTGGTATGGGACAAAAATACGCGTGGGTTACGTGTGAAAAACAAACGCCCTACCTTTATCGTAGCTGACGACTTGGAGGATAAGGAAATTAATAAGAACCCACGCCGACAAGAGGAAGTAGTAAAAGTGGATAGATACCGCTCTTATTCCTACTATGGACGGCAAATATCGCCGCTTTGTACAGGCAAACAACCGCTTTGCCCCCGTGATGATACAAACAATACTGCAGGACAAGCATCCTAAGTGGAAGGTACACCAAGTAAACGCTTATGACCCTGTAACCTACGCCCCTACGTGGGTGGGTAAATATGATGATACCTACTTCTATGAATTGGTGTATGGTGCAGACGGCATAGGGTGAATTAGCCGCCAATGCCGAGTATAACAATAGTCCCTACATTGAGGGGGTGATTTTTAAAGAGGAACAATTCCAATGGGTAAAACTCCCCAACTTCGTACTATGGAGTTCATCATCGGGCATTGGGATATTGCCTACGCGGGCAATGCCACCAGCGACTACAATGCTGTAGTGGTAGAGGGTATTAAAGAGCGTAAGTTCTATGTGATTGATACCTTTTTGTAGGCAAACGAAAATGAGGGCAGCTGTAGAATGGATGTGTCAGTTTCAAAAAGCACCTACCTGCAGGGGTAGTGGTGCACTGGCAGTACGAAGCGCAGTTTTGGAATGACGAGGTGCAACGTACTATTCGAGAGGTGGAAAAGGAAACTGGCATTACCCTCAACCTTACCAAGCGTACCTTGGATAAGACTCGTAAGATTGACCGTATGATGAGTATGCAGCCTTACTATCAGAATGGGCGTGTCTTCTACAATGAAGCCCTTAAAGGCTCAGTAGATATGCAAACAGGTACGGGGCAACTTAAGAGTATAGAACCCTCAGTATAAAACCCACGACGACTGGCCTGATGCCCACCAAATATGCACTACCGACTTGGAAGCCTATATGCCTAACAATAGCTTTAAAGTACTAATGGGCAAAATGAAAACCTTTAATCGCTGGTAGCAAGTAGCACTTGCAAGCAGTTTTTAAGACTAACCTTAATCCCCGCTACCCTGTGTGGTTTGACCCCTCGCCTTTGGAGAGGGAACGGGGTGAGGAATGATATACCTAAGAAAAAGAAAACCTTATTTCAAAGCCTTTGAGCGCGCTATTGATGAGAGTAGCAAGGACTTTGAACAAGCCCTCACTGATAGCGAAGCCGAGCATATCGCTATTTTTAAAACGCTTTTAAAACGCTTTTACGATGTAGAGAAAATATTTAGCCCTAATGCTCCTATCTATAACGATTTATTAGGGCGTATGCTTACCTTCTTGGTGTTGCACGATGTGTTCTCACGCAACGCCTACCGCAAGTATAACCCTAATAGCAATACTGAAAAACAAAAGGAATGGGCTGAAGCACTCTTGGACAAGTTATCTAAGGGTATTTATATATTGGAGGACTTACCCAAAACCTCCTGCCAATGAGCAAAAAGGGAAGCAGCGCACGCTTCCTCTATGGTAATCTTACTAACAACGACTTTTATATCTAATAACCAATGAATATCTTACAAAAAGCCTATAACCGTGTACAAGCCTACTTTGTGGCTAAAGCTCCCTTCACGATGCTTAAGGTAGCCTTGGCGGGGCGTAGCAATAGTGCACCCTCACAAAATATCAGTTACCAAGCCAAAATGTTGCGGGTGGAAACCCTTAACGATTGGAAAATGGGAGTAATGCTCGCTACCAACCCCGACAACCCCGAAAAGCTAAAGCTACGCCAACTATACGACAACTTAGAGCAAGACAAACCATCTGGGCTCAGTGATTGAAAAGCCGTATTGCCAAAAACACAACAGTCACCTTTTTTCGCCTCGTGAACGCTAAGAAAGAACGCAACGAGGACGCTAAAGAGCTTTTTGGAAACGATGTGGTTTCAGGAATTTATAAAAGCTTGTACTGATGAGTAAGTTTCAAGGTACTACCCTTATTGAGCTGTTCAATACTGATGAGAAAGGCGAACTTACCGAAGTAACGGAAATAGGGACAAGCCTCACTTTAATCCCCTCAAAGGTATTGTACTCAAGGAAGCAGGCGACACTACAGGCACCCCCTACAAAGAAGGTAACCTTGCTAACTTCTATATCCAAGTGGGCAAGGACTACAACGATTTAGGACAATATGCTTTGGCAGCTCCTATTATCTTAGCCAAAAAAGCTCGGCTTAGGTTCGTGGCTTGACTTCATTGAAAAGTATGGGGTACCTCCTCTGTTTATCACCACAGAAAGAGAAGACGATACACGCCTTTAATGAACTCTTTGAAATGGCTACCAATTTCAAAACGCAATGCCTTTATGGTAGGGCGTGGCAATGAAAAAAGTTTGAGGTGCCCTAACATCTCGCAAAAACAACAATGCCGAAGTCTTTGACACTCCTCATCAAGCGCGCCGATAACGAAATATCTAAACGCTTTTTAGGGGGTACAGGTCTCACCGACGAGAAAGGCTTTGTGGGCTCGGTAGAGGTACAGTTTGAACTGGCTTCCTACCGTTTTCAAAGCGACAAACTGCTTGTAAAGCATATCATCAATAAGAAGCTCATACCACTGTTGGTAAAGCTCTCACCTGCCTATGCGCCTTTAAAAGACTTGCGCTTTGAATGGGACGATGAAGAGCCCTTAACAGCCGAGAAGTTCTGTAAAATGGTAGAAACATTAGGTGCTTATTATGACTTTGACCCCGAACAAGTAGAAAAACATTACGGGGCTCAAAATAGTAGGTATAAAAACCAAACCCTAACCTCCCACCCGTGGAAGGCTCAGCCTATACGATAACCCCCTAAATGAGCGTTGGCAACTGCATCGAGCTCTTTTTACGCACGGAGGAACTTTATACCCATAGCCACTGCGAGTGCGCGCACGACACCCACGCCTTGGACCTTATAGGTTGGCTAAAGGTAATGGAGCAAATTGCCAAAGATAGATATAACGGTACCCTCAAAAAGGAGAACTATCCGACAGCTATATTTTAGAAACCTACAAAAGAACTAAATGGGGCTATGTGGGAGGGCTTTGGAAAAGATAACTTTAAGGTAAATAAGCAAACGGGAGCTATCTCCCCGAAGTACTCCAAATGCAGCGCAATCTCTATAAGTTTAGCGGGGCAAAAACTATGTACTCCTACAGCAGATAAATGAAATTTTACGCTCGGACAAAGGAAAGAATTGGCAAACGTTCCTACAAGAGGTACAGAAGCTAAACCCTAAGTACAACAAGAACTACCTTCAAGCTGAGTGGCAAACAGCTAAACAAGCGGGCTACCACGCGGCTAATTGGCAGGAGTATGTAAAGCGTAAAGACTTATACCCTAACCTAAAATATTGTACCCAAAAAGACGAAAGAGTGCGAGAAGAGCACTGCCCCTTAGAGGGCTTTATTGCCCCTATTGAAAGTGATTTTTGGAAAGACTTCTATCCGCCCAATGGCTGGCGTTGCCGTTGCTATGTAGTACAAACAGCGGAACCCGCAAGTACGGGTGATATGCCTCAGCTTAGTGATAAGGACTTTCCCTAAAGAGTTTCGGGGTAATGTAGCCATTAGTGGACAGGTGTTCAAAGAGGATAGTACAAACCAGGGAAAACCTCACCCTTTACTTTTGCCCTTTGCCTTAGATGCTGACAGCGACACCAAAAAGCCTTTGAACTAAGTAAATTAAAAGCACCCTATACAGAAGTCTATGAGGGCTAAAAATGGGGCAGTGGTAAAGGTAAGCCCTTTGCAGACGAAAGCGACCTTGATAAAAACCTTAAAAGTGCTATTGTTATTGCTGATAACTTGGGGGTGAGTATGAATATACGCCCGCATTTGGAAATACAAAAATCATAAGAACCCCGAATATGAGATAAATAGTAAAATTGCTGATAGAAAAGAAACAAGTTCTTATACAAGTGTAAAAAGCAACTTAGGAAAAGCAAAAGAGCAAGGAGCAGAAATTGTTGTTTTTGACCTTTCTGACTTCAAAAACTGGGAGGCTATTGAGTTGTAAGAAGCTTAAAAGGGAAAAATTTTAAGCTATAACAATAGAGAATGGTTAAAAGAAGTGTTTTTTTATCTATGGAAATAAGGCTGTCTCTTTTTACAATAAAAAGAGCTAATGACTGATTTTGATAAAGTAACTACCCGCCTAAAAGCAATAGAGCCTTAGCGGTGAAGCTAAGGCTCTATTGGGAGCGACTTGGATTTCTCCGCGTCGCGGTCTAATAATCACTTATTAGGCATTGCAAAAGTACAAATACTTTTTTAAATAGCAAATAAAAATGATTTAAATTCTATTTATGGCAAACTTTCAAACTCCTAACTTCGAGGGCTATGGCAAGAGAGATATTTAAAAACATCTCGCCGAAGGTAGCCCAAAAAAGCGCGGACTTTCTTTATGCAATCATTTATAAAGCAAGGCTTCACCGATACCTCATTTATCCCTTTGGGTAAAACGTGTAGACGCGTTGCCTCATAAAAACACTACAGCAGTCGCTTACGCTCAAAAATAGCCTGCGTATAGCCGAACAATCCCCTGAAAAGGTAGTGATTTCAGCTGGTGAAAAATTGAGTTATGCAGCTATACACAACGAGGGAGGGACTATAACTGTGAAAGTAACTGATAAAAATGCGAAAAATACTTCTGGGCTATGTACTATAAAACCCAAAAATAATCGCTATAAGGCTATGGCTCTTACTAAAAACAAGTCTTACTATACATATACCTAAGCGGCAGTTTATTGGTGAGAGCTATACCTTAGACAAACAATTGGAAAAAGCTTATCATAGAGGAAAATACACAAAGCAGACGAAAAATTTAACTTTTGAATAATGGAACACTGGCAAGATTTATACATAGAACTCGCTGAGCGTATTAGCGAGAAGCTACCCGAAATACGTTGGATAGACCTTTGGCATAACCAAGTAGGCTTTTTAGCTGATGAGCACCCTTTTGGTACGCCCGCTGTATTTATAGGGGTTTCGCTCCGCACAAATCAATGATATAGGCGAACTCGTACAGATAGTAGACCTGCACGTTGATTTTTATTTGTATTACGAGACTTTCTTAGATACTTTCCAAGGGGCCTACAAACCAACAAGGAGCATTGAATTTACTAAGAGCTTAGACGCTCTTTTTGGTAACTTTCACGGCACATCGGGTAGAAACTATAGCTTCTATGCGCCGTATAGCTTTCGCCCCTGTGGATACAGGTACCGCAGGAAATCTATACCAGGTTACTTTTGAATGCAAAAGTTAAATGATAGTAGTGCAATGAAGTATTACGAACCTACACAAGTACATTTTGCAGGTGGAAGATGAGGGCAATAAGTATTTTATAGGAGTAGATTAAACCCTATTGAAGATAATATTTTTCGATAGTACGCTCTGAGCGCAAAAACTTTTCAGACAAGGTAGATACAATATAGCCGTGTTTAAATTTTTGCTGCTGTGATAGCTTTTCATATTCCTCACGGATAAGAGCGTACAGGCGGGCGGTAAAGTGTCGTTGTCTTTTCATAGTAGCAAGCAATTAGAGAAGTTTTATACTGCAAAATTACAGCATATTTACTAAATATGCAAATTAGCAAACGAGCCAATTAGCAAATTTTACATTTGCTAATTGGCTCGTTTTAGATTATCCTATAGGCTTTTTTGAGGTTGCGTTTAAAGTCTTCCAAAGGTGTTTCATTTTTTTGTTCTTGATAGCGGAACTCGGCGTGCTCTCGCTGTCGTTCGTCGTCTATGAACTCAAAAACGCTCCTTGTCGTACTCTCGAAAGAACTTTAGTAGCTTATCAATACCAAGACGCTCGTAAAACTCACCATATTCGCCTGATAGTATACGTTTGAATATGAGGGTAAGTTCAGTTATTTTAAGGTAACCATATTCATTAAGAAGCTGCGAAGAGCAAAGGCGAATTTGCGCTTCTGTCATTGGCTTATTAAGGTTTAGCATCTCATTTAAATACACCAACCACAACATTATGAACTTCTCACAAAATGGCTCTCCTTGCTCTCGTTTGATTTGACTAATTGAGGGGGAGGGTAGGCTGATTGCTTCTCCCAAAGTAGCCACCTTATAGCTATATTTCATACAATTAGCGGGGGCATAGACCATCAAGAATTTCTCGCTTGAAATTATCGCTGTAAGCTGTTGTTGTACTACTGTTACCTCGTTTTGCATTTTGTAGAATTTTTGTTGAGTTGTGAATTGATGTATTTTAAATCGGTATTCTTTTGGTGAAAGGCATCCATTTTTCTGCCAATTGCCCAATAGGTACTGCCACGTAGAAAGGGCTTCGACATCATTGGAGACTTGTTGCAGATAGCTGATGATTTTGCTTTTAGGGCTTTTCCATCGGCACCAGTAAACTTGGGAGGGAAGCCGTACAGGTGTTTGTAAAAGGCAAACCACTCGTCTAAAAAACTTTCCATAAAGACTTAAAGGTTCAGGGCACATCCTCACGGTAGGACACACTGCCATTCCATTGCTCTTGGTAGCGTTCTATATCTTCCTCTTGTGGGGGTAGGATAGCTCCGAGTTGTTGGTATTGCTGGCTATTGAGTCCTCCGCTTTTTGATTTCTATTTTTGCAAAGCTCACCTTTTTGGTAGGTGAGCTTTAGTAGGGAGTGGGTACGGTGTATAGTTACAGTGTAAGTCATTTGTTTTTATAGTTTAATTAAGTAAGCGGGCATCAAAATAAAGTTGTCAAACTCAAACCCGCATAGGTGATGTTTATCTTTTTCTGAGTATTGTGTAAAGGAAAATGTTAAGGGGCTTGCATCAGGGGTACTCTTCATTAAGTTCTTTAGCTTTTTCGATGATGTATTCTTTAATTTTATTTAACTCCTTTTTCTTGGTACAGTTCGCCATCCATTTCTCTGAGAAAAACAGGAGAATTTTTTTCTTGCAACTTGTTCTTAGTTTGTATGCCACCGACCAAATTGCAGTAATAGTGTGTAGGTGTTTCTTTCATTTTAAATGATGTTTACATTGTTATACTTTCCATTGTTCTTTTTTTCTTTATTCCTTTGCCGTTCTTTTTGAATATTTCGATGAGTTTTTTTCGATACAGAAGAGGCGAGCATTTTCGTAATCGAATGACATTCCTTTTCCTTTTTCAATGTCAAAGCGGTTATAAATTCGATAAGAATACCAATCCATTGCTCCCATATTTGGGCGTATGTAGGAAAATAGTCCGCGTACTCTAAACCATTCAAAGACTTGTTCATAAGTTGGAATATCTGTAAAAGGGCTTCCAGGTGAATTTCCACCTAACACAAAATCTTTTATTGAAAATTCTATTTTCCCCTCTAAACTGCTATATACCATTGCAGTAATTCCAAAACCTTCTGAGTATGAGAATAAACAAGGTTCATTAAACCCTATTTTTGAGTTCTTTGGCAATGTCAATGGGAACAAGCCAAGTGGGGGTATTTTTTTGTGTTCATTTTTCTTTGTGTTTTAGTAATTAAAAACTTTCCTTTTCAACATTTATTGTAATGTTATCTTCATCGAAGTACTTAATGATGTATATCGTCTTTCCTTCACGGAGGATAACAGAAGAGGGTAGTTTGCCAATTTGGTTGCGGAAGTAATGAAAGGTGTTGTATATGCCTTTTTTTAAAAATCTTACATCAGTTTTTGCCTTACTTAGTTCCTCTTCTAATTTTTTTAACTTTTTCTTCTGCTTTTATAGTCAAATTGCACTAAACGCAATAGCTCTTTTTGCTGCTTGAGGGTTTCCATTAATCCTATCGCATATTGAGGAGTAACTTATATCATAATCGTCTATTTCCATTGTATTTTGTGTTTAAATTGTTATACATTCCACTCTTCTTTGGTGAGTTGTGCTCCACAGTCCTTGCAAAATAAGGCTGTTACTTCTACTGTAACGTAGTGGGCAAGGGTGCGGAGCTCTTTATGCTTGTGAGAACAAGTGCGAGCCGCACAGGCAATTAATTTGCTAATTTTCCCATTGGCTAATTTTTCTAACTTCTTTCATATCTCTGTGTTAGCATTTTTCAAAGATAGCGTTTTACTTTGCTTACTTCGGTGGGGGTGAGGCGGTGGAGGCTCTTTTTGAAGGGGTTTTTGCTGCTACAAAACCACTTGCCAAGACGAGCGATGTCGGCGTACTTGGGGTTGGCTTCGTCGCGCCAACCGAGTTCGTGAGCATAGGGATAATAGCTTTAGGTGCTGCTTGTTTTGGGCATCGAAATAGGCGTGCATTTCAAAGTGGTAGCCAAGGTGCTGGGCATAGCGAAAAACCTCGTCTTCGCTGAGGGATTTGGTGCTGGGAAGCTCTCTGCCAATAAAGCTGCATACAAAAGTGTAGGCGGGCTTGTCTGTCCTCAAAGCGTTTGCCTAAAAGGGTTTGCAAAATGCGAATTTGGTGGGGTTTTATTGTGGTTGTCATACATTATTTTTTTAAAAAGTTCTCGGTACTTAGTTGCTGTTATTTCGGCACAATCGTTAGGAATGATAATATCTGTCCAATCATCATCAATGATAAAAACCAAAGTAATTGTCGTTAGAGCTACTAAACCCTATGCTTTGGTTAAAAACCTTCGTTCTCAACCTATGCAGGCGTTGAGTTCGGATTTTCTAACAGTAATTGCTTGGTCAAAGTCAGCTTGTATAGCTTTTCCTTTTTGTATTTAGTTTGGGCATATATTCACCATTTCTGACTTCTTTCCATATTTTGCTGTCTACGATAGTATTTTCTGGAAATATCACTGAAGATATGCCTCCTGCTACTTTCCAAAGGGCTTCTCTCCAAGATGTAAAACCATATTTATCAGCTAATGCTTTTTGGGTATCAAAGCAGGCTCTTAATTTATCGTCTATCTTCTGAAAAATTTTTTTGCCAGTTTCACTGTTTTTTTCTGTTATAAAATACATTTTTAAATGATGTTTAAACGTTGTTTAAAAAAATAGCTCCTCGCCTTAGTGGGTCTCCTATGAGCGTCCCCTTAGTGCCAGCGACCGAACTAAGGGCGGGGAGCATCTTTTAGCTGCCAAAACGGCTAAAAGTTTATTCGGCTTCTTTTTAACTTCTACAAAGAAGGTTTCGTCTTGCACGACTGATATACCTACTTTTTGGGAAGAGGGTGGCTATTTGCTCGTCTTCACGGTCAGCAAGAAGCTTATCTTTTAGCGGGCTCTTCGGTGAGGCGTACATACTGAGGTAGGAACTCTTTGAGGAGGTTAGTAACAGCTCCCCAAGTGAAGCCTTTGAGAGTTTTGAGTTTTGGCGTGCCTGTGCGGAAGCCGATAGTTCCGTGAAGGCTGTCGAGAGACTTTTTCTTGGTGAAAAAGGGTGTCGCGGTTCTCGAGGGCGTAGGCTTGTAGTACATCGAAGTTGTCATCTTTGATTTGCTGCAAATTAGTGATTTTGTCGGCGTACTTGTCGCGTATTTTTGGTTACTTCTACATCAATAGTAGCATTGATTTTTGGCGATTTTCGGCTTCTGCTTTGGCGTAGTCTGAAAAATGAGGTTTCCATTTGTTCTTTTGGTAACGCCTGTTTGTACGATTTTTGGTTCTTGTTGCCATTTTTATATGATTTTTAATTGATTACTTTGTTATTTTCCATTTACTTCGGCTTTGTACAAGGGGTGTACGGCTAAGGGTAGCCATTGGGCGGTGCTGTCTTGCCATAGGAGTTCAAGGGTTTCGCTCGTAGCGAAAGGCGGGGGTTGCCAGCGCTTTTGCTCTGTCCAGTCTTGTAGCTTCTGCACTAAGGCGGGTACTTTGTCGGTTTTACCTGCGCGGTATTGGCAGGTGGCAAGCCGTTGCTCGAAGGTGAGTATCTGTAAAAAGTGTCGAGGGCAAGGGCTTCGTGTATGCTAAAAATCTACTTTTTCATTGTTTTTTTGTATTAGTTTGCCGTATTTTTAAGGTCTGCCCACCGTTACATTATCGCCGCTGATGCCTTGGGGGAGGTATCGCACGGGGCGGTTTTGTTTTTGGCGGTTTTGAGGAGCTCTTGGGCGTGCTCTCTGAGCTTGCGGTTGATGTAGTCGTAATCGCTGATTTCGTTAGGTTCTAATCTCATCTTGTGTTCGGTTTATCTTCGGTTAGTGTTCGCTTGGTGTTCGCTTCGAGCCGCACGGGCAGTTATTTTTTGAGTAATATACTGGGATAGTATTGCAGGATATTTTCGGCATAAAATGAGTATGAGTAGGTGTATATCTTCGGGGGTGTATAAGGATAGGGGCATCGCTGTAAAGTTGCTCTATGGGGCGTTCTACTTTGTATATACCACTGCTCGGCGTACCAATTCAGCAGGTGATCGTTGGTGATAAAGCATTTTAAAGGTTGGCTACGGACTATAAGTTTGCACCATTTTTCAAAAATAGTACTGGCGTAGGGCTTCGTACTCAAGGTAGGTGAGCTCTAAATGCTGGGCGAGGGTGTATGAAAAAGGGTTGCATATTGTTTGAATTTTGAATTATCAGTTGTCTACATCTCCCCAATATTCGGCGGCTTTTTTTGGGGTATATTACAAAGGGTTGTCCGCCTCCGTTAAGTCTTCCTTCGGCAAAGGCTTTGTAGCCTTCTACGCGTATTTTCATATCTACATCATAACGGGCAAAGTCGGCGAGTTCGCCTTTGGGCTCTTTGCCTGTGGCTTGGCTAATGAGTATAAGTGCTTTGTTGCGTTCTTTTCATTAGCCGTTTGAGTTTTTATAATCTTCTTTATCTACACGCAGGTACTGTACGGAGTCTATAATGAGGAAATCGGGGGACTTGTGTTTGCTCATTCGCTCGATGAGTTCGGGTAGGGGTTCGTTGTCTCAAAAAGTAGGAACTTGCCCTCTACGCCGTCCATATAGTTGCGCTCCATATTCATTTTGCACGGTGTGCGATACGCCTTCCTCTAAGGAGTTGTAGGCAACTTTTGCCGAACTGGGTAAGATAGCGCGCCCATTGCATTGCTAAGGACGATTTGCCGCTGGAGGAGCCTCCCCATACGATGGCAGAGAAAGCGCGGTCGGGACAGCCTACAAAGTCTTTCCATTGCCCGTCAAAGGATAGGAGTTTGAACTTTTTGTTGAGTATCTGCTTGGGGGTGTATGCTTGTGCCATTTTTAGGTGTCAGTTGTTAGATGTTAGTCGTTAGTGGCTTCGAGGTGGGCGAGTTTGAGGGCGTGTACTTTGCGCTTTACACGGCGAAGGTCGCCCTCGCAATCTGCCCATACAGCTTTTTATATCGGTTTTGTGGTGATACCATTGGCGGTGCATATTTGTATGCAGTCGGCTTGTGTAATGGCATTTACCTCTATGAAATTGCGCCCTATGCGGCTGTATATTTCTTTTTATAGCCTTTTTTTGTTGAGTTTGAGCCCTCGTTTGATACGTTTTTCGAGGAAATCGGTAGCGCACATTACAATACCGCAATGCTCTTCTAAGAGGTTGTAAAGGGTGATAAAGAAGTATAATACTTGGTCGTTTACTTTGTCGAACTCGTCTAATAGAATTACTGGGGTTTCAGTAGATTTTAGCACGCGTACGGCTTCGTTTACCATTTCGTTTACAGTGAGCCCGCTACTGTCGCGCCCCATTGCTGATAGGAGTTCGCCCATAAAGGCTTTTTGTTCCAAAACTCGTTGCACTGTACCATATAGGCGTTGGGGTTTTCTTTTTCGTAAAAGCTGCATTGTTTTAGTTTTGCCACTACCTGCGGGGGCAATGATAGCATATACTTGGCTGTTCTCTTGGGCATCGCTGATAAGGGCTGTGAGGGTTTGGTAGGCAGCTGTCTCTACACACACCCAGTCTTCTTTGGCGAATATTTGGGCTTTGATGTTTCGCCACATTTTTGTCGGCTATACTGTCCCAATTGCCTTGTAGAATTTTTGGTAACAGTGGCAGCTGATACGCCTTTTTGAGGGCATTAGCACCTTTTGTTTTGGTTGCTCTTTGCGGTTGCAAAAATCGTTGAGGGCTTGGGCGATTTGTTGTTTTTTTCTTGTGTGTTCATTGTATCAATGTTTATTTATTAATGATTATAGTATATTGCTGATGGTTATGGGGGTGCTTTCGAGGGCTTCCCATTGCTCATCGTCCCAAAATGGTATTAGAAAGGGCTTTTTGGTAGCTGCCAAAGGTGTCGGCAGTGGTAAGTTTTCTGTTTTTTTCTACGACTTTCTACTCCTTTGACGGCGGGGAGGCTTTAGCCCTTGCTGGTGGGCACTCATACCGAATTTTTTTCTAACAACTCTTCGGTAGTGTCGCGACGGCTGATGCGTTTCTCATCGGTGAGGCTTTGTACTTGTTTGAAGTAGGTAGCTTCAAAGTCGTCTTGCTCTTGTATATTGCGGTGTACTTCTTTCTTAATTTCGGCACCTGTTACCATTTTTAAGCCCTAATGAGGGTGTCTTCGTAAAGGTATATAAGGTCTACATTGTCGGGGTCAAACTTCACTACGAATTTTTGTCTATATTCTTTTCTAACCAATCGACATCGGGCAAGCCGTCTGAACGGTAGACCATATAGCTGTATTTTTTTGTTTCTTTTCGGTGAAGCTAATACCCGAAGCATCGCAAGTGATAGGCTCTTTGCGAGTAACCCAAAAGAGAGAAATCATATCCCACATTTCTACTTTTTTTAGTATCGGGGTTATAGCTTTCGTAGTACATTTGTATGCGTGGTTTGCCTGTTTTTGGGGTGTGGGGCTTCGTTCCACTCACGCCTGCGTTGCACGTAACGTTCTTTTTACCTCATCAAGTGTGGGGAGGCTCTTTTGATTGGCAAGTATGTATTCCATATTGGCTTTTACTCTCGTCTTTTTGGTAGTGATATTCATACCCGAAAAAGAACCAATCACGCTTTAGGTACTGACTTTGCAACCTGCCGAATACACTCTCAATGGTTTTTGACTTACCATTGTAAGGCTTAGTGGCAGTTTGTACTTGTGCTATCTTGGTAAGAAAAATCGCCAGAGGTGAGTTTCTTATGTCCGCCTTGGTTATCGTGCGCTATTTGGTAAGGGGCGATAGCCTGCCGTTTGCACTGCCATTTTGTAGGCGTTGTATTGGGCTATATAGTCTTCTTTTAGGGCCTATGTAATACCCTAAAAAGTACTTCGCTGTAGGCATCTATTACTTCATACACTTGGCAGGTAGCCATTTTGCCGTTTTCGTCTAAATAATAGTAGTTAAGTTTTTGTACCATCGCTGTACCAAAGGCTGTCGCGCATTGTAGGCAGTTTGGTTTTGTGTTGGAAGCCATACTTTTCTTTGTAGGCAAGTTCTCCGTAGCGATGTCCCCACCATAAGGGCTGTATTTCCTCATCATATAGGTAGTTGTAAAACGTTTTTTTCGTCCTTAATAAGTTTCCACCCTTCGGCGGTAGCTTTATCGTTATACTCGGCGTGTAATTGAGTGAGACTGGCGCATTTATTTACTTGGTTGCACCAGCGGGCGAGTGTCCATTCGGCAGCTACTCCCGTGAGCTTAGCGGCAGTTTTATTGAGGTATCCGCTGTGTATAAGCCCTCATAACCCGCTACAGGGTAGCGTTTGGAGGTTTTTACGCCTTTGAAAGCAAGGGCTTTGGCTTTGAGGTCGCGAGGGTTGGTGGGCAGCTTGTGTTTGTAGGTATGGCGGGGTAGCTGTGCTATTACGTTTGCCATATTGTCCCACACTTGCTTATTGCCAAACTTTTTGCGTACGACTACATTGGTAGCAATGAAGTAGCAGGCAGAGAGTATCATAGCGTTATGCGTGTACTCTTTTTTGTCTATCTTCGGGGATAGAGGTTTGTTCGCCCTCATCGCCTTCAACGGTATAGGTAGCAAAAGAAGTCCTCAGCATAGTGGTCGGGAGTGATGTAGTCTTCAAAGAGGATGTGCTTAGTGCGCTCATAGGGGTCGCATTGTGAGGTTATCTTATCTTTGAAGCGTTCGGGCAGTGAATTGAATACTACCCAAGCGGTACGCCCGTTGCCTCCTGTATTGAGTTTTTTTAAGGTTTTTACGTTTGGCGAGTTGCTTATAATTGCTTTTCGCTCATTATTTGCCCCTCCGTATAACCACGAAGCCGATACGCATAATATGTTATCTATATTCAAACATCGGTTTACATTTTGTCGTTAGACTTGTTCCCCAGTGCGGTTGCGAACCGCTGCGCTGGGCTGTGGCTCATAGCCACACTGGGGAGGTGTTAAAAATAAATAGCGTATGAGTATTAACGTTGATATTTCATAGCTTTAGGATAGTAAAAGCGTTCACGCTTTATGGTTACTCCTAAAAAGGTAGTGCGTATTTCTGCACAATGATATTGCTCTTGTGGCTGAGAAGGTAAATGGTTTTTGTTGTCATTTTAAATAGGGTTTAAAAGGTTTTTAAATTATTCATTTATGGGCTCCAAACATTCTATATCATACACCCCTACACTATCATCATCGGCAAAGGTTACAATGCCTAACGTATAATCTTCATAGGTGCGTATATCGGTTAATTTGCCTACTTTTTCCTTTTTTTACCGTAAGGGTCTGTGGTGATAAAAGGCGATACTCTTACTTTGTTTCCTACTTTCATAGATTAATCATTTAATACGTTGTTAATTTGTTTTTCATAGTTGTTGTACTCTTTGCAGATTGTATCTGCCGTTTCACTGTTACGCTGTTTGTTTAGGCATTGCCGAATGTAGTATTTTGACAATCCAAACCTTACAGATAATTTTTCTACCACTAAGGGATTGAATTTTCGAGGATTTTTTATTACCTTTTGCTCATTGATTTTGCTTGTTTTCGTTTAACGGGGCAAAAAGTATAAGATATTTTTCTACACTACAAAATATTTTTGTAGAAAAATATTTTATATTATTTTCTATATTGTTGATTTACAATGAAATATTTTTACGCTATGTCAAACACTGTTAGTAGAATAAAGGAATTTATAGACTTCAAAGGTCTATCCGTTAGAAAATTTGAAGAAACAGTAGGCTTTTTCTAATGGGGCTTTTGCCACCCAATATAAGAATAATAAATCTATTGGTAGTGATAAAATAGAAAATATTCTATGTTCTTTCCCTGAATTAAACACTGAATGGTTGCTCACTGAAAATGGCGAAATGCTTAAAAAGTGAAGGGGCTACGGAAGTAATAAAAACACCTCGTGTAGAAATTATTGAGCCTATAAAGGTAGAGGGCGTAGTTTAATGCCTAAAGTAGTCGTAGTAGATGATGACGATAATGACCGTATTCCATTAGTTTTCAGTAAAAGCCCAAGCGGGCTATCTTGAGGGCTATGATGATAGCAATTACATTGAGGAACTACCTACATATAGTCTTCCTGAAAATGCGAAATGGCACATATCGTATGTTTCAGGTCAGCGGTTTTTCTATGTATCCCACCTTACAGGACGGTAGTTATGTAATAGGTAAATTTGTTGAAGATTGGGAGTGGTTGGGTGATAATAGGGTATGTGTAGTAGTCACAGAACGTGATGGGGTAATAGTAAAAAGGGTAACCAATAGGGCAAGAGAAAAAGGGTTCCTTTATTGTAAGTCTGATAATAGAGATTACAAACATATTAAGGTAATGTTAGAAGATATAAAAAGAGATATGGGAGTGTCAAGCTCATATATCTTTTGAGTTCTTAGACCCAGTTACCAACTATCAGAAAAATTGCAGAACTTGAAGTGAACTTATCGGAATTGCAGGACAAGGTGAAAAACTTGAGACACAACTATTGCCCGCACATACATAATATATAGGGGAGAAAAGGGACATAAATAATAAAAACAACTTTTATGATAACAGTATTAAAACATTATTGCCCTATTTATAAATATGGTAGGGCTTGTTCTTATTTTTTTCGTTATGGCATTAGCCCAATGACACCAAAGAGTGGTAGAATATACTTATACTAACGAGAAGCATTGGAGAAACAAAATACCCCAATGCACAAAAAAGAAAGAAGATATAAGAGGCTTTCTGTTTTAGGGTTTATATTTAAGCCTCTTAGGTATGGCTATGCAAATGGTATTACTTCTCGTAACGCTCTTTTTAAGCCCATAATCAGCAGTATTGTAAAGCCTACAACGCCTACTAAAGTACCTATATAGGCTATATTTCCCCTTATATAGGCAAATATTGTCATAGCTAATGACAAACACAAAAATTATGCTTATAAGTACAAGCACAGCAGTTTCTTTAAGTCCCCCACCCATAATATATTTGTTTATTTTGGTACAAAGGTAAGACTTTTATTCTAAACGGACAATAGTAAAGATAAGGTAATAAAAGGGTGCAATATATAGAGGAAAAAAAGGCACTTTTTAAGGGATAATAATGTAAATATGCTGTAAATCAGTATGTTATGTATAAAAATACACTTATTATTATGGTAATACCCCCGCACAATATGCCCAAAAAGTGCCAAAAAAATGGCTTTATATAGGTATTATACCCCTGCCTTAATACTATCCAAAAAGGGGCTAAATGTAACCCCAACTGTAACCCTCAACTGTAACCCCAACGCCCAAAAGTAGCTTTTTGAGCGTGGAGGTAGCAGGGTACCTTTTTGGGGTGTTTTCACCCCTTTTGAGGTAACTTTCATGCAGTAGCTATAAGGCATAAAAAACGCCCAAAAAGGGCGTATTTATTAGGGTTTGGGGCTTTTTCGGGGTAGTTACTTGCACCATTGGTATATAATGCATATATTTGTACCAAATGATGCAGCCTTTTGGGGGCATTTTATGCATATAAATGTAGCTTTTTGTACATTTTGTTTTACCTGCCTTTTGAGGTATTTTTTTATCGTAACTACTTGTATTTTTAGGGCTTTTTGAGGCTTTTTATTGTAGGTATATGTGCATTATGTTTTTACCCCTTTATAATTGAGAAATAAAAAAGACGCTGTTAGAAATTTTGGAAGGTTAAACAGCGTCTTTTTCAAAAAAATACATTAATTATGGCTGAGATTGAAAAACTCTTGAAAAGAGCTTCCATTTTCTCTTTTTTTCTTCATCAGCTAAGGCTGCATCTACTAATATGCGCCCACTGTGTTCATCAGTGATGATTTTTCTTGCGAGAAGCTATCTCAACTTGTACTTGAGGAGGGATAGTAAAAGAAAGAACCCCCTGAAGCGCCACGTTGTATAGGTACTACTGCTAAACGATTGACTCACACTCTCGCGTATGCGTTGATAAGCCTTTAATAAGCGCTCTTCTATCTTAGCAGCATACTCTTCAGCTTTTTTTCTCTTAAGAAAGCTTTCTTCTTTTTCTGTTTCAGCCAATACTGAACCTAATTCAGCTTTTTTTCTGTTTTTAAGTGAGCATCGCGCTGAGCTTTTACGTTCGTCTACCTGCTTAATAGCTTCTTTTTCTGGTCTACCAACACCTTTCCTTCTTTGATGCGCTTTTCTGCTAATTGTACTTCCAATTCTTGGAATTCTATTTCTTTAGATATAGAGGTGTATTCACGGTTGTTACGCACGTTTTTCTGCTGGGTACTGTATTTCTTTATCAGTGCCTTTGCCTCTTCTATCTTAGCTTTTCTTTTTCAGCGATACCTGCTTGCAAGGCATCTAATTCTTCTTTGAATTTTACGTGTCGCTTTTTAAGTCCTTCTACCTCATCTTCAAGGTCAGAAACTTCTAAAGGAAGTTCGCCACGTGTATTCTGTAGTTCATCAATTTTTGAGTCAATGAGCTGTAAATCATATAAAGCTCTTAACTTTTCTTCTACGGTAATATCCACTTTTTGTGCCATATTTACGAATAATATTTGATAGGATTGGTGTCCACTTTTTGATATTGAGACTGCAAAGGTAGAATTTTTTTGAAAGAAACTCAAATAAAAGTAATTTTATGTATTGTTCGCTTTCATAATGTCCTATATCAGCTAATAATATTTGCCCTTCAGCCTTGAAAAAATCGTGGTATTTAAAGTCTGCTGACACAAAAATATCAGCACCTGCTCGTTTAGCATTTTCAATAGCAAATGCACCGCTACCACCTAATACAGCTACTTTTTATAGGTTTTCCTCTCAAAGTACTATGTCTGATGCCCTTTGCTTGCATACGTTCTTGTAGTAATGCCAAAAAGTTAGTTTCACTCATAGCTTCGCTCAGTTCACCTATCATTCCCATTCCTATATGTTGGTGATTGTTTTCAAGAGTGTAAATCTCATAAGCTACCTCTTCATAAGGGTGATTTTGTAGCAGAGCTTTTAGTATAGCACTTTGTAGGTGTTTGGGAAATATAACACCAATTTGAGTCTCAGCTTCGGTATGAAAGATATTAGGGGAGCCAATAGTAGGGTGAGAGGCGTCATTGCCCTTGTAAGTACCATTACCTTCAATATTAAAACTACACTCAGCGTAATTACCTATATTGCCAGCTCCTACAGCAAACAGTGCCTTGCGGAGCCTTTCAGCATCGGCTTTAGGCACATAGGTAATAAGTTTCTGAATAGTGTCAGGCTGAGGTATAAGAATACGTCTGTTTTGTAGCCCTAAACGGTCGCAAATAGAGGCATTTACCCCCAGAAACTGGTTGTCCAAAGCAGTATGCATACTGTAGATAGCAATATGGTGTTGTATAGCTTTCATCACTACGCGCTCTACATATGTCTTACCTGTCAGCGATTTGAGTCCGCTAAAGATAATAGGGTGGAAGCTAATAATTAGGTTTGAACCTATAGCGATAGCTTCGTCTATTACGGACTCTAACGTGTCTAAGGTGATGAGCACTCCAGTTACTTCTTGCTCAGCATCACCTACTAATAGACCTACATTGTCAAAAACTTTCTGCATAGTTTAGCGGAGCAAGCTCTTCTAAAGGGGTGCGATAATATCTTTTTACTTTCATTGTGTTATTTATTTGATATCTAAGTGTTGGCGTACTTCAGCTACAGTTTGTTCGGTAAAGAGAGCTTCTAAGTTTTTTTCCACACACTATGGTAACCATAAGGACCATTTAGCATTTCGTTTTTAGCGTCTTTTATACTCCAATTTTGGTAGATAATGCGGTACATAGCTACCATTATACCTGTACGGTCAGCCCCGTGATAACAATGTATGAGTACAGCCCCTTCTTGTTGATGCTGCCGTATAAGTTTCAGCGTTTGGGCTATTTTCAGGAGCTTTTTATGCGCCACGTTAGTAACGGATGGTTTATTAGCTTTACGCCTTCTGAAGGAGCAAACAGCTTTCTGTCGCCTGAACGGGTGAAGTATCGCAAGTTGATAATTGATTTGATAGGAATACGCTTGATAATAGCCTTATCCTCGCTTACTAACTGTTCGCTACGGTATAGTAGTTCATCTACTTTATAGAGATTTGCCTCAGCATTCACAAGGGTAGCAGTCTGTTGTCCCCATAAGGGTATGGAGGCAGACAAATAAGTAAACGTAGATTAACAGTTTTTTTCATAGCGTATCCTTTATTTCTTCATAGCGTTTTTAATACATCATTCACATTTCTGATAGATTGTTTTCGTCCAATGTACTAAGGTATCATAACGCTCTTCTTCAGTCAGTTGCCAGCGTAGGTCGCTGCGTCTAAGTCTATCGGTTAGTTGTTGTAATACAATGGCCACTGCTACTGATATATTCAGACTTTCGGTAAAGCCTACCATTGGTATTTTCAAAAAGTATCAGCCTGCGAGAGTACTTGTTCAGAGAGACCTTCTTTTTCAGTGCCGAAGAAGAAAGCACTCTTTTTACTGATGTCAAAATCATTCAGAAAGTAAGCGTCTTTTGTGCGGAGTGGTAGCTACTATCTGGTAGCCTTTAGCACGGAGGCTATCTATGCAGTGCTGAGTGTTGTCATAGCGAAATACATCTACCCACTTTTGAGCACCCATTGCTATTTTAGCATCAAGGCGTTTGCCGAAGCGCCCTCTATGCTGTGGGCTTGTTGCACTCCAAATACCTGCAAGTACGCACCACCGCACTAGTGTTGTGCATCTGAAAAACATCTTCCATAGCGACAGTGAAATGATTAGTGCGTTGTCCAATAATCTCGCGAAAACGCTCTTTGCGCTCTTCGGTTATAAATCTTTCTAAATAGGTTAATAACATTTTTTTACTTTTTTAGCGGTACTTTAGTCACAGTGTTTCTCAAAAAGCTTTGCGCCTTTCTATAGCAGCTAATATTTCCCAAATAAAAAGATATCTCGTTAGAGATAGCTTTTCTGAGAGTTATATTTTTGTTCATTTTTGAGATAAAAGACTTTGTCAAAGTCCTAAAAACTCTGACAAAGTCTTTTTTTGCTGATAATATCAACAATGTTTTTATCTGATAATATCTTTTATATGTAGGATTAGCAGCCTTATAAGCATCTGCACTTCCGTTAGGTACGTATATGTTACGTAGTACTGTTGCTCTGAAAGTGTTTTTGTTTATCTACATCAATATTAAAAAGCATTTGGTTGAAGAATAACAAGAGTATGTAGATTTATACAATCTTGAAAAGTACGATTTCCAAACTTAGTTACTCCCTCAGGAATAGTTAGCATAGTTAGTTTCTTACAACTTGCAAAAGCATTATCTCCTATAAAGGTCAAGCTTTATCAGGAAGGTCAATATGTTGTAGATTTTTACAAAGAGAAAAAGTACCTTTGTTAATTCTAGTAATACCATCAGGTAGTTCTACGCGTCTTAATTTTTCACATGAACTAAAAAGCAGATTCACCTATCTCAGTAACATTATCTCCAATGATTATGGTTGTTAATTTATATTCTTTATGAAATTCTACAAAAGCCCTATTATCAATCTTAGTTACTTCTCTTAGTTTAGGATCGGCATTCATATCTATGAAACGAGTATTAAGATTTTTCCATTTTAATAAGGTCTTACCATCATCACTTAGTTGATAATCTTCATTATTGATATTTTTACCAGTCAATGAAATACCTGTAGCAGGCCAAGTATTATTTGCTTTTAGGACCATAGAATATCTTAGCTTCTGTATCGATATAGTAATCTCCGTCCTTACCTTGGGTAGTAGGTTTCCCCTTATCAGCATAGATTACAGAACCATCTTTACCAGGGAGACCTCTTTCTCCTTTCTCTCCTTGGGCACCTGTAGCTCCGGGGTCACCTTTTGAGTCCTTGTGCTTTTTATATTAGTATCTTTGTCACCAATCCACCAATTTCCATTGTCTCCAATATGGGGAGTTTTACCATCTTTTTCCGTCTTGTCCTTTTTGCACCATCAGCACCTTTGTCGCCTCCTTCTTTACCGTCTTCTCCTTTAGCTTTAGTAGTAGAAGTTTGTCCATTTATCACCCAATAACCCTCATTATTAATAGTTATAGTAGGGGTAACACCTATCTTTTTCCGTCCTTTCCATCTTTTACCATTTTCAGCTTTAGCTTTGGTAGTAGAAACTTGTCCGTTTATCACCCAATAACCCTCACTGTTAATGGTTATAGTAGGGGTAACACCTATCTTTTTCCGTCCTTTCCATCTTTACCATTAGTTCCGTTAGAACCATTTTTGTCCGTTGGTTCCATCAGTTCCTTTAGCTTTTGATATCTGTTTTTTTGTCCGTTTACTATCCAACAGCCATCAGCTGAAATAGTAGGAGTAATGCCGTCTTTTCCGTCCTTTCCATCTTTACCATTAGTTCCGTTAGAACCATTTTGTCCGTTGGTTCCGTCAGTTCCTTTTTGCTTTTAATATTTGTTTTTGTCCGTTTACTACCCAATAACCGTCAGCTGAAATGGTAGGAGTAATGCTATCTTTTTCCGTCCTTTCCATCTTTTACCATTAGTTCCGTTAGAACCATTTTTGTCCGTTGGTTCCGTCAGTTCCTTTTGCTTTGATGTTTGTTTTTGTCCGTTTACTACCCAATAGCCGTCAGCTGAAATGGTAGGAGTAATGCCATCTTTTCCGTCCTTTCCATCTTTTACCATTAGTTCCGTTAGAACCATTACTACCATTAGTTCCGTCTTTTCCTTCGGCCTTGATGCCTGTGTTAGTTTCACCAATGTACCAATAACCTCCTTTGATATTCGGCACAGGGGCGTCAGTTCCATTTTGTCCGTCATTACCTTTATCGCCTTTCAAGCCGCGCAAACTGATAGGATTACCCCAACCTTCAGCAGTTTTAGCTCCGTAGAGGTTTACTCCGCTGAGGTCTAAGTAATAATCACCAACTTTCCCTAAAGAGGCATCAGGAATTCCATTGCCTGAAAGAATAGCATTGCCGCGTTCACGAATTACTTCTACACGTTCCTCAATAGTTTTTAGTACATTGTATAGTGGTAAAACCTATACCACCCTAACATGGCTATAAATAAGATTCTTTTTCATTAACATTTGATATATTAATAATTTTATTGGCTGTAACTAATTTACCCAGCAAAAAGTATGCCATTCTTGTTTGATTTAAGCATTTCTATACTCACTGGGCGTTTTGCCTATAGAAGCCTTAAAGGCAGTACTAAAAGTATTTCTGCGAATTAAACCCTACTTCTAAAGCAATCTCAGCTATTGTTTTTATCAGTGTTTCGTAGTAGGGCAGAGGCTACCTCTATGCGGTATTTATTTACGTATTCACTAATGCCTAAGCCTGTTATTTGCTTCATCTTGCTGTATATAGTGGCACGGCTCATTGCCATTTTGTCAGCTATATCAGCTACCTCAAAATCGGCTTTACTATAGTTGTTTTTGATAAGTTCGTTTTAGCTTTACCAAAAACGCCTCATCAGCATTGCTAATAGTAGTAATAGTAGGGGCAGGTAGAGGCAATTCTTGCTGATATCGCTGTCTGATGAGTTCGCGCTGCTTTAACAGATTATTGATAACCGACAGTAGTAGGTCTATATCGAAAAGGTTTAGAACAAATAGGGCATCGGCTCCTAATTTATAGCCTATTTTTTTGACTTTCGCTATCGCTTTTAGCGGTCAGTAACACTACGGGTATATGGCTAATAGGCAGTTGCTCTTTTACCTGCTGACAGAACTGATAACCATTCATCACAGGCATCATCACATCGCTGATGATAAGGTCAGGGCTGGTGAGTTTTTCAGTAGTAGTAAAGGCTTCTTCTCCGTTTACAGCTTTAAGTACGTTTCTGAATAAGGGGCGTAATTCGTTGTGTAAATAATTTAAAAAAGTCGGTATTATCATCTACTAATAGTATACTATAACCAGTGGTGTCTATAGGACTGAGGTTATGAGTAGGTGCTTGACTTTGCGAGGCTTCACCTTCAAACTTATCGAGTATAGCAGAAGGGGTATAAGGCAAGGTAACATAAAATACAGTATGCCCATTTTTCGTCATAAGCCCCTATAGTGCCCGAGTGCATTGCTACTAACTCTTTGCAATACGCTAGCCTATACCACTGCCTTTTTGCTGATGTTTTCCTGCTGAAAACGCATAAAGAGCTTTTCAGTATCAATATTCTGCAAGCTAATACCTGTATTTTCTACCTGAAAAACGCACGCTATCAGCGTTAGCAAAAGAGCGTAGATAGATAGTGCTGTGCTCATTGCTAAATTTTAGGGCATTCATCAGTAAGTTAGAGATAACCACCCTTATTTTTAGCAGGGTCAAGGGGTATAATAGGTAGGTTCTTGTCAAGATATAACTGTAGCCCGATGTGTTGCTTTTCAACTCTTGTGCAAAAATCATTGCTACAATCGGTCAGTAGATGGTTTTAGGTCAGTATGAGTTTTAGAAAGGCTGTTTTCTAAAGTAGTATTTTCGGTTGTAATCTAAAATCCAATTGATAATGTTTTTTTCATCGCATTGGCTTGCCGAAAGGCACTTTCTAATAAAGATTTTGCCGCAGGACTAATAGCCTTCTCTTCAGTATTGCTTAGCAGTCGTTTTAGTGGTGCGTAGATAAGGGTTAGTGGGGTGCGAAGCTCGTGGCTTACATTGGTCAAAAAAACTGTATTTTGTCTTCGTTTAAGGCTTGCTGATGAAGCGCAATTTGCCATTTTAGTTGCTGTTTCTTACGGCGTAAATATATCCATATAGCCCCACCTGCTATGGCTACTACTAATAGTACTACCGCTATCAGAAAAGAAGTACGCTTATACCAAACCGGTAGCACTTCAAAAGTCTAACAGAGGGGTCTCCGCTGTCCAAAAAGCCATTTTTAGTCATACATGCTACGCTCACTTGATACTTTCCTACCGAAAGTAAAGAGATGTCCAACTGGTTATCGTAGGTTTCTATAACCGAAGTCTGTGCGTTATTCTTTATTTTGAAGCGGAAGAGAATGCGCCTAAACATATCTTTCTCATTAAGCCCTACGTTTATCTTTAGCGAATGAAAGTAAGGGTATTTCCTTAGGAAAATTCTCGTGAGTGTAGATTTTGCCGTTTAACTCTATGTTGTGCAGAAAAATCTGTGGAGGGGCACTCTGATAAGACTGTATATTGTGATTGATTTTTACCAATCCGCCTACGCCGCCCATATAAATATAAGGAGTGGTAGAGGCTTGTACATAGCCGGTGAGCATATCGTTGGCTAGAAAACCATCAGATTCATCGTATATCAGTATCTTTTTGCTGGGTATATAGTACGAAAACAATACATTCGAAGCATTTATCCACAGCCGTTGGGCATCGTCTATTTGCATATAACTGATTTGTCGAAACATATTATCAGTAGATATAGCCGATAGTTTCCCTAGTTGTAGGGGTATAATTAAAGAGTCCGTTGGTAGTCGCAATCCACAGCCGCTGATGAGTATCGTAACAAAGAGCGGTGATAGCGCCCTCTGTTGGTAGTGTTAAATACGTGCTGATAGTGCCACCCTTTATCGCTTATCTTGTAGAGAGTATTTCCTTTTGAAAGCAAAAGCGTATCACCTTGTATAGCTTGTAGTTGTAGAGCATTTTTAGCAGCGGTACCTTGTGCAAAAGCAACTTGTTCAAACTGCTGGCTTTTTAGCTGGTAGCGATAGGTGTTCTTAGCGGTGATGAGTATCTGCGCATCATTTATACGGTATACGAAAGGAGTAAAACCACTATGGCATTCTTGCTGGTCAGTAGTAGGGTCACGTAGTATAAAATGGGGTATAGCTACGGGTATGAGTGTTGTAGATAAAAAGTCCTTTGCCATATAATGATACTAACAGCTCATTAGGCGAAAATAAGGTGATAGATGATACCTTATCGTTATAGGTATTAAGGTGATGGGTAAATTGCTCAGTATGTGGATTGAACGCATTGATACCACCCCCATCAGTGCCTATCCACAGGGTATGATCAGGGGCTTCGTATAAACTGATTACCGCACGCTCTGAAAGTCCGTTATTGGCACCCAAGGCACTATCTGTATAGGTTTTGATGTAAGTTTCTTTGAAGAGAAAAACACCATCTCTTACCGTGCCAGCCCAAAGATTGTGGTTAGGGTCTTCGTATAGGGTAGTAATCGAATTGACCGGTAGCGAGTGTGCATCGCCTGCTCGGTGTTGTAGATTTTCAAATTGCACCTTATCTGGTGAAAAATACCGATACGCCTCCTCCGTCAGTGGCTATCCATATCTGTCCTTTATAAGGTTTGATGTCTAAGATGATGTCATTAGGCAGAGCACTATTAGCTGTGCTATAGTGCGAAGTTTGCTGGGTCGTTAGCTGGTAGCAACATAGTCCTTTTCTGAAAAGAAGCATAGTATATTTGGTGTTTTTGAGCATCGTAGTATAAGGCGGTTAGCGGACGTGTATTTTCGGTGATGAAAGGGCGAAGTTGTTGCGTCTGAAAGTCGTACAGATAGATGCCATCAGCTTCAGTACCTACTAACAATGTATGAGCATCAAAAAGGCAATAGATGGTTAATAAGGCACTCCCTACTTTTGGCATAAGAGGCTTTTTGTAGCGGTAACCTACGGATGTGTTTATGGCTGTAGCTATACTCAAAAGATAGCCCCATAGCCACCGAAATACACCCCACTATCGGTTGCACAGATAGCAAAAAGAGGGGTATCTATTTTAGGTTGAAAAAAATATCTTCTGAGGGGTTATAGCACCACACGCCTTTGTCAGTCACCGCCCATAGTTGGTGCTGTTTTGTCTTCTATTAAATGAAAGATATATAAGTCGGTATACTTCTGTATATGGTTTCTATCTACACGGTTGATACCCTGCCTTGTGCCAATCCACAGCGTACCTTGGTAGTCGCGTAAGATAGCCGTTACCCCGACTGCGATAGTCCTTGCTCTATAGAAATACGCTTAAAATAGTATTCAGTAGCCGACTTTTGAGCACACACCCAGCTGCATACTAAACACAAATATATGAGTAGAATTCTAACCTTCATCTTCCTTATAATTACGCGGCAAAGATACTGTGTAATTAGCAAATTAGCAAATTCACTCAAAATCACGAAATTTTAGAAAAATATTCTCTTTATACCTTCCCTTTACTTTGGATATACAAACAAGCCACCTACACCGAAGGATCTCCGAAAAAAATGAGCAAAAGTAAAAATATCTAAAGTAAAGGGAATGTATAGAAGATTTTTATAACTATTTTATTTGTATTTCATCAACGAATAATAGGGTAGGGTACCCTTTTCCTTCGTGCCAGTCAGGTATAATAGTACCTTTGAGCACTACCTTTACATAGCGTACAGAGGTTTTTAGTAAAGTGTAATGTTGTAGGAATACGAGCTATAGGGTCGCTTTTGGTAGCTGTGCTAAGGGCTTGCTGTGCGATGAGGTTAAATCTCTGTCCATCGGTTGAACCGTAGATAGCTATCTCACTGGTAGGGAATATCCAGTTAGGGGTGTCAGCAAGTGTACCTGTGCTAAGGCTACTAATCTCTTGTGTATTGCCCAAATCAATAAGTACTTCTGCACCTGTTCTACCAGGAAACCTACCCAATGTCCATCAATATAGAGGCTTCTCCCTATTTGGGCATCTACTAAGGCAGCCGCTCCTCCAAAAAGTGTATTTAGGGTTAGGAGTAGTTAGTAGTTTTGCCGTCTTGTAAGTAGCTTTATTAAAATGCGATTGATAGCTAAATACGCCACTTATGGTATCGTTATGCACGGCTATAGCTTTTAATAATACATAATTGTCTAACTTAATAGGCTGAGTGTAAAGTTGGCTCTTAGGGGTAGGCTCGCTACCATCTATAGTGTAATATATCTTGCCGTTGCCTACCGTTAGCAAGTATGCCAAAATACCGTCTTTAGCAGGGGCGGGAGTAATAATAGGGGTAACGCCTAATATATGTTTAGCATACCGATAACCTTCTTTTTGGTAAAGCTCAAGCAGATTGCCTCAAAGCGGTGTAAGAAGTTAGCAAAAATCCTTTTTGGGTAGGATTTGACCATTGTACTTCAGATAGTGCTGCCAAGCGGGGTAACAGCATATACTGAGCGTGGGCAGGAGTCGCTATGTATTCTGTCCAAAGATTAGCCTGTGCCCCTAATACATACTTAGCTTGTGCTGGACTCAGTTTAGGGTCTATAGGCTCGTAATCATATACTTTTTTTACAGGAAGGTATTCGCCTATTGATAGGGGTTCTTTGTTCGGGTCTTCACCTTGGTTATAATCAAAAATAAAGACTGTAATGAGGCGTCATAATAGTGCGATTATAACGTTGAGCGGCTGCTATACCCTCCTTCAGTGCCGCGCCACGACATCACAATGGCATCTTCTGAAATGTTATCACCTTCTAATATCTCGTCCCAACCTATAATTTCTCATGTCCTTTCTTCTTCAGAAACTGTTCTACACGTTGTACTACATAGCCTTGTAGCTGCTGTTCTGCGGTGTGTTCTTCCTTAGCTTTTTAAGCCTAATGCCTTTATTTTAGCTTGACATTTAGGGCATTCCTTCCAGCGTGTTTTTAGGACATTCATCTCCGCCTATATGTATGTATTTAGAAGGGAAGAGAGCCGTTATTTCAGTCATTACATCTTCTAAGAAAGTGTAAGAGGCTTCGTTGCCAGCGCAAAGTACATCGTCAAATACGCCCCATTTAGTACCTACCGCATAGTCTTTGCCTATACAGCCCTAACTCAGGGTAAGCGGTGAGTACTGCAAGGGTATGTCCTGGTATATCTATTTCAGGTATAATGGTGATGTAGCGGTCTTGTGCGTATTTCACTATCTCTTTTATTTGTTCTTGGGTATAAAACCCTCCATAAGGTTTGCCATCAAACCGGTGGGGCTTGTCCTTGTGTAAATGCCCGATAAGTGTTTGTTGGCGGGTAGCTCCTATTTCAGTTAAGCGTGGGTATTTCTTAATTTCTATGCGCCAACCTTGGTCGTCTGTCAGATGCCAATGAAAGGTATTAAGATTATGCAATGCCAGAATATCTATATATTGTTTTATAAAGTCGATACTAAAAATGGCGTGCAACATCTAAGTGCATACCGCGATAAGCAAAACGTGGAGCATCATTAACTACTGCTGAAGGGAAAACCAATAGCTGTGGTTGGCTAACCTCTACTGATTTTGCGTAGGGTCTGAATACCGTAGAAAGTGCCTGCCGCACTTGCCCCATTAATACTGATTTGCTTTTTCAGTAACTGTTAGCTGGTAGGCTTCTTTATTAGTATTGGTAGGGTAGCACTAAGAGCGATTTGTTTGCCGTCAAAAGGGGCTGCTTTAGTATAGAGCGTAAGCCCTGTAAGGGTTTTTAGATACGAAGCCAGAAAGATGGCGTTTTGTTGTTGTAGTGAGTCTCCTTGCGGATAGGTGATAAAGGTCTGCGTATCTAACACAAACGGACTCTGATGGGTGTAGTCTATAGATTGCGGTTGAGGTATTACATTGTAGTTAATTACGGGTTGCACTTGTTTGCAACAGCCGATAAGGTATAAGGTCAATATACTGTATAGTAGTTTTTTCATCGGTAGTATGGGGTTTAATATTTGATAGTAGAGATGTATTGTACTCGGTAGAAAGTGTAGGGCAGCTGTAGGTGTCGCTGTATTTGGGCAGTGGTGCTACGGTTAGTAATCAATACTTGTTTGCTACTGCTCAAGGCAAAGAGTACTGACTGTTTGCCTATCAGCTGTACATTGCTACGAGTAGCTGAAAAAGTTACCTTTAGGCAAAGCTATTTCTGTAGGTACACTTACTGTTTTTGTTGTAGGGTTTACTTTGTATATAAGGGCACGCGAACCAGAGCTCTTGTTCTCGCGAGCATTGTCTATCACCAATACCTCATCAGGGGCTTGCACTATAGCGCAGTGAATGCCATGCGAAACATAGTGAGTGGTAGGCGTAATAGTACCTTTTTTTCACCCACACGATAGATTAACTCGCCTGTTCTTCCATTTATTTTCCACAGTTCACTATCCCTGATTAGTAGTCATATAATAATTGCCTTCACTATCTTGGTCTATAGAATTGGCGTGTATCCAATCTTCTCTTACTTTTTAGAACTAATAGTAGGATATTCAACCGGATTTAGATGGTCAAAACAACTCCACTGATAGGTTATTTCGCCTTTCGAGTTCATAATTACAAAACCATCACCGCGTACAGTATCGCTTTGAGAGCCTCCTTTCGTGCTAAGGTCTACAGTTTTTGTCTATATAGGGTCACCAGCCCTATATTACCATTGGGCATAGGTCTACATTCGTGGTGTACGTGGCAGTTTTGTAGTTCAGGTATGGTGCTAAAGTTTTTTTCTCAAGAGTAAGGTTACCCAAAAAGGTCAATCACTTTCAGTTTTTTTAGCATTAAATACAAAGAGTCCTTCTGAAGGGGCATCGGTCAGCATATAGAAGCGTTGGCTATGTGGGTCGTAATTTACTACGGCTGGGGTATCGGCTACAGGTTCATACCATACCACATTCTCGTTCATATCCATTAAGTAGATATGTTTTACTATTTCTGTTGTTCGCTAGCAGATAGCCCTCTATTTTCTCGCTAAGCTCTTCTTTCAGTAGAATTGCATTAGGCAAGAATGCCTCTACACTCTTAGTTTTAAATGTTTTTACTACTGATTTGTCACCCTGCTTCTGTAATGATTTGGCAGCTATAGTCGGTATCGGGTTTGAGTAGTAAGAGGGTACGTTGTGTACTGCCAATAGCTTGATAGGTATCGGTGTATTTTTACTTGTTTGGGGTTTTGCAGTTTCCCAATAAGCGATATGGTAGGAAGTTTGGGTACTAAAAGTAGCCCCTAACCTCGGCTCAGTAGATAATTTGTAGGGCTTAGGCTTACACCGAAAGTACTAATGGTACCCTGTGTACTGTTATGGTCATCTTCTTTTGACAAGAAAAAGAAGACAGCATACTATAAGTAGTGAAAGTATCGAGCGGTTCATATATTAGCTATATTTTTAAGATGAAGGTTATAAAAAGGGGCTATACAAAAGAATAGCCCCTTTTTATTGTAAAAATCAATTTGCTATTTACTTATGAAAAACTTATTTTAACTATTAATAAGCTGTGTATTCAATAAAGTTGAAAGAAGCATCTAATCGGCTTGATAAAGGTTTCTTTTTCATCCAACCTTTATTAGCTTCGGCCGATATGATAAAGTCAAACTTCACTAATTCTGCACCATAGCTGGCTTGTAGGCTCTTAAGAGGGCGACCATCAAGGTAATACACAATTACGTATTTATCAGCTGCTTTTTCAGTTCTATAGTAAACTTGTACTCTTTGTCTGGGTCTAGTACTGCTACATAGGCCTCATAACCAGGTATTTCAGAATATAAACGTAAGAGGTATTGTCCTGCTTTAGCTCCTAACCGTGTACGGTCGCTTTCGTTACCATACCAAGCTCATCATTTGTAAGGCAGTGTGCCCCATTATCTTCGTTGGTAGTGTAGAGAGTACCTCCTATCTGAAAGTTGGTAGCTTCTGTAATACCTGTTAGTTGCGGTAGTTTTACTGACCAAGTGTATTTGCCATAGCCTACGGCATTTTTGTATCTTATTTTGGCATCACCGCAATAATTATCAACCGAAAGTACGAGTTTGCCGTTTTGTATTTTGTTATAACCTACCCCATCACTTCCTACGTTAGTACTAGCTATCCAGTCGTGAGGGAAAGTGTTGAAAGTCCATCGTTTTACTTCTCCTTTATCGGGTTCAGGAGTTTCGTCTATAGGGTTTACTTGCGTGGTTGGTTCTACAGGGGTTATTGCATAAGGATAAGGGGTGTAAGATACATAATCCCATAAACCGTAGTGGTCTTGATAAGGCCAGTTATCACCTATAAACTTCAGATTCTCAGTGCTGCAGAATATATGGAAAGGGTGCTCCTGACCGTAGTTTAGCTGCTGGGCAGCACATTTTACATCATCAATAAGCCACGTAGCAAAATACTTGTCGCCTACTAACTGCAGGTCAATCTTAAAAGTATGCCAAGCATTCTTTTTTATTTTCACCTTTTTGTTGTACAAAAAGGGTTATCCTGACTGGTAATATAGGCTATCACTTCATCATCATCAGTAGCTAGTGTTTCACGTTCTTTGGCAGTGCCTGAACCTACTTCAAAATCGAGTTCATGTTTATCGCTATTCCAAAGCCAAGAACCTATGCTTACGCGCTCGGTAACTCCTAAATCAGAAATATAGGTACGCCAAGTGTAAAGTCCAGCACCGTATTGTTTTTTGCTCTTTAGTTTTTTGCGTTGCTGGGTGTTGGCTTCAGTGTAGATTTTTATTACTTTGCCATCTTCAGCTTCAGAGTTGCTCTCTACAGAGGTTTGCGAAACATTTGCATTTTCTCCTTGGCTGGCATTTAGCCACTCATCAGTATTAGTAAACTGCCATTTGAGCTCTTGTGCAGTGCTAAGAGTGGCCTTGTTAGGGGTATCGATATGACTCTGAGGGGTATCGCTAAAGCGTCTATCAGTATCGCTTTTTGCTACAGCCTACCATACTAAGTACAGCAGCTGTTATTAGTAGGGGTTTTAGTATATAATTTTCATATTTATTTCTACGTTTAGGGTTATTGTTCTCTAAAAGAACGGTTGTTTTGTAGGTCGGGGTACTTATTGCTATATACACTAGGGATAGGATAATAACGGCGTTGGTCGTACACTTTCAGCGGACTGTTGAATTTAGGGTATACTCTCCACTGAGGACTTAAGTCGTAAGGATTGGGTACTACATTGGGGTCTCTACGCGCATTCATATTAGCTTGCTTAGTTTCTAACTTCTGTTTGATAACGTCCATATATTTGTCTCAAGCGATCTTTCCACAAGCTCCATACGTATAAGGTCAATACGGCGTAAGCCTTCCATATTAAACTCAAATAAGCGTTCATCACATAGCTTGCTGCGAAATTCGTCTTTAGAAGCAAACTGAGCTAAGGTGTAGTTGTGGTTGCTATTCTGGAAAGCTCTTTGGCGTATCTGGTTGAGTAGATTCACTGACTCCTGATTAACTCCATTTAGCTCATTTAAGATTTCAGCCTTACAAAGTAATATATCGGCATAGCGTAATAGAGGCAAGTTATTAGGGGTATTGTAGTTATAAGTACCTGCTTTTTTTCGTAGAAATACTTGTCGGTATATACATTAGCCAACTCAGTGATACGCGGACTTGACGACTCATTGTCTAATGTACCCATTTGGGCAAGGGTAGGGGCTACGTACTTCTGGTCAGCATTATTAATATTGATAAACTCTCCTTTGATAAATTGGGTAAGACGTTCATCATTATGGTCAAACTGCCAATAGAGTTCCAAAGGGATGTTAAAAATATCCCAGCCTTTATTGTAATCCCAAGAGGTGAAATAAAGAGCTAAGTCAGAAGCTCCTGCTGGTACAGTTTCGCTACTGCGTACCGCAAAAATAATCTCGTTATTGTATAGAGCAGCCCGTGTACGTGGGTTAAAGGGGTCGAAAGCATGCGCTTTTTAGGGCGTATTTACCGGTAGCGATTACTTGGTTAGCATATACTAAAGCTGCTTGCCAAGCAGTGGTAGCATCAGAGCTTGCTCGCGCAATCTACCCGCTTGTCGCATATATAGCGCATAAGATAGCCATAAGCAGCTCCTTTAGTGGGGCGACCTGCATCGCTACCGTTTATATCCCATTCTAAAGGCAAATGGTTAGCTGCTATAAGTAGGTCACGCTCTATTTGCTGGTCCAAAGCCTCAACTGTCGATAGGGTAGGATTAGCTGTCGAGGCGTAAAAACCGTTTGTAATCAATGGTACACGGTAGAAAGTATTAGTGAGCTGATAATAGGCAAAGGCACGCATAAAGTGTGCTTCGGCTAATAAAACAGTTTTCTTTTCAGCATTAGCAAAGCGGCTATCAGGCATCTGGCTAATATTGTCGATCGCTGAATTGGCACAACCTATCATTTGCCAATTGCCGTTATAACTTGTCAGTAGCTGTACGTTATTGGTCAGACCATTATTGTTCAGAATCTCAAAATCATTACCTTCTTTGAACCCATCATCGGTAGAGAGGTCATTGATATAAAAAGTACTAGGATGGGTGGCTGAATTGAGGTACCGATAGATACCATTTACCCCTTCTTGTGCGTTTTCTTCGGTAGTATAGGCATTATCAGCATTGTAAACAGAGCTTAAGTCCTCTTTTAGTTCGCAAGCTGTAAACGATATTCCTAAAATACCTACTAATATGTATGATATATAATTCGTTTTTCATTCCTTTTTCTGTATTAAAAAGTTAATTTTACACCAAAGTTTATAGTACGATAAGCAGGATATGAGTTTAAATCTAATCCTTGTGCTATAGCACTGCTACCATTGGTACTAACATCGGGGTCAAACCCTTGATATTTGGTAAAGGTAAGTAGATTTTTGTGCTCCTACAAACATACGCATCGTTTTAAGGGTTTTTAAATGCCATTTTTCACCTGCAAAAAGTATAGCCTAACTCTATGTTGCGTAGTTTTAGAAAGTCAGCATCTTCTACGAAACGAGAGTTTACGTACGAACCGTATAAGAGCTTGTCATTCTTTTTGATAACCGCTGCGGGGCACACTATTAGAGGCATATGCGTGTCCAACGGTCAGCAGAGGCTGCCAAACGGTTGTTGTCTTCTAAGTAAATACGGGTGAGGTTTAGCATTTTAGCACCTAACGAAGCTTCAAAGAAAAATGAAAAAAATCAAAATCTTTGTAAGTAAAACTATTATTGAGTCCTATGATAGTTTTAGGGAATACCCGTACCTAATACAGTACGGTCGTTTTTCGTCTATTTTACCATCGCCATTTAGGTCTCTAAACTTAGGGTCTCCAGGTGCCGATTTACTTTGGGGGCATAGCTTTCGCCTTGTTGTATAATACCGTCAAATACATAACCATAGATTGCACTTAGCGGTTCACCTTCTTTAAGCATCATATATTCTTTTTCTTCGTATGAACCGTGAGGGCGTATGTATTGAAAACGTGGTTTACCATTGTTTAGCTTAAGTACTTTTGCTGTGGTTATTGGCTAAGTTGAAGGCTGTGCTCCATACAAAACCTTTCTTGTCTATATTAGTAGATTTGATAGCTATTTCAAAACCGCGATTCTCTATCTCTCCATCGTTTTACCATCATAGCGGTATATTCAAAACGCCTACCGTCATTCACATAGTTAGGAAAAACCTCCTGAAGGGTGTATAGGGTCAGGGTTTAGTAGGTCTTTAGTACGCTTGATGTAATAGTCAAAGCTAGCTTCCACTCTGCCAATGCTCAAATCTATACCTGCATTCCACTGAGCTGTAGTTTCCCAACGTAGTTTTGGGTTGTAAGGGTTAGAAGGGTACATACCTTTAGTGCCTTCTCCGCCTCCTATATATACATCACGTACTGAATATTGATATTGCGAAAGACCGAAGCGTATACCATCATTACCGCTAAGTCCATAACTAGTGCGTAATTTAATACGACTGAACAGCGGCTTAGCAAAAGCCATAAATGATTCTTCTCCTAAGTGCCAAGCTAAAGAACCAGCAGGGAAAAATACCCCAACGATAATCAGCACCAAATACTGAAGAGCCCATCAGCACGTACTGACCCGTTGATAATATAACGATTGTTGAAAATGTATTCTGCACGACCAAATACAGAGGCTTTTTACTGAAGATTCTCCTGAGCCTATCCAATCTAAGTGTTGTGCTGCTCCTATATTTTTAAAAAGAGAATACGTCAGAGGCAAAACCGTAGGCTTGTACTTCATCACCTTTTCCTTTTTGATATATATAAGAAGTACCTGCTGTTATTTTTATATCGTGTTTACCTTCCATTTTAGGGTGATAAGTAGCTACGCCTTCTATTTGGTGTTTCACATTTTCTTCGTGGCTCAAAAAAAGGCTTGCCCTTTGTAAGACTGACCGATAGAAGTAGAACGGTCGTAGTATTTTTTCTGTTTTTTTAAATGGTCGTAGGCATAAGTATAACGACCGTTGAGAGTGAGCGAAGGTAATAACTCTATATCAGCATAAGAAGTAGCATACATAGTGTTGAAATGGCGGTAGAGCTGTGCTCCGCTCATCTCTTCAAATACGGCTGGGCGGCGTGCCTTAATGCCAAATACGTCATAACCTTCTTTATTTTTCCAAGGCTCTAAGTTAAAGATACGATACATAATATTTTTTTATCAGAAGAGATAGTACCCATATCTAAAAATTTCTTCTTAGATTGCGAAAAAACTAAGGTTAGCTCCTGCTTTTACTTTTAGAACTTATCTTGTACTGCAGATTAGTACGTCCTCCATAGCGGTTGTAATTGGTGTTGAGTAGAATGCCAGGTTCATCTAAGTAGTTAGCCGACATAAAGGCTGAAAGACGGTCTGTACCTCCTGAAACAGAAAGCTGATGTAGCACCGTAAAGGCATCGTGAGTTGTCTCTTTGAGCCAATCTGTACCCTTACCCCGATACGTAGCTTGTTGGGCTGTCCATTTGTTGTATTTAGCATCGCCTGTTTGTTCGTACAGACGGCGAGTAAAGAGCAATAGTCTCTCCAGCGTCAAGTAAGTCCCAAGGATTATACATATTCTTATAAGAAGTTTGATTAGAATATTCTACATTGAAGACCCCTTCTTTACCTCTTTTAGTAGTGATAAGAATAACTCCATTGGCACCGCGTGCCCCGTAAATAGCAGTAGTCGAGGCATCTTTTAAGATTTCGATAGACGCAATGTCGTCAATACTGATTTGCGACATATTGTCGGTTTTGAAATCCGTCTATTACATATAGCGGTTCGTTGTCTGCACTTACTGATGAAGCTCCACGAACGCGTATAGACACATTGCCACCAGGTTCTAAAGAGTTTTGACGCACTTGTACTCCTGAGGCACGTCCTTTAAGCATTTGCGACATATCAGCTACTACCCCTGCTTTTACATCATCTGTCTTGATAGAGGTGATAGCTCCTGCCAAGTCACGCTTTTTAGTAACGCCATAACCTACCACTACTACTTCTTCAAGTTTCTTTTGTTCATCAGCAAGTGCGATGTTTAGAGTAGCAGGTGTGTTAATGCTTACTTTTACATTCTGGGTGATATACCCCATAAACGATACTTCTAAAGTTTGTCCTACTGATACTTCTATGGTGTATTTACCATCTATATCAGTACTGACTCCTTTGGTAGTTCCTTTTACTACTACTGAGGCACTCATAAGGGGCCTTTAGTAGTAGCATCACTAATAGTTCCGCGCAAGGTGCGTTGTTGGGCATATCCGCCTATCACCCATAAGAGCAGAACTAATAAAAAAATAGATTTCTTTTCATACAATGGTTGTTTGTTTTGTATTTTGATGGCTCAAAGGTACAAAAGAGATGTAAATAGTGGGTTCACTATCGTCTGAAAAAGGTTTGAAAATGTCTAATTCAGTTTAATAGTCTGGTTATCAGGGATGAAAAAAAGGCTGCTCAATACAAATGAGCAGCCTAATATAGTATGATAAAATGTTTTAAGATAATATACTTATTTCCAATCTTTCTTCTTCGATGTTTTACCTATACCTGGGTTAAAGGTATTGGTAGGGTCAAGACTGTTGTAAAAGTTCTTAAGGTCATCGTTAGCGTGATAGAGGTGTCCTACATTGTGTTCAGCAGGGATATTGAGCGCCGCGTTTGTCTAATAGTTTGAGCATCTCTTCTTCTATCTCTTCGCAGTTATACCCTTTCTTGATTACGTAGTCTTGGTGAAATACGTGGCACATAAAGTGTCCGTAGTATAACTTGTGCAAGATTTTGTTATCAATTTCGGGCGGTAGTTTCTCAAACCAATCCTCGTCATTCCGACGCAAAGCGATGTCTAAAGCAACAATATCTTCCACCTCTTTTTCGTGTACTGAGCGATAGCGTATAGCGGCTGAAGCTACTGCAAAGCGCAATAACATAGCGGCTTGAGCTAATTTAGCATCACACTCTATAAAAGCCCCTTTACTACTGTCAGCAAACTCTTTTTTTAGATATTCGAGTGCTTCTTCTACTCCTTTACCTCCCATTTTCAATATAAGGTGATGCTCGTACTGATTGCGGTAGTCCCATAGTATTTGGGGCAAGTGTTTAGGCATCAGTTTAGAAGTTGCTTGCAAAAACTTCTCGCTGAAGTGGTTAGGCATAAAAAGGCAGTTTTTTTAGCTACGCGGTCACCCCACGCTTTCATAGCAAAAAGACGCGGTAAAGTATTCTGTCCCTACATTTTTGATATACCAGAAAGTATCTTTTCCATATTTGGCTGCTATATCAAAAGCAGTGCGGTGTATATACTCTCCTGAGATAGGTATTTGTTCAAACGAACCCAACATATCTCGGCGTAGCTTGGTAAGTACTGCTGTGTCATTAGTACCTATATAGAATACAGCTGTATTTTTTTCAGCAGCGAAAGTATCTACACGTACGGCAAAGATAGCTAACCTACCGGCGCTTCCTGAAGCTTCATACAAGCGAGCAGGGTCAGCGTTAAAACGTGCTGGTGTATCGGCATTTATCTGGCGTACGTGGTCACAATAGTGGTGGTCGTGTCCTTTTTTGCCAGTATTCTTAATGTCTTTAGTCTGGTATTTTCCTTCTTGCAGATTGGTTAGTATCTCTTTGGGGGTTTCACCTAAGTCAATACCCAAGTGGTTTATAAGTTCTAACTTACCTTCAGCGTTTAGCTGGGCAAATAGTGCCATTTCGGTATAAGCAGGACCTCGTTGTACTAACGAACCTCCTGAGTTGTTGCATACCCCTCCAATTACTGAGGCTCCTATGCAAGACGAACCTATCACCGAGTGTGGTTCGCGTCCGTAAGGCTTAAGTTCTGCTTCAAGGTGGTTTAGGGTCGAACCAGGCAAACATACGGCTTGCTCAGCGTTTAATATTAGTTGTACATTGTCATTGCGCATAGTGTTGATAATCACTACATCGCGGTCGTAGTCGTTCCCAAAAAGGGTTAGACCCACCTGTGATGCCGGTATTAGCAGCTTGCGAAATGACGATTACATCAGCAGCCACACAGGCTTCTAATACTTGCCACTGTTCCCACAAGGTTGCCGGACGTACTACTGCTATGGCATTTCCCGTCCCAAAGCGGTAACCAGTACGAAATCTTTCGGTTTTGTGCGGGGTCGGTCATTACGTACTTTGCTCCTACTATGTTGCGCAAGGTACTCAATAAGTTTTGTGTATTCATTTTTGATTTATAGGTGAGTGTTACTCCAAATTGCGGTTGAGTGAGGTAGTCGGTCTGTATATAAGGCTCTAAAGAAAGCCGTTCATCTACGTTAAATTGTTTCAAGTGGGCATCAACGTTTGCCTCTATCACGTTTAGGGCATACATACCTATCCCTATAAGTATCGAAAGTTCTTTGTTACGCCTGTAAAACTGTATACCGCGGCGTAACCCATCAGTGCTCAGAAGAGGTTGTCCATCAAGGTAAAACTCGTCATCAGTATACCCTTGTTGTCGTCGTTTGTAGGCAGTTAAGTAGCGGTCGTACTCTTTAGAATTTCGTATATAGAAATAGATAGGTGTACCAATAGCAGCATACACTAAAAGGTACTTTCCAATAGCTCTTGTTGTATATCTGCCCCAACCCGGGTATTACAGCCGAGTAAAAGGCAGCTTTAGCAGGTGATAAAGGGTCAGTATTCCACGTTATTTTGTTCAGGTTGTTTTTGCATAACAGCTACCTGCACTGAGTCTGAAGGCATTGTTGCTACCTCTTCCTTTTTGTGCATATGCCATACTCCTCCCTAATAGGAGAACCATTATCAAAATAACTGTTTTATTCATCTTTTTACCTAATAATCTTTGTATGCGTTTAAAATCTTCTTCAGAGTTGAAAGGTATCGTTAGGCTGCCCTTTTCCGTCTTTGCTCATTTTTACAGCAACTTTTGTACCGAAAAATGGTTGAAAATACTGATGTGCTCCTTTATATAAGAAGGCACTTCAGCTTTGCTACTGTTTTTGGGCAGACTGATGCTAGCTACTTCAGTAGTTTCAGGGTTTTTGAATGCGGCGTACTAATTCTTCGGTATCGCGTACCGAAAGATTATCTGCTATAATCCGCTCATATACTTCAGCCTGTTGTTCAGGGTTTTCTATTGGTATAATAGCGCGTCCGTGCCCCATACTTATAAAAACCATCACGTATCCCTGTTTGCACAATAGGGTGCTAACTTTAGCAGACGCAAATAGTTAGTAATGGTAGAGCGTTTCTTCCCTACGCGCTTACTCATTTTGGTCTTGCGTTAGGTTTACTTGCTCTATCAATTGTTGGTATGAAAGCGCTATCTCTATAGGGTCTAAATCCTGACGCTGTATATTCTCTACCAATGCCATTGTCAGCGAGTCGTTGTCATTGGCTATTCTAATGTAGGCAGGTATAGTTTTAAGTCCCTGCCAATTTAGAGGCACGAAAACGGCGCTCCCCCGAAATAAGTTGATATTTGTTCCTTCTTCTAATTTTACGAACTGTGATGGGCTGTACTACCCCTAATTCCTCTATAGACGAAGCGAGCCCTTGCAACTCTTCTTCGTTGAAAGACGTACGTGGTTGGAAAGGGTTTGTCTCAATTAGGTCAAGCTCTAATTCTATAATATTTCCTACTATCTTATCAGCATTTTTGTCGTTGATAGAGCTAATAGTAGCTTCAGGACTGTTGCCAAAAGATAGCAGATATTCCTCTTCCTAAGGATTGTTTTTAGCAGGTTTCGTCATTAGGCTGTTTTGTTTTTTTATCTATGATTTCTTGAGCTAAGTTGATGTGATTAGTAGCCCCTTTGCTGGTCGCATCATAGTTGATGATAGTTTCTCCAAAGCTGGGGGCTTCACTTAGGCGTACATTACGTTGTATGATAGTTTTAAACACCATATTGCTAAAGTGTTTTTTTGTACCTCTTCTACTACTTGGTTTGATAGGCGCAAGCGCGCATCATACATAGTTAGTAGTAGTCCTTCGATATCTAAGTTAGGGTTGAATGCTTTTTGAACACTTTTGATGGTGTTTAGCAGTTTGCCCAAACCTTCTAAGGCAAAGTACTCGCATTGTATAGGTATAATTACCGAGTTAGCTGCTGTTAGCGCATTTAGGGTGATGAGCCCTAATGACGGAGCGCAGTCTATCAATATATAGTCATATTGGTCGCGTATAGGTGCTAAAAGCTTTTTCTGAGCATATACTCGCGTTCTTGCTTGTCTACTAGCTCTATTTCAATAGCTACTAAGTTGATGTGGGCAGCTATCAGATCCAGGTTAGGCGAACTAGTATGTATAATCATATCTTTAGCTTCCATAGTGTGCTCAAGCAGCTCGTAGGTGCCGTGTTCTATCGAATCTACATTGATGCCCAAGCCCGAAGTAGCATTGGCCTGAGGGTCAGCATCAATAAGCAATACTTTTTTTCTCTAACACCCCCAATGAGGCTGCTAAGTTTACTGAGGTAGTAGTTTTTCCTACTCCTCCTTTTTTTGGTTTTGCAATAGCAATTATTTTTACCCATTTGTTTTTGTGTTTTTAAAAGTTAAATGGAAGTCCTTGCTTAGCTACAGCTGCCAATGTGGCTTCATTTTTTTCTGTAGCTTTGGCTATAGCCTTGTTTAGTGTAAGTATCAAAAAGTCTTCTAAGGCTTCTTTTGTCTTCCAAAAAGCGTATCGCTTATGCTAATTGATTTAATTTCTCTGTTAGCAGTGATGGTTACTTTTACGCTCCCATCAGCGGTAGATTCTTCCAAGAGTACATTGCTGAGTTGCTCTTTAGCTTCGTCAGTTTTTGTTTAATCTCTTGGGAGCTTACCCATCATATCCATCATATTTCCAAACATAGTATTCTGTTTTTGAGGGTGCAAAAAGTAAGCATTTTTTTCTAACATCACAAAAAAATACAATCAATAATTGTGCTACCATTATTCGCAAGAAAGTAGTAAGAGGGTATACGCTTGCGTAGGTAAGGGCTGGTATTTCAGAGTTCGACATATCATTAGCAAAAAGCCAATGCTGGGGATCAGTAGAAGCTCCTGAAAGCAATCCACAGATTTCCAAATAGTCTAATTTGCCTTTTATACGCGCAATAAGCGAAGTCACTAATAATGGTATTAGAGTGATAAGCACCCCTAAGCCCATCCAGTAGAGTCCGTCGCCGTGCAACAAAGTTTCTATAAATTTAGCTTTAGCATCTAAACCTACACTAGCAAGGAATAACACAATACCTATTTCGCGCACCATTAGGTTGGCACTTTTGCGATACGTAGTGAGTCACTGAGAATTTACCACCATATCTACTGATAAGTATAGCTACGATAAGAGGGCCTCCTGCCAAACCTAAGCGTACTGCTCCTGGTATACCTGGTATTGAGAAAGGTATACTACCTAATAGTACCCCAAGGGTAATACCCATAAAGAGTTCAGCTATATGAGGGGTCTGTAAGCGACGTTTAGAGTTACCAAACTCCTTACTTACTGATTGTAGGTGAGTTTCATCACCTATTACCGTGATAGTATCGCCAAATTGCAACTTCGTCTGAGCCGAAGGTACAAACTCTACTCCAGCACGAAATACACGGGTGATGGTGACTCCAAAGCGTCTGCGCACATCCAATTCACCTAAAGTTTTGGTAAAAATAGCACGTTGTGTTACGTTGATACGGCGCGAGGTGTAGCGCATATCTTTTTCATCAGGAAAATAATCAGTGATAGCTACACTATCACCCATTAAGGTTAAGAGTTTTTCATTTTTCTCTTTGGTTAGCTACTACTAGTACCACATCTCCCTCTTCTATTAGAGTGTCAGCGTCAGCTAAGAGTATTTCACCTTTTTCGGCACATGCGCGAAATAGTAAAATCAAAAATTAAGTGTTTTTTGATAACACTTATTTTTTTACCAAATAGAGATGGGTTGGATACTTTGATAGCAAAGCGGTTGATAACTACTTGGTCTTTAGAATGTCGTAGTGAGTTTAGTCGTTTTTCAGCTTCAATATTTACTTTGAAAAATGCCTCTTAAGCCCAACATTACGATGATAATACCAAATACCCCCAAACGGATAAGCTACTGCATACATAGTAGTAAGCGAGGGAGCATCTTCGCCAAACTTCTCAGCCAACGCAGCATTGGCGGCTCCCAAACCAGGCGTATTGGTTACGGCTCCCGACATTATCCCTACTAAGGTACTCATATCGGTATTCGTAAGGTAGTGAATGGCAATTACCGTAGCCACACAGGTAGCTATTGATATTACTGCCAACAGATTGAGCTTGATGCCTTCTTTCTTAAAGGCGGAAAAGAATCCTGGCCCTACCTGTAGCCCAATGGTATGAGACAAAGAGTATAAGCCCAAATTCTTTAATAAAGTGCTGAATGTGAGTGTTTACCGTAAAACCCATTTCAGCCATAGCAATGCTCTGCGAAAAGTACCCAAGCAATACCAAATGAGATGCCAAAAATTTTAACCTTTCCTAAGGCAACTCCTATCGCGATGACCACACTATACACTATCACAGTGTAAGCCACACTCGTGGTCGGCCATCAAGTTCCAAAGCCATTCCATTTTTAATGTTTAATTTGATTGATTTTTGTTATTCTTATTTGTTTTAGTGTTAAAAGGCTTTTGACAGAGTTTTAGACTCTGTCAAAGCACTTTGCTAATTATTAATTATCAATTGATTTTTACCCCAAGAACGGATAACGATAATCCACTGGTGGTACAAAAGTTTCTTTGATAAGGCGAGGCGATACCCAACGCAATAAGTTCTGTGCCGAACCTGCCTTTGTCGTTAGTGCCAGAGGCACGTGCGCCACCAAAAAGGTTGTTGTCCTACTACAGCTCCTGTAGGTTTGTCGTTTACGTAGAAGTTACCCTGCCGCATTTTCAGGGCTTTTCACCGCTTCGTCTATCGCGTAACGGCAAGTAGCGAATACCGCTCCTGTAAGGGCGTAAGCCGAGGTTTCATCTACTAATTTTAGCGTTTCTTCCCACTTAGCATCTTCGTATACATACACGGTTACCACAGGCCCAAAAAGCTCAGTTTCCATAGTGGTGTAATGCGGATTAGTGGTAACAATTACGGTAGGTTCTATAAAGTACCCTTTGCTCTTGTCGTAACCACCGCCTACGAATATTTTGGCATCTTTATCTTTCTTGGCTTGGTCTATGTATTTAGCCAATTTGTCAAAAGAATTTTCGTGAATAACAGCCGTGATAAAGTTCTCTAAGTTTTTCAGGAGAACCCATTTTGAAAGACAATACGTCTTTTTTTCACCAATTCAATGTTTCCTCAGCCTTTGATTTAGGTAAGTATACACGAGAGGCAGCACTACATTTTTGTCCTTGGTACTCAAATGCGCCACGAGTGATAGCCGTAGCTACTTGCTTTGCGCAAGCACTTGGGTGGGCAAGGATAAAGTCTTTACCGCCTGTTTCACCTACTATCTTAGGATAAGTTCTGTAATTATGAATGTTGTTGCCTATTTTCTTCCAAATATCTTGGAAAACATTGGTAGAACCTGTAAAGTGGATACCTGCAAAAATGCGGACTAGCTAGTAGCGCATCAGTAATCATCGCTGCATCACCGTGCAGTACATTAATAACCCCATCTGGCAAACCTGCTTTCTTAAATACTTCTACTATCATATTAGCCGAAAATACTTGCGAAGCACTTGGTTTCCATATTACTACGTTACCCATTAGGGCAGCACTTGCAGGTAGGTTGCCCGAGATAGCGGTGAAGTTAAATGGAGTAACGGCATACACAAATCCCTCTAATGGGCGATATTCTACGCGGTTCCATACCCCTTCTGACGAGTTAGGCTGATCGTTGTAGATATTAGCCATAAATTCCACGTTGAAACGCAAGAAGTCTATCAGCTCGCAAGCAGAATCTATTTCAGCTTGGTGTACAGTTTTTAGATTGTGCAATCATTGTGGCAGCGTTCATTTTAGCGCGATAAGGCCCTGCGATAAGGTCAGCAGCTTTTCAAGAAGATAGCGGCGCGTTCTTCCCACGCAAGGGCAGCCCATTTCTTACGTGCTTCAGGGCTACAGCTATCGCTTTTTCTACCTCTGCTTTGCTAGCGTTGTGGTAAACGCCCAAGCAGTGCTTGTGGTCGTGTGGAGGGTGCATCTCGCTCGTGTTGCCAGTGCGTACTTCCTCACTGCCAATGTATAGCGGAGCATCTACACGGGTGTTCCATAATTCTTTGTAGGCTTTGAGCACCGCTTCGCGCTCAGGGCTACCTGGTGCATAACTCTTTACAGGCTCATTTACAGCCTTAGGTACTTTAAAAATCCTTTTCCCATTGTTATTTTTTTGTGTTTTAAGTTTGTTGATGTATTTAAAAATTTTTCAGCTAAGATACAACAATTATTTGAACCACTAAAATTTAAAAGAAAAACTTTTGCCAAAGGCATAACCTCTGGCAAAGTTCTTCTTTTTGTTCTTTGTATTTTGTCTCTCCTCTTTATAAAAAAAGGTACCACTACTTTCAGGATTGAGGGTTGATGAGAGAATATCGTTTCGGTCTTTTTCGATTTCAGCTTTGGTCGCGCCAAATTCGCGCATTGCATCTTCTATTTGTTCATCTTCTGCTATGATATCTGTATAGATATGAATAGGGATTTTCACTTCCATAACTTTATTAGCCGGAAGGGTACTATAAGTTAATCCAGCGGGTTTGGTAGCGAAATAGCCTAACACAATTTGCAAATCGAAATTTACATAAGCTCTTTTGATTTCAAAAAGCCTTTTAAGCCTATTTGCTCTTTACGGAGCACACCTTTGGGGGGCATTGGGGTTGTGTCTATACCTGCCCCTCCTTTGATATACAACTCTTCAGGATTGGTATCGCGGTATTTGTATCGCAAGGCTTCAGCTTGGGTAGGCACTGTAGTATTACTAGCTACTGCTGTGAAATTATCGGCGATAAAGAAGAATTGATAGTGATTAGGAGCCTGACCAGTAGTCAAGACTGAGTTTATACGTTTGCCCTCTTTTATCATAGAAGATAAGTTCTATTCCAGAGAGTGATACTCCAGCTTCATCATTACTTCCTTCCCAACGGATAGCGGTAGGATTGTTGCTTGCGGGGGTAATAACGCCATTTTTGTTCTCAAAATAGAAATGTTGTACTGTTTTGAGGGTATTTCACGGGATAGTCAGGGGTTACCGTGGAAATAGCCGTGAGAATGCCCTTTGGTAAATCGCACTTCAAGTTGGCTCCACTTAGCCATAAACTCTTCAGTAGTAACTGTGGTGGTAGAAGTTGTGGTAACGGTAGTAGTAGAAGTTTGAGTAGTAAGAGGGGTTACTTTATTATCATCTTTGCTACAAGCGCTAAAAAGCAGTAGCTATCACTACTAAAAAGAAAATGTATTTTTAAAAATTGATATATATTTTTCATCGTTTTTTTAATGTTAAAAAGGTTATTGTTTAATTTCTATGGGTAGTGTCATATCCGAATCTAATTGAAACGCATTAGAGTATTCCACTACATTATAAGGGCGCTCTTCTTGGTTTTGTGGGTTGAGCTTGTTAGCAGTGAGAAAGTGTGCTAACTTAATTCGCAAGGTATAATTGCCGACAGTAGCTTCGTCTTTAATGTGGAAAAAACCTTTTAGTCCCACAGGGTCGCGTAGTTCTGGGTGCTTTTTGTCCCAAGTGCGCAGGCGCAACTTCACCCCTTGTGTGCCGTAAGTGCTATTCTCAGGGTCAGTATCCTGATATTCATAACTTACTACCTTGTTCATAGCGGTTACCATCGCATCTCTTCCTTCTTTATTTTCAGGGTAATTTCCTTGAAATAACTGAAAGAAGTGTTGGTGAATAGGTGCCATTTCAGCAGTTACAAACTCGTGGTTCATACGCACTCCGTTGTTGTAATACACTATCTCGAACAGGTACTCGTGCCCTACTTGCCATTGTATAGGGTTATTGATGTCGTACACTATTCCCTTAGGCGACTTGTTAGCGGTACGCTCTTGTACTGCCTTAGTGCCTTTATCGGTGATGATAAACTGTACCTTGTCGGGCATATCGTGTCCTCTGTCTTTAGTCTCGTCAGTAGGTGGTTTTGGTTTACTATCGTCCTTACTACAGCCACTTACGGCAAAACACACTAAAATTATCATACTGATAGCTTTTTAAATAATATGATATTTTTCATGATGTCTTTTAAAAGATTATAAATCAATCTCACGAATACATTCCTACCCAAATCGTGGGCGTAATACCTAAACCGATTGGTGTATTCCTTGTATTCTGTGTTCAAAAGGTTTTTCGCAGAAAGCCTTATTCCTAAAGTTTGTTGTCCTCCTATCTTCAGCTTTGTTTCTATATTAGCCTCAAAAAGGTGATAAGCATCAGGGGTAGTAGGCACTAACTCTTGGGCAGGTTCAAAGCGGGTTTGTTGGGCTACAAAGGTGTGCCCTATACCCACAGCAAAGTTTCTTACCAACCCTCTATTGCGCTCTACGTTCCATTTTTAACTGCTGATTTATGCGCGGAGCGGGTATAAAGGGGAAATATCGCTTAGTCTGCATCTCATTAGCAAAAACTACAGAGCCCTTCAGTTCATAGTTCAGCTCTTGGTCGCTTAGGCTATGCCACTTCAGCAAAGGTAGTTTTGCATCAAGGTCTACGCCTCTAAAGAAAGCATCAGCTTGGGCGTACTGAAAGATAGGTACACCCCGAAAAACAAGGTACGCGTTTCTCCCGTAGGGTAGTCGTAAATATAGTTTTGTATCCATTGTAGGTACATATCTACATTCACACGTATCTTGCGGTTGTTGAAAGTAAAGCTGGTGAGCCACTTAAGCCCTGTTTCCGATTGCAGCGTCTCATCGCCTAAATCATAGGTACCTGCTCCGTGATGTAAGCCACTGCTGTACAACTCATTTTACGTGTGGGGCACGCCACGCCAAACCTATATAGCTGCCCACATCTATCCAACTAGAGAGGTGGTGCGAGGCTCCCTACACTGTAGGTCAGGTTGTGAAATTGGTGTTCTCCCCGTAGCGTTGCGAGTACATATCGTAGCCATCGGCGTTTAGGTATTTGTAGTCATACCTAAGCCCTGCTTGGGCTTGCCAATTCATATAAGAGTAACGTTGTATCCCAAAAACGCCGTAACTAAGCGAAGCAAAGTTAGGGATTACAGGCACTACCCCGTACCTGGTTGGTTGTAGTTGTCCTGCTTGCTAAAAGCTACCCCTATCATCGTCCCCCAACGGTAGCGGTAAGAGTGTTCCCAATCTACATCAAGGGTGTGAGTGGTGAGCTCCATATTCAGGGCTGGGATGCGCGTCCTATCCATCCTACGCAAACTAAACTCTTGGCGTATATCTTTCTGAAAAGCGTATTGTGCTGTCAGTTTACTGCCTAAAGGCAAAAGGTAAAATGCTTTAGCTTTCAACAGGTGATGTACTACCTTTTGCTTAGGAGCATTGATAGAGTACGAAAACGGATAGGTAGTCAGCGGTCTGCCGATTTTCAAACCCTGCCTAATAGATCGTCTAAATTCCCTATATGCGATCCGTAGAATACACTGCTTTCGTTCTCATAACGGCTGTAAAACACTTCAGCAGTACCTTTTGTTTTCTGTACGCCTGTTGCTACCGAAAAGTTCGCCTCACGGGCTGCGGTGTTGTTCAGCAGATAGTTAGCGGTACTGAGGTCACCCGAACGTTTTAGGGTACCTTGCACCCGCCACGCCCACGAATGTAACTTAGGCACAGACCCTTCTACACTTGCCGTTAGGGGCAGTCTTTCTACCGTTAGAAGCAAATGAGGGCAATAACTTACCGTGCAGTCCATCGCCGTAAGGCAGTTTGTTGGGGCTGATGAGTATTACACCACCCAGTGCGTCCGAACCATAACGCACAGCTTCAGCTCCTTTTACTACGCTTATCTGGTCAGCCACCATAGGGTCTATTTCAGGAGCGTGGTCAGCCCCCCATTGTTGTCCCTCTTGGCGTACCTCATTGTTGAGTATCAAAAATACGATTGCCGTGCAAACCGTGAATCACAGGCTTGGCTATAGTACCCCCGTTTGTATCATCGAAACACCTGCTACTTGGGTAAGTATTTTAGACAGTTCCTCTCCTGAATGCTTTAGAAGACCATCTTGCTTAATAACCTGAACCACCTGAACCCTATAAGGCAACCTACATTCTATCACAGAAGTATTATGTCCTACCACTGTTACCGCATCTAACTGATTAACAGTCTCTTTTCATTACTACCTTGTAAGGTTGAGCGATAGGCAACGTAAGCGTTGCTTCGTAATCGTGATAACCGAGATAAGTAATTTTGATAGGATAAGACCCTTTAGGGGTTTTCTCAATAGTTACTTTGCCGTCAGAGTCTGTTAGGGTAGTGTTTACCCATAAAATGTACCACTGCTCCTGCCAACGGCAATTGTTGAGTATCTTCTACTTGCAGTTGTAAGCGTCCTTGTCCAAAAAGCCGAAAAACGCACATAACAGCAGCAGAAGAGATAATATCTTTTGCATAAGAATTTAATTTGAAAAATTAATTGATTTCTCAATTTTGCTAATTGGCAAATTGACTCATTGACAAATTAACAGGCGGTCCTCTTGAAAAAGATAGTAAAGACAGTTTGCGGAATGTCTTTTTCAATAAAGAAGAAAAATAGTTGAAACGTTCTGCTCCCATAAAATGATAAGTAAAGAAAGAAGGAGCAAAGAACTGGTGAAGTTGTAGAAAAGATACAATCGTGGTGAGTGTCTATAGCCGAAAAATGGGCTTCGTGCTTACATTCACTACCTGTAGCAATAGCACTATAACTCCTTATTTGTGTGGTGGTTATGAAAAAACTCACCCACAGGGAAAAGCCACTTTTAGCATACATAGCAGCAACAAAGAGGCAATTAAGCGTATATGTACAGATTTCTTTTGTATCATTCCGACGGCAAAGGTAAAAATAATTTTTAATTAGCATTATTTAATTTCAATTTGCTAGTTGAAAAGTTTAAAAAAATAAAAAAACAACCCAATGCCCACTTGTCTCACCACTCCCAGCCCTCCCAGCCTTCTCAACCTCCCACCAGTCCCACACCCTAGCTAATAGCTCATTAAAGATTAATTTTATCATCTTCAATGTTCCAAAAATTTAATATTCTTACTTTTCAAAAAAAGTATTAAATAACTTATTTTCTAACAATATTCCTCTTCAGTAAGATTTCTTACCTCATATTTATTTACAATGATATACCAAGCCCAACTATAAGGCTCATAATGCTCAATAAATCCTATTGCATAATAAGGTTTTGGGTCATTTTCTAAAGTATTAAGTCTTTCAATAAAAATCATTACAAAACTCATTATCAGGTACAGTTTCCTTATAAAGATCAGTAATTAATAAACAAATATATTCAAAAGTAGATTTGTCTATAAAAATTTCTTATGTTTTCCTTGATATGTACTATAACTCACAGGTTCTTCTTTTACTTTATTCATTTATTTTTATTATATAATTCAACTTGCTAGTTGAAAAGTTAAAAAGCAAAACAAAAGATTTTGTATATTTGTAATTGCAAAAATAAAAACAACTTCAATGCTTTGCAAAGACAAAATTACATCAATTTTTTTGTATTATCGATGATATTCATACGATAGCCTATCTATTAAAAACTAAAAATAGACATTGTTATTTAACAGTTTACTAATCCAATCCTTTTCTTCTTTATCTCTATAATTACTTCATCATTAGATAAATAAAATATAGTATCATTCTTTTTCTCTTTTTATAACTGAGTATATTTTTTTGTCGGAATATATAGTATCAATATCAAAAGCTATTTAATAAGGCTACATCATTTTTTTAGTTCTGACAATGTATATTTCAAAAACCATTAGGTCTATTCCAAAAAAACTTCTTTTAACTTTCCTTCCTTATCGTAGTGAGAAATGGTTTTTATATTTAACTTTCCGTAGCTATTTTCTATAAAAACCTATAGGATTATAAGAATACTCTTTACTTACTTTTTTTGTACAGATAATTTTCAAACTCAGTTTCTTTTAACACTACAATTTATAAGTAGAAAACTAATAAAAAAATGCTTAATTTTATTTGGTATTTTCATCCTTTCTATCTCTTTAGTGGTGGCGATACGCTTTTTGTACGATATGTGAATTGTGAGATAACATTTTAAAATTCAACTATTTAATTCAACTTGCTAGTTGAAAAGTTAAAAATAAAAAAAGCAAAAGCAAAAGATTTGTATATTTGTAATTGCAAAAAAATAAAAACAACTCCAATGCTTTTACAAAGACAAAAATTACATCAATTTTTGTATTATCGATGATATTTTAAAAGAAATTAATCATTCTGAAGATATTCCCTCGCTGGCGCAAGCTTGCAGCTTGTGCCCAATTCAAAATTCATAATTCAAAATTCTCTCCCCGTCCCACTCTGTCTCACCTGTCCCAGCCCTCCCAATCCTCCCAGCCTTCTCAACCTCTCACCAGTCCCACTTGTCCCACAATTCATAATTCCCTCGCACTATTTAGAGCGCTTTTATAGGCTTGAAAAACTCTTTTCTCTATAGTGGGTAAAGAAAAATAGTAGGGCAGTTTTTGTATTGTATTGATTTTTAATGAAATAAAAATTTTAACAACACATCTGATACTTTATCGTTTTTTTACAATGACTCACTATTTGCAATAATATCTTTATAGAGATCTATTTTTATTATATTCTTGCCAACTCTCTCCATATTGTTCTGTAAGTATAACTAATCCTAAAAGAGATAAAGGATTAAATCCTATTACAACAACATCTTCCTTTGTTGCTATCCATCGAGTTTCTTCCACTTCTTCATATACAACTGCTGAGACCTCATATCCTTTTTCTTTTTAGTGTATATAAAAGCAGGATTATAGGTATTCATGGCTTCTGTCAATTTTACTTTTTATCATAATTTATTTACTAAAGTTACATTTCTTTATATTCTCTCTATAGTACCTTCTACTAGAATCTCTTTTATTCTTGTTCATTACTTCTTTTATATTATTAGCTTCTTTCATTAAATCCTTAGATGTGAAAGCCCTAGATAAGATTACAGAGATTTTCCCACCAGAGGCAAAAACTTTATGGGGATAGTGCTTATACAGATTATCAAATAGAAGATTATCTAATTGAAAATAAATGCCTTGAATTAAAAAACGCAACGAAAAAGAATAGCAAAAGACCCGATTCAGAAAAACAAAGTAGACAGAAGTTAAAGATTACGATGTATATTTTTGGGTTACAGTTATTTAAAATGATCAATAACTAGCAAGTTGAATTACTTAAGTAAAATTCTTTTTAAGCCTTTTTTTCTCTATATCTTCTATGATAGTTCTCTTACAGCAATCACTGTACCGAACTATCTCTGCTCGCCCTTTTGTCATATTTTTCCTTTTTAGTGTAAACCTATTTTTAGGATATGACATAGGTTTTCTAACTCCTTTTAATAGTTTTTTTCTCAGCTGTTTTTTGCAAATATCCATTGGGTATCACCTAAATTTTTCATTCCGTTTTCAGAATATCATATTCTGACACTTCATAGCCTGTTATATTGTTTTCTATAAAAGCATTCAAAAAGTTTCTCAGATATAATATTTCTTCCCTCAAAATGAAAATATATCATATTGGGGAAAAGAATTTAACAAGTAAACTTCCTTAATTATGAGTTCTGTTTCAAAATCTTCAAAAAGTTTTTATCTTTACTTAGGTAAAAATTCCTTTGAAGTAAAACAGAATTCTTCAATGACATCTCTCCACTTTAGTATGAATTTTGATTTCTCCATATCTATATATTGGAAAATATCATCATAAAAATGGAACCAATAATAGTTTAATTTACTTTTTATAAATAACTTCTGTATCATAAAAATTTATGATTAGGCAGAGAGTACAAAGTAATTAATGATTTTATTTTATTATTAACTACTAATCCATAAGGAACGCCTACCCTTTCAATGAAATCTGTAGGGTACGCCTTTTTATTTAGTATTATAATATACTTTGGTATATGTTCAGGGAATTCTTCTATTCTTGTTTGAAAATCAATGAATACTGAAAAAAACTCTGAATCTTCTGAAACATCCGTTTTGAGGATAGTATCCAATGATATTTTGTATCTGTAGATTCTGACAATATATAATATTTCATATTTGATTTAATTGATTCCTTTAAAAATATTCGTTTAAGTTCATTCCTGAATTTTTGGCTTCTATGATTCTCTTTTTTCTTAAAAAAATAAGCTTAATAAGGCAATTAGGAATAAAGGAATGAGTACTATATTTACCAAAATACCTAATGCACTATGGTATGCTAAAATATTGATTACTACTATCAATATAGCACATAGTAGCATATTTATAAAAAAACTATTTTCTTTAATCTGCTATTCATAAGAGTTATCCCCGCAATTAGTATTCATATTTTCATTTTTCTTCTACAACATCACTAAATAAGGAACAACCTCTTATATTCTCGTGAAAATATATATATTCTTTTGCAGAAACATTCTTTTTCCCTTTTTTCAATTCTACTATTTTATCTGTCTTTAAAAACTTCTTAAGCCATATTTTCTTTCTTTCATAACCCTCTGATACAAATTCAATATAACTCTGCTCATTAATTTTTGGTAGTATCTAAGCAAAAATCAAAAATTCCATCAAAATCAGTATAGCTCATTTCACAATAGTCTTTATCAATAGCTAATCTGATAGCTACAGAATGTAGTTTTTCCCTTTATAGAGAACTTTTCCTATAAAAGAGCAATCCTTTCCTTTAGAATATTCCTCTTTATTATAAAAATACTTTTCGGATTTGCGGATAATCAGGAAATGTTTTTACAAGAGAAAAATGTAAAAAAATATCAATATAGAAAAGTATAATTCTCATATCTTAACTATAAAAATTTTTTTAACTTCATCTCTCATTACTTTCCATTGCCAATGAGAGAAATCCTTTTAGGTCAAAAAAACACCATAGTCTGTATAATCCATCATATTACTTGTTTTCCTTCCTTATATTTATGTAAATTCTTTTTGATTATAGAGAGCTTGTCTTTTTATTTTTAAATCTTGTGCTCCCTTAGTTCTTTTTATTTCTAACTCTAATTCTTGTACTCTTTGTTTTTGTGTTAATACTATTCCCTCTTTATTTTTAAATTCATCAAAAGAATGTTTCTAATCCTAATGTATGTCCAACTTCATGAGATAAAATCAGTATTACGTGCGGAATTTTCATATATAAATATAAATTTATCATCCAATGGATAGGTTTGTGCATCTCCCGCAGCATATCTTGATTGTTCTACTTTTTAGAAAAATCAATTCTTCTTGTAAGAACTTATTAGCTTGTTCAGGAGTTAAACCTATTTTTAAGCCTTTTTCTCTATTTATTCTATAATAGTTCTTTTATAGCAATCATTGTACCGAACTATCACTGTCCGCCTTTTTGTCATATTTTTTTCTATTTTAGCGTAAATCTATTTTTAGGGATATAAAAACTGTGTAAGATGAGTATAAGATAAGCGAAGGATAAGCGAAGGATAAGCGAAGGATGAGCGAAGGATGAGCGAAGGAAAGTCGGCGAGCTGGCGCAGCCGAGTATGTGACGAATAATAAACCTACTCTACCAGAGCAAATACTAATGGCTTCATAGAAAAAAATAAAAATTCTCCCTTTTTATAGAAGATAAGAATATCTTTTATATCTTTGCACCCGAAATTAAAAACACTAACAATTTTATTATGACAGCAAAAAAATTGTGGATTTGGTTAGGGGCTACAGTGGCAGCCTCTTTCTTGGTGCTGATTTTTCGGTGTAGAAATATATTGTACAGCACCTCCTTTCCCCGAAAAAATCGTAACTACCGATGGGGAAACGCTCTATGAAGGGCAAGACATCAAAGATGGTCAGAACGCTTGGCAATCTATGGGCGGTCAGACCGTAGGAAAGTATCTGGGGACACGGAGCCTACATCGCTCCCGACTGGAACGCCGATTACCTCCACCGCGAGTCTATGCTCTTATTAGATTTGTATGCTCAAAAAGACGGAAAAGTCTATAAAGACCTGCCCGAAGAAGAGCAAGCTAAGTATCAGGTACAGTTGCGCAAAAGAGCTTCGTGCCAATACTTTCAATCAGCAAACGGGGGTTATCACTTTCTCGCCTGAGCGCGCACAAGTAGCTAAAGAGTTAGCTAACTATTATAGCAAACTCTTTATGGATGACCCTGCACTCGAGCAAACGCGTACCCATTACGCCATTCCTAAGAATGCAATTAAAGACCCTGCCCGTATGGCGCAGATGAACGCTTTCTTTACTTGGACGTCTTGGGTGTGCAGCACCAATCGCCCTAATGACGATGTTACTTATACCAATAACTGGCCTTACGACCCGCTCATTGGCAACCACCCTTCTACTTCTTTGCAGATGTGGTCTGGCTTCAGCGTGCTAATGCTTCTCTTTGGGGTAGGGGCTGCTTGTGTATTACCACGCTCGCAACAAAGAAGAGGAAACCAGCGAGACTTTCCTGCTGAAGATCCTTTTGCGCAATATGAAGCCTACCCCTTCAATGAAAAGCAACTCTCAAATACATCTGGATTGTTTCATTGCTTATCATTGTACAAATGATTTCTGGGAGTTATTACAGCACACTATGGTGTAGAAGGAGGCGGCTTCTTTGGTATCCCTCTCGATGTAGTATTGCCACAGGCTATTTCTCGTAGCTGGCACGTACAGTTGGCTATTTTTCTGGATTGCTACCTCTTGGCTGGCTACAGGTTTTGTATATAGCACCTGCTGTATCTGGCTACTGAACCCAAATATCAACGTCTTGGGGTGAATGTACTCTTCGTGGCTTTTACTTATTGTGAGTATTAGGCTCATTAGCCGGTCAGTGGATGGGAGTAATGCAAAAGTTAGGCTTAGTAGAAAACTTCTACTTTGGTCACCAAGGCTATGAGTATATCGAGCTTGGTCGTTTCTGGCAAAATCCCTATTGCTTGTAGGTTTGTTCTTGTGGTTGTTCCTAATGGTTAGAGCTTTAATTCCTGCTCTCAAACGCAAAGACGAAAGCCGCCACTTATTGTTGTTGTTCGTACTTTCATCAGTAGCAATTGCAGCTTTCTACGGTGCGGGACTAATGTATGGTCGCCAAACACATATGGCAATAGCCGAATACTGGCGTTGGTGGGTAGTGCATCTTTGGGTAGAAGGTTTCTTCGAGGTATTTGCTACCGTAGTGGCAGCTTTCTTGTTCTCTCGTTTGGGCTTGTTGCGTATCAAAGTAGCAAGTACAGCCGTACTTTTCTCTACTATTGTATTCTTAGCAGGAGGTATATTGGGTACTTTCCACCACCTATACTTCAGTGCTACACCTACAGGGGTATTGGCATTAGGGGCTACCTTTAGTGCCCTCGAAATCGTACCTTTGGTACTCATCGGTTACGAGGCATACCACAACTACCAATTGTCTAAAAACAACCGAGTGGATTAAAAGCTATAAAATGGCCTATTTACTGCTTTATAGCTATGTGCTTCTGGAACTTCCTTGGGGCAGGTATCTTTGGTTTTGCTATCAATCCACCCTATTGCTTTATACTACATTCAAGGGCTTAATACCACTGCCGTTCACGGTCACGCTGCCTTGTTTGGGGTATATGGTATCCTTGGTATCGGTTTGATTCTCTTTGTATTGCGCGGCTTGTATGCCGACCGTCATTGGAACTACAAGATTCTCGGTTGGTCATTTTGGCTTATCAATATAGGGGCTGTTTGTAATGTTAGTAGCAGTCTATTGCCTATAGGAATTTTACAAGCGGTAGAAGCTATCCAAAATGGCTATTGGTCAGCGCGTTCTGAAGAATTTATGCATACCGACACAATGCAGATTATTCGTTGGTTGCGTGTACCTGGCGATACGCTTTTTAGCTATAGGCGAATTGCTATTAGTATATTTCATTATCGGTCTGAAAACCGGTTGGTCTCTTAGAGAAAAAACGATAATTTATCATAGGGTTAAAAATACCCATATAGCTAATTAATTCTGAAAAGGGCTGTCCACACAAATCTTCTTGCCGGACAGCCCTTTTTATTATTTATTTTAACTAATACTGCTAATTTTGCATATCCTCTTAAAAATTGTTATCTTTGCCATCAAAATAACTTCAAAATGGACGATAAAGCAATTATCAAAAAAACGCATTGATTGGTTTTTGCAAAAACAAAATCAATGCCTTTTCCCCACTATCTCACCTGCCCCTAAGTCGGTAGAGCGCAACGAAATAGAGAGTCTCTACGAGGGACTGCGATGGTTTTGTAGATAGAGGGGTAAACGAACTTTTGGTGCAAAAGAAATATATGGGCTCTTATTGCGATATATACTTGCATAAAGAGCTGACTGATAGTTATTTAGTTAGCCGTAATGGCTATAAAAATCAACCATTTAAATCGCACTCAGTGGCTTGCTGCCCTCACCGACTTGCACATTCGTTTTAGCTGGAGCGATACCGCTATCCGTATCATACAGTCCGAGCTGATGCCTTGGTCAGCTTTGGGTAAGGGGCTTATTGCCAACGAGTTCTCGGCTTACTACATCTCACACCAGATACACGCCAACTATTTGCAACAGTCAGACCTATATGCCAAGATAACCCAAATACGCCAGAAACCTGAGTATAAGGCTTTTTGTAGCCGATGCAAAAACTATCAAGCAAGGAACTAAAAGAGAAATACCCTAATCATATCATTCGTCAATACCAATCGGTGCGCGATATGAAGCTCCTCGATTTGCCTAATTATGCTAAGAATATCAGCTTGTTTAAGAAGGAATTAGATATTTTTCGGCAAAGAGCTCCTATTTACTTCAAGCCGTTTAATATCCTAAAAGGAAATAAAAGACGATGGCACGGAGGTATTTTGTCAATGATAATCTCAGCTTTCAACAGATTAATGACGATGAGTTTCTCCATTATACCTTTGCTGATGAAGCCGATTTTGAAGCTAAATATCCTGAAAATTCGTGCTTGGGTAGATAAGATGAATGCCAATGAAGAAGAAGGGGTAGTTATAAAAGCCGCGCAAGGCTTTCTTACCAGCTATGCCACCTGCTTTCAAGGTGCGCAATAACGATTACCTAACCCTTATCTATGGAGTTGATTTCAAGACCGACTACAAGAGCAGATAAACAAACGCAATATCAAAGGGAAACTGAAGTGTTCTATAAACGACTGGGCTATCAATGCTAAATTATTGCAAACGCCCTATGCCGATATACACGAAGAAAATTATGAATTTAAAAACTTAGTACTCGACCGTATTTTTGGGCGAGGAGATAGAAAAATCAATTAGATAGCAGATTATGAGCAAATTACTTATATTGGTGGGGGCACCTGGTTCGGGCAAATCCACCTTTGCACGTTATTTTTTTGCGTACCGAAGACAATTGGGTACGCGTAAAACCGTGATGACTTTCGCTTAATGCAGTTTGGCGATTCGCTGATGATACCTTTTTACGAAGAGCGCATCAGCAAGATAGGTCGATGCCTCTGTTTTAGCCTTACTTAAGAGCGATACCAATGTGCTTATTGATGCCACTAATACCTCGCTGCGCACTATTCAGGATATGGTAAATGCCTATACTGAGTATGCCGATATTTCTTTTAAAGTATTTGATGTGCCTGTAGAAGAGCTCGTAAAACGCTGCGACAAACGTTTTTGCTGAAACAGGTAAGTTTATTCCCAAAGGGGTTATTGAGAAGAATGTTAGCAATCTGCATCACACTTTAGAAAAAGTTTAATTTTGAGCCTATTCCTCAGAGGGTAAAAGCACCAGAAGCGGTATATACTGTTCAAGACGAGTCATTGCCTAAGGCGGTTATCTGCGATTTAGATGGCACGCTCTCTTTGCTCAATGGTCGCGACCCTTATAATGCAGCTACTTGCGATAACGATTTGCTCAATGCTCCGGTAGCCTCTGTACTGCAAATGGCTAAGGCACAAGGCTATAAGGTAATTCTCCTTTCTGGGCGCGAAGATAAATACCGCGAACCCACCTTTGCGTTTTCTTGCTAAACACCAGATAGATTATGACCTCCTACTGATGCGCACAACTAATGATTTCCGCAAAGATAACATCATCAAGCGTGAACTTTTTGAGCAGGAAATACAAGGGAAGTACTTTATAAACTTCCTCTTAGACGACCGCAATCAAGTAGTAGATATGTGGCGCAAAGACTTACATTTACCCTGCTTTCAAGTAAATTACGGTGATTTTTAGATATTTATTTGATACAAAAAGGCTGTCAATATTCTTAACTGACAGCCTTTTTAGTGCTTATTTCTTTATGCTAACTCCGAAAAATCTCTTCGAAATGCTTTTAGTATATGTGTCTTACTTCTTCAGTATCTACCTTTTTCTTTTGATAACTCTACGTTGAGTGAGGTTGCAGCTTTTACCGCGTATCCCACAAGGGATAATGTTATCAAAGTAGCCTCAAATCAGTATTGACATTCAGGGCAAAGCCGTGCATCGTTACCCATCGCGAGGCGCGTACCCCATTGCACATATTTTTGCGAGCAAAAGGCGTTCCTACATCTAACCATACTCCTGTCTCTCCTTCACTACGTTCTCCCTTTATGCCATAGTCGGCTAAGGTTCTGATAATCACCTCTTCTAACGAACGCAAATACTTGTGAATATCAGTGAAGAAGTTTTCGAGGTCTATGATAGGATAACCTACTATCTGTCCAGGCCCGTGATAAGTAATATCGCCTCCGCGGTTTATCTTATAAAAGAAGCCCCTTTTTAGCTAACGCAGCCTCATCAATTAGCAAATTCTCATATGACCGCTTTTTGCCAAGCGTATATACGTGTGGATGCTCTACAAAAAGAAAGTAATTAGGAGTAGGGATGTTAGTATTTTCAGCCCTATTCTTGCGTTTCAGCTCAACTATTTCTTCAAAGAGGCTTTCTTGGTAGTCCCACGTTTCTTTATAGTCTTTATGACCTAAATCCTTTAACGATTATTTGTTTGTTCATAGATAGTTTTGATATTACCTTCGTTAATATCACCAGTTTTGTATCCTTTAGTAAACCAGTATTTGCGTTGCTCAGAAGTACCGTGTGGAATGAATCGGGTACTACGTGCCCTTGCATACGTTTCTGAATAGCGTCATCGCCAACCGCATTGGCTGCACTTAGTGCCTCATCAATATCATCTACATCTAAATATTTCTGGTTATGGTGTGCCCACACTCCTGCGTAGAAGTCGGCTTGTAACTCTTGGGCTACCGACCATTTTGTTAGCAGCCGCTTGACTAAGTCCCTTGCTGTTGTCGTCTCAACTTGTTGCGAAGTGCCCAAAAGTGTCTGTATATGGTGTCCTACCTCGTGAGCCATTACATAGGCAATAGCAAAGTCACCTCCTTTGGCTCCAAAGCGTGTTTTTAGCTCCTCAAAGAAATCCATATCCATATATAACTTATGGTCTGCGGGACAGTAAAAAGGCCCTACAGACGATGAGGCTTTGCCCACAACCTGTATTTACACTAGCAGTAAAGAGTACTAAGGTCGGCTTTTCATATGTTCCGAGTCTGTTTTTCGGCAAAAACTTTTTCCCATACATCTTCAGTATCAGCAAGCACAGTAGCAGTAAATTCGCCGATTTTCTTCTGCTCAGCAGTTAGCTCTACGCGTTCTGTTTGCTGAGTTTGGTTGCCACCAGCTACCTGATTGACGACAGAAGCTACCTGTTGCCCCGTTTCGCCGCCAAAAAAGCTGCAATAAAACTACGATAATACCCACGATACCACTGCCTGCCAACAGACCTCCCTTACCGCTAATACCGCGTCGGTCGTCTACATTGCTACTCTGTCTTCTTCCTTCCCATTTCTATAGAAATAATGATTTTTAGTGAATAAATTATTTATGGTTAGTGGTCAATGTTTTTGCAAAGATATAAAAACTATTGCGAATTAGCAAAATTTAGGTGTATTCTCTCCTCGTTCTATGCAATGATTCCTCTTTCGCGCATTAAGAACATGTAGCGTTTCTGTTTTTGGCAGATACCTTCGCGTAGTTTATAGTCAAAGTGCAATACCTTCGCTGATGTCTGACTCAAAGCATTTGTTTACTAAGCGGTCGGGGTACTGTTCGCTCAGGCGACATACCTCAATATCGTGAGTAGCAACAATGCCTATAGCTTGTAATGACAGCAGTCGCTCAATGATTTTTATAGTACCGTACTGCTTGTCTTCAGAGTTAGTACCGCGTAGTATCTCATCTAATAATACCATACAGCGTTCGCGTTTTAGAGCTGTCATAATTTGCTCTATACGATTTATCTCAGCAAAGAAATATGATTTTCCATCACTTAGAGAGTCCGATAATCGCATTGATACTAATAATGGCAGTGGGTGTACATCAGCTTTTTTAGCACAGACAGGTAATCCTACTTGTGTAAGTAACATATTTATCCCTAATGTACGCAAAAAAGTGCTCTTACCCGACATATTCGAGCCTGTTAGGAGTACAAAATGCGCTTCATCTAACACTATATCATTGGTTACACGCTCTTTTTGGGTATAAGAGGGTGACCTACCTCTTCAAAAAGCTATCCGATATGCTTCATTTAGCGTAGGATATACAAAAGTGAGGATGGTTGTAAGCAAAAATTGGCAAAACTACACAGCACTTCGGTGTCAGCTACTGTTTCGAGCCATGGCAATACCTCTTTGCCGTAGGTAGCTTTCCACGTTTGTAAAGCTCTATAACGATGTAGGTGATAGAAGCTGAAAGCGTTGAGCGGAATAGATACCAATATGTTGCTAACACTATCTAAATCGTCTAATAAACGCGAGAGTTGTGCTATAGGCTTGCTAGCTTGCAGCTTTTTGTCAGGAAAGCGCTCTTCTATTAAAGATATACACGATTTGAAAGCATAGAGCATAGCATAAGTGCGCTCAAAACCGAGTTTTTCTTTGTTTATTTTGCTGATATAGAAGACTGATAAATTTATAGTGAGTAGTAGTTTAGCGATGCTTTTTAACACTTCGTAGTCGATATATAGCCTAAAATTGCCGAAAGAGTGAAGACTATAGGTGAAATGATCTGTAAAACACGCATAAATTTGCCCATTGGTGGGTAGGGGTTTGCAGCCCATTGCTGCAGTCGGTCGTAGAAAGAAGGACTGTCGTCTATCTGCTCAGCGTGCGCCATAAAAGTTTGTCGCCAAGCTAATTCGGGTTTTAAGGCTTTATTGCCTCTTGGTTGGCGAGAATTGCAGTAGTATCCGGATACAATAGTCTCTGAGCCAATCGTTTGCGCCCTAAGTAAGTATGGGTATGGTTAAGGTAATGGAATAGAGATTTCTCACCCAATACATCTAAGTCGTAGGCGTAAGGTGCTGGGCAGGTTCAAAAATCTTTGCCATTGTCGGCAGGATAGACACCTTGTTCTATGAAGGCAATCTCGCGCTCATTGATGGCTATTTTTGCCTTAGCAATGTGTCTTTTACAGCTATTTGTTTGTGTTTGCCAATGAGTAAAAGAAAAGCACTATCATCACAGCAGCTAAAAAGCCCCATAACCACGAACTTTCGTTTATAGCCTTGTAGCCAATAGCTATTGCAAATAATAGGTCTATTAGTCTTGCAAAAAGCAATGGCGTTGTACTGTTGCTGGTACTGCTTATATAATTGTGTAGCGGTCTCTAATTTTTTTCTTTGTACATAGTAATTAAATTAGCAAATTAGCAAATTGGCAAATCGACTCATTACCTCGCGTCTAAACGGAGGAAAAATAAACAGCAATATAGTGAAAGCCCATAGCCCCGAACCTCCATAGCTAAAGAAGGGTAGGGGGATACCTATAGTAGGAATAAGACTGATAACCATACCTATATTGATGCAGAAGTGTACAAAGAGTATCGACACTACGCAATAGCCATATACGCGGTTAAATTTGGTTTTCTGTCGTTCGGCTAACTGTAGCAACCGCAGAAGGAGTAACGCAAAAAGGACAACCACTAACGTAGTACCCGAAAAGCCCCATTCTTCGCCAATGGTGGTGAATATATAGTCGGTGTGTTGCTCGGGTATAAAGCTACCTTTTGGTACGCGTGCCTTGTAAAAAAACCTTTGCCCAAAGTACCTCCCGAGGTAATAGCCGATTCAGCCATATTGGTGTTGTAGGCAAAGTCGCGTTTCATTGCTGCTATTTTCTGAGGGTCAGTTTCTAAGCGTAACCATAGGCTTAGACGGTTGCGGTGGTGCTGCTTTAGCACATTCTCATAGGCAGGGTGGGTAGCCAAAGCTGTTACTAAACAGATGCTACTGAGTATAAACAGATTGGCAAAGGGTATGCGATTGGTACGGCGTTTATGCCAAAAAACGTAGAAACCAATGCACAAAGCCGAAGCCAACAGAGTGAGCCCCGTGCCGAATTTTAAGGAGGAAACAAATACTACCCCTGCCAAAAATAGGTAGAATAAGAGCGCAGAGGGCATTCCTTCAGCGAAAAAAGTACAAACAGTAGCGAGAAGAATACCAATAAACTCCCTACGTCGGGCTGTAGCAAGATAAGAAAAGAAGGTACACAGATAATAGCTATGGCGCGTAGTAAGTCAGGTATGCGCCGCACATCGGTGTGAATGTCGCTCACATAACGCGAAAAAGCCAAAGCAGTAGCTACTTTGGCAAACTCGCTCGGCTGTACCGTGATGCTGCCAATAGCATACCACGCTCGCGCCCCATTCGTCTCTTTTCCAAAGACGAACAGTCCCGCCAGCAATACAATGGCTATCAAGTAAAAAGTTACTGCCAGATTAATATACAACTTGCTATCTATAGCCAAGATAAAGAGGATAAGCAAGAAGCTAAGGGCAATAAAAAGCAACTGCTTTCCGTAGAACTGATTGAGGTCGAATATAGAACTAGCTTTCAGGTCGCTATAAGTAGTTGAAAAAAATAGCTATCCACCCGCAGCTTACCAATAATAGGTATAATATCACCGACACCCAATCGAGGGTTCTTTTACAATACTATTACTCATCTTTTTCTAAATAGGAAAAAAATAGGGGCGTATTCCATCACTAAACTGAGCCCATCTTTTTAGGGAGAAAAGATAGAAAACCACGTGCCCGCTAATAGGGTTGCTTACCGTCATCTCTTCTTTTGCAAACTGAAAGCTGACGCGATAGTTTAAGGGAGTGAATATCCTTTTTCGAGTTTGAGTATTTTTCAGATCAGTATCAATTGCCTCGAATGATTCGTATATTTTATTCTTCATCATCATCAGGTGCTGCTTTAAAGTAAATTTCCGACAGTTTCCTTAGCAAAGGTTTCACAATAAGTACCCTGCGGAAGAAGAAAGCTCCCACAGCCACTATTATATAGAAAGTCCCTACAATAACAAAGCCCCACGCTATGCTATCTACAGCCTCACCTACTGCATAAGCTGCAGCAATCGATATGAAGAATAGCATCAACAAACACGCAAAAGCTACTATAAAAAAAGTTATTAAGCCTGTAGATGATTGGGCTATAAACCCTAAAAGGAATAGCTTATAATAGGCCACTTGCGCATCAAGAGCATCAGTTGCTTTTTGTAGGAACTTCCTCAAATGATTCTTTTATCGAGTGAAACGACATAATAGCTTATTTCTGCAACTTAGCGTTAGCTTTCCTTAAGGGCAGCCAATTTCTTTTCAAGGAAAGTAATTACATCGTCAGCTTTATAGCTTGATTTAGAAAAGTAAGTTTTTCTACTTTTTCTTCTAAGTTTTCCTTTACCTCTCCTGTTTTTCTCTAACTTCTTGGGTTAGTTTTTTTCTAATTTGCGTTTTTAGCTTATCAGCCTTATCACTCACCCCGTCTTTTTATTTTTTACGGGTTTCTTCACCTTTGTCAGGGTGCAAATAATACACCAACAGCTACGCCCACAGCTAAAACCTGCTGCAAGCCCTAATAATACATTTCCTGCTTTTGCCATAATAATATTAGTTTTTAGTTTTTTATAAAAATCGCACAAATATACGAATAATTTTTGAATAAGCAAGAATAATTTACAAATTTGCAAATCGCCAAATTGACAAATCGGCAAATTGACAAATCGGCAAATTGACAAATCGGCAAATTAAAAATACGGCAATGATAGCTTGGCTATAGGTTAAATATACAATGAATATAGCTTGAATATAGACACACTGAAGAAACGCCTTTTGTCAAATTAACAATAAAAACCGCAAAACCTTGCGAATTTACTAATTTACAAATTTGCTAATTATCTAATTGTCTGATTTATAACACTTACAAAAGACACTATAAGAAATATTTTGTATTTAGTGTAAAATATGTACCTTTGCCGTTTGAAGATAAAAAGTTAAGTAATTCATTTAAAATGCAAAAACAAAGGACTTATTAAACTATTTGCCCTACTATTTGGGTTGGTAGTATTTACCAGCTTTCATTTACGTATGTGGCAGGTAGAGTGGAAGACGAAGCCAAAGCGTTTGCTGCGGCTAAAGTGTCTAATACTCAGCCGATTATATCGCTAAACGCGAAGCAGTCGAAGCAAAGTATTTAGACTCAATGTTGGGGGCAAGATGTGTATAACATCGGTATAGCTAAGTTCACTTTTGCTGAAGTTAAAGAGAAAGAGCTCAACCGTGGGCTCGACCTCAAAGGGGGTATCAACGTTATCCTACAGATTTCAGTAAAAAGATATCCTTAGAGGGTTGGCTAACAATTCTAAAGACCCCATTTTTAACAAATCATTAGCCGAAGCGGATGTTCAGCTACGCAAAACCGACAAAACCTACTTGGATTTGTTCTTCGAAGCTTACGCTAAAAAAACGGTGGTAAATTAGCTTCACCTGATGTGTTTGCTAATAAAAACCCTTAGTGACCAAATCAACTTCCAAATGTCTGATAGCGAGGTGCGCCCTATTATCCGTCGCAAAGTTGATGAGTCTATCGTGTCAGCTTTCAGGTATTGCGCAAACGTATCGACAAATTTGGGGTTTCTCAGCCCTAATATCCAACGCTTGGGTGCCTCTGGTCGTATACTTATCGAGCTTCCTGGAGCTAAAGATATCGACCGTGTAAAAGCCCCTTTTACAAAGTACTGCTCAACTCGAATTTTGGGAAACTTATAAGAACGGAGATGTATACCCTTACCTCGAAGCCCTTAACGAGCAACTCAAAAACTACTAAAAGTAGCTAAAACTACCTCTACTAAAGATACTTTAGCGGTTAATACACAAACAGGTAGCACTATCGACTCTCTTCTTACTGATGTGAAGAAAGATTCAGTACCTGCTAAAAGGCACTGTTAATCCTCTTTTCGATTTGGCTAGCCCTGTTCGTTACGAAAGTCCTGTACTTTTAACAGCAAATCTTAAAGATACAATGCAGGTGAATAGCTACTTGCATTCACCAGAAGCTAAACGTTTGCTACCTGCTGAATTGCAATATGTGAAATTCGTATGGGGCAAACCAGACAAGAAAACTTCTATGATTGAGCTTTATGCGCTCAAAGGCAACCGCGATAACACTCCTGCCCTTACTGGTAACGTGATTACTCAAGCAGACCAAGGGTATGATATGCGCAACCAACCGTCAGTATCAATGCAAATGGACGGTAAAGGGGCTCGTATATGGGAAGCCCTTACTGGTAAAGCCTTTACTGAACGCGGCAATATAGCTATTGTACTTGATAATATAGTGTATTCAGCACCAGGGGTAACTACAGGGGCTATTTCAGGAGGTCGTTCTGAAATTACAGGTAACTTCACTCTTAATGAGGCTATTGACCTTGCTAACGTACTTCGTGCAGGTAAGTTGCCTGCAGGAGCTGACATCGTACAATCTGAAGTGGTAGGGACCTTCATTAGGGACAAGAGGCTATAGACAGCGGTATGAACTCATTCCTTATTGCTACTATCTTTATCTTCGCTTGGATGGTGTTCTACTACGGCCGTGCGGGTATTTATGCTGATATAGCTTTTATTGGTAAATATTCTCCTTATCTTTGGGGTGCTATCGAGTATAGGTGCGGTACTTACCTTACCGGGTATTGCGGGTATCGTGCTTACTATAGGTATGGCGGTTGATGCTAACGTGCTTATTTTTTGAACGCTCGAAAGAAGAATTAGCTAAAGGTAAAAGTACTGACCAAGCGGTAGTAGATGGGTTTAAACACGCTTTTATCATCTATCTTAGACTCTAACATTACTACAGGTCTGACAGCGTTGATACTTTTGTTCTTTGGTAGTGGCCCTATTCAAGGTTTTGCAACTACCTTGCTCATCGGTATCCTTACTACGCTCTTTTACCGCTATCTTTATCACTCGTCTTCTTATAGACTATAGCGTAGAAAAAAACGTCACCCACTTACTTTTCGTAACTTCTGTTACTAAAAACTGGTTCAGAAATGTTAATTTGAACTTTATAGGCAACCGCAAAAGTGGGGTATGTTATCTCTATTGCCCTTTCTGTAATAGGAATTATTTCGCTTTTCACTCGTGGTCTTGACCAAGGTATCGACTTCGTAGGAGGACGTACTTACCAAGTGCGTTTTGAAAAAGAAGTAGTACCTACTCAGGTAGCCGAAGCGTTGAAAAAAAGACTTAGGTAATGTAGAGGTGAAGACTTTTGGGAGCTCCTAACCAAGTGAAAAATCTCTACTAAATACAAAGTACAAGAAGAAAGTACTGAAGTAGATAACGAGGTACAACAACTCCTTTACAAAGGCTTGCAATCTTTCTTACCACAAGGACTTTCTTACGAAAGTTTTGCACAAGCTTCCTCTACTGATAAGGTGGGTATTATGCAATCAATGAAAGTAGGCCCTACCATAGCAGAAGATATTAAGAGTAGTGCCTTCTGGTCAGTAATAGGTTCGCTTATAGTGATAGGCTTATATATCCTCTTCCGTTTCCGCAAATGGCAGTTCTCTATGGGTGCGATTGTATCATCAGCTCACGACGTGCTATTGGTATTGGGTATCTACTCGCTAACCTACAGCATAATGCCATTTAATATGGAAATTGACCAAGCGTTTATAGCTGCTATCCTTACAGTAGTAGGGTTACTCGCTTAACGACACGGTGATTATCTACGACCGTATTAGGGAGGTAATGCGTGAGCCACATTGGTCTCGCGAAAAGATTAACCACGCCCTTAATACTACTCTTAGCCGTACCTTGAACACCCTCATTTTACTACTTTTAGCCGTATTGGTAAACCATCTTTATCTTTTGGTGGTGAAACCCTTAGAGGCTTTATGTTCGCAATGATTATAGGTGTATTTGTAGGTACTTACTCATCTATCTTTGTGGCAGCACCAATCATTTACGATACAGTAAAAGATGAATCGGTGAGCTCTGATAACAAAGAAGAGCATAAAAAGTAAAAAGTTTAACTTTATTTGCATACTGAAAAGGCTGTCTTAGTGATAAGGCAGCTTTTTATTTACTTTATTTTTGTGTATTCAGATTATTTATTTAACTTTGCGGTGAAAATAAAAATCTAAAAAAACCAATATAGTATGAAAACCTACGACATCGTTATCATCGGTTCAGGTCCAGGCGGCTATGTGGCTGCTATACGCGCAGGGCAATTAGGATTTAAAACTGCCCTTGTAGAAAAATATAACACTTTAGGCGGTACCTGCCTTAATGTAGGCTGTATACCTTCTAAAGCCTTGTTAGATTCTTCTCATCACTACGAAGATACCCTTAAGCATTTAGACGCACACGGCATTGAACTCTCTGGCGAGGTAACCCTCAACTTAGAGAAAATGATAGCACGCAAGGCGGCTGTGGTAGAACAGACTTGTGCAGGTGTGAAATTCTTGATGGACAAAAATAAGGTGGAAGTCTTTACCGGAGTAGGCTCTTTGTGTCGCCTACCCAAATAAAGATTACAGCCGCCGATGCTACTGAGCAGCTTATCGAAGCCAAATATACTATTATAGCTACAGGCTCTAAACCTGCCTCTTTGCCTTTTATTACCCTTGATAAAGAACGAGTAATTACTTCTACTGAGGCACTTAAACTAAAAGAAGTTCCTAAACATCTGATAGTGATAGGAGGGGGAGTGATAGGTTTAGAATTAGGGCAAGTATACAGTCGCTTAGGGGCAAAAGTATCGGTAGTAGAGTATACCGATAGTATTATCCCTACAATGGACAGAGGTTTAGGGCGAGAACTTACTAAAGTGCTCAAAAAGCAAGGTTTTGATTTTTATACCGGTCACCAAGTAAAAGAAGTAACCCGTGAAGGAGCTACGGTAACAGTAAAAGCAACCACTCCTAAGGGCGAAGAACTCACCCTACAAGGCGATTATTGTTTAGTAGCCGTAGGTCGCCGTCCTTATACCGAAGGTCTTAACCTCGAAGCAGCTGGCGTACACAAAGATGATAGGGGTAGGGTAGTGGTAAATGACCATTTGCAGACTAATGTGCCTAATATCTATGCTATAGGCGATGTGGTGCGCGGCGCTATGTTGGCGCATAAAGCTGAAGAAGAAGGGGTATTAGTAGTAGAACAGTTGGCAGGGCAAAAACCTCATATTGATTACAATCTTATACCAGGCGTTGTTTACACTTGGCCGAAAGTAGCTTCAGTAGGCAAGAGCGAAGAGCAACTAAAAAGCCGAAGGAGTAACTTATAAAGTAGGACAATTTTGCATTCCGTGCTTTGGGTCGTGCTCGTGCTAGTATGGATACTGATGGTTTTGTGAAAAATATTAGCTGATACTAAGACCGATGAGGTATTAGGGGTACATATTATAGGAGCGCGAGCTGCCGATATGATAGCCGAAGCTGTAACTGCAATGGAGTTTAAAGCTAGTGCTGAAGATATAGCGCGCATCAGTCACGCACACCCAACATTTACTGAGGGCTGTAAAAGAAGCCGCTCTTGCTGCTACCGATAACAGAGCAATACATAGCTAATAGTTAGTGTTGATTGTTAATGTTGAACGACAGATATGGTAAGGAAAAAAATAATTAAAGAAAAATTTGTTTGTTAAAAAAATAAATAATATCTTTGCCTCACATTAACAATTAATAATTAACAATTGATAATTGACAATTATGGAAAAATCGCTTTTTCTGACACTAAGACCGCTTTTGAACTCAAAAAGCCAATCAGAGTTAAATTGGGCTTATTGGCTCTTTAAACTCATCGGTAACAATGCCCTTATCAATATGGGTACTGCTCTTACCAATTTTTTTCGCTAAAAGCTCCGCCTACCAGTAGAAGGAATGATTCGCAGTACGGTGTTTAACCAATTTTGTGGGGCGTTTCCGAGCAAGACTGCCTACCTGTTATCCAAAAATGCATAACAAAGGGGTGGGGTCTGTGCTTGACTATTCGGTAGAAGGGAAAGATGATGAAGCCTCTCTTGAAGCTACCTTTCAGAAAACGATGGAAACCATTGATTTTGGTAACCAACACCGCAATGATGGTATCCCTATCGTAGTTTTTAAACCTACAGGATTTGGGCGTTTTGCTATTTTCCAAAAATTACTGAAGGCAAGAGCTTAACCGCTGATGAAGAAAAAGAATGGGAAAAAGATAAAGCAGCGCTTTGATGCTGCTTGTAAGAAAAGCCTATGAGTATAAACTCCCTATTTTTAGTAGATGCTGAAGAGAGCTGGATGCAGACTGCCGCTGATGACTTGGTGGAAGAGATGATGCGCAAGTATAACAAGGAAGAAGCTATTGTATACAACACGCTACAAAATGTATCGCCACGATCGTCTGCCTTACCTAAAAAGGGCTTTATGAGCGTGCGGTAGCTGATGGTTTTCTATATTGGGGTGAAGGTAGTGCGTGGAGCGTATATGGAAAAAGAAAACGAACGCGCTGCTGAACAAGGCTATCCTACCCCTATATGTGCTAGCAAACAGGCTACTGATGATAATTATAATGCAGTTGTTACCTATATTATAGAGCATATCGACCGTATTGCACTTTTTGCAGGTACTCATAACGAAGAAAGTGCCGCTCTTATTATGGACTTAATGGCTAAAAAGGACTTACTAAAGACGATAAACGTGTTTGGATAGCCCAATTGTATGGTGATGAGCGACCATATTAGCTTCAATGCCTCAAAAGAGGGGTATAATGTGGCTAAATACTTGCCTTTCGGTCCCTGTGCGCGAGGTAATGCCTACTTGATACGCCGTGCTGAAGAAAAATACTTCAGTGGCGGGACAAACAGGACGCGAGCTTACACTGCTAAGTGCTGAGAAAAACGCCGCAAAAACAGAAAAGAACTCATAGATTATTATTCATATTTATTTTTCCTCGTTTCGTCAACCTCCTCCTCTCCTGATTGAAACGGGGAAAAATTATAAAAATATTTTTGGCATTTAACAAAATTATTTGTAATTTTGTTGCTGGATAAAAATATCTAATTAAACCAAGGAGTAAACCAAAATTTTCGTTTATTTATGAATAAATTCATTAACAAACTACTTTTTGCTTGCGGGGCTGTTATTGGCTCAGGCAAGTATCGCTCAGATAAAAAGTAACCGGTGTGGTTACTGATGAGCAGAAAAAGTCCGCTACCCAGCGTGAGTGTAGTAGTAAAAGGGTACTTCACACGGAGTGGCTACGGACTTTGATGGTAACTACAGCATTGAAGTACCCAACAATGCTGTATTAGAGTTTAGTTCTATTGGTTATCAGACCCTTACCAAGAAGGTTACAACTGTAAATGGGGGGGGGTAAATCACTGATAATCAATGTGTTACTAAATTCTCAGGTACAAGAGCTAACTGACGTAGTAATAGTGGGTTACACTACTTCTACTAAAAATCTCTTGTTTTCGGCAGTATCTTCTGTTAAGACAGAAGAGTTAAAAGAAATTCCTGTAACTAACATCACGCAGGGCTTAGCAGGTAGGTCACCAGGATTGATAGTGAAAGGCTCGGCAGGACTTGACAACCGCAGTACTATCTCTATCAGAGGGGTGATACACCCTTTAGTAGTAATAGACGGGGTTATTCGCAGTTATGACGATTTTGCGAATATACTACCTGAAGACATTGCTTCGATTTCTATTCTAAAAGATGCTTCGGCTACAGCAGTGTATGGCGCACGTGCAGCGAATGGTATTTTTGCAAGTAACTACTATGCGCGGCAAAGAAGGCAAAACTACTATAGAGTATAACCATTCTATCACGCTTTCACAACCTTCTTTTTCTACCTAAACGCTTAGATGCCTACAATTGGGCTTTGCAAAACAATATTGCCAAACAAAACGACAATCTGCCTATCACCCTATACTGAAGATAAGATGCGTAAGATATTAGACGGTAGCGACCAATTAAACTACCCTAATACTGATTGGCAAAAATTGGTACTAAAAGATTTTGCACAGCAGTACCGCCATAATATGCAAATTTCGGGTGGTAATGAAAATAACCGATATTTAGCATCATTGGGTTACCTACATAAGGGTTCGTTGTACCGTAGTGGTACCCACTATATGGAGCTTATCAACTTCCGCCTCAACCAAGATTTTGCTATTCCTAACACAGGGCTTACAGGTATGGCAGCCGTAGACGGTTATTTGAAAACTAACGAGCACCCTTTATTCTTCTACAGCAAGCGGGTATTACCAAGTGTTTAGCCATACTCTTACCAACCATAACCCACTAACACCCGCAGTAAACAAATACGGACTTCCTTATGTAAATACTACCGATAACCCAGTAGCCGAAACTTCGGCAGATGCGGGCTATTCGCGTCAGCACTACAAACAAATAAACGGAATGTTTGACTTTACAATGGGCAGTGCCTTGGGTACAAGGACTTAAAGTAAAAGGAAACTTCAACTACAGATATACAGCTTCGCAAGATAAAAAAAGTGGCGAAAAAGACGCTAAACAGTACGATTGGGATTCTACAACCCCAGCAGCGGTAGCTAAGCTACAGCTAAAGTAAAAACACTCAGTACGGGCTATATGTATACTACACAAGCCTTTTGCCGAATATGCTAAAACATTCAACCAACATAATATTAGTGCGCTTGCTGGTTATGAAGCTAGTTATGGTTTTGACGAAAATGTATGGCATAGTCGTAATAACTACAACTTTCCTATTGACCAATTTAATCCAGGACCTAAAGAAGGTATGGACGGTGGCGGTGGCGAATCAGAATATGGGCGTGCGGGTATCATAGCCCAAATGAAATACAGCTACGCTAATAGGTACTTTGTAGAAGGTAGTTTGCGCCACGATGCCTCTGACCTTTTTCCTAAAGACAAACGTTGGGGTACTTTCTATTCTGGTTCGTTAGGTTGGGTGGTCTCTGATGAAGCCTTTATGAAAACACTAAAAGAAAAAAACATATTTTAGACCTGCTCAAACTACGTGCTTCATATGGTGAAGTGGGCTTAGATAGTGGGGTAGGACGATTTGCTTACCGTGCTTCGTATAACTTAAATAATACTAGCTATGTAATTGACGGCAAGTTTTATCAAGGCTTTTCAGAAGGTGCTATACCTTCGCCTGATATTACGTGGTATACTACTAAACAAACTGACTTTGGCTTTGACTTCGAGTCGCTACAGCACCGTTTGTTTGGTTCGTTTGATTACTTCTTCTATAAAACTACGGGTTATCTAACCTCCCCGACCCTTTATCAGTGGGTTATACAGCTCCGTTAGGAAAAGAGTTTTGCCTCAAGTATCTTCGAATAAAGAACATCGCCGTGCAGGATATGAGGTGCAATTGGGTTGGAAAGATGCTATAGGCGAGGTGAGAATACAATATTTCGGTTAATACTACTTTCTTCGACCAACTATGGGCTAACAATCCTGATGAAAGTCTGGAAAACAGAAAGAATCCATACCTTAGAACCACACAACAAGTGGGCTATTACGGTACAGGTTACCGTACTTTGGGGTTACTATCAAGACGCTAATGATGTGTACAGCAATCCTAAGCGTACTAATTCTACCAACTAACCGGAGGTGATATTAAGTACGAAGACTTCAACGGTGATGGTAAAAGTGAATGGTGCTGACTTTGCGCGTATTGGTAAAAAGCAGTTTCCCTCGTGCTAACTATGGTATCAACTTAGGATTGAGCTATAGAGCCTTCTCATTTAATGTGTTATTGCAAGGAGCTACACGGTTTGATATTTACTTGGGAAGTAGTATCTTAGGGCAAAGTGCTAATGCAGGTACAACCCCATTCTATGAGTTCCAAACAGATTATTGGACACCAAACAATACCAATGCTAAGTTCCCACGCCTTGTGTCATCACACTCAGTAAACGGCAATAATAACACCGCAAGTAGTGACCATTGGTTAGTAAACGGGGCTTATATACGCTTGAAAGACTTTTCGATAGCCTACGATTTGAAGAAAGAAAATCTTGAAAGACTATAAATGGATTCACGCAATGAAGCTCAGCTTGAGCGGACAAAATATATTTACCATTTCAAAAGCTACCAAATATGGTATGGATCCAGAAGTGGCAAGCAACGAATTCTTTAGTTATCCTAACGAACGTATGTTTTCATTAGGATTGAGTGTTGGACTTTAAAGATATTAGAATATGAAAAAAATATATCAATTATATAAATGCAATAGTAGGATGCTGCCTACTTGCAGCTTGTAACGAATTGGATACCCAACCTTTTGAAAGTTACGATGAAGATACTGTATGGGGAAGTACCGAATCGGCAGCGTCATTTGTAATTAATAGCTATAACGGTACGGTAACCAACTTTGTAGGTTATGCTTATATGGAGTCGCTTACCCTAATAGCATACATAGTGATTTGACTACCTTAGACGGTTTCCCGATAGAGCGAGTAGACCGCTTCACCTCTACAGCTCAAGGGGCTTGATAATTATTTTGCTAACCTTCGTAACTGCAATTTGATTATCGAAAAAGCACCCAGTCAAGCCCTAAAAGCAGAAGGATATTTGCTTCGCGGTTTGTTATTCTTTAATCAGACACGGTGGCAAGGGCGATTTGTACCTATATTAAGGGTGCTTAATACTAAAAAGCAACGAGGCTTTTAGAACGCCTTACACTCAAAACCCAACAGAAAGCTATCGCTATATAATGAGCGACCTTACTAAAAGCAGCTGAAGAAATGCCAGAGACTTCGGCACCAGGGCGTGCTAACAAATATGTAGCACACGCTTTCAGAAGTCGTATAGCTCTGCAAGCCTACGCTTATACTAAAGATGCACAGTATCTTGACATTGCTATAGCCTCAGCCAATGCGGTTATCAATTCAGGTAAATACACACTTGCTTCAGCTGATAATTTTGGAAATATGTTCTTACCTGCAGGACAGAATGATAGAGAAATTATTTTGGGTCATTATCGATTGAAAATTAAATACTTCTGTAGCAAATTTCAACGAAATGATACGGGTCGTGCCTAATATCAACAATAACGAAGTAAGAGCTGTAGGCGGTAGATTATTTACTGATGCTAAAGGGCGTACCTTTGAAGGTTGGGCTTCTTATTTCCCTACCCAAGATTTGATAGATCAATATTTGGTAGTAGACCAAAACGACCATACTGCTAAACCTTGGTATGAAACATCACAGTTTCTAAACAATGTAGAAGACGGCAATATAGCTAACTTGACAGAAGGTAGCCTAAACACTATCAGACATAAGGTACCAGAAGCTGCCGATTTAGGGCACTAATGCTAAAGGCAATATTATCACCCGTTATGGTAAGATAAAAAGTAGTGCTACAGAAACTAATATAAGCAACCTAATGTATCAGCACCGCGATGCACGCTTCTATCACACTATAGTGTACGACCAAAGTAGTTGGCTAAACGAGGAGGTAGAAACCAATATATGTGGTAACCTATGGGCAGGGGTACGCGAAGGGCAATCAGACTCTTGGTATACTACAGCTTCGGGGTATTATTGGCGTAAAGGCAGTAACACAAGTTGAACCTCGTGTGTATGCCGATAATAAGTTAGACTACCATTTTTGTGGTTATCCGTTTAGGCGAAATGTATATGAACTTGGCTGAAGCCTATCTACTAAAAAGGAGATATAGGGCAAGCAGTAACGGCTCTAAACAAAACTCGTGTAGTGCACGGCAACTTGCCAGCCTCAACAGCAGGTACTTTTGGCTGATGCTTGGAAAGACTATATACGCGAACGTAGTGTAGAGATGGCTTACGAAGGTGACTTGTATTGGAGCTATTTGCGCTGGGGACAATACGGTGGCGATGCTAATGGAGGAGCTGCTGCAGGTGCTGTAGTAAAAAGCACTTAATACTCCTGTGCACAAAATACAAATCACTAAGGATAGAAAGCAGTTTTTCATTGCACAAATTACTCGCAATGGTGCTTGGGAGCGCACTTTTACTACCAAACGCTACCTAATGCCTATACCACAAGGCACTTTAGACAAACGCGCAGCTAGTGGTATCAATGATGCTCAAAACGAAGGTTGGTAATAATTAAAAAAAGGAAAAATATGAGAACGTATATATACCTATTTTTTTGTAGCCCTTGCTACAACTATGAGTAGTTGCCTAAAGAGCAATTTAGACGAACTGCCTGCTTTTTGAAGAAAAATGACATCACAGGAGTAGATAAAGTAGAGTACCGCTTTATTAGTGATGATATATCAAAAGCAAGCCAACAGAAGATAGTGAAGTTTGTCAATTTGACTATCATCAAAAAGAGATAAACCGAACAGATAAAACTGTAAAGATAGAGGTAAGTGTGCCTGCTGCTAATACTAATTTCCCTGCGGCAGAACGGCTAAAAGTAGATAAAAACCAATCTTGCGGTTATTGTTTCAGTTTCTACAGCAGCAAGAGTTTTCGCCAGTGGGAGATGCGCCCCGATTGGGAACTCCTGGCAACTGGTCGTCAGCTCATAAATACAGAATAGAAGCAGCTAACGGCAATAGTGCTGATTGGACGATTGAAGTGACGAACGTAATAAAATGAAATTACAGATTTTTAGCTTTGCCAGAGTTTCAGGACTTTGGCAAAGCTTTTTATGGAAAGCTGATAAAATTTGTGCTTTATCATTTGTCATTTGTAATTATTTTTGTAATTTTGCCCCGTTATTAAACTTATTATAATGTCGCGTTCGATAGATTCATTTAACAGAAGAAGACTACTCACCTCTTATTTTTCGGTTATCATAAGTATTACCTTGGTGTTGTTTTTTGTTGGCTTTCTTTGGTTTTTGGTGCTCAGCACTAAAAATTAGCTGACCACTTCAAAGAACAGGTAACAGTAACCGTACAAATAAAGGACAATGCTAAAAGCAGCTGATATTACTCAACTGCAGAAAACGCTATCAGTAGCTGATTATGTGAAAGAACTGAAGTTTATATCGAAAGATGAGGCAGCAGAGAAGTTTAGTAAGGATATAGGAGAGGATTTTTGTTACTTTTATTGGTACCAATCCGCTGCGAAATGCTATAGACCTCAGTCTGAAAGCTGAGTTTGCTGAACCTGATAAAATGCAAGAAATTAAACACGAATTAGAGCAAAAATTCGTTTGTGTCTGAAGTAATATACGACCAATCATTAGTAGCACTTATTCACGATAATGTGAATAGAATAGGGTTAATCACTTTTAGTTTTTAGTGCTCTTTTACCTTTGTATCGGTGTTGCTCATCAATGCGTCAATTAGGCTTTCTATTTACTCTAAGCGTTTTATTATCAAGACAATGCAGTTAGTAGGGGCTACGCGTGGGTTTTATACGTCGTCCGTTTATACGCACTAATGTACGCTTAGGGATATTAAGTGCCTTAATAGCAATGACCTTTTTCTATCTTTCGCTTTTTGGCTATTGTTAGGTCGTATCCTGAGTTTGGAGTGCTGATAGACAGTAGTGTACTATTAATAGTGTTCGTAGGTGTATTGCTGATGGGTATTCTTATCAGTTGGGGTAGTACTTTTTTTGCTACTCAGCGTTTTTTTGAACCTAAACACCAATGATTTGTATTACTAATTAGCGAATAATTCAAAAATTGAAAAAAATACAATTATAATGAAACATCATTCAACCCTTATTTTTTTGAAGAGAAAAATTATATTTTTTTATGGCGATAGGCTTAGCAGTGATAACGCTAGGCTTTTTGCTGATGAGTGGAGGTGGTAGCGATAATCCTGCAGTGTTTGATGCGTCAATTTTTGACTTCAGACGTATTCACTTAGCACCCGCTTTAGTGCTTTTTGGGCTTTGCCATGAAATATACGCTATATTGCTCAACCCTACTAAAAAAAGAAACTCAAAAAGAAGAAAATAAATAATGGATACACTACAAGCTATTATTATCGCTATAGTAGAGGGACTTACTGAGTACCTTCCTATTTTCATCAACAGCCCATATGGGCTTTACCGCCAGCTTGATGGGAATGCCTGAAGATGAATATCTGAAAAATGTTTCAGGTATCTATACAGTTTGGGGCTATCTTATCGATAGTAGTGCTATATTGGCGCAAATTCTTTGACTTTTTCTAACTTCAATTTTTATATTAAGTTAGCTTGTGCGGTAGTGCCAGCCCTAATATTAGGAAAAACTTTTTGATGATAAGATAGAAGCGGTATTGGGCAATCAAAAAGTAATATCTATCGTGCTTATTATCGGAGGGATTATTCTAATATTTGTAGATAAGTGGTTTAAAAATCCTGTTATTGATAACGAAAAGAGATTTCACTAAAGAAAGCAGTTATAATAGGCTTTTTGGCAATGCTTGGCGATGATGCCTGGTACTTCGCGCTCTGCAGCTTCTATCATTGGGGGTATGACCCAAGGGCTTTTCGCGCAAGGCTGCTGCTGAGTTTTTCTTTTTCTTGGCTGTTCCGACAATGTTAGCCGTAACCGTTTATTCGCTTTTTCTTAAAAAATGGGGTGCTGAAGGTACGGTACAACAAAAAGGTTATGAGCTTATTATGGCAAGCGACCAGTCTTTTTGGTTGTTTATCATAGGCAATGTGGTAGCCTTTGTAGTGGCGATGATAGCAGTGAAGTTTTTTTATACATATACTTACTAAGTTTGGTTTTTAAAGTGTGGGGTATCTACCGTATAATAGTAGGTTCAGTACTTTTTGTACTATTTCTGGTAGTAAAAATGATTGATAGCCAATGAAAGTATTGTTTTTTTATTATAGCATTTTGCTTTATTCTCATCTCTTCAGTAAAGGCACAAAAACGATAGTCTGTCGATAGCCTTACCTTCTTCGCTATTGACAACTGAAAAACCAAGTGTACAGCAAGTATTGCTACCTGCATCACTTATATCATTAGGACTTATTTCTAATGCTACCTATATCAATAGGTATGTGCAAAGGCACGCTTATAGATTTTCGGGAGGACAGAAACGCCGTTTTGATGATTATCTGCAATATGCCCCTATAGCAACTACTTTTTGCACTTAGCAATTTTTGGCGTTAAACCTAAACACACGGTGAAAGAACGGTTGATAGTAGGAGCTACCTCTTATGCTATTATGACAGCTTTGGTAAATGGAGTAAAATACACTACACGCATACGCCGCCCTGACAACAGTAGCTATAATTCTTTTCCTTCGGGACATACAGCTACAGCTTTTACAGGAATGGAAATGCTTTGGCAGGAATATAAAGACGAAAGTGTATGGATAGGAATCAGCGGCTATGCACTTTCTGCTGTAGTAGCAGGTATGCGTCTGCATAATAATCGCCATTGGGCAGGTGATGTGTGCGTAGGAGCAGGAATAGGCATCCTTAGTACTCGTGCCGCTTATTGGCTTTTGCCTTATACTTCTAAATGGTTTTCGGCTGAAGAAAAATCTTCTGTTCAGATGGTATGTTATCCTGTTTATTCTGCTGAAATGAAAGGTTTTGGACTTACCTTGTATCGTTAAACTAAAAAAACTATTAGAATTTGTCGGTAATTAAATACATTTTAAACACTATACCACGTCCGTACCTAATAAAGATGAGTTATTGGGTACGTCCTTTTTGGCACTATATTTGAGAGGTAAAAAAATATGAAGATCCTATTGATGGAAAAAAACATTTAGAAAGTTTTTTTGCCCTATGGTTATGGTAGTCCACGTGCCAATGTGCTTTCGCCCTCTACTTTGTCGTTAGAGCGGCATCGCTTGCTGTGGTTGTACCTTACCCGAGAAACTGATTTTTTTCTCAAAACCTTTGAAAGTGCTACACGTAGCCCCAGAACAAAGCTTTTTATAAGCGCTTTAAAAAAATCAGAAAAATCTGACCTATATCACCACAGATCTTTATTCACCTTTGGCAGATGTAAAAAGCTGATTTGTGTGCCTTGCCTTTTTGAAGACGATAGTTTTGATGTGATATTTTGCAATCACGTGTTAGAGCATATCCCTAATGATGCACAAGCAATGCGCGAATTGTACCGCGTAATGAAAAAAAGGAGGCTGGGGAATATTTTCAGGTACCCCAAGATATAAATAGGATACATACTTTTTGAAGATGATACTATTACCGACCCTGCTGAGCGCACTCGCATTTTTGGACAGTACGACCACGTGCGCGTGTACGGGTTAGATTACTTTGATAAGTTGCGACAAGTGGGGTTTGAGGTAGAAGAAATAGCCTATTCAACGCATTTTACAGCAGAGGAGATAGAACGCTATCGGATAGTACCGCAAGAAATTTTACCACTATGTAAAAACAATAATAAGTAGGAGTGTTAATTTTTTTAAAAATAATTAACAAAAAGTTTGGAGGAATAAATAAAAAAATATATCTTTGCGCACAATATTGATTAAACAATGAAATATTTAATGTTTATACTTACTATGGTAATGGTGGCCTGCCAGCCTTCTGTAAACGAAAAAAAGTATACTTAATAGAAGGAGAGGCACAAGGGTCTACTTACCACATCAAGTACATAGCTGAGCGCGATGAAAAATCTCAAACCAGCCATAGACTCGATACTTGAAGTGATAGACCTCTCGATGTCTACCTACCGTTCTGATTCAGCTATTTCGAAGATTAATCAGGGAGATACTACGGTGGTGGTAGATGAGCATTTTAGAAAAGTGTTTGAAGCTTCGCAGCAGATATGGCAAGAAAGCGAAGGACTTTTGACCCTACAGTGGGCGTATTAGTAAATGCTTGGGGATTTGGTAAACAAAAAAATAAGCGAAGCAGATCTTCCTACTGATAAAAAGATAGATAGCCTTAGAAAAATACGTAGGATTTGATAAAGTGGCGCTTACAGAAAAGAATCTTATAAAAACGATATACTGAAATACTTTTTGACTTCAACGCTATTGCCCAAGGCTACACCTCGGATGTAGTTGCTAACTATTTAAGTGCAAGAGGAATAAAGAACTACATAGTAGAAATAGCCGGCGAAATGTACTTAAAAAGGTAGGAATACAGTTGAAGATAAGTCTTGGACAATAGGCGTTGAGAATCCGTTAAAACCATTAGATGATCGCGATTTAGTAGCTACTATTCAGTTTACTAACCAAGGATTAGCAACCTCTGGTAATTATAGAAAAGTATGGATAGATAGCAATGGACGTAAATACGTACATTCTATCAACCCAATAACAGGTAGGGCTACCCAGAGCGATGTGCTAAGTGCTACTGTAGTTGCTCCTCAACAATGTTAGCCGATGGATATGCTACTATGTTTATGGTGATGGGATTCGCAAAAAGCAAGGCTTTTTAGAAAAACATCCTGATTTTGCAGTTCTATTAGTGTATAGTGATGACAAGCATCAGGAAGCAATCTATAAGACGAAATCATTTGAAAAAAATTAATAATTCACTAATAAAAACTAAATAATTTTTTTATAATAAGCAAATATGAAAAACAAGAATTTTAACACTGTGCTTAGGAGGACTTCTACTATTCTCTTGTGATTCGAAAAAGGAACTCCTAAATATCAAGAAATAGAAGGTGTAGCCGGAACTGTGGAATACCGAGTTAAGTACATCTCTACAGACACCATTAGTCTAAAGTCTTCTATTGATTCAATTGTGAGAACTATAGACAACTCGATTTCTGTTTATAACGAAGAGTCTATTGTTTCAAAAAATTAATAAGGGATATGTGCCTATCAAAGCAGATGAGCACTTCAAAAAGTATATACAGCTGCTCGTGAGGTGTGGAAAGAAAGTGAAGGAAAAATATGACCCTACAGTGGGGATACTTGTAAAAAGTATGGGGATTTGGTCGTGAAATGGTACAGCCTATCTCTAAACTACCTACAGATCAAGAACTAGATAGTCTAAAACGATATGTGGGTTTTGATAAAGTGCAAATAGGAAGTGATGACTATGTTAAAAAAAGACTATCAAGCTATTCAGATAGAATCTAACCTCTGTAGTAAGAGGGTATACTGCAGATGTAATTGGGGACTTTTACAAAGTAAAGGCATAAATGACTATGTGGTAAAAAGTAGCAGGTGAAATAAAAGTAAAAGGGAAAAAAATACTCTTGAAGGAAAAACCTTGGGTAGTAAATGTGATAGACCCTTACGAATTAGACTCTAATTATTCTGAAGTGACTCTAAAACTAACAGATGAAGCGGTATCTACTGACGAGAACTTTCGCCGTGTTTGGATAGATGGCACAGGAAAGCGCTTCGTACATATCATTGACCCCTTTACAGGGAAGCCTCTAGTAAGCGAAATGCTAAGTGCTACAGTAGTTACAAAATCTGCACGCGAGTCAGATTCATATGCTACGATGTTTATGCTTATTGGGATTGAAAAGAGTAAGGAGTTTTTTTAGCAAAAACATCCAGAATTAAAAAGCACTCTTAATATATAGTGGAGAGGATAATAAGATAGAAACATATATAACTGAAAACTTAAAACCACTATTGGTAGAAAAGAAATAATAGATAAAGTTCATATTTATAGTAGGGGGCTGTTCTTTTGAAACTGAGCAGTCCCTTTTTAATTTATTGTAATGATAGGAATTATAGGAGCTATGGAGCTAGAGATTAATACTCTCAGGGCTGCCATTATAGATTGTAAGGAAACAAAAGATAGGGTGCTTTGCATTTTATGAAGGAACACTCTGTGGTACAGAGGTAGTAGTATTGCTTTCAGGTATTGGTAAGGTAAGTGCAGCAGTAGCTACTACTTTATTGATAGAGAAATATAACCCCTCTCTTATTATTAATACAGGTACTGCTGGAGGATTAGCTGATACCTCAGTGCACGATATTATTTTTAGCTACTGAAGTACGTCATCACGATGTAGATGTAACGGCTTTTGGTTATGAAATAGGGCAGCAGGCGCAGATGCCTCCCGCTTTTTATAGCAGATGTTCAATGGTCAGCACAGCTGAAAGAAGTAGCAGCACAACATCAGTATCGTTTGCATTACGGACAAGTAGTGAGTGGTGATGCTTTTTATTTCGTCTCCCATACGCTTGCAGCAGATAGCTAATACTTTTCCACAAGCCAAAGCGGTGGAAATGGAGGCTGCTGCTATAGCTCAAACTTGTTATCTGTTAGGAGTCCCTTTTGTGATGCTTCGTGCTATATCAGACAAGGCTGGCGAAGGTAATGCTATTTCATATAACGAATTTGTAGAAGAAGCAGGTAGGATTTCAGCAGAAATAGTAAAAGCATTTTTGCAAAAGGTGAGAGATAAAGACAAAATAAAAAACTTTTGCCAAGGTTTTTAAAGACTTTGGCAAAGTTTTTTATTTTGTCAGTTTTGTAACTATTTGGTGTAGAAATTAACGATTTTCTGTATAGCTCTTTTCGCAGACAGGGCAGAAACCTTTAGGCTCATTAGATTTCATACGGCAGTCTTGCATAGGGCTATAAACCCCTTTGCTGGTATAGCCTCCTCCTTCAAAAGCACCTACTACTTTTTTTGGTATTGTACGAGGGGTAGGGATAGGCGTATTTTTCTGTACCATATCCTTCCATTTGCTGCCAAAAATCAACTAAAGTGGTAATATTTTCTTCCCAAGGTTCTATTTTTCTGGTTGTACATATCCTGAAAAGTAGGATCCCAATCGTAGTAATACTCATCGGCAAGTCCCACAAAACCGTGTCCAAACTCGTGTATATACACCTTTTCAGAGAGTTCGTTGTCGGCAGTGCCTAAATTAAGATGATTGTAAAAACCACCTCCGCCATAAATAGGGGTATTGACTAATACATATAGTTGATCATAGGGTACTGCAGCCGCTACATCAGCTATTTCTTTCAGACTGTTGGTAGTGAGGTAACGCTCCTGATTAAAAAGTATAAAAAGAAGAATTGAACGCTGTGTTTCGGTAAATATTTTTACCGGGCACATCAGTACCACTTTCAGCAGAAGGTACGGCAATAGCACGCACGTTGAAGTCCTTTTTGAGTTTGTCGAAAGGAGGAATGGTGAACATATAGTCGGTCATACGCTGGGCATCAGCGTAAAACTTATCAACTTCGGCAGCTGTATAACCTTCAGCAAGAATAACCAAATCTACTTTTTCAGAAGGGGAGCCGTTTATTAGTAGGTCTTTTTGAAGGGTAATTGATAGGCATTTCTACCTTAATAAAAATAATCGTCAGGGCGTATTTTCACGGCTGCTAAGTGGGTGAAAAACACCCTCACGGTCACGTTGATCAATCTGTACCTTTAGATTTTTAGGAAACGGAATTTGAATAGCGTGATAAAAGAGTCGTTTTTCGTTTTTAGCCTCATCGATAGCAGCCCACTCGTTAGAAAGTGAGTTAAAACCTTTTTGAAAAAGACGATTTTTGAACCATCTAATACCAGCAATCGGAAACTACCCCAGTTAGGTGCGATAAGCTGATGAATGGGGCCACCCCAATATGGTTCTTTCTTCAGTTGTTGAAAAAGTACTTCAGTATGCTGGGCGTCGGTAAGCAAATTGAAGTCGATGCGTAGACTCTTAGAAAAGTCAAAAAAACACTTGGCTCTTGCGCCCAGATACATTGAACAATACTAAAAAATAAATGCTTCATAATATATAAAAATTAAAAAAATAATTACTACATTTTGCACTATAGTTAACCCTGTTTTTGATTACAAGTAGGTGTCTTTCAGCTGCCAAAAGTAACAATAAAAATATTTAATACCAAAACAAAATGGAACATATCGCTATTTTTTTAGAATGTCGGCAATGGGAGATGTAGCTATCAGTGTACCCATAGTAACTGCATTTGCTGACCAATATCCAGAGGTGAAAATCACATATGTTACGCGGCCTCTCTTTGCCCCTATGTTTGCGCACATTCCTAACTTGGAAGTGTTTTTCGCCTGAGTTAAAAAGGCAAACACGCGGGATTATGCAGGGCTTTTATAGACTGTATAAAGAGTTAAAAGCTAAAGGAATAGATGGAGTAGCTGATATTCATAACGTATTGCGTACTAATATTTTTGAGATTGTATTTCAAAGGAAGTGAGATACCTTTTGCTCAAATAAATAAGGGACGCATAGAAAAAAACAGGCACTTACTCGTTACCGTTTTAAGTCATTTCACCCTCTAAAAGCCCTCTTATCAACGTTATGCTGATGTGTTTGCTACTTTGGGGTTCCCTATAGATCTAACAGAAGATTATCTGCTTTCACCGCCCGATATAAGTGAAACAGTACAAAGAATGTTAAGTGAAACAGTAAATATAGGGGTGGCTCCTTTTTGCATCGTATGAGGGAAAACAGTACCCTTTTGAGAAGGTATGTGAAGTGATTCAGCAACTTTCAGTGCAATATCCTAATGGTAAAATATATATATTCGGGGGAGGAAAGATAGAAGAGGAAAAAGTAAAGCAAATATGCTTACCTAATGCTGAGAATATGGTAGGGAAGCTATCATTTAAGCAAGAGTTAGAACTTATTTCTAGGTTAGATGTAATGGTAGCTATGGATAGCGGTAATGCGCATCTATCGGCTATGTATGGAGTACCAACTATTACTATTTGGGGCGTGACCCATCCATACGCTGGTTTTTATCCGTATGCTCAGCCGATAGAAAAATGCTCTTTTGGCAGATAGAACACATTTCCCGCTTATTCCTACTTCAGTTTATGGTAAGAAATATCCTAAGGGGTATGATAAAAGCGATAGAAACGATTACAGTAGAGGCAATTTTTAAATAAAGCGATAGAGATAATAAAAAAAGAGAAAAAAACAAATAAATATGAAAAATAATGATTGTTAATGGGCCTAACCTAAATCTTTTTAGGTAAAAGAGAACCAGAAGTGTATGGAAGTCAGACTTTTTGAAGACTATTTAATAACGCTTCAATCTCAATACTCAGAAGTAGCTTTACATTATTTTCAGAGCAATAGTGAAGGGGGCTTATTGATAAAAATACACGAAATAGGTTTTTACTTATGATGGCATCATACTCAATGCAGGAGGGTATACACATACCTCAGTGGCATTAGCAGATGCAGTAAAAGCAGTATCTACACCAGTGGTAGAGGTGCATATATCAAATACCTTTGCTCGTGAGGCTTTTTAGACATCATTCGTATCTATCGCCAGTAGTGAAAGGGTGCATAGTAGGTTTTGGTATGAAGAGTTACGAATTGGCACTGCAGAGTTTTATAAGTTAGAAATGAGATATTATTGAAAAACTGTTAATGAAGAAACTATATAAAAAAGAAAATTATAACTCCAATAGGAGAGATGATAGCAATGGCAACCGATGAAGCTATTTGCTTACTTGATTTTTTTGATAGTAAAACATTGCTAATAGACCAAACTATAGCAATGCAACATTTTAAAAATTACTGATGATGAGGAGAAAGATACACCATTGCTTTTAGAACTAGCACACCAATTGAATGAATATTTTGCTAAAGAAAGAAAAAGAATTTACACTTCCTATAGAACTTATTGGTACTTCTTTTCAACAAAAAGTGTGGAAAATGCTACAAATAATACCTTATGGAGAAACTCGTACTTATAAAGAGCAGGCAATAGCAGTAGGTAATCCAAAAGGAGTAAGAGCTGTAGCTAATGCTAATGCGAAGAACCGTATCTCTATAATAGTACCTTGCTATCGTGTGATTGGTACTAATGGAACGCTTACAGGTTATGCAGGAGGTCTTGATAGAAAGAAGTTTTTTTATTAGACCTTGAGCGTCAAAACTTATAAATTTTTTTATATCAGTGGATTTTAGAACAATTATTCCTATTTCCAAGGTTAGTACTTCTATTACTTATCATAGTAGTATTGTGAGTTTAGGCTCCTGCTTTGCTGTGAATATGGGTGAAAAGTTTGCTTATTACAAGTTTCCGATAACGCTTAATCCCTTTGGTATTCTGTTTCATCCTTTGGCTATTGAGAATATTATTACTCGAGCTCTACAGTCAATACCTTATGTAGCTGAAGACTTTTTCTTCATAATGAACTATGGCATAGTTTTGATTTTCATTCAGATATGAGTCGTCTTTCACTTAAAGAATCGATATCTTTAGCTAATGCAAAACAGACATTGCTTTATGATACGTTGTATAGAGCTAATTTCTGCTTTCTTACGCTTGGTACAGCTTGGGTATATACCTATAATGGTACTGATAAAATAGTAGCCAACTGCCATAAACTTCCTCAACAATATTTTTTTCTAAAAGACTTCTCTCAGTAGAAGAAATAAGGGAGAGTCTTACTCGAATAGCACAATTGCTAAAAGCAAATTAATCCTTCAATAAGGTTAGTTATTACCATTTCTCCTGTACGGCATACTAAAGATGGTTTTTAGAAAACCAAGTAAGTAAGTCACAACTTTTCTCAGCATTTTATCCTCTAATTACTTCTGATTATTATAGTTATTTTCCAGCATATGAGCTGCTTTTAGATGAACTTCGTGACTATCGATTTTTATGCTAATGATATGGTACATCCTTCAGAAATGGCAATAAATTATATATGGGGAGCGCTTAGTGACCACTTACATAGACACTGCTACGCAAATGGATATGAAGCAGGTAGAGACTATTCAAAAAGCTCTTCTACATCGTCCGTTTAACCCTGATACAGAAAAACATCAGCAATTTTTTTAATACAATTACAACAAAAAAATGGAGGTATTTATTATGAAAATACCCCCATATTAAATTTTTAGGGAATAGAGTTAAGATAATAATTTATTCAGCAACTAATCTGTAAGAATAATTATAAGGTCTATACAAATACAATAAATATTGTTCCATAGGTAGGTTGCCCCAACTATTATCTCCTCCAAGACCTAATTGTTGTAAATCAATGTCTAAATGAGTGTTTTTGCTTAGAGTAAGTTCACCTGAATGTGTTTGCCCTTTTTCAATACCAGGGAATAATTGCTCAGGACTATAAGGCAAAGCATTTACATTTAGCAATTTATCAGTGCTATATATAGCAAGAGTAACGCCTTTCTTCATTAGTTTTGCCCAGCGCACCTCTGTTTTTATTTCCTGTTTCTTGTGGACGTACATAAGGGTGTGCTTGAGACTCAATACTTCCTTCATACAGTCCTACTAAAGAAGAGGTTTTTCTGTCTTGGTAACTTTCCCACGGACCTCTTCCATACCATTGAATGCGTTCAAAAGGCAATAGAGTAAGGTGATTCCCAATTTTAAAGGTAAGCTGTTTTATCATCTTTTTAAAGGCTTAAAAGTATTGCTTACTATTACGGAAGGTTTTTCCATCAAAAAGCAACTCTTGTTTGTATGCGATACTCCCTTCCACTAATTGTTTTTTTGAATGGTTACCTTTACTTGTTCTGAAGGTAGAGACTCAACAGTAACTTTTTATCTCTTTTTGCTTTACTATCAGCATTTTGTAAATATTGTAATTTTTGGTAGCCCAGCACCAAAGTCGTTATCAGTACCTGGTCGCCATAAGTTTACTTCTAAACCTTCAGGAGCAAAAACTTCTTCTTTCTTCACTTTAAAAGATATCCATTTACCTGTTATTTTATCAATCTTAGCACTGAAGTTCTTGTTTTTGTAGTAAGATGTAACTAGATGTTTCTTCTATACTGATAGGAGTATTATCTTTCTCTACTTTTTGTAGGCTGATAGTTTGTTAAAGGAAATTCAGCGAAAGCTAACTCAGTTCCTTTTTAATAACCCTTCATCTTCTTTCAAAGCTGCAGTATATTGTAGTATATACTCTGCTTGTTTATCTACCAATAAGTTGTTAGGCATTGCAATAGTAGCTTCAGTTTGAGGCAAGACTACAAGGTTGGTGATAATACCTTTTTGTACTTCTTTACCCTCTTTTAGTAACTTCCATTGTATTTCATAATTTGACAAATCTTTGAAAAAGTGCTTATTACGCAAGGTAAGTACATTGCTCTTGTACTGAAAATCCTATTTCTTGTTGTACCTTTCGTACTTCGTAAGAATGTGGATGTAAACTTCTATCTGAAGCTATAACTCCATTGATAAGAAAGTTATTGTCACTTGGAGTGTCTTTATCCCCATAATCTCCTCCGTATGTTAGTATTTTCTTTCCGTTAGCTAGAGTTTTTATATATACCTTGGTCTACGAAAATCCCATATGAAACCACCTTGTAGCTTAGGATAATGTTCATAAACATCCCAATATTCTTGAAAGTTTCCTAAACTATTGCCCATAGCGTGAGCATATTCACATTGTAAGAAAGGTTTTTGATGATGACTCAAAGCATACTCTAGTAGGAAAGGAATACGTCTGTACATACGCGATTCAATATCGGTATTCCAATCGTAATGTGCTAACTCATAATGGATAGGACGAGTAGGGTCTAACCCTTTCATCATTCTGTAACCTTTATAGAAATTCCATCCATTACCAGCTTCATTGCCCATACTCCAAATGATAATAGAAGGGTGGTTTTTGTCACGCATCACCATTCGTTGCATTCTCAATAGGTGGGCATATTCCCATTTGGTATCGTTAGCAAGTGTTTTATCCACTTCATAATGCATTCCGTGGCTTTCTACATTAGCCTCATCCATTACATAAAGCCCGTATTGGTCGCATAGGTCATAGAAATAAGGGTCATCGGGATAGTGACAAGTACGTACAGCATTAAAGTTGAGAGCTTTCATTAGCATTACATCTTTTTCCATACTCTCCCTCGATATTACTTGACCTGTATAAGGGGTCAGTTTCGTGTCGGTTCACACCTTTTATTAAAATGCGTTTGCCATTTTACTAATAAGTTAGCTCCTATTATTTCTACAGTTCTAAAACCTATAGGGCGACAGATAACTTCTTTTACTTTACCTTCAGCATCGTATAATACCATTTGCAATCTATACAAGTGGGGCAACTCTGCACTCCATGCATTCACTTGTGGAAAGTCAGCTTGAAATTGTAACTCTGTTTTACCAAAAAGCTCTTTTTAGAGCTGTAGTATTTTTCTTTTCTTGATAAAGAAGTTTATCATTGTAATATACAGATAGCTCAGCTTGATATTTTGATTTATCTTCAATGGTTTCATTCCACACCTCTACCGAAGCAATGAGCCTTCCGTCAGCATAGTTATTGCTTAAAGTTGATTCTATATTTAGGTCATAAAAGTGTGTTTTTGGACGCATATATAGGTAGCAATCACGCGAAATGCCCGAAAAACGCCACATATCTTGACACTCTAAATAACTGGCATCCGTCCACCGCCTTACCTCCATAGCTATTAGGGTTCTTCCCTGAGGTTAGATAAGGAGTGATATCAAACTCCGAAGCTAATTTACTATCTTTACCTACTCCTACAAAAGTACCATTGATATACAGCTTAAACGCCGACTTTACTGCTCCTAAATGCAGGTATACTTTCTCATCTTTCCAAGCAGAGGGAAGTTCAAATACTTTGCGGTATACACCTGCATTTTGGGCTAAATCATCAGGAATATCAGGAGGGGTAGGATTCTTTTTGATTAAACTCGTATGAGGCATTTACGTAAATAGGAATGCCATAACCTTTCATTTCCCAATTGGCGGGCACGGTTATCTTATCCCATTTCTCTTCCTTGTAGTTTTTTTCTTATAGAAATCTTTTAGGAAGTTGCTTATAATCGTTTTTTTCCAAAGGAATAACCACTCTCATTTAGACTTAAATAGCGCGTGGAATTAGAAGGTAATCCATTTTTGCTTTATTTATTTCTTCAAAAGGGAAATAAGAAGCACGCATCGGCATCCGGTTTATTTCTTGTACTGCCGGATTTTTCAAAAATAGAATCTAAGGTCTGAGCATATCCGTTGCCACATAACCATAGAAATAACAAAAAGTAAAACTGTCGTTGCATAGTTATTTTTTTGTATAGGAAATTCTTTATTGAAAAAATACTTTTTCTGCAAGATCATCTTTCTTATCGCGAATTTCTTTTTAACAATAAGCTTTCTAATTCTTTAGTGATTTTTTTGATATTCTTTTTGTCCATACACATTCTTTAATTCTTTAGGGTCTTTTTTTAAGGTCAAATAGTTCCCAAGTATTAGAACGTTTGTAGTAACGGATAAGTTTATAGCGGTCAGTGCGAACCCCAAAATGTGGTGAAACAGCGTGTTCACCATTTTCATAATAGTGGTAGAACAACTGATTACGTATAGGCTTTGCTTTTTTAGCAAATAAAGGTAAGAAAGATTTACCTTGTATATCTTCAGGTACTTTTTGCTCCTGCTAATTCTAAAAAAAGTAGGAGCTAAGTCGATGTTTAATACAAAAATCATCATTAGTAGTGCCTTTAGGGAAGAGTTTAGGGTATGAAACTATCATAGGAGTACGGAAAGATTCTTCGTACATCCATCGTTTGTCGAACCACCCGTGTTCGCCCATATAAAAAACCTTGGTCTGAAAGGTAGATGATAATAGTATTGTCTTTCAAATTGTGTTTTCAAGGTAATCGAGCATACGACCGATGTTTTTTTATCCATTGATTTCACAGTAGAAAGATAGTCACGCATATAGCGTTGGAATTTCCATTTTGCTAATTCTTTTCCGCTGAGGTTTGCCTTGAAGTATTCACTCCTGATAGGGTTGTAAAAATCGTTATAAGCAGCGAATTGAGCAGCTGTCATTCTAGAGAAGTTAGCGTCTTTTTGCTACTTCTTTCTCATTTTTAAACATTTTTAAATCGTAACCCATACGCATATCTTTTTCCAATAGCCATTTCTTGCATGCTTGCAGGTACACGAGTGTCATAATTGTCAAAGAAAGTGTCTGGTAGAGGGAAGTTTATATGTTCATATGCTCCTAATTCAGGTAAATCTGGCATCCATGTGCGATGTACTGCTTTGTGTCCTACCACTAGGCAGAAAGGTTTATTCATATCTCGCCCTATCAAGCCATTTTTTTCTGCTTCATCTTCTATGATATTGCTTACATATCCTTGTTCGCGTACATGTTTTTTTACCTTCTATAATAAAATCAGGATTGAAGTACCTGCCCTGATCTACTAATATTTTGAAGAAATCAAAAGCCTTTTGGGTCATCACCCAAGTGGTATTTTTCCTATCCAAGCTGTTTGATAACCAACTTTTTGCAAAAGATTTACAAACTGCTGTTGAGACGAGTTGTAATGAGAGGTTTCATTATCCATAAAACCATTCTGATGACTGTATTTTTCCCGTTAAAATACAAGCCCTACTAGGCCCACAGATAGAGTTGGTAACGAAAGCCTTGTTGAAGGTGACACCTTCTTTAGCTAACTTATCAATTGCTGGGGTAGCATCGGTCTGCCCATTGTTATAAGCCCCAATAGTTTGATAAGAATGGTCATCTGATACGATGAGTACAATGTTAGGTTTGCTTTGAGCAAAACCAAATGTGGAATAACATATTATTCCACAAAAAGTAACAATTTTTCATAAAGTAACTAGCTTATTTATGATTGAATAATTTATTTTTCGGCTACAAAATTACAAAAATATTTTTGTTAAAGACCAAAAAAACAATTCCTAAAAAAATATTGATTTTTAGTATTTTGTTTGTCAATTCCTAAATTCAAGTAATAAAAGTAACTTTTTTTAATAAGGGGTTTGTTTTTAATTTTTGTCTGCAGCAGACAAAAATTAAAAACACAAAAAAGCAAGGAAAAAAATCATATAGTTTTTCCTTGCCAAATGAAAAAATCCTCATATTTGCGTTGTTGAAATTGAAAAAATGTAAAGTACAAATTATGAGTCATATTTCATTGGGGCAAAGATACAAAATAGAAGGATATCTACAAATTAATTTAAAAAAAGAGCTCAGATTGCAAAAAGAAATAGGGTTGCCTAAAAAAAGACTGTAAATCAAGAAATTAAAAAGAAACTCTAACCCTCAAACAGGTATATATAAAAGCTGAAGAAGCTCATCAATTATACCTTGATAGAATGCAGAAAAAGAGAAAGACTATACATTTTACAGAGGAAATTAAAGAGCAGGTAACTACCTTTTTAAAGGAAGATTATAGTCCTGAACAAATTGCAGGAACATTAAAAAAATATTTCTCATCAAACTATTTATAAGTTTGTTTGGAATGATAAGAAAAAGGGAGGTAGTCTATATAAACACCTTAGAAATCAGGGGAAAAAGGTATCAAAGAAAAAGAAGTTTATAAATCAAATGATCCTATTAACGATAGAAAAAGTATAGACTTGAGACCAGCAATCGTTGAACAACGCTCACGCATAGGTGATTACGAAGTAGATTTAGTAATGGGAGCTAATCATAAAGGAGCTATTTTAACATTTAATGATAGGGCTACAGGTTATACTTTATTAGGGCACTTGCCTTGTAAGGGAGCTATTCATACAAAAGAAATGATAGCTAAGTTAATTACTGAAAATCAACTAACTATACATACAATAACCTCTGATAATGGCAAAAGAATTTTCTAAAACACAAAGAGCTATCAGAAGAGTTCAATTTTAGACTATTATTTTTGCTCATCCATATCATAGTTGGGAGAGAGGTTCTAATGAGAATTATAATCGTTTATTAAGACAGTACTTTCCAAAGGGAGCTGATTTAAGGTTTATAAGCCAAGAAGAGTTGGAAAGAGTACAAAACAAACTTAACAATAGACCTCGAAAAAGATTTGGTTATATGAGTCCAAAAACAGGTATATTTGCAAGCTATTAAAAAAATCAAGGAAACCTTAACTTATTGAGTAACAATCAGCAAAAATAAAAAGTTACCTTTATGAATTGAATCTACCATTGGTTGTTTTTAATTTTTATCTTTTGTTTTAGTGTCGAAGTGCTGATTGGAGTAATATTACTTTCTTTTTATTGATTATAAAAAATCCGACCTATTACTAAGTCGGATTTTTATATTAAAAAGGTGATTAACCACCAAAGTCGTCAAAACGAATATTTTTCGTCAGGCATACCAAAAATCTTGTCCCATTTTCTGAACGGCTTTGTTCATCATTGGAGGGCCACAGAAGTACAATTCTATATCTTCTGGGGTGTCGTGTTTGCTCAAATATTGCTCAATTACAGCGTTGTGAACAAATCCTAAGAAACCATCACCTTCAGAGTCATTGATATCTTTCTTCACTTTCCAGTTATCTTCTGGTAGCGGCTCAGAAAGTACGATAAAGAACTTGAAGTTAGGAAACTCGCGCTCTAATTCGCGGAAGTGCTCTACATAGAACAACTCGCGTTTTGAACGACCTCCGTACCAATAAGTAACTTTTTCTATTGGTTTTTAGGGTTTTGAAGAGGTGATACAAATGCGAACGCATAGGTGCCATACCAGCACCTCCTCCTACATAAAGCATCTCGGCATTAGATTCATTGATGAAGAACTCACCATAAGGGCCTGAAATGGTAACCTTATCACCTGGTTTACGAGAGAAAATGTATGATGAGGCTACCCCAGGGTTTTACATCCATCCAGCCACCTTTAGCTCTGTCGAATGGAGGTGTAGCGATACGCACGTTTAGCATAATTCTACGTCCTTCAGCAGGATAAGAAGCCATAGAGTAAGCACGCTCTGCAGGTTCTGGGTTTTTCATCACTAAAGGCCATAGTTTGAACTTATCCCATTCCATTTTGAACTTATCAGGTTCACCTGGGTGTTCTTTAGGGTGTGCAGTGATGTCGATGTCAGTGTATTTTTACCTCGCAAGCAGGGATTTCTATTTGTATATATCCACCTGGTTTTGTAGTCCATATCTTCAGGGATTTCTACCACAAACTCTTTGATGAAAGAGGCAACGTTGTAGTTGCTTACCACCTTAGCTTCCCATTTTTTTGATACCAAATACTTGTTCAGGTACGCCTATTTGCATATCTTGTTTTACTTTCACTTGGCATGCCAAACGTACTCCCTCTTTAAGTTCTTTTTTAGTAAAGTGAGGGGTTTTCAGTAGGGAGGGCTTCGCCACCCCTTCGTATACGTGGCATTCGCATTGCAAGCAAGACCCTTTACCACCACAAGCTGATGGCAAGAAAAATCTTCTCGTTACCCAAAGTAGAAAGCAATGAACCACCGATAGGCACTTCTATTACTTTATCTTTATTGATAGTGATTTTTTTACAGGGCCGGAAGGGGTTAGTTTCTGCTTTACATATAGTAAAAACGGCTACTAACAGAAGGATTATTACTAATAACCCTATTACCGTTACTGCAATAGTTGTTAATATTTCACTTGCTAATATCATTGCTTAAATCTTTTGTGTTATTGGCTAAATTATCAGTTTTAACTTCTTGTTGGATAGTGGTTTCTTTCTTAGGCTCTTCTTTTTTGCTGCTACCACCTGTTAGCATACCACCAAAACTCATAAAGCCAATAGCCATAAGCCCTGTGGTGATGAAAGTGATACCTAAGCCGCGCAAAGGGCTGGTACGTGCGAATAACGTATCTTTTCGCGTATAGCTGCCAACGCCAAGATAGCGATAGCCCAACCTAATCCTGAACTCACCCCGTAAGCTACTGAAAGCCCGAATGAGTGAATCACTTCAGCACGCGATTGCATAAAGAGTGAACCTCCTAAGATAGCACAGTTTACAGCTATCAGTGGCAAGAAGATGCCTAATGAGTTATACAATGATGGTGAGAACTTCTCTACTATAATCTCTACCAACTGTACCATTGTAGCTACAGTAGCGATAAACAAAATGTAGGTAAGGAAGCTCAAATCATAATTAGCATATTCTTCACCCAACCAGCGCAAAGCACCTTCTTTGAGTATGTACTCATTGAGTAGCCAGTTCATAGGTACTGTTAGGGTTTGTACAAATACTACGGCAGCTCCTAATCCTATAGCAGTCGATACTTTTTTTAGATACAGCCAAGTACGAACACATACCTAAAAAGGTAGCGAAAAATCATATTCTCTACGAATATTGATTTAAAAATCAGTGTTAAATATTCTAACATTTTCTTTTCTTTTTAAATGATTAATGACTGTCTTCTATTAAGGCTTTTGTTGCGTGAGCGTTGTACCCACACTACTATACCGTAGGTTACCAAAGCCATAGGAGCTAACAACATAAAAACCGTTGTTTTCGTAGCCTAAGGCATAAACTCCTGTTTTCTTGATAGGGTCTCCTAATATTTGGAAACCGAGCAAAGTACCAGAACCTAATAGTTCGCGGAAGAAGGCTACGATAAGCAAGGCGATAGAGTAACCACCTGCGTTACCAATAGCATCTAAGAACGATTTACCTGGAGGGTTACCTAAAAGCAAATGCCTCAAAACGTCCCATCAAAAATACAGTTGGTGATGATAAGCCCTACGTATACTGATAGCTGTTTGCTAAGGTCGTATACATAAGCTTTCAGAACAAAGTCCACCACGATTACTAAGGCAGCAGCTACTATCAGCTGAGCGATAATACGAATTTTTGGTGGAATCACATTTCTAAGCAAAGAAATGGTTACGTTACCCATTACAAGCACAAAGGTAAATGAAAGGCTCATTACGATAGCGGCTTTCAGCTGAGCTGTAATTGCCAAGGCAGAACAGATACCTAACACTTGTACTGTTACGGGGTTGTTATCCCATAGAGGGTCAGTTACTAATTTTGTATCTTTTTTTGATAGTCCCATAGTCTCTTATTTGTTTAAACTTTTAATATAGGATATATAAGGCTCTATGCCATCGCTTATCATCGCTTGCACTCCATTACCAGTAAGGGTAGCTCCTGCAATAGCATCAATTTTTCCCATCTTCTTTACGTTTATTTTTCAGGGTCACCATTACTTTTTGAAATTTGAATGCTTTGGAAGTTACCTGCCGCATCCAATAAATGTTCCCCAATAAAGTCGTCCATAAAGAAACGTTCTTTGATGTTAGCTCCTAAACCAGCGGTTTCACCTTTGTGGTCGAAGAAAACACCACGTACGATAAGGTCTTTATCTACAGCTATATATCCCCAAATAGCATCCCACAAACCACGTCCGCTTACGGGAATTATATAGAGGGTAGCTCCATCTTTTTCACCTACGTAAAGAGGTAAACCTTCACGATGACCGTTGAAGTTGATAAGGTCGTTAGCACCTTCTACTTTTTCAGCGGTATTTCCTTTGATAAGGTATTGCTCTTTCACATAGTTAGGGGAACTCTTTTTTTCAGCATCGGTAGTAGAAAGAAACTCTACTTTACCTCCTCCAAGCTCACCTTCGTTGTGGTTTACGCCCATAGCGTAGAGGATATTCTGTTTCTTTTTCTAACTTTTTATTGTTGCTGATATCGCTACTTAACGCTGACGAGATACCAGCGAGCAACGCACCTACGATTACCACCATTATAATGGCGAAAATCACTGTATACGAATTACTTTCTGTCTTGATTGCCATAATTATGCGGTTTTAGCAGTTGATAATTTTAAACGTTTTTTTCTACGAGACACATTGGCTTGTACTACGAAGTGATCGATAGTAGGAGCCAGTACGTTCATCAATAAGATAGCAAGCATTACACCTTCTGGGTAGGCAGGGGTTGAAACAACGAATAGCAATCGCTATAAAACCTGCTAAGAATCCATAGATGTATTTACCTGTATTGGTTTTGTGCTGCAGTTACAGGGTCGGTAGCCATAAATACAGCTCCGAAAGCCAAAACCACCTATAAGTAAGTGCTCATATGCAGGCAAGCTCCACAAAGCGTAAAACTGTGTGCCTTCCATACTTGGAGCTAAACAGTTGAAGATAGCACCCATTACCCAAGCACCTACAAAACATACTTACCATAATACGCCAAGAAGCAATTTTTGGTATAAATAAGGAATAGACCAGCTAAGATAATGAGTAGGGGTAGAGGTCTCACCTACTGAACCTGGTATAAAACCAAAAAAACAGGTCTGATACTTGGTAAGTACCCGTTTGTCCTTGTGCTAAATTACCTAAAACTGTTTCTCCTGATACAGCATCTAAATTAGCACCAGCAGCTATGTCTTTAGCGCGTTGTACAGCTCCTTCTACCCATACTTTATCACCTGTCATAGATGTTGGGTAAGCTAAAGAATAAGAACGCACGAATAGTTAGTGCTGGGTTCAAGATGTTCATACCTGTACCACCGAATACTTCTTTACCTATAATTACCCCAAAAAGCTACAGCTACAGCTAGCATCCAAAGAGGAATGTCAATAGGTACGATAAGAGGTACTAGCATACCGGTTACTAAATAACCTTCTTCTACTTCGTGTTTGCGGATAGTAGCAAAGATAAACTCAATGCCCAAACCTACCACGTATGATACTATCACTAAAGGAAGTACTTTAGTAATACCAATACTGAAGTTAGCCCAGTTCCAGAAGTCGCCGCTGCAGAAAGCCATACCTGCCTGAGGTTCAATCGTTCCGAAAGCGACTTGGTGCTGATAGCCAGCATTGAAAAATACCGAAAATCAAACAAGGAATAAGTGCCATTACCACCATATTCATAGTTCGTTTTAGGTCGTCAGCAGCCTTAATGTGGGTACCCCCGTGGGTTACCTCATTAGGCGTATAGAGGAAATGTGGAGCGCGTTGAAAGTTGTCTCCATCTTCGTTCCTTTATACTTTTCTTTTTAATGTATTTAATTTACTTTTTTAAACTCATTTTCTTAATGAATAAGTTAATTATTTCTTTTTATTGATTTGCGAATTAGTTTTTAAAAGCCCAATCGTAATGGCTTGACGTCGATGAAACTAAGTAAGAGCCGAGTGAGGTCGTACCCGTCCAATGATACTTCTTTTTTTGGTAAAAAGCTCTTCATCTGAGTGTTTCTGTATAAGTTGAAACACTTTATTATGAGAAGCTTCAAAAAGTGAGAGTATCTTAGCAAGTGATACTTTTTGACATTGCTCCCATATTTCTCGGTTGAGTTTAGGAGTGTCAGAAAAAAGTATAACCCTCTTTTGGGTATTTTAGGTTTTTCACCTCGCATTCCTACCTCATACCAATTTAGGAATAATAAATGCCAATGATATAAGTGTCCTATAACATCGCGAATATTTCTATTCATTGTACCTTCTGGGAAGGAGTCTTCTCGCTGCTCCTCAGGTAGTGTTTCTATCAAAGAAAGTAACTTTTGGTAATTTTCTTTAGCTAAAAAAACTCTAAATCTAGTTTCGTTGCAGGTCTTGCCATTTTAATTTAAGCTTTTTGCTTTCAGCATATCATAAATAGTTTTTATTGATATGTAAGTTTTTCATAAACTCATCAGTATCAAACTCTACTTTGCCTTTACTATTTGTCTTGGCCTTTTACATTATATACAGAAAGGTAATAATCATTCTCCGATACGTATGCCGTAAAAAAAGGCTATGACTTGCTTGTCTATCTGCTAACTGCAAAGTTTCAGCTAATGCTTCCCAATTACCTTGTTCAGCAGCTTGCTTAAAGCTATTAGGGTTGTCTATATAAGTAAAAAGCGGGTAACTCTTCTTCTTTAAACCATTCTTCGGTAACCTCGCTAAAAGGTACTTTTGAACGACCTGCAGCCATAAAACCAAAAGAACATAATAGCTCCAAACTCAATTAACCAAATAATGCTAAGGAAAAATACCACTTACAGTCATACTCTTTATACCCCAAGTACCTTCTTCATTGATAAGCATTATCAAATCAATAAGATCACTTGGGTGGGTGGCTAAGTAAAAGCAGTTGCTCAAATTGAACATTACTTACTGATATGCCTATTTGCTTATTGCCGTAAACCTCTCCTGCGTTTAGCACTAAGTCTACCCATACTACCCATTGGCTGTAATAAGCTACCAATGAGGCAATAATAGCAAAAAGTGCTGAAAAGCCCATAGTTGCGCACTTTACCTAATCTGATGACTAAAAAGGCTTACTGCAAAAGAGATACTAACTCCAAAACCAAAGGTAATGAGAAAGTTTACGTATATAATAGGTATATACCACGTAGCATATGCATAAATAGTACCTAAAATAGGCATTACTATAGCACACACTAATAAAAAGATATGCAAAAAGCTATGGGTGAAAAATTTTCCTGAAGGCTTGTAATAGTTTGACATTTTTCTGATGTATTACTGTTTATAAGTTATTATCCTAATTCTTGAATCATTAAATCAAGTCCATCTCTGATAATTTGCTGATGTGGCTGTTTAGACACACATACAAATTCAGTAAGCGCAAAGTCCTCTGGAGCTACTTCGTACGCACCAAGGTTTTCCAATTCGTCTAAATCCTTATATAGGCAAGCTTTGAGTAGCTGCATAGGATAGATGTCTAAAGGAAAAAACTTCTTCATACATACCTGTTACCACAAAAGCGCGGTGTTCGCCATTGGTGTTGGTGTTAAGGTCGTACTTTTTCTTAGGGTTCAACCACGAGAAAGTAAGCGAACGAGTAAGAGATACTTTGTTAGCTATAGGTTTTGCCCAACCGAGACAAATCGTAGTCATTTCCTTCAGGGATAGCTGTGATTTGGTCGTCATAAAAACCTAAGAAATCATTCTCACCTACCTTAGTACCAGTAAGTACATCACCACTGATAATACGAGTGTTAGCAACGTCTTTCACTTGGCTACCCTACTACGCCACTAATTTGAGCGCCTGCAATAGCGGTTACGTAGTGAGGGTTTTCAATACGAGAACCTGTAAGCGCTACAGTGCGTGTAAGGTTGAGTTTGCCAGTAAGGAAAAAGCTCACCGATAACTACCAAGTCCTGAGGAGTAACCACCCATACCACTTCACCCTTGTTGATAGGGGCTAATGCGTGCTATTTGGGTGCTGACGTTACCAGCAGGGTGAGGTCCTGAAACATTGTGAAGAACAATGTTTTTGAGGTTGCGGAAAGGAGAAAGAGAGCTGTCTTTAAACACTGATACGTGCACCTTGCCAGAAGTTAGCTTAGAAAGGGCAGTAAGAGCTGTTTGTAGCACCTCTTCTTTACCTTTTAGCACATAGTCGTAGTCAGGGGCAAGCGGGTTGGTTTTTGCAAGCCGACACGAATATTGCTTTTGGAGTAGTGTCAGGATTGGCAATCACGTCATAAGGGCGCTGCTTAATAAAAGGCCAACAACCACTGCTAAGTAGGTGTGCCTTAATGTCTTCGCCCTGCATTTCGTTCACATTCTTTTCACCATAGCTCTTAAACGATTGCTCCTCGCTGGGTGCTATACGTATTTCTAAGACCTTACGTCTTTCGCCACGTATAATCTCCTTGATAGTACCACTTACAGGAGATGGGAACAAGATACGCTCATCACTCTTAGAAAAGAACAATGCTTCACCTGCCTTCACTTCATTCCCCTCGCGTAGTAAAAAGTTTGGGGATAATTCTGTGAAAAATCACTGGGTTTTAACGGCATACAATGCCGAAAGAGGGAGCTGCTTAGTAGTCTTATCAGCTTTCCCTTCCAACAGTATGTCTAACCCTTTTCGAATGCGGATGTCGTTTGACATATCTAAAAAAATATTAGTTAGTTTTGTTAAATTTGGCGACAAATATACGAATATTTTTTTGGATATAAAAATAATGTAGTGATTTTATTTTATAAAAAGAATCACTTCAGATATTTATGGCTTCTTGAAAAGTTAATATTTTCAATTAAAAATAACCTAAAGTGATTCTTTTTATCTCTTAAAAATAGTATTTATTGTTGGAAGAATGAGTCTACAAACTCATATTTGTTGAATATTTGCAAATCGTCAATTCCTTCGCCTACGCCTATGTATTTTACCGGAATTTGGAACTGGTCTGAAAATGCCTATTACTACGCCGCCTTTGGCAGTGCCGTCTAACTTAGTAACGGCTAAGGTGGTTACTTCAGTCGCTTTGGTAAACTCTTTAGCTTGCTCAAAAAGCATTTTGTCCTGTAGAGCCGTCTAATACTAATAACACTTCGTGAGGAGCATCGGGTATTACTTTTTTTGCATTACGCGCTTTATTTTGCTCAGCTCATTCATTAGGTTTATCTTGTTATGCAAACGCCCGGCTGTATCTATGATTACTACATCAGCCCCTTGTTTTACAGCAGAAGTAAGAGTATCATAGGCTACTGAGGCAGGGTCGCTACCCAGCTGCTGCTTAATCATCGGTACTCCCGTGCGATCAGCCCATACTTGCAACTGGTCTATTGCTGCTGCGCGGAAAGTATCGGCAGCCCCTAAGACTACTTTTTAGTCCTTTTTTTAGTAAACTGACTAGCTAGTTTGCCCTATAGTGGTTGTTTTTTTCCAGCCCCATTTACGCCTACTACCATCATTACGTATGGTTTTTTTGTCAGCAGGGAGAAAAAGTCGGTAGCCTCGCCAGTGTGCGTTTCCGACAGTAGACTACCAATCTCTTCGCGTAAGATTTTTATTAAGTTCAGAAGTGCCTAAATACTTGTCTTTAGCCACACGTGCCTCTATACGGTCTATAATTTTTAGGGTAGTATTAACCCCTACATCGCTGGCGATGAGTACCTCTTCAAGGTCATCAAGCACCTCCTCATCTACCTTTTGATTTTCCGATAATAGCCTTGCCGAGACGGTCGAAAAAGCTGTTTTTTTGATTTTTTTCTAAGCCCTTGTTTAGGGTTTCTTTCTTCTCTTTAGAAAAGATATTTTTAAAAAACTCAAATGCCATAACTATACTATAATCTAAAAAAACTCGGGCAAAGGTAATAAAAAAGGTTTATATATGCAAAAAAGCTGTCTCACGACAGCTTTTCAGATATGATAAAAATAGAGAAAAATTTAATTATTTCTTCTTCAAAAATTCATCAACGAGCTCAGGAGCCATAACGCTTTCTACGAAAGTATAGGCACCTGTTTTTAGGTGATTTCACCATTTTGATAGCTTTAGTAAGCTTTTTGATTTACCTTGTAGTGTTGCTACTGTTTTTCTTTGCCATAACGTTTTAATTATTTAATTTCTTTATGAACAGTTACTTTCTTTAGAATAGGGTTAAACTTTTTAAGTTCTAATCTATCTGGAGTATGTTTTTTTGGTAGTGATGTAACGAGAAGTTCCTGGTAAGCCAGATTCTTTTGTGCTCGGTGCACTCCAATATAACCTGAATTCTATTTCCTTTTTTTAGCCATTTTTACTATTGTTTTTAAAAATTTAGTTAATATATCCGTTACGTTCTACCTCTTTAAGCACTTCGTAGATACCTTTTTTTGTCGATAGTTTTGATAGCAGCTGCCGATACTTTTAGGGTAATCCAACGGTTTTCTTCAGGAATGAAGAAGCGTTTGGTACGGAGGTTTACATTAAATTTACGTTTCGTTTTGTTCATTGCGTGCGACACGTTGTTGCCCACCAATGCTTTTTTTGCCTGTTAAGTCACAAACTCTTGCCATTTTTCTCTATTTATTAATATGTTATTTATATTCAGGGCGCAAAGGTACAACTATTTTTAATACCAAAACTTTTTGATTTTTAGTTCGAATGTGTGATTTTTTTAGCAGTTGTTTTGACCGAAAAAAATATTTAGCTTTCATCATATACAAAAAACACCCCCATTTACTGAGGGTGCTTTTTATTATTTGCCTATCCGTGCTACGGACTATTTTTACTTCTTCAAAGTCTACGTCTTGTACGTTGTCGGTATTACCGCCTTGCTGTTGTTGTCCGCCAGCGTTAGGTTGTCCGGTAGCACCGCCTTGTTGTGCTTTTGTAGAGGTCTTCTGAAGCTTGTTGCCAAACAGTATTGATTTTGTTTAACGCTGCTTCTATATTGCCAAGGTCTTTTGCTATCATAAGCTGTTTTTTAACTCGCTTAGCGCGCCTTCTATAGCCCCTTTCTTGTCAGCAGGTAGCTTGTCGCCAAACTCTTTCAATTGTTTTTTTCAGTTTGGAAAAATCATCGCATCAGCTTCGTTTAGCTTATCAGCTTTCTCTTTAGCTTTCTTGTCGGCTTCAGCATTAGCTTCAGCTTCGCGTTTCATCTTTTCGATGTCTTCTTTAGAAAGTCCTGATGAGGCTTCTATACGTATGTTGTGCGATTTGCCAGTACCCTTGTCGGTAGCTGATACGTTGATGATACCGTTAGCATCGATATCGAAAGTTACCTCAATTTGTGGTACCCCACGTGGAGCAGGAGGGATGTTGTCTAAGTGGAAACGACCTATTGTTTTTGTTGTCGTTAGCCATTGGGCGCTCTCCTTGTAGTACGTGTATTTCCACACTTGGCTGATTGTCGGCAGCAGTTGAGAATACTTGTGACTTTTTAGTAGGGATAGTGGTGTTAGCATCGATGAGTTTAGTCATCACACCGCCCATAGTTTCGATACCCAATGATAGAGGGGTAACGTCTAAGAGCAATACATCTTTCACATCACCAGTAAGTACTCCTCCTTGTATAGCAGCCCCTATAGCTACAACCTCGTCAGGGTTTACACTCTTATTAGGTTTCTTATTAAAGAATTTCTCTACAGCTTCTTGTACAGCAGGGATACGAGTAGAACCCCCTACTAAGATAACCTCGTCTATATCACCTACGCTTAAACCTGCGTTTTGTAGTGCTTTTCTACAAGGCTCGATAGTGCGTTTTACTAGGGTCGTCTATCAGTTGCTCGAACTTAGCACGAGAGAGTTTGCGCACCAAGTGTTTAGGGACCTGAAGCAGTAGCTGTGATGTAAGGCAAGTTGATTTCAGTTTCAGTAGATGATGAAAGTTCAATCTTAGCTTTTTTTCAGCTGCTTCTTTAAGGCGTTGTAGTGCCATTGGGTCTTTGCGTAGGTCGATACCTTCTTCAGCTTGGAACTCTTCAGCTAACCAGTTGATGATTTTTTTCGTCTACGTCATCACCACCAAGGTGCGTATCGCCATCGGTAGCAAGTACTTCGAATACACCGTCACCAAGCTCTAAGATAGACACGTCGTGAGTACCACCACCAAAGTCGAATACTACTATCTTGTGGTCGTTGTGGTTTTTGTCAAGACCATAAGCTAAGGCAGCAGCTGTAGGTTCGTTGATGATACGTTCTACTTTTTAGACCTGCTATCTCGCCCGCTTCTTTAGTAGCCTGACGTTGTGCATCATTAAAGTAAGCAGGTACGGTGATAACCGCGCTGGTTACTGGTTGCCCTAAGAAGTCTTCAGCGGTTTTCTTCATTTTTTTGAAGTATCATAGCTGAAATTTCTTGAGGAGTGTACAAACGTCCGTCAATATCTACACGAGGGAGTATCGTTGTCGCCACGCACTACTTTGTAAGGTACACGTGCTATTTCTTTTTCCTATTTCAGAGAATTTGTTCCCCATAAAAACGTTTGATAGAATAAACGGTTTTGTGAGGGTTGGTAACAGCCTGACGTTTAGCGGCGTCACCTACTTTTATTTCGCCTCCGTCTACAAAAAGCTACTACTGATGGAGTAGTGCGTTTGCCTTCAGCATTGGTAATTACTACAGGGTCATTACCTTCCATAACAGAAACACACGAGTTGGTGGTTCCTAAGTCTATACCTATAATCTTGCTCATATTAATTGTTCGTTATTATTAGTTCAACATTTATTTTTTTAATTTTCATTAGTAGATAGTCAATGATTGTGCTAAAGCACTAAAAACTGACAAAATGTCATTTTTTTAGTCGTTAGTGATTAGTCGTTAGTCATTAGAAAGCGACTAATCACTAATTAAAAGATTAATTTCTAAATACCAATTTTTCCGTCGAAAGCGTCTAAGAGTATGGTGCTGTCTTTGTGGATATTGCCACTTAGTATTTCTTTAGAAAGGCGGTTGAGCACTTCCTTCTGAATAATACGTTTTACAGGACGGGCACCAAACTGAGGGTCGAAACCTTTTTGTGCTAAGTAGTCTACCGCTTCGTCGGTGGCATCTATAAGAATACCTTCTTTAGCTACCATTTTGATAACTGCATCGAGTTGTAAACGCACGATACTGCGGATATTGTTAGCGTTGAGCGGTGTAAACATTATGATGTCGTCAATACGGTTCAGAAACTCAGGGCGTACTGTCTGTTTGAGCAGTTGTAGCACTTCGTTTTTTTAGAGGTTTCAATAGCGCGCTCAGTGTCATTGGCGTACTTGTCGAACGCTTCTTGAATGAGCTGACTACCCATATTAGAGGTCATAATGATAATAGTATTTTTTTGAAGTCGGCAGTACGACCTTTATTGTCGGTTAAGCGTCCTTCGTCTAACACCTGCAAGAGAATATTGAAAGTGTCAGGGTGTGCTTTTTTTCAATTTCGTCTAACAAGATGACAGAATACGGACGACGACGTACAGCTTCGGTTAGCTGACCACCTTCTTCGTAACCTACATATCCTGGAGGTGCGCCTACCAATCGGCTTACAGCGTGTTTCTCTTGGTACTCACTCATATCGATACGCGTCATTGCGTTTTCATCGTCAAAGAGGTATTCAGCCAAGGCTTTTGGCAAGCTCAGTCTTACCGACTCCTGTAGTACCTAAGAAAAGGAATGAACCTATAGGGGCGACGAGGGTCTTGCAAAGCCTGCACGGCTACGGCGTATGGCATCTGATACCGCTTCTATAGCCTCCTCTTGACCTACTACACGTTTGTGCAATTCGCTTTCGAGTTTTAATAACTTTTTCGCGTTCGCCTTGTAGCATTTTCGATACTGGTATGCCTGTCCATTTAGCTACTACCTCAGCTATATCTTCAGCTGTAACCTCTTCTTTTTACTAAGCTATTAGCTTCACTTTTTGTTGTCTAAGTTCTCTTGCAAAGTAGCCAATTTAGCTTCAGCTTCTTTTTATCTTGCCGTAGCGCAACTCAGCCACTTTTTCCGTAATCGCCTTCACGTTCGGCTCTGCTCGCTTCCAATTTGTACTGTTCGATGAGCTTCTTTTGGTAGCTTGTACCTCGTCAATTACGCCCTTTTCGCCTTGCCATTTGGCGTAAATAGCGTTGCGCTCTTCTTTTTAAGTTAGCTAAATCTACGTTGAGTATTTTGAGTTTAGCCTCATCGTTTTTCGCGTTTGATAGCCTCAATCTCTATTTCGATCTGCATTATCTTGCGGTCGAGTACGTCTAACTCTTCAGGTTTTAGAGTTGATTTCCATACGCAGTTTAGCAGCCGCCTCGTCCATTAGGGTCGATAGCCTTGTCGGGCAAGAAACGATTTGTGATATAACGTTCTGAAAGCTCTACCGCTGCAATGATAGCCTCGTCTTTAATGCGCACCTTGTGGTGAGTTTCGTATTTTTCTTTGATACCACGAAGGATAGAAATAGCACTTTCGGTATCAGGTTCTTCTACCATTACTTTTTTTGGAAACGACGTTCGAGTGCCTTGTCTTTTTCGAAGTACTTTTGATACTCATCGAGGGTAGTAGCCCCAATAGCACGTAGTTCACCACGAGCTAAAGCCGGTTTTAAGATGTTGGCAGCGTCCATAGCACCTTTCGCCACCACCAGCCCCTACAAGGGTGTGGATTTCGTCAATAAACAAGATGATGCTGCCGTCAGAGCTGGTTACCTCTTTCACTACCGATTTGAGTCGTTCTTCAAACTCACCTTTATATTTAGCACCTGCGATAAGGGCACCCATATCAAGCGAGTAGATTACTTTGTCTTTAAGGTTTTCAGGTACATCGCCTTTTACGATACGGTGTGCCAACCCTTCGGCGATAGCAGTTTTACCAACCCCTGGTTCACCTACCAGCATAGGGTTGTTTTTGGTTCTACGCGAAAGAATTTGTAGTACGCGGCGTATTTCCTCATCACGACCAATCACAGGGGTCGAGCTTGCCACTATCAGCCAGCTGATTGAGGTTTTTAGCGTATTTGTTAAGCGAGTTGTAAGTATCTTCAGCCGATGCGGAAGTTACTCGCTCGCCTTTGCGCAACTCTTGAATGGCTTTCTCCATTTCTTTTTCGCTTACGCCTTGGTCTTTGAGGGCTTGAGCTATCTTGCTATTACTTTTGAAGATAGCTAAAAAGCAAGTGCTCTAACGATACGTATTCGTCGTTCCATTTTTTTAGCGATGTTAGCCGCTTCGTTGAGCATAGTATTGGCTTCGCGAGATGCCCATACTACCCCCGTTACTTTTGGAAAAAGACTGTAAGGCAGCTTCTAAGTTTTTGCTGAGCTGTTCGCGGTTGATGTTCAATTTTTAAAGAGGAAAGGCAACACGTTTTCGTCTACTTGCTCGATAGCTTTAAAGAAGTGTTCGCATTGCAATTCCTGATGCCCATATTGTTGGGCGATTTGCTGAGCGGTTTTGTACCGCTTCTTGCGCTTTGATAGTAAATGTATTGAAGTTCATATTAAATTCTTTTTTTAGGGTTCAACAATCTCGCATAGGGTAGGGGCAATAGTTGTGCCAACGCTTAATAGCTGACAAAGTGACAGTTTTCGATGACAAAAATGACAGTTGTGTGTTCGGTTATTGTTTGACCATCCTTCGCTTATCCTTCGCTCATCCTTCGGTGTAGAGCCACTATACTAGTATGGTGTGATGAGTGTTTTATAAATAAAAAGCCGCTCAAAAACTGAACGGCTTTTTCTGATTTGTTATTTTATTAATTAAAGAATGTTTCTTTTACTTTATCCACATAGTCTAACTTTTCCCAAGTGAAAAGTTCTACCTCTATCTTCTTAGTTCTGTGGTAAGGTGATGAAAAATACTTTAGTTACTACCTTAGGAGTGCGACCCATATGTCCGTATGAAGCGGTTTCGCTATAGATAGGGTTGCGCAGTTTGAGGCGTTGCTCTATATCGTATGGGCGTAGTGGGAAGATTTCTTGTATCTTCTTAGCTATTTCGCCATCGGTTAGCTTTTACTTTGGCAGTGCCGTAGGTATTTACATACACCCCGGTAGGTTCTGCTACCCCTATGGCATAGCTGACTTGCACGAGTATTTCATCAGCAACACCAGCTGCTACTAAGTTTTTGGCAATATGGCGCATAGCGTAGGCAGCACTGCGGTCTACCTTGCTAGGGGTCTTTGCCTGAGAAAGCTCCTCCTCCGTGAGCACCCTTACCACCGTAAGTATCTACTATTATTTTGCGTCCTGTTAGTCCGGTGTCGCCGTGAGGGCCTCCGATAACGAAAAATACCTGTAGGATTGATATGGTAGATGATGTTTTTCGTCGAAGTAAGGCGCATACTGAGGGTATTTCTTAATCACACGAGGGATAAGGATATTTACTATATCCTCTTTGATTTTCTTAAGCATTTTGCTTTCGGTGTCGAAGTCGTCGTGCTGGGTGGAAATTACTATGGTATTTACGCGTACAGGCTTATTATCATCGCTGTATTCTAAGGTTACTTGGCTTTTAGCATCAGGGCGTAGGTAGGTTATTTCGCGGTTTTCGCGGCGTATTTCGGCTAACTCTCTTAGCAAGGCGTGCGATAGGTCTAAGGCAAGCGGCATATAGTTATCGGTTTCGTTTACCGCATAGCCAAACATCATACCTTGGTCGCCAGCCCCTTGTTCTTCAGGCTTGCCGCGCTCAACACCTTGATTGATGTCAGGCGACTGCTCGTGTATGGCTGATAGCACCCCGCAAGAGTTTGCCTCAAACATATATTCGCTTTTTGGTATAGCCTATTTGTTTGATAACGTTGCGCGCTATTTGCTGCACATCAATATAAGTGTTTGATTTTACTTCGCCAGCAAGAATTACCTGCCCAGTGGTTACGAGGGTTTCGCAAGCCACCTTAGAGTGGGGGGTCGAAAGCGAGGAAGTTGTCGATAAGAGCATCGCTAATTTGGTCAGCGATTTTGTCAGGGTGTCCTTCAGAAACGGACTCAGAGGTAAAAAGATATCCCATTGTTATATGTGATTTGTAGAGGATAATTAGCACTAAATCAATGGGGTACTACTAAAAAGAAGTAATAAAAAGATTACTGTTTTAGCATTTTTGGGGAGTACCCCAAGAGGTTGCAATCAGTACAAATTTGTCCTCTTGTTATTATTTTTCGGGGCAAGATAATGATAATTTGCTAATTAGCAAGTATATAATTAGCAAATTATCATTATTCAGAAAAATAGTTACTCGATTACAGTCCGATGACGATACCTACGTGAGGTACTAAGCCCGAACTGAAAATACTTTTTGTCTTTTTTTGTACAATACGTTATAGCTTGCACCTATTTGCAAATAGGTATTATTGCCCAACTGCTGCATATAGCCTCCACCTAAATAAAGGGCGTCTTCTTCGGTGTTATGAGTGTCATTAGTGCTTTTTGTTCTTAAGTGATACAAAATAGTGCTGAAAAGAACTACTCAGATAGGCTTCTCTTCCTATATAATAGGCTAATGAAGGCCCTACCCCCAGAGAGAGGCTGCGGTAGTACTTAGTGTGTTGTAGAGAGCCGTTGATGTTGAGAGCGAGCTCTAGGGTCATTAGTGATTTTATAACCCTATACGGGGTGATAAATCTAAACTCAAGCCGTAAGTGGTAAAGTTGATACCTACATTACCGCCATAGGTTATGGGCGAGTTCAAACTACTTTGGTAAGCAGGCGACAAGATGTTAGTACTCTGCGCCATAGCTAAAGAGGTCAGCATTAAAAAAAGCAAGGCTAAGAAAAAGTTTTTTTCATATTGATATATTTATTTGTTACTAAAAAAATATTTTTTTAAGCAAACTTCATTGATTTGGTAGGTGAAAATTTTTGGTGATAATATAAGTAGGTATTAGCAACATCAGCAGGCAGAGTAGTAGCACCCCAATGTTTAAGCATAGAATCCACATAGGGGTAAAGGCTATAGGTACCTCGCTTACATAATAGGTAGCAGGGTCTAATTTCACAAGGCTGTACCGCTGCTGTAGATAGAGCAGCGCAAAGCCCAGCGCATTACCCCATAGCAGTCCCAACCCAATGATATAGGCAGCGTTGTAAAGGAATATTTTGCGAATACTCTTATCAGAAGCCCCCATACTTTTGAGGGTGCCAATCATAGGGGTTTTCTCTAAGATAAGTACTAATATAGCGGTTATCATATTGAAGCCCCCCCACGATAATCATAATGCCGATAATGAGGTAGATATTGAAGTCGAACATTCCTAACCATTCAAAAAAATAAAAAGGAAATTTCTGAATAATGGTCTGCGAATCGAGGTGGTAATTAGTATGGGCATACACCTGTTTTGCCTATATTTTCTATTTGGTTAAAAATCACTGATGAAGAGTTCGAAATTACCGATTTCGTCAGCTTGCCATTTGTTTATTTTTCTGTATTTGACGCAGGTCGGTGAAGATATAAGACGCATCAAACTCTTGGAAACCACTGTTGTACAAGCCTACTATTTTTGAAGCTACGTTGGTTAGGGGCTTGTGCTGCCTCGTCTTTTTAGGAAGATAGCCTGACAGCGGTCGCCCTAATTTTAGGTGCAGACGATTGGCTAAATAGGTAGAACATCAGTATCTCATCGGTAACCTCTTCGCCATCGACCTTAGGGTACGCGCCCTTGGGTGATAAAGTCGCGCATCAGCGACCAATCGTAGTCTTTTCCTACCCCTTTGGCAAGGATAGACTCGTAGGTATCAGGGGTACGGATAATGCCCCCTTTAGTAGCTACCGCCTGAATGTGGGTAACCTGTGGTACGCTTTTTAAAGGCGGGATAAAAATCTTGGTTGATAGAGATAGGTTTAATAGAAACTTCAGAGGCATTGTTGTCATAATTAAAAATTTGTATATGCCCGTGAAAGACTACTAACTTCTCACGAATCTTGCGCTGCAAACCGATACCAGTGGCAATAGCGATGAGCATCATCACCATTCCAACAGCAATTGCAGCAATTGCCATTTTGATAATTGGTGAAGATATTGTACTTTTGTCGCCTTTTGAGAAAAATAACTCTTTTCGCTATGAAAAATTCAATATTCAATTCGATAATCAATTTTTAGAAGTGCCAAAATTACACTTTTTTCTTATGTACGCTCATTTCCTGCAAAAATAATGGGCAGCAGTCTCCTAATGCTATAGAGAAAAAAGCAGAGAAACACACTAAGGAAGTAGTCGTGGGCGCTAACCGTATGTATCTGTATATTAAAGATTTGCAGGATAAAAATATAGGGCTTGTCACTAACCAAACCGGTATTGTAAAGACCGAAAAAAAGGTAAGTACGTACATTTAGTTGATACATTGCTAAATAAGAAAAATAAAGCTCACTAAAGTATTTGCTCCTGAGCATGGTTTTTAGAGGGGAGGCTGATGCTGGCGAAGTAGTAAAAGATGGTAAAGATACCCGCACAGGGCTGCCAATAGTGTCGTTATACGGCAAAAATAAGAAGCCTACTGCCGAACAGCTAAAGGGTATTGACCTGATGCTCTTTGACCTGCAAGATGTCGGTGCACGTTTTTATACTTATATATCTACCTTGCATTATGTAATGGAGGCTTGTGCTGAGGCGCATATTCCGCTTATTGTATTCGACCGCCCTAATCCTAACGGGCACTATATCGATGGGCCTGTGCTGCAACCTGCTTTCAAGAGTTTTATTGGTATGCACCCCGTACCAGTAGTTTATGGAATGACCATAGGCGAGTATGCGCAGATGATTAATGGCGAAAAATGGCTTTGCCAAGTCAGTTACTACCGACTTAAAAAGTTATATCGCTTGCTAATTACACTCACCAAACGGCTTATAGTTTGCCGGTGAAACCATCGCCTAATTTGCCTAATGACGCTTCAGTTAATCTGTATCCTAGTTTGTGTTTTTCGAGGGGACGAATGTTAGTATGGGGCGAGGTACTGATAAGCAGTTTCAAATATACGGAGCCCCTTATTTTGATAAGACCGCGTTTCACTTTACACCTAAGCCCAATGCTGGCGATAAAAAGCCCCAAATTTAATGGCAAAGTATGTTATGGTGAAGACCTGAGCAAGACAGCCCCTTTATCTCAACTCAACTTAGTGTGGCTAAAAAGCATTTGAGCAAGGGAAAGGCGTTAAAACAGCTTTTTTTCACAACCTCTTTCAACAAAAATAGCGGGTAACGACCTGCTGAAGAAACAAATCACTGAAGGCAAGACTGAAGCAGAAATACGCCAAAGTTGGCAAAAAGACCTTGACAAATTCAAAGAAATAAGGAAGAAATACCTATTATATAAATAAAAAGTTGTATCTTTGCACCCTCACTCACTATAAAAATGACAAATACAGGAAAAATTGAACTAATGGCACCTGCGGGTAACTTTGAGTCGCTACAAGCGGCGATAGACAACAGTGCCGACTCAGTATATTTTTGGGGTAGACCAGCTGAATATGAGGGCAAGGGCGAGCATCAACTTTACTATTGCTGACCTTGATGAGATAGCACGCCGTTGTGCCCCTAAGGGTATTCGCACTTACCTCACCCTTAATACTATTATTTACGATCACGACCTTTCTATCATCAAAAACGCTGCTCGATGCTGCTAAAAAGCAGGGCTTACAGCAGTAATCGCTATGGATCAGGCTGTAATTGCCTATGCAAGGCAGATAGGGATGGAGGTGCATATTTCTACCCAGATAAATATTACTAATATAGAAACCGTACGCTTCTACGCGATGTTTGCTGATACGATGGTGATGAGCCGTGAGCTAAGCTTGCGACAAATTAAAAAAAGATATGCGAGCAGATAGAAAAGGAGCAAATAAAAAGGACCTTCGGGTAATTTGGTAGAAATAGAAATATTTGGACACGGAGCCCTCTGTATGGCAGTGTCGGGCAAGTGTTACTTAAGTTTGCACTCGCATAACTCGTCAGCTAATAGAGGGCTTGTAAGCAAAAACTGTCGGAAGAAATACACCGTAATTGACCAAGAGAGCGGTTTTGAGATAGAGTTAGACAATGAGTATATGATGTCGCCTAAAGACCTTTTGCACTATAGACTTCCTCGACCAAGTAATTGATACGGGGGCAAAGGTGCTAAAAAAATAGAAGGTCGTGGGCGTGCGCCTGAGTATGTGGCTACTGTTATCCGTACCTATCGCGAGGCGATAGATGCTTATTACGCAGGTACTTATAGCAAAGATAAATTTGAGGGCTGGATAGAAGCCCTTAAGACAGTCTATAATCGCGGGTTCTGGGGAGGTTATTATTTAGGGCAAAAACTCGGTGAATGGAGCGAGAACCCAGGCTCTAATGCTACCCAGAAGAAAGTGTACATAGGGCAAGGCAAGCACTATTTCCTAAAAACAGGTATAGCTGAGTTTGCTATTGAGGCTTTTTGATATAAAGATAGGTGATAAGCTACTTATCACAGGCCCTTCTACAGGCGTGCAAGAGCTTGAGCTAACAAGTATGATGGTAAATGACGTCCCTGCCGAGCGCGCTAAAAAAAGGTGATTCGTGCACTATCAAAAACTGATTTTTAGAGTACGCTTATCAGATAAATTGTATAAAAATAGTGAAGAATTAGTCGTTAGTAAATTAGTCGTTAGTCGTTAGTAAATTAGTCGTTAGTAAATTAGTCGTTAGTAAATTAGTCGCTAGTCGTTAGTGATTAGTCGTTAGTGATTAGTCGTTAGTGATTAGTCGTTAGTGATTAGTCGTTAGTGATTAGTCGTTAGAAAGCGACTTAAAGGTAATAAGCTAGAGATAGACTAACAACTAAAGGCTAACGTACTAAAGACTAAAAAGACTAGAGACTAACAACTAATAAATGGTAATAGTAACTTTACAACGTGAGAAGTGTATAGGCTGCAACTACTGTGTGGAGGCGGCTCCTGAGCAGTTTCAGATGTCTAAGAAAGATGGTAAGAGCGTGCTGCTGCGTTCTACCGATAAGAAAGGGTTCTTTACACTGAAGAGTTATGATGATAGTATTTATGAAGATTGCGAGAAAGCCCAGAAAAGCCTGTCCTGTGAAGATTATAACTACAAAGAAACTTTGAGTTTTTTTGAATAATGAATTGAATATCAACGAAAAATATATAACCAATGAAGAAAATAGTATTATTAGCAGTATGTTTATTAGGGGCTGTGGAGTGCGAAAGCACAATACAGGCATCAAAGGAGGGTATAATTACGCTACCCTGAGCGGTAATGTGAATAGTGATAGCAGTGTAAACCCTTATCACGGGTATTATGCAGGTCTTACTCTTGAGTTTCTCTCTCTAAATTATTCTCTCTGCAGATAGAAGGTATCTATAACAGACGCGGCGCCAATATAAGAAATAGTACTTATGGTAAGGCAAAAATTAGCATTAGATTATCTATCAGCTCCTGTATTAGCGCGCTTTAATGTAGGGAAAAGGTATTAATCTGCACGTAGGGCCTCAATTAGAATATCGCATTGATAGACCTAACTTCTATTTTTGATGGTACAGACCCAGTAACCCGCGTAAAAGACGATGCTATTGATATGATAGACGGAGCACTGACTGCTGGTATAGGGTATACTACCCAATCGGGTTGGTTTTTTGAGTTGCGCTGGGTACAAGGGCTTACTAATATATTTGAAAGTGATAGTAGTTTAAGTCACGTACCTTTCAGTACTGATTATAATTTTAAGAATAGAACCCTCTCAGTAGGAGTAGGGATATATATTTTAAGCTCTGAAAAAAATAATTTTCATTTTCGTATTAGGCGTTTTATTAGGTTGCGAAAAAGAACAACGCACTAGAAACCCTTACTTAGGTGAATTTTCACTTTACCTACACTATCAATATGAACTTACCTCTGTACAATTCGTTAAAAAAACACCTATGAGTACTGTTTTTGTGCCTTATGGAGGTATTAAGGGTTTTTTTGTAACTTATAACGGTAGTTCGTATTACGCTTGGGAGGCAGCTTGTCCTAACCACATAGCTAATACTTGCGAGCGGTTGCATTGTGCATCGAAGTCAGGCGGAGGAAATACCTTTGAGCGTTGCGATGATACTAATACCCATTCGTTTATTTTTGTACAATGTCCTTGTGAAGGCACAGTGTATAATCTTGTGAATGGAAGCCCTATTGCGATAGACAAAGTGACTTCACCTTATCATCTGCTCTATTATAATGTTTCAGTAGCAGGTAATATTTTAACTATTAGTAACTAATGCTTTCAGAACGTTTTGAAAATACTAAACCCATCACTTTTATCATCGTGCTTATGGCTCTGTTGATAGGTGATGGGTTATATCAATATGAAATTTTACAAATAGCCTCTTTTAATAGTCCGCATACTACTACACTGCTTATCACTTTTGTGCTATTTTGGTTTTCTTTATTACTTTTGCACCAGATAGACCGGTGGAATGAGCTAACGGAGACAAAAACTGTTATTCGATAGCTTTTTTTAGTATTTTTGTAGTGCTTTTTCCGTCTCTTTTTCAAGAAGTAAAAGTAGTAGGCGCTAACTTCCTTATAATAGCTGCCTTATGGCGCGTGCTTACACTGAAAAACAGGAGAAGGTATCTCGCAGAAACTGTTTGATACCTCCTTACTTATTGTTTGTGCTGGGCTATTGCACCCTTGGGCACTTATTTTCTTGTTAAACATATGGATTTTCATTGCTTTTCTATGGAGCTAAGAAGCGTCGTTATTGGTTTATACCTCTTTTAGCTATTCTTATTATTGGTATATTATTAGGTGCAACGCTTATCCTTTTGATTACACTTCTTTTTGAGTGACTATTATCAGAAACTCTACACAGATATAGAGCATCTTTTAGTTTTTCCTTCATACCCTTTGCCTACTTTAGTAGCGTTGGGCTGTTTAGGGCTTTTGTTTGCACTCTCGCTGATAGTGTATTATTTCAAGACTACCTATCACAGTATTAGCTCCCTTGTAGTAATTCAGTTTCTTTGGGTAGCCGTAATAGTAGCCATAGTTTCTAAAGAAGTGCTCTACTGCTTTGCGCCCTATAGCTATTATTTTTGCCCTTTACGTGGAGAAAATACGTATATGGTGGCTAAAAAGAGACTGTGCTATGGCTACTACTCTCACTACCCGCTGTCCTACTTACCTTACATTTTTATCACCAAAAAGCTAAATCGCCAGCATCACCTAAACCAGGTACTATATAACCGTATTCATTTAGATTAGGGTCGATCGTGGCAATCCAGAGATGAGTGCTTTCAGGAATTTGTCTTCTAAATATTCTATCCCTGTTGAGCACCAATCACGGCAAATAGGTGTACTTCTTTAGGCTTTCCTAAAAGGAGCTAAAGCATTGTACACGTTAGCAAATGAGCGCCCTGTAGCTAACATAGGGTCAGCTAAGAAGAGTACTTTTCCTTCTAAAGAGGGCGATGCCAAATACTCTACCATTATGTCGAAATCAGTCTCGGAGGTATGTTTTCTATAGCCGATATAAAAAGCATTATCGGCATTGTCAAAAATAATTCATCAGCCCCTGATGGAGTGCTAAGCCAGCACGCAAGATAGAGCATATCACTATTTTCATCTTTAGGTAGTTGTACTTTCTTCTCGCCTAACGGGGTAGTGATAATCTCACTGCGATAATGCAAGAACTTACTCATTTCATAACATAATACTTCACCTATTCGTTCCAAATTTTTACGGAAACGCATACGGTCTGATTGAATATTTATATCGCGGAGCTCTGCGATAAAAACGATTAAGTACTGAGGGTTCTTCACCCAAATGGTGTATAATCATTGGCTTGTTAATATTTTTAATTGTTCACGCCCCTAAAGGTACAAATAATTTGCTGATTAGCAAATTAGTAAATCAGTAATTTTGAAAAATTGGCATATTATTTGCCCTTTATTCAGTACAAAAACATTTAAAAACAATAATAACGTATGAAAAAGAACTTAGTTAAACTATCGGCTATTATTGCATTAATGCTACTCACCACTGCAACTTATGCTCAAGAGTTTCACATAGGGGCTAAAGCAGGGGCTAACTTAGGAAAAATAGCAGGGGTTGCCTATAAAGATAACTTTAAATTGGGCTATCAAATAGGAGGATTTCTCGAATTTGACTTTACTGACAAATGGGGATTGCAAGGCGAAGTGCTCTTTAACCAAAGCAATACAGAGATTCGTAATAGTTACAAACAAGTGTGGGACGAAAAAGTTTAATAAGAACAAAAACGCTGGATTATGTGAGTGTGCCAGTATTGTTGAAGTATAATCCTAATGAATTTCTGTCGCTACACGCAGGGCCTCAGTTCAGTTTTCTAACTAATAGTGAGGATAGCACTTGGGAGAACGGTAAGAAGCTTTTTAAAGACACAGACTTCTATAGTAGTAGGCTTAGAGGTGAAAATATTAAATCCTTTTGTATGTGTATGGTAGGTATGCGTGGGGATATTCAGATATCAATAAAGCCCTTTCTGAAAAAGGCAACTTTGCAACAAATTCAAATAGGTGTGGGGTTGCGGTTCTAAATAAAAATATAAAAATAGTATAAAAAAACTTTTTGTTATTGTAAAAAAAGCATTATCTTTTGTCCTAAAATTTACCAACGGAATTAGGATGATGAAGATAGAAAAAGTTACATAGAATTCTATTAATAAGGTTTTTATTTGTACTGACCATTATATTTTTTTCAATTTGCTGACGGGCAAACTATAGAAAATGTTCTTACTTCTACTAGGTTGCATTTTGCATTAGATAATTTTCAAGAAAAGGAAATAGTCCGTTTGTCAGTGCCTAAAGGTATAACAACAGTAGAAGTAGAAATCATATTCCTTTAGGGATTGAATATGCTGAAGGAACTGCTGTTATAACAAAAGGAGAGGCTGAAATAATACAAAAAGCAGGAACTTTACTTTCTCAACCTACATTTGTAGTTACTATTAATAAAGGTAACACTATTACTTTTTGAATTTAATAGGAAAAATAACTTCGAAGCATTGCTTCTTAAAGAAGGACTTAAAGACACAGTAAAATTAAAAGTTGGTGAGCACTTGTATGATATTAAGCTTTCTAATAGCTATTACTTTGCGCTCTCCGTCTTTGCTTTTACAACCTTCGCCTATAGTGTTTGATAAAAAGATGGTGAGCATAATGATTTTTCTGTGCTTAGCAATACGGGTATAGGAGGGTTAAAGATATTTATTTTTTTCAGTAGATTACCCTGAAGAAGTGTCCCTTATAGATTTAAAAATATAAAGGGAAAAAGATACTCCCTATAGGAGTAGTGTCTGCAGGTTATGCTAATGCAGGAGCCCCTTTGTATAGGGGTAGAAGGAACATTTTTAACGAAAAGAAAGATAGAATAATAATATATGAGCATTATACCGTAGCAAATTGTCAAGCGAATTGTCCTATAAAAATATGCAGCTTATTGGGGCGATAATACTTTGCGTTTTTTTATGAAACGAAAGAGGAGACAAAGTTACTTCATCCAAAAAGAAGAGTCAACTATTCTCACACTTTCAGACGACACCTACACCCTCACTACTACCGCAAGCACCACTACTACCGCTACAACTGTCGGCAGTGTTTTCGCTAACGACCGTCTAAACGGAAAACCTATTGATATTCAAAAAGTAATTTTTAGTTTGTTACCGCAATCTACTCCTAATACTTTTTATCATCACTAAAGACGGCAGCATCATTGTTCCTGCCCAAACCCCAATAGGACGTTATACCTTAAATTACCGTATTTGTGACAACTCTCAACCCTTAAAAAGACAAGAGTCAAAAGCCTGTTTGTCAAACAGCAACTGTAACCATTGCAGTACTACAGTCAGTTACCACCCCAACCACAGCAACAAGTACTACCATCACTGCAACTACTACCCCTACGATAGTCACCCCTGACTGTTATCACCCTCTCAAACGACACCTATACTGTTACTACTACTGAGTGCACCTCTACTACCGCCACAACTGTCGGTAGTGTCTTTGCTAACGACAGTATGAACGGGAAACCTATTGATATTCAAAAAGTAATTTTTAGCTTGTTACCGCAATCTACTCCTAATACTTTCATCATCACTAAAAGATGGCAATATCATTATTCCACCCTCATACCCCAATAGGCCGTTACACCTTAAATTACCGTATCTGCGATAACTCTCAACCCTCAAAAAGGCAAGAACCACAAGCCCGTTTGTCAAACAGCAACTGTAACCATTGCAGTGTTACAATCAGTTACTACCCCAACTACAGCAACAAACACTACCGTCACCGCTACTACGACCCCTACGATAGTCACCCCTGACAATTATTACTCTTTCAGACGACACCTATACTCTCACTACTACCGAGAGTGTTACTACTACTGCTACAACTGTTGGCAGCGTCTTTAGTAATGACCGCCTAAACGGAAAACCAATTGATATCCAGAAAGTAATTTTTAGCTTATTACCGCAATCTACTCCCAATACTTTCATCATCACTAAAGATGGCAACATCATTATTCCGCCTCATACCCCAATAGGCTGCTACACCCTAAATTACCGTATTTGCGATAATTCTCAACCCTTAAAAACAAGAGTCAAAAGCCTGTTTGTCAAACAGCAACCGTAACTATTGCAATATTACAATCAGTTACTACCCCCACTACTGCAACAAGCACCACAATCACAGCCACAGTAGTTACCCCAACTGTTATTACTCTTTCAGATGACACCTATACCCTCACTACTACCGAGAGTGCCACTACTACCATTACAACTGTTAGAAGTGTCTTTAGTAACGACCGTATGAACGGAAAACCCATTGATATTCAAAAAAAGTAGTTTTTAACTTGTTACCGCAATCTACTCCCAATACTTTCATCATCACTAAAGATGGCAACATTATTGTTCCAGCTCAAACCCCTATAGGGGCGTTACACCCTAAACTACCGTATTTGCGACAATTCTCAAAGCTCAAAAGATAAAAACTTTAAACCTATTTGTCAAACCGCAACTGTAACCATTGTAGTATTACAAACAGTTACTACTCCAACCATAACAACAAGCACTACCATTACTACAACTACTACTCCTACAGTAGTCACTCCAACAGTTATCACACTTTCAGACGACACCTATACCCTCACTACTACCGAAAAATGCTACTACTACCGCTACAACTGTCGGCAGCGTCTTTACTAACGATCGCCCTAAACGGGAACCCTATTAATATCCAAAAAGTAATTTTTAGCCTGTTGCCACACTCTACCTCAACTTCTTTCGTCATCACTAAGGACGGCAATATCATTGTCCCAGCTCAAACACCGATAGGTCATTATACCTTAAATTACCGTATCTGCGATAACTCTCAACCCTCAAAAAGGCAAGAACTACAAGCCCGTTTGTCAAACAGCAATTGTAACCATTGCAGTGTTACAATCAGTTACTACTCCAACAACAGCTACAAACACTACCGTCACCACCACTACTACTACCGCGACCGTAGTCACCCCGACTGTTATCACGCTTTTTAGACGATACTTATACTCTCACAACCACAGATAGCACCACCACTACCGCTACAACTATCGGCAGTGTCTTTACTAACGACCGTCTAAACGGAAAAGTCAATTAATATCCAAAAAAAGTAATTTTTAGCTTATTACCGCAATCAACTCCTAATTCTTTCATCATTACTAAGGACGGCAATATCATTGTTCCAGCTCAAACCCCTATAGGGTGTTACACCTTAAATTACCGTATTTGTGATAACTCTCAAACCTCAAAAAGATAAGAACCACAAGCCTATTTGTCAGACCTGCAACTGTAACTATTGTAGTGTTACAATCAGTTACTACCCCAACTCACAGCAACAAACACTACCGTCACCGCTACTACCACCACAGCCACAGTAGTCACCCCAACTGTTATTGCCCTTTCAGATGACACCTATACTGTTACTACTACCGAGAGCATCACTACTACCGCTACAACTGTTGGCAGCGTCTTTACTAACGACCGCCTAAATGGAAAACCTATTAATATTCAAAAAGTAATCTTTTAACTTATTACCGCAATCTACACCTACCTATTTCGTCATCACTAAGGACGGCAACATCATTGTTCCAGCTCAAACCCCAATAGGGCGCTACACCCTAAATTACCGTATTTGTGATAACTCTCAAAACTCAAAAGACAAGAGCCTCAAACCAATTTGTCAAACAGCAACCGTAACTATTGCAATATTACAATCAGTTACTACCCCAACCACGACTACCCCAACCACAGCAACAAGTACTACCATCACTGCAACTACTACCCCTACGATAGTCACCCCGACTATTATCACCCTCTCAAACGACACCTATACTGTTACTACTACTGAGAGCACCACTACTACCGCCACAACTGTCGGTAGTGTCTTTTGCTAACGACAGTATGAACGGGAAACCTATTGATATCCAAAAAGTAATTTTTTTAGCTTGTTACCGCAATCTACTCTTAATACTTTCATCATCACTAAAGATAGCAATATCATTATTCCACCTCATACCCCAATAGGCCGTTACACCTTAAATTACCGTATCTGCGATAACTCTCAAACCTCAAAAAGATAAGAACTTTAAACCTGTTTGTCAAACAGCAACTGTAACTATAGTAGTTCTACAATCAGTTACTACCCCAACTACAAGTACCCCAACAACAGCTACAAACACTACAGTCACCACTACTACTACCGCGACCGTAGTCACCCCTGACTGTTATCACACTTTTAGACGATACTTATACTCTCACAACCACAGAAAGCACCACCACTACCGCTACAACTATCGGCAGTGTCTTTACTAACGACCGCCTAAACGGAAAAACCTATTGATATCCAAAAAGTAATTTTTAGCCTGTTGCCACACTCTACCTCAACTTCTTTCGTCATCACTAAGGACGGCAATATCATTGTCCCAGCTCAAACACCGGTTGGTCATTATACCTTAAATTACCGTATCTGCGATAACTCTCAAACCTCAAAAAGATAAGAACTTTAAACCTGTTTGTCAAACAGCAACTGTAACTATAGTAGTTCTACAATCAGTTACTACCCCAACTACAAGTACCCCAACAACAGCTACAAACACTACCGTCACCACTACTACTACCGCGACCGTAGTCACCCCGACTGTTATCACACTTTTAGACGATACTTATACTCTCACAACCACAGAAAGCACCACCACTACCGCTACAACTATCGGCAGCGTCTTTAGCAATGATAGTATGAATGGAAAACCTATTGATATCCAAAAAGTAATATTTAGCCTACTACCGCAATCTACTCCCTAATAACTTCGTTATCACTAAGGACGGCAATATCATTATCCCATCTCAAACACCGGTTGGTCATTATACCTTAAATTACCGTATCTGCGATAACTCTCAAAAACACAAAAGACAAGAACTTTAAACCGATTTGTCAAACAGCAACTGTAACCATAGCAATCCCTACAATCAGTTACCACCCCTACGATAGTCACTCCAACAGTTATCACACTTTTAGACGACACTTACATCCTTACTACTACCGAAAGCGCTACTACTACAGCTACAACTGTCGGTAGTATCTTTACTAACGACCGCCTAAATGGTAAACCAATAGATATCCAAAAAGTAACTTTTTAGCTTGTCACCACAGTCTACCCCTTTCTCTGTTACTAAGGACGGCAACATCATTGTTCCAACTCAAACCCCTATAGGTCGCTATACCTTAAACTACCGTATCTGCTACAATTCTCAAACCTCAAAAGATAAGATCTGTCAAACGGCGACTATTACCATTACTATTTTACAGACTCCTGTTACCCCTACGGTCTCTGCCACAGTAGAAATAGCTACTTCTTCCACTACCCAAAGTGTTACTAATCAGCCTATAGCAGAGCCTGATAGCGTTACTACACCTATGAATACCCCCATAAGTATTGCAGTATTAGATAATGATACTCCTTATACAGCTTTCCTCAAGATTGTCGTTTTTTTCCGATGAATGGTGATGCTTTCGTCAAAGAAGATAATACAATACTTTACCGACCCCGCACACGCTTTATAGGTACTGACTATTTTGTCTATGCGCTATGCACGCCCTCCTCTCAAAGTTGCACCACTGCTACCGTTACAGTCAAAGTTACTCACAGAGTTGTGCCAGATAATGCAATGTCTGCTAATGGTGATGACAAAAATGACTATTTCCATATCGTAGGAATAGAAAAATTATCCTGATAATCAAGTGACTATATATAGTCATAGCGGCGAGAAAGTCTTCACAATATCTCATTACAACAATCGTCAAAGGGTCTTCAAAGGAATTGTCGAGGGGAGGTATCTCTGTCTAACACGGCTTACTTACCTCAAGATACTTATTTTTTTACTTGATAGAATATTATGATGAAAACCGGCAGTTACAGCGACAGATAGGGTGGTTGTATTTAAAAAGGTAATAGAAAAAAATTTTCTGTAGCCACTTACCCTATACAATGGATATACGAACAAAGTTTTATCTCACACCGAAGGATAAGCGAAGAAAAAAAGCGAAAAAAATAAGTGTCTAATAATAGGCTTAAAAACAGAAAAAATACTACTTTTTGCCCCATATTCAAATTTATCATCTTGAACAAACATTTCTATATAACGGCTTTTTTTGTGCTTGCAGTACTCGCTGCGGTACTGTGGCGAGCTCCTGTCTATATATATGGTGTGGGACTGCTCTTATATTTGGGCTTGCTCTCGTGGGGAGTGTTCGATATCCGTCTTTCCTACTTTATTCCTACTCAATACTGCCTAAAGGGGCGACCCTCTAAAAACGGTTGTTCTCACTTTCGATGATGGTCCTTCAGCACTTACGTCTCAATTCTTAGATTTACTGAAGCAATACAATGCCAAGGCCGTTTTTCTTTTGTGTAGGCGAACAAATACAAAAATACCCTGAAGTGGTGCATCGTATGAAAAACCGAAGGACATCTTGTGGCGAATCATACGTTTAGTCATCAACCCCGAAACCTACTGCATACCCAACGACTTATAGACGAAATTAAACGCACTGATGTTGTCCTAGCAGAGTTAGGCATACACACCTTACTTTTTTTCGCCCGCCTTATGGTATCACCAATCCTCCTTTAGCTCGTGCCATTCGCGCTACTCAGAAGAAAAACTATCGGCTGGGACATTCGTTCGTTAGATACGGTCATTACTGATGAAGATCGGCTTTTTAGGGCGTATCACCCGCAAGCTCAGTGCCGGCAATATTATACTGATGCACGATAAATTCGAGCGCAGTCTGCACGTTTTGGAACGCTTATTGCAATATCTCAAAGATAACAATTATACAATAACTACAGATTTCTGATGAAAAACTCTTTTCTTATTACTGAGCCTCTGCGCTCCTTTTGTCCTTATAGCCCAGCCCCTTACTGCCGAACAATCTGCCCAGTTCAAAGCACAGCTTATAGCTAAAAACTCGTACGTTACAAACGATGCAAGCAGATTTCCAGCAGAAAAACACCTCGATTTTATGAGTAAAGATATCGAGACCTTTGGCAAAATGGCTTTTGCTAAACCTTCACAACTCAATTGGCAATATACTAAGCCCTATCAATATCGTATTATCTTTCAGAAAGATAATATTACAGTGAATGATGCAGGAAAAGTATCACAAATAAAAAGCAGATAACAAAGTTTTTTTAAGAAAAATTAACCATCTTATTATCAGCTCAGTTACCGGTGATATGTTCGACGAGAAAGAGTTTACTATCAGCCTCTCACAATCAGGCAAGCATACCCTTGTGAAGTTGTTGCCTAAAGATAAAAACCCTGCTGAAGTATATACGCGAGATTAACCTTTATTTTTGATGTCCAATATTTAGTAGATCGCGTGAAACTCATCGAACCCACTGCCGATTATACCGAAATTATTTTTACTAACAAAAAAACTAAATACCTCTATTGATGAAGCGAATTTTTAAAAATATAGTCTGCTATTACTCGTAGGCTGTTCTACGCCTTATCAACTCCCTCGCAATACCAGTTAGCGCCAAAAACTACAGAAACAGTCAAGAATCCGCATTTCTCAGTAGGCGAACAATACCTCTATCGTGCTACTATAACGGCATACGGACATACTTTTTAGCGGACTTTTAGCAGCTAAAAATCACTGCTGATAACGCTTGGCGAGTGGCTCTCACTACTGATTTTGGCAATACTCTTTTTGATTTTGAAAAAGAAAGAGGGTAGGGTAGAGGTCAATTATGCCCTCCCAGACCTCAATCGCAAAGTTATCATCAATACGCTTATAGCCGATTTTTCAGAAATTACTACAAACTCATTTTGTTGTCATTCAAAAAATATGTTGATGGCATTACAGAGGTACAACAGTGTAGGGAAGGGAGTGATATAGTTTATCTGTTTACTTCAGGCACTAACCTTTCTAAGCAGCTTAATATGAAAGCTAAAAAGCTTATACACAACCTTTACTTATACCCCTGATAATATAACTATAGAGCACCACACCCTTAAGATTCAAAATTCTTTTAGAACCCATTCATAATTATTAATTGCCAACTTTCAATTGTTAAAAGATGTTAAAAAGATTTTTATACCCTCAATACCTTACAACAAATAGCAGCTAACACTTATCTTTGTACGCTAACCCTCAATGCTGAGCACCCTATATTCAAAGGTCATTTTCCTAATAATCCCGTCACACCAGGGGTGTGTATGATGCAAATCGTCAAAAACCTTACTGAGCAAATCACGGGTCACCAATTACAGCTTACCCAGATGCTCAATGTAAAATTTACGGCGCTTATCAACCCAGAGCTTCATCCTTTCTTGCAACTTTCACTCAGTTTGCAAACCCAAGACGGGCAAGTATTAGTAAAAAGCGACACCTCATACGAAAACACTATAGCCCTAAAACTTACGAATAGCTATAAAATACTGTCATAAATAGTTCGTTTCCTTATCACATTATCTTTAGTGATAGCTTAAAAAAGTTTCACTATCTAAAATAAAAAGAATTACTTTTTGCAGGGCAATTTTTAGAAGAACACAATCCCAAAAATATAACTAAAATAACAAATTAATAGTGGAAAAGGAAAGAAAGAATTTTACTGAGAAGAGTTATGAGAAGCTGAAAAAATGCAATTCAAGAAATTGTAAATGAAGAAGATAGAAAAAGATGTATACGTTTTGTCTCTCTGCTATACTTGTGATGATGAAGACTTGCGATTTCCTAAGGTTACACTGAGCTATAATACCCTTTCAAATGTAAAAGAAGAAAGCTATAATGCTGCGTCAAAAGAAGATGCAAAGTGGAATTATGACTATTGGTTACAAACTGAAATTGAAACTATAGGGAGGTAAGAAAGACAAACAACTCAAGCAGTGGTTTGCCAAGACACCTTATTTTTATTCTGACGAAGAAAAAACGACCGTGCTATTGAGGAAGACGAGATCTATATGATAAGATTCTCAAAAAGGCGATAGATTCACTAAAGAATTTATCAAAGAGGTGATAGCACTTGCAAGCGTCTTATAGATGAAGGAGAAATAGAGAGGTTTTCACTCGTAATATACCTATTATTATTCACCAACAGGAATTTGAAGAAACTCCTATCCTTTTGGACGAAAAAGCCAACCCTACCAAACTTATCAAAGAGTTTTTAGACTACTTTGATGGAGATGATGAGTAATTATTGAGATGATGAATAATTAAATAATTAGTATATAATAAAGAATTA